>OIFK01000001.1_pt1 | contig 778263 bp, 639 predicted proteins | sample 1582071 | NCBI WGS metagenome assembly OIFK01 (sample SAMN07501052, study PRJEB24779) | human gut metagenome | isolation source: stool | host: human infant | place: USA: Pittsburgh, PA | reverse complement strand
TTACTCTTCGTCGTCGCCGGGAGTGGTGCGCATTATAGGGAGATAGAAACTGGCGTCAACACTTATTTGAAACTTTTATTACGAAACACCGGGACGAGTTCGAAGCCTGGGCAGGCGGCGAGCGATCGAGGGTAGCCGCAGCAGCATGAGCGACGCACCAACCACAGCGTACAGGGTCCACTCCTCCAGGTCTGCCCGCACCACCCAGAGCATGTGCAGCAAGCCGAGCCCAAGGATCAGGTAGACCAGGCGATGCAGCTTCTTCCAGCGGCTACCGAGCTTGCGCATGGCGAAGCGGTTGGAAGTGATCGCCAACAGGAACAGGCAGACGAATCCAAGCATTCCCACGATGATGTAGGGACGCTTGCTCAATTCGATGCCCAACTGCCCCCAGTCCAACCCCAGGATGAACACGCAGTAAGCGCTCAGGTGCAGCAGCACATAGGTGAAGCACCACAACCCCAACTGGCGACGCACGGCAATCCAGCCCGGCCAGCCGCTCAGCTTCTGCAGTGGCGTCATCGCCAGGGTGAGTAGCAGCAATACCAAGGCGCCCAGCCCCAGTCGATCGACCAGGGTCTTGCCCGGGTCAGGTCCGAGGGCAAAGATCCAGGCTTGGTACAACCACCAGGCCGGCACTGCCAGCGCCCCCAGGAATACCGCAAGGCGCAGATACCAGTAGCGCATCAGTAGTACTTCCTCAGATCCATGCCGCTATAAAGGGAAGCGACCTCGCTCCCGTAGCCATTGAACATCTGCGTATCCCGTACATTGGGGCTGAACAAGCCACTGGGCAGGCGCCGCTCGCGAGCCTGGGACCATCGCGGGTGGTCGACCTGCGGATTGACGTTGGCATAGAACCCGTACTCGTTGGCGGCAATGCTTTCCCAGGTGGTCTTCGGCTGCTCACGGACCAGACTGATACGCACGATGGACTTGATGCTCTTGAAGCCATACTTCCACGGCACCACCAGGCGCAACGGCGCGCCATTCTGGTTGGGCAACAGCCGCCCGTACATGCCCACCGCCAGAATTGCCAGGGGATGCATCGCCTCGTCCATGCGCAAGCCTTCCATATAAGGCCAGTCGATCACCGAGAAACCGGAGCGTTGGCCGACCATCTGTTCCGGACGCTGCAGGGTTTCGAAACGGACGAACTTCGCCTGCCCATTGGGTTCGACCCGCTTGAGCAGGTCCGCCAGGGGAAAGCCCAACCAAGGGATCACCATCGACCAGGCTTCCACGCAGCGCAGCCGATAGATGCGCTCTTCCAGTTGGTAGGGTTTGACGAAGTCCTCGAGGGCATAGGTACCCGGCTTGCCGACCTCGCCGTCGATCACCACCGACCAGGGCTCGGTCTTCAGGGCCGAGGCGTTTTCCGCCGGGTCGCCCTTGTTCGGCCCGAATTCGTAGAAATTGTTGTAGTGGGTGGCGTCCTTGAATGGCGTGATCGCCTCCCCCTGGACATCCACCGCCTGCCAGCGGGTCTGCGGTAGCTTTTCGGCGAACCAGCCCGGCGCCGGCACCGGCTCGACGCCGGCATAGCGCTGTTCGTCGGCAAAGCCCAGGCGCGGCAGGCCGCTGGCCAGCGCCAATCCGGCGAAGGAAGCACCGAGCAGACGCCGACGGGACAGGTAGAGGGTTTCGGACGTGACTTCCGACTCGGAACAGTCGGAACGGGAGGGAATCTTGATCAGCATGACGGGCTCCGCAATGACCAGCTTTGTGCCAGTAGACTACGGAGCCCGTTGGAAATTACATCAGCTCGGCTGCTTCCGGCGACGCAGCTGCAGCAGGTATTGCACAGGACCGGAGGCCGCGTAGGCAAGGAACAGCAACAGGAGGATGCGCGGCGGGTCGGTAAAGACCACGGCGAAGGCCAGCACCACGATAAGGATCGCCACGAACGGCACCCGGCCGCGCAGGTCGAGATCCTTGAAGCTGTGGTACTTGATGTTGCTGACCATCAGCACACCAGCGGCGGCGACCAGCAGGGCGACGAGGAAGGCAACCTTGGCGCCCTGGATCTCGAAATCGCTGAACGCCCATACCGTGCCCGCCACCAGCGCCGCGGCGGCCGGACTGGCCAGGCCGATGAAATAGCGCTTGTCGGCCTTGCCGACCTGGGTGTTGAAACGAGCCAGACGCAGGGCTGCGCCCGCAACGTAGATGAAGGCGACCATCCAGCCGACCTTGCCGAGGCTGCCAAGCGCCCATTCGAAGGCGACCAGCGCCGGCGCCACACCGAAGGCGACCATGTCGGACAGCGAGTCGTACTCGGCGCCGAAGGCGCTCTGGGTGTTGGTCAGGCGAGCCACACGGCCGTCCAGTCCATCGAGGACCATGGCCACGAAGATAGCGATGGCGGCGTTGGCGAACTGGCCGCTCATGCCATTGATGATGGCGTAGAAGCCGGAAAACAGGGCCGCCGTGGTGAACAGGTTGGGCAGCAGGTAGATACCGCGGTGACGAACCTTCCGCCCTTCGGCGTCGTGCCCTTCTTCTATATGTTCGTCGATGGGCAGCAGGCTTTCTTCGTCGGAGGCCTTGTTCGGCTCCTCGGGACGTTCACTCATGGACAATTCCTTGGGAACTGATGGGGTACGAATATGCCGACAGCACTTCTGACTAGGAAGACAACTCCGCCGGCCCAGGCTTTATACCAGATCGCCAGGCAAGAACGAAAAAACGCGGCCGGGGCCGCGTTTCTTCGTCTGTCGCCGGAGCCGCTTAGTTCTTGCTCTTGTCGACGATCTTGTTGGCTGCGATCCACGGCATCATCGCGCGCAGCTTCTCGCCGATCTGCTCGATCGGGTGAGCGGCGTTGTTGCGGCGGTAGGCAGTCATCGACGGGTAGTTGGCCGCACCTTCGGTAATGAACATTTTCGCGTACTCGCCGTCCTGGATGCGCTTCAGGGCGTTGCGCATGGCAGCACGGGACTCGGCGTTGATCACCTCCGGACCGGTTACGTACTCACCGTATTCGGCATTGTTGGAGATGGAGTAGTTCATGTTGGCGATGCCGCCTTCGTACATCAGGTCGACGATCAGCTTCAGCTCGTGCAGGCACTCGAAGTAGGCCATTTCCGGCGCGTAACCGGCTTCGACCAGGGTTTCGAAACCGGCCTTGACCAGCTCGACGCAACCACCGCAGAGAACGGCCTGCTCACCGAACAGGTCGGTTTCGGTCTCGTCCTTGAAGGTGGTTTCGATGATACCGGTACGACCGCCGCCGACGCCGCAGGCGTAGGACAGGGCGACGTTCTTGGCGTTGCCGGAAGCGTCCTGGTAGATGGCGATCAGGTCAGGGATGCCACCGCCCTTGACGAACTCGGAACGCACGGTGTGACCCGGGGCCTTCGGCGCGATCATGATCACGTCGAGGTCGGCGCGCGGGACGACCTGGTTGTAGTGGATGGAGAAGCCGTGAGCGAAGGCCAGGGTGGCGCCCTTCTTCAGGTTCGGCTCGATCTCTTCCTTGTACAGGCGGCCCTGGAACTCGTCCGGGGTGAGGATCATGACCACGTCGGCTGCGGCGACGGCGGTCTTCACGTCGGCAACCTTCAGACCGTGCGCTTCGGCCTTGGCCACGGTGGCGGAGCCGCTACGCAGGCCCACGGTGACGTCGACGCCGGAGTCCTTCAGGTTGCAGGCATGGGCGTGGCCCTGGGAGCCGTAGCCGATGATGGCAACTTTCTTGCCCTGGATGATCGAGAGGTCACAGTCTTTATCGTAGAAAACGCGCATGGGAATTCCCCTTCAGTAAGGCCTCGCGGGCCTGCTTTCAGTTCAGATGCTCAGAGTCTTGTCGCCACGGGCGATGCCAGTGACGCCACTGCGGACCACTTCCAGGATCGACGCAGTGCCGATGGCCTGGATGAAGCTGTCCAGTTTGTCGCTGGTACCCGCCAGTTGCACGGTATAGACGCTACTGGTGACGTCGACGATCTGCCCACGGAAGATATCGGTGGTGCGCTTGACCTCGGCGCGCTGGGCGCCCGTGGCCTTGACCTTCACCAGCATCAGCTCGCGCTCGATATGGGCGCTTTCCGACAGGTCCACCAGCTTGACCACTTCGATCAGCTTGTTGAGGTTCTTGGTGATCTGCTCGATCACCTCATCGTGCCCCACGGTGGTCAGCGTCAGACGCGACAGGGTCGGGTCCTCGGTCGGCGCCACGGTCAGGCTTTCGATGTTGTAGTTGCGTTGGGAGAACAGGCCGACCACGCGGGACAATGCGCCTGGCTCGTTTTCCAGCAGCAGGGAAATGATGTGTCGCATGATCAGGTACGCTCCGTCTTGCTCAGCCACATGTCGCGCATCGCGCCGTCACGGATCTGCATCGGATAGACGTGTTCGCTGGCGTCCACCTGGATGTCGAGGAAGACCAGGCGATTCTTCATGGCGAACGCCTCCTCCATCTTCGGCTTCAGATCCTTCAGGTCGGTGATGCGCATGCCGACATGCCCGTAGGCTTCGGCAAGCTTGACGAAGTCCGGCAGGGATTCCATGTAGGAATGCGAATAACGGCTGTTGTACTGCATGTCCTGCCACTGGCGGACCATGCCCAGGGCACCATTGTTCAGGTTGACGATCTTCACCGGCAGGTCGTACTGCAGGCAGGTAGACAGTTCCTGGATATTCATCTGGATACTGCCCTCGCCGGTCACGCAGGCGACATCGTCGTCCGGGAAGTTGAGCTTGATGCCCATCGCCGCCGGGAAGCCGAAGCCCATGGTGCCGAGACCGCCGGAGTTGATCCAGCGATTGGGCTTGTTGAACTTGTAGTACTGCGAGGCGAACATCTGGTGCTGGCCGACATCGGAGGTGATGAAGGCATCGCCATGGGTAACCTCGTAGAGCGTCTCGATGACGGTCTGCGGCTTGATGATGCTGCCGTCGCCCTTGTCGTACGGGAACAACCCACGGTTACCACGCCACTCGTCGATCTGCTTCCACCAGGCAGCCTGGGCATCCTGGTTCGGGGTCTCGCCGATTTCCCTGACGATCGCGACCATTTCGGTGAGAACGCTGTCCACCGGGCCGACGATCGGGATGTCGGCCTTGATGGTCTTGGAAATCGACGCCGGATCGATGTCGATGTGGATGATCTTGGCGTTCGGGCAGAACTTCGCCGCGCCGTTGATGACCCGGTCGTCGAAACGCGCGCCGACCGCGAGGATCACGTCGCTGTGATGCATCGCCAGGTTGGCGGTGAAGCTGCCGTGCATCCCGAGCATGCCGAGGAACTGGCGGTCCGCGCCGGGATACCCGCCGAGGCCCATCAGGGTGTTGGTCACCGGCAGGTTGAGCATCTGCGCCAGCTCGGTCAGCGGCGCCGCGGCATTGCCCATGATCACGCCGCCGCCGGAATAGACCACCGGGCGCTTGGCGGCCAGGAGCATCTCGGCGGCCTTGCGGATCTGTCCCGAGTGACCGCGAACGGCCGGGCTGTACGAACGCAACTTGACCTTCTTCGGATAGGAATATTCGAACTTCTGCGTCGGGTCGCCCATGTCCTTCGGAATATCCACGACCACCGGCCCCGGACGACCCGACTGCGCCAGGTAAAAGGCCTTCTTGATCACCTCGGGAATTTCCGAGGGATGCTTGATGATGAAGCTGTGCTTCACGATCGGCCGGGAGATCCCGACCATGTCGGTTTCCTGGAACGCGTCGGTACCGACCATGTTGCTCGGCACCTGGCCCGACAGGATCACCATCGGGATGGAGTCCATGTATGCGGTGGCGATACCGGTGATGGCGTTGGTCGCGCCCGGGCCGGAAGTCACCAGCACGACACCGGGCTTGCCGGTGGCGCGGGCGTAGCCGTCGGCCATATGGGTAGCCGCCTGTTCGTGGCGCACCAGGATGTGGGTCACGTCGTGCTCCTTGAAGAGCGCGTCGTAGATATGCAGGAGGGCACCACCCGGGTACCCGTAGATGTACTTAACGCCTTCGTCGCGCAACGAGCGGACGACCATTTCAGCGCCTGATAAAAGCTCCACGTTTTCACCTCTAGAACGCTATACGGCCACCCAGGGGCGGGCGACCGAAATTCGGTTGGCTGCCCGGCAGAGCATGGGTGACGGTAGTCACCGGCTACGTCAACTGCCGATTGAGCAAACTTGGAAGGGCGCCTGGTGTTACGGAGCTCTTCCACCCAGCGCGAGGTAACGCGAAGCAGGGTGTAACTTTCGGCGCGGGTAGGCACCTCATGGTCTGCCGGAGAGGGGACTGGGTTGCAGACGGCCCGCTACAGCGAGCTTGGATTCTTCGCATTCGTCGAACGCAAGTCAAGCTTTATTCTGAAAATTATCAAAAAAAATTCCAAGGAAGCTGCCATACCCTTCCATAAAAAAGCTGATCAATGACCAAAAACAGATTTTATGGCTAGAAAATTCCGATTTAGAGCAAACTTTTCCAAAATGCCCATGATTCCCGCGAGGACTTGCCACGGCGAGGCCGTCTCCAGCGGCGGTTGTGATGCCGTGCAGCATGCCGCGCTGGCGGATTTGGTTATAGTTAGCCGCAGTTAGCGCATTCCAAGGACTCCGCATGCGACGCATGATCCTCCCGGCCAGCTTGTTGCTCGCCCTCTCCTCTTTCGCCATGGCCGCCCCGATCTACAAATGGGTCGACGCCGAGGGCGTCACCCACTTCGGCGCACAACCGCCGCAAGGTGCGCAAGCGACCACGGTGAATACCCAGACCGCCCCGCCGCCGGACAACTTCCCCCTGCCACCCTCGACCCCGGCACCGACCATCCAGCAGAAACCGGCCGATCCCGAGCAGAAGGCGATCGACGACAAGGTGAAGCAGCAAGTGGCGAAGGAAGAGGCCGAGCGCAAGCAGTTCTGCGAAGAGACCCGCAACAACCTCGCGCAACTGAAGAACAACCCGCGCGTAAGGGTCGACGAAGGCAAGGGCGAACTCCGTCGCCTCGGCGAGGAAGAACGCCAGGAGCGAATCGCCAAGGCCGAAAAGGCGATCCAGGAGAATTGCCGCTGAGGCGAACACAGCCCCGTCCCGCAGCATGGGGCTGACCCGACTCTCCGCCTTGCTTGAAGCAAAGAAAAACCCGGCCTGTAGCCGGGTTTTTCTTTACTGCCGAAGCTTCATGACGGCCCGCCGATCAGCCGGTCGAACTCGCCAAGCGCCGCCAGCAGGCCGGCGACTTCCTCGCCACGCTGCGCATAGGCCACCTCGGCCATGGCCAGGATACCCGAGGCTTGCGGCAAGGCGCTGTCGCTTTCGAGAATCAGCTTCATCCGTGGCAGGAAGATCCATTGCAGCCATTGCTCGAGCGCCAGCGTATCCACGCAGAACGGCTCGGGGCTGGCCAGCGCTTCCGGGGCGGGGCTGCTTTCGCTCCACCAGCCGAGGGCACGCAACTCACGCTCGATCAGCAACAACTGGTCGGCCAGCGCATAGACCCGTCGATCCATCAGGAGCTGACCTTGGCCTTCTGCCGGGCCAGCGCAGCGCCGGCGGAGTCTCCCTGCTTCTCCCGCGCCTGGGCGATCAGTTCCCAGAGCCCGGCCTGCAAGGCCGGCCGGCCATTGGCGTAGCTCAAGCCACGGCGCGCGACCTGCTCGGCCTGAGCCGCATCGCCCTGGGCCAGGCGCACCTGGGCCAGGCGATAGAGCACCTGCGGCTCGCGCGGAGCGATGCGCTGGGCTCGCTCGAGGCTGGCGGCGGCGCTGTTCAGGTCGCCGCTGCCCTGCTGTTGCTGGGCGGTTGTGAGCATCGCCAGGACCGGCCCGTCCAACTGCTCGTCGGCCGCCAGGCTGCCGGCCGAGCCGGAGGCCGGAATGCCGGTGGGCGCGGAACGACTGGCGCCGCTGGGCGGCATGTTGTAGCTGCCGCCCAGCGGTGGCGTGGAGGCGCTGCTGGGCGGAGCCTGGTACTGGGTGCCGGTGCCGAGCGGAGCGCTGCTGATCGGCGCGGCGCCGGACTGCGCCGGGAAAGTCTGGATCGGTGCGGAATTGGCGCCCTGCGGCACCATCACCACCACGCCGGAGTCGCCGCCCTGGGGAATGCCCTGGGTGGCGGCGCCTTGCTGGGTACGCGGTACCTGGGTACGGGTGATGCGGAAACCGCCGCTTTCCTGGTTGGACACCGGAGTACCGGAATCCACCACCGGGATCGCCCCGTGCTGCGGGCTGGCGCAGCCCGCGAGCACGGCACTGCCGGCAAGCGCGGCGAATACGAAAATCTTCTTCACGTCAGGTCCTCTCGGATCAATTCAGCCAGCCTCGTACCCAGTCCATCACCTCGCCGGCGGGGTTCTGGCTCCCGCAGCCTGGGCCCTGGGCGGGCTCGCTGCCACGAATATAGGGCATCTGTACGGCATTCGGGCAATCCGCCGCCGAGCCCTGCCCGGTCTGCGCGTCGACCCAGGCCATCACCACGTTCTCCGGCATCGGCATTTCCAGCGATTGCGGATGCGCCTTGCGCATGAAGCTGGCCCACACCTGCAAGGCACCGGTGGCGCCGGTAAGCGGCGTCTTGCCGTTGTCGTCGCGACCGAGCCAGACCACAGCCTGGAGGTCGCCGCCGAAACCGGAGAACCAGCTATCGCGCGAGTCGTTGCTGGTGCCGGTCTTGCCGGCGAGGGTCAGCGACGACGGCAATTGACTGTACACCGACCGCCCGGTGCCTTCGCGCATGACCCGCTGCATGGCGTTCTGCACCAGGTAGACGGCGCCCGAGTCGAAGCGCTGTTCGACCTGGAACGGATAGCGCTTGAGCGGCTGGCCGTCGGCAGTGAGGACGCTGCGGATCCCCCGCAACGGCGTGTTGAAGCCGCCGCTGGCGATGGTCTGGTACATGGTGGCGACCTCCATCGGACTGAGCGAACCGGCGCCCAGCAGCATCGACGGATAGGCTGGCCAGTCACGGTTGATGCCCAGCCGGGCGACGGTCTGCAGCACGTTGGGCACACCGACGTCGAGGCCGAGCTTGGCGGTGGACAGGTTGTAGGAGTTTGCCAGGCCCTGGTACAGGAAGATCGTGCCATGCGAGCGCCGGTCGTAGTTCTGCGGTCGCCAGACCTGGCCGTCCTGGCCTTTCACCGCGAAGGGTTCGTCCTGCACCCAGGTGGTCAGGGTGTACTTGCTCGGCCGCTCGAGTGCGGTCAGGTAGACCGCCGGCTTGATCAGCGAACCGATCGGCCGCACCGCGTCCAGGGCCCGGTTGAAGCCGGCGAAGCGCGGGTCGCGACTGCCGATCAGGGCCTGGATCTCGCCGGTTTCCGGATTGGTCACGACCATCGCCGCCTCGACCTGGTCGACTCCCTTGCGCCCACTGAGGCGCTTGAGCGTTTCGTTGACGGAGGTCTCGGCCTTCTCCTGCAGGATCGGATCGAAGCTGGTGAAGATGCGCAGCCCTTCCTCGGTCAGGTCCTCGTCGCGGTAGTCCTGGCGCAACTGGCGCTTGACCAGGTCGAGGAAGGCCGGATAGGAGCTGTCGGCCATGCTGCCCTGCCGGGTCACGCCGAGCGGGCGCTGCTTGGCGGCGTCGACTTCCTGCTGGGTCGCCACGCCCTGCTCGGCGAGCACATCGAGCACCAGGTTGCGCCGCGCCAGCGCACGATCCGGGTAACGCCGCGGGTTGAAGTAGGACGGTCCCTTGACCATGCCGACCAGCAGCGCCACCTGGTCGAGCTTGAGCTCGGCCAGCGGCTGGCTGAAGAAATACTGGCTGGCCAGGCCGAAGCCATGGATCGCTCGTTGCCCATCCTGGCCGAGGAACACCTCGTTGAGATAGGACTCGAGGATGTCGCGCTTGTCGTAGTGCAGCTCCAGCAGCACCGCCATCATCGCTTCGTTGATCTTGCGGCTCAGGCTGCGTTCGTTGCTCAGGAAGAAGTTCTTCACCAACTGCTGGGTCAGGGTGCTGCCGCCCTGGCGCAGCTGGCCGGCCGTGGTGTTGACCCACACCGCCCGGGCCACGGACTTCAGCGACACGCCATGGTGGTTCCAGAAGTCGCGATCCTCGACCGCGACCAGGGTGTCGATCAGGTAGGTCGGCACCTGGTCGAGCTTGACCAGGATGCGATCCTCATGGTGCGCCGGATACAAGCCGCCGATCAGCAGCGGCTCAAGGCGCGCCACCGCCAGTTCCTTGCCGTTGGCCTGGCTCAGCCCGCTGACGTAGTTGCCGTTGAAGCGCACGCGCACGCGCTGGGCCGGTTCCGCGCCTTCGTAGAACTGGAAGCCACGGGTATTGAGTTCGACCGCGCTGGCCGCCACCGACACGGTTCCAGGGCCGCTCACGCTGGGCTCGCGACGGTAGCCGAGGGCGTCGAGTTCGCGCAGGAAGTCTTCCCTGCTCAGCTTCAGGCCGTTGAACAGCTCCAGCGGGCGGGCATAGACCTTCGCCGGGATGGTCCAGCGCCGGCCGGAGAATTTCTCCTGCACCACGGCATCGAGATAGATGGCGAAGCCGGCGAGGAGCACCAGGCCGACGAGGCCGAGCTTGAGGGCCCAGCCGAGCCATTTGTTCAGGCCGGGTGCCGGGCGTGCTTTGCTGTTACGGGAACGGGGGGATCGGGGACGCGTCATGGCGGCGCATTATACGTACTTTATCCACAGCGGACAGACACCGCATCGGCGGCATCCACGGTCTGCGCGGCCCCGGTGGATAGGCGCGGCGGCAGCGCGGCGCATTCGACCGGCGATCCGGCAAATGGTTGCTATCCGCCAGCGAGGTTTGCACTGTCACCCCTTCCCGCCATAATGCGGGTTTTCGCATATTTCAGAGGCAAGGATATCCCGTGAGCCAGACCCTGATCGCCGCCCTGCAGAACCCGGCCCTCTACCCCCACCCGGTGGAGCGCTTCGAGGTCATCGAGACGCATATCTCCTGGGTCCTGTTGACCGGTCCCTACGCCTACAAGATCAAGAAGCCGATGGATTTCGGCTTTCTCGATTTCACCAGCCTGGACAAGCGCCGTTTCTATTGCAACGAAGAGCTGCGCCTGAACCAGCGCCTCACCGACGATCTCTACCTGGAGGTCCTGCCGATCACCGGCAGCGAAGAAGCGCCGCGGATCGGCGGCGACGGCGAGGCAATCGAATACCTGCTGAAGATGCGCCAGTTCCCGCAGGACAACCTGCTGGCGGCAATCCAGGGCCGCGGCGAACTGTCCAACCAGCATATCGACGAACTGGCCGAGCAGATCGCGCACTTCCACCAGAACACTCCGAAGGTGCCGCTGGAGCACCCGCTGGGCACCGCCGAGTCCTGCATGGCGCCGGTGCGGCAGAATTTCGAGCAGGTTCGCCCGCTGCTCAAGGACAAGGCCGACCTGCAACAGCTGGATGCCCTCGAAGCCTGGGCGGAAAGCAGCTTCGAACGCCTGCTGCCGGTGCTCCAGGAGCGCAAGGCGAAGGGCTTCATCCGCGAATGCCACGGCGACATCCACCTGGGCAACGCCGCGCTGATCGACGGCAGGGTAGTGCTGTTCGACTGCATCGAATTCAACGAGCCGTTCCGTTTCACCGATGTCTGCGCCGACTTCGCCTTCCTCGCGATGGACCTGGAAGATCGCGGCCTGAAGTGCCACGCTCGACGCTTCGTCAGCCTCTATCTGGAACACACCGGCGACTACCAGGCCCTGGAACTGCTGAACTTCTACAAGGCCTACCGCGCCATGGTCCGCGCCAAGGTCGCGCTGTTCAGCCTCGGCTACCAGACCGATGCCGTGCAGCGCGCGGCGACCCTGCGCCAGTACCGCAACTACGCCAACCTGGCGGAAAGCTACAGCGCCATTCCCTCGCGCTTCCTGGCGGTCACCCATGGTGTCTCCGCGGTCGGCAAGAGCCAGGTGGCCATGCGTCTGGTGGAGGCTCTGGGCGCCGTGCGCCTGCGCTCGGATATCGAACGCAAGCGTCTGTTCGGCGAGCAGCCGGAACACGACAGGGGCCAGTTCGCCGCCGGCATCTATAGCAGCCAGGCCAGCGAAGCGACCTATGCGCACCTTCACCAGTTGGCCGCGAAGATCCTCCAGGCTGGCTATCCGGTGGTGATCGATGCCGCCTACCTGAAGCAGAGTCAGCGCCAGGCCGCTTGCCACATCGCGGAAGAAACCGGCGTGCCGTTCCTGATCCTCGACTGCCAGGCGCCCGAAGCGGTGATCGCCGGCTGGCTTGCGCAACGCCAGGCGGAAGGCAAGGACCCGTCCGACGCGACTCTCGACGTGATCCGCACCCAGCAGGCTACCCGCGAGCCGCTGACAGCGGCGGAGACGGTCCAGAGCAAGCGTGTAGACACCCACGACGCGGCCAGCCTCGACGGGCTGGTCGACGGCATTCGCCAGCGCCTGCCCGGTCTCTGAACGAACTGCCATGGCGCCCGCCCCTCCAGGGCGGGCGCCGTGCCGCTGCTCTTCTATACTCACGGCGAGCCTTCTGCGCAGGACGCCGCCCATGAACTCGCCCCGTCAGCTCGACTCGCCGCTCTACCAACTGCTCCACGCCGAAGACATCGAAGGCTTCAACCGACAGAAGCCGGCCGACGGCTGGATCGACCTGGCCGGCGGCGACTTCCGCGGCCTCGACCTGCGTCTGCTGGATGCCGCCCGCGTCGACTTCAGCGATGCCTATTTCCGCGGCGCCGACCTGCGCGGCGTGGATCTGCGCGAGGCGCGCCTGGAGGGCGCCAGCCTGGCCCATGCGCAGATATCCGGTACGTATTTCCCGTTGCGCCTGGCGCCGGACGAGATCCGCATGTCGGTGAACTTCGGCACCCGCCTGCGCTACCTGCCGGAGCCCTGAGAAGCGGAAGGACCACGCCAGGCCACGTTTTGCCGGGAGGCCGCTACACTTCTGGCAGGTACCCGGCCGGCTGAGGATCGGTCCCGGACCGCCTACGCCGGATCGTAAGGGCGAAGGCCGCTCGCGTCGGCCATCTCGCTCCATCGCGCCGGCCCTGTCGGCTCCGGACCGGTTCCAGGCAGTTCCGCGCCATCACGCTTCTGAGCGGCATCGCAAGGACCGACGATGAACGACGAACTGCTGAACCTGAAAAACCTCGGGAAAACCTCGACCCAATGGTTGCATGCCGTGGGTATCCACAGCGCCACCGATCTGCGTCGGCTCGGCTCGGTGGGAGCCTATCGCGCGGTCCGCGCGCGCGGCTTCCGAGCCTCGAAAGTCCTGCTCTATGCCATCGAAGGCGCACTTCTCGACGTTCACTGGAACGAGCTGTCCCCAGACCACAAGGCCGCACTGCTCGGCGAGCTGGAGACTTTCCCCGTGCGAAACAAGAGCTAGCTCACACCTGCCACGGGAAGATATTTACTCCCCCCGGGCGCCCACCTATCGTCTCGTGGACGTTCGTACCTCCTCTCTCGACCAGGCAGCTCAAGGAAATGGCCATGTATCTACTCGGCGAGCAACCGGCTTATGCCGACCAATTGATCAATCGCCTGCAGGGAATCCCTCACCGCTTGCTCGAAGGCCTGGCACCCAGCGGCCCCGCCCTGGAACTGGAACGTAGCGACGACCTGGAACGCGAGCTGCCCGCCGACCAGGTATTCCTGGTGGAAAGCGGCCTGCTGCATGCGCTGGTCGACGAACGCCCACTGTTCTACCTCCAGGAAGGCGACCTCCTCGGCCTTCGACGCGGACTCGAGCTCCCCGCCTGCCAGCATGCCAACGAAGAACCGATCCGCCTGCTGCCCTATTCGCGCGATGCGCTGCTCCAGCACATCCATGCTGACCAGGAACGTCAGGAACTGCTATTGCAGTACCTGATCGGACAGACTGCCCTGCTCGGCGATGCGCTGGCGCACCTGAAGCAGCCGGAAGTCCGCCCGGCCACCGGCTTCCGCCACTTCGCCGCGGGCGAGGCGCTGATCCGCCAGGGCGACGATGCGGATCATGTATTCATCATCATCGAAGGGCACGCCGAAGCGCTGGTGGACGGCCAGAAAGTCGGCGATGTGCAGAAGGACGAGATCTTCGGCGCCATGGCCGTGTTCACTCGCGAGAAACGCAGCGCCACGGTGGTCGCCAGCGAACCCTGCACGGTAATGGTGATTCCCAAGGAGCAGTTCCTCGGCCTTATGCAGAACAACCCGCGAATCGCCCATAGCCTGATCGAAGGCATGGCCCGGCGGATAGACCTGCTTAACCGGGAAGTGACCCAGCTGCGCCTGCGCCGCAGCGCCTGAGGCCCATTCCAGAGGGCTCGCGACTAGCTAGCAGAAAAGTTTGGCGAAAGCGTTTGACATGGAAATGAGAATCATTATTATATCACTCAACTGGTCGCGAGATCAGCCGGTAAGCTGAGAGACCCACGCAGTCGGACTCTTCAGATTATCTCCTCATCAGGCTAATCACGGTTTTTGACCCGGCACTTTGCCGGGTCTTTTTTTGCCTGCGATTCGGCCGGAGACGACCGTTCATCGGCTGGCGATGGAATGAATGAGAACCGGCTTGACCTGATAATGAGAATAGTTATTATTACACCAACTGGTCGCGAGGCCAGCAGGTAAGCTGAGAGACCAAGCAGTCGGACTCTTCAGATTATCTCCTCATCAGGCTAATCACGGTTTCGACCCGGCACTTTGCCGGGTCTTTTTTTGCCCGCGAAAACGTAGCGCGATACGCGGCTCCAGGCCTCGCGCCCTTCCTTCAACGCGCCTTCTTCATCTCCGCGCAATAGTCCTTGTCCGGCTGTGCCGGCGTGTACCAGGCGTAGTCGGCCTCACGCGTCGTTACCGCCTGCCCGGCCTCGACCAGCATCAGTACCTGCGCACCCTTCTCCGCACCAAGGTCGCGCAGGTGGACCGGTACGCCGAGGTCGCGTCGGGCGTGGAAGCTGCCGGCGACGAGCATCGCCGGCAGTGGCGCATCGCGAAAACGCTCGGCCATGCGGCGGTCACGTTGCTGCTGGACGGCGAGCATCGCCGGCAATTGATCGTCGGGAAGCATGCCGCAGTGGGATTCGCGAATCTGCGCAAGCAACGGCAGGCGCACGCTGTCACGCCTGGAGGCCGTTCCGGGAAGCGGCGGACGCTCCCTGTAGATGCGCATGATCTCGCTCCGCTGGAGGTTCGCCGCCAGCAACGGCGCGGGTTGCGCAACCGCCCAGGACACCAGGGGTCCGTACTGCGTCCAGTCCCAACCTTTCTGCCAGTCCAGGGCCTGCTCCAGGTTCGCCACCGGCTTGCCGGTCCCGAGTTGTGCGCGGACCGCATCCACCCGTGGTTGCTGGCCGGGATCGAGCATTTCCAGCAGCAGGCTGCCCTGCGCCCGGTATTCGCCCAGGGCCTGCGCCAGCCACAGTTCCACGGCATGATGATCGGGATTGTCGTGCTTCTCGCCGACGATCACTCGCGGCGCGGCCGCCAGGCGTGCGACCAGTTGCTGCGGGCTCAGCGTCACGCCGCTGCGCAATTCGACTATTCGTCCCGTCTGCGGATCGTCGCGCCCTTCCGGGCTCTGCCAATCAGGCAGCGGCGGCAGTTGGGACTGGCAGCCGCCCAGCAGCAGACAGAAAGCGAACAGGCGAATGCGCATGGCGACTCCTTCAACGGGCGACGATCAGCGGATGACCTCGCTCGGGATGACGCTGGACCAGGACCTCGAGGCCGAACACCGCGCGCAACGGCTCGGGGCGCAGGACTTCCTCGGGCGTACCGAGCAGGTGCGGGCGACCATTCTGCAACAGCAGCAGGCGGTCGCAATAGCGCGCGGCCAGGTTGAGATCGTGGAGGATCACCAGCACCGAGGCACCGCGGCGGGCGAAATCATGCACCGCCTGCAGGGTAGTGTGCTGGTGCAGCGGGTCGAGCGCCGAGGTCGGTTCGTCGAGCAGCAGCACCTGCCCCGGCTCGCCCGGCCACAGCTGCGCCAGCACCCGCGCCAGGTGCACGCGCTGGCGTTCGCCGCCGGACAGCGCCAGGTAGCTGCGCCCGGCCAGATGGCTGGCGTCGGCCGCCGCCAAGGCCTCGGCGACGATCTGCACATCGCGCTCGCGGCCGCTGGAATGGGGCAGCCGACCGAAGCCGACCACCGCCTCCACCGGAAAGGCGAAGCCCAGCGACGAACTCTGCGGCAGCACCGCCAGGCGCTGCGCGCGAGCGACGCCCGGCCAGTCGTCGAGGCCGCGCTCGTCGAGCAGCACCAGCCCTTCGGCCGGCTCCAGTTCGCCACAGAGAGCGCCAAGCAAGGTGCTCTTGCCAGCGCCGTTGGGGCCGAGTACGCCGAGCATCTCGCCAGGCCGCAGCTCCAGCTCGAGGCCTTCCAGTACAGTCTTTCCGCCACGGCGGATGGACAGGTTCTCCACGCGCAGCATCAGGCCCGCCCCCGCAATAGCAGATAAAGGAAGAACGGCGCGCCGATCAGTGCCGTGACGATGCCGATCGGCAACTCCGCCGGAGCCAGCGCCAGGCGCGCCAGCAGGTCGGCAAGCAGCAGGAGAATGGCGCCGGCCATCATCGAGGCCGGCAGCAACGTCCGATGATCCGGACCGGCAACCAGACGGATCAGGTGCGGCACCACCAGGCCGATGAAGCCGATCATCCCCGCCGCCGCCACTGCGGCGCCGACGCCGAGGGCAGTGCAAAGCACCAGTTCGGCCTTCAATCGCTCGACGTCGAAGCCCAGGTGACGGGCCTCGGACTCGCCGAGCAGCAGTGCGTTCAGCGCATCTGCCCGGCGCGGTAGCCAGCAGGCCACCAGCAGCGCCACCAGCAGCAGCGGCCAGAGTCGTGGGTAGCTGGCGCCGTTCAGGCTGCCCAGGTTCCAGAAGGTCAGGGTACGCAAGGTGGCGTCATCGGCGAGATAGGTAAACAGTCCGATCACCGCGCCGGACAGTGCGGTCAAGGCGATCCCTGCCAACAACATGGTGGCCACGCTGGTCTGGCCATCGCGGCGGCCAAGCCGATAGACCAGCCAGGTCACCCCCAGGCCGCCGCCGAAGGCGCACAGCGACAGCAGGTAAGGCGCGAGGAACGCCGGCAAGCCGCCCAGCGAGGCGCCGAATACGATGGCCAGCGCCGCGCCGAGGGCCGCGCCGCTGGACACCCCGACCAGCCCTGGATCGGCCAGCGGGTTGCGGAACAGGCCCTGCATCGCCACCCCGGACAGCGCCAGCACCGCGCCCACGGCCAGGCCGAGCAGGGTCCGCGGCAGGCGGATCTGGCCGAGGATCATTTCCGCCTGGGCCAGGCCCGTTCCATCGAGCGGCAGCCCGGCCAGGCGCAGCGCGGCGCGCAGGGTATCGCCCAGCGGCAGGCTGACGGGACCGAGGGCGAGGGACAACCAGAGGACCAACACGAGCGAAATCCCCAGCGCACCGAACAGTGCGCGGGGACGAACAACCGATTTCAATGGGCGGCTTCCGTACTCAGCGGTTTCGCGGAAGGATAAAAGGCTGCGGAGAGAGCCGCCAGGCCATCCGGCAGGCGCGGACCGAGGCCGCCCACCAGGAGCGTCGGGTCCAGCACCAGCAGACGTCCGTCACGCGCCGCGCGGGTCGCGGCGAGGCCGGGGTTCTGCTTGAGCAGCGCGGCACGCGCCGCATCACCTTCGAGGCTGCGGTCGGCGATCACCACCGCGGCCGGATCGAGCGCGGCCAGGGCTTCCACCGAGATCGGCTTGTAACCCTCATGGGTAGCCAGGTTGCGTGCTCCGGCCCGGTTCAGGACCCAATCGCCGCCGGTATTGCGCCCGGCTACCAGCAACTGACCGCCGGCGTTGCCGATCACCAGCAGGACGCCCGGGGCCGGCTGGCTCTTCTGCGCGGCCGCGATCCAGTCCGCCTGGCGCCGCAGCCGCTGACGATAGTCAAGTTCGGCGGCCTCGGCGCGCTGGGGCACGCCGAGCCAGTCGCCGAGCTTCTTCAGGTTGCTTTCCAGTGCCTCCAGATCCGGCTTGGCGGAGAGGGTCTCGACCCGCACGCCGGCGCCTTCGAGCTGCTTGAGTACCGGCGGAGGCCCCATTTCCTCGGTGCCGATGAGGATATCCGGACGCAACGCCAGCACGCCCTCGGCAGCCAGTTGGCGCTGGTAGCCGACGCTCGGCAACTGTTTCAGCGCCTGCGGATGCTGGCTGGTGGTGTCCACCCCGACCAGCTTGCTCTCGCCGCCCAGCGCCACCACCCATTCGCTCAGCGAGCCGCCCGCGCTCACCCAGCGTTGCGGCAGCTCGGCGGCCTGGGCCATGCCGGTGCCGAGCAGGATGCCCAGCGCCAACCCGTTGAATAGTCGATCGATACGCATGATCTCTCCTCAGAGCGCCTTGACGGATTCGGCCAGTTCGCGCCAGTCGTCGCGCTCGGGCTCGCCGGGCTTGCGCGCGCCGAACAGTTGCACGATCAGTTCGCCGTCGGCGTCGAAGGCCTCCCAACTGGTTACGATGCCATCGGTGCTCGGCTTGCGCACCCGCCAAAGCTCGGCGATGCCGGTGGTCTTCAGGTGCAGGTTGAATTCCGGATCGAGCACGTTGAACCAGTCGTCCAGCCACTTCAGGTTGCACACAGACCCGGTATGGATCTGGATGCAGTGGGCGTTGCCGACGAACACCATGATCGGCAACCCGCTTTCGGCCGCCGCTTCGAAGAGTTTCGCCAGGTCGCCCTTGTCCAGGCGCTCGGCCCATTCGCCGCCAGCCAGGCGCAGCGCCTGGGTGCGCTGCGCGCCATGCTTCTTCAGCAGGGCGTGGAAATGATGGGTGTCCTTCAACGCGGCCCAGCCTTCGCGCAAGGCTACGGCATCGATCTGCGCATCGACGAGCGCAGCAGCCGGTGCGCGGGGTTCGCGCAGGGCCAGCACGGCATCCTGCTCGGCAGCCCGCAGGCGCTCGACCAGCGGTTCCCAGGCGCGGACGTCGCTGGCCTCGGTAAGGAACACCTTGTGCACCGCCACGCCCTGCTGGTCGAACACCTGGATGCTGCGCTGGGTACCCCGCGATGTCTCCTCGGCAATGGCGAAGACAGCGTTCCAACCCCCCAGAAACAGGCGCAGGTCGATATCCGGCGAGACCACCAGGCCCATCTGCCCATTGGCAGAGACCGTCACTTCGCGATACGGCCCCTTGCGTTCGTGGACGCAATGCTCGTTGCGGGTCAGCGCCATGATCGGCCCCAGTTCGCCGAGCGCCGGCAGCAAGGCGGCCCAGTCCGGCCGCAGGCGCACGGCATCGATGCCGACCCGGCTGGCGACCAGCTCGCCTTCGCTGACCTGCAACAGCGCAGCGGCGTCGCGCGCGCGTAGCTGCGGTCGCTCGGCGCGCAGGTCCTGCCAGGCGCGGTAAAGCTCGGCAGGGGAATGGGAAAGGCTGGGAGTGCTGCTCATCGACGGTTCCTCGGGCATATCCGGTTCGGTCGCGCTACGCGCAAAACAGGTGAACTTTGCCACAAAACGCATACCTGAATCCATTTGATAATTATTTGCATTAGCGTTTTTCTGGCAGTACCTTGTGCGCCCGACGTCCCCCTGGCTATTCGCCACCGGCCCGACCCAAGGAGTCCCACATGCCGCTCTCCCCGCCCTTCGCCCTGCGCCCCTGCCTGGCCCTGCTGTTGCTCAGCCCTTCCCTGGCTCTGGCGGGGAACGCCGTCCCGCTGACCCCGACCACCATCACCGCCACCCGTACCGAGCAGGCAGTGGATTCGGTGCCGAGCACCGTCAGCGTGCAGACCCGCGAACAACTGGACCGGCAGAACGTCAACAACATCAAGGAACTGGTGCGCTACGAACCGGGAGTCTCGGTCGGCGGCGCCGGCCAGCGTGCCGGGATCACCGGCTACAACATCCGCGGCATCGACGGGAACCGCATCCTTACGCAGATCGACGGGGTCGAACTGCCCAACGACTTCTTCAGCGGCCCCTACGCGCAGACCCACCGCAACTACGTCGATCCGGACATCGTAAAGCGCGTGGAAATCCTTCGCGGCCCGGCCTCGGCGCTGTACGGCAGCAACGCCATCGGCGGCGCGGTGAGCTACTTCACCCTCGACCCGTCGGACATCATCAAGGACGGCAAGGACGTCGGCGCCCGGCTGAAGGCCGGCTACGAGTCGGCCAGCCACTCCTGGCTGACCTCGGCCACCGTCGCCGGCCGCGCCGACGACTTCGACGGTCTGCTGCATTATGGCTACCGCCAGGGCCACGAGACCGAATCCAACGGCGGCCACGGCGGCACCGGGCTCTCGCGCAGCGAAGCCAACCCGGAAGACGCCGACAGCTACAGCCTGCTCGGCAAGCTGGGCTGGAACTACGCCGAGGGCAGCCGCTTCGGGCTGGTCTTCGAGAAGTACAAGAGCGACGTCGATACCGACCAGAAGAGCGCCTATGGCGGCCCGTACGACAAGGGCAAGCCGGCCATCCCGCCGAGCATGCTGCCGGGCGGCATGTACCAGTGGCGCAAGGGCAACGACACCCTGACTCGCGAGCGCTACGGCCTGGAGCACCATTTCCTGCTCGACAGCCCGGTCGCCGATCGCATCCAGTGGAGCCTGAACTACCAGTTGGCGAAGACCGACCAGGCGACCCGCGAGTTCTACTACCCGATCACCCGCAAGGTCCTGCGCACCCGCGACACTACCTACAAGGAACGCCTGTGGGTCTTCGACAGTCAGTTGGACAAGAGCTTCGCCATCGGCGAGACCGAGCACCTGCTGAGCTACGGGATCAATCTCAAGCACCAGAAGGTCACCGGCATGCGCAGCGGCACCGGCACCAACCTGGACACCGGCGCGGACAGCCCGCGCGATGCCCTGGAACGCAGCAGCGACTTTCCCGATCCGACGGTGAAGACCTACGCCCTGTTCGCCCAGGACAGCATCAGCTGGAACGACTGGACCTTCACTCCCGGCCTGCGTTACGACTACACGCGCATGGAGCCGCACATCACCGACGAGTTCCTGCGCACCATGAAGCAGAGCCAGAACACCGCGGTCGACGAGTCGGACAAGAAATGGCACCGGGTTTCGCCCAAGTTCGGCGTGACCTACGACTTCGCCCAGCACTACACCTGGTACGGCCAATACGCCCAGGGCTTCCGCACGCCCACCGCCAAGGCGCTGTACGGTCGATTCGAGAACCTGCAGGCGGGCTACCACATCGAGCCTAACCCCAACCTCAAGCCGGAAAAGAGCCAGAGCTTCGAGACCGGGCTGCGCGGCAAGTTCGACGAAGGCAGCTTCGGCGTGGCGGTGTTCTACAACAAATATCGCGACTTCATCGACGAAGACGCCCTGAATACCGATAGCACCGGCGGCAACGGCCAGACCTTCCAGTCCAACAACATCGAGCGTGCGGTGATCAAGGGCGTCGAACTCAAGGGCCGCCTGGAGCTGGGCGCCTTCGGCGCGCCGCAGGGACTCTACACCCAGGGCAGCGTGGCCTACGCCTACGGTCGCAACAAGGACAACGGCGAGCCGATCAACAGCGTCAACCCACTCACCGGAGTGTTCGGCCTGGGCTACGACGAAGCAGACGGCAACTACGGCGGGCTGCTCAGCTGGACCCTGGTCAAACGCAAGGACCGCGTCGACGACAGCACCTTCCACACCCCGGATGGCACCGCCAGCCAGTTCAAGACCCCGGGCTTCGGCGTCCTCGACCTCAGCGCCTACTACAGGCTGAGCAAGGACCTGACCCTCAACGCCGGTCTCTACAATCTGACCGACAAGAAATACTGGCTGTGGGATGACGTGCGCGGCTACGACAGCGTCGGCGAGGCTTCGGCGCTGGCCCCGGCCAACATCGACCGGCTGTCCCAGCCAGGCCGTAATTTCGCGGTCAACCTGGTCTGGGACATCTGACCCGTTACCCCTTCGCACACGGAAGTGCCCCCATACCCAGCGCCTGGCCATGCCGGGCGCTTTCCATGCCACAGGTGAAAGCCGTCCTCCGGATCAGGGATAATGATCCCGGCAAACGGAGCGCCCATGATCCACCTGTGTCCCTCTTCCCATCTCGCCGAAGGCAACAGCCGCGGCTTCCTCGTCGATGAGCGGCGGCTGTTCGCGGTGCGTCGCGACGGCCGCGCCTACATCTACCTGAACCGCTGCCCGCATCGCGGCATCCCGTTGGAGTGGCAGCCCGATGCCTTCCTCGACGACAGCGCCAGCCTGATCCGTTGCGCCAGCCACGGCGCGCTGTTCCTCATCGAGTCCGGCGAGTGCGTCGCCGGCCCCTGCGCTGGCGAGCGCTTGCGCGCCCTGCCCTGCCGGGAAGACGCCGAAGGCCTCTGGGTGGAGCTGGACGACTGACCCAACGGGGGATGGGCGGCAAGCCGCGAGGCAACGGCTAGGCTTGCGGCACAAAGATAAAAAAGAGGAAGGAACGCGCCATGCGCCGATTCAGCCTGCGCTTCGTCCTGCTGCTCCTGTTCGGCCTGCTGCTCTATGCCTGCCGCAATGAACCGGGCCCCGTACGGCTCGCCCCTGGCGTAACAGCGGCGGATTACAGGACTTTCTTCATCCAGGCGGTACGCGCCGAGGGGCACCGCATCGACTTCGAGGAGCGTTTCGATACGGCCGTGCGCCGCGCCCTGGAGGCCAAGGGCTATCGCTACCAGGTGGAACACGGCGACCTGCGGGTGATCTACGCCCTCGGCCTGCAACGCCAGCCGGGCCTGGAAATGCGACCGGTGATCACCCAGGATGGCGTCTTCACCCAGACCCAACTGACCGAAGACACCGAGGCCAGGCTGGCGCTGCGCATCCTTGACGAAAGCAACGGCAGGGTCCTTCTGGAAAGCGTGCTGAGCCGCCAACTGCACGATCCGGCGCTGACCCAGGAAGCGTTCGACCGCGGCATCGCGCAATTGCTGAAGGACTTCCCGAGTCGCAGTCAACCTTGAATGTCACAGGCCGTCGAAGTCGTCCTCGCGGCGCTCGGTGTTCTCGCCGGGCGTCGACAGCCGGGGCGGCCGCCGTTGCAGCCACCACAGGGCGGCGATCCCCAGGGCAGCCATTGCGCCGCGGAACAGCAGGCCGAACAGGTTGCCGTCGGCCTCCATCCCGCCCTCGATCCAGGCAATCAATAGCCGCGACAGAGTCAGGATCGATTGCAGCAGCACTACCAGGATCAACGCCGGCTGCACCAGCGAAGCCCGGCGCAGGGCGAACAGCAGGAACAACGCCAGGGCGAACTGATGGCCGCCATAGAACACCCGCGCATCGCTGACCGCCGAAGGCTCCATCAGCAGCATGCCACTGAGATTGGCCATCTCGTAGGGACGCACCCAGTACAGCACTCCCAGCGCGCCCCATACCAGCGCCTGAACCAGCAAAACCAAACGGGCGAAGAGCATCCCCTTTCTCCTCGGGCCTGTTGCCCCCAGCGGTCAGTTCGACACCGGCGGCGAACGCCCCGGCAACCCTAAGGACAGCAGACCCAAACCGCGCCGACGAGTTCGCTGCGACAATCCGTCCCTGCCCAACGGCAACCCGGCGCGGCGGGCAGCGCATCGCTTCGTCACAAGTGGATACAGCTCACCGGCTGGGTGGCGGCGGGTGCCAGCGGTATGCTCCCGGCATTCGCTCGCAGCAAGGAGAATCCCATGCGCCGCTTCGCTCCCCTGGCCGTCCTGGCCGCCACCCTGCTCCACGGTTCCCTGGTCCAGGCCGCCGAACCGCTGGCCATCGACGTCCACCGCGACGCCAACTGCGGCTGCTGCAAGGACTGGATCAAGCACCTCGAAGCCAACGGTTTCAAGGTCACCGACCATGTGGAAGCAGACATGAGCGCAGTCAAGAGCCGCCTCGGCGTGCCCTACAGCATGGGCTCCTGTCATACCGGAGTGATCGACGGCAAGTTCGTCGAAGGCCACGTTCCGGCAGCCGACATCCTCAAGCTGCGCGAACGCGCCGACCTGGTCGGCGCCGCCGTACCGGGCATGCCGGTCGGCTCGCCGGGCATGGAGATGGGCGACCGCCAGGACGCCTACCAGGTCGTCGGCCTGACCAGGAGCGGCCAGGCCTCGGTACTGGCGGAGTACCCGGGACGCTAACGAAAACGCCGTTTCCCCCAGGGGAAACGGCGTTTTTCCTTGTAGCAGGGCGTGAGGATCACTCCGCCAGGCTATCGACCTTCCTCTGCGGCGACAGCAGCCCGTCGGCGCGGAACATCGACTTGATCCCGCGCACCGCCTGGCGCAGGCGGTCGCGGTTCTCGATCAGGGCGAAACGCACATGATCGTCGCCGTAGTCGCCGAAGCCGATCCCCGGCGACACCGAGACCTTGGCGTCCTGCAACAGCTTCTTGGCGAACTCCAGCGAGCCCAGATGCGCGTAGGGCTCGGGGATCTTCGCCCAGACGTACATCGAGGCCTTCGGGTTCTCCACCATCCAGCCGGCCTCGCGCAGTCCCTTCACCAGGACGTCGCGGCGCTGCTGGTACTGCCGGGCGATATCGCGGACGCACTGCTGGTCGCCTTCCAGAGCGGCGATGGCCGCCACCTGCAGGGGCGTGAAGGTGCCGTAGTCGTGGTAGCTCTTGATCCGCGCCAGGGCCGAGACCAGCTCGGGATTGCCGACCATGAAGCCGATCCGCCAGCCGGCCATGTTGTAGCTCTTCGACAGGGTGAAGAACTCCACGGCGATATCCTTGGCGCCCGGTACCTGCATGATCGACGGCGCTTTCCAGCCGTCGTAGACGATGTCGGCATAGGCCAGGTCGTGCACGACCATCACGTCGTACTGCTTGGCCAGCGCCACCACGCGCTCGAAGAAGTCCAGCTCGACGCACTGCGCGGTAGGGTTGGAGGGGAAACCGAGAATCATCATGCGCGGCTTGGGAATCGATTCGCGGATCGCCCGTTCCAGCTCGTTGAAGAAATCGATGCCCGGCACCAGCGGCACCGAGCGCACCTGGGCGCCGGCGATCACCGCACCGTAGATGTGGATCGGATAGCTCGGGTTGGGCACGAGGATGGTGTCGCCATGGTCGAGGGTCGCCAGCATCAGGTGCGCGAGGCCTTCCTTGGAGCCGATGGTGACGATGGCTTCGCTTTCCGGGTCGATCTGCACGTCGTAGCGGTCGCGGTACCAGTGCGAGATGGCCCGGCGCAGGCGCGGGATGCCGCGCGAGGTGGAGTAGCCATGGGTGTCTTCGCGCTGGGCGACGGTGCAGAGCTTCTCGACGATATGCGGCGGGGTCGGCCCGTCGGGATTGCCCATGCTCAGGTCGATGATGTCCTCGCCACGGCGACGAGCGGCCATCTTCAGTTCGGCGGTGATATTGAAAACGTAGGGGGGAAGGCGGTCGATGCGCGCGAAACGGCGCGCAGGGCGTGATTCAGCCATGCTGTCCTCGGAGTAACGTAAGCGCCCGGAACCGTCCGAGCGACGCCGGCCGCTGCGGCGGCCTGGAAAGCACCAGCCAGGCGCTTTCTTGTCGGCGAACATAAAGGCCGATAGGCTGCTTGTCGAGTCCCCCCTCGCGTTTTTCATTCCATTTCACAGGAAAAGGCCCATGTCCCGACGCTACTGGCAACTCGATGTGTTCGCCGAGCGTCCGCTCACCGGCAACGGCCTGGCCGTATTCGACGACGCCAGCACCCTCGATGACGCCGCCATGCAGGCCTGGACCCGCGAACTGCGCCAGTTCGAATCGATCTTCCTGCTGCCGGGCGACGACCCACGGGCCTTCGGCGCACGGATCTTCACCCTGGAGGAAGAACTGCCGTTCGCCGGCCACCCGCTGCTCGGCGCCGCCGCCCTGCTCCATCACCTGCGCGGCGGCGACAACGAACAGCACTGGACGCTGCACCTGGCCAGCAAATCGGTGGCCCTGCGCAGCGTGCGGGCGGGCAGCGGTTTCTACGCCGAGATGGACCAGGGCCGCGCCGAATTCGGCGCCACCCCGGACGCCGGGACCTGCCGCTGGTTCGCCGAAGCCTTCTCGCTATCGGCCAACGACCTGTCCGGGCATCCACCGCGGGTGGTGAGCACCGGCCTGCCCTACCTGCTCCTGCCGGTAACCGCCGAGGCGCTGGGTCGAGCCCGTCAGGTCAACGATTTGCAAGAAGCCCTGGATAAACTCGGCGCGGCGTTTGTCTATCTGCTCGACGTCGACGGGCGCGAGGGCCGCACCTGGGACAGCCTGGGGCTGGTGGAAGACGTGGCTACCGGCAGCGCTGCCGGTCCGGTCGCCGCCTACCTGGTGGAATACGGGCTTGCCGCGCGCGGCGAACCCTTCGTCCTGCACCAGGGACGCTTCCTCGAGCGGCCGAGCCGGCTCGACGTCCAGGTCGCGACAGACGGTAGCGTCAGGGTCGGCGGCCACGTCCAACTGCTCGCCCGCGCCGAGCTGCTGACCTCGGCCTGACGGTCGGGGTGGCGCTGGCGGCGGACGACGACAACACTGAAGAAGCGAAACGTACAGGAGAACCGCCATGCTCTGGCGCAAAGGACGACGCAGTGACAACGTGATTGATGCCCGGGGCGAAGGAGGCGCAGGCGGCGGTGGCGGCATGCGCATCGGCGGCAAGGGCCTCAGCCTGGGTGGGGTGGCCATCGTGGTGGTGGTCGGCCTGCTGATGGGCCAGGACCCGATGCAGATCCTCGGGTCGCTGCTCGGCCAGATGGACAGCCCGGCGCCGGCCACCCAGCAGCAGGCCGGCGGTCGGGCCCCGGCGGCCAACGACGAGCAGAGCGAGTTCGTCCGCTCGATCCTCGGCGACACCGAGGACACCTGGGAACAGATCTTCGCCAGCGGCCAGGCACAATACCAACAGCCCAAGCTGGTGCTGTTCAGCAATGGGGTGAATTCCGCCTGCGGCTTCGCCTCGTCGGCCACCGGGCCGTTCTACTGTCCGGCCGACCGCCGGGTCTACCTCGACCTGGAGTTCTTCCGCGAGATGGAACAGCGCTTCTCCGCCGCCGGCGACTTCGCCCAGGCCTATGTGATCGCCCACGAGGTCGGCCACCACGTGCAGAACCTGATGGGCATCTCGGCCAAGATCAACGCAGCCCGCCAGCGCGGCGCGCGCATGGAGGGCGCCAACGGCCTGTCGGTACGCCAGGAACTGCAGGCGGACTGCTTCGCCGGGGTCTGGGCCAACCGTGCACAGCAGCGGCTGAACTGGCTGGAGCCGGGCGACATCGAGGAAGCCCTGAACGCCGCCAACGCCATCGGCGACGATCGCCTGCAACGCCAGGGCCGCGGCATGGTGGTGCCGGATTCCTTCACCCATGGCTCCTCGGCGCAACGCATGCGCTGGTTCAAGACCGGCTTCGAGAGCGGCTCGCCGGCCAGTTGCGATACCTTCAAGGCCCAGACGCTCTGAGCCTCGCCGCCAGCCGGGCGCTTAGCGCCCCGGCTGGCTTCCCAGCGCATTCAACTGATCGGCCAGTTCCCTGGCCTCGTAGGCCGAAGCCAACCCGTCGAGATAGACCTTGCCGTTGCGGATCGGCTCGCGCACCCGCGGCGCCAGGCGCAGGCGCCCGTCCACCAGTACCGCGAGAGTGCGCCCCCGGGCCTCGCCGGTCAGCGCGGCCAGGCGGCGGGCGGCCGGTTCGGTGAAGGTGACTTCGACGCCGGGTCGACCGTTCTGGTCGTACAGGACCTCGGCGCGGAGTACGTCAGCCTGGGTCAGGCTGGGCTTCAGCGCCACCAGCATGGCCTTGCCCTGCGGGTCGGCCAGGGTGCGGAACGCCGCGGAAGGCGTGCTGGCGGTGGCATAGACCCCGAAGCTGTGCTGCGGGATCGGCAGCGGATCGCTGGCGCAGGCGGCCAGCAGCAGCGCCAGGCCCAGCGGAAGGAGTGCGAGTTTCGAGCGTTTCATGATGAGGTACTGCAGAAAACCTGGGCGGAGCGTCCGTCCGGACGCCAACGCCTATGTTAACGCCGCCCGCGCCGGGCGGGCGAGCAGGGCCTTCCGCGAGGCGACGATCGACTAGACTGGCGGAAATTCACCCCTCTCCCGCGAACTGGTATGATGCGCGCCTTTTCGAGCCGTATGAACCCCACGCAGGCCGCCGCGAGGCCCCTGGCGTGCGTGGGTCGTTTCATGCGGCTCGCGCATTTTCGGGACTCAGCCGTCTGCCGGGATCGTTCGCGGTACCGCGCCGACGATACAGCGATGCAACGCCCGCCACGCGGAAATTCGGTTTTCCCTGGTCGGCGGCCGGCTCCGCGGCCGGCCACTTCTGCTGGCGCCATGGGGATCGTTGCAGAGCACATTCAGGGGAATCCAACATGCTGGAAAAGCTGTTTCAACTAAAGGCGCACAACACCACGGTGCGCACCGAGATCCTGGCGGGGATCACCACCTTCCTGACCATGGCCTACATCCTCTTCGTCAACCCGAGCATCCTCGGCGAGACCGGCATGGACAAGGGCGCGGTGTTCGTCGCCACCTGCCTGGCAGCGGCCATCGGCTCGACCATCATGGGCCTGATCGCCAACTACCCGATCGCCCTGGCCCCCGGCATGGGCCTCAACGCCTTCTTCACCTACACCGTGGTGCTGCACATGGGCCACAGCTGGCAGGTCGCGTTGGGCGCAGTGTTCATTTCCGCCACCATGTTCTTCCTGCTGTCGATCTTTCGCATCCGCGAATGGATCATCAACAGCATCCCCCTGCCGCTGCGCTCGGCGATCGCCGCCGGTATCGGCCTGTTCCTCGCACTGATCGCCCTGCAGAACGCGGGCATCGTGGTGGACAACCCGGCAACCCTGATCGGCATGGGCGACCTGACCAAGCCGGCACCGATCCTCGCCACCCTCGGCTTCATCCTGATCGTCGCCCTGGAGGCGCGTAGCGTCACCGGCGCGGTGCTGATCGGTATCCTGGTGGTCACCGCCATCGCCATCCTGCTCGGCGTAACCCAGTTCGGCGGCGTGGTCTCGATGCCGCCGTCGCTGGCGCCGACCTTCCTCCAACTGGACATCAAGGGCGCGCTGGACATCGGCCTGGTCAGCGTGATCTTCGCCTTCCTCTTCGTCGACCTGTTCGACAACTCCGGCACCCTGATCGGCGTCGCCAAGCGCGCCGGATTGATGGGCAAGGACGGCCACATGCCGAAGATGGGCCGCGCGCTGATCGCCGACAGTACCGCCGCCATGGGCGGCTCGCTGCTGGGCACCTCGACCACCACCAGCTACATCGAGTCCGCCGCGGGCGTCAGCGCCGGCGGCCGCACCGGCCTGACCGCCATCGTCGTCGCCATCCTGTTCCTCCTCGCGCTGTTCTTCGCCCCGCTGGCCGGCAGCGTACCGGCCTTCGCCACCGCCCCGGCGCTGCTCTTCGTCGCCGTACTGATGGCCTCGGGCCTGGCAGAGATCGACTGGGAAGACATCACCGTCGCCGCGCCGGTGGTCGTCACCGCGCTGGCCATGCCGTTCACCTACTCGATCGCCACCGGCATCGCCTTCGGCTTCATTTCCTGGACCGCGATCAAGGTGCTGTCCGGGCGCTGGCGCGAACTGAACCCGGCGCTGGTGATCCTCTCCGTCCTGTTCGTGATCAAGCTGGGCTTCTTCAACGCATGAGCCGTCCACAGTTCGACCCCAGCGCCTACGCCGCGCAACTGGAAGACAAGAAGTCCCGCCTCGCCGGATTGCTGGCCCCGTTCGCGGCACCCGCGCCGGAGATCTTCGAGTCGCCGCGCGAGCATTACCGGCTGCGCGCCGAATTCCGCTTGTGGCGGGAAACCGGCAACGAGAAGCGTCACTACGCGATGTTCGAGCAGGGCGACAAGCACACGCCGATCCTGATCGAGGATTTCCCCATCGCCAGCCGCCGCATCAACGAACTGATGCCGCGCCTGAAGGCGGCCTGGGCCGACCCGGCGCTGGGCTTCAAGCTGTTCCAGGTGGAGTTTCTCACCACCCTGGCCGGCGACGCGCTGATCACCCTCTGCTACCACCGGCCGATCGACGACGCCTGGCGACAGGCAGCGGAAAAGCTCGCGGCGGAACTGGGCGTGAACCTGGTCGGACGTTCGCGCGGCAAGCGTATCGTCGTCGGACGCGACTATGTGGAGGAGGAACTGTCGGTCGCCGGCCGGCGCTTCCGCTACCGCCAGCCCGAGGGGGCTTTCACCCAGCCCAACGGCGAGGTCAACCAGAAGATGCTCGGCTGGGCCTACGAGGCGCTCGGCCAGCGCGACGACGACCTGCTCGAACTGTACTGCGGCAACGGCAACTTCACCCTGCCCCTGGCCACCCGGGTACGCAAGGTGCTGGCCACCGAGATCAGCAAGTCCTCGGTCAATGCGGCGCTGGCCAACCTGGCCGACAACGCGGTGGACAACGTCAGCCTGGTGCGCCTGTCGGCCGAAGAGCTGACCCAGGCGCTGAACGAGGTTCGCCCGTTCCGCCGCCTGGCCGACATCGATCTGAAGAGCTACGCCTTCGGCAATGTCTTCGTCGATCCGCCACGAGCCGGCATGGATCCGGACACCTGCGAGCTGACCCGGCGCTTCGAGCGCATCCTGTACATTTCGTGCAACCCGGAAACCCTGGCGCAGAACATCGCCCAACTGCACGACACGCACCGGATCAGCCGCTGCGCGCTGTTCGACCAGTTCCCCTACACCCACCACATGGAAAGCGGCGTCCTGCTCGAACGCCGCTGAGCGAGTGGCCGCGCCCCACGGCGCGGCCATGCCTCAGAGTCGCACCGGGAGGCGCCGCGCCAGGTGCAATCCTTCCGTCGTCACCTCGGCGCCATAGGCCAGCACCTCGACGCCCGCTTGCGCCGCCTCGCGCAACGCCTTGCCATAGGCTGGATCGATCTCGTCGGCGGGGCGCACCGCCTCGGCCCCGGAAAGGTTCACGCAGTACAACTGCACCGCGCGGATCCCCTCCCGCGCCAGCGCCGCCAGTTCGCGCAGGTGCTTGGCGCCGCGCAGCGTCACCGCGTCGGGAAAGGCCGCCACGGCGGTTTCGTCGAAGCCCAGGGTGACGCTCTTCACCTCGATGAACAGTGCGCCCGTGGGGTATTCCAGGCGAAAGTCGGCGCGACTGTTCTCCACGCCGTAGGCCACTTCCCGGCGCAGAGCGGTGAAACCGGCAAGCTCCGCGATGTCCCCGGCCAGCAGCGCCTCCTCTACCAGGCGGTTGGCCCGCGCCGTGTTGACGCAGGCCAGGCGGCCCTGCGGAGTCTCGCTCAGCTCCCAGGTCCCCGGCAGCTTGCGCTTGGGGTCGTTGGAGCGGCTGAACCAGACCCGGCAACCTTCGCTCATGCAATTGAGCATCGAACCGGTATTCGGACAGTGGATGGTCAGGCGCTCGCCGCCGGCGCTCTCGATATCGGCGAGGAAACGCTTGTAGCGACGCAGCAGGCGGCCTTCTTCCAGTGGCTGCTCGAAACGCATCAGGGCCGCCAGTTCTTCAGGCCGCGGGCGATCCGCTCCACCGCTTCCTGCAGGCGCGACAGGTTCTGGGTATAGGCGAAACGCACGTGGTGGCCGGCCTGGTGGCGGCCGAAATCCAGCCCCGGGGTGAAGGCCACGTGCTCGGTCTCGATGAAGTGCTTGCAGAAGGCGTAGGCATCGCCGCCGAACGCACTGATATCGGCGTAGAGATAGAAGGCGCCTTCCGGCTCCACGGCGATTCCGAAACCCAGCTCGCGCAGGGCCGGCAGGAGGAAGTCGCGACGGCGGGCGAACTCTTCGCGACGCTCTTCGAGAATGGCGATGGTGGTCGGCTCGAAACAGGCCAGCGCGGCCTGCTGGGCCATGCTCGGCGCGCTGATGTAGAGGTTCTGCGCCAGCTTCTCCAGCTCAGGCACCGCCGCTGCCGGCGCCACCAGCCAGCCCAGGCGCCAGCCGGTCATGCCGAAATACTTGGAAAAACTATTCAGGACGAAAGCGTCGTCGTCGACTTCCAGCACCGAGGCGGCGTCCACGCCATAGGTCAGGCCGTGATAGATCTCGTCCACCACCAGGTGCCCGCCGCGGGCCTTCAAGGCGCCCGACAGGCCGGCCAGTTCGTCGCGATCGAGCAGGGTCCCGGTCGGATTCGCCGGCGTCGCCACCAGAGCGCCTACACTGTCTGAATCCCAGTGTCGCTCGATGAGATCCGGCGTCAGTTGGTAACGGCTGTCCGGCCCCACCGGCACCAGTTGCGCGGCGCCTTCCACCAGGCGCAGGAAATGCCTGTTGCACGGGTAGCCCGGGTCGGCGAGCAACCAGTGGCGGCCGGGGTCGACCAGCAAGCTGCTGGCCAGCAGCAGGGCGCCGGAGCCGCCCGGAGTGACCAGCACGCGCTGCGGGTCGAGGTCGACCCCGTAGCGTTCGCCGTAGAATTTCGCGATCGCCTCGCGCAGCGCCGGCAGGCCGCGGGCGGCGGTGTAGCGGGTATGCCCGGCGGCCAGGGCGGCGCGCCCGGCCTCGACGATCGGCTCGGCCGTGGTGAAGTCCGGCTCGCCGATCTCCAGGTGGATCACATCGTGGCCGGCGGCCTGCAACTCGTTGGCCCGCGCCAGCAGGGCCATAACATGGAAAGGCTCGATGGCCCGACTGCGCGCGCTATAGGAGGTAGCCATGGATATTCCGAACTTTGCGAGGAAAAACCGATTCTAACCAAGCCATTACGCGGGCGACACCAGCCTCGACAACCGGGAGTAGCGCCAAGGTTATCGTTCTGGTAAGTTCGCCCGCTTGCGACCGCGGGGCCGGAGAGCCGGCGAGGGAACCCTGCCGCGGACAGGATTAGCGAAAGTGAGAGGCGGCCATTCATGTCCACCAAAGCAAAACAACAGAGCAGCCAGCAGATGACCCGCGGCTTCGAACCCTATCAGGAAACCAAGGGCGAGGAGTACATGAGCGAGCGCATGCGCGCGCACTTCACCGCGATCCTGAACAAATGGAAACAGGAGCTGATGGAAGAGGTCGACCGTACCGTGCATCACATGCAGGACGAAGCGGCCAACTTCCCCGATCCGGCCGACCGCGCCAGCCAGGAAGAAGAATTCAGCCTGGAACTGCGCGCCCGCGACCGCGAGCGCAAGCTGATCAAGAAGATCGACGAGACCCTGCAACTGATCGAAGACGAAGAGTACGGCTGGTGCGACTCCTGCGGCGTCGAGATTGGCATCCGTCGCCTGGAGGCACGCCCCACCGCGACCCTCTGCATCGACTGCAAGACCCTCGCGGAAATCCGCGAGAAGCAACTCGGCTCCTGAGCCGGACCGACGGGGCGCCAAGGCGCCCCGTTTCGTTTCCGCCGTTCCCCGCCGCACCGCCCGCGCCATGACCTCTTCCTATGTAGGCCGCTTCGCCCCGACGCCCAGCGGCTACCTGCACTTCGGTTCCCTGGTGGCGGCCGTCGCCTCCTACCTGGACGCGCGTGCCGTCGGCGGCCGCTGGCTGGTGCGCATGGAAGACCTCGACCCGCCCCGCGAAGTCCCGGGCGCCCAGCAGGCGATCCTGGAAACCCTGGAGCGCTACGGCTTCGAATGGGACGGCGCGGTGGAGCGGCAGAGCGAACGCTTCCCGGCCTACGCCGCAGTGGTCGAGCAACTGCTGCGCAGCGGCCTGGCCTACGCCTGCACTTGCTCGCGCAAACAGCTTGAGGGATTCGCCGGGATCTACCCAGGCTTCTGCCGCGACGCCGGGCACGCCCGCGAGGACGCGGCGATCCGCCTGCGCGTGCCGGAGCTGGAATATCGCTTCGTCGACCGCGTGCAGGGCGAAGTCCGCCAGCATCTCGGCCGCGAGGTCGGCGATTTCGTCATCCAGCGCCGCGATGGCTTCTACGCCTACCAACTGGCGGTGGTGCTGGACGACGCCTGGCAGGGCATCACCGACATCGTCCGCGGCGCCGACCTGCTCGACTCGACCCCGCGCCAGCTTTACCTCCAGGAACTGCTGGGGTTGAGCCAGCCGCGCTACCTGCACGTGCCGCTGATCGTCCAGCCGGACGGGCACAAGCTCGGCAAGTCCTACCGCTCCCCGCCGCTGCCCGCCGAGCAGGCCGCCGCGCCGCTGACCCGCGCCCTGCGCGCGCTCGGCCAGCGGCCGCCGGCCGAACTGGCCCAGGCCAGCGCCAGCGAGGCGCTGGCCTGGGGCGTCGCGCACTGGGACGCCACGCGCATCCCGCGCTGCGCTACCCTTCCCGAGGAACGCCTGTAGCCCGCCCGGCGGCTTGCCGGCACCCACCCGCAGCCTGTAGCCTGCCGGCCCAAGCATGAGGGAAGCGGCATGTACATCTACCGACTGGTCCTGCTCCTGGTCGTGGGCATCTATCTCTTTTCCCCCGCCATCATGGACTGGTGGATCGACCCCAACGGCGCCTGGTACCGCCCGTACCTGCTGTGGCTGATCCTCATCGTGGTCACTTTCATCCTGCAGAGCCAGCGCGATGCTGACGAGCTTTAGCCTGACCCAGCTGATCCTGATCAGCGTCGCCTACCTCTCCACCCTCTTCGGCATCGCCTGGATCACCGAGCGCGGCTACGTGCCGCGCCGGCTGGTACGCCACCCGCTGGTCTACACCCTGTCGTTGGGCGTCTACGCCAGTGCCTGGGCGTTCTACGGCACGGTAGGCCTGGCCTACCAGTACGGCTACGGGTTCCTCGCCATCTACCTGGGGATTTCCGGGGCCTTCCTGCTCGCCCCGGTGCTGCTCTATCCGATCCTGCGGGTGACACGCGCCTACCAGCTGTCCTCGCTGGCCGACCTCTTCGCCTTCCGTTTCCGCAGTACCTGGGCCGGCGCCCTGACCACGCTGTTCATGCTGATCGGCGTGCTGCCGATGCTGGCCCTGCAGATCCAGGCGGTCACCGACTCGATCAGCATCCTCACCCGCGACCCGGCCCAGGAGCGGGTCGCGTTCGTCTTCTGCACCCTGATCACCCTGTTCGCGATCCTCTTCGGCGCTCGCCACATCGCCACCCGCGAACGCCACGAGGGACTGGTGTTCGCCATCGCCTTCGAGTCGCTGGTCAAGCTGGTGATGCTCGGCAGTATCGGCCTCTACGCCCTGTACGGCGTCTTCGGCGGGCCGGAAGGCCTGGAAGTCTGGCTGCTGCAGAACCAGACCGCGCTGACCACCCTGCACACGCCGCTGGCCGAGGGTCCATGGCGAACGCTGCTGCTGGTGTTCTTCGCCGCGGCCATCGTGATGCCGCACATGTTCCACATGATCTTCACCGAGAACCTCAACCCGCGCGCGCTGATTTCCGCCAGCTGGGGCCTGCCGCTGTTCCTGCTGCTGATGAGCCTTGCGGTACCGCCGATCCTCTGGGCCGGGCTGCGCCTCGGCGCCTCGACCACACCGGAGTACTACACCATCGGCCTCGGCCTGGCGGTGGACAGCCCGGCCCTGGCCCTGGCCGCCTTCATCGGCGGCATCTCCGCCGCCAGCGGGCTGACTATCGTGATGACCCTGGCGCTCTCGGGAATGGTCCTCAACCACCTGGTGCTGCCGCTCTACCAGCCGCCGGCGCAGGGCAACATCTACCGCTGGCTGAAATGGACCCGGCGCCTGCTGATCGTCGCCATCATCATGGCCAGCTACGCCTTCTACCTGCTGCTGGGCGCCGAACAGGACCTCTCCAACCTGGGCATAGTGTCCTTCGTCGCCACCCTGCAATTCCTTCCCGGCGCCCTCTCGGTGCTGTACTGGCCGACCGCCAACCGCCGCGGCTTCATCTCCGGGCTGATCGCCGGCATGCTGGTCTGGGCGATCACCATGCTGCTGCCCCTGATGGGGAACGTACAGGGCCTGTACCTGCCGCTGTTCGACGTGATCTACGTGCTGGACGACTCCAACTGGCACCTGGCGGCGCTGTCCTCGCTGGCGGCCAACGTGCTGGTATTCACCCTGGTCTCGCTGTTCACCGAGGCCAGCGACGAGGAAAAAGGCGCCGCCGAGGCCTGCGCGGTGGACAACGTACGCCGTCCGCAACGCCGCGAACTGTTCGCCGGCTCGCCGCAGGAGTTCGCCAGCCAGCTGGCCAAGCCGCTGGGCGCCAAGACCGCGCAGAAGGAGGTCGAGCAGGCCCTGCGCGATCTCCACCTGCCCTTCGACGAACGTCGCCCCTATGCCCTGCGTCGCTTGCGCGACCGTATCGAGGCGAACCTTTCCGGGCTGATGGGTCCCAGTGTCGCCCAGGACATCGTGGAGACCTTCCTTCCCTACAAGACCAGCGAAGAAAGCTATGTCACCGAGGACATCCACTTCATCGAGAGCCGCCTGGAGGACTATCACTCCCGGCTGACCGGCCTCGCCGCCGAACTCGACACCCTGCGCCGCTACCACCGGCAGACCCTGCAAGACCTGCCGATGGGCGTCTGCTCCCTGGCCAAGGACCAGGAAGTGCTGATGTGGAACCGCGCCATCGAGGAACTCACCGGGGTCGGCGCGCAGAAGGTCGTCGGTTCGCGCCTGTCGGCCTTGCCCGAACCCTGGAAGGGCCTGCTGGAACGTTTCATCGACGCCCCCGACGAGCACCTGCACAAGCAGCGCCTGGTCTACGACGGCCACACCCGCTGGCTGAACCTGCACAAGGCGGCCATCGAGGAACCCCTGGCGCCGGGTAACAGCGGCCTGGTGCTACTGGTGGAAGACCTCACCGAAACCCAACTGCTGGAAGACAAGCTGGTCCACTCCGAACGCCTGGCTTCCATCGGCCGCCTTGCCGCCGGGGTAGCCCACGAGATCGGCAATCCGATCACCGGCATCGCCTGCCTGGCGCAGAACCTGCGCGAGGAGCGCGAAGGCGACGGCGAGCTGACCGAGATTAGCGAGCAGATCCTCGACCAGACCAAGCGCGTATCGCGCATCGTCCAGTCGTTGATGAGCTTCGCCCACTCCGGTAGCACCTGCAGGCCCTGGAACCGGTGTGCCTGAGCGAAGTCGCCCAGGAGGCCATCGGACTGCTGTCGCTGAACCGGCGTAGCGTCGAAGTAGAGTTCTTCAACCTCTGCGATCCGGCGCACTGGGTCGAGGGCGACTCGCAGCGCCTGGCCCAGGTGCTGATCAACCTGCTCTCCAATGCTCGCGACGCCAGCCCGCCGGGCGGCGCGATCCGGGTCCGCAGCGAAGCCTCGGAACATACCGTGGACCTGGTCGTCGAGGACGAGGGCAGCGGCATCCCGAAGGCGATCATGGACCAGTTGTTCGAACCGTTCTTCACCACCAAGGACCCCGGTAAGGGGACCGGGCTCGGCCTCGCACTGGTCTATTCGATCGTGGAAGAGCATTATGGACAGATAACCATCGAGAGCCCGACGGATCACCAGCGAGAAGGCGGCACCCGCTTCCGCGTGACCCTGCCGCGGCACCCTGGCCCGACGGCCGAGCTGTAGACGAGCACGTCGAGAGAGCTGAATACATGGCACATATTCTGATCGTCGAAGACGAAACCATTATCCGATCTGCATTGCGACGCCTGCTGGAGCGCAACCAGTACCAGGTCAGCGAAGCCGGCTCGGTGCAGGAAGCCCAGGAGCGCTACACCATCCCCTCCTTCGACATGGTGGTCAGCGACCTGCGCCTGCCGGGCGCCCCCGGCACCGAACTGATCAAGCTCGCCGAAGGCATTCCGGTGCTGATCATGACCAGCTACGCCAGCCTGCGTTCGGCGGTGGATTCGATGAAGATGGGCGCGGTGGACTACATCGCCAAGCCTTTCGACCACGACGAAATGCTCCAGGCCGTGGCGCGCATCCTCAAGGACCGCCAGGAGAACCGCAGCGCGGCCCCGGTCTCCGCCAACGGCGGCAAGGCCGGCGGCGAACGCGGCGCCAGCCCGGCGGCAGCCGACGGCGAGATAGGCATCATCGGCTCCTGTGCGCCGATGCAAGAGCTGTACAGCAAGATTCGCAAGGTCGCGCCGACCGACTCCACGGTACTGATCCAGGGCGAGTCCGGCACCGGCAAGGAACTGGTCGCCCGCGCCCTGCACAACCTGTCGAAGCGCGCCAAGGCGCCGCTGATCTCGGTGAACTGTGCGGCGATTCCGGAAACCCTGATCGAATCCGAGCTGTTCGGCCATGAAAAAGGCGCCTTCACCGGTGCCAGCGCCGGGCGCGCCGGGCTGGTCGAAGCAGCTGACGGCGGCACCCTGTTCCTCGACGAGATCGGCGAACTGCCGCTGGAGGCCCAGGCCCGCCTGCTGCGCGTATTGCAGGAAGGCGAGATCCGCCGGGTCGGCTCGGTGCAATCGCAGAAGGTCGACGTGCGCCTGATCGCCGCCACCCACCGCGACCTGAAGACCCTGGCCAAGACCGGGCAATTCCGCGAAGACCTCTATTACCGCCTGCATGTGATCTCGCTGAAGCTGCCCGCCCTGCGCGAGCGTGGCAACGACGTGATGGAGATCGCCCGCGCCTTTCTGGCTCGCCAGTGCACCCGGATGGGGCGCGCGCCGCTCAGCTTCGCCCACGACGCCGAACAGGCGATCCGCCATTACCCATGGCCGGGCAACGTGCGCGAGCTGGAAAACGCCATCGAGCGGGCGGTGATCCTCAGCGAGAGCCAGGAAATCCACGCCGACCTGCTGGGTATCGACATTGAGCTGGACGACCTCGAGGACGACTTCGCCGCCGACCTCGGCCTCGGCCCGGCGGGCGCCGCGGCCAGCAACCACGAGCCCACCGAGGACCTTTCGCTGGAAGACTACTTCCAGCACTTCGTCCTCGAGCACCAGGACCACATGACCGAGACCGAGCTGGCCCGCAAGCTGGGCATCAGCCGCAAATGCCTGTGGGAACGCCGCCAGCGCCTGGGCATTCCGCGACGCAAATCAGGGGCCTCGGCCGACTCGTAACACCCTGCAACCTGTTACCGCGGACGTACCGCGTAACAGAAACCGGGTTCATCGGTAACGGGAACCCGGTTTTTTTGTGCCCTCCGCCGACCCACCGAAAACCTCAACCCCTTGATTTTACTGGGTTTCGAAAAACTGGCACGGCATCTGCTTATGTATTGGCACAACAACAATAACAAGCAACGACGAAGACAATAAAAACAACACGTAACGACTCCAGCACAACAAAAACAAAATCGCGGAGGCGCAGCTAACTGATTCTTTTGGAGAGGAGTTGCTGTCGGGACCCGTCCCGCAGCCAGTCGGAAGAAGAATAAAACTGCCTCGAGGCAGCGCACAGACTGGTTGGATCGCTCGACGATCATGGCAGCATCAGCGACCAAAGCAATCCGTTTGCTATTGAACTCCCAGCCTGGGAGATATCCCTGAAGCGACTGGCTCAAGGGACGGGTCGACAAACAAAAACAACAAGCCCGAAATCATAATAAAAACAAAGCACGCACCTACTTGGGGGGGAGCTTCGGCTCCCCCAGTAGCTTCACCCCTCCCTCCGTTTTCCCCGTTTTTCCTTCGCCTTACACCATTTCCCCATCCAATGCTAGAATCCGCGCAGACTATGCGGCCATCCGCATGCCTTGCCAGATTCACCGCAGCCTTCCCGGCCCTCTCCCGCTTCGCGGGAACAGGATGTACGGCCCCTGTTCGTTTCTGTCAGGATGCATGGCGCAGTCGGTTCCGGCGCCCGGGACGCCCTGTGCGTCGCGGGGCCAAACATTCAACGGGTACAGAACACGCCTCGCCCGAGAGGTCCTGATAATGCCGCAGCATTACCCGACGTCCGTCCTGTTTGAGCAACGCAGGCGTGCAATCACCCACATCGTGCTCCCGATAACACATCCATGCTGAAAAAGCTGATCCAGACCATTCGTTCCCCCCTGCGCCGTCCGCGCGCCGTCCGTACAACCCCGGAAGTCATCGGTAACAACCAGCACTCCCTGCGCCGGGACCAGTTCAGCCGGAACGCCGTCAAGGTCGTCGAGATCCTCCAGCGGGCCGGCTACCAGGCCTACGTGGTCGGGGGCTGCGTACGCGACCAGATGCTCGGCATCGCTCCCAAGGACTTCGATGTCGCCACCAGCGCCACGCCGGAGCAGGTCCGCGCCGAATTCCGCAACGCGCGGATCATCGGCCGCCGCTTCAAACTGGTACACGTGCACTTCGGCCGCGAGATCATCGAGGTCGCCACCTTCCGCGCCCATCATCCGGAAGGCCAGGACGATGGCGATAGCCGCGCGTCCAGCAACGAAAGCGGCCGCATCCTGCGCGACAACGTCTATGGCAGCCTGGAAGACGACGCCCAGCGCCGCGACTTCACCATCAATGCCCTGTACTTCGACGTCACCAGCGAGCGGCTGCTGGACTACGCCAATGGCGTTCACGACATCCGCAATCGCCTGATCCGCCTGATCGGCGATCCGGAGCAGCGTTATCTGGAAGACCCGGTGCGGATGCTGCGGGCGGTACGTTTCGCCGCCAAGCTCGACTTCGAGATCGAAAAGCACAGCGCCACGCCGATTCGCCGGCTGGCCCCGCTGCTGCGGGAAATCCCTTCGGCGCGCCTGTTCGACGAGGTGCTCAAGCTGTTCCTCGCCGGCCGGGCCGAGCGCACTTTCGAACTGCTGGTCGAGTACGAACTGTTCGCGCCGCTGTTCCCGGCCAGCGCCAAGGCACTGCAGGCCAACCCCGACTACACCGGCAAGCTGATCCGCCAGGCCCTGGCCAATACCGATGCGCGAATTCGCCAGGGCAAGCCGGTAACCCCGGCCTTCCTCTTCGCCGCACTGCTCTGGCCGGCCCTGCCGGCACGCGTCGCGCAGTTGCAGGAGAAAGGCATGCCGGCCATCCCGGCGATGCAGGAAGCCGCCCACGAACTGATCAGCGAACAGTGCCAGCGGATCGCCATTCCCAAGCGTTTCACCCTGCCGATCCGCGAGATCTGGGATATGCAGGAACGTCTGCCGCGACGCCAGGGCAAGCGCGCCGACCTGCTCCTGGAAAACCCGCGCTTCCGCGCCGGCTACGACTTCCTCCTGCTGCGCGAAAGTGCCGGCGAGGAAACCGAAGGACTCGGCCAATGGTGGACCGATTACCAGGAAGTCAGCGACAGCGAGCGGCGCAACATGATCCGCGACCTGGTCAGCCAGGAAGACGGCAGCGCCCCGCGCAAGCGTCGCCGCGGCGGCAACAGCGGCCGTCGGCGCCGCGGGCCGCGCAAGGAAGGCAGCGGCGGAAGCGGCGAATGATCCAGCGCGTCTACGTGGCGCTGGGCAGCAACCTGGCCGAACCGCGCGAGCAGATCCAGGCTGCCCTCGATGCCTTCGAGCGGCTTCCCGAGACCCGCCTGGTCGCGGTCTCGCCGCTCTATGTCAGCGACCCGCTCGGCCCCGCCGACCAGCCGCGCTTCGTCAACGGCGTGGCGGCCCTCGACACCACCCTGGCGCCGCTCGACCTGCTCGACGCCCTGCAGGCCATCGAACTGGAACAGGGGCGCGTCCGCGACCTGCGCTGGGGTCCGCGCACGCTCGACCTGGACATCCTGCTGTTCGGCGAACAATTGCTCGACCTGCCGCGCCTGAAGGTGCCGCACTACCACATGCAGGCGCGCGCTTTCGTGCTCTATCCCCTCGCCGATCTCGCCCCCGACCTGCGCCTGCCCGATGGCCGCCACCTGCCGGAGCTGCTCGCGGCCTGTCCGTTCGAGGGCATCGAACGCCTTCCGGGCGCCTGACCCTGCCTGCCCGCCGCTGCGCGGATACCTCGCGGCGGGCTCTTCACACTGTTACCGAAAAGCTGACGAAGGACGCCGCGGATGGGCGTACACTGCGCGCGCAACCGCAGGCGGCGCGGCGTTCGGCAGTGGCAGTAACGCCGTAACAATGCGGTAACACCTGCAATTGACTTCGAGCCACCCCATCCGGACTATAAGTGGCCGTTTGCCCCGCGCCGGCTCATCACCGGCCCAACGAGGAGCCTTTCCATGCCTGATGTAACCCTGACCACCCTGCAAGGGTTGAAGCAGAGCGGCGAGAAGATCGCCATGCTGACCTGCTACGACGCCACCTTCGCCCACACCGCCAGCCAGGCCGGCGTGGACGTGCTTCTGGTCGGAGATTCGCTCGGAATGGTATTGCAGGGTCACGACAGCACCCTGCCGGTCAGCAACGAGGAAATGGCCTATCACACGGCCTGCGTGAAACGCGGTAACAAAGGTTCCCTGATCGTCACCGACCTGGCCTTCGAATCCAGCCATTCCGTGGCCCAGACCCTTGCCGACGCGGTCCGCCTGATGCAGGCCGGCGCACACATGGTCAAGCTGGAGGGTGGGGCCTGGCTGGCGGAGCCGATCGCCCGCCTGGCACAGATGGGCGTGCCGGTCTGCGCGCATCTCGGCCTGACCCCGCAGGCGGTCAACCTGTTCGGCGGCTTCAAGGTCCAGGGCCGCCAGGAAACCCAGGCGCGCCAGTTGCGCGCCGATGCCATCGCCCTGGAGCAGGCCGGCGCCGCCATGCTGCTGCTGGAGTGCGTGCCCAGCGTGCTGGCCGAAGAGATCACCCAGGCGGTGAAGATCCCGGTGATCGGGATTGGCGCCGGTGCGGCGACCGATGGCCAGGTGCTGGTCATGCACGACATGCTGGGTCTCTCGCTGACCGGCCGCTCGCCCAAGTTCGTCAAGGATTTCATGCAAGGCCAGGAGAGCATCCCAGCCGCCATCGCGGCCTACGTCCGCGCCGTCAAGGACGTGTCCTTCCCCGCCGCCGAACACGGATTCAACGCATGAACACCGTCAAGACCGTCCGTGAACTGCGCGCCGCGGTGGCGCGCGCCCGCAGCGAAGGCAAGCGCATCGGCTTCGTGCCGACCATGGGCAACCTCCACGCCGGCCATGCCGCGCTGGTAAAGAAAGCCGGCGAACGCGCCGACTTCGTGGTCGTCAGCATCTTCGTCAACCCGCTGCAATTCGGCCCCAGCGAAGACCTCGACACATACCCGCGAACCCTCGCAGCCGACCAGGAACGCCTGCTCGAAGCCGGCTGCCACCTGCTGTTCACCCCGACCGTCGAGGAAATGTACCCCGACGGCATGGACGGGCAGACCCGCATCCATGTTCCCGGCGTCTCCGAAGGCCTTTGCGGCGCCAGTCGTCCCGGCCATTTCGAAGGCGTGGCGACCGTGGTCAGCAAGCTGCTGAACATGGTCCAGCCGGACCTCGCGCTGTTCGGCGAAAAGGATTTCCAGCAGTTGGCGGTGATCCGCAAGCTGGTCCGCGACCTCAACCTGCCGGTGCAGATCTTCGGCGAGCCGACGGTGCGCGCCGCCGATGGCCTGGCGTTGTCCTCGCGCAACGGTTACCTCGACGAGCAGCAGCGCGCCGCCGCCCCGGCGATCTACCGCACCCTGCGGCAGCTCGGCGAACGCATCCGCGCCGGCGCCGAGGACTTCCCGGCATTGCTCGCCGACGCCCGCCAGGCCCTGGAACAGGCCGGGTTGCGCCCCGACTACCTGGAAATCCGCGAGCCGATCAGCCTGCGCCCCGGGGTACCCGGCGACCGCCAACTGGTGATCCTGGCCGCCGCCTACCTGGGCAGTACGCGGCTGATCGACAACCTCTCAGTCCACCTCGATTGACGCATGCCGAGCCCCCGGTTCCCGGGGGCTTGAGCGCTCACCACGGACTCGCCATACTCTGCCGCCCCCCGCGGACCCGATAGGAGTCGCCCCATGCACGCCATCATGCTCAAAGCCAAGTTGCATCGCGCCGAAGTCACCCATGCCGTCCTCGACTACGAAGGCTCCTGCGCCATCGACGGCGATTGGCTGGACCTCTCCGGAATCCGCGAGTACGAACAGATCCAGATCTACAACGTCGACAACGGCGAGCGCTTCACCACCTATGCGATCCGCGCCGAGAACGGCTCGAAGATGATCTCGGTGAACGGCGCCGCGGCACACAAGGCCAAGGTCGGCGACCGCGTGATCATCTGCGCCTACGCACACTACAGCGAAGCCGAACTGGCCAGCCACAAGCCGCGCATGCTGTACATGGCGCCGGGCAACCAGCTCAGCCATACCAGCGAGGCGATTCCGATACAGGTCGCCTGACCTCGCCCCCTCTGGATAAAGCCCGGTTTCATCCGGGCTTTTTCATGTTCAAATAAGTGCGCCATCGAATTCCAACCAGAAGGTCAGCCATGAAGCACCACCTCACTCCGCTGGATGCCACGCAACTCGACAGTTGGCGCGCCCTGGCCGCCCATCGCCAGGAACTGCAGGACTTCAGGATGCGCCAGGCGTTCATCGACGATCCGGAGCGCTTCAAGCGGTTTTCCTTCAGCGCCTGTGGGCTGTTCCTCGACTTCTCGAAGAACCTGATTCGCCAGGACACCATCGACCTGCTGGTGAAGCTGGCCGAGGAGGCACGGCTGAGCGACGCGATCAGGGCGATGTTCGACGGCGAGGCGATCAATGCCTCCGAACGCCGGCCGGTACTGCATACCGCGCTGCGTCGACCGATCGGCGACAAGGTGCTGGTCGATGGCGTCGACGTGATGCCGGAAGTCCACCGCGTCCTGCACCAGATGACCGAGCTGGTGGGCTACGTGCACAACGGCCTGTGGCGCGGCTATACCGAAAAGCCGATCACCGACGTGGTGAACATCGGCATCGGCGGCTCCTTCCTCGGCCCGCAACTGGTATCCGAAGCCTTGCTGCCGTTCGCCCAGAAAGGCGTGCGCTGCCACTACCTGGCGAACATCGACGGTAGCGAGTTCCATGAACTGGCCAGCCGCCTGAACGCCGAGACCACCCTGTTCATCGTTTCCTCCAAGTCCTTCGGGACCCTGGAAACCCTGAAGAACGCCCAGGCCGCACGCGCCTGGTACCTGGCCCAGGGCGGCACCGAGGAAGAGCTCTACCGCCATTTCATCGCCGTCTCCAGCAACAAGGAAGCCGCGATCGCCTTCGGCATCCGCGAGGAAAACATCTTCCCCATGTGGGACTGGGTCGGCGGCCGCTACTCGCTGTGGTCGGCCATCGGCCTGCCGATCGCCATGTCCATCGGCATCTCCAACTTCAAGGAACTGCTGTCCGGCGCCTACAACATGGACCAGCATTTCCAGACCGCGCCGTTCGAACGCAACATCCCGGTGCTGCTCGGCCTGCTCGGCGTCTGGTACGGCGACTTCTGGGGCGCGAACAGCCACGCGATCCTGCCCTACGACTACTATCTGCGGAATATCACCGACCACCTGCAACAACTGGACATGGAATCCAACGGCAAGAGCGTGCGCCAGGACGGCACGCCGGTCACCAGCGGCACCGGGCCGGTGATCTGGGGTGGTGTCGGCTGCAACGGCCAGCACGCCTACCATCAGTTGCTGCACCAGGGCACCCAGTTGATCCCGGCGGACTTCATCGTCCCGGTGAGCAGCTACAACCCGGTGGCCGACCATCACCAGTGGCTGTACGCCAACTGCCTGTCGCAGAGCCAGGCGCTGATGCTCGGCAAGAGCCGCGAGGAGGCCGAGGCCGAACTGCGCGCCAAGGGCCTGCCGGAAGCCGAAGTGCAGCGCCTGGCGCCGCACAAGGTGATCCCGGGCAACCGACCGAGCAACACCCTGGTGGTCGAGCGCATCAGCGCCCGCCGCCTCGGCGCGCTGATCGCCATGTACGAGCACAAGGTCTACGTACAGAGCATCCTCTGGGGCATCAACGCCTTCGACCAATGGGGCGTGGAGCTTGGCAAGGAACTCGGCAAGGGTGTCTATTCGCGCCTGGTCGGCAGCGAGGAAACCCCGGCCGAGGACGCCTCCACCCAAGGCCTGATCGACTTCTTCCGCGGCCGCCATCGCGGCTGATCCGCCCCTCCCCAAAGCCCGGCCCTAGGCCGGGCTTTTTCATTCCGCCCTGCGATTGACCCCGGCGCCTTCCCCGCTCGCGCCTTTGGCACTTGAACATGGCACTCGCCTGGCCCACCCTTGGTCGAACCTGAAGAGGGGCCGCGTGCGGTCTCTCGACACCTTGCGGAGCAGAAAAACAAAGGAAACCGCCATGTTCGAGATCAGCGTCCACCCGGTGCCGGACGCCGTCCGCCAGCGTGCCTACCTGAACGACGACGACTACCAGCGCCTGTACCGCCAATCCGTCGAGAACCCCGACGAGTTCTGGAGCGAGCAGGCCAAGGCCTTCCTCGATTGGTTCAAGCCCTGGCACAGCGTCCACCACGGCGACCTGAGGAAAGGCCAGGCCACCTGGTTCAAGGGCGGCCAGTTGAACGTCGCCTACAACTGCATCGACCGCCACCTGGAACGCCGCGGCGAACAGATCGCGATCGTCTGGGAAGGCGACAACCCCAGCGAATCCGCGCACATCACCTACCGCAAGCTGCACCACAACGTCTGCCGCCTGGCTAACGTGCTGAAGAGCCGCGGCGTGGAAAAGGGCGACCGGGTCTGCATCTACATGCCGATGATTCCCGAGGCCGCCTACGCCATGCTCGCCTGCGCCCGCATCGGGGCGGTGCACTCGGTGGTGTTCGGCGGCTTCTCGCCGGACTCGCTGCGCGACCGCATTCTCGATGCCGACTGCCGCACCGTGATCACCGCCGACGAGGGCGTGCGCGGCGGCAAGTACATCCCGCTGAAGCAGAATGTGGAAAAGGCGCTGAAGGACTGCCCGGACGTCTCCACCGTGGTGGTAGTCGAGCGCACCCAGGGCGACATACCCTGGGTCGAAGGCCGCGACATCTGGTACCACGAGGCGCTCCACGCGGCCTCAGCCGACTGCCCGGCGGAAGCGATGGACGCCGAGGACCCGCTGTTCATCCTCTATACCTCCGGCAGCACCGGCAAGCCGAAGGGCGTATTGCACACCACCGGGGGCTACCTGCTCGGCGCGGCGATGACCCACAAGTACGTGTTCGACTACCACGATGGCGACGTCTACTGGTGCACCGCCGACGTCGGCTGGGTCACCGGACACAGCTATATCGTCTACGGCCCGCTGGCCAACGGCGCCACCACCCTCATGTTCGAGGGCGTGCCCAACTACCCGGACGCCTCGCGCTTCTGGCAGGTGATCGACAAGCACCAGGTGAATATCTTCTACACCGCGCCGACCGCGATCCGCGCGCTGATGCGCGAAGGCGACGCCCCGGTCCGCCAGACCTCGCGCAGCAGCCTGCGCCTGCTCGGCTCGGTGGGCGAGCCGATCAACCCGGAGGCCTGGGAGTGGTACTACCAGGTGGTCGGCGAGAAGCGCTGCCCCATCGTCGATACCTGGTGGCAGACTGAGACCGGCAGCATCCTGATCACCCCGTTGCCCGGCGCCACTGCGCTAAAGCCAGGCTCGGCGACCCGCCCGTTCTTCGGCGTGCAACCCGTGCTGCTCGACGAGAAAGGCAAGGAAATCGACGGCGCGGGCAGCGGCGTACTGGCGATCAAGGCCAGTTGGCCGAGTCAGATCCGCAGCGTCTACGGCGACCACCAGCGGATGATCGACACCTACTTCAAGCCCTACCCCGGGTATTACTTCAGCGGCGACGGCGCGCGCCGCGACGAGGACGGCTACTACTGGATCACCGGCCGGGTCGACGACGTGATCAATGTCTCCGGACACCGGATCGGCACCGCCGAGGTCGAGAGCGCGCTGGTCCTGCACGATGCGGTGGCCGAGGCGGCAGTGGTCGGCTGCCCGCATGACGTGAAGGGCCAGGCCATCTACGCGTTCGTCACCCTGATGGCCGGCAGTCAGCCCAGCGAGGCGCTACAACAGGAATTGCTGGCCCTGGTCGGCAAGGAGATCGGCAGCTTCGCCAAGCCGGATCACCTGCAATGGGCGCCCAGCCTGCCGAAGACCCGCTCCGGCAAGATCATGCGGCGTATCCTGCGCAAGATCGCCTGCAACGAGCTGGACAGTCTCGGCGATACCTCGACCCTGGCCGATCCGGGAGTGGTGCAGGGGTTGATCGACAACCGCCTCAACCGCTGACCCGCGCAACCGTCCCGCGCCCTGCGGCGCGGGACGGTTCCAGTCGCTCCGGCGCCTGGGTTAAGCTCGTGCCTGCCCTGTCGTAGCGAGCCCTCCATGGAAAGCGTCCGTCGCCATATCGAAAGCCAGGTGCTGAGCCTTACCGGGCTCGCCGTCGGCGGTGTCGACTTCGAATCGCCGAAAGGCGATCCGGGCCTGTTCGGCCCCGATGCCGCCTGCTGGAAGGTCCACGGCGACTTCAGCAGCATGATGATCGGCGGCATCGGCGCGCTGCTTCTGCAGATGCTCCATCCGCTGGCCCTGGCGGGGGTGTGGGACCACTCCAATTTCCGCGACGACCTGCTCGGGCGCCTGCGTCGTACCGGCCAGTTCATCTCGGCCACCACCTACGGCCCGCTGGCCGATGCCGAGCGACTGATCGAGCGGGTCCGGCGCATCCACGAAAGCGTCATCGGCCAGTTGCCCGACGGCACGCCCTACTCCGCCAGCGACCCGGACCTGCTGACCTGGGTGCATGTCGCCGAGGTCAGCAGCTTTCTCAAGTCCTACCTGCGCTATCTCAATCCCGACCTGCCGGGCAGCGAGCAGGACCGTTACTACTCGGAAATCGCCCTGGTCGCCGAACGCCTCGGCGCCCGCGCGGTACCGCGCGACCGCGAGCAGATCGCCGCCTACCTGGAGGCGATGCGTCCGCGGCTGCGTTGCGACGAACGCACCCGTGAAGTGGTGCGGATTCTCTTCAACGCGCCGGCGCCCAGCACCCTGGCCAGGCCGTTCGGCGCGCTGATGCTGCGCGCAGGCGCCGAGCTGTTGCCGGAATGGGCCGGATCGATGCTCGACCTCCCGTTCAGTCCGCTGCAACGCCGCCTGATCCGCGGCAGCGTCAGGCGCAGCGTACCCTTGCTGCGCTGGGCGGTGCGCAACGCTTCGATGCATCGAGCCTGCCGGCGCATGGGGCTGCCGCCGGTGAGTCACTGAACTTTCGTGCCGTGACAGCAAGAATACCCGTCCAAAGGCTCTGAAACGGCGCGAATCACGGTCGGAACCTTGAGGCCGTGCCATACTCCAACGCACCGCTTAGAACGGAAAACGAAAGAGAGCCATGCCCAAAGGACTGAAACGCGCTGTCAGCGCCCTGCTGATCACCTTCCTCGTCTATTGCCTGCTGGGCTTCCTGCTCATACCCGGCATCGGGCTGCGCGTCGCCAACCAGCAACTGGCGCAATACGCCACCGTCCCCGCACGTCTCGAACGTATCGAATTCAACCCCTTCAGCCTGGAATTGACCCTCTGGGGTCTGCGCCTGGGCGACGAGAAGAACCCCCAGCTGGCCTTCCGCCGGCTGTACGCCAACCTGCAGCTGGACAGCCTGTGGAAACGCCAGCTGCACCTGGCCGACGTCGAGCTGGAAGGTCCGCATACCGAACTGCTGTTCGACGAGAAGGGCCAGCTCAACCTGGCCAGCCTGTTCAGGATCCCGCCGAGCGAATCGCCCGAGCCGGAACAGCCGAGCGACCCGTTCCCGCTGCGCATCGACCGCATCCAACTGGCCGAGGGCAGCCTGCACTTCCAGGACCTGCGACCGAGCGAGCCGGTGGACTTCAGCTTCGATCCGCTGGGTTTCGAGCTGCACAACCTCAGCACCCTGCCCGACGACGGCGCGAAGATGACCCTGGTCGCCACCGGCCCGAACGGCGGCCGCCTCGACTGGGAAGGCGACCTGACCCTGGTGCCGATCACGTCCAGGGGCCACCTGAGCGTCAAGGATATCCAGCTCAAGGCCTGGTGGCCCTATGTCCGCGACAATGCCCCGCTGGTGCTGGAGAACGGCGTGGTCAGCCTCTCCAGCGACTATCGCCTGGACCTGTCCAAGGACACCCAACTGCTGCTCGACAAAGCCGCGCTGAAACTCGCCGACTTCAGCATCAATTCGCCCCAGGGCAAGCCGCTGGCCAAGCTCGCCAGCCTCGACGTGGCCGCTACCACCCTGGACCTGGCCAAGCAGGAAGTGGTGCTCGGCGAAGTCCGCAGCCAGGGCCTGGAGGCCTGGGCCGCGCGCGAGAAGGACGGCCAGCTAGACTGGCAGAAACTGTTCGCCGACTTCACTCCGCCGCCACGCAAGGCGCCTGCGCCCAAGCCGGCGGAAAACACCGATCCCGCCGCTGCCCCGGCCGACGCGGCGCAGACCACCCGCGAACCGGCAACCGACGGTGCCGCCAAGGCAGCCGCGATAGCCTCGGGCGACGCGGGCAAGGACAGGCCTGCGGAGAAGGACGCCAGCGTCGCCGAGACGGAAAGGGCAACGGACGACAAAGAGTCCGCCAAGGTCGCGGAAGGCACTGCCGACAAGGTAGCCAAGCAAGAGACGAGCAAGGCTCCGAAGACCGGCAAGGCAACCGGGCAGGAAACGGCCAAGACTGCGGAAATCGACAAGGCGGCCAGCGACTCTCCGCAACAGCTCGCCGACACTGCAAAGACGCCTCCGCCGGAAAGTACGAAAGCCGCCGCGGAGACGCCCGCCAAGCCCTGGCACATCGTCCTGCGCGACGCCCAGCTGCGCGGCTACAAGGCGCACCTGGTGGATCGCCAGCCGGCCACCGAGGTCCCGCTGGAAGTCGGCCCGCTGGACCTCGACCTGCAGAACGTCGACAGCCTCGGCAAGACCCCCTTCGACCTCAAGCTCAAGACCGGCCTCGGCAACCGCGGCCAGGTCCAGGCCAGCGGCCAGGTGGTGCTCGACCCGGTCAGCGCCAGGCTCAAGGTCAGTACCCGCGACATCGACCTGCGCGTGGCCCAGGCCTACATCTCGCCGTTCATCCGCCTGGAACTGCGCAGCGGCTTCCTTGGCAGCGAGCTGGCGGTCGACCTGAAGAGCGTCGAGCCGCTGGCCTTCAGCGTCGACGGCAGCGCCGAAGTCAGCCAGTTGCATACCCTGGATACCATCAAGGACCGCGACTTCGTCAAATGGACCAAGCTGACCCTCAACGGCCTCGCCTATCGGCACGAGGACAGCCTGTCGATCCAGAGCGTGTCCTTCGAGGAGCCCTACGCCCGCTTCATCATCAACGAAGATCGCAGCACCAACGTCAGCGAGCTGATCATCCCGCAACCGGCTAGTTCGTCCGGCAAGGCCGCCGCCGAAAGCAAGAACGCGCCGGCGAGCAAGCCGCTGGGCATCCACATCGGCGGCGTACGGATCAACAACGGCTCGGCGAACTTCGCCGACCTGACCCTGATGCCGCCGTTCGGTACCGCCATCCAGCAGCTCAGCGGCGAAGTCGGCACCCTCGACACGCGCAACTCGCAGCCGGCCAAGGTGGACATCAAGGGCAAGGTCGACAAGTACGCACCGGTGACCATCGCCGGCGAACTGGACCCATTCGACCCGCTGAAGAAGCTCGACATCACCACCAGCTTCAAGCGCGTCGAGCTGACCACCCTGACGCCCTATTCCGGCAAGTTCGCCGGCTACCGCATCCGCAAGGGGCGACTCAACCTGGACCTGCACTACCAGATCGAACGCAGCCAACTGAAGGCGGAAAACAAGGTCCTGCTGGAAGGCCTGCAACTCGGCGAGAAGGTCGACAGCCCGGATGCCGTGGACCTGCCGGTGAAGCTGGCGGTAGCCCTGCTCAAGGACACCAAGGGCAACATCGATATCCAGTTGCCGGTGGCCGGCGACCTGAACAACCCGGAGTTCAGCGTCATGCCGATCGTCTGGCAGACCCTGCGCAACCTGGTCCTGCGCGCCGTGCAGGCGCCGTTCAAGTTCATCGCCGGCCTCGCCGCCGGCGGCAACGAGGATCTCGGCACGGTACCCTTCGCCGCGGGCAGCGACGAGCTGACGCCGGAAGCCCAGGCCAACCTCGACAAGCTCGCCGATGCGCTCAAGGAGCGGCCGGCGCTGCGCCTGGAAGTGGAAGGCGTGGCCTCCGCCGCGGCTGACGGTCCCTCGATCGGCGCCAAGCGTCTCGAACTGGAATACCAGAACACCTACTACCGCATGCTCCAGCGTCGCGGCGACAAGGTCCCGAGCGACGCCAAGCAACTCGAGGTACCGGAGAACATGCAGGCACCGCTGCTCGAAGGCATCTACCGGACCCGCCTGAAGCAGCAGCCACCGGCCGAGTGGAAAGAACTGGACAGCGACGAACGCACCGCGAAGATGCGCGAAGCGGTGATCGCTTCCTGGGCCAAGAGCCAAGTGCTGCTGCGCCAGATTGGCCAGGCCCGGGCCACCCGGATCAAGGATTATCTGGTGGAGAAAGGCCAGTTGCCGGACGATCGCATCTACTTGATCGACGTCAGTTTCGCCGAAGGCGAAGACAAGGGTAATGTCGACACCCAATTGCACCTGGATAGCGAGTGATACCTTGCACAAGCGATTCGCCGCCCTCGCGGCCCCCCTGCTCTACCTTGCCTGCGCGAGCGCGCAGGCCGACACCATGCGTTGCGGCAGTGCGCTGGTCAGCGTCGGCGACCGGGCCTTCGAAGTACAGCAAAAGTGCGGCGATCCGGATCACCGCGACGACGTCGGCTATACCCTGGGCAGCTACGATCGGCGGGAATTCAAGGTCGAGGAGTGGGTGTACGGCCCGCGCAACGGCGTGACCTACATCCTGACCTTCGAAGCCAACAAGCTGAAACGCATCGAGTTCAAGCGTTGAATCGCTCGCTTCCGCGTACCGGGCTGGTGGCGTTGCTGTCCCTGCTGCCATTGGCACATGCGCAGGCCGATTCGCTGCGTTGCGGCAGCCGCCTGGTCAGCACCGGCGACAGCAGCGCCGACGTTCTTGCGCGCTGCGGCGAGCCACGCAGCCGCGACAGCCTGGGTTATCGCGAGGTCGTCGGGGAATGGGGCAAGCGCTACGAGGTCGAGGTCCAGGAATGGATCTATGGCCCATGGAACGGCATGCTGTATTTCGTCCGTTTCGAGGGCAACCGCCTCAGCGCCATCCAGAGCCGGCGCGGCGACTGAATCCAGCGCCCATGAAAAAGCCCCGCCGGGCAATCCCGGCGGGGCTTCTTTCTACCTGTTCACAGGCGATCGCTGAAGTCGCGAACTTCCTGTTCAGCCCTTTCCTTGGACCAGCCATAGCGTTCCTGCAGCTTGCCGACCAGGTATTCGGCATGTCCGTCGGCAGCCTGGAGATCGTCGTCGGTCAGATCGCCCCAACGCTCCTTGATCTTGCCGGTGAGTTGCTTCCACTTACCTTTGATCACATCGGAATTCATCGGTCTTCCTCCTGGTGACGAGGGAAAAGGGGTCGTTCGGCCCGGGCGCTTACTCGACCGATTTCAGGCCATCGGCGGAAACGGCTTTCACGCCCTTGATGCCCTTGGCGGTCTCGATCGCCAGGTCACGCTCGGCATCGCTCTTCACGTTGCCGGAAAGGGAAACCACACCTTTGTTGGTCTCGACCTTGATATCGACGCCACTGACATTCTTGTTGGCGATCAGGCTGGATTTCACCTTGCTGGTGATCCAGGTATCGGAAACCGCTTCTTCGGTTTTCTGCATAGTGTCGTTGGCCGCCAGGCTGATGGGCTGGGCAGCGAACGCATTGGCCATCGAGAAGCTCAGAGCAGTGGCAGTAGCAGCGGCAATAGCGAGTTTGCTGAATTTCATTGCGGTTTCTCCTATGGATTTCGAAAAACTGCAGCCATTCCTGGCGTCAGTTGCATAGTAGATATCGCAAGCGCTGTGCCAGTTTTTCTCTAAAATAAAATCCTTTAAAAACAATAAGTTAAAAAATAGGCTGGAAGCGAGACGGTTGCAGAATGCCGAATTGGCGATGACAGGGCTTGCAAAATGCAAGGATTCGCCCCCTTCGCCGAGAAGCGTGTCGCGGAAACGAAAACAGGGCCCGAGGGCCCTGTTTTCATCGATCACGACTCGACTTACACGCCGGAAGCTTCGGCGGCAGCCACGTCCTTGATCGACAGCTTGATGCGGCCACGGTTGTCCACGTCGAGCACCAGGACCTTCACTTCCTGGCCTTCCTGCAGCACGTCGGTGACCTTGTCGATGCGCTTGTCGCTGATCTGCGAGATGTGCACCAGGCCGTCCTTGCCCGGCAGGATGTTGACGAAGGCCCCGAAGTCGACGATGCGCTCCACCTTGCCGACATAGATCTTGCCGATCTCGGCTTCCGCGGTGATCGCCAGGACGCGCAGCTTGGCGGCCTCGGCGGCTTCCTTGGTTTCGCCGTAGATCTTCACGCTGCCATCGTCCTCGATGTCGATCGAGGCTTTGGTCTCTTCGCAGATACCACGGATGGTCGCGCCGCCCTTGCCGATGACGTCGCGGATCTTGTCCGAGTCGATCTTCATCTGCAGCATGGTCGGGGCGTTCTCGGACAGCTCGGCGCGCGGCTTGGCGATGACCTGGTTCATCTGGCCGAGGATGTTCAGGCGAGCTTCCAGGGCCTGGCCCAGGGCGATCTCCATGATCTCTTCGGTGATACCGTTGATCTTGATGTCCATCTGCAGGGCGGTGACGCCCTTGTCGGTACCGGCAACCTTGAAGTCCATGTCGCCCAGGTGGTCTTCATCACCGAGGATGTCGGTCAGGACGGCGAACTTCTCGCCTTCCTTGACCAGGCCCATGGCGATACCGGCGACCGGCGCCTTGACCGGCACACCGGCATCCATCAGCGCCAGGGAGGCGCCGCACACGGAGGCCATCGAGCTGGAACCGTTGGACTCGGTGATCTCGGAAACCACGCGAATGGTGTAGGGGAACTCGTCCTGGGTCGGCAGCATGGCAGCGACGCCACGACGGGCCAGACGGCCATGGCCGATTTCACGACGACCCGGGCTGCCCATGCGGCCGCACTCGCCTACCGAGAAGGGCGGGAAGTTGTAGTGCAGCATGAAGGCGTCCTTGCGCTCGCCTTCCAGGGTATCCAGCAACTGGGCATCGCGCGCGGTGCCGAGGGTCGCGACGACCAGGGCCTGGGTTTCGCCACGGGTGAACAGCGCGGAACCGTGGGTCTTGCCGAGCACGCCGACTTCGATGCGCAGCGGACGCACGGTACGGGTGTCACGACCGTCGATACGCGGCTTGCCGTTGACGATGTTCTCGCGAACGGTGCGGTATTCCAGCAGGCCGAATACGTCCTTGACCTCGGAAGCCGGGAACTTGCCCTCTTCCTCGCCGGCGAACAGGGCCACGGCCTGGTCGCGCAGCTCGCCCAGACGGTTGTAGCGGTCCTGCTTGATGGTGATGGTATAGGCCTGGGAGATCGCTTCGCCCAGCTCTGCCTTGATGGCGTTGACCAGCACGGTGTTTTCCGCCGGGGCTTTCCAGTCCCAGGCCGGCTTGCCAGCTTCGGCGGCCAGCTCCTTGACGGCACGGATCACCGCCTGGAACTCGTCGTGGGCGAACAGCACGGCACCGAGCATCTGGTCTTCGGTCAGTTCGTCGGCCTCGGACTCCACCATCAGCACGGCGTCTTCGGTACCGGCCACGACCATGTCGAGGCTGGAACTCTGCAGTTGCTCGTAGGTGGGGTTGAGGATGTAGCCGATTTCCGGATGGAAACCGACGCGGGCGGCGCCGATCGGGCCGGCGAACGGAATGCCGGAGATCGCCAGGGCGGCGGAGGTACCGATCATCGCGGCGATGTCCGGATCGGACTTCTTGTTGGTGGAAACGACGGTGCAGACGACCTGCACTTCATTCATGAAACCTTCGGGGAACAGCGGACGGATCGGACGGTCGATCAGGCGCGAGGTCAGGGTTTCCTTCTCGGAAGGACGTCCTTCACGCTTGAAGAAACCGCCGGGGATACGGCCTGCGGCGTAGGTCTTTTCCTGGTAGTGCACGGACAGCGGGAAGAAGTCGCGGCCTTCGGCCGGCGACTTGGCGCCGACCACGGTGACCAGCACGCTGACGTCGTCCATGGTGACCAGTACGGCGCCGGTGGCCTGGCGAGCGATACGGCCGGTCTCGAGAGTGACGGTCGACTGACCGAACTGGAATTGCTTGGTTACCGGGTTCACGGTGTCTTTACCTTCTATGTTGCCTTGGGGGAAATCGGTGGAATGCCGGGAGTCGGACCCGAATCGATTCCTAGAAAGCGCGAAGCTGGAAGCCCGACGCCGATACCCGCCTCGTGTGCGGGTATCGACGCCAGACTTCCAGCTCCTTGCTTCAAGCTGCCGACCGGCGTCGCTTAGCGACGCAGACCCAGACGGCCGATCAGGGCAGTGTAGCGAGACACGTCTTTGCCCTTCAGGTAGTCCAGCAGCTTACGGCGCTGGTTAACCATACGGATCAGACCACGGCGGGAATGGTGATCCTTGCCGTTGGCCTTGAAGTGATCCTGCAGCTTGTTGATGTTGGCGGACAGCAGGGCTACCTGCACTTCCGGGGAACCGGTGTCGCCTTCAGCTTGCTTGTATTCGTTAACGATCTGCGCTTTTTCTTCAACGCTCAGTGCCATGATGGGCTTCCTCTGAGTGAACAGGCCGGGAATCGCTTCCCGTGTTTTAAAAGGAGGAATGACCGTGCCTGCTGACAGCCACCCTCGTATCGGTCTTATGACCGAATCAGTCGACGCGGGGCGATACGCCCGTCGTCGGTCACTTCACCGATACCGATGAAACGACCTGTCTGATCCTGCACCCGCAACCAGCCGAACTTCGGCGCTTCCGGGGCCCGCACCGGCTGCCCGTGCAGCCAGTAGTACGCACTGTGCTCGGACAACTGCAACACCGGCCAATGCAACAGGCCGCTGTCTTCCGGCATCAGGAATTGGTCCAGCGCTTCCGGACCACCTTCGGCATGCACGCGTTCGAGCGTCTCGAGGGTGATCGCCTGGGCCAGGGCGAACGGCCCGGCCTGGGTCCGCCGCAGTGCCGCGACGTGCGCGCCGCAGCCCAGGACCTGGCCAAGATCTTCCACCAGCGTACGCACGTAGGTGCCTTTGCTGCAGGAAACGGCCAGGGTCGCACAGGGCGGCTCGAAGGAGAGCAAATCCAGGCGCGTAATAGTAACAGAACGCGCCTCGCGCTCCACTACCTCTCCTGCACGGGCGAGCTTGTACAGCGGCTGTCCGTCTTTCTTCAGCGCCGAGTACATCGGCGGCACCTGCTCTATGTCGCCACGGAAGCGCGGCAGGGCCTGTTCGAGATCGTCCCGACCGACGGTCACGTCCCGCTCGGCGAGCAGTTCGCCCTCGGCGTCGCCGGTGGTGGTGGTGATGCCCATGCGCATCACCGTCTCGTAACCCTTGTCGGCATCGAGAAGATACTGGGAGAACTTGGTCGCCTCGCCGAAGCACAGCGGCAGCACCCCGGTGGCCAGCGGGTCGAGGCTGCCGGTGTGGCCGGCCTTCTCGGCATTGAGCAGCCAGCGGACTTTCTGCAGTGCCTGGTTGGAACTCATGCCGCGAGGCTTGTCGAGCACCAGGATGCCGCTGATGGAGCGGCGGATACGCTTCACCTGGGCCACGCTCAGTCCTCGGTCTCGTCGCCGTGGCGGCGGCCGTCTTCGGCCACCGCACGTTCGATCAGCGCGGACAGCTCGGCGCCGCGGCGGATGCTTTCGTCGTAGTGGAAATGCAGTTGCGGCACGCTGCGCAGCTTCATCGACTTGCCCAGCAACATGCGCAGGTAGCCGGCGGCGTCGTTGAGGATTTCCATGTTCAGGGCGATCTTGCCGGCATCGTCCTGGCCCATGACGGTGATGAACACCTTGGCGTGCGCCACGTCGCGGCTGACCTCGACACCGGTGATGGTGACCAGGCCCAGGCGCGGGTCCTTGATCTCGCGCTGGATCAGTTGAGCCAGTTCGCGTTGCATCTGATCGCCGATACGCTGGGTACGGCTGTAGTCTTTTGCCATTTTTCAACCTGCCTCCAGCGACACCCGGCCACTGGAAAAAAAAGCGACAAACGCCCGGGACAGCTGGAAGCCGGCCCGGGCGCTGTGGTTACGCACTCGCCATCAAAGGCTGCGTGCGACTTCGACCTTCTCGAACACTTCGATCTTGTCGCCGACCTTGACGTCGTTGTAGCTCTTCACGCCGATGCCGCACTCCATGCCGGCACGCACTTCGGCGACGTCGTCCTTGAAGCGACGGAGAGACTCCAGCTCGCCTTCGAAGATGACCACATCGTCCCGCAGCACGCGGATCGGACGGTTACGGTGCACCATGCCCTCGGTGACCATGCAGCCGGCGATCGCGCCGAACTTCGGCGAGCGGAACACGTCGCGCACCTCGGCGATGCCCAGGATGTTCTCCCGCAGATCGCTGCCGAGCATGCCGGTCAGGGCCTTCTTGACGTCCTCGATGATGTCGTAGATCACGTTGTAGTAACGCATATCCAGACCTTCGGCTTCGACGATCTTGCGCGCGCCGGCGTCGGCGCGCACGTTGAAGCCGAACAGCACCGCGTTGGAAGCCAGCGCCAGGTTGGCGTCGGACTCGGTGATGCCACCGACGCCGCCACCGACCACGCGGACCTGCACTTCGTCGTTGCCCAGGCCGCTGAGCGAGCCTTGCAGAGCCTCGAGCGAACCGCGCACATCGGCCTTGAGGACGATGTTCAGGGTCTTCTTCTCTTCCTGGCCCATGTTCTCGAAGATGTTTTCCAGCTTGCCGGCATGGGCACGCGCCAGTTTCACCTCACGGAACTTGCCTTGACGGAACAGGGCGACTTCGCGGGCCTTCTTCTCGTCGGCGACCACGGTCATCTCGTCACCGGCATCCGGCGTACCGTCCAGGCCGAGGATCTCGACCGGGATCGACGGGCCGGCTTCCTTGATCGGCTTGCCGTTCTCGTCGAGCATGGCGCGGACACGACCGTAGTTGATGCCGACCAGCACCATGTCGCCCTGGCGCAGGGTACCGTCCTGGACCAGCACGGTGGCCACCGGGCCGCGTCCCTTGTCCAGGCGCGACTCGACCACCACGCCACGGCCCGGGGCCGACGGAGTGGCTTTCAGTTCGAGCACTTCTGCCTGCAGCAGGACCGCTTCGAGCAGTTCATCGACGCCAGTACCGAGCTTCGCCGAAACCGGGACGAAGGGAGCGTCACCGCCCCACTCTTCCGGGATCACGTCGAGAGCGGCCAGGCCGTTCTTGATGTTGTCCGGGTTGGCCTCGGGCTTGTCGATCTTGTTCACCGCGACCACGATCGGCACGCCCGCCGCTTTCGCGTGCTGCACGGCTTCCTGGGTCTGCGGCATGACGCCGTCGTCGGCCGCGACCACCAGGATCACGATGTCGGTCGCCTGGGCGCCACGGGCACGCATCGCGGTGAACGCGGCGTGGCCGGGGGTATCCAGGAAGGTCACCATGCCACGCTCGGTTTCGACGTGGTAGGCACCGATATGCTGGGTGATGCCACCGGCCTCGCCCGCGGCGACCTTGGCGCGACGGATGTAGTCGAGCAGCGAGGTCTTGCCGTGGTCGACGTGGCCCATGACGGTGACGACCGGCGCGCGGGTGACCGCCTCGCCTTCGAACTTCAGGGACTCGGCCAGTTGTTCTTCCAGCGCGTTCTCGCTGACCAGCTTGACCTTGTGGCCCAGCTCTTCGGCGACCAGTTGGGCGGTCTCCTGGTCCAGGACCTGGTTGATGGTCACCGGGGAGCCCATCTTGAACATGAACTTGACGACTTCGGCACCCTTGACCGACATCTGGGCGGCCAACTCGGCTACGGTGATGGTCTCACCGATGTTCACTTCACGCACGATCGGTCCTGTCGGGTTCTGGAACCCGTGCTGGTTGCGCTTCTTCAGCTTCGACTTGCCACCACGACCGCCGCGACGGTAACCATCGCTTTCCTCGTCGGTGCTGCGTGGAGCCACGCGCGGAGCAGGAACCTTTTCCTTCTCCTTGACCGAGGGACGGTGCTGGGTGTGCTTGCGGTCGCGGCGGTCATCGTCCTCGTCACGCTTGGGCGCGCGGCGCGGCTCTTCCTTCTTGCGTTCTTCCACGGCGGCAGGCTTGGCCACCGGTTCGGCAGCCGCGACATCCGCCACCACGGCAGGCTCGGCACCGGCAGTAGCCGCTGCTTCCTGGGCAGCCTTGGCACGCGCAGCTTCCTCGGCCTTGCGCGCTTCCTCTTCGGCACGCTGGCGGGCAGCGGCCTCTTCGGCCTTCAGACGCTCCGCCTCTTCCGCCGCGCGCTGCTCCTCGAGTTCGCGCTGGCGCTCGGCCTCGATCTCGTCGGGGCTGCGCTTGACATAGGTTTTCTTCTTGCGAACTTCGACGCTCACCGTCTTGCTGCCACCCACTTTCAGCGTGGTAGTGGTCTTGCGTTGCAGGGTGATCTTGCGCGGCTCGCTGGCGCGATCGCCATGGCTGCCTTTCAGGTGGGTCAGCAGGGCTTGCTTCTCGCTATCCGTTACAACTTGTTCGGCACTGGTGTGCGGCAGACCTGCGTCACGCATCTGCAGCAGCAGGCGCTCCACCGGTGTGTCGACCACCTGGGCCAGTTCTTTCACCGTGACTTGCGTCATGCACTTCTCTCCTCAGGCCGCGACTGCTTACTCGAACCAATGGGCCCGGGCGGCCATGATCAACTTGCCGGCACGCTCTTCGTCCATGCCGTCGATGTCGAGCAGATCGTCGATCGATTGCTCGGCCAGATCTTCACGGGTGGTTACGCCACGCAGCGCCAGGTCCAGGGCCAGCTCCTTGCTCATGCCATCGAGGCTGAGCAGGTCTTCTGCCGGTTGTGCGTCGGCGAGCTTCTCTTCGGTCGCAATGGCCTTGGTCAGCAGGCGATCCTTGGCACGGGAGCGCAGCTCGTTGACGATGTCTTCGTCGAAGCCATCGATGCTGAGCATCTCTTCCATCGGTACGTAGGCGATTTCCTCAAGAGTCGTGAAGCCCTCTTCCACCAGTACCTGGGCCAGTTCCTCGTCGACATCCAGCTCGTCGACGAAGCGCTGCAGGATATCCCCGGTCTCGGCCTGTTGCTTGGCCTGGATATCCGCCTCGGTCATCACATTCAGGGTCCAGCCGGTCAACTGGCTGGCCAGACGGACGTTCTGGCCACTGCGGCCGATAGCCTGCGCCAGATTGTCCTCGGCGACGGCGATATCCATGGTATGGGTATCCTCGTCGACGATGATCGCCGCCACCTCGGCCGGAGCCATGGCGTTGATCACGAATTGCGCCGGGTTGTCGTCCCACAGGACGATGTCCACCCGCTCTCCACCGATCTCGCCGGATACCGCCTGGACGCGCGAACCGCGCATGCCGATGCAGGCGCCCTGCGGGTCGATGCGCTTGTCCTTGGAACGAACGGCGATCTTGGCGCGCGAGCCCGGGTCACGGGCGGCGGCCATCACGTCGATCAACTGCTCGGCGATTTCCGGTACTTCGATGCGGAACAGCTCGATCAGCATTTCCGGCGCGGTACGCGACAGGACCAGCTGAGGACCGCGGTTCTCGGTACGGATCTCCTTCAGCAGGGCACGCACGCGGGTGCCAACGCGGAAGGTCTCGCGCGGAATGATCTGGTCGCGGGCCAGCAGCGCCTCGGCGTTGTTGCCGAGATCGACGATGACGTTGTCGCGGGTGACCTTCTTCACGGTACCGGAAATGATCTCGCCGACCTTCTCGCGGTAGGCATCGACCACCTGGGCGCGCTCGGCCTCGCGGACCTTCTGCACGATGACCTGCTTGGCAGTCTGCGCAGCGATGCGGCCGAACTCGATGGATTCGATCTTTTCTTCGATGACCTCGCCGACCTTCGCGCCCGGCTTCTGCTCCTGGACGTCCTCGACGGTGATCTCGGTGGCGGGGTCCTGGTAGTCCTCGTCGGCGACGACGTGCCAACGACGGAAAGTCTCGTAGCTGCCGTTATGACGATTGATCTCGACGCGCAGGTCGACCTCGTCCTCGAAACGTTTCTTGGTGGCGGTCGCCAGAGCCAGCTCCAGCGCCTCGAAAATCACGCCGGCCGGTACGCCCTTTTCGTTGGATACCGACTCAACAACCAGCAGTACTTCTTTGCTCATTGTACGCCTCGCCTTTCAATCCATTGGATCCGCGGATTCGCGTCTCAATCAAAACGGGGAATGATGTTGGCCTTGTCGATCGAATCGATCGGCAGCAGGTACTCGTGATCGTCCACCAGGACCACCACATCCTGCTCCTCCACACCACGGAGAATGCCTTGGTAGTTACGCCGCCCCTCATAGGGCGAACGCAGCCTGATCTTCACTTGCTCGCCGGCATGCTTGGCGAACTGTTCGAGGGTGAACAGCGGCCGATCCATGCCCGGAGAGGACACCTCCAGGGTGTACTCGCCGCTGATCGGGTCTTCGACGTCGAGAATACCGCTGACCTGCCGACTGACGGCTTCACAGTCATCGATGAGGATGCCTTCGGGGCGGTCGATATAGACGCGCAACACCGAATGACGACCCTGGGAAATGAACTCGACGCCCCAGCACTCATAGCCGAGCGCCTCGACCACAGGGGCCAGCAAGGCCTGCAACTGTTCTAGCTTGCTCGACACCTGATCGCCTCGCGTATGTCGTAGAAACAAAAAATGGGCGAAACGCCCATCCCTAAATTGCCACTCGGAACCGTGGCATGGACTGTCCAGCTAACAAAAAGCCCCTAAAAAGGGGCCCTGAAAAACTGGTTGCGGGGGCTGGATTTGAACCAACGACCTTCGGGTTATGAGCCCGACGAGCTACCAGACTGCTCCACCCCGCGTCAAAGCTGGTGCAAGATTATACGACCGACACCCTGATGGGTCAACCGAACCTTGCGGAGACAAACCCCGCAGGACGGGGCTTGCTTATATGGTACCGAGGAGGGGACTCGAACCCCTACAGCCTATGGCCACTACCACCTCAAGGTAGCGTGTCTACCAATTCCACCACCTCGGCAGAAACCTTTCTCTTACTTCTGTTCAGGAGCCGCCGGTACATCGCCTGCACTTTCCGCAGGCCTGGACTGCTCCTGAAGAACCGGCACATCGTCAGCGGCCGGTGCTTTCTCTTGCTTCTGCTCCAGAACTGCCGGATCCGGCAGTCCGATGTGTTGCAGAGCATCAGACTTTTCTTTAGCGAAGTACGCTAAGCCAAGGCTGGTCAAGAAAAAAACCGCTGCCAGTATACCAGTAATCCGACTCAAAAAGGTAGCGGAACCTTGGCTTCCGAAAACAGTTGCCGAAGCACCTGCACCGAAAGAAGCCCCTGCATCCGCACCCTTGCCATGCTGAACGAGGATCAGGCCAACAAGACCCAATGCCATCAGCAGATGCACGACAATTACGACCTTTTCCAGCATCTTCAGCTTCCCGCGGCACGACAGATCGCGCCGAACTCATCCGCATTGAGGGAGGCTCCACCTACCAGCCCCCCATCGATATCCGGCATGCCGAACAACTCGGCTGCACTTGCCGCCTTTACACTGCCGCCGTAAAGGAGTCGCACACCTTTTGCGACCTCGGCATTTTCCGCTGCCAGTTGCGCGCGGATCGCCGCGTGCACTTCCTGGGCTTGCGCGGGGGACGCGGTCAACCCGGTCCCGATCGCCCAGACCGGCTCGTAAGCCACGACTGCGCGAGCAAAAGCTCCAACACCCAACTCGTCGATCACGCTTCCCAGCTGCCTTGCGACAACCTCCAGCGTCTTGCCCGCCTCGCGCTCCGCCCGGGTTTCCCCGACACACAGCACCGGCACCAGGCCGCACGACTGAGCCGCGGCAAACTTGCGACTCACAACCTCGTCACTCTCGCCGAGAATCAGGCGACGCTCCGAGTGGCCCACAAGGACCATGCTACAACCGACATCCGCCAACTGACTGGGAGCAGTCTCACCGGTCAGCGCGCCTTGCATCGGCTCGACGGCGCTGTTCTGCGCACCTACATCGATCGCCTTGCCGGCCAGGCCCTGGATGACCTGGCTGATGAACAAGCAAGGCGGCATCACAGCTACATCGACTCCGCTCGGCAACGCCAGCTGACGCAAGCCTTTGATCAACTCGGCCACACTGGAATGCGTACCGTGCATTTTCCAGTTACCGGCCACCAAGGGTCGACGCATGCTGTACCTCGCGGGGCAAAGTGGGCGCAGATGTTACTCAACAGTTTCCAGACTGGCAAGCAAAATCAAGCACATACCTCAGAAACAATTTTTGCCAGCTGTTCGGCGTGGGCACGAACGCTAGCTTCCTCGTCGCCCTCGACCATCACCCGGACCAACGGCTCCGTGCCGGATTTGCGCAGCAGGACACGACCGCGCCCGCCCATTTGCTCGGTGACGCGGACGCTGGCCTCCTTCACCGAGGGGTGCTCGAGCGGATCGTTTTCGCCCTTGAAGCGCACATTGATCAGCACCTGGGGGCACTTGCGAATCCCCTGGCGCGCCTCGGCCAGGGTCTGGCCGCGATGCTTGAGCGCCATCAGCACCTGTAGCGCCGCGATGATGGCATCGCCCGTCGTGGTGTTCTGGCAGCAGACGATATGCCCCGAATTCTCCCCTCCCAGCATCCAGTTCCGAGCCAGCAGTTCGGCCATCACATAGCGATCGCCGACCTTCGCCCGCACGAACGGGATATGCAGTTCCTGCAAAGCCAGCTCCAGGCCGAGGTTGCTCATCAGGGTGCCGACCACACCACCTTGCAGCCGCCCGCTTTCCTGCAGGTCGCGCGCGATGAGGAAAAGCAGTTCGTCGCCATCCACGACCGCACCGGTATGGTCGACCATCATCACCCGGTCGCCGTCGCCGTCGAAGGCGATGCCGAGGTCGGCATGGTGCTCGACCACCGCAGCCTGCAGGCCATCCAGGTGAGTGGAGCCGCACTTGTCGTTGATGTTCAGGCCATTCGGGCTGGCCGCCAGCACCGTCACTTCCGCGCCCAGTTCCCGGAAGACGCTGGGAGCGATCTTGTAGGTAGCGCCGTTGGCGCAGTCGAGCACGACCTTGAGACCGTTGAAGTCGGTGCTGGTCGGCACGCTGCTCTTGCAGAATTCGATGTAGCGCCCCGCCGCGTCATTGATCCGCGAAACCTTGCCGAGACGGGCGGACTCCACCACGGTCATCGGCGCATCGAGCAGTTCCTCGATCATCAGCTCGACGTCGTCCGGCAGCTTGGTCCCCTGCCCGGAGAAGAACTTGATGCCGTTGTCGTCGTGGGGATTGTGCGAAGCGCTGATCACCACCCCGGCCTCGGCGTGGAAAGTCCGCGTCAGGTAGGCGATGCCGGGGGTAGGCATCGGTCCCAGCAACAGGGTATCGGCGCCGGAAGCGGAGAGCCCGGCCTCGAAGGCCGACTCGAACATGTAACCCGAGCTGCGCGTGTCCTTGCCGATCAGGACCCGGCAGTTGCCCTGCCGGCGGAAGGCCATGCCCACCGCCCAGCCCAGCTTGAGAACGAAGTCCGGAGTAATCGGAAACTCGCCAACACGACCACGGATACCGTCAGTCCCGAAGTATTTTCTGCTCATCTTTTGTCTTCCGTGCTCAATCCGCCATTTCAACGGCGGAGATCATTCGCATCACGTCGACGGTCGCCGCCACGTCATGCACTCGAATTATCCGTGCGCCCTTGGCCAGCGCCAGGGCCGCCAGCGCGAGACTGCCGTAGAGGCGTTCGTCCACCTCCCGCCCCAGTACCTTGCCGATCATGCTCTTGCGCGAAACGCCGACCAACAACGGCAGGCCCAGGCCATGGAGCGCCTGCAGATGCCTGAACAGCACCAGGTTGTGCTCCAGTGTCTTGGCAAAACCGAAACCCGGATCCAGTAACAGCCGCTCGCGGTCGATTCCGGCCGCCACGCAGGCATCCACACGCTCCTGCAGGAACGCGCCGACTTCCGCCGCCACATCCTGGTAGGCAGGCGCATCCTGCATGGTCTGCGGTTCTCCGCGCATGTGCATGAGACAGACCGCCAGGCCGCTATCCACCGCAGCATCCAGCGCACCGTCGCGCTGCAGCGAACGGACGTCGTTGATCAGACCCGCTCCGAGACGCGCAGTTTCGCGCATGACCGCAGGCGTGGAGGTATCCACCGAAATCACGACGTCCAGTTCGCGGGCGATGCGTTCGACTACCGGAGCGACCCGCTCCAGCTCCTCCGTCGGAGAAACGCTGCGCGCACCGGGACGGGTCGACTCGCCGCCGACGTCGATGAGCGTTGCGCCTTCCAGCACCATGCGCTCGGCATGCCGCAGGGCATCGTCCAGCCGGTCGTAACGGCCGCCGTCGGAAAAGGAATCGGGGGTGACATTGAGGATGCCCATGACATGTGGGCGGGCCAAATCAAGAACCCGACTGCCGCAAGGCAGTCGGGTCGGGTATTGCGGATTGCTCATTCAGGGCTCTCAGTGCTCGCCGGCCGGCCCACCGATGGGAGGGGTGTTCTCGCGGCGGCCCGACTCTTCCAGGTTGGCCGGCGGGGTGCCGGTACCCGAACCACCCTGCCAGTCACGCGGCTCGCGCGGCACGCGACCGGCCATGATGTCGTCGATCTGGTCGGAGTCGATGGTCTCGTACTTCATCAGTGCGTCGGCCATCATCTCCAGCTTGTCGCGGTTCTCGTCGAGCAGTCGCTTGGCGGTACCGTAGCAGTCGTCGATGATGCGCCGGACTTCCTGGTCGATCATCTTGGCGGTCTCGCCCGACACATTGGCGTGCTGGCTGCCGGCGCTACGGCCGAGGAACACCTCGCCCTCCTCCTCCGCGTACATCAGCGGGCCGAGTTTCTCGGACAGACCCCACTTGGTCACCATGTTCCGCGCCAACTGGGTAGCACGCATGATGTCGTTGGAAGCGCCAGTGGTGACGCCTTCAAAGCCGAGGGTCATCTCTTCCGCGATACGGCCGCCGAACAGCGAGCAGATCTGGCTTTCCAGCGCGCGCTTGGACAGGCTGTAGCGATCTTCCTCGGGGAGGAACATGGTCACGCCCAGGGCACGTCCGCGCGGAATGATGGACACCTTGTAGACCGGGTCATGCTCCGGCACCAGGCGACCGACGATGGCGTGGCCGGCCTCGTGGTAGGCGGTGTTGCGCTTCTCCTTCTCGGACATGACCATGGTCTTGCGCTCGGCGCCCATCATGATCTTGTCCTTGGCCAGCTCGAACTCGCGCATGTCGACGATGCGCTTGTTGGAGCGCGCGGCGAATAGCGAGGCCTCGTTGACCAGGTTGGCCAGGTCGGCGCCGGAGAAACCGGGCGTACCGCGGGCGATGACGGCAGGATCGACATGGTCGCCCAGCGGCACCTTGCGCATGTGCACCTTGAGGATCTGTTCGCGCCCGCGGATATCCGGCAAGCCGACCACCACCTGGCGGTCGAAGCGGCCCGGACGCAGCAGCGCCGGGTCCAGAACGTCCGGACGGTTGGTGGCAGCGATGACGATGATGCCATCGTTCATCTCGAAGCCATCCATCTCCACCAGCAACTGGTTGAGGGTCTGCTCGCGCTCGTCGTGACCGCCGCCCAAGCCGGCGCCGCGATGGCGGCCGACGGCGTCGATCTCGTCGATGAAGATGATGCACGGCGCGTGCTTCTTGGCCTGGTCGAACATGTCGCGGACACGGGAGGCGCCCACGCCGACGAACATCTCGACGAAGTCGGAACCGGAAATGGTGAAGAACGGCACCTTGGCTTCGCCGGCGATGGCCTTGGCCAGCAGGGTCTTGCCGGTGCCGGGCGGGCCGACCATCAGCACGCCGCGCGGGATACGGCCGCCCAGGCGCTGGAACTTGCCCGGATCGCGAAGGAACTCGACCAGCTCGCTGACCTCCTCCTTGGCCTCGTCGCAGCCGGCGACGTCAGCGAAGGTGGTCTTGACCTGGTCCTCGGACAGCAGGCGCGCCTTGCTCTTGCCGAAGCTCATCGGGCCGCCGCGACCGCCGCCGCCGCCCTGCATCTGGCGCATGAAGAACATGAAGACGGCGATGATCACCAGGATCGGGAAGCTGGCGACCAGCAACTGGGTCCAGATGCTCTGCTGTTCGGGCTGCTTGCCCTCGACCACGACGTTGTTGTTGACCAGGTCGCCGATCAGGCCGTTGTCCTGGATCGCCGGGCGGATGGTCTTGAAGGTATCGCCGTCGCTACGCTTGCCGGTGATGACATAGCCATCCACGGTCACTCGCTCGACCTTGCCATCCTTGACCTGCTGGATGAAGTCCGAGTAGTTCAGCGTCTGTGGCTCGCTCGGGCTCGAGAAATTGTTCATCACGGTCACCAGTACCGCCGCGATGATCAGCCACAGAATCAGATTCTTTGCCATGTCGTTCAATTGACTACCCTCTGAAGCCGGCTCCGTCCTGGAAACCGCTTCACACGACGGCCAGACTCCTTCCGGCCAAAAGTACTACACAAGCGCCCGCGCACGCAGGCGTTGTCTGTAACCCTTTATGAACCCTCGCCCGTCCCGGCACAACAGGTCATCGACCAATAGACAGGCTATAGGGTCAATTATTCCAGTCTATTCCCCGCGAAAGCCGCGTGCGAGCAGATACTGTTCCCGCGAACGATCACGCGACGACAGGGGCTTGCGCATCTGTACCTTGTCGAACATTTCCCGGGCCTGCTTGTGGTACTGGTCGAAACCTTCGCCCTGGAAGATCTTGATCAGGAAATCGCCGCCCGGCCGCAGCACACGGCCGGCCAGGTCCAGCGCCAGTTCGCAGAGATACATGGCGCGCGGCTGGTCGGCGGCCCGCACTCCACTCATATTGGGGGCCATATCGGAAATCACAAGGTCTACCGGATGATCGCCGATCGCCTCGAGGATCCGCGCGAACACCGCGTCCTCGGTGAAGTCGCCCTGGATGAAGGTGACGTCGGGGATGCTGTCCATCTCGAGGATGTCCGAAGCGATCAGCCGACCACGGTCGCCGATCACCCGGCTGGTGACCTGCGACCACCCGCCCGGCGCGGCGCCCAGGTCGACCACGGTCATGCCCGGACGCAGGATGCGGTCCTTCTCCTGGATCTCCAGCAGCTTGTAGCTGGCGCGCGAGCGATAGCCATCGCGCTGGGCCATCTTCACGTAGGGATCGTCGAAATGTTCTTTCAGCCAACGCTGGCTGGTTTTGGAGCGGGCCACGGAATACCTCTTCGGGCACCCCCGGTCGGCGGGGGCAGCATCACTTGGACTAAAACTGGGGTAAAATAGACGACTTTTTCCCAGGGGTCTGATTATGGCGCTCACTCAAGAGCAGAAGAAACAGTTCAAATCTATCGGTCACCACCTGAAACCGGTATTGATCGTAGCCGAGAACGGCTTGACCGAAGGCGTTCTCGCCGAACTCGAGCGCGCACTCAACGATCACGAACTGATCAAGGTGAAACTGGCGCTGGCCGAGCGCGACGATCGCCGCGCCCTGCTCGACGAACTCTGCGCGCAGTCGCGCAGCGACCTGGTGCAAAGCATCGGCAAGATGGCGCTGGTCTATCGGAAGAACCCGAAGCCGAACAAGAATCTCTCGAACATCAGCCGTTTCGCCGGCATCTGATGCCCCATCCAACCAAGGTCGGGAAACTTCCCGACCTGGTTCAGACGCCTTCCTCGTCCCGCCCCGGTACCGGCTGCAACACCAGCAGCAGGCCACACATCGCCACCGCCAGGTAGTTGAACAGCAGCCAGCGCACCGCCTCGGGCGCCAGCCCACGCACCAGGAAATACACCAGGCAGAGCAGCGCGACGGCGAGCAACAACTGACCGCGAAGGTCTCGCCAGAGGCTCCTCGGCCCGTGGCTCGACACCAACACCAGCGCCTGCAGCACCGCACAGAATCCGGCGAAGCCGATCAGCAGCGGCGTCAACGCCGCGGCTACGGTTTCCACCAGTAACGGCGCCAGTCCGGTCTTGGCCAACGCAGGCAGGACCACGAACTGCAGCAACCAGAGGCCGCCGACCCAGAACGTCTGGGCCAGCAGCCAACTGATCGCGCCTGCGCGCAACGGGGCGCGCTTAGATATGGCGAACCTCGACGATCTCGTACTCGACGTCGCCGCCCGGGGTTCTCACCAGCACGGCATCGCCTTCGGTCTTGCCAATCAGCGCACGGGCGATCGGCGAATTCACCGAGATCTTGCCACCCTTGATATCCGCCTCGTCGTCGCCGACGATCTGGTAGGTCACGGTCTCGTCGGTCTCGACGTTGGCGATGTCGACGGTGGTGCCGAAGATCACCTTGCCGCTGTGCGGGATGGCGGTGACATCGATGACCTGGGCGTTGGACAGCTTGGCCTCGATGTCGCGGATACGCGCCTCGACCATGCCCTGCTGTTCGCGCGCCGCATGGTACTCGGCGTTTTCCTTGAGGTCGCCCAGTTCACGCGCTTCGGCGATGGCCTGGCTGATCTGCGGGCGCAGCACGCCCTTCAGGTGTTTCACTTCTTCTTCCAGGGCGCGGGCGCCCTGGACGGTCATGGGGAACTTGCTCATGCCTTGATTCCTGCGTGGAGATCCTGCAGACGCCGAACGGTCTTCTCGGGACCGAACTTGAGCGCCTCACAGATCGCCTGCCCACCCGCAATGGTGGTGGTGCAGCAGATCTTGTGCTGCAGGGCGTTTCGACGAATGGAGTAGGAGTCAGCGATGGACTGCCGGCCCTCGGTGGTGTTGATGATCAGGGTGACCTCGTCGTTCTTGATCATGTCCACCACGTGCGGGCGACCTTCGGTCACCTTGTTCACGCGACGCACCGGCAGGCCTGCGGCTTCGATGACACGCGCGGTACCGGCGGTGGCTACCACTTCGAAGCCCAGCGCGACCAGGTCGCCAGCCACCTGGGCGGCGAACGGCTTGTCGTCTTCGCGGACGCTGATGAAGGCGCAACCGGCGGTCGGGAGGATCTCGCTGGCCCCCAACTGAGCCTTGGCAAAGGCTTCGGCAAAGCTATCACCGACGCCCATCACTTCACCAGTGGACTTCATTTCCGGGCCGAGGATCGGATCGACGCCGGGGAACTTGGCGAACGGGAACACCGCTTCCTTGACGCTGAAGAACGGCGGGATGATTTCCTGGGTGAAGCCGACCTCGGCCAGGGTCTTGCCGGCCATGACGCGGGCGGCGACCTTGGCCAGCGACTCGCCGACGCACTTGGAGACGAACGGCACGGTACGCGAGGCGCGCGGATTGACCTCGATGACGAAGATATCCTCGCCCTGCACCGCCATCTGCACGTTCATCAGGCCGACCACGCCAAGCTCCAGGGCCATTTTCTTGACCTGCTCGCGGATCTCGTCCTGGATGTGCTGCGGCAGCGAGTACGGCGGCAGCGAACAGGCGGAGTCGCCGGAGTGAACGCCAGCCTGCTCGATATGCTGCATGATCGCGCCGATCACCACGATCTCGCCGTCGCATACCGCGTCGATGTCGACTTCGATGGCGCAGTTGAGGAAGTGGTCGAGCAGCACCGGGCTGTCGTTGGAAACCTGCACCGCCTCGCGCATGTAGCGCTTGAGTTCTTCTTCCTGGTAGACGATTTCCATCGCCCGCCCGCCCAGCACGTAGGACGGGCGTACCACCAGCGGATAACCGATGGCCTTGGACGCGGCCAGGGCCTCGTCTTCGCTGCGCGCGGTGGCGTTGGCCGGCTGGCGCAGGTTCAGGCGCTGGACCATCTGCTGGAAGCGCTCGCGGTCTTCGGCACGGTCGATGGCGTCCGGGCTGGTGCCGATGATCGGCACGCCGGCCTCTTCGAGGGCGCGGCAGAGCTTCAGCGGGGTCTGGCCGCCGTACTGGACGATCACGCCCTTGGGCTGCTCGACGCGGACGATCTCAAGGACGTCCTCGAGGGTCACCGGCTCGAAGTACAGGCGGTCGGAGGTGTCGTAGTCGGTGGAGACGGTTTCCGGGTTGCAGTTGACCATGATGGTCTCGTAGCCGTCTTCGCGCATCGCCAGCGCCGCGTGCACGCAGCAGTAGTCGAACTCGATGCCCTGGCCGATGCGGTTCGGACCGCCGCCGAGGATCATGATCTTCTCGCGGCTCGACGGGTTGGCCTCGCACTCTTCCTCGTAGGTCGAATACATGTAGGCGGTGTCGGTGGCGAACTCGGCGGCGCAGGTATCGACACGCTTGTAAACCGGCAGCACCTTCAGCTTGTGGCGATGGCTGCGCAGGTTCTTCTCGGTGACGCCTAGCAGCTTGGCCAGGCGCGCGTCGGAGAAGCCCTTGCGCTTGAGCTTGTACATCAGCTCGCGATCGATGGAGGACAGGCCGAGGGTCTTGACCTTCTCCTCGTCCTTGACCAGGTCCTCGATCTGCACCAGGAACCATTCGTCGATGCGGGTCAGCTCGAACACTTCCTCGACGCTCTTGCCGGCGCGGAAGGCGTCGGCGACGTACCAGACACGCTCGGCGCTGGGCACGGTCAGCTCGCGCTTGAGGATGCTGTCGGCCTCCGGGTCGTTCAGGTCGAGCTTCGGATCGAAGCCGGTGGCGCCGACTTCCAGGCCACGCAAGGCTTTCTGCACCGACTCCTGGAAGGTCCGGCCGATGGCCATGACTTCGCCGACCGACTTCATCTGGGTGGTCAGGCGGGCATCGGCTTTCGGGAACTTCTCGAAGGCGAAGCGCGGGATCTTGGTCACCACGTAGTCGATGGCCGGCTCGAACGACGCCGGGGTGCGACCGCCGGTGATGTCGTTCTGCAGTTCGTCGAGGGTGTAGCCGACCGCCAGCTTGGCGGCGATCTTGGCGATCGGGAAACCGGTGGCCTTGGAGGCCAGGGCCGAGGAGCGGGAAACCCGCGGGTTCATCTCGATCACCACCATGCGCCCGGTGTTCGGGCAGATGCCGAACTGCACGTTGGAACCGCCGGTTTCCACGCCGATCTCGCGCAATACCGCCAGCGAGGCGTTGCGCATGATCTGGTATTCCTTGTCGGTCAGGGTCTGCGCCGGCGCCACGGTGATCGAGTCACCGGTGTGCACGCCCATCGGGTCGAAGTTCTCGATGGAGCAGACGATGATGCAGTTGTCCTTCTTGTCGCGGACCACCTCCATCTCGTATTCCTTCCAGCCGATCAGCGACTCGTCGATCAGCAGCTCGTTGGTCGGCGACAGGTCGAGGCCACGGGCGCAGATCTCTTCGAACTCTTCACGGTTGTAGGCGATACCGCCGCCGGTGCCGCCCATGGTGAAGGACGGACGGATGATGCAGGGGAAGCCGACCTGCTCGAGCACGCCGTAGGCCTCCTCCATGCTGTGGGCGATGCCCGAGCGCGGACAGGCCAGCCCGATATCCTTCATCGCCTTGTCGAAGCGCGAGCGGTCCTCGGCCTTGTCGATGGTATCGGCATTGGCGCCGATCATCTCCACGCCGAACTTCTCCAGCACGCCGTGGCGCTCCAGGTCCAGGGCGCAGTTCAGCGCAGTCTGGCCGCCCATGGTCGGCAGCAGCGCGTCGGGGCGTTCCTTCTCGATGATCTTGGCCACGGTGGCCCACTTGATCGGCTCGATGTAGGTCGCGTCGGCCATCGCCGGGTCGGTCATGATGGTCGCGGGGTTGGAGTTCACCAGGATGACGCGGTAGCCCTCCTCGCGCAGGGCCTTGCAGGCCTGGGCGCCGGAGTAGTCGAATTCGCAGGCCTGGCCAATCACGATGGGGCCGGCACCGAGGATCAGGATGCTCTTTATGTCTGTACGTTTTGGCATGGGACTCTCGTTGCAATAATCAGGACAGGGTTGCGGTGGCCAGCTTCACACCAAAGCCGACGAACAGGGCGCCGACGCCCGAAGTGGCGCCGGCAGCCAACCGTTGCCGCCGGCGGAACCAGGCCGCCAGCCGCACACCGGTGAAAATCAGGAAGCTCAGGTAAAGGGCGCTGACCAGTTCCAGGATCACCGCCAGCACCAGGAACGACAGCCCCGGATAGGCATAGCCGGGATCGACGAACTGGATGAAGAAGGAGATGAAGAACAGGATCGCCTTGGGATTCGACAGGCTGAGCAGCAGCGCCTTGCGGAACGGCTGGTGGACATCCACCTGTTCGGCCTGCGCCGCCGTCGCCTCGGGATTGCGCAGCTTGCGCCAGGCGCCCCGCAGCATGCCGACGCCGAGATAGAACAGGTAGGCCGCACCGAGGTACTTCAGGCCGATGAACAGCATCGGCTCGGCCTTCAGCAGGGAGGCCACACCGAGGGCCGACAGCAGCATCAGCACCGCGTCTCCGAGGAACACGCCGCAGGCGGCCCGGTAGCCGGTCGCCACGCCACGCTGGGCCGAAGTCGCGAGGACGAACAACGAGTTCGGTCCGGGCAACAGGATCACGAAAACCACACCCAGCACGTAGGTCCAGAAATCGGTTATCCCCAGGGTCGGCATGGCTCTGCTCCTCAGCGACGCTCGGCCATCGCCGAGATGAAGCGGTCGAACAGCGGGGCGACGTCATGCGGACCGGGGCTCGCCTCGGGGTGGCCCTGGAAGCTGAAAGCGACCTTGTCGGTGCGCTCGATACCCTGCAGGGTACCGTCGAACAGCGACTTGTGAGTGGCTCGCAGGTTGTCCGGCAGGGTGCTCTCGTCGACCGCGAAACCGTGGTTCTGGCTGGTGATCATCACCACGCCGCTGTCCAGGTCCTGCACCGGGTGGTTGGCGCCGTGGTGCCCGTGGCCCATCTTCAGGGTCTTGGCGCCAGAGGCCAGGGCCAGCAACTGATGGCCGAGGCAGATGCCGAACACCGGGATCTCGGTATCGAGGAATTCGCGGATCGCCTGGATCGCGTAGTCGCACGGTTCGGGGTCGCCGGGGCCGTTGGAAAGGAAGATGCCGTCAGGGTTCAGCGCCAGCACTTCGCTGGCCGGTGTCTGCGCCGGCACCACGGTCAGGCGGCAGCCGCGCGCCACCAGCATGCGTAGGATGTTCAGCTTCACGCCGTAGTCGTAGGCCACCACGTGATACGGCAGTTCACCGGCCGGGATCTCCGGATGACTGTCGCTTTCCAGGCTCCAGACGCTGGAGCGCCACTCGTAGCGCTCGGCGGTGGTGACCTCCTTGGCCAGGTCCATGCCCTTCAGGCCGGGGAAGGCGCGAGCCAGCTCCAGCGCGCGTTCCTCGGTAGCGTCGGCACCAGCCAGGATGCAGCCGTTCTGCGAACCCTTCTCGCGGAGGATGCGGGTCAGGCGACGGGTATCGATGCCGGCGATGGCGACGGTGCCGTTGGCTTTCAGGTAGTCAGGCAGCGACTGCTTGCTGCGCCAGTTGCTGGCGATCAGCGGCAGGTCGCGGATGATCAGGCCGGCGGCCCAGACGCGGTTGGCCTCGGCGTCTTCCGGGGTGGTACCGGTATTGCCGATGTGCGGGTAGGTCAGGGTGACGATCTGCTGGGCGTAGGAAGGATCGGTAAGGATTTCCTGGTAGCCGGTCATGGCGGTGTTGAACACCACCTCGCCAACGGTCTGGCCGTCGGCACCGATGGCTTCACCGCGAAAAATGCTGCCGTCGGCAAGTGCAAGTATGGCTGGCTTAGTCAAGAAGACCTCCCGTAAATCAAGCCTGACTGGTCGCGCAGGTGTAAAAAAGCGGGATGACACCGTGAAGAGTCATCCCGCTTTTTTTCGATTCATGCTGCGCTGCTTTTAGTGGACACACTAAAGCTGTAGTTTACAGAATCGCGACATTCCGGTCCACCAATAAGACGACGTGCGGCAGCGTCTCAGCGTAGGCCGAGCACATCCTGCATGTCGTACAGGCCGTTCTCCTTACCCTCCAGCCACAGCGCCGCACGCACCGCGCCACGGGCAAAGGTCATGCGGCTGGAAGCCTTGTGGGTGATCTCCACGCGCTCGCCCTCGGCGGCGAACAGCACGGTGTGGTCGCCCACCACGTCGCCGGCGCGCACGGTGGCGAAGCCGATGGTTTCCCGCGCCCGCGCGCCGGTCTGCCCCTCACGTCCGTAGACCGCCACTTCCTGGAGGTCCCGGCCGAGCGCCTGGGCTACCACCTCGCCCATGCGCAAGGCGGTGCCGGACGGTGCATCGACCTTGTGCCGGTGATGGGCCTCGATGATCTCGATATCCACTTCGTCGCCCAGCACCCGTGCCGCGGTATCCAGAAGCTTCAGGCAAAGGTTCACGCCGACGCTGAAGTTGGCAGCGAAGACGATCGGGATATCCTTCGCCGCTTCGGCCAGCAGCAGCTTCTCGTCGGCGCTGAAGCCGGTGGTGCCGATGACCATCGCGCGGCGCGCCTTGCGGCACTGCTCGATGTTCTTCAGGGTTACGGAGGGATGGGTGAAGTCGATCAGGACGTCGAACTCCTCGCAGACCTTGCCCAGGTCCCCGGACAGCGGCACGCCGATCCGGCCGAGACCGGCCAGCTCGCCGGCGTCCGCCCCCACCAGGGTGCTATCCGGACGATCCACCGCCGCCGTCAGCCCGGCGGCACCGCCGGTCTGCTGAACGGCCTCGATCAGGTTCTTGCCCATGCGCCCGGCGGCGCCCACTACGGCTATACGTCGCATAAAACCACTCCACGCGGAACCCGGACGCGGCTGTCAGGCCGCGCCCATGGCTTTGTTTATAGGTCGTCGAAGAAACGCTTCATGCCCTCGAACCAGCCACTGGCCTTGGGCGAATGCGAGGTGTCGCTCTGCAACGACTTGCGGAACTCCTCGAGCAGCTCGCGCTGGCGCTTGTCCAGGTTCACCGGGGTTTCCACCACCACCTTGCACATCAGGTCGCCGGCGCCGCCGCCGCGCACCGGGGCCACGCCCTTGCCGCGCAGGCGGAACAGCTTGCCGGTCTGGGTGCTTTCCGGAATCTTCAGCTTGACCCGGCCATCCAGGGTCGGCACTTCCAGCTCGCCGCCCAGCGCAGCGTCGGCGAAACTGATCGGCACTTCGCAGTACAGATGCTTGCCGTCACGCTGGAAGATCGGGTGCTCGCGCACATTGACCACCACGTACAGGTCGCCCGCCGGACCACCCATGCTGCCGGCCTCGCCTTCGCCGGTGAGGCGGATGCGGTCGCCGGTGTCGACGCCGGCCGGCACCTTCACCGACAGGGTCTTCTGCTCTTCCACGCGCCCCTGGCCATGGCAGGAGCCACAGGGATCGGAAATCATCTTGCCGGTGCCGTGGCAGCGCGGGCAGGTCTGCTGGACCGAGAAGAAGCCCTGCTGCATGCGCACCTGGCCGATACCGCCGCAAGTGGTGCAGGTGACAGGTGTGGTGCCGGGCTTGGCGCCGCTGCCGTTGCAAGTCTTGCAACCGACCAGGGTCGGCACGCGGATGGTGACGGTGGTGCCGCGTACCGCCTCTTCCAGGTCGAGATCCAGGGTGTAGCGCAGGTCCGCGCCGCGCTGCGCGCCGCCGCGCGAGCCACCGCGGGCGCCGCCGCCACCGAAGAAATCGCTGAACACATCGCCGAAGATGTCGGAGAAGCTCGCCCCGCCGAAACCGGCGCCAGCGCCCCCACCCATGTTCGGATCGACGCCGGCATGGCCGTACTGGTCGTAGGCCGCCCGCTTGCTGGCATCGGAGAGGACCTCGTAGGCCTCGTTGGCCTCCTTGAACTTGTCCTCGGCTTCCTTGTCGCCAGGATTGCGGTCCGGGTGGTATTTCATCGCCAGGCGACGGTAGGCCTTCTTCAGGTCCGCCTCGCTGGCGCCACGCTCAACCCCCAGAACCTCGTAAAAGTCTCGTTTCGCCATAACCTTTCCGTCTCAATTAAGGACCCTCCAGACACGCCAACGCGGGAGCAGGCTCCCGCGTGGCGGATCATGCGTACCGGCCTGGCCGGCACGCGGGGCAGAAGCAAGCCGGGGCTTACTTGTTGTCCTTGACCTCTTCGAACTCGGCGTCCACCACGTCGTCAGCGGCTTTCGCCTGCTCGCCCTGGGGAGCGTCTTCGCCCTGCTGGGCCTGTTCGGCGTACATCTTCTGCGCCAGCGGGGTGGAAGCCTGGGACAGAGCGTTCATCTTGGCCTCGATCTCGGCCTTGTCGTCGCCCTTCACCGCCGCTTCCAGCTCGCCCAGCGCCTTCTCGATGGTCGCCTTGTCCTCGGCGGTGGCCTTGTCGCCCGCCTCGGTGATCATCTTGCGGGTCGCGTGGACCAGCGCGTCGCCCTGGTTGCGAGCGGCAGCCAGTTCCTCGAACTTGCGGTCCTCCTCGGCGTTCGCCTCGGCATCGCGGACCATCTGCTGGATCTCATCCTCGGACAGGCCGGAGGATGCCTTGATCACGATGGACTGCTGCTTGCCAGTGGCCTTGTCCTTCGCCGAGACGTGCAGGATGCCGTTGGCATCGATATCGAAGGTCACCTCGATCTGCGGCACGCCGCGCGGAGCCGGCGGAATGTCGGCCAGGTCGAACTTGCCCAGCGACTTGTTCTGCGCGGCCTGCTTGCGCTCGCCCTGCAGCACGTGGATGGTCACCGCGCCCTGGTTGTCGTCGGCGGTGGAGAACACCTGCGACTTCTTGGTCGGGATGGTGGTGTTCTTCTCGATCAGACCGGTCATCACGCCGCCCAAGGTCTCGATGCCGAGGGTCAGCGGGGTCACGTCGAGCAGCAGCACGTCCTTCACGTCGCCGGCCAGGACCGCGCCCTGGATGGCGGCACCGACAGCCACGGCTTCGTCCGGGTTGACGTCCTTGCGCGCTTCCTTGCCGAAGAACTCGGCAACGGTCTTCTGTACCAGCGGCATGCGGGTCTGGCCGCCGACCAGGATCACTTCATGGATATCGGAAACATCCAGGCCGGCATCCTTCAGCGCGGTGCGGCACGGCTCGATGGTGCGCTGCACCAGGTCTTCGACCAGGGACTCCAGCTTGGCGCGGGAAACCTTGACGTTCAGGTGCTTCGGACCGCTCGCGTCGGCAGTCACGTACGGCAGGTTGACGTCGGTCTGCTGGGTCGAGGACAGCTCGATCTTGGCTTTCTCGGCCGCTTCCTTCAGACGCTGCATGGCCAGCGGGTCGCCCTTCAGGTTGATGCCGCTTTCCTTCTTGAACTCGTCGACGAGGTAGTCGATCAGGCGGATGTCGAAGTCTTCGCCGCCGAGGAAGGTGTCGCCGTTGGTGGCCAGCACTTCGAACTGGTGCTCACCGTCGACTTCGGCGATCTCGATCACCGACACGTCGAAGGTACCGCCGCCCAGGTCATAGACGATCACGGTGTGGTCGCCCTTGGCCTTGTCCAGGCCGTAGGCCAGCGCCGCCGCGGTCGGCTCGTTGATGATCCGCTTGACGTCGAGGCCGGCGATGCGGCCGGCGTCCTTGGTGGCCTGGCGCTGGCTGTCGTTGAAGTAGGCCGGAACGGTGATCACCGCTTCGGTGACCGGCTCGCCGAGGTAGTCTTCGGCGGTCTTCTTCATTTTCTTCAGCACTTCGGCGGAAATCTGCGGAGGCGCCATCTTCTGGCCCTTCACTTCCACCCAGGCGTCGCCGTTGTCGGCCTTGACGATGCTGTACGGCACCATCTGGATGTCTTTCTGTACCACGTTCTCTTCGAAGCGACGGCCGATCAGGCGCTTCACCGCATACAGGGTGTTCTGCGGGTTGGTGACCGCCTGGCGCTTGGCCGGCTGGCCCACCAGGGTTTCGCCATCGTTGGTGTAGGCGATGATCGAGGGGGTGGTACGCGCGCCCTCGGCGTTCTCGATGACCTTGACGTTACCGTTCTCCAGGATAGCCACGCAGGAGTTGGTGGTACCCAGGTCGATGCCAATGATTTTGCCCATATTCACTCTCCAGAAACTTTGATTCCGTGCGACCCGCCCGTGGGTCTCGTGCTCGGTTGACTACCCAGATGGGGTCGTCGCGTCGAATTTCAAGCCTGCTCGTCGATGGAAGGCGGGGTTTCCGCCGGCGCCTTGCTGACCACCACCATCGCCGGACGCAGCAGGCGGCCGTTGAGCAGGTAGCCTTTCTGGAACACCTTGAGGACACTGCCCGGCTCGGCCGAAGCGCTTTCCTGCATGGCCATCGCCTGGTGCTGCTCGGGATTGAAAGGCTCGCCTTCCGGGTTCAGCGCCTCCACCTGGTAGCGGCGCAGGGTGTCGTCGAACATCTTCAGGGTCAGTTCCATCCCTTCGCGCATCGGCTTGATCGCCTCGTCATTGGGATCGGACATCTCCAGGCCGCGCTCGAGGGTGTCGACCACCGCCAGCAGGTCGCCGGCGAATTTCTCCAGCGCGAACTTGTGCGCCTTCTCGACATCCTGCTCCGCACGCCGGCGTACGTTCTGCAGATCCGCGACCATGCGCAGCGCCTGGTCCTGGGCGGCAGCCAGCTGCTCCTCCAGTTCCTGCACGCGGGCGGTCAGGTCCTCGGCGGCGCCGGTGGGCTGCTCGGGGGTCTGTTGATCCAGGGTCTGCTGTTCGTCAGCCATGCCACTCTCCTTCAAAAATAAGCTGGCAAATACAAGGCGAACGCATAAGTTCGCAACGTTGCCGGCTATATGGGGACGGCTTTCCACGGTTCAAGGGGCGAGCGGCAATTGCCAGCCGGAAAAAATACTGTATAAATAACCAGACAAAACCCACGGAGCCGCCCGCCATGCTGGTTCACCTGTCCGTTCACAACTACGCCATCGTCGAGCACTTGGATCTCGAACTCGCTACCGGCATGAGCGTGATCACCGGCGAAACCGGCGCGGGCAAGTCGATCATGCTCGACGCCCTCGGCCTTACCCTCGGCGACCGCGCCGACAGCGGCGCGGTACGTCCCGGAGCGGACAAGGCCGACATTCTCGCCAGCTTCGACGTCAGCGCCATCGCCGAGGCCCGCGACTGGCTCGCCGAGCGCGACCTGGAACAGGACGGTCCGTGCATCCTGCGCCGGGTGATCACTGCCGAAGGTCGCTCGCGTGCCTACATCAACGGCACGCCCTGCCCTCTGGGCGACCTGAAGAGCCTGGGCGAACTGCTGATCGACATCCATAGCCAGCACGAGCACCAGTCGCTGCTGAAGAGCGAGACCCACCGTCGCCTGCTCGACGAGTACGCCGGCTGCCAGGAGCTGGCGCGCCAGGTGCAGCTCGCCGCGCAACGCTGGAAGCAGACCAGCCAGGAACTCGAACGCCTGTCGCGTAGCGGCGACGAACAACGCGCCCGCCACCAGTTGCTCAGCTACCAGCTGGAAGAACTGGAAAACCTGTCCCTCGGCGAAAACGAACTGGAAAGCCTGGAGCAGGAGCAGAAGACCCTGAGCAACGCCGAAAGCCTGCTCGCCGCCTGCCGCCAAGTCGTGGAAATGTGCAGCGAGAGCGATGCCGGCAACGTCCTTTCCGCGCTCAATGCCAGCCTCAGCCGCCTGACCTCGTTCAGCGGCCAGCCCGCCGCCCTCGGCGAAGCGGTCAACCTGTTGTCCAGCGCGCAGATCCAGGTCGAGGAGGCGATCGGCGAACTGAACCGCTTCGTCGACCACTTCGATGCCGATCCCAATCGCCAGCAGCAGGTCGAGGAGCGCCTGGACGTCATTTATTCCCTGGCGCGCAAGCACCGGGTCCAGCCCGCCGAACTGGCCGACCTGCAGCAGCGCCTGTTCGACGAACTGGAGGCGCTGAACGCCGACGACGAAGCGGTCGGACGCCTGGGCGACGAGCTGGCCGCCTACGCCCGGCATTACCAGGAAAAAGCCGACGAACTGAGCCGCCTGCGCCAGGCCGCGGCCGCACCTCTTGCCGCCAGCGTGGAACAGGAGATGCAGCGCCTGGGCATGCCCGGAGGGCGCTTCGCCATCGTCCTGCATCCCGGCGACAGCGCCGAGCCGCAGGCCAACGGACTGGAAAGCGTGGAGTTCCTGGTCAGCGCCAACCCCGGGCAGCCGTTGAAAGGGCTGGCCAAGGTCGCCTCGGGCGGCGAACTGTCGCGGATCAGCCTGGCGATCCAGGTGATCACGGCACAGACCTCGCGCATCCCCACCCTGGTCTTCGACGAAGTCGACGTCGGCATCGGAGGCCCCACCGCCGAAGTGGTCGGACAGTTGCTGCGTCGCCTCGGCGAACGCGGCCAGGTCCTCACCGTGACCCACTTGCCGCAGGTCGCCGCCCAGGGCCACCAGCACCTGTTCGTGCACAAGGAACGCGGCAGCAGCGAAACCCGCACGGCGGTCGCCACCCTGAACAAGGCCCAGCGGATCGAGGAGATCGCCCGCATGCTCGGCGGCGTCGACCTGACCAAGGAATCCCTGGCCCACGCGAAGAAACTGGTCAACCTGGCCGCCCAGAACTGAACGTTCCTTCAATGGAAAATGAAAACGGCGACCCCAGGGTCGCCGTTTTCGCATGGAACCGTTGCGCGACTACTTCTTCTTGCGCACGTAGAGCACCAGATTGTGATCGACCAGCTCGAAGCCGCGCTCGCGGACGATTTCCTTCTGGCGCTTCTCGATTTCCGCATCCATGAACTCGATCACCTCGCCGGTATCGACGCAGACCATGTGGTCGTGGTGGCCGCTATCGGCGAGCTCGAACACGGCATGGCCGCCATCGAAGTTGTGACGCACCACCAGGCCGGCGGCCTCGAACTGGGTCAGCACCCGATAGACGGTTGCCAGGCCCACGTCCTCGCCTGCTTCCATCAGCGCCTTGTACACGTCTTCGGCGCTCATGTGGCGTTGCTCGGCCGAGTCGAGCATCTGCAGGATCTTGACCCGCGGCAGGGTCACTTTAAGGCCGGCTTTTCGAAGTTCGCTATTTTCAACCATGTCTGCTTTCTCAGCGCGGGATGTTTCGCAGTATCCCGGAATACGGGTATGATCGGGCTTTTATTTGCCCAGCCAAGATAGTGGAAGTCGCTCACCGATGCAAAACGCCAAGCTCATGCTGACCTGTCTCGCTTTCGCGGGGCTTGCCGCACTCGCCGGTTGCTCGTTTCCTGGCGTCTATAAAATCGACATCCAGCAAGGCAACGTCGTAACGCAGGACATGATAGACCAGTTGCGCCCCGGAATGACCCGACGCCAAGTGCGGTTTATCATGGGCAACCCGCTGATCGTCGATACCTTCCACGCCAATCGTTGGGACTACCTCTACAGCATCCAGCCGGGCGGCGGTCGTCGCCAGCAGGAGCGCGTCAGCCTGTTCTTCAACGACAGCGACCAACTGGCCGGCCTGAACGGCGACTTCATGCCCGGCGTCAGCCGCGACGAAGCGATCCTCGGCAAGGAAGGCAGCACCACCGTCACCCAGCCGGCCGACCAGCAGAAACCGGAAGAGCAGAAGGAAGAGCCGCCGAAACCGGGCTCCACCCTGGAACAGCTCCAGCGCGAAGTGGACGAGGCCCAGCCGGTACCGGTTCCGACCCCCGAACCTTTGGACCCCAGCCCGCAATGACGGCTGGCGTTCCACGAAAAAGCCCGGCATTCGCCGGGCTTTTTCATTTCCGCAGGAACCCCCACGGCTAACCGCCTTCGCGCTCGCTCCGGGCCCGTGCGGCACGCTGCTTGCGTACCTCCTTGGGATCGGCGATCAACGGGCGGTAGATCTCCACCCGTTCGCCGGTCTCCAGCACCCGCTCCTCCGGGCGAGCCAGGAGCTTGCCGAAGATACCCAGCGGACAACCTTGCACATCCAGCCCTGGAAACGCCTCGGCGATGCCGGAGAGCAGCACGGCCTCGCGTGCGCTGGTACCTGCCGGCACGCTCAGGCGCAGTAACGCCTGTCGCTCCGGCAGCGCGTAGACCACCTCGACGGCGATCTCAGCCATAGAGTTGCTTGGCGCGCTGGCAGAACGCGTCGACCATGGTGTTGGCGGCCTGGGTGAACAGCGGCCCGAGGGTCGCCTTGACCAGCGGCCCGGCGTAATCGAAGGTCAGGTCGAGAGTGATCTTGCAGGCCTTCTCGCCCAGCGCCTTGAACTGCCAGACGCCATGCAGCTCGGTGAACGGTCCGTTTTCCAGGTTCATCTCGATGGAAGTTCCCGGCACCAGCACGTTGCGGGTGGTGAAGCGCTGGCTGAGGCTACCCTTGGCCACGGTCAGCTCGGCGCGCATCAGGCTTTCGCTCTCCTCCAGGACCTGGCTGGCCGAACACCAGGGCAGGAACTCCGGATAGCGCTTCACGTCGTTCACCAGATCGAACAGCGCACGGGCGGGATAAGGCAACAGCGCCGAACGCTGGATATGGGTGCTCATAGAACTCTCACTTCTGCTGTCGAGCGGGCGACTCCCCAAGCATAGCCGGCGGGACGGCGGCATCCGCCACGGCGGCGCGCTGCGCCCGCCGACCGGGGCCAGGGTTCGGCAGAAAAACGCTCAGCGCAGCCTGACGCCACTTGAAGACTTTTCTTACAAAACCTTGGCCAGCGGCCAGGAAAAGAGTGGGCATTGTCCGAAATTCACCTCTATCCCTCAAGCGCGACGCCGCCCCATAGCGGTGAAGCCGGCGACTCCCTATAATGCGCCGCCTATGGCTAAGCAGAAGAAACACCCTTCGGGGACCATCGCGCAGAACAAGAAGGCTCTGCACGACTATTTCATCGAACAACGCTTCGAGGCGGGCGTCGCCCTGGCGGGCTGGGAAGTGAAAAGCCTGCGCGCCGGCAAGGCCCAACTGGTCGACAGCTACGTGCTGCTCAAGGATGGCGAGGCCTGGCTGCTCGGCAGCCACATCACGCCCCTGACCACCGCCAGCACGCACGTGATCGCCGACCCGGTGCGCACGCGCAAGCTGCTGCTGCACAAGCGCGAACTGGGCAAGCTGTTCGGCGCCGTGCAACAGAAGGGCTACGCCTGCGTCGCCCTGTCGATGTACTGGAAGAAGCACCTGGTCAAGTGCGAGATCGCCCTGGCCAAGGGCAAGAAGGACTTCGACAAGCGCCACACCGAGAAGGAGCGCGACTCCGATCGGGAGATCCAGCGCGCCATGCGCCACGGCAAGGACGACTGAGCGCGTCCCTGCCCGCGCCTCGCTAGTCCTCCTGCACGCTGCGCCGGCGCTGCGAGCGCTTCATCCTGCGCGCCTCTTCCTGGACCTCCGCCAGGACCTCCTGCACATAGTGGATGTGCTGGTTGGACACCTCCCGGGCCAGCTCCGCCTGACCGCTGATGATCGCGTCGTATAGGCGCTGGTGCTGCTCCATCAGTTGCGCGCGGGTTTCCGTGCGCTGCGCGTACATCCCGCCGATATTGGTCACCACGTTGCGCCGCAGCAAGTCGAACAGGCCCTTGATGGTGTGCAGCAGCACGGTGTTGTGGCTGGCCTCGGCGATCGCCAGGTGGAAGCGCGCGTCGGCGGCGCCCTCTTCCGCGCTGACCTGGTCGTTGCGCGCATAGCAGGCCTGGAGCGCCTCGAAGGCCTCGGTCAGGCGCTGGTGATCGAGGGAGGTCGCACGCAGCGCCGCGTAGTAGGCACAGGACCCTTCCAGCGTGTGGCGAAACTCCAGCAGGTCGCGCTGGGCCTCCGGGTTACCCTCCAGCAGGTGCAGCAGCGGATCGCTGAAAGTCGCGCCCAGCGATTCGGTCACATAGTTGCCGCCACCCTGGCGGCTGACCAGCAGCCCCTTCGCCACCAGTTTCTGGATCGCCTCGCGCAGCGACGGCCGGGAAACCCCGAACTGCTCGGCAAGCACGCGCTCGGCGGGCAGCCGCTCGCCGGACTTCAGCGTGCCCTCCAGGATCATCGCCTCCAGTTGCGCAACGATGTCATCCGACAGACGGCGCTGCCTGACCTGACCAAATTCCATATCCCGACACCCTTACCCGAAGTTTCGTCGCAAAGCCTCTGCCATGCGCCCAGCGCGAAAAAGAGAGGAAGCGTACCGAGCCGCTCCCCGCACCACAAGCGAGGCGCCACGAGCCCCGCACGAGCATCCTTAGACAAAAGTCGTAGACGGGCAAATTGACACGCCGAACGCTCGACTCTTAACCTGAGCGCTCGCTTTTGTAAATTGGTCTTACCAATTATGCGAGCTTTGCCAGGTTCGGCTGCCCAGCGCCCTTGCACACACAGGTCTTGGCGCGTGTCCGATCTGGTCACAGGCAAACCCAACAACAATTAGGGAGCCAACCCCCATGCAAGCCTGGCAACAACTCTATACCCCCCTAGGCAGTCTCGGCCTGTCGGCCGCCGCGGCCGTCATCCCGATCGTGTTCTTCTTCCTCGCCCTGGCGGTATTCCGCCTCAAGGGCCACATCGCCGGCAGCATCACCCTGGCGCTGGCCATCGCGGTGGCCATCTTCGCCTTCCACATGCCCGCCGACATGGCCTTCGCCGCCGCCGGCTACGGCTTCCTCTACGGTCTCTGGCCGATCGCCTGGATCATCGTCGCGGCGGTCTTCCTCTACAAACTGACGGTGAAGAGCGGCCAGTTCGAGGTGATCCGCAGCTCGGTGCTGTCGATTACCGGCGACCAGCGCCTGCAGGTACTGCTGATCGGCTTCTCCTTCGGGGCCTTCCTCGAAGGCGCCGCCGGTTTCGGCGCGCCGGTGGCGATCACCGCCGCCCTGCTCGTCGGCCTCGGCTTCAATCCGCTCTACGCCGCCGGCCTGTGCCTGATCGCCAACACTGCGCCGGTGGCCTTCGGCGCACTGGGCATCCCGATCATCGTCGCCGGCCAGGTGACCGGCATCGACGCCTTCAAGATCGGCGCCATGACCGGCCGCCAACTGCCGTTCCTGTCGATCCTGGTACCGTTCTGGCTGGTGTTCATGATGGACGGCTGGCGCGGCATCCGCGAAACCTGGCCGGCCGCCATCGTCGCCGGCGGCAGCTTCGCCATCACTCAGTACCTGACGTCCAACTTCATCGGCCCGGAGTTGCCGGACATCACCTCGGCGCTGGTCAGCCTGGTCTCCCTGACCCTGTTCCTCAAGGTCTGGCAGCCGCAGGGCGCCAGCGAAGCGCTCGCCGCCAGCGGCGGCGCGGCCGTGGCCGGTGGCGGCTACGGCGGGCAACGCAGCGTCGAACCGTCCGCCTACAGCTTCGGCGAGATCCTCAAGGCCTGGTCGCCGTTCCTGGTGCTCACCGTACTGGTGACCATCTGGACCCTGAAACCTTTCAAGGCCCTGTTCGCCCCGGGCGGCGAGCTCTACTGGCTGGTGTTCAACTTCGCCATCCCGCACCTCGACCAACTGGTGGTCAAGGGCGCGCCGATCGCCACCAGCGCCACGCCGATCGCCGCGGTATTCAAGTTCGACCCGATCTCCGCCACCGGCACGGCGATCTTCCTCTCGGCGCTGGTATCGATGTTCATCCTGCGCATCGGAGCGAAAATTGGTATTACCACTTTCAAGGAAGTCCTGGTGGAGCTGAAGTGGCCGATCCTGTCCATCGGCATGGTCCTGGCCTTCGCCTTCGTCACCAACTACTCGGGCATGTCCACCACCCTGGCCCTGGTCCTGGCCGGTACCGGCGCGGCGTTCCCGTTCTTCTCGCCGTTCCTCGGCTGGCTGGGGGTATTCCTGACCGGTTCGGATACGTCCTCCAACGCCCTGTTCAGCTCCCTGCAGTCGACCACCGCGCACCAGATCGGAGTCAGCGACACCCTGCTGGTGGCCGCCAATACCAGCGGCGGCGTGACCGGCAAGATGATCTCCCCGCAATCCATCGCCGTGGCCTGTGCCGCGACCGGGATGGTCGGCAAGGAATCCGACCTGTTCCGCTTCACCCTGAAGCACAGCCTGATCTTCGCCGCGCTGGTCGGACTGATCACCCTGGCCCAGGCATACCTATTCACCGGCATGCTGGTGCACTGACCGCGCCCTGATCGGCCGCGCGTCGGCGATACTGCGCAGGAAATGGCCCGGGGGAGACTCGCCTACGATCGTAGGCCCGGCTCCCTTGGCCATTTCCGCCGTGTCCCGCTCCACTGCGCTCGATGCAAAACCTTTCGACACAACGGAAGAGCCCAATGATCATTTCCGCTTCCACCGACTACCGCGCCGCCGCCCAACGCAAGCTGCCGCCGTTCCTCTTCCACTACATCGACGGCGGCGCCTACGCCGAGTACACCCTGCGCCGCAACGTCGAGGACCTGTCGGCCATCGCCCTGCGTCAGCGGGTGCTGAAGAACATGTCCGAGCTGAGCCTGGAAACCCGCCTGTTCGACGAGACCCTGGCGATGCCGGTGGCGCTCGCCCCGGTCGGTCTCACCGGCATGTACGCCCGCCGCGGTGAAGTCCAGGCGGCGCGCGCGGCGGCGGCGAAGGGCGTGCCCTTCACCCTGTCGACGGTATCGGTGTGCCCGATCGAGGAGGTCGCCCCGGCCATCGACCGGCCGATGTGGTTCCAGCTCTACGTGCTGAAGGACCGCGGCTTCATGCGCAACGCCCTGGAGCGGGCCAAGGCCGCCGGCGTCACCACCCTGGTGTTCACCGTCGACATGCCGGTCCCCGGCGCCCGCTACCGCGACGCCCATTCCGGCATGAGCGGCCCCTACGCCGCGCCGCGCCGCATCCTGCAAGCCATGACCCACCCGGCCTGGGCCTGGGACGTCGGCCTGCTGGGCAAGCCCCACGATCTCGGCAACATCTCCGCCTACCGCGGCAACCCGACCGGACTGGAGGACTACATCGGCTGGCTGGGCGCCAACTTCGACCCGTCGATTGCCTGGAAGGACCTGGAGTGGATCCGCGAGTTCTGGGACGGCCCGATGGTGATCAAGGGCATCCTCGACCCCGAGGATGCCAGGGATGCGGTGAAGTTCGGCGCCGACGGCATCGTCGTCTCCAACCACGGCGGCCGCCAGCTCGATGGCGTGCTGTCCAGCGCCCGCGCGCTGCCGGCGATCGCCGACGCGGTGAAGGGCGAACTGGCGATCCTTGCCGACTCCGGCATCCGCACCGGTCTCGACGTGGTGCGGATGATCGCCCTCGGCGCCGACAGCGTGCTGCTCGGCCGCGCCTTCGTCTACGCCCTGGCCGCCGCCGGCGAGGCCGGGGTGCGCAACCTGCTCGAACTGATCGAAAAGGAAATGCGCGTGGCCATGGTCCTCACCGGGGCCAAGTCGATCGGCGAGATCAGCGCCGACTCGCTGGTCCGCGAACTGGGCGCCTGAGACGCCCGCCAGAAAAGCCTGAAAACGCCCGGGGCGTGACCGTCGTCCCAGGGCCGAGGAAAGCCGATGAGCCTGCCGATTCCCTTTCTCGAGACCGTCGAGCGGCTGATACCGCGCGAACGCCGCTTCGACGACCCGCTGTCGACCCTGGCCTTCGGCACCGACGCCAGTTTCTACCGGTTGATTCCCAAGCTGGTGCTGCGCGTCGAAAGCGAGGACGAGGTCGCCGCGATCCTATCCGTCGCCTACCGCGAGCAGGTCCCGGTGACCTTCCGCGCCGCCGGCACCAGCCTCTCCGGCCAGGCCATCAGCGACTCGGTGCTGCTCGTCCTCGGCGACAACTGGAACGGCCGGGAAATCCGCGCCGACGGCGCGCAGATCCGCCTGCAGCCGGGTGTCATCGGCGCCCAGGCGAACGCCTGGCTGGCGCCGTTCGGCCGCAAGATCGGTCCCGACCCGGCCTCGATCAACGCCTGCAAGATCGGCGGCATCGTCGCCAACAACGCCAGCGGCATGTGCTGCGGCACCGCGCAGAACAGCTACCACACCCTTGCCGGCCTGCGCCTGCTGCTGGCCGACGGCACCCGCCTGGACAGCGAGGACCCGGCCAGCGTCGCGGCCTTCCGCGCCAGCCACGGCGAGCTGCTGGAACGGCTCGCCGAACTCGGCCGCGAGACCCGCGCCAACGCCGAACTGGCCGCGAAGATCCGCCACAAGTACCGGCTGAAGAACACCACCGGCCTGTCGCTGAACGCGCTGGTCGACTACGACGAGCCGCTGGACATCCTCACCCACCTGATGGTCGGCTCCGAGGGCACCCTCGGCTTCATCAGCGCGGTGACCTACGACACCGTCCCGGAACACCCGCACAAGGCCTCGGCGCTGCTGGTTTTCCCCACGGTGGAAACCTGCTGCACGGCGGTCGCGGTGCTCAAGCGCCAGCCGGTCTCGGCGGTGGAACTGCTCGATCGGCGCAGCCTGCGCTCGGTGGAGAACATGCAGGGCATGCCGGAATGGGTGAAGAGCCTTTCCGCCGGTGCCTGCGCCCTGCTCATCGAGTCCCGCGCGGCGAGCCGCACGCTGCTGCACGAACAGCTCGGGCGGATCATGGCCTCCATCGCCGAATATCCGCTGGAGAAGCAGGTCGACTTCAGCGAAGACCCGGCGGTCTACAACCAGCTCTGGCGCATCCGCAAGGACACCTTCCCGGCTGTCGGCGCGGTGCGCGAGACCGGCACCACGGTGATCATCGAGGACGTCACCTTCCCCGTCGAACGACTGGCCGAGGGAGTCAACCGCCTGATCGAGCTGTTCGACAAGCACCGCTACGATGAGGCGATCCTCTTCGGCCACGCGCTGGAAGGCAACCTGCACTTCGTCTTCACCCAGGGCTTCGACTCGCCCGAGCAGATCGCCCGCTACTCGGCGTTCATGGACGACGTGGCGCACCTGGTGGCGGTGGAGTACGGCGGCTCGCTGAAGGCCGAGCATGGCACCGGGCGCAACATGGCGCCGTTCGTCGAACTGGAGTGGGGCGAGGACGCCTATCGCTTGATGTGGCAGCTCAAGCGCCTGCTCGACCCGCGCGGCATCCTCAACCCGGGTGTGGTCCTCAGCGACGACCCGCAGAGCCACCTGAAGAACCTCAAGCCGCTGCCGGCCGCCGACGAGATCGTCGACAAGTGCATCGAGTGCGGTTTCTGCGAACCGGTCTGCCCGTCGCGCGGACTGACCCTCACGCCACGCCAGCGCATCGTCCTGTGGCGCGACATCCAGGCGAAGAAGCGCGCCGGCGTCGACACCACGGCGCTGGAGCGCGACTACCGCTACCAGGGCATCGACACCTGCGCCGCCACCGGCCTATGCGCCCAGCGCTGTCCTGTGAACATCAACACCGGCGAGCTGATCCGCAAGCTGCGCGGCGCCGACGTCCGGCACGCCGGTGGCGCCACCTGGCTGGCGCGCAACTTTGCCGGCGCCATGCGTGCTGCGCGCTTCGCCCTGCTCGCTGCCGACGGCGCCCGGCGTCTGCTTGGCGCGCCCCTGCTGGCCAGGGCCAGCCGCGGCCTCAGCCAGGCCAGCGGCGGCCGCGTGCCGCAATGGACGCCGGCGCTGCCGCAGCCGGTACGCCTGGCGCCGCCGCCCGCCCCGCTCGACGACGAGCGGCCACGGGTGGTCTATCTCGCCGCCTGCGTCTCGCGCGCCATGGGCCCGGCCTTCGGCGACGAAGAGCGCGAGCCGCTGCTGGACAAGACCCGCCGTCTGCTGGAAAAGGCCGGCTACCAGGTGGTGTTCCCGGATAACCTGGACAACCTCTGCTGCGGCCAGCCGTTCGCGTCCAAGGGGTATGCGAAGCAGGCCGACGACAAGCGCGACGAGCTGCTCGCCGCCCTGCTCCAGGCCAGCCGCGGCGGCCTCGACCCGATCTACTGCGACACCAGCCCCTGCACCCTGCGCCTGGTCCAGGGTCTGGACGATCCGCGGCTGCAGATCCACGACCCGGTGAAATTCATCCGCAGTCACCTGCTCGATCGCCTGGAGTTCATCCCGCAGGACAAACCGGTAGCGGTGCACGTCACCTGCAGCACCCAGCACCTCGGCGAGAGCCAGGCGCTGATCGACCTGGTCGGCCGCTGCACCCGCGAGGTGGTGATCCCGGAAGGCATCCACTGCTGCGGCTTCGCCGGCGACAAGGGCTTCACCACGCCGGAACTGAACGCTCACTCCCTGCGCAGCCTGAAGGATGCCGTGCAGTTCTGCGAGGAAGGCGTGTCCACCAGCCGTACCTGCGAGATCGGCCTCAGCGAGCACGGCGGGATCGACTACCGCGGGGTGGTCTACCTGGTGGACCGGGTGACGCAGGCGAAGGGCACGCCTCGGTAGGGCGAATAACCGCCTCGCGGTTATCCGCCGGGCCATGCTCCGCAGAAACGGCGGATAGCGCCGCTGGCGCTATTCGCCCTACGTCACGACTCCCACCGGTAGAGCGAATAACCGCTCGCGGTTATCCGCCGGGCCATACTCCGCAGAAGCGGCGGATAGCGCCGCTGGCGCTATCCACCCTACGTCAGGCGAAATGGGTGCTCCGGCGTCGTCGGCCCGCGCCGGGGCGGGTAAAAAATCCGTCGTTAAGCACCTCTTAAGTCAGCCGCGCCTATCGTGCCTTCCACCGCGAGGACATCCCTCGCCGAAACGGAAGCAGGAGGCCTTCATGGCAATTCAACCGTTGCGACTCGATCCGATCACCGTGCTCGGCAAGCAACTGGTCATCGAGCTGTTCGACTGCGTCGACCAGCGCTTCGACGATATCCAGTGGATCGAGGAAAGCATGCTCGAGGCCGCCCGCCAGGCCAACGCCACCATCATCACCTCGGCGTTCCACAAGTTCAGCCCGATCGGCATCTCCGGCGTGGTGGTGATCGCCGAATCGCACCTGGCGATCCATACCTGGCCGGAGTACGGCTATGCCGCGGTCGACGTGTTCACCTGCGGCGACGTGCTCGATGGCGCCCAGGCCGTGCGCGTGCTCAGCGAACGCCTGGGCAGCCGTCGGCACCTGATCTCGAGCATGGACCGCGGCCTCGGCGGCCATCGCCTGGGGCTGCTCAGCCGCAGCCTGGCCGGCAATGGCCCGGTCGACGAAGACAGCCCGACCCTGCGCTGGGCGCTGGGCCAGGGCACGGGGGTGGCCTGATGGATACGCCGATCGAACGCGCCCCGCTGGCTCCCGACCTGAGCCAGGCCCGTTACGCCGTCGACCTCACCGGCCTGGTGCCGGCGGAGGTCGCCGCCGGGTTGCCGCCGCTGCCGCCGAACCACTTCTATTTCTATCCGCCGGACCCGCTGCTGGAAGGCGACGGCGCGATCACCGCGATCGAGGACAGCGACCCCTTCGACCAGTACGTCTACCGCCTGCGCCGGGTGCTCTACCAGGGCCGCACGCGCTGGCAGAACGTGCTGATCGCCGACACCTACAACTACGACCGCGTGCTGATGCTCGACGGCGCGATCCAGAGCGCCGAGAGCGATGAGTCGCTGTACCACGAGCTGCTGGTGCAGCCGGCCATGCTCGCCCACGACGAGCCGCGCGACGTACTGATCATCGGCGGCGGCGAAGGCGCCACCCTGCGCGAGGTGCTCTCCCATGCCAGCGTGCGGCGGGCGGTGATGGTCGATCTCGACCGGGAGCTGGTGGAACTGTGTCGCGAACACCTGTTCCAGTGGCACCAGGGCGCCTTCGACGACCCACGCTGCGAACTGCTCGCCGAGGACGGCCGGGCCTATCTCGAGCGCGACCCGTCGCTCTATGACGTGGTCATCATCGACGTCGTCGACATGCTCGACAACGGCCCGGCCCAGGCTCTCTATACCCGCCAGTTCTACGAGCTGCTGCATTCGCGCCTGCGACCGGGCGGGGTGGTCGCGGTGCAGGGGCTGGAGTTCTCCCACAGCGACGACAAGCCCCACGCGGCCCTCGCCCGTACCCTGCGCAGTGTCTTCTCCCAGGTCCACAGCTACCGCGCCACGGTGCCCTCGTTCCTCTCCTCCTGGGGCTTCCTGCTGGCTTCCGACTGGCTCGACGCGAACCACTGGCAGGCCGAGGACATCGACCGACGCATCGAACGCAAGCTCGGCCCGCTGTGGCTCGACCACCTCGACGGCGACTACCTCAAGGCCTGCTTCGTGATGGACCGGGAAACCCGCTTCCTGCTCGCCCAGCCGGGACCGGTACTGGAAGACGGCGTACCCTTCGTCGCACCGCCGGATATCGAGGAGATCGAGTTCGGCCCGGCACAATTGCCGGCCCTGGCGAGGACCTGAAGATGTCCGCCGCTCCCCTGGCCAGCGTACCGCTGGCCGTCAACGGCGCGCCCTGCCTGCTGCACCGGGTACGCTTCCGCTCCGCCGCGGACAGCGGCGGCCTGCCGCTGCTGGCCACCCTGCGCGATCCGCAGCCGGCGCTGGCGCTTCTGGCGCAGCGCAGCGAGCTGGGCGAAGACGCGAAACTGCCGGACACCGCCGGCGACAACGAACTGCTGGTGATCTTCGCCAGCGCCGGCCTGCAGACCGGACACGCCTGGCGTCAGCGCCTGGAAGCCTGGATGGCCGCCGGCGAGGACGAGCGCCAGCCACCCCTGGAAGCGCCCTCGTTCGGCGAGCGGGTGCTGTGGCGCCCCGGCCGCGCGCTGATCATCGGCAACCCCGAACGCTGCCAGGAACTGCTCGAGGGCCTGGCCGTCTTCGCCTGGCACGAAGGTCACCTGCGGCGCCTGGAAGACGACACCGCGGCGGCCTGGGAGCCGGCCCAGGCCGATGTCGAACTGACCCAGCTACCGCGCCGTGCCGCCCTGCGGCGCCAGGAACATGTGAACCGGCAGGTACGACGCACTACACTCTGGCGCATGGCCTACGCCCGCCTGGAGTCGCACCTGGAGAAGCCGCCGCTGCAACTGAACAGCGCTGTGCGCCGGCTCTACAACGAACTGGCCATGCAGGCCGAAGTGCACGATCGCCTGGCGACCCTGGACGACCGCATCGAAGTGCTGCAGGACCTCTACGAATTGGCCGCCGACCGCCTCGGTGAATACCGTTACTTCCGGGGCGAACTGCGGGTCGAATGGCTGATCGTCGCCATCCTCCTGCTGGAGGCCGGCCTGAGCCTGTGGGAATTGTGGAATCACTGAAACGAGGCTGCCATGAGAATACTGCTGGCCGAGGACGACCTGCTGCTCGGCGACGGCATCCGCGCCGGGCTGCGCCTGGAAGGCGATACCGTGGAATGGGTGACCGACGGCGTGGCCGCGGAGAACGCGCTGGTCACCGACGAGTTCGACCTGCTGGTGCTCGACATCGGCCTGCCGCGCCGCAGCGGCCTGGACATCCTGCGCAACCTGCGTCACCAGGGCCTGCTCACCCCGGTGCTGCTGCTCACCGCGCGGGACAAGGTGGCCGACCGGGTCGCCGGGCTCGACAGCGGTGCCGACGACTACCTGACCAAGCCCTTCGATCTCGACGAACTGCAGGCACGGGTGCGCGCCCTGACCCGCCGCACCACCGGTCGCGCCCTGCCGCAACTGGTGCACGGCGAGCTGCGCCTGGACCCGGCGACCCACCAGGTGACCCTGTCCGGCCAGGCGGTGGAACTGGCGCCGCGCGAATACGCGCTGCTGCGCCTGCTGCTGGAGAACAGCGGCAAGGTGCTCTCGCGCAACCAACTGGAGCAGAGCCTCTACGGCTGGAGCGGCGACGTCGAGAGCAACGCCATCGAGGTCCATGTCCATCACCTGCGGCGCAAGCTCGGCAACCAGTTGATCCGCACCGTCCGCGGCATCGGCTACGGCATCGACCAGCCGGCGCCCTGAAAACCGCCTACCGGAGTCCTCCGATGCCGCGTACCGCCGTCCCCTCCGTCCGCCGGCGCCTGCTGATCAACCTGCTGGTCGGCTTCGTGCTGTGCTGGCTGAGCGTGGCGGCGCTGACCTACCACCTCTCGCTGAAGCAGGTGAACCGCCTGTTCGACGACGACATGGTGGACTTCGGCGAAGCCGCCCTGCGCCTGCTCGACCTTGCCACCGAAGACCAGGCCAGCGAGGACGGCTCGATCACCGAGATCATCGAACGCAGCCGCGAGGCGATCCAGGGCCTGCCCCTGCTGCGCCGCGAAAGCGCCCTCGGCTACGCCCTGTGGCGCGACGGCCAGCCGCTGCTGTCGAGCCTCAACCTGCCGCCGGAGATCACGGCCCAGGGCCCCGGCTTCAGCACCGTGGAAGCCCAGGGCACCCACTGGCGGGTGCTCCAGCTGAACATCGACGGCTTCCAGATCTGGATCAGCGAAAACCTGATCTACCGCCAGCACACCATGAACCTGCTGCTGTTCTATTCGCTGTTCCCGCTGCTGCTGGCGCTGCCGTTGCTCGGCGGCCTGGTCTGGTTCGGCGTTGCCCGCGGCCTGGCGCCGCTACGCGAAGTGCAGGCCGAGGTCCAGCAGCGCTCCGCGCGACACCTGCAGCCGATCGCGGTGGAGGCGGTGCCGCTGGAGATCCGCGGCCTCATCGACGAACTCAACCTCCTGCTGGAGCGCCTGCGCACCGCCCTCGAGGCCGAACGCCGACTGACCAGCGACGCCGCCCATGAGATCCGCACGCCGCTGGCCAGCCTGCGCACCCATGCCCAGGTCGCGCTGCGTTCGGAAGACCCCAAGGCCCACGCCCGCGGCCTGCTGCAAGTCAGTCGCAGCGTCGAGCGGATCAGCACCTTGATGGAGCAGATCCTGCTTCTCGCCCGCCTCGACGGCGACGCCCTGCTGGAGCAATTCCACCCGGTCAACCTCGCCACCCTGGCCGAAGACGTACTCTCCGAACTGGCGCGCCAGGCCATCGACAAGGACATCGAGCTGTCGTTGCACCAGGAGACCGTGCACGTGATGGGCATCGACCTGTGGCTGAAGGCGATGGTCGGCAACCTGGTGGGCAACGCCCTGCGCTACACACCGGCCGGGGGCCAGGTCGAGATCCGCGTCGAGAATCGCGCCCAGCACGCCGTGCTGCGGGTGCGCGACAACGGCCCCGGGGTCGCCCTGGAAGAGCAGCAGGCGATCTTCACCCGCTTCTACCGCAGCCCCGCCACCAGCAGCGGCGAGGGCAGCGGCCTGGGCCTGCCGATCGTCAAGCGCATCGTCGAACTGCACTTCGGCAGTATCGGCCTGGGCAAGGGACTGGAGGGCAAAGGGCTGGAAGTACAGGTGTTCCTGCCGAAGACCCAGCCGGACGCGACGCGGCCGCCGGCCAGAGGTCCGGACAGCGGGCGGTCACATATCTGATAGCCTGCGCATTGGCCGGGAAAGGGATAGGCTAGCGGCTTCGCAACCTCCCAGGAGACCCGGATGAACATCGGTGAAGCGGCGAAGAAAAGCGGACTGACGCCGAAGATGATCCGTTACTACGAGTCCATCGAGCTGCTCCGCCCAGCCGGACGCAGCGCCAGCGGCTACCGCCACTACAACGAGAACGACCTGCATACCCTGGCGTTCATCCGCCGTTCGCGGGACCTCGGTTTCTCCCTCGACGAAGTCGGCAAGCTGCTCACCCTCTGGCAGGATCGCCAGCGTGCCAGTGCCGACGTCAAGGCCCTGGCGGCGCAGCACGTGCGCGAGCTGAATCGCAAGATCGAGGAGCTCAGCACCCTGCGCGACACCCTGCAGGACCTGGTCGAGCACTGCCAGGGCGACCACCGCCCCGACTGCCCGATCCTCAAGGACCTGGCGTCTGGCTGCTGCCACTGATATCCAGCAGTGGCCAGCGCGCCGTCCAGTTCTTCTCCCGCAGGCGCCGCCGGTAGACCTCCGGCTTGCCGGCGAAATGCGCGGTGGGCCGCACCTTCAGCGCCAGCAGGTCGTCGACGCCCAGCGGTGCCAGTAGCTCCAGGCGTTCGCCGACGAGCCGCAGCGCCACCGCCGTGCACGTTTCCGCCCAGTGGCACAGCGCATCGGCGCAATCCCGGTAGGGCCGGTCGCCGTTGCGCAGGTGCATGCGCGCCTGGTTCTTCACCGACCAGGGCGCCTCGCAGCGACGGCGCAACGCGGCCTCGAAGTCGGCGTCGGCCTGCGGGTCGAGGGCCCGCGGGGCGAAATGAAGTACGTCGATGTCCGCCAGCGGCGTGGCTTCGCCGTAGCCATGCAGATGGTCCCATACCGCGTTGCGCACGAAGCCGGCGCCGATCCAGGCGCCCTCCGGGCCGACCTCGCGCAGCACGCGGAGCAGATGCAGGCGCGAGGAATCGGCGGCGATCAGCGCGAGGATGTCTTCCGCCGTTTTCATCCCACCCGCCGCACCGGCCAGGCGAAGCGTCGCAGCAGGCTGGCCGGCAACAGGGTGATGGCCAGCCCGACGAACACCAGCGCGCAGGCCAGCAGGCTGTCCAGGTCGAGGCGTTCGCCGAGCAGCAGCCAGCCGGCGAGCATGCCCGACACCGGCACCGCCAGGGCGAACGGCGTCACCAGGCTGGCCGGGTAGTGGCGCAGGAGGAAACTCCAGATGGCGAAGCCCACCGTGGTCGCGCCGAAGGCGATGTAGAGCAGCGCGCCGAAGCCGCCCCAGCTCATGTTCAGCACTGCGCGCTCGATGGCGTGCGGACCTTCGAATAGATAGGAAAGCGCCAGCAGCGGCAAAGGCGGGACCAGGCTGACCCAGCAGATCAGGCGCAGCATGTCGGTGGCCCCGGAACGCTTGGTGGCGATGTTGGCGAAGGACCAGGCCAGCGCCGCGGCGACCACCAGCAGGAATGCCAGCAGGCTGTCTCCCAGCGGCCGCTCCAGGCCGATCAGGACCAGCCCCGCCGCCGCCAGCAGGAGGCCGAACAACCCGCGCGGCGACGGCCGCTCGCCCAGCCACAGGGCGGCGATGAGGATGGTGAAGAATACCTGGCTCTGCAGCACCAGCGACGACAGCCCGGCCGGCATGCCCTGGGCCATGCCGACGAACAGCAGGCCGAACTTGACCACTCCGAGGAGCACGCCGATCAGCAGGATGCGTCCGAACGGCGCCGGCATCGGCCCGCGCAGGACCAGCAGCGGCAGCGCCGCCAGGGCGAAGCGCAGGGCGCAGAACAGTAGCGGCGGGAAGTCGCCGAGGCCGACCTTGATAACGACGAAGTTCAGACCCCAGATCAGGGTCACCAGCAGGGCGAGCAGGATATGTGCAACAGGCATGGCGGCCTCCGGAAAACTTCAGGCCACGCTAGCAGTTGCGTGCGCAAGGGTCGCGATACAGTTGGCGGGAAAAAACATCCGCCAGCCGCTCACTGCAACCAGGGCGGCGGCGGTTCCTCGCGCTCGCCACGCGGCGCGTCGTCGGCCTGGCGCAGCGCCTGGCGACGCGCCTCCTCGCGCTGCGCGGCCTCGATCTCGCGGAGCACCGCGCGCACGTCGGCGGCCTCTTCGGCTTCGACGAAGGTGCCGCTGAGCGGGGTTTCCGCTGTCAGCTCGCCGGCTTCGTAGAGCGCCCACATTTCCTTGGCATAGCGGGTCTGCCTGAGTTCCGGGGCGAAGCGGCCGAAGTAGGCGGCCATGTTGCCGACGTCGCGTTCGAGCATGCTGAACGCATGGTTGTTGCCGGCCGCGTCGACCGCCTGCGGCAAGTCGATGATCACCGGGCCATCCGGACCGAGCAGGACGTTGAACTCGGAGAGGTCGCCGTGCACCAGGCCGGCGCAGAGCATGGCAACGATCTGGCGGATCAGGAAAGCGTGGTGGCGCCGTGCCTCGTCGGGCTCCAGCGTCACGTCGTTGAGACGCGGCGCAGCATCGCCGTCGGCGTCCGCCACCAGTTCCATCAGCAACACGCCATCGAGGAAATCATAGGGCTTCGGCACCCGCACACCGGCCCCGGCGAGACGGAACAGGGCCGCCACTTCGGCATTCTGCCAGGCTTCCTCCTGTTCGCGGCGGCCATACTTCGAGCCCTTGGCCATGGCCCGCGCCTGGCGGCTGTTGCGGACCTTGCGGCCCTCCTGGTACTCGGCGGCCTGGCGGAAGCTGCGCTTGTTGGCCTCCTTGTAGACCTTGGCGCAACGCAGGCTGTCGCCGCAACGCACCACATAGACCGAGGCTTCCTTGCCGCTCATCAGCGGGCGCACGACCTCGTCGATCAGACCGTCTTCGATCAACGGTTCCAGGCGTCTGGGTGTCTTCATCGGTGCTACGCGGTTCCTCGGGGCCAATGTGGAAGGCAAAGGGTCTGACGTTATACGGCAAACGCCGTGCCGAGCACAGCCGGACGCGCCGGCTTTCCGCCGGACTGCGCACCGATCGGCGTACTAGGCTGGTGGCGCGGTGAGTTCGATGCTTTCCGCCACCGCCTGTTCCAGCCGCTGCATCTCCACGTCCAGCGCCTCGGCGCTGTCGGCGTAGCGCTGGGCAACCTCGGCGAAAGCGTCGGCCACGGCGACGAAGGCCTCCACCAGCCGTGGGTCGAATTCACTGTCGGCGCCGGCCTGGATCAACAGCACCGCCTCGGCGTGTGCCAGCGGCGGCCGGTAGGCGTGCCGGCTGGTCAGTTCATCGTAGCGGTCGGCCAGGGCGACGATCCGCGCCGCCAGGGGAATCCGCTCGCCCGCCAGGCCCTCCGGAAAGCCCCGGCCATCCCAGCGTTCGTGATGGCTGTAGGCGATCTGCCGGGCGAAGCGGAGGAACCCGGAAGGCTGGCCGAGCCGCCGCTCGGCGCTGGCCAGGGCGTCGCGTCCGGCGCGGGTATGGCCCTGTAGCAGGGCGGTGTCGGCGGCGTCCAGTTGCCCGGGGTTGAGCAGGACCCGGTCGGGCACCGCGACCTTGCCGATGTCATGCAACAGCGCCGACTTGCTCAGCAGGTCGACAGCCTCCGGAGTCAGCTCGTCGGCGAACGCCCGCTGCGCCGCCAGGTGCTCGGCGAGCAGCCTGACATAGCGCTCGATACGCGGAAGATGGCGGCTGCGCGGGTTGTCGCGAAGATCGCCAAGGGTTGCCAGGGCTTCGATGACGGCGTCCTGCAACTGTTGCAGCTGGCGCGTGCGACGGCGCACTTCGAGTTCCAGGTATTCGCTCTTGTCGCGCAGGAAATCGGCATTGGCCTTCAGTTGCAGGTGGGTGCGCACCCGCGCCAGGACGATCGGCGGGCTCACCGGCTTGCCCAGGTAATCCACCGCGCCCAGGGCCAGGCCCTGTTGCTCGTCGTCGCGATCGGCGCGGGCAGTGAGAAACATCAACGGGATGTCGCGGGTCAGCGGATCGGCCTTGAGCCGTCGGCAGACCTCGTAGCCGTCCATGCCCGGCATGTTCACGTCGAGCAGGATCAGGTCCGGGCGCGGCTCTTCGACGGCCGCCCGCAGCCCGGCCGGGCCGCTGCCGGCGGTGCGCACGCGGTACTGCTCCTCGAGCAGCTCGCGCATCAGCAGCAGGTTGTCCGGGGTGTCGTCCACCACCAGCACGAGTTCCTGCTCGGGCCTGTCCAGCATGCTCTCCATCGCCCCTCCGGCCTTCGCTACGGGGCCGCCTGGCGGCGACCGTCACTCCGTATTGAAGACGCTGGAGACGACTTCTGCACGCCCGGTCAGGCGCCCGGGGCGACCGTTCAGGGCGTCAGGCGGAAACGCAGTGGCGAATCCTCGGCCTCGGCGCCGTTCTCGCTCTCGCCGAAGGCCCGGCGCTCGATGGGGTCCTGGCCGAAATACTCCTTGATCGGCGACTCGATGGCCTTGCCGCCGGGGCTCACGTGACTGGCGCAACCGCCAAGGAACACCAGGACCACACCGATGACCAGCGCTTTCATCTTCGTACCCCCGTCAGCCCGGCCCATCCGGGCGCTGCGCCGCAGCATGGCGCAGCCCTCCTTAGGGATCGCTTAAGGCATTCAGGCGGCGGCGCGGCTGGCGCGCCACTGGGGCAGGCCGATGAGCACCACGGCGCTGATGATCACCAGCATCGCCAGCCCCTCGATACCGCCGATCCGCTCGCCGGCGAACAGGGTGCCGAGCAACACCGCCACCGCCGGATTGACGTAGGCATAGCTGGTGGCCGCCGCCGGCCGTACGTTGCGCAGCAGGTACTGGTAGGCGCTGAAGGCGATGATCGAGCCGAACAGGATCAGGTACACCAGCGCCAGCCAGCCGCTGGTGCTCGGCCAATGCTCCAGGCGCTCACCGCTGGCCAGACTGCCGACCAGCAGCACCGCGCCGCCGACCAGCATTTCCGCGGCGCTGGCCATCGGTCCGGCCGGCAGCGACAGGCGCCGGCTCCACACCGAGCCGAAGGCCCAGGACGCGGCGGCGAACAGGATCAGGCCGGCGCCGGCAGGGCTGGCCTGGAGGTTCGAACCGAGGTTGAGCAGGACGATGCCGAACAGCCCGAGCACGATGCCGCCCCATTCCAGGGTGGTGTTGCGCTGGCCGAACAACTGGCTGAACAGCAGAGTGAACAGCGGCACCGTAGCCACCGCGAGGGCCGCCACCCCGGAAGACACGCCCCAGTGCTCGGCCACCGTCACCCCGCCGTTGCCGCAACTGAGCAGGAGGATTCCGACGATCCCCGCGCCGCGCCACTCGCGCCAGGTCGGCAGCGGCGCGCCGCGCCAGCGCAACCAGGCGAACATCAGGCCGCCGGCGATGACGAAGCGCACCCCGGCCATCAGCATCGGTGGCCAGGACTCGACGCCGAAGCGGATCGCCAGGTAAGTGGAGCCCCAGATGAAGTACAGGGCGAAGAACGCACCGAAAAGCAACAGCGGAATGCGACGGGCAGGCATGGAAAGCACTCGACAGGGCAGGCGGGAGAAAGACTTCATTTTATGAGGTCGCTACCCGCCGGTTAAGACACAGCCGCTGGTTATCGGGACGTAACACTTTTCTTTCCATGGAAATCGGCCATGCTTTCCGTCGATTCGACAACCGGGACCCATCATGGACAAATACGACCGTGCGCTCCTCGCCGCCCTGATCGACAACGGCCGCCTGACCTTCGCCGAACTGGCCCGGCGCATCAACCTGTCGCCCCCGGCGGTGGCCGACCGGGTGGCCAAGCTGGAGGCCGAAGGGGTGATTACCGGCTACCACGCCTCGGTGAACCTGGCCAAGCTCGGCCTGCCCATCGAGTGCGTGATCGAACTGCGGATCACCGAGAAGGATTGCCAGTCGGTGCTCGACGAACTGGCCCGGATCCCCCAACTGACCCTCTGCCACCGGATCACCGGCGACGCCTGCGTGCTGATGAAGGCCGCCGTGGCTTCGATGCCGGAGCTGCAGGACCTGATCGACCGGCTGATGAAGTTCGGCATCAGCAAGACCTCGATGATCCTCTCCACCCCCTTCGCCGACCGCCAGCCGGCAAGCCTGCGGGGGCAGGACGGCAATGGCGGATGTGCGGCGTGAGCCCTTCGCCGGGGTTATCCGGCAGGCGTCGGGATCCGTACCTTCATCGCCGCCACGAACCCGAACCGTAGGGCACCGGCAAAAAAAAGGCGGTCCCGTTCGCACGGCACCGCCCAAGTCACGGAGTTGCTTACATCGTCGAGCGACAAGGCCGCTCGCCCTATTGGATTACCGCTCGATGATCGCGGTCACACCCTGCCCACCGGCGGCGCAGATGGAAATCAGCCCGCGTCCCTGCTCCGCCACCGAGAGCAGCTTGGCCAGGTTGGCGACGATCCGTCCTCCCGTGGCGGCGAACGGGTGGCCGGCGGCCAGCGAGCTGCCCTTGACGTTGAGCTTGCTGCGGTCGATGGAGCCCAGCGGCTGGTCGAGGCCGAGACGGGTCTTGCAGTACTCGGGGTCTTCCCAGGCCTTCAGGGTGCAGAGCACCTGGGCGGCGAAGGCCTCGTGGATCTCGTAGTAGTCGAAGTCCTGCAGGCTCAGGCCGTTGCGTGCCAGCAGCCGCGGCACCGCGTAGACCGGCGCCATCAGCAGGCCCTCCTGGCGATCGACGAAGTTCACCGCCGCCGCCTCGCCGTCCTTGAAGTAGGCCAGGATCGGCAGGCCGCGCGCCTTCGCCCACTCCTCGCTGGCCAGCAGTACCACCGAGGCGCCGTCGGTCAGCGGCGTCGAGTTGGCCGCCGTGAGGGTGCCGCGCGAGCCGCGCTCGAACACCGGCTTGAGGGTGCCGATCTTCTCCAGGTCGATATCCGGGCGCAGGTTCTGGTCGCGGGTCAGGCCGCGGAACGGCGTCATCAGGTCGTTCTGCCAGCCTTCCTCATAGGCCGCGGCCAGCTTGTGGTGGCTCTCGAAGGCCAGCCTGTCCTGCTCGTCGCGGGGAATCTGCCAGGTCTGCGCCATCAGTTCGCAGGACTCCCCCATCGACAGCCCGGTGCGCGGCTCGCCGTTGCGCGGGATGGCCGGGACCACGTGGCGCGGGCGGATCTTCAATAGGCTCCTGAGCTTGTCCAGGTTGCTCTTGCCACGGTTGGCCTCGAGGAGAATCTTGCGCAGACCCTCGTTGACCCCGATCGGCGCGTCGGAAGTGGTGTCGACGCCGCCGGCGATGCCGCTGTCGATCTGCCCGAGGGCGATCTTGTTGGCCACCAGGATCGCCGCCTCCAGGCCGGTACCGCAGGCCTGCTGGATATCGTAGGCCGGGGTTTCCGGGGCCAGGCGCGAACCGAGCACGCATTCGCGGGTCAGGTTGAAGTCGCGCGAATGCTTCAGCACGGCGCCGGCCACCACCTCGCCAAGACGCTCGCCATGCAGGTTGTAGCGCTCCACCAGGCCTTCCAGGGCGGAAGTGAGCATCTCCTGGTTGCTCGCCGTGGCGTACACGGTGTTCGAGCGGGCGAAGGGAATACGGTTGCCGCCGACAATGGCGACCCGGCGCAGCTGGGTCATGGAAGAACTCCTTGCTGGAATCGTTTACGCCGAGCCGAGGCTCGACCCGTTAACTGAGCGGTCAGTGGCGCACAGGCTAACCTTAGCCGGTCGCGTCGCATTGGCCGCCCTGCCGTTATCCCGGTCAGCGCGGTCAATTGCGGCGAACAGGTGGCTGCGTAGAGTTGTCCACACTGTTACCCGCGTTCCCTCGGCATCGTTGGCCGGCGGAATCCACCTTCAGCCTTGGAGCCTTTCCACCGGGAGCCCGTTCCATGACCGATCGTTACATCGCCTTCGCCAACTCCCCCGTCGGCCGCCGCCTGGTTGGCGCCGTCGGCCTTCCCTCCCCGCTGCGCCTGGAGCGCTGGCAGGCCGGCCGGGTGCGGCCGGTGGACGGCCCGCTGGTGATCGGCGGGAGCGGCGCGCTGGCCGAGGCCATGCTGCCCTTCGCCGGCAAGCTGACCGACGCAGTGTTCGCCGCCGTCGAGGGACAGTTCGAGCTGCCGCGCTGGACCGCCGAGCACAGCCCACGGGCCAAGGCGGTGCTGTTCGACGCCAGCGGCCTGACCCGCTTCGAGCAGTTGGTGGCGCTGCGCGACTTCTTCCAGCCGGTGCTCAAGGGCCTCGACAAGTGCCCGAAGGTGGTGGTCCTCGGACGCGCCCCCGAGTCTCTCAAGGACCCGGTCGCCGCCAGCGTGCAACGCAGCCTGGAAGGTTTCACCCGCTCCCTGGGCAAGGAAATCCGTCGCGGCGGCAACGTGCAGTTGCTGTACGTCGGCAAGGGCGCCGAGGACCAACTGGAAGGCGCACTGCGCTTCTTCCTCTCGCCGAAGAGCGCCTACGTCTCCGGCCAGGTGATCCGTCTTGCCGCCAACAGCGCCCAGGTCCACGACTGGAGCAAGCCGCTGGCCGGCCAGCGCGCGCTGGTCACCGGCGCCGCCCGCGGCATTGGCGCGGCCATCGCGGAAACCCTGGCGCGCGACGGCGCGGAAGTGGTGCTGCTCGACGTGCCGCCGGCCAGGGAGGCCCTCGAAGGCCTCGCCGCGCGCCTCGGCGGCCGTGCCGTGGCTCTCGACATCTGCGCCGCGGACGCCGGGCAGCAACTGGTGGACGCGCTGCCTGAGGGCGTCGATATCGTCGTGCACAACGCCGGGATCACTCGCGACAAGACCCTGGCGAAGATGAGCAGCGACTTCTGGAACTCGGTGATCAACGTCAACCTCAATGCCCCGCAGGTGCTGACCCAGGCCCTGCTCGACGGCGGCAAGCTGCATGACAACGGCCGGGTGGTGTTGCTGGCGTCGATCAGCGGCATCGCCGGCAACCTCGGGCAGAGCAACTACGCGGTGAGCAAGGCCGGCCTGATCGGCCTGGCCCAGGCCTGGGCGCCGGCGCTGGGCAAGCGCGGCATCACCATCAACGCGGTGGCGCCGGGGTTCATCGAGACGCAGATGACCGCCGCCATTCCGCTGACCATCCGCGAGGCCGGCCGGCGGATGAACTCCATGAGCCAGGGCGGCCTGCCGCAGGACGTCGCCGAAACGGTGGCCTGGTTCGCCCAGCCGTCGTCCGGCGCGGTCAGCGGCCAGGTGCTGAGGGTGTGCGGGCAGAGCCTGCTGGGGGCCTGAGGCGGCCCCTGACTCCCCTGCGACGGGCAGGCGCCCTGCACCAGGAAAACACCGGTAGCCCCCTTTCGGACAGGCCCTACCCGCGCCCCTGCTGCCCGCGCCGGCGGAACTCCACCGGCGTCTCACCGACCCAGCGCTTGAACGCGCGATAGAAGGTGCTCGGCTCGGAAAACCCGGTGCGTTCGACGATCACTTCGATGCGCTCGTCGGTCTTCAGCAGCAGTTCCTTGGCCAGTCGGCAGCGGTAGTCGGTGACCAGGTCGTTGAAGCGCACCCCGGCCATCGCCAGGCGTTCGCGCAGACGTCGGGCCGGCATGCCGAGGCGCGCGGCGACCTGCTCCAGGGTGGCGCCTCCGTCCACCAGCAACTCGCCGATCAGTTCGCGGACCTGGCGCACCAGGTCCAGGCGCTCCACTTCGGCCAGTTGCCGGCGCGCCAGCGACTCATGCATGCGCAGCAGTTCCGGGGCGGCGTGGCGCGAGGGTTTGTCCAGCACCGCGGCATCGAATACCAGCGCGTAGCGCGGCATGCCGAGGATCGTCGGGCAGCCGTAGACCGCACGGTAGCGCTCCATCGGCGCGCCGGTTTCGTTCATCAGTTGCACTTCCAGCGGCTTGAACTCGCCCTCGGTGAGCGCGCCGAACAGGCGGATCACCGCGCCGGCGAGCATTTCCGGGAAGTGACGGTTGATCGCCGGCGATTCGCCCAGCGACAGCACCGCGCGCTCGCCCTCCACCTCCAGTTGCGCCTGCAGGGTGTCGGACAGCAGGCGTACGTAGCGCAGGGAATGGCGCAGGCCGGCGCCGAAGGTATCGCTGGAAAGGAACAGGTATTCCAGGAGCAGGCCGTGGAACGCCGGCAGGTGCTCGGCCAGGTGCAGGCCGACATGCTCTTCGCCGCACTCGTCGGCGGCGGCCTTCCAGAACAGGTTCTGTGCGGAATGGGGGAAACGGCCGGCCGGCAGGCCACCCGGCGGCAGCCCGACACGGACCAGGACCCGGTCCGGATCGCAGCCGCTGGCGCGCAGGGCGTCGATCACCGGGCGCATCAGCGCTACATCGTCGGTCAGATCACGCATGGTGTTTTTTCTAGTTATCCATGGGGCGGGCCCATCTTAGGCAGCTTTGCCATCCCCTCTCAAGGAGAGGCCATAGAAATAACCCATCCCGCATGACGGAAAAACCCTCAGATCGACTAGCCGCCGGCGTGGTCGAAAATCTCGATGCAGACGCATTCCGGAGCCGATTGACCGCCCTGCCAGCGGCGTCGGCCAGGCGGCCAATGCCTGCTGCGGGTGCTCGACTAAGCTGACAGCCACCTATTTCGAGGAGATGTCCAATGCCCACCGCCTGGCTCGACCTGCCCGCCCCACCCGCCCTGCCCGGCCTGTTCCTGCGCGCCGCACTGCGCCGCGGCATCCGCGGCAAGGCCCTGCCCGAGCGCGGCCTGCGCAGCCAGGTCACGGTGGACCCGAAGCACCTCGAGCGCTACCGCCAGGTCTGCGGCTTCCGCGACGACGGCCTGCTGCCGCCGACCTACCCGCACATCCTCGCCTTCCCGCTGCAGATGGCGCTGCTCACCGACAAGCGCTTCCCCTTCCCGCTGCTCGGTCTGGTCCACCTGGAGAACCGCATCGACGTGCTGCGCGCGCTCGGCGGCCTCGGCCCGTTCACCGTGAGCGTCGCGGTGGAAAACCTGCAACCGCACGACAAGGGCGCCACCTTCAGCATCGTCACCCGCCTGGAAGACCAGCTTGGCCTGCTCTGGGTCGGCGACAGCAAGGTGCTCTGCCGCGGCGTCAAGCTGCCCGGCGAGATTCCGCCGAAAGCCGAGCAGGAGCCGCTGCCGCTGGAGCCGGCCGACAACTGGAAGGCGCCCGCCGACATCGGCCGGCGCTATGCCCGTGCCGCCGGCGACTACAACCCGATCCACCTGTCGGCGCCCAGCGCCAAGCTGTTCGGCTTTCCCCGCGCCATCGCCCACGGCCTGTGGAACAAGGCTCGCAGCCTGGCCGCCCTCGGCGAGCGGCTGCCGGCCTCGGGCTATCGGGTCGAGGTGCGCTTCCAGAAGCCGGTGCTGCTGCCGGCCAGCCTCACCCTCCTGGCCAGCGCGGCGGCGGCGGACGGCCAGTTCAGCCTGCGCGGCAAGGACGACCTGCCGCACATGGCCGGGCATTGGAGCCGGCTACAGGGCTGACGCCGGTCCGCCATGCCTTGAAGCTTCGGGCGCAAAGCCCGAAGCTATGCGGCTGCTTACCGCCACCGCGAAGAATCCCCCATGGACCTGCACGAACTCACCGCGCGCCTGCACGCCATCCGCGACCGCAACGACTGGCGCCAATTCCACAGCCCGAAGAACCTGGCCATGGCCGCCAGCGTCGAGATGGCCGAACTGGTGGAGATCTTCCAGTGGCTGACGGAAGACCAGTCGCGCACGCTGTCGGCCGAGCAGCTCGAACACGCTGGCCAGGAAGTTGGCGACATCGTCCTTTATCTGCTGCTGTTCTGCGGGGAAACCGGCCTCGACCTGGAACAGGTAGTGCGCGCCAAGCTGGCCGACTGCGAACGGCGCTTCCTGCCATGAGCGACCGCCACTTCGACGAACTGGCGACGCGCTTCGCCGAAAAGATCTACGGCGGCGCCAAGGGTGCGATCCGCCTCGCGGTACTCCAGGCCGACCTCGCCGAGGCCCTCCCGGAGCGACCTCTGCGGGTCCTCGACATCGGCGCCGGGCTCGGCCACATGTCGCTCTGGCTGGCCGCTCGCGGCCACCGCGTAACCCTCGCCGAGCCAGCGCAACCCATGCTCGACGGCGCCCGCCAGCGCTTCGCCGAAGCCGGGCAGGCCGCCGAATTCATCCAGGCGCCCTGGCAGGAACTGCTCGGCCAGCTCACCGAGCCCTACGACCTGGTGCTCTGCCACGCCGTGCTCGAGTGGCTGGCCGAACCCCATGCGATCCTGCCGGTGCTGCACCAACTCTGCGCACCCGGCGGCTGGCTGTCGCTGGCCTTCTACAACCGCGACGCGCTGATCTACCGCAACCTGCTCAAGGGCCACTTCCGCAAGCTGCGCAAGGAGCGCTTCGCCGGCGAGGGGCAGAGCCTGACCCCGCAGCGCCCGCTCGACCCGCGCGAGCTGGAACAGGCGCTGGCAGCGCGTTGGCGCATCGAGGCGCGCAGCGGCGTGCGCGTGTTCCACGACTACATGCCGAGCGAGTTCCAGGCCAAGGCCGAACGGCTCGACCTGGTGGAAATGGAACTGGCCTACCGCCGCCACCCGGCCTTTGCCGGGCTTGGCCGCTACCTGCACTGGCTGTGCCGCCCGCAATGAAAGGCGCAGAATGCAGTCTGAGCCTGCAAGGGCCGCCGACGTAGCGCGGCCACGGAGCGTCGAGCATGCAATCGCGACTGTTGATCCTGCCGTTACTCGCCAGCCTGGCCGCCCTCGGCGCCTGCCAGGGCGACAATCCCTACCGCGCCAGCTCCCTGCCCTACCCGCCGCAGCCGGCCGCCGCGGCCAATCCCGGCCTCGATCCCGGCACCTACCCGGCGGCGCCGCGCGACTACGCCCGCTACCGTAGCTGGAGCTGGGCCGCCGCCGGGGTCAGCGGCTTTCCCCAGGGCCTGGACGACAACCAGTTGCGCGACGCCGTCAGCCAGCAGCTCGACCAGCGCGGCCTGCGCCCGGCGCGGCCGGGCAGCGCGGCCGACCTGCAGGTCAGCGCGTTCCTGCGCAACGAACTGCGCACCCGCCAGGTCACCGACTACTACGGCGGCTACTACGGCAACTACGGCGGCTGGCGCGATCCCTGGTACGGCTATGGCGCCAGCTACCCGGTGACCCGCAGCTACACCGTGCAGGTCACCGTGGTCCGCGTCGAGCTGAACGACGCCCGCAGCGGCCAGCCGGTGTGGGGCAACAGCGCCGAGTTCGACTCCGGCGACTCCGTCAGCGAACAGGCCAAGGCCCTGCGCGAAGCGGTGAAACGGGCGCTGTCGAGCTACCCGCCGGGCTGATCGGCGAGCACCCGGCGGCGGATCGCCTCCATCTTCCTGGGCGAGTTGCTCATCACCGCGTCGGCGCCCAGGGCGCGCGCGGTGCGGTAGTCCTCGGCGGTCTCGATGCCGAACATCACCACCTTCACCGGCTCGCGGCGCACGCAGTCCATCGCTTTGCGCGTCCACAACTGCGCCGCCGGCACCTTGTAGGAGGACTCACCAAGGGTGAAGCGCTCGGTCACCGTCAGTTCGCGGCGCAGCTCGATGCCCATCCAGGTGCCGCCGGCCGGCGGTGCCTCGCAGCGCTCGCCGAAGGCCAGGCCGACCAGGCGGTTGCGCGTCGCATCGCGGCTTTCGAACTGTCGCGCGCGGTCCGCGTAGCGCTGCGTCAGGTAGTCGTTGGCGGCCTTCTCGGTGGAATAGAAACGCACCCGCGACCAGGCCTTCTGCCGTTCCAGCTCGCCGGCCACGGCATCGACCAGCGGCTCCACCGGCAGCGACTTCATGTCGAGGAACACCGGCACCTGCGGCGGGATCGCCCGTAGCGCCTGGCGCAGCGTAGGAATCCGCAGCGGCTTCTGGCGGTAGGGATAGCTGCCGTCCTCGGCCTTGAACATATAGCCGGCGTTCAAGCGCGCCAGCTCGGCCAGACTCGACTGGCCGACCGCGCCGGCGCCCTGGGTCAGGACCGCCAGGTCAGCGGGGCGATAGAGCACCGGATGGCCATCGGCGCTCAACTGCACCGACAGCCATAGCGCGTCGGCGCCGTTGTCCAGCGCCTTGCGGATCGCCAGCAGGGTATTCTCCGGGTAGTCCGCGGTGCCGGCGCGATGGGCCACCAGCAGCGGGCCCGGGCCATCCGCCGGTACCACCGAGCGTGCCTCGACGCAGCCGGTCAGCGACAGGCCCAGCAGCAGGATCGCAATACTTCGATTCATTTCATTCTCCCGTCGCGCCCTATAGGGCGGGTGCTCGCCAACGTTACTTGTGGAGACGCTTCAAACCCGCGTTTCCTCTTGCCTTTCATCCGGCGCTGAGCTTGGATGTGAACTCTGACTGGAGAAAAACCATGATCCGCCGAATCCTGCTGCTCGGCCTGCTCCTCAGCCTCGCAGCCTGCGAAACCACCCAGCTCGACCGCGACTTCGACAGCTCCCGCGACTTCGCCGCCTACCGTAGCTGGAGCTGGTCGCAACCCGCCTTCGAATACCGCCCCGACGACCCACGCATCAAGAGCGACCTCACCGAGCAACGCATCCGCGAAGCCGTCGCCCAGCAGCTCGACCAGCGCGGCCTGCGTCCGGCCCAGGGCAACGCCAGGGGCGACGTCACGGTGCGCGCCTACCTGATCGTCGACGATCGCCAGGACCAGATCACCACCAACTACGGCGGCGGTTACTGGGGCGGCTACTGGGGAGGGTACTGGGGCGGCCCGGCGATGGCCGAGACGCGCACCGTGAATTACAAGGTTGCCACCCTCCAGGTCGACCTGTTCGACGGCAAGGACGGCAAGCTGGTCTGGCGCGGCAGCGGCGAGCAGATCATGCGCACCAGCCCGCCGAGCCCGGCCGAGCGCGAGCAGGCGATCCGCGAGACGGTGCAGAAAGTCATGTCGCAATACCCGCCGCGCTGACATGCAGCTCAGCCACCGCCCGGCGGAGACCGGCGACCTGGAGACGGTCGCCGGCTTCCCCCAGGACCGCGACGAACTCTTCTATTGCTACCCCAAGGCGATCTGGCCGTTCAGCGTCGCCCAACTGGCCGCCGCCATCGCCGAACGTCGCGGCAGCACCGTGGCCGTGCACGACGGACAGGTGGTCGGCTTCGCCAACTTCTACCAGTGGCAGCACGGCGACTTCTGCGCCCTCGGCAACATGATGGTGGCGCCCGCCGCGCGCGGCCTGGGCGTGGCCCGCTACCTGATCGGGGTCATGGAAAACCTCGCCCGCGAACAGTACAAAGCGCGCCTGATGAAAATTTCCTGCTTCAACGCCAACGCCGCCGGACTGCTGCTCTATACCCAGCTCGGCTACCAGCCGCGCGCCATCGCCGAACGCCACGATCCGGACGGCCGGCGCGTGGCGCTGATCCAGATGGACAAGCCCCTTGAACCCTGACACCCACGCCCAGCGCGTCCTCATCATCGTCTCCAGCGGCCCGAGCACCCCGGCCCGCTGCGCCGCGCCCTTCCACACCGCCACCCTGCTGGCCTGCATGGACGCCGAGGTGACCCTGTTCCTCAGCGGCGAAGGCGTGCAGTTGGCCCGCCGCGCCGTCGCCGACCAGTTGCGCGCGCTGGACGGCGGCGAGCCGCTGCGCCACTTCATCCGCCAGGCCCGCGAGGCCGGCGCGCGCCTGCTGATGTGCCGCCAACCCGGGGTGAACATCGACGAAAGCGAACTGATCGAGGAACTCGACGAAATCTCCAGCGGCGGCGAACTGGCACGGCTGATCCTCGAATCCGAGCGGGTGCTGACCCTATGAGCGCGAACCTGCACGGCCTGGAATTCCCCGACGGGCTGTTCTACGCCCCGGACTACAACCTGTGGCTGCGCGAGGAAGTCGACGGCAGCCTGACCCTGGGCCTGAGCGCCTACGGCTGCGCGTTGTATGGCGAAATCTTCGCCTTCACCCCCAAGCGCGACGGCTGGCACATCGAACGCGACCGCAGCTTCGGCGTGGTCGAGTTCGCCAAGGCTGCCTCCTCGGCCCGCAGCCCGTTGGCCGGGACCCTGCTGGCGAGCAACCCGGCGGTGGTCAAGCGCCCGGCGCTGATCAACCGGGATTGCTACGGCGAGGGCTGGATGGTGCGGCTGCAACCGGACGACTGGGCCTCGGCGCGGGGAGCGTTTCTCCAGGGAGACGCGGCGCGGGAGGCATTCGCCGAGCGCATGCGCCTGGATGGGTTCGATCCGCAGCATCCAGGGGTGCAGGCGCTGGACTTCTGAGACTCCCGGGTTTTACCCGCACCCCGCTCGCGGAAGGCGGATAACGCCGCTGGCGTTATTCGCCCTACCCCAGCTCCCCATCGCCGCCAATCTCCCGCATATCCCCGGAGTCCGCCATGTCCTCACCCCAACCGCCCCGCTTCGACGGCCAACGCTGGAGCAACGCCGACGACGACCGCATCGAGGTGCTGCCCGCCGACCCCGCCTGGCCACAACGCTTCGCCGCCGAAGCCGAGGCCATCCGCACGGCACTGGCGCTGCCCGGGCTGGGCATCGAGCATGTCGGCAGCACCGCGGTGCCCGGGCTCGACGCCAAGCCGATCATCGACATCCTCCTGCTGCCGCCGCCCGGCCACGATCCGCAGCGGCTGGTAGCCCCGCTGGAGGGCCTCGGCTACCAGTTCTGGCGCGAGAACCCGAACACCCAGCGGATGTTCTTCGTCAAAGGCATGCCGCCCTTCGGCCATGGCCGCACCCACCATGTCCATGTCATGCCCCTGGCCCAGGCCGACCGCTACCTGCTGTTCCGCGACTGGCTGCGCAACCACCCCGACGACGCCCACCTCTACGCCGAAACCAAGCACGCCCTGGCCCGCCGCTACCCCACCGACCGCGAGGCCTATACCCGTGGCAAGGACGAGGTCGTCGCAAGGATTCTCGGCCGGGCGCTGGCGGCGACGCGGCACCCAATGATACAGAGTGGCCTGGTAAGGGGAGAACGCGAAATGCACGCCAGGGAACTGCGTGAAACGCTGGTCGCCGGCGCGGAATCGACGCCAGGCGGCCCCGCCGATACAGCCTATTTCGAGTTGCTGCGCAGCCGGGTAAGCAAGCCCCAGGACTGAGGCGGATAGCGTGCTTCGCTCACTACTGCGACTGTGCGAGCACGGCTTCCACCAACCTCTCGATCACCTCCCCCACCCTCCCCGGCTCGCCAACCTCCACCCAGCGCAAATGCGCGAACCGCGGATCCTCGCGCAGGCCGGTGTATTTGCGGCGGTTGCCTGCGAAGGTGGTCCATGACCAGAGCAGGATCGAATCCCTGGAGCAGAACGCCATCCGCAGCGATTCACGGTTGCCGTGGGACAGGCGGGTGCGCAGCAGGCCCCGGGCCAGGGTGCGGCGAAGGACCCGGGAGAACACCGTCCAGCGCCCGAAATTCAGCCATACCACATGGGTGGCGCGGCCCCAGAGCAACTCGCGGACGGCGCTGTAGTTGCCGTCGGCGACCCAGCGCGGCGCCGTCGTCGCCCGCTCCACTGCGTGCTCGAAGCGTTCGTGGGGCACGGCTTGCCAGCCGGGGCCCCAGTAGAGTCGGTCGAGTTCGACATGCGTACAACCCAGCCTGGCGGCCAGCGCGGCGGAGAAGGTCGACTTCCCGGCCCCGCTGGTGCCGACCACCACCACACGCAGCGGCGCGCCTCGCCCGGCCTCGACGCAGGTCATGCCTTGACCGCGACCAGCGTGTAGCACATCGGGATCGCCAGCGGTCCGTCCTCGTAGAGGTCGTAGAGTTCCTCGCGGTTCGAGTGCGGGTACTCCTTGAAGTGACTCAGGCGCAGGCCGGCGCCGAGCAGCCCGCCGAGGATGTCGCCGAGCGGGTGGACGTACCAGTAGCTGGCGATGCCGGTATCGCTGCCGCTGCCTTCGTAGACGATGGCCTCCCGGGATACGTGGGGCGTGTCGGTGAAGTAGTCGTTGCGCAGTTCGAACGGTCGCTCCGACTCGGGTTCGAGCATCTCCAGGAACGGGTGGGTCTCATAGATCGCCAATTGCCCGCCCGGCTTCAGCAGGCCGCTCACCGAGGCGAAGAAGCGCGCGATGTCGGGCATCCAGTTGAGCACACCGATGGTGATCAGCAGCAGGTCGAACTGACCGTTCAGCTCGGCCGGCAGCTCGTAGGCATTGGCTTCGACGAAACGCGGCTGATGCGGCGAGCGCTCGGCCAGTTGCCGCGCCTGGGCGAGGAAGGCGGCGGACTGGTCGATCCCCACCGCCCGCGCGACGCCGAAGGCGTACAGCGAAAGCACTTCCCGGCCGTTGTTGCAGCCGACCTGGACCGCCGCCTTGCCGGCCAGGTCCAGATTGCGCAGCACGCCAGCCAGGGTCTCGTCCAGGCAACTGAAGCCGGTTTCCTGTACCGCCAGCGACAATTCCTGCCAGCCGCTGCCACGCAGGTGACTGTCGGCGGACGCGTCCCAGGCGCGTCGGTTGCTTTCCACCGCGTGTTCAAGATCCGTCATGCGAAAACCTCAGAAGTGTTCCCAGGAAGGCCAGCCGAGTCGCGAACCCGCAGCCCACTCAATCGCGGAATTGCAGCCCGATATGGGCTCGGCAGTCGCGTCGTTCCAGGCTGCCTTCCTGGAAAGCGCCGCAGGCGCGGTTTCTCAGAGGCAGCGTCTGTTCCACCACGGTCACCCGCACCTCGTTCGCCGGTTGGCGCTGCTCGGCGGGTCGCGGCGCCTGACGCCGGCCGTTCAGGTTGTCGGCCCCGCCTGGCGGGATGCGCCGGCGCGTCGCGGCGATCCGCCTGCATGCTCAATAGAGACCGGTGGCGCTGCCTCGCTCGAACAGCGGCACCTGGTTGGCCAGGATCATGTTGTAGCTGAGCATGAACGGCACCCCGCCGCCGCTTTCGGCGATCTGGCTTACCCAGCCGATGGGGTTGTTGAACAGCGATTCGTCGGGGCTGAGCACGCCGACGGCGGCGCTGTCCGGGTCGCCGTCCCAGATCACGTCGCCCCAGTGCCAGCCGAGGCCACGCACGTACTGCGCGCCGATCAGCGCGCCGAGGGCGAAGACCGCCTCGTCGTCGAGGCTGCGCCCCTGCTCCCTCGCATCGCGCACGTAGTCGGTGATGGCGGCGACGATCTGCGCCGGCGTCTCGTCCGCGGCGACGCCAAGCAAGGCGAGCCCCTGTGCCTGCAAGTCCGCCAGTTGCTGTTGCAGGTCCGTTGAAAGCGGATTGATCTCGGCCATCCCTGTTCTCCCGAGGCAAGGGTGCGCACCCGTTCGTCGGGCGCGCCATGAAGCGCGTTATCTTACGGCTTCGCGGCGATGAAAGCGCCCCCCAGCCAAACGTAGCGAGGCGCAAGGGCTGACCCTGGATCGGGTCCGGGATGGTGCAGTGCAATTCGTCAACACGAAGTCAAAGCATCGTCGCTCGGTCCCGATACCTCCAGAACTGGAACAACGCCTGCACTCGCACCTGCGCCGCTACGGCAAGTTCTCCAACTGCCGCGACAGCTTCGACTTCGCCGTGAAAATGTCCGGTGTCGCCCTCCCTCGTGGGCAGAAATCGCATGTGCTCCGCCACACGTTCGCCTCGCACTTCATGATGAACGGCGGCAACATCCTGACCCGGCAAAAGATTCTCGGGCACTCGTCGCTGACCTTGACCATGCGGTATGCGCACCTCGCCCCGGACTTCCTGCAAGAGGTGATCAGACTCGGCCCGCTGAAAGACTTTCGTCACCTGCTCGATACCGGGAAGGATCACGAGTGCTAGTATGCTTTGGCAAATTTTGCCATTCCAGAGAGACTGGTCCCATGAGCACGATGAACATTTCCCTGCCGGATACGCTCAAGAACTTCGTCGATGAGCAGGTCAGCCAGCGTGGTTACGGCACCAGCAGCGAGTACGTGCGCGAGCTGATTCGCAAGGATCAGGACCGTCAGCGTCTGCGGGGCCTGCTGATCGCCGGCGCGGAGTCGGTGCCTGCGGGACCTGCCGACGGTGACTACTTCGAATCGCTTCGCACACGGGTCCGTAAGGCTCGGGGATGAAGGCGAAGCCCGTCATACCACGCGTACTCGCCAATCAGGACGTTGAAGCGGCTGTCGATTACTACCTCAGCGAAGATGCCGAACAGGCTGCTCTGGGGTTCATCGATGCCCTGGAAAAGGCATACGCCCATATTGCCCGTCACCCTGCCAGCGGCTCATCCCGCTACGCCCATGAGCTGGATTTGCCGGGGCTGCATTGCTGGCCACTCAAGCGCTATCCCTACCTGGTTTTCTACGTCGAGCGCGACGACCACATCGATGTGTGGCGCGTACTCCACGGCATGAACGATATCCCGTCCTGGATGCAGGCTGGCGAGAGCGCACCGCACTGAAAGTCCTTCGACACTTTTTCGACACTGAGTGTTTTGAGAGACTGGGGGATTTTCTGGAAGCCTAGAGCCGCAAGGGCTACAGGCTGGAGAATTGGCGGAAGGCAGTGGGAGTCGAACCCACCCAGGAACGGCTGCCGTCCCCCACCGGATTTGAAGTCCGGCCACGCCACCGGGCGTGATTGCCTTCCTCTTTGATTTGCAAGAGGTTTTCCTCGAGACGGGAGCTTATCAGGCCGGGGTCCGAAGAAGAAATGCCGGATGTCATGGAAAGTCGTTCGCATGGCCGGGCGAGCAGAGCGTAGCCCAGCCTCGGAGCACTTCACAGGCGTTTCAGGCAATGGCAGTAGACGAAGTGCTGGACCCGGCCGGCGGGAGTGACGTGGTGTTCGTCGCGGTGCTCGGTGAGCTGGAAGGCGGAGCCGAACTCGGCGTGCAGTTCGTCGGCGTCGTAGCGCATGACCGGCAGGCCGCTGCATTCGGTCGGACCGTCGGCGGCGAAGGTGGCGACGATCACGTGGCCGCCGTGGCGGACCGCCTTCATCACCTGGCGCACATAGGCGCGGCGGGCTTCGGCAGTGGTAAGGAAGTGGAACACGGCGCGGTCGTGCCAGACATCGTAGGTGGCTTCCGGCAGGTCGACGCCGGTGATGTCGCCGGCGATCCAGCGCACCTCTTCGCCGCGCGCGCCGAGGCGGTTGCGGGCGACGCGCAGGGCGGCGTCGGAAAGGTCGAGCACCGTCAGGTCGCCGAAGCCTTCGGCGAGCAGGCCGTCGACCAGGGTCGAGGCGCCGCCGCCGACGTCGATGATCGCCGCCTCGCGGGGCGCGCCGATGCGTCGGATCAGGTCGAGGGACAGCGTGGCCTCGGCCTGGAACCAGCTCACCGCGTCGGACGGCTTGCTCTCGTATACCCGTTGCCAGTGCTCTCGTTCGGACATGACGACCTTCTCCGTGTTGCGCTGCGACCCATTACCCACCAAGGGCGTTAACGGCACATTAACGCCATAGGCGCTGTTGCGACAGGGCCGCTCCTCAACCGTAGGCACCGCGCAGCGACATCACGCCGCGCCTTCGCGCCGCCTGGCGGATCAGCAGTTCGCCCACGGCCAGGGCCAGCGCCACGCCGCCGACGATCTTGCCGGCGTAGGCCCAGTCCATCGGCGCGCCTGGGGTGACGACGAACAGGCCGATGCCGGCCAGCACATGCAGCGCGACGAACAGCGCCCAGAGACTGGCCAGGCGGTCGCCCAGCGGCATCCGGTAGGGCCGTGGACGCGGGTCAGCGCGGCGCAGGCGGACGAAGGCCAGGCACATCAGCACGTAGGGCATCATGAAAACCATGGCGAAGATCGACAGCAGGGTCCAGAACAGTTCCTCGGCAGTGTGCGCCACCAGGCCGTAGAGCAGCAGCAGGACGATGCTCACCGCCGAGGCCAACACCGCCGAGCCGATCGGCGTGCCGTGGCGCGAATGGACCACGCCGAACAGCGCCGGCAGCTCGCCGGCCTTGGCCGCTTCCACCGCGGCACGGTTGGTGCCCATGCTCCAGGTGACCATGTTGGTGAAGAGGGTGAACAGGACGAAGGCGCCGACCAGGTCGGCGAGCATCCCGCCGGCGCCGTCGTGGCCGTAGATGTTGTAGAGGGTGTGGGCGAAGATCCGGGTGACGTCGGTATCCTCGGCCGGTACCGCGGCCAGCACGCCGAGGGTGCCGAAGATGTTGAAGGCGCCGACGATCAGCCCGGAGATCAGCACCGCGCGCGGGATATCGCGGCGCGCGTTGCGCATCTCCGCGGCGCTGCAACAGGCCAGCTCGGTCCCCATGATGCCGTAGACCATCACTCCCAGCGCGGCCATCTGGCCCGGCGAGGACGGGACGATGGAGTCCAGGCTGAAGTCGTTGGCGAAGCCATGGTTCCAGCCGTAGTGCAGGCCGCCGACGCCCAGGGCGAGCACCGCGAGCAGCTTGAGCAGCGCGCCGAGGTTCGGCAGCCACTTGCCCAGGCGCAGCGCGACCACGTTGAACGCCGCGGTGAGCAGCGCCAGGGCGATGCCGATGGCGATCTTGCCCCAGAGGCTCAGCTCGGGGAAATAGAAGGCGCCGAGCATGCTGCCGAACAAGGTGTAGACCGAAGGCATCCACAGTGCGTTGTTGACCCAGTACATCCATGACACCCGGGCCCCCCAGCGGAAGCCGAAGGCGCTACGCACCCAGTGGTAGACGCCGCCGTTGGCGGGGAAGGCGGTGCCCAGCTCGGAGGTCATCATGGCCATCGGCAGGAACAGCAGGAGCAGAACGTAGAGCCACCAGAACAGGCTCGACGGACCGAGGGAGGAAGCCAGGGCGATCTGGTCCATGAAGAGCATCGCCGAGACCGTGTAGAGCACCACATCGCGCAACCGCAGGACCTTGTTCTTGTTGTCGTCCATTGGGGTTCTCCTGAATGTTCGGGTGGGGCGCCGGCGGCGCCCCGGCGCTTACCGGTGACCGGCGCGGACAAGGTCCTCCACGGTTTCCTCGATGCTCTCGCGCAGCACCCGGACCACGGTATCGACCTGTTCGCGGGTGAGGATCAGCGGCGGCGACATCACGTTCAGGTGGACGATCGGACGAACCAGCAGGCCGCGCTTCTGCGCCCGCAGGTGGACCCACTCGCCGATGTTCAGGCTTTCCGGGAACAGCGCCTTGCTCGCCTTGTCGGCGACGAACTCGACACAGGCCATGAAGCGCATCCCGCGCACGTCGCCGACGATGGGCAGGTCGCGGAGGCTTTGCAGGCGCTCCTCGAAGTAGCGGCCGACCTCGTCGGCGTGGGCGAGCAGGCCCTCGCGCTCGATGATCTCGATGTTCTTCAGCGCCGCCGCGCAGGCCACCGGGTGGCCGGAGTAGGTGAAACCATGGCTGAAGCAGCGTCCCTTGTCCGGCTCGGCGATCACCTCCCAGATGCGCCGGGAGAAGATGCACGCGCCCAGCGGCTGGTAGCCGGAGGTGAGGCCCTTGGCGGTGAGGATGATGTCCGGCTGTACGCCGAACACCGCCTGGCTGGCGAAGAAGTGGCCGAGGCGGCCGAAGGAGGTCACCACTTCGTCGGAGATGTACAGCACGTCGTAGCGCTGGCACAGCTTCCACATCCGCCGGTGGTAGCCCGCGGGCGGGACGATCACGCCGCCGGAGCCGAACACCGGTTCGGAGATGAACGCCCCCACCCGGTCGGCGCCCAGTTCGAGGATCTTGCGTTCGAACTCCTCCACCAGGCCATCGAGGAACTCGGCCTCGCCCACTCCTTCCGGAGCGCGGTAGTAGTAGGGACAGGCGAGGTGGTGGATGCGCTCGTCGAGGAAGTCGAACTCGGCCGGCCGGTCGGCGCTCTTGCCGCCCAGCGACATGCCGAGGAAGGTCGAGCCGTGGTAGGCGTTGATCCGCGTGATGACGTGCTTCTTGGCGCGCTTGCCGCGGCAGTTCTGGTAGTAGTGCATGAGGCGGATCGCGGTGTCCACGGCGGTGGAACCGCCGGTGGTGAGGAACACGTGGTCGAGGTCGCCGGGGGCCAGCTCGGCGAGCTTGCGGCAGAGTTCGATGGCGCGCGGGTTGGCCATGTCGCAGAAGGGATTGGAATAGGCCAGCAGGCGGGTCTGCTCGGCCACGGTGCGAGCCATTTCCTCGCGCCCCAGGCCGATGTTGGTGCACCACATGCCGCCCACCGCGTCGAGGTAGCGGTTGCCGGCGGTGTCGTAGATATAGGCGCCGTCGCCGGCGGCGATGTTCAGCGAGCCGTTGACGCGGTGGTCGTCGAACACGTGGTAGCCGTGCATGTAGTGGGCCTGGTCGGCACGGACCAGGTCGGCGTCGCCGAGGGGGGACGTGGCGTGCAGTCTTGCGTTCATCGGGCTGTCGCTCTTCTCGGATGGATGCTCCGAGGGTGCAAGAGCACCGCGCGGCGGGCCATACCCCATTTTGGGGTAAGCGCTGGGTGCGGCCGACGCGGCTTGCTATCCTGCGGCGATAACGACAAGAACGAGCCGTACCGTCCATGCAGGCCATCGCCCCGAACGCCCTCGACCGCTGGCACGAACACCTGGCGCTGGCGATCCGGCGCCTGCGCCAACCCGACTTCCTCGCCGCGCTGGTCGACGCCATCCACCAACTGGTGCCGATCGAGTCGAGCATGATCAGCCTGGAACGCAAGGGCCACGCGCCCACCCTGCTCTACGAGCGCGGCATCGCCGAGCGCTTCCGCGAGGCGATCATCCGCCGCTACTTCTCCCGCGGCTACCTGCTCGACCCTTTCTGCCTGGCGGTGGAGGAAGGCCTTCCGGAAGGCTTCTACACCCTCGGCGAGATCGCCCCCGACGACTTCTTCCAGAGCGCCTACTACCAGACCTACTACCTCGGCGCCGGAGCGGTGGAGGACGTCTACTACATCCTCGACCTCGGCCCCACCGAGAAGCTCTCGATCTGTCTCTACAACGGCCTTTCGGCGAGCCGCTACAGCGACGCCCAGGTCGCCGCCCTCGCCGGCCTGGCGCCGCCGGTGCTGGAGCTGGCCCGGCAGTTCTGCGCCGGCCGCGCCAACCTCTCGCCGAACCCGCAGGCCGACCTCGCCCCGCGCCTTCAGGAAGTGCTGCGCGGCTTCGGTCGCGGCGTGCTCACCGACCGCGAACGCGAGGCCTGCCACCTGCTGCTCAGCGGCCACTCGGCGAAATCCAGCGCGCGGCTGATGGACATCTCCCCGGAGACCGTGCGCATGCACCGGAAGAATCTCTACACCAAGCTGGAAGTCGGCTCGCAGTCGGAACTGTTCGCGCTGTTCATCGAGTGCCTGAGCCAGGGGCAGCGCGTCGCCCCCTGAGACTCAGGGCGAGACGCCGCCGAGCAACTGTTCGGCCAGCGCCGAGCCCTCGCGCAGGCGACGGTCGTTGCCGATGCGGCGGGTCAGGCCGATGCGGTCGAAGTGCTCGAGGATCTGGATGCTGCGCTTGCGGCCGATGCCCAGGCGGTCGCGGAATTCCGCCGGGCGGATCAGCCCGGCGGGGTCGCGGACCTGCACGGCGATCTCGGCCAATTGACGCAGGGTGGCTTCCGGGTAGAACAGGTCGCGCACCACCTGCTGCAACTGGCCCAGGCGCGCCAGCTTGCGCAGCAGGTTGCGCATGGCGGCTTCGTCCTGGCGCAGCTCGCGGGCCAGGTCGCGAACCCAGGGCGGGTCGTAGCGGCCGGCTTCGAGCAGCGGCCAGAGGCGCGCGCGCAGTTGCTCCTCGCTATCGCTCAGGCGCACTTCATGGCCGGGCAGGTGCAGCCAGGGCCCGCTGCTGTGCACGTCGCCGCCGGCCAGGGCGGCCTCGAGCAAGGCGATGAACACCGGCCGCTCCAGCTGCGGCAGGGCGTAGCGACGCAGGCGGTCGCGGTCGGGACCGAGTTCGTCCGGTAGCTCTTCGTGGAAGCGCCGCAGGCCGGCGAGCAGTTGCTCGACCAGGGCGAACCAGCGCTCCCCGGCGAACAACCGGGGGCCGAGGCGGGTCTGCACCTCGACCACCTCTTCCGGCAGCCGCCAGTGCTCGCGCGGGCGGTTGAAGGATTGCACCAGGCGTTGCGGGTCGAGGCCGTTCTCGGCCGCGCCGAGCAAGGTCGGCAGCGCCTCCTCCAGGCTTTCCTGGCGCAGCGCCTGGAGCTGTGCCAGACGTGCCGGCGTTCGTCGGTTGCGCGCCGGCGCGGCGCCGTCGAGCACCCGCCCGCCGCCAAGGGTGCGCTGCGCCGACTGGTCGCGCAGCACCAGGCGGTCGCCGTGCAGGGCCTGGATCGGCGCGTTCAGCACCAGTTGGGCGAAGGCGCGGTGGCCAGGCTCCAGTTGTTCGCCTTCGAGCAGGGCCAGGCGCCCGGTGACGTCCTGGGTGCCCAGGTGCAGGTGCACCGGGGTCCAGTGGGTGAAGTCGCGAAGTTCGTCGGGCAACAGGCGGAAGTCGATGTCGACCCGCGTGGTCGGCGCGTGCAGCGCTGCCTGCAGCAGCCAGTCGCCGCGCTGGATCTGTTCCAGCGCGAGGCGCTCGCCGGCGATGTTCAGGGCCACGCGCTGGCCGGCCCAGGCCTGTTGCGCGGGCCGGTTCTGCGCGTGCAGGCCGCGCACCCGCACCGGCCGTCCGGCGTTGCCGAGGAGCAGTTCGTCGCCCACCGCGACCTGTCCGGAGAAGGCCGTGCCGGTGACCACGATGCCGCTGCCGGCGACGCTGAAGGCCCGGTCCACCGCCAGGCGGAAGTATCCCTCGCGGCTACGCTCGCGGACTTCGCCGGCGAGCCCGCCGAGTGCTTCGCGCAACGCCGCGACGCCCTCCCCGGTGCTGCTGGAGAGCGGGAAGATCGGCGAGCGCGCCAGCGGGCCGGAGGCCAGCAGGTGTTCGACCTGGGTCCGCACCTGCTGCACCCGCTGCGGCTCGACCCGGTCGATCTTGGTCAGCGCCACCAGCGCCCGGCGGATACCGAGCAGTTCGACGATCGCCAGGTGCTCGCGGGTCTGCGGCATCAGGCCGTCGTCGGCGGCCACCACCAGCAGCACGCAATCGATGCCGCTGGCGCCGGCCAGCATGTTGTGGACGAAGCGCTCGTGACCGGGCACGTCGATGAAGCCGGTGGGGCTGCCGTCGCCAAGGTCGGCGTAGAGATAGCCCAGGTCGATGGTGATCCCGCGTTGGCGCTCGGCCGGGCGGCGGTCGCCCTCGATGCCGGTGAGGGCGCGCAGCAGCGAGGTCTTGCCGTGGTCGATGTGCCCGGCGGTGCCGACGATCACGACAGCTCGCTCCGCAGTCGCGGCAACTGGGCGAGGAACGCCGGCTCGTCGTCGAGCTGGCGCAGGTCGAGCCAGAGGGCGTCGTCGTCGAGCCGACCGATCACCGGCAGCGGCAGCCCGCGCAGGGCTTCCTCGAGGTTGCGCAGGGCGCGTCCGCGCAGGCGCCTGGGCTGCCGCGGACGCAGGCACAGCGCGGCGCTGGCCAGCCGCGCCACCGGCTGCGCGCCGCTGCCGATCATGCCCAGGGCGTCGACCACGGCGACCTCCCAGCCCTCGCCGAGCGCCTCGCCCAGCGCCGGCGCCAGACGCTCGGCCTGGGCGCGGATCTCCGCCGCCGGGCGGCTGAGCAGGCGCAGGGTGGTCAGGCGTTCGGCGAGGCGGTCCGGATCGCGGTACAGGCCGAGCACCGCCTCGAGAGCGGCGAGGGTCAGCTTGTCGACGCGCAGGGCGCGCTTGAGCGGGTTCTTCTTGATCCGCCCGATCAGTTCGCGGTTGCCGAGGATCAGCCCGGCCTGGGGCCCGCCGAGCAATTTGTCGCCGCTGAAGGTAACGATGTCGGCGCCGTCGGCCAGGGCTTCCTGCACCGTCGGTTCCTTGGGCAAGCCCCAGCGGGTCAGGTCCACCAGGGTGCCGCTGCCGAGGTCTTCCAGCAGCGGCAGGCCGTGGCCATGGGCGATGGCCGCCAGTTGCGCGGTGGGCACGCTGGCGGTGAAGCCCTGGACGCTGTAGTTGCTGGTGTGCACGCGCATCAGCAGGCCGCTGCGCGGGCCGATGGCGGCTTCGTAGTCCCTGGCGTGGGTGCGGTTGGTGGTGCCCACCTCATGCAAGCGCACGCCGGCGCGGGCCATGATGTCGGGAATGCGGAAGGCGCCGCCGATCTCGATCAGCTCGCCGCGCGAGATGATCCCTTCCTTGCGCGCCCCCAGGCTGTTCAGCGCCAGCAGCACCGCCGCCGCGTTGTTGTTGACCACGGTGACCGCCTCGGCGCCGGTGAGTTCGCGGATCAGCCCGGCGATCAGGTCGTCGCGGTCGCCGCGCTTGCCGCTGGCCAGGTCGAACTCCAGGTTCAGCGGGTAGCGCGCGGCCAGGGTGATCGCCTCGATGGCTTCGTCCGGCAGCAGGGCGCGGCCGAGGTTGGTATGCAACACCGTGCCGGTCAGGTTGAACACCCGCCGCACGCGGCTGGCATGCTGCGCGGCGAGGCGTTCGCCGGCGCGCCCGGCGAGCACCGCCTCGCTCAGTTCGATCTCGGCGAGGGCACCGTGTCGGGCCGGCTCGCGCAGTTCGTCGAGCAGGTCGCGGAGGGTCGCCAGCAACGCCTCGCGGCCATAGCGCTGGTGCAGGGGAGCGGCCGCCGCGCTGCGCAGCAGGCGGTCGACCGAAGGCAAGCGAACGGAACTCATGGAGAAACCTTATCCACAGGGTAGGGTCACCGACACGCCCATCATAGACGCGTCGGCGCATGCCCGCAGCGTCTTCGGCTATTCGCCGCCGGGGGCCAGCAACAGGTTCGGCGAACGCCGCAGGTAGCCGTCCTCGGCCAGGCGCATGTCCAGCGCCAGGCTGGCCAGGTCGTCGGCAAGGGCATCGGCGTGGCGGTCGAACTCCAGGTAGAACTGCTTCAGGTAGCCCTGGCAACTGGGGCAGGTCTCGGCGCGCAGCACGGCTTTTTCCGCCGGCTGCCCGTCATGCTCCAGGGACAGGTAGGCCAGGTGCTTGCTTTCCTCGCAGTGGCTGCACTTGATTCGCACGTAGTGCCATTCGCAGGCGCACAGCGAGCAGCTCAGGTAGCGCAGGCCGGTTTCCTTGCCGCCCTGGCGGATCATCCCGGCCATCGGCGGCGAGCCGCAGGCGGGGCACAGGGTCCGGCTCTCGGTCTCGACCACCGCGCCCTCCTCCAGTCCCAGCAGCCAATGGCTCCAGGCTACCTGCAGGGCGGCGCCGAGGAACGGCACCAGGGCCGCCGGCAGGAGGTCGAACTGACCGCTGAGCAAGGCGATGGCCCAGGCCTTGCGCTGGCCTTCGTCGGCTTCGCGCAATTGTTCGAGTGCCGCGCCGACGGCGGCGTTGGCCGGTGCCGGGTAGCCCGCGAGCAGGGCATCCAGCCAGGGCAGCCAGGCGCCTTCGCGCACCAGCAGGTCGTAGGCCAGCGGCGGCATGCCGTGCTCGCGGCTCTTGCGCAGGCGCTCGGGGTCGAGCGGGGCCAGGGCCGGCGGGTTGTCCAGCAGCGCCTGCTGGAGCCGGCAGAGACCGGCGACCAGCCGCAGGTAGTCGCCCATCGGGTGCCCCTCGGCCAGTTGCAGCAGACGCTCGCCGCGGCGGGCGAACAGGTCGCGCGACGGCTGGTGCAGGTGCGGGGGAATGTTGGCGGCGGCTTCGATCTGCCCCGGCTGAAGAATGGTGCGTGACACGGGAACTCCTCGGGTCTGCGCCGGCGGGCCGGTGGGCCGCGCCGCAACGATCGGGCGCCCGGAGGGGCGCGGAATGAATGCAAAGGCCCCATCGCTGGGGCCTCCGGTCGGGCGATGGCGACACTATACGCGTCAGTGCTCCTCGCCCTTGCCGACTTCCTTCAGCCAGCCGTTATGGTGCTTGCGCGCCCAGGCGCGGCTGACCTTGCCGTAGAGCATCGCGCCCATCGAGCCCTTGACCCAGATGCCGGCGTAGATATGCACGATGATGCTGGCGATCAGGACGAAGGCGGCGAAGGCGTGCAGGAGCGCCGACAGGCGGATCGCCTCGATGCCGAACCAGGCGCTGAAGTACTGGCGCCAGATCACGATGCCGGTGACCAGCAGGGTCAGCATGCTCAGCAGCAGCACCCAGAACAGCAGCTTCTGCCCGGCGTTGTAGCGGCCGACTTCCGGGAGGTTCTCCTCGCGGTTGCTGACCACGTCGCGCCACTGCTTGAGCCACTGGATATCGCTCTTCTGCACCCGGTTGTGGTGAGCGAAGCGCACCACCAGGCCGAGGAAGAAGACGAACATCGCCAGCCCCAGGAAGGGGTGCAGGATACGCGTCCAGGGACCGCCGCCGAACAGGTTGGTCAGCCAGAACAGCGCCGGGTGGAACAGCGCCAGCCCGGACAGCCCGGCCATGAAGAACAGGATCGCCACGGCCCAGTGGTTGCTGCGCTCGTTGGCGTTGTAGCGCTGGATTTCATTTTTCATTTCCGACTCCTCGAGAGCGCCGCCGCTGCCGCCGGGTCGCGGAGGACCGCCGGCAACGCCCGCGCGCAGGCTCAACGACGCTCGTGCGGGTCAAAGGTGTGTACCGACGGATCGACCTGGTGCACCGGTGCCTCGGCTTGCCCGTGGTCTTCCTCGTCGTCCGCGCGGTTGGGACCGACGCGCACATAGTGGAAGAACCCGGCGAGCACCGTGGCGCCCATGGCCAGCAGCGCCAGCGGCTTGGTCACGCCCTTCCACAGGCTGACCAGCGGGCTGACGCTCGGCTGGTCGGCCAGGCCGGCATAGAGCGACGGCTTGTCGGCGTGGTGCAGCACGTACATCACGTGGGTGCCGCCCACCCCTTCGGGGTCGTACAGGCCGGCGTTCTCGTAACCGCGGCTCTTCAGGTCGACGATGCGTTCGGCGGCGTGTTCCTTCATGTCCTCCTTGCTGCCGAAGACGATGGCGCCGGTCGGGCAGGTCTTCACGCAGGCCGGCTCCATGCCCACCGAGACGCGGTCGGAACACAGGCTGCACTTGTAGGCCTTGTGGTCCTTCTGCGAGATCCGTGGGATGTCGAACGGGCAACCGGTGATGCAGTAGCCGCAACCGATGCACTTGTCCTGGTTGAAGTCGACGATGCCGTTGGCGTACTTCACGATCGCCCCCGGGCTCGGGCAGGCCTTCAGGCAGCCTGGCTCAGCGCAGTGCATGCAGCCGTCCTTGCGGATCAGCCACTCGAGGTTGCCGGCCTCGTTCTCGTACTCGGTGAAACGCATCACCGTCCACGAGTCGGCCGTCAGGTCCATGGGGTTGTCGTAGGTGCCGTGGTTGTGGCCGACCTCGTCGCGCAGCTCGTTCCATTCCGAGCAGGCGACCTGGCAGGCCTTGCAACCGATGCACTTGGACACGTCGATCAGTTTCGCCACTTCCTCCTGGTTCCGCACCGAGGGCATCGGCGTGGTGGTCGCGGAGCGGGCGTGGATGTCCTGACTACTCATGTTTCACCTCACGCCTTTTCCACGTTGACCAGGAACGACTTGAACTCCGGCGTCTGGGTATTCCCGTCGCCCACGAAGGGGGTCAGGGTGTTGGCCAGGAAGCCGTTGCGCGCCATGCCGGCGAAGCCCCAGTGGATCGGGATGCCGACGTGGTGCACGGTCTTGCCGTCCACCTGCAGCGGGCGGATGCGCTTGGTCACCACCGCCACCGCCTTGATGTAGCCGCGGTTGGAGGAGACCTTGACCTTGTCGCCGGCATTGATGCCCAGCTCCTTGGCCAGCGCCTCGCCGATCTCGACGAACTGCTCGGGCTGGGTGATCGCATTCAGCCGGCAGTGCTTGGTCCAGTAGTGGAAGTGCTCGGTGAGCCGGTAGGTGGTCGCTGCGTAGGGGAACTCGTCGGCCGTGCCGAACAGTTCCATGTCGTTCTTGAACACCCGTGCCGCCGGGTTGCTGATCGCCTTGCGGTTGTCGCGGTGCAAGGGGTTCACCCCGATCGGCGTCTCGAACGGCTCGTAGTGCTCGGGGAACGGGCCTTCGGCCATCTTGTCGACGGCGAACAGGCGGGCCACCCCTTCGGGGTTCATGATGAACGGGTTCATCCCGGCTTCCGGCGGTACGTCGGCCTTGTAGTCGGGCACGTCGGTGCCGCCCCAGGACTTGCCGTTCCACCACACCAGGCGCTTCTTCTCCGGGTCCCACGGCTTGCCGCTGACGTCGGCCGAGGCGCGGTTGTAGAGAATCCGCCGGTTCGCCGGCCAGGCCCAGGCCCAGCCGAGGGTCTGGCCCATGCCGTAGGGGTCGCTGTTGTCGCGGCGGCCCATCTGGTTGCCCTGCTGGGTCCAGGAGCCGGCGAAGATCCAGCAGCCGCTCGCCGTGCTGCCGTCGTCGCGCAGCAGGGCGAAGCCCGGCAACTGCTCGCCGGCCTTGGCCAGGATCATGCCGTTGGCCGGGTCGACCAGGTCGCTCAGGGCCTTGCCGTTGAACTCCCGGGCCAGTTCGTCCGGGCCCGGTTCGTCGGGCTTGAGGTAGGACCAGTCGAGGCCGAGGATCGGGTCGGGGAAGGCCCCGCCGTCCTTGCGGTACATCTCGCGCAGGCGGTGGAACAGCCCGGCCATGATGGCGATGTCCGGACGCGCCTGGCCCGGCGGCTCGGCGCCCTTCCAGTGCCACTGCAACCAGCGGCCGCTGTTGACGATCGAGCCGTCTTCCTCGGCGAAGCAGGAGGTGGGCAGGCGGAACACCGTGGTCTTGATGCTGGCGGTGTCGACGTCGTTGTACTCGCCGACGTTGCGCCAGAACTCCGAGGTCTCGGTCACCAGCGGGTCCATCACCACCATCCACTTCAGGCGCGCCAGCGCAGCGCCGACCTTGGCCTTGTTAGGGAACGAGGCGATGGGGTTGAAGCCCTGGCAGAAGTATCCGTTGACCTTGCCCTGGTACATCATGTCGAAGTAGCGCAGCACGTCGTAGCCGGCGCCCGGCATGTCGAGCTTGGGCAGCCAGTCGTAGCACCAGTTGTTTTCCTTGGTCGCCGACTTGCCGAACCAGGCCTTCATCAGGCTGACATGGAACTTGCCGTAGTTCTGCCAGTAGGACAGTTGTCCCGGGCGCAGCGGCTTGGCCGTGCGCTTGGCGATGTAGGCGTCGTAGTCCTGCTCGGCGTCCATCGCCAGGGTCAGGTAGCCCGGCAGCGAGTTGGACAGCAGGCCGAGGTCGGTCAGGCCCTGGATGTTGGAGTGGCCGCGCAGGGCGTTCATGCCGCCGCCGGGCATGCCGATGTTGCCCAGCAGCAGCTGGACCATCGCGCCGGTGCGGATCATCTGCGCGCCTACCGAGTGCTGGGTCCAGCCCAGGGCGTACATGATGGTCATGACCTTGCCCGGCTTGGAGGTCTCGGCGATTTCCGCCCAGACCTTGAGCATCATGTCCTTCGGCGTACCGCAGATGTTGCTCACCACGTCCGGGGTGTAGCGGCTGTAGTGCTGCTTGAGCAGGTTGAACACGCAGCGCGGGTGAGTCAGGGTCGGGTCGACCTTGGCATAGCCGTCCTCACCGATCTCGTAGCCCCAGGAGGACTTGTCCGGGTAGGTCCGCTTCTCGGCGTCGTAGCCGTTGAACAGGCCGTCCTCGAAGCTGAAGCCTTCCTTCACGATGAACGAGACATCGGTGTAGTTGCGCACGTATTCGTGCTGGATCTTGTCGTTTTCCAGCAGGTAGTTGATCAGGCCGCCGAGGAAGGCGATGTCGGTGCCGGTCCGGATCGGCGCGTAGTAGTCGGCGACCGAGGCGGAACGGGTGAAACGCGGATCGACCACCAGCAGCCGCGCCTTGTTGTGCGCCTTGGCTTCGGTGACCCATTTGAATCCGCACGGGTGGGCTTCGGCGGCGTTGCCGCCCATGATCAGCACCAGATCGGCATTCTTGATGTCGGTCCAGTGGTTGGTCATGGCTCCACGGCCAAACGTCGGGGCAAGACTTGCCACCGTCGGGCCGTGTCAGACACGCGCCTGGTTGTCGAATCCCAGGATGCCGAGGGAGCGCATCACCTTGTGGGTGATGTAGCCGGCCTCGTTGGACGAGGCGGACGCGGCGAGGAAGCCGGTGGTCAACCAGCGGTTGACGGTCTGGCCCTGCTCGTTCTTCTCGACGAAGTTGGCATCGCGGTCTTCCTTCATCAGCTTGGCGATGCGCTCGAGGGCTTCGTCCCACTCGATGCGCTTCCACTCGCTGGAGCCGGCCTCGCGCACTTCCGGATACTTCAGGCGGTTCGGGCTGTGGATGTAGTCCAGCAGGCCGGCGCCTTTCGGGCAGAGGGTGCCGCGGTTGACCGGATGGTCGGCGTCGCCCTCGATATGGATGATGTTCTGCGCGACGTTCTTGGCGCCGTCGCCCTGGCTGTACATGATCAGGCCGCAACCGACCGAACAGTAGGTACAGGTGTTGCGGGTCTCGACCGTGTGCGCCAGCTTGAAGTGGCGGACCTGGTCGGCGAAGGCCTCCGTGGGGGCCATCCCGAGCGCCGCAAGGCTCGATCCTCCAAGGCCTATACCGCAGACCTTGAAGAATTGCCGACGGTTCATATCCATCGTGCATCTCCTGCATCAGGCAAAGGACACCCGGGACATGGCCGGATGTCTCTGGTTAAAAGATAGCCAGCCTGGCGAGGTACGCCAGCCGGGCATGGCTACGGGGCAGCGAACCCTACACGAACGCTGGGTTTTTCTGCCTTGACCGGAGTCATTACACGGCGGCGCAAACCTTGTCCAGCAAGGTGCGCGGAATCGGGACAGGTCCGAACGCCGCGAGGCGCGCGAACAGGAGGTGATATCCAGGTGCCATTAGACCAAAGACTAATGCCGGGTCGCCTAGGGCTGCGGCGACCCGGCGAGCGGATCAGAGTCCGACGTTCCTGAGGCGATTGGCATGCTGCCGATAGACCTGGGTCGGGTCGCTCTCGAACAGGCTGACCAGGCCGAGCAACTGGTTGACTTCGTCCAGATGGTCCATCCGGTAGTTGTCCTTCACCACGCTGCCCAGGTGGCTGGAGCATTGGCCGACCAGACCGTCGTTGGCCTCGCCGAACAGCAGCCCGGTCACCGCCAGGCCGGCGGAGCTCGGGTCGAGCGCATTGGTCAGGGAGCCGGTGCCGCTCATCGAGTAGTAGCGCACCCCGGCTACCGTCTCCGCGCCCTGGCCACAGGCGCTGGCCGGGATCGCCTGCGGGAAGCGCTGGTTGAACCGCGCGGTGCCGGGAGTGTTGAGACTGTTCAGGGCAGCCAGCGCGTCGCCCTTGACCCACTCGCCGCCGTCGACGATGTCGACCACCGAGAACAGCGCCTCCACCGCCGAGGCGATCACCTCGGTGCCGATCGGCCCGAGGAACTCGCTGAAGCCGGTCACCGCGTCGGCTACCGGCGTGCCCTTGTGCGGCGTGCCCATGGTGGTGACCGAGGCCACCAGTTGCGGCGCCACCCCGGCGACGTAGCGCACGGTCATGCCGCCCTGGCTGTGGCCGATCAGGTTGACTTTCTCCGCGCCGGTCAGGGCCAGGACTTCCTCCACCTGCGCCAGTAGCTGTTCGCCGCGCACCTCGTTGCTGTTCACCGGCGACTGCGAGGTGGCGAAGACCTTCGCGCCGTCCTTCTCCAGGGCCGGCACGATAGCGTGCCAGTAGTCCACCGGGCCGACGCTCTTGAAGCCGAACAGACCGTGGGACAGCACGATGGGATAGCGCGTGCGGGTGTAGTCGGTCGCAGCGTGCACGGGAAGGCTGGCGGCCAGCGCTACCAGCGCCGCCGCGAGGAACGTCTTGTTCTTGTTCATCGTCGAGACTCCGTTCGGATTGGACAGGCAGTTGGCAAGGCACGTGCTGAGCGGGCCGGAACCCCAGCCTGACAGCGCCGCCAAAGGCGTCGAGCCGTGCTTAAGTTGGGCTCCCGGCGCACGCCATTACCCCGGGTAACAGCGCCGCCGTTCCCATTCCGCCCGCCGCGCCGCAAGTGCTGTCGGAGAGCTTTCGACGCCTGTCACCCGGGGCCACAGCGGTGCAGCGCAGCGAGCACCTATCCGATCAGCCAGTCCGCCGGCTTGACCGAAATGCCTGGCGGTTCCGGCAAGCGGGCCGCATTCGGCGGCGGCGCAACTTCCTATGGTGAAGCGTCCCTGGCTACCGGAACCGCGCCATGCGCAACCCCTACCCGCCGCTCGCCGCCGCTCCCTATCCGCACCTGCTGGCCCCGCTGGACCTGGGCTTCACCCGTCTGCGCAACCGCGTGGTGATGGGTTCGATGCACACCGGGCTGGAGGATCGTCTGTGGGACTTCGGCAAGCTCGCTGCCTACTACCGCGAGCGCGCCCGGGGCGGCGCCGGGCTGATCGTCACCGGCGGCTTCGCGCCCTGCCGCGAAGGTTGGCTGCTGCCCTTCGGCAGCAGCCTCACCAGCGCCCTGGAGGTGCCCGCCCATCGTCGCCTGACCCAGGCGGTGCATGCCGAGGGCGGCAAGATCCTGCTGCAGATCCTCCACGCCGGGCGCTATGGCTACCACCCGATGGCGGTGTCCGCCTCGCCGTTGAAGTCGCCGATCAGTTGGTTCACCCCGCGCGAACTCTCCGAGCGTGGCATCCGCAAGACCATCCGCGCCTTCGTCCGTTGCGCGCGGCTGGCCAAGGCCGCCGCCTACGACGGCGTGGAAGTGATGGGCAGCGAAGGCTACCTGCTCAACCAGTTCCTCTGCCCGCGCACCAACCGCCGCGACGACCAGTGGGGCGGCCCGCTGGAAAACCGCATGCGCCTGGCGCTGGAGATCGTCCGCGGCATCCGGCGGATCGTCGGCGAACGCTTCATCCTCTGCTATCGCCTGTCGCTGCTCGACCTGGTCGAGGGCGGCAATACCTGGGACGAAGTACGGCGCATCGCCCTGGCCCTGGAGGAAGCCGGCATCACCCTGCTCAACACCGGTATCGGCTGGCACGAGTCGCGCGTGCCGACCATCGTCACCTCGGTGCCGCGCGCGGCCTTCGCCGAGGTCAGCGCACGGCTGCGCCACGAACTGAAGGTGCCGGTGATCGCCAGCAACCGGATCAACACCCCGGAGGTCGCCGAATCCCTGCTCGCCGCCGGCAAGGCCGACCTGGTATCGATGGCCCGGCCGTTGCTGGCCGACCCGCAGTTCGTGGCCAAGGCCGGTGCCGGCCGGGCCGAGGAGATCAACACCTGCATCGCCTGCAACCAGGCCTGCCTCGATCATGCCTTCGCCAACCGCCGCGCCACCTGCCTGGTCAACCCGCGGGCGGCCTTCGAGACCGAGTTGCGCTACCGCAAGGCGCGCACGCAGAAGCGCATCGCGGTGATCGGCGCCGGCCCCGCCGGGCTCTCCGCCGCCTGCGTGGCCGCCGAGCGCGGGCATCGGGTCAGCCTGTTCGAGGCGAGCGGGGAAATCGGCGGGCAGTTCAACCTGGCCAAGCGGATTCCCGGCAAGGAAGAGTTCCGCGAAACCCTGCGCTACTTCCGCGTGCGCCTGGAACGCCTCGGCGTCGACCTGCGCCTCGGCCACCGGGTGCGCCAGGGCGAGCTGGACGGTCAGTTCGACGACGTGGTGGTGGCCACCGGCATCCAGCCACGCCGGCCAAGGATCGACGGCATCGGCGGACCGACCGTACTCAGCTACGTGGACGTGCTGCGCGGCGCGCCGGTGGGCGCGCGGGTCGCCATCGTCGGCGCCGGCGGCATCGGCTTCGACGTCGCCGCCTTCCTCGTCGCCGCACCCAGCGACGGCCAGCCGCGGGCGCTCGGCGAATGGCTCGCGGAATGGGGCGTGGACCTCGACAACAGCCAGCCCGGCGGCCTCCGCGAACCCGCTCCGACGCAGCCGGCGCGCCAGGTCTGGCTGCTCCAGCGCAAGCCCGGCGCCCCCGGCGCGCAGCTCGGCAAGACCAGCGGCTGGGTGCACCGCGCGCACCTCAGGCACAACGCCGTGCGCATGCTCGGCGGGGTGGAGTACCTGAAGATCGACGAACGCGGCTTGTTGATCCGCGTCGACGGCGAGGAACGCTGGCTGGAGGTGGAGAACGTGGTGATCTGCGCCGGCCAGGAGCCGCTGCGCGAGTTGCAGATCAGCCAGGCGGCGGAAAGCCTGCGCTTCCACCTGATCGGCGGGGCGCGGGTGGCGGGGGAACTGGATGCCAAGCGGGCAATTCGCGAGGGGGCCATGCTGGCGGCGCGCTTGTAGGGGGATAACGCCGTTGGCGGCATGGCGGCCGTAGGGCGAACAACCGCTCGCGATTACCCGCCGGGCGGAATCCGAGGGCGTGCGATGGGGCCTCGCGTTTTCCTCCCCCGCCCCCGCTTGGTGCATACTGTGCGACTCCCCGTACCACTCCGGCCCGTCCCTCGCCATGCGCGGGACGCGCTCGCCGTCATCGTTCCAGGAGTCTTGCATGCCCACTCCCCCCTGGTGGCTGTTCGTCCTGCCCCTGCTCGCCGGCGCCTGCCTGCCGCTGCAGGCGGGGATCAACGGCCAGTTGGCCAAGCAGGTGTCCAGCGTCCTCGCCGCGGCACTGATCTCGTTCTTCGTCGGCACCCTCGGGTTGCTCGCCCTGACCCTCTCGCAGCGCGAGTTTCCCGGCCTGGCGGCATTGCGCGGGCTGAGCTGGTGGCACTGGTGCGGCGGTTTCCTCGGCATGTTCTTCATCTTCATCGCCGCCTTCGCCGCGCCGCGCATCGGCGCGCTGATGTTCATGGTGCTGGTGCTCGCCGGCCAGTTGGGCATGGCCGTGAGCCTCGACCACTTCGGTTGGGCCGGCTTCCGCGAGGCACCGATCAGCGCGCTGAAACTGGGCGGGTTGGCACTGATCGGCGCCGGCATCTGGATGATCCGCAAGGGCTGAGTGCGTCTTGCCGCGGACGCGTCGGCCGGCCTATAGTCGGCCTCGGCGTTCTCCACGCCTCCCGTCCGCGGAAAGGGCAGCGCCCAGGCGATCCACCCCACGTATCGCGCATGCGACTCCAGGCCTGATGGCGGACAAGGCTGCAGAGGAGATCGTATGTCCTTTTCCCGCACTCTCGGCGACGGCCGGATCAATCTCGAACAGCAACGCAAGCGCGCCAAGGAGCTGTTGCGCCAGTGGCGCCGCGACCCGGCCAGCCGTACAGGGCTTCCGGGGCAGGAGCCGCGCCTGGCCGACGCCCAGTGGCAGGTGGCGCGCGAACTGGGCTTCGCCAGTTGGCCGCGACTCAAGGCGCATGTCGACGCCATCGCCTTCGCCAGCCGCCACCCCGATCTGGTCGGCGGCGATGAGGCCGCGACCCTGCACCTGCGTTGCGGCAACGACATCGCCCACGGCCTGAAGCTCGCCGGCTTTCGCAGCGACTTCCGGATGTTCGCCGACCCGCTGACCATGGGACCGGTGCCGAACCTGCCGTTGCCCGAGTTCCTCGCCCTGCGCAGCGACTACCTGAGCCGCGCCTTCGACCTCGACCCGGCCGACGCCCAGGCCCGCCAGCGCCAGGAATACGCCGGGCTCGAGCGGCTCGGCGAATACTCGCGGGTGGCGCTCTGGTGCGAGGCGGATGCCTACGACCAGTTGTTCCTGGTCCGGGTGCTGGCAGGAATGCAGACGCCGCCGGAGCATCTGGAACTGATCGAGATCGACCGCGTGCCAGGCGTCGAGCGCTTCGTCGGCATCGGCCAACTGGCGCCTGAGCTGCTCGCCTGGCTATGGACTCGGCGTCGCCCGCTGGACGCCGAAGCCCTGGCGCTGGCCCGCGCGGCCTGGGACGCCTACCGCGATCCGGCGCCACTGCGCTGGGCGCAACTGGCCGCCGCGCCAACCCCGGCGCTACCGTTGCTGGGGCCGGCGCTGCGTCGGCAACTGCATGAACTGCCGGCCCTGCGCGACGGCCTGTCGCTGAGCGAACGGCTGACCCTGGAGATCGTCCGCGACGGCGAGCGGCCGAGCGCCGGCCAGGTCTTCGCCGAGCTGACCGCACGGCGCGAGCCGCTGCCCTATCTCGGCGACCTGATGTTCCGCGTCCTGCTCCGCGCGCTGCTGGAAGAGCCCGGTGCGCTGCTGCGCACGCCGGCGCCGGAACTGCCCTGGGAACGCCAGCCGCTGGCGCTGACCGCTGCGGGCCGCGAGGTCCTGGCCGGGCGGCGCTACCGCCTCGACCTCGGCGCCCCCGAACGCTGGGTCGGCGGCGTACGCCTGCGCGCCGGCACCGCGCACTGGGCTCTGGACGAGCAGGACCGGCCGGTATGGCGGGAGGACCCACGGCACTGACGCTCATCGCCCGGACGAGCGCAACGGGCGCGCAGCCACTATCATTGCGCGCCCGTTTTCCCCGCCCCCGCCCGCCGATGAAGAAGATCCCGCTCGCCGCCGCCGACCCCGACCGCCTGGATACCTGGGTGAAATACCGCGAAGGCCTGTGCGGCGAGTGCAACGCGACCTGCTGCACGCTGCCGGTGGAAGTGCGCATCGACGACCTGATCCGCATGCGACTGGTCGACGAGTTCGAGCGCGAGGAGCCGGCCAAGCGAATCGCCAAGCGACTGGAAAAGGATGGCGTGATCGAGCACTTCAACCACAAGCGCGAGATCTTCACCCTCACCCGCATGGCCAACGGCGACTGCCTGTACCTCGACCGCAAGACCCGCCTGTGCACCATCTATGCCCGCCGCCCGGACACCTGCCGCAACCACCCGCGCATCGGCCCGCGTCCCGGCCACTGCGCCTACCGGCCGAAGTAGCCTCAGCCAGGCGGCGCCACGCCCTGGCATAGCTGGTACTGTCCCACCGGCGGCCGGCAGCGCAAGCGCTGGCGCACCTCGTCGGGCAAGGCGCCGAACGAACGCGAGCGGATCGCCAGCAGGGCGTCGCGACGCAACCAGCCGGCCAGTTCGCTGTCCTCCGCCCGTTGTGCCCGCCCGCCGCTGTAGAACACTGCCGAGTACGGCCGCTTCGGCCAGAACACCAGCGGCCGCTCGCGCCAGCCGGCGTCGCTGGCCAGCAGCGCGGCGGTGGACTTCTGCTCGGCGCGCGAGCCCAGCAGCAGGGAGCCGAGGAACAGCGCGAACAGCAACGGCGTCAGCGCCAGGCAGGCCAGCCCGCCACGCCGCAGCCAGGCGCTGCGCGCCAGCGGCGCGCGCAGCAGGTCGGCGGCGAGCAACGCCAGGGCCGGCAGGCCGGGCAGCACGTAGGTCCAGAGGACGTTGCCGGCGAAGGTGAAGAACAGGCACGGCGCCAGTCCCCAGAACAGCCAGTAGCGCCTGCGCGAGGCGACGCCATCGACCACCTCCCCGCGCTGGCGCCAGCCCAGCCAGAGCAGCAGCGGCAACCAGAGGCTCCAGGGAAACGCGGCGGCCAGCAGGAACAGCCAGACGCTGCCGTAGGGATAGGCGTGGGCATTGCCGTAGCGGTCGCCGTCCCAGCCGGCGGTGACGAAGCGCTGCCAATGCTCGCCGAGCAGGAAGTACTCGAGGAAGCCCGGCGTCTTCAACTCCGCCAGCAGGTACCAGGGCGCCGCCACCAGGAGCATCAGCAGGCTTCCGCGGATCCATGGCAGGCCCCGCCAGAGCGCGCGCCAGCGCCACTCCAGCAAGGCCCACAGGCCGATCGGCAGTCCGGCGAGGATCAGCGTCAGCGGCCCTTTCGCCAGCAGCCCGAGGCCGAGGCCGAGGAACATCAGCCAGCCCTCGCGGCGCCGGATTCCCTCCGCGCCATGCAGGCCCAGCCAGAAGCCGCGCATGGTCAGGACCAGGGCCAGGGCCAGGGCCATGTCGGTCATCACCGCCCCGGAGGCGACGAAGAACAGCGCCGAACTGCCCAGCAGGACGCAGGCGATCCGCGCCTGCCGACGATCTTCGCGAGCCTGCCAGTCCCATACCAGCCACAGCACCAGCACGCCCAGCAACCAGTGCGGCAGGCGGCTGGCGAACTCGTTGGCGCCGAGCAGAAGCTGGCCGCCGGCGCTGAGCCAGAAGGCCAGCGGCGGCTTGCCCCAGAACGGCACGCCGACGTCGTACCAGGGCGTGATCCAGTCGCCCAGTTCGGCCATCTTCCGCGCCACCTCGCCATAGCGGGCCTCAGTGGTGTCCATCAGCGGATAGCTGCCCAGGCTCAGCAGGCGGATGGCGAAGGCCAGGGCGAGCAGGAACCAGGCCAGCGGCCAGCCGCGCAGCGCCCTCACGGATTGGCCCCGCCGACCTGCGCCGGCAGGTAGCGGTCGATCAGGTAGAGCGGGCGGCGCCGCGCTTCCATGGTCATCCGCCCGAGGTATTCGCTACACACGCCGATGGCCAGCAGTTGCAGGCCGCCGATCAGGAACAGCGCGGCGATCACCGGCCAGTGTTCGTGGATCTCCTGCTGGCCGAAGATCCCGGCGAGCAGGGTCGCCAGGGCCGCCAGCAGGCTGAGCAGGCCGAGGTAGCCGGCGACCTTCAGCGGCGCGGTGGAAAACCCGGTGATGCCTTCCAGGGCGAAGTTCCACAGCCGCCAGTAGCGCCACTTGCTGTGGCCGGCGACGCGGGCGGCGCGGCTATAGGCGATATCGACCTGGCGGAAACCGACCCAGGCGAACAGTCCCTTCATGAAGCGATTGCCTTCCGGCAGCTCGCAAAGGGCATCGACCACCCGCCGGTCGAGCAGGCGGAAATCGCCGACGTCGCGCGGGATCGGCACCTCGCTGAGGCGGTTGATCAGCCGGTAGAAGGCGCTCGCCGAGGCGCGCTTCAGCCAGCTTTCACCGGCCCGGCTACGGCGGCGCATGTTGACCATTTCGGCGCCGCCGATCCAGGCGTCGAGCATCTGCGGGATCAGTTCCGGGGGATCCTGCAGGTCGGCATCGATGACGATCACCGCGGCGCCGCGCGACAGCTTGAGCCCGGCGCTCATCGCCTGTTCCTTGCCGAAGTTGCGGGTGAAGCGGGCCACGCCCACCCGGCGGTCGGCGGCCTGTAGCTGGGCGAGGATCGTCGCGCTGCGGTCGGTGCTGCCGTCGTCGACATAGAGCACCTCGCAATCGTCGCCAAGGTCGCCGAGCACGGCGCCGAGGCGCTGGTGGAAGGCTGGCAGCACCGCCTCCTCGTTGAACACCGGCACTACCACGCTGAGCAGGCAGGGGGCCTCGAGCTTCGACGCCAGGGAAGGTTCGATCATCATGAGAAGGTCCAGAGTCGATGAAGGTGATAGGTCGCCAACAGCAGTGCGCCGGTCGCGGCGAGCTGGGCCAGGCGGTAGTCGAGTCCGGCGAGGTCGCCGAGCAGCAACACCAGGACGGCGTTGCCGAGTACGCAAAGCAGGCTGACGGCGAAGAAGCGCGGCAGCGAACGGAACACCGGGCCACGGTGGCGGAAAGTCTTCCGGCGATGCCCCAGGTAGGCAGCCAGAGCCCCGCAGCCTGCTCCCGCCGCGGCGGCCACGGCGGCGCCGACGGCGAAGCCCTCGACCAGGAGGGTCAGCACCAGGTAATGAACGGCGGTGGCACCGGCGCCGACCGAGACGAAACGCCCCAGGAGCATGCATGGCTTCCTCTGGAAACAACCGACGCCGGCATTCTAGGAAGGTGCGCAAAGCCCCGCGGTTAGCGCTGCGCAAGCTTCCTGACAGGTTTTCGCAGGGTTCCCCGCGGCAGGCCTGGAAGCCGCGTCGGACAAGGAATACACGGCAGGCAGAGGTCTGTTACCGGATATGAAAAACGGGTTTTCCGCAGGCCTCGCCGCCGTCGCTATACTGCCCGGCCGATCCGGAGGACCCCATGAGCCTGTTGCGCGATGCCTGGCGCCACGCCCCGACCCACCACAGGGTCTGGGCGCTGGCCGGGCCGATGATTCTGTCGAACGTTTCCGTTCCCCTGGTGCACCTGGTGGACAGCACGGTGGTCGGCCACCTGCCGCACGCCTACCAGCTCGGCGCGGTAGCCGTGGGCGGCAGCCTCTACACCCTGATGGTCGGCGTGCTCGGCTTCCTGCGCATGGGCACCACCGGCTTCGCCGCCCAGGCCGCCGGCCGCGATGATGGCGGCGCGCTGCGCCTGATCCTCGCCCAGGGCCTGGGCATGGCGCTGCTCCTGGCCCTGCTGCTCGGCGCGCTGGCCCTGCCCCTGAGCGGCTGGGCCCTGCAACTGATGCAACCGTCGGCGGAACTGACCGGCGAGGCCCGCGCCTTCTTCCATACCCGCCTGCTCGGCCTGCCGGCGGCCCTGGCCAGCTACGCACTGGTCGGCTGGTTCCTCGGCACGCAGAACGCACGGGCGCCATTGGCGATCCTGTTGACCACCAACCTGAGCAACATCGCCCTGGTGCTCTGGTTCGTCCACGGCCTCGACTGGGGCGTGCAAGGCGCGGCCCGCGCCTCGGTGCTGGCGGAATGGAGCGGCGCCCTGCTCGGCCTGGCCCTGACCCGACGCGACCTGGCCCGGCGCCCCGGGCGGGCGCAGTGGCAACGCCTGCGCCACTGGCTGTCCTGGCTGCCGCTGCTGATGGTCAACCGGGATATCTTCATCCGCAGCCTGGCCCTGCAACTGGTGTTCTTCCTGCTCACCGTACAGGGCACCCGCCTCGGCGACGCCACGGTAGCCGCCAACGCCCTGCTGCTCAACGGCCTGCTCCTGACGTCCTACGCCCTCGACGGTCTCGCCCACGCGGTGGAGGCGCTCTGCGGCCACGCCATCGGCGCCCGCGACCGAACTGCCCTGCGCCGCGCGCTGGTGGTGGCCGGTGGTTGGTCGCTGCTGGCAAGCCTGGCGTTCGCCGCGCTGTTCGCTCTGTTCGGCCACCTGTTCATCGACCTGCAGAGCGACATCGCCGGCGTCCGCGAAGTCGCCTACGCCTATCTGCCGTACCTGGCCTGCCTGCCGCTGCTGGGGATGTGGAGCTATCTGCTCGACGGCCTGTTCATCGGCGCCACCCGCGCCCGCGAGATGCGTAACGCGATGCTCGTCGCGGTGGCCGCCAGCCTGCCCCTCGGCTGGCTGTTGCAGGGGCTGGGCAACCACGGGCTATGGCTGGCGTTCCTCGCCTTCATGCTGCTGCGCGGGCTGGTCCTGGCCGCCTACGGCTGGCGCCTGACCCGCCGCGATGGCTGGTTCGCCGCTCAGGGCGCCGACAGCGGGCGATAGGCGAGCATCAGCGGGACGTCGGCAGCGTGCGCGACCTGTATCAGTTCGCTGGCCAGGCGCCCACCGGGAAACACCAGCAGCAGGTCCGGCGCGGCATCGCCGAGGACGGCCTCGCCATACTCGCGCAGGGCGTTGTCGCTGCCACTGCGCTCCGGATAATCGTAGGCGCGCGAATCCGCGCCACGCTCGCGGCACCAGCGCTCGGCCTCGTCCGGCAGGCCGCTGCCGGCATGCAGCAGGTGGCCGAGCAGCGCCACCGGTTGCAGGCCGTGGCACTGGTCGAGCGCCAGGCACAGGCGTTCGGCGTCCTTGAAATGGCGTCCGGCGCAGATCAGGAGGCGCATGCCGATCCCTCCCCTTGCCCTGGCTCGTCCGGCCGCTTCGCCATCGGATCGATGCCGCTGCGTTCGAGCAGCGGATAGGCCAGGGCGGTGACATGATGGTGGATGCGTCGGTAGTCGCGGAGAATGCGCTGGAACACGTCACCGGACTCCACCCAGGCACCGCGATCGTCGCGCAGGCGACGGAAGCGCTCGCGACTGGCATCGGCCTCCAGTCGCTGCAGCAACTTCTTGCGCGCCACCAGGCGCAGCGCGGCGTCCAGGTCTTCGCGAAGGAACGCGCTGATCGCCAGGTGCAGGCTCTCCTCGATCGCCGCCTGCAACGGCAACATGCGGCCCAGCTCGAACTCGCTGCCGGCGCGGCTGCGCCCGGCCCAGCGCATCGCCAGGGGCAGCAGGCTGTTGGCGACGAGATCGCCGATGTGCTCGATGTTGATGGCGAACAGGAGGATTTCCTGGGCACGATCGGCGTCGCTGTCGCCGAGGCCGTCCTGGCCGAGGTCTGCCAGGTAGGCGCGGATCGCCGCACTCAACTGGTCGAGGGCCTGGTCCTGGCGACGGATTTCCGCCACCACCTTCGCCTCCGGTCGCTGCAACAGGCCGCTGGTGGCGCGCAGCATCAGACTGGCCATGTCGGCCAGCCGCAGGACTTCGCGAGTAGCGTTGGCCAGGCCGATGTTGGCCACCTCCAGCCCGGCTTCGTCGAGGTAGCGCGGCATGCCCGGGTCGTCGGACTGCGCCTCTTCCGGCAACAGGCGCGCGAGCAGCGCCGCAAGCGGTCCGGTGAAGCCGATCGCCAGCAGTGCCAGGGCCAGGTTGAAAGCACTGTGGAACCAGACCGCCGCCGCACCGCCGAGTGCGTTGGCCGGTTGCGCCAGCGCCGTCAGCCAGGGCAGCACCAGCAGGCAACCGAGCAGGCGCACCAGCAGGTTGCCCAACGGCAGGCGCCGCGCCACCCGGCTACCGGCCACCCCCAGCGCCGGCAAGGCGCCGCCGAGGTTGGCACCGAGCACCAGGGCCAGGGCGATGGGCAGCGAGACCAGTCCGGCCTGGGCCAGGGACGCCACCAGCAGTACCACCGCGACACTGGAATGGCAGGCCCAGGTCAGCAGCGCGGCGAGCAGCAGGGCGATCAGCGGATCGCCTTCGAGGCCGTGGATCACCGCGACAAAGGCTGGCGAGGCCTCGATCTGCTGCAGGGAATGGCCGAGCAACGCCAGCGCCAGAAGCATCAGGCCGAGTCCGATCAGGCACTGGCCAAGGCTCTCCAGGCGCGGACCGTCGCCCAGGCGGAACAGCAGCAGGCCGGACAGCAGGGCCAGCGGCGCCAGCAACGAGGTGTCGAAGCTGAGCAGTTGCACCACCAGAGTGGTGCCGACGTTGGCGCCGAGCATCACTGCCAGCGCCGGCGCCAGGCCCAGGGTGCCACTGGCGGTGAAGGACGCTGCCATCAGACTGGTGGCGGTGCTGCTCTGCAGCAGGCCGGTGATGCCGAGCCCGGCGAGCAGGGCCAGCCAGCGGTTGCCCAGGTGGCGGCCGAGCCAGTTGCGCAGCGCAGTGCCGAAACCGCGCAGCACGCCGCTGGAGACCATGTGCGTGCCCCACAACAGAAGGGCCACGGCACCGGCCAGGTTGATCAGGAGGATGGTTCCCAGCATGGCGGAACTCCCGGTTCGGAATGGATCGTGAAGGGAACGGGCTCATTGACCCATGGCCAGCCTGAGCGAGGCACGGTTGAGCGCGCTCGAGCAGTCCAGCAGGTATTTCACTTCGACCTGGCTCAGGCGGCCGCTGGCGTATGCGCGCACGCTGATCACCATCAGCAGGTGCGCGGCCTTCGCCAGCAGCCGTGCTGCCAGGCCACAGAGCGCGCGGCGAGACGCGCCCAGGCATTTGCGTACGACGTTCATGGCTGTTTCCTCGGTGGAGGAGCGTGCCGCAGCGCGGCACGCCCTTGGGCTCAGAAACGCAAGGTCGCTCCCGAGACCAGCCATCGCTCGCGCTCGCCGCGCAGGTGGCCGCCGACCAGCAGGTCGAGGTCCAGCCGTTCGCCCAGGTGCAGCCGCGGTCCGGCCTGCCAGCCGCTGTCGCCGGCCGACTCGCCGAAGCGTTCGGCGATCAGGGTCAACGGCTGGCCGACGCGGTATTCCATGCCCATGCCCCAGTTCCAGCGATGCCGGCGCTCGCCCTCGGCGTAAGCATGCCCCAGGCCGACCCCGGCGTTCAGGCGCAGGGCCTCGAACGGCTGGTAGCTCAGCGGCAGGTTGAAGCCGGCGCCTTCGAAAGCGTGCCGGCGGTCCAGGTAGAGATCCGCCGAGAGCGCCAGGGCCAACGCCAGGCCGAGGTCGTCGCGGGCCAGCAGCGGTGTCTTCAGCTCGGGGCTGAGGCGGCTGTGCCGATCGCCTGCGTCGCCCTCGCGCACCAGCGCCGCGCCGAGTTGCACCGATGGTAGGGCGGAGAAGGTGCAGGCGGGCGACAGCACCGACTGGTAGCGGTTGCCGTGGTGGCGTTCGCGCTGGTGCCAGGCGTCCAGATTGCATTCGCCGACGGGATCGATCTCGCCGTCGTCGACCCGGTAGGCGCCGCCCGCGGCGCGAGCCTCGGACAGCAGCGCCAGCAGCAGGACGCAGGCGAGCGCGGCGGCGACGAAGCCCAGGCGCCAGGACAGGGCGCGTCGCAGCGCGGCCGGCAGCGGTTGGAAAAGGGGCGCCCGCGGGCGCCGGTCGTGCAGGGTCATGATGCGTCTCTCCATGCGTGGGTCCGGTGTGCGTTGCGCGGCGCGGCGAGGCTTGCCGACGCGCCGGGAAAGGCCGGGACGAAGCCCGGCCGATCACTCAGAACCACTGGCCGAAGCGGCGGATGTAGAGGGTCTTCATGGTCTGCGCGGTGACGCAGTAGCAGAGCAGCGTGCCCACCAGCCAAGGGAAGTACTCCCACGGCAGCGGCTGCAGGCCGACCATCGCCCCCAGCGGCGAGAACGGCACGTAGATGCCCAGCGCCATCACCAGCCCGGTCATCAGCATCACCGGCAGCGCCGCGGTGCTCTGGATGAAGGGAATCTTCTGGGTACGCAGCATGTGCACCACCAGGGTCTGCGAGAGCAGGCCCTCGATGAACCAGCCGGACTGGAACAGCGACTGCATTTCCGGGCTGTTGGCGGCGAACACGAACCACATCAGCGCGTAGGTGGTGATGTCGAAGATCGACGAGGTCGGGCCGATCCAGACCATGAAGCGGCCGATGTTCTTCGAGTCCCACTTGCGCGGCTTGGCGAGGAACTCCTTGTCCATCTTGTCCCACGGCAGCGACAGCTGGGAGATGTCGTACATCAGGTTCTGCAGCAGCAGGTGGATCGCCAGCATCGGCAGGAAGGGGATGAAGGCGCTGGCCACCAGTACCGAGAACACGTTGCCGAAGTTGGAGCTGGCAGTCATGTTCAGGTACTTCATGATGTTGCCGAAGGTCTCGCGGCCCTTGATCACGCCCTCCTCCAGGACCATCAGGCTTTTTTCCAGGAGGATGATGTCGGCCGATTCCTTGGCGATGTCGGTGCCGCTGTCCACCGAGATGCCGACATCGGCATCTCGCAGCGCCGGGGCGTCGTTGATGCCGTCGCCGAGGAAGCCGACGGTGTGTCCGTTGCCCTGCAGGGCCTTGAGCACCCGCGACTTCTGCAGCGGCGTCAGCTTGGCGAACACCGTGCGCTCCTCGGCCAGGCGTTGCAGGGTGGCATCGTCCATCAGGTCGATGTCGCGACCGAGCAGCGGCTCGCCGACGTCCAGGCCGACCTCGCGGCAGATCTTCGCGCTGACCACCGGGTTGTCGCCGGTGAGCACCTTCACCGCCACGCCGTTCTCGCGCAACGCGGCGATGGCCGGGCCGGCGGTTTCCTTCGGCGGATCGAGGAAGGTCAGCAGGCCGGCGATCACCAGGTCGCGCTCGTCGCTGGCGCCGTACTGGGCCTGGGACTCCGTGCGCGAGAGGCTGCGGGTGCCGAGCAGGAGCACGCGGAAGCCGTCGCGGTTGTATTGCTCGGCCAGCGCCAGCAGGGCCCGGCGGCGTTCCTCGTCGAGCGGCAGGTCGACGCCGTCCTGGTGCACGCGGGTGGCGATCTCGAGCATTTCCTCGACCGCGCCCTTGCACACCAGCAGGTGTTCGCCGCCCTTGCCCTCGAGGATCACCGAGAGACGCCGACGGACGAAATCGAAGGGCAGTTCGTCGACCTTGTGCCAGGCATCCGGCGGCGTGATGCGCGGGTTCTGTTCGACGAAGGCGACCACCGCGCGGTCCATCAGGTTCTTCATCCCGGACTGGTGGAAGCTGTTCAGCCAGGCCATTTGCAGGACCCGGTCGCAGCGCCGGCCGGCAACGTCGACGTGATGCTCGAGGATGATCCGGTCCTGGGTCAGGGTGCCGGTCTTGTCGGTGCAGAGCACGTCCATGGCGCCGAAGTTCTGGATCGCGTTAAGACGCTTGACCACCACCTTGCGCCGCGACATCGCCACCGCGCCCTTGGCCAGGTTGGCGCTGACGATCATCGGCAGCATTTCCGGGGTCAGGCCGACCGCCACGGCGAGAGCGAACATGAACGCCTCGGTCCAGTCGCCCTTGGTGAAGCCGTTGATCAGCAACACGATCGGCACCATCACCAGCATGAAGCGGATCAGCAGCCAACTGACGCTGTTCACCCCACGGTCGAAGGCGGTCTGCGCCCGCGAACCGACGATGGAACGGGCCAGCGAACCGAAATAGGTGCGCGCACCGGTGGCGACCACCACTGCGGTGGCCGTGCCGCTGACCACGTTGGTGCCCATGAAGCAGATGTTCGGCAGTTCGAGCAGGTCCTGCTGGTCGGCGGCGATCCGCTTGGCGGACTTCTCGCGGACCGCGCCGAGGGTGTCGTATTTCTCCACCGGCAGCGCCTCGCCGGTGAGTACGGCCTGGCTGATGAACAGGTCGCGCGATTCGATCAGGCGGATGTCGGCGGGGATCATGTCGCCGGCGGACAGGCGCACGATGTCGCCGACCACCAGTTCGCCCATGGGGATTTCCCGCAGCTCCCCGCGCATCCCGCGCTCGTCGCGGCGCAGCACGGTGGCGGTGTTCCGCACCATGGCCTTGAGCGCCTCGGCGGCCTTGCCCGAGCGGTATTCCTGCCAGAAGCGCATCAGGCCGCTGACCAGGACCATGCAGAGGACGATGATGACGCCAGTGAGATCGGTTTCCTCACCGTCCTGCAGCGGCAGCCAGAAGTCGGTGAAGAAGCTGATCGCGGAGAGCGTCATCAGCACGTAGATGAAGGGGTTGTTGAACGCCTGCAGCAGTTGCACCAGGACGTGTGGCGGACGGTCGTGGGCCACTTCGTTGGGGCCGTCGGCGTGCAGCCGGGCGGCGGCCTCGGCCTGGTCGAGGCCGTCCTGGCGACCGCGGACGTTGGTGAGGGTGGTTTCCAGGCTGTTCTGCGCTTCGCGGGCGGCGCGCATGGACAGTCGGTCGTTGCGGCGCTCGGTGTCGAGCTGGGTATTGCGTTGGGTCGCTACGCTCATGACTCGGTCTCCTGTCGCGAGCTGCGCGACGGCGACACGAGTCGGTTGCCGGTCAGGTGACAGGCAAAGGCGTGCCGGGTCGCGATGTTCGCGATCGGTGGGAAGAATGTTCGGCTTGTCCGGGTGAGGCCCACTGCGCGCGGCCGCTCAGGCGGCACGCAGCAGGCCGACTTGGTGGTTCGTCCATGGCAGGCTCCTTGTGCGAAGGGTTAGGCAGGAGAAAGCGTCAGCCGCGCATCGGGCGGCGACCGCTCTCAGGGTTCTCTTCGATCTGCGTCTCCAGGCGGCGATACTCCAGGCGACCGCCGGCCGGGTCGACACGCCAGGCGAGGCTCGCAGGATGGCCGTGGCCGGGAAGGATCGCGCCGGGGGACTGCGCGGCGCGCACGCGCATCTTCGCCACGAAGGCGGATACGCCGGGGGATACCGAATTCTCGAAGTTCATGACTCACCTGTACCCGGCGTGCCGGACACGGGTGAGAAGCAGTGGGTCAGCCCAGGATGCCGCTCAACCGACCGACCCGTTGCGGGTTCCGTCGTGCGTTGGTTTGGGTCATCGCACCAGCCGGCATCTGCTGGGCCGGGCGACGACTACTGGGAATACTGTCCATGGCTCTCTTCGTAGGGGGAAAGAAAGTGCCCGGCTCTGCGGGCGGGGGTTTTATAGACCTCTTGCCAGACGAGGTCAACCGAAAAAGCCGTTTCGTTCAGGCTCCTATGGAACATCGGAAAATTCCCGCAGGAGTCCGGCGAAAAGACACCGGCCAAAAGCGCTCAGGCGGAGATCAGTCCCGCCAGCCGTCGCGCCAGCGCCGGCACTTCGGAGGCCGGGTCGAGGCGCAGGCGAAAACGGGTCTGCAGGATGTCCAGCAGTTCCTCGACGTCGCGCAGTTGGCGCTGCAGCGTCTCGCCGTTGCCGGCGCGCTGGCCGAACAGCCCGTCGGCCAGGGTCAGGCGCAGGTCGCCCTCGGTTATGGCGGCCTTCAGGCCCTGGCGGAACACGCTGTGCGGGTGGGTCGAGGTGTACCAGTTGCGCGGGATGTAATCGATCCACAACTGCGGGCGCAGGTCGAAGCGGTACAGCGGCAGCCAGCCGCTGCGACCGCGCACGGCGCTTTCGTAGAGACCGGCGTGCGGGTCGACCAGGCGCACGCAATGCACCTGTCCGGCGTCCGCCTCGTCGCCCGGCAAAGGCAGTGCTCGCGGCGGATTGGCCGAGCCGAAGCCGACATCCACCAGGAACTCGCCCTCCGCCAGGTACAGACGCAGCATCAGATGCGATTGCTGGGTCAGCGGCGCGTCCTCCGGGAGCCCCCAGCGTACCCGTGCCACCAGCAGTTCCAGCTCGTAGCCGAGGGCCAGCAGCAGGCGGGCGAACAGCGAGTTGAGTTCGAAGCAATAACCGCCGCGGCTGCCCTCGACGACCTTGGCGAAAACCTTGTCGGCGTCGATCTCGATGGGGCGGTCGAGCAGCACGTCGAGGTTCTCGAAGGCGACCCGGCGCAGATGCGCGTCGATCAGCCGGTCGAGATTCGCCAGGCTCGGCGGACCGGGATCGTCGATGCCGATATGGTGCAGGTAGGCATGGGTCTGCTCGGGCGTCAGCGGGGTCATGGCGGGCTCCGGAAAATGGCCAGCTCGATTCTAGACGCATTCTCGGGGAATACCGGAAGCGCCGTCAGGCACATTGGCCCGGGGTCTGCTTGACTGTGCCCATCCCACCCCGAGGAGCGCCGCCATGGCCCAGGCAATCGTCGCCTACCTGCACTACCTGTCGATCTTCCTGCTGTTCGCCCTGCTGGTGTTGCAGCACCGCCTGCTGCGCCTGCCGCTGGACCTGGAGCGCGCCCGCAGCCTGGCGGCGATCGACCGCGGCTACGGCCTCTGCGCCCTGGCGGTACTGGCCAGCGGGCTGGCGCGGGTGCTGTGGTACGGCAAGGGTGTCGACTACTACCTGCACAATGGCCTGTTCCACGCCAAGGTCGGGCTATTCGTCCTCGCTGCCCTGGTCTCGCTGTTGCCGACCGTTACCTTCCTTGGCTGGCGCGGCGCCCTCAAGGCCGGCGAAGTGCCGGCGGTGACGCCGGCCCGGGGCCGGCGGGTGGTCATGGCGGTGCGCCTGCAACTGCTCCTGCTGCTGGTCATTCCGTTGCTGGCTACGCTGATGGCGCGCGGCTTCGGCATGCGCGGCTGAGCCCTCAGTTCTGCATGGCCCGGCCATGCACGTCCATCGCCGCCTGGCGCAGCGCCTCGGAGCGGGTCGGATGCGGATGGCAGGTCAGCGCGAGGTCCTCCGCCGAAGCGCTGAACTCCATGGCCACGCAGGCTTCGCCGATCATCTCGCTGACGCCCGGCCCGATCATGTGCACGCCGAGCACCTGGTCGCTGCGGGCATCGGAGAGGATCTTGATGAAGCCTTCGCTCTCGTGGTTGATCTTCGCCCGGCTGTTGGCGCTGAACGGGAAGCGTCCGACCTTGTACTCGCGCCTCGCCGCCTGCAGCTGCTCCTCGCCGAGGCCGACGCTGGCCACTTCCGGCTGGGTGTAGATGACCGACGGAATCACCTCGGCGTTCATCTCCGCCGCATGCCCGGCGATCCGCTCGATGCAGACGATCGCCTCTTCCTCGGCCTTGTGCGCCAGCATCGGTCCCGAGGTCACGTCGCCGATCACCCAGACGCCCGGCGCCGCACTGCGCTGTCCCTGGTTCTCCAGCATGCCGCGACGATCGCTGGCCAGGCCGACCGTCTCCAGCCCCAGTCCTTCGGTATAGGGGCGCCGGCCGATGGCCACCAGCACGTAGTCCGCCTGCAGCGATTCCGTAGCGCCGCCGGCGGCCGGTTGCAGGTCGAGTTCGACACCCTGCTCGCCACTGCGCGCGGCGACCACGCGGGTGCCGAGGCGAAACCGCATGCCCTGGCGGGTCAGGGCGCGCTGGAGGGTCCTTGCGGTTTCCCCATCCAGCCCCGGGCAGATCCGCTCGAGGTACTCCAGCACCGTGACCTGTGCGCCCAGCCGGCGCCAGACCGAACCAAGCTCCAGGCCGATCACGCCGGCGCCGATCACCACCAGGTGGCGAGGCACTTCGGCCAACTCCAGGGCGCCGGTGGAGTCGAGGATGCGCTGGTTGTCCACCGGCACGCCGGGCAGCGGCGCCGGTTCCGAACCGGTGGCGATGACGATGTCGCGCGCCTCCAGTTGCGCGTGGCCGCCGTCGGCAAGGGCCACGCCGACCCGGCCCTCGCCTTGCAAGCGCGCCCAGCCCTTGATCCACTGCACTTTGTGCTTGCGGAAAAGGAATTCGACGCCACGGGTCAGGGCGGCGACGCTCTCGTCCTTCTGCTTCATCATCTGCGCCAGGTCCAATTCCGGGCTGACCCGGATGCCGAGCCGGGCGAACTCGCCGCCGCTCGCCGCGGCGTATAGCTCCGAAGCGTGCAACAGGGCCTTGGACGGCATACAGCCGACGTTCAGGCAAGTCCCGCCGAGGGTTTCGCGACCCTCCACGCAGGCCACCTTCAGGCCTAGCTGGCCGGCGCGAATGGCAGCGTTGTAGCCCCCCGGACCGGCGCCGATCACGATCACGTCATAGCTTTCCATCATCCTGCTCCTCGGTTGTCCCGCCACGGCCCCCTCAGCGTAGGCGACGCCGGCGCAAATAGAGGAAACGCCGCGTAGAGGGACCGAAAGCGATTGTATTTCACTCTTCATACAAAGCTTATATGATGACCGTAATTTTCCTGCAACCCTTTCCCACCACGACAGGAGCACCACCATGGAACAGCCCGGCCGCGAAGACCGCCTGAATGCCTGGATCGCCACCGAGCGGGCCGCCCGCGCCCGCCTCGGCGCCAGCGGAACCCTGGAGCTGGCGCAAGTCGCCGCGCTCTCCCCGCAGGAGTTCTTCGACCGCATCGGCAGCGGCGAGCTGCCCTGCCCGCCCTACGGCGAACTGGTCGACTTCGTTCCCATCGAGTGGTCCGAAGGGCGCTTCCTGTTCCAGGGCACCCCGGACCGCCGCCACTACAATCCGCTGGGTAGCGTGCACGGCGGCTACGCCGCGTCGCTGCTGGATTCCTGCATGGGCTGCGCGATCCATACCCGGCTCCAGGCCGGCCAGGGCTATACCACCACCGACCTGCGGATCAGCTACCTGCGCGCGCTGACCGACAAGGTCGGTCCGGTACGCGCCGAAGGCCGGGTGGTGCACCTCGGCCGCTCGACGGCGGTCGCCGAGGGCCGGTTGTACGATGTCGACGACCGTCTCTACGCCGTCGGCTCGACCACCTGCCTGGTCCTGCACATGGCCGGATGAACGCGGCTTCGCCAGGGAAGGCCGCCAGGCGTTAAGATGACGACCTGCATTCCAAGGTATCGAAGCCATGCGTTATCCCGAAGACCACAAGCAGAAGACCCGCCGGCGTATCGTCGAGGAGGCTGCCCGGCTGTTCCGCCAGGACGGCGTCGGCGCCACCGGGCTGCAACCGCTGATGAAAGCCCTGGGCCTGACCCACGGCGGCTTCTACGCGCACTTCAAGTCCAAGGACGACCTGGTGGAAACCGCGTTGCGGCATGCCGCGGCGCAACTCGACGAAGTCACCGCGCCCCTGGCGGAGGCGGAACGACCGCTGGCGCTGCTGATAGAGCAGTACCTGTCGCCGCGTCACCGCGATAACCCCGGCGCCGGCTGCCCGTTGCCTACCCTGTCGGCGGAACTCGGCCAGCGCGGCACGCCGAGCCCGACCACCGACAGCATCGTGCGCAAGCGCCTGGCGATGATCGAAGCGGCCCTGGAGGGCGAGGACGCAGGCGAGCGCGCCGTGCTGCTGCTCGCTTCGCTGGTCGGCGCGCTGCAACTGTCGCGCAGCGTGCAGGATGAGGCGCTGTCGCAACGGATACTGGAAGCGACGCGCAAGAAGCTGCTGGAGCAGATGGAGCGCTAGGGCCTCAGCCGAGGTAGCGCTCGGCCGGCCGCTGCCGCGACAGATTGGGCGCGAGCCTGGCCCGCGCCGTCATCAGCGCCTGCCAATCGGCCGCATCCGGCAACGACGGGATGGTCACCGCTTCACGCCGATCGAAACCGACCAGCGCCGCCTCCACCAGGTCCTCGACCTCCATCACCATCTCCGCGGGAATCCCGGCGATTCCGGTGCCGCTGCGCTCCCAGATCTCGGTACGGGTGACGCCGGGCAGCACCGCCTGGACGTAAACGCCGCTGCCGGCCAGCTCGTGCTGCAGCGACTGGCTCAGGCTCAGCACGTAGGCCTTGGTCGCGCTATAGACGGCATTGAACAACTCCGGCGCCAGCGCCACCACCGAACCGAGGTTGACGATGGCGCCGCCGCCACGCCGGCGGAACCCCTCCGCCGCACCGGCAGCCAGGCGGGTCAGGGCCACTACGTTGAGGGCGATCATCCGCTCCGCCCGGTCCATGTCGGCATCGGCCAGCGGACCGTTCATCGCCACGCCGGCGTTGTTCACCAGCAACGCGATCGAGGCGTCATCGCGCAACCGTCGCTCGACCCGCAACCTATCGTCGCGCTCGGACAGGTCGGCGCGCAGGATCTCCACCCTGACCCCGTGGGCTTGGCGAAGTCGATCCGCCAGGGCTTCCAGGCGTTGCCGGTCGCGCGCCACCAGCAACAGGTCGTGGCCACGGCGGGCCAAGTGCTCGGCGTAGGTCGCGCCGATTCCGGAAGAGGCGCCGGTGATCAGGGCGACGCCATTGCCAATCTGTTCGTTCATGTGGGTTCTCGCTGGAAAAAGGCCTGACCGCTAACAGCGGCTATTTATATTACACACTTAATATTATGATCGTAATTAAAACCGTCAAGCCTTTATCCGTTCCAACGAGCAGGGAAGGATGAGGAGAACCTTCATGCAACCGTCACGGAAAACGCCAATAAAAGGTCAGGACCCACGCCACCCCGACATGCCCTACCATGGCGTTGTCCATCGCGGGAGGATCATGCGTCATGTATCACGGTGAAAGACTCAATGCCTGGACCCACCTGATCGGTGCGGTCGCCGCCTGCACCGGCGCCGTCTGGCTGACGGTCCAGGCGAGCCTCAACGGCAGTCCATGGAAGATCGTCGGGGTCGGCGTCTACGGCGTCACCCTGACGCTGCTCTACAGCATCTCGACCGCCTACCACAGCGTGCGCGGGCGAGCGAAGGTGGTGATGCGCAAGCTCGACCACCTGTCCATCTACCTGCTGATCGCCGGCAGCTACACGCCTTTCTGCCTGGTCACGCTGCGCGGTCCCTGGGGCTGGACGCTGTTCGGCATCGTCTGGGGCCTGGCGGTGCTCGGCATGCTCCAGGAGATCAAGCCACGCTCCGAGGCGCGGGTGCTGTCGGTGGTGATCTACGCGGTGATGGGCTGGATCGTGCTGATCGCGGTGAAACCGCTGCTCGCCGCCCTCGGCAGCGCCGGCTTCACCTGGCTGGCGGCCGGCGGCGTGCTCTATACCGTAGGGATCGTCTTCTATGCCTATGACCACCGCTTCCGCCACTGGCATGGCATCTGGCACCTGTTCGTGATCGCCGGCAGCCTCCTCCACTTCGTGGCGATCTGGCGCTACGTACTCTAGGCGTGGTCCGGCGCGAAGCAGCGGGGAGCCGGTCGCGCCGGAGGCTCAGCCCTTCTTCGTCCGCGACAGCGCGATGCACGCCACCACGATCAGCACGCCGCCAGCGATGGTCAGCGCGTCCGGCACCTCGCTCCAGAACAGCCAGCCCCAGCCGGCGTTGAAGACGATGCCGATATAGCGGGTCACCGCAACGATGGTCGCGCTCTCGTGACTGAAGGCGCGGGTTAGGAACACCTGGCCGAGCAGCGATACCACCCCGATGGCCAGCAGCAGCCCCCACTCACGCAGCGTCGCCGGCACCACGAAGTCGCTCCACATCAGCGGGATGGCCACCAGGGTGGCCACCGCCAGGAAGTAGAAGACGATCTCGTAGGTATGGTGCCGCGCACTCAGTTGGCGGATCGCCACCGAGGCACCGGCGGCGAACACCGCGCTGAGCAGGCCGACCACGGCGTATACCGAGTAGCTGGAATAGCTGAACGGCTTGACGATCATCAGCGCGCCGAGCACCACCACCAGCAACAGCCAATAGACCGCCCGGGGAATCCGCTCGCCGAGGAACAGCGCGGAGAAGAGGATGACGAAGAACGGCGACATGTGCGCCAGGATGCTCGCGTCCGCCAGCGGGATGTGGGCGATGGCGTAGAAATAGCAGACCAGGTACAGCGCCCCCATCACCCCGCGCACCAGCAGCATCGGCACGCCCTGGCGCGACAGGGCGACACCGGCCTGGCGCATCAGCAGGTAGATCAGCAGGGTACCGATGGCGCTGCGGAAGAACACGATCTCGGCAGCCGGCAGGGTGGCGCTGGCTTCCTTGACCAGGGCGTTCATCACGCTGAAGGTGAAGGACGCCAGCACCGCCAGCAGCACCCCGCTCTTCAGCAGGTCGAGCACCACTGGCGATAGATGGCGTCCGCCGCCGGACGGCTGTCGATCGGATACAGGCTTGGATGGCACTGGCTCGCTCCTTGGCAATCGATGAATCGGGACACGGCGTTCTCGTAGCTCGCCAGCAGGCTGCGCGCCTGCGGCATGGCCAGGTCGAAGTGGGCGGCCAGCGCGACGATCAGCGCCAGCTTGCGGTAGTCCTCCAGCGGCACCCGCGGGAGCCGCCAGAGTCCATCCTCGTCGCGACTGACGCGGCGGAACGGCACGGCGGAAAAGTCGAAGTGGCGACCCTGCTCGTCGGCCGGAGAGAACGGATCGACCAGCAACGCCGCGTAGCGCACGAACAGCAGGTATTCCTGGCGCTCGGCGCCAGCCTCGGCGAAGCCGTCGATGGCCGCGCGCGGCAGCATCGTCTCGTGCACCGGGTAGTTGTCGTCGTTGAGGAACCGCAGCAGGTTCAGCGGCTCGGCGCCCATCCGCCGCAACAGTTCGCTCAGCTCGCACCACAGCCGCCGCATGGCGCCGATTGCCCCGGGGGTGATAGGTCCCTCCGGGTAGAGCTTGTACATGAAACCGGGCGGCCCCTGCTCGGAAAGTATCCGGGCGAGGGCGAACTCGCCGAGAAAGAACGGACTGTGCACGTAGGTGGTGACGTTGCGGCCCTCCGCCGCTTCCGGCGTCGCCAGGGGTACCACCTCCACCCCGCTGCCGGCCAGGACTCGCCGCCAGGTCTCCCGCGCCGGGCAGTCCGGCCGGCTGGAACCCAGGTAGACCCTGCGCTTGACCGCCTTGGTCAGGGCCCGCAGCGGTTGTGTCTCGTCGATCACCTTGGTCGCCGCGTAGTAGCTGGACAGGCTCAGCACGGTCGCCTGGCACCCCGCCGGCAGGGCGCTGCGCACCAGCAGGTTGGCGCCGATGAAGGCGGACACCAGCAGCAGCGTGCGCACCCCGCCGAGTCGCTCCCAGGGCAACCCGCGGACCACGTCCAGGTAACTGTCGGCCGGCACGCAGAGCACCAGGGTCTGCCAATCGTCGCGAAGTTCAGCGGGGTCCTGGTGGAAGACGTCCAACGCGGCGTTGCCGGACAGCCAGCGATGCTGCCCCTGCCCTTCCAATTGCAGGCAGGCGCCGCGCGCCAGGGCCTCGGCGATCCGCTGGCTGCGCCGGCCGGGATGGTTCAGCGCGCCGAGGCGACCGGCACCGTGGCGGCGCAGGTCCAGCGCGACCTGGATCGCCACCGCGCCCAGACCGACCAGCAGGACGTTGCCCAGGCTCTCATCAGCGGCGTTCATCGACCGGCCTTCTCCAGGATCAGGGTGTCGTACAGCGGCTGGCTGACCCGCTCCGCGCAAACCTGCCAGCCCTCCAGTTCGGCCGGCTCAACCGGGTAGTTGAACAGTCCCTTGATGCCGCTGCCGTGACGCAGCAGGACCTTGGCGTCGGCGCGCATGACCTGGCGGATCTGCGCCAGTACCGCGCTTTTCTGCTGCACCAGCGAAGCGATCAGGAAATGCGTGGCATCGCGGGAAAACGCCAGTTCCGCCGGCGGCAGCGAGGAAAACTGCATGCGCGCCTCCAGCCCCTGGCAGCGGGCGATCTCGCGGGCATAGCCCAGGGCCTCTTCGTCGATGTCCAGGCAGCACAAATGTGCGCCGACCTCCCGCGCCAGCACCAGGGCCGAGGTCGGCAGGGCACCGGAGCCGACGAACAGGACCCGTGCATCGGCATCTATCCCGGCGCTGTCGAGTTCGCCGCGGATGGATTCCAGCAGGCTACCCAGGTAGCGGCCCATCTCGCCGGGTTCATGTAGCACGCCCTGGCAAAGGTGCTTCTCCAGTTCGCAGAGGGCCTGCACCGCCGCGTCGCGCAGGCGCAGGCCGAGCGCCTGCAACGCAGGGTCGTCCGAATCGGCCTGCCACTGCGCCCGGCTGCAATCCTCCCCGATCAGTCCGCTCAGACGGTCGAGCTTGCGCCTGAGGATCTCGTAGCAGCCGCAACACTCGCGGGCATAGACGGTGAGCAGGCGAATCTCGCATTCCAGTTCGCGGAGGGTTTCCAGCAGCGGTGTGCGTCCTTGCATGGCATGGCTTCCTGGCGGCGGTAGAGGGCTCAGTAGTTCAGGGTCAGGCTCATGGTCAGGTTGCGCGGCTCGCCGGGGGCGACCCAGACGTTGTTATAGGAACGCTCGTAGTAGCGACGATCGAAGAGGTTGTTGACGTTCACCCCGAGGGTCGCATTGCTCGCCAGCGGATAGTGCGCGAGCAGGTCGACGGTGGTGTAGGCCGGCAGTTCGAAGCCGCTGTCGCTGCTGTCGCCGGCGCGCTCGCCGACATAGTTGACCGCCGCGCCGGCGTCGGCGCCGTGCAGCCAGCCTTCGCGGAACTCGTAGACGCCCATCAGGCTGCCGCTGTGCTTCGGCACGTTGAGCAGGCGGCTGCCACGGGCGATGTTCTCGTCCTTGGTCACTTCGGCGTCGATATAGGCGTAGGCGCCGATCAGCCGCAACTGCTCGGTGAGCTGGCCGCTGAACTGCAGGTCGAAGCCCTGGCTGCGCGCCTCGCCGGCGGTCTGCTGGTAACCGGGATTGCTCGGGTCGGCGGTGAGCACGTTCTTCTTTTTCAGGTGGAACGCGGCGAGGGTCATGCCCAGCCGGCCATCGAGCAGGTCGAGCTTCACCCCCGCCTCGTAGCCGCGCCCCTCCTCCGGGTCGAAGGCCTTGCCGGCCATGTCGGTACCGCCGTTGGGCTTGAAGGATTTCGAGGCGTTGGCGAACAGGCCGACCTCCGGGGTCGCCTGGTACAACACGCCGATGCGCGGGGTGGCGGCACGCTGGGTCTGCTGCGAGCTGGTGTCGCGGAAGCGGCCATTGTTCAGGCGCGTGGCGTTCATGTCCTGGCGGTAGCGGTCGAAGCGCACGCCGAGCAGGCCGCGCCATTTCTCGTTGAACTCGATCTGGTCCTGCAGGTTGAGGGCCATCGCGTCGACTTCCTCGTGGTTGCGGTCGTCGCGTCCGAAGGGTGGTTTCGGCTGGCCGTAGACCGGCCGGCGGATGTCGATGGCATAGGGGTTGCGCGACGGGATGCTACGCAGGATCAGTTCGTCGTTGTGGTAGCGCTCGTACTCCAGGCCCATCAGCAACTGGTGGCGGATCGAGCCGGTATGGAGGTCGCCGAGCAGGTCGAGCTGGGTGATGCTGTCGTGCCACTCGAAGTCGCGGTAGCGGTACTCCCGGCGCAGGGTGTAGCCGTCGGCGGCGAGGCTGGAGTTCTCCGAGGCGTAGCCGTCCAGGTGGCCATGCTTGTAGTGGCTGGCCAGGCGCAGGCTCCACTGCTCGTTGAGGTGATGGCGCAGGGTGGCCTGGAGGGTTTCGTTGTTGTTGTCGATCTTGCCGTCGTCCGGTTCGCCGAAGAACCGCGAGCGCGGCAGGCTGCCCAGGTGGTTGTGCGGCGCCACGGTGCCGCGGTCGAAGACCTGGCGGTTGCGCACCACCTCGGCTTCCACCAGCAACGAGGTGTCCGGGTCCAGTTGCCAGCTGAACGATGGCGCCACCAGCAGGCGCTGGCCGTCGGCGTAGTCGCGGAAGCCCTTGCTGTCCTCCACCGCCAGGTTCATCCGGTAGAGCAGGTCGCCCTCTTCGTCCAGCGGCGTGTTCAGGTCCAGGGTCGAGCGGTAGCGGTCCCAGCTGCCGGCGCTGGCATGCAAGCGGGCGAAGCGCTCGGCCTGGGGCTTCTTGGTCACCAGGTTCACCGTGCCGCCGGGATCGCCGCGCCCGTACAGGCTGGAGGCCGGTCCCTTGAGGATTTCCACGCGCTCGATGGTGGCGCTGTCCGGGGCGTTCATATAGCCGCGGTTGGCGCTGAAGCCGTCGCGGTAGAACTCCGAAGTGGTGAAGCCACGGACGTTGTACTCGAACATCGTCAGGCCGCCGAAGTTGTTCTGCCGCGAGACCCCGCCGGCGAAGTCCAGCGCCCGTTCGATACGAGCGCTGTCAAGGTCGTCGAGCACCTGGCGCGGCACCACGCTGATGGCTTGCGGGATGTCCTCGATACGGGTGTCGGTGCGCGTCGCGCTGGCCGACCGATTGGCCCGGTAGCCCTGCACCGGGCCCTCCGCGCGCTCCGCTTCGGCGGTGACAGTGAGGACCTCAAGCTCTGCGGGACTTTCCGTTTCCGCCCAGAGCGCCGGACTGCTGCAACCGAGGCCGACACCGAGGACAAGCGACACACTGACTCTCATGGGAAATCGCACCAGAAAAGAAATGATATACTATAACGCTACCAGTTCGATTCCGGCCTCGCAATACAATGCCCGGCTCTATCTCGCTTCTCGCAGCCAGGCTGTGATACTCATCCCTCTTTTCCGACGACCAGCCCAGCCATGCCCAACTCCATCTCCAATTCCTCCCGCCTGCACAGCATCGACGCCCTGCGCGGCCTGGTGATGCTGTTCATGCTGCTCGACCATGTCCGCGAGACCTTTTTCCTGCACCGCCAGGTCGGCGACCCGATGGACGTCGCCAGCACCGAGCCGGCGCTGTTCCTCAGCCGCACCCTGGCGCACCTGTGCGCGCCGGTGTTCGTCTTCCTCACCGGCCTGTCGGCATTCCTCTACGGCGAGAAGCACCAGGGACGCCGGGCGGTCTCGGCGTTCCTGTTCAAGCGCGGGTTGTTCCTGGTGGCGCTGGAACTGACCCTGGTGAACTTCGCCTGGACCTTCCAGTTGCCGCCGACGGTGATCTACCTCCAGGTGATCTGGGCGATCGGCCTGAGCATGCTCGCCCTGGCCGCCCTGCTCTGGTTGCCGCGCCCTCTGCTCGCGGCGCTCGGCGTGCTGCTGGTGGCCGGCCACAACCTGCTCGATCCGCTGCATTTCGCTCCCGGCTCGGCCTGGCACCTGCCGTGGGCGGTGCTCCACGACCGCGGCTGGATCGAAGCGGGCGACGCCCTGCGCCTGCGCACCTCCTACCCCCTGCTGCCGTGGATCGGTGTGATCGCCCTGGGCTATGCCGCAGGCAACTGGTTCAGCGGCGCCACGCCGGCGACCACGCGCCGACGCTACCTGCTGGCGGGCGGTGGCGGGCTGCTGCTCGGCTTCATCCTGCTGCGCCTGCTCAACGGCTATGGCGAGAAACCCTGGGCCTTCGGCGAGACGCCGGCGATCACCCTGATGGGCTTCTTCAACGTCACCAAGTATCCGCCGTCGCTGCTGTTCCTCGCCCTCACCCTGGGAATCGGCCTGCTGCTCCTGGCCTGGTTCGAACGCCTGGACTGGAGCGGTCGCGGCAAGGCCCTGGTGGCGTTCGGCGGAGCGCCGATGTTCTTCTACCTGCTGCATCTCTACCTACTGAAGCTGCTGTACCTGCTGGCGCTGGCGATCTGGGGCGCCAACCGGGGCGACTACTTCGGTTTCTCCTCGGTGCCGGCGCTATGGCTGTGCAGCATCCTGCTGGCCGTGGCGCTGTACCCGGCGGTGAACTGGTTCGCCGGTTTCAAGGCGCGGCGGCGGGATATCGCCTGGTTGAAGTACTTCTGAGGCGCGGAGCATCCAGGAGCCGCTGAAAAAGTCCGGCCCTTCCCCCCACGGGTAGGACGAATGACGCGAAGCGTTATCCGCCGGACACAGCAGGCAACCACGCCGACGTCCACCGCCGGCAGGGAAGCGGAAATGAAGGGGTTGCGCGGAATTCCCACATAACGAGCAGGATCTGAAACGAAATGGCCGGCGGGCGCCTCGCGCCAGCCGGCCATTGCCTGGTTCGCTTCCCGTCGCCGACGGGCTAGCCAGTCAGGACAGGTACGCCGAGCGGGTCAGCCCCAGGCGCAGCGCATCCAGGTACTGGTTGCGCTCGCGGGCGGTGAGCTTGGCCCCGGCGACCTTGTCGCGGTAGAGGGTCATCAGTTCCTCCGGCGACAGGTGCACGTAGCGCAGCATGTCCTCGATGGTGTCGTGGGTCTCGATGCCGGCGTGATAGATGCCGCCGTCTGCGCGCTGGTAGACGTTCACCGAGTCGGTGTCGCCGAACAGGTTGTGCATGTCGCCGAGGATCTCCTGGTAGGCGCCGACCAGGAACACCCCGATCAGGTAGTCCTCGCCCTCCTTCACCTCGTGCACCGGCAGGCTGGTCTCGATGCTCTGCTCGTCGACGTACTGGGTGATCTTGCCGTCGGAGTCGCAGGTCAGGTCCTGCAGTACCGCGCGCCGATCCGGCTCCTCGCCCAGTCGGTGCAGCGGCAGGATCGGCAGCACCTGGCCGATGGCCCAGGTATCCGGCAGGCTCTGGAACACCGAGAAGTTGCAGATGTACTTGTCGGCGAGCTTGTCGTTGAGTTCGTCGAGGACCTGCCGGTGGGAGCGCTGGCGGGCCTTGAGCTGGTTGTGCAGGCGCCGGCAGATAGCGAAGTAGCACTGCTCGGCGAGGGCTTTCTGCGCCAGGCTGATCTTGCCGTCGGCATACTGCGCGGCGGCGTCGCCGATGTAGTGGGTGGCGCGCCAGTAGGTCTCGGTGACCATCTCGGCATCGGTCGGGCCGAGCAGTTCGGCCAGCCAGCGGACGATCTCCGGCTGCTCGTCGAGATCGACGATCTTCGGCACGTCGTCGTTGTGCCGCTCGACGTCGGTGACCTGGGTGATCAGCACCGCATGGTGCGCGGTCAGCGCCCGGCCGCTCTCCGAGAAGATGTGCGGATGCGGCAGGCCCTGGGCGTCGCAGAACTCCTTGAGCATGCCGACCACCACGCCGGCATAGTCATCGATGTCGTAGTTGATCGAGCTGGCGTTGCGCGAATGGGTGCCGTCGTAGTCGACGCCGAGGCCACCGCCAACGTCGATGTGATCCACCGGCAGGCCGAGCGCGCGCAGCTCGCCGTAGTAGCGGATGGCTTCCTTGAAGCCGTGCTGGTAGTCGGCCAGGTTGGCGATCTGCGAGCCCATGTGGAAATGCAGCAGGCGCACGCCCTGGTCGAGACCGGCCTGGCGGAAGCGCTCGACCACCGACAGCAGCTGGGCGGCGGAAAGGCCGAACTTGGCCTTCTCGCCACCGGTGTCTGCCCACTTCGACGAAGCCAGCGAGGACAGCCGCACGCGCAGGCCGACCTGGGGCTGCACGCCGACGTTGGCGGCCTCCTCGATCACCAGCTGCACCTCGGATTCCTTCTCGATCACGATGAACACGTTGTGCCCGAGCTTCTGCCCCATCAGCGCCAGCTTGATGAACTCGCGGTCCTTGTAGCCGTTGCAGACGATGGTGCCGCCCTTCGGGGCCAGCGCCAGCACCGCCATGAGTTCCGGCTTGGAGCCTGCCTCCAGGCCGATGGAGACGTTCTCGGTGGCGATGATGTTCTCCACCACCGCTTCCTGCTGGTTGACCTTGATCGGATACAGCGCGGTATAGCGGCTCTGGTATTCGAGGCGCTCGATGTTCGCGTCGAAGGCGCCGGTGAGCTTGCGCACGCGGTCCTGCAGGATATCCGGGAAGCGCACCAGCAGCGGCAGGCTCAGGCCCGCCTCGCGCAACTGGCCGACCAGCTCGTAGAGATCGATGGGCGTCGAGTCGGCGCCCTGCGGACGCACTTCGACATTGCCGCCATCGTTGATGGCGAAATAACCCGCACCCCAGTGGCGGATGCCGTATACGCCGCGGCTGTCGGCCACGGTCCAGTTGCTGCCATCGTCTTTGCGAGTCCGTCGAGCGGCCATGCGCGGTGATCTCCTCAATGTTCGGGGTCGGGCGGGCGCCGGGATCTCCGGATGGCCCTGGGCCGGCACGCCTGTGGTGGAGGCTAGCCGGAGGATGTGACGTTGCCGTGTTGACCGCCACACTGGGCGGTAGTTTAGGAAAGCCGAGGAAATCCGCTCATGCGGGTATCCGCAGTCTCCCATCTAGGGAAAGGGCTGGCGCGGCCTTCGCGGTGCCGGACCTGCCCGCTCTCTGCAGGGGAGAATGCGGTCAGCCGCCGGACTTCTTCGCCTTGAAACCGCGCTTGAGGAGTTCGTCGATCAGCAGTTCGACATGCTCGCCCTGGATCTCCACCACGCCGTCCTTGAGACTGCCGCCAGTGCCGCAGCGCCGCTTCAGCGCGCTGGCCAGCTCCTTGAGCGCATCGCCGGCGAGCGGCAGGCCACTGATGGTGGTCACCGTCTTGCCGCCGCGGCCCTTGGTCTCGCGGCGCACGCGCGCGATCCCGTCGCCGGCAGGCGCTACGGCCTGCCCGCAGATGCAGGCGTCTTTGGGTTGCTGGCAGTCCGGGCAATGCCGGCCGCCATCCGTGGAATACACCAGCCCGCCGAGGGCGGACAGGGACGAAGCTTTTTTGACCACCGGGCGTTTCCCCCAGAATGGCCTCGACGGGCCAGGTCAACAACGATGGCCGGCGGGAGCCGACCGCGACGCCCCACTCAGGCAGGGGCTGCGCAGGGGCGGCATGGGGACCGCCCGAAAAGGTCGCGCAATTTAGCAGCATTGCGAGCAAATGCTAAGAGCGAAAATGCGCCATTGATCGGTGAAATGGCGACATCCGCGGCTCAGGCATCCAGGTACAGGCGCAACGCCTGCAGGGAATCGGGGCAGTACGGCAGGCTGCGAGCCTCTTCCAGCGCCAGTTCGGGACGGATGAAGCGGGCTTCGGAGATTTCCTCCGCCTGCAGACGCAAGGGCGCATCGGAGACGGCGGAAAACACCGCGCACCAGAGCCGGTTGCCCGGTTCGTCGAAGAAGAAGCGGCCATGTTCGCGCAGGACCGCGTCGCGGATTCCCAGCTCTTCCTCCAGTTCGCGGGCGGCGGAGTCGGCGTAGGGCTCGCCGGCCTGGACCATGCCGCCGGCGGCGAGGTCCCAGTACCCCGGATAGACCGCCTTGCTCAGGGTCCGGCGCTGCACGCACAGCTCGCCGGCGGAGTTGAACAGCAGGATGAAGGTGCCGCGACCGATCAGCCCGCGCTCGCGCAGATCCGCGCGCGGCAGGCTACCGAGCGGGCGGTCCTGCTCGTCGACCCAGGCGATGAGTTCGGCGTCGGAGGCGGCCCGGTGGGCCACCTCTTCGGCGCTGATCGGCGCGGCCATGGGTCAGCCCTGGGAAAGCAGCTGGCGCAGGTCGATCACCGCGGCGTTGGCGCGGGAAATGTAGTTGGCCATCACCAGCGAGTGGTTGGCCAGGATGCCGTAGCCGCTGCCGTTCAGCACCATCGGGCTCCACAGCGGCTCCTGCGCGGCCTCCAGCTCGCGGATGATCTGCCGCACGCTGACCGTGGCGTTCTTCTTCGCCAGCACGTCGGCGAAGTCGACCTCGATGGCGCGCAGCAGGTGCGACAGCGCCCAGGCCTGGCCACGGGCCTCGTAGAAGACGTTGTCGATCTGCAGCCAGGGGGTTTCCTGGACCACTTCCTCGACCTTGGGCGCCTCGCCCGGCTGTACTTCTTCGGGGTTCTTGATGTTGGTGTTCAGCTTGACCCGGCCGACACTCGCCGACAGGCGCTGGGACAGCGAGCCCAGGCGGGTGGCGACGTCGCCCAGCCAGTTGTTCAGGTTGTCGGCGCGGGCATAGAACTGCGCGTTGGGCTGGTTCGGGTCGGACAGGCGGGCCAGGTAGCGGTCCAGCGACTTGATGCCTTCCTGGTACTCCGACTCGGACGCCGGCAGCGCCCAGCTCTTGTTGTCGAAGTTGAAGCGCGGCTCGGCGCGAGCCAGGTCGGCGTCCTCGGTGGACTGCGACTGCGAACGGGCGAAATCCTTGCGCAGCGCCCGGCTGATGTCACGCACCTGGACCAGCACGCCATACTCCCAGCTGGGCATGTTGTCCATCCAGATGCCCGGCGGGAAGATGTCGTTGGAGATGTAGCCGCCCGGCTTGGTCAGCAGGGTGTCGACCACTTCCTTGAGGGTCTCCACCGTGGTGTAGCCGGTGACCATCTGCCGCCCGGCGCGCTCGGCGGCGGCCTGGGCGTCCTGCTGCACGGGGAACAGGTCGGGTTCCTGGCTCCAGTACCAGCCGACCAGCATCGCCACCAGCAGGTAGACGCCCAGCAGGCCTCCCACCACGCGCACCAGCCAGGGGCCGCCGAAGTAGGTACGCACATCATCCACGGAATTGTCCACGCGATCGCGCATGGTCCCACGACGCTTCTTCCAGTCCAGCATGGCAAGGGTCCTTAAAACAGCTCGATAGATGGGGGATTGGACCATGGCGAACGCGTTCCGTGCCAAGCGCCAACCCTTCCAGGACGCCGAAAACCTCGGCATCGTCGGCTTTCAGCGTAGTGGAAGCCGGTTTTGTGCCGGAATGCTCAGTGAGAATTTTCCGAAACAGGCATAAGCATGCCGTAGTCCGTCGCACAAAGGCACCCACCAACAGGTGGGGATGACATTTGGAAAAGAAAAGGCTCCTCTCGTCAGCCGCCCAACGGCCGCTGGCTTTCATGGCGATAGGTGATAGCATAGAGCCATCATTCGCAGCGACGCTCTGCCGCGAAGACCACGAAAGAAGCGCGTCATGATGACCGAGCACGATGACCCGACCCTGGACCGCCTGAAGCACCACTTCGCCCAGCGAGTGATCAACCAGGCGCGCCAGGTTCTGGAGGTCTGGCAACGCCTGACCCGCGCGGAGTGGAACAGCGACGGCATGGAAGAACTGGCCGACGCCACCCTGCGCCTGCAGCGCTACGCCGAACGCTTCGAGCAAGCCGAGCATGCCCAGCTGGCCGGTGCCATCGACCGTACCCTGGACGTCGTCGAGGCCAACCGCGGCCGGCTTTCCAGCGAGTCGATCAGCGAACTCAACCAGTTGATGCAGCGCCTGTCGCGCACCGGCCTGCGGCATGGCGACCAGCTCGAGCACACCGTCCTGCCGCCATTGCGCAAACCGGTCTACCTGGCACTGAAGGACCGCGAACGCGCCGAGCGCCTGGCCCAGCAACTGGAGTTCTTCGGTCTGCAGGCGCTGAGCTGCGAGACCGCCGACGCCTTCCGCGCCAGCATGCGCGAACGCTACCCGGCGGCGATCGTCATGGAAGTCGACTTCGCCGGCCCCGACATGGGCCTGCGACTGGCCAGCGAGGCCCAGGCCGGCCTCGAACACAAGCTGCCGGTGCTGTTCTTCAGCGACAGCGAGACCGACACCCCGACCCGCCTGGCCGCAGCCCGCGCCGGCGGCCAGGAATTCTTCACCGGCACCCTGGACGCCTCCAGCGTGCTGGAAAAGATCGAGACCCTCAGCCGCCTGAGCTTCTACGAACCCTACCGGGTACTGATCGTCGACGACTCCCGGGCCCAGGCGCTGCACACCGAGATGGTCCTCAACAGCGCCGGGATCATCACCCGCGCGCTCACCGAGCCGCTGTCGGTGATGGCCGAGCTGAGCGACTTCCAGCCCGACCTGATCATCCTCGACATGTACATGCCCGAGTGCCTGGGCACCGAGTTGGCCAAGGTGATCCGCCAGCACGAACGCCACGTCAGCGTGCCGATCATCTACCTGTCCGCCGAGGACGACCTGGACAAGCAGCTGGACGCCATGAGCGAAGGCGGCGACGACTTCCTCACCAAGCCGATCCGCCCGCGCCACCTGATCGCCACCGTGCGCACCCGCGCCAGCCGCGCGCGCAGCCTGAAGGCGCGGATGGTGCGCGACAGCCTGACCGGCCTGTACAACCACACCCATACCCTGCAACTGCTCGAGGACGCCCGCCTGCGCGCGCGTCGCGATGGCCGTCCGCTGAGCTTCGCGATGCTCGACATCGACCACTTCAAGCAGGTCAACGACCGTTTCGGCCACCCCATGGGCGACCGGGTGATCAAGGGCCTGGCGCTGTTTCTCAAGCAGCGCCTGCGCAAGACCGACCACATCGGCCGCTATGGCGGCGAGGAGTTCGCCGTGGTCCTTCCGGACACCGATCTGGACGCCGCGCGCCTGGTGCTCGACGAGATTCGCCAGCGCTTCGCCGAGATCCACTACCCGGCGCAACCGACCGACCTGCGCTGCACCTTCAGTTGCGGCATCGCCGAGCTGACCCCGGACCTCGATATCAAGAGCATGGCCAAGCAGGCCGACGAAGCGCTGTACCGGGCCAAGCACGGCGGACGCAACCGGATCGAGGTATATCGTCCCGACGCCCGGTAATGGCTCTTTGTCATCACCCGGTAACCAAACGGAAATAACCTGCGGTCTCGCCGCTCCGTAGTCGGACGAGACCCGCCATGCGCCTCAAGCAACTCACCAATCTCAACACCCTGCTCCTGCTCACCGTCTGCCTCGCCCTGGGAATCACCCTGTGGTGGTCGCAACGCGCCATGGAGCGCCCGTTCCAGTTGCTCGACCAGTACCTGGAGCTGTCGCAGCGCTTCGACGAACAGGTCGCGCGCAACGTCCGCCAGTACCTCGGCAGCGGCGACGCCGTACGCCAGCAGGCCGCGCTGCAGGCCCTGGAAAGCCTCGCCGAGGCCTTGCCGGAGCTACCGCCGGACCTCGCCCGGACCCTCGCGCCAAGCCTCGCGGAGTTGCGCGAATTCAGCGCCGGCGACCTGCTCGCCGCCGGCAAGCTCGCCGGCGACCCGCAGGGCCTGCTGCTACAGGCCGAGCGCGACCTCGCCGGCAACCTGGAACAATGGTCCGCCTACCTGGACGCCGCGACGGAGCAGCCCCAGGCCGGCGCCTACCGCACCCCGCTGCTGCTCGCCAGCCTGCACCTGACCCGCCTCAGCCTGGCCCGCGCCAAGCTGGTGGAAAGCGCCAACCCGGCCCTGGCCGGCGACGTCGAGCGCGAACTGGCCAACCTGCGCGAGCAGGCCGGGCGGATCGAGGCCTTGCCGTTGCTCGGCGTGCTCGAGGAGCAACGCTCGGCCAGCGACGACTTCGCCGCCATGATGGGGCTGGCCGGCGACGCCGAGGCTGGCGCCGGCAATGCCGAAGACCGCGGCGTGGCGCTGCGGCGCGAACTCGCCAGCCTGCTGCAACGCTATCCGGACGAGTTGCGCCGCACCCGCGACCTGATCGAGCGTCGCCAGCAACTGTCCGCCGACACCGGCGCCAGACTGGACGCGGTGCGCCAGGCCCTGGCCACCCTGGAGCCGCAGGTGCGCGGCGAGCGCCAGCGCCTGCAAAGCCAGGTACGCCTGATCCAGGGTGGGATGATCGCCCTGATCCTGCTCATCGCCCTCGCCATCGACAGCCTGCAAAGGCGCCTGGCACGGGTCCTCGGGCAACTGGTGCCGGCGCTCTCGGCCTGGGCCGACGGCGACTTCTCACGCCCCATATCCCTGCGTACCCGCACCGAGGACCTGCGCAACCTGGAAGATTCGCTGAACCGCCTGCGCAGCTTCCTCGCCGAGCTGGTCGGCGCGATCCACCGCCGCGCCGAACAGGTCGCCGGCAGCAGCCAGACCCTGGCCGAGGTCAGCAGCGGCCTGCATGCCGGGGTCGAGCGCCAGGCCGGCGATACCGGGCAGATCCGCGACGCCCTCGGCGACATGGAAGCGGCGATCCAGCAGGTCGCCGGAGACGCCAGCCAGACCGCCGACGCCAGTCGCAGCGCAGGCCAGGCAGTGGAGCACGGCCAGCGGGTGATCGGCGAGAGCCTGGGCGGCCTGCGCGAGCTGGTCGACGAGGTGCAGGGCAACGCCCAGTCGATCGAGCGCCTGGCCGAGGAGTCGGCGACCATCGGCAGCGTGCTGACGGTGATCCGCTCGATCGCCGAACAGACCAACCTGCTCGCCCTCAATGCCGCCATCGAGGCCGCCCGCGCCGGCGACCAGGGCCGCGGCTTCGCCGTGGTCGCCGAGGAAGTCCGCTCGCTGGCCCAGCGCACCGCCGGCGCCACCGAGGAGATCCAGCAGCTCATCGGCCGCCTGCAACAGGCCGCGCGGCAATCGGTGGAGGCCATGCGCAGCCAGGTCGAGCATGCCGAACGCACCGCCGAACAGGCCGGCGCGGCGGAGGGCGCGCTGGACGAAGTGGTCGCCGCGATCCATACCATCGGCGTGATGGCCGAACGCATCGCCGAAGGCTCGACCCAGCAGAGCCAGGCGGTCGGCGAGATTCGCTCGCACAGCGAACGCATCCACGCCCTGGGCGGGGAAAACCTGCGGCTGATCGGCCATAGCCGCGAACAGGGCGAGCAACTGCGGCAACTGGGCGGCGACCTGCGCACCACGGTGCAGGCCTTCCGCCTGTGACCCTGCGGCGACGTGCCGCAAGGCGCCAGAGGAACCGTCTGGCTTCGGACCGGTCGGATACCGCTCAGCGGAACCGGGGCAGGACCTGATCAGCCGCACGGGGCTCGATCGGGCCCGGCTTTCCGCTATCATTCCGGCTTTTGATCCGACGAGATATCCATGCGCCGCCTGCTGACCCTGATCCTCCTGCTGGTCGCCCTGCCCGCCGGCGCGGGCCTGTTCGACAGCCGTCCCGGCGCCTCCCTCGGCGGCGGCCTCGATGGCGGCGACTTCCTCAAGGTCGACCAGGCGTTCAAGCCCAGCGTCGAGCGCAGCGACGCGCAGCACGTGCTGCTGCGCTTCGTCAACGCCGAGGGCTACTACCTTTACCGCCACCGCTTCCAGTTCAAGGTCGAGCCAGCCCAGGTCAGCCTCGGCCAGGTGCAGCTGCCGGCGGGCAAGCAGCACCACGACGAGTACTTCGGCGATACCGAGGTCTACTACAACATCGTCGACCTGGAGATTCCCCTGAACAACCCGGCCCGGCAGCCCTATACCCTGGTGGTGACCTACCAGGGCTGCGCCGACAAGGGCCTCTGCTACCCCCCGGAAACCAGGCGCTTCGACATCGACGGCGGTGCCGCGACGCCAGCCACGAACGACGCGGCCAGCAAGGACCCGCTCGAACACAAGGGCAAGCGCAGCCTGCTGTTCTTCTTCCTCGCCGGCCTGACCCTGACCTTCACCCCCTGCGTGCTGCCGATGCTGCCGATCCTCTCCGGAGTGGTCCTGCGCGGCCGGCCGGGCGGTGGTCGCGGCTTCGTCCTGTCGCTCGCCTACGTGCTGCCGATGGCGCTCTGCTTCGCCCTGCTCGGCGCGCTGATGGGCATGTTCGGCGCCAGCCTCAATCTCCAGGCGCAATTGCAGTCGCCCTGGGTACTGGTGCCATTCGCGGCGTTCTTCGCGCTGTTCGCCGTGGCCATGTTCGGCTTCTTCGAGCTACGCCTGCCCGGCTTCATCCGCGAACCGCTCGACCGCCTGGCCGGCGATGCGCGCGGCGGCTCGATCCTCGGCGCGGCCACCCTCGGCGTGCTTTCCAGCCTGCTGGTCTCGCCCTGCGTCTCCGCCCCGCTGGCCGCCTCGCTGCTCTATATCAGCGCCAGCGGCGATGCCTGGGGGGGCGGCCTGCAACTGTTCGCCCTCGGCCTGGGCATGGGTACGCCGCTGGTGGTCTTCGGCGCCGGCGGCGGCGCCCTGCTGCCCAAGAGCGGAGCCTGGATGAACGGCGTGCGCAACGCCTTCGGCGTGCTGTTGCTGGCGGTCGCCGTGTGGCTGCTGGAGCGGGTGGTGTCCGGCCCGGTGGCGCTGATGCTCTGGGGCATGCTCGCCGGCGGCGCCGGCCTGGCCCTGGGCGCCCTCGAATTCACCCCGAAGAGCGCCGCACGCCGCCTGCTGCAACTGCTTGGCCTGATGTTCCTGACCTACGCGGTGGCCGCCTGGATCGGCGCCCTGCAGGGCGAGTCGGACCCGATCCATCCGCTGGGCCGCTCGGTGCCGTCGATCCACGCCGGGCCACCGAGCACGCCCGGCGAATGGCAGAACCTGACCACCCCGGCGCAGCTGGACGCCGCCCTGGCCGAGGCACGCCAGGCCGGCAAGCCGGTGCTGCTGGACTGGTATGCGGACTGGTGCATCAGTTGCAAGGTCATCGAGCGCCAGGTCCTCACCGATCCCACGGTGCAGGCACGACTGCCGGCCTACCGCCTGCTGCGCTTCGACATCACCGAAAGCAACCCGGCCCAGCGCGGCCTGCTGGACCGCTACAACCTGTTCGGTCCGCCGGCGATCCTGTTCTTCGCCCCGGGCGGTGACGAATGGAGCGACTTGCGCGTCATCGGAGAGATCGACGCCGCCGGGCTCGCCGAACGACTGCGCCGGGCCGCTACCCGGCAGTGACATGCGCTGACATACTTCTGCCGCAATTGCCGGCCAACATGCGGCGATCTACTGCAATCTAACAGTGACTGGACAGTCATACGGAAATTCCGGCATAGTGCCCGCTTGCCGTTTGCAGCCTGTACAGGACAATCAACAAGACAATGGCGACCCTCCTCGTATTGCACGGGCCGAATCTGAACCTGCTGGGCACCCGCGAGCCCGGCACCTACGGTTCGACCACCCTCGGGCAGATCAACCAGGACCTCGAGCGCCGCGCCCGCGAAGCCGGCCACCACCTGCTGCATCTGCAAAGCAACGCCGAATACGAACTGATCGACCGGATCCATGCCGCGCGCGACGAAGGCGTGGACTTCATCATCATCAATCCGGCGGCATTCACCCATACCAGCGTCGCGTTACGTGACGCGCTGCTTGCGGTGAGCATCCCATTCATCGAAGTGCACCTGTCGAACGTGCACAAACGTGAACCTTTCCGGCATCACTCCTACTTCTCCGACGTGGCGGTAGGGGTGATCTGCGGTCTCGGCGCCACAGGCTACCGCCTGGCCCTGGAATCCGCCCTTGAACAACTTCAACGCCCCTGACCTCACTGGGAGTGCTAGCGCTAATGGACATTCGTAAAGTCAAGAAACTGATCGAGCTGCTGGAAGAGTCCGGTATCGACGAGCTGGAAATCCGCGAAGGCGAAGAGTCGGTACGCATCAGCCGCCACAGCAAGACCGCCGCCCAGCCGGTGTACGCACAGGCTCCGGCCTTCGCCGCTCCGGTCGCCGCGCCGGCGCCGGCAGCCGCCGCTCCGGCCGCCGCTGCCGCGGAAAGCGCCCCGGCCGCTCCGAAGCTGAACGGCAACGTGGTTCGCTCGCCGATGGTCGGCACCTTCTACCGCGCCGCCTCGCCGACCTCGGCCAACTTCGTCGAAGTCGGCCAGAGCGTGAAGAAAGGCGACATCCTGTGCATCGTCGAAGCCATGAAGATGATGAACCACATCGAAGCCGAAGTTAGCGGCACCATCGAGTCGATCCTGGTGGAGAACGGCCAGCCGGTTGAGTTCGACCAGCCGCTGTTCACCATCGTCTAAGCCGCGGGGAACCTGCGATGTTGGAAAAAGTGCTGATCGCCAACCGCGGCGAAATCGCCTTGCGCATCCTTCGCGCATGCAAGGAGCTGGGGATCAAGACGGTGGCGGTACACTCCACCGCCGACCGCGAGTTGATGCACCTGTCGCTCGCCGACGAATCGGTGTGCATCGGTCCGGCCCCGGCCACCCAGTCGTACCTGCAGATCCCGGCGATCATCGCCGCGGCCGAGGTCACCGGCGCCACCGCGATCCACCCCGGCTACGGCTTCCTCGCCGAGAACGCCGACTTCGCCGAGCAGATCGAACGCTCCGGCTTCACCTTCGTCGGCCCGACCGCCGAGGTGATCCGCCTGATGGGCGACAAGGTCTCGGCCAAGGACGCCATGAAGCGCGCCGGCGTCCCCACCGTGCCGGGCTCCGACGGCCCGCTGCCGGAAGATGAAGAGACCGCCCTGGCGATCGCCCGCGAGGTCGGCTACCCGGTGATCATCAAGGCCGCCGGCGGCGGCGGTGGGCGCGGCATGCGCGTGGTCTACGACGAGTCCGAGCTGATCAAGTCGGCCAAGCTGACCCGCACCGAGGCCGGCGCGGCGTTCGGCAACCCGATGGTCTACCTGGAGAAGTTCCTGACCAACCCGCGCCACGTGGAAGTCCAGGTGCTTTCCGACGGCCAGGGCAACGCCATCCACCTCGGCGACCGCGACTGCTCCCTGCAGCGCCGCCACCAGAAGGTGATCGAAGAGGCGCCGGCCCCCGGCATCGACGAGAAGGCCCGCCAGGAAGTCTTCGCCCGCTGCGTCCAGGCCTGCATCGAGATCGGCTACCGCGGCGCCGGCACCTTCGAGTTCCTCTACGAGAACGGCCGCTTCTACTTCATCGAGATGAACACTCGCGTGCAGGTGGAGCACCCGGTATCGGAGATGGTCACCGGTGTCGACATCGTCAAGGAGATGCTGCGCATCGCCTCCGGCGAGAAGCTCTCGATCCGCCAGGAGGACGTGGTCATCCGCGGCCATGCGCTGGAATGCCGGATCAACGCCGAAGACCCGAAGACCTTCATGCCCAGCCCGGGCAAGGTCAAGCACTTCCACGCCCCCGGCGGCAACGGCGTGCGCGTCGACTCGCACCTCTACAGCGGCTACAGCGTACCGCCGAACTACGACTCGCTGGTCGGCAAGGTCATCACCTACGGTGCCGACCGCGACGAGGCGCTGGCGCGGATGCGCAATGCCCTAGACGAGTTGATCGTCGACGGTATCAAGACCAATACCGAACTGCACAAGGACCTGGTGCGCGACGCCGCCTTCTGCAAGGGCGGGGTGAACATCCACTACCTGGAGAAGAAACTGGGTATGGACAAGCACTGATCCGTCAGTCGCTGCGCACAAGGGCTGCCTCCGGGCGGCCCTTGTCGTTTCCGCCTGCCGGCCGCCCCAACGGTGCTATCCTCGTCGCCCCTCCACCACCGGACTCCTGCATGGAACGCATCCGCCGCTGGTACCGCCAATCGCTGGCCGCCGCGACCGAGGCCGCGACCTGCTTCGCCCTGGGCTTCAGGGAAAGCCTGCAACCCGCCGCACTCTTCCGCTCCGCGAGCCTGTGCATTCTCGTCAGCGTGCTGTGCACCTGGCTGTTCGTGCATTTCTTCGAACCGATCATCCGCCTCTGCGGCTGGGCCGCGCTGTACACGGCATTCAGCGTGGCCAACTTCGCCCTGATCCCCAGCGGCTCGCTGATCGAGGCCGGCAGCGGTGGCCCGTACTTCGATCCGCTGGCGGCCTTCAACGGCCTGGCAGGACTGGCGCAACTGGCGTTCTATTTCGTCGGCTATGCCGCGCTGTTCTTCGTCGCCCTGTACGCCGCCAGCATCGTCTTCGGCATCCGCCTGTGCCTGCGCATCGGCCTGCTCGGACAACTGAAGGAACAGGTCCGCCAACGCTACCCGCGACTGGCACCTGCCTCCGGCGAAAGGATCTCGCTGTGGCGTGCCGCCGGCTTCCGCCTGGCACCCTGGCTGGGCGTTTCCGGATCGATCCTGGTCGGCCTGCTGGTTCCGCTCTACAACGGTGTACTCCTGCTGCTGGCGCTGGCCTACCTGAACATCCGCTTCCTGCTGCCCGCCACGCTGGCCGGGCTGGCCGATGCCGGCGAGCAGCTCGCCGTACTTCGTGCTCGCCGCGGCAGCCTGTTGCTGTTCGGCCTGCTGATACTGCTCCTGGCGCTGGTGCCGCTGCTCAACCTGCTGCTGCCGGCGGTGCTCGGCGGCGGTACCTGCCACCTGGCCAATCGCGGCCTGGCGCAACTGCGCGGCGAGGCCACGACAGAGAGTGGCAGCGCCGGCTAGCCTCAAGTAAGCTTGCGCGGTGGAAAACGGGCCGCCCCCTGGGCGGCCCGTTTCGTTTACAGCCGCAACAGAGGTCGCCCCATGCCCTGGTTACAAGTTCGCCTGGCCATCACCCCGGAACAGGCCGAAACCTACGAAGACGCCCTGCTCGAAGTCGGCGCCGTCTCCGTGACCTTCATGGACGCCGAAGACCAGCCGATCTTCGAGCCGGACCTCGGCACCACCCCGCTGTGGTCGCGCACCCACCTGCTGGCGCTGTTCGAAGCGGACACCGACGAGACCGCCCTGCTCGCCCACCTCGCCTTGCTTACCGGCGGCGACCTGCCCGAGCACCATGTCGAGGAAATCGCCGACCAGGATTGGGAACGCAGCTGGATGGACAACTTCCAGCCGATGCGTTTCGGCCGCCGCCTGTGGATCGTGCCGAGCTGGCACGCCGCCCCCGAGCCGGACGCGGTCAACCTGCTGCTCGATCCGGGCCTGGCCTTCGGCACCGGCACCCACCCGACCACCGCGCTGTGCCTGGAATGGCTCGACGGCCAGGAACTGGCCGGCCGGCAGGTGCTCGACTTCGGTTGCGGCTCGGGAATCCTCGCCATCGCCGCGCTGCTGCTCGGCGCCGAACGGGCGGTCGGCACCGACATCGATCCACAGGCCCTGGAAGCCTCGCGCGACAATGCCTCGCGCAACGGTATCGAGCCCGCGCGGTTCCCGGTCTACCTGCCGGCGGACCTGCCGCAGCGACAGGCCGACGTGCTGGTCGCCAATATCCTCGCCGGCCCGCTGGTTTCCCTCGCCCCGCAACTGACCGGCCTGGTACGTCCCGGCGGCCTGCTGGCGCTGTCCGGCATCCTCGCCGAGCAGGCCGAGGAGGTCCGCGCGGCCTACTCCGCACACTTCGATCTCGACCCGACCGCCGAGCGCGAAGGCTGGATCCGCATCAGCGGCCGCCGCCGCGCCGATTGATGGCGCACCGCCAGCCACCACTGATCCCGCCCCACTGCCTTCGTGCAAGAAGCTTGGGGTAGACTAGCCGCCGGATTTTTCCTACGGATCGCCGCATGAGCGAAAGCGTCATCACCCAATGTCCCCATTGCAGCACCAGTTTCCGCGTCAACGACGCGCAACTGGGCGCCGCCAATGGCGCGGTCCGCTGCGGCACCTGCCTGAAAGTCTTCAACGCCCTGCAACACCAGGTCGGTGGCGCGCCGCGCGCGAACGCTCCTTCGGCAGCCGAAGCGAAGCCGGCCGCCGCTCCGCCACCCGCGCCCAGCGTCGCGGCCGCCACCTCGGCCGCGCCCCCGGCAGCGCGCCCGCGCGACGAAACCCTGTGGATCCATGACGACCTCGACCTGGACAGCCTCAACCTCGACGAGGAACTGGCCAAGCTCGACGAATTCGAGCTGAACCAGGAGTTCTCCAGCATCGAGAAGGCCCCGCGACCGGCGGAAAGCCTGCTGGCGCGCCGCGACGACGAACGCGATCCACATGACGAACGCTGGGCCGAGGCGCTGATCGCCGATGCCGAACCGGCCCAGCCGGCGCGCGGCAACCCGCGCCAGGAACCGAGCCTCGGCGAACCGCTGGCGGAAGAGCGGGTATCCTTCGTGCCGCTGCGCCGCGCCGAGGATCCGCCGGAACTTCGCCTCAGCCTCGATGACGACGATGACGACGAGCCCAGCCTCGGCAAGCGCCGCCACGGACTGAGCGCCCTGGATGAAGACGACGAGGAAAGCGCCGAGGAACAGTCCGTCGCGCCCCTGGGCAGCGCCCGCAAGCCGGACGAGGCGCCGGTCGAGAGTCTCGACCAGTTGCGCGACGAGCCGCTGCAACTGGCCTGGGAGAAGCCCCGGCGCCAATGGCCGCGGCGTCTCGGTTGGCTGCTGCTGATCCTGCTGGCGCTGGGTGGTCTCGCCGCTCAGTACGTCGCCTACCATTTCGACGAGCTGGCGCGCCAGGACGCCTATCGCCCCTGGTTCGCCCAGCTCTGCCCGGAAATCGGCTGCACCCTTCCCTCCAAGGTCGACGTGGAGCAGATCAGGAGCAGCAACCTGGTGGTCCGCAGCCATCCCGAATTCAGCGGCGCGCTGGTGGTCGACGCGATCATCTACAACCGCGCCAGCTTCTCGCAGCCGTTCCCGCTGCTGGAACTGCGCTTCGCCGACCTCAACGGCCACCTCATCGCCAATCGCCGCTTCAAGCCCGGCGAGTACCTCGGCGGCGAGCTGGCCGGACGAACGGAAATGCCACCGCAGGTACCGATCCACGTGTCGCTGGACATCCTCGACCCGGGTCCGAAGGCGGTGAACTACAGCCTGAGCTTCCATTCCCCGGAGTGACCGGAAAGACCTCGCCGGTCGCCGCCGGGCCGCTACGCCCACCCGCTCGCGCGGAGCGCCAGGCGCAAGTGCCGCTCGTCTTCCAACTGTAAGAACTAAGGAATCGGCTGTTCAGAATTTATCCAAAACAGCCTTTATCCGGTCATCCAGAGCGGGTATCATGCCCTCCCTTTTTTCGCAGCACCGCAAGACAGGGAAGCCCCATGTCGGTGGTACGCATCGGCCCATATACACTGCCCAACAGACTGATCCTCGCGCCGATGGCCGGGGTGACCGATCGTCCGTTCCGTCAGCTTTGCCGTCGCCTTGGCGCCGGGATGGTGGTATCGGAGATGGTGACCAGCGACGTCCGCCTGTGGAACAGCCGCAAGTCGCGCCTGCGCCTGATCCACGATGGCGAGGACGAGCCGCGCTCGGTGCAGATCGCCGGCGGCGATCCGGCCATGCTGGCCGAGGCCGCTCAGCGCAATGTGGAACTCGGTGCGCAGATCATCGACATCAACATGGGCTGCCCGGCGAAGAAGGTATGCAACAAGGCAGCGGGGTCCGCCCTGCTGCGGGACGAGGCGCTGGTCGCCGAGATCCTCGATGCCGTGGTCAGGGCGGTCGACGTACCGGTCACCCTGAAGATCCGGACCGGCTGGGACCGGGACAACCGTAACGGCGTCAGCGTCGCGAGGCTCGCCGAACAGGCGGGGATCCAGGCTCTTGCGGTACATGGCCGGACCCGCGCCGACCTGTACACCGGGGAGGCGGAGTACGAGACCATCGCGGCGATCAAGCAGGCCGTGTCGATACCGGTGTTCGCCAATGGCGACATCGATTCGCCGGAGAAGGCCAGGAAAGTCATCGAGCAGACCGGGGTGGATGCCCTGCTGATCGGTCGGGCCGCCCAGGGAAGACCGTGGATTTTCCGCGAGATCGACCATTACCTGCGGACCGGCGAGCACCTGCCGGCGGCGCCGCTTCCCGAAGTGCAGAGCATCCTGCTCGAACACCTCGCGGAGCTGCACCTTTTTTATGGGGAAGAAATGGGTGTGCGGATCGCCCGCAAGCATGTGGGGTGGTATCTCGCGACTCTGCCGGGCGCAAGGGAATTCCGCGCCCAGTTCAATCGTTTGCAGGACACGGATGCGCAGTGCGCCAGCGTCAGGCAGTTCTTCGCCGAGCGCCAGAACAACGGAACAGGGGTGGCCGCATGACAACGATGACGACCGAGACTTTAGTGAGTGGAACAACGCCCGTGAGCGACAACGCCAACCTGAAACAGCACCTCACCACGCCGACGCAAGAAGGGCAGACCCTGCGCGACAGCGTGGAGAAGGCATTGCACAACTACTTCGCCCACCTCGAAGGGCAGCCGGTCACGGACGTTTACAACATGGTGCTCTGCGAAGTCGAAGCGCCGCTGCTGGAAACCGTCATGAACCACGTCAAGGGGAACCAGACCAAGGCCTCCGAGCTGCTCGGCCTGAACCGCGGGACCCTGCGCAAGAAACTCAAGCAATACGACCTTCTTTAAGAGCGGCGGCGGGCTCCGGCCAAGGGCGCGCGTCCCGGCCGGCACCCGCGGCCGGAAGCCAGCCCTCAGGACCCTTGCAATGACCGACCAAACCACCCGCCTGCCCATCCGCCGCGCGCTGATCAGCGTTTCCGACAAGACCGGCGTCGTCGACTTCGCCCGTGAGCTGGTCGCCCTCGGCGTGGAAATCCTTTCCACCGGCGGCACCTACAAGCTGCTCCGGGACAACGGCATCTCTGCCGTGGAAGTGGCCGACTACACCGGCTTCCCGGAAATGATGGACGGTCGGGTGAAGACCCTGCACCCGAAGGTGCATGGCGGTATCCTCGGTCGCCGCGACCTCGACGGCGCGGTCATGGAGCAGCACGGCATCAAGCCGATCGACCTGGTGGCGGTCAACCTGTATCCCTTCGAGGCCACGGTGGTCAGGCCCGACTGCGACCTGCCTACCGCCATCGAGAACATCGATATCGGCGGGCCGACCATGGTCCGTTCGGCGGCGAAGAACCACAAGGATGTCGCCATCGTGGTCAATGCCGGCGACTACGCCGCCGTGATCGAATCCCTCAAGGCCGGCGGCCTGACCTACGCCCAGCGTTTCGACCTGGCCCTCAAGGCGTTCGAGCACACCTCCGCCTACGACGGCATGATCGCCAACTACCTGGGTACCATCGACCAGACCCGCGACACCCTCGGCACCGCCGACCGCGGCGCCTTCCCGCGCACCTTCAACAGCCAGTTCGTCAAGGCCCAGGAAATGCGCTACGGCGAGAACCCGCACCAGAGCGCGGCGTTCTACGTCGAGGCGAAGAAGGGCGAGGCCAGCGTCTCCACCGCCATCCAGTTGCAAGGCAAGGAGTTGTCGTTCAACAACGTCGCCGACACCGACGCCGCCCTGGAATGCGTGAAGAGCTTCCTCAAGCCGGCCTGCGTGATCGTCAAGCATGCCAACCCCTGCGGCGTCGCCGTGGTGCCGGAAGACGAAGGCGGCATCCGCAAGGCCTACGACCTGGCCTACGCCACCGATAGCGAATCGGCGTTCGGCGGCATCATCGCCTTCAACCGCGAGCTGGACGGCGAAACCGCCAAGGCCATCGTCGAGCGCCAGTTCGTCGAGGTGATCATCGCGCCGAAGATTTCCGCCGCCGCCCGCGAGGTGGTCGCCGCCAAGGCCAACGTACGCCTGCTCGAATGCGGCGAATGGCCAGCCGAGCGCGCCCCGGGCTGGGACTTCAAGCGGGTCAACGGCGGCCTGCTGGTACAGAGCCGCGACATCGGCATGATCAAGGCCGAGGACCTGAAGATCGTCACTCGCCGCGCACCCACCGAGCAGGAGATCCACGACCTGATCTTCGCCTGGAAGGTGGCCAAGTTCGTCAAGTCCAACGCCATCGTCTACGCCAGGAACCGCCAGACCGTCGGCGTCGGCGCCGGCCAGATGAGCCGGGTCAACTCCGCACGGATCGCCGCGATCAAGGCCGAGCACGCCGGCCTGGAAGTGAAAGGCGCGGTGATGGCCTCGGACGCCTTCTTCCCGTTCCGCGACGGCATCGACAACGCGGCCAAGGCCGGCATCACCGCGGTGATCCAGCCGGGCGGCTCGATGCGCGACAGCGAAGTGATCGCGGCGGCCGACGAGGCGGATATCGCGATGGTGTTCACTGGCATGCGCCATTTCCGCCATTGAGTATCACGGCGGCTGAGCGCGATGCGGTCAGCCGCCCTACCCACGAATTTCACGCAGGGCGGATAACGCGGCGCGTTACCCGCCGTTGCGCCAGGAGAACCCCATGAACGTACTCATCATCGGCAGCGGCGGTCGTGAACATGCCCTGGCCTGGAAAGTCGCCCAGGACCCGCGCGTGGCGAAGGTCTTCGTCGCCCCGGGCAACGCCGGCACCGCCACCGAAGCCAAGTGCGAGAACGTCGCCATCGACGTGCTGGCCCTGGAGCAACTGGCCGACTTCGCCGCGAAGAACGTCCAGTTGACCATCGTCGGTCCCGAGGCGCCGCTGGTGGCAGGCGTGGTCGACCTGTTCCGTGAGCGCGGCCTGGATATCTTCGGCCCGACCGCCGGCGCCGCCCAGCTGGAAGGCTCGAAGGCCTTCACCAAGGACTTCCTCGCCCGCCACCGGATCCCCACCGCCGCCTATCGCAACTTCACCGAGGTCGAGCCGGCCCTGGCCTACCTGCGCGAGCAGGGCGCACCCATCGTCATCAAGGCCGATGGCCTGGCCGCGGGCAAGGGCGTGATCGTCGCCATGAACCTGGACGAAGCCGAAGCCGCCGTGCGCGACATGCTCGCCGGCAATGCCTTCGGCGACGCCGGCTCGCGCGTGGTGATCGAGGAGTTCCTCGATGGCGAGGAGGCCAGCTTCATCGTCATGGTCGACGGCCAGAACGTGCTGCCGATGGCCTCCAGCCAGGACCACAAGCGCGTCGGCGATGGCGACAGCGGGCCGAACACCGGCGGCATGGGCGCCTACTCGCCGGCCCCGGTGGTCACCGCCGAGGTCCACCAGCGGGTGCTGGACGAAGTGATCTACCCGACGGTGCGCGGCATGGCCGAGGAAGGCAACGTCTATACCGGCTTCCTCTATGCCGGCCTGATGATCGACAAGAGCGGCGCGCCCAAGGTCATCGAATTCAACTGCCGCTTCGGCGACCCGGAAACCCAGCCGATCATGGTCCGCCTGGAGTCCTCCCTGGTCCTGCTGGTCGAGGCCGCCCTGGCCAAGGCGCTGGACAAGGTCGAGGCGACCTGGGACCCGCGTCCGACCGTAGGCGTGGTGCTGGCCGCCGGCGGCTATCCGGGCGACTACGCCAAGGGCGAGGTCATCGAAGGCCTGGCCGAGGCCGCCGCTCTGGACGGCAAGGTGTTCCACGCCGGCACCGCGCTGAAGGATGGCCAGGTGGTCACCTCCGGCGGCCGCGTGCTCTGCGCCACCGCCATCGGCGAGAGCGTATCCGCCGCCCAGCAACAGGCCTATCGCCTGGCCGAGAAGATCCGCTGGAACGGCTGCTTCTACCGCAAGGACATCGGCTACCGTGCCATCGCCCGCGAGCGCGGCGAGTCCTGACCGGGCCCGCGGCCGCGGGCGCCGCACGGCGCTTCCGCGGCCTATGCCGTTGCCACGGCCACTTGGCTATAATCCGGCCATTCACCTTCGAAGGGACTTCGCCGTGGTACGGCTTCGGATCGCCATAGGACTACTCGTCAGCTTCCTGCTGCTTCTGCTCGGTCCGATGTCGCCGGCGGTCGCGGACGACGCCGGCGTTTCCAGCGTTCCCCTGCAAACCACCGCCACTACTCCCAGCGCCAACCAGAACTGGCGCCTGCTGCGCGACGAGAGCGCGCAACTGCGGATCGCCGACGTCCTCCAGCGCAAGGAGCAGTTCCGCCCGCTGGCCAAGCGCTCCTTCATCTTCCCCGCCAGCCCCCAGGCGGTCTGGCTGCAGGTCCAGCTTCCCGCGCAGAAGGTGCCGAGCTGGCTGTGGATCTTCGCCCCGCGGGTGCAGTATCTGGACTACTACCTGGTGCAGGACGGCCAACTGGTGCGGGACCAGCACACCGGCGAGTCGCGACCGTTCCAGGAGCGCCCGCTGCCCTCGCGCTCCTACCTGTTCTCGCTGCCGGTCGACGGCAAGCCGATGACCCTGTACGTGCGGATGACCTCCAACCATCCACTGATGGCCTGGTTCGACCAGATCGACGAAGCCGGCCTGGTCGGCCTGGAGAAGCCCGCCTACGCCTTCGGCATGCTGCTCGGCGGCATGCTCCTGCTGCTGATGTACAACCTGATCCGCTTCGCCTACTCGCGCAGCGCCAGCAGCCTGTGGCTGGCGGCGGTGCACGCGGCGCTGGCGGTCTGCGCCGCGGCGAACCTGGGGCTGGTGGCGTTCTGGCTGCCGGGACTCAAGTTCAACCAGTCGCTGACCGCCGACCTCGGCGCCCTCGGCGCCGCGGTGAGCCTGCTGTGGTTCGCCTGCAGCTTCTTCCGCGGCACTGCGGAAAGCCGCCTGAACCGCCTCCTGCAAGGCGAGGCGCTGTTGATCCTGGCGGTCGGCGCGATCATCGCCTTCACCCAGCAACTCTGGTTCAGCTGGCTGATCTACCTGCTGGTGATCCTCAGTTCGCTCAGCGTCCCGCTGGTCGCGGCCTGGCACTGGTATCGCGGCTACCAGCCGGCGCGCCTGATCGTTGCCGGGATGATCGTGTTCAACGCCGGCTTCATGGTGTTCCTGCCGGTACTGTTCGGCACCAAGCAACTCGATCCGGGCTGGCTGGTGCTCGGCGTGTTCAGCTTCGCCACCCTCGCCGGGCTGGTCCTGAGCGTCTCGCTCACCGAACGCCAGCGGCTGATCCAGCAGCTCAACCTGCAACAGCGCACCAGCGAGGCGGCGCACACCGCGGAATTGCAGACCAAGGCCGAGTTCCTGGCCAAGATCAGCCACGAGATCCGCACGCCCATGAACGGCGTGCTGGGGATGACCGAACTGCTCCTCGGCACCCCGTTGTCGGCGAAGCAGCGCGACTACGTGCAGACCATCCACAGCGCCGGCAACGAGCTGCTCACGCTGATCAACGAGATCCTCGACATCTCCAAGCTGGAGTCCGGGCAGATCGAGCTGGACGAAGTGCAGTTCGACCTCAACGCGCTGATCGAGGACTGCCTGGATATCTTCCGGGTCAAGGCCGAGCAGCAGCGCATCGAGCTGATCAGCTTCACCCAGCCGCAGGTGCCGCGGGTCATCGGCGGCGATCCGACGCGCCTGCGCCAGGTGGTCCTGAGCCTGCTGGACAACGCGTTCAAGCAGACCGAGGAAGGCGAGATCCTGCTGGTGGTGGCCCTCGACGACCAGGGCGAGACGCCACGCCTGCGCATCGCCGTGCAGGACAGCGGCCACCCGTTCGACGCCAAGGAGCGCGAGGCGCTGCTCACCGCCGAGCTGCACAGCGGCGACTTCCTTTCCGCCAGCAAGCTCGGCAGCCACCTCGGCCTGATCATCGCCCGCCAACTGGTGCGGCTGATGGGCGGGGAGTTCGGCATCCAGTCCGGCAGCAGCCAGGGCACCACCCTGTCGCTGACCCTGCCGCTCGACCCGCAGCAACTGGAGAACCCCACCGCCGACCTCGACGGCCCGCTGCAGGGCGCCCGGCTGCTGGTGGTGGACGACAACGAAACCTGCCGCAAGGTGCTAGTGCAGCAGTGCAGCGGCTGGGGCCTGAACGTCAGCGCGGTGTCGTCCGGCAAGGAGGCGCTGGCCCAGTTGCGCACCAAGGCGCACCTGCGCGAGTACTTCGACGTGGTCCTGCTCGACCAGGACATGCCCGGCATGACCGGCATGCAACTGGCGGCGAAGATCAAGGAAGACCCCAACCTCAACCACGACATCCTGCTGATCATGCTCACCGGGATCAGCAACGCGCCGAGCAAGATCATCGCCCGCAACGCCGGGATCAAGCGCATCCTGGCCAAGCCGGTGGCCGGCTACACGCTGAAGGCGACCCTCGCCGACGAACTCGCCCAGCGCGGCGTCAGCGGCGTCACCAACTACCTGCAACCGGCCAAGGAAGCGCAGGCGCCGAGCCTGCCGAGCGATTTCCGGATCCTCGTCGCCGAGGACAACAGCATCTCCACCAAGGTCATCCGCGGCATGTTGAACAAGCTCAACCTGCAGCCGGACACCGCCAGCAACGGCCAGGAGGCGCTCAGCGCGATGAAGGCGACCCAGTACGACCTGGTGCTGATGGACTGCGAGATGCCGGTGCTCGACGGCTTCTCCGCCACCGAACAGCTACGCGCCTGGGAAGCCCACGAACAGCGCCCGCATACCCCGGTGGTGGCGCTCACCGCGCACATCCTCAGCGAACACAAGGAACGCGCGCGGCTGGTCGGCATGGACGGGCACATGGCCAAGCCGGTGGAGCTGTCGCAATTGCGTGAGCTGATCGCCTACTGGGTCGGCGAACGCGATCGCCGCCGCCAGGGCGACGCCCTGCCCTCCTGAGGGCAGCGACGTGCTCCGGCGCTGCACCCGGCCTCCGCCACGGCGGATAACCGCACGCGGTTATTCGCCCTACGCCCCGGTGGTCCCGCCCCTGTAGGGCGCATGACGCCAACGGCGTTATCCGCCGACACCGCCACTTCCGCCACGGCGGATAACCGCACGCGGTTATTCGCCCTACGCCCCGGTGGTCCCGCCTCCCGTAGGGCGCATGACGCCAACGGCGTTATCCGCCGATACCGCCACTTCCGCCACGGCGGATAACCGCACGCGGTTATTCGCCCTACGCCCCGGTGGTCCCGGCTCCCGTAGGGCGCATGACGCCAACGGCGTTATCCGCCGACATCCGGCCTCGTTGTCACATGCCACGCGAACCGGCATATTGCCAACCCGCCGGACATCGCACCGGCCCGTCGCACGCTATGCTCATGCCCACCCCCGGACCGGAAGCGCCTCCATGCATTTGCTGTTCAGCGTCTACCTGAAGATGCTGGTGCTCTATAGCCCCTTCTTCGTGCTGTCCTGCTTCATCAGTCTCAGCCGCGGCTTCGGCCCGCGCGACCGCAAGCGCATGGCCTGGCGGGTGGCCCTGGCGGCGCTGATCGCCAGCGTCGCGCTGTACCTGTTCGGCCGCTACATCTTCATCCTCTTCGGTATCACCGCCGACGCCTTCCGCATCGGCGCCGGCAGCGTGCTGTTCATCTCCGCGCTGGGCATGGCCCAGGGCCGCGCGGCGGTGCAGAGCGACAACGTGCAGCAGGACGTGACCATCGTCCCGCTGACCATTCCTCTCACCGTCGGCCCCGGGACCATCGGCGCGCTGCTGGTGATGGGCGTCGGCCAGGGCTGGGAGGCCAAGCTGATCTCCCTGGTGGCGATCTTCCTCGCCTGCCTGACCCTCGGCACCACGCTCTATCTTTCCGACCGCATCGAACGCCTGCTTGGCGACCAGGGCCTGCAGATCGTCAGTCGCCTGATGGGTCTGTTCGTCTGCGCGCTGGCGGCGCAGATCATCGTCACCGGCCTGAAGGGTTCGCTGTTCCCAGGCTGAGCGCACCAGCCTGAGGCGGACACCCTGGATGCCGCGCCCTGACGCACCGCGGTGGTGCCCGGGCGAAGCGGCGGCGCTCCCATGGACGCGCCGCCGGCGGTAGGGAGGGAGGTCAGCGCGACGCCTCCCCATCCGGAACCCACGACCCCTTCTCCGTCGATATCCGGCGAAAACCCGCTGAAAACGCCGCCTTCACCGGCATAGCCAGGCCTGCTCGGCATGCTTCCCCGGCGACTCGCGGCGCCTTTTCGCCGACCGATACCGGCCAGCGCCAAGAAGAGGCACAGCCTTTGCTCTGGAGCCTCGACGAAGAGATCCAGGCCGCAGTGCGCACCCCGCCGTCCACCGGACGGATGCCCGACGACAAGCACGACGCCTCCTGAAAACTGCCGCCCCGACCGCTGGTGAATGGAGAACAACACCAATGAAACGTCGCAGTCTGCTCAAGGCCTTCACGCTGTCCGCGTCCATCGCTTCCATGGGCCTGTCCTGGTCCATCCAGGCCGCCGAAACCATCAAGGTCGGCATCCTTCACTCGCTGTCCGGGACCATGGCGATCTCCGAGACCTCGCTGAAGGACATGGCCCTGATGACCATCGACGAGATCAACGCCAAGGGCGGGGTCAACGGCAAGAAGCTGGAGGCGGTGGTGGTCGATCCGGCGTCGAACTGGCCGCTGTTCGCGGAAAAGGCCCGCCAGTTGCTGACCCAGGACAAGGTCGCGGTGGTCTTCGGTTGCTGGACCTCGGTGTCGCGCAAATCGGTGTTGCCGGTATTCGAGGAACTCAACGGATTGCTGTTCTACCCGGTCCAGTACGAGGGCGAGGAACTCTCGCCGAACGTCTTCTATACCGGCGCGGCGCCGAACCAGCAGGCGATCCCGGCGGTGGAGTACCTGATGAGCGAGGACGGCGGCGGTGCCAGGCGCTTCTTCCTGCTCGGCACCGACTATGTCTACCCGCGCACCACCAACAAGATCCTGCGCGCCTTCCTGCACAGCAAGGGCGTGGACGACAAGGACATCCAGGAGGTCTACACGCCATTCGGCCACAGCGACTACCAGACCATCGTCGCCGACATCAAGAAGTTCGCCGCAGGCGGCAAGACCGCGGTGGTCTCCACCGTCAATGGCGACTCCAACGTGCCCTTCTACAAGGAACTGGCCAACCAGGGCCTGGAAGCCACCGAGGTGCCGGTGGTGGCCTTCTCCGTAGGCGAGGAAGAACTGCGCGGCATCGACACCAAGCCGCTGGTCGGCAACCTCGCGGCATGGAACTACTTCGAGTCGGTGAGCAATCCGGTCAACGAGAAGTTCGTCGCCGACTGGAAAGCCTACGCCAAGGCGAAGAACCTGCCGAACTACGCCACCGCGGTGACCAACGACCCCATGGAAGCCACCTACGTCGGCATCCATATGTGGGCGCAGGCCGTGGAAAAGGCCGGCAGCACCGAGGTCGACAAGGTTCGCGAGGCGATGGCCGGGCAAAGCTTCAAGGCGCCATCCGGCTACACGCTGGTCATGGACAAGAGCAACCACCACCTGCACAAGCCGGTGATGATCGGCGAGATCCAGGACGACGGCCAGTTCGAAGTGGTCTGGAAGACCCCCGAGCCGCTTCGCGCGCAACCCTGGAGCCCGTTCATCCCGGGCAACGAGAAAAAGCCGGAGCATGCGCTGAAGAGCAACTGAGTTCTGCCGTGAAGAACCCTGCCCCCCTGACCAGGCGTTCCCCTGAACGGAACGGGAACGCTCCGGTCGCGCGCCGAACGGCCCCCTCGCCCTTCAGGGAGAGGGCGGGGGACCGGCCATACCGCACGTCGCCCAGGAACCCCAGCATGCCCCTTGCCCTCCTCACCCGCCCGCTCCAGGCCTGTGTCCTGGTCCTGGCCGCCCTTCTCGCGGTGGCGGCCCACGCCGGACCGGCGCAGGACTTCGCCGCTGCCGACAACGGCGGTCGCGCCCACCTGCTCGAACACTGGGCGGCGACGCCCGACGCCGATCGCCTGGCCTTTCTCGAAGCGCTGCGCCACAACCGCATTGCGCTGGACAGCCGCCAGCAGCCATTCCTCCTCGGCGCCGACCAGCGTTTCCAGGCCGCCGAAGGCGACGCCCTGCCGGACGGCGAGCCGAAGCCGCTGCGCCTGAACAATCGCCTGCGCGGCCTGCTCAACACCGCCCTGGCCAGCCACCAGTTGGTGGCCAACGAAGTGCCGCTGCGGCAGGCCGCCGCGCAGCAGTTGCAGAAAACCGCCAAGGCCGCGCAACGGCCGCTGCTCGAAGCGCGCCTGCGGATCGAGAGCGACGCTGGCGTGAAGGAAGCCCTCGGCCTGGCCCTGGCCAACCTGCAACTCGGCGATCCCGACCCGGCGCTACGCCTTTCCGCCGTGCGCCTGCTCGGCGAGTCCGGCGATCCGCTGGCGCGAACCCGCCTGGAGAACCTGCTCGACCCGGCGGTGGAACCGGAGGAAGGCGTGCGCATCGCTGCCGCCACCAGCCTGGCCCAGGTCAAGCGCCGGCTGCTGGTCGGCGACCTGCTCGGCCAGGCCTTCAGCGGCCTGTCGCTGGGCTCGATCCTGCTGCTCGCGGCGCTCGGCCTGGCGATCACCTACGGCCTGCTCGGGGTGATCAACATGGCCCACGGCGAAATGCTCATGCTCGGCGCCTACTCCACCTACGTGGTGCAACTGCTGTTCCAGCGCCTGGCGCCGGAATGGCTGGCGCTCTACCCGTTGCTGGCGCTACCGGTGGCGTTCTGCGTCAGCGCCGCCATCGGCATGGCCCTGGAGCGCACGGTGATCCGCCATCTCTACGGCCGGCCGCTGGAAACCCTGCTCGCCACCTGGGGCATCAGCCTGGTGCTGATCCAACTGGTGCGGATGCTGTTCGGCGCACAGAACGTCGAGGTAGCCAACCCGGCCTGGCTGTCCGGCGGCATCCAGGTGCTGCCGAACCTGGTGCTGCCGTGGAACCGCATCGTCATCATCGGCTTCGCCCTGTTCGTGCTGCTCCTCACCTGGCTGCTGCTGAACCGCACGCGGCTCGGCCTGAACGTCCGCGCGGTGACCCAGAACCGCAACATGGCGGCCTGCTGCGGGGTGCCCACAGGGCGCGTGGACATGCTCGCCTTCGGTCTCGGCTCGGGCATCGCCGGGCTCGGCGGGGTAGCCCTGTCGCAGGTCGGCAACGTCGGCCCGGACCTCGGCCAGGGCTACATCATCGACTCCTTCCTGGTGGTGGTGCTCGGCGGCGTCGGCCAGCTCGCCGGCAGCGTCCTCGCCGCCTTCGGCCTCGGCGTGGCGAACAAGATCCTCGAACCGCAGATCGGCGCGGTGCTGGGCAAGATCCTGATCCTCGCGCTGATCGTCCTGTTCATCCAGAAACGCCCGCAGGGACTGTTCGCCCTGAAAGGGAGGGTCATCGATTGAACCAGCCACTCACCGTCACCCTCGCCCGCCGGGCCGGCGGCCGCGTCACCGCTATCGCGCTCGGCGCAGCCTTCGCCACGCTGCTGGCCATGCCGCTGCTGCACCTGCTGCCGGCGGACAGCGCGCTGCACCTCTCGGCCTACAGCCTGACCCTGACCGGCAAGATCCTCTGCTACGCCATCGTCGCCCTCGCTCTCGACCTGGTCTGGGGCTACGCCGGCCTGCTGTCCCTCGGCCACGGGCTGTTCTTCGCCCTCGGCGGCTACGCCATGGGCATGTACCTGATGCGCCAGGCCTCCGGCGACAGCCTGCCGGCGTTCATGACCTTCCTTTCCTGGAACGAATTGCCCTGGTACTGGGCCGGCACCCAGCACTTCCTCTGGGCGCTGTGCCTGGTGGTGCTGGTGCCCGGCGCGCTGGCCTTCGCCTTCGGCTACTTCGCCTTCCGCTCGCGGATCCGCGGCGTGTACTTCTCGATCATGACCCAGGCCCTGACCTTCGCCGGCATGCTGCTGTTCTTCCGCAACGAGACCGGTTTCGGCGGCAACAACGGCTTCACCGACTTCCGCAGCATTCTCGGCTTCCCGATCACCGCGCCGGGCACCCGCGCCGCCCTGTTCCTCGCCACCGTCGCGCTGCTCGCGGCCAGCCTGCTGCTCGGCTGGCGCCTGGCGCGGAGCAAGTTCGGCCGGGTCCTCACCGCGCTGCGCGACGCCGAGAACCGCCTGATGTTCTGCGGCTACGACCCGCGCGGCTACAAGCTCTTCGTCTGGACCCTGAGCGCGGTGCTCTGCGGCCTCGCCGGCGCGCTGTTCGTGCCGCAGGTGGGGATCATCAACCCCAGCGAGATGTCGCCGACCAACTCCATCGAAGCCGCCGTCTGGGTCGCCCTCGGCGGACGCGGCACCCTGCTCGGCCCGCTGCTCGGCGCCGGCGTGGTGAACGGCGCGAAGAGCTGGTTCACCGTGGCCTTCCCGGAATACTGGCTGTTCTTCCTCGGCGCGCTGTTCATCGTCGTCACCCTGTACCTGCCGCGCGGCCTGCTCGGCCTGCTGCGCAAGGAGAAGGAGCAATGAGGACCACCCCGCACCTGATGCTCGAACCGGCCTTCCACCCCGGCCTCGATAGCGCCGGCAGCGGCCGCGACGCCATCGGCCTGGGCGCCGCCACCAGCGGCCGGCTGGACGCGCGCCACGGCACCATCCTCAGCCTGGAAGACATCAACGTCAGCTTCGACGGCTTCAAGGCCCTGCGCGACCTGACCCTGTACATCGGCGTCGGCGAATTGCGCTGCATCATCGGCCCCAACGGCGCCGGCAAGACCACCCTGATGGACGTGATCACCGGCAAGACCCGCCCGCAGAGCGGTACCGCGTATTTCGGCGACACCCTCGACCTGACCCGCATGAGCGAGGTGCAGATCGCCCAGGCCGGGATCGGTCGCAAGTTCCAGAAGCCTACGGTGTTCGAGGCCCTGAGCGTGTTCGAGAACCTCGAACTGGCGCAGAGGGCCGACAAGTCGGTGTGGGCCAGCCTGCGCGCGCGGCTCGACGGCACGCAGAGGGAACGCATCGAGGAGGTGCTCGCCACCATCCGCCTGCTGGAGTCGCGGCAGCGTCCGGCGGGTTTGCTGTCCCACGGCCAGAAGCAGTTCCTCGAGATCGGCATGCTGCTGGTGCAGGAACCGCAGTTGCTGCTGCTCGACGAGCCGGTGGCGGGCATGACCGATGCCGAGACCGAATTCACCGCCGAGCTGTTCAAGTCCCTGGCGCGCAAGCACTCGCTGATGGTGGTGGAGCACGACATGGGTTTCGTCGGCAGCATCGCCGACCATGTCACCGTGCTGCACCAGGGCCACGTGCTGGCCGAAGGCTCGCTGGCGGAGGTACAGGCCGACGAACAGGTGATCGAGGTCTACCTCGGTCGCTGACGCCAGCCATCCGCTCGGCGGGTAGCGCCTGCCAAGTGGCGCCCGTCGCGTAGGGCGAATGACCGCTCGCGGTTATCCGCCGAGCCAGGTTGGGAATCGCAGTGAAGAACCATCACGGGACAAATGGAAGAGAACCATGCTGCAAGTCGACAAGCTGCACCAGTACTACGGCGGTAGCCATATCCTCCGTGGCCTGAGCTTCGAGGCGAAGGTAGGCGAGGTGACCTGCCTGCTCGGTCGCAACGGGGTGGGCAAGACCACCCTGCTGCGCTGCCTGATGGGCCTGGTCCCGGCCCGCGAGGGCCAGGTCGCCTGGGAAGGCCGTTCGCTCACCGGACTCAGGCCGCACCAGCGGGTCCGCGCCGGGATCGCCTACGTGCCGCAGGGACGGGAAATCTTCCCCCGGCTGACGGTGGAAGAGAACCTGCTGATGGGACTGTCCCGTTTCAGCGCCAGGGACGCCCGGGCGGTGCCGGACTTCATCTACGAGCTGTTCCCGGTCCTGCGCGAAATGAAACAGCGCCGCGGCGGCGACCTCTCCGGCGGCCAGCAGCAGCAACTGGCGATCGGCCGCGCCCTGGCCAGCCAGCCGCGACTGCTGATCCTCGACGAACCCACGGAAGGCATCCAGCCTTCGGTGATCAAGGAGATCGGCACGGTCGTCCGCAGCCTGGCGGCGCGCGGCGACATGGCGATCCTGCTGGTCGAGCAGTTCTACGACTTCGCCGCCGAACTGGCCGACCAATACCTGGTGATGGCGCGCGGCGAGATCGTCCAGCAGGGCCGCGGCCGCGACATGGAGAGCGAGGGCGTGCGCGGGCTGGTGGCGATTTGAACGGACTGGGACACACTGCCGCTGGCGCAACCGGGGCCTGCGCTGGCAATCTCTATGCCCTCGTCTTTCCGCAGGAGGTCGAAATGACCGTCACTCTGCGCCCGGCCGTCCAGGCCGACGCGGGCTTCGCCGCGCTCTGCGTCGCCGCCGCCTATGCCCCGTGGATCGCGGTGATCGGCCGCAAACCCTGGCCGATGACCCAGGACTACCACGAGGTGATCGCCAGCGACCGGGTCCTCATCGCCGAGCACGACGGCCAGCCGGTCGGCCTGCTGGTGACCCGGGAAACCGCCGACGGCTTCCTCGTCGACAACCTCGCCGTGCTTCCCGAATGCAAGGGCCAGGGCATCGGCCGACAGCTGCTGGAACGCGCCGAGCGCGACGCGACGAGCCTCGGCTACCGCTCGCTGTACCTCTACACCAACGAGCGGATGACGGAAAACATCGCGCTCTACGCCAGGGTCGGCTACCTCGAATACGAACGCCGCCAGGAAGAGGGATTCCGCCGCGTGTTCATGCGCAAGGCCCTGGCCTGACCCGACCGATGACCGCCGCCCTCCCCGACCTGAGCTTCCACCCCGCCTGGCACGCCCAGCTGGAGCTGGCCTACGCCCGCGCCGGCGACGCCACACGCCCGGTGACGCGGCGCCACGCCGGACCGCTGCGGGTGCAGAAGCACCTCTACGCCGAAGGCCCGGAAGTCTGCCAGCACATCCTCGTGCATCCGCCCGGCGGCATCGCCGGCGGCGACAGCCTGGCCTTCGACGTGCGCCTCGGCGAACGCGCCTGGGCCCAGCTCACCAGCCCCGGCGCGGCCAAGTGGTACCGCGCCGCCTGCCCGTCGCGGCAGACCCTGGAGATCCACCTGGAGCCCGGCGCCACCCTGGAATGGCTGCCGCAGGAAAGCATCGTCTTCGCCGGCGCCCAGGCCGAACTGGAAACCCGTATCCAACTGCGCGGCGACGCCCGCCTGTTCTACTGGGACATGGTCGCGCTCGGCCGCCCGGCCAGCGGCGAGCGCTTCGCCAGCGGCCACTTCGTCGCAGCCCTGGACATCCGTCGCGACGACCGCCTGCTCTGGCACGAGCGCCAGCGCATCGACGGCGGCGACCGCCTGCTCGACTCGCCGATCGGCCTCGCCGGGCACCCGGTGCTGGCGACCCTGGTCGCCAGCGGCGAGATCGACACCGACCTGCTGCAACGCTGCCGCGCGCTCCCCTGCGCCGGCCGCGGCAACCTCAGCCAGTTGCCCGGAGGCCTGCTGGTGGCGCGCTGCCTGGCCGACGAGGCGCTGCACGCGCGAGCCTGGCTGATCGAACTCTGGCGCCTGCTGCGGCCGGCGCTGCTCGGCCGCGAGGCCGTTCCCCCACGCATCTGGAGTACCTGAGATGGACTTGTCCCCCCGCGAGAAAGACAAGCTGCTGATCTTCACCGCCGGCCTGCTCGCCGAGCGCCGGCTGGCACGCGGTCTCAAGCTGAACTACCCGGAGGCGGTGGCGCTGATCTCCGCCGCCCTGCTGGAGGGCGCGCGCGACGGCCGCAGCGTCGCCGAACTGATGCACTACGGCACCACCCTGCTGAGCCGCGAGCAGGTGATGGAGGGCGTGCCGGAGATGATCCCGGACATCCAGGTGGAGGCCACCTTCCCCGACGGCACCAAGCTGGTGACCGTCCACCAGCCCATCGCCTGAGGCCGCCCATGAGCGCTTCGATCCGCGACGCCGGCGTCGCCGACCTGCCCGGCATCCTCGCCATCTACAACGACGCCGTGGGCAATACCACGGCGATCTGGAACGAAACCCCGGTGGACCTGGCCAACCGCCAGGCCTGGTTCGACACCCGCGCCCGCCAGGGCTACCCGATCCTGGTGGCGAGCGACGCCGCCGGCGAAGTGCTCGGCTACGCCTCCTACGGCGACTGGCGACCCTTCGAGGGCTTCCGCGGCACCGTCGAGCACTCCGTCTACGTGCGCGACGACCAGCGCGGCAAAGGCCTCGGCGTGCAACTGCTACAGGCGCTGATCGAACGTGCGCGGGCCCAGGGCCTGCACGTCATGGTGGCCGCCATCGAAAGCGGCAATGCCGCTTCGATCGGCCTGCACCGGCGCCTCGGCTTCGAGATCAGCGGGCAGATGCCGCAGGTGGGCCAGAAGTTCGGCCGCTGGCTCGACCTGACCTTCATGCAACTGAACCTCGACCCGACGCGCAGCGCGCCCTGAGCCCCAAGGAGCCCCCATGATCCCCGGTGAATACGACATCCAGCCCGGCGATATCGAACTCAACGCCGGCCGCCGCACCCTCGCCCTGAGCGTGGCGAACACCGGCGACCGGCCGATCCAGGTCGGCTCGCACTACCACTTCTTCGAGGTCAACGACGCCCTCGCCTTCGACCGTCCGGCCACCCGTGGCATGCGCCTGAACATCGCCGCCGGCACCGCGGTGCGCTTCGAACCGGGGCAGAGCCGCGAGGTGGAGCTGGTGGAAATCGGCGGCGGACGGCGGGTATACGGCTTTGCCGGGCGGGTGATGGGGGACCTCTAGGGCCCCACTGGCCAGGTTCGACCAAAGACAGCGAACACCGACGATCGCCAAAGGAGCGTTCGATGAAAATCAGCAGACAAGCCTACGCCGACATGTTCGGCCCCACCGTCGGCGACCGCGTGCGCCTGGCCGACACCAACCTGTGGCTCGAGGTGGAACGGGACTTCACCGTCTATGGCGAGGAAGTGAAGTTCGGCGGCGGCAAGGTCATCCGCGACGGCATGGGCCAGAGCCAGCTGGGCGCGGCGCAGGTGGTCGACACGGTGATCACCAACGCGCTGATCCTCGACCACTGGGGCGTGGTCAAGGCCGACGTCGGTCTCAAGGACGGGCGCATCCAGGCCATCGGCAAGGCCGGCAACCCGGACATCCAGCCCGGGGTGAACATCGCCATCGGCGCCGGCACCGAGGTGATCGCCGGCGAGGGCATGATCCTCACCGCCGGCGGCATCGACACGCACATCCACTTCATCTGCCCGCAGCAGATCGAAGAGGCGCTGATGAGCGGCGTCACCACCATGATCGGCGGCGGCACCGGCCCCGCCGCCGGGACCAACGCCACCACCTGCACCTCCGGTCCCTGGCACATGGCGCGGATGCTCCAGGCCGCCGACGCCTTCCCGATGAACATCGGCTTCACCGGCAAGGGCAACGCCAGCCTGCCGCTGCCGCTGGAGGAGCAGGTACTCGCCGGCGCCATCGGCCTGAAGCTGCACGAGGACTGGGGCAGCACCCCGGCGGCGATCGACAACTGCCTGGAGGTGGCCGAGCGCCACGACATCCAGGTGGCGATCCACACCGACACCCTCAACGAATCCGGCTTCGTCGAGACCACCCTCGGCGCCTTCAAGGGCCGCACCATCCACACCTACCACACCGAGGGCGCCGGCGGGGGCCACGCACCGGACATCATCAAGGCCTGCGGCTTCGCCAACGTGCTGCCCAGCTCGACCAACCCGACACGGCCGTTCACCCGCAATACCATCGACGAGCACCTGGACATGCTGATGGTCTGCCACCACCTCGACCCGGCCATCGCCGAGGACGTGGCCTTCGCCGAGTCGCGCATCCGCCGCGAGACCATCGCCGCCGAGGACATCCTCCACGACCTCGGCGCGTTCAGCATGATCAGCTCCGACAGCCAGGCCATGGGCCGGGTCGGCGAAGTGATCACGCGCACCTGGCAGACCGCCGACAAGATGAAGCGCCAGCGCGGCCGCCTCGACGGCGACGGTGCGCGCAACGACAACTTCCGCGCCAGGCGCTACATCGCCAAGTACACCATCAACCCGGCGATCACCCACGGCATCAGCCATGAAGTGGGCTCCGTCGAAGCCGGCAAGTGGGCCGACCTGGTGCTCTGGCGCCCGGCCTTCTTCGGCGTCAAGCCGAGCCTGATCCTCAAGGGCGGGGCCATCGCCGCCAGCCTGATGGGCGACATCAACGGCTCGATCCCCACGCCGCAGCCGGTGCACTACCGGCCGATGTTCGCCAGCTACGCCGGCAGCCGCCACGCGACCAGCCTGACCTTCGTCAGCCAGGCCGCCTTCGCCGCCGGCGTACCGCAGCAGCTCGGCCTGCGCAAGGCCATCGGCGTGGTCAGCGGCTGTCGCGGTGTGCAGAAGTCCGACCTGATCCACAACGGCTACCTGCCGACCATCGAGGTCGACGCACAGAACTACCAGGTACGCGCCGACGGCCAGTTGCTCTGGTGCGAACCGGCGGACGTGCTGCCGATGGCGCAGCGCTATTTCCTGTTCTGATTCCCACGCGACGGGTCCCGGCGCCACGCCGGGACGTCGACCGCTCCGTTCGGACAGCTTGGCTTGTCGGCACTAGCGGCGACAATGGCGCCTCCCCGCAGCCGCCGGCAGTCCGTCCATGTCCTCCCGCCAATCGTCCCGCAACGCTTCCACCCCGTATCTGGCCAAGGCCTTCCAGGCGACGGCCATCGTCGTGGTCAGCTACTTCCTCTACTGGACCTACCAGCTCTACCAGTACGGCGAGATTCCCATCAGCAAGAAGGACGTGATGCTGCGCCAAGCCATCCTCGCGCGCTTTCCGGCGGACTACGAGGTGGAGATCAAGGGCGCCGACCTGCTCGGCTTCGGCGAGAAATTCCTGGTCGCCTACGGCAATCGGCGCTTCGTCGGCAAGGCCTTCGCCATGGACGACCAGGTCATCGAGCGCCTGGAGCGGAACCAGGGACGGACCAACCTGCCGCTGGTGAAGGTGTTCTACATCGCCGAACCCGGCCTCCTCTCCTCGCTGCTCAACCTCTCCCCGTTCCTGGATATCCAGAAGAACATGGTCGAGCTGAGCCTCCGGGAATACCGGAAGATCCAGTTGGTCCCCTTCGATCCGGACGCGAAGCGGAAACCGCGCGAGCAGTTCGAAACCGATTATGCCTTCCCCCAGCTGTTCAGCCTCAGCCAACTGGAAGTCGCCGACTACGACGGCGACGGCCGCGACGAACTGCGCCTGGGCTACCTGTCCTACGCCGGCGGTTCGGGAGGGACGCGCTGGTCGGTGATCTACGACCTGAAGGACGGCGCGCTGACCGCCCATTCCGGCTATCCGGAAATGCTCGACATCGACGTCGCCCGGTTCATCCAGGCGGTCAACCTGTACGCCGGCCTCGACGGCACCCTGCCGCGCGACCAGCGTCAGCTGGAAGACGTGGTCGGCCGAGGCAGCGAGCGCTTCGCGCTGACCGCCGCGGAGCGCCAGGCACTGGTCGCCGACCCGCCGCAGCGGGACGACTACGCCAGGGTCCTGATGAGCCTTTCGCCGCGCTCGCCCTACGCCCCCGATCGCTTCATCGACCTCGGCGACGGCAGCCGACTGAGCCTGGCCCCGCGCCATACCGACGATTACTCGACCTTCCTCGACATCGGCGGGAAGAAAATCTTCGTCGAAGCCTTCTACGTCGACGACGACGCCTGCCACTGGTGCGAGCATCGCTGGCGAGTGATGGCTTTCCATTACGACGACGGTCGCTGGATCTCGGACCGCACCATCAACGGTGACAGCTTCAACGGGCAGTGGCTGCGCAACGCGGAGCCGCTGGGCCTCAACGACGTTTTCGGCACCTACCGCGACCAGGGCCCGGCGGGCCTGGCCTGGTCCTTCATCGACCCGCGCTGGACCGCCTCCAGCCAGCATGACATGGACGATCCGCTGGGCGTGGGGATGCGCACCCTGTCGCCGGTGGAGCAATGGGTGAAGGAACGCTATCGGGAAAACTGAGGCAGGCCTTCAGCGCAACTGGCTGTCCTTGCTGCCGCGGCGGTTGTAGCCGCTGAACTTCGCCTGTTCCCTGTCGTGCTCGGCCTGGCAGTTGACGCACAGGCGCACGCCGGGAATCGCCCGGCGCCGCGCCTCGGGGATCGCCGCGTCGCACTCTTCGCAATGGGTCAGGCTCTCGCCACGGGGCAACTGGCTGCGCGCACGAGCGATGGCATCCTCGATCGTGCTGTCGATCTGTTCCTGCACCGCACCGTCGTTTGCCCACCCGCTGGCCATGACTGACTCCTCTGGCTGAAACCCTGGAACCTCCAGATATGGGCGTTCGCCCGCGGCTTTGCAAGGGCGGCGCGACCATCGGCCTGGCGTGGCACAATCGCCAGCCAAGCCTGAAGGTACACCGCATGATGGGACCGTTCCGCCGCCTCGCCCACCTGATCAACCAGGGCCGCCAGCTCGACGCCGCGCTCGCCGGCGATCCGTTCGCCCTGCCGGCGCCGGAGGACCGCTATAGCGTCCGGCAACTGCACGGCCTGTATCCGCGCCGTCATCCCGGTCTCTACGCACCGCTGCTCGGCAGCCTGGCGCTGCTGCTCGGTGCCGCGCCGCTGGGTCTTGCCGCGCTGCGCCTGGCATTGCCGGAGGCTCCTTTGCGGCCGCTGGGCTGGCTCTCCGCCCTGCCGCTGCTGGCGGCCTGGCTGTGGCTGATCGCCCTGCTCTCCCGCGGCGCCAGCCTCGGCCCGCGCCTGGCCCGCGACGCCAGCCTGCTGCTGGTCGGCGCCGGGCTCCTGCTGCGCCTGGCCAGCGGCGAGACGTCGGGCCTGGTGGCGCTCGGCGGCGGCGCCTGTGCCTGGCTGCTGTTCAACAGCCGCGCGATGCAACGCTACATGGAACTGGTCTACGCCCAGCGCCTGTACCGCGCCCAGTCGGCCAACCGCCCCGGTTCGGCGCAGCGGCGCCTGGCCAACCAGGCCGCCTACCGCGAACGCAAGCGACGCGAGCGCTCCGGGCGATCCTGAACCAGACTGTCGCCCTGCGACCTTCTGCGCATTGGCGGGCGCCGCCACCAGCGCGTAGGGTAACGCGCTCTCTCTCCTCGGCCTCAAGGACGACCCGGACATGAAGATCGACTCAGCCTCCAGCTCTCCGAGCCTGGCCCAGCGGCAGCTGATGACCCGCACTCCCGACCAGGATTTCCAGCGCGACTTCCAGGCCGCCTACGCGCGCCTCGCGGTCGCCGCCGAAGGCAGCGCGGAGCAGGCCGGGGCGCTGGCCGACACCCTCGGCGCCACCCAGCTGGAATACAGCCGGGTGCGCGGCGTCAGCCTGGAAGACCAGTTGCGCTTCGCCCATGTGCTCAACCGCGCCTGCGAAAACGGCGCGCAACTGGACGCCCGCGGCTTCCTCGCCCGCCTGGGCGCCGACGACCTGCAGGCGCTGCAGCGCAACATGGGCCTGGCCGAGCCGATCCGGGTCGAGGCGCTGAGCGAGGAAGGCGCGCGCAACCTGCTGCTGCCGGAAGGCTACAGCGTCGACCTGGACGGCGACGGCATCACCGAGGTGGGCGCCGCGAAGATCCGCCACTTCCCCCCGCGCGACGCACCGCAGGCCTTCCTCGACCAGTGGCTGGCGCTCACCGCCGGCATGGACGGCGCCGCCTATTCGAACGCCCGCGACGGGTTGCAATGGGCTTTCGATATCCGCGCCATGGCCGGCCAGCCCCTGGCCACCGACCAGTTGGCCAGCTACCGCACGGCGGTGGACGACTACCTGGGCATGCTCGCCGAGCACCGCCACGCCCTGGTTCCCGGCCAGTACGAACGCGACCTGCCGCTGTACCAGGCGCTGCGCCAGCGCCTGGCCTGAGGTCGCCTACTCTTTGACTTCCATGTAGTCGCGGGCCCAGGCCTGGTATTCCTCGGGGAAGGTGTACTTCTTCGACAGCTCCGAGGCGGTCAGGTCCGAGGCCACCGCACCGCGCTCCTCGCGCAGGCAGTCGTAGGTCGCCTTGATCGCGGCGAAATAGGCGGCGTGGCCGTTGACCACGACACGCACGCCGAGCCGCGCCAGGCGGGCGTCGTCGCGCAGTTGCGGATTACCGTAGGTGACCAGCATCAGCGGGATGTGCAGGTGCTCGGCGATCGCCTCGAGGTGGGCGAAGTCGCGCACGCCGACCAGGCAGATGCCATCGGCGCCGGCTTCCTGGTAGGCCAGGGTGCGCTGGATCACCGCATCGACGTCGATCAGTTCGGCGTTGGTCCGGGCAATGATGGTCAACGCCGGGTCGACCCTCGCCTCCAGGGCCGCGCGGATCTTGCCGACGCCTTCCTCGACGCAGATCAGGTCGGTGGACTTGCGCCCGAACTGCGCCGGCAGCAGGGTGTCCTCGATGGTCAGCGCGGCGATTCCGGCGCGCTCCAGTTCGACCACCGTACGCATTACGTTCAGCGCGTTGCCGTAGCCGTGGTCGGCGTCGGCGATCACCGGCAGGCGCGCCACCCGGCCGATGCGGGTGGCCTGCTCGACGAATTCGCTGAGGGTGATCAGGGCGAAGTCCGGCGCCGCCAGGACCTGCAGGGAAGCCACCGAACCGCCGAGGATGCCGCACTCGAAGCCGAGGTCGGCGGCGATGCGCGCCGACATGGGATCGAACACGGAAGCGGTGTGGTAGCAACGGGAGGAGTCCAACAGCGCGCGAAACATCGCACGCAACTCATGGTGTGAGGCTCTATGCATGACGAAATCCAGGACAACACGGCAAGACGGAGTGGGAAAGCAGCGCCAACATAGCACCATGCGCGGGCCCCTTGGCAAATCCGTATACAAAGGTCGGGGCGGCCCGCACGGACGTACCAGGACGCTTCCTGCCGATCGCCGGCGGTGAAATCCGCGACGCTCTCGCATACACTGCGCGGCCGTTTTTTTCCCGGACCGTTTCGCGCCATGAACCCGAGCACCGCCGCCCGCGCCCTGGGCATCGATTTTGGCACCTCCAACTCCACCGTCGGCTGGTGGCGGCCGGAGGTCGAACCGCTGATCGAGCTGGAGGACGGCAAGATCACCCTGCCCTCGGTGGTGTTCTTCAACGTCGAGGAGCGCCGCCCGGTCTACGGCCGCCAGGCGCTCGGCGAGTACCTGGAGGGCTACGAGGGCCGGCTGATGCGCTCGCTGAAGAGCCTGCTGGGCTCCAAGCTGCTGAAGAGCGAGACCACCGTGCTCGGCAGCGCCCTGCCGTTCAAGGACCTGCTCGGCCTGTTCATCGGCCAGCTCAAGGCGCGCGGCGAGGCCGCCGCCGGGCAAGCCTTCGACGCGGTGGTGCTGGGTCGCCCGGTGTTCTTCGTCGACGACGACCCGGAGGCCGACCGCGAGGCCCAGGACACCCTGGTGCAGGTGGCCAACAAGCTCGGCTTCAAGGAGGTTTCCTTCCAGTACGAACCGATCGCCGCGGCCTTCGACTACGAGCGCGGCATCCAGCGCGAGGAACTGGTCCTGATCGTCGACATCGGCGGCGGCACCTCGGACTTCTCCCTGGTGCGCCTGGCGCCGGAGCGGCGCAACCTGGCCGAGCGCCAGGACGACATCCTGGCCACCGGCGGCGTGCACATCGGCGGTACCGACTTCGACAAGCAGCTCAGCCTGGAAGGCGTGATGCCGCTGTTCGGCTACGGCAGCCGGATGAAGAGCGACGCCTTCATGCCCACCAGCTACCACCTGAACCTGGCCACTTGGCACACCATCAACGCGGTGTACGCGCAGAAGTCGCAATTGGCGCTGAAGAACATGCGCTACGACATCGTCGACAGCACCGGCATCGACCGCCTCTTCAGGCTCATCGAGGAACGCGCCGGGCACTGGCTGGCGATGCAGGTGGAAGACAGCAAGATCCGCCTGACCGAAACCGAGCGCCTGCACCTCTCGCTGGAGCGCATCGAGGCCGGGCTCGGCGTGGAGCTGACCCGTGGGCTGTTCGAGAACGCCGTCGACGGACTGCTGGAGCGCGTGCGCAACAGCGTCGCGCAACTGCTGGCCTCGGCCGGGGTCGACCCGGACCGGGTCGACACGGTGTTCTTCACCGGCGGTTCGAGCGGCATTCCGGCGCTGCGCCGGAGCGTCTCGGCGATGCTGCCCAACGCCCGTCATGTCGAGGGCAACCTGTTCGGCAGCATCGGCAGCGGCCTGGCCATCGAGGCGAAGAAGCGCTATGGCTGAGCCGCCCTGGTCGTGCCCCTGCCCTATAGGGGGATAAGGTCACACCGGGCCCGCCATGGCGGATAACCGCGAGCGGTTATCCGCCCTACGCCAGGACCACGCCACACCCGTCCGCAGGGCGGATAACGCCACACCGAGCCCGCCGAGGGTGGGGCTCACTTCTTCAGGCAGGTGCTCATGAACGCCTTGCGTTCGTCGCCCTTGAGCGCCTTGGCGGTGGCGTCGGCGTTGCAGGTCTTCATCTTCTCCTGCTGGGTCGCCGCCTTGGCGCTGCCGCCGGCCTTCAGGCAACTGCTCATGAATGCCTTGCGCTCGTCGCCCTTGAGCGACTTGGCGCTGGCGTCGGCGTTGCAGCTCTTCATCTTCTCCTGCTGGGCGGTGGCCTTGCCGCCGGCAGGCGCGCCGGCCTTCAGGCAGCCGCTCATGAACGCCTTGCGTTCGTCGCCCTTGAGCGCCTTGGTGGTGGCCTCGGCGTTGCAGGCGGTCATCTTCTCCTGCTGCGCGGTGGCAGCGAAACCATGGGCCGAGACGGCCATGGCCAATACGAACATCGGGATACGCAGGATATTCATCGAACTCTCCTTGAAGGGCTGCACGTTCGCATGCAGGTGCGCTGAAGTCTAGCGACTGCGGCGGGCTTTGCAGGGGCTGGGAACGCGTCCTGTGCGCTTGCGACAAGCGTCATGTTTCGCGGCTAGACTGACGCTTCGCACGAGGAGGAGTTCCATGCAACAGGTCATCGCGGTGAGCCTCTGCGCCACCCACGCGTTCAGCAAGCAAGTGCGTCCCGCCATCCGCCTCCTGAAAGGCCTCGGCGTCGAGGGCGACGCCCACCACGGCGTCACCGTGAAGCACCGCTCGCGGGTGCGGCAGGACCCGACCCAGCCGAACCTGCGCCAGGTCCACCTGATCCACGAGGAATTGCACGACGAGCTACGCGCCAGCGGCTTCGCCATCGGCCCGGGGACCATGGGCGAGAACATCACCACCCGTGGCGTCGACCTGCTCGGCCTGCCCACCGGCACCCGCCTGCGCCTGGGGGAAAGCGCCCTGGTCGAGCTGACCGGCCTGCGCAATCCCTGCTCGCAGCTGGACAACTACCAGCCCGGACTGACCGCCGCCGTGCTCGGCCGCGACGAACAGGGCAACCTGATTCGCAAGGCCGGGGTGATGGCGATCGTCCTGGAAGACGGCGAGGTTCGCCCCGGCGACGCCATCGATATCCAGCTGCCACCCCTGCCGCACCGGGCCCTGGAGAAGGTCTGAGGCAATCCGCCGCGATTCCGGGCGAACTCTGCGCGAGGGCCTGCGTTCCAATGTTGGCAAGCACCGCTCAACCACAAGGAGTCACAGCATGTACAAGCAGTCACTGGCGGCACTGTTCGTGATGGCAACCCTGGCCGGCTGCGCGTCGACCAAGGTGCAGAACCCGGTCAACTACATCACCTTCCGCAACGAACCGCTGGTCAAGGATGTCGAGAAAGGCATGAGCCAGCAGGAAGTCCTGCGCATCGGCGGCACGCCTTCCGGCACCCAGAAGCGCCTGATGAAACCGGGGAGCTGCAACAGCTACATCCTCAACAAGGACGGCCAGCAGCAGCCGTTCTACGTCAGTTTCGACGGCAGCGGCAAGGTCGACGGCTCGGGCTTCCTGAGCTGCTCCGAGCTGGACCGCCACGAGCGCGACGCCCGCCCCTGACGGCTCGACGCCCCGCTTCCTTACGGAGGCGGGGCGTCTGCGTTCAGGCCCGGGACAGTGCCTCAATCAGTTCGGCCTTGCGCATCGTCGAACGACCGCGGATGTCGCGCTTGCGCGCCAGCTGCATCAATTCCTCGCGGGTCATCTCGCTCACCGAAGTGCTGCCCTGACGTTTGCCACGGCTCGCCGAGCCGCGGTTGGCCGGTCTCCCTGAGCGGGCCTGGGCGGCGCGATGGGCCGAGTCCTTGCGGTCGGCGCGCTTGGCCGTCTCGCTCTTGGCGCGGCCGGAACCGCCCTTGCGCTCGCCGCCGCCGGACTGCTTGTTCACCGTCGCCCAGGCGCGCGCCTCGGCTTCCGATTCGCTCACACCCTTGGCCTTGTAGCTCTCCTCGATGTGCTCGGCCTTGCGCTGCTGCTTGTCGCTGTACTTGCTCTTGTCGCCACGGGGCATGGGGATATCTCCCTTTGCGATGGGTTCACTGTTGGGACCGGGAGGCGACGGCGGACGTTCAGAGAAAGTGCACACCGGCACAAACCCCTTGACCTTGCCCCAGGGGCAATCCGTAGTCTGCCGCTATCCCGCAGCAGGAACCGGAAATGCTCACCATCGGCCAACTGGCGCGAATCTTCGAGATCTCCACCAAGACGCTTCGCCACTACGATGCCATCGGCCTGTTCGTCCCCGCGCGCACCGGTAGCGACAACGGCTACCGCTACTACCAGCCGGAACAGATCGAGCAGCTCTCGCGCATACTCGCGCTGCGCCGGCTGGACGTTCCGCTGGAAGCCATCGACCGCCTGAAACGCGATGGCGCGCTGGACGACCCGCAACGCCTGCGGCATTTCCTGCAACGACACCAGCACACCCTGCGCGAAGAAATAAGCGCCCGCCAGCGCCTGCTGGCGGAACTCGACCGAACCCTGGCGACGCTCGCCCACTGGAGGATCCGCAACATGCATGCACGAATCGTCGAACGTCCCGCCTTCAGCGTGGTGGGCATGGAATACTTCGGCAGCGCCCCCGGCGACACCATCGGCCAGCTCTGGGAGCGCTTCATCCCGCGCGAGCACGAGATCGCTGGCAAGCACGATCCCGAGGTCTCCTATGGCATCTGCGCGCAGCAGCCCAACGGTGAATTCCACTACGTCGCCGGCTTCGAGGTGCAGGAAGGCTGGCCGGTGCCGGAGGGCATGGTGCGCTTCCAGGTGCCGGCGCAGAAGTACGCGGTGTTCACCCACAAGGGCACGGCGCCGCAGATCGCCGAGAGCTTCCAGGCGATCTACAGCCACCTGCTCGCCGAACGCGGCCTGGAGCCCAAGGCGGGGGTCGACTTCGAATACTACGACCAGCGTTTCCGCGGACCGCTGGATCCGAACTCGCAAGTCGACCTGTATATCCCCATCTACTGACTCAGCGCTTGCCGGCCGGCGCCTTGGCCGGCTGGCGCATGCGTTGCAGCAGGGCGGTGCACTGGTTGTCGTCGCTCTTGCTCGGCGCCACCAGAGCCAGCAGGCTGGCCGCCGGGCCCACCGCCACGCCGAGGGCGATCATTCCCGCGCCGCGCGCCACCAGCGGCCCGGCGTGGACCCCGGCGTCGGGCTTGGCGAAGGTGCCGCGCACGTACAGCGGCGAGCGCAGCGAGAAGATCCGCAGGCCCTTGCTGTGCGGGGTGACATCGAGGTCGAGCTTCTCGTTGGCGAAGTTCACCGTGCCGTCGACGTTGACCAGCGCGTTCTCGGTGTCGAAGACGAACAGCCGGCTGGTCATCAGGCCCTTCTGCAGGCCGAAGTCGGCGGCCGCGCAGTTGATCTTCACCTCGTCGTCGCCGAACAGCTTGGTCACCAGGTAGTTTCCGACATTGAGGCCGGCGATTTCGGTCAGGCCTTTGCTGATCGCACCGTCGTTGATCAGCATCTTCAGTTCGCCATCGGCGCCACCGAGGATCTTCGCCACCGAATTGCCGCTGCCGCTGAGACTGGCGTCGCCGTTCAGCTCGCCGAAGCTGGTCTGCATCGGCGCGAAGCCGGGGAACAACTGTTTCAGCTTGAAGCCCCGCGCGCTCATCTTCACTCGGCTCTGCATCGGCTGCTTGCCGCCATCCAGGCGGATGTCCGACTCCAGCTTGCCGCCGGCCACGCCGAAGCGCAGGGGCTCCAGGCGCAGCAGGCCGTCGTTGAGCACCAGATGGGTATAGAGGTCGCTGATCGGCAACTGGTCGCTGTGGACGATACGCTTGCCGGTGAATTCCACGTCGGCGTCCATGTCGCGCCAGCGCTCGGTACGGAATTCCTCCACCGGCAGCACCTTGTCGCCCGGCTGGCGGCTGGTCTGCCCGCGCTTCTGTTTTTCGGCATTGCTGTCGGCGCCGATCAGCGGGCCGAGGTCGGCGAAGCGCAGTTGCTCGGAGGTCAGCTTGCCGGACAGCTTCGGCCTAGGCTGGCGAGCGACGAAGGTCAGGCTGCCGTGCAGGTCGCTGGCGCCGACCTTGCCGTTGAAGTTCTCGTAGCGGAACAGTGCGCCGCCCTCCTCCTTGAGCCGCGCCAGCAGGTGTCCGTCGGTGGAGTAGGCCGGAGTGTCCGGCAGGGTGATGCCGGTCAGCGGATAGAGATTGGCCATGCTGGTCCCGGACAGCTTCAGGCGCAGGTCGAGGGCGCCGAGGTTGAGCGGGTCGGTCAGGGTGCCGACCACCGCGGCACGGGTGCTGCCGGCACTGACCTCGGCCTGTAGCGGGAAGGGCTTGCTCGCATCCTGCAACGCCAGCATCCCGCCGACCTTGCCCGAGCCGGCCAGAGCCTGGCCCTTGTAGGTGCCCTTGACCTTCCAGCCGAACACATAGTCCTGGGCGTCCGCCGCATCGCCCGTGGCCAGCGCCTTGCCGGCCAACTGGCCGAACGGCACCGGCTTGCCGAGCGGGTCGACCAGCACTTCCAGGCGGGTCTTCAAACGCTGGTCGTCGAGGCTGACGCTACCCTTGTCGAAACCGATCTCGCGGATGTCCAGTTGCCAGGCGGACGGCTCGTCGCTGTCGCTGGCAGGCAGGTCGAAATCCCAGTTGGCGCGGCCGTCGGCCAGGCGCAGGAGGTCGGCGCGCGGCTGGGTCAGCTTGATCTGTGGAATGCGGATGGTCTGCCAGAGCAACGGCAACGGCGCGAGGCGGAATTCGATGCGTTCCAGGCTGGCGAACTCGCTCGCCTTGGTCTTGCCCGCCGTCCACTCCGGGTTGCCGAGGGTGATGTCCTCGGCGCTGAAGCGCGGCCAGGGGATCCAGGCGCGCCAGCCTTCCTCGCCCTCCTCGCGGCGCCAGGCCACGGCGAGGTTGCCGTTGATGGCGAACGGGCGGTTCAGCGCCGCCGAGACCTTTTCGTTGAGGGTGGGCTTGATCAGGTTCCAGTCGAAGGTGGCGATGAACACCACCAACGCCGCCAGCAGCAGGACCAGGCTGGCGAGGCTCCAGGTCAGGATCTTTCGGCCGCGCGTCATGCACAACTCCTTTTCGCCGCGTCGGTTGTCGGGCAGGCGCGGCAGCGCGCCTCGCTCAGCCCGTCAGTGTGCAGGCTGGCCCATGGACTCGCCAGCGCGAATACGCCGGCCCGTTCCGTTAGGACCGGCGAAACGCCGGCATTGCTCCCCGTCCCACGCATTTCAGGCAAAAGGCCAGTTCGGCGGCGGGTCGATAAAACTTTTTCGACCGCGCGGGACTCACACCTTAGGTAAGCAGAAAAAGCCGGCCGCAGAGCCGGCCCTTTTCACCGGATCAGCCTCAAGGAGAAAACCGATGACCACCGTTCAACTGACGGACGTCCAGACCCTTCGCGACCGTGCCCGCAAGAACATCCAGGAAGGCGCGGTCACCGAAGGCTATTCGGCCGATCGCCAGACCGTCCTGCGCCTGCTCAACGAAGCGCTCGCCACCGAGCTGGTCTGCTTCCTGCGCTACAAGCGCCACTACTTCATGGCCACCGGCCTGAAGGCGAGCATCGCCGCCGCCGAGTTCCTCGAGCATGCCAACCAGGAAATGCAGCACGCCGACCAGTTGGCCGAGCGCATCATGCAACTGGGCGGCGAGCCGGACTTCAATCCGCGCGGCCTGGAGGAGCGCTCCCATGCCGAATACGTCGAAGGCAAGACCCTGAAGGACATGGTCACCGAGAACCTGATCGCCGAGCGCATCGCCATCGACAGCTATCGCGAGATCATCACCTACCTCGGTAACGACGACCCCACTAGCCGACGCATCTTCGAGGAAATCCTGGCCCAGGAAGAAGAACACGCGGACGACATGGCCGACATCCTCGACGACCTCGCCTGACGCCAGCAAGTCCCGTCCGAGAGCCGGTGCCCGCAGCGCCGGCTTTTCTTTTCGCCTTATTTATCCAATTTATCGATTAAATAGAGAAAAGCTAACCATCCTTTACGAAATCTGCGACATCACAAAAATAATCAATTAACTTACTGATAAATAATAAGAAAAAATATAATCACCAATATCGATAGACACTATCATCGCACTTCGTTTTTAAATCGATTTATCCGAACTGAAAATGACTCCAACGCAACCAACAACCCACTCGGAGTCACCGTCATGAAAGCTTCCCTGATCCTCGGCCTCGCCCTCGCCACCCTGACCGCCAACGCCGCCTTCGCCGCCGACGGCTCCAGCCGCACCATCGACCGGCTGCACCAGGACATGTCCAGCGTCGAACTGCGCATCGCCGACAACGGCAGCGAGCAGACCATCGACCGCCTGCACAAGGACATGACCAAGGCCGAAGCCCGCCTGGCCGACAACGGCAGCGAGCAGACCGTCGACCGCCTGCACAAGGACATGACCAAGGCCGAAGCCCGTCTGGCCGACAACGGCAGCGAACAGACCGTGGACCGCCTGCATCGCAGCATGAGCCGTTTCGACCTGCGCACCGCCTGACCGCTCGTTACGCCGCAAGGCGCGAGAAAAGCCCGGCTCGATGCCGGGCTTTCCTATTTTCCCATCCCTGTCGCGCTGGGCGCATGGCCCGAAGCAAGCCGCACTCTCCCGCCTCAGACTCCGCTGAACCAGTTGTAGCCCTGGTCCTCCCAGTAACCTCCGGGATTGCTGTTGCTGACGAAGATCTCCACCACGTGCTTGGCGTTCTTGAAGCCGAGCTTGGTGGGAATCCGCAGGCGCAGCGGGTAGCCGTTCTCCTCCGGCAGCGCCTGCCCGGACATCTCCAGCGCCAGCAGGGTCTGCGGATGCAGCGCGCTGGGCATGTCGAGGCTGGAGTAGTAGCGGTCGGCGCACTTGAAGCCGACGTACTTCGCCGAGGTGTCGGCGCCGACCAGCTCCAGGAAGGTGCGCAGCGGCACTCCGCTCCACTGGCCGATCGCGCTCCAGCCCTCGATGCAGATCAGTTGCGTGACCTGGCTGGCCTGCGGCAGCCGGCGCAGTTGCTCCAGGCTCCAGGGGCGCTTGTCGCGGACCCGCCCGGAAACCTGCAGGCGGTATTCCGGCAGGTCGATCTCCGGCACGTTGTAGGCCGGGTAGAACGCGTTGAAGGGGAACGGCGAGACCACCTGCGACGGATCGAAGGTCGGCGCCAGCCGCGTACGGCTGAACAGCCAGGCCTGGACCCGGTCGTTCCAGCGCGACATGGCCCAGAGTACCTTGTCGACCGAATCGCCATCCTGTAGCCGGCACCCCGAGAGCATCGCCAGGGCGCCCAGGGACAGGCCGCCGCGCAACAGCAGGCGGCGTTGCAAATCGACCATCTGTCGCTCGCTGGACGGGTCGATCGCGATCTTCGCGCGCTTCTTCTCCGGCCCCTTCATCCTCCGCTCCTCCGCCCGCGCCGCCACTCGCGTCCGATGATCATCGGCACCAGGGTGCGCGGCACCAACAGCACCAGCAGCAGGTGCACGACGACGAACCCGACGACCCCGGCCATGGCCAGGAAATGCACCCAGCGCGCCCCCTGGAAGCCACCGAACAGCGCGGTCAGCCCGTGCAGTTGCACCGGTTTCCAGATCGCCAGCCCGGACAGCACCAGCAGCGCACCGAGCGCCAGGACCAGCCAGTACAGCAGGCGCTGCACCGCGTTGTAGCGGCCCGGCTCATGGACCAGGCGCAGGCCGAGGGCGAGGCGCAGGTCGCGCCAGACGCCGGCCGCGCTCAAAGGCAGGAAGTCGCGACGAAAATGCCCGCTGGACAGTCCGTAGGCGAGGTAGCACAGGCCGTTGCCAAGCAGCAGCCACATGGCGGCGAGATGCCAGGCGATGGAACCGCCGAGCCAGCCGCCGAGGGTAGCCCAGGCGGGAAAACGGAAATCCAGCAGCGGCGAAGCGTTGTAGATGCCCCAGCCGCTGCCGATCAGGCAGGCCATGGCATAGGCATTGAGCCAGTGGCAGAGTCTCACCGGCCAGGCGTGCAACGCACGGTTCATGGCTTTTCTCCCAGGAAACCCGGCCGGGACGGACGCGCCGTCCCGGCGAAACCTCACATCGGCGGGGTCACGCCGTCCTTGCCGACCGAGATGGCCAGGGCGGTGAGGCTGCCGTCGGCGCCCTTCTGCGGGAACAGCACGACCTTGGCGCCAGGCTTGAGCAGGCTGCGCTCGCCCGGCTCCAGGCTGACGATGGGCACGTCGTCCGGCACCACCACGGTCTTCTCGCCATCGCCGTATTTCACCGTCATGCGCCGGCCCTGGCTGACCACCAGGTTGCCGACCGTACCGTTGGTCATGGTCGAGGCGCTGCCATCGGCGTTCTCCCAGGGCCGGTGGCCTTCGCCGCTGCCGCGCAGGCTGGGGGCGAAGACATGCACCTCGAGGGCCTTCAGGGTGCCGTCGGGCTGCGGCACGGCGGCGGTACCGATGAAGCTGTCGGGCTGGATGTCCTCCGGCTTCGCCAGCGACACGGCGCGGATCGCGGTCTTGTCGGTGAGCCTGACCGTCAGTTGCTGGCCGTTGCGGGCCTTCAGTTGCAGGTGGTCGTCGGCGGCCTGCTGGATGGTGCCGCGCAGCGGCTGCAGCATGCCCGCAGGTGGTTGCGCGGCGAAGCTGGCGGCACTGGCCAGGAGCAGGCCGAAGAGCAGCGCGGGGGAAGCCTTGAGTCGAAGCATCGGTCGATCCTCGGTGGGGTTGAGCCTCGATGGTCGCCCCGCCGGCGGTACCCGGAGATGACTTTCGCATGACAAAAATGTCACCGAGTCCGCGCCGCGCGCTGGCTAGAATGGCGGCGAACGAGGGGGAACGAGACATGCGCATCCTGGTGATCGAAGACGATACGAAGACCGGCGAGTACCTGAAGAAGGGCCTCGGCGAGTCGGGCTATGCGGTCGACTGGTCGCAGCACGGCGCCGACGGTCTCTACCTGGCGCTGGAGAACCGCTACGACCTGGTGGTCCTCGACGTGATGCTGCCCGGCCTGGACGGTTGGCAGATCATGGAAGTGCTGCGCAAGAAGCACGATGTGCCGGTGCTCTTCCTCACCGCCCGCGACCAGTTGCAAGACCGTATCCGCGGCCTCGAACTGGGTGCCGACGACTACCTGGTGAAACCCTTCTCCTTCACCGAGTTGCTGCTGCGTATCCGTACCCTGCTGCGCCGCGGCGTGGTCCGCGAGGCAGAGCAGGTGCAACTGGCCGATCTGCACCTGGACGTGCTGCGGCGCAAGGTCAGCCGCCAGGGGCAGGTGATCGCCCTGACCAACAAGGAGTTCGCCCTCCTGCACCTGCTGATGCGCCGCGAGGGCGAGGTGCTGTCGCGCACCCTGATCGCCTCGGAGGTCTGGGACATGAACTTCGACAGCGACACCAACGTCGTCGACGTGGCGATCAAGCGCCTGCGCGCCAAGGTCGACAATCCCTTCCCGAACAAGCTGATCCATACCGTGCGCGGCATCGGCTACGTCTGCGAGGAGCGCCCGTGCCCGCCCGCCGCTCCCTGACCCTCTACGCGGCGCTGCTGTTCGCCGCGGTGGCGGCGCTGGTGGTCAGCGCGGTCGGTTTCTACCTGTACCGCTCGGTGGAAGAGGCGATGCTGCGGCGCAGCGACGTGATGGTCGCCGGCCGGGTCGAGCACTTCCGCAACCTGCTGCGCGACAACCTCACCCTGGCCGAGCTGAAGGCGCGCCCGCGTCTGTTCGAGAACATGCTCGGTAACGAGCAGGACATCCTGCTCCTCGGTCAGCCCGGCGAGGCGCCGATCGTCGCGGTCAACCCGCGCCACGAACGCCTGCCGTCGCTACGGGTGGTCGCCGCCGGCCAGGCGTTGAATCCGTCCGTCGTGCACGCCGCGCTGACCCACGACGGCGTCCCGATGCGCGTGCTCGCCGCCGAGGTCCTGGTCGGCGGCCGCGAGCCGTTGCAGATCACCGCCGCGCACCTGCTGCTGGGCGAGACGCGGATGCTCGCCCAGTACCGCGACCGGGTCATCGCCGCCGTGCTGCTGGCGTTCCTCGGCACCGCCCTGCTCGGCTGGCTGGTCCTGCGCCACGGCCTGCGCCCGCTGCGCACGCTGGCGGCGAAGGCGGCGGAGATCCATCCGACCAGCCTGGATACCCGCCTCGACGTCGCCGCCGCGCCTGCCGAGTTGCAGCAGGTGGCACAGTCGTTCAACGCCATGCTCGAACGCCTCGACGACGGCTACCAGCGCCTGCAGCAGTTCTCCGCCGACCTCGCCCATGAGATCCGCACGCCCATCGGTTCGCTGATGGGCCACGGCCAGGTGGCCCTGCGCCAGCCACGCAGCAACGAGGAGTACCAGGCGCTGATCGCCTCCAACCAGGAAGAGTTGGAGCGCATCGCACGGATGGTCGAGAGCATCCTGTTCCTCGCTCGCGCCGACGACGTGCGGGCAGCGGTGGAGCGCAGCCGCCTGGACCTGGGCGAAGAACTGCGGCGCCAGGCGGAGTATTTCGAAGGGCTGGCCGAGGAACGTGGGCTGAGCCTCGACATCCAGATCAGCGGCCAGCTACGCGCCGATCCGCAACTGTTCCGCCGGGCGCTGAGCAACCTGCTGGCCAACGCCATCCGCTACGCCAGCGCCGAGAGCCTGATCGAAGTGCGCGGCCTGCGCCGCTCGGGGGAATTCCTGCTGAGCGTGGAGAACGCCTGCGACAGGCTGCCGGCCGAGCCGCTGTCGCGCCTGTTCGACCGCTTCTACCGTGGCGACGCCGCGCGCAGCGACGCCCAGTCCAGCGGTCTCGGCCTGGCCATCGTCCAGGCGATCATGCGCCTGCACGGCGGCCGCGCCGAAGCGAGCGCCCCGGCTCCGGGACGCATCCGCTTCGAGCTGGCGTTCCCGGCTCAGGACTGAGCGGGCTTCTCGCCGGCGTCCGGCTCACCGTCGGAGCGGCCGATATTCGCCGGCGCCTCCACCACCAACTCCTCCGGCACTTCCTCGACGCGCGGGTCGAGGGTGGCGGCCATCGGGCTGACCGTGTCCGGCATCGCCACGTGTTGCAGCGGCGCCTCGTCGACCCGGTGTTCGCCGGTGACGCGCTTGGGCTGCACCCAGAACACCAGCAGCACCGCGTAGCCGGACACCAGCATGTAGAACAGCCCCGGACCGAAGTGGCGCATCAGCGCGCCGGCCACCAGCGGGCCGATACAGGCGCCGACCCCGTAGGTGGTCAGCAGCATCGCCGACAACGCGACCCGGCGCGGCTGCTCGACGTGGTCGTTGGCCAGCGCCACCGCCAGCGGGTAGAGGGTGAACAGCAGCATGCCGGTAACGAACCCGTTGGCCAGCAGCAGCCAGTACGGCAGCGTCACCAGCCCCCACATCGGGATCGAGGCCAGGCACAGCAGCACCGCATTGCCGCGGATCAGCCAACTGCGGTCGAGGCGGTCGGACAGCCAGCCCAGCGGCCACTGCGCACAGAAACCGGCGACGATGCACATGCCGACGAAGAAACTCGATTGCGAGGCATCCAGGCCGTTGCGGTTGGCGTAGACCGGCGCCAGGCCGTAGAAGGCGCCGACCATCAGGCCGGCGATGAAGATGGTGCCCAGCGCCTGCGGCACGCGTTGCCAGAAGAAACGCACTTCCAGCGGCGCGGCGACCAGCTTGGCCGGGTGCACGCGACGGGTCATGGCCAGCGGGATCAGGCACGAGGCGAAGCAGATGGCGACCAGCAGCAACGGCTTGTAGTCGAGGGTCGGGCTCAGCGCCAGCAGGCCCTGGCCGAGCACCAGGCCAAGGTCGACGGCGACCATGTAGCCGGCGAACACCTTGCCGCGCTGGTGGCTCTCGGCCTGCTCGTTGAGCCAGCTCTCGATCACCATGTACTGGTTCATCATCACCGCACCGGTGATGAAGCGCAGCAGCAGCCAGACTTCCAGCTGATCGACCAGGGCATGCAGCAGCACGGTCACGGTGGCAATCCCGGCGCAAGCCACGTAGGAGCGGATATGGCCGAAGCTGGCGATCAGCTTGTGTCCGAATTTTCCACCGCAGACCAGGCCGAAATAGTAGGACGCCATCAGCCCGCCGACCCACAGGTCGCCTGCGCCTTCCTGGGTCAGGCGCAGGCCGATGTAGGTGGTGAACAGGCCGGAGCCGGCCAGCATGAGCAGGGTGGCGGTGTAGAGCGCGGGAAAGGTGACGAGCGGGCTGAACATGACGGTTCCTGGACGGACGGGCCCCACGGCCGGCATCCGCCGAGCATTGATAGGTTCGGGAAGGATCGACGCTGCTGGCCGATCGCGGGCGCAGGCCGTCCTGCGTTCGGCGAGACTCCGACGCCGCGCGGCGGCCGGAAGCCACGTCGCGGCGCACAGGGCGGCATTATCCCCGCTCCGGAGCGGCCCCGCCACGGGCGCCGCGAGCGTTCCGTCGGCTCAGCTGCGCCCCGCCGGGAGCGGCTCGCGCGGCGGCAGCCGATATACCCAGATGCGCCGCAAGACAGTGAGGAATTGCCGTCCCAGGCGTCCGCTGTTGTAGGTCTGCCCGTAGCGCCGGGCGATTTCGCGGACCTCGCGGGACAGCGCGGCGTAGCGACGCGCCGGCAGGTCCGGGTAGAGATGATGCTCGATCTGGTGGCTGAGGTTGCCGGTCAGGATGTGGAACAGCGGCCCGCCCTCCAGGTTGCTGGAGCCGCGCAACTGGCGCAGGTACCAGTGGCCACGGGTCTCCCCCTCCAGCACCGAGGGCGGGAAGACCACCGCCTTCTCGGTGAAGTGGCCGCAGAAGATCACCGTGAAGGTCCACAGGTTGCGCAGCACGTTGGCCAGCAGGTTGCCGACGAACACCGCGCCAAAGCCTCCGGCGAACAGGCCGAGAAGCGGGAACAGCAGGTAGTCCTTGGTCCACTGGCGACCCAGCTTGGCACGCAGGCGGCGTAGCAGCGGCATGAGTTCGGCCTTGTCCAGGCGCCCCTTGGCGTACTTGTCCAGGCGCAGATGCTGGATCGCCACCGCGTACTGGAACAGCAGCGCCTGCAGCGTCACCCACAGCGGTTGCCAGCGGTAGAACGGCTTCCAGCGCTGCTCCGGGAACAGGCGCACGACCCCGTAGCCGACGTCGTCGTCCTTGCCCAGCACGTTGGTGTAGGTGTGGTGGATATGGTTGTGGGTGTGCCGCCAGAAGTCGGACGGCCCGGCGATGTCCCACTCGTAGGCGCGGCCGGCGAATTCCGGATCGTTCATCCAGTCGTACTGGCCGTGCATGACGTTGTGGCCCAGTTCCATGTTCTCGAGGATCTTGCCCAGGCCGAGAAGCAGGCTGCCGAGCAGCCAGGTCGGCGGCAGCCAGCCGAACATCAGCAGCGCCCTGCCGCTCCAGCAGCAGACGCGCACCGCCGCGCGGACCCGGCGGATGTAGCGCGCGTCGTCCGCGCCGAGATCGGCCAGGGTACGCTGGCGCAGGGCGTCGAGTTCGGCGCCGAAGGCCGCCAGTTGTTCCGGGGTCAGTTCGCGGTCGTCGCGCATCGCAGGGCTCGCAGGTCGGTTCACAGGTCCAGCGCCAGGTCGCCGTGGGCGGCGCTGACGCAGAGGCGGATAGACTGGCCGGGCTCGCTGCACAGCGCGCCGCTGCGCAGGTCGCGCACGCAGCCGCTGAGCAGGACGCAGGTGCAACTGGCACAGATGCCCTGGCGGCAACCGTGGGCCGGGCGCAGGCCGTGGGCCTCGGCCTGTTCCAGCAGGCTGGCGGCGCTGTCGCCGGAGACTTCCCGCTGCGACCGGGCGAAGCGCAGGCGCACTTCGCGCGGCGCCTCCCCACTGCGCCAGCGCGGGACGCTGAAGGATTCCGTCTGCAAGCCGGCGAAGCGTGCCCCCAGTTGCTCGCCCACCGCCTCGACGAAAGCCGCCGGCCCGCAGGCCAAGGCTTGGCTGCGCGCCAGGTCGGCTGCCCAGCCGTCCAGGTGGCGCGGCTGGAAATGCCCCTCCAGGCAGCCATCGGCCCGCGCCCCGCGGGTCAGGCTCCAGCGCAACTCCAGGTTCGGGTGGCGCGCCGCCAGCGCCTCCAGCTCGCCGAACCAGGCGCGCTGGCCGGGATGACGGGCGTAGTGCAGCCACAGCACGGGACCGCGATAGCCGTTCTCCAGCGCCTCGCGGAGCAGGCCGAGCAAGGGCGTCAGGCCGCTGCCGGCGGCCAGCAGGCAGACCGCCTCGGCCTGCATCGGCCAGCGCAGATCGCCTTGCGCGGGCTGCAACTCGACACGCTGGCCGACCGCCAGGTGTTCGCACAACCAGGGCGAGAGCAGCCCGTCCGGGTGACGCTTGACGGCGATTTCCAGGCGCTCGCCGACCACCCGGGTCAGGCTGTAGCTGCGCCCGACCCGCACCCCGTCGCGCTCCGCCAGCAGTTGGATGTGCTGGCCCGGCCGCGCCGGCGGCCAGCCGGGGGCGGTACGCAGGGCCAGGGCGAGCATATCGTCGGCCACCCAGTAGCGTGCCTCGACCCGCGCATAGTGGCGGTTCAGCGACGCCAGCGGATGGGCGTGGCGCAGCAGGCCGTCGACATCGGCCTCGCGCAGCCAGCCACGGGCGGCGAGACGGCGCAGGGGTGCGAGCAAAGGGGTCAGGAGAGCGAGGGGAAGCAAGGCCATCGAGAATATTTCAGTGAACGATCGTTCACAAAACTTTGCCCGTTCCGCGCAATCGAGTCAACAAGCGTTCACTGATGTATCCTTCGACCGCTGCCGTCCCCGGTTCGACCGGGTCGCGGGGCTTTTGCTACAGTCGCCGGTCCGCCAAAGGAAGCCGTATGTCCTCACCCCGCGCCGAACAGAAACAGCAGACCCGCCACGCGCTGATGAGCGCCGCGCGCCACCTGATGGAAAGCGGGCGCGGCTTCGGCAGCCTCAGCCTGCGCGAAGTGACGCGCGCCGCCGGCATCGTCCCGGCCGGCTTCTATCGGCACTTCAGCGACATGGACCAGCTCGGCCTGGCGCTGGTCGCCGAGGTCGACGAGACCTTCCGCGCCACCCTGCGCGCGGTGCGCCGCAACGAGTTCGAACTGGGCGGGCTGATCGACGCCTCGGTGCGCATCTTCCTCGACGCGGTCGGCGCCAACCGCTCGCAGTTCCTCTTCCTCGCCCGCGAGCAATACGGCGGCTCGTTGCCGATCCGCCAGGCCATCGCCAGCCTGCGCCAGCGCATCACCGACGACCTGGCCGCCGACCTGGCGCTGCTGAACAAGATGCCGCATCTCGACGGCGCGGCCCTCGACGTGTTCGCCGACCTGGTGGTGAAGACCGTCTTCGCCACCCTTCCGGAGCTGATCGACCCACCCGCCGCCGACCTGCCGCCGCACCTGATGCCGGCCGCGAAGATCACCCACCAGCTGCGTTTCATCATGATCGGCGGCAAGCACTGGCACGGCCTGCCCGACTGACCCCACACCTCCCCAGCGGACCTCCGGCTCGGCGTTCGCCCGCGGACTAGACGCGCGCGCACCTTTCCGGTGCGGCAAAAAAGTCGTTGCGCACCAACCTGGCGCGCTGCAATATTTTGTTACATCCCTATGGCCCCGTTTTCCCGGTACAGGCGTCCCGCATCGACCTGGCAAGGCCCTTGCTGGTGCTTGTTGTGATTCCTTTCCTGTCGCATTGCGGAAACTGCCCATGCTGGTCATTCACCAACGCCTGCCCGCCCGCTCGCCCCGCTGGGACGAAGAACTCCACCTCACCTACGAGGCGCGCAGCAAAAGCCGCCTGCGCTGCTTCGCGGCGAGCGGCGAGGAGGTCGGCCTGTTCCTCGAGCGCGGCCAGCCGCCGCTGGCCGACGGCGACTGCCTGGAGGCCCGCGACGGTCGCCTGGTGCGGGTCGTCGCCCGCCCCGAGCGTCTGCTCCACGTCACCTGCGCCAGCCCGCTGGAACTGACCCGCGCCGCCTACCACCTGGGCAACCGTCACGTCGCCCTGCAGGTCGGCGACGGCTGGCTGCGCCTGCTCGACGACTACGTGCTGAAAGCCATGCTCGAACAGCTCGGCGCCACGGTGGAGGCCATCGAGGCGCCGTTCCAGCCGGAGCACGGCGCCTACGGCGGAGGCCACCACCACTCGCACCATGGCGAGGCGGAGTTCAACTACGCGCCGCGCCTGCACCAGTTCGGCGTGCGCCGGTGAACAGCATCTGGGCGCGCCTGCGCCTGGCCAGCTCGCAGTTGCCGATCGGCGGATACAGCTATTCCCAGGGCCTGGAGGCGGCCCTCGACAATGGCTGGGTGCGCGACGCCGAGAGCGCGCGGACCTGGCTGGTCGACCAGTTGCAACTGAACCTGGCGCGCTTCGAGGCGCCGCTGCTGGCCGGCCTGCTGCGCGCCGCGCTGATCGGCGACTGGGCCGCCTGCGATGCGGCCAGCGAACGCCATAGGGCCAGCCGCGAGACCCGCGAGCTGGCCCAGGAGAGCCGGCAGATGGGCTTTTCCCTGCACCAATTGCTGGAAGCCCTGCCCGAACTCGACGCTCCCGGCCGCGCCTGGCTGGCGCGCCAGGACCCGCCCAATCTCGCCGCCGCCTGGGCGATGGCCGCGCGCGCCTGGCGCCTGGACGCCGAGGAGGCGCTCAGTGCCTGGTTCTGGAGCTGGCTGGAAAACCAGTTGGCGGTGCTGATGAAAACCCTGCCGCTCGGCCAACTGGCCGCGCAGAAACTTGCTTCCAGCCTGCTGCCGGAACTCGACCGCGCCTGCGCCGAGGCGCTGCGGCGGCCCGCCGTCGAGGGCAGCGCCGCGTTCGGTCTGGCGCTGGCCAGCATGACCCACGAAACCCAGTACAGCCGTCTGTTCCGTTCCTAGGAGAAACCCCATGACATCCCAACCCCTGCGTGTCGGCATCGGCGGTCCGGTGGGCTCCGGCAAGACCGCCCTGACCCTGGCCCTGTGCCGCGAACTGCGCGAGCGCTACAACCTCGCGGTGGTCACCAACGACATCTATACCCAGGAAGACGCAGAGTTCCTGGTGCGCAACGAGGCCCTCGCCCCCGAGCGGATCATCGGCGTGGAAACCGGCGGCTGCCCGCACACGGCGATCCGCGAGGACGCCTCGATCAACCTGGAGGCGGTGGACCAGCTCAACCGGCGCTTCCCCGGCCTCGAACTGATCCTGGTGGAATCCGGCGGCGACAACCTGTCGGCCACCTTCAGCCCCGAGCTGTCCGACCTGACCCTCTACGTGATCGACGTTTCCGCCGGCGACAAGATCCCGCGCAAGGGCGGCCCCGGCATCTGCAAGTCGGACCTGCTGGTGATCAACAAGATCGACCTGGCGCCGCTGGTCGGCGCCTCCCTCGACGTGATGGACCGGGACGCCCGGCGCATGCGCGGCGACAAGCCGTTCGTGTTCAGCAACCAGAAGACCGGCCAGGGGCTGGACGAAATCATCGCCTTCATCGAGCGCCAGGGCCTGCTGACCGCCGCCTGACGCCACCTCGCAACGACAAGGAACCGCCAATGAAACTGCCCAAGCTGCTCGCCGCCCTCGCCCTGCTCGCCGCGCCGGCGCTGGCCTTCGCCCACCCCGGCCACGGCGAACACGGCCTGGTCGCCGGCCTCGCCCATCCGCTCACCGGCCTCGACCACCTGCTGGCGATGTTCGCCGTCGGCCTCTGGGCCGCCCAGCAACAGGGAGCCGCGCGCCTCGCCCTGCCCTGCACCTTCGTCGGCACCATGCTGGTCGGCGGGCTGCTCGGCTTCGAGGGCCTGCAACTGCCGTTCATGGAGACCGGCATCGCCGCCTCGGTGCTCGCCCTCGGCCTCTGCGTGGCCCTCGCCGTGCGCCCGCCGCTGGCGCTGGCGATGGCCGCCACCGCGCTGTTCGCCCTGGCCCACGGGGTCGCCCACGGCCTGGAGCTGCCGGACCTCTCCAGCCCCTGGCTGTACGCGCTCGGTTTCGTCGCCGCCACCGCCGCGCTGCACGCCGCCGGCTACGCGCTGGTGCGCTTCCTGCCGCAGGCGGCCGCGCCCCTGGTACGTCTCGCCGGGCTGGCCTCGGCGGGCGCCGGGGTCTGGTTGCTGGCCGGCTGAGCCGCCGCGCCTCCCTCAGCGCCTGATCAGCACCCGCCGACCTTGGTGCACGAGGCGCAGGCCATGGGTCTGCGCCAGCATCGCCAGGGCCAGCGGCAGGTCGTCGACGGGAAAGGTACCGGAGACCCGAAGCGGGTCCAGCGACGGCTCGCACTCGATGCTCTCGCCCCCGTAGCGCATCAGTTCTCCCGCCCACTGCCGCAGCGGCATGTCGTCGGCCACCAGCAGGCCCTGGCGCCAGGCCAGCGCGGCCTCGCTGGCGGACTCGACGGGGCCGATCCGCTGGCGATCGAAGCGCACCCGCTGGCCAGCCTCGATCACCCGGCCATCCGCCGCGCTCGCGGCGCCCTCCGGACGCACCTGGACCGCGCCTTCGTACACCGCCAGCACTGTCTCTGCGCCCTCGCGTCGGACGCTGAAGGCGGTACCCAGCGCGCGCATCAGGCCCTGTTCGGTGCGCACCAGGAACGGCCGCGGCGGCTCGCGCCGATCCGCCGCGGTGCGGAGGTAGATCTCTCCGCGATACAGGCGCAGCAGGCGCTGGCCGGCGTCGTAGCGCACGTCCAGCGCGCTGTCGGTGTTCATCTCGAGCTGGCTGCCGTCCTCCAGCACCAGATCGCGCCGCTCGCCGACGGCAGTGAGGTAGTCGGCGCCGAAGCCGTCGCGCCAGACCTGGGCGCGCCATCCCCACCAGACCAGCGGTGCGCCGCCGAGCAGCAGGGCCAGGCCACGCAGGACCGCGCGCCGGCCGCTGCCGGACGGACGCTCGAGCGCACGCCGGGCCAGCGCCGGCGGCAGCGAACCGATATTCGCCAGCAGACGCTCGGCGCGCCGCCAGGCGCGCTGGTGCTCGGGGCTGCGCGAGCGCCAGGACTCCAGCTCGGCCTGCTGCGCCGGAGCCAGCGGCCCCTCCTGCATCAGCAGCAGCCAGGAGGCGGTCTCCCTGAGCACCTGCGGGGCGATCGCCTCGGCGGCCGGCGGCCCGGAAAGCTCCGTATCGCCCGCCTGCGGCGCCCGGCTGGAAGCGCGGTCATTCATCGGGCATCAGGCTCAGGCAGGTCACGTAGGCCTGGTGGATGAACTTCTTCACCGTCGGCAGCGCGACGCCCAGCGCCTGGGCGATGTCCTTCTGCTTCATGCCGTCCAGCGTCGCCATCAGGAATGCCTGTTTCACCCGCGGTCGCAGGGTGTCGAGCAGCGCGTCGATCTCGTGCAGGGTCTCGACGATCACACTCTGTTGTTCCGGCGACGGCTGCAACGGCTCGGGCAACGTGGCCAGGGCCTCCAGCCAGGCGAGTTCCAGCGATTGGCGACGGCGCCAGCTGACCAGCACGCAGTTGGCGATGCGGGTGAGGTAGGCGCGCGGCTGACGGATCGCGTCACGCTGGCCGCCATCGCGGCTGGCGAGGATGCGCAGGAAAGTGTCGTGGGCCAGGTCGTCGGCCACGCCACGTCCCCAGGAGCGAAGGCGGTAGGCCAGCCAGTTGCGCAACCAGGCATGGTTTTCACGGTAGAGCGTGGCGACGCAGTCGCGGTCCGCTTGCAGGCAGGGGCTTGGCGCATTCATCGGAGGCGCATTCATCGGAATAGTCGGCTGGCTTCAATCGCAAATGAAAACTATTATCACTAATTTTCCGCTGACCACAATGCCGACGCCCTTCCTCGACCGGCCCCGCCGAACCCGAAATATCCCTTTTCCGATCTCGTGCGACAGAGGGAATGAGAGCCCGCAATGACGGGCGCCAACCCTGCGAGCGAAGAAGTCATGTCCCTACAACGCCCTATCCCCAGCCTGGCGCGTCCCTTGTCGCGCCTCTCCCCGCTCACCCTTGCCCTGCGCTGCGCCCTGCTCGGCCTGTCGGCGGTCGGCGCCGGCCTGCTCGGCGGCGGCCTGGCCCACGCGCAGAGCGTCGGCCAGCACAGCGCGGCTACCCGCCTGGACGACGCCACGCCGCGCAGCTACGACATCCCGGCGGGTTCGCTGGGCGCCTCCCTGGGCGCCTTCGCCAGCCAGTCGGGCCTGCTGCTGTCCTTCGACCCCGCGCTGACCCGCGGCCGCACCGCGCCGGCGCTCAAGGGCCGCTACAGCGTACTGGAAGGCTTGCAGCGAGTGCTGTCGAACACCGGCCTGCAGGTCGCGGCGGGAACCTCCGGCGCCTACCTGCTGGTCGAGCCGCGCATGTCCGGAGAAGCCCCGGCCGACCTGTCGCCGGTGGTGGTCTCGGCCGCCGAGCTGGCCGATCCGCAGAAGGAAACCTATACCGCGCCGCGCTCGTCGGTGTACCTCTCCAGCGAAGACATCGACCGCTTCGGCCGGGTTTCCGTGGGTGACCTGCTCCAGGGCATCCCGGGCGTACAGGTCGGCGACAGCCGCAACGGTGGCGCGCTGGACGTCAACATCCGCGGCATCCAGGGGCAGAGCCGGGTGGCGGTGCGGGTCGACGGCGCGGAGCAGGCGCTGGACGTCTACCGCGGCTACGCCGGCACCCAGCAGCGCAGCTACATCGATCCCGACCTGGTCAGCAGCGTGACCGTCGACAAGGGTCCCTCGACCCGCTCGGGCGCGATCGGCGGCAGCGTGGAAATGCGCACCATCGGCGTCAAGGACATCCTGGTCGACGGCAAGGACCTCGGCGTGCGCTTCACCGGCAACGTCTGGAACAACGGCGTCGCCCCGCAGCACCGCAGCGCCAGTTCGAAGACCGAGAATCTCAGCAGCGTGCCGCACGATGACCGCGGCAGCCTGTTCGGCTCCCAGGCCAAGTCCGGCAGCGCCGCCTTCGCCTACCGCAACGAGCATCTGGACCTGGTCGCCGCCTATGCGCAGCGCAATCAGGGCAACTACTTTTCCGGCAAGAAAGGCCAGGACCGCTATCGCGTCTACAACCGCTACGGTCGCGAGGAAAGCAGCGTAGCCAAGGTCTACAACGCAGGAGAGGAAGTGCTCAACTCGTCGTCGGAGACCGAGTCCTACCTGCTCAAGGCGACCTGGCGCATCGCCGACGAGCACACCCTGGACCTCGGCTATCGTCGCTACGACGGGCGCACCGGGGAGATCATGCCGTCGGACATCTTCCGTTTCGGCACCGCCGGCATCTACCAGTACCCATTGAGCGAAGTGAAGATCGACACCTACACCGCACGCTACCGTTACCTGCCCGAGAACAATCCGCTGGTGGACCTCAGTACCGGCCTGTGGATGACCGAGGCGAAGAGCGACATGCTGACCTCGGTGCTGGCACCGCGCTCCCAGGCCTATCGCTCCGACCGCAACTGGACGCGCCAGGACAACCGGCGCATCGGCGGCGACCTGAACAACGTGGCGCGCTTCGAAACCGACTTCGGCGATTTCAAGCTCGACCTCGGCGGCTCGTTCCAGGTCGAAGACATCCAGCCGCAGAAAAGCGTGGTCACCACCCTCCACGACATCAACGCCAACCGCACCCTGAGGGACGCCACCCGCCAGGAATACGGCCTCAACGGCAAGCTCGAGTTCAAGCCGGTCGAGCGCCTGACGCTATGGGGCGGCGGCCGCTACAGCCACTTCAACAGCAAGGACAACGGCATCTCCGCCTCGCCGCGGCGCGAGGATCGCGACATGCGCTTCATCACGGTGAGCAGGCCCGGCTACTACGGCTCGATGATGTGGTTCCCCGACCAGAACGGCCAGTACACCGACGCCACCGATCCGCGCCTCAACAACGGCATCGTCACCAACAACACCAATAATCCGTTCGAAGGCATTCCCTTCGACGAGTTCGGCCCGGCCAACGTGACGGTCCATCCCTCGCGGGTCACCAACGTGGTCACCGGCTACAACTACAGCAAGAAGGGCAGCAGCCGCGGCGGCGGTTTCTCGCCGGCATTCGGGATCAATTTCGAGCTGGCCCCGGATACCTTCGTCTACGCCTCCTACATCGAAGGCCTGCGCCTGCCATCGCTGTTCGAGACCAGCCAGGGCACCCTCCAGGTCGAGCCGGGCAAGGAACTCAAGCCCGAGCGTTCGCGCAGCTGGGAGATCGGTGCCAGCGCGCTGCGCGACAGCCTGTTGGCCGACGGCGACTCGGCGGCGATCAAGCTGGCCTACTTCAACAACACCATCAAGAACTACATCACCCGCTATTACGATCCGGGCCAGATGGGCCTGATGACCTTCAGCAACACCGACAGCTACCGCACCAGCGGTCTCGAACTGCAATCGCACTACGACGCAGGGCGGGTGTTCGCCGACCTGTCGGCGACCTACTACCTGAAGACCGAGACCTGCGACGCCGCCTTCGCCGCCAGGCTGCGCGCCGGCGCCAACCGCTACCAGCGCACCGAGAACACGCCGAACTGCACGCCGGGCAGCTTCATGGGCTCCTATACCAACACGCAGAACCCGCCGCGGCTGGCGACCAACCTGACCGCCGGCCTGCGCTTCTTCGACCAGGCCCTGACCCTGGGCGGGCGCATGACCTATACCTCCGGCCCCACCGCCACGGCGGACAAGCCCTGGCAGGTCGGCGCCACCACACCGCAGATCGAGTACCGCTCGGTGCAGCTGTTCGACCTGTTCCTCAAGTACAAGCTGTTCGAGCACACCGAACTGAATGCCTCGCTGCAGAACCTCACCGACCGCTATTACCTCGACCCGCTGGCACAGAGTTTCATGCCCGCGCCCGGGCGTACCCTGCGGGTGGGGATGCAGGCGAAGTTCTGAGCCGCCCTCTCCCCCTCCAGGCGTTGTCGGCGGAGCGCCGCTCCGGTAGGGCGGATAACCGCCCAGCGGTTATCCGCCGAAGCACCGGGCCTCCCGCTCCCGGTCCCTCCGGAACTGTCCGGAGGAGCGGCGAGACAGCGTCCGTCACCACGACAACGGGTAACTCACCACCAGCCGCGTCTGGTCGAAGTCGCTGTTGAAGCTGCGTCGGTTGCTGGCGTGGTTGAGGCGCACGTTGAGCCGCGCCAGCGGACCGCTCTGCACGGTGTAGCCGAGCTCGACATCGCGCTCCCATTCCTTACCGCCGCTACCGGCCTTGGTGGTGGCGTTCGAGCCATGGCCGTAGCGGACCATACCGATCAGGCCGGGCCAGCCGAGGCCGACGAAATCGTAGTCGTAGCGAACCTGCCAGGAGCGTTCGTCGGCGTTGGTGAAGTTGCCGTTGAACATGTCGTTGCCCATGCTCCGCCCACTGCTGCCGTAGACCGACTGCCAGCCGCTGTCGCCGCCGACCTTCTGCAGGCCAAGGTAGAAGGTGTGCAGGCCGATGCCGGCAGAAAATAGGCCGTAGACGGTATGGCTGTCGATCTCGCCGGCGCGCGCGGCGCCGTCGTCGCGGTCGACGAACAGGCCGAGGTTGGCGCCCAGGGTCCAGTCGCCGACACGCTGCTTGTGCAGCAGGTTGGCGTAGTTCTGCCGGTAGATGTCCTCCAGTTGCCCGTGCCACAGGCCCAGTTGGGTGCGCTCGCGGTTGAAGCGGTATTCGGCGCCGGCGTAGTTGAAACCGTCCGACTCCTGCGTCGGCGCGCTCCAGGCCGACAGGTCCTGCATGTCCGCCGAATTGCGCAGGCTCACCGCGTCGAAGCGTCCGGCCTGCAGGGCCAGGCCCGGCAGCTCGCGGGAAACCACGGCGAAGCCGCGGAACGTCTGCGGCAGCAGGCGTCCGTCGTCGTAGCGCAACAGCGGAATGTCCGGGAGCATCTCGCCGATCTTCAATTCGCTGGCCGAAACGCGCAGCTTGGCGGCCACGCCGACACGCCCATAGTCGTCCGCCGCGCGACCATCATCGTGCAACGGAAGAAGCTCGGAATTGCTGGTGCCACGTCCGCTGTTCAGCTTCACGCCGAACAGGCCGATGGCGTCGAGGCCGACGCCGACCGTGCCCGGGGTATAGCCGGAACTGAACTTGAGGATGAAGCCCTGCGCCCACTCGTCCACCAGGCTCTTGCCGGCATCGTGGTCGCGGAAATCGCGGTTGAAGTAATAGTTGCGCAGGACCAGGTCAGTCTTCGCATCCTGCAGGAAGCCGCCCTCGGCAGCTTGCGCGGCAAGACAGGCGAGCATCGGCAGGACCGCCCCTGCATTGCGCGGGATTGCGGTTTTACGACGGATTTTCATTGTTATTGTGCTCCGTTTTTCAGGGACGACCGGGCCCCGGCAGCCTCTGCGGGCCACCTGGCGACGACGGTCGGGTCAGCGGCGGGGCGCGGGCCCCGCCGCCAGGGTCAGAACGGGTACTGGCGCGGCGCGTGCTGCACGCTGATCCAGTGGTCGGTGGTGAATTCCTCGATGGCCCAGTCGCCGTTGAAGCGGCCAAGTCCGGAGTTCTTCTCGCCGCCGAACGGCGCGTTGGCCTCGTCGTTCACCGGAATGTCGTTGACGTGGGTCATCCCCGCGCGAAGCTGGCGGGCAAAGCGCACCGCGCGTTCCAGGTCGCGGCTGAACACCGCGCTGGACAGCCCGTATTCGCTGGCGTTGGCCAACTCCAGCGCATGCGCCTCGTCGCGCGCGCGGAGCAGGCCGACCAGCGGGCCGAAGATTTCATCGCGGGCGATCTCCATCGTCGCGCTGACCTCGCCGAATACGTGCGGAGCCAGCAACTGCCCATCAACGCCGCCCTCGTACAGCGGCTTGGCGCCTTCCTGGCGGGCCAGGCGGATCTTTTCCAGCAGGCCTTCGAGCTGGCGCGCGTTGACGATCGGCCCGACCGCGGTATCGGCGCGCTGCGGATCGCCGACGCGGAGACCCTTGACCCGCTCGACGAAGCGCGCGGCGAAGGCGTCGTAGAGGCTGTCCTCGACGATGATACGGTTGATCGCCATGCAGATCTGCCCCTGGTGGAGGAACTTGCCGAACACCGCGGCATTCACCGCCTGCTCCAGGTCGGCGTCGCCGAGCACCACGAACGGACTGTTGCCGCCCAGCTCCAGCGCCACGTGCTTGAGGTGCGCGCCGCCGCTGGCGATGCGGCCGATGTTGCGGCCCACCGGGGTCGACCCGGTGAAGGTCACCAGGCCCGGCACCGGGTGCTCGACGAAGGCGTCGCCGATCTCACTGCCGGGGCCGACCACCACGCTGAACAGCCCGGCCGGCAGCCCGGCCTCTTCGAAGATCCGCGCCAGCAGCAGTCCGCCGCAGACCGGCGTGTCGCTGGCCGGCTTGACCACCACCGCGTTGCCCAGCGCCAGGGCCGGGGCGATGGAACGCTGGGTCAGGTGCAGCGGGAAGTTCCACGGGCTGATCACCCCGACCACGCCGATGGCGCTGCGGTAGACCCGGCTTTCCTTGCCCGGCACGTCGGACTCGACGATGCGCCCGTGCACCCGTGCCGGGAACGACGCCGACTCCAGGGTGATCGCGCGCGCCGCGCCCCATTCGATCTCGGCCTTCAGGCGGGTGCTGCCGGACTCGCGGATGAGCCAGTCGACGATCTCCTCGTGGCGGCGGTCGAACACCTCCACCGCCTTGTACAGCACCGCCGCGCGTGCCGAGGGGCCAAGCGCGGCCCATGCCGGCTGGACCTCGGCGGCCTTGGCGTAGGCGGCATCGAGGTCGTCGCGGTCGGCCTGCTCGATCTCCAGCAGCAGGCTGCCGTCGAACGGATTGCTCACCTTCAGCCGGCGGCCGGCCCGGCCGTGGCGCCACTCGCCGGCCAGGGGCTGGAGACCGAGGTCGGTATAACGGGAATCGCTCATCGCTCTTCTCCTCTTTCGAAAATCACAGGGGTTTCTTCGCCGTCGCGTCGACGGACGCTTCCGCCGGCACGCGCGGCCGCAGGTGGATGCAGGCGATCGCCAGCGCGCCGATCACGCCAGGCGCGGCGAAGGCCAGGAAGTTCTGCTGGAACGGCAGCTCCAGGGCCAGCAGGCTGCCGCCGAGCATCGGCCCGGCGATGGCGCCGAGGCGGCCGACACCGGCGGCCCAGCCGACCCCGGTGGAGCGCACCCAGGCCGGATAGAACTGCGCGGCGTAGGCATGGATCACCGCCAGGGTGCCGATGGTGGTGGCGCCGGCCACCACCAGCAGGCCGTTGAGCAGCCAGGGGCCTGGCCCCAGGCCGAGGGCCGCCAGGGAGGCCGCGGCCAGGGCGAAGAACAGCACCAGGGTGCGGCCGGCGCCGAGGCGGTCGGCCAGCCAGCCGCCGAACAACGCGCCGAGGGTCGCCCCGACATTCAGAGTGACGAGGAACGCCAGGCTCGAACCGAGGGCGTAGCCGCCGCCGGCCATCAGCTTCGGCAACCAGGTGTTGAGCCCGTAGCTCATCAGCATGCACATGGCGAAGGCCACCCACAGCAGCAGGGTGCCCACTGCCTGGCGCCCCTCGAACAACTGGGCGACCCGTCCGCTCGGCGCTTCGGCCGCGACAGCGTTCGCCCGCTCGGCGCCGGGCCGGTAGTCGGGATCGACCTTGCGCAGCAGCGCGTCCAGTTCGGCGCGGCGGCCCTTGAGTTCGAGGAACGCCGCCGACTCCGGCAACCAGCGCAACATCAGCGGCACCGCCAGTACCGGCAGCACCGCCACGTAGAACACCGATTGCCAGCCCCAGGCGGGGATCATGGCGATCGCCAGTAGCGCCGAGAGCACCGCGCCCACCGAGTAGAAGGCCGACATCACCGTGACCAGGGTGCTGCGCCGCCCGGCCGGGGCGAATTCGCTGATCAGGTTGATCGCGCTGGGCACCAGCGCGCCCAGTGCCAGGCCGGTGAAGAAGCGTCCGGCGCCCAGTTCCAGCGGGTCGCGGGCGTGCCCGGTGAGGAAGGCGGCGAGGCTCGCCAGCAGGGTGGTGGCGATCACCAGGCGGCGCCGGCCGAAACGGTCCGCCAGCGGCGCCAGCAGGGTGCCGCCGAAGAGCATGCCGAACAGCGCGCAACTGCCGAGGGTGCCGGCCTGCACCGGGCTCAGCTGCCACTCCTGCATCAGGCGTGGCACCACCGAGCCGTAGATGACCATGTCGTAGCCGTCGAACAGCATGATGAAACACCCCCAGCCGAGGATCAGCCAGTGAGTACGGTTAAAGCGGGCAGCGTCGATCACCGCCGCAGCGGATTGCCTGTTCATACCAACCTCTCTCTTGTTCTTGTTATGGGCGCACGCGGGCGTCGGTCGGCACCGCCCACTCTGGCATGGGGCGGCGCCGTGGAACATCAGGGTTCGATGGTTTGCGTCGGCACCTCGATCAAAACCGGGCGATCAGCGGCCAGGGCATGCTTCAAGGCGCTTTCCAGCTCTTCGCGGGTGGCCGCGTGGAGCGCCTCGACGCCATAGCCGCGGGCGATCGCGCAGAAGTCCAGGCCGGGCACGTCGAGCCCCGGCGCATCGGGCACCTCGAGCACCCCGGCGAACCAGCGCAGGGCGCCGTAGGTACCGTTCTTGAGGATGATGAACACCGCCGGCACACGGTATTGCGCGGCGCTCCAGAGTGCGGTGATGCCATAGTTGGCCGAGCCGTCGCCGATGATCCCGATCACCTGCCGCCGCGGCTGCGCCAGTTGCGCGCCGACCGCCGCCGGCAGGCCGAAGCCGAGTCCGCCGGCGGCCGGGAAGAAGTAGCTGCCCGGCTCGCGCATCTCCACGCGCTGCCAGAAGGCGGTCACGGTGGAAGTCGACTCCTTGACGAAGATGGCGTCGCGCGGCGCCAGCGCATCGATCACGTCGAACACGGTTTCCGGCCGCAGCGGTCCGCCCTCCTCGGCCAGCGCCGGCGGTCGCGGCAGCGCCTCGGGCAACGGCCGCGCACTGGGGCGGACCTGTTCGAGCAGTGCCTCGAGGGTCAGCGCGATGTCGCCGACCAACGCGTCGCCCATCGGCGCCCGTGCCGCTTCGCCGGGATCGCAGGTGACCTGCACCAGCTCGGCGCCGGCCGGCAGGTAATCGCCGGGGGCGAACTGGTGATAGCGGAACACCGGCGCGCCGACCACCAGGATCAGGTCGTGGCCGTCCAGCAGCCGGCTGATCCCGGCGATGGCCGCCGGCAGCACGCCGCGGAAGCAGGCATGGCGGGTGGGGAACGGACAACGCGAGGCCGACGGCGCGACCCAGGCCGGCATCCGCAGCTTCTCCGCCAGTTGCACGGCCAGGCCGTTGGCATTCGCCCCGTCGACGTCCGGACCGAGCACCAGCACCGGGTTGCGCGAGCGCGACAGGCGCTCGCCGAGTTCGGCCAGCAATGCCGGCGCCGGCAGCGCGGCGCCGCTGACCTGGCGCGCGGCCAGGTGTTCGACGCCGGCCGGCGCCGGTTGCGCCCAGTCGTCGTAGGGAATCGACAGGTACACCGGCGCCCGCGGCGGCAGGCTGGCGGTCTGGATCGCCTGGCTCAACGCGCGCGGCACATCCTGGGCGCAGGCCGGCTCGTGGCTCCATTTCACCAGCGGCTTGGGCAGTTGTCCGGCATCGACATTGGCGAGCATCGCCTCGACCCCGATCATCGAGCGCACCTGCTGCCCGGCGGTGATGACCAGGGGGCTATGGGAGTACCAGGCGTTGGTCAGCGCGCCCATGCCGTTGCCGGTGCCCGCCGCCGCATGCAGGTTGACGAAGGCCGGGCGGCCGCTGGCCAGGGCGAAGCCATCGGCCATGCCGACCACCGCGCCCTCGTGCAGGCCGAGGATGTAGCGGAAATCCTCGGGGAAGTCCTTGAGGAACGGCAGCTCGTTGGAGCCGGGGTTGCCGAAGACGGTGGTCAGGCCGTGGCGACGGAGGATCTCGTAAGACGCGGAATGGACGGTTTTCATGCAGGCCTTCAAGCTCGTTTCCTGGATTTGCGCTACTGTTGCAGCCGCTCGATAATCAATCAAATCGATACTCTTTCTATAAAAAATAGAACTGGTCTATATGAGTCCGATCGATCTCAACCTGATCCGCACCTTCGTCACCCTCTACGAAGCGGGCAGCGTGACCCTCGCCGCGGAGCGCCTGTTCGTCACCCAGCCATCGGTGAGCTACGCCCTGGCGCGCCTGCGCGAACTGTTCGACGACGCGTTGTTCACCCGCACCCGCGACGGCATCCAGCCGACCTTCGTCGCCGAGCAGCTCTACGGCACCTTCCGCGAGTCGCTGACGCGCATCGAGGGCGCGGTACAGAGCGTTCGCCACTTCGATCCGGCGACCACCGAGCGACGTTTCCGCATCGCCCTCACCGATCTCGGCGAGGTGGGTTTCCTCTCGCTGATCCTCGAACGCCTGACCCGCGACGCGCCGTTCGCCGAAGTGGAAGTGCTGCCGCTGCAGGTGGACGAGGTCGGCGCCTGGCTGAGCAGCGCCAAGGTCGACGCGGCGATCTGCCGCCAGCCGGTGCCCGGCGCGCGCAGCCAGCGGGTCCTGCACGAGCGCTACGTGTGCCTGCTCAGCGACCGCCACCCACGGATCGGCGACAGCCTGAGCCTGGAGCAGTACCTGGCCGAGCGGCACATCGTGGTGACCCGCACCTCCGGCCACGGCATCGCCGAGGACGTGCTCGAGGCCATGCAGGTGCGGCGCCGCATCAGCCTGCGGGTGCCGCACTTCTCGGTGCTGCCGAAGATCATTCCCGGTACCGAGCTGCTGACCATCCTGCCGGCGCAGATCGCCTATCGCTTCGTCGCCGAAGGCGGCATGCGCATGCTCGAACTGCCCTTCACCCTGCCGCCGTTCGACGTCTCCCTGCACTGGCACGAGAGCAGCGAACGCTCGGCGGCGCTGAACTGGTTCCGCACCACCATCGCCGAGGCGATCATCGCCGCCCAACGCTGAAACGCCGGCGGCCCTCACGCAGCGTCTCCCAGCGTCGGCGAGCGCTCGCGACGCCGCGCACCGAGCAGCGGCAACACGGCGGCCGCGGCGACGAACACCGCCGCGAACGCCCCATAGAGGGACAGCGGCTGCCAGCCGTCGTCGAGCAGGAGCCCGGCCACCAGCGGCGAGAGGATCGCCCCACCGCGACCGACGCCGATCCCCCAGCCGACCCCGGTGGCGCGCACCGAGGCGTCGTAGAGGCTCGGCGCCAGGGCATACAGGCCGGCCACGCAGGCGTTGGCGCAAAGCCCGATCAGCAGTCCCAGCGGCAAGGCCGCGCCGGGCAGCCCGGCGCTCAGCGAGAACAGCGCGAGCAGAGCGGCGGTAAGCAGCATGAACAGCGCCAGCACCCGTTCCAGGCGAAAGCGCGCGGCAAGCCCGCCGAGCAAGGCGGCACCGAAGATCCCGCCGATGCTCAGCAGGGTGCCGCCGGTGATGCCCTGGGCGGTGGACAGGCCGGCGGCGACCAGCAGCTTCGGCGTCCAGCTCATGATGAAGTAGAAGCCGAACATCACCAGGAAGAACAGCGCCCAGAGCAGCAGCGTGGTGCGTCGCTGGGCGACGCAGAGCAACCGGGCGAGGCGGCTACCGTGCTCCGCTCCGCCGCCAGGCGGGCTCGGCAGTTCGGCGAGCGCCGCGCGGCCCAGGCGCCGGGCCAGCGCGTTGACCCGTTGCAACGCCCGCGGCGGCCGGCGCGCCAGGAGGAAGTCCAGCGACTCCGGCAGGCACAGGCAGACCAGCGGGATCACCGCCAGGGTCAGGCCAGCGCCGAAGACGAACACCGAGCGCCAGCCCCAGGCGCCGATCAGCCATACCGCGAGCAGTCCGCCAAGGGTCGCGCCGAGCGCGTAGCCGGTGGATTGCAGGCTTACCGCCAGGCCGCGCCAACGGCGCGAGGCGTACTCGCTGGCGATCACGTTGCTGCTGGCGAGGATGCCGCCGATACCCAGCCCGGTCAGCCCGCGCAGCAACGCCAGTTGCCAGGCCGCCTGGCTCAGCGCCGAGGCGAGCATGCCCAGGCCCGACAGCGCCAGGCAGGCGAGGATCAGCGGGCGGCGCCCCCAGCGGTCGGCCCAGGGCGCGATGAACAGCGAGCCGGCGGCCATGCCGAAAAGGCCGGCGCTGAGCAGCAGGCCGATCTCGGCGCCGCCCAGGTTCCATTCGGCGGCCACCGAAGATGCGGTGAAGGCCATCACCAGCACGTCGAAGCCATCGATCAGGTTGAGCACGATGCACACAGCCACCGCCAGCCACTGGAACGGCCGCATCGGTTCGTCGTCGAGAGCGCGGCGCAAGTCCCGGTTCATGGGCGGCCCTCCCCGAGCGGACAGGAAAGAAGCGACGGCAGGCGGGAGCGAGGCGCGGGAATGCAGGAATCCATCATCGGGAAGACCCTTTTTCTTGTTGTTGTAGGCACGGCAAGCGCAGGCACCCTGGCACCGTTGCGTCGATGCCGCAATCCTATTGGATCCATTTGTGCGACAAGAAAACGGAAGGCCAGCGGATATTCCACTGTCAGCGAAATCTGAGAAAGGCTCTGGAACGAGATAATTGAGCGATTTATTCCTGAAGTTTTTTATGTGCGACTATCGAACGGATTATTTTTTGTACAGAAGCGGTTGACTTGGAAAAGTTGCCTCGCGAATCATTGGATCCAATTACAAAAAAAACGAGAGGATCCGACGATGTTTCCGAAGAACGCCTGGTACGTGGCCTGCACCCCCGACGAACTGGCCGGCAAGCCGCTCGGCCGACGCATCTGCGACGAGCCGATGGTTTTCTACCGAGGCGAGGACGGCCGCGTGGCGGCCCTCGAGGATTTCTGCCCGCACCGTGGCGCGCCGCTGTCGCTGGGCTTCGTCGAGGACGGCGTGCTGGTCTGCGGCTACCACGGCCTGGCGATGGGCGAGGACGGTCGCACCCGCGCGATGCCCGGCCAGCGGGTCCGCGGCTTCCCCTGCATCCGTCGCTTCCCGGTGCAGGAGCGGCACGGCTTCGTCTGGGTTTGGCCGGGCGCGGAAGAACAGGCCGACGCCGCGCTGATACCCCGCCTGGAATGGGCGGAAAGCCCTGATTGGGCCTATGGCGGCGGGCTGTACCACATCCACTGCGACTATCGCCTGATGATCGACAACCTGATGGACCTGACCCACGAGACCTATGTCCATGCGTCCAGCATCGGCCAGAAGGAAATCGACGAGGCCGCGCCGACCACGCGGGTGGAAGGCGACGAGGTGATCACCAGCCGCCACATGCAGAATGTCATGGCCCCGCCGTTCTGGCGCATGGCCCTGCGCGGCAACGGCCTGGCCGACGACGTGGCGGTGGACCGCTGGCAGATCTGCCGCTTCACGCCGCCCAGCCACGTGCTGATCGAGGTCGGCGTGGCCCACGCCGGCCACGGCGGCTACCAGGCGCCGGCGGAGCGCAAGGCGGCGAGCATCGTGGTCGACTTCATCACCCCGGAGAGCGCCACTTCCATCTGGTACTTCTGGGGCATGGCGCGCAACTTCCAGGCCCACGACCAGGCGCTCACCGAGAGCATTCGCGAAGGCCAGGGAAAGATCTTCGGCGAAGACCTGGAAATGCTCGAAAGCCAGCAGCGCAACCTGCTGCGCCATCCACGGCGCGACCTGCTGAAACTGAACATCGACGCCGGCGGCGTGCAGGCCCGGCGCATCATCGAGCGCCTGCTGGCGGACGAGCGCCAGGCCGCCGCCCCCAACCGCGCCCAGGCCTGACGGGAGCCTTCGCCATGATCGAGGTCATCGTCGGCGCCATCCGCCTGGAGGCGCAGGATATCCACAGCTTCGAACTGTTCCGGGCCGACGGGGCGGCCCTGCCGTCCTTCGAGCCGGGCGCACACATCGACCTGCACCTGCCCAACGGCCTGGTCCGCCAGTACTCCCTCTGCGGCCCCGCCGAACGGCCGCGCCACTACCGTATCGCCGTACTCCGCTGCCGCGACTCGCGCGGCGGCTCGGCCACGCTGCACGCCGAACTGCGGGTCGGCCAGCGGCTGCGCATCGGCGAGCCGCGCAATCTCTTCCCGCTGTCGCCGGAGCCCGGTCCGCGCCTGCTGTTCGCCGGCGGCATCGGCATCACGCCGCTGCTGGCGATGGCCGAACGCCTGGCCCGCGATGGCGCCAACTTCCAGTTGCACTACTGCGCGCATTCCGCCGAGCGCGCGGCCTTCGTCGACTATCTTGACCGGTGCGCCTTCGCCGACCGCGTGCACTGCCACTTCGACCACGGCGACAGCAGCCGCCGCGCGGACCTTCGCGCCCTGCTGGCGGCCAGTCCACGCGACGCCCAGCTATACCTTTGCGGGCCGGCGGGCTTCATGCAGTGGATCGAAGAAAGCGCCCGCGAACTGGGCTGGGAAGCAAGCCGCTTGCATCGCGAGCACTTCGCCGCCGCGCCACGGGACGCCAATGCGGACGGCACCTTCGAAGTGCAGTTGGCGAGCAACGGGGCGCTGATCCGGGTCGCCGCCGGGCAGACCGTGCTGGCGGCCCTGCGCGAAGCCGGGGTGGACCTGCCGGCCTCCTGCGAGCAGGGCATCTGCGGCACCTGTCTGACCCGCGTGCTGGACGGCGAGCCGGAGCATCGCGACCTCTACCTCAGCGAAGAGGAGCAGGCCGCCAACGATTGCTTCACGCCCTGCTGTTCGCGTTCGCGCAGCCCACGGCTGGTGCTGGATCTCTAGTCGGCGGCGACGTCGCCGTGAAGCACGGTGACGCCCTTCCGCGCCGGATCGAAGTAGTCGGCGTAGCGCAAGGTCGCGTTGGCGTGCTCGCGCATGATCGCCTCGGCGCGCGCCCCCTGGCCGTTGACCAGCGCGTCGACCACCGCGTGGTGCTGCATGTGGGCGAAGTTGAAACGGCGGAATTCCTGCTCGAGATTGTCGCGATCCACCGCCAGGGCGCTCACCGAGGCGAACGGCAGGTGGTCGTTGCGCGCCAGCGCCACGGCGATCGCCGGGTTGCCGCTGGCCTCGATGATGGTGCGGTGGAAGCGCATGTTCATGCGCTGGTAGCGCTCCAGCTCCTCCAGCAGGACCTGGCCGTTGGCGAACAATCGGTCGCCCTCGGCCAGGCATTCCTCCAGGGTCGCCCGTGCCTCGGCGGACAGCCCGCGCTCGGCCGCCTGGCGTGCCGCCAGGCCTTCCAGAACGCCGCGCACCTCGACCGCGCCGGCGATATCCTCGCGGGTCACCGCGCGCACCCTGTAGCCGCGCCCGGTCTTGCACAGCAGGCCTTCCTGCTCGAGGGTACGCAGGGCGATGCGCACCGGCATGCGCGAGACCTGCAGGCGTTCGGCGGTGGGAATCTCGACGATGCGCTCGCCGGCGGCGAGTTCGCCGGAAGCGATCAGCTTGCGCAGCTCGGCCAGCACGCGTTGGCCCGGTTTGCTCATGGAATTCGCTTATTCGATCGGGACGACCGGGGCATCATAGCGCGCCCCGGCCGCCTCCGCCGGTCAGCTTTCGCGGTGGATGGCGAAGCCGGCCCAGGACTGGCTCACCGGCATGATCTCGAGGCTGTTGATGTTCAGGTGGGCGGGCTGGTTCATGATCCAGAAGATGGTCTCGGCGATGTCTTCCGGCTGGATCGGATGGGCCCCGGCGTAGGTCTTGTCGTAGCGCGCCTGGTCGCCGCCGAAGCGGACCAGGGAGAACTCGCTCTCGCACAGCCCCGGCTCGAGGTTGGTCACGCGCACCCCGGTGCCCTGCAGGTCGCAACGCAGGTTCAGGGAGAATTGCTCGACGAAGGCCTTGGTGCCGCCGTAGACATGGCTACCCGGATAGGGCCACTTGCCGGCCACCGAACCCAGGCTGACGATGCTCGCCCCGGCGCCGTGGGCGATCAGCCGCGGCAGCAGCAGGCGCGTGCTGTAGAGCAGGCCCTTGATGTTGGTGTCGACCATGGTGTCCCAGTCGTCCAGGTCGCAGGACTGCGCCGGGTCGGTGCCCAGCGCCAGGCCGGCGTTGTTGATCAGGCCGCGCAGGGTGGCGAACTCTTCCGGCAGGTTGTCCACGGCCGCGCTCATCGCCGCGCGGTCGCGCACGTCCAGGGTCAGCGGCAGCACCCGGGTCTTCGCCGAAAGCTCGCCGGCCAGGGCCTGCAGACGCTCCTCGCGACGGCCGGTGAGCACCAGCGACCAGCCGGCCTCGGCGAAACGACGGGCGCAGGCTTCGCCGAAGCCTGAGGTGGCGCCGGTGATGAACAGGGTGGACGACATGGGCATCTCCTCGTACGGGGCGGAAAAACGATGTCCGGGGATTCTAGAGCCTCGCCGTGCCCGGTTGGCCATACAGTTGCGCACGAGTTTGCCGAGGCGCCTGCTCAAGAAACGACCAACCTCGCGGAGCCCGCACCGTGCTTGGGCCGCAGCGAACAGCCACCAACTTGTCCACAGGGCGTCGCACAGTTTTCCTGAACAACTGTGGCAGCGGCATGACCACGCGCTGGGGATAAGTGCCCCGGCGCGAGCACTGATCATTTTCTGACCAGCCACGCCTAACCCTCGCCAATTCAGGGGCTTGGCGGTTCTTACCCACCTTATCCACAAGCCCCCGCACAGAAATCCTGAACAACCTCAGGCGGCGTTATCCACAACCCGGCGCGCGGCGACCAGGTCCTCCAGCGCATAACCCACCGACTTGAACAGGGTGATTTCCCCGGGATCGCCGCGCCGCCCAGCCCCGCCCAGCAAGTCGCGCAGTTCGGTGGATATCGCCTCGTGCCCGATGGCGCCTTCGGCGATCGCCTGCAACAGGTCGCCGGCTTCTTCCAGCGCGCCTGCGCGGGTGTCCACCACGATCCGCGCGCGCGCCACCGCCAGGGCGTCGGTCTCGCGCATGGACGGCAGGAAGGCGCCAACCAGGTCGAGATGGACGCCCGGCTTCAGCCATGCGCCGCGCACCAGCGCTTCGCGGGAGGTGGTAACGCAACTGACGCAGTCGGCCGCCTCCACCGCCGCGCGCAGCCGGGCGGCCAGCGCGGCGGCCTTGGCCGGATCGCGGCCCCAGATGTCGATGTGGCGATAGTCGCGCACGCAGGCGTGGGCCCGCACCATGTGCGCAGCCAGGGTTCCGCAGCCGACCACCAGCAGGCGCCGCGCATCGTCCCGCGCCAGGTAGTCGGCGGCCAGCGCCGAGCTGCAGGCGGTACGCCGGGCGGTCAGTTCCGAAGCCTCCAGCAACGCCAGCGGGCGACCGTCTTCGCCGTCGAACAGGGCGAACACCGCGGCCACCGCCGGTAGGCCACGCGCGCCGTTGCCGGGGAACACCGTCACCAGTTTCACGCCGATCCCCTCGCCGGCCTGCCACACCGGCATCTGTAGCAACGAGGCCTGCCCCGGCAAGGCATGGCAGCTGCGCAGCGGCGCACTGCAAGGCTTGGCCAGGCCGATGCGCAACGCCTCGATCAGTTGTGGATAAGACAGGCGCTCGGCGACCTCGGCGTTGCTGAAAAAGCGCAGGCTGTGCATAAGTCGAGTTTCCTCCGTGGCTCCAAGGCAGCGCCCGCCCCGGCGGCCAGGCAGCCGGGGCGGGGCGCGCTCAATGTCCGCCGAGATAGGCGTTGCGCACCTCCTGGTTGCCGAGCAGTTCTTCGCCGCTGCCGCTCATGCGGATTTCCCCGGTGACCATCACGTAGGCGCGATCGGAGAGCTTCAGCGCATGGTTGGCGTTCTGCTCGACGAGGAAGATGGTCATGCCGCTCCTGGCCAGCTCGCGCAGGGTCTGGAAGATCTGCTTGACCACGATCGGCGCCAGGCCCAGGGAGGGCTCGTCGAGCAACAGCAGCTTCGGCCGGCTCATCAGCGCGCGGGCGATGGCGAGCATCTGCTGCTCGCCGCCGGACATGGTCATGGCGCGCTGGTTGCGCCGCTCCTTCAGGCGCGGGAACAGCTCGAACATGCGCTGCATGTCCTCCTCGGCGTGGTCCATGCCGATGGGAATGGTACCCATCAGCAGGTTTTCCTCGACGCTCATGTCGGGGAACACCCGGCGTCCTTCCGGCGACTGCGCGATGCCGTTGGACGCCACGTAGTGCGCCGACTTCTGGCGGATGTCCTGGCCGCGATAGAGGATCTGCCCGGCCGCCGCGCGCGGCTGGCCGAAGATCGACATCAACAGCGTCGACTTGCCCGCGCCGTTGGCACCGATCAGGCTCACCGTCTCGCCCTCGTTGACCTGCAGCGAGACCTTCTTCAGCGCCTGGATCGGCCCGTAGAACACGTCCACCTCACGGAATTCCAGCAACGCCGCGCTCATGACAGCTCCTCTTCGTCGGCACCGAGATAGGCGGCGATCACCTTCTCGTCATGGCGGATCTGTTCGGGGTTGCCACGGGCGATCACGTCGCCGTGGTCGAGCACGATGATGTGGTCGGAGATGTTCATCACCATGCCCATGTCATGCTCGATCAGCAGTACGGTGATCCCGTGGTGGTCGCGCAGGTAGCGGACGATGTTGCTCAGGGCGTGGGTCTCGGCCGGGTTGAGGCCGGCGGCCGGTTCGTCCAGGCAGATGAGTTCCGGCCGCGTGCACATGGCCCGGGCGATCTCCAGGCGCCGTTGCTGGCCGTAGGACATCTCGCCGGCCAGGCGGTTGGCGCAGTCCACCAGGTCGACCACCTCCAGCCAGTAGAACGCGTGGTCCAGCGCCTCGCTCTCGGCGCGGCGATAGCCGGGAGTGTTGAGGATGCCGGCGAGCAGGTTGCGGTTGACGAACATGTGCTGCGCCACCAGCAGGTTCTCCACCACCGACATGTCCTTGAACAGGCGGATGTTCTGGAACGTCCGCGCCAGCCCGGCGCGGTTCACCAGGTGGGTGCCGCCGAACATCTTGTAGTAGAGGCGACTGCCCAGTTGCGGCGGCTTGACGAAGTCGTCCAGCTGGAACGGCTCGCCGAGCACCTGGATGACGTCCGTGGTGCGCCCCTGGGTGTTGAGCAGGATGTTGCCGCCGGTGGCCTTGTAGAAGCCGGTGAGGCAGTTGAACACGGTGGTCTTGCCGGCGCCGTTGGGGCCGATCAGCGCGGTGATCGAACCGCGCTCGACGTCGAGGTTGACGTCGTTGAGCGCCTTGATGCCGCCGAAGTGCATCATCAGGTGCTCGACGCTGAGGATCTTGTCGCTCATGGCGCCACCCCCTTGCGCGGGGCGAAGCCCACCCGGCTGATGCGGATCAGCCCGCGCGGCCGCCAGATCATCATCACCACCATGAGTATCCCGAGCAGCAGCACGCGGATGTCGGCGAAGCTGCGCAGCAGCTCCGGCGCCACGGTGAGGACGAAGGCGGCGATCACCACCCCGACCGTCGAGCCCATGCCGCCGAGCACGACGATGGCGAGGATCAGCGCCGACTCGAAGAAGTTGAACGAGGACGGGTTGACGAAGCCCTGGTAGCTGGCGAAGAACACCCCGGCCAGTCCCGCGGTGGAGGCGCCGAGCATGAACGCCGAGAGTTTCACCAGCACATGGTTTAGGCCCATCGCGCGACAGGCGATCTCGTCCTCGCGCAGCGCCTCCCAGGCGCGCCCGACCGGCATCCGGGTCAGCCGGTGCTTGATGTAGAGCACCAGCAGCACGACCAGGAACAGCACCACGTAGATGAACAGGAACTTCATGTTGGGGTTGTAGGCGATGCCGAGGAACTCGTGGATCGGCACCCCGCCATCCTTGGCCCGGCGGCCGAACTCCAGGCCAAGGAAGGTCGGCGCCGGCGCCGGCATGCCGTTCGGCCCGCCGGTGAAGGACAGCCAGTTGTTCAGTACCAGGCGGATGATCTCGCCGAAGCCCAGGGTGACGATCGCCAGGTAGTCGCCATGCATGCGCAACACCGGGAAGCCGAGGATCGCCCCGGCCACCGCGGCGGTCAGCGCGGCCAGCGGCAGGACGGTCCAGAAGCCCAGGCCGAGGTACTGGTAGCCCAGCGCCAGGCCATAGGCACCAATGGCGTAGAAGGCCACGTAGCCGAGGTCAAGCAGCCCGGCGAGGCCGACCACGATGTTCAGGCCCAGGCCCAGCAGCACGTAGATCAGGCCGAGGATGACCACCGCCAGCAGGTACTTGCTGGCGAAGAAGGGGAAGATCACCGCGGCCACCAGGATCAGCGGCACGATCCAGCGCAAGCGGGTCTTGTAACCCGGCGGCAGGACGTGGACGCCGCTGCCAGCCCCCTCGAAGCGCTCCAGCACGGCCCGCCCGCCGCGGGTCTGCAGGTAGAGGCTGAGCAGGAAGCGCCCGGCCATCACGATCGCGATGATCCAGCCGACCCGCTCGTAATGCAGGTTGAAGCCGTAGCCGTCGAGGACCACGCCGACGATGGGGCCGAACACCACCAGGGCGATCAACCCGGAGAGCACGGCATCGAGGACGCACTGCTTGAGATCGATGGAAGTCTCGTTGCTCATCGTCGTCCCCTTACACCTTGGCGATCTGCGGGCGGCCGAGCAGGCCCTGGGGACGGAAGATCAGGATCAGTACCAGCAACGAGAAGGCGAACACGTCCTTGTAGTCGGTGTTGACCATCCCCGAGAACTGCGCCTCGGCCACTCCCAGCACCAGGCCGCCGAGCATCGCCCCGGGCAGCGAGCCGATGCCGCCGAGCACCGCCGCGGTGAACGCCTTGATGCCGATGATGAAGCCGGCGTAGAAGTCGAAGGTGCCGTAGTTCATGGTGATCAGCACCCCGGCCAGGGCGGCCATCGCGGCGCCGATGACGAACACGTAGGAGATCACCCGGTCGGTGTTGATCCCCAGGATCGAAGCCATCTTGCGGTCCTGCTGGGTCGCCCGGCACATGCGCCCGAGCTTGGTGTAGCGGATCACGTAGGTCAGCACTGCCATGCCGATCAGCGAAGCGATCAGGATGAACAGCTTGGTGTAGGTGAGCTGGACGAAACCGTCGCCGACGTGGAATTTCAGGGCGCCGTCGAGCAGGGTCGGGATCCCCTGCTGGCGCGGTCCCTGTGCCACCTGCACGTAGTTCTGCAGGATCAGCGACATGCCGATCGCCGAGATCAGCGGCGCCAGGCGCGTGGAGTTGCGCAGCGGCTTGTAGGCGATGCGCTCGATCACCCAGCCGTAGGTGCAGGTCACCAGCACGGTGAACAGCAAGGTGCCGAGGATCAGCAGCGGGAAGTTCTGCAGGCCGAAGAAGGCCAGCAGGGCAAGGGCGATGGCCGACAGGTAGGCGGAGATCATGTACACCTCGCCGTGGGCGAAGTTGATCATGCCGATGATGCCGTAGACCATGGTGTAGCCGATGGCGATGAGGCCGTAGACCGAGCCGAGGGTCAGCCCGTTGATCATTTGCTGGAGGAAGATGCCGTCCATTTTTCAGTCTCTTCAGGGCGAATCGCGACGGCCTTTGTAAGGCGCGCCGGCGCTCGCCGGTGAAAGCGGACGGGTGCTACTGAAACGGCCCCGGATCGCGGGACTCCAGACCGACCACACGCAGACGTCTTCGGTGAATCCGCACTACGGCGGCAAGCACGGGCGAGCACTTCAGCAGCTCCCGGACTTACCCATGCGCCGAGCCTGTGCCCGGCGCATGGCGGTCGAGCGCGATCAGGGCAACTGGTGGTACTTGCCCTTGTCGTCCCACTCGTAGACCACGTAGTCGGAGACTTTCAGGTCGCCCTTCTTGTCCCATTCCTTCTTGCCCATCACGGTCTGCACCGGATTCGACTTCAGCCACTCGGCGGCCTTGGCCGGATCGTTGGCGCCGGCGCCGTTGAAGGCCGCCGCCAGGGACTGGATCGAGGCGTAGGAGTAGAGGGTGTAGCCTTCCGGCTCGAAACCGCCGGCACGGAACTTCTCCACCACCGCCTTGCCGTCGGGGATCAGCCGCGGGTCGGCGCCGAAGGTCATCAGCACGCCCTTGACGTACTGCGGACCGCCGGCGGTGGTCGCCAGTTCGTCGGTGACCACGCCGTCGTCGGACATGAACTTGGCGGTCAGTCCCTGTTCACGCATCTGCCGTACCAGCGGACCGGCTTCCGGATGCAGGCCGCCGAAGTAGACGACCTCGGCACCGGAGGCGCGGATCTTGGTAACCAGCGCGTTGAAGTCCTTCTCGCCGCGGGTCAGGCCCTCGTAGAGAACCTCTTTCACGCCGAGCTTGTTCAGTTGCGCCCTGGTGGCGTCCGCCAGGCCCTGGCCATAGGTGTCCTTGTCGTGGATCACCGCGACCTTCTTGGCCTTCAGCACCTTGACGATATAGTCGCCGGCGACCACGCCCTGCTGGTCGTCGCGGCCGCACATGCGAAACATCCCGGAGAGTCCGCGCTCGGTGACCTGCGGGTTGGTGGAACCGGGGGTGATGGCGATGATCCCGGCCTCGTCGTAGACCTCGGATGCGGGGATGGTCGAAGAAGAGCAGAAATGGCCGACCACGGCGATGGCCTTGTCCTGGTCCACCAGGCGGTTGGCCACGGCCACGGCCTGCTTCGGTTCGCAGGCGTCGTCGGCCTTGACCAGCTTGATCTTCTCGCCGTTGATCCCACCCGCCGCGTTGATGTCTTCCGCCGCCTGGGACGCGCCGCGCCAGTATTGCTCGCCGAAGGAGGCGTTGGCGCCGGTATGCGGTCCGGCCACGCCGATCACGACGTCGGCCAGCGCATGCGTGGAAAGACCCATCACGGACGAAACCGCGAGAGCCAGGATGCCTTTTCTGAACAGCTTCTTGGACATGGGGTGTTGCTCCTGAGGATGATGTTGGCGCTCGTAACTACGATGTTGTTGTTGTGTTTCGCTCAACAGGCAGAGCAAGCGGCGTGCCATTCGTTTTTTTCCTGAGTGGCCGGCCACAAGAACTTTAGCCCTCCTTTCCGTTTTTATCTTTGTTATTGGAAATCAGTCATTTAGGCATTTCTCCGAATCCCCTTCGGAGAGCTACAGCCCAGGCCTCACAAGGCCTGAACCGTTCTTAGGAATAACTCTACAACGATATTGAAGCGGTTAGAAACTGCACGTCACTGGTGCGCTGCACGCACTAATTGAGGTCCTCTTTTTCAATGAAAGTGCAGGACAGAGCGGTTTTTAAAATTAATATGAACATGAACTTCCCGGGATTCGGTACTTGGCGGAAAAAATCGATTCGAATACGACATGGACATATCCGTGAGCGACGCCACGTTCGGCGCAAAGCCCTGTGACGGATTCGTCATAAGCCAGCGAATGCTCTATCGCGAGACTTGCCGGCAGTAATAAGCGTCGCCCGCCACTCCGGCAAGCGAGCTTTCCTCCCCACGTCATTCCGTTTATTCATATAACGCGTTCCGCCCGCTCCACCCGCGCCAGGAAACCCGCCATGCTGAACAAACGCCGCCTGCCGTCGATGACCGCCCTGCAATGCTTCGAAGCGGTAGCCCGGCACCTGAGCTTCACCCGCGCCGCCGAAGAGTTGAGCCTGACCCAGAGCGCCATGAGCAAGCAGGTCGCGCAACTCGAGGAGCAGTTGCAGCACGCCCTGTTCCGCCGGGTGCGCAAGCGCCTGCAACTGACCCCGGCCGGCGAGCTGTACCTGGCCGAGGTACGACGCATCCTGCAGCAGGTAGAGCTGTCCACCCGCTTCCTGCTTTCCTACGGCGGCGAGACCGAAGTGCTGCGAGTGGCGACCCCGCCGACCTTCGGCGCGCGCTGGCTGATCCCGCAACTGAACGGCTGGCGCCACCGCCACCCGAACATCCACCTCGACCTGCGCCAGGAACTGGAACCGGACGACCTGCGCCAGGGCCATTGCGACCTGGCGTTCTTCTTCGGCCCCGGCACCCTGCCGGGCGCCGAGTGCATACGCCTGTTCGGCGAACAACTGGTGGCGGTCTGCGCGCCATCCCTGCTGCCGGCCGGCGGACTGGACGAGCCGACCCAACTGGCGGGGCTGGTGCTGCTGCAGAACGCCAGCCGCGCGGAGGCCTGGCACGACTGGTTCGCCAGCCTGGAGCGAAATTGCCAGGGTTGCTACCACGGTCCACGCTTCGACACCTTCTACATGTGCATCCGCGCCGCCCAGGCCGGTTGCGGGGTAGCCTTGCTACCGCGCTTCCTGGTCGAGGAGGAACTCGCCGAAGGCAAGCTGGCGATCGCCTGGCCGCACGCCCTGCCCAGCCAGGAGGCTTACTACCTGGCCTATCCCGAGCATGCCGCGGAAGTCCCCAAGGTGCGCCATTTCATCGAGTGGATGGTAGAGCGCCTGGAGCAGGAGCAACCCTCAGCGGGCCCCCGCCAGACGCGCCACGGCCCGGTTTGACGTTTCCGCTGCGCGGAACCATCTTTACTCTCACTCGGTTCACCTCGGAACGTCCCATGCTTACTGGCGTCACGGTTCGAATCCGCCTGCTGGTCCTGGCGTTGCTGCCCCTGACGATGCTCGTCACGGTCATCGCGATGGCGCTGGCCAACGCCAGTCGACTCGATGCCAGCTTCCAGGACCTTTTCAACAACCGGATGAAGCCCATCAGCCAGCTCAAGATCGTCGCCGACGCCGTTGCGGTCAGCGTGGTCGACGCCCTGCACAAGTACCGTGCGGGCGTCTTCGATGAAGAGCGCCTGCAGCAGGAGTTGAGTGGGGCGCTGTCGCGCATCGAGAAGTCGTGGGCCGACTATTCCGCAGACCACCGGACTGCCGCCGAGAAGGAAATCATCGAGTCGCTGGTCCCCACCCTGGAACAGGTCAAGCGGATGACCCTGGCATACGGCGAGCAGGCCAGGGCCGGAAGCCTGCGAAACGTCGAGGCCGGCACGTTCAATCGCGAGATGTATGGTGCGTTCGATCCGCTGGGAACCGCGCTGTCGACGCTGATCGACCTGCAACTCAGCGAAGGCGCCAAGCTCAACGAGCAGATGGAGAAACGCTACGACTCCATGCGCACCACCTTCCTGCTCATCGGCGCCGCAGCCCTGGTCCTCATCGTCGCCGCGGCCTGGTTCATCAGCCTGTCGATCATGCGCCCGCTTTCCGATCTGCGCGGGGTGATCCGCCGCGTGCAGGACTCCTCGAATCTCACGCTCCGCGCCGATGCGCGCGGGCGCGACGAAGTGTCCGATACGGCGCGCGCCTTCAATATGATGCTGGAAAGCCAGCAGGCGCTGCTCCGCCATCTCGCCGAAACGGCCAGGAAGCTGACCGTCACCTCGGACGAGATGAGCGCCATCAGCAACCAGGTCAGCCATGTCGCCACGTCCCAAGGCGACCAGACCGACATGGTCGCCACGGCGGTACACCAGATGAGCATGGCGGTCCAGGACGTGGCGCGGAACGCCCAGGCCGCCGCGGCCAGCGCGGAATCGGCGAACAGCGAGGCGCACACCGGAACCGGCCTCGTGCATGCGAACCTCGACGCCATCCAGGGCCTGTCGGTCATGGTCGGAGAGGCGGGAGCCGTCATCGACACGCTACGCAACAAGACCGATGAAATCAGCACCGTCCTGGAAGTCATCCAGAACATCGCCCAGCAGACCAACCTGCTCGCCCTCAATGCCGCGATAGAAGCCGCACGGGCGGGCGAGGCCGGACGCGGGTTCGCGGTGGTCGCCGATGAAGTGCGCAGCCTGGCCACCAATACGCACAAGGCCACCGAAACCATCCGCGAGATGATCGAAGCCCTGCAGGCAGGCGCCAGCAGCGCGGTCAGCGTGATGCAGCAGTCACGCGAGCAGGCCCAGGTCAGCGTCCAGCGCGCCCACGAGGCGGGAAAGGCGCTCGGTCTCATCGCCCAGGCGATCGAAGGCATCGCCCAGAGCAACGCGCAGATATCCACGGCGACGGAAGAACAGACCGCCACCGCGAGCGAGGTCAGCCAGAACATCGACTCGCTCAATGCCAGCATCGGCGAAGTCGCCGAGGGCGCGGTGAAGACCTCCACCTCCAGTGTCGAGCTGGCGAAGCTGGCAAACGGGCTGGAGCAGCAGATCCAGCGCTTCACCGTCTAGCAAGCGCGGCAGGGAGCGGCCTCACCGGCCCTGCCGCACCCGCTTGTCAGGACGCCAGCAGGCTGCGGTCGAAAACGAAGGCGCCGCCCGGCTTCGGGGTGAAATGCAGGACGTGTTGCGGGCGCCCCATGGGCGGACGCTGGCGTTCGCCGGTGTCCTCGACCCAGCCAGCCTCCTTCATCCGCTCCAGGCGGCCGCGCAGGCTGGAATGCTGGACTTCCTGGCCGATGGCGCACTCGAAAGCCTTCAGCGCCTCGGCCACGGTGAAGCGCGGCGCCAGCAGGAACAACGGCAGGGCGCTGTACACCGACTTGCTCGCCAGGCGCTCGCAGGCCTGCTGTACCAGTTGGGCGTGGTCGAACGGCAGGGCGAAGCGCTCGCTGCGAACGTCGCGCAGCGGCACGAAGTCGAGGTCGTCGTCCTCCACCTGGGTGTCCGGGCCGACCAGCACCAGGTAGAACACGCTCAGCGACCAGCCGCGCGGGTCACGTACCGCGTTGCCGACCGTGGCCACCTGCTCGATGTAGGCCGGCTCCAGCCGCGCCTTGTCGCGCAGGGCGCGCACCGCCGCGTCGTCGAGGCTGTGGTCGGCGCTGCGGCCGTTGACCAGCACGCCGGGCAAGGCCCACTGGCCGGCGAAAGGCGCCTGGGCGCGGCGGATCAGCAACAGCTCCAGTCCGTGCCCGGGGTTCAGGCGCAACGCCACGATATCCACGCTGGCCAATACTTCCGCTGAACTCATCGTCACTCCTCTCTTCAGCCCGCCTGGCGTTCGCCGCCATAGCAGTGCAGTTCGTCCTTCACTTCCGGCAGGCACCAGGCCTCCGGTATCGCCAGTCCTTCGCGCAGGCGCTGGCGGATCATCGAGCTGTGCAGCGGCAGCCGCTCCTCCGCCACCAGCCGGCCGAAGCGCCAGCACAATTCGGCGGCGCGTTCGAAGCGCGGCAGCTCCGCCTCGTTGTCGGCGCCGATCAGCAGGGCGATCCGCGCTGACGCCAGGCCGCTACGCGCGGCCAGCGCTTCCAGCAGGTCGATGCTGTAGACCGCCGGACGATCGGGCATCAATCCTGCTTCGATCGGCTCGCAATACACCCGCCGCGGATCGATCCGCCGGGCCAGCCGCGCCAGCCAGCGGCAGCGCAGCTCGAAATCGCCCATGCGCTTGCCGAAGGCGTGGCGGTGGCTCGGCACCAGGGCGACCCGTTCGGCGCAAAGCAGCGCCCGGCGGATCACCGACTCATGGCCGGGGTGCGGCGGGTCGAACGCCCCACCATAGACCGCGAGAGCGAAGTCGGGGGCGCGTCCGCCGCTCATCCCGGCAGGCAGTCGGCGAATCCGGGAACTTATTTCATCACGCATAGAAAATACCTTCCACTGCGAAATTTTGTAGTACAAGTGCTTGACGACTTATTTCACGTGATGAATTATGTACCCACATTCAGCCCCAACCCGTCAAGCGGAGGCTTCCATGAATCGCCCCAGCAAGATCGCCAGCTTCGATGTCGACGCCCAGAAAGGCTTCACCCCGCTGTGCCCGGACGAACTGCCGGTGCCCGGCGGCGACGCCATCGGCGCCGCCCTCAACCAACTGGCCAGCCGCGCCGCGCTGCGCCTGGGCAGCAAGGACGCGCACAGCCCGAAGGCTGCCTGGGTAGTGGAAAGCGCCGAGCAGATGCTGCGGCCGCTGGCCTATCCGGATGCCGACCTGACCTGGGTGAGCCACTGCGTACCGGGTACGCCGGGCTTCGAGCTGCTCGACGAACTGCCGCGGCCGATCGACTACGACTTCTTCGTCTGGAAGGGCGTGGAGCCGGACCTGCACCCCTACGGCGCCTGCTACCACGATCTGGCGGAACGCCGCAGCACCGGGGTCATCGAATACCTGAGGCAGAATGGCGTGAGCCATGTGCTGGTGGGTGGCCTGGCGCTGGACTACTGCGTGAAGAACACCGCCCTGCAACTGCGCCGCGCCGGTTTCGAGGTGCTGCTCTACCTGCCCGCCTGCCGGGCCATCGCCGAGGACACCGCGCAGCGGGCCTGCGACGAGATGCGCGACGCCGGGGTGATCCTCTGCGCCGACCTGGAACGACTGGATAGCGCCCTCACCGGCGCCGACAAGGAGAAGTGAACATGGCCGAAAGCGTCTTTGCCGAGCGCATCGTGCAGAACCTGCTCGATACCGATTTCTACAAGCTGACCATGATGCAGGCGGTGCTGCACAACTACCCCAACGCCGAAGTGGAGTGGGAATTCCGCTGCCGCAACGCCGAGGACCTGCGTCCGTACCTGGCGGAGATCCGCTACCAGATCGAGCGCCTCGCCGAAGTCGAGGTAACCGCCGACCAGCTCGCCTTCCTTGAACGCATCCCGTTCATGAAGCCGGACTTCATCCGCTTCCTCAGCCTGTTCCGCTTCAACCTGCGCTACGTGCACACCGGCATCGAGGATGGCCAACTGGCAATCCGCCTGCGCGGCCCATGGCTGCACGTGATCCTCTTCGAGGTGCCGCTGCTGGCCATCGTCAGCGAGGTGCGCAACCGTTATCGCTACCGCGAGGTGGTCCTGGAACAGGTCGGCGAGCAGCTCTATCGCAAGCTCGACTGGCTCTCCGCCCAGGCCAGCAGCGAGGAACTCGCGGAATTCCAGGTCGCCGACTTCGGCACCCGCCGGCGCTTCTCCTACCGCACCCAGGAGGAAGTGGTGCATATCCTCAAGCGCGACTTCCCCGGGCGCTTCGTTGGCACCAGCAACGTGCACCTGGCCCGCGAGTACGATCTCAAGCCGATCGGCACCATGGCCCACGAATGGCTGATGGCCCACCAGCAACTCGGCCCGCGGCTGGTCGACAGCCAGCAGGCGGCGCTGGACTGCTGGGTCCGCGAGTACCGCGGGCAGCTCGGCATAGCCCTGACCGACTGCATTACCATGGACGCCTTCCTCGACGACTTCGACCTGTACTTCGCCAAGCTCTTCGACGGCCTGCGCCACGATTCGGGCGACCCGCTGGCCTGGGCGGAGAAAGCCATCGCCCACTACCGCCGCCTGGGTATCGACCCGCTGAGCAAGACCCTGGTGTTCTCCGACGGGCTGGACATGCCCAAGGCGTTGCAGCTGTTCCGCGCGCTACGTGGCAAGATCAACGTCAGCTTCGGCATCGGCACCAACCTGACCTGCGACATCCCGGGGGTCGAGCCGATGAACATCGTCCTGAAGATGACGGCCTGCAACGGCCATCCGGTGGCGAAGATATCCGACGCCCCGGGCAAGACCCAATGCCGCGACGAGAACTTCGTCGCCTACCTCCGCCACGTCTTCAACGTGCCGGCCTAATCCTTTCGTACCTAACGGGAGCCCGAACATGCAACAGATCCAACGCGACATCGCCCAAGCCCTGCAGGTCCAGCCGCCGTTCCAGTCGGAGGCCGACGTGCAGGCGCAGATCGCCCGGCGCATCGCCTTCATCCAGCAGTGCCTGAAGGATGCCGGGCTGAAGACCCTGGTGCTGGGGATCAGCGGCGGCGTCGACTCGCTCACCGCCGGCCTGCTGGCCCAGCGCGCCGTCGAGCAACTGCGCGAGCAGACCGGCGACCAGGCCTACCGCTTCATCGCCGTGCGCCTGCCCTACCAGGTGCAGCAGGACGAGGCCGATGCCCAGGCCTCGCTGGCGACCATCCGCGCCGACGAAGAGCAGACCGTCAACATCGGTCCGTCGGTGAAAGCCCTGGCGGAACAGCTGGAAGCCCTGGAAGGACTCGAGCCGGCGAAGAGCGACTTCGTCATCGGCAATATCAAGGCGCGCATCCGCATGGTCGCCCAGTACGCCATCGCCGGCGCCCGCGGCGGCCTGGTGATCGGCACCGACCATGCCGCCGAGGCGGTCATGGGGTTCTTCACCAAGTTCGGCGACGGCGCCTGCGACCTGGCTCCGCTCAGCGGCCTGGCCAAGCATCAGGTGCGCGCCCTCGCCCGCGCCCTCGGCGCTCCGGAGAACCTGGTGGAGAAGATCCCCACCGCCGACCTCGAGGACCTGCGCCCCGGCCATCCGGACGAGGCTTCCCACGGCGTCACCTATGCCGAGATCGACGCCTTCCTGCACGGCCAGCCGCTGCGCGAGGAAGCCGCGCGGGTGATCGTCGACACCTACCACAAGACCCAGCACAAGCGCGAACTGCCGAAGGCGCCCTGAGCCTCCCGGCCCGTGCGGCAGGCCCGTCGTCGACGGGCCTTTGTCGCGGGCGGGAATGTGCCTGTCGCAACCAGGTCTTCAAGTCCGCGCGGCGGCGCGCTAGAAGGAAGCTGAATCCCTGCGAAGGCCAGCCATGCGCACCCGTCTCCCCGCCCTGCTCCTCGGTGTCCTGCTGGCCGGCCAGGCCTGCGGACACACGTCCCCGCTGCTCGCGCCGGTACGGCAGATCCACGCCTTCGGCGACAGCTATTCGGACAACGGCGAAAGCCAGCGACTGACCCGCGAGATGCTCGTCAAGGGCATCGCCGGCGCCCAGGCATTGCCCGGCGAAGTCTACTGGCAGGGCCGCTGGAGCAACGGCCCGACCGCCGTCGAGGTGCTCGCCCGCCAGCTCGGCGCACAACTGGCCGACCATGCGGTGGGCGGCGCCAAGAGCGGAGCGGACAACTACTACGGCTGGATGAGCGCCTACCGCCATACCGGCCTCGCCGGCCAGGTCGACGCCTACCTCGCCACGCTGGACGGCAAGCCGGCCGACGGCCAGGCGCTGCACTTCATCTTCGTCTCCGCCAACGATTTCTTCGAGCATGAGGATTTCGCCGGCGAGCAGACCCTGGAACAACTGGCCGGCAGCAGCGTGGCGAACATCCGCGCCGCGGTGCAGCGTCTCGGAGAGGCCGGCGCACGACGCTTCCTGGTGGTCAGTTCGACCGACCTGAGCGTGGTCCCGGCGGTGGTCGTCGGCAACCGGGTCGAGCGTGCGCAGCGCTACCTGCAAGCGGTCAACGCCAGCCTGCCGATCCAGCTCGCCGCCCTGCGCAAGACCCGCGGCCTGGAGCTGAGCTGGTTCGACCATCTCACCTTCAGCCGCCACTTGCGGCGCAACTCGGCGCGCTACGGCCTGGTGGAGCTGGACGCGCCCTGCCAGCCGACCCAGCCCAGCGTCCGCCCGGCCTGCGCCAACCCGGACCAGTACTACTTCTGGGACGAGTGGCATCCGACCCGGCGCGTGCACCAACTGGCCGGCGAAGCGATGGCGGCGCGCTACGCGCGCTGAGCCCGGCGCGCGCCCATGAAAAAGCCCGGCAGCGGCCGGGCTTTTTCATGCAGCGGATCGCTCGCGCATCACTTCAGGGTCAGCGTGCCCTTCATCAGCGCGGAGTGGCCCGGGAAGGTGCAGAAGAACATGTACTGCTCGCCTTCCTTCAGCTTGGAGACGTCGAAGGTCACCGAGTCCTTCTCGCCCGAGCCGATCAGCTTGGTGTGGGAGATGACACGGCTGTCGTCGGGCTTCAGGTAATCCTTGTCCAGGCCGGAAGCCATGCCGTCGGTGACCACGCCCTGCATGTCGGCGGCGGTGCTCAGTACCCAGTTGTGGCCCATGACGTTCTTCGGCAGGTTGCCGGGGTGGGACAGGTTGACGGTGAACTGCTTGCAGCTCTTGTCGACGGTGATGGCATTGGTGTTGAACTGCATCTGGTCGTTACCCTGGATGTCCACCGAGCACTCGGCAGCCAGCAGCGGCGCACTGAGCAGGGACAGCAGGGATACCGCAGCGAGTTTACGTAGCATGGAGCAGCCTCCTAGGCAGGTTGGGCGATGAATCCTGAAAGAGCAGACTGCCCGATCGGGCACCGAGTTCCACTGATTCAGGTCAAACCCGAACCGGACGTGGCGGGGCATCGAGCGGGATCTGCCCGGCGTTTACTACGGGGAACTCCTGTTTTAGCACAGATGTGCCGCTTCGCGCCTGCGACGCAACGTCCGGCAACGCTTCGCACGGCTTGGTCGAAGCGCTCCCAGCCGCTACCCTGTGCGCCTTTTTCCACCCCCGACAGGAGTCGATCATGACCTTGCGTTCCGTCTGCGTATTCTGTGGCGCCAGCCCCGGCGCTTCCCCGGTCTACCAGGAAGCCGCCGTGGCCCTCGGCCGGCACCTGGCCGATCGCGGCCTGACCCTGGTCTACGGTGGCGGCGCGGTCGGTCTGATGGGCACCGTGGCGGACGCCGCATTGGCCGCCGGCGGCGAAGTGATCGGGATCATCCCGCAGAGCCTGCAGGAGGCCGAGATCGGCCACAAGGGCCTGACCCGCCTGGAAGTGGTAGACGGCATGCACGCGCGCAAGGCGCGCATGGCCGAGCTGGCCGACGCCTTCGTCGCCCTGCCCGGCGGGCTCGGCACCCTGGAAGAGCTGTTCGAGGTCTGGACCTGGGGCCAACTGGGCTACCACGCCAAGCCGCTGGGCCTGCTCGAAGTGAACGGTTTCTACGATCCGCTGCTGACCTTCCTCGACCACCTGGTCGACGAACGCTTCGTCCGCGCCGAACACCGCGGCATGCTGCAGCGCGGTGCCAGCCCGGAGGCGCTGCTCGATGCCCTCGCCGCCTGGACGCCAAGCGTGGCGCCGAAGTGGGTCGACCGCACCCCGCAGTGATCCGCTCCTCTCTCAGGACGGCGGCAGCAGGCTCAGCGGGTCGAGCGGCCGGCCGTTCTGGCGGATCTCGAAGTACAGTTGCACCCGGTCGGCATCCGAGGAACCGGCCTCGGCGATCTTCTGGCCCTTGCTGACCATCTGCCCCTCCTTCACCAGCAAGCGGCTGTTGTGCGCGTAGGTGCTGGTGTACGAGGTACCGTGCTGGATGATCACCAGGTTGCCGTAGCCACGCATGTTGTTCACCGCGAACACCACCTTGCCGGCCAGCGAGGCCTGTACCGGCTGGCCCAGGGTGCCGGCGATGCGGATGCCCTTGTTGAGCTTGTCGGAACTGGAGAAGCGGCGGATCACCGGCCCCTTCATCGGCCACTGCCAGCCGCGCAGGGTCACCGACGGCGGCGGAGGCGGCGACTTGCGCGCACGGCTGCTCGACGAGGAGCGGCTGCTGGCGACGTAGGTCGACTTGCGCCCGTCGAAGCGCACTACCTGGCCGACCTTGACCGCGTAGGGCGGGCGGATGCCGTTGGCGCGCGCCAGGTCCTTGTAGTTCCAGCCGTGCCGGGTGGCGATCGAATAGAGGGTGTCGCCGCGCTTGACGCGATACTCGCCGCGCACGACCTTCGGCACCGACGCCCCCGGGCCGGGAGCCTTGGAGCTGCACGCGGATACCGCCAGCAGGACGGCGATCAAGAGCAATCTGAAGAACACACGGAATCCTTTTCCCGATGAAACCCGGCCGGCTGCGGCGACGGTTGCAGGCCCGCACTATACCTTGTTCGCCGGGGTGCCCGTTGGACTCGCCGATGGCCCGTTTTCTCCGCGCGGCCCGCCACCCGGTCCGCGCACAAACGCCAACGCCCCGCAGGACGGGGCGTTGGTGCCGAGCGGGAAACGTCAGGCACCGGCGGACTGCTGCACGATCACCGTCTGCGCCGGCATCGGTGCCGGGAAGTCGGCGCCGAGGGCGTCCTTGATCACCTTGTTGGTATCGAAATAGACCTGCCAGTAATGGTCGTTGTGGCAATACGGGCGCACCGCCAGCACCGGCCCGACCAGGTTGAACTCGAGGATCTCCACGTCCACCGGCGGCTCGCCGAGCACGTTGGGAATCGCCGCGACACGCTGCTTGAGCAGGGCGATGGCCGCCTGGTAGTCGGCGGCACCGGAAAGCTGCGCCTTCAACTCGACCCGGCGGAACGGGTTGTGGGTGAAGTTCTGGATGTTGTCGCCGAATATCTTGTTGTTGCCGACCATGGTCAGCACGTTGTCCGGAGTGTTGATCGCCGTGGTGAACAGGCCGATCTCCTTCACCGTGCCGGCCACTCCGCCGGCGCAGATGAAGTCGCCGACCTTGAACGGCCGCAGGACGATGATGAAACCGCCGGCCGCCAGGTTCGCCAGCAATCCCGACCAGGCCATGCCGATGGCCAGGCCGACCGCCGCGATCAGCGCCGCCAGGCTGGTGGTCTGGATGCCGAAGAAACCGAGGATGCCCACCACCAGCAGCACGTTCAGGGTCACCGTGATGAACGAACCCACGTAGCGCAGCACGGTGGGATCGACCTTTTGCCGCTCGAGGGATTTCTGCACCATGCCGACGGCGAAGCCGATCAGCCAGCGGCCGATCATCCAGAAGGCGATGGCCGCGAGAATCTTGATGCCGAAGGCGAAGGCGTACTGGGACACCGTCGCCCAGAGCGCGTTGATCTTCTCGGTACCTACGTTGACGATCGTCGTGTCATCCATATCGCTCACCGTGCGCAAGGAAGGAGTCTGGCTCCGTACGAGAACCGCCCCTGGCACCGGAAAGGCAGGCTCCGGCCCTTGGCCCGACAACGTCCGTAGCGGATTCTGGAAAAACTAGCACGGCGCCGCGAATTTGCCGGAGCACCGCTTCGTTGTCCCCAAACGGCGTGGGCGAGGCTGTGGACAACCTGGGTGAAAAGGTCCGGGAGTCCCGGGCGGCAGGGCCTCCGCGAGACCGATCACTTTTTGATCAGCCGGCTGTTTCCTGTAGCGGCAGCACCGTCACCCGCACCTCCGGGTCATGGCTACCACCGCCGAGGATCACCCCGCGCAGCGGCGACACATCGGAAAAATCCCGCCCCCAGGCCAGGGTGATGTGCTCCAGGTCGGGCAACAGGTCGTTGGTCGGGTCGAAATCCACCCAGCCGTTCTCCGGGCAATACAGCGAGACCCAGGCATGCGAGGCGTCGGCGCCGATCAGTCGCGCCTGCCCGGGCGGCGGGCGGGTCAGCAGGTAGCCGCTGACGTAGCGCGCCGCCAGTCCGCGCGCGCGCAGGCAGGCGAGCATCAGGTGGGCGAAGTCCTGGCAGACCCCGCGACGGCGCTCCAGCACTTCGTCCAGCGGCGTCGCCACCTGGGTGGCCTGCGCATCGAAGGCGAACTCGCGGAAGATCTTCCCCATCAGTGCCGCCGCCACCACCAGCAACGGCCGTCCGGGCAGGAAGCAGTCGGCGGCGAACTCGACGAACCGCCGCTGGATGCGCACATAGGGCGACTCGACGCGGTAGCGGCAGGCTTCCAGTTCGGCGGCGGACAGCGCCCGCCCGGAAAATGCCAGCCCGGCGGCGACGCGCTCCCATGCCGGCGACGCGGCCAGTTGCGCCGGCGCATGGGCGAACACCTCGACCTGCAGCCGCGCGCTGACCCGCAGCGCCTCGTGGGGACGCTCGAAGGCCAGCCGGCTCAGCGGATTGCCGAATGCGTCGTGGCCATCCTCGCGCCGGCTCGGCCCCGGCTCGATCAGCAGTTCCCGCTCATGACAGGCCTGCCAGGCGCATTCGCGTGGCCAGAGATGCGCCAGTTGCCGCGACAGCGAGACCGGCGTCGCATAGCGGTAATGGGTGTCGTGCAGCACCTGGTAGCGGGCGCCCTGGAGCGGAACGGAGCGAAGCGCGGGTGCGGACATCAGGTGGATACCGTTCTCTGGCTGACATCGTCGACATGGGCGAAATAGCGCAAGCCTAGCCGATCGGAGACCTGTCCGGCGCAGGCGGCGATGTCGCGCAGCAGTCGCGCCAGCCCGACGAGCACCTCGTCGAGTCCTGCCGCGCCGAACAGCGGGCTTTCCAGGGCCGCCAGATCGAAGCTGCGCAGGCGTTCGCCCAGGGTCCTGAGTTCCCGCTCGCGTGGCGCGCCGAACTCCTCGTGCAGGCGCTCCAGCGAACGCTCCAGGGCCTGCAACTGGAAGCGCAGCGAGTGCGGGTTCTGCTCGTGCAACAGGAGCAGGTCGAGCACCGGGACCAGTTGCGGCGACGCCAGGTAGCGCGAGCGGTAGGTGATGCCGCTGTTACCCAGTTCCAGCAGCCATTCCAGCGCGCCGGCGTCCCAGGCGCTACCGCCGTCGAGGAAGGCGGCGATGCTCTCGGCGAAGAAGCGCACGCGCTCGATGCGCCGGCCGATCATCAGGAAACGCCAGCCGTCGTCGCGGGTCATGTCGTCGAGGGCGAAACCGGACAAGGCTGCCAGGGACATCACTAGCCGGTTGAGGAAGTCCAGCGCTTCGCCGAGGTCGGTGCGTGCCGGATCGAGCGCCTGCATGTCGCGTTGCAGCTCCAGCAAGGCCAGCCAGTTCTCCCCGGACAAGCGCCCGCGCACCTGCGCCGCCGCCCAGTGCAGGCGCCGCAGGTTGGCGCACAGGCTCGCCGGCCAGTGCTCGTCGAGCAACGCCCGCAACAGGCACCTTTCCAACGGCTCGCCATCCCCGGGCAGCAGGCCGATGCCGCCGGCCAGGGCCAGGGCGCTGCGCAACGCCTCTTCGTCGCCATCGGCATCCACGTAGCGCGACAGCACCACCCGCAACAGGCGCGCATGGTCGTCGCAACGCTCGGCATAGCGGCCGTACCAGAACAGGTTCTCCACCACCCGCGACGGCAGGTAGGGATCCTCGCGGACCAGGTCGCGCACGCCGAGCCGGCGCGGTCGCAACGGCTCGCCGCCGACTGCTCGCTCGGCCAGCACCCAGGTGTCCTTGCTCGCCCCGCCGCGTTGCATCGACACCACCTCGGCATCCGCCGCCGAGGCTACGCGGGTCAGGCCGCCGGGCATCACCCAGTAGCGTCCGTCGGCGGCGGCGACGGCGAACACGCGCATGCCGATGGCCCGCGACTGCAGGCCGACGCCGGCCTCGCCGTCGCGCCAGACCGGTGCCTGGGACAACTGCGCCAGGCGTTGCGCCACGTAGGCCTGCGGGCGCTCGCGCAAGCGCTCGCCGAGGGATGCCAGGCCGGCACTGTCGAGGGCGTGGCCGAACAGCGGTTCGCAGCGCTGGCCGGGAAAGGCCGGCTTGATCACCAGGTCGGGCAGTGCCGCGAGTATCGCCTCGAGGGCTTGCGGCTCGCCGCACCAGCGGGTGTCGAGCGAGGGCAGCGCCAGTTCCTCGCCAAGCAGGCGGCGACAGGCCTGCGGCAGTAAGCCGAGCAGGCCGGGCGATTCCAGCACCCCGCTGCCCAACGCGTTGGCCACCAGTACGCGCCCCTGGCGTACCGCCTCGAGCAGGCCGGGAATGCCCAGCGCCGAGTCGGTACGCAATTCCAGCGGATCGCAGAAGTCGTCATCGAGGCGCCGCAATACCGCATGCACCCGTTTCAGGCCGCCGAGGGTCTTGAGATAGAGGGTGGCGTCGCGCACCGTCAGGTCGTGCCCCTCGACCAGCGGGAAACCGAGCTGGCGCGCCAGGTAGAGATGCTCGAAGTAGGTTTCGTTGAAACGTCCGGGAGTCAGCAGCACCACCAGCGGCGTCTCGCCGTCGCCGGCGGCCTGGCTGGCGAGGGTCTCCTGCAGGGTGCGGAAATACCCGGCGAGATGCTGCACACGCAGGTCGCGATAGAGTTCCGGCAAGGCCCGCGAGACGATCTGCCGGTTCTCCAGCGCATAGCCCGCGCCGGACGGCGCCTGGGTGCGGTCGGCAAGGACCTGCCAGCGTCCGTCGGCATCGCGCGCCAGGTCGACGGCATAGCTGTGCAGGAAAATCCCGCCGGGCGGCCGGATGCCGAGCGCCGGCCAGAGGAAGTTCGGATGGCCGAAGACCAGTTCGCTGGGCAGCAGCCCTTCGGCGAGCAGACGCTGCTCGCCGTACAGGTCGGCCAGCAGCGCGTTGAGCAGCCGAGCACGCTGTGCCACGCCGGCGGCAATCGGCTGCCACTCGGCGGCGGACAGCAGGTTCGGCAGAAGGTCCAGCGCCCAGGGGCGGTCGGTGCCCTTGGGATCGGCGTAGACGTTGTAGGTGACGCCGTTCTCCTGGATCTGCCGTTCCACCAGGGCCTGGCGCTGGCGCAGTTGCTCAGGGCTGCTGCGCTCCAGTTGGCGGAACAGCCGCTGCCAATGGGGACGCACGCCACCCTGGCGATCGAGCAGCTCATGGTAGGCCGTATCGGTGAACGGATAGTGGGCAAGCAGCTCGGGCATCGAAGGCTCGCGGGGCTGGGGTTGCGGTCACTGTAGCGGAGTCGGCGACGCGCCGCCGGAGCGAAGCGACGAGGCGTTGCCGGGTCCGCCAGCGCGGTTCTCCGCGAAGACCGGGTTGCCCCGGAAGCGCAAGACTTGTGCCAGCGCCGCCAGGCCCGGGCGACCAGGAGGTCGCGCCACGGCGATGCACCGCGACGGTGCGCGACCGCTGGCAGGGTTGCAGCCACGCACCCTTTGCGGGCGGCAGGGCCGCCCCGGCGATCAGCGCGGGATGTTCGGCTGGCGCGGCTTCTTCTTGCCCTTGGCGAAGGCCGCCGCCTTGTTCTGCTGGCCCTTGCTCCACGGCTGGCCACCGTCGCTGGCGCGGGGTGGCAGGCCGGTATGCTGGGTCAGCAGCTTGCCGGCCTTCTTGCTGCCGGCCGGCGTCGAGTTCTTCCGCCGGGCGCTCTGGTATTCGCCGGTATCCGGCTGGTAGGTCGGGATCAGGTGGTGCTTGCCATTGCCGATCAGGTCAGCGCGCCCCATCCGCTCCAGCGCCTCGCGCAGCAGCGGCCAGCCTTTCGGGTCGTGGTAGCGCAGGAAGGCCTTGTGCAGGCGCCGCTGCTGGTCGCTCTTGACGATGGTCACGCCATCGCTCTTGTAGGTGACCTTGCGCAGCGGGTTCTTGCCCGAGTGATACATCGCGGTGGCGGTGGCCATCGGCGAGGGATAGAACGCCTGGACCTGGTCGGCGCGGAAGCCGTTGCGCTTGAGCCACAGGGCCAGGTTCATCATGTCTTCGTCGGTGGTCCCGGGGTGGGCGGCGATGAAGTACGGGATCAGGTACTGCTCCTTGCCGGCTTCCTTCGAGAACTTCTCGAACATCTGCTTGAAGCGGTCGTAGGTGCCGATCCCCGGTTTCATCATCTTGTCCAGCGGACCGCGCTCGGTGTGCTCCGGGGCGATCTTCAGGTAGCCGCCGACGTGGTGGGTCACCAGTTCCTTGACGTACTCGGGCGACTCGACGGCGAGGTCGTAGCGCAGGCCGGAGGCGATCAGGATCTTCTTCACCCCCGGCAGCGCCCGGGCCTTGCGGTACAGCTCGATCAGCGAGCTGTGGTCGGTATCGAGGTTCTCGCAGATGCCGGGGAACACGCAGGACGGCTTGCGGCAGTGCCGCTCGATGTCCGGGCTCTTGCAGGCGATGCGGTACATGTTCGCCGTCGGTCCGCCAAGGTCGGAGACCACGCCGGTGAAGCCGGGCACCTTGTCGCGCATCTCCTCGATCTCGCGGATGATCGAGTCGTGCGAGCGGTTCTGGATGATCCGTCCCTCATGCTCGGTGATCGAGCAGAAGGTGCAGCCGCCGAAGCAGCCACGCATGATGTTCACCGAGAAGCGGATCATCTCGTAGGCGGGAATCTTCGCCTTGCCGTAGGCCGGGTGCGGTACGCGGGCATAGGGCATGCCGAACACGTAGTCCATTTCCTCGGTGCTCATCGGAATGGGCGGCGGGTTGAACCAGACATCCACTTCGCCGTGCTTCTGCACCAGGGCACGGGCGTTGCCCGGGTTGGTCTCCAGGTGCAGCACGCGGTTGGCGTGGGCATAGAGCACCGGGTCGTTGCGCACCTTCTCGAAAGACGGCAGGCGGATCACGGTCTTCTCCCGGGTCAGCCTGGGGTTCGCCAGCAACTGCACGACCTTGGCTTCCTGCGGGTCCTCCTGCACGCCCTTTTCCTGCTCGATGGCGCAGGCGGCAGTGTCCTGGGTATTCACGTAGGGATTGATGATCTTGTCGATCTTGCCCGGCCGGTCGATCCGCGTGGAATCGATCTCGAACCAGCCCTCCGGGGTGTCGCGACGGACGAAGGCGGTGCCGCGCACGTCGGTGATCGCGCTCAGCGGTTCGCCCTGGGCCAGGCGCTGGGCGATTTCCACCACCGCACGCTCGGCGTTGCCGTAGAGCAGGATGTCGGCCGTGGCGTCCATCAGGATCGAGCGGCGGACCTTGTCCTGCCAGTAGTCGTAATGGGCGATACGGCGCAACGAGGCCTCGATCCCGCCGAGGATCACCGGCACATGGCTGTAGGCCTCCTTGCAGCGCTGGCTGTAGACCAGGCTGGCGCGGTCCGGGCGCTTGCCGGCCAGGCCGCCGGGGGTGTAGGCGTCGTCGGAACGGACCTTCTTGTCCGCGGTGTAGCGGTTGATCATCGAGTCCATGTTGCCGGCCGCCACGCCGAAGAACAGGTTCGGCTCGCCGAGCTTCATGAAGTCGTCCTTCGACTGCCAGTCCGGCTGGGCGATGATGCCGACGCGGAACCCCTGGGCCTCCAGCAGGCGGCCGATGATGGCCATGCCGAAGGACGGGTGGTCGACGTAGGCATCGCCGGTGACGATGATGATGTCGCAGGAGTCCCAGCCGAGCTGATCCATCTCTTCCCTACTCATAGGCAGGAAGGGCGCCGGACCGAAACACTCGGCCCAGTACTTGGGATAGTCGAACAGCGGCTTGGCGGCTTGCATCACGGGCACCAGGGGGTATCTCTAGGAATAGGGGGTCGCGAAAACGCGGGCGCGGAATATAGCACAAAAAATGAGCAATTCCGACGTTTTCACTGGGTATTGCCTGCCGTCGGCCGGCTTCGAAAAAATGCCATCATTTCGCCACCTTCTTTCTATACTCCATTCATCGTCATCTCACCCGGCCTCTAAGGCAGGCCCCCGGGAGAGTCATCGTGCGCCATCCTCTTGCCCTGCTCGCGGTCATCTTCCTGCTACTGGCCAGCGCCGTTTCGCGCGCCGCGCCGGAGTTTCCAGCGCCCCCGGCCAGCGGCGCCTGGTTGAACGGCTCGCTGGACCTGCTCGAAGACCCCGATGGCAACCTGGCGGTGGAGGACCTCGAACAAACGGAGCAGGCCGGCCGCTTCGTCGCCGCCGCCGGCCGCACCAGCGTCGGCCTCAGTCGCAGCGTCTGGTGGCTGCGCCTCGACCTGCCGAGACGCGAGGCGGTATCCGGCGGCTGGTGGCTGGAAGTCGCCAGCGCCAGCCTGCACGACCTGCGCCTGTACCTCCCCGACGAGCGCGGCGGGTTCCGCGAACATCGCAGCGGCGAAGCGGTGCCCTTCGCCGAGGGCCGCGACCACGCCTATCGTCATCCGCTGTTCCAGCTCCCTCCCGGCGATGGGCCGTTGCGCGTCTACCTGCGCAGCTACGATCCCGGCGGCAACGCCTTTCCGCTGAGGCTCTGGAGCCACGACGAACTGCTGGAATACCGCAGCCAGGGCAACCTGCTGTTCGGCATGGCCTACGGGCTGATCCTCGCCCTGCTGCTGTACAACCTGTTCCTCTTCACCAGCCTGCGCGATCGCGCCTATTTCTGGTACGTGCTGACCGCTGCCAGCGCGCTGGTGCTGACCCTGAGCATCAGCGGCCATGGTTTCGAGTATTTCTGGCCCGAGCGGGCGGTGCCCTGGTGGCTTGACCGCCTGGCGCTGCTGGCGATCTGGGGCATCTGCGTGATCCGCTTCAGCCAGAACCTGCTGCAAAGCCGGCAGCACGCACGCTGGGCCCATCACCTGCTGAACGCCTGTTGCCTGCTGTTCCTTGCCTGCCTGGCGTTCAACGCCGCCGGCTGGCGCTGGCAGGCGGCCGGCGTGCTGGCGCTGACCCTGCTGGCCAACCTACCGATCGCCATCGGCCTGGCAGTGCAGCGCTGGCGCCAGGGTTCGGCCACGGCGCGCCTGTACCTGGTCGGCTTCGGCCTGGTGCTCGGCAGCGTCAGCCTTGGCGTGATGCGCGCCACCGCGCTGGTCCAGCCGACCTCGGCCAACGCCATGGTCTTCCCGCTGGCGCTGACCCTGGAGGCCCTGCTGTTCTCCCTGGCGCTCGCCTCGCGCATCCAGGATCTGAAGCAGGAAAGGGCCCTGGCCCTGGACCAGGCCGACCAGGAAAAGAACGCGCGCCTGGCCCTGCTGCACAGCGCCCAGCGCGACCTGGCACGCGCCGTGGAAGTCCGTACCAACGAGTTGAGCGAGGCCAATCGCCAGTTGCAGATGCGCGAAGCGCAACTGCAGTACGCCGCCCATCACGACCCGCTGACCGGGCTTGGCAACCGCAGGCACCTGATGGAGTTCGCCGAAAGCGCCCTGGACGACGCGCGCCGCCACGGCAACAGCATGGCGCTGCTGCTGATCGATCTGGATCACTTCAAGCCGATCAACGATACCCATGGCCACGATGCCGGCGACTTCGTCCTGCAGAACGTGGCCCAGCGGCTGCGCCATTGCGTGCGCACCGAGGATTGCGTGGCGCGCCTCGGCGGCGACGAATTCGCCGTGCTGGTCGGCGGGTCGAATGCCGAGCAGCATGCCCGCGACATCGCCGAACGCCTGCTGCGAGAACTGGCGAAACCGGTGGAGTTCGCCAAGCAGTGGCTGGTGATCACACCGAGCATCGGCGTCGCCCTGTTTCCCGGCGACGCCCTGCAGTTCGGCAAACTCTACAAGGCCGCCGACCAGGCGCTGTACCGGGTCAAGGGCGCCGGGCGCGCCGGCTATGCGATGGCTGCCGACGATGAACGCGAGACCGCGCCGGCGCTCCCCTGGCCGACCGCCCTGGCACCGGAGCGTATCTCCTGAATCAGTGGCTGTAGCGTCGCGGAACCCGGGCCGTGACCTTGCTCAGAAGCTCGTAGCCGAGGGTGCCGCAGGCACGGGCGACCTCGTCCACCGACAACCCGGCGCCCCACAACTCCACCGGGTCGCCAACGCGAGCCTCCGGCAGGTCGGAGAGGTCGACCGCCAGCATGTCCATCGAGACCCGCCCGGCCAGGGTCGCGCGGCGTCCCCCGACCAGTACCGGAGTCCCGGCTGGCGCGGTGCGCGGGTAGCCGTCGGCGTAGCCGCAACTGACCGTGCCGATCCGCGCCGGCCGCTCGGCGATCCAGGTGGCGCCGTAGCCGACGCTCTCGCCCACGGCCACCTCGCGCAGCGAAATCAACTGCGCGCCCAGGCTCATGGCCGGCCTCAGGCCCAGTTCGGCGGCACTCAGGTCGGCCAGCGGGGTCGACCCGTAGAGCATGATCCCCGGCCGTAGCCAATCCATGTGGGCGGCCGGGATGGTCAGCACCGCCGCCGAGTTGGCCAGGCTGCGCTGGTCGAAATCCAGGTCGAGCAGGCCGAGGAAACTCTCCAACTGCTGCTCGGTGAGCGGATGGTTGCGTTCGTCGGCGCAGGCGAAATGGCTGATCAGGTTCAGTTCGCGCACACCGGGATGGTTGCGCAGGCGCGCATGCCAGGCGCGCAGCGCGACGGGATCGAAGCCCAGGCGGTGCATGCCGGAGTCGAGCTTGAGCCAGACGTTGAGTGGAATATCCAGGCCGGCGGCGAGGAACGCCTCGCCCTGTTCCGCGCCCTGGATCACCAGGTCCAGGCGCAATTGCCCGGCGAGGGCGTATTCGCTCGCCTCGAAGCAGCCTTCCAGCAACAGGATGCGCGCGCTGGCGTGCAAGGCGCGGACTTCCGCGGCCTCCTCCAGGCAGGCTACGGCGAAGCCATCGGCATCGTCGTGCAACGCGGTAACCACTTCGCGCGCACCGTGGCCATAGGCGTTCGCCTTGACCACCGCGAACGCCTGGCGCTGCGGCGCGCAGCGCTTGGCCAGGGCATAGTTGTGGCGAATGGCGGAAAGGTCGACGGTGGCAACGAGGGGACGCATGGCATCGGGTCCTGCAACTGAAACGGGTGCCTATGGTAAGGCGCCCGCCGGGCAAGACCCAAGCCGGGTCATTCGTCCTCGAAGTTGTACATGCCGGCGGCAAGGTTCTCGAAGCGCGTGTATTTGCCGATGAAGGCCAGGCGCACCGTGCCGATCGGACCGTTACGCTGCTTGCCGATGATGATTTCGGCGACGCCCTTGAACTCGGTCTCCGGGTGGTACACCTCGTCGCGGTAGACGAACATGATCACGTCGGCGTCCTGCTCGATCGCCCCGGATTCGCGCAAGTCGGAGTTCACCGGGCGCTTGTTGGGTCGCTGCTCCAGGGAGCGGTTGAGCTGCGACAGGGCGATCACCGGGCAGTTGAATTCCTTCGCCAGGGCCTTCAGCGAGCGGGAGATCTCGGAAATCTCGTTGGTCCGGTTGTCGCCGCTGGAGCCGGGTATCTGCATCAGCTGCAGGTAGTCGATCATGATCAGCGCCAGGTCGCCGTGCTCGCGCACCAGGCGACGGGTCCGCGCACGCATTTCCGAGGGGCTGATGCCGGCGGTGTCGTCGATGAACAGCTTCTTGTCGTTGAGCAGGTTGATCGCCGAGGTCAGGCGCGGCCAATCCTCGTCGTCGAGCTTGCCGGAACGGACCTTGGTCTGATCGATGCGACCGAGCGACGAGAGCATACGCATCACGATCGAGTCGGAGGGCATCTCCAGGGAGTACACCAACACGGCCTTGTCGGTGCGCATCACCGCATTCTCGACCAGGTTCATGGCGAAGGTGGTCTTACCCATCGACGGACGCCCGGCGACGATGATCAGGTCGGCCGGCTGCAGGCCGCTGGTCTTCTCGTCGAGGTCGGTGAAACCGGTGGACACCCCGGTCAGCGCCTCGCTGGTGTTGAACAGGTAGTCGATGCGGTCGATGGTCTTGACCAGGATATCGCTGATCCCCACCGGCCCGCCGGTCTTCGGTCGCGCTTCGGCGATCTCGAAGATCTTCCGCTCGGCCTCGTCGAGGATCTCGTTGGCGCCGCGCCCTTCCGGGTGGAAGGCGCTGTCGGCGATCTCGTTGCTGATGCCGATCAGTTGGCGCAGGGTGGCGCGCTCGCGGATGATCTGCGCGTAGGCCTTGATGTTGGCGACCGACGGAATGTTCTTCGCCAGTTCGCCGAGATAGGCCAGGCCGCCGACCTGGGCCAGTTGTCCTTCCTTCTCCAACTGCTCGGAGAGGGTCACCACGTCGATCGGCTGGTTGGCCTCGGCCAGCTTGTAGATGGCGCGGAAGATCAGGCGATGGTCATGGCGGTAGAAATCGCCGTCGGACACCGAGTCCGACACCCGCTCCCAGGCGTTGTTGTCCAGCATCAGGCCTCCCAGCACGGCCTGCTCGGCCTCGATCGAGTGCGGCGGCACCTTCAGGGCTGTGGTTTCCAGGTCGTATTGCTCGGGGCTGGTGATCTCGTTCATAGACTCGACGCAAGAAAAAGGAACAGCGGAAAAAACAACGGGCACGGTGCCGTTGCCGGTACCGTGCCCGATGTTAGCGGACTGCCGCGGACACGCATATGCCCGCCCAGCCCTACCGATCGGATCGCTTACTCAGCGACGATGATCAGCTTCAGAGTGGTTTCCACGTCGGTGTGCAGGTGCACGGCGACGTCGAACTCACCGGTGTTGCGCAGCGCGCCGTTGGGCAGGCGAACTTCGGCTTTTTCCAGCGGGTAACCGGCAGCGGAAACGGCTTCGGCGATGTCGCGGGTGCCGATCGAACCGAACAGCTTGCCTTCGTCGCCAGCGTGGGCGCCGAGGGTTACCACCAGCTCGGAGAGCTGGGCAGCACGGGCTTCGGCAGCGGCCTTCTTCTCGGCGGCAGCCTTTTCCAGCTCGGCGCGGCGGGCTTCGAACGCAGCGACGTTCTCGGCGGTGGCGACGGTGGCCTTGCCCTGCGGCAGCAGGAAGTTACGGGCGTAACCGCCCTTGATGTTCACCTTGTCGCCCAGGTTGCCCAGGTTGGCGACTTTTTCCAGCAGGATGACTTCCATTTGAGTCTTACCTCTTAACTTTTAACCTTCACCGTTCGTGGAACCCTGGCGCCGGGCCAGGCGTCCACGAAAATCAAACAGACTGTCGACAACCGCTAAAAGACAGATCAGGTTCCCCAGCAGCAATACAGCCAGGTACAGGCCCACCAGCCAACCACCCGCGAGGCGCTTCAGGGCGATCAGGCCATGCCCGAGCGCCACGCCGGCGATGATCAGCGGCACGCTGCACAACGGACCGAGCACCGCGGCCTGCACTTCCAGCGCCGGGACCACGACGGCCCCCAGCAGCAGGATCACGGCAACCGCCGGCGCCAGCCGCAAACTCCGGAATTCGCGGCCGAAGCCGCCCGGGTTGTACAGCGAAGCCTGCCAGTACCGCGCGAGCATCAGGCAGAGCAGGCAGGTCACCTGCAGCGAGGAAGCCATGACCCCGGTCAGGGTCGGCACCAGCGCCACCTGCAACTTGTCCAGCTCTTCGCCCGACAGCTGGGACTCCCCGCGAAGCTGGGTCAGGACCTTGGTGACTTCCGTCGCCAGGGCGCCGATCAGCTCGCTGGAGGTATGCCCCAGCACCAGCGCGAATACCACGCCAACTGCAACACTGCCCAGCAGCACATGGCTCCAGGACGTGCTGGCGCGCAGGATCTGCGCCAGCGTCAGGGTACCGAGCAGGACCAGAAGGATGCTCGGATCGCCCAGGTACCACCAGAACATCGCCGGTAGCACCGCCCAGGCCAGGACGCCGAAGGCGTCGCCGAATCCGCGCCGCAGCAGCACCAGGCTACCGGCGGCGGCACTCAGCCAGAACAACAGTGGAACAACCGCGGAGCCTGCCACGGCGAGCGTGGCCTGCATGCGGCCGCGCATGGTGAACTCAGCCAGTGCGCGCATGCGATCTATCCCTTACCAGCGTTCGACTGCCCGATCTCAACGGCCGTGGCTGTCGGTGTAAGGAAGCAGGGCCAGGTAGCGGGCGCGCTTGATAGCGGTCGCCAGCTGACGCTGGTACTTGGCCTTGGTGCCGGTGATACGGCTCGGAACGATCTTGCCGGTTTCGGAAACGTAGGCCTTCAGGGTGTTGAGATCCTTGTAATCGATCTCTTTCACGCCTTCGGCGGTGAAGCGGCAGAACTTACGACGACGGAAGAAACGTGCCATGTGATTGGCTCCTCAATACTGGTCCGGAATTACTCGTCAGCGTTATCGCTATCGCTGTTGTCGTCGCCATCGGCGCCTTCAGCGTTATCGTTCGGACGCTCACGACGCTCGCGACGCTCGTTGCGGCTTTCTTCAGCCTTGAGCATCTCGGACTGCTCGGTGACAGCTTCGTCGCGACGCATGACCAGGTTACGGATCACGGCATCGTTGTAACGGAAGTTGTCTTCCAGCTCAGCCAGGGCCTTGGCGCTGCACTCGACGTTCATCAGAACGTAGTGGGCCTTGTGCACGTTGTTGATGGCGTAGGCCAGCTGACGACGGCCCCAGTCTTCCAGACGGTGGATCTTGCCGCCGTCTTCTTCGATGGCCTTGGTGTAACGCTCGACCATGCCACCGACTTGTTCGCTCTGGTCCGGGTGAACCAGGAACACGATTTCGTAATGACGCATAAATGCTCCTTACGGGTTGCAGCCTGCCGCAGAACGGTCAGGCAAGGAGTGAATGTTTTCTTGGCTTGCCTGGTGGAGAGGCGAACGAACGCCTGCCCGCGCGGCAAGGGGCGACATTCTAGAGAAGGGCAACCGGCGAAGCAAGGAAGATTGGCGAATATTTGTACAGCGGATGGAATGGCGCGGGGCCGCGCCGCGGCGGCCCCGCACGCGCTCACTCCAGCGGGGTGCGCTGGCGGAGGATCTCGAACAGGCAGACGCCGGTGGCGACCGAGACGTTCAGGCTGCTGACGCTGCCGGCCATCGGCAACCTGGCGAGGAAGTCGCAGTGCTCGCGGGTCAGCCGGCGCATGCCCTTGCCTTCCGCGCCCATCACCAGCACGGTCGGCCCCGTGAGGTCGAGCTGGTAGAGGGTCTTGTCCGCCTCGCCAGCGGTGCCGACCACCCACAGGCCGCGCTGCTGGAGCTTTTCCAGGGTGCGCGCGAGGTTGGTCACCGCCACCAGCGGGATCACCTCGGCGGCGCCGCAAGCGACCTTGCGCACGGTGGCGTTGAGGGTCGCGGACTTGTCCTTGGGCACGATCACCGCCTGCACCCCCGCCGCATCGGCGGTACGCAGGCAGGCGCCGAGGTTGTGCGGATCGGTGACGCCATCCAGGGCCAGCAGCAGCGGCACGCCCTCGCTCCGCTCGAGCAGTTCCTCGAGCATGTTTTCGCCCCAGACCTGGCTGGGGCTGACTTCCGCGACCACGCCCTGGTGGACGCCTTCCGCCCACTCGTCGAGTTCGCGCCGGTCGCGCTGCCCTACCGGAATACGGAACCCGGCGGCCAGCTCGGTGAGCACCTGGACCCGCGGATCATGCCGCCCCTCGGCCAGCCACAACTGCTTGACCCGCTTCGGGTGATGACGCAACAACGCTTCCACGGCATGCACGCCGTAGACCTTTTCCCACTGACTCATGACTTGGCCTTACGTTTGCGCGCCCCGGTGACGGCCGGAGCGTTGTCGGCCTTCGGCTTGGAAGGCCCCTTGCGATGCTTGGTCGGCTTGCCCGGCTTGCCCGGCTTGGCGGCAGCGGCGGGCTTGCCGTCCTTGGCCTTGCCCTTCGCGCTCTTGCCCGCAGGAACGACCTTGCCCTTCTTCCCGCCCTTGTCCTTGCCGCCGACACGCGCCTCGGCGAGCAGCGCCTGCTTCACCTCGCGACTCTTGCGCACGTCGGTGTTGCCGAGCATCTCCGCGGCCTGCGCCAGCAGCTCCGGCGCGACCGGCGGCAGCGCCTGCACCTTGCCGGCCTTGCGCCGCGGCACCACCGCGGCGTCGGGACTGGCCAGCGCCGGCTCCAGGTCGACCTCGGGCACGGATGCGCCCTTGCGCCCCTTCGGCGCCTTGCCGGCGTTCGCCGACTTGTCGCCGTTGCGCTTCTTGCGTCCGATCGGCGCGCTCAGCACGTTTCCGGCCAGCTCGAAATCGATCTTCCGCTCGTCCAGGTCGACCCGCGCCACTACCACTTCCGTGGTGTCGCCGAGACGGAAGCTGCGCCCGGTGCGCTCGCCGCTGAGGCGATGGTGCACGGCGTCGAAATGATAGTAATCGCCGGGCAGCGCGGTCACATGCACCAGGCCTTCGACGAAGATGTCGGTCAGCTCGACGAACAGACCGAAACCGGTGACCGCGGTGATTACGCCAGGGAAGGTCTCGCCGACCCGCTCGCGCATGTATTCGCACTTCAGCCAGTTGGTCACGTCGCGGGTGGCCTCGTCGGCACGCCGCTCGGTCATCGAGCACTGCTCGCCCAACTGGTCCAGGCGCAATTCGTCGTACGGATAGATGCGCGCCTTGGGCATGCTCGCCGCGCCGGCCCGCTGCACGTGCGGAGTCTCCGCCTTGGAGCGGATCACACTGCGGATCGCACGATGCACCAGCAGGTCCGGGTAGCGCCGGATCGGCGAGGTGAAGTGGGTGTAGGCGTCGTAGTTGAGGCCGAAGTGGCCATTGTTGTCCGGGCTGTACACCGCCTGGCTGAGCGAACGCAGCATGACCGTCTGGATCAGGCGGAAGTCGGCGCGGTCGTGGATCTTCTCCAGCAACTCCTGGTAGTCGCCCGGGGTCGGCGCGGCCTTGCCGCGGCCGAGGCTCAACCCCAGCTCGCCGAGGAACTGGCGCAGGTTGTTGAGCTTTTCCTGCGGCGGGCCGTCATGCACCCGGTACAACGCCGGGATGGCGTGCTTCTGCAGGAAGCGTGCGGTCGCCACGTTGGCGCAGAGCATGCACTCTTCGATCAGGCGGTGCGCATCGTTGCGCTGGGTCGGGCGGATTTCCGAGATCTTCCGGTCGGCGCCGAAGACGATGCGGGTTTCCTGGGTCTCGAAATCGATCGCGCCGCGGACATGGCGGCCGGCCAGCAGCGCTTTATACAGCGCATACAGCTGCTGCAGGTGCGGCACCACGCCGGGCAACTGCTGGCGCAGGTTCTCGGCCTCGACGCTGTCGGGATGCTCGAGCAACTGGCTGACCTTGGTGTAGGTCAGGCGCGCATGGGAGTGGATCACCGCTTCGTAGAACTGATAGCCGGTCAGCTTGCCGGCCTTGGACAGGGTCATCTCGCAGACCATGGCCAGCCGGTCGACCAGCGGATTCAGCGAGCAGAGACCATTGGACAGCACCTCCGGCAGCATCGGGATCACCCGCTCGGGGAAATACACCGAGTTGCCGCGCCTGGCCGCCTCTTCGTCCAGCGCCGAACCGACCTTCACGTAGTGCGAGACATCGGCGATCGCCACGAACAGGCGCCAGCCGCCGCCGCGCTTGGCCTCGGCGTACACCGCGTCGTCGAAGTCGCGGGCATCCTCGCCGTCGATGGTGACGAAGGGCACCTGGCGCAGGTCGACACGCTTTTCCTTGTCCTTCTCCGCCACTTCCGGCTTGAGCTTGGCCGCTTCCTTCTCCACCGCGGCCGGCCAGACGTGGGGGATATCGTAGCTGCGCAGGGCGACTTCGATCTCCATCCCTGGCGCCATGTAGTCGCCGAGCACCTCGACGATCTCGCCCTGGGCCTGGCGGTGGATGCTCGGCCATTGCTCGATGCGCACCTGGACGAACTGGTTGTGCCTGGCCTTGCCGGCCTTGCCCGGCGGGATCAGGACTTCCTGCTGGATCTTCGGGTTGTCCGCGACCACCACGCCGATGCCGCTTTCCTCGAAGTAGCGGCCGACCACGATCTCGTGGGCCCGCTCGATCACCTCGACCAGTTGGCCTTCGCGGCGTCCGCGCCGGTCATGGCCGGACACCCGGGCCAGGGCGCGGTCGCCGTCGAACACCAGGCGCATCTGGGTGGGGCTGAGGAACAGGTCGTCGCTGCCATCGTCGGGGATCAGGAAGCCGAAGCCATCGCGGTGCCCGCTGATGCGGCCGCGGATCAGGTCCAGCTTGTCCACCGGCGCGTAGGCGCCACGACGCGTATAGATAAGCTGTCCGTCGCGCTCCATGGCGCGCAGGCGACGACGCAAGGCCTCTTCCGGCTCCTCGCCGGCGAGCCCGAACTCGTCGAGCAACTGGGAGCGAGTCGCAGGAGCGCCTCGCTCGGATAGGTGAGCCAGGATCAGTTCCCGGCTGGGGATGGGGTTTTCGTACTTTTCCGCTTCGCGAGCGGCCTCGGGATCGAGGTTTTGCCAATCGGCCATTAGAGGTAGGTCACCTTTTCTTCTTTAGCGTTTGCTGCCATCGCTCTATTGAAGCGCGAAAACGCTTCGTCGGTCAGCTTCGGCAGCAGAATAATTTTTATCGCATCAGGGGTTTACAAGCAGAATACGTACTCGTATAGTTCGCGCCCACAACGTTGCTGAGACGTTGTAACACGGAAACGATGAGCGATCATCGACTCCAGTGCCCAGGTGGCGGAATTGGTAGACGCACTAGGTTCAGGTCCTAGCGGTGGCAACACCGTGGAAGTTCGAGTCTTCTCCTGGGCACCATCTTCAAGACAAACAGCCGAGCATCGCTCGGCTTTTTGTTGTCCGCGATTTTTCCCTTCGAGCCACGCCACCTCCCCCCGCTCGCCGCGGCGCCGACCCCGGAAATGAAAACGGGCCGCATGCGCAGCCCGTTCCGTCATCGCCCCGCTATCCGCCTCAGGCGAATGGATGGCGCAGGATGATGGTTTCGTTGCGATCCGGACCGGTGGAGATGATATCGATCGGCGCACCCACCAGTTCTTCCACGCGCTTGATGTAGGCGCGGGCGTTGGCCGGCAACTCTTCCAGGGTCTTCGCACCCACGGTCGACTCGCTCCAGCCGGGCATTTCCTCGTAGACCGGCTGCAGGCCGATGTAGCTGTCGGCATCGGTCGGCGCTTCCAGCACATCGCCATCGGCATTCTTGTAGCCGACGCACAGGCGCACCACGTCCAGACCATCGAGCACGTCGAGCTTGGTCAGGCACAGGCCGGAGATGCTGTTGATCTCGATGGCGCGGCGCAGGATCACGGCATCGAACCAGCCGCAGCGACGAGCGCGACCGGTGGTGGCGCCGAACTCGTGGCCGCGCTTGGCCAGGTAGGCGCCGACGTCGTCGAACAGCTCGGTCGGGAACGGACCGGAGCCGACGCGAGTGGTATAGGCCTTGGTGATACCCAGTACGTAGTCCAGGTACAGCGGGCCGAAGCCGGAACCGGTGGCGGTACCGCCAGCGGTGGTGTTGGAACTGGTCACGTAGGGATAGGTGCCATGGTCGATGTCCAGCAGCGATCCCTGGGCGCCTTCGAACATGATGTCCTTGCCGTGCTTGCGCAGGTCGTGCAGGGTCGCAGCGACATCGGCCATCATCGGCTTGAGCAGCTCGGCATACTCCATCGCCTCGTCCAGAGTCTTCTGGAAGTCGATGGCCGGCTCCTTGTAGTAGTGCTGCAGGACGAAGTTATGGTAGTCCAGCAGCTCGCCCAGCTTGGCGGCGAAGCGCTCGCGGTGGAACAGGTCGCCAACGCGCAGGCCGCGACGTGCCACCTTGTCCTCGTATGCCGGGCCGATACCGCGACCGGTGGTGCCGATCTTGGCTTCGCCGCGGGCCTTCTCGCGCGCCTGGTCGAGGGCGACGTGATAGGACAGGATCAGCGGACAGGAAGGACTGATGCGCAGGCGCTCGCGCACCGGCACGCCCTTCTCTTCCAGCTTGGTGATTTCGCGCAGCAGCGCATCCGGCGCCAGCACCACGCCATTGCCGATCAGGCACTGCACGCCTTCGCGCAGGATGCCCGATGGAATCAGGTGCAGGACGGTTTTCTCGCCATCGATCACCAGGGTGTGGCCAGCGTTGTGACCACCCTGGTAGCGAACTACGGCAGCCGCCTGCTCGGTGAGCAGGTCGACGATCTTGCCCTTGCCCTCATCACCCCATTGGGTGCCCAGGACTACGACATTCTTACCCATAACACTTGTCCCCATCGTGGAAGTTCGATGCCGGCCGCGGCCGGCGGAATCTCAGGACGCCAGCGGCGCCACCTGCCAATTGCCATCGCGCAGCGCCAGCTGCCGGTCGCAGCCCGCCTCGCGCGCAGAAGCCGCATCCTGCCCGGGCAGAGCCTGGACGACACGCTGCCCGTCGCGGCGCAGTCGTTGCACCGCCTGCCAGAGCCCGGCCCCTTCGGCCGGCGCCCAGATACCCGATACAGCCTGGTCCAACCGGGCCTGGCCGAGAGTGACCAGGCTTTTCAGATCGGTGGAGAAACCGGTGGCCGGGCGGGCGCGCCCGAAATCGGCACCGATATCATCATAGCGACCGCCCTGGGCGATGGACTGGCCAACGCCGGGCACGAAGGCCGCAAACACCACGCCGGTGTGATAGTGATAGCCACGCAGCTCGCCGAGGTCGAAATACAGCGGCAAGCCGGGGAAACGTCCAGCCAGCGAATCGGCGATCTCGATCAGCTCGTTCAGCGCCACCTGGACATCGGCCGGCGCCGCCGCCAGACGGGCACGGCCCTGCTCCAGCGCATCGCGGCCGCCGCATAGCTCGGCCAGCGCACGCAACATGCCGCGCAGCTCGGCAGGCAGGTCTGCAGTCAGCGCCTCGACCTCGTCCACCGCCTTGCGCTGCAAGGCATCGAACAACTGCTGCTCGACTTCGCCGGACAGCCCTGCCGCGCGCGCCAGGCCGCGGTAGATACCGACATGGCCGAGGTCCATGTGCACGTCCGGCACTTCCGCCATCTCGAGCATTTCCAGCATCAGGCTGATCACCTCGACATCGCTGGCAGGGCTCGGATCGCCGTACAGCTCGGCGCCCAGCTGGATCGGACTACGCGAAGTGGACAGCGCGCGCGGCTGCGCATGCAGCACACTGCCGGCATAGCACAGGCGGCTCGGTCCCTCGCGGCGCAGGCTGTGCGCATCCATCCGCGCCACTTGCGGCGTAATGTCGGCACGGAAACCCATGAGCCGGCCGGACGCCGGGTCGGTCACCTTGAAGGTGCGCAGGTCAAGATCCTGTCCCGCGCCGGTGAGCAGCGACTCCAGGTATTCGATATGCGGGGTCACGACGAACTCGTAACCCCAGCGGTGGAACAGATCCAGCACCTGACGGCGGGCTGCTTCGATGCGCGCCGCCTCCGGGGGCAGCACCTCTTCGATCCCATCTGGCAGCAGCCAGCGGTCTACCGTTGCCATTTCGCCTCTCCCCTTTCAGCCGGGCGGCACATCATCAGTGAATCCAGTAAAGAAGCAGGGTGCCGAGCAGCATGCTGCCCAGCCCCACGAGACGCAGGTGACGGTCGCTCAGCCGGCCGATGCCGGTGACCGCCTCGCGCCATTGTCGCGGACACAGGAACGGCAGGATGCCTTCCAGCACCAGCACGAGACAAAAAGCGATGCCGAATTCCTGCCACATGATTCTCGCGGACGCAAAAAAGCCGGGATTTCCCGGCTGGCTCATCATAACACGATTTCTCCGGCGGGCGCTGCCGCCCGCCGGAGAACCGAGTATTACTTGTTGGCCTTGTTCAGATAGCGGAAGAACTCGCTGCTCGGATCGAGCACCAGTACGTCGCGCTTCTCGGCGAAGCTTTCGCGATACGCCTTCAGGCTACGGTAGAAGGAATAGAACTCCGGATCCTGGTTGTAGGCCTTGGCATAGATCGCGGCAGCCTTGGAGTCGCCGTCACCGCGGGTCTCTTCCGACTCGCGGTAGGCTTCGGCAACGATTACCCGGCGCTGGCGATCGGCGTCGGCACGAATGCCTTCGGCCAGTTCGCGACCCTTGGCGCGGTGCTCGCGGGCCTCGCGTTCACGCTCGGTGCTCATCCGCTCGAAGACGCTGCGGTTGACTTCCTTCGGCAGATCGATGGCCTTGACCCGCACGTCGATCACCTCGATACCCAGCTCCTTCTGCGCCATGCGGTTCAGCGAAGCGGTGATGTCGCCCATCAGCGCGTCGCGCTCGCCCGATACCACTTCATGCAGGGTACGCTTGCCGAACTGGTCGCGCAGACCCGCTTCGAGACGCCGCGACAGGCGTTCGTCGGCGATCTGCTTGAGGCCCGAGGTAGCGGTGTAGAAGCGCTCGGCATCCGCCACCCGCCACTTGGCATAGGCATCCACCATCACCGCTTTCTTTTCCAGGGTCAGGAAGCGCTGGGTCGGGGCATCCAGGGTCAGCAGGCGAGCGTCGAACTTGCGCACCTGGTTGACGTACGGGATCTTGAAGTGCAGGCCCGGCTTGACGTCGGACTCGACCACCCGGCCGAAGCGCAACATGACCGCGCGCTCGGTCTGCTGGACTACGTAGACGCTGTTCCACAGGACGATGGCGGCGACGACACCGACGATCAGAGCGATCAAAGACTTGTTGCCCATCAGCGGCTCTCCCTCGTACGCGCGTCTTGCTGGCGCAGATCGTTGACGATCCGCGACCCCAGGTCGGAAGCGCTGGCGCTGCCACCACCGGCGGAAGCACCGGCACCCGTAGCGGGTGCGGCGTTACGACCATCGATCATCTTGTCCAGCGGCAGGTAGAGCAGGTTGTTCTGCCCCTGCTGACCGGTCACCAGCACCTTGCTGGTCTGGCTGAAGACTTCCTGCATGGTGTCCAGGTACAGACGCTCGCGCGTCACTTCCGGAGCCTTGCGATATTCCACCAGCAGCTTGGAGAAGCGATCCGCCTCACCCTGGGCGCGCGAAATCACCTCGTCGCGGTAACCGTTGGCTTCTTCGATGATGCGCTGGGCCTGGCCACGCGCCTCCGGCACCACGCCGTTGGCATAGGCTTCGGCCTGGTTCTTCTCGCGCTGCTCGTCCTCGCGGGCCCGGATCACGTCGTCGAACGCTTCCTGCACCTCACGCGGGGCCTGGGCGCTCTGGATGTTCACCTGGGTCACGGTGATACCGGTCCTGTAGGTATCCAGGAAGCGTTGCAGGCGCTCGCGCACCTCGGTCGCCATCTGCTCGCGGCCTTCGGTGAGGATCCGGTCCATGGTGGTGGAGCCGGCGACATGCCGCAGCGCGCTCTCGGTCGCCTGCTGCAGGCTGACCTCGGGCTGGTCGACGTTGAGCACGAAGTCCTGCAGGTTGCTGATCTTGTACTGCACGGTCAGCGGCACTTCGACGATGTTCTCGTCCTCGGTGAGCATCTGCCCCTGCTTGCTGTACGCACGCTCGCGGGTGACGTTCTCCTGGAAGCGCTTGTCGATCGGCGGGAAGTAGAAGTTCAGGCCGGGACCGACCGTCTCGTAATACTTGCCGAAGCGCAGGATGACCGCCTGCTCCTGCTCGTCCACCACATAGATGGCGTTGTACAGCCAGAGCACGGCGAGGATCGCCAGGCCGATGCCGAACAGGCCCAGGCCACCGCCCTTGCCGCCGGAACCGGAGCCGGAACCGTTGCCACTGCGTTTTTTTCCACCGAACAGCCCGTTCAGGCTGTCCTGAAGCTTGCGGAAAGCCTCATCCAGGTCGGGCGGCCCCTTGCGGTCACCACCGCCGCCACCACCACCGCGGCGGCCTCCCCACGGGTCTCGATCGTTGTTGTTCGAGTTGTCACCCGGCTCGTTCCAAGCCATAGCGCTCTCCATCTAGTAACGCGAAACGCGCCTGCGGCGCGGCCACCCATGCTACCGAATGCCCTGCCCGCTGCCAAAAGCAGCGATACGGGCTTTATTGCAAAGTGTGTTGCGCAACGAACTCCGCCGGCTGCCAGCCAGCGCGGCTCGCCAGGCGGTTCAACTCGGCCCGCGGCAGGCGCACCTGCAGCAGGGTACAACCTTCCTCATCGTGCGCCTCGGACTGCACCGCGCCCAGTTCGAACAACTGGGCGCGCAGGCGCCCGAGCCGCTGGGGCAGGCGCAAGGTCCCGACGAAGAGGTCCTCGCCGAGCAGCTCGGCGATGGCCTGGCGCAACAGGTCGAGGCCTTCGCCGGTCTGCGCCGACAGCCAGACGCGCACCGGCTTGCCGGAGTCGTCGCGCTGGATGTGCGGCTCGACCGAGGGTAGCAGGTCGACCTTGTTATAGACCTCGAGCATCGGCAATTCGTTGGCGCCGATCTCGCCGAGCACCGCCAGCACCTGCTCGACCTGCGCATCCCGTTCGGGCTCGTAGGCGTCGATCACGTGCAGCAGGAGGTCGGCGTTGCTCGACTCTTCCAGCGTAGCGCGGAAGGCCTCCACCAGCTTGTGCGGCAGGTGACGGATGAAGCCCACCGTGTCGGCCAGCACCACCGGCCCGAGATCGTCCAGTTGCAGGCGACGCAGGGTGGGGTCGAGGGTGGCGAACAACTGGTTGGCGGCATACACCTCGGAGGCGGTGAGCGCATTGAACAGGGTCGATTTGCCGGCGTTGGTATAGCCGACCAGGGAGACCGCCGGGATATCCGCGCGCTTGCGCCCGCGTCGAGCCTGCTCGCGCTGGCTGCGGACCTTCTCCAGGCGCTGCTTGATCTGGCGGATGCGCACGCGCAGCAGGCGTCGGTCGGTTTCCAGCTGGGTCTCACCCGGACCGCGCAGGCCGATACCGCCTTTCTGCCGTTCGAGGTGGGTCCAGCCGCGTACCAGCCGCGTGCTCATGTGCTCCAGTTGCGCCAGTTCCACCTGCAACTTGCCTTCGTGGGTACGTGCGCGCTGGGCGAAGATGTCGAGGATCAGCCCGGTCCGGTCGAGTACGCGGCACTCGAACGCTCGCTCGAGGTTGCGCTCCTGGCTGGGCGTCAAGGTGTGGTTGAAAATCACCAGCTCGACGTTTTCGGCCTTGACCAGGTCGTGCAACTCCTCGACCTTGCCACTGCCGATAAGATATTTGGCGCTCGGCTGGTGGCGGGAGACGCTGACGAATGCCACCGTTTCCGCGCCGGCCGAACGCACCAGCTCCTGGAACTCCTGCGGGTCTTCACGCGCCTCGGGGTTCTGCCCTTCCAGATGCACCAGAACAGCCTGTTCCCCACCACCTGGGCGCTCAAAGAACAAAGCGGACTCCCGTCAAGCGTTGCCCGGCTCGGCCGGCTGGTCACCGCTCGGCAGACGCACCGGACGGCTCGGTACCACGGTGGAGATCGCGTGCTTGTAAACCATCTGGCTGACGGTGTTCTTCAGCAGGATGACAAACTGGTCGAAGGACTCGATCTGGCCTTGCAGCTTGATGCCGTTGACCAGATAGATGGAAACCGGGACGCGTTCTTTCCGCAGGGTATTGAGGTAAGGGTCTTGTAGCGAATGCCCTTTTGACATGTGCCGCACTCCTTTAAGGATCGTAGTTTGAAGTAGTCGAATAGGGTGACTTGGCGCCGTCCAAACTCCGGTCTCGCTCCGGAAACAGACGGACAAATTAAGGTCTCAGGCCAATATGGAGACCGTTTTCAGGTATTTCAAGGCACGCGGCAGATTGTCACCTGCTAGGCTGTCCATCCAGTGTAGATGGCTCCAGCTTCGCAGCCAGGTGAACTGGCGCTTGGCCAACTGGCGGGTAGCGATGATGCCGCGTTCGGTCATTTCAGCGTAGGACAGCTTGCCATCCAGGTAATCCCACACCTGACGGTAACCCACGGCTCTAATAGACGGTAATCCTGCATGCAAGTCACTTCTGGCATGCAGTGCTTCGACCTCGGCGATGAAACCCTGTTCCAGCATCTGGCGAAAACGCTGCGCAATCCGCGCGTGCAACACCTGGCGCTGCTCGGGAGCAATCGCCAGCTGAGCGACAGTATACGGCAATTGATTCCTGCCTGACGCGTCAAAATCCGCCTTTTCAGCGCTTTGCCGGCGACGCAGGTCGCTCATCGACACCCCGCCGAGGCGATACACCTCGAGCGCCCGCATCAGTCGCTGCGGGTCGTTGGGGTGGATGCGCGCAGCCGACTCCGGGTCGACCTCGGCGAGTTGCCGGTGCAGCGCCTCCCAACCTTCGGCCAGGGCCTCGGCCTCGATCGCCGCGCGCACCTCGGGATCGGCGCCGGGCATGTCGGCCAGGCCCTCGAGCAACGCCTTGTAATAGAGCATGGTGCCCCCCACCAGCAGGGGAATCCTGCCGCGCGCGGTGGCCTCGGCCATCGCCGCCAGGGCGTCGGCGCGGAATTCCGCGGCCGAATAGCTCTCCGCCGGATCGCGGATATCGATCAGGCGGTGCGGATAGCGCGCCAGCAGCTCCCGGGAAGGCTTGGCCGTACCGATATCCATGCCGCGGTAGATCAGCGCCGAGTCGACGCTGATCAGCTCGCAGGGCAGCGCATCGGCCAGCGCCATCGCCAGGTCGGTCTTGCCGGCGGCGGTCGGCCCCATGAGAAAGATGGCGGGAGGCAGGGAAGACATCGGAAAGCTCTTGGACAAAGCGCATAGCTTCGGGCTTTGCGCCCGAAGCTGCAAGGCTCAGCGTCCGCGCAGGAAGAGCTTGTCCAGCTCGTCCAGGCCCAACTGGGTCCAGGTCGGACGCCCATGGTTGCACTGGCCGCTGCGTTCGGTGATTTCCATGTCGCGCAACAGGGCGTTCATTTCCGGCAGGGTCAGGCGCCGGTTGGCGCGCACCGCGCCATGGCAGGCCATGGTGCCGAGCAACTCGTTCAGGTGTGCCTGGATACGGTCGCTGGTGCCGTACTCCAGCAGGTCGGCGATGACATCGCGCACCAACTGGGTCGCCTCCGCCTGCTTGAGCAGCGCAGGGATCTGCCGGATCGCCAGACTTTCCGGCCCCAGGCGCTGCAGCTCGAAGCCCAGGCGCTGGAACCAGCTGGAATGCTCTTCCGCGCAATCCGCCTCGCGCTCGCTGACCGCGATCGACTCCGGCACCAGCAACGGCTGCCCACGCAAGCCTTCGCTGGCCATCGCCACCTTGAGGCGCTCGTAGGTGATCCGTTCGTGGGCCGCGTGCATGTCCACCAGCACCAGGCCGTGGGCGTTCTCGGCGAGGATGTAGATGCCCTTGAGCTGCGCCAGGGCGTAACCCAGCGGCGGGATGTCCTGGGCGCTCTCGGGCAACGCGGCTGGCGCCTCGCCCGCGGGCAACGGCGCGAAGTAGGCCTTGTAGGCGCCACCGGCCTCGGCCAGAGAAGGCGGCGCCTCCGGCCGGGTGTAGGCGGAATAGCCGGAGGAGCCGCCGGAGGCCGACGAGCCGCCACTCCAGCCCACCCGTGCCGCCGGACTCTCCAGCACGCTCTCGGCCAGGCGCATCTCGCCCTGCGGGCCGAACTCGCCGGCGGCAGCGCCGGTCGGTCGCGGCTCGGTCAGGCTGGTCGCCCCGGGCGGCGCGAGCTGGTCGTCGGGACGGACCTCGCCCAGCGCACGATGCAAGGTGCCATAGAGGAAGTCATGGACCATCCGGCTGTCACGGAAGCGAACTTCGTGCTTGGTCGGGTGCACGTTGACGTCCACCACCGCCGGATCGACTTCGAAGAACAGCACGAAGGTCGGGTGCCGGCCGTTGTACAGCACGTCGCGATAAGCCTGGCGCACCGCGTGGGCGACCAGCTTGTCGCGCACCATGCGCCCGTTCACATAGAAGTACTGCAGGTCCGGCTGGCTGCGGGAGAAGGTCGGCAAGCCGACCCAGCCCCACAGGTGCAGGCCGTTGCGCTCGACCTCGATCGGCAGCGCCTGCTCGAGGAATGCCTGGCCGCACACCGCGCCGACCCGGCGCGCGCGGGCCAGCTCGTCTCGCGCCTCGTGCAGGGCGAAGATGGTCTTGCCGTTGTGGCGCAGGTGGAAAGCCACGTCGAAACGGGCCAGCGCCAGGCGCTTGATGACTTCCTGCAGATGGTCGAACTCGGTCTTCTCAGCGCGCAGGAACTTGCGCCGCGCCGGGGTGTTGAAGAACAGGTCGCGAACCTCGACGCTGGTCCCCACCGGGTGCGCCGCCGGCTGTACCCGCGGCTGCATGTCGCGGCCCTCGGTTTCCACCTGCCAGGCTTCGCCGGCGTCGGCGGTACGCGAGGTCATGGTCAGGCGCGCTACCGAGCTGATCGAGGCCAGCGCCTCGCCACGGAAGCCGAGGCTCATCACCCGCTCCAGGTCTTCCAGCTCGCGGATCTTGCTGGTGGCGTGGCGAGCCAGGGCCAGCGGCAGGTCGTCGGCGGGGATGCCGCGACCGTCGTCGCGCACTCGCAGCAACTTGATGCCGCCCTGCTCGACCTCCACGTCGATGCGCCGGGAACCGGCGTCAAGGCTGTTTTCCAGGAGTTCCTTGGCCACCGAGGCGGGACGTTCGACCACCTCACCGGCGGCGATCTGGTTCGCCAGCCGCGGACTCAGCAGCTGGATACGCGGTGTTTCACTCATCACTGGGCCGCCAGGGCGGTGCTCGGGATGGACAGGGCCTGGCCGACTTTCAGGTTGTCGCTGGGCAGGCTGTTGCTGCTGCGCAGCGCGGCCATGCTCACTTCATAGCGCTGGGCGATCATCGCCAGGGTCTCTCCGGGCCGCACCACGTGCTCGCGCGGCCCCATGGAGAGCTTGCCCTGGGCGCGCAAAGAGGCGATGTAGGTGCCGGGCGGCGGGCTCTGCTGGAAATACTGGCGGATGCCGCTGGTGATCGAACGCGCCAAGGCCTGCTGATGGCTGGCGCTGGCCAGCTTGCGCGACTCGTTGACGTTCGAGATGAAGCCGGTTTCCACCAGGATCGACGGGATGTCCGGCGACTTCAACACCATGAACCCGGCCTGCTCGACACGACGCTTGTGCAGCGAAGTGATGCGGCCGACATTGGTCAGCACCTTGTGGCCGACGTCCAGGCTCGACGAGAGGGTGGCGGTCATCGACAGGTCGAGCAGCACGCCGGCGAGCATCTGGTCCTTGTCGCCGAGGCTGACGCTGCCATCGCCGCCGATCAGGTCGGAACGGTTCTCGCTGTCGGCCAGCCAGCGCGCGGTTTCCGAAGTGGCGCCGCGGTCGGACAGGGCGAACACCGAGGCACCGAAGGCGCTGCGGCTCGGCGCGGCGTCGGCATGGATCGAGACGAACAGGTCGGCGCCCTTCTTGCGGGCGATCTCGGTGCGCTTGCGCAGTGGGATGAAGTAGTCGCCGGTACGGGTCAGCTCGGCCCGGTAACCGCGCACCTGGTTGATCTGGCGTTGCAGCTCGCGAGCGATCGACAGGGTGATGTTCTTCTCGTGCAGCCCGCCCGGGCCAAGGGCGCCAGGGTCTTCACCGCCGTGGCCGGCGTCGATGGCGATGACGATATCGCGGGTACCGCCCTTGGTCGGCAGCGGCAGCTTGGCCACCGGCTGGGTCGGCGTCACCGGAGTGACCGGCACGCTCGGGGTCGGCGTCGCGGGTACGTCCGGGGTCAGGTCGGCGCCCTGGTCGTAGAGATCGACCACCAGGCGGTTGCCGTATTGCTGGTTGGGCGGCAGGACGAAGCTTTTCGGGGTGACCTGCGCCGACAGGTCGAGGACCATGCGCAGGTCGTTGGGCGTGCGCTGGGCGGAGCGCACCGCGGTGATCGGGGTGTTGCCGAGCTTGAGACCGTTGAGCTGGGTCGCCAGCTGGGCGCCGCTGACGTCGATGACGATACGGTTGGGTGCGGCCAGGGTGAACAGGCTGTGCTGCACCGGACCGGAGAGATCGAAGACCAGACGGGTGTTGTCCGGAGCGCGCCAGATCCGCACGCTCTTGATTTGCGCGGCGGCCAGAACCTCGCCGACCTGGCAGGCCAGCAGAATCATCACCCCAGTCAACAACGTCCGCAGACGCAAGCCCCAACCCATCGTTTTTCTCATGCTCCCATGGTCAGGGTGGCACACCAGGCTTCGCCCCGCGCACCGTGCGGTACCAGGCGCAGTGTCCGTCCACCCGCTTGGGCAGTAATGGTAATGTCCAGATCGGCGGTTGGCAAAACGCCCGCACCGCGCTCGGGCCACTCGATCAGACAGAGTGCGCTGCCATCGAAATAGTCGCGGATGCCGAAGAACTCCAATTCCTCCGCATCGGCGAGCCGGTACAGGTCGAAATGGTAGGCGCGCAGCTCGCCGATTTCGTAAGGCTCGACCAGGGTAAAGGTCGGGCTTTTCACCGAGCCGGCATGGCCGAGGCCGCGCAGGATGCCGCGCGAGAGGGTGGTCTTGCCGGCGCCGAGGTCGCCATGCAGGTAGATCACCCCCTGCCCCCCGCTGACCCGGGCGATGCGCCCGCCCAGTTCGAGCATCGCGTCTTCCCCTTCGGCGGACAGGATCACTTCAGACACGGACTGCACTCCTCGAGCAACTGACGAACGGTAGGTATGAGATCGGTCGCCGCCAGCCCGCGACCCTGGGCGCCGAGCCGCTCACCGGCGGCGGCATGCAGCCAGACAGCCAGGCAGGCCGCCTCGAACGCCTCCACGCGCTGGGCCAGCAAGGCACCGGTGATGCCCGACAGCACGTCACCCAGGCCGGCGCCGGCCATCGCCGGATGCCCCTGGGAACAGACGGCGAGTCGTCCGTCGGGCGCGGCGATCAGGCTGCCGGCGCCCTTCAGCACCACCACCGCCTGGTAGCGACGCGCCAGTTCCAGCGCCGCCGCCGGACGATCCGCCTGCACCTCGGCGGTCGAGCGACCCAACAGGCGCGCGGCCTCGCCGGGATGCGGCGTCAGAATCCATGTCTGCGGCCCTGCTCCGACCGGTTCCAGGGCCAGCAGGTTCAACGCGTCGGCATCCCAGACCTGCGGCAACGGTCGCGACCGGACAGCGCTCAGCAGGCTGCGACCCCAGGCGCGCTGGCCAAGCCCGGGACCGAGCACCAGCACGCTGGCGCGTTCGGCAAGGGCCAGCAGTTGGTTCGCCGACGCCACGCCATGGGCCATGACCTCGGGACAACGGCCCAGCAACGCCGGCACATGTTCGACGCGGGTCGCCGCCGAGACCAGCCCGGCGCCGCAGCGCAGGGCGCTTTCCGCGGCCAGTAGCACGGCCCCGCCCATGCCGGTGTCGCCGCCGACCACCAGCAGGTGGCCGAACAGCCCCTTGTGTGCGGTCCGCGGCCGCGCTGCCAGCCTCGGCAGGGCATTTCGCGCCAGGCGGCGAGCCCGGGGCTGGAGCGCTTGCAGCACGACGGCGTCGCTACCGAGTTCGTCGAACACCAGCTCGCCGACCCGTGCCGGCGCCTCGCCAGTGAACAGCCCGATCTTCAGGCCGATGAAAGTCACTGTCAGATCCGCCCTGATCGCTTCCCCCAATACCGCGCCGGTGTCGGCGCTCAAGCCGGAAGGAATATCCACCGCCAGCACCGGCAGGTCGGCGGCGTTGGCCAGGCGGATGGCCTGCGCAAAGGGCTCGCGCACGGCACCTGCCAGGCCGGTGCCGAGCAATGCATCCACTACTACGCCCTCGAGCACGGCGCACTCGCTCCAGGGCTCCACCACGACCCCGGTCGCCAGCGCGGCGGCATGCGCCTGCGCCGCGTCGCCGGCAAGCCGCTGCGGCGCCGCGACCGCCAGCACCCGCACTCGCCAACCTGCACGTTGCGCCAGCGCCGCGATCAGGTAGCCGTCGCCGGCATTGTTGCCGTGCCCGGCGAGCACCGTCAGCGCCGCGGCCTCCGGCCAACGGCGGCGCAAGGCACGCCAGGCGGCGTGGGCGGCGCGCTGCATGAGTTCGAAGCCCGGCGTGCCGGCAGCGATCAGGCGCGCATCCAGGTCGCGCACCTGGGCGGCGGAATAGAGGGCGAGTGGCAGGTCGTCGTGCTGGAAGGTCATGGTCATCGGATCGATTCGGCGTCAGGCGCGCAGTCTGGCAGAATTATACCTATCCCATTTCGCTTTCCCTCGTCTTCGTTGCCTCCCATGACTCCCCAACCTCTGGCCGACAACCTTTCCCCGCCGGATCCCGCCCGCCTCGCCCAGTCCATCAAGGACTGGGGCCGCGAGCTGGGGTTCCAGCAGGTCGGTATCAGCGACGTCGAGCTGGGCGAGCACGAAGCGCACCTGCAGCGCTGGCTGGAGGCCGGCTACCACGGCGAGATGGACTACATGGCGGCGCACGGCAGCAAGCGCTCGCGACCTGCCGAGCTGGTTCCCGGCACGCTGCGGGTGATCTCCCTGCGCATGGATTACCTGCCCGGCGACACGCGCATGGCGCAGGTCCTCGCGACACCGGAAAAAGCCTACGTCTCGCGCTACGCCCTCGGCCGCGACTACCACAAGCTGATCCGCAAACGTCTGCAACAACTGGCCGAGCGCATCCAGGCCGAAGTCGGCCCGTTCGGTTTCCGCGCCTTCGTCGACAGCGCGCCGGTGCTGGAAAAGGCCATCGCCGAACAGGCCGGCCTCGGCTGGATCGGCAAGAACACGCTGGTGCTCAACCGCAAGGCCGGCAGCTACTTCTTCCTCGGCGAGCTGTTCGTCGACATGCCGCTACCCGTCGACCCGGCGATGGACAGCGAGCATTGCGGACGCTGCTCGGCCTGCCTGGACATCTGCCCGACCGCGGCCTTCGTCGGCCCCTACCGGCTGGACGCGCGACGCTGCATCTCCTACCTGACCATCGAGTACAAGGGCGCGATTCCGCTGGAGCTGCGGCCACTGATCGGCAACCGGGTATTCGGCTGCGACGACTGCCAGATCGTCTGCCCATGGAATCGCTTCGCCCGCCCCACCGGGCAGGGCGACTTTCAGCCGCGCCACAGCCTGGACAACGCCGAACTCGCCGAACTGTTCCTCTGGAGCGAGGAGGAGTTCCTCGGCCGCACCGAGGGTTCGCCGCTGCGCCGCGCCGGCTACGAACGTTGGTTGCGCAACCTGGCGGTGGGGCTGGGCAACGCGCCCTCGACCATCCCGGTGCTGGAGGCGCTGAAGGCGCGCCGCGGGTTCCCTTCGGAGCTGGTCCGCGAGCACGTGGAATGGGCCCTGCGGCGCCACGGGGAAACCTAGCCCGGCCGGCGCCTGCCGCCCGGCCCGGACGGATCAGAGCTTGATGAAGTGGTCGCGATAGTGGCGCAGCTCGGCGATCGACTCGCGGATATCGTCCAGCGCCAGGTGGGTGTTACCCTTCTTGAAGCTCTCGCGGACCTGCGGCGCCCAGCGCGCAGCCAGCTCCTTGAGGGTGGAGACGTCGAGGTTGCGGTAGTGGAAGTAGCCTTCCAGCCTGGGCATGTGCCTATAGAGGAAGCGGCGGTCCTGGCAGATGCTGTTGCCGCAGATCGGCGAGCTGCGCTTGGGCACCCACTGCTCGAGGAAGGCCAGGGTCTGCGCCTCGGCCTCGGCCATGCTCACGGTACTTTCCCGAACCCTCTGGGTCAGGCCGGACTGGCCGTGCTGGCGGGTATTCCACTCGTCCATGCCGGCGAGGATTTCCTCTGGCTGGTGGATGGCGATCACCGGTCCTTCGGCCAGGGTGTTGAGGTCACTGTCGGTGACGATGGTGGCCATCTCGATGATGACGTCCCGGTCCGGATCGAGGCCGGTCATCTCCAGGTCGATCCAGATAAGGTTCTGCGGGTTCTGCATGGGGAGTCGCTCCAGTCGCTATGCCGTGCATTCTAGCGTGGAACGCCGCCGCGCGAATGATGGCGGCGCGCCCATGTTAAACTCGCCGCCGATTTTTCATGCGGACGCATCATGGCCAAACGCCACTTGACCCGCCGGCAGAGCTGGCGCATCGAAAAGATCCAGGAAGAACGCGCGGCCCGGGCGGCCCGTCGCGAGTTGCGTGCCGTGGACGAGCTGGAAGGCGGCGACCTGGGACCGGAGCAGACCGGCCAGGTGATCGCTCATTTCGGGGTTCAGGTAGAGGTCGAGTCCGCCGACGGCCAGGTTTCCCGCTGTCACCTGCGCGCCAACCTGCCGGCACTGGTGACCGGCGACCAGGTGGTCTGGCGTGCCGGCAACCAGGGCATCGGCGTGATCGTCGCGCAATTGCCGCGCCGCTCCGAGCTGTGCCGCCCGGACATGCGCGGGCTGCTCAAGCCGGTGGCGGCCAACGTCGACCGCATCGTCATCGTCTTCGCCCCGCGTCCCGAACCGCACGCCAACCTGATCGACCGCTACCTGATCGCCGCCGAACATGCCGGCATCCAGCCGTTGCTGCTGCTGAACAAGGCCGACCTGGTCGACGAGAGCAATGCCGAAGGCATCGATGCGCTGCTGAATGTCTACCGCACCCTGGGTTATCCGCTGATCGAGGTGTCGGCCTTCAATGGCCTGGCGATGGACGAACTGCGCGGCGCGCTGGACGGTCATGTGAGCGTCTTCGTCGGGCAGTCCGGGGTGGGCAAGTCGTCGCTGGTGAATGCCTTGTTGCCGGGTGTCGACACCCGTGTCGGCGACCTCTCCACGGTGACCGGCAAGGGCACCCATACCACCACCACCGCGCGACTGTTCCATTTTCCCGGCGGCGGCGACCTGATCGACTCGCCCGGCATCCGTGAGTTCGGCCTGGGGCACGTGTCGCGAGACGACGTCGAGGCCGGTTTCATCGAGTTCCGCGACCTGCTCGGGCATTGCCGCTTCCGCGACTGCAAGCACGACCGCGAACCAGGTTGCGCCCTGCTCCAGGCCCTGGAGGACGGGCGCATCATGCCGCAACGCATGGCCAGCTACCGGCACATTCTGGCAAGCATGCCGGAAACGGACTACTGAACCTCAGTCGCCCTTGATCTGCTCCAGCTTCAGGCTGCCGCCGTCGTCGAACAGGTTGAGCTTCTTCTGCACCTCGTCCGCCGGTAGCGAAGGTTGCGCGCCCGCCGCCGGTGCCTCGGCAGCCGGCTTCGGCTGCTCGCCCGGGGCAGCCGCGGGGGCGCTGGCTTCGGGAGCGCCGGTCTCGCCTTCGATGGCCTTCTGCGCCTTGCGGGTCAGGACCACGATGTCGATCCGCCGGTTCACCGGGTTCAGCGGGTCCTTGTCGTCGAACAGGCGTGCCGAGGCATATCCGACAACCTGGGCGATCTGCCCTTCCGGATAGCCGCCGGCGACCAGCGCACGGCGCGCGGCGTTGGCGCGATTGGCCGATAGCTCCCAGTTGCCGAAGTCGCCGTTGCCGGCATAGGGCTTGGCGTCGGTGTGGCCGCTGATGCTGATCTTGTTCGGCACCTGGCGGATGGTCTCGGCCATGGCCAGCAGGATGTCCTCGAAATACGGCTGCAGGCGCGCGCTGCCGAGGTCGAACATCGGCCGGTTGGCGGCGTCGACGATCTGGATGCGCAGGCCGTCGCGGGTGATCTCGAAGTGGATCTGGTCCTTGAAGTCCTTGAGCATCGGATTTTCGTCGACCTTGTTCTGCAACTCCTGCAGCAGCAGCGCCAGGCGCTCTCGCTCAACCTGCTCGGCGAGGTTCTCGGCCTGGTCGGCGTTGACCTGATGGTCCTGCTCGGGGCTGATCCGGCTTTCGTTGGAGTCCGGCTGGGCCTGGACCTGCGGATTGAGGGTCTTGTCCGGCGCCGGCGTCGGCGTGCCGCCGAGGTCGATGACGTAGGGGCTGGCACTTTCGCTGAAACCGATGGGGTCCTGGAAGTATCCGGAAATCGCCTTCTTCTGCTCCGGGGTGGCCGAAGACAGCAGCCAGAGCACCAGGAAGAACGCCATCATCGCCGTCGCGAAGTCGGCGAAGGCGATCTTCCACGAGCCGCCGTGGTGGCCGGCGGCATAGCGCTTGACGCGCTTGACGATGATCGGCTGGTTATTGTCCATCTATCGACAGTGCCTCCACTCAGCGGCCACGCACGGCCTGCTCGAGCTCGGCGAAGGTCGGCCGATGGGCGGGCAGCAGCACCTTGCGGCCGAACTCGACGGCCAGCGAAGGCGGCATGCCGGAAGCAGAAGCGACCAGGCAGGCCTTGATCGCTTCGAACATGTTCAACTCTTCCTTGGCATCGTGCTCCAGCGCGACGGCCAGCGGGCCGACGAAGCCGTAGGCGGCGAGAATCCCGAGGAAGGTACCCACCAGGGCGGCGGCGACGTGGTGGCCGATCTCCGCCTGGCTGCCTTCGCCAAGCAACGCCATGGTGATGACGATGCCGAGTACCGCGGCGACGATACCGAAGCCCGGCAGGGCGTCGGCGACCTTGGTCACCGCGTGGGACGGATGCTCCAGGTCCTCCTTGAGACTGGACAGCTCCATGTCGAACAGGCCTTCCAGCTCGTGCGGCGCCATGTTGCCGGAGGACATGATGCGCAGGTAGTCGCAGACATAGGCGGTCATCCGTTCGTCCTTCAGCACGCCGGGGTACTTGCTGAAGATGGGACTGGCCGCGGGGTCCTCGATGTCCGCCTCGATCGCCATCATCCCTTCGCGCCGGCTCTTGTTGAGGATCTCGTAGAGCATGCCCAGCACCTCGAGGTAGTAGGTCTGGGTAAAGCGGTTGCTGAACATCTTCGGCGCTTTCTTCAGCACCACCATGAACGTGCTGCCCGGGTTGGCCTGGAGGAACGCCCCCAGTGCCGCACCGCCGATGATCAGGACCTCGAAGGGCTGGATGATGGCGCCGATCTTGCCGCCGGAGAGCAGGAAGCCCCCGAGGACACTGGCGAAAACGACGATGATGCCGATGATTTTTGACATGAGGACCGGACGTGCGAAATGAACAGGATAAGGAGGGGGACTGCTAGGCTCCCTCTTGTTATCGGTTGCTAGCCGCAAGACTATAGTCCGAATACTCGAAAAGCCAGTTCGCCGCCTCGCCGACACCGAGCCCGACACCCATGACAGACCGCCTCGCCGCCTGGCTCGAAGAGCTCGACCGGCAACCCCTGCCGATCCCCGCCAGCCACTATGCCGGCCTGCACGCCGCGCTGAGCGACAGCCGCCGCTCGCTGCGCGAGATCGCCGACCAGTTGCAGGGCAGCCCGACGCTGGCGTTGTCCATCCTGCGCGAGGCCAATCGCGCCGAGAGCGCCCGCGACAACCCCGCGGAAAGCCTGGAGGTGGCCCTCAGCCGCCTCGGCCTGGCGCGCGCGAGCCAACTTCTGAAGACCCTGCCGAGCATCCAGGATGCGGAGATGCCCAGGGTCCTCGGGCAGATGCTGCTGATCAGCCAGCACGCCATGCAGCAGGCCAGCGGCCTGTTCGGCGCGCGCCTGGCCAGGCTCTGGCAGGAAATCCACTGGGGCAGCCTGCTGACCATGGCTCCGGTCTGGGCGCTGGCCAACGCCCGCCCGCAGCTGCTGGAGCAATGGCAGCAACGCGTGCTGGTACAGGGCGAACCGACCCTGCGAGTGGAGCGCGAACTGCTCGGCATGCGCCTGCTGCCGATCTGCCTGGCGCTGGCCGAACGCTGGCGGCTACCGCAGTGGGTCATCCAGGGCTATCGCCTGCTCGCCTGCGACCGTCGCCTGCTGGTTCGAGCCTTGCGTATCGCCCGCGACCATCAGTCGCCCCTGCTCCAGCAACAGCAACTCGATGCCCAGCCCGATCTCGCCCGCTGGCTGACCCAGCCGGCCAACTGCACTCTCCTCGCCAATGGCTTGGCCATCGCCGCGCACCAGAGCTGGGACGGGCCGCACATGCTGCGCTGGCAGCGCCTGACCGGTCTGTACCTGGGCCAGCCGCTGACCGAAGTCCAGCAGCAGGTGCACATGCTCGCCGCGCAAAGCGCGCGCCTGCACGCCCGGCCGCCGCTGTGGCATCCGGCGGTGGCCTTGATCTGGCCCTGGCAGGCCAGCCGCTGGCGTGCCGAAGCGGCGCCCCCGCCGCCGCCCTCGGCGGAAGCCCTGGCCGAGTGGCGGCAGCATTGCGCCGAGTTGCTCCGCGAGCCCAGCCCGTTCAGCAACGTCGTGCAGCTCACCGCCTGTGCCCGCGATGCGCTGCGCGCCTGCGGCCTGCAAAGGATGCTGCTGCTGGTGGCCGATCGCACACAGGTACACGTGCTGGCGCAGCAGAGCGCCGGACTCGAACCGGGCCAGGAGAAATTGCAACTGGAGATTGCCAGCAGCCCGCTGCTGAAGAAACTGTTCCAGCAGCCTGCCCTGCTGCGCATCGGCCCGAACAACCAGGACCAGTTGCTGCCGGCCCTCGGCGAACCCTTGCGCCAACTGTTCCCCGGACCTCACCTGCTGCTGCGCTCGCTGGGCAACGGCTCGCGGGTGGTGATGCTGGTCCTGGCCGACCTCGGCGGCCAGCCGTTCAGCGACCTGCATGCCCAGGCCTTCGCCAAGACCGCCCAGTGCACCGAGCGCGCGATCCAGCAGTTCGGCCGCCAGCGCCGCACGGAATGAGGGACATGCCCGGCACACTGGTCGGGCGCGCTTTCCGTTAAACTGCTGCCCTTCTTCAACCCGGGGGTACTCGCATGTCCGTCTTCTCCGACCTGCCATTGGTGATCGAGCCCAGCGATCTCGCGCCGCGCCTGGGCGCGCCCGAGCTGATCCTGGTCGACCTGACCAGTGCCGCCCGCTACGCCGAAGGGCATATCCCCGGCGCGCGTTTCGTCGACCCCAAACGCACCCAGTGGGGACAACCCCCGGCACCCGGCCTGCTACCGGCCAAGGCCGACCTGGAAGCCCTGTTCGGCGAGCTGGGCCACCGCCCGGAGGCGACCTACGTGGTCTACGACGACGAAGGCGGCGGCTGGGCGGGCCGCTTCATCTGGCTGCTGGACGTGATCGGCCACCACCGCTACCACTATCTCAACGGCGGCCTGCCGGCCTGGATCGCCGACGCCCAGGTGCTCGACCGCGAGGTCCCGGCGCCTGTCGGCGGCCCGCTGCCGCTGACGTTGCACGACGAGCCCAGCGCGACCCGCGAATACCTGCAAAGCCGCCTCGGCGCCGCCGACCTGGCGGTATGGGATGCGCGCAACCCCAGCGAATACGCCGGTACCAAGGTGCTCGCCGCGAAGGCCGGGCATGTGCCCGGCGCGATCAATTTCGAATGGACCGCCGGCATGGACCCGGCTCGCGCCCTGCGCATCCGCGCGGATATCGCCGAAGTCCTGGAGGACCTCGGCATCACGCCGGACAAGGAAGTGATCACCCACTGCCAGACCCACCATCGCTCCGGCTTCACCTACCTGGTGGCCAAGGCGCTGGGCTACCCGCGGGTCAAAGGCTACGCCGGCTCCTGGTCGGAATGGGGCAACCACCCCGATACCCCTGTAGAGGTTTGAGGAATGTCGTTCAAAGATCGTCTGTTCATCTGCAGCCAGTACCTGCTGCCGCACCACCTGCTGTCCCGGCTGATCGGCTTCGCCGCCGACTGCCGGGCGACCTGGTTCAAGGACCGCCTGATCGCCTGGTTCGCCCGGCGCTACCAGGTCGACATGCGCGAAGCACAGGTCGAGGACCTGCAGGCCTATGAACATTTCAATGCCTTCTTCACCCGCGCCCTGAAGGATGGCGCCCGCCCGCTGGCCCAGGAGCCCGGCGCGGTGCTCTGCCCGGCCGATGGCGCGATCAGCCAGCTCGGCCCGATCGAGCACGGGCGGATCTTCCAGGCCAAAGGCCACAGCTACAGCCTGGCCGAACTGCTCGGCGGCGACGCCGAACTGGCCGCGCCCTTCATGGGCGGCGACTTCGCCACCGTCTACCTGTCCCCCCGGGACTACCACCGCGTGCACATGCCGCTGGCCGGCACCCTGCGCGAGATGGTCTACGTTCCCGGCCGGCTGTTCTCGGTGAACCAGACCACCGCGGAAAACGTTCCCGAGCTGTTCGCCCGCAACGAGCGGGTGGTCTGCCTGTTCGACACCGAGCGCGGTCCGATGGCCGTGGTGCTGGTGGGCGCGATGATCGTGGCCTCCATCGAAACCGTCTGGGCCGGCCTGGTTACGCCGCCGAAGCGCGAACTGAAGACCTTCCGCTACGACGAAGCCGCCCGCGCGCCGATCCGCCTGGAAAAAGGCGCCGAGCTGGGTCGCTTCAAGCTGGGCTCCACCGCCATCGTCCTGTTCGGCCCGCAGCAGGTCGCGTTCAACGACGGCCTCGGGGCAGCGAGCCCGGTGCGCATGGGCGAGTGCCTGGCCCTGCCGAAACAGGCCTGACCTCGCCGGGACGGAGCGCCCCGAGCGTCTCCGTCCCATCTCTCCCCGCCGCCGGAACCTCCCGGCGGGATCGTGGCGTCCGAAGGCTGCGGGTCCATTTCGATGCTGCTAGAGTTCGGAAAGGTCCTATCGAGCCTGTGCCGACCCCTCGGTCAGGAAAGCGGACTGCCGCACAGTTCCTGTCCTGGCCACGACGATGAACCCGCCTCCCGTGTTAAGAAAGAGGAGGCGCAGCCGCGGCGATCGGAAGTCCGGCACCTCTCCGGGGCTTCAACCCCCCGTAGAGCCTTTTCAGTAGCGGAGCCGTCTAACCCCCCATGGAAAACCAGAGCCCCCACCTCTCGTTGCGCGTCCCCACTCCGACGCAGCAGAACCTGAGCTTCTGCGACGCCACCCCGAAGGACATCAAGTACTGGCTGGCGCACCTGCCCAAGGCCAACCTCGGGGAAACCGCGCGCCAGCTCTACCAGGGCCTGATCGAACTCAACCAGTTGGTGCTGCCCGTCGAGGCCCGCCTGCAACTGCTCGAACTGTTCCGTCCAGAGGTGCATTTCGTCTGCACCCACCTGGAACGGCACTTCCTCAACCAGGCCATCGTCCTCGACGAACGGCCGCGCAAGATCGCCAACCTCTGCCAGGCCCTGCAGAACCACCTGGCCATCGGCTACAAGCTGATCGTGGTCCAGGAAGCGCCGCGCAACAGCCGCGACCGCGCGCAGTTGCTCGCGGTCGGCATCCAGCGGGCGATCCGCAGCCTGTGCGGCCCGCTGATCCGTGCCAGCCAGTTGTACTGCCCGGTCCCCGAGGGGCTTTGGCTGGAACTCCACCAGCTCTACCAGTTGGCCAGCCAGCGCGGCGTGCATCGTCTCGCGGTGCGCGACGAACTGGCCAAGCACACCCCCGGCCTGAGCGTCGAGCAGGCCTACCTGATACCGCTGCTGCTCGGCTGCGCGCGCTGCAACCAGATGCGCCAGAACAACATTGCACGGCTCGCCGAGGTGCTCGAACCCTGGAGCCAATTGCTGTCGATACAGAGCGCGGCGCTGCCCGGCTCGCTGTTCATCGCCGTGCCGCAGATCGACGGCCCGCCGCGCTACCGCTCGCTGTACCCGGAGACCCAACTGGCCAATGCCCTGGGCATCGACACCCAGCCGCTGGTCGAACTGATCCGCGAATACCTGCTGCAGCCCGAGGCCGAGCGCGCGAAGGCGCGCCTGCCGCTGATCGAAGGGGTGACCCTGGACCTGCTGCAACATCTCTCCTCGGCCTGGGGAGACATCGCCGAACGTACCTTCCAGCGCACCCAGGGCCAGGGCCAGTTGACCCTGTGCATCGGCATGAGCGCCCTGCACTACTTCCTCGCCGGGCGCCGCCCGTTCAACGAGGTCCTGCAGATCCAGGAAGCGCCCGAGGCGCCTCGCTTCAAGGCCGACGTCCAGGACGCCTGGGCCGGCGCCTTCGATGCGCAGAAGGTCACCGACTGGCAGCCCGGCATGCCGCTGGAGGAAATCGAGTACCGCCCGCACCAGTCGTCCCGCGGTGGGCAGCCCGATCACCCGCAGGCCCACGCACAGACTGACGCCACCGAGGACTATCCGACCTACGCCCTGCCCATCGTCAACCACAGCCCCGGCGGTTATTGCCTGAGCTGGCCGAAGGAGGTGCCCGCCCAACTGCAGGCGGGCGAACTGGTCGGTCTGCAGGACCTTCCCGGCCAGGCGTGGAGCATCGCGGTGGTGCGCTGGATCCGCCAGGTGCGCAATGGCGGCACGCAGATGGGCATCGAGATGATCGCCCCGGCGGCGCAGCCCTGCGGCCTGCAACTGCTGCGCAAGACCGAGCAGAGCAGCCACTACCTGCGCGCCCTGCTGCTGCCGGAAATCGCCGCGATCTCGCGGCCGGCGACGGTGATCACCCCGCGCCTGCCGTTCCAGGAGGGCAGCCGGGTGCAGATCAACCTGCACGGCGAGGAGCGGCGCGCGGTGCTGAATCGCCGGCAGGCCTCGACCGGCAGCTTCAGCCAGTTCGAATACCGCTCGGCGGAACCGGTGAACACCCCGAGCGATAAGCCGGTCACAGCGCCAGTGGCCCGGCCGCCTGCGGGGGAGGAAGATTTTGACTCGCTCTGGAAGTCTCTGTAGATTGCCCCGACACCTCCATTCGCCGTCTTTTCGCGCCCGCCCGGACGCGGACTGAGCCCTTTCCATGGCCATCGAAAAGAAAACCATCCGCCTGCTGATTCTGGAAGACTCGCAGAACGAAGCCGAACGCCTGGTCAGTCTGTTCCGCAATGCCGGCCACGCGACCCGCGTACATCGACTGACCTCTCCCGAGGACCTCGCCGAGACCCTCCAGCAAAGCTGGGACCTGCTGATCGCCGCGCCGACCAGCGAGTGTCTCGAGCCCGGCGAGGCGCTCGCCACCTTGCGCCGCCAGTCGCGCGACATCCCGTTCATCCAGTTGGTGGCCGACAACAGCTCCGACGCCATCACCGACGCCTTGATGCTCGGCGCCCAGGACGCCCTGCCGCAAGGCGAGGACGAGCGCCTGGTGCTGGTCGCCAACCGCGAGCTGGCCGGCCTCGCCGAACGCCGCGCGCGCCGCGCCGCCGAACTGGCCCTGCGCGAGGCGGAAAAACGCTGCCAGTTGCTGCTCGACAGCTCGGTCGACGCCATCACCTACGTCCACGACGGCATGCACATCTACGCCAACCGCTCCTACATGGCGCTGTTCGGCTACGAGGACGCCGAGGAACTGGAAGGCCTGCCGGTCATCGACCTGATCGCCTCCTGCGACCAGGGCGCCTTCAAGGATTTCCTCAAGGGCTACCAGAACGACCAGCGCCAGACCGAACTGGTTTGCACCGGGGTCAAGCTCGACGGCCAGGAATTCAAGGCGCGCATCAGCCTCTCCGCCGCCACCTACGACGGCGAACCCTGCATCCAGGTGGTGATCCGCGGCGAGGTCGACAACGCCGAACTGGAAGAAAAGCTCCGCGAAGTCAGCAGCCAGGACCCGGTCACCGGACTCTACAACCGCAGCCACTTCCTCGACCTGATGGATGCCGCCGTGCAGCAGGCGGTGACCGCCCGCAAGCCGTCGACCCTGGCCTATATCCATCTCAACGGCTACCCCTCGCTCCAGGCCGACCACGGGCTTTCCGGGATCGACCTGCTGCTCGGCCAGTTGGCCGGACTGATGCGCGAACAGTTCGGCGAGGAAGCCGACCTGGCGCGTTTCGGCGATTCGATCTTCGCCGCCCTGTTCAAGGGCAAGACTCCCGAGCAGGCGCAAGCGGCACTGCAACGACTGCTGAAGAAGGTCGAGAACCACCTTTTCGAGCTGAACGGCCGCAGCGCTCAGGCCACCCTCAGCATCGGCGTCGCCGGTCTCGACGAGAAGACCGCCAAGGCCCAGGACGTGATGAACCGTGCGCATCGCTGCGCCGATGACGCGGCACGCAAGGGCGGGTCGCAGATCAAGCAGTACAACCCGGCGGAAGAGCTTGCCGCCGCCGCCCAGCGCGGCGACGTCATCGCGATCCTCCAGCAGGCGCTGGAGACCAACAGCTTCCGCCTGCTGTTCCAGCCAGTCATCAGCCTGCGCGGCGACAGCCACGAGAACTACGAGGTGCTCCTGCGCCTGCTCAATCCGCAGGGCCAGGAAGTGCCGCCGGCGGAGTTCCTGCATGCCGCCAAGGAAGCCGGGCTGGCGGAGAAGATCGACCGCTGGGTGATCCTCAACTCGATCAAGCTGCTCGCCGAGCATCGCGCCAAGGGGCACCAGACCAAGCTGTTCGTCCACCTGTCCAGCGCCAGTCTGCAAGACCCCGGCCTGCTGCCCTGGCTCGGGGTGGCGCTGAAGGCCGCGCGCCTGCCGCCGGAGTCGCTGGTGTTCCAGATCAGCGAAGCCGACGCCACCAGCTATCTGAAGCAGGCCAAGCAACTGACCCAGGGCCTGGCCACCCTGCATTGCCAGGCGGCGATCAGCCAGTTCGGCTGCTCGCTGAACCCGTTCAACGCGCTGAAGCACCTGACCGTACAATTCATCAAGATCGATGGTTCCTTCGTCCAGGACCTCAACCAGGTGGAAAACCAGGAGATCCTCAAGGGCCTGATCGCCGAACTGCACGAACAGCAGAAGCTCAGCATCGTCCCCTTCGTCGAGAGCGCCAGCGTCCTCGCCACCCTGTGGCAAGCCGGCGCCACCTACATCCAGGGCTACTACCTGCAGGGGCCGAGCCAGGCGATGGACTACGACTTCTCCTCGGGAGACGAATGAAGAACGGGCGCCCTGGGCGCCCGTTGCTTTTCCGCTCTACCAACCTGGTTCGTGGCTGCCGGGCCGGCAAGAGGCGCCCGCCGGCCTCAGGCTCGCCCTTCGCGGTCGCGGTAGCCGAGCAGGTAGAGGATGCCGTCCAGGCCCAGGGTCGAGATCGCCTGCTTGGCCGACTGCTTGACCAGCGGCTTGGCGCGGAACGCCACGCCCAGGCCGGCCAGGCCGAGCATCGGCAGGTCGTTGGCGCCGTCGCCGACGGCAATGGTCTGCTCCAGGCTCAGGCCTTCCTTCGCCGCCAGTTCGCGCAGCAGGTCGGCCTTGCGCTGGGCATCGACGATCGGCTCGACCGCCACCCCGGTGACCTTGCCGTCGACGATCTGCAACTCGTTGGCGAACACGTAGTCGATCCCCAGCTTCGCCTGCAATTGACGGGCGAAATAGGTGAAGCCGCCGGACAGGATGGCGGTCTTGTAACCCAGGCGCTTGAGTTCGGCGAACAGGGTTTCAGCACCCTCGGTCAGACGCAGCGAGGCGCCGATCTCCTCCAGTACGTCTTCCGACAGTCCCTGCAGCAGCGCCAGGCGCTCCTTGAAGCTGGCGCGGAAGTCCAGTTCACCGCGCATCGCCCGTTCGGTGATCGCGGCGACCTTCTCGCCGACGCCGGCGGCCTTGGCCAGTTCGTCGATGACTTCCGCCTCGATCAGCGTCGAATCCATGTCGAACACCGCCAGCCGGCGATTGCGGCGGAACACGCTGTCCTGCTGGAAAGCGATGTCGACGTTCAATTCCTGGGCGACGCTGAGGAATTCCGCACGCAGCGCCGCCGGATCGGCCGGTTCGCCGCGTACCGAGAACTCGATGCAGCCCTTGCCCTGGTCGGCGGGCATGTCCAGCGGCATGCGCCCGGAGAGACGGTCGATGTGGTCGATGTTCAGCGCGTACTTGGCGGTGATCGAGCTGACCCTCTGCAGTTGCTCGGCAGTCACCCGGCGGGTGAGCAGGGTCACGATGTGCCGCGCCTTGCCCTGGCCGTCGACCCATTGCCGGTAGTCCTCTTCCGAGACCGGGGTGAAGCGCACCTGCTGGTCCAGCTTGTAGGCGGTGAACAGCACGTCCTTGAGGACCGAGGAACCGGCTTCGGTATCCGGGATTTCCACCAGGATGCCGAACGACAGGGTGTCGTGGATCACCGCCTGGCCGATGTCGAGGATGTTCACCCCGCCCTGGGCCAGTACGCCGGTGATGGCCGCGGTGAGACCGGGGCGGTCTTCCCCGGTGATGTTGATCAGGACAATTTCGCGCAAGGCGTAAGCTCCGCCAGGTAAAAGACGCCATTCTACCCGCTTTCCCGCACACCCGAGAGACGCAGAGCCGGGCATTTGCCATCACCACCGGTCGGAACCGACCGGGAAAACCCGCGAAACCGCCGCGCGGCGGCCTGGAAAGCGCGTCAACGGCCCTTTGCCCCTCGGGGGGCGCTGGTTATACTGCGCGATACCTCTATTTCAGAAGACCGAGCCCCCTGTGACCCGGCCCACGTCCGTCAAGCCCGACAATTTCTTCCTCCTGCTGTTTCGTGCCTTGCGCCAGCGCCGCGTCCCGATCGCCCTGCGGCTCGCCAGCCATAGCCTGATCCTGGTGGCCCTGGCCCTGCTGATCTACGCCTGGGTCATGGGCATGCAGTTTCGCCAGGCCATGCAGCAGCAGGCCGATGCCCTGGGCCAGAGCCTGATCACCCAGACCGCCGCGTCCGCCACCGAGTTGCTGGTGTCCAACGACATCCTTAGCCTCAACGTGCTGCTGAACAACCTGGTGAAGAACCCGCTGGTGGCCCATGCGGCGATCTACAGCATCGACCAGCGCATCCTCGCCGAGGCCGGCAGCCGTCCGAAGCAGAGCCTGCTCGGCGCCACCGAAGGCCTGTACTCGACGCCGATCACCTTCCAGGAAGTGATCGCCGGGCACCTGCGCATCAGCCTGGACATGCAGCAGTTCCAGCAGCCGATGATGATCAGCCTGCAGAGCATGGGCCTGATCAGCCTGATCCTGCTGATCCTCGCCCTGTATTTCAGTCTGCGCCTGGGGCGGCAGATTTCCACACCCTTGTTGCAATTGCGTGTCTGGTTGCGCGATCCGGACAATCCGGCCCCCGGCGCCGAACTGCAGAACGAGCTGGGCGACCTGGCGCGCGACCTGGAAGAGCGCCTGGTGCCGGAGAAGCCGCCGGCGCCGGAGCCGGAAGAAGCACCGCTGCCGCAGAACTTCGACGACATCCTGCTGGAAGACGACGAAGCCGACCTGCGCAGCCGCAAGGTCGAGGCCTCGGCCTTCGAGGAAGACGACATTCCGCTGGGCGACGCCCTGCTGGACGAGACCAAGCCGGTGGAATTCACCTCCATCGACGAAGACCCGCTGGACCAGGACGCCTTCGACGAGAACGGAGCCGAAGCCGGGGACCAGCCCGCGGCGCCCGCCGCTGCGCGCGAACCGCAACACAGTGCGGTGCTGGCGATCCAGCTCGGCGCCCAGGAACAGTTGCGCCGGTTGCCGCGCAGCCGCCTGGTGGACCTCCTGCAACGCTATCGCGACTGCCTGGAACAGGCCGCCCGCCAGTACAAGGGCAGCCTGCACACGCTCAGCGACGGCGGCAGCCTGATTCTCTTCCACAGCCGCGACAACCGCGCCGACTACCTGACCAACGCGCTCTGCTGCGGTGAACTGATGCGCGCGCTCGGCCATGCCCTGCAGATCGAGGTCGCCGACAGCGGCATCACCTTGCAGTTGCAACTGGGCCTGAGCCTCGGCGAAGACCTCAGCGAACAGACCCAGGCCGACCTGCTGCTCAACGAAACCGTGCAGAACGCCCTCGCCCTCAACCAGCACAGCCGCAACCTGCTGCTGGTCGAACGCAGCATCGCCGACGACGCGGTGGTCCGCGAGCGCGCCCGTATCCGCGCCATCGCCAGTCCGGAAGGAGCCTGCTGCGTCGAGCGTCTGCTGGAGCCGTATCCGTCGATGCTCGAGCGCCAACTGGCGCGCATGCACGACCGCGCCCGCCCGTGACCACCCTGATCACCCACCCGCTGCCGGTCCTGGCGGTGGGACTGGCCCTTGGCAGCCGGGTGATCCCGCCACGCCTGCTGCTGGCAGGCATGCTCGCCGCCTGCCTGCCGGACTTCGACGTAGTCGCCTTCAAGCTCGGCATCGCCTATCACGATGCCTTCGGCCATCGCGGCTTCAGCCATTCGCTATTGTTCGCCGCGATCCTCGGCGCGCTCGCCGCCCTCGCCTGCCGGCCGCTGCATAGCGGACCGCTGAAAGCCGGGCTGTGGGTGGCGCTGGCCACCGCCTCGCACAGCCTGCTGGACGCGATGACCAATGGCGGGCTGGGCGTCGCCTGGTTCTGGCCCTGGAGCGACGCCCGCTACTTCATGCCCTTCCATCCGATCGCCGTGTCGCCGATCGGTCTGTCGCGCTTCCTCAGCGAACGCGGATTGCTGGTGCTGCAATCGGAGGCGCGCTGGGTCTGGCTGCCCTGCCTGCTGCTGGCGCTCGCCGGCATGGCCCTGCGCTTCCTGTTGCGCCGCTCACGCTGACGCCGAAACGAAAAAGCCCCGCTTCGGCGGGGCTTGTTCCTGGTCGGCTCTCGACAATCAGAACCGATAGACCTCGGCATCGGTGCGAATCGGCACCACCAGCGGCATTTTCGGACCTTCCTCTTCCTTGGCCTTCGGCTTGGCCACCGGCTTGCGCGCGGTCGCCGGCGGCGGCGCCTCGGCCGCCACGGCGATCGGCTTGACGTCCTTGGCCAACTGCGCCGCCAGGCGCTTGAGCAGGTCGCTCTGGGCACGGATCTGGTCGCCGATGCTGCCCTGGTGCCGTTCTTCCTCGTGGAACACCCGGCTGTCCTTCAGGTCGCCCTTCTGGTCCAGCAGGCGCCAGCGCGCCTCGATCACCGCCGGCTGCTTGGGGCCGGAGTCGAGGCGACTGATGGTCAGCATCACCTGGACCTGGGGGGTGAAACCAGGTTTTTCCGGGAACAGCGCCAGGCGGCTGCTGCCCAGCTCGCTGGACATCTGCCGCAGCAGTTGCTGGCTGACATTGGTCTCCAGGTTGCCGGCCCAGCGTGCGTCGGTGGACAGGCTGAGAATACCGTCGGCCTGCCGCTGCACCATCACATCGCGCTTGAGATAGTCGGCCAGTTGTACCGGGCCGAGCAGGACGGCCGCACCGCCATCCTTTTTCGGTACTGCGGCGGCACCGACGTCCAACTGGTAGAGCTGGGCCGGCGGATGGACCGCACAACCCGTCAGCCCGAGCAGGCTGACGAGGGAAAGACATGCGAAGACGCGCCACGCGCTCATCGAGAACCACCGTATTTCGCCGAAGATCGGCACTACTGATGCAAGACTTGAATTCTACTGGCCACCCGCCATCGGAAACGGCGGCCGAAGGGGCGTATCATCCCCTAACCAGCGCCATAGCTCCAGAGGCAGAGCGTATTCCGAAACCGGTTTCGGACCACCTGCGTCAGGGGAAAACCCGGCGGAACCCGCCAGGGAGACGACATTCCCCCGGAAAGCCGGCCTCGGAAGAGGCCGCTTTCGCCATTCTCTTGCGGATATGCGAGAGATCGGAGACCGGTAACGGCTCATTTCAATCCTGTGGCGGAATATCCACCAGCAGGCTGTCGACGCGCTGGAAACCGCGCGGCAGCTTGTTGCCTCGCCGGCCCCGCTCCCCCTTGTAGTGTTCCAGGTCGTCGCCCTTGAGCGACAGGGTACGCTTTCCAGCCTGCAGGACCAACGTCGCCCCGGCTGGCAGAACAGCCAGGTCGGTGAGGTACTCCTCGCGGCTGGCCACGCGTTCGCCGGGGATGCCGATGATCTTGTTGCCCTTGCCCTTGCCGAGCTGCGGCAGGTCGGAGACCTTGAACAATAGCAGACGGCCCTCGGTCGTCACGGCCGCCAGCCAATCCTGCTCCACATCGCGCACCGGGCGCGGCGCCACCACGGCGGAGCCGTTGGGCAGGCTGAGCAGGGCCTTGCCGGCCTTGTTCTTGGCTTGCAGGTCCTCGCCCTTGACCACGAAACCATAGCCGGCGTCGGAAGCGATCACGAACAGCGCATCGTCGTCCGGCAGCAGCACGCATTCGAAGCTGGCCCCCGGCGGAGGCGTCAGCCGGCCGCTGAGTGGCTCGCCCTGGCCTCGCGCGGACGGCAGGCTGTGGGCCGGCAGCGAGTAGCTGCGCCCGGTGGAGTCGATGAACACCGCATACTGGTTCGAGCGTCCCGGCGCGGCGGCCTTGAAGCCGTCGCCGGCCTTGTAGGAGAGGCCGGCGGCGTCGATGTCGTGGCCCTTGGCGCAACGCACCCAGCCTTTTTCCGAGAGCACCACGGTCACCGGTTCGGTGGGCATCAGCTCGGTTTCCGACAGCGCGCGGGCCTCGGCGCGGGCGACGATCGGCGAACGGCGGTCGTCGCCGTAGGTCTCGGCGTCCTTGATCAGCTCCTCGCGCACCAGCTTCTTCAGCTTGGCCTCGCTGCCGAGCAGGGTCTGCAGGCGCTTCTGCTCCTTCAGCAACTCTTCCTGCTCGCCGCGGATCTTCATCTCTTCCAGGCGTGCCAACTGGCGCAGGCGGGTGTCGAGGATGTAGTCGGCCTGCACCTCGCTGAGTTCGAAGCGCTCCATCAGCACCGCCTTGGGCTGATCCTCGGTGCGGATGATGTGGATCACCTCGTCGAGGTTGAGGAAGGCGATCAGCAAGCCATCCAGCAGATGCAGGCGGCGCTCGACCTTGTCCAGGCGGAACTGCAGGCGTCGACGCACGGTGCCGATGCGGAACTGCAGCCACTCCGAGAGCAACTGGCGCAGGTCCTTGACCTGCGGCTTGCCGTCGAGGCCGATGATGTTCAGGTTGACCCGGTAGCTGGTTTCCAGGTCGGTGGTGGCGAACAGATGGGTCATCAGCTCTTCGACATCGACCCGGTTCGAACGCGGGATGATGACGATGCGGGTCGGGTTCTCGTGGTCCGACTCGTCGCGCAGGTCGGCCACCATCGGCAGCTTCTTGGCCTGCATCTGCCCGGCGATCTGTTCCAGCACCTTGGAACCGGACACCTGGTGCGGCAGGGCGTGGATGACGATGTCGCCGTCCTCGACGCGGTACACCGCGCGCATGCGCACCGAACCGCGGCCGGTCTCGTAGACCTTCTGCAGGTCGGCGCGCGGGGTGATGATCTCGGCTTCGGTGGGGAAGTCCGGGCCCGGCACGTGTTCGCACAATTCGGCGACCGTCGCGCCCGGCTGGTCGAGCAGGCGCACGCAGGCCGACGCGACTTCCCGCAGGTTGTGCGGCGGCACGTCGGTGGCCATGCCCACCGCGATGCCGGTGGTGCCGTTGAGCAGCAGGTTGGGCAGGCGGGCCGGCAGCACGGCCGGCTCGTCGAGGGTGCCGTCGAAGTTCGGTACCCAGTCCACGGTACCCTGGCCCAGTTCGCTGAGCAGCACCTCGGAATAGCGCGACAGGCGCGCCTCGGTATAACGCATGGCGGCGAAGGACTTGGGATCGTCCGGCGCCCCCCAGTTGCCCTGGCCGTCCACCAGCGGATAGCGATAGGAGAACGGCTGCGCCATCAGCACCATGGCCTCGTAGCAGGCCGAGTCGCCGTGCGGGTGGAACTTGCCGAGCACGTCGCCGACGGTGCGCGCCGACTTCTTGTGCTTGGAATCGGCATCCAGCCCCAGTTCGCTCATGGCGTAGACGATGCGTCGCTGCACCGGTTTCAGGCCGTCGCCGATATGCGGCAGGGCGCGGTCCATGATCACGTACATGGAATAATTCAGATAGGCCTGCTCGGTGAACTCGGCCAACGACCGGCGTTCGACCCCTTCCAGGCTCAGATCGAGGGATTCGCTCATGCGTACCTCACGGAGAAGTGTTTTGGCGCAGCACCAGGGTGCCGTCGCGCTGGGTGAATTCGAGTTGTTTCAGGGCGCTCATGCCGAGTAGCACCTCATCGCCGTCCATGCCCGGCGCAATCAGCGCCGCGACCCCGGACAGGCGGATATCGCCGAGTTGCAGCTGGTCCAGCCGCGTGCGCCAGCCCGTGGCGCGGCCGTTGGCCGTGCTCAGGGTGATCGGCGCGCCGCGCTCCAGCGCGAGTCTTGCCGCCAGGGCTTCCGGCACCGCCACCTGGGTCGCCCCGGTATCGAGCAGGAAGGTCACGCCCTGGCCGTTGATCTGCCCGTTCAGCAGGTAATGGCCCTGGCGGCTGCTGGCCAGGCGCAACTCGACGTAGCCGTCGCCATGGATCGATTGCGGCGCCTGGTTCGGGTTGCGCTGTCGATCTTCCCAGACGCCGAAATAGCGCGTCGCCAGCGCCAGCCCGGCGATCCAGGCCAGCACCAGCATGATCCGTCCCAGCCGCTGACCGGGCGCCTGTTGCGTCACTTGTCCCCCAACCAGCCGCCGGCGGGCGCGGCGAAGCGCAGGACGAAGGGCCGCACGTCGCCATCGGCGCGCGCATGGTCGCCATTGTCGATGCCCAGCCAGGCGCCCTTGTCGTCCAGCGACAGGGCTTCCGCGACGCCATAAGGCAGCTCGTAGCGACGCTCCGGCGCCAGGACCGCCGAGGCGAACGACCAGCAGCGCTCGACCTTGGCCTGGGCCAGGTCGCGGCGGCAGATCTGATGCGCCAGGCGCTCCAGGGTGAACAGCTTGCCGCGGTAGAAGGCGAGGTCGGAGAAATCCTTCGGCAGCTTGCGCGCGCTGCCCAGTTCCGGCGGCGGCTCGATCTTGCCGCCCTCGGCGAGCAGTACGCAGCTGCCCTCGCAGCGCCAGGCACTGTTGTCGCGGTGGGCCACCAGCAGGCCGCGGCGCTCGCGCTCGGCAGCCAGCCAGAGGCGCTTGCCCTCGGGGTCGACGGCGATCCCTTCGAACAACGCGTTGAAATTCATCAGCATGCCGCTGGCCCGCGCTTGCGGCAGCAGGCCGGGCGGCAGGCGCAGCCAGTTCGGCGCGCCGCTCACCGGCAGTTGCAGGACCGCCGCGTGCGCCTCGCTGACCAGGTAGCGATTGCCGGCGGCATCGCAGGCGATGCCTTCGAAGTCGAGGTTGCCGCCGCGCACCAGGCCACTGAGCCAGACCCGCGTGCTCATGCCCCAGGGCAACCCGCTGTCCGGCGGGGTCGGAGCGATGAAACTCTCGGCCTCGGCCTGCCAGGGCTGGTCGGAGCCTTCGGCCGAGGGCTGCAGGCGATACAGGCGGTCGTCGTCGCGGTCGGAAACCGTCCACAGCGCGCCGCCACACCAGGCCAGCCCGGAGAGGTTGCCGCCGCGCATGCCCTCCACCGCATGTTCGGAGATGAAGCTCAAGGCTGCCGGAACCGGTGGCTCTGGCGGCGCCTCGGCCGCCTGGACCAGGCCCCCGAACAGGCCGAGGATGGCCAGCAGGCGGCGCATCAGACCAGCACCTCGGCCAGGTTGCCCTTGCTCTCCAGCCAGGACTTGCGGTCACCGGCGCGCTTCTTGGCCAGCAGCATGTCCATGATCTCCAGGGTACCGGTGGCGTCCTCCAGGGTGAGCTGGACCAGCCGCCGGGTATTCGGATCCATGGTGGTCTCGCGCAGTTGCAACGGATTCATTTCGCCAAGGCCCTTGAAGCGGGTGACCTGCGGCTTGCCGCGCTTCTTCTCGGCGGCCAGGCGCTCGAGGATGCCGTCGCGCTCGGCTTCGTCGAGGGCGTAGTAGATTTCCTTGCCGAGGTCGATGCGGTACAGCGGCGGCATCGCCACGTAGACGTGGCCGGCTTCCACCAGCGGGCGGAAATGGCGGACGAACAGCGCGCAGAGCAGCGTGGCGATGTGCAGCCCGTCGGAGTCGGCATCCGCGAGGATACAGATCTTGCCGTAGCGCAGCTGAGCCAGGTCGCTGGCGCCCGGATCGACGCCGATGGCTACCGCGATGTCGTGGACCTCCTGGCTGGCAAGCACCTCGCCGCCGTCCACTTCCCAGGTGTTCAGGATCTTTCCGCGCAGCGGCATGATCGCCTGGAATTCCTTGTCCCGCGCCTGCTTCGCCGAGCCGCCGGCGGAGTCGCCCTCGACCAGGAACAGTTCCGCGCGCATCGGTTCCTGTCCGGCGCAGTCGGCCAGTTTGCCGGGCAGCGCCGGCCCCTGGGTGATCTTCTTGCGCTCGACCTTCTTGCCCGCCTTGAGGCGACGCCCGGCGTTGCTGATCGCCAGTTCCGCCAGTTGCAGGCCGATTTCGGCGTGCTCGTTGAGCCACAGGCTGAAGGCGTCCTTCACCACGCCCGAGACGAACGCCGCCGCCTCGCGGGACGACAGGCGCTCCTTGGTCTGCCCGGAGAACTGCGGTTCCTGCATCTTCATCGAGAGGACGAAGGCGATCCGTTCCCAGACGTCCTCGGGCGCCAGCTTGACTCCGCGCGGCAACAGGTTGCGGAACTCGCAGAATTCGCGCATGGCGTCGAGCAGGCCCTGGCGCAGGCCGTTCACATGGGTGCCGCCCTGGGCCGTGGGAATCAGGTTGACGTAGCTTTCCTGCACCGACTCACCGCCCTCGGGCAGCCACAGCAGGGCCCAGCTCACCGCTTCCTTGGAACCTTCGAGGTTGCCGCAGAAGGGTTCATCGGGCAGGCGCGGCAGCTCGGCGACCGCGTCGGTCAGGTAGGAGCGCAGGCCGTCCTCGAAGTGCCACTCGACGCGCTCGCCGGTGTTCTTGTCCTCGAACACCACGCTCAGGCCCGGGCACAGCACCGCCTTGGCCTTGAGCACATGCTTGAGGCGGCTGACCGAGAACTTCGCCGAATCGAAATACTTCGGATCCGGCCAGAAATGCACGCTGGTACCGGTATTGCGCTTGCCGACCGTGCCGATGACTTCCAGATCGCTGTCCTTGAAGCCGTCGGCGAAGGTCATCCGGTACTCGTTGGCGTCGCGCTTGACGCGTACCTCGACCCGGGTCGAGAGCGCGTTCACCACCGAGATGCCGACCCCGTGCAAGCCGCCGGAGAACTGGTAGTTCTTGTTCGAGAACTTGCCGCCGGCATGCAGCTTGGTAAGGATCAGCTCGACGCCCGGCACGCCCTCTTCCGGGTGGATGTCCACCGGCATGCCGCGGCCGTCGTCGATGACTTCCAGCGAGTTGTCCTGGTGCAGGATCACCTGCACGCTCTTCGCGTGGCCGGCCAGGGCTTCGTCGACGCTGTTGTCGATGACTTCCTGGGCCAGGTGGTTGGGGCGGGTGGTGTCGGTGTACATCCCCGGGCGCTTGCGCACCGGGTCGAGGCCGGAAAGGACTTCGATGGCGTCTGCGTTGTAAGTAGCCATGGGGTCTCTATTCAGTCAAAAGTCGAAAAATCGGTGTCGCGCCACAGCGCCGACGGGTAGCCGGCGAACGCCAGCAGCGCCGGCAGGTGCCGGGCGAAGCCCTGGAAGCCGTGGTCGCCGCCGGCCTGGATGCGTAGCGCGCAGGCTCGGTAGAAGGCCTGCGCGGCGCGATAGTCGAGGGTTTCGTCGGCGGTCTGCAGCCATACCTGGTAGCGTTCGGGACGTTGCAGGCGCGTGACTTCCAGTTCGGCCAGCGCCGCCACGTGGTCCTCGGTGAGTTCCCAGGTCTCGCCGCTGTAGTGGTTGGTCTGCGCGCCCAGGTAGCCGTCGAAGGAGCGATGCGGGGCGACCGCCGGATTGACCAGGATCGCCGCCAGGCCATGGCGCTCCGCCAAATGGGTCGCATAGTAGCCACCCAGGGAGCTGCCGACCAGCACCGGTCGCCCGAGCTCGGCGATGGCCCGCTCCAACTGGGCGATGGCCTGCCGTGGGTGATGGTGCAGGGCCGGGACGCGCAGGCCTTCGGCCAGGCCCAAGTGGCCGAAGGCCGCCTGCAGCTGGCGCGCCTTGTGCGATTCGGGCGAACTGTTGAAGCCGTGGATATACAGCAGGGATGGGCTGGTCGCAGTCATCGGGAACGGGCTAATGGGCTTCAACTCGGTAGGGAAAGCCGAACGGTACCAGCTTCCAGGCTTCATCTTCCAGCCTGCGCGCCGATCGGCAACGACGCACGCGGCCGCGGCATCACGCGACCGGGGGACATGTCAGTATCCGGCGGTGTCGTAGTCCACTTCGAAGACGACGTCGTCGACCCGCGAGATCCCCGTCTCCAGGCGCCCGTCGTCGTGCAGGCGCAACCAGCGGTAGCCCGGCGCCAGGCGGTCGAGGGTGAAGTCGCTGCTGCCGGGGGCGAACTGTACGCAGGTGGACGGCGAGGCCAGCAGGCGCAGCGGGCCGCGCTGGCGGTCGAACTCCTGGTGAATGTGCCCCCACAGCAGGCAGCGCACCTGCGGATAGGGCGCCAGCAGGTCGAACAGCGCCTGCGGGTTGCGCAGGCCGATGGGGTCCATCCAGTCGCTGCCGATCGGCACTGGGTGGTGATGGAAGGAAACCAGCAGGAAGCGTTCGCCAGCGCTGTCGATGGCGCGCCGCAGCAGGTCGAGCTGGTCGTCCTCGAGATAGCCCGGCACCGCGCCGGGAATGCTCGAGTCGAGCAACACCACGCGCCAGTTGCCGACGTCGACGACCTGCTCCAGCAGGTCGCTGCCCTCGGTCGCCCGCTGCATCGGCTCGCGTTCGTCGTGGTTACCGGCGAACCAGCGCAACGGCGCGGCCAGCGGCGCGCTCAACCTGCGGAAGCGTGTGTAGGAATCCAGGCTGCCGTCCTGGGAGACGTCGCCGGTGGCGAGGATCAGGTCGATCCGCGGTTGCTCCCGGGCGACCCGCTCGACCACCTTTTCCAGGCTATGGGCGGTGTCCATGCCGAGCAGGCGCGCGCCGTCCTCGGCGAACAGGTGGCTGTCCGAAAGCTGCACCAGCAGTACGGAGGCGTCGGTGGCGGGAGTGTTCGAATGGCGTGACAAGGGGCCGTCTCCTGAAGGCGAGGCGTCCGCGGTGAATGGGGTGATTATGGTGACCGACGAAAGTGGCGGCAAACCCGGAAAGCGGAACAGATCACAGTTGCGAGGACTACTTTTGGCTTGATGCCATTCAACTGGCCTTTTGCCTGCAACCGCTCAGCGCTGGGCCACCGGCACCATCTCGTGGCCGCAGGCCAGACAGTGGGCGAGCCACTCGCCGAGGAACAGGTTGAGCTGGTTCTTCTCGTCGGGCTGGTGCATCGCCTGGTTCGGGTAGGGATAGATCGCCATCAGCCGCCGCGCCTGTTCGGCGCCGATCACCTCGGCCATCCGTGCATCGTGGTAGACCCGCACTTCCAGCCGCGGCGCCGGCAACCAGGGCAGGCCCAGTTCCTGGCGCACCTGCAGGGTGGTGGTGTACGGGCAGGCCTCGGTCACTTCCAGCGCCAGGACGCCGAGCAGCCGCTCCCCTTCGCTCAGCGCGACCCGGCGCGAGGCCTGTGCCTCGCGCATGTCCGGGAGCAGGCGCATGAGCCGCGCGTAGTTCGCTTCACAGGTCGCCTGCAGGCTGGCCAGGTCGACCCGGTAGCGCTCGCGCAGCAGGTTCAGGCCCATAGCCCACGCACCTCGGCCCGGTTCAGGGCCAGCCACTGCAGGGCGATGATGCTCGCCGCGTTGTTGATCCGCCCGTCGCGCACGGCCTGCAGCGCATCTTCCAACGGCCAGACGTGGACGCGGATGTCCTCGCCCTCCTCCGGCAAGCCATGCACGCCGCCGACGCCTTCGCTGTCGCAACGGCCGACGAACAGGTGCACCACTTCGTCGGTGCCGCCCGGCGACGGCAGGTACTGGGTTATCGGCCAGAGCGCACCGAGGGTCAGCCCGGCCTCCTCCATCGCCTCGCGATGGGCCACTTCCTCCGGTTGCTCGTCCTTGTCGATCAGGCCGGCGACCAGCTCCAGCAGCCAGGGGTTGGCGAGCTTCTGCATCGCCCCGACACGGAATTGCTCGATGAGCACCACGCAATCGCGCTGCGGGTCGTAGGGCAGCACGCAGACCGCGTCATGGCGGACGAACAGTTCCCGACTGATTTCCCGGCCCATGCTGCCGTCGAACTGGCGATGCCGCAGGCGCAGGCGATCGAGACGATAGAAGCCGCGGAAGCATTCCTCGCGCTGCACGAGCTCGACGTCACCGGGGGCGGGTTTGAAGGTTTCGGACATCCTCGACTCACTTCACTCGGGTATGTGGGTTTCGCGCCATCCTATCGCGGCCCGGCGCAGGGCGCAGCCACTTTCAGGACGGCTCGGGAAAACTTCGTGGCGCTCGCCGCGCGGGCGTGTTTCCCGGCCACGGCTAAGCCATACTTGGGGTTTGCGCGGGCCGAACTCAAGCGCGGCGCCAGGGTCGAAACGGACTGGTCGACGCTTCGAGCCCGCCCATCCACCGTCGCAAAAGGAATCCCATGCGCCTTCTGAAATTCGCCGCCCTCGGCAGCCTGGTCGTTCTGCTGAGCGCCTGCCAGAGCTTCTTCAAGCCCGGCCTCGACGACCCGCTGCCCACCGAGCGCCTCGCCAGCGAGCACCTGAAGCCCGGCTGCCAGGGCGAACAGTGCCCCTTGGTAAACATCGACACCCTGAAGTTCCCCGACGAACCGCAGCTGGACCCGATCGTCGAGCGCGCCCTGCTGGAAATGACCCGGGAAAACAACGAAACGCCCCTGCCGGCATCGCTGGCGGCCTACGAGCGGCAGTTCCTGGACAGCGCCGAGCCGGGCTGGAGCAGCTACCTGCAAGCCAAGGTGCGCGAACAACATGACGGTCTGGTGATCATCGAGCTTTCCAGCTACCTGTTCACCGGCGGCGCCCACGGCATGCCCGGTCGCGGCTTCATCAACTACGACCGCAGGCAGCACAAGGTGCTGAGCCTGCAGGACATGCTGGTTCCCGGCCAGGAAGAAGCCTTCTGGAAACAGGCCGAGCTGGCACACAAGGCCTGGCTGCTGGCCAACAAGCTCGACCAGGACGCCGATTTCCAGAAGACCTGGCCGTTCCAGCGCACCCCGCACGTGGCATTGACCTTCGGCGCGGTGACGCTGAAGTACGACGCCTACTCCATCGCGCCGTATTCCTATGCCCACCCCGAACTGAAGATCCCGTATCCGCGCCTGAACGGCATCGTCAAGCCGAACCTGTTCCCCGGCCGCGGCTGACGCTTCCGACACCCCGAAGCCCCTCGCCGCGGCGAGGGGCCCGGTGGCGCGGCGCGGCCTACACCTGCCTGTAGATCACCGATCCTTCGTCCTTGAAGCGCGCCGCCTGCTCCTGGAAGCCGGCCTCGATGGCCTTGCTCTCGTCGGACAGGCCGTTCTCCTTGGCGTAGTCGCGGACTTCCTGGGTGATCTTCATCGAGCAGAACTTCGGTCCGCACATGGAGCAGAAGTGCGCGACCTTGGCCGAGTCCTTCGGCAGGGTCTCGTCATGGAACGCCCGCGCGGTGTCCGGGTCCAGGCCAAGGTTGAACTGGTCCTCCCAACGGAACTCGAAGCGCGCCTTGGACAGCGCGTTGTCGCGGATCTGCGCGCCCGGGTGGCCCTTGGCGAGGTCGGCGGCATGGGCGGCGATCTTGTAGGTGATGATCCCGGTCTTCACGTCATCCTTGTTCGGCAGACCCAGGTGCTCCTTGGGCGTGACGTAGCAGAGCATGGCGCAGCCGAACCAGCCGATCATCGCCGCGCCGATGCCGGAGGTGATGTGGTCGTAGCCGGGGGCGATGTCGGTGGTCAGCGGGCCGAGGGTGTAGAACGGCGCCTCGTCGCAGCACTCCAGCTGCTTGTCCATGTTTTCCTTGATCAATTGCATCGGCACGTGGCCGGGGCCTTCGATCATCACCTGCACGTCGTGCTTCCAGGCGATCTTGGTCAGCTCGCCGAGGGTTTCCAGCTCGCCGAACTGGGCGGCGTCGTTGGCGTCGGCCACCGAGCCCGGACGCAGGCCATCGCCCAGCGAGAAGCTGACGTCGTAGGCCTTCATGATTTCGCAGATCTCTTCGAAATGCGTGTAGAGGAAGTTCTCCTGGTGGTGCGCCAGGCACCACTTGGCCATGATCGAGCCGCCGCGGGAAACGATGCCGGTGACCCGCTTGGCGGTCAGCGGCACATAGCGCAGCAGCACGCCGGCGTGGATGGTGAAGTAGTCGACGCCCTGCTCGGCCTGTTCGATCAGGGTATCGCGGAAGATTTCCCAGGTCAGGTCCTCGGCGACGCCGTTGACCTTCTCCAGCGCCTGGTAGATCGGTACGGTGCCGATCGGTACCGGGCTGTTGCGCAGGATCCACTCGCGGGTTTCATGGATGTGCTTGCCGGTGGACAGGTCCATCACCGTGTCGGCGCCCCAGCGGATGCCCCAGGTGAGCTTCTCCACTTCTTCCTCGATCGACGAGCCCAGCGCGCTGTTGCCGATGTTGCCGTTGATCTTCACCAGGAAATTGCGGCCGATGATCATCGGCTCAAGCTCGGTGTGGTTGATGTTCGCCGGAATGATCGCGCGGCCGCGGGCGACTTCCTCGCGGACGAACTCGGGGGTGATTTCCTTCGGGGTGTTGGCACCGAAGCTGTGCCCCGGGTGCTGCTGGTCGAGCAGGCCGGCGGCCCGGGCTTCCTGCAGCTTCATGTTCTCGCGGATGGCGATGTATTCCATCTCCGGGGTGATGATGCCCTTCTTCGCGTAGTGCATCTGCGAGACGTTGGCGCCCGGCTTGGCCCGGCGCGGCGTGCGCACGTGGGCGAAGCGCAGGGCGTCGAGGCTGGCGTCGGCCAGGCGGGCCTGGCCGAACTCGGAGGTCAGGCCTGGGAGGATCTCGGTGTCGCCGCGCTCGTCGATCCAGCGCGAACGCACGTCAGGCAGTCCCTTGCGCAGATCGATGCGGACCTCGGGGTCGGTATACGGGCCGGAGGTGTCGTAGACGAACACCGGCGGGTTCTTTTCGCCGCCGAAGGCGGTGGGGGTGTCGGCGAGGGAGATTTCCCGCACCGGGACGCGGATGTCCGGGCGCGAGCCGGTCAGGTAGACCTTGCGCGAGTTCGGGAAAGGCTGCGTCGACTGGCGGTCGAGCTGCTCAAGGCGGGTGATGTTGTTCTTCTGCGTTGCGCTCATCGATGGCTCTCCTGGGTGATTGTCGGGAGAACCTGGCACGCGGGGCCACCGGGACTGGTGGCGAGAAGGACGCGCCGGCAAGGCAGGCATGGCGCGGACATCTTGTTCCCTACGCGGGTTGCTGCGGTCCGCGCGAGGCGGAACCGGACGCTAGCCCGATCAGGTTCAACGGGATCCGGAACTATCCGATCTCAGCCCCTCGTATAGGGCACCCCGACAAGAACCCCGGCAGTCTAATCAACACCGGCGGGATACGCCAACGGGAAAACGCCCCGCCCGACCGGCAGTCATGGTCCAGTCCGGCGCCCTCTCGCCAGGGAAGACGCAGATCCCCGCACGTTCGCCGGCACATCGATCCGGACTGGCTCTTCGATCAGTTGCCGCGCAGGTGCCTTGACCGCCACCGGTAGCGACCTTAGCCTTGCCCCACCTCGCATCTTTTCCAGGACGAACGAATGCTGCGCAGACTCTCCCTGGCGGCCGCCGTGGCCGCTGCTACCGGTGTCGCCTGGGCCGCCCAGCCGACCCCGCTGCCGACCAAGACCGACCTGATCAGCGTCTACAAGGAAGCCGTCGACAACAACGCCGACCTCGCCGCCGCCCAGGCCGACTACCTGGCGCGCAAGGAAGTGGTGCCCCAGGCCCGCGCCGGCCTGCTGCCGCAACTCGGCGCCGGCGCCCGCGTCGGAGACACCCGGATCGCATTCGACGAGCGTCCGGCGACCGTCAAGCGCAACAGCCAGGTCGTCCAGGCCACCCTCAGCCAGCCGTTGTTCCGCGCCGACCGCTGGTTCCAGTGGCAGGCCGCCAAGGAAACCAGCGACCAGGCCCGGCTGGAATTCTCCGCGACCCAGCAGGACCTGATCCTGCGCAGCGCCGAGACCTACTTCACGGTGCTCCGCGCCCAGGACAACCTAGCCACCAGCAAGGCCGAGGAAGCCGCCTTCAAGCGCCAGCTGGACCAGGCAAACGAGCGCTTCGACGTGGGCCTTTCCGACAAGACCGACGTGCTCGAGGCCCAGGCCAGCTACGACACAGCCCGCGCCAACCGGCTGATCGCCGAACAGCGCGTGGACGATGCCTTCCAGGCCCTGGTGACCCTGACCAACCGCGATTACAGCGCCATCGAGGGCATGCGCCACACCCTGCCAGTGGTGCCGCCGGCGCCGAACGACGCCAAGGCCTGGGTCGACACCGCGGTGCAGCAGAACCTGCGCCTGCTGGCCAGCAACTACGCGGTCAACGCCGCCGAGGAAACCCTCCGCCAGCGCAAGGCCGGGCACCTGCCGACCCTCGATGCCGTGGCCCAGTACCAGAAGGGCGACAACGACGCCCTCGGCTTCGCCAACAGCGCCGCCAATCCGCTGGTGCACTATGGCAAGTATGTCGATGAGCGCAGCATTGGCCTGGAACTGAACATCCCGATCTACAGCGGCGGCCTGACCTCCTCCCAGGTCCGCGAGTCCTACCAGCGCCTCAACCAGAGCGAGCAGTCCCGCGAAGGCCAGCGCCGCCAGGTGGTGCAGGACACCCGCAACCTGCACCGCGCGGTGAATACCGACGTCGAGCAGGTCCAGGCGCGGCGCCAGGCGATCATCTCCAACCAGAGTTCGCTGGAAGCCACCGAGATCGGCTACCAGGTCGGCACCCGCAACATCGTCGACGTGCTCAACGCCCAGCGCCAGCTGTACGCCGCCGTGCGCGACTACAACAACAGCCGCTACGACTACATCCTCGATACCCTGCGCCTGAAGCAGGCGGCCGGCACCCTCAGCCCGGCCGACCTGGAGGCGCTCAGCGCCTACCTGAAGCAGGATTACGATCCGGACAAGGACTTCCTCCCGCCGGACCTGGCCAAGGCCGCCGCCGAGCAGTTACAGAGCAAGCCGCGCCAGCAGTACTAGCACGAGCCAAGACGCCCCCGGTCGGGGGCGTCTTCGCTTGACTGGCCTGGCGCGCGTCGCCCGGGTCAGCGCGCCAGCGGCTGGAGCAGCGCGTCGAACTGCTCCAGCCGCGGGAACCGCAGGGGTACATCCTGCTCGAGATTTTCCAGCCGCGCCCGGTAGGCGCGCAGGAAGTTGCCGCGCGCTTCCTCGCTGATGTATGGCACGTGCCAGGCGACAAAGGGCTCCAGCACCTGCATGCCGACATAGGCCAGGGTGCCGCGCAGGATCGGCCGCAGCATGTCCTCCAGCGGTCCGTGGATGGCACCCTCGCCGAACATGTGCTGGCGCCCGCCCAGGGTCAGGCTGACCAGCGCCTTCTTGCCGGCCAGGCCACCCTGGTCGTAGAAGCGCTTGCCGCCATAGCAGACCCCGGACACCAGTACCCGGTCGAACCACCCCTTGAGGATCGCCGGCACCGAGAACCAGTAGATCGGAAAGTTGAGGATCAGCAGGTCGGCCCACAGCAGCTTGTCCAGCTCGGCCTGGATGTCGGCGGCCAGGCTCTGGCGCTTGACGCTCTCGCGCTGCTCCAGGGCGTAGACCAGGTAGTCGGGATCGGCGCGCTCGGCGAAGTCGGCGGCACTGGCCACCGGATTCCAGTTCATCGCGTAGAGATCCGAGACCTGCACCGCGTGGCCCTGGCCTGCCAGGGTCTCGCATGCCTGGTCACAGAGCGCGCGGGTGAAGGATTGCGGTTCGTTGTGGGCGTGGACGATCAGTACGTTCATCGTGGTTTCCGAATCGTGGTGACCGGCCGCATCGCTCGCGGCCGAGGGGTTCAGGCCTGGCCGAGCAACTCGGCGGCGCACAGCGCGATGCGCCGACAGGCTTCGCGCAGCGGTTCGGCGCCCAACACCAGGCCGAGGCGGATGTGACCGGCGGCGCTCGGGCCGAAGGCTTCGCCGGCGAGCACCGATACGCCATGGCGGTCCAGCAGGCGGTCGGCGAAGGCCTGGGCGGAAAGTCCGGTGGGACGGATGTCGACCATCACGAACATGCCGCCGTCCGGGCGCAGTGGACGCAGGCCGGGGCTGTCGGCCAGGCACTCGATTACCAGGTCGCGGCGGCGGCGGTAGGCCTCGCGCATCGCCTCCAACTCCGGCAGCGGCGCCTCCAGCGCGGTGCAGGCGGCATCCTGGATGAATTCCGGCGAGCCATAGAGCATGCACAGGGCGAGGTTCTCCAGGTGCGCGCAGAGCGCCGCGGGACCGACCACCCAGCCGACCCGCCAGCCGGTCATGGCGTGGGATTTCGACAGGCTGTTGAGGGTCGCGGTACGTTCGGCCATCCCCGGCAGGCTGGCCGGGCTGACGTGCTCGCCGTCGAACAGCAGTTCGCTGTAGACCTCGTCGGAGATCATCCACAGGTCATGGGCCGTGCACAGCTCGGCCAGGGCTTCCCAGGTGGCCCGCGGCAGGCTGGCGCCGGACGGGTTGTGCGGGCTGTTCAGCGCCATCGCGCGCGTGCGCGGGGTGATCAGTGCGGCGACCTCCTCGGCCTGCACGCGGAAGCCATTCTCGGAGCGCACCGGCACCGGCACCACCCGCGCGCCACAGGCGCCGAACACCGCTTCGTAGGTGACGTACATCGGCTCGGCGACTATCACCTCGTCGCCCGGATTCAGCAGGCACTGCACCACCGCGTACAGCGCGCACTGGGCGCCGGCCAGCACCACCACCTGCTCCGCGTCCACCGCCTGGCCGCTGCGCTGTCGGTGGCGTTCGGCGATGCGCTGGCGCAGGGCGCGCTTGCCGCGCACGTCGGCGTAGTGGGTGTTGCCGGCCAGCAGGCTGTCGATGGCCGACTGGACGATGGGCGCCGGGGTATCGAAGTCGGGGTCGCCGACCGACAGCAGGAGGATTTCCTCGCCCTGCTCGACCCGCGCCAGCGCGCGATAGTGGATGTCCCAGGCAGCGGCGCCGTCGCCGGCGATACGTTGGGTGAAGTCGGAATAGCGCATGGATGCTCTCCTTGTCCGGCGGTCAGCGCGCGCAGGCGTGCCGCAGTTCGATCAGGGTCACGCCGGGCTGCCCGAAGCCGGCGCGCAGGTCGCGCTCCAGTTCGTCCAGGTCCTGCGGCTGGCGCACCGCGCAACCGTAGGCGCGGCCCAGCAGGGCGAAGTCGGGGTTGCGCGGCAGCACGCCGACCGGCTCGATGTCCAGGCCGAGCATGTCGTCGCGGATCTGGCCGAGCGCGTCGTTGTTCCACAGTAGCACCACCAGCGGACTGTCCAGTTCCTCGCTGGCGGTGGCCAGTTCCTGCGCGGTGTAGAGGAAGCCGCCATCGCCGACCAGCACCAGGCCCGGGCGCTGCGGGGCGCCGAGCTTGGCGCCGATGCCGGCCGGCAGGCCGTAGCCGAGGGTGCCGTAGCCGGTGGGATGCAGCCAGCTGCGCGGTGCTCGGCTGGCGAACGCGTAGTTGCCGGTATAGGCCAGTTGGGTCATGTCGGTGCTGACGAACGCATCGGCCGGCAGCGCAGCGGCGATCCGGTCGAGGATCGCCTGGTGCAGCGCCTGCAGCGGCGCGTGTGCCGCGCGGATCTCCGCGCGCAGGCGCGCCACCCTCGCGGCGGCCGGCGCGGCGTCGCGGGCCTCCTGCGGCAGGCGCGCCAGCAGCGCTTCCAGGGTCTGCCGGGCATCGCCCCTGAGCGCTACGGCAGAGGGATAGAAGTCGTTGAACTTGCGCGGGTCGATATCGACGCGGATCAGTTCGCCGGACAGCGGCAGGCGTTCGCGCCAGAAGTCGGTGTCGGCCATCTCGGTGCCCACCGCCAGCACCAGGTCGGCCTCGGCGATCATCTCCCAGCCCGGCGCTACGCACAGGCTGGCCCCGGCGTTGAGCGGCGCGTCCGGCGGCAGCAGACCCTTGCCGGCGACGCTGGTGAACAGCGGCGCGGCCAGGCGCTCGCTCAGCGCGGCAAGCGCCTCGCCGGCCGCCAGCGCGCCGCCGCCGGCGATGAGCATTGGTCGCCGGGCCGCAGCCAGACGCTCCGCCGCCGCCCGCAATGCCTCGCTGCACGGCACACCACGACCAGGGCGGCGCGCCACGGCAGCGCTCCAGTCATGGGCCACCGGCGCGGCGAGCACGTCGAGCGGGATCGAGATATGCACCGGGCGCGGACGCTCGCTGTCGAACACCGCGTAGGCCCGGGCGATCAGTTCGGGCAGCTGTTCCGGGCTCAAGGCCAAGGCGGAGAAGGCAGTGATCGGCGCGGTCATGGCACGCTGGTCCTGGGTCTCGTGCAGGCAGCCCCAGCCCTTGCCCAGGCTGGCGCTGTGGTTGACGCTGGAAATCACCAGCAGCGGTACCGAGTCGGCGTAGGCCTGGCCGATGGCGGTGGCGACGTTGGTCACGCCCGGCCCGGTGATGACGAAGCACACTCCCGGCTTGCCGCTGACCCGCGCATAACCGTCGGCCATGAAGCCGGCGCCCTGCTCGTGGCGGGTCAGCACGTGGCGGATGCCGCTGCCCGGAAGTCCGCGGTACAGCTCGAGGGTGTGCACGCCGGGGATACCGAAAACGGTATCCACGCCGTAGTTGGCCAGCAAGCGGACCAGGGCCTGGCCGGCGGTGAGGGTCTTCTGTGGTTGCATGGGCAATATCCTCGTCCAGTTCGGCGACCATAGGAGTCGCCGCTCGCGCCGCAGCGCTCTTGCTCCCATTCCCACAAGCGGGAGGGGGAGCCGTCGTGTCCGCCCGGGCCTTCAGCCATTGGCCAGCCGGATCAACGCATCCACCGCCAGCGCTCCCTCGGCATCCGCCAGCAATGGGTTGACGTCCAGCTCCAGCAAGCGCTCGGCATGTTCGCAGGCGAATTCGGCGACCGCGCGGATCGCCGCCACCAGGGCCTCCATGGATACCGCCGGGCGACCGCGGAAGCCGCTGAGCAACGGCGCGCTGCGCAGGCTCAGCAGGGCATCGCGGATCGCCGCGTCGGTGGTCGGCAGGAGCAGGCTGCGACTGTCGCGCAGCAGCTCCACGAGTATCCCGCCGGCACCGATCACCAATGCCAGGCCGAAGCCCTCCTCGCGCTTGACCCCGACGATCAGCTCGGCCAGCGGCGCGCCTGCCATGCGCTCCAGCAACACACGCTCGAAGACCAGTTGCGGCGCGTGCCGGGCCAGGCTTTCGCGCATGTCGAACAATGCCGCCTCCAGCGCCGCCTCGTTGCGCAGGCCGAGCGCCACGCCGCCGGCCTCGGTCTTGTGCGGCAGCGCGGCGCTGACCGCCTTGAGCACCAGCGGGAAGCCGAGGTCGAGGGCCGCTTCGCGGGCCTGGCCGGGGGTGCTCAGCACCCCCTGGGGCAGTGGCAGGCCGAAGGGTTTCAGCGCCTGCTTGGATTGCCACTCGTCGAGCAGGTAGCCGTCGCCCGCCAGCGGCCCTGGGCAGATCGGCACCAACGCCGCCTCACCGCGCTCCAGCAGCGCCGCGCGGCGCTGGCGGTAGCGGGCGATCCGTCCCCAGGCGGCGAGACCATCCTCGACGCCTTGCAGCGCGGCGACGCCCTCGCCGTGCAACAGCTCGCGGGCCCGGGCCGGCAGCAGTTCCGGGAACGCCGAGGCGATGAAGCCGACTTTGCCGTGGCGCTTCAGCGCGGCGCAGTAGCGTTGCAGAAGCAGGTCGCACTGCGGCCGCTCGCCGGTTTCCTCGCCCGGATAGTCGAGCACCAGCAGGGCGGCGTCGGCAGGGCTGCGCAAAGCGCTGTCGAGCATTTCCTCCAGGGCCGCGGCATCGCCCCAGATGGCGGTGGTGAAGTCCAGCGGGTTGGCGATGTTGGCGTAGTCGGGCAACACCCCGGCCAGTTCGTCGCGCTGTCCGGCGTCGAAAGACGGCAACCCCAGGCCGTTGCGCTCGGCGTAGTCAGCGATCAACCCGGCGTCGCCGCCGGAACAGGCCAGCGCGACCAGGCTCGGCCCGCCAGGCAGGTGGCCGCAGGCGGCGGCCTTGAGGGTTTCGACGAAGCTCACCGGGCCGCTCACACGGATTACCCCGAGGCGCTCGAACAGGCTGTCGTAGAGCGCGTCGGAACCGGCCAGGGAACTGGTGTGGCTGAGCGCGAGGGCCGCACCGATCTTCGACACTCCGGTCTTCAGGGCGATCACCGGCACGCCTTTCTGCAACGCCTTGTAGGCCGCGCGGGCGAACCCCGGGACGTTCTTCAGACCTTCCAGATGCAGGCCGATGGCAGTCACCCGCGGCTCGTCGAGCAGCACGTCCATCAGCTCGGCGATGCCCAGCTGCGCCTGGTTGCCCACCGATGCCATATAGGCCACCGGCAGCGAACGGTCGCTCATCGACAGGTTGTAGGCGAAGTTGCCGCTCTGCGTCAGCACCGCGACGCCCCGCTCCACCTGCCGACCGCCATGTGCCACCGGCCATAGCGCGGCGCCGTGCAGGTAGTCGAGCAAGCCGTAGCAGTTCGGGCCAAGCAGCGCCATTTCGCCGGCGGCGGCCAGCAGCCGGCGTTGCACGGCCAGGCCCTGTTCGCCGGTTTCGGCGAAGCCGGAGGCATAGCAGATCGCCCCGCCGGCGCCTTTGGCGGCGAGCGCGGCGACCGCGTCGAGGGTCAGTTCGCGGTTGGTGGCGACGAACGCCGCGTCCGGGCCGCACGGCAGGTCGGCGACGCTGGCCACGCAGGGTACGCCTTCGAGTTCGGCGTGCTGCGGATTGACCAGCCACAACTGGCCGGCGAAACCGCCTTCGGCACAGCGTTTCAGGGCACGCGCCATGCCACGGCCGCCAATGAAGGCGAGATGCCTGGGTGCCAGCAGGCGCTTGAGGTTTTCACGATTCATGTCGGTTCTCGATTCGGAACATGGCAGCCTTCCCCTCTCCCCTGGAGGGAGAGGGGAGCCAGGACTTCAACGCAGCAACGGCCGCAGCAGTTCGCGGGAAACGATGTGCCGCTGGATTTCCGAAGTGCCCTCCCAGATCCGCTCGATCCGCGCGTTGCGCCAGATGCGCTCGACCGGTCCTTCATCCATCAGGCCCATGCCGCCGAAGATCTGCACCGCTTCGTCGGCGACCTTGCCGAGGGTCTCGCTGGCGAACAGCTTGGCCATGCCGGCCTCGCCGTCGGTCATGGTGCCCTGGTCCATCTTCCAGGCGGTGTGCAGGGTCATCAGCTCGGCGGCGCGGATCTGCGTGGCCATGTCGGCGAGCTTGAAGGAAACGCCCTGGTAGCTGCCGATCGGCTGGCCGAACTGCTTGCGATCGGCCGCCCAGCGCAGTGATAGGTCGAGGGCGCGCTGGGCCTGGCCGACGCAGTTGGCGGCGACCATCACCCGTCCGGCGGTGAGCCAGGCGTTGGCCACTTCCCAGCCCTTGCCGACCTCGCCGAGTACCTTGGAGGCCGGCACCCGGCAATCGTCGAAGAAGATCTCGTAAGTGTGGTAGCCACGGTTGCTCACGCATTTCGGCCCGCGGCGCACGGTCATCCCGGGCGTGCCCTTGTCCACCAGGAAGGCGGTCACCGCGTTGCGCTTGCGGCCGTTGTGCTCGTAGCTGTCGGTGACGGCGAAGACGATGGCGAAGTCGGCGTGCCCGGCGTGGCTGATGAAGTGCTTGCTGCCGTTGATCACGAAGGCGTCGCCGTCGCGCACCGCGCGGGTCTTGATCGAATTGGCGTCGGAGCCGGCACCCGGCTCGGTGAGGGCGAAGCAATCGGTCTTTTCGCCCTGCACGCAGGGCAACAGGTAGTCGCCGAGCTGTTCTCCGGTGCAGGCCATGAGGATCTTCGAGGGCCGCGCGACGAATACGTGGAGGGCCCAGGAGACCTTCGACAGCTCGCGTTCGACCAGCGCCTGGGACAGGTAGTCGAGGCCGCCGCCGCCCACTTCCTCGGGCATGTTGAAGGCATAGAAACCGGCCGCGAGGGCCTTGCCGCGAATCTGTGCGGCCAGCTCCGGCGACACCGCGTCGGCGCGGTCGACATCGTCCTCGTGGGGCAGCAGTTCCTTCTCGACGAAGCTGCGCACCGCCTCGACCAGCATGTCCTGTTCCTGGGTCAGCCTGAAATCCATGGGAATCACCTGCTCGGCGCCTAGCGCCCGCTGAATTGAGGGGAACGTTTCTCGGCCACGGCGCGCAGCGCCTCGGCGGCATCCTCGCTGCGCCCGCAGAGCAGCCCGGCGGCCTGCTCGGCCCGCAACTGCTCGGCCAGCGAGCGCCCGGCGCCGTCGCGCAGCAGGCGCTTGGTCTGGGCGAAGGCGAAGGTCGGACCGCTGGCGAGACGCGCAGCGAAGGCGCCGACCGCCTCAACCAGGCGCTCGTCGGCGACCACCTCGCCGACCAGTCCGGCACCCAGGGCTCGCTCCGCGCTCCAGGCTTCGTCGAGGAACAGCAGGCGCTTGGCCGCCTCGCTGCCGAGCAGCCGTGGCAGATGCCAACTGGCGCCGGCGTCCGGGCAGTAGGCCATGCCGGTGTAGCCGGCCTTGAAGCGCGCCGAGGCGGCGGCGATGCGGAAATCGCAGCACAGCGCCAGGTCCATGCCAGCGCCCACGGCGCTGCCGTTGACGGCGGCGACTGTGGGTTTGTCGAGGGCGTGCAGGCGCCCCATCAGGGCGTGGGCGGCCTCGGTCCAGCCATAGCTTTCCAGCTCGCCACGGGCTTCAGCCGCCGCCCATTCGGCGAGATCGGCCCCGGCGCAGAAGCTGCGTCCGCTGCCGCCGAGCACCACAGCGCGCACTGCCGGGTCGCGCTCGCAGGCATCGAGTCGGACGTGCAGGGCCTCCAGGGTGGGGATATCCAGTGCATTGCGCTGTTGCGGACGATTCAGGACGAGCCAGGCGATCCCGGCTTCGACCCGCGTCTGCAATGGGGAAAGGTCAGTCATGCGGCCCTCGTTCTTATTGTTGGTTGATGGCGATCGCGGCTTTCAGGCAATACTAAACACTCGTTCAACAAGACCACAATCCACCCATTCGGGTGTATGTAACGGCCCTGCGGCAGGCGCAAAGCCACACGCCATGCGATCCGCCGAAAAGCGGCGGAGGCCCGCGCGAGCCGGCTGTTACAACTTCGAACAAACCAACCAGGCGAAAACGAAAACGCCCGCCGGATGCGGCGGGCGTCGGGTCCTGCGAATGGCCGTTCAGCCGGCCCGTCCCAGGGCGGGGTCGCCCAGTCCCTGCGGCTGCCGGCGACGAACCACGTAATAGGCCAGGTAGCAGGCGGCGATGAAGCCGAAGCCCCAGTACAAGGACGGCCGCTGGGTGGGATCGAGGGCGAGGAAGACGAACAGCGAGCAGCACACGGCGATGCAGGCCAGCGGCACCAGCGGGAACAGCGGCGCGGCATATTTCAGCTCGGCGACCGTGCCGCCGCTGGCCATGTGCTCGCGGCGGAAGCGGTATTGGGCGTAGGCGATGACGATCCAGGTGACGGTGCCGGACATCCCGCTCACCGCCATCAGCACCATGAACAGGGTGTCGGCGGCGATCACGCTGGTCAGCAACGAGAGCAGGGCGAAGCACAGGGTGATCAGCAACGCGTAGAGCGGCACGCCGCGCGCGCTGAGCTTCGACAGGCCGCGCGGGGCCATGCCGGTCCTGGACATCGCCCAGAGGATCCGCGTCGAGGCGTACAGGCCCGAGTTGCCTACCGAGAGGATGGCGGTGAGGATGACGAAGTTCATCAGGTCCGCCGCGTAGGGAATCCCGACCATGTCGAACACCTGCACGAACGGGCTTTCCACCAGCCCGGCCTGTTGCCAGGGAATGATGGCGGAAAGCACAACGATGGCCAGCACGTAGAAGATCAGCACGCGGAACACCACGTTGCGCACCGCCCGCGGGATGCTCTTCTCCGGTCGCTCGGTCTCGCCGGCGGCGACGCCCATGATCTCGCAACCCTGGAAGGCATAGACCACCGTCATCATCACCGCGAACACCGCCGACAGCCCGTTGGGGAACAGCCGCTCGCCGACCAGGTTGGAGAACATCGGCGCCGGCGCACCGCTCTTCAGTTCGATACCGCCGAAGATCACCAGCCCCCCGACCACGATGAACACCAGGATCGCCGCCACCTTGATCCCGGCGAACCAGTACTCGGCCTCGCCGAAGGCGCGGGTCGCCAGGGCATTGAGGGAGAACAGCACGACCACGAAGAAACCCGACCATAGCCACACGGGCACCTCCGGGAACCAGCGGGTCATGAGCATCCCGGCCGCGGTGAATTCCAGGCCTACCGTGGAGGCCCAGCTCATCCAGTAGACCCAGCCGATCATGAAGCCGGTCGCCGGGCCGATGAAACGCGTCGCGTGGGCCTGGAACGAACCGGAGACCGGCATCTGCACCGACAGCTCGCCGAGGCAGACCATCACCAGGTACATCAGCACCCCGGCCACCAGGTAGGCCAGCACCGCGCCGGCCGGGCCGCCCTGGTTGATGGTCACGCCGGAGCCCATGAACAGCCCGGTGCCGATCACCCCGCCGAGGGACAGCATGAAGATGTGGCGGCTCGCCAGGGCCCGGGTGAGTTGCAGCCTTTCCTTGCCGTCAGCCATGGCGCACCTCCGGATGAGGGTACGCGCAGGGGTCTTCGAGATGGCTCATTATTCTTGTCTCCACTCTGTCAGAGGCCGTGTCTTGCGCACGGATGAGCGGATTATTGGCGGCGGATGTAAGACGCCGTTGAACGCGCGGATCGAAGATGTAAAAAGCTGTAAGGAAGTTGTTCGCCGCGCCGCTCAACCGGCCGCTGAGTCGGCTTCGCCGAGGAAGCCGGCGCGGCGCAGGGCTTCGGCGCCGTCGCGGCGCAGGCTACCCAGGCGTGCGCCCCAGGCTCGCGGGTCGACCCCGGCCGCGCCCAGGGCCTCGCGCTCCAGCTCGCCCAGGCCGGCGCCGAGCGCCACCAGGCCCATGGAGTGGCAGCTTCCGGACAGGCGATGGGCGATGTTCGCCGCCTCGGCCAGGTCCACCTGGTCCAGGGCTTCGGCCAGCAGCGGCAACTGCTCGTCCAGGCTTCCCAGCAGGTTGCCCAGCAGTCCGGCGAGCTTGTGCCGCCCCAGCAGGCGGCGGTGGGTCTCGAGCATTTGCCGGTCCAGCGCGGCGTCCGCCGCAAGCGCAGGCACGCCGGTTCCGACCTCGCCCAGCGCGCGGCGCAGCTCGTCCATCCGCAGGGGCTTGCCGAGCACGCCCTGCATGCCCGCGGCGAAGTACCGACGCACCATGTCCGGCTGGATGCTGGCGGTGAAGGCGAAGACCGGCGTGGCGCGGTTCAGGCCGTCGAGCTGCCGGCGAATCCCGGCGCAAAGCTCGAGGCCAGCCATCCCCGGCAGGTGCATGTCCAGCAGGATCAGGTCGAAGCGCCGCTGCCGGCACAGCGCCAGGGCCGGCCCCGCGTCCTCGGCCAGCATCACCCGGTGGCCGTCCCGCTCGAGCAGGCCCTGGGCTACCTCGCGGTTGAGCGCCACGTCCTCCACCAGCAGCACCTCCAGCGCAGACACCGATGCCGCCGGCGGCGTCGCGCCGGACAAGCTCGCCAGCGCCAGCTCGATCTCGAACCAGAACGTACTGCCCTGGCCGACCCGGCTTTCCACGCCGATCCGCCCGCCCAGCGCTTCCACCAGCCGCTTGCTGATCGCCAGGCCCAGGCCGGTTCCGCCGTAACGGCGGGTCACGGCGTCGCCGCCCTGGGTGAAGCGTTCGAAGATGCGTTCGCGCATTTCCTCGGGAATGCCGATTCCATCGTCCGCGACGCTCAGCCGCAGGCGCTCGCTTCCTGCGCTGCGCGCCAGCCGCTCGACGCGAACGCGCACCTCGCCGGCCTCGGTGAACTTCACCGCGTTGCCCAGCAGGTTGGTCAACACCTGGCGCAGGAACTGCTCGGCGCCGCGATGGCCGTCATGAACCTGCGGGTCCAGCCACAGGTCCAGCCGCGTGGCGTTCTCCCGCGCCCGCGGTTCGAGCAGGGTGAGGACGTCCTCGAGCAGGCTCCGCAAGGAAAAGTCCACCGCTTCCGGCACATCCGCCGCTTCCTCCAGCCGGGCGAAGTGGAGGACCTCGTTGAGGATCGCCAGCAGTCCCTCCCCCGCTGTCGCCAGTGCCCGCAGGCGCTGGCGGTCACGCTCGCCGAGCGATGCCTCGCGCAGCAGCTCGGCCATGCCCAGGATGCCGTTCAGCGGGGTACGGATCTCATGGCTCATGGTCGCGAGGAAACGGCTCTTGGCACGGTCGGCGGCTTCCGCCTGGTCCTTCGCCCGGCGCAGGCTGGCGGTGCGCCGCTCGACCTGCCGACGCAACTCGTCGCGGTCAGCGTCGCGCCGGCGGCGATCGGTGCGCAGGGCCTGGCGCATGTCCTCCAGGGCGGCGGCGACGGCGTCGATCTCGTCGCGTTCGCGGTCCGCCTTGTCCAGTCGCAGCGGCTGTTGCAGGTCGCCTTCGGCGATATGCCCAGCGAACTCGGACATGCGCCACAGATGGCGAGTGACCAGGCTGTGGAACAGCCAACTGAGGGCCACCGCCAGGCCGCAAAGGAAACTGCCCATCCACAAGAGGCTGGCCAGGCCGCCGGAGGCCAGCCGGCGATAGACCGCCGCCAGGTCGATGGCGATCTCCAGCTCGCCCAGATGCCGACGCTCGCCCCCCGGCGGCTGGTAGCTCAAGGGAAAGCGCTCGACCCGCAGCAGGCCGCGTGGACGCTGGTCGCCCTGCAGCAGGTTGAAGTCGGCGCTTTGCAGACTGACACGGGCGATGTCGGGGAAATCCCCGAGGCCGCGCAACTGCACGTTCAACTGCTCCTGGTTGAGATCCCACAGGCTGCGCTCGAAGCTGGCCAGGTAGCCGCTGCGGATCAGTTCCAGGCGCGCCTCGATCTCACGCATTTCGCGGCGGTATTCGAAGAACAGCTGCACGGCGCCGGCGAGGACAGTGAAACACAGGCTGAACAGCAGCACCCGCCACAGCAGGCGCCGCGCCAACACTCCGCCGCGGCCGCTCACCAGGCGTCCGCGCGGTTGCCGGCGAGGCGCCGATAGTCGCGCACGCTGTCGTCCAGCCAACGCTGGATGCTGCCGTCGTCGCGATAGCCTCGCAGGGCCCGGTCGATCTCGTCCATCTTCGCTGCCAGCGGCGAGTGCCGCGAGACCGCCACCCGCAGGTAGTCCACCGTCAGCGGTTCAGGCAGCGCACGGATGTTCTCGCCGCCGGCCAGGCGCTCGGCGAACAGCGTGCCGGTGCGGCGTTCGTGGGCAATGTAGTCGATGCGCTGGCGCACCAGCTTGCCGAAGTTCTGTCGGCTGTCGGAAACCCATTCGACGTTGCCGTGGCGGCCGACGAAGCGGTCGAAGTCCGCCCCGTAGCTTTCGCCGAACAACAGCCCGCCGCGATAGCCGGCGAGGTCGCCGAGGGATCGGATGCGCACCGGCCGCTGGCGGTTGTAGAAGATCGCCACCTCCTCGCGCAGCACCGGCTCGGCGGAAAACGCCAGGTCGCGATCGCGCGCGGGCGTGCGGTAGGCCAGTACCAGGTCGACCCGTCCGGCGGCGGCGTCCAGCAGGCAGCGCCGCCAGTTGCCCAGCACCACCACCTCGACCCGGTAGCCCAGCGCGCCGAACAGCCGCTTCACCAGCTCCGGCGCCAGCCCCCGGACCTGCTGGCCATCGCTCCAGGAGATCGGCGGGTATACCGGATAGTCGCAATAGCGGATGGTCTCCGCAGCCTGTGCCAGGCCGCCCAGCAGCCATCCGCAGAGCGCCAGCCAGCGGGCCTGCATGGCTCAGGCGTCGCTGGCCGCGGCGGTGAACAGGTAGCCGGCGCCGTGGATGGTGATGATCAGTTGCGGTTCGGCCGGGTCGTCGCGCAGCTTACGACGCAGGCGGCCGACCAGCACGTCGATGGAGCGATCGCTGGGCAGCCACTCGCGGTTGCGGATCTGGTCCATCAACTGGTCGCGGCTCAGGGTATGCCCGCTGTTGCGCAGGAAGGCGCCGAGCAATTGGAATTCGCCGTGGGTGAGCAGGGTCTCGTTGCCCGCGTGGTCGATCAGGCGGCGCCGGTCGGCGTCCAGCAGCCAGTCGCCGAACTGCCTGAGGGCCTGCCGGGCGGGGGCGGCGCTGGCCTGGGCATGGCGCACCCGGCGGATCAGGTTCTTCGCCCGCGACACCAGTTCGCGCGGGTTCAGCGGCTTGATCACGTAGTCGTCGGCGCCGCACTCCAGGCCGACGATGCGATCGATCTCGTCGTTGCGCCCGGTGATCAGGATGATCCCCACCTCGGAGCGCACCCGCAGCTCGCGGGTCAGGGTCAGGCCGTCCTTGCCGGGCAGGCGGATGTCCAGCAGCACCAGCTCGACCGGCTGGCCGAGATGGGCGCACTCGGCAAGGCAGGCTTCCGCCTGCTCGGCGTTGCCGGCGCAGAGGACGTCATAGCCCTCCTCGCCGAGATAGGCCTGGAGAAGCTCACGAATCACCGGGTCGTCGTCGACCACCAATACGCGCGGAACCATCGCCATCACCTTGCGCCTCCGGCGGGCCGGGGCGTTTCTTGTTCTGGGTTGTCGGACGGTGGGCGGAAGGTGCCGGGGCGCCTTCCGCTGCCAGCAGCAGCCTATCCACTACTGAACGGACGATCAACAAGCTTCCGTCGCACGCCGGAAGCGGCGATGGGCGCCCGCCTCCAGGCCATCCACCCAGGCCTCGCAGATCTGCACGCCCTGCCGCGGCGTGAAGGTCGCGGGATTCAGCCCAGACTCCAGCCACAGCCCGTCGAGCAGGGCGCTGAGGCTGATGGCCGCCAGTTCCGCGTCGAAGTCCGCCCAGCCGCCCTCCTCCGCCAGTTGCCGCAGCACGCCGACCAGCAGCGCCCGGTACTCGCCATAGGAATGGTCGTGGACCCGCCCGATCGCTTCGATGCTGCCCACCGCACCCCAGAACGCCAGCCAGGCGTCGAGCAATTGCGGATCGAGCAGCTCGGCGGAGAAGGATGCCTCGAAGAACGCCGAGAGCCGCGGGCGGGCGCCGCCCGGCGCGGTGTCGATGGCACCGCGGAGCAGGCGCATGACGCGTCCGGTGACCGCCAGGTAGGCCTCGGCCACCAGCGCGTCCTTGCCATCGTAGTGGTGATTGATCAGGCCCACCGATACCCCGGCCTCGGTGCAGATCTTGCGCACCGAGGCGCCCTGGAAGCCATGCCGCTTCAGGCAGGCCAGGGTCGCCTCGATCAGCAGCGCCTTGCGCTGCTCTGGTTCCAGACGGGAAAAGCGCACTTCCTGGTTCATCCTTTCGCGGCTCCTGCTCGTCGCCCGCGACCACCGGCGGGCAGCCCCGATGATCGCAGGTTACGTGGCGCCCGTCTCACTGGCTGGCCCAGGCGTTGAAGCGCTCCTCCAGCTCCTCGCCATGCTCGACCCAGAATTCGTCGTCCATCGCCAGGCCCTGCTCCAGGTTCGCCGGCGCGGTCGGCACCCAGCTCGCCAGTTGCGCGGGCAGGCGCTGGGCGGCCTGGCGGTTGGTCGGCCCGTAGGGAATGTTCTCGACGTAGCGCACCTGGGCATCCGGGGCATTGGCGAAGGCGATGAAGCGACGCGCCTCGGCGCCGCGCTTCGAACCCTTGACCACCGCCCAGTAGTCCATGCCGTACAGGCTGCCCGGCCATACCAGGGCCAGGTTGCGCCCCGCGCGGTGGGCGTCGGCGATGCGCCCGGTGTAGGTGGACGTCATCACCACGTCGCCGGCGGCCAGCCACTGCGCCGGCTGCGCTCCCGCCTCCCACCACTGGATGTAGGGCTTGAGCTGGCCCAGCTTGGCGAAGGCACGGTCGGCACCGGCGCGGGTCGCCAGCAGCGGATAGACCTGCTCGCGTGGCACGCCGTCGGCGAGCAGGGCGAACTCCAGGTTGTAGATCGCCCGCTTGCGCAGGCCGCGCTTGCCGGGGAAGCGCTGGACGTCCCAGAAGTCGGCCCAGGACGCCGGCGGCTGTTGCAGCCGGTCGGCGTCGTAGCCGATCGCCACGCCCCAGACCAGCGCGGCGGAACCGCATTCCTGGGCGGCATTGGCGATCAACTGCTGCTTGCCGCCGATGGCCTGCCAGTCCAGACGCTCGAACAGGCCGTCGTCGCAACCGCGCGCCAGGTCCGGCCCCTCGACCTGGACCAGGTCCCAGTCGGCGTGACCGGTGTCGGCCATCACCTTGATCCGGGCCATCTCGCCGTTGTACTCGCTCTGCACCACGGGAATCCCGGTCTGCTGCGTGAACGGCTGGAAGAACGCCACCTCCTGGGCCTTCTGTCCGGCGCCGCCGTAGCCGACCACCACCAGGCCATCATCGGCCTGGACAGGCGCGAGGCCGCCGAACGCCAGCAGGACGGCGCCGAGCAGGACGCGGCAAGGAAAAACCGGATGCGGACGGGCGCTGGCCGCGCGGCGCAATGGAAAGGAACGGTTCATGTGCGTCTCCTCTTGTTCTTGTTGTGGAGTGGATCGCAGCGAGCCGCCGGGAAGCGGCCACGGGACAGAAACTATCCAGTCGATTTTAAAAAAACAAGTTGATTTTTTACTGATGGTAAATTCATATCCTGTTTCTGAAGCGCGCCGCGAGAACAACAAGAAGGACGCCAACCGTGAATTTCCCGCACCTGTTCAGCCCCCTGGAAATCCGGGGCAAACGCCTGAAAAACCGCATCATGTCGAGCGGCCACGACACGTCGATGCCTACCGACAACCTGGTCAACGAGCCACTCGTCGCCTATCACCGCGCCCGGGCCCGCGGCGGCGCCGGACTGATCGTCATGCAGGTGGCGGGGGTCCACGACAGCGCGCGCTACACCTCGCACGTGCTGATGGCCACCGACGATGCCTGCATCCCCGGCTACCGGCGGGTCGCCGAGGCCTGCCACGCCGAAGGATGCGTGGTGCTGTCGCAGATCTTCCATCCCGGGCGCGAGATCATGGAATCCGCCGACGGCCTGCTGGCGGTGGCCTATTCCGCCTCGGCCTCGCCCAACGAACGGTTCCGGGTGATGCCGCGCGAACTCGACCAGCCGCTGATCGACGAGATCGTCGCCGGCTACGCCGCCGCCGCGCGCCGCCTGCACCAGGCAGGGCTGGACGGGGTGGAGGTGGTCGCCAGCCATGGCTACCTGCCGGCGCAATTCCTCAACCCGCGGGTGAACCGCCGCACGGATGGCTACAACGGCGACCTCGATGCCCGCCTGCGTTTCCTCCGCGAAGTGCTGGCGGCGGTGCGCGCGGCCACCTCCGAGGACTTCATCGTCGGCCTGCGCCTGTCCGCCGACGAGCGCGACCCCGAGGGTCTCAGCGAAAGCGAGTCGCTGCAGGCGGCCGAGGCGGTCCAGGGCGAGCTGGACTACCTGCACATCGTCGCCGGCACCTCGGCCTCCCTCGGCGGCGCCATCCATATCGTCCCGCCGATGGCCATCGAGCCGGCCTACCTGGCCCGCGAAGCCGGTACCTTCAAGGCGCGCCTGGCGATCCCGCTGTTCGTCACCGGGCGCATCAACCAGCCCCAGGAGGCCGAGGCCATCCTCGCCCGAGGCCAGGCCGACGTCTGCGGCATGACCCGCGCGCTGATCTGCGACCCGCAGATGCCGAACAAGGCCGAGGCCGGGCGCAGCGACGACGTGCGCGCCTGCATCGCCTGCAACCAGGCCTGCATCGGACATTTCCACCGAGGCTATCCGATCTCCTGCATCCAGCACCCGGAAACCGGCCGCGAGCTGACCTACGCAACGCCCAATCCGGCCTCGCGGCGCAAGCGCGTGCTGGTCGCCGGCGGCGGCCCGGCGGGGATGAAGGCGGCGGCGGTGGCGGCACAGCGCGGCCACGAGGTAGTGCTCTGCGAGGCCGGCGCCCAGCTCGGCGGCCAGGTCAACCTGGCGCAACTGCTGCCGCGCCGCGCGGAATTCGGCGGCGCCTCCACCAACCTGCAACGGGAGATGCAACTGGCCGGCGTCGAGGTACGCCGCAACACGCCGGTCGACCGCGCGCTGGTGGAGCGCGAACGGCCGGACCTGGTGATCGTCGCCACCGGCGCCGAACCCTATTGGCCGCCTTTCGAGCGCGGCGGCGAGCTGCAGGTGGTGGATGCCTGGCAGGTGCTGCGCGGCGAGGTGCGGGTCGGTCGCTCGGTGCTGGTCACCGACTGGCGGGGCGACTGGATCGGCCCCGGTATCGCGGAAAAGCTTGTGCGCGAGGGCCACCAGGTGCGCCTGGCGGTGAACGGCACCCACTGCGGCGAGAGCCTGCCGCTGTACGTGCGCGACCAGTTGGCCGGCGAACTGCACCGCCTGGGTATCCCGGTCACGCCCTACGCCCGCCTGTACGGCTGCGACGATACCACGGTGTACATGCAGCACAGCGCCAGCGGCGAGGCGATGCTGTTCGAGGAGGTCGATACCCTGGTGCTATGCCAGGGCCACCAGCCGGTGGACCGCCTGGCCGACAGCCTGCACGGCCTGGCGGAGGTGTTGCGGATCGGCGACTGCCTGGCCCCCCGCACCGCCGAGGAGGCGATCTACGAAGGGCTCAAGGCCGCCTGGAGCATCTGAGCGGCGCGGCCGCGGCTCCCTCGACGGGTCCCGGCCCAGCCCCTAGAATGCCGCAAACGCAGCCAGGACCCCGCCGCATGCCCCGCCCGTCACCGCCGGACGCCACCGACACGCCGCGCAGCGAAACGCACTTCCTCGGCACCCGCATCCGCGGCCTGCGCAAGCGCCGCGGCCTGACCCTGGCCGAGCTGGCCGCACAGAGCGAACTCACCGCCGGCTACATCAGCCAACTGGAACGCAACCTGGCATATCCGTCGATTCCGGCGCTGTTCAACATCGCCCGCAGCCTCGGCGTGACCATCCAGTGGTTCTTCGCCAGCGAGGCCGCGGTGGACCCGGCGGACGCCGGCTACGTGGTGCGGCGCAACACGCGCATGAGCGTGCATTACGAAGACGGCATCATCGACGAACTGCTCACCCCGCAGCCCAGCCGCCAGTTGGAGATCCTCCACTCGCGTTTCCCGCCGGGCACCTACAGCCAGCAGAGCTACAGCCATGAGGGCGAGGAAGCCGGCTACATCCTCAGCGGAATCTTCGAACTCTGGGTCGGCGACCGCCATTTCCAGCTCCGCGAGGGCGACAGCTTCAGCTACTCCAGCCAGGAACCGCATCGCTACGGCAACCCGGGCGACAGCGATACCCTGGTGCTCTGGGTGATCACCCCGCCGACGTTCTGAAACGGCCTGTCGCGATGCAGGGCCAGGGGAGGGCCGACGGGGCGAGCGCTACCCGCCGCGCCCGAGCAACCGCGCCAACCCCGCCAGCAGCCGCTCCAGGGCGCCCTGGTTGTTGCGCAGCACCTTCTCTCCGGCAGTGGCCATGGCCGTCGCGACCTCCGGCTGCGCCCACAGGCGCGCGAGGCCGTCGCACAGCTCGCCGGCATCCGTCACCTCGAGCAGCGCCCCGGCGTCGCGCAATTGCGCGGCGATGTCGAGGAAGTTGAACAGGTGCGGACCGGCGAACACCGGCTTGCCCAGGGCCGCCGGCTCCAGCAGGTTGTGCCCGCCGTTGGGCACCAGGCTGCCGCCGACGAAAGCGATGTCGGCCAGGGCATAGAGGAACAGCAGCTCGCCCATGGTATCGCCGAGCAGCACCTGGGTCGCGCGTGCCACCGGCTCGCCGCCGGAGCGCCGGACCGTGGCGAAGCCTTCGCGGCGGCATAGCTCGTGGACGCCGGCGAAGCGTTCCGGATGGCGCGGCACCAGGATCAGCAACGCGTCGGGACGCGTTTCCAGCAGGCGCCGGTGGGCTGCCAGGACGATCTCGTCCTCGCCGGCATGGGTGCTGGCGGCGATCCACAGCGGTCGCGCCGTCGCGTCCCATTCCTCGCGCAGGGCGGCAGCGGCCAGCGGCAGCTGCGGGTCGATGCGCAGGTCGAACTTGATCGAGCCGGTCACGCTGACGCACTCAGGACGCGCGCCGAGACGACGGAAGCGCTCGGCCTCGGCCTCGGTCTGCACGGCGATCCAGGACAGCTCGGCGAGCATCGGCCGGGTCAGCCCGGCGAAGCGCGCGTAGCCACGCGCCGAGCGCTCGGACAGGCGCGCATTGGCCAGCGCCACCGGGATCCCGCGCACGGCGCAGGCATGGATATGGTTGGGCCACAGCTCGGTTTCCATGATCACCGCCAGGCGCGGCCGCACCCGGTCGAGGAAGCGCGCCGCCGCCCAGGGCAGGTCGTAGGGCAGATAGCAGTGCCGGACCTGCTCGCCGAACAATGCGCGGATGCGCTCCGAGCCGGTCGGGGTCATGCAGGTGACGGTGACCGGCAGCTGCGGATGGCGCTCCAGCAGCGCCCGCACCATCGGCGCGGCGGCGATGCTCTCGCCCACCGAGACGGCGTGCACCCAGATGCCGCCGGGCGGCACCTCGGGCAAGGACAGGGAAAAACGCTCGCCGATGCGCTTGGCGTAGGCCGGCGCCTGGCGCGCGCGCCACCACAGGCGCAACGCCACCAGCGGCAAGCCGAGGTGGAACAGCAGGGTATAGAGGGTACGGTTCATGGGCGCGCAGCTTAGCAAAACTCCCGCCGACCGGCTCAGCCGATGGCGCGCAGGTGGCGGGTGAAGGTTTCGCCGAGCCAGGCCGCCGCCGGGCCGAGCACCTCGTTGCGCCGCCAGACCAGTTCGACCACCAGCGACGGCGGCGTCCAGTCGCTGGTCAGCTCCACCATCAGCCGGTCGTAGGTGGGGTACTGCACCACGTGCCGCGGCAGCCAGGCCCAGCCGAGGTTGCGCATCAGCAACTCGGCCATGGAATAGAAGCTGTCCAGCCGCCACACCTGCGGGCTGATCTGCTCGCCGCCCGGATAGCCGCTCTGCTGGGGCACGATCAAAAGTTGCCGGTGCTGTGCCAGCTCGCGGCGACTGACCCGTTGCAGCCCGGCCAGCGGGTGGCCGGCGCCGCACACCGTGACCATCTCGACGCTGCCGAGGCGCCGCCGCTCCAGCGACTCAGGCATGCGCTCATGGTGGAACAGCAGGCCGAGGTCAGCCTGCTCCTCGAGCAAACGACGGGTCACGTCGCCCTGGCCGCCGCTGGACACCTGCACCTCCAGACTGGGAAAGCGCTGCGCCAGCGCTTCCAGGCTGTCCAGCACCGGCTGGTAGGGCATCGCCTCGTCCTGGGCCAGGCGCAGCCGCGGCTCCTCGCCGCGCGCCAGGCCCAGCGCGCGCCCCTGCAGGCGCTCGCACTGGCGCAGCACCTCGCGCGCCTCCGCCAGCAGCACCCGGCCCTCGTCGGTCAGGCGCGGCTGGCGTCCGCTGCTGCGTTCGAACAGGGTGACGCCGAGGTCCGCCTCCAGCAGCGCGATGCCGTTGCTCACCGCCGATTGCACCCGCTTCAGTTCGCGGGCGGCGGCAGAGAACGACTGGCGCTCGGCGACGCTGACGAACAGGCGGATCTGCTCCAGATTCCACTGCATAACCTATCTCCAATACAGATAGGTAACGACTTTATCCCATCCGCCGGCTCCCTAGAATGGCCGCAGTTTCCGGAGGACGCCGCCATGACCAATTATCTCTACCTCGCCATCGCCATCGCCGCCGAAGTGGTCGCCACCACCTCGCTGAAAGCCGTCGCCGGATTCAGCAAGCCACTGCCGCTGCTGCTGGTGGTGGGCGGCTACGTGCTCGCCTTCAGCATGCTCGTGCTGGTCATGCGCACCCTGCCGGTCGGCGTGGTCTACGCCATCTGGTCCGGGCTCGGCATCGTCCTGGTCAGCCTGGTGGCGATGTTCGTCTACGGCCAGCGCCTGGACCCCGCGGCCCTCCTCGGTATCGGCCTGATCATCGCCGGCGTGCTGGTGATCCAGTTGTTCTCCCGCGCTTCGGGGCACTGAACGACCGTCGCGGGCGCAGGTTGTATACTGCGCCCTTTCCGTTCCCGATAAGGCAGCCCCATGCCCCAAGCCCTTTCCACCGACATCCTCATCGTTGGCGGCGGTATCGCCGGCCTCTGGCTGAACGCCCGCTTGCGCCGGGCCGGCTACGCCACCGTGCTGGTGGAAAGCGCCAGCCTCGGCGGCGGACAGAGCGTGAAGTCGCAGGGGATCATCCACGGCGGCGCCAAGTACGCCCTGCATGGCGCCCTGACCGGCGCCTCCGAAGCCATCGCCGACATGCCGCGGCGCTGGCGCGCCTGTCTCGGCAGCGACGGCGAACTCGACCTGCGGGGCGTACGCCTGCTTTCCGAGGCGCACTACCTGTGGTCGCCGGGCGGCCTGGCCGGCAGCCTTACCAGCTTCTTCGCCAGCAAGGCGGTGCGCAGCCGGGTCGAGCAGGCCAAGGGCGGGGATTTGCCTCCGGCGCTGCGCGACAAGGGGTTCAAGGGCAAGGCCTACCGCCTCACGGAAATCGTCTTCGACGTCCCCGACCTGATTCGCCGCCTGGCGGAACTGGCCGGCGACAGCCTGCTCGCCGGCGAGCGCATCGAACCGCTGCGCGAAGGCCGGGAACTGGCCGGCCTGTGCGTCGACGGCCGGGAGATCCGTGCACAGCGCGTGGTGCTCAGCGCCGGTGCCGGCAACGAGGCGCTGCTCCGCGAACTGGGCCTGGAACAACCGGCCATGCAGCGGCGGCCGCTGCACATGGTGATGGTCAAGGCGGCGACCCTGAAACCGCTGTACGCCCACTGCCTGGGGGCCGGGCCGAAGCCACGGATCACCGTGACCACCCATCCGACCCGCGACGGCCAGTCGGTCTGGTACCTCGGCGGCGACATCGCCGAAGCCGATGGCGTGGCCCGCGACGAAGCCGCGCAGATCGCCGAAGCACGCCGCGAACTGGCAAAGCTGCTGCCCTGGATCGACCTCGGCCAGGCGCAGTGGGCCACCTTGCGGGTGGATCGCGCCGAGCCGGCACAGTCCAACCTGTTGCGCCCGGACAACGCCTTCCTCGCCGAACAGGGACGCCTGCTGGTCGGCTGGCCGACCAAGCTGGCGCTGGCCCCTGACTTCGCCGACCGGGTCTGCGCCCGCCTGGAAGAAGACGGCATCCGCCCCAGCGAACATGCCGCGCTGCCGCAACTGCCGCGTCCGCCGCTCGCCGAACCGGCCTGGGAGGTAGCCTTCGCATGATCAGGGATACCCTCCACGACCTGCACCGCCCGCTGGGCGACACCGGCCTGGCCGTTTCGCCGCTGGGCCTGGGCACCGTCAAGTTCGGCCGCGACCAGGGAGTGAAGTACCCTTCCGGCTTCACCATCCCCGACGACCGCGAAGCCGCCGACCTGCTGGCCCTGGCCCGCGACCTCGGCATCAACCTGATCGACACCGCCCCGGCCTACGGCCGCAGCGAGGAACGCCTCGGCCCGCTGCTGCGCGGCCAGCGCGAGCATTGGGTGATCGTCAGCAAGGTCGGCGAAGAGTTCGTCGACGGCCAGTCAGTCTTCGACTTCTCCGCCACGCATACCCGGCGCTCCGTCGAACGCAGCCTGAAGCGCCTGGAGACCGAGCGGATCGAGCTGGTGCTGGTGCATTCCGATGGCAACGACCTGGATATCCTCGAGAACAGCGAGGTCTACCCGACTCTCGCCGCGCTCAAGCGCGAGGGCCTGATCGGCGCCTACGGACTCTCCGGCAAGACCGTCGAAGGTGGCCTGCGCGCCCTGCGCGAGGGCGATTGCGCGATGGTCACCTACAACCTGAACGAGCGCGCCGAGCGCCCGGTCATCGAGTACGCCGCGGCCCATGCCAAGGGCATCCTGGTGAAGAAGGCGCTGGCCAGCGGGCATGCCTGCCTGGGCGCCGGACAGGACCCGGTGCGCGCCAGCTTCGAACTGGTCTTCGACCAGCCGGGCGTCGCCGCCGCCATCGTCGGCACCATCAATCCGCTGCACCTGGCCCATAATGTCGCGATGGCCGCGCAAGCCCTGAAAAAGGCCTGAACCATACATCGGCTGCAACATCCGCGGGTTGACACCCGCGGTGCATTCCGCTGCCATGTTCCTCCCGAACGAGCCGTATCCTGCCTGCCGCCCTCGCCTCCGGTGGCCGGTGCATCGAACGTGAGCCTCCGTCCCGCCCCGGCGCGATGACCCGACAAGGAGCCCCGTATGCCCCGTATGCTCGCCCGCAAGGATCCGTCCGCCTTCAAGACCCTGCCGCTGCTGGTGGAGGCCTCCCCGGACGGGCTGGTCTACCAGGCCCTCGGCCTGCCGCTGAACTTCCAGCAGATGCTCGTACGCCGCCGCCGCATGGAGGTAGCCGACCCGCAGCGCTTCGTCGCCGAGCTGGCCAACCTGGGGGTCTCGGTGCGCTTGACCCTGAACTGGCAGGGCCGCGACTACTGGGTGCTGGTCCGTCAGCGCCGGCTGGACCGCGGCGATACCGTGCTCAAGCTGATCTCCGGCTACGTACCGGCCCACGAACTGAACCTGCCGCTGCTCACGGCGATCCAGGAAGTCGCCGAGGAATGCCTGGTGGAGACCGCCGGCGGCTGGCTCGGCGGGCGCTTCGGCGACACCTGGCTGCCGACGCCCTACCAGGGTTCGCTGCGCTACCGGGAGAACAGCCACTTCGTCCTCACCCCGCTGTCCGGCGCCGCCCGTCCGGTGCAAGCCGGCAGCCTGCGCTTGCTGGAGCGCCCACGCGCCTACGTACACCTGCCCACGGCCTCGCTGCAACTGGTCTACGACATGCGCCTGGAGCTGCCGCGCGATGCGCGCGAGCCGAGCCTCTACCATGTCGACGAGCGGCTCGAGAGCGGTCCGCTGGTGGCGCGTCTGGACCGTCGGCGCCCCGATCTCTACCTGCTGCCGCTGGACCAAGGGCGCCCCACCGGCGACCTGTTCACCCTGCGCAAGGGCCAGTTGCGCCCTGCGGCCACCCGCGGCCTGTGGTTGGCCGAGAGCTTTGCCGTACAGGACGGCTGGCTGGTGCATGAGGAACGCATCCGTTTCCGCGACTGGCTGGCACTGTGGCCATCCAGCAACGGCGACCAGGCCGGCGGTGGGCGCGACCGCGCCAGCGCCTGAACCGGGCGGGCTTTGCCGCCCTTTCTACTTCAACTGGCTGGAAGACTTGCCGAGCAGGCGGCGAGCGACGATGAGCAGCTGGATCTGCTGGGTGCCCTCGAAGATGTCGAGGATCTTCGAGTCCCGCGCCCACTTCTCCAACAGCTCATCCTCGGCGTAGCCGAGGGCGCCAGCCAGCTCCACGCACTTCAGGGTGATCTCGTTGGCCACCCGTCCAGCCTTGGCCTTGGCGATGGACGCTTCCTTCGAGTTGGGCAGCTTGTTGTCGGCCATCCATGCCGCCTTCAAGGTCAACAGGCGCGCTGCCTCCCACTCCGCCTCCAGGCGATAGAGAGTGGCCTCGGCGTGGCTGACGGTGAGCAGCGGTTTCCTGTAGTCGAACTTGCAGCCAGCCTTCTTCAGCAATTCGCGGGTCCGGTCCAGCGCCGCCTTGGCCACCCCGACGGCCATGCCGGCCACCAGCGGGCGGGTATTGTCGAAGGTCTCCATGACCCCGGCGAAACCCTTCTGCACGTCGACCTCGGCGTTGCCCAGCAGGTTCGCGGCCGGCACCCGGCAATCATTGAAACTGATCGAAGCGGTATCCGAAGCCTTGATCCCGAGCTTCTTCTCCAGGCGCGTCACGGTCATCCCCGGCGTGCCCTTCTCGACCACGAAGGACTTGATCGCCGCCCGCCCCAGGTTGCGGTTCAGGGTGGCCCAGACCACCACGGCATCGGCCCGCTCGCCGGAAGTGACGAAAATCTTCTCGCCGTTCAGTACATAGTGGTCGCCATCCTGGGTCGCGGTGGTGCGAATCGCCGCCGAGTCCGAGCCGCAGCCCGGCTCGGTGATCGCCATCGCCGCCCAGGTGCCGCCGAAGCGCTGCAACTGCTCCTCGTTGGCCACCGCGGCGATCGCCGCGTTGCCCAGCCCCTGGCGCGGCATGGCCAGGAGCAGGCCGACGTCGCCCCAGCACAGTTCCATCACGCCGAGCAATGCCGACAGGTTGCCGCCGTTCTTGATGCCCTCCTCTACCTGCTTGCCGGCGCGCTTGCTCGCCGAGGTCGCGCCGACAGCCTCGGGCGAGCCGCTGTTCATGCCGTCCAGCAAGGCCGCGAGCAGGTCCAGCTCCTTCGGATAGGCGTGTTCGGCCTTGTCGTACTTGCGCGAGATCGGCCGGAAATAGTTTTCCGCGACCTGATGCGCCTGGTTAGCCAGGCTGCGGAATTTCTTCGGGGTTTCCAGGTACATGTCGATTCCTCGTTCACTCGTCGCGGCGGACCGCGCACTCGCTCGGGTTCACAGGTGCAGGCCGCCGGCCATCAGCGCTACCGCGCGCAGGTCGCGGTACCAGCGCTCGGCCGGATGCTCCTTGGTGAAGCCGTGGCCGCCGAGCAGTTGCACGGCGTCGGTGCCGATCTTCATCGCCTTCTCGGCGCACAGCAGACGCGCCAGGTAAGCCTCGCGCTGGAACGGCTGGCCGCGCTCGGCCAGGGCGCAGGCGCGCCAGACCATCAGGCGCATGGCGTCCAGTTCGATGGCGATGTCGGCGACCATGAAGGCGACCCCCTGGCGATGGCTGATCGGCTCGCCGAAGGCCTCGCGCTCGTTGCAGTAGGCGATCACGTAGTCCAGCGCCGCCTGCCCGGTGCCCAGCGCCAGGGCACACCAGGCCAGGGCCGCGTGATCGAGGAAGGCCCGGTAGTCGAAATGCTCGGCGGCCAGGCGGTTGTCCGCCGGCACCTTGACGCTCTTCAGGCGCAACCGGGCGGTGCCGCCGGCCTTCAGTCCCATCGCCGGCTCGGCACGTCGCTCGACGCCCTTGGCGGAGGCTTCCACCAGGAACAGCGCAGGCCCCTCGTCGGTCTTCGCCGCGACGATCAGGCGGCTGGCCTCCAGGCCGCGCAGGACCAGGCATTTCTCTCCGGAAAGCAGGTAGTGACTGCCCTTGCGCCGGGCGCGGGTCGCCAGTTTCTGCGGGTCGAACAGCAGACTCGGCTCGTTGACCGCGATGGCGGTGAGCGGCGCCCCCTCTTCGCTGACGAACGCCGGCAGCCACTGCGCCTGCTGCGAGGGGCTGCCCCAGCGGCGGATGCAGTTGGCCGCCGACAACGGCACCAGCAGGGCCGCCGCCAGCGACAGATCGCCCTTGGCCAGGGCCTCGGCGATAAGGGCAGTGGTCACCGTGGTGCGCTCACCGGCCATGCCGCCGTGCACCTCGCCGACCCCATAGTGGGTCAGGCCCAGCTCCAGCGCCTGGTTGAGCAGTTCCGCCGGCAGGCTGGCCTCGGCATCCGCGTCATGAGCCAGCGGACGCAACACCTCCAGGGCGAAGCCTTCGAGCATGTCCACCAGCATCTGCTGGTCGTCGGAGAACGACAGGTCGAACAACCCGTCCGGATCGGCCTTGCGCGGTCCCTTCGCCTGCTTCGCCGAACGCTCGCTGGCCAGGCGGAAGCCGGTACGGCTGCCGCTGTAGAGCAGTTTCTCGAAGGGTTTGCGAAGATTGAAGCGATCCGGCCAGTCGGCCTGGGCGACACGGTTCAGTACAGCCAGGGCACGGCCCTGTACATCGGTGCTCATGGGCATCTTGCTCCACGCAGGATGGGATGCCCGGATCATGCGCCGCCGCATGGGCAGCGCCTATGACCGTCTCGCCGAAGGGAGTTGTCAGGCCAGCCAGTCATCCGCTAGGGGCGACCGGCCGGGGAAAGGCTCAGCCTTTCTGGCGGATCTTCTCGACGATGGCGGTGGTGGAGCTGTTCTCCACCAGGCCGAGCACCCGTACCTCGCCGCCGTAAGCCTTGACGATCTGCGCGCCGACCACCTGCTCGACGCCGTAATCGCCGCCCTTGACCAGCACGTCCGGACGCACCTGCTCGAGCAGGCGCTCGGGAGTGTCTTCGGCGAAGCTCACCACCCAGTCCACCGCGCCGAGCCCGGCGAGTACCGCCATGCGCCGGTCCACCGAGTTGATCGGCCGGCCAACGCCCTTCAGGCGAGTGACCGAGGCGTCGTCGTTGACCCCGACGATCAGGCGGTCGCCCTGGGCGCGCGCCTGTTCGAGGTAGGTCACGTGGCCGGCGTGAAGGATGTCGAAGCAGCCATTGGTGAAGACGATCTTCTCGCCGTGGGCGCGGGCGTCTTCGATTGCCAGCAGCAGTTGCTCCAGGCCCAGCACGCCACGCTCGGAACCCTGCTCGCGCTGCACCGCGCGACGCAGTTCGGGCGCGCTGATCGCCGCGGTACCCAGCTTGCCGACCACGATGCCGGCGGCCAGGTTGGCCAGGCCCACCGCGGACGGCAGCTCCTCGCCGGCGGCAAGCGCCGCGGCCAGGGTGGAGATGACCGTATCGCCAGCACCGGTGACGTCGAACACTTCCCGCGCCCGCGCCGGCAGGTGCAGGGCCGGCTGGCCATGGCGGAGCAGGGTCATGCCATGCTCGCCGCGGGTCACCAGCAAGGCGCCGAGGTCGAGTTCGCTCATCAGCTCCTGGCCCTTGGCGACCAGTTCGGCTTCGTCGGCGCAACGGCCGACGATGGTCTCGAATTCGGACAGGTTCGGGGTGATCAGGCTGGCGCCGCGATAGATGGCGAAGTCCTTGCCCTTGGGATCGGCCAGTACCGGAATGTTGCGCGCCCGCGCCGCCTGGATCAGCACCTGGTGGTTCTGTAGCGCGCCCTTGCCGTAGTCGGACAGCACCAGCACCTTGACCTTGGCCAGCAGCGACTCGACGTCCACGGCCAGGGCCGCCGCGTCGGTGCGGAACGGTTCCTCGAAGTCGACCCGCAGCAGTTGCTGGTGACGACTCATGACCCGCAGCTTGACGATGGTCGGCTGGCTATCGATGCGCTGGAAGCGCGCGTCCACTCCAGCGGCCTTGAGGCTGTTGGCCAGGCTGTCGGCGGCCTCGTCGCGGCCGGTGACGCCGACCAGCAAGGCCTGTGCGCCCAGCGCGGCGATGTTCAGCGCGACGTTGGCGGCGCCGCCGGGGCGGTCCTCGTGCTGTTCGACGCGGACCACCGGCACCGGGGCCTCCGGCGAAATGCGCGAAGTCGCGCCATGCCAGTAGCGGTCAAGCATCACATCACCGACCACCAACACCGGGGCCTGGTCGAAACGGGGCATGGACAACTTCATGGGAACTCCAAACAACCTCTCGGGGCAGACGCCCAGTTTATCAGCCGACAGGCGCCGGCGCCTGCTCATCCAGTCCCATCGCGTGCAGCCGCGCATAGTGGCCGTTCTGCGCCAGCAGCTCGGCGTGGCTGCCGCGCTCGACGATCTGCCCCTGGTCCATCACCAGGATCAGGTCGGCCTTCTCGATGGTCGACAGGCGGTGGGCGATCACCAGGGTGGTGCGCCCTTTCATCACTTCGTCCAGCGCCGCCTGAATATGCCGCTCCGACTCGGTGTCCAGCGCCGAGGTCGCCTCGTCGAGGATCAGCAGGGGCGCGTCCTTGAGCAGCGCCCGGGCGATCGCCAGACGCTGGCGCTGGCCGCCGGAAAGCAGCACGCCATTCTCGCCGACCTCGGTGTCGAAGCCTTGCGGCAGGTTGTCGATGAATTCCTTGGCGTTGGCAGCCTTCGCCGCCCGCTCGATTTCCTCGCGCGGCGCGCCAGCCAGGTCGCCGTAGGCGATGTTGTTGGCCACGCTGTCGTTGAACAGCGTGACCTGCTGGGTCACCAGGGCGATGTGGCGGCGCAGGTTACGCAGGCGATAATCCTCGACCTCAACGCCATCAAGCATGATCTTGCCGTCATTGTGCTGATAAAAGCGCGGAACCAGGTTGGCCAGGGTCGACTTGCCGCTACCGGAACGGCCGACCAGGGCGATCATCTGCCCGGGTTCGGCGACGAAACTGATGTCATCCAGCACCTGCTTGTCGGTTCCGGGATAACGGAAGCTCAGGTTGCGCACTTCCAGGCGCCCGCTGACCCGCTCCTTCTCGACGCTCCCCTGGTCTTCCTCCGCCGCTTCGTCGAGCTGCTCGAAGATGCTCTCGGCGCCGGCGACGCCGCGCTGGACCGTGGAACTGACCTCGGAAAGCTGGCGGATCGGTTTGGGCAAAAGGCCCGCCGCGGTGATATAGGCCACCAGGTCGCCGGCCGAGGCGTCCCCGCGCAGCCACAGCACGAGGAACATCAGTATCGCCATGGCGACGTAGATCACCAATTGCAGCATCGGCGTGTAGACCGCGCCGGTCTTGGTCATCCGCAACTGCTTGTCGGTATTGCTCTGGCTGGCGTCGTGGAAGCGCTTCTCTTCATAGGCTTCGCCGCCGAAGCTGCGCACCACCCGGTAGCCCTGGATAGTTTCCGAGGCGACGTGGGTGACGTCGCCCATGGCCACCTGGATCTTCTTGCTCTGCTTGCGGAACTTGCGGCTGGCAGTAGTCACCATCACCGCGATGACCGGCAGGATCGCCAGCATCACCAGGGTCAGCTTCCAGTTCATCCACAGCAGGTAGAGGAACAGGAAGACCACGGTCAGGCCCTCACGGATCACCACCTTGATGGCATCCGTGGCTGCTCCGGTGACCATGGTCACGTTGAAGGTGATGCGCGAGATCAGGTGGCCGGAGCTGTGCGTGTCGAAATAGCGGTTCGGCAGCACCAGCAGCTTGTTGAACAGGGCGACCCGCAGGTCATGCACCAGCCCCAGGGAAACCTTGGCCAGGAAGAAGTTGCCGAGGAACGAGCCCAGCCCCTGCCAGGCAGCGATCAGGATGATCAGCAACGGCACCGCGTAGACCAGGTGCAGGTCGCGCAACCAGGGCCACTGCACATTCGGAAACAATGCCGCGTCAGGATTGGAGAGGCCGTCGACGAAATACTTGAGGATGCCCGCCAGCATCGGCTGGGTCGACGCGAAGATCAGGAAACCGACGATGCTGAGTAGGAACATTCCGATGTAGGGCTTCACGTAGCCCAACAGGCGGAAATAGATCTTGAGACTGGAAGGTCCGGGATTCTGAGGACTATCGCTCATGGTTTCTTACATGCTGAAAAGGTCCCGGAGTGTAGCACAGGACCTCCATCACTCTGCCTGGAAGGCGTGTTGGGGTAAGATGGCGGGCCGTTCGTTCAGGAGCTCGCATGCGAGTCATAGACTACCCCTCCTACTTGCAGTTGCGTGACAACGCAGAAGTGCTGGAAGCCGATGGTCATGGGGACAAGGTACTGCGTCTGCGCGACGGGTCCTTCCTCAAGCTGTTTCGCCGCAAGCGCCTGATTTCCTCCGCAGCCCTGTTCCCCTATGCGGAGCGCTTCGCCCGCAATGCCAGCGAACTGGCGCGGCGCGGCATCGTCTGCCCGAAGGTGCTGGACGTACTGCGGATCCCACATATCCAGCGCGACGCGGTGCACTACGAGCCGCTACCGGGGCAGACCCTCCGCCAACTCGACCGCAACGACCCGGAGTGCGGCGATACAGTCCGGACGCAACTGGGCGAGCTGATCGCCGCGCTGCACGCCAAGGGGGTGTACTTCCGCTCGCTGCACCTGGGCAACGTGGTGCGCACGCCGGAAGGCCGGATGGGCCTGATCGACATCGCCGACCTGCGGGTCCAGCGCTCGGCGCTCAGCGCCGCCCAACGCATTCGCAACTTCAAGCACCTGCTGCGCTACGAACAGGATCGAACCTGGTTCCTCGACGACAGCGAGCACCTGGTGCTCAAGGCCTATCTCCGCAGCAGCCAGGTCCACTGGACACTCGAGCAGCTCCTCAAGCAACTGCAACTGGATTGAGCAAGGAATGTTCGCAGCTACCCGACTGACCCGTCTTCGCCACGATACCAGCCGCATCCTCAGCCACTGGATCCTGCCGCTGGGCTGGCTGGCCCTGCTCACCGGAATGTTCTGGGTCGGCGACCGCTCCGACTATCACCGGCTTTTCTACATCCTGCTTGCAGCCCCGACGCTGCTTTTCGTGATTATCCAGCCGCAACTGTTACGTCCACTGACCCGCTCGCCGCTGCTCATCGCCATTCTGGCCTTCAGCGCTTACATGATGCTCAGCCTGCTCTGGTCAACGCCGGAAAACTCGGCGGGTTCGCTGTTCAAACGGCCGCTGTACATCGTTCTACTGCTCTTCTGTGTGGGGATACTGGCGCTACAGGCACCCGAACGCCTACGCAACATTACTTGGCTGGCGGCACTGGGAGCAGTTTTCGCCGCCGCGGTCACGGTGGTCCACTACCACCTCCAGACACATCCTGCATGGATGCGCTTGTCCGGATACGGGGCTCTCTACAACCCACTGCTGAGTGCCCATGTATATGGCGCATTCACTGTGGTCTGGCTGGTTTACTGGATGCAATCACGCCATCTTCTTGCGCCACTGCCGCTGCTGTCCTTGGCGATACTATGCTGCCTGTTGCTGTCGACCGGCTCACGCACCCCATTGATCGCAATCACCGCCTGCCTGGGCTGGCTGTTGATCGCCGGCAATCAGAAAAAGACCCTGATCGTCATAGGGTTGGCAGCGCTGGGCATGATCGTGGCTTATATCTTCAATCCAGAGCTGCTCACCCAGCGTGGCGTCTCCTTCCGCCCGGAAATCTGGAGCGAATCCCTGCGCCAGATCGGCGAGCACCCCTGGCTTGGCCATGGCTACGATCACCCGATGCGGATCAAGCTGGCCAACGGCATGCTGCTGGCCGATCCGCACAACATCGAGTTGGGCGTGCTGTTCGCCGGCGGGATCGTCGGCCTGCTGCTATGGTCTGCGATCTACGCCCTGGCCTTCATCTTCGCCTGGAAGAACCGTCGCGACCCCATGGTGCTGCTGGCGTCTACCTGGCTGGTCTTCGGACTGGCTTCCGGCCTCACGGAAGGCAACGCGTTCATGTCCCGCCCCAAGGAGCACTGGTTTCTGATCTGGATTCCATTGGCCCTGCTGTACGCCCTGTGGGTGCAGAAAAGCGCCCGCGACAAAAACGAAACCGCCTCCTGAGGAGGCGGTCCGGGTTCATCCGAGCTAGGAGAAAAACAACCGCGCAATGCCGCGGAAGGTCTTCTCGTTCCAGTACTTCAGCGGCAAGCCGGAGAGCAGCTCCCGGGCCAGCACCTTGTCCCGGTTCGAGCACTTGAGAAACATCGAATTGCGGAAGCGCATGATCACCTGCTCGTAATCGGGGTGATCGCTGAACTGGCTGTACGTCTTGAATACGTTGTCCACCATGAAACGGGCGTTCTTGTACGTATTGGTGGGATGCTTGCGGTACTGGGCGAGGACCTCGCCAAGAATGTCGATGACGTAGCCAGCCTTGGTCACCGCCAGTTCGATATAGACATCTTCCAGGCGTATGTCCGGATCGAAACCGCCGACCTTCTCCAGGGCTTCCCGCCGGAACATCAAGGTGGGCGCCATCGGGCCCGGCTTGCGGTCCAGGAACAGGTCATCGAAGTCGAGGCGGCGGAAAGGCAGGTCGCGTTTGCGCTGCTCCTTACCCGGCATGACCCGGCCATTGGAGTCGATGATCTCGATATTGCCCGCGCAGATACCTACCTCGGGCTTGTCCCACATGTGTGCCACCTGTTTCTCCAGGCGTTGCGGCAACATGATGTCGTCCGACCCGAAGGGCACGATGAGATTTCCCCGGGCCCTGGCGATCGCCTCGTTGAGCGTTTTCGACAGTCCCTGGTTCTGCTGGACCCTGAGGTCGAAGCCGTACTTCGCCTGGAGCCCGTGCAAAAGCTCGACGCTGCCATCGCTGGAACCATCGTCCACCACCAGCAGTTCCACGTTGCGGTACGTCTGCGCAGCCACGCTGGCGATGCTCGCTTCTATGTACTTTTCATGGTTATAGGAAGCGATGATCACGGAAACCAATGGCTGCGAACCATCATCGACGAGCGTCATAACTACAACCTTACCTGTCCTTCACGTCCCCATTCAAAGCGCCAGACATGCATGAGCGATCCTGCGATCTTCATCGGTCCTACACCTCCCCCCAGCCCGGAAAAACAAGCTGAACAATAGCAAACACGCCTGAAGCCCCAGCTCTTTTCGGCTGCTACTCTCAGGTAAAGATACGTCGCCAGGTCTTCTCCAGCCATCCGGGACGCTCCGGCTCGCGCAACGCGGGCCGCATGGCCTCGACGATACTCTGACCGACAGCGGCGAAGCTGAATCGTTCGATGGCCAGCGCCTGGCCGCTTCGCGCGATCCGCTCGGCGAGGGCCGTGTCGAGGCGCAGGATCGCGAGCTTTTCCTGGATGTCCGCCACCGAGCGATACAGCACGATATTCTCCATGTCCCGGAAACCCAAGGCCTCGTTTTCCCGCTCGCCCTGGTCGTAGGCCAGCAGTACGCAACCGCAGGCCATCGCCTCGAAATTCTTGATCATGTATTCGCCCATGCCGACATCCGCGCTGACGAAGAAACGGATGCGGTTGAGCGTGCGCAGGTACTCCTCGCCGGACTTGGTCTTGGTCACCAGCAGGTTCTCCACTCCGCCCAACTCGTCGAGCAGCGCCTTGCGTCCACTGTAGGCCACGCTGCCGGTACTGCCGACGAAGCCCAGCTCGATATCGCGCGCCAGGCCCAGGTCATGCAACAGGGTCTGGTCGTAGCCCTTGGGCACGAATACCGCGTCGAATCCCTCCTGGCGCAGGCGTTCGCTGACCGTATGGCCCGAACTGATCACCCGTGCCCAGGGCAGGCGCCGGTAATGGGCGCTGAACTTGCCGGTGTACTTGCAGGGAATGTAGTTCTGGTAGGCATCGTGCTCGAGGATCACCAGGTTGGGCACGCTGCGGATGAAGCGGACCTGGCGCATTTCCTTCTTGAAGCGGAGGAAGAACAGGATGCGGTCGTAGCGCGAGACATCCACGTGCTTGCGGAAGTAGCCGCGCAGGTCGGCCTGCTCCTCGCTGCTCAGCCAGCGGGTATCGCACTCGCAATGGGCGGCGATGCCGTCGTACAGGCGATCCAGGATCGCTCGCTGCTCTTTCTGGACCAGAAACAGAACTTTCATCAGACCTTCATCCTCGCGGCTGCTCCGAAGCAGCATGGCGGCTCGAACCTTGCCGAACGCTCGACCCAAGCATCACGCCTCCCCATCCAGCGACTCCACCCAGAACAACTCGTGCCGACGCACCGCCTTGCGCATGAACTCGTCCTCGCCGTATGCCGGCCAGCGACGACCGGCGAGCCAGCCCTGCAGACGGCGGCGCAGACGGCGCTTGAACGGCGGCCTGGGTTGCAGGTCGTGCATCATGCCCAAGGCCATGGCCTTGTCCACCTGGCGCGTGCGCTCCAGCGCCAGCGTCCATGGCAGCAACGGCGAGCATTCTTCGGTCAACGGCGGCAGGCTGACCCCCATGTGCGCATCGCCCATCGGCCAGCGATCGTTGTCGTGCAGGTGATTGGCATAGTGCAACAATGCCTGCGGCTGCCAGTCCAGACCCTGGAGCGCCTCGCGCACGGCCTCCTGGGCGCGGACATGGTCCGGGTGCGGATCGAAATGCGGATGAGGCAGGACGATGACCTCGGGACGTGCCAGCAGGATCAGCTCGCGGAGATCGGCCAGCAGATTGTTCCAGGTCGACAGGCCGTCGGTATCGCTGGCCAGGCGCAGACGGTTGAACTGGCGGAACGGACGGATATCGGCGAGATCGGCCTCACGGGACGGTACCACCTCGCCCGGGTTCGCCTGCATGGCAGGCAATTGCAGGCAGAAATAACCCAGTTGCACGCAGCGCTCGGCCGGCACCCCACCCCACGCCGGCACGGCCTGGCTATCCCAGGCGCGCAGGCGGCCCTTCAGGCGCGCCGCAGCTATTCCGTCGAGGCCCATGCGGCGGTAATGCTCGGTTTCGATCTCGCCGGCGGTCAGGGTCACGATCCAGGCCTCGCGTGCCTGGCTGTAGAGGCCGAAGGCGGCCAGCTCGGCGTCGTCGGCATGCGGAGCGATGACCATCACCCGCCGCTCACGGTAATCGGGATGGCGCGCACGCCACAGGGTCGGTTCGCCGACCAACCGGCAATGCCGGCCGCGCAGGCGAATCCGGCCCTCGCCCAGCGGCCCGGCCAGTCCCGTCAGGTTCAGGTAGCGCAAGCCGTTCACCCCACGTTCGAAAGCCTGGGCATCGGCCTCCGCGCCACCTTCCAGCAGTACCGAGGGTTCGAGGAAACGCCCCAGCCAGCCAGCGCGCACGCCGATGCCAAGCACCAGCGTATCGCCTTCGCGCAGCTCGCCGTCGACTCGCAGACGGCCATCCGCCAGGCGTACCGGCAGCGACTCGACCCCTTCCGCGAAACGGTAGCGGTAGTCCTCGCCCGGCGAATAGAACAGGTGATCGGCGAACCAGGCTTCGTGGGCGACCCACAGGGCCACGAGGAGGATCGGCAACAACCAGGGACTGACCAGCAGACCGACGGCCAGCAATGCCAGCAGCGCAACCAGTAGGCCGATCCGCTTGTTGCGTCGATGACGCTTGAGCAACTGCTGCTTGCGTGCGCTCATGCTTCAGACCTGGAAGACCGGAGAAGGATGGCACCAGCGATCCTTGTATTCGCGGTCGGCGCGACCGAACGAATAGCGCAGGGGTTTGCCCAGCGCTCGCGCATCCTCCCAGGCGGCCTGGGTGTTCAGGTAACTGAGCACGCTGCCAGGGCTGAACTCGCGGGTCTGCGGATCGACGCCGCCGTTGATGTACTCGACGCTGAGCCAGCCCGGCGCTTCGGCGCGATACAGTACCTGGACCGCGATGGGCTGGTCGTTGAGCAGCAGGACCGAGCCGCGCAGCAATTCGCGCAGCCGCTCGAAGACCTCGGCCATGCGCTCCGCGCCGGTGGCCGGGAAACCCCAGCGACGCTGGAACAGTTCAAGATAGATGGCGGCGAACTCGGCCGGGGCGAAGCTGTCTGCCTGGCGCACCTGGCCACCGGCCTCCTCCACCAGGCGCACTTCGCGCCGCTGGTTGTAGCGGAACTTCTTGGAGAAATCCTCGGGGGCGCGAGCGAAAGCCAGTTGCTCGGCCTGCGGGCGCAGCGTGACGATGTTCCGCTCATGCAGCACCGACAGGTAGCGTCCCCCATGGCGGAGGGCGATGCGGGCATCGCCGGCCACCGGCAGGATCAGTTCGGCGTTGCCCAGGTCGTACAGGCCCTTCTTGCCGCGCCGCTTGAGCACGTCCTTGGACAACGCCAGGTGGCGGCCCCAGGTCGGGATCGCCGCAACCAGTTCGCCAGCGCTCTCCCAACCCAGGTAACGCACCGGGATTCCAGCCATTTCGGCGAGCTGCTCGACCACCAGCGGGTGGGTCGCGACGCTGCCGCCGAAACGCTGCCAGGCCTGGGCGTAGGTCGGCGCGTCCACTTCGCGCCAACCGCGTTCGCGGAAGGCGCGCAACCTGTTCAGCATGCAGACTCCGAAGCGAAGCCGGCAATCGTCGGCAGGCGCCAGAATTCGCGACGCACCGCAGCGTCGGAGAAGCGTGTCTCCAGGCGCTCGAGCATGAGCCGCGCACAGGCCTCGCGCTGGCGGCGGTCGAGCGCCGCCAGGTGGGTCAGACCCTCGGCCAGGGCCGTCTCGTCGCCCAGCGGGAAGAGGATGCCGATCCCCTCCACCACTTCGCGGGCGCCGCCACAGGCGGTGGCGATCAGCGGTACGCCGGCGACCATGGCCTCCAGCAGGACCATGCCGAACGGCTCGTGGTCGGAACTCAGGGCGAAGGCGTCGAACGCCTTGAAGTAGCGCCGTGCCTCTTCGACCTGGCCGAGGAACAGCACGCGCTCGCCGATGCCCAGTTCGCAGGCCAGGTCCTTGAGCTGCTCTTCCAGGCGGCCGCTGCCGAGGATCGCCAGCAGGCTGTTCTGTGGCAGGCGCGGCAGCGCGGCGGCGAAGCCGCGCAGCAGGGTAGCCTGGTCCTTGTCCGGATGCAGGCGGCCAACGTTGCCGACCACCCAGGCCTCGTCGGGCAGGCGCAGTTGCCGGCGCGCACTCAGGCGCTCGACCTGCTCGGCCTGCAGCGCAGCGACGTCGATGCGGTTGTAGAGCGTCTCGATCCGCTCCGCCGGCCACTTCGGCAGGCAACGGCGGATATCGTCGCGCACCGCGTCGGACACCGCCAGCAGGCTCAGGCGCTTGCTCATCAGGCCGGCGAAGACCTTGCGCGACAACCGCTGGTAATCGCCGAAGGCGTGGTGCACGCCAACGATCGGCAGACGAGTGGCCAGGCTGGCGATCCAGATCGGCTTGAAGCGGTGCGCGATGCAGAAGCGGAAGTCGCGCGAACGGGCGATCTCGCGCAAGTCGCGGATCGCCTTCAGCTTGAGGCCACGGATGTCCCTGGAGCCGTACTCGAGGAACAGTACCTCGTCGGAGGCGCAACGCGCCGCCACCTCAGGATCGGAACGCCCGGTGAGGAACACCGTGGTGACCTTGTACGGGGTTCCGGCGAACAGGCTGGCGTACTGACGGGCACAGTCGAGGAAAGGCCCGTCGTAGCCGTGACAGAACTGCAGGACGCGAGGTTCAGCCGACCGAGTCATACCAGTCCACGCCCTCCTTCACGACCAGGATGTCCTCCATGATCAGGTACTGCAGATCGGAGCCGAAGAACATGTTCAGGGCGTCGGTCGGCGAGCAGATCATCGGTTCGCCACGACGATTGAGCGAAGTGTTCAGGGCCACGCCGTTGCCGGTGAGGTTCTCCAGTTCCTTCATCAGGTCGTAGTAGCGCGGGTTGTACTCGCGCTTCAGCACCTGGGCGCGGGAGGTGCCGTCCTCGTGCACCACTTCCGGCACTCGCTCCTTCCACTCTTCGTTGACTTCGAAGGTGAAGGTCATGAACGGGGCCGGGTGGTCGATCTTGAACATCTGCGGGCCGACGGTATCCAGCATCGACGGGCAGAAGGGTCGCCAGCGCTCGCGGAACTTGATCTGCGCATTGATCCGGTCGGCCACGCCCGGCACGCTCGGGCAGCCGAGAATGGAGCGGCCACCGAGGGCACGCGGACCGAACTCCATGCGTCCCTGGAACCAGGCCACCGGGTTGCCGTCGGCAAGGATCCTGCCGATACGCCGGCTGCGGTTGTCGATCTTCTGCCACTGCGGCCTGGCCTCGTGACGGGCGCAGGCGGCGATGACGTCCTCGTTGGAATACTCCGGGCCGAGGTAGACGTGCTCCATCTTCTCCACCGGCACGCCGCGCTGGTGCGACACGTAGGCCGCCGCGCCGACCGCGGTGCCGGCATCGCTGGCCGCCGGCTGGACGAACAGCTCCTTCACTTCGGGGCGCGAGATGATCTTCTGGTTGAGCTTGACGTTCAGCGCGCAGCCGCCGGCGAAAGCGACCTTGCCGGTCTCGCGGATGATATCGCCGAGGTAGTAGTCCATCATCTCCAGCGCGAGCTTCTCGAACAGCGCCTGGATGCTCGCGGCGTAATGGATGTAGGGATCGTCGGCGATATCGCCTTCGCGCTTGGGCCCCAGCCACTCGATCAGCTTGGGCGAGAAGTAGTAGCCCTTGCCTTTCTCCTTGTAGCGGCGGAAGCCGATGACGTTGGCATAGTCGGTGTTGATCACCAGTTCGCCGTTCTCGAACTTGGCGAGACGGGAGAAATCGTACTTGCTGGCGTCACCGTAGGGCGCCATGCCCATGACCTTGAACTCGCCGTCGAGCATGTCGAAGCCGAGGTACTCGGTGATCGCGCCGTACAGGCCGCCCAGCGAATCCGGATCGTAGAACTCCTTGATCTTGTGGATCCGACCGTTCTCGCCCCAGCCGAAGAAAGTGGTGGCGTACTCGCCCTTGCCGTCGATGCCGAGGATCGCGGTCTTTTCCTTGAACCCCGAGCAATGGTAGGCGCTGGAGGCATGGGCAAGGTGGTGCTCGACCGGCTGGATCTTGATTTTCTTCAGGTCGAAGCCGAGTTGCTGCAGGCACCACTCGATGCGCTTGTAGTAACGCTTGTAGCGGCGGTTGCCGAGCAGGATCGCATCCAGCGCGCGATCCGGCGCGTAGGCGTAGCGCTTGGCGTAGTGCCAGCGGGCCTTTTCCATGATGCTGATGGGAGCGAAGGGAATCGCCACCACGTCGACATCGGCCGGCTCGATCCCTGCCTGCTCCAGGCAGAACTTCGCCGATTCGTAGGGCATGCGGTTCTTCGCGTGCTTGTCACGCACGAAGCGCTCTTCCTCGACGGCCGCGACCAGCTTGCCGTCGATGTACAGGGCGGCGGACGGGTCATGGCTTACGGCGCCAGACAGGCCTAGGACGGTCAATGCCACGGTAGAACCTCTTCAAAGCAGCTCGCGGTTGCGGAGTGGGACCGACAACCGCGGCTTTCGTTTAACTCGTCGACCGCCGCAGGCGGTGGTCGTCGCTTGTCGTTCAAGCCCCGGCGGCGTCGCCGAGGCGGGGAATCCGTTGCTCCAGCAGCCGGTAGAGGCCGCTGTCCTGCGGCCAGTTGCGCAGGAAGCGCGCGCGGTCGCGGGCGTAGGCGCGGGCAAAGGACGCCTGGCTGTGATGCTTGCGCATCGCGTCCAGGTCGATCAGCGCCCATTCGCCGCCTTGTTCATGGGCCTGCCAGAACAGGTTGTGTCCCTTCAGGTCGCCGTGGCTGATGCGTTCGCGGATCAGCGTCGAAAACAGCCGATCCAGTGCCGCCAACTCGGCTTCCGGTGGCGAAACGGCGCCATCGGGCATGTCCAGGCAAGGCTTAAAACGAGCGATTATATCCTGACCGCCGAGATAATCGGTAATCAGGTAGGCGCGCCCGCGCAGCCAGCACCAGCGCCGCTCCAGCATCGCCAGCGGACGGGCGGTGGCGATGCCGAGGAATTCCAGGCGGTTGCCTTCGCGCCAGGAGGCCCAGGCCCGGCTCGGCCGCCAGAAGCGCTTCAGCCAATGGACCCAGCCCTTGATGTTGTAGCGCTTGATGATCAGCGTGCGGCCGTTCGCTTCGACCCGGGCGACGGTGGCCGCGCCGCCGTCCTTGTAGACGTGGCCGGCGGCGATCAGGCGGTCCGCGTCCGCCAGCAGGGGCGCCATCGTCTCGGCCTCGCTGCGGCGGGCGGCGAACAGGCGGAACGGACCGCGCACGACGCTGAACAGGCTACAGTCGCGACCGACCTTCCTCAGCAGGTCGCGTACCCGCCAGCGGCGAACCTTGGCGATTTCCTTCTGCAAGGCTTCCAGCGGCAGCGCATGCTCGCCGTTGGCCAGCAGGTAGTGCACCAGCAACTCCTCCAGGAAAGGATCGAGGAGCGCCGGCAACTGGGCGAAGAACACCCCGAGGTTTTCCAGCACTTTCTGTCGCGACAGCGGCTGGCCGGGAGTTTCCGCACGCACGCCGCCACCGTCGATGAGATACAGGCGGCCGGCGTGGCGCAACAGGTTGTCCAGATGCAAGTCGTCCTGCCAGAGGCCCTTTGCATGCAGCTCGCCAATGGCCGCCAGGGCTTCGCCGAGCACCGCTTGCTGGGCATCGCCCAGCGGCGCCTGAGCCTCCACCGCACGCCAGGCGTCACCGAGGCTCTGCGCCGCGTCGAGGTAGTCGAACAGCAGCCAGCCGCCCTCGCCCTCCTGCAGCCCGTCGGCCAGCAGCGCCGGGGTGGTCAGCCCCTGGGCCGCGAGCAGACGCGCCCCTTCCAGTTCGCGCTGGAAATGCCGTGCGGCCTTGCCGCCCACCAGCAGCTTGGCCAGCACCTTGCGCCCACGCCATTCGCCGGCACCGACGTAGCGCTGCCCGGGCAGCACCCGCAGCAGACTGTCCAGGCGCAGTTCGGCAGCGCCGGCGCCATCCGCCAGGGTCACCCGCAATGGCAGTTGCGGGTGGCGCCCGGCGGCTTGCAGTTCGGCCAGTCTCATCGGCGCGACTCCTTGCGCCGACGGCGCTGGTCGAGAAGGCGATACCACTGCTCGACCTCGGCCGAGTCGAGGGGTTCGTCGACATAGGCAGAGATGAATTCGTGCACGTCCGCTTCGCTCCAGTCCGGGGCACGGCGCAGCATCGGCTCCAGGTCCTTGACCTGGTCGCGGCGGCCGAACCAGATCGGGCGGGTCTTCTCCAGGTCGATCAGGCAGGCCTCGAAGACACCATCGGCCCCCTCGCGGAGGAATACATGCTTGGGATAGAAGCAACCATGCATCTGTCCGGCCGCGTGCAGCTGGCGCGCCAGCCTGCCAACCGCCCGGAGAATCGCCCGGCGCCGCTCTTCGGCCAGGTCGTGCCAGGACGCCAGCCAGGTGTCCAGGTCCTGCCAACCGTCCAGGGCACGGGTCAGGAGGATCGCCTGGCGCTCTCCGCCGACCGCCTGCTGGGCGAAGAACGCCGCCTGCAGGGCGGGAATGCCCAGCGCCCGGTAGCGCTCGATGTTGCGGAACTCGCGGGCGAAGGTCGGCTCGCCCAGCGGATGGCGCAGGCTGCGGGTCAGGTGGTTGCTCTGGCGCTTCAGGTAGTAGGCGGAGTCGCCCAGGTCGAGGCGGTAGACGCTGCTCCAGCCACCCCGTTCGGTATTCGGTTCGTCCACAGCGTCCAGCTGCAAGGCCCACAGGGCGTCGAAGCTGTCCAGACGGTTGCGCTGGAGCAGGTCGTGGTCCTGCGCGGCGATGAAAACGCTCATTCGCGCCCCTCGAAGAAAGCCACCACCTGGCGAATACGCTTCTTGTCGGATTCGTTCAGGTGCCGGCGACGGCGATATTGCAGGTAGAAGCGCAGGCGCTGGGTGCGCGACAGGTGGTACTTGGCCACCTTGTCCAGGCAGGCCAGGTCCTTGGTGATCCGGTAGCGCAGCATGAAGCTCCACCAGAACGCGCCGTTCGGGCAGTCGATGAAATACACCAGCGGCTGGCCGTCCACCAGCAGGTTGCGCCACTTCAGGTCGTTGTGGGTGAAATGCTGGTCGTGCATCAGGCGCGTAGCCTTGGCGATCTGCCGGCTGACGCCGTCCACCCAGCGCGGGTCCTTCAGGCGCGGATCCCGGTTGCAGGCGAGCACCGACAAGTCCTCGGTGCCCGGCAGCTCGCGGGTGATCATGGCGCCGCGCTGGAAGGCGCCGGCCTTGCGCTCCAGCCCCCAGGCGACCACTTCGGCGGTGGGAATGCCCCACTTCTCGAAGCGCTTGAGGTTCTGCCACTCAGCCTTGATCCGCGGTCGCGCCAGGTAGCGGCGCAGGCCCTTGCCGGCGCTGCGGTAGCGCTTGACGTAGTAACGCACGCCGTCGCGCTCGATGCGGATGACTTCGGACAACGGGTCGCGGGTCAGCCGTTCGCCCTCCAGGGCGAACACGCTATCGAGGCTACCGAAATCGGCGGCCAGGTGACGGTAATCGGGTTCGAGGGTCCACCCCGCCATCAGAGCAGGTCTCCGTAACGCTGCTTGCGTTCGTAGAGTTTTTCCGCCTTGCGTTCCATCCAGGCCAGCAGGCCGGCCTCGTCGCGCAGTATCTCGCGCAACGGCCGGCGGAAATAGGTGCGCAGGAAGCGTAGCTTGTCGCGACGCGTCAGTCCGATGTCCAGCGCAGAGAAATACAATGCCGCCAGATCCTTGTTACGCCAGCGTTTCGGCGTGGCGTCGCGGGTCTGGGCACGGTGCAGGTCGATCACCGAGAGGCGGAAATCGTCCGCGCTCACCGGCTTGTCGGTGTGCAACAGGAAATGACAGATGTAGCAGTCGCGATGGTTGACTCCGGCACGGTGCATGTCGCCGACCATCCGCGCCACCGCCTCGACCAGCGCGCGCTTGAGCCGCGGCGGTGGAGGACGTTCGCGCCAGTCCTGGGAGAACACCTCGAGGTCCACGGTCGGCGCCAGTTCCTCGGTGACGATGAAGGAATGCTGCCGCGCCGGATCGCTGCCGCGCTCGCCGTAGGCGACCGCGGTCATGGTCGCTACGCCGGCCTCGTGCAGGCGCCGGATGGCCTGCCACTCCTGGCGCGCGCCGAGCACCGGGAGCTTGGCGGTGAGCAGGTTCTTGGCGATCTCGCCCCAGCCGATGCCACGGTGGATCTTGACGAAGTAGCCGCGCCCGTCGACCTCGGTGCGCAGGGTGCGGCGCCCCTCCAGTTCGCGGTAGACCTTGCCTTGCAGCGCCTCCACCGCCTCGAACGGGTCGCGCCCGCTCCACAGGCGCTTGAACGGCTCTTCCAGCACCAGCCTCATGAGGCCTCCCCGAGGATCAGGTCGGCGGCGCGCTGCGGCATGCTGTAGAGGTCGGCGTGATCGGCGTAGGCCAGGCCATTGCGCGACCAGGCGGCGCGCGCCGGAGCGTCCTCCAGCATTTCCGCGAGCAGGCGGTTGAGACTGTCCTGCTCGAACGGACTCGGCAGCACCCGCCCGGCGTCGGCCTCGGCGATGTAGTGGGCATAGCCGCAGACATCGGTCACCAACACCGGCAGGCCGGAGACCAGCGCCTCCAGCAGCACCGTACCGGTGTTCTCGTTGTAGGCCGGGTGGATCAGCAGGTCGGCGCCGAGCAGGAAGCGCGGGATATCGCTGCGACCCTTGAGGATCTGTACCTGGTCGTTGAGACCGAGGGCGGCGATCTGTAGCAGGAACGGCTTGGGATCGTCCTGGCCGATGGCGATCAGCCGGGTACGCCTGCGCAACGCCTTGGGCAGCGCGGCCAGCGCCTTCAGGCTGCGATCCAGGCCCTTGGTCTTGAAGCCGGAGCCAATCTGCACCAGCAGCAGGTCGTCCTCCTCCAGGCCGAACTCGCGGCGGAATTCCGCACGCACGTCCGCGGCGTTGGCCGGCGCCCGGCGATCCTGGCTGATCCCCGGCGGCAGCAGATGGAAACGCTCGGCCTGGGTGCCGTAGTGCTTGACGAAGAGCGGCTGCTGCACCTCGGAGATCATCAGGATCTCGGTCTTCGAGGCCGGGTCGAACACTGCCCGTTCGTAGCCGGCGAAGTGGCGGTAGCGGCCCCACTGGCGGTACAGCGGGTTGCGCAAGGTCTGGGCCTTTTCCTCGAAACAGGCGTCGGCGGCGTAGTAGACATCCAGTCCGGGCATCTTGTTGAAGCCGATCACCCGCTGCACCGGGCGCCTGGCCAGGTCGGCGCGGACCCACGCGGTGAACTTCTCGTTGCGCCGGTGGTTGAAGATCGAGCGCACCGGGGCCACCAGCACTTCGAAGCCGTCCGGCACGTCGCCCTCCCAGATCAGCGTATAGACGCGGATGTCGTGCCCGCGCCGCTGGCATTCCAGGGCGATGCGCATGAAGTCACGCTGCAAGCCGCCGAAGGGGAAGTATTTGTAGAGGATGAACGCCAGGGTCATCAGAGGGTCTCCGGGGCCAGCAGCATGGCCTCCAGCTGGGTGGCCACGCGCTGGGGATTCAGCCGGGTGAAGCACAGCGGCTGCTCACGCTTGAGATCGAACAGTTTGCGGTCCTCTTCGGTCGGCTGGTAGGTACAGGTCTTCTTCAGGCACGGCGCACAGGGGAAGTCGCTGCCCAGGTGGACCTGGGAGCGCCCGTAGGCGCCGGTGAAGCCAGGATTGGTCGGGCCGAACAGCGACAGCGTCGGCACGTCCAGTGCCGCCGCCAGGTGACCGAGGCCGGTATCCACCGCCACGCAGGCGCGCGCGCCGGCAAGCACCTTGGCCATGCCGGCCAGGGATAATCTGGGGAGTACCGCGGCATTTTCCAACCCCGCCGCCAGGCGCCCGGCCCGCTCCCGCTCGGCGGCGCTGCCCCAGGGCAGGCGCACCGACCAGCCGCGCTCGCACATGCGCTCGGCCAGTTCGCGCCAGTAGGCTTCCGGCCAATGCTTGGTGACCCAGGTAGTACCGTGCAGGAACACCAGGTACGGCGCTCCAGGGTCGGCGTCGGCCAACTGCTCGCGGTCCAGGCCATAGTCACCGACCGACTCGGGCAACGGGTAGTCCAGCGCCTGGGCGAACAACTGGCGCGTACGCTCCACCGCATGCTGTCCCCAGGCGACCGGATAGGCACGGCGATAGAAGCGGCTGGCGAGCGGCTCGCGCGCCGAATCGCGATCGAGACCGGCGACCGGCGTCTTGCCCACGTAGCGGGTCAGCCAGGCACTCTTCAGCAGCCCCTGGGCGTCGATCACCAGGTCATAGTCGACTTCCTTCAGGCGCTGTTTGAAGCGCCGCCATTCGCCGTTGCGCAGGGTCTGCCAGAGATTCTTGCGCCAGCGCCGGATCGCCACCGGGATCACCCGCGCCACCGCCGGATGCCAGGCGGGAATCTCGGCGAAACCTTCCTCCACCACCCAGTCGAACTGGATGCCGGGAATCGCCCGGGCGGCGTCGGTAAGCGCCGGCAGGGTGTGGATCACGTCGCCGAGGGACGAGGTCTTGACCAGCAGTACCCTCATCCGGCGACCTCGGCAGGGTCGCCGACCAGCCGCTCCAGGGCTTGCAATACCAGACCAGGCGGCAGCTCGCGGAGGCAATTGTAGTGGCCGAAGCGACAGGTGCGCTCGAAGCACGGGCTGCACTCGAGACCGAGGCGGACGATCTCCACCCGGTCCGCCAGCGGCGGGGTGAACTGCGGCGAGGTGGAGCCATAGACGCCCACCAGCGGGCGATCCAGCGCGGCCGCCACGTGCATCAGGCCGGAATCGTTGGACACCACCGCGCCAGCGCAGGACATCAGGTCGATGGCCTCGGCCAGCGAAGTCTCCCCGGCAAGATTGAAGGACTCCTCGCGCAACCCCGGAATCAGGCGCTGGCGAATCTCCTCTCCACCGGGATGGTCGTTCTTCGAGCCGAACAGCCAGACCTGCCAGCCGGCACGGATCTTCGCCTCGGCAACCGCGGCGTAGTGTTCCGCCGGCCAGCGCTTGGCCTCGCCGAACTCGGCGCCGGGACAGAGCGCCAGCACCGGGCGGTCCAGGCTCAGGGCGAACTTGTCGAGCGCCGCCTGGCGGCTGCCGTCGTCGATCCGCAGGCGCGGCTGCGGATAGGGCTTCGGCAACTCCACGCCCGGCTCGAAGGCCAGGGCCATGAAGCGTTCGATCATCAGCGGATAGCGCTGCTTGTCGAGCTTGCGGATGTCATTGAGCAGCCCGTAGCGCATCTCGCCGCGCCAGCCGGTGCGCTTCGGTATTCCGGCGAACCAGGGCACCAGCGCCGACTTCAGCGAGTTGGGCAGCAGGATCGCCTGCTCGTACTGACCGCGCAGGCCGCGTCCGATCCGGCGCCGGGTGGCGACGTCCATCACCCCGTGGCCGAGCGGGAAGCTCAGGGCCTGGCGCACCTCGGGCATGCGCTCGAGGATCGGTCGGCTCCACTCGGGCGCCAGCACGTCGATCACGCACTCGGGATGCCGCTGGCGCAGACACTGGAACAGGGTCTGCGCCATCACCATATCCCCCACCCAGGAGGGACCTACGATCAGAATTCTCATTCAGGCTCCGGAAATGATCAGGGAGGCTTTCGCCTCCCTGTCACACCCTTCTTCGGTGCTTACTTGACCAGGGTACGCCACTCGGCGTGGGCCTCGGTCTTGCCGCTGACCAGGTCGAAATAGGCTTTCTGCAGCTTTTCGGTGACCGGGCCACGGCGGCCGGCGCCGATCTTGCGACCGTCCACTTCGCGGATCGGCGTGACTTCCGCGGCAGTGCCGGTGAAGAAGGCCTCGTCGGCGATGTACACCTCGTCGCGGGTGATGCGCTTCTCGACCAGTTTAAAACCGTGTTCGGCGGCCAGGGTCAGGATAGTGTTACGAGTGATGCCGTTCAGGCAGGCGGTGACTTCCGGGGTGTAGATCACGCCATCCTTGATGATGAAGATGTTCTCGCCGGAGCCTTCGGCCACATAGCCTTCCGGATCGAGCATCATGGCCTCGTCGGCGCCGCCGGAGATCGCTTCCTGGAGGGCCAGCATCGAGTTGATGTAGGCGCCGTTGGACTTGGCGCGGGTCATCGAGATGTTGACGTGGTGGCGGGTGAAGGAACTGGTGCGCACCTTGATGCCTTGCTGCAGGGCTTCCTCGCCCATGTAGGCGCCCCAGCTCCAGGCGGCGATGATCACATGGACCTTCAGGCCGCTGGCGCGCAGGCCCATGCCTTCGCTTCCGTAGAACACCATCGGGCGGATATAGGCGCTTTCCAGGTTGTTCTCGCGCACGGCGGCGCGGGTCGCCTCGTTGATCTCGTCGCGGCTGTACGGGATCTGCATGTTCATGATGTGCGCGGAGTCGAACAGCCGGTCAGTGTGCGCCTGCAGGCGGAAGATCGCCGTGCCCTGCGGGGTGTCGTAGGCGCGCACGCCCTCGAACACGCCCATTCCATAGTGCAGGGTATGGGTCAGCACGTGCGTGGTCGCGTCGCGCCACTGCACCAGTTCACCGTCATACCAGATCACGCCATCACGATCGGCCATCGACATAGTTGCCAGCTCCTTCAGATATTCGTTACGTACTTGCGTTACGTGCCTGAGTGGATCAGCCGAGCCGCAGCTCGCGCCAGATCCTGATCACTTCTCGCCGCTCCGTCTGGAAGTGCTCGCCGCTCACGACCCCGGCCTCCTTCTGTAGTGCCAGGCGGTGTGCGGCTGCGCGATAGGCCTTGTAGGCCTCCTGCAGGAGACGGACGTCCTCGCTGGCGATCAGGCCAGCCCGTTCCAGTCCTTCCAGAATGCGGATGTTATCGGTGAATTCGAGCAGCGCCGGGTGTTCTCCGGACCAAGCTAGAACCGCATATTGCACCATAAATTCGATATCGACGATACCACCGGCATCGTGCTTGAGATCGAAGGCTGCCGTGGCCTCGAAGGCATTCGAGGCGGTGCCGGCGGCGGTCGCGCGGGTTCCCAGGTTGTCGCGCATCTTGGCGCGCATTTCGCTGACTTCGGTGCGCAACGCGTCGAGATCGCGCGGCCTCGCCAGCACCTCGGCACGTACCGCCTCGAAGCTCGCCTGCACCCGCCGGCAACCGGCCAGCACCCGGGCGCGGACCAACGCCTGGTGCTCCCAGGTCCAGGCCTCCTGCTCCTGGTAGCGCTGGAAGGCGCCCAGCGAACTCACCAGCAGGCCGGCCGCGCCGCTCGGACGCAGGCGCATGTCGACCTCGTAGAGGGTGCCGGATGGCGTCTGCGCGGTGAGGAAATGGATGATCTTCTGCCCCAGGCGGGTAAAGAACTGCGCGCCATCGATGGATTTGCCGCCATCGGTCTCGCAGTGGGGGTCGCCGTCATGGATGAACACCAGGTCGAGGTCCGAGCCATGACCGAACTCCAGCCCGCCGACCTTGCCGTAGCCGACGATGACGAAGTCCGGATCGCACGGCGTGCCGTCGGCGCGCAACGGCCGGCCGTGACGCTGCACCAACTGCCGCCAGGCCAGTTCGAGGACCTCGACGAGGATCGCCTCGGCCAGCCAGGTCAGGTAGTCGCTGACCTTCATCAACGGCAGCGTGCCGGCGATCTCCGAGGCCGCCACCCGCAGCCCGTGGGCCAGCTTGAAGTGACGAAGGGTCTCCATCTGCTGCTCGAGGTCGTCCTCGGGAATCCGCATCAGCCGTTCGCGCAGCTCGGCGGCCAGCTCGGCGGCCTGTGGAGGACGGAACAGGCGCCCCTCGTTGAGCAGTTCGTCGAGCAGGATCGGGAACCGCGCGATCTGCTCGGCAACCATCGGGCTGGCCGCGCAGAGGGTCAGCAGGCGCTCCAGTGCGCCGGGGTTCTCGGTCAGCAACACCAGGTAGGCGGAACGCCGCGCCACCGCTTCCACCAGCGGCAGAACCCGCTCCAGCACCAGGTCCGGCTGGGGGTTTTCCACGGTCATCGCCAGCAGGCGCGGAACGAAGGCATCCAGGCGTTCCCGGCCGAGACGCTGCATCGCTCGTACCTGGGGACCGTGGCGCAGATCGCTGAGACGCTTCCAGGCCGCCTCGGCATCGACGAAGCCGGCGTCGGCCAGTTGCCGACTGGCCGACTCCTCGTCCAGCGCCTCCTCCCACAGCGGGATCCACTCGGCGCCGACGCTGCCGCAGGCCGCCTCGCCGCTTTCGTCCTCGTCCGGGTCGGCGATCACCTGGCGGAAGTGCCAGTCGATGCGCGCCCGCCAGTGGCTCAGGCGCTCGTGGAATGCGGCCCAACTGGCGAAGCCCATGATGAAGGCCACGCGGATGCGGTCGTATTCGTCGCTGGGCAGCATTTGCGTCTGCCGGTCGGCCAGCGCCTGGATGGCATGCTCGGCGTAGCGCAGGAACTCGTAGCCGCCGCGCAGCTCCTCGACCACCGCCGGCGGCAGGTAGCCCTGCCCCTCCAGGGTCGCCAGCACCTTCAGCAGCGGCCGTTGCTGCAAGCTCAGGTCGCGCCCGCCATGGATCAGCTGGAAGGCCTGGGCGATGAACTCCACCTCGCGGATACCGCCTTCGCCCAGCTTGATGTTTTCCGACATACCCTTGCGCCGGACCTCCTGCTGGATCAGCTGCTTCATGGTGCGCAGCGCCTCGATGGCGGAGAAGTCCAGGTAGCGCCGATAGACGAACGGCCGCAGCATGCCGAGCAGTTGCTCGCCTGCCTGCTGGTCGCCGCCGACCACCCGCGCCTTGATCATCGCGTAGCGCTCCCAGTCGCGCCCCTGGTCCTGGTAGTACTGCTCCAGCGCGGCGAAGCTGTAGACCAGCGGTCCGCTGGAGCCGTAGGGACGCAGGCGCATGTCGACGCGGAAGACGAAGCCGTCGACGGTGATCGCATCCAGCGCCTTGATCAGCTTCTGCCCCAGGCGGGTGAAGAACTCCTGGTTGTCCAGCGAACGCTTCGCCCCCTCGGTCTCGCCGCCCTCCGGGTAACCGAAGATCAGGTCGATGTCCGACGACAGGTTGAGCTCCACCGCGCCCAGCTTGCCCATGCCGAGGACCACCATCCGCTGCGGTTCGCCGGAGCGCCGGCCGATCGGCGTGCCGAACTGCTCGCACTGGCGCCGATGGAGCCACTCGCAAGCCAGGTCGATGCAGGCGTCGGCCAGGCCCGACAGGTCGCGACAGGTTTCCGCCAGCGCGGCGCGGCGGGTCAGGTCGCGCCAGATGATGCGCAGTTGCTGGCGTGTGCGGAAACGTCGCAGGCGCCGACCGAGTTCGTCCTCGTCGGCGCAATCCTCCAGCCGCGCCTGCAACTGGCTGCGCAATTCGCCGGGCGCGTGGGGGTTCTCCAGCTCGCCGCGTTCGGCCAGATCCAGCAGCATCGCCGGGTCGCGCACTGCCTGCTCGGCGACGAAATCGCTGGCCGCAGCGACCCGTCGGAAATCCTCCAGGCGCTCCTCGGGCCAGGCCTCCAGGCGGGCCAGGGCGGCGGCATCGAGGGCGGCGACAGCGGAGCGGAGGGCAGTCCCGGCGCGTTCGGCGGCGGGCAGCAGGGTGGCCGGCAGATTCGCCAGCGAAGGCAGGCTCATGGTCTATCCTGTTTGGGCTTCCGACCGAAGACCACAGGCTCGACGCACAACGTCGAAAAGGCTCTACATCGGGCCTTATAGCCTGACAGCAACAATCGAAATGTAGTTTTACTACTAAAAATTGTATCCAGAGGGCTGTTTCTCAGACTGATCTGTAGTAAAACTACAAGTCGCCGGGTACACCCCCGGAGAACATCCAAGAATTAGCTGCGGTCGCCCACGAGGCCGGCCGCTCACCTATGGCATCCGATTCTGGAAGCCTTTCCGCCCTGGAGCAAGCCATGCAAGACCTCGATCCCGTCGAAACCCAGGAATGGCTGGACGCCCTGGAGTCCGTACTCGACCGCGAAGGTGAAGACCGCGCTCATTACCTGATGACCCGCATGGGCGAGCTGGCCAGCCGTAGCGGCACCCAACTGCCCTACGCGATCACCACGCCCTACCGCAACACCATTCCGGTAACCCACGAAGCACGCATGCCCGGCGACCTGTTCATGGAGCGCCGGATCCGCTCCCTGGTGCGCTGGAACGCCCTGGCGATGGTGATGCGGGCGAACAAGCACGACCCGGACCTGGGCGGCCACATCTCCACCTTCGCCTCCTCGGCGACCCTCTACGACATCGGCTTCAACTATTTCTTCCAGGCTCCCACCGACGAACATGGCGGCGACCTGGTGTTCTTCCAGGGCCACGCGTCCCCCGGCGTCTACGCCCGCGCCTTCCTCGAAGGCCGCATCAGCGAGGAACAACTGGAGAACTTCCGCCAGGAAGTGGACGGCAACGGCCTGTCCTCCTATCCGCACCCCTGGCTGATGCCGGACTTCTGGCAGTTCCCCACCGTATCCATGGGCCTTGGCCCGATCCAGGCGATCTACCAGGCACGCTTCATGAAGTACCTGGAAAGCCGCGGCTTCATCCCCGCCGGCAAGCAGAAGGTCTGGTGCTTCATGGGCGACGGCGAGTGCGACGAGCCGGAATCCCTCGGCGCGATCTCCCTGGCCGGCCGCGAGAAACTCGACAACCTGATCTTCGTCATCAACTGCAACCTGCAGCGCCTCGACGGCCCGGTCCGCGGCAACGCCAAGATCATCCAGGAACTGGAAGGCGTGTTCCGCGGCGCCGAGTGGAACGTCAACAAGGTCATCTGGGGTCGCTTCTGGGACCCGCTGTTCGCCAAGGACACCGCCGGCCTGCTGCAGCAGCGCATGGACGAGGTCATCGACGGCGAATACCAGAACTACAAGGCGAAAGACGGCGCCTACGTCCGCGAGCACTTCTTCGGCGCGCGTCCGGAACTGCTGGAAATGGTCAAGGACCTTTCCGACGAGGAAATCTGGAAGCTCAACCGCGGCGGCCACGACCCCTACAAGGTCTATGCGGCCTACCACCAGGCGGTCAACCACAAGGGCCAGCCGACCGTCATCCTGGCCAAGACCATCAAGGGCTACGGCACCGGCAGCGGCGAAGCGAAGAACATCGCGCACAACGTGAAGAAGGTCGACGTCGACAGCCTGCGCGCGTTCCGCGACAAGTTCGACATCCCGGTCAAGGACGCCGACCTGGAGAAGCTGCCGTTCTACAAGCCTGAAGAAGGCAGCGCCGAGGCCAAGTACCTGGCCGAGCGCCGCGCCGCGCTGGGCGGCTTCATGCCGGTGCGCCGGCAGAAGAGCATGAGCGTGCCGGTTCCGCCGCTGGAAACCCTGAAGGCCATGCTCGACGGCTCCGGCGATCGCGAGATCTCCACCACCATGGCCTTCGTGCGGATCATCTCGCAGCTGGTCAAGGACAAGGAACTCGGCCCGCGCATCGTCCCGATCGTCCCGGACGAGGCCCGTACCTTCGGCATGGAAGGCATGTTCCGCCAGCTCGGCATCTACTCCTCGGTCGGCCAGCTCTACGAGCCGGTGGACAAGGACCAGGTGATGTTCTACCGCGAGGACAAGAAGGGCCAGATCCTCGAGGAAGGCATCAACGAGGCCGGCGCCATGTCCAGCTGGATTGCCGCCGGTACCTCCTACAGCACCCACAACCAGCCGATGCTGCCGTTCTACATCTTCTATTCGATGTTCGGCTTCCAGCGCATCGGCGACCTGGCCTGGGCCGCCGGCGACAGCCGCGCGCACGGCTTCCTGATCGGCGGCACCGCCGGTCGCACCACGCTGAACGGCGAAGGCCTGCAGCACGAGGACGGCCACAGCCACCTGCTGGCCTCGACCATCCCGAACTGCCGCACCTACGATCCGACCTACGCCTACGAACTGGCGGTGATCATCCGCGAAGGCTCGCGGCAGATGATCGAAGAGCAGCAGGACATCTTCTACTACATCACCGTGATGAACGAGAACTACGTCCAGCCGGCCATGCCGAAGGGCGCAGAGGAAGGCATCATCAAGGGCATGTACCTCCTCGAGGAGGACAAGAAGGAAGCCGCTCACCACGTGCAACTGCTGGGCTCCGGCACCATCCTGCGCGAAGTCGAGGAAGCGGCCAAGCTGCTGCGCAACGACTTCGGTATCGGCGCCGACGTCTGGAGCGTGCCGAGCTTCAACGAGCTGCGTCGCGACGGCCTTGCCGTCGAGCGCTGGAACCGCCTGCATCCGGGCCAGAAGCCGAAGCAGAGCTACGTCGAGGAGTGCCTGGGCGGCCGTCGCGGCCCGGTGATCGCCTCCACCGACTACATGAAGCTCTACGCCGAGCAGATCCGCCAGTGGGTTCCCTCCAAGGAGTACAAGGTGCTCGGCACCGACGGCTTCGGCCGCAGCGACAGCCGCAAGAAGCTGCGCAACTTCTTCGAAGTGGATCGTCACTGGGTGGTGCTGGCCGCGCTCGAAGCGCTGGCCGATCGCGGCGATATCGAGCCGAAAGTGGTGGCCGAGGCCATCGCCAAGTACGGTATCGATCCGGAGAAGCGCAACCCGCTGGATTGCTAATTCGCTCCATACTCCCCTCGGCAGCGAGGGGTTTCGAGCACGCCGGCGCCGCCAACGGGCGGCGCCGGCTCACAACGAACCAAGGACCAAAAGTCTTTGTTTTGCGCGCCGCACAGCGGTGGTGGCACGTAAAAGGAGAGGAATGTGAGCGAACTCATTCGCGTACCCGACATCGGCAACGGTGAGGGTGAAGTCATCGAGCTGCTGGTCAAGCCCGGCGACAAGGTCGAGGCCGATCAGAGCCTGCTGACCCTGGAATCCGACAAGGCCAGCATGGAAATCCCCAGTCCCAAGGCCGGGGTAGTGAAAAGCATCAAGGCGAAGGTCGGCGACACCTTGAAAGAAGGTGACGAAATCCTCGAGCTGGAAGTGGAAGGCGGCGAACAGCCTGCCGAAGCCAAGGCCGAGGCAGCGCCCGCCCAACCGGAAGCGCCGAAAGCCGAAGCGCCTGCTCCCGCCCCGAGCGAGAGCAAGCCGGCCGCCCCCGCCGCAGCCAGTGTCCAGGACATCAAGGTCCCGGACATCGGCTCGGCCGGCAAGGCCAACGTCATCGAAGTGATGGTCAAGGCTGGCGACACGGTCGAGGCCGACCAGTCGCTGATCACCCTGGAATCCGACAAGGCCAGCATGGAGATCCCTTCGCCGGCCTCCGGCGTGGTGGAAAGCGTCTCGATCAAGGTCGGTGACGAAGTCGGCACCGGCGACCTGATCCTCAAGCTGAAGGTGGAAGGCGCCGCTCCGGCAGCCGAAGAGCAGCCGGCAGCCGCTCCGGCCCAGGCCGCGGCGCCCGCCGCCGAGCAGAAGCCCGCCGCGGCGGCCCCTGCGCCAGCCAAGGCCGATACCCCGGCTCCGGTCGGCGCACCCAGCCGCGACGGCGCCAAGGTCCACGCCGGCCCGGCGGTGCGCATGCTGGCGCGCGAGTTCGGCGTCGAGCTGAGCGAAGTGAAAGCCAGCGGTCCCAAGGGCCGCATCCTCAAGGAAGACGTCCAGGTCTTCGTCAAGGAGCAACTGCAGCGCGCCAAGTCCGGCGGTGCCGGCGCCACCGGCGGAGCCGGCATCCCGCCGATCCCGGAAGTCGACTTCAGCAAGTTCGGCGAAGTGGAAGAAGTGGCGATGACCCGCCTGATGCAGGTCGGCGCCGCCAACCTGCATCGCAGCTGGCTGAACGTGCCGCACGTGACCCAGTTCGACCAGTCGGACATCACCGACATGGAAGCCTTCCGCGTTGCCCAGAAGGCCGCGGCGGAGAAGGCCGGGGTCAAGCTGACCGTACTGCCGATCCTGCTCAAGGCCTGCGCCCACCTGCTCAAGGAACTGCCGGACTTCAACAGTTCGCTGGCCCCCAGCGGCAAGGCGCTGATTCGCAAGAAGTACGTACACATCGGCTTCGCCGTGGACACTCCGGACGGCCTGCTGGTCCCGGTGATCCGCGATGTCGACCGGAAGAGCCTCCTGCAACTGGCCGCCGAGGCCGCCGAGCTGGCCGACAAGGCCCGCAACAAGAAGCTCTCGGCCGATGCCATGCAGGGCGCCTGCTTCACCATCTCCAGTCTCGGCCACATCGGCGGCACCGGCTTCACGCCGATCGTCAACGCGCCGGAAGTGGCGATCCTCGGTGTGTCCAAGGCGACCATGCAGCCGGTATGGGACGGCAAGGCCTTCCAGCCGCGCCTGATGCTGCCGCTGTCGCTGTCCTACGACCATCGCGTGATCAACGGCGCCGCCGCGGCGCGCTTCACCAAGCGCCTGGGCGAGCTGCTGGCGGACATCCGCACCCTGCTCCTGTAATACCTGCGCCGCTCCCCACGGAGCGGCCAGCCCCTCTCGCGAGCATGCCACGCTCGTCTCTCGGCCCCACCGGATGGTGGGGCTTTTTTTGCCTGCCTGACGGCTCGGCGAAACTGCGTCCCGTCATACCGCCAGCGAATGCCACAGGACCCGCAGGCGCGAGTTCGACGCGCACGATGACAGGCACTCGACGCCAACCCTCCCGGCGAAGCCAACCCTACGAAAAACAGGGCTTTTCCAGCGGCGCCGCAGACCTCCGACCGTCCAGCGGTTTTTTCCCGGATACGCTTAACTTGGGCCCTGCCGGGCCGATACAGAGTTACTTGTCAGACCAATCGGCATAATGCACCCTTTGCCTGCACCCCATCGAAACGGGTCGAGGCCTCCCCCTCGCTCAGTACCTGGAATCAGCCTCGCATGAAAAGTCATCCCGATGCCGCCAGCCGTTCGGCGGCCGAGGTTGTCACGCAGCTACCCGTGCCGTCGCGGCTCGGGCTGCTGCGTTTCGAGCGGCTGAACGAGCCGAGCTGGGCACTGCTGTTCCTCGATCCTGCCTGCGAGCGCCAGCTCGGGCTGCCGGCGACTACCCTCTGCGCACTGCTCGATGCGCCTTACGCCAGCCTGATGGAACCCGAGGCCCGCCACCGCCTGCACGAGCAGATCCAGCAGCAACTGGTGAAGCGCCCGCACTACCAGGTGAGCTACAAGCTGCACACACCCAACGGCGTGCTGACCATGCTGGAGTTCGGCGAAGCCTTCCAGCAGCATGGCCGCCAGTTGCTGCACGGCTACCTGATGGTCGAGGAGCGACAGGAGAGCGCCGAGCGCAGCGAACAGTTGCTCGACCTGGAATCGCAGAACCTGCGCCTGAAGGCGTCCCTGGACCTCTACCAGCGCTCCCAGGACGACCACCTGCAACACCTGCTGCGCTCGCGCACCCAGCAGAACCTGATCGTCCGCCTGGCCCGCCATCGCTACCTGTCCAGCGACCCGCTGCTGGAAGCCGCGCAACTGATCACCCAGGCCGCCTGCGAAGCCTACGGCACCGCGCGCGCCGGCATCTGGCGCCTGCTCGACGACCAGCGCCTGGAAGCGGTGACCGTCTACCGCCGCGACCTCGACCAGTACGAGAAGCCCCAGAGCATCGACGCCAGCCGCTACCCCGCCTACCTCGAGGCGGTACACAGCGGGCGCGCCATCGACGCCCACAACGCCCAGCGCGACCCACGCACCCAGGAACTCTACAAGGACTACCTGAAGCCGCTGGGCGTCAACGCCCTGCTCGACGCCACCATCCGCATCGGCGGCGAGGTGGTCGGCGTGCTGTGCCTGGAACACGCCGGCGAGAACCGCATGTGGCAGAGCGACGAGATCGCCTTCGCCGGGGAACTCGCCGACCAGTACGCGCAGGTCCTGATGAACCACGAGCGACGCAATGTCTCCAGCGCCCTGCACCTGTTCCAGCGCGCGGTGGAACAGAGCGCCAGCGCCTTCCTGCTGATCGACCGCGACGGCGTGGTGGAATACGTCAATCCGAGCTTCACCTCGATCACCCAGTACAGCGCCGACGAAGTGCGTAACCGACGCCTGTCCGAGCTTCCGGCGCTGGAGAACCTCAGCGAGCTGCTGTTCGACGCGCGTTCCGCGCTGACCCAGCAGAACAGCTGGCAGGGCGAGTTCCGCAGCCGCCGCAAGAACCACGAGCCTTACTGGGGCCAGTTGTCGCTGTCGAAGGTCTACGACGATCTCGGCGAGCTGACCCACTACATCGGCATCTACGAAGACATCACGCAGAACAAGCTGGCCCAGCAGCACATCGAGAAACTCGCCTACCGCGACAACCTCACCGGCCTGGCCAACCGGCACTATTTCATCGGCGCCCTCGAGGAACGCCTGGAAAGCAGCGGCGACCGCCCGCTCAGCCTGCTGCTGGTGGACATCGACAACTTCAAGCGGATCAATGACAGCCTCGGCCACCAGACCGGCGACAAGCTGCTGGTCAGCCTGGCCCGGCGCTTGCGCAGTTGCCTCGGCGACAGCGCCACCCTGGCGCGCTTCGCCAGCAACGAGTTCGCCGTGCTGCTCGACGACACCGCGGTGGAAAAGGGCGAAAGCATTGCCGCGCAGGTCCTGCACATGCTCGACAAGCCGCTGTTCGTCGACAACCAGTTGATCAACATCACCGGCTCCATCGGCCTGGCCAGCGCCCCGCAGCACGGCTGCGACCCGCAGACCCTGATGAAGTACGCCGGCCTGGCGCTGCACAAGGCCAAGGCCAACGGCAAGCACCAGGTCCAGGTGTTCACCGAGGCGCTGACCGCCGAGGCCAGCTACAAGCTGTTCGTCGAGAGCAACCTGCGCCGCGCCCTGGCGCAGAACGAACTGGCGGTGCACTACCAGCCCAAGCTGTGCCTGCGCAGCGGCCAGTTGCTCGGCCTGGAAGCCCTGCTGCGCTGGCAGCATCCGGAAAAAGGCATGATCCGCCCGGACCGCTTCATCAGCGTGGCCGAGGAAACCGGGCTGATCGTGCCGATCGGCAAGTGGGTGATCCGCGAAGCCTGTCGCCAGGCCCGCGAGCTGGCCGAGGCCGGGCTGGGCGAGCTGCAGATCGCCATCAACCTGTCGCCCAAGCAGTTCACCGACCCGGACCTGGTCGGCTCGATCGCGGCGATCCTCCACGAAGAGAACATTCCGGCCAGCCAGCTGGAACTGGAGCTCACCGAAAGCCTGCTGCTGGACGCCACCGACGATACCCGCCAGCAACTCGAACGCCTGAAGAGCCTCGGCCTGACCCTGGCGATGGACGACTTCGGCACCGGCTACTCGTCGCTGAGCTACCTGAAGAAATTCCCCATCGACGTGATCAAGATCGACCGCAGCTTCATCAAGGACATCCCGGACAGCCAGGACGACATGGAAATCACCTCGGCGGTGATCGCCATGGCCCACAACCTCAAGCTCAAGGTAGTCGCCGAAGGCGTGGAGAGCGCCGAGCAACTGGCCTTCCTCCGGCGCAACCGCTGCGACATCGGCCAGGGCTACCTGTTCGACCGGCCGATCCCCAGCGACCTGCTCAATACCAGCCTGCTGCGCTATCCCTGCCGCACCCTGCACTGATCGCCCCTGGCCTCCCCCGCCGGCGCGGAAAGGCTGTACTCTCTGTGCTCATCCGCGAGTCATTCGCCTACCCCCTGAGCAGGAGACGAGAGCCATGGTTCTGCGTTCTGAAATCCTCACCAAGAAAAGCGAGCTGCCCACGCCGGACCAGGCCCTGCCGGGTCGCGAAAGCGCCATGCCGGTGCCCGAAGCGCACTTCGTCAACGGCCGCCCGCTGACCGCGCCGTTCCCCGCCGGCCTGCAACAGGTGCTGTTCGGCATGGGCTGCTTCTGGGGCGCCGAGCGTCGCCTCTGGCAGCAACCGGGCGTCTGGGTGACCGCGGTGGGTTATGCCGGCGGCTACACGCCGAACCCGACCTACGACGAAGTCTGCTCCGGCCTGACCGGCCACAGCGAGGTCGTGCTGGTGGTCTACAACCCGCAGGAGACCAGCTTCGAACAGCTGCTCAAGGTATTCTGGGAAGCCCACGACCCGACCCAGGGCATGCGCCAGGGCGGCGACATCGGCACCCAGTACCGCTCGGTGATCTACACCTTCGACGCGGCCCAGAAGGCCGCGGCCATGGCCAGCCGGGAGAACTTCCAGGCCGAACTGGCGAAAGCCGGCTACGACCGCATCACCACCGAGATCGCCGACGTCCCGCCCTTCTACTACGCCGAGGCCTACCACCAGCAGTATCTGGCGAAGAACCCCAACGGCTACTGCGGCCTGGGCGGCACCGGGGTGTGCCTGCCGGCCTGACGACTATTCCGCCACCAGCCAGTCGAGACGCCAGCCGCCCTGGCTCTGGGCCATGACCTCGGCCAGCCAGGGCAGCAGGTCGCGCAGTTCGTCCTCCAGCGGCCACGGCGGATTGACGATGGCCAGCCCGGAGCCGTTGAAACGCTCGGCGTCGTCGATCGGATGCACGTGCAGCTCGGCACGCAGCAGCTTCGGCGCGACGCTACGTTCCAGGGCCTGGTAGAAACGCTTGAGCTGGCGCTCGTCCTTGATCGGATACCAGATCACCACCACCGTCTGGCGCATCCGCCCGATCGCCTCGTCGAGCGCAGCGACACAACGCTGCAATTCGTCGGCCTGCTCGAACGGCGGATCGATCAGCAGCACCGCGCGCTTTTCCGGCGCCGGCAGGAACGCCCGCGGCAGCAGCCAACCGTCGCCCTGGTGCACGGCGACCCGCCGTTCGCCAGCCATGTTGGCCTTGAGCAGGCGGCCGTCCTCGGGATGCAATTCGTTGAGCAGCACGCGGTCCTGGGCGCGGGTCAGGCGCCGCGCCAACTCCGGCGAGCCCGGGTAGTAGCGCAGGGAGCCGTCCGGATTCAGGTGACGGATCACGTCCAGGTAATCGTCCAGTTGCTCGGGCAGGCCTTCGCGCTCCCACAGACGGGCGATGCCCTGCTCCCACTCGCCGGTGCGGCTGGCCTCGTCACCCTGCAAGTCGTAGAGGCCGACCCCGGAATGGCTGTCCAGGTAGGCGTACGGCGTGTCCTTGCGCCCCAGCAGGGCGAAGATCCGCGCCAGCACCAGGTGCTTGAAGACATCGGCATGGTTGCCGGCGTGGTAAGCGTGACGATAGTTCATGATGACTGCTCCTTGGACAGCGCCAGGCAGCGCTGCTAGCCGGACCGCCCGGCCCCGGCGGATTCGCGCCGACCCCGCGTCGGCACAGGCCCTCGCCCATGGGCGAGGGGCGCGGATTCTACCAGCCTCCCGAGGCTTCGGCAGCGGTCTCGCCGTCGCAGGTTTGGCCCTTGTATCACGCATATCGATGTTGGTTGGCGACCTTCATTCACCAGCCTAGACTCGCTGGCACCCTGGCACCGCCTGCGACGGTCGATGCCTTCGCCGCGCCGCCCCACGATCCCCTTTCGCCGAGGTCGTCATGTCCGAAACCCTGCTCAGTTCCCGCAACCTGGCGTTCGAGCTGTACGAAGTCCTCGATGCCGAAGCCCTGACCCAGCGCCCGCGCTTCGCCGAACATAGCCGCGAAACCTTCGATGCCGCCCTCGGCACCGCGCGGAGCCTGGCGGAAAAGCTGTTCGCCCCGCACAACCGCAAGGGCGACGAACACGAGCCGCTCTATGAGAATGGCTCAGCCACGCTGATTCCGGAAGTGAAGCCGGCAGTGGATGCCTTCCTCGACGCCGGCTTCCTCAACGCCACCCGCAGCTTCGAGCAAGGCGGCATGCAGTTGCCGACCCTGCTGTCGCAGGCCTGCTTCGCCCACTTCCAGGCAGCCAACGTCGGTAGCTCGGCCTATCCGTTCCTGACCATGGGCGCCGCCAACCTGATCGAGAGCTTCGGCAGCGAGGAGCAGAAGCAGCGCTTCCTGCAACCGATGATCGAGGGCCGCTTCTTCGGCACCATGGCCCTCACCGAACCGCACGCCGGCTCCTCCCTCTCCGACATCCGCACCCGCGCCGAACCGGCTGCCGACGGCAGCTATCGGATCAAGGGCAACAAGATCTTCATCTCCGGCGGCGACCACCCGCTCTCCGAGAACATCGTGCATATGGTCCTGGCCAAGCTGCCGGATGCACCGCCGGGGGTGAAAGGCATCTCGCTGTTCATCGTGCCGAAGTTCCTGGTCAACGCCGACGGCAGCCTAGGGCCGCGCAACGACGTGATCCTCGCCGGCCTGTTCCACAAGATGGGTTATCGCGGCACCACCTCCACCGCGCTGAACTTCGGCGACAACGGCGCCTGCGTCGGCTACCTGGTGGGCAAGCCGCACCACGGCCTGGCCTACATGTTCCAGATGATGAACGAGGCGCGCATCGGCGTCGGCATGGGCGCGGTGATGCTTGGCTATGCCGGTTACCTCTATTCGCTGGAGTACGCCCGCGAACGCCCGCAGGGCCGCCTGCCGGACGGCAAGGACCCGAGCGCGCCACAGGTGGCAATCATCCGCCACGCCGACGTGCGGCGCATGCTGCTGACCCAGAAGGCCTATGTCGAAGGCGCCTTCGACCTGGGCCTGTACGCCGCGCGCCTGTTCGACGACAGCCAGACCCTGGAGGACGACGAACAGCGCCGCCAGGCCCACGAACTGCTCGACCTGCTGACCCCGATCGTCAAGTCCTGGCCCTCGGAGTTCTGCCTGAAGGCCAACGAGCTGGCGATCCAGATCCTCGGCGGCCACGGCTACACCCGCGAATACCCGGTGGAACAGTACTACCGCGACAATCGCCTGAACCCGATCCACGAAGGCACCCACGGCATCCAGTCCCTCGACCTGCTGGGACGCAAGGTCGGGCAGAACAACGGCGCCGGCCTGCGCCAGCTGACCCGCCTGATCCAGGACGCCTGCCGGCGCGCCGAAGCCCATCCATCCCTGGCCGCCCTGCGCCAGCCGCTGGAACGGCTGGTGGCGCGGCTGTCCGAAGTGACCCTGGCACTGCTCGGCGACCTGATGCAGGGCCAGGTCAACCAGGGCCTGGCCAACTCGGCGCTGTACCTGAAGGTGTTCGGCCATGCGGTGATCGGCTGGCGCTGGCTGGAGCAGGCGATCCGCGCCGAGGAAGGGCTGGCTCGCGGCGACTGCGCCGACGCCGACTTCTATCGCGGCAAGTTGCAGGCCGCTCGCTACTTCCTGACCTGGGAAGTGCCTGGCTGCCACCACGAACTGGCGCTGCTGGAGGCCCGCGACGACGTGTGTTCGAGCATGCAGGAAGAATGGTTCTGATCCTGCCTGCCCTTTCCCGCCCCGGTCACGTCCGGGGCTTTTTTATGTCCGGGCATGAACGCCGGGTTGCCGTTGCCTGGCGGCCACGCCAGCGAGTTCGCGCGCACTCGCCCGGACAACGCGAAAGCCTCGGAATTCCTTCGAAAAAAACCGCCGACGCCCCTTTACAGTCCGCCAAATCCGCAGGTTAGAATCACTTGGCATGCGGCCTGCATCCTGTCTACGTAATTCCCCTACGTAAAACCGACCCGTAGCGTCGCCTTCCCCCTGTCCCGCCGCGAGGAGGCCGACCTTGGACGCCGTCACCGTCAATAATTTCTTCCTGATCGGGGCGGTGCTGGTCGGCATGAGCATCCTCGTCAGCTCGCTGTCCTCCCGCCTGGGCATCCCGATCCTGGTGATCTTCCTCGCCGTCGGCATGATCGCCGGCAACGATGGGGTCGGCGGCATCGTCTTCGACAACTATCCGGTGGCCTACCTGGTGGGCAACCTGGCGCTCGCCGTGATCCTCCTCGACGGCGGCCTGCGCACCCGCGTCTCCAGCTTCCGCGTGGCGCTCTGGCCGGCATTGTCGCTGGCCACCCTGGGCGTGTTGGTGACCACCGGCCTGACCGGCATCGCGGCGGCCTGGCTGTTCGACCTGCACTGGATGGAAGGCCTGCTGATCGGCGCCATCGTCGGCTCCACCGACGCCGCCGCGGTGTTCTCCCTGCTCGGCGGCAAAGGTCTCAACGAGCGGGTCACCGCGACCCTGGAGATCGAATCGGGCAGCAACGACCCGATGGCGGTATTCCTCACCGTGACCCTGATCGAGATGCTCGCCAGCGGCCAGACCGGCCTCAGCTGGGGCTTCGTCCTGCACCTGGTGCAGCAGTTCGGTCTCGGCGCCCTGCTCGGTCTCGGCGGCGGCTGGTTGCTGCTGCAACTGATCAACCGCATGCACCTGGCCGGCGGCCTCTACCCGCTGCTGGTGATCAGCGGCGGCCTGCTGGTGTTCGCCCTGGCCAACGCCGTCGGCGGCAGCGGCATCCTGGCCATCTACCTGTGCGGCCTGCTCCTCGGCAACCGCCCGATCCGCAGCCGCCACGGCATCCTGCACATGCTCGACGGCATGGCCTGGCTGGCGCAGATCGGCATGTTCCTGGTCCTCGGCCTGCTGGTCACCCCCCACGACCTGTGGCCGATCGCCCTGCCGGCGCTGGCCCTGGCGCTGTGGATGATCCTGGTGGCGCGGCCGCTGTCGGTGCTGATCGGACTGATCCCGTTCCGCGCCTTCCACGACCGCGAGAAGGCCTTCATCGCCTGGGTCGGCCTGCGCGGCGCGGTGCCGATCATCCTCGCGGTGTTCCCGCTGATGGCCGGCCTGCCGAACGCCCAGCTGTTCTTCAACGTGGCCTTCTTCATCGTCCTGGTCTCGCTGCTGGTGCAGGGCACCAGCCTGCCCTGGGCGGCCAGGCTGCTGCGGGTGGTGGTGCCGCCGGACCCGGCACCGATATCCCGCGCCGGCCTGGAGATCCACCCGACCAGCGAGTGGGAGCTGTTCGTCTACCACCTGAACAAGGAAAAGTGGTGCATCGGCGCCGCCCTGCGCGAGCTGAAGATGCCCGGCGGGACCCGGATCGCCGCGCTGTTCCGCGGCACCGAACTGCTCCACCCGTCGGGCAGCACCATCCTCGAGGCCGACGACATCCTCTGCGTGATCGGCCACGAACACGACCTGCCGGCCCTCGGCAAGCTGTTCAGCCAGGCGCCCGACCGCGGCCTCGGCGCGCGCTTCTTCGGCGACTTCGTGCTGGAAGGCGATGCCCAGCTGTCGGCGGTGGCCTCGCTCTACGGCCTGAAGCTCGACGGCATCGACGGCGAGCAAGCGCTGGGCCGCTTCATCGCCCACGAGATCGGCGGCGAAGCGGTGATCGGCGACCAGGTGGAGTGGAACGGCCTGACCTGGACCGTGGCCGCCCTGGAAGGCAACCGTATCCGCAAGGTCGGCGTGAAGTTTCCGGAAGGCCGCCCAGGGCCCGGACTTTTCCTCTGATTTCCTGTCGAATCCCCGTTCCGTGACGCCTTGCGGCGTCCCGGAGCCACCACTAACCTGCATTCACCCTTCTTCGAGTCTCTTCTCGACCATGCCTGCCCTCCGCTCCCTGATCGCTACTCTTTTCCTCGGCCTCTGCCTTGCCAGTCCGCCGCTCCTCGCCCAGTCCGAGCCGCCCTCGGCCGAAGCCGTCCAGCAAAGCCTCGACAAGCTGGCCGAACGCAAGCTCGCCGAAGCCGACCAGAAGGTCGTCAAGGCCAGACTCGAACAGACCCTCAAGTTCCTCGCCGCGCGCGACGAAGCGCTGCAGAGCCTGGAAGACCTGAAAAAGCGTCTGAGCGACGCGCCCCGGCAGATCGAGGATAACCAGCGCGAACTGGAGCGCCTGAAGAAGACCCGCGAACGCCCGGTCAGCGAGCGCTACAGCGGCGAGAGCGTGGCCCGCCTGGAGATGCTGCTCAACGACCGCACCACCCAGCAGGCCGAGTGGCAGAAGGCCCTGGGCGAGGCCAACAGCCTGTCGATCACCGCCGAGACCCGCCCGGAACGAGCCCAGGCCGGCATCAGCAGCATGCAGGCACGAATCCTGGAGATCGGCTCGCTGCTCAAGGCCGGCAAGGAAAGCGGCAAGGCGATCAACGCCGACCGTCGCGGCGAGCTGCTCGCCGAGCAGGCCGCGCTGACCGTGCAGAGCCAGCTGTTGCGCCAGGAACTGGCCGGCAACAACCTGCTGCAGGACCTCGGCAAGAGCCAGCACGATCTGCTCACCGAGAAGATCTCGCGCCTGGAAAAGGAAACCCTCGACCTGCAGGCGCTAATCAGCGAGAAGCGCCGCGAGCAGTCGGAAAAGACCGTCGCCGAGCTGTCCAAGGAAGGCGCCCAGGGGGCCGGCACCGACAGCCTGCTGAGCCAGGAGAACGCCAAGAATCTGCGTCTCTCCGACTACCTGCTGCGCGCCACCGACCGCCTCAACGTGCTCACCCGGCGCAACCTCGAGACCAAGCAGCAACTGGACAACCTGACCCAGTCCAACCAGGCCCTCGAGGAACAGATCAACGTCCTGCGCGGCAGCCTGCTGCTGTCGCGCATCCTCTACAAGCAGAAACAGGCGCTGCCGAAGATCAAGACCGACCAGAGCCTGGCCGACGAGATCGCCGACCTGCGCCTCGGCCAGTTCGAACTGAACCAGGAACGCGACAAGCTGGCGACCCCGCAGCAATACCTGGACGACCTGCTCGCCCAGCAGCCCAGCGAGCAGGTCACGCCGGAACTGCGCAAGGATCTCGACACCCTGCTGGCAACCCGTTCCGAGCTGCTCGAACGGCTCAACCACGAACTCAACGCGCTGCTCAACGAAGCGATCACCTTGCAGTTGAACCAGAAGCAACTGCTTTCCACCAGCGAGAGCCTGCGCACCACCCTCGACGAGCAGATGTTCTGGATTCCCAGCAACCAGCCGCTCGACCTGTCCTGGTTCAAGATGACCCCGACCCTGCTGAAGAACCAGCTCACCGAGATCCCCTGGGGCTCCGGGGTGCGTGAACTGGGCGAAGGCCTGGTCGATCGGCCGCTGCTGTTCCTGCCGCTGTTCCTGCTGATCGCCGCTCTGCTGTGGAAACGCCGCTACCTGTACGACAAGCTGGCGGAGCTGAACGACGACATCGGCCACTTCAAGCGCGACAGCCAGCTGCATACCCCGCTGGCGATCCTGATCACCATCCTCCTCGCCCTGCCCGGCACCCTGACCTTCGCCGTCGCCGGCCTGGCCCTGCTGCTGGACGCCCGCGGCCAGAACGCCACCCTCGGCAGCGCCCTGCTGGAAATGGCCCAGGTCTGGCTGCTGTTCTACACCGCCCATCGCATCCTCACCCCGGGCGGCATCGCCGAGCGGCATTTCCACTGGAGCCGCGAACAGGTCGGCTTCCTCGACCGGCACCTGGTCCGCCTCGGCGTTGTGGTCCTGGCGCTGGTCGGCGTGGTGACGGTGGCCGAGCACCAGCCGGCGAGCCTGGCCGACGACGTGATCGGCATCGCCGTGGTCCTGCTCGGCTACGCGGCCATGGCCTGGCTGCTCAGCCGCCTGCTGTTCAGCAGCCCCGGCGACGAGCGTCCGTCGCTGATCAAGATGATCGTCGGCCTCCTCTTCACCGCGCTGCCGCTGGTGCTCTTCGTCGCGGTCTGCTTCGGCTACTACTACACCTCGCTGAAGCTCACCGACCGTCTCATCGATACCCTCTACCTGCTGCTGCTCTGGTTCGTCATCGAAGCCGCCTTCGTCCGCGGCCTGGGCGTGGCGGCCCGGCGCCTGGCCTACGCCCGGGCCCTGGCGAAACGGCAGAACGCGGCGAAGGAAGGCGTCGACGGCGAGACCAACGTCGAGGAGCCGACCCTCGGCATCGAGCAGATCAACCAGCAATCGCTGCGGCTGATCCGCCTGGCCCTGCTGATCGGCTTCATCGTCTGCCTGTACTGGGTCTGGGCCGACCTGATCAGCGTGATCTCCTACCTCGACAACGTCACCCTGTACCAGTACACCGCCGGCACCGGCGAAGCGGCCACCAGCGTGCCGATCAGCCTGCGCGACTTCCTCGCGGCGCTGGCCATCGCGGTGGTCACCGTGGCCCTGGCGCGCAACCTGCCCGGCCTGCTGGAGGTATTGGTGCTACAGCGCCTGACCCTGGCCCAGGGCAGCGCCTACGCCACCACCACCCTGCTTTCCTATGCCATCAGCGGCATCGGCATCGTCAGCGCCCTGTCCACCCTCGGGGTCAGCTGGGACAAGCTGCAATGGCTGGTGGCGGCGCTCTCGGTAGGCCTCGGCTTCGGCCTGCAGGCGATCTTCTCCAACTTCGTCTCCGGCCTGATCATCCTTTTCGAGCGTCCGGTGCGAATCGGCGACGTGGTGACCATCGGCAACCTGTCCGGCACGGTCAGTCGGATCCGCATCCGCGCCACCACCATCACCGATTTCGACCGCAAGGAGATCATCGTCCCGAACCAGACCTTCATCACCGGGCAACTGGTGAACTGGTCGCTGAGCGATACCGTGACCCGGGTCACCATCAAGATCGGCCTGGCCTACGAGACCGACCTGCCGCTGGCGCGCAAGCTGATGATGCAGGCGGTCAAGGAAAACCCGCGGGTACTGCGCGACCCGGAGCCGCTGCTGTACTTCCTGACCATCAGCGCCAGTACCTTCGACTACGAGCTGCGCTTCCACGTCCGCGAACTGGGCGACCGCAACCCCTCCACCGACGAGATCCTGACGAAGATCGCCACCAGCTTCCGCGAACACAAGATCGACATGGCTTTCAACCAGGTCGATGTGTTCGTCAAGAACCTCCAGGGCCAGCAGGTCCAGCTGTTCGTCGGCGAGCCGCAGCACAGCGGCGTCGGCAATCCGCCCGCGCTCAAGGGCCAGGACGGTCCCGCCGAACCGACCCGCTGAACCTCCGGGCCTGGACGCCCTCCGGCAATTCCCAGCACAATGCTCGGGAATTGCCGGAGGCCTCTCTTGAAATCACTCGACGACCTCGACTTCGACAACCGCTTCGCCCGCCTGGGCGACGCCTTCTCCACCGAAGTCCTGCCCGACCCCATCGCCGAGCCGCGCCTGGTGGTAGCCAGCCCCGCCGCCCTGGCGCTGCTCGACCTGCCAGCGGAAACCAGTGACGAAGCGCTGTTCGCCGAGCTGTTCGGCGGGCACAAGCTGTGGTCGGAGGCCGAGCCGCGGGCGATGGTGTATTCCGGCCACCAGTTCGGCTCCTATAACCCGCGCCTGGGCGACGGCCGCGGCCTGCTGCTCGGCGAGGTGATCAACCAGGCCGGCGAGCACTGGGACCTGCACCTCAAGGGCGCCGGCCAGACCCCCTACTCGCGGATGGGCGACGGCCGCGCCGTGCTGCGCTCGTCGATCCGCGAGTTCCTCGCCTCCGAAGCCCTTCCGGCACTGGGCATTCCCAGCAGCCGGGCGCTCTGCGTGATCGGTTCGAGCACGCCGGTCTGGCGCGAGAAGAAGGAAAGCGCGGCGACGCTGCTGCGCCTGGCGCCCAGCCACGTGCGCTTCGGTCACTTCGAATACTTCTACTACACCCGCCAGCACGACCAGTTGAAACAGTTGGCGGCGTTCGTCCAGGAACACCACTTCGCCGACTGCAACGCAGCCGAGCGGCCGTACGCGGCGATGTTCCGCCAGGTCGTCGAGCGCAACGCCGAACTCATCGCCCGCTGGCAGGCCTATGGCTTCTGCCACGGGGTGATGAACACCGACAACATGTCGATCCTCGGCATTACCTTCGACTACGGGCCCTACGCCTTCCTCGACGATTTCGACGCCAATCACATCTGCAATCACTCCGACGACGCCGGCCGCTACTCCTTCAGCAACCAGGTACCGATCGCCCATTGGAACCTGGCCGCCCTGGCCCAGGCGCTGACGCCACTGGTGGAAGTGGACGAACTGCGCGCCAGCCTCGACCTGTTCCTACCCCTCTACCAGGCCCACTACCTCGACCTGATGCGCCGGCGCCTGGGCCTGGGCGTCGCCGCGGAGAACGACCAGGCCCTGGTCCAGGAACTGTTGCAGCGCATGCAGGGCAGCGCGGTGGATTACTCGCTGTTCTTCCGCCGACTCGGCGAGGAGACTCCGGAGCGGGCGCTGGCCAGCCTGCGCGACGACTTCGTCGACCGCGAGGCCTTTGACCGCTGGGCCGAGGCCTACCGCCGGCGCGTCGAGGAAGAAGGCGGAGACCAGGAGTCGCGGCGCCGGCGCATGCACGCGGTCAATCCGCTCTATGTGCTACGCAACTACCTGGCACAGCAGGCTATCGAAGCGGCCGAGCAGGGCGACTACACGGAAGTCCGCTTGCTGCACCAGGTGCTGAGTCGCCCGTTCGAGGAACAGCCGGGCATGGAGCGCTTCACTCGGCGCCCACCGGACTGGGGGCGGCACCTGGAAATCAGTTGCTCCTCCTGACGGGATGCCCTGACAGAACGGCGGCCGATAATGCCGCAATGGAATAAATACCTTCGGAAAACTTCTTAGACGCACTAAGAAAAGCCGATTATCTTCGCCGCCACACTTATTCCAGCCTGTTCTACCACCTCCTGTCAGGCGCCTTGCCGCATGAAGATACGCGACCTCGATCTCAGCCAGAGTTCGATCAACACCGAACACCAGGCGCTAGGTCTGCCTCCTGTCGAAGATTTCGTCACCCATCCGGACGACCACCCGGTACTGCGCGCCGCCATGTGGGCGGCGGTGCTGATCCTGGTCGGCCTGCTCGCCTTCCTGGCCTGGCGCCTGTTCTTCGACAACGGCGGCAGCAACGGCTTCGAGATCATCGAGCAGGCCCTGACCAGCCGGGGTTTCTGGAGCGCGGTGGCGGTGGGCTTCTTCGCCCAGGTGATCGACGGTGCGCTGGGCATGGCCTATGGCATCACCGCGACTACCTTCCTGCTCAGCGCTGGTGCCACGCCGGCCGCTGCCAGCGCCAGCGTGCACATCGCCGAAGTGTTCACCACCGGCTTTTCCGGGATTTCCCACGTCAAGCTCGGCAACGTCAACAAGTCACTCTTCCTCCGCCTGCTGCTGCCGGGAATGATCGGCGCGGTGCTCGGCGCCGTGCTGATCACCCGCTTCGACGGCCACCAGCTCAAGCCCTTCATCTCCGCCTACCTGCTGCTGATGGGCCTGTACATCCTGAGCAAGGCCTACCGCCACGTGATCAAGCGCCGGGCACCGCGCCACGTGGCCAAGCTGGCACTCTTCGGCGGCTTCGTCGATGCTGCCGGCGGCGGCGGCTGGGGCCCGGTGGTCACCAGCAGCCTGATCGGCTCGGGTAGCGACCCGCGCACCACCATCGGCTCGGTGAACTTCGCCGAGTTCTTCCTGACCATCGCCAGCGCCACCTCCTTCATCCTCCTCGCTGGCCAGCCGGACACCTGGAAGATGGTCGCCGGGCTGGTCTTCGGCGGCCTGTTCGCCGCACCGTTCGCCGCCCTGCTGTGCAAGAAGCTTTCGCCGCGCACCCTGCTGGTCATCGTCGGCACCCTGATCACCCTGATCAGCGCCTACAACATCTACATCGGCCTGCGCTGACAGGCATAAGCGGCGAACACAACGGTCTAACCAGGCACGCTTTTCCTTGCCCGGGCGCATTGACCCGCCCGGCGCGCTTTCCCATGCTGCGTCCTTCCAATCTGCCCGAAGGAACGCTGCATGAAACTGGAAACCCTGGCCGTCCACGCCGGCTACAGCCCTGACCCGACCACCCGCGCGGTGGCGGTGCCGATCTACCAGACCACTTCCTACGCCTTCGACGACACCCAGCATGGCGCCGACCTGTTCGACCTGAAGGTACCGGGCAACATCTACACACGGATCATGAACCCCACCAACGACGTACTGGAACAGCGCGTCGCGGCGCTGGAAGGCGGGGTCGGGGCGCTGGCGGTGGCCTCGGGGATGGCGGCCATCACCTACGCGATCCAGACCGTCGCCGAGGCCGGCGACAACATCGTCTCGGTGGCCAAGCTCTACGGCGGCACCTACAACCTGCTGGCCCACACCCTGCCACGCATCGGCATCCAGGCGCGCTTCGCCGCCCACGACGACGTCGCCGCCCTGGAAGCGCTGATTGACGAGCGGACCAAGGCCGTGTTCTGCGAAACCATCGGCAACCCGGCGGGCAACATCATCGACCTGCAGGCACTGGCCGACGCCGCTCACCGCCACGGCGTGCCACTGATCGTCGACAACACGGTAGCCACCCCGGTGCTCTGCCGGCCGTTCGAGCACGGCGCCGACATCGTCGTGCACTCGCTGACCAAGTACATGGGCGGCCACGGCACCAGCATCGGCGGGATCGTGGTCGACTCCGGCAAATTCGACTGGGCGGCGAACAAGTCGCGCTTCCCGCTGCTGAACACGCCCGATCCGTCCTACCACGGCGTCACCTACACCGAGGCCTTCGGACCCGCCGCCTTCATCGGCCGCTGCCGGGTGGTACCGCTGCGCAACATGGGCGCGGCGCTCTCGCCGTTCAACGCCTTCCTCATCCTCCAAGGCCTGGAGACCCTGGCGCTGCGCATGGAGCGCCACTGCGACAACGCCCTCGCCGTGGCCCGCTACCTGCAGCAGCATCCGCAGGTGGCCTGGGTGAAATACGCCGGCCTCGCCGACAACCCCGAGCACGCCCTGGCCCGGCGCTACCTGGGGGGCCGCCCGGCGGCGATCCTGTCCTTCGGTATCCAGGGCGGCAGCGCCGCTGGCGCGCGCTTCATCGACGCCTTGAAGCTGGTGGTGCGGCTGGTCAACATCGGCGACGCCAAGTCCCTGGCCTGCCACCCGGCGAGCACCACCCACCGCCAGTTGAACGCGGAGGAACTGGCCCGCGCCGGAGTCTCCGACGACATGGTGCGGCTGTCGATCGGCATCGAGCACATCAACGACATCCTCGCCGACCTCGACCAGGCCCTGGCCGCCGCCGCACGCTGAGCGGATCGGTCAGTCCGGGCGAGCGTTTCGGTCCTTGCCCGGCCTGGCCGGCCGGCTAGTCTGGCTGGGATCCCCGACATGGAGAGCGCCATGCCACTGCCCACCGAACTCGCCAGGCACCTGACCGAAGAAAAGATCGCCTTCGTCCAGCGCAGCGGACTCAGGGCGGAAGTCCTCGAACCCGGCTACGTGCGCCTGCGCATGCCGGGCGCCGGCAACGAGAACCACATCGGCAGCATGTACGCCGGGGCGCTCTTCACCCTCGCCGAAATTCCCGGTGGCGCGCTGTTTCTGACCAGCTTCGACAGCGCCCGCTTCTATCCCATCGTCAAGGAGATGACCTTGCGCTTCCGCCGCCCGGCCAAGGGCGACATACGCGTCGAGGCACGCCTGGATGCCGAGCGCATCCGCCAACTGGAAACCGAGGCCGGGGAGCGCGGCAAGGCCGAATACAGCCTCGAACTGCAACTCACCGACGAGCAGGGCGAGGTAGTGGCGGAAAGCGCCGCGCTGTACCAGCTACGCAGCCACGCGCGACCCTGACTGGCAGATTTCGCAGGGCCCGGCGAAGGTTTTTTCTGCCGTGGATCAAGGTCCGTAGCGAGCTGCGGCGCGACAGTGGGGAAGCCAGCGTAGCCATCCCACGGAGTCCGCCATGATCCGCCACCTCCTGGTCGCCCACGACCTCACCCCGGAAGCCGACGTCGCCCTCGCCCGCGCCGCCCAGTTGGCCCGCCAGCACGATGCGCGGGTCAGTCTGCTGCACGTGTACGACCCGGGGCTATCGGCGTCGGCGGTGAAGACCGTCAGCGCCATGCTGCAACTCAAGCGCAAGGAGGCCGGCCTCGACGAGGACAGCGCCATCCACCTGTTCAGGGGCCAGCCGATCGACGGCATCCTGCAGCAGACCCGGGCGCTCGAACCGGACCTACTGCTGATGGGCGCACACCACCAGAAGACCTTCGAACGCTTCGGCAACACCACCCTCGACCAAGTGGTGCGGCGCAGCCGGGTGCCGGTGCTGCTCGCCGTGCGCGAGGCGGACGAACCCTACCGCCAGGCGCTCAGCGCCCTGGACTTTTCCCAGTGCGCCTGTACCGCGCTGCGCCAGGCCTACCGCCTGCTGCCGGTGGAAGCCGACCTGCACGCCCTGCACGTGTTCGAGTCCCCCGACGACGGCGTGCTCGGCCTGCCCCGGCAGAATGCCGCGCACCTAGCCACCCAGGCCGGGCTGATCGAACAATTGCTGAGCGACGAGCAGGAGCGCCTGCCGGGCGTCGGGCCGCAGCTGAGCCACGAAGTGGTTCCCGGCGTGCTGCCGTACAGCCTGGACGCCGCGTTGAAGCAGCGCCAGCCGGAGCTGCTCGCCCTCGGCCGGCACAGCCGCAACGCGCTGATGCAGGCGCTGCTCGGCAACCTGGCGCAACGTTACCTGCGCCAGCCGAGCTGCGACGTCCTGGTTACCTCGTAGAAGCGCTGCCGCAGAGGCTGCTCAGCTTTCGAGCAGCCCGTGCAACTCGACGAACTGCTGGGTCAACTTGTGCCGCGGTTCGAGGAAGATCAGCGGGGTGCAAGCCTGGTGCGACTCGCGCATCTTCACCGAGCTCATCAGGTACACCGGCAGCACCGGCAGTTCCTCCGCCACCAGCTCGTCGAGCAGTTGCTGCGGCAGGCTGGCGCGCGGCTGGAACTGGTTGACCACGATGCCCTCGACCTGCAGGTCTTCGTTGTGGTCGTCGCGCAGTTCCTCGATCTCCTGGAGAAGGCCATACAGCGCCTGGCGGGAGAAGCTGTCGCAATCGAAGGGAATCAGGCAGCGATCGGCAGCGATCAGCGCAGATACCGTGTAGAAATTCAGTGCCGGCGGGGTATCCAGGTAGATCCGGTCGTAGTCTTCGTCCAGTTCGTCCAGCAATTTGCGCAGCTTGTTGATCTTGTGCTTCGACTCCAGCTTCGGCTGCAGGTCGGCCAGTTCGGGGCTGGAGGTGACGATGTGCAGGTTGTCGAACGGCGTCTCGTAGATGTCGACCCTGCCCTTCTTGCTGAAGGGTCCGGAAGACAAGGTCTGCTTGAAGAAGTCGGCGATCCCCACCGGCAGGTCCTCGCCGGTCAGTCCGGTCAGGTAGTGCGTGGAGTTGGCCTGGGCGTCCAGGTCCACCAGCAGGGTGCGATAGCCCTCCGCCGCGCTGACCGCCGCCAGGTTGCAGGCGATGCTGGACTTGCCTACCCCGCCTTTCTGATTGAACACCACGCGCCGCATGGGAAATCTCCGTGAGCCGAGCCTGATCCCGGATGATAGGCAAAGCCGCGGGCAAGCGCGAGCGCCGTCTCGGTCCTGACGTAGAGCGGTTCAGCGCCGGCGCAGGCTGGCCGCCTCGCGGGTCACCAGGTCGATGAAGGACAGCGCCAGCGGCGAGCCCTCGTTCTGCCGGCGGACCAGCCATACCGCAGTCGTCGCCTCGGGATCGCTCAGGGTGCGGTAGACCACGCCGTCGACCCGGGTGCGGCGGAACGACGCCGGCAGGATCGACACCCCCAGTCCGGCCGAGACCAGGCCGATGATGGTCATCGCCTCGCTGGCCTCCTGGGCGATGCGCGGGCTGAAGCCGGCCTGTCGGGTCAGGGCGATGACCTGGTCGTAGAGCCCGGTGCCGTAGCTGCGCGGGAAGAACACGAAGGGCTCCTCGGCCAGGGCGGCGATGGCCAGGCCATCCTCGCTGCCGGCCGCCAGCGGATGGTCGGCCCGCAGCACCGCCACCAGCGGTTCGCGGAACAACTCCACCCAATGCACCGCATCCGGCAGCGCCAGCGGGCGGATCACGCCCACCTGCAGGCTTTCCTCGAGCAGCGCCTTGAGTACCTGGCGGCTGCTCATTTCCTGCAGGTCGAGGTGTACGTCCGGATAGGCCTTGCGGAAGGCATGGATGCTGCTGGGTATGGTCGAGGTGAAGGGTGCCGAGGAAGTGAAACCGATCTTCAGCTCGCCCAGTTCCCCCAGGTGGGCGCGACGCGCCAGCAGCACCGCCTTGTCTACCTGGGCCAGCACCTGGCGGGACTCGTCGAGGAACAGCCGGCCGGCGTCGGTGAGTTCGACGCGGCGGTTGGTGCGCTCGAACAGGCGCGCACCGATTTCCTCCTCCAGCGCCTGGATCTGCTGGCTCAACGGCGGCTGGGAGATCCCCAGGCGCTCGGCGGCGCGGCCGAAGTGCAGCTCCTCGGCGACGGCGATGAAATAGCGCAGGTGCCTGAGTTCCAAGCGGCCCCTCCTATTAGGTGTTTTTACATATCAATCGTGTCGATCAATATATTGGAAATCATATAAACCTATCTATATCCTTTGCCACATAACCTCCAACAACGACCCCTTGTCCCTGAAATCCAGGTGGCGCGGCCTCGTTGTGCCTGCTCGCCACCGTCCCCAGAGGTGCCCCGTGAGCAATCCGCAAGTCCGGCCACAGGCCGAAGAAGAACCCGCGTTAATCGAGGCGGCCCGCGAAGCAGCCAACGAGGTGCTGGAAGCCGCCACCGAAGTCGAACGCTATATCGAAAAAGGCACCCCGCAGTTCATGCGCACCTCCCTGGCGCTGTTCTCCGGCGGTTTCGCCACCTTTGCCCTGCTCTACTGCATCCAGCCGATGATGCCGGTGCTGTCCAAGGCGTTTTCCATCAGCGCCGCGGAAAGCAGCCTGGCATTGTCCGTCGCCACCGCCATGCTCGCCCTTGGCCTGCTGGTCACCGGCCCGATCTCCGACGCGATCGGCCGCAAGCCGGTGATGGTCGTCTCGCTGCTGGCCGCCGCGCTGTTCACCCTCGGCAGCGCGGTGATGCCCACCTGGCATGGCGTGCTGCTGATGCGCGCGCTGGTCGGGCTGTCCTTGAGCGGCCTGGCCGCGGTGGCGATGACCTATCTCAGCGAAGAGATCCATCCGCAGCACATCGGCTTGTCGATGGGCCTGTACATCGGCGGCAACGCCATCGGCGGGATGAGCGGACGCCTGATCAGCGGCGTCCTGGTCGATTTCATCTCCTGGCATGCCGCACTGGCGGTCCTCGGCGGCCTGGCCCTGGTCGCCGCGCTGGTGTTCTGGCGCGTGCTGCCCGAATCGAAACACTTCCGGCCGGCACCGCTGAAGCCGGCGACCCTGCTCAACGGCTACCGCTTGCACTTCCGCGACGCCGGACTGCCCTGGCTGTTCCTGATCGGCTTCCTGCTGATGGGCAGCTTCGTCACCCTGTTCAACTACATCGGCTACCGCCTGCTGGCCGAGCCCTACCACATGAGCCAGGCGGTGGTCGGCGTGCTCTCGGTGGTTTACCTCTCGGGCATCTACAGCTCGGCCTGGGTCGGTTCGCTGGCCGACAAGCTGGGGCGACGCAAGGTGCTCTGGGCGGTCATCCTGCTGATGCTCGGCGGCCTGCTGCTGACCCTGTTCGAGCCGATCCCGCTGATGCTCGCCGGCCTGCTGCTGTTCACCTTCGGCTTCTTCGGCGCGCACTCGGTGGCGAGCAGTTGGATCGGGCGCCGCGCCCTGCGCGCCAAGGGCCAGGCCTCGTCGCTCTATCTGTTCAGCTACTACGTCGGCTCGAGCCTGGCCGGCACCCTCGGCGGGGTGTTCTGGCATTACTACGGCTGGAACGGCATCGGGCTGTTCATCGGCTCGCTGCTGGTGGTCGCGGTATTGGTCTCGCTGCACCTGGCGCGCCTGCCGGCCCTGCCTGGCAACACCCTGGCGCAGCCCGCCCACTGAGTTCGAGGCGCCGGTCTCCCGGCGCCTTCACTCCGACCAGAAGCGTACTCCGGTCAGTTCTTCCGATAGCGCCCACAGCCGCGCGGCCAGCCCCAGGTCGCGCGCATTCCGCGGAATCCGCGCCGCCGCCGGATAACCGCGGGTTTCCAGCCAGCGATCCGGGCCGACATAGGCGCCGCCATACCAGCGCTGTTCGGTCAGCGCGGAAAGTGCCGGCAACGCCCCCATCTCCGCCGATTGCGCGAACGCTCCGTTGGCCACCTTCATCGCCCAGCGTCCCAGGCGCGAACCGGACATCGCCGGTGCCGCGTACTGCAGGTTGGTCGCCGCGTAGCCCGGATGCGCCGCCAGGCTCTGCAGAAGCACGCCCCGCTGGCCGGCGCGGCGCTGCAACTCCAGGCTGAACAGCAGATTGGCCTGCTTGCTGTGGCAATAGGCGAGATAGCGGTTGTAGCCGCGCTCGGCGTTGAGGTCGTCGAGCGGCAGCCGGCCGAACTGGTTGAAACCGCTGGTCATACCCACCACCCTGGGCCGTGGAGCGGCCAGCAACGAGTCCAGCAGCAGTCCCGTAAGCGCGAAGTGGCCAAGGTGATTGGTGCCCATCTGCATCTCGAAACCGTCGCGGGTACGCCGCAGGGGCAGGAACATCACTCCGGCGTTGTTGAACAAGAGATCGAGGCGTTCGTGGCGCTGGCGGAAACCGGCGGCGCAGGCGCGGATCGAGGCGAGGTCGGCCAGGTCGAGATCGGCCAGCTCCAGGCGTGCCTGGGGATACTCGTCGAGGATCGCCCGCCGCGCCCGCTCCGCCTGTTCGCGATTGCGGCAGGCCATCACCACGGTTGCCCCTTTGCCGGCCAGCGTGCGCGCCGCCTGCCAACCCAGGCCGCTGTTGGCGCCGGTGACCAGCGCCAGGCGCCCGGCCAGTTGCGGAATGTTGCGTCGTGCCCAGGGATGCATCGCTCGTTCTCCGCTTGACTGCGTTGCCGGGCAGTATCGCGGCGCCAGCCAATGCAGCGGCAGACGCGCTCGCGCCAGACTGCCGATCATTTCGGGCCAGGACACGCCAGCATGAGCCGCCGCACGGACTCCGACGCACCGACCATCACCGCCGCCTATCCGCGCCTGCTGCTCGGCCTGCTGGAGGAACGCGGCCTGGACGGACGCGCGCTGCTGCGGGAAATCGGTCTGTCGACGCTGCGACTGGAAGAGCCGGAAGCACGCGTCACATCGCAGCAGTACCAGGCGATCGCCGCCGCGGCGCTCGCGCTGAGCGGCGACCCCGGCCTCGGCGCACAGCTCGCCTTGCGCACGCCTCCCACCGCCCATGGCAGCCTGGGCTACGCGATGATGGCCTCGGCGACGCTCGGCGATGCCTTGTGCCTGGCGCTGCGCTACATGCCGCTGCTGCAGGGCAACGTCGAAATCAGCCTGCTGCGCGAGGACGAGCAGGTGATCCTGCGCCTGCTGCCAGGCCCCGCGCTCCCGCCGGCGCTGCACCGGTACTTCAGCGAAGCCCTGCTGATCGGCCTGTATCGCTCCGGCGCCTGGCTGCTCGGCGAACCGGCCCTGGTCGGCAGGCTCAACTTCGACTATCCCGAACCTGCCGTGCCTGTGCCACTGCCGCAGTGCCGCTACGACCAGGCCCACGTCCAGCTGGTGTTCCCCGCCATCCTGCTCGTCCGCTCGCTACCGATGGCCGATCCGGCTGCATTGCGCCGCGCCCGCGAACACTGCGAACGCGAACTGGCGCTGCTCGATGCCGGCCGCCGGGACATCTGCGCCCGCGTGCGGCTGGAGCTGGAACGGCAGGAACAGCGTTTCCCCAACCTGGAGGAAGTAGCCACGCGCCTGCACCTGTCCAGCCGCAGCCTCAAGCGGCATCTGCATGACGCCGGCACCAGCTTTCGCCAGTTGCTCGGCCAGGCTCGCCAGCGCCAGGCCTTGCGATTGCTGCGGCGTCCCGAGGTGTCGTTGCAGCGTATCGCCCTGTACCTGGGCTACAGCGATCCAACCAACTTCACCCGCGCCTTCAAGCGCTGGACCGGCGAGCCGCCGAGCGACACCCGCGCCCGCCTGCTGGGCGGGCAACCAGTTTCACGAACAAATGCCAAGCGCTCGACAAATCCCTCGCGTTTCCCTTGAGCGCGGCAAGCGCTGTCCTATGCTGCTGCGGCCGGCATCCGGCCGGCCTCGACAGCGATATAAAAGGGACTTTATGAAACCAGCGATCAAGCGCGCCTGCCTGCTCGGCACGGCACTGTTCTCCCTCTGCGCCAGCGCAGCCCAGGCGGCCGGCGTTCTGGTAGGAACCTGGGACCTGCGGGGCAACGGCCAGCTCGCCGCGGTCTACCGCGACGGCGCCAACCTGCAGGTGGTGGAAGGCGGCAGCACCCGCAACTACAGCTTCGGCAACGTGGTCTGGTCGGTCTTCGGCGCCACCGATACCGACGGCCAGCCCGGCGCGGAAATCCTGGTCAAGGCCGGTCCCGACCTGGTGATCGTCTCCCACGCCAGCACCACCCAGCGCAAGTACCCGGTAGGCAACGTCTCCTGGGCGATCATGCGTGCCACCGACGTCGACAACGTCGCCGGCGACGAAGTCATCCTCAGCATCGGCAACGGCGTGCGCACCGTATTCGATCGCACCCGTACGCAACGCGACGCCACCTTCAGCTACAACGGCACCTGGGGCCTGTTCGACGTCGCCGACGTGGACGGCGCGCCGGGCAAGGAACTGGTGCTGAACATGGGCAACGGCGTCAAGGTCATCGACCCGCGCACCAGTGGCGCCAAGGACTTCACCTTCAGCGGCTACCACGCGCTCGCACAGATCGCCGACCTCGACGGCCAGCCCGGCGCGGAGATCATCGGCCGCACCAGCACCGGCATCTACGTGATCAGCAACGCCACTTCCCGCAAGGAATACAGCATCGGCGCCAGCGCCTGGGCACTCTATGGCGGCACCGCGGACACCGACGGCAAGCCGGGCAACGAGCTGATCGTGGTGATGCAGGGCAAGGTGCGGGTCATCCACCACGCCAGCGGCGCCAGCAGCGACTACCGCATCGGCGACGTCAACTACAGCATCGATTCGGTGGCCGACATGGATGGCCAGCCGGGCGCGGAAATCCTCGTGCGCGACGCCAACGGCAAGCTGTTCGTGATCAACGACCGCACCGGCAAGGTAAGCAACTGAGCCGGGCGGGTTGCGTAGGGCGGGTACGCCACCGGCGCGACCCCGCCAACCAACGCGCCGGAGGGCCGTCGGCCCGCGCATGAAAAAGGGGAGCCTCGGCTCCCCTTCTTTCGTTCCGGCTCAGCCGTGGTACTGCGCCGACAGCTCGTGCACCGCCTCGAAGAAGGCGCCGGCATGGGCCGGGTCGACTTCCGGGGTAATGCCGTGGCCGAGATTGAACACATGCCCCGTACCCTTGCCGTAGGCCGCCAGGATCCGCGCGACTTCGGCGCGGATCGCCGCCGGATTGGCGTAGAGCACCGAGGGATCCATGTTGCCTTGCAGGGCTACGCGCTCACCGACACGGGCCCGGGCGCTGCCGATGTCGCAGGTCCAGTCCAGGCCCAGCGCCTCGGCGCCGACCTCGGCCATCGACTCCAGCCACAGGCCTCCTCCCTTGGTGAAGAGGATCACCGGCACCCGGCGTCCGTCGTGCTCGCGGATCAATCCATCGACGATCTTGCGCATGTAGACCAGGGAGAACTCCTGGTAGGCCGCCGCCGACAGGCTGCCGCCCCATGAGTCGAAGATCTGCACCGCCTGGGCGCCAGCGCGAATCTGCCCGTTGAGGTAGCTGGTCACCGATTGCGCCAGCTTGTCCAGCAGAGCGTGCATGGCCTTGGGGTTGTCGTAGAGCATCGCCTTGGACTTGCGGAAGTCCTTGCTCGAGCCGCCCTCGACCATGTAGGTGGCGAGGGTCCAGGGGCTGCCGGAGAAGCCGATCAGCGGTACGCGGCCGTTCAGCTCGCGGCGGATGGTGCGCACGGCGTCCATCACATAGCCCAGGTCCTGTTCCGGATCGGGAACCGGCAGCGCCTCGATGTCGGCCAGCGACGAGACCACCTTGCGGAAGCGCGGGCCTTCGCCGGTCTCGAAATACAGGCCCTGGCCCATGGCATCGGGAATGGTAAGGATGTCGGAGAAGAGGATCGCGGCGTCCAGCTGCGGGTAACGGTCCAGCGGCTGCAGGGTCACTTCGCAGGCCAGCTCCGGGTTCATGCACAGGCTCATGAAATCGCCGGCCTTGGCACGGGTGGCACGATATTCCGGCAGGTAACGACCGGCCTGGCGCATCATCCAGACGGGGGTGACATCGACGGGCTGCTTGAGCAGGGCGCGGAGGAAGCGGTCGTTCTTCAGGGCAGTCATAACGGCATCCGATCAAAGGCTGCTGGCTTCACGCGGGCGCGTGCGGAAGGGGGTTATCCACAGGCCGGCGGGCGAAAAGGGCCGCTATTGTCGCAAAGCACAAAACAAAAGGCACGGCGGGGGCCGTGCCTTTTGTCTATCGCGGTGATTTGTCGCAGCGCCGGTGGCGCCGCGGGTCAGACGCCAAGGTAGTCGAGGATGCCTTCGGCCGCGGTACGTCCTTCGAAGATCGCCGTCACCACCAGGTCGGAACCACGGACCATGTCGCCGCCGGCGAAGATCTTCGGGTTGCTGGTCTGGTGCTTGAACTGCGCCTGCGCCGGAGCCACCACGCGGCCCTGGCTGTCGGTGGCAATCTCGAAGCGCTCGAACCACGGCGCCGGACTCGGCCGGAAGCCAAAGGCGATCAGCACGGCTTCCGCCGGGATGATCTCCTCGGAACCGGGGATAGGTTCGGGGCTGCGGCGTCCGCGGGCGTCCGGCTCGCCGAGACGGGTCTCGACCACCTTCACGCCTTCCACCCGGTCCTCGCCGACGATGGCGATGGGCTGGCGGTTGAAGAGGAACTTCACGCCCTCCTCCTTGGCGTTCTTCACTTCCTTGCGCGAGCCCGGCATGTTTTCTTCGTCACGGCGATAGGCACAGGTCACCGACTTGGCGCCCTGGCGGATCGAAGTGCGGTTGCAGTCCATCGCGGTGTCGCCGCCGCCCAGGACCACCACGCGCTTGCCCTTCATGTCGACGAAGTCCTCGGCCGACTTCTCGAAGCCGAGGTTGCGGTTCACGTTGGCGATCAGGAAGTCCAGGGCGTCGTGTACGCCCGGCAGGTCCTCGCCGGGGAAACCGCCCTTCATGTAGGTGTAGGTGCCCATCCCCATGAACACGGCATCGTACTCATCGAGCAACTGCTCCATGGTCACGTCCTTGCCGATCTCGGTGTTCAGGCGGAACTCGATGCCCATGCCGGTGAACACCTCGCGGCGACGGCTGAGGACGTGCTTCTCCAGCTTGAACTCGGGAATGCCGAAGGTCAGCAGGCCGCCGATCTCCGGGTTGCGGTCGAACACCACCGGGGTCACGCCGTTGCGCACCAGCACGTCGGCGCAGCCGAGGCCGGCCGGGCCGGCACCGATCACCGCGACGCGCCTGCCGGTCGGCTTGACCTTGGACAGGTCCGGGCGCCAGCCCATGGCGAAGGCCGTATCGGTGATGTATTTCTCCACCGAGCCGATGGTCACCGCGCCAAAGCCGTCGTTGAGGGTACAGGCACCCTCGCAGAGGCGGTCCTGCGGGCAGACCCGGCCGCAGACTTCCGGCAGGGTGTTGGTCTGGTGCGACAGTTCGGCGGCGGCCAGGATGTTGCCTTCGGAAACCAGCTTCAGCCAGTTCGGGATGAAGTTGTGCACCGGGCACTTCCACTCGCAGTAGGGGTTGCCGCAGCCCAGGCAGCGGTGGGCCTGGTCGGCGGCCTGCTGCGGCTTGAACAGGTCGTGGATCTCCACGAACTCGCGCTTGCGCTGGCGCAGCAGCTTCTTCTTCGGGTCCTTGCGCCCGACTTCGATGAACTGGAAGTCGTTGTTCAGGCGGTCGGAATTCAGACGTTCAGACATATCGAAACCTCATCACAACTTCGGGCGCTTATTGCGGGTTGGCACGGGTGCTGGTCAGCAGCGAACCGAGGCTGGCCGCCTTCGGTTTCACCAGCCAGAACCGTCGCAGGTAGTCATCCAGGTTTTCCAGGATGTTCGCGCCCCACTCGCTTGCCGTTTCGTTCACGTACTCGACCAGGACCTTGCGCAGGTGGCTGCGATAGGCCTCCATCGCCTCGCCGCTGATCCGCTGGATTTCCACCAGCTCGTGGTTCACACGGTCGACGAAAGTGTTGTCCATGTCGAGGACGTAGGCGAAGCCCCCGGTCATGCCGGAGCCGAAGTTGTAGCCGGTCTTGCCCAGCACGCAGACGAAACCGCCGGTCATGTATTCGCAGCAGTGGTCGCCGGTACCTTCCACCACCGCATGGGAACCGGAGTTGCGCACGGCGAAGCGCTCGCCGGCGGTTCCGGCGGCGAACAGCTTGCCGCCGGTGGCGCCGTACAGGCAGGTGTTGCCGACGATGGCCGATTCCTGGGTCTTGAACGGACTGCCCTTGGGCGGGGTGATGACCAGCTTGCCGCCGGTCATGCCCTTGCCTACGTAGTCGTTGGCGTCGCCTTCCAGGTACAGGTGCAGGCCACCGGCGTTCCACACGCCGAAGCTCTGTCCCGCGGTGCCCTTGAAACGGAACACCACCGGTGCCTTGGCCATGCCCTGGTTGCCGTGCAGGCGGGCGATCTCGCCGGATACCCGCGCGCCGATGGATCGGTCGCAGTTGCAGATGTCCAGCTCGTACTCGCCGCCGCTCAGGCCTTCGATGGCGGCCTTCGACAGCTCGACCATCTTCTCGGCCAGCAGGCCCTGGTCGAACGGCGGGTTTTTCTCCACCTCGCAGAACTGCGGCTTGTCGGCCGGGATCAGGTCACTGCCCAGCAACGGAGCGAGATCCAGGTTCTGCTGCTTGGCGGTCTCGCCGGGGAGGATCTCCAGCAGGTCGGTGCGGCCGATCAGTTCGCCCAGGCTGCGCACGCCGAGGCGCGCCAGCCACTCGCGGGTTTCCGTGGCGATGAAGGTGAAGAAGTTGATCACCATCGCGGTGGTGCCGATGAAGTGGTCCTTGCGCAGCTTGTCGTTCTGCGTCGCCACGCCGGTGGCGCAGTTGTTCAGGTGGCAGATGCGCAGGTACTTGCAGCCCAGGGCGATCATCGGTGCGGTGCCGAAGCCGAAGCTCTCGGCGCCGAGGATGGCCGCCTTGATCACGTCCAGGCCGGTCTTCAGGCCGCCATCGGTCTGCACCCGGACCTTGCCGCGCAGGTCGTTGCCGCGCAGGGTCTGGTGGGTTTCCGCCAGGCCCAGTTCCCAGGGCGAGCCGGCGTACTTGATCGAGGTGATCGGCGAGGCGCCGGTACCGCCGTCGTAGCCGGAGATGGTGATCAAGTCCGCATAGGCCTTGGCCACGCCGGCGGCGATGGTGCCGACGCCAGGCTCGGATACCAGCTTCACCGATACCAGCGCCTGCGGGTTGACCTGCTTGAGGTCGAAGATCAGCTGCGCCAGGTCTTCGATGGAGTAGATGTCGTGGTGCGGCGGCGGCGAGATCAGGGTCACGCCGGGCACCGCATAGCGCAGGCGGGCGATCAGGCCGTTGACCTTGCCGCCCGGCAACTGGCCGCCCTCGCCGGGCTTGGCGCCCTGGGCCACCTTGATCTGCAGGACCTCGGCGTTGACCAGGTATTCCGGGGTCACGCCGAAGCGGCCGGTAGCCACCTGCTTGATCTTCGAACTCTTCAGCGTGCCGTAGCGCGCCGGGTCCTCGCCGCCCTCGCCGGAGTTGGAACGACCGCCCAGGGTGTTCATCGCCTCGGCCAGCGCCTCGTGGGCCTCCGGCGACAGCGCGCCGAGGGAAATCCCGGCGGCATCGAAGCGCTTGAAGATGGCTTCCAGCGGCTCCACCTCGTCGAGCGCCAGCGGCTGCGCGGCGGTCTTCACCTGCAACAGGTCGCGGATCATCGACACCGGGCGCTGGTCCACCAGCGCGGTGTATTCCTTGAACTTCTCGTAGTCGCCCTGCTGCACGGCAGCCTGCAGGGTATTCACCACATCCGGGTTGTAGGCGTGGTATTCGCCGCCATAGACGAACTTCAGCAAGCCGCCCTGCTGGATCGGCTTGCGGTTGCTCCAGGCCTCGGCGGCCAGGAGCTTCTGCTCGTTCTCGATATCGACGAAGCGCGCACCCTGGATGCGGCTGGCGACTCCGGTGAAGCACAGGCCGGTGACCTCGTCGGACAGGCCCACCGCCTCGAACAGCTGCGCGCCACGGTAGGACGCGACGGTGGAGATGCCCATCTTCGAGAGAATCTTCATCAGGCCCTTGGAGATCCCCTTGCGGTAGTACTTGAACACCTCGTAGAGGTCGCCCAGCACTTCACCGGTGCGGATCAGGTCGGCCAGCACCTCGTAGGCGAGGAACGGATAGACCGCCGAGGCGCCGAAGCCGATCAGCACCGCGAAATGGTGCGGATCGCGGGCGGTGGCGGTCTCCACCAGGATGTTGGAGTCGCAGCGCAGCCCGGTCTGCACCAGGCGGTGATGCACCGCGCCGACGGCCAGGGCAGCATGCACCGGCAGTTTGCCGGGAGCGATATGGCGGTCGCTGAGGATCAGCAGCACCTTGCCGCCGCGCACGGCTTCCTCGGCCTGGTCGGCGATGTTGCGCACCGCGGCCTCCAGGCCCATCGACTCGTCGTAGTTGAGGTCGATGAAGTGGCGGTCGAAGCCCGGGCGGTCCAGGGTCATGATGGTCCGCCACTTCGCCGGCGAGATCACCGGAGTGGTGAGGATCGCCTGGTTGGCATGGTGCGGGGCTTCCTCGAAGATGTTCTGCTCGACGCCCAGGCAGGTTTCCAGGGACATCACGATGGCTTCGCGCAGCGGGTCGATCGGCGGGTTGGTGACCTGGGCGAATTGCTGGCGGAAGTAATCGTACGGAGAGCGGATGCGCCGGGAGAGGATCGCCATCGGCGTATCGTCGCCCATGGAGCCCACCGCTTCCTGGCCCTGCTCGCCGAGCGGACGCAGCACCTGGTCACGCTCCTCGAAGGTGACCTGGAACATCTTCATGAATTGCTTGAGCTGGTCGGCGTCGTAGCTGGCCACGCCATGGTCGTCGTCCAGGGTCGCCTGGATGCGCAGGGCATTCTGCCGCAGCCATTGCTTGTAGGGATGGCGCGACTTCAGGCGGTTGTCGATGTCGTCGCTGTGCAGGACCTGGCCGGTCTCGGTGTCCACCGCGAGGATCTGCCCCGGACCGACGCGACCCTTGGCGATGACGTCCTCGGGCTTGTAGTCCCAGACGCCGATCTCCGAGGCCAGGGTGATGTAGCCGTTCTTCGTGGTGACCCAGCGCGACGGGCGCAGGCCATTGCGGTCGAGCAGGCAGACGGCATAGCGACCGTCGGTCAGCACGACGCCGGCGGGGCCATCCCAGGGCTCCATGTGCAGCGAGTTATACTCGTAGAACGCGCGCAGGTCGGCGTCCATGGTCTCGACGTTCTGCCAGGCCGGCGGGATGATCATGCGCAGGCCGCGGAACAGGTCCATGCCGCCGGTGACCATCAGTTCGAGCATGTTGTCCATGCTCGACGAGTCGGAGCCGACGCGGTTCACCAGCGGGCCTAGCTCTTCCAGGTCGGGGATCAGTTCGTTGGTGAACTTGGTCCGCCGCGCCTGGGCCCAGTTGCGGTTGCCGGTGATGGTGTTGATCTCGCCGTTGTGGGCGAGGAAGCGGAAAGGCTGCGCCAGGGGCCATTTCGGCAGGGTGTTGGTGGAGAAGCGCTGGTGGAATACGCAGATCGCGGTCTGCAGGCGCTCGTCGCCAAGGTCCGGATAGAAGGCGGCCAGGTCGGCCGGCATCATCAGGCCCTTATAGATGATGGTCTTGTGCGAAAAGCTGCAGATGTAGTGGTCGCTGTCGGCGGCGTTGGCCACCGACGAGCGGCGCCGTGCGCTGAACAGCTTGATGGCGAAGTCCTGGTCGCTCAGGCCGGCGCCGCCGATGAACACCTGTTCGATCTGCGGCAGGCGCTCCAGCGCCAGGCGGCCGAGAACGCTGGTATCGATCGGCACCTTGCGCCAGCCGACCAGCTCCAGTCCGGCGGCGACGATCTCGCGATTCATGTTCTCGCGTGCCGCCTCGGCTTTCACCGGGTCCTGGTTGAAGAACACCATGCCCACCGCGTATTGCTCGGGCAGGTCGACAGAAAAGGCTTCCCTGGCGACGGCACGCAGGAACAGGTCGGGCTTCTGGATCAGCAGCCCGCAGCCGTCCCCGGTCTTGCCATCGGCATTGATCCCACCGCGGTGGGTCATGCAGGTCAGTGCTTCGATTGCGGTTTGCAGAAGTTGATGGCTCGGCTCGCCCTGCATATGGGCGATCAGGCCAAATCCGCAGTTATCCTTGAACGTTTCAGGATGGTACAGACCTGCTTTCATAAGGAACTCTCACCGGCAAAACTTTTTTAGTCATCTACTTCGCCTGTCACCCGCTCATGCGGCGAGTTTTCGACAGGCAAAGGGAGGCCATTGTACATAGGTGCACAAGGCCTCACAAATTTTGCGGCGAGAAAATGAAATTCAATGTCGCCAAAATGAAAGACGAAACCCACCAGTCATGCTAACGACTAGCGAGTTTCGTCAAGAGGCGACGACAGGTCGGATCAATGCGCCTGGCCGATCTCCTGCTGGATGCTGGCGAAGGTACGCGGCCACGGCTTGCCGGCCTGCACCTTGGACGGCAGTTTTTTCACTGCGGCCAGGGCGGCGGCACGATTCGGGAAGCTGCCATAGGTGACGACGTAGAACGGCTTGCCTTGCAGGGTTTTCTTGAAGTAGCGGAAATCGCCGCCGCCCTGCTGGCGAATGAACGCCTGGGCATTGGCTTCGGAGCCGGTACCGAGGATCTGCAGGGCGAAGTTACCACCAGACTGGTTGCGATACCACTGGCTTCCCGCACCGCCACCGCTGGCCGGCTTGGCGGCCGGAGCCGGGGCCGGCTTCGCCGCGGCGGTGGTGGCCGGCTTGCTCGCCGCCGGCTTGGCCGGAGCGGGGGCCGGGGCCGGCTTGCTGGCCGGAGCGCTGGCGACCGGCGCGGCCGGTGCCGGGGTCTGCGCCGGAGTCGGGGTCGCCGCAGGCGCGGTCGGTTCGGTCGGCGCCGGCGGCACCGGATGCATCGGCGTGACGCCGTTGTTGGCCAGCGGCGTCACCGGAGGAGCCGAGCTGGAAACGGTAGGCGGCACCGCGGCGGACGGCAGGCCGCCTTCGTCGTCGCCACCTTGCCCGGCGGCCTGGGCCAGCGGCTCGCGAATGACCGGCTGCGACTCGCCGACCAACGGTAGCGGCAACGGCTGGCTGGAGCCGTTGAACTCCACGGCCGGGCCGCTGCCCGGCTGCTGGGCCTGGGCCGGCGTAGCGCCATTCATGGACAATTCGGTAGAGGCGGTCTGCGGCGCCTCCGGCTTGCTCTTGCCTTGCATGAACCAGGCGGCGATCACGCCGATGGCCACGACCGCAAGAATCACCAGATGCTTCTTGGGCAAGTTGAAAGACCCTCCGGTTGCCTTGCGCGCTGCGCCACGATTGGCCAGCATCGCTTCGATCAGGGCATCGCGGGCGACCTGGTTGATCGCTCCCGGCCAGCCTTCCGACTGCTCGTGGATGTCCACCAGCAGGTCGTTGGAAATCAGCTCGATGCCCTGCCCGGCGCCCTCGAGACGCTGGGCCAGGTAGTCGCGGGTTTCCTCTTCGCTGTATGGCTGCAACTCGATGGCATGGAAGCGCTCCTCACCCTCGGAAAACACCTCCAGGCGCGGCAGCAACGACGGCTCACCGAACAGGAATACATGCAGGCGTCCCTCGTTGGTGCCGGAAGCCAGCAGCAACAGCACTTCCAGCGCGCTGTCCTGGAGCTGCTCGGCATCGTCCACCATCAGGTAGACGTCCTGCCCGGTGATCGCCAGCTGCGCCACCTTGGTCAGGATCGCCTCCAGGCTCGCCTGGTTGATGCTCAGGCCCTGCGCCACCTGGCGCAGCAACGAAGTCTCGTCGGCGGCGGTGCGCGCCGAGATCACCACGCTGAGGACCGCATCCTTGTTGGTGCTGGCCACCAGCGCCTGGCGCAGCAGGGTCTTGCCGCTGCCCAGGGGCCCGGTGACCAGCAGCAGGAGCTGGCTGTAGCGGGCCAGATGGTGCAACTGGCCGAGCACCGGCTTGCGCTGCGCCGGGAAGAACTTGAAACCCGGAACGCGCGGCGCGAACGGGTCGTGACTGAATTGGTAGTGGCCCAGGAAGGCCTCATCGGCATGCAAGCTGGTCATGGGACCTCATTCATCTCCAAGCTGGTCGGCCAAGGCCCGATAGTCGGTGCGCAGGGTCGCGTCCAAGATCTCACGGGGAAAATCGCCGGTGACCACGGCATTCCCCAGTCCTTGCAGCAAAACCAGACGCAGGCGGCCATCGAGCACTTTCTTGTCGACGGCCATGTGTTCCATAAAATCTTCCGCCGTCATCTCGGCCGGCGGTACCACGGGCAGGCCAGCCCGGCGCAGCAGACGGATACCGCGATCGCGCTCGGCGGCGCTCAGCCAACCCAACCGATGCGACATCTCGAGTGCCATCACGGTTCCCGCCCCTACCGCTTCGCCGTGCAACCAGACGCCGTAACCTTGCTGGGTCTCGATCGCGTGACCGAAGGTATGGCCGAGGTTCAGCGTGGCACGCACGCCCGACTCGCGCTCGTCGGCGCCCACCACGCGGGCCTTCGCCGCGCAAGAGCGCTCGATGGCCTCGGTGACAACGGTCGGCTCCAGTGCCAGCAAGGCATCCATGTGCTCTTCCAGCCAGGTGATGAACGGTTCGTCGCAAATGAAACCGTACTTGATCACCTCCGCCAGCCCGGCGGACAGCTCGCGGGACGGCAGCGTCTTCAGCGACGCGGTGTCGATGACCACCGCCTGGGGCTGGTAGAACGCACCGATCATGTTCTTGCCCAACGGATGGTTGATCCCGGTCTTGCCGCCCACCGAGGAGTCGACCTGGGACAACAGGGTGGTCGGCACCTGGATGAAGTTGACCCCACGCTGGTAGCAGGCCGCGGCGAAACCGGCCATGTCACCGATGACGCCGCCGCCCAGGGCGATCAGGGTAGTCTTGCGGTCATGCCGCTCCTTCAGCAGGGCATCGAAGATCAGTTGCAGGGTTTCCCACTGCTTGTAGGCCTCGCCGTCGGGCAGCACCACAGGGGTGACCTCGTGGCCTTGCAGTGCCTTGAGCAGGGTTTCCAGATAGAGAGGAGCGACCGTTTCGTTGCTGATCACCGCGACCCGGCGACCGACGATATGCGGCGCGAACCAGCGGGCGTCGCCCAGCAGGTTTTCACCGATGTAAATGGGATAGCTACGCTCGCCTAGATCGACGTGAAGTGTGCGCATGAGGCCCCCAGACAGGAAAGGGCAATAGAATAACGCAATTCGCCGCGCCTCAGCGGGGCGGCAACTTGCGCAGGCGTTCGAGAATTTCCTGGACGACCAGGCGCGGCGGCCTTTCGTCGGTCTCCACCACCACATCGGCGATTTCGCGGTAGAGCGGGTCGCGCAGCGCCATCAGGTCGCGGAGGATCTGTCCCGGGTTGGGCTTCTGCAACAAGGGGCGGTTGCGGTCCCGCGCCGTGCGCGCGATCTGGTGCTCGACCGAGGCATGCAGGTACACAACCCGGCCACCGGCGCGCAGCACCTGGCGGTTACCGTCGCGCATCACCGCCCCGCCGCCGGTGGCGATCACCATACCGTCGGCGGCGCAGAGTTCGGTGAGCATGGCCTGCTCGCGCTCGCGGAAACCGACCTCGCCCTCGACATCGAAGATCCATGGGATATTCGCGCCGCACCGCTGTTCGATCTCCTTGTCGGAGTCCTTGAACGCGAGATGCAGCTCCTTGGCGAGCAGGCGCCCGATGGTGCTCTTTCCAGCACCCATCGGGCCGACGAGGATCAGGTTGACCACGTTGTTCGATATCAGCGACCGATTGCGATGGCCTGATTATTCATGATCCGCGGTGTCAGGAAAACCAGAAGTTCGTTTTTCGTATCGGAGACCGTATCGCGGCGGAACAAACGGCCCAAGTAAGGCAGGTCACCGAGGAAGGGTACCTTGTCGACAGCCTTTGTCTGGGTGTTGCTGAATACACCGCCGATAACGATGGTTTCACCATCGTTGACCAGAATCTTGGCGTTAACCTCGTTCTTGTTGATCGGAGGAACTCCATTCAAAGCATTCTGGAAGTCGGGAGCATCCTTGGTCACCTTCACCTCAACGATGATCCGATTGTCTGGAGTGATCTGCGGCGTCACCTCCAGAGAAAGAGCGGCCTCCTTGAACGAGGTGCTGGTCGCACCACTGGAACTGGCCTCCTGATATGGGATCTCCGATCCCTTTAGGATCTTCGCGGTTTCCTTGTCAGAAGTTACGACCTTGGGTTGCGAAACCACTTCGCCGTTCCCGGTTTTCTCCATAGCCGATAATTGCAAGTCAAGAATGATGTTATCGGTGATAAAGCCAATACCGATACCGGAACTAGCATCCTTGGCCCCCATATCCACAAATGGGGTCGGAGAATTATCTCTGGTCGGGAACGTACACTGCCCCTGGAACGGCCCGCAGTTGTAACCTTCCTTATCCTTGATGCCCATGTTGCCGTTCTTGCCGTAGCTGTTCCAGTTGCCATTGTGGTAGGCACCACCCCAACGCACACCAAGACTCTTGTCGTACCCCACGTTGGCCTCGACGATACGGGCCTCGATCATCACCTGACGAACCGGGATGTCCAACTGGGAAACGATTCGGCGTAGCTCGTCCAGCCGCTCCTGCGGCTGATAGGCAATGATGCTGTTGGTACGGTCATCTACGGTAATCGAACCACGAGAATTTTCTTTCTCTTCGCCACTACTAGTAACCGACTGGAACAGCTTGGCGATGTCCGCGGCCTTGGCGTAGTTCACCTGGATCAGTTCCCGACGCAGTGGCGCCAACTCGGCGATCTGCTTCTGCGCTTCCAGCTCCTGGCGCTCACGGGCGGCGATCTCGTCGGCCGGGGCCACCAGCAGCACGTTGCCGAGCTTGCGCTTGTCCAGGCCCTTGGTCTTCAGCACCAGGTCCAGCGCCTGGTCCCACGGCACGTTCTGCAGGCGCAGGGTGATATTGCCCTGCACGGTATCCGAGGCCACCAGGTTCAGGTCGGTGAAGTCGGCGATCAGCTGCAGTACCGAACGCACGTCGATGTCCTGGAAGTTCAGCGACAGTTTCTCACCGGTATAGGCGAAATTGTCCTTCTTGCGCCGCTCGGCGTCTTCCGTGGTCATCGGCTTGATGCTGACGGTCAGGCGATTGTCGGTCTGGTAGACCAGATAGTCGTAGAGCCCGCTCGGTTCGATGGTGATGCTGGTACGGTCGGATTGCGCGCTGGCGTTGACGAACTGCACCGGCGTGGCGAAGTCCTTGACGTCCAGGCGAACCCGCAGCGCATCCGGCAGCTGGGTCTTGGCGAAGTCCAGGCGGATCTTGCCGCCCTGTTCTTGAATATCCGGGCTCAAGGTCGGGTCGGACAGGTCGATGACCACGTTGCCCTCGCCCTTTTCGCCACGCTGGAAATCGATGTTGCGGATGGCACGACCCGCCGGCACGTACGGCTTGGGCTTGATCGGCTGGGCATAGCTAGCCGGAGCCGGGCTTGCCTTGACCGGAGCGGCGGAAGCGACGCTGGCGCCGGCCGGCGAATTGCCGACCACCACGAAGAGGTTGTTGCCTTCCACCCGGGTGGTGTAGGACGACAGCGTGGTCAGGTTGATGATCAACCGTGTGCGATCCTTCGCCTCGACCACCGTGACGCTGCGCGTATTGCCCACGCTCAGCTCGCGATTCTTGGTGCCGAGTTTGTTCTGCACCCCCGGCAGATCGAGGGCGATTCGCGCCGGCTGCTCGATGGTATAGCCACGCGGCGCGGCGACGGGCTCGTCGAACTGCAGCTTTAGCTCGACCCGGTCGCCAGGCAGTGCCGCCACGTCGAGTTTCTCCAGGTCCGCGGCGAGCAATGCCGGCGCGAACATGGCGGCCAGCAAAGCGATCCCGAGGCGCGAGAGGCCACTGTTCATCGTCCGACTCCGTTGTACAGACTGCTGTTGGTTATGCATGTTTTTCCCCGCCCTCAGGAGCGTTCCTTGAGAGTCAGGCTGCGCGGACGCTCCAGCCAGTTCCCCTCTCCGTCAGGAACGATTTCAATCACGTCTATTTTTCCTTCGCTGATGCCGACGACCTTGCCGTCGTTGCGTCCCAGGTAGTCCCCGACCCTCACCCGATGCACGCCACCTGCGCCCTTCACCAAGGCGAAGGTACCCTGGGCGTTGGACAGTGTGCCGACCATCTCGAAGGTTTCGATGTTGAAACCTTCCAGGAACTGCTTGACCCGTGTCTCGTCGGGTTTAACCACCTTGTTGCCTTTCTGCCGCACGGTCAGGTCGATCTTCACCGGCGGCTGGAACGGACTACGCAGGTTCGAAGCGCTATAAGTAAAAGCTTCATATGGCTGAAACTTCGGCAGAGGCTCGATATTGCCCTTAGGTCGAGCACGTACCTCGTTCATATAGGCTTGAAGATCGCCGAACTCGGAATTCGCGCCGCAACCGGCAAGCATGGTGAGCAGCAAGCTGCTCAGAATCAGGCGGGCTCTCATTTCTTCAGCCCCTTGTCGTTGTAGCGGTAGGTCTTGGCCAAGATGCTCATGCGCAGCTTCGAGGTGTTATCGGGCGAAGCCGGCTTGATCTCGAAGTCATGCAGGGTAACGATCCGCGGCAGGCTGGACACGCCGCTGACGAAGGTCGCCAGGTCGTGGTAGCCGCCGACCACGCTGATCTGGATCGGCAGCTCGATATAGAACTGCTGAGTGACTTCAGGGAGCAGCTTGATCTCCTCGAACTCCAGGCCGCTGCCCAGACCGGTACGAGTGATGTCCTCGAGCAGCCCGGGTACCTCGGTGTCGCTGGGCAACTGCCGCAGCAAGGCGCCGAAGGACTCCTCCATCTCCTTCATCTGTGCCTTGTAGGCTTCCAGGTTCGCGGCCTGGAACGCTTTGGTAGCAAATTGCTGCTTGAGCGATTCTTCTTGCGCAGCCTGCTGTTCGAGCTGTGTTTGCAAGTCACGGAGATGGAAGTTGTAGCCCAGCGCCAGGACCGCCGCGGTCAGCAGCACGCAGACGATGACCTTGACCGCCGCCGGCCAGGAACCGATGTTGTTCAGATCGAGGTCGTTTACGTCGATCTTGCGCAGACTTTCCAGGGAACTGGCCAGACTCATTTCTTGGCTCCTTGCGCAACCCCATGCTTCGCCTTGGCGTCTTCCTCGCCGGGCTGCGTCTGCTGCACGGTCAGTTGGAACACGTTGGCCTGGTCCACCGCGCCCTGGGTCACCGCCTTGACCTCGTTCAGGGTCGGGGCGGTCAGCCACTCGGACGCGTCCATGTTGCGCATGAGATTGGAAACGCGGTTGTTGGACTCGGCTGCGCCGGCGATGGCGATGTTCTTGCCGGTCATCTTCAGGTCGGTGAAATACACGCCGTCGGGCAAGGTCCGCACGAGCTGGTCGAACACCCGACCAATGATCGGGCGGTTGCCCTGCAGGTCCTGAATGATCTTCATCCGCTCGAGCAACTGCTGGCGCCGCGATCTCAACTCGCTGATTTCCTTGATCCGCGCATCCAGCACAACGATCTCCTTGCGCAGGAAGTCGTTGCGCGCGCCCTGATGCTCAATCGCAGTGTTGAGATATTGGCCACCAAGAAACACCAGTGCGCCGGAAACCAAAAGGACGCCGCCAAGAATCACCAGGAACTGCTGCTTGCGCTGCTCGCGCAGCTCTTCGCGCCAGGGTAGAAGGTTGATCCGTGCCATCAGTCGAAACTCCTCAACGCCAGGCCGCAGGCGATCATCAACGCCGGAGCGTCGCTGGCCAGGGCGCCGGCATTCACCTTGCCGTTCAGCGCCATGTCGGCGAACGGGTTGGCGACCAGGGTCGGGGTGCCGATCTTCTGCTGGATCAACCGATCGAGATCCTGGATAGACGCCGTACCGCCCGCCAGGACGATGTAGTCGACGTCGTTGAACTGTCCGGCGGCGAAGAAGAACTGCAGCGAGCGGGAAACCTGCTGCACCACGGCGTCCTTGAACGGACGCAGAACTTCGCTGTCGTAGTCATCCGGAAGACCGCCCTGCTTCTTGGCGAGACCGGCTTCCTCCACCGAGAGTCCGTAACGCCGCTGGATCTCCTCGGTGAGCTGGCGACCGCCGAACAGCTGTTCGCGGGTATAGATGGTGCGTCCGTTGTGCAGGACGCTCAGGGTGGTCATGGTCGCGCCGATGTCCACTACCGCCACGGTCAACTGGTCGGTGTCGGCACCCAGCTGGCTGCTCAGCAGCGCATAGGAGCGCTCCAGCGCGTAAGCCTCGACGTCGACCACCTTGGCGGTCAGGCCGGCCAGCGCCAGGGCCGCTTCGCGAACCTCGACGTTCTCTTTCCGACAGGCGGCCAGGAGTACGTCCACGCGCTCAGGATTGCGCGCGGAGAGTCCCTGGACCTCGAAGTCGATGGCGACTTCCTCCAGCGGATAGGGGATGTACTGGTCGGCCTCGATCTTCAGCTGGTTTTCCAGTTCATCCTCGGAAAGCCCGGCCTCCATCTCGATGGTCTTGGTGATCACCGCCGAACCGGCGACGGCGACCACGGCCGACTTCAGGTTGGTTTTCGCCTTGACCAGCACCCGTGACAACGCCTGGCCGACCCCTTCCAGCTCGACGATGTTCTTTTCCACGACTGCATTCGGCGGAAGCGGCTCGACGGCATAGGCCTCCACTTTGTAGCGGCCTCCGGAGCGGCTCAACTCAAGGAGCTTTACCGAGGTCGAGCTGATGTCGATCCCCAGCAAGGTGTTCGCTTTCTTCTTTATGAGCCCTAGCACGACCAATTCCCTATTAGCGTTCAATACTTACGAACGATTCTTCTTTTTTCACATTAGATACCAGAGCCGAAGGCCAGGCAAATGGCTAGGTCACAGAAAAATTGCTTATAATGTGAACAGCTTTTGCCTTTTTCCTGTCCTATTCGCTTAACTCTTTCTTTTTCCTGGAAATCCGAATCTACCCATGCGCCTGCTGAAGTTCCTGTGGTGGACTTGCGTCACCCTGATTTGTGGAGTGCTGCTCAGTTTCAGCGGCGCCTATCTCTATCTGAGTCCCAGCCTGCCCTCGGTGGAAGCTCTGCGTAACGTCCAGCTGCAGATCCCCCTCAAGGTCTACAGCGAGGACGGCAAGCTGATCTCCGAGTTCGGCGAGATGCGCCGGACGCCGATCCGCTTCGCCGACATCCCGCAGGACTTCATCCATGCCCTGCTGTCCGCCGAGGACGACAATTTCGCCAACCATTATGGCGTCGATGTGAAAAGCCTAATGCGCGCCGCCGCGCAATTATTGAAAAGCGGTCACATCCAGACTGGCGGCAGCACCATCACCATGCAGGTAGCGAAGAACTACTTCCTTACCAATGAAAGAAGCTTCTCGCGAAAGATCAATGAAATCCTCCTGGCCCTGCAGATCGAGCGACAGCTGACCAAGGACGAGATCCTCGAGCTCTACGTCAACAAGATCTACCTGGGCAACCGTGCCTATGGCATCGAGGCTGCCGCACAGGTCTATTACGGCAAGCCGATCAAAGACTTGAGCCTGGCCGAGATGGCGATGATCGCCGGCCTGCCGAAAGCGCCCTCGCGCTACAACCCGCTGGTCAACCCGACCCGCAGTACGGAGCGGCGCAACTGGATCCTCGAGCGCATGCTCAAGCTCGGCTTCATCGACCAGCAACGCTACCAGGCCGCCGTCGAGGAGCCGATCAACGCCTCCTACCACGTGCAGACCCCCGAACTGAATGCGCCCTACATCGCCGAGATGGCCCGTGCCGAGATGGTCGGCCGCTACGGCAGCGAGGCCTATACCGAGGGCTACAAGGTCATCACCACGGTCCGCAGCGACCTGCAGAACGCCGCCAGCCAATCGGTCCGCGACGGCCTCATCGACTATGACCAGCGCCACGGCTACCGCGGCCCGGAGACCCGCCTGCCGGGCCAGACCCGCGACGCCTGGCTCAAGCACCTGGGCCAGCAGCGCAGCATCGGCGGCCTGGAGCCGGCGATCGTCACCCAGGTGGAAAAGAGCGGGATCATGGTGATGACCCGCGACGGCAAGGAAGAAGCCGTGACCTGGGACAGCATGAAATGGGCCCGCCCCTTCCTCAGCAACAACAGCATGGGCCCGATGCCGCGCCAGCCCGCCGACGTGGCCCAGGCCGGCGACCAGATCCGCGTGCAGCGCCAGGAAGACGGCACCCTGCGCTTCGTACAGACTCCCGCCGCACAGAGCGCGCTGATCTCCCTGGACCCGAAGGACGGGGCGATCCGCTCGCTGGTCGGCGGCTTCTCCTTCGAGCAGAGCAACTACAACCGCGCGATCCAGGCCAAGCGCCAGCCGGGCTCCAGTTTCAAGCCGTTCATCTACAGCGCGGCCCTGGACAACGGCTTCACCGCCGCCAGCCTGGTCAACGATGCGCCGATCGTGTTCGTCGACGAGTACCTGGACAAGGTCTGGCGACCGAAGAACGACACCAATACCTTCCTCGGCCCGATCCCGCTGCGCGAAGCCCTGTACAAGTCCCGCAACATGGTCTCGATCCGCGTCCTGCAGGGCCTGGGCATCGAGCGGGCGATCAGCTACATCACCAAGTTCGGCTTCCAGCGCGACGAACTGCCGCGCAACTTCTCCCTGGCCCTGGGTACCGCGACAGTCACACCGATGGAAATCGCCGGCGCCTGGAGCGTATTCGCCAACGGCGGCTACAAGGTCAATCCGTACGTCATCGAACGCATCGAGAGCCGCGACGGACAGGTGCTGTACCAGGCCAATCCGCCCCGCGTGCCGGTGGAAGAACAGGTCGCTGCGCCGGATGCGGAAGACGCCGGGAAACCTGGCGACCCCGAGCATCCGGAGAGCGCCGAAGGCGAAGGTTCGATCGAAGCCCAGCAAGTCGCCGCCAAGGCCCAGACCACCTTCGAGCCGACCCCGGCCGAACGGATCATCGATGCCCGTACCGCCTATATCATGACCAGCATGCTGCAGGACGTGATCAAGCGCGGTACCGGGCGCCGCGCCCTGGCGCTGAAGCGCACCGACCTGGCCGGCAAGACCGGCACCACCAACGATTCCAAGGATGGCTGGTTCTCCGGCTACAACTCCGACTACGTGACCAGCGTCTGGGTCGGCTTCGACCAGCCGGAGACCCTGGGTCGCCGCGAGTACGGCGGTACCGTCGCGCTGCCGATCTGGATCAGGTACATGGGCTTCGCCCTCAAGGACAAGCCGATGCACACCATGGCCGAGCCGCCAGGCATCGTCAGCCTGCGCATCGACCCGGTAACCGGCCGTTCGGCCGCGCCGGGCACTCCCGGCGCCTATTTCGAGATGTTCAAGAACGAGGACACCCCGCCCTCGGTCAACGAACTGCCGCCGGGCAGCTTCCCTGGCAGCCCGCTGCCGGATGACGAAGGCGCGCCGATCGACCTGTTCTGAACCGGCGCCTGCGCTTCGTCGACGACGACGGAGCGCGAGGCGCAGGCAAAAAGAAACCCCGCCAAGGCGGGGTTTCTTTTTATCCGGCGGATCGATCAGCCGTTGAAGACTTCGTCCACCGATTTCAGCGGATAGTTCTTCGGATACGGCAGGGTAGCCACGCCGGTCTCGATGGCAGCCTTGGCCACGGCATCGGAAACCACGGTGATCAGGCGCTTGTCCATCGGCTTCGGAATGATGTACTCGCGGCCGAATTCCAGCTTGTCCACGCCATAGGCGGCGCAGACGTCCTCCGGGACCGGCTGCTTGGCCAGGTCGCGCAGGGCCAGGGCGGCGGCGATCTTCATCTCTTCGTTGATGCGCGTGGCACGTACGTCCAGGGCACCGCGGAAGATGAAGGGGAAACCGAGCACGTTGTTGACCTGGTTCGGATAGTCGGAACGTCCGGTAGCCATGATCACGTCGTTGCGGGTGGCATGGGCCAGTTCCGGCTTGATCTCCGGGTCCGGGTTCGAGCAGGCGAACACGATCGGGTTCGGCGCCATGCGCTTGAGGTCTTCCGGCTCCAGCAGGTTGGCGCCGGACAGGCCGACGAACACGTCGGCGCCCTCCAGGGCGTCGGCCAGGGTACGCTTGTCGGTCTCGGTGGCGAACACCGACTTGTACTGGTTCAGATCGTCGCGACCGGCGTGGATCACGCCCTTGCGGTCGATCATGTAGATGTTCTCGACCTTGGCGCCCATGCTCACCAGCAGCTTCATGCAGGAGATGGCGGCAGCGCCGGCGCCGAGGCAGACGATCTTCGCTTCTTCCAGCTTCTTGCCGGCCAGTTCCAGCGCGTTGAGCATGCCCGCCGCGGTCACAATGGCGGTGCCGTGCTGGTCATCGTGGAACACCGGGATGTCGCACTGTTCGATCAGCGCGCGCTCGATCTCGAAACACTCGGGAGCCTTGATGTCCTCGAGGTTGATACCGCCGAAGGTGATGGAAATACGCTTGACGGTATCGATGAAAGCCTGCGGGCTCTCGGCGTCGACCTCGATGTCGAACACGTCGATGCCGGCGAAGCGCTTGAACAGCACACCCTTGCCTTCCATCACCGGCTTGGAGGCCAGCGGGCCGAGGTTACCCAGGCCGAGAATCGCGGTGCCGTCGGAAATCACTGCCACCAGGTTGCCCTTGCCGGTGTACTGATAGGCCAGCTCGGCATCGCGGGCGATTTCACGCACCGGCTCGGCGACACCCGGGCTGTAGGCCAGGGACAGGTCCCGGGCGGTAGCGGTGGGTTTGGTCAGCTCGACACTCAGTTTTCCCGGACGGGGTTGTGCGTGATATTCGAGGGCAGCGGTTTTAAGATCGGACATTTGGGCACTTCCGCTTTATTGCTTGTTGGACAGACGGGGCGACCGAGCATACGCAAGAAGACGACGCCCCACAAGATCGTCAGGACCCGGCTGTCAAGACCTCTAGCGTACGACTTTAAGCCAATCGCCCGGACGGGGTTCACCGCTCGGATAAAGGTCATTCAGCAGACGCAGACGAGCCACGGAGTCACTCAATGACCCCTCGCCGCCAGCCGCCAATTGCTCCAGCGTCTGCCCCGCCTTGACCTGCACCAGATGCAGGCGTCGCGGCTGCGCCAGGGCCCGCTCCTTGTCGCGCAGCGGACGGAAGCTGCGGATCACGCTGAGGAAGCGGTCGTCCTGGGTCTCCAGGGAACCGACCTTGACCACGCCGACGAACAGGTAGGCGCGGTCGCCCTGGTAGATCACAGCAACCCGTCGCGCCGGGTTGCCTGGCACCACCGCCGTGTAGCCGTTCAGCCCGGCCTGCTTCAGCGACTCTTCCTGGGCCAGCCGTTGCCCGGCGTTCTTGCGCAGGAACTCCGCGGGCGTCAGGCGGGAATCATGGGGCACCAGCTTCATGCCGATGAACGACTGCTCGTCCGCCGGATAGCCAAGCAGGGCGCTGGGCTGGTTGAGGATCTTCCAGCCCGCCGGATAGCTCAGGGTGAAGTCCAGCTCGGCATGGTAGAAGTTCTGCCCGCGACGCACCCCGGCCGATGCCGAGTCGCCGAACGGCATGCCTTCCAGATGGCGAAGAAAGACCTCGCGCCCCACTTCCTGCTGTCCGTTGGCCAGCTGCCGGGCCGGGCCGACCACTTCCTGCAGGCGCCGGTCGTTGTCCGGATGGGTATCGAACAACCCGTGGTAGCCGCCGGCCTGTACCGCCTGGCCATTACGCGCGGCCTCTTCGCGAGCGAAGTCCTCCTGGTTCTTCAGCACCCGCACCACCTGGATCATCGCCGTCGGATCGTAGCCGGCGCGGGCCAGGTACTGGGCGCCGAGACCATCGGCCTCCAGTTCCATGTCACGCCCGTAGCCGCGGACGAAGGCCGTGCCGAGCACGTTGGCCAGGTCGCCGGCGGCGCCGACCCCGGTGCCGATCGCCACCGCCTGGCCAAGGATGTTCCAGGCGCTGGCCTGACTCTGCTGGCGCACGCTGTGGCGCGCCGTGACATGGCCGACCTCATGACCGAGCACCGCGGCCAGTTCGGCCTCGGAGCCAAGGTAGGCGATCAGTCCGCGATGGATATAGATGTAGCCGCCCGGCAGGGCGAAGGCGTTGATGTCCGGCGAATCGATGACGGTGAAATGATATTGCAGGTTGCTGCGGTGGCTGCTGCGGGCGACCCGCTCGCCTACCCGTTGCACGTAGGCCTGGAGCTTTTCATCGTTGTAGCGGGGGAACTGCTTGAGGATTTCCTGGTTGTAGCGAGCGCCCATGCCGAGTTCCTGCTGCTCGCTCATCATCACGAAATCGCTCTTGCCGGTGGCCGGGTTCACCGCGCAGCCGCCCAGAGCGCCGACTCCCAGCAACAGCAGCAGGAGCCAGGCGGTCTTCATGGCAACCATTCCAGCATCGCCGGATCGGTCACCGACATCTGCCAGCGCGCCTTGCCGGCCGGCACAGCGCCACGGCGGGAACGATCGACCACCCAGCCACGCACTTCCAGCGAACGTCCCGCCATCTGCATCACCCGTTTCGCATCGAACGCCTTGAGCACCTTCGGCTCGATCCGCAGGACCAGCGGACCGTCCATCTCCAGCCAGATACCGCCCCGGTTGCGTTCGACCTCGAGCACCCGCCCGCGGACCACGGCGAAGCCGCTCTGCGCCAGTCGATCGAGCGAAAGCACCGGCGAACGCTTCCATACACCCAGATTAGCCGAACGCGCGGCACGTTCCGCCGTTTGCTGACAGGCCGTCAGCTCGGTGTTCGGCGCGACCGCCACCAGGTAGCCCAGGCCCTCGCCGAGCAGGCGCGCCTCGAGGTTGGCGCCGCTGGCATCGAACAGGTGCGCCAGGGTCCGCCCGTAGTGATCGCGGGCCTGGCGGCCCGGCTGCAGCGCGAGACGCCCGTCGCTGGCCGATACCAGCGCCTGCAGCCGCTGCTTCGCGGCTTCGGCGAAGGGCTCGGTGGTGCGGCCGTTGTGCGCCAGTTCAGGCGCATTGATACCGATCAGCCGCACGCTGCGGCCATCGCGCAGGCGCACGGTATCGCCGTCCACCACCCGCGCCACCTCGACGTTCTGCAAGGCACCGGTAGGCCGGCAGGCCTCCGCCGCACCGGCGAAGGCGGAAACCACGGACATGAAAAAGGCGCCCACCAGGGACGCCTTTCTCGGTACAGCGACAAGTAGCATTGCGCGCGTTCGCGGCAAGCGGCTTACTTGGTGGCGCCGAATACGCCGAAACGCTGCTTGAAGCGGTCGATACGGCCGCCGGTGTCCAGCACCTTCTGCTTGCCGGTGTAGAACGGGTGGCATTCGGAGCACACGTCCAGGTGGATCGGCTTGCACAGGGTGGAACGGGTCTTGATGACGTTACCGCAGCTGCAGGTAGCTTCGATAGCTTCGTAAGTCGGATGGATGTCCGCTTTCATGATTCAATCCTCGAGGCGTTGTGTGCCGCCACCCAGCGCGTTTACCAGGCACCGCACGTAATTAAGGGCGTGGATCATACCAGACCGATTCATCTATGCAAGCGACCCCGCCCGCCGGTCGTCTGCTAACATCGCCGGCCCAGTCCTCGTTTCCTTCATCCCCGGAAGCCGCTGAGTGTCAGACCTGATCCTACGCCTAGCCCTGCCTTCGCCACTCCGCCGCCTGTTCGACTACCGCGCGCCCCGCGGCATTCCGCGCAGCGCCCTACAGCCGGGGATTCGCCTGCTGCTGCCGTTCGGGCGCCGGGAGCTGGTTGGCGTTCTGATAGAGGTGACGGACCGTTCCGAAGTACCCGAAGACAAGCTCAAGCCTGCCCTCAGGGTACTCGACGCCAAGCCGCCAATGCCGGCGCACCTGCTCGAACTCTGTCGCTGGACCGCCCAGTACTACCAGCACAGCCTCGGCGACACCCTGTCCTGGGCGCTGCCCAACCTGTTGCGCCAGGGCGAGCCGGCCGAGGCGCGCCAGCAGCGCTTCTGGCATGCCGCCGCGCAATCCAGCCTCGACGATCCGCGCCTGGCCCGGGCGCCGCGCCAGCGCCAGGCCCTGGCGATTCTCAAGCAGCATCCGCACGGGGTTTCCCATGAGTTGCTGAACCAATTGGAAATAAACAAGGACAGCCTCGACCTGCTCAAGGAAAAAGGCCTGGTCGAACTGGAGGTGCGGCGCCACAGCACCCCGCCGCGCGAAGGCGGCTGGCTGGCCCAGGCGGAGTTGCCGCTGAACCCCGAGCAGCGCGCCGCCTTCGAAGCGGTTCGCGCCAGCCACGGCGGTTTCCATTGCTTCCTGCTGGCCGGGGTCACCGGCAGCGGCAAGACCGAGGTCTACCTGCAACTGATCCGCGAAACCCTGGCCGCAGGCCGCCAGGCCCTGGTGCTGATTCCCGAGATCAACCTGGGCCCGCAGACCCTGGCGCGTTTCGAACGCCGCTTCAACGCGCGCATCGCCCTGCTGCATTCGGCCCTGACCGACCGCGAGCGCCTCGACGCCTGGCTCGCCGCCCGGGATGGCGAGGCCGACATCGTCATCGGCACCCGTTCGGCACTGTTCACGCCGCTGAAGCGGCCGGGACTGATCATCGTCGACGAGGAACACGACGCCTCCTATAAACAGCAGGACGGCCTGCGCTACCACGCCCGCGACCTGGCACTGGTACGCGCGCGCCTGGAGAACGTGCCGATCCTGCTCGGTTCGGCCACGCCCGCCCTGGAAAGCCTGCACAACGCCCAGGCCGGCCGCTACGGCCTGCTGCGCCTGACCCAGCGCGCCGGTGGCGCGCACCCGCCGAAGTTCATCCGCCTCGACGTGAAGAGCATGCCGCTCGACGCCGGCCTTTCCCGCCCGCTGCAACAGGCCATCGGCGATACCCTGGCGGCCGGCCAGCAGGTCCTGGTGTTCCTCAACCGCCGCGGCTTCGCTCCGACCCTGCTTTGCCACGACTGCGGCTGGATCAGCCAATGCCCGCGCTGCGACGCGCGGATGACCGTGCACCAGGGCAGCGGCGAGTTGCGCTGCCACCACTGCGACCACCGCCAGCGGCCGCCGATGAACTGCCCGCAATGCGGCAAGCTCGACCTGCGTCCGGTAGGCGCCGGCACCGAGCGCGCCGAGGAACGCCTGCGGATTCTCTTCCCGAACCATCCGGTGCTGCGCATCGACCGCGACAGCACCTCGCGCAAGCACGCCATGCGCGACCTCTTCGCCACCATCAACAGCGGTGAGCCATGCATCCTGGTCGGCACCCAGATGCTCGCCAAGGGGCACCACTTCCCACGGGTCACCCTGGTGGCGATCCTCGATGCCGATGGCGGCCTGTTTTCCGCCGACTTCCGCGCCAGCGAACGCATGGCCCAGCAGATCGTCCAGGTCGCCGGCCGCGCAGGACGCGCCGAGGAGCCCGGGCGGGTACTGATCCAGACCCACCTGGCCGATCACCCGCTGCTGGTCCAGCTCACCGAGGACGGCTACTTCGCCTTTGCCGAACAGGCCCTCAGCGAACGCCGCGCCGCCGGCCTGCCGCCCTTCGCCCACCTCGCCCTGCTGCGCGCCGAAGCGCACAAGCCGGGCCAGGCGGAAGCCTTCCTCGACAGCGCCTGCAGTGCCGCCGAGCAATTGCTCGAGCAGATGGGCGGACCGGAGGTGGAACTGCTCGGGCCGGTGCCCGCGCCCATGGAGCGGCGTGCCGGCAAGCACCGCGCGCAACTGCTGCTGCAGTGCATGAGCCGGGCGCCGCTGCATCGCCTGCTGACGCCCTGGCTGCAGAGCCTCGAACAGTTGCCCGGCGGGCGCCAGGTGCGCTGGTCGCTCGATATCGATCCGATCGACCTGTTCTGAGCGCCTTCCAGGAAGACGCCCCGCTTGACTGGGGTCAGCCGGAATCCGCGATGTCCGGCGCAAACTGTCGGCTAATCGCCGCAACGGTTGGCAACGCCTGTCCGCCCACGGATAATGCGCGGTTCTGAGCCTCGACCGGCCACCCCGCGCGCATCGCGGGGAGTGAACTTCGGAGCGCCGCATCCGCCGGCCCTTCCCCTGCCCGACCGTCGCGCGCCGCCCCTCTGCCCGCGAGCACGGAGAGAACGATGAAAGACACGATTCGCCAGCTGATCCAGCAAGCCCTCGACCAACTGACCGCGGACGGCACCCTGCCCGCCGGCCTGACCCCGGACATCCAGGTGGAGAACACCAAGGACCGTAGCCACGGCGATTTCGCCAGCAACATCGCCATGATGCTGGCCAAGCCGGCCGGGATGAAGCCGCGCGACCTGGCCGCCAGGCTGGTCGAGGCAATCCCCGCCCACGAGCAACTGGCCAAGGTGGAGATCGCCGGCCCCGGCTTCCTCAACTTCTTCCAGGATCACGTCTGGCTCGCCGCCAGCCTCGACCGCGCCCTCGCCGACGAACGTCTCGGCGTGCGCAAGGCAGGCCCGGCGCAGCGCGTGGTGATCGACCTGTCCTCGCCGAACCTGGCCAAGGAGATGCACGTCGGCCACCTGCGCTCGACCATCATCGGCGACGCCGTCGCGCGCGTCCTCGAGTTCCTCGGCGACACGGTGATCCGGCAGAACCACGTCGGCGACTGGGGCACCCAGTTCGGCATGCTGCTCGCCTACCTGGAAGAGCAACCGGTCGACGCCGAGGCCGAGCTGCACGACCTGGAGGTCTTCTACCGCGCGGCGAAGAAACGCTTCGACGAGTCTCCCGAATTCGCCGACCGCGCCCGCGAACTGGTGGTCAAGCTGCAGGCCGGCGACCCTGACTGCCTGCGCCTGTGGACCCGCTTCAACGAGATTTCCCTGTCGCACTGCCAGAAGGTCTACGACCGTCTCGGCGTGAAGCTGAGCATGGCCGACGTCATGGGCGAGAGCGCCTACAACGACGACCTCGCCCAGGTGGTCGCCGACCTGACCGCCAAGGGCCTGCTCACCGAAGACAACGGCGCGTTGTGCGTCTTCCTCGAAGAGTTCAGGAACGCCGAGGGCAATCCACTCCCGGTGATCGTGCAGAAGGCCGGCGGCGGCTACCTCTACGCCACCACCGACCTCGCCGCCATGCGTTATCGGCACAACGTGCTGCACGCCGACCGCGTGCTGTACTTCGTCGACCAGCGCCAGGCCCTGCACTTCCAGCAGGTCTTCGAAGTGGCGCGGCGCGCCGGTTTCGTTCCGGCCGGCATGGAGCTGGAGCACATGGGCTTCGGTACCATGAACGGCGCCGACGGCCGTCCGTTCAAGACCCGCGACGGCGGTACGGTGAAGCTGATCGACCTGCTGGAAGAGGCCGAGAGCCGCGCCTATGCGCTGGTCAAGGAACGCAACGAGCAGCGCGCCGAGCGTGGCGAGGAGCCGTTCGACGAGGTCCAGCTGCGCGAGATCGGCCGGGTGGTGGGGATCGACTCGGTGAAGTACGCCGACCTGTCCAAGCACCGCACCAGCGACTACAGCTTCAACTTCGAACTGATGCTCAGCTTCGAAGGCAACACCGCACCCTACCTGCTCTACGCCTGCACCCGCGTGGCCAGCGTCTTCCGCAAGCTCGGCCAGGGCCGCGAGCAACTGGGCGGGAAGATCGTCCTCGAGCAGCCCCAGGAGCTGGCCCTGGCCGCACAACTGGCGCAGTTCGGCGACCTGATCAACAACGTCGCGCTCAAGGGCGTGCCGCACCTGCTCTGCGCCTACCTGTACGAGTTGGCCGGGCTGTTCTCCAGTTTCTACGAGCACTGCCCGATCCTCACCGCCGAGGACCCGGCGCAGAAGGACAGCCGCCTGCGTCTCGCCGCGCTGACCGGCCGTACCCTGGAACAGGGCCTGGAGCTGCTCGGTCTGAAGACTCTGGAACGCATGTAATCGAACCCGCCCGAACAGGAGTCCGGGAACCCCCATGGCAAAGAAGAAACCCGCCCCCAAGCGCGGCGCCAGCCGCTACCAGGCGCCCGCCGCGAAGAACGGCGTTCCCGGCTGGGTCTGGCTGGTCGCCGGCCTGGCCATCGGCGGCTTCATCATGTTCCTGATGAAGCTCGAACCCGGGCGCAAGGACGTCCAGCGCGAACGCCCGGACGCCCAGCGCCCGGCCGCCGTGCAGGGCAAGCAGCCGCAGCAGAACGGCCAGGCCCAGCAGCCCGCGCAAACGCAGACGCCGGCCCAGGCCAAGCCGAAGTACGAGTTCTACACCCTGCTGCCGGAGTCCGAGGTCGTGGTGCCGCCGGAAGCGGTACCGGAGAAGGCCCCGCCGTCGCCCACCCCCGCCGAGCTGGCCAAGGCCGACGAAGCGCGGGCCAAGGCCGCACTCGCCGGGCAGGTGCCACCGCCGCTGCCGAAAGCGGTGGTCGCCGCTAGCACGCAGTTCTTCCTGCAGGCCGGCTCGTTCCGCAAGCAGTCCGACGCCGACCGCGTGCGCGCGCAGATCATCCTGCTCGGGCAGTCGGTGAACGTCGAGGCCGGCAACGTCCGCGACGAGACCTGGTACCGGGTGATGGTCGGCCCGTTCAACAGCCGCGACCAGTTGTCCCAGGCGCAGAAGACACTGTCCTCCAACGGCTTCAGCAACCTGCTGTTACAGCAACGCAAGGCCCGCTGAACGCGGGCCACGCCGTGCGTTCCGACGCACGGCGGTGCGTGCGGTTGAAAAGCCGCGGATCGCCCCTATATCTCCCAGCATTCCGGGCATTCGGCCCCGCAGTGTGGAGATTTCCCCCTTGACCACCATCGTATCTGTCCGCCGCAACGGCAAAGTCGTCATGGGCGGCGACGGCCAGGTTTCCCTGGGCAACACCGTGATGAAAGGCAACGCCAAGAAGGTCCGGCGCCTGTATCACGGTCAGGTACTGGCCGGTTTCGCCGGCGCCACCGCCGATGCCTTCACCCTGTTCGAGCGCTTCGAGCAGCAACTGGAGAAACACCAGGGGCACCTGGTCCGCGCCGCCGTCGAACTGGCCAAGGACTGGCGCACCGACCGCTCCCTGAGCCGCCTCGAAGCCATGCTCGCGGTCGCCAACAAGGATGCCTCGCTGATCATCACCGGCAACGGCGACGTGGTCGAACCCGAACACGGCCTGATCGCCATGGGCTCCGGCGGCGGCTTCGCCCAGGCCGCGGCCCTGGCCCTGCTGCAGCACAACGCCGAGCTGAGCGCTCGGGAAGTCGCCGAGACCGCGCTGAACATCGCCGGCTCGATCTGCGTCTTCACCAACCAGAACCTGACCATCGAGGAGCTGGACAGCGCCGTCTGAAGCGCTCGTCCCCCGCTGGAGTAAACGAATGTCCATGACGCCCCGCGAGATCGTCCACGAACTCAACCGCCACATCATCGGCCAGGACGACGCCAAGCGCGCCGTCGCCATCGCCCTGCGCAACCGCTGGCGACGCATGCAACTGCCGGCCGAGCTGCGCGCCGAGGTCACGCCGAAGAACATCCTCATGATCGGCCCCACCGGCGTCGGCAAGACCGAGATCGCCCGCCGCCTGGCGCGCCTGGCGAACGCGCCGTTCATCAAGGTCGAGGCGACCAAGTTCACCGAGGTCGGCTATGTCGGACGCGACGTCGAGTCGATCATCCGCGATCTCGCCGACGCCGCGGTGAAGATGCTCCGCGAACAGGAGATCCAGAAGGTCAAGTATCGCGCCGAGGACGCCGCCGAAGAGCGCATCCTCGATGCCCTGCTGCCGGCCGCGCGTCCCGCCATGGGCTTCGGCGACGAGCCGGCACGCGAGGACAGCAACACCCGCCAGCTGTTCCGCAAGCGCCTGCGCGAAGGCCAGCTGGACGACAAGGAAATCGACATCGAGGTGGCCGACAACCCGGCCGGCGTGGAGATCATGGCCCCGCCCGGCATGGAGGAGATGACCAACCAGTTGCAGAACCTGTTCTCCGGCATGAGCAAGGGCAAGAAGAAGACCCGCAAGCTGAAGGTCGCCGAGGCCCTGAAGCTGATCCGCGACGAAGAGGCGGTGCGCCTGGTCAACGAGGAAGAGCTCAAGGCACGCGCCCTGGAGGCGGTCGAGCAGCACGGCATCGTCTTCATCGACGAGATCGACAAGATCGCCAAGCGCGCCAACGCCGGCGGCGCCGACGTCTCCCGCGAGGGCGTACAGCGCGACCTGCTGCCACTGATCGAGGGCTGCACGGTGAACACCAAGCTGGGCATGGTCAAGACCGACCACATCCTGTTCATCGCCTCCGGCGCCTTCCACCTGAGCAAGCCGAGCGACCTGGTTCCCGAGCTGCAGGGCCGCCTGCCGATCCGCGTGGAGCTCAAGGCCCTCAGCCCGAACGATTTCGAGCGCATCCTCACCGAGCCGCATGCCTCGCTCACCGAGCAGTACCGCGAGCTGCTGAAGACCGAGGGACTGGCCATCGAGTTCGCCGAGGACGGCATCAAGCGCCTTGCCGAGATCGCCTGGCAGGTCAACGAGAAGACCGAGAACATCGGTGCCCGCCGCCTGCATACGCTGCTTGAGCGGCTGCTGGAGGAGGTCTCGTTCAGCGCAGCCGACCTGGCCAGCGAGCATAGCGACAAGCCGATCCTGATCGATGCCGGCTACGTCAACAGCCACCTCGGCGAGCTGGCCGAGGACGAGGACCTGTCCCGCTACATCCTTTGACCACCGCCGCCGCCACGGCCAGCACCGTGGCGGCGGGCCGCGCGGTCCCGAACCGGGGTATCCTTGTACTCCGCCCTTCCGCGAGTCCGATGCGATGCGTATCCCTTCCGCCATCCAGCTGCACAAAGCCTCGAAGACCCTGACCCTGCGCTACGGCGAGGACAGCTACGACCTGCCCGCCGAGTTCCTCCGCGTGCATTCGCCCTCGGCCGAGGTCCAGGGCCACGGCAACCCGGTATTGCAGTACGGCAAGCTGAACGTCGGCCTGGTCGGCGTCGAGCCCGCCGGCCAGTACGCACTGAAGCTGAGCTTCGACGACGGCCACGACAGCGGCCTGTTCACCTGGGACTACCTGTACGAGCTGGCGACCCGCAAGGACCAGCTATGGGCCGACTACCTGGCGGAGCTGGCCAGCGCCGGCAAGTCGCGCGACCCCGACGAGTCGGTCGTCAAGCTGATGCTCTGAAGCGCCGGGCCGAGTGCCCCTTCGCGGCACACGGCATCCAGGCGATTTTTCCCCGCTGCCCCGAACGAGGGCACGTCATTTGCAACATTCGCCCCGCAGACTGCCAGACCAGACATCCGGTCGGCGCGGTCGCCACGGCGAATGTCCTACCCTGCACGGCAGCAACGCTCTAGTCCGCAGGTCGGCCGCTCGCCGGGCCAGCCACGCCGGCCACCGATGCTTCTGCCAGCTTGCACGCCAGCGGAAACTCGCGTAACCAAGACGGTGCAGCCCCTTGTCCGGGTTCCCTTCCCTGACGTGCGTCCGCCCCGCCCTGAAACGTGCGGGTGGGCTGGTAGTCGAGCAGTAGCCGGCCGGACACCTGGTCCCCGGTTTCGTTGCGGTCCCCTGTTTCGCCTCGAACAATGGAGCGTTGCCGATGAGTCAAAAGAACAATAACGAGCTTCCCAAGCAAGCCGCGGAAAACACGCTGAACCTGAATCCGGTGATCGGCATCCGGGGCAAGGACCTGCTCACCTCCGCGCGCATGGTACTGCTCCAGGCGGTGCGCCAGCCACTGCACAGCGCCAGGCACGTGGCGCATTTCAGCCTGGAGCTGAAGAACGTCCTGCTCGGCCAGTCGGAGCTGCGCCCAGGCGACGACGACCGGCGCTTTTCCGACCCGGCCTGGAGCCAGAATCCGCTGTACAAGCGCTACATGCAGACCTACCTGGCCTGGCGCAAGGAACTGCACAGCTGGATCAGCCACAGCGACCTGTCGCCGCAAGACATCAGTCGTGGCCAGTTCGTCATCAACCTGCTGACCGAGGCGATGTCGCCGACCAACAGCCTGAGCAACCCGGCGGCGGTCAAGCGCTTCTTCGAGACCGGCGGCAAGAGCCTGCTGGACGGCCTCGGCCACCTGGCCAAGGACCTGGTGAACAACGGCGGGATGCCGAGCCAGGTGGACATGGACGCCTTCGAGGTGGGCAAGAACCTGGCCACCACCGAGGGCGCCGTGGTGTTCCGCAACGACGTGCTGGAACTGATCCAGTACCGGCCGATCACCGAGTCGGTGCACGAACGCCCGCTGCTGGTGGTGCCGCCGCAGATCAACAAGTTCTACGTCTTCGACCTGTCGCCGGACAAGAGCCTGGCGCGCTTCTGCCTGCGCAACGGCGTGCAGACCTTCATCGTCAGCTGGCGCAACCCGACCAAGTCGCAGCGCGAATGGGGCCTGACCACCTATATCGAGGCGCTCAAGGAGGCCATCGAGGTAGTCCTGTCGATCACCGGCAGCAAGGACCTCAACCTCCTCGGCGCCTGCTCCGGCGGGATCACCACCGCGACCCTGGTCGGCCACTACGTCGCCAGCGGCGAGAAGAAGGTCAACGCCTTCACCCAACTGGTCAGCGTGCTCGACTTCGAACTGAATACCCAGGTCGCGCTGTTCGCCGACGAGAAGACCCTGGAGGCCGCCAAGCGTCGCTCCTACCAGTCCGGCGTGCTGGAGGGCAAGGACATGGCCAAGGTGTTCGCCTGGATGCGCCCCAACGACTTGATCTGGAACTACTGGGTCAACAACTACCTGCTCGGCAACCAGCCGCCGGCGTTCGACATCCTCTACTGGAACAACGACACCACGCGCCTGCCCGCCGCGCTGCACGGCGAGTTCGTCGAACTGTTCAAGAGCAACCCGCTGAACCGCCCCGGCGCCCTGGAGGTCTCCGGCACGCCCATCGACCTGAAGCAGGTGACTTGCGACTTCTACTGTGTCGCCGGTCTGAACGACCACATCACCCCCTGGGAGTCGTGCTACAAGTCGGCCAGGCTACTGGGCGGCAAGTGCGAGTTCATCCTCTCCAACAGCGGCCACATCCAGAGCATCCTCAACCCACCGGGCAACCCCAAGGCACGCTTCATGACCAATCCGGAACTGCCCGCCGAGCCCAAGGCCTGGCTGGAACAGGCCGGCAAGCACGCCGATTCGTGGTGGCTGCACTGGCAGCAATGGCTGGCCGAACGCTCCGGCAAGACCCGCAAGGCGCCCGCCAGCCTGGGCAACAAGACCTATCCGGCCGGCGAAGCCGCGCCCGGAACCTACGTGCATGAACGATGAAAAGCGACCAGCCTGAAGAACTGCCGCAGGAGCGATCCGCGGCCTCCGCCGACGAAACCCCGCCAGCGCCTCCGGCGCGGCCCCGCGCCGCGCGGAAGCCGGCCAGGCCCCGTATCGCCGAGCCCGCGGCTGCGCCGCCGAGGACCCCGAGCATGCCCCAGCCCTTCGTCTTCCGGACCATCGACCTCGACGGCCAGACCATCCGCACCGCAGTGCGGCCGGGCAAGGAAGGAAGCACTCCGCTGCTGATCTTCAACGGCATAGGCGCCAACCTGGAACTGGTATTCCCCTTCGTCCAGGCGCTCGACCCGGAACTGGAGGTGATCGCCTTCGACGTTCCCGGCGTCGGCGGTTCCTCGACGCCCAGCGTGCCCTACCGCTTTCCCGGCCTGGCCAAGCTGGCGGCGCGGATGCTCGACTACCTGGACTACGGCCAGGTCAACGCGATCGGCGTGTCCTGGGGCGGCGCGCTGGCCCAGCAGTTCGCCCACGACTATCCGGAACGCTGCAAGAAGCTGATCCTCGCCGCCACTTCGGCTGGCGCGGTGATGGTGCCAGGCAAGCCGAAGGTACTGATGCGCATGGCCAGCCCGCGGCGCTACATCCAGCCCTCCTATGGCGTACACATCGCACCGGACATCTACGGCGGGGCCTTCCGCCGCGACCCCAAGCTGGCCATGGCGCATGCCAGCAAGGTGCGTTCGTCGGGCAAGCTGGGCTACTACTGGCAATTGTTCGCCGGGCTCGGCTGGACCAGCATCCACTGGCTGCATAGGATCCGCCAGCCGACCCTGGTGCTGGCCGGCGACGACGACCCGATCATCCCGCTGATCAACATGCGCGTGCTGGCCTGGCGCATTCCCAACGCCGAACTGCACGTGATCGACGACGGCCACCTGTTCCTGGTGACCCGCGCCGAATCGGTGGCGCCGATCATCATGAAGTTCCTCGCCGAGGAGCGCCGCCGCGCCGTCATGCACCCTCGTCCGTTCCTGCCCAAGACCGGCTGAACTGCTGCGCGGGCAACACCAGGGCAGCAGACACTGCTTCGTCATGGTGCAGGTGCATAGTCAATGTTCCGCAACGGCGCATGGCGCCTGGCTTCGCCGCGACAGCGCAAGCTCTGCGACGCCCCTCACGGCGTTGTGGTACAGCGCTTGCTGCCCCACTGTCGGGCGGCATCCTCCCTGTTCAGGCAGGTGTGCGGTTCTGCCCCGGGTGAAACGGAATTCACAGGCTATAACTGAGTATTCCGAGCCAGGGGACTATCGCCCATGGCATCCAGACTGTGGTCCTACGACGGAGTGTGGTCCATGCGAGAAAAACAGGAATCGGGTAGCGTGCCGGTGCCCGCCGAGTTCATGAGTGCGCAGAGCGCCATCGTCGGCCTGCGCGGCAAGGACCTGCTGACGACGGTCCGCAGCCTGGCCGTCCACGGCCTGCGCCAGCCGCTGCACAGTGCGCGGCACCTGGTCGCCTTCGGAGGCCAGTTGGGCAAGGTGCTGCTGGGCGACACCCTGCACCAGCCGAACCCTCAGGACGCCCGTTTCCAGGATCCATCCTGGCGCCTCAATCCCTTCTACCGGCGCACCCTGCAGGCCTACCTGGCGTGGCAGAAGCAACTGCTCGCCTGGATCGACGAAAGCAACCTGGACTGCGACGATCGCGCCCGCGCCCGCTTCCTCGTCGCCTTGCTCTCCGACGCCGTGGCACCCAGCAACAGCCTGATCAATCCACTGGCGGTAAAGGAACTGTTCAATACCGGCGGGATCAGCCTGCTCAATGGCGTCCGCCACCTGCTCGAAGACCTGGTGCACAACGGCGGCATGCCCAGCCAGGTGAACAAGACCGCCTTCGAGATCGGCCGCAACCTCGCCACCACGCAAGGCGCGGTAGTGTTCCGCAACGAGGTGCTGGAACTGATCCAGTACAAGCCGCTGGGCGAGCGCCAGTACGCCAAGCCCCTGCTGATCGTGCCGCCGCAGATCAACAAGTACTACATCTTCGACCTGTCGCCGGAAAAGAGCTTCGTCCAGTACGCCCTGAAGAACAACCTGCAGGTCTTCGTCATCAGTTGGCGCAACCCCGACGCCCAGCACCGCGAATGGGGCCTGAGCACCTATGTCGAGGCCCTAGACCAAGCCATCGAGGTCAGCCGCGAGATCACCGGCAGCCGCAGCGTGAACCTGGCCGGCGCCTGCGCCGGCGGGCTCACCGTGGCCGCCTTGCTCGGCCACCTCCAGGTGCGCCGGCAACTGCGCAAGGTCAGTAGCGTCACCTACCTGGTCAGCCTGCTCGACAGCCAGATGGAAAGCCCGGCGATGCTCTTCGCCGACGAGCAGACCCTGGAGAGCAGCAAGCGCCGCTCCTACCAGCATGGCGTGCTGGACGGGCGCGACATGGCCAAGGTGTTCGCCTGGATGCGCCCCAACGACCTGATCTGGAACTACTGGGTCAACAACTACCTGCTCGGCAGGCAGCCGCCGGCGTTCGACATCCTCTACTGGAACAACGACAACACGCGGCTGCCCGCGGCGTTCCACGGCGAACTGCTCGACCTGTTCAAGCACAACCCGCTGACCCGCCCGGGCGCGCTGGAAGTCAGCGGGACCGCGGTGGACCTGGGCAAGGTGGCGATCGATAGCTTCCACGTCGCCGGCATCACCGACCACATCACGCCCTGGGACGCGGTCTATCGCTCGGCCCTCCTGCTGGGCGGCCAGCGCCGCTTCATCCTGTCCAACAGCGGGCACATCCAGAGCATCCTCAACCCTCCCGGAAACCCCAAGGCCTGCTACTTCGAGAACGACAAGCTGAGCAGCGATCCACGCGCCTGGTACTACGACGCCAAGCGCGAAGAGGGCAGTTGGTGGCCGGTCTGGCTGGGCTGGCTGCAGGAGCGCTCGGGCGAGCTGGGCGACCCTGACTTCAACCTTGGCAGCGCCGCGCATCCGCCCCTCGAAGCAGCCCCGGGCACCTACGTGCATATACGCTGAAAGACCCGGCCCGGGCGCCTGGAGCCGGGCACCTCGATCCCCAGAAGAAGTCCGGATGAAGACACGCGACCGTATCCTCGAATGCTCGCTGTTGCTGTTCAACGAACAGGGCGAACCCAACGTCTCGACACTGGAAATCGCCAACGAACTGGGCATCAGCCCGGGCAATCTCTACTACCACTTCCATGGCAAGGAACCGCTGGTGATGGCGCTGTTCGAGCGGTTCCAGGCCGAGTTGGCGCCGCTGCTCGATCCGCCCGAGGAGGTGCGCCTGGGCGCGGAGGACTACTGGCTGTTCCTGCATCTGATCGTCGAGCGCCTCGCCCACTACCGCTTCCTGTTCCAGGACCTGTCCAACCTGACCGGGCGCCTGCCACGGCTGGCTCGCGGCATCCGTACCTGGCTCGGCGCGCTGAAGCGGACCCTGGCCACCCTGTTGGCCCGCCTAAAGACCGACCGGCAGTTGCGCAGCGATGCGCCGGCACTCGGGCAACTGGTCGAACAGATCACCCTGACCCTGCTGTTCTCCTTGGATTACCAGCGGGTACTGGGCAGCAAGGGCGAGGTGCGCACGGTGGTCTACCAGATCATGATGCTGGTCGCCCCGCATCTGCGCAGCGAGGCCCAACGCTCGGCGGAAAGCCTGGCGCAGCGCTACCTGGGACCGGAATGAAAAACGCCCGGCGAGTGCCGGGCGTGTGCGTTGCCGCCAGGACTCAGCCCTGGCTGCTCGGCGTCGCCGGAGCGTTCGCTGCCGGAGCGCTGGCAGCCGGTGTGGCGGCGGGGGCAGCGGGCGCGCTCGAAGACGCGGCGGGAGCGGCCGGTTTCGCCGCGGCGGGCTTGGCGGCCGGCTTCTTCGCCGCAGGCTTTTTCGCAGCCGGCTTGGCGGCAGGCTTCGCCGCGGGCTTGGCGGCGGTCGCAGCGGCCGGCTTGGCTGCCGGCTTCGCGGCGGGCTTGGCTGCGGCAGGTTTCGCAGCAGGCTTCGCCGCAGCCTTGGCTGCCGGCTTGGCCGCCGGTTTCGCGGCGGCCTTCGCAGCCGGTTTGGCGGCGGGCTTGGCTGCCGGCTTGGCGGCCGCGGTCTTCGCTGCAGGTTTTTTCGCCGCGGGTTTCGCCGCAGGCTTGGCGGCGGCCTTGGCTGCCGGTTTAGCTGCCGGCTTGGCCGCTGCGGTTTTCGCCGCGGGCTTGGCAGCCGGTTTCGCCGCAGGCTTGGCCGCTGCCTTCGCCGCCGGCTTGACGCTGACGCCGGTGAGTTTCTCGATCTGCCTGGTCAGCGTATCGACCTTGCCGTGCAGCTCCTTCACCTCGTTGCGGCTCGGCACGCCGAGACGCGAGATGGCGCTGTTCAGGCGCTTGTCGAAAGCTTCCTCGAGCTCGCTCCACTTGCCAAGCGCACGATCCCGAACCTCGTCAACCTTGCTCTTCGCAGAGCGGGCGGAAGCCTTCGCCGCACCGACCTGCGCGTCCACATCGGACTTCGCTTCTTTTTCAGCCTTCTCGCCGTCTTTCACCAAGGTCTCGAACAGCTTGCTGCCGTCCTTGCTGACCTTCGAGTAGGCCCCCAGACCAGCCAGCCAGATCTGCCGCGAGTATTTCTCGATCTCGCCGATCCAACTGGACTCTTTTTCGCTCTTCTTCTTGCCAGCCATCCTGCTCTCCTTATTGGGTTCTCGCGACACGCTCGAGCACTGCGCTCAGCTCATCCAGCTTAGCAGAGAGTGCTTCGACATCGTTCCGGGAAGGTATGCCTATCCGGTTCAACGTGCTAGCGACACGGCTGTCGAATGCCTGCTCGATCCTGTCGAGCTGGTCTTCGACTTTTCCCTTCACCGAAGAGAGGCCGGTCTTGACACTGTCATTGGCCGAATCGACCTGACTTGTGACCAGCGATTTGCCTTTTTTCTCCAGGGCTTCGCCAGCTTTCACCAATTCCTTGAAGTAGTCGCTGCCTTCGGTGCCCAGGCGGGAATACGCACCCAGGCCGGCAAGCCAGATCTGGCGGGCATAGTGGCGGATCTCGGAGACCAGGGAAGTGGATTCGGAAACGGTCTTTTTCTTCAGGGCAATCTTGGCCATGGGGCACCTCACGCTCGTTGGGTTGAAGAAACCGCAGGCGCCGCCGGAACGCTGGCAGCGTGAGAGCAAGGTATCGGGGAAAATTAGAAACCGCATACTAAGCGGAAGATGGGCGCCGCCAGGACGGCGAACGCCCGGCGGGATCAGGCCAGCGCCTTGTCCAGCGCCTTCTCGATCTCGCCCTTGAGCAGGCCGCTCATGGCCGACAGCATCAGGCCGAGCTTGACGTCCACCGCGACCTTGTCCGCCCCCACCGCGATCCTGCCGTCGACGCCGCTGCGCTTGAAGGTCAGCTCGTCGCCCTGCCATTCGCACTGCACGCCGTGCTCCTTCGCCAGACGTTCGGCCAGTTTCTCCGCCTTGGCCCGTGCGGCGTCCAGCCCCAGGCTGTGCGGACGTTCGATGTGGATACGCGACATGGATCGACTCCTGATTGCAGATCGGAAAACTATACTCGGCCAGACAAAACACCGCACCCGCGCCGTCGGACGGCGGCACAGCACTTTCCCCACATCCTGTTAGAATGCCCGGCATTCTTTCCAGGTGAGAACGTCATGAACGATCCCCGCAAAGGCGCCGACGCCGAACCCACCACCCACTTCGGCTACCAGAACGTTCCGGAAAGCCAGAAGGCGAAGAAGGTCGCCGAGGTCTTCCACTCGGTGGCGGCCAAGTACGACCTGATGAATGACCTGATGTCCGGCGGCATCCATCGCCTGTGGAAGCGCTTCACCATCGAGCTGTCCGGCGTGCGCAGCGGGAACCGCGTGCTCGACATCGCCGGCGGCACCGGCGACCTGACCCGGCAGTTCTCGCGCCTGGTCGGCCCGACCGGCGAGGTGGTGCTGGCCGACATCAACGCCTCGATGCTCAAGGTCGGCCGCGACAAGCTGCTCGACAAGGGCGTCTCCGGCAACGTCAGCTTCGTCCAGGCGGACGCCGAGAAGCTGCCCTTCCCGGACAACCACTTCGACTGCGTGACCATCGCCTTCGGCCTGCGCAACGTCACCCACAAGGACGAAGCGATCCGCTCCATGCTGCGCGTGCTCAAGCCCGGTGGGCGCCTGCTGGTGCTGGAGTTCTCCAAGCCGAGCAGCAACCTGCTGTCCAAGGCCTACGACGCCTATTCGTTCAGCCTGCTGCCGCTGATGGGCAAGCTGGTCACCAACGACTCCGAGAGCTATCGCTACCTGGCCGAGTCGATCCGCATGCACCCCGACCAGGAAACCCTGAAGGCGATGATGGTGGAAGCCGGCTTCGACCGCGTGACCTACCACAACATGACCGGCGGCATCGTCGCCCTGCACCGCGGTATCAAGCCTTAACCGGGGGCGCGCCGATGAGCTCGCTGCTGATCCAGGCCGTGCTGGCCGCCGCCGAAACCGGCATCAATCGCGTCCTGCGCCTCGACGGGACAGCGCTGCCGCGCCTGCGCAGGCTTTCCACCAAGGTCATCGAGGTCGACTGCCTGAGCCCGCCGCTGCGGGTCTTCATCCTGCCCGCCGGCGACGGCCTGCACTTCGCCGCGCAGCATGAGGCGGAGGTCGACTGCACCTTGCGTGCGCCGGCCGGCAACCTCCTGCACCTGGCCCTGGCGCGCGACAAGACCCGCGTCCTGCACAGCCCGGAAGTCAGCATGGACGGCGACAGCGCGGCCCTGCTGGAACTGGCCGGCATCCTGCAGAGCCTGGAGCTGGACTGGGAGTACGAACTGTCGCGCTGGCTCGGCCCGCTCGCCACCCAGGTGCTCGGCAGCGGCCTGCGCGACGCTTCGCGCTGGAGCGCGCAGAGCCTGCACAGCCTGCGCCTGAACCTGGCCGACTACCTTGCCGAGGAAAGCCGCACGCTGGTCGGCCAGCACGAAGCCGAAGCCCGCTTCGCCGAACTGGACCAGCTGAAGCTGGCCCTCGATCGTCTCGACGCGCGCGTCGGACGCCTCAGCCAAAAGACCAAGCCCGACGCATGAAGCTCCTCGCTTTCCGCCGCCTCCTGCGCATCCAGCGCGTCGTCATCCGCTACCGCCTGGACGACCTGATCCTCGAACTGCCGATGCTGCCCTGGTGGCTGCGCCTGCTCGGTGCCACCCTGCCCTGGCGCTGGCTGCCGCGGCGCAAGCTGGAACTGACCCGCGGCGCGCGCCTGCGCCTGGCGCTGCAGGACCTCGGACCGATCTTCATCAAGTTCGGCCAGATTCTCTCCACCCGCCGCGACCTGCTGCCCGACGACATCGCCAACGAACTGGCCTGGCTGCAGGACAAGGTGCCGCCCTTCCCGCCGGAGCTGGCGGTCAAGCGCATCGAGGAACAACTGGGCGCGAAGATCGAACAGGTCTTCGCCCGCTTCGAACGCGAACCGCTGGCCTCTGCCTCGGTGGCCCAGGTCCACGCCGCGCGGCTGAAGAGCGGCGAGGAAGTGGTGGTGAAGGTGATCCGGCCGAACCTGGAACCGGTGATCCGCTCCGACATCGCCTGGCTGTTCATCCTCGCCCGCCTCGCCGAGCGGGTCTCCAGCGAGGCGCGGCGCCTGCACCCCGTGGAAGTGGTCAGCGACTACGAGAAAACCATCGTCGACGAACTCGACCTGCTCCGCGAGGCAGCCAACGCCTCGCAGCTGCGGCGCAACTTCGAAGGCTCGCCGCTGCTCTACGTGCCACAGGTCTACTGGGACTGGTGCCGGCCCAAGGTGCTGGTGATGGAGCGCATCTACGGCATCCCGGTGACCGACCTGGAAACCCTGCGCGACCAGCGCACCGACTTCAAGGCACTGGCCGAGCGCGGCGTGGAGATCTTCTTCACCCAGGTGTTCCGCGACAGCTTCTTCCATGCCGACATGCACCCCGGCAACATCTTCGTCAGCACCCGCGCGCCCTGGAGCCCGCAATACATCGCGGTGGACTGCGGCATCGTCGGCAGCCTGACCGACGAGGACCAGGACTACCTGGCGCGCAACCTGATCGCCTTCTTCAAGCGCGACTACCGCAAGGTCGCCCAACTGCATATCGACTCCGGCTGGGTCCCGGCGGAAACCAAGGTCAACGACTTCGAGGCGGCGATCCGTACCGTCTGCGAACCGATCTTCGAGAAGCCGCTGAAGGACATCTCCTTCGGCCAGGTCCTGCTGCGCCTGTTCCAGACCGCGCGTCGTTTCAACATGGAGATCCAGCCGCAACTGGTGCTGCTGCAGAAGACCCTGCTGAACATCGAAGGCCTCGGCCGCCAGCTCTACCCGGAACTCGACCTGTGGGCCACCGCCCAGCCGTTCCTGGAGCGCTGGATGCGCGAACGGGTCAGCCCGAAGCAGTTGCTGCGCAATTTCCAGCAACAGGTCGAGCAGGTGCCGCACCTGTCGCAAATGGCCCGCGACACCCTCGAACGCCTGTCACAACCGCACGCCCACAATGCGCCGCCGCCGGAGTGGAAAGGTTCCCGCCACGACTGGCTCGGGCGCCTGGTGGGCGCGGTGCTGCTGGTCGGCGCCGCCGAGGTCGGCCTGGGTCAGCAGCTGGAAGCCTGGCCGGCGTGGGTGATGCTGGCCGGCGGGGTGTTCCTGATCCTGCGCCGCTAGCGCCGCGCACGGCCACTAGGCCCGCGCCGATAGCCAGTCGCGCTCCCGGCTGGCACACTACTCCCATTTCCGCCGGAAACGCACGCAACGTACCGGCAACGAACGTGGAAAGACCATGAAAGACTGGCTGGATGAGATTCACTGGAACGCCGACGGCCTGGTCCCGGCGATCGCCCAGGATCACGAGACCGGGCGCGTGCTGATGATGGCCTGGATGAACCGCGAGGCGCTGGCCCTGACCGCCAGCGAGAACCGTGCAATCTATTGGTCGCGTTCGCGTGGCAAGCTGTGGCGCAAGGGCGAGGAGTCCGGGCATGTGCAGAAGCTGCACGAACTGCGCCTGGACTGCGACGCCGATGTGGTCATCCTGATGGTCGAGCAGGTCGGCGGGATCGCCTGCCATACCGGCCGGGAAAGCTGTTTCTACCGCGTCTTCGAGAACGGCGCCTGGAAGACCATCGATCCGGTGCTGAAGGACCCGGACGCCATCTACGAACACGCAGGACACCACCATGAGTGACACCCTGACCCGTCTGGCGGCGGTGCTTGAGGAGCGCAAGAACGCCGCGCCCGACAGCTCCTACGTGGCCAGCCTGTACCACAAGGGCCTGAACAAGATCCTGGAGAAGGTCGGCGAGGAGTCGGTGGAAGCCATCATCGCCGCCAAGGATGCCGCGGCCAGCGGCGACTGCCAGGACCTGATCTACGAAACCGCCGACCTCTGGTTCCACTCGCTGGTGATGCTCTCGGCCCTCGGCCAGCATCCGCAAGCCGTGCTGGACGAACTGGAGCGCCGCTTCGGTCTTTCCGGCCACGCCGAGAAAGCCGCCCGCCAACCATCGGCCTGAACCTATACATTGCGAGGAATACGACATGGGCATTTTTGACTGGAAACACTGGATCGTCATCCTGATCGTCGTGGTACTGGTGTTCGGCACCAAGCGCCTGAAGAACCTCGGTTCCGACGTCGGCGAAGCGATCAAGGGCTTCCGCAAGGCGGTGAACACCGAGGAAGACGACAAGAAGGACCAGCCCGCCGCCCAGCCGGCCCAACCGCTGAACCAGCCGCACACCATCGACGCCCAGGCGCAGAAGGTCGAAGAGCCGGCGCGCAAGGACTGACGGGTAGCCATCGATGTTCGGAATCAGCTTCAGCGAACTGTTGCTGGTCGGGCTGGTCGCCCTGCTGGTGCTCGGCCCCGAGCGCCTGCCGGGCGCCGCACGTACCGCCGGCCTGTGGATCGGCCGCCTGAAGCGCAGTTTCAATACCATCAAGCAGGAAGTGGAACGGGAAATCGGTGCGGACGAGATCCGCCGGCAACTGCACAACGAGCACATCCTCTCGATGGAGCGCGAAGCGCAGAAGCTGCTGGCCCCGCTGACCGGCCAGAATCCCCCGCAGGAAACCCCGCCGCCGGCGGCCGAGAGCCCGGCGCCGAGCGTACCCACGCCGCCGCCGACCAGCACGCCTGCGGTTCCGCCCGCGGACGCCGCGGCACCGCCGGCAGTCGCTGCCTCCACTCCCCCTTCGCCACCGTCCGAGACGCCGCGTAATCCATGAGCGCCGATAAACCCGAGCAGCCCGAGCACGACCAGGAAATGCCCCTGGTCTCGCACCTGACCGAACTGCGTACGCGCCTGCTGCGCAGCGTGGCGGCGATCTTCCTGATCTTCGCCGGCCTGTTCTACTTCTCGCAGAAGATCTACACCCTGGTCTCCGAGCCGTTGCGCCGCTTCCTTCCGGAAGGCACCAGCATGATCGCCACCGACGTCGCCTCACCGTTCCTCGCGCCGTTCAAGCTGACCATGGTGGTGGCGCTGTTCCTCGCCATGCCGGTGATCCTCGCGCAGGTCTGGGGCTTCATCGCGCCCGGCCTGTACAAGCACGAGAAGCGCGTGGCGCTGCCGCTGCTGGTGTCCAGCATCATCCTGTTCTACGCCGGGATGGCCTTCGCCTACTTCCTGGTGTTCCCGATGATCTTCCACTTCTTCGCCAGCGTGACGCCCGAGGGCGTGGCGATGATGACGGACATCAACAGCTACCTGGACTTCGTCCTGACCCTGTTCTTCGCCTTCGGCGTCGCCTTCGAGATCCCGGTGGCCACGGTGCTGCTGATCTGGATCGGGGTGGTCGACGTCGAGTACCTGAAGAAGATCCGCCCGTACGTGATCATCGGCTGCTTCGTGGTCGGCATGGTCCTGACCCCGCCGGACATCTTCTCCCAGACCATGCTCGCGGTGCCGATGTGGCTGCTGTTCGAGATCGGCCTGCTGTTCGGCCGCCTGGTACGCAAGCGCGGCGAGCATCCGGACGACCAACCGGCCAGCGACGGCGACCAGCCTCCGGCCACCCGCCAGTGAACCTGCTGCTCCTCGACGACGCCGACTTCGTGTCGGCGGATCGTGCGGTCCTGCACGATCGCCGCCTCAAGCACCTGCACGAAGTGCACCGCGCCGAGAACGGCGACACCCTGCGGGTCGGCCGCCTCGGCGGCTGGATGGGCGAAGGCCGCCTGCTGAAGCTCGACGCCAGCGAGGCGACCCTGGAGGTGCGCTTCGACCAGCCGCCGCCGGCCAAGTTGCCGATCACCCTGCTGCTGGCCTTGCCGCGACCGAAGATGCTCCGCCGGGTGTTGCAGACCATCGCCGCAATGGGCGTACCGAAGCTGGTGCTGCTGAACAGCTACCGCGTGGAAAAGAGCTTCTGGCAGACCCCGTTCCTCGACCCGGCGGCGATCCGCGAGAACCTGGTCCTCGGCCTGGAGCAGGCCCGCGATACGGTGCTGCCGGAAATCATCGTCGAGAAGCGCTTCAAACCCTTCGTCGAAGACCGCCTGCCGGCCCTGGCCGCCGGCAGTCTCGGCCTGGTCGGCCATCCCGGTCCCTGGCCGGCCTGTCCGCGCGCGGTGGAGAAGCCGGTGACCCTGGCGATCGGCCCGGAAGGCGGCTGGATTCCCTACGAGGTCGACAAGCTGCGCGAAGCCGGACTGCATCCGGTGCAGCTCGGCGAACGCATCCTGCGCGTGGAAACCGCGGTCAGCGCCTTGCTTGCGCGGTTGTTCTGAAAAAACTCCGGTAAAAGACTGAAGGTTTTCCTCGCCCGGCCGACATCCTCTGTCGCGCAGGGCTCCGCACGACAACCATAAGACCTCGCCCGCCGGCCATGTACCGGCCCTCCGCGCCCGCACGCCGGACGCGACGACGCTGAGCCATTACCTGTTCCGCCACGCCATGGGGCTGCCAACCCAGGGTGTCGCACTGCCTGGAGTAATGACGATGTACGATTGGTGGGTTCTCCAACTGGCCAAGCTGAGCGTCAGCCGCAAGCTGATGGTCGGTTTCGGTGTCCTCCTCGCGCTGCTTCTGCTGGTGGTGATCAGCAGCAACCGCACCCTCACGCACCAGACCGCCCTCAGCGAGCAGCTCGCCGAAGTCGCCAGCCTGATGGAACAGGCCCAGCAAGCCGAACAAAGCCGCCTGGCATTCGAAGCCGGCAGCGACCCGCGCCAGGCCGAGCAGGTCCGCCAGACCCTGGCCGGGATGCTCCAGCGCCTGCAGGCGCTGCGCCACAGCGAGCTTGACCCGGCCGCCCTGGCCCACCAGGCCGAAGCCATCGAAGCCTACCGCAAGGCCTTCGACGACCTCGCCGCAGCCGATCAGCAACGCAGCGCCGCCCGTGGTGTGCTGGTGGGCACTGCACAGCAGGCGCTGGACAGCTTCGCCCGCCTCGAGGAACTGATGGACGCCAGCCTCGCGCAGCAGGCCGGCGACCCGCAGGCCTTGCAACGCAGCCGTGCGGTGGCCGACCTGCACCAACAGTTGCTCATGGTGCGTTACCAGGTGCGCGGCTACGTCTTCGAGCGCAGCGACAAGGCCGAGCAGGCCGCGTTCGCCGCGTTCGACGCCCTCCGCCAGGCCGCCACGACGCTGCGAGGCCAATTGCCCGGCGAGGCCGATGCGGCGCTGGAACAGGCCATGGGCAGCCTCCAGGGCTATCGTGGCGGCATCGAGCAGTTCCGTGCCGGCGTCGTCCGCACGCGCCAGGCGCAGCAAGCGATGCAAAGCAGCACCCAGGATATGGCCCGGGCCGGCCGGACCCTCACCGAAGCCGGTCGCCAGTTGCGCGAGAGCACCGCCAGCCGCGACCGCGCCAGCCTCTGGCTGATCGCCGCGCTGGCCCTGGCCTTCGGCTGCGTCGCCGGCTGGGCGATCAACCGGCAGATCGTCCGGCCGCTGGACGAAGCCCTCGCGCAGGCCGAGGCCATCGCCGCCGGCGACCTCGGCAAGCGTTCGCAGAATCCCCTGACCCTCCAGCGCCGCGACGAACTGGGCCAGTTGCAGCGAGTCATGCAGCGCATGGGCGACAGCCTGCGCGAGCTGGTCGGGCGGATCGGCGACGGCGTCAGCCAGTTGGCCAGCTCCGCCGAGGAACTCTCGGCGGTCACCGAGCAGACCCGCGCCGGGGTCAACAGCCAGAAAGTGGAGACCGACCAGGTCGCCACCGCCATGCACGAGATGGCCGCCACCGTGCAGGACGTCGCGCGCAACGCCGAGCTGGCCTCCCAGGCCGCTCGCCAGGCCGATGAAGAGGCGCGCCAGGGCGACGCGGTGGTCGACCAGGCGGTGACGCGCATCGAGCGCCTGGCTACCGAAATGGACGTTTCCAGCGAAGCCATGGCGCGCCTGAAGAACGACAGCGAGCAGATCGGCAGCGTCCTCGACGTGATCAAGTCGGTGGCCGAGCAAACCAACCTGCTGGCGCTCAACGCCGCCATCGAAGCGGCACGCGCCGGCGACGCCGGACGCGGCTTCGCGGTGGTCGCCGACGAGGTCCGTGGCCTGGCCCAGCGCACCCAGCAGTCCACCGCCGAGATCGAGGGCCTGATCCAGCGTCTCCAGCAGGGCGCCGGTGAAGCCGCCGAACGCCTGGAGAACAGCCGCTCGCTGACCGCCAGCACGGTGGAACTGGCGCGCCGCGCCGGCGCCGCGCTGGACAGCATCACCCGCACCGTCTCCGACATCCAGAACATGAACCTGCAGATCGCCACTGCCGCGGAGCAACAGAGCACGGTGGCCGAGGAGATCAACCGCAGCGTCCTCAGCGTGCGCGACGTCGCCGAGCAGTCGGCCGCCGCCAGCGAGCAGACCGCCGCCTCCAGCGGCGAGCTGGCGCGCCTGGGCACGCAGTTGCAGGCGCAGGTGGGACGCTTCCGCCTGTAACATCCCGAGAGGATCCTCCTTGCATCGGCAGCCCCTCCCGTCCATCGAAAGCGGACAGGAGGGGCACCTTTGCGTAGGATCAGGCTTTCGCCTTTTGGGAGATGACGCCATGCGCCCGATGACCATCGATATCGACGAACTGGCCTTCGCCCTGGATACCCCGGGAATCGACCACTACCTCGACCTGCACAGCGGCAAGGTGCTGCTGATCTCCGCCGAGGCGCCCGATCCCGAACTGGACGCATTGCTGGAAAACGAGCCGGAACGCCTGCTGCTGATCGACCCGCTGAGCACCACCCAGTCGCTGGGACTGATGCAGGATTTCCTCCGCGAGGTGGAAGAGCCGCACGCCTATGCGACGCTCGCCAACGCGCTGCAGAGCCGCAAGCCGTTCAAGGCCTTCAAGCACTCTCTGATGGAGTACCCGGAACTGTTGCAGGACTGGTACCGCTACCAGAACGAGCGCCTGCGCGAATGGGCGCTGGACTGGCTGGAGGACAACGATATCCAGCCGGCCGCGCGGCAGAGTCCGACGTCGCTCCTGCCGCCGCCGGGCAAGCCGTTCGCCTAGCGCGGTACTAGAGGACCTGGCGGAGGAAGGCCTGGGCCCGCGGGTCCTGCGGATTGTCGAAGAACTGCGCCGGCGGCGCGTCCTCCAGCAGCTTGCCGTGGTCGAAGAACAGCACGCGGTCGGCCACTTCGCGGGCAAAGCCCATCTCGTGGGTCACGCAGACCATGGTCATGCCTTCCACGGCCAGGGTCTTCATGACGTCGAGGACTTCGCCGACCATCTCCGGATCGAGCGCCGAGGTCGGTTCGTCGAACAGCATCACCTTGGGGTCCATGCACAACGCGCGAGCGATCGCCACGCGCTGCTGCTGGCCGCCGGACAGGCGCGAGGGATATTCGTCGGCCTTCTGCCCGATACCGACCTTGGCCAGCAGCGCCCGCGCCTTGGCCTCGCGCTCGGCCTTGCCGCGTTTGCGCACCACGCGCTGGGCCAGGCAGAGGTTCTCGAGCACGGTCATGTGCGGGAACAGGTTGAAATGCTGGAACACCATGCCGACTTCGCGGCGGTAGGCATTGATGTCGGTCCTCGGGTCGGCCAGGTCGACGCCGTCGATGCTCACCGAGCCTTCGTCGAACTCCTCCAGGCCGTTCAGGCAGCGCAGGAAGGTCGACTTGCCGGAACCGGACGGACCGATCACCACCAGCACCTCGCCCCTGGCCACGCGGGTACTCACGTCGTCCACCGCGCGCACTACCTGGCCGCGGGTATCGAAGACCTTCAGCAGGTTGCGTACTTCAATCACTTTGTCCGAGCCTCCGCTCCAGTCGGGATGCCATGTGCGAAAGGGGCAGGTTCAACAGCAGGTACAGCGCGGCGACGCAGAACCAGATCTCGAAGGTGGAGAACGAGGTGGTGATCGCCTCGCGGCCGCTCTTGGTCAGTTCGGTGATGGCGATCACCGAGACCAGCGAGGTGTCCTTGACCAGGCTGATGAACTGCCCGGCCAGCGGCGGCAGCACGCGCTTGAAGGCCTGCGGCAGGATCACGTAGCGCATCGACTGGCCGGCGTTCAGGCCCAGGGAGCGGGCGGCCTCGTTCTGTCCGCGGGCGATGGACTGCACGCCGGCCCGGATGATCTCGGCCACGTAGGCGCCGGTGAACAGCGCCAGCGCCGCGACCCCGGCGAACTCGCGGGACAGGTTGAGCACGGTGCCGATGAAGAAGTAGAAGATGAAGATCTGCACCAGCAACGGCGTGCCGCGCACCAGCTCGACGTAGATCGTCGACAGGTCGTGCAGGGTCGGGTTCTTCGACAGCCGGCAGAGGCCGGCAACCAGGCCGATCGCCAAGCCGATGGCACCGGACACCAGCGATAGCCAGAGAGTGGTCCACAGGCCCCAGAGCAGTGGGCCGGCGGCCCAGTGGCGGGTCACCCCGACCGCGTCGCCCTCGGCCACGTCGTCGCCTTCGGAGAATTGCAGGCTGTCCTGGGCGACGGTCACGACCTGCTTCTCGCCGCTCTCGCCAAGCAGCGTGACGCGCGCGTCCCTGCCCTGTTCCTCGATAGCCTCGACCCGGCCGATCTCGTTGGCCCGCAACGGCTCCTCGGCCTGGTAGGCGAAGTACTGCGGAACGCGGTTCCAGCGCCATTCATAGGAAATCAGCGAGGTGGAGAACCACAGCGCCCAGGCCAGGACCAGCAGGATCAGCCCGGTCAGCAGGTGCCAGGGCCAGACGGAACGTTTCTTCTTGGTCACGGAAACTCTCTCGAACGATGGAATGCGCAGGTACGACGGCCCCCTTCGCGGGGGCCGTCAGCGGTTCATTCCATTTCCTTCAGCCACTCGGTGTTCTTGAACCACTTGTCGTGGATGCGCTGATAGGTGCCGTCTTCGCGGATCTGATGGAGGAAGTTGTTGATGAAGTTGATGCTGTCGTAGTCGCCTTTCTTCAGGCCGAACGCCAGCGGCTCGTAGGTGAACGGCTGGTCGAGGTAGACCAGCTTGCCGGCGCCGAACTTGCTCACCGCCACCACGTTGTAGGGCGAGTCGTAGATGAAGGCGTCAGCCTTGCCGTTGACCACGTCCATCACCGCTTCCGGCTCGTTGTCGAAGCCGTGGTACTTGGCCTTGCTGATCAGCTTGCGGGCAACGATCTCACCGGTGGTGCCGATCTTCGAGGTGATGCTGTACTGCGGATCGTTCAGGTCCTTGTAGGACTTGATCTTGCCTTCCAGTTCCTTGCGCACCAGCAGGGTCTGGCCGACCACGATGAAGGGCTCGGAGAAGTTCAGGCGCAGGTTGCGCTCCTGGGTCAGGGTCATGCCCGAGCCGATCATGTCGAACTTGTCGGTCAGCAGCGCCGGGATGATGCCGTCGTAGCTGGTGGAGACCAGCTCCAGCTTGACGCCCATGGACTTGGCCATGGCCTTGAGCAGGTCGACTTCGAAGCCGATGATCTGGCCGCGCTTGTTGGTCATCTCGAACGGCATGTAGGTCGGGTCCATGCCGACCCGCAGGGTGCCGCGCTTGACCGCGTCCTCCACCGCGCCGGCCGCCTGGACCGAAGCCACGCCCACCAGGGCGCAGACGCCCAGAACCAATGAAGCAAGATACTTTTTCATTCCCCAATCCCCAGCAGTCTTAGAAACACAGTCGTCGAACGGATGCTCTCGTCGTGTCGCCGTCCCGGGCGGGCAGCAGGCCATGACCGGCTGCGCAAAAGGCGGCCGATAGTACCTCAGCTGGCGAACGATACGAGACTTTCTGGATTGCCGGCGCAGGGTAACAGCAGCGCCGCACGGGGAAAACAGGCAAGAAACAGACCATGCCCCCGGCGGCGTTCCGCCGGGGGCATGGGATCAGGACTGGGCGGCGGGCAGCAGGCCGGCGTCGCCGGGCACTACCTGGGCCAGCGGTACGCTGGCGGCGTGGGGGTCGTCCGCCTCGGCCTTGCGCCAGCGGCCGAGCCAGTCGTCGCGGTCCTCTTCCCAGACCCGCGTATGCAGGCGCGAAAGTGCTACCGGGTCACTCAACAGGGCCAGGCGCGTGGCGCCGTCGAGCTGTTCCGGGCCCTTCTCGATGGCCTTGCCGATACGCTCGCCGCGCACCGTCTCGATGGCTTGCGCACGGTTGTGGCGAGCCGTGCCCATGGCGCAGGCCAGGGCGTTGAGCAACGGATCGACGGCGGCCTTGAGGAAGCCATCCTTGAGCGCATGCCAGCGGTTCTCGTAGGTGTACTCGTCGGTGGCGCGCAGCTCGCGCGGCGTGTCGTACTCCTCCGGGATCAGGAACAGCTTTTCATCGCGGGCGCGCAGGCCCAGCTTCACCCGGCTGGAGATCACCGATACCGGGATCGACAGGATCAGCGAACCGACGATCGGCGACAGCCACCACAGGAAGCGCGGGTTGAGCCAGGCCACCAGCAGGGTCCAGGCGATACCTAGCAGGGTCTGCATGCCGTGCCGGCGGATCGCCTCGCTCCAGGGCGTGGCGTCGTCGTCGCGCTGCGGCGAGTTCCACTGCACCGACCAGCCGAGGAAGGCGGCCAGCACGAAGCGGGTGTGGAAGAGCATGCGCACCGGCGCCAGCAGCACCGAGAAGAACATCTCCAGGAGCATGCTCAGGGTCACTCGGATCACCCCGCCAAAACCCTTGGCGCCCTTGGCCCAGATCAGCATTACGCTGAGCAGCTTGGGCAGGAACAACAGGGTCAGGGTGGTGGAGAACAACGCGATGGCCTTCTCCGGATGCCACTGCGGCCAGATCGGGAACAACTGCCGCGGTTCCAGGAAGTACTGCGGCTCCATCAGCTGGTGCACCGCCAGCAGCGCGGTGGAAAGCACCAGGAAGAAGAACCACAACGGCGCCGACAGGTAGGACATGACCCCGGTGAGGAACACCGCGCGGTGCACCGGGTGCATGCCCTTGACCAGGAACAGGCGGAAGTTCATCAGGTTGCCGTGGCACCAGCGGCGGTCGCGCTTGAGTTCGTCGAGCAGGTTCGGCGGCAGTTCTTCGTAGCTGCCGTCGAGGTCGTAGGCGATCCACACGCCCCAGCCGGCACGGCGCATCAGCGCAGCCTCGACGAAGTCGTGGGACAGGATCGCGCCGGCGAACGAGCCCTTGCCCGGCAACGGCGCCAGGGCGCAGTGGTCGATGAAGGGCTGCATGCGGATGATCGCGTTGTGGCCCCAGTAGTGCGACTCGCCGAGTTGCCAGAAGTGCAGGCCGGCGGTGAACAGCGGGCCGTAGACGCGGGTGGCGAACTGCTGCATGCGCGCATACAGGGTGTCCATGCCGGACGCCTTCGGCGCGGTCTGGATGATCCCCGCCTCAGGATTGGCCTCCATCAGGCGCACCAGCTTGGCCAGGCAGTCGCCGCTCATCACGCTGTCGGCGTCCATCACCACCATGTAGCGGTAGTCGCCGCCCCAGCGCCGGCAGAAGTCGTCGATGTTGCCGCTCTTGCGCTTCACCCGGCGCCGGCGGCGACGGTAGAAGATCTTGCCGAAGCCCTTGGTCTCGCGGCACAGCTCGAGCCAGGCCTGCTGCTCGGCGACGGCGATATCCGGGTCGTTGGTGTCGCTGAGGACGAAGAAGTCGAAGCGTTCCATCTCGCCGGTGGCGGCCATCGACTCGACGGTCGCCCGCAGGCCGGCGAATACCCGCGGCACGTCTTCGTTGCAGATCGGCATGACGATCGCCGTGCGGGCGTCGGCGGCGATCGGCTCGCTGCCGGCGCTGCTGCCGGAGATCCGGTAGCGGTCGCGCCCGGTGAGCAGCTCCCAGAAGCCCATCAGCGCGGTCCAGAAGCCGGCCGAGACCCAGCAGAAGAGGATCGCGAAGAGCGCCAGGATGCCGAACTGGATGACATAGGGCAGCACCTGCTGGACGGTATCCAGCAGGCTCTGCTGGGCCAGTTCCTCCAGGTCGACGAAGGCCCAGCCCTGGTAGGGCAGGATGCCTTTCATGTAGTAGGTGGCGACCGAGGTCTGCGCCAGCATCAACAACAGCAGGATGAACCGGCGCAGCGAGCCGACCCGCTGCCAGCGGGCCCGCGGCAGGGCACGCTTGGGCTTGGGCGGGTTGCTGCGTCCGGTCAGCCGACGCCAGCCGCGCACCAGGATGTTGGTGCGCCAGGGCTCGGGAATCACCTTGGTACGGCGGATCGGCGGGGAAATCTTGAGGAAGGTGCGACCCTGGGCGTCGACGCCGAACATCTCGGCGTCGTCCAGCTCAGGGGTGCCCAGCTGCAGGCGGGCGCGTACCGAGGCCAGGGCGGGATCGCCCCCGGCATCGGCAGCGGCGCCTTCCGCTCCCGCCAGGCGAGCGTGCAGCTCGGAGAAGGAAGCGGACTCGCCAAGCCGCTCCCGCTCCTCTTCCGCCAGGGGAAGATGAGCGAGGTAGTCGGCCAGCGGTGCTTTCGTAGTGGATGGGTTATTCATCGGCAGGCAGCTGATAGCTCCAGGTTTCGCTCAGTGGCTTCTGCGCCTCGTCGACCAGCGCCGCGCGCATTTCCACCGGCTTCTTCGGATCCTTGACCTTGATCCGCAGCGTCAGGCGCCAGCCTTTCAGGACCGGGTTGTAACGCAGGCTGTTCTCCACCACCTCGGCGTTGCTGTCGGTGCTGACCTGGGTGGTCACCGGCGCGTCCGGCGCCAGGTCCTTCAGGGCCGGCCCTTCGAAGTCGACGACCAGGGCGGTGCTGCCGTCCTGCTGGCGGATCAGGTTCTTCTGCTTCACGTCGCCGACCGAGCGCATGGTCTGCTTGACCCAGGAGGATTTCGGGTCGTGCAGCTCGTCTTCATCCATGGTCCAGTGCAGGCGGTAGGCGAAGTCCAGCGGCTTTCCGACCTCAGGCTGGGTCTCGGGGTTCCAGAACGCGACGATATTGTCGTTGGTTTCGTCCGGGGTCGGGATTTCCACCAGTTCCACGGTGCCCTTGCCCCAGTCGCCCTTCGGCTCGATCCAGGCGCTCGGACGCAGGTCGTAGCGGTCGTCCAGGTCTTCGTAGCGGGAGAACTCGCGGCCGCGCTGGAGCAGGCCGAAGCCTTTCGGGTTCTCCACGCTGAAGGTGCTCACCGACAGGTGCTTCGGATTGTTCAGCGGACGCCACAGCCACTCGCCGTTGCCGGCATGGATCTGCAGACCGCTAGAGTCATGCAGCTCGGGCCGGAAGTTGTGCTGCTCGGACGGCTGGTTGGAGCCGAACAGGTACATGCTGGTCAGCGGCGCCAGGCCCAGTTTGCTGACCTTGTCGCGGAGGAACACGCGGGCTTGGACATCCATCACCGCATCCTTGCCCGGACGCAGCACGAAGCGGTAGGCGCCGGTGGCCCGCGGCGAGTCGAGCAGGGCGTAGATCACCAGTTGCTTGTCCTGCGCCTTCGGCCGCTCGATCCAGAATTCGCGGAAGCGCGGGAACTCTTCGCCCGAAGGCAGCGCGGTATCGATCGCCAGGCCGCGCGCCGACAGACCGTAGACCTGGCCCTTGCCGACCACGCGGAAGTAGCTCGCGCCAAGGAAGGTGGCGATCTCGTCCTGCTTGTCGGCCTTGTTGATCGGATAGAGCACGCGGAAACCGGCATAGCCGAGATCCTTGGTGGCATTCTCGTCGAACTTCAGGGATCCGAAATCGAATTTGGTGCGATCGTACTTGATCGGCTTGACCGTGGTAGCGGTCACCTCGTTGATCTTCACCGGCGTGTCGAAGTGCATGCCCTGGTGATAGAAGCTCAGCTTGAACGGCGTCTTCAGCTTGCCCCAGTAGGCGCGCTCGTTGATAAAACGGATCTGCTGGTAATCGGCGAATTTCATTTCGCTGAATTCCGATGGCAGGTTGCTGGTCGGCGCGGAATACTTGTCGCCGGCCAGGTCCTTGGCCTTGCTCGCCACGTCGTCGATGCTGAACGCCCATACCGGGGCGGCGACGAATGCCAGCGCGGTCGAGCCGGCAAGCAGCAGGGTGCGCACGCGGGCGCGGAAATCGGTGTTTGAAACGGAACGGAAAATCACGAGGCCCCCTCGTCCGTGAACATGAATTACTGAAGACGCCCTGACCGTTCAGGGGTCTCCGACGGCACCGGAGTGCCGGTCGAACATGGTTTCGCCACATTCGCTGCCAAACCCGATAGATAGCCAGATTTGGCGCGATCTGACAAAAAGAATGCCTGTTTCCAGTCATTCGCGTTACGTGCACCGGGCCTGGAAAACCAGGGGGCATGCCGCTCGTCGGCTAGCGACCCCAGAGGTTCCGACCCTGCCCGGGCGGAATGATTCCCGTCCATTGGGTTGCAGGACGCCCCGCCCGGCATCGGGATGCCGGCCGGCCTGTCCTGTACAGCATGAAATCGGCGTGCGGATGATGCACCGAGGTTGTGACAAAAGGCCATGTATCTGTCACAAAAATTCACCGTTCCGGCCCCGCCATCCCTCCCTGAAGCACCTTGGGGACAATCCCCTCGACGCCGATCAACTCTCCAGCAGGAAGGTCACCGGCCCGTCGTTGACCAGGTGCACCTGCATGTCGGCGCCGAAACGCCCGGTCGCCACCTGCGGATAGGCCTCCCGCGCCAGTTTCACCAGGTGCTCGAACACCGTCTCTCCTTGCGCCGGCGGCGCCGCGCTGGAGAAGCTCGGACGCAGTCCGCTGCGGGTGTTCGCCGCCAGGGTGAATTGCGAGACCAGCAGCAAGCCGCCCTGCACGTCCAGCAAGGACCGGTTCATCTTGCCCTCGTCGTCGCCGAACACCCTGTAGTTGAGCAGCTTGTGCAGCATCTTCGCCGCGCAACGCTCGCCATCCTCGGGCTCGACCCCGACCAGCACCAGCAGGCCGCGATCGATGGAGCCGACGATTTCGCCGCCAACCTCCACCCGCGCCGCGCCGACGCGCTGCAGCAATGCCTTCATTCGGCCTCCGGCGGCAGGTCGAGCAGTCGCCGGCCGATCTCGTTGGTGGCGCGCACCAGCGCATCGACTATCCCCGGCTCGCTGGCGGTATGCCCGGCGTCGCGGATGATCTGCAGTTCGCTGTTCGGCCAGGCCTGGTGCAGGGCCCAGGCATTGTCCAGCGGACAGATGGCGTCGTAGCGGCCATGCACGATCACGCCAGGCAGATGGGCGATGCGGTGCATGTCCTCGAGCAACTGGTTGGGCCTGAGGAAGCCCTGGTTGACGAAGAAGTGGTTCTCGATGCGCGAGATCGACAGCGCCCTGCCCGGCTCGGTGAAGCGGTCCACCACCATGGGGTTGGGGCGCAGCGTGGCGGTGCGGCCCTCCCAGGTCGACCAGGCCTTGGCGGCGTGCATCTGGGCGATCTGGTCGCTACCGGTCAGGCGCTTGTGGAAGGCCGCCAGCAGGTCGCCGCGCTCTTCCGGCGGGATCGGCGCGACATAGTCTTCCCAATAGTCGGGGAACAGGCGGCTGGCGCCTTCCTGGTAGAACCAGTGGATGTCCTGCGGACGGCAGAGGAAGATGCCGCGCAGGATCAGCGCATGGACCCGCTCGGGATGGGTCTGCGCGTAGGCCAGCGACAGGGTCGAGCCCCAGGAACCGCCGAACAGCACCCACTTCTCGATACCCAGGTGCTCGCGCAGGCGCTCCATGTCCGCCACCAGCTCCCAGGTGCTGTTCTTCTCCAGGCTGGCGTGGGGCGTGGAACGGCCGCAACCGCGCTGGTCGAAGGTGACGATACGGTAGAGGTTGGGATCGAAGAAGCGACGCGACAGGGCATCGCAACCGGAGCCGGGGCCGCCGTGGACGAAGACGACCGGCAGTCCGTCCGGCGAACCGCTTTCGTCGGCATACAGCACATGCGGTTCGTCGACGGCCAGCTCGTGGCGAGCGTAGGGTTTAATTTCCGGATACAGAACTAGCATGATGCGCTCCCGAGGCGATGTGTTCGGCCCCCGGCGCAAACGTCGACAGCGGGGCCCGTCCTTTGCTCTGCCGCGCATGATACTTCGGCGCCGGGAAAAAAACCGAGCGGCTTTCATGTCCGCCCCGGTAGACAGGAAACCATCAATCCAAGCAACGGCGCCTGGCGCCGGGAGAACGAGCATGGCCGAGGCCTTGCGACACCGTATCCGCGCCGCCGGCCTGCTGGTGGTGGAGCAACGCATTCTGCTGGTCCGCCACGAGGTCGGCGGCGACATCTACTGGATTCCGCCCGGCGGCGGCTTCGAGTCGGAATGCGACGAATCGACGAAGGATACCGTCCGGCGCGAGTTTTTCGAGGAGACCGGCCTGCGGGTGGACGTCGGCCCGCTGGTCTACGTGCGCGAATTCGCCGAACCCGCCGCCGGGCGCTTCCACATGGAGCTGTTCTACCGCATCGACGCCTGGCGTGGCGAGCCGACCCTGGCCAACCTGAAGGGCCTGGGCGGCGACGAGTTCGATATCCGCGAGGTCGGCTGGATCGCCCGCGACGAACTGCCTGGCCTGCCGTCTTTCTATCCGGCCGAACTGGCCGACGACGTCTGGTCGCGCCTGGACGCGCCGACGCCGTCGATCCGCCACCTCGGCTTGCAGCGCTAGACGCTCACTGCACCGGATCGCTGGTGGGGTTCTCGAGGATCGCCTTCAGCTCCGCGGTCATGGGGAACTCCAGGTTCAACCCCTTGGGCGGGATCGGCTGCTGGAACCAGCGCTGGTAGATGCCCTGTATCTCGCCCGAGCGATACAGCCCGGCCAGGGTCTCGTTGACCAGGGCAAGGAACTGCGGGTCGTCCTTGCGCACCATGCAGCTGTAGATCTCCCGCGATTGCGGCTCGCCGACCACCACCCAGTCGTGCGGCTGGCGCGCCTTGGCGCGTTCGCCGTAGAGCAGCGCATCGTCCATGTAGAAGGCCACCGCGCGACCCGATTGCAGCATCTGGAAGGCTTCGCCGTGGTCCTTGGCGCTGACCACGTTCATCCCCAGCTTGTGTTCGGCGTTGTAGTTCTTCAGGTAGCGCTCGTTGGTGGTACCGGCGGTGGTCACCACGTTCTTGCCCTTGAGGTCGTCGAAGTGGGCGATGCCGCTGTCCTTGCGGGTCAGCAACTGGCCCTTGACGTAGATGAAGCCGTAGGAGAACGCCACCTGTTTCTGCCGCTCGGCGGTGACCCCGGTGGAGCCGCACTCCAGGTCGACGGTGCCGTTCTGCACCAGCGGGATGCGAGTCTGCGAAGTGACCAGGTTGTACTTCACCTTGAGTTCCGGCTTGCCGAGGGTGCTTTTGAGCCGCTCCACCACCTTGCCGGCCAGTTCCACCGAATAGCCCATGGGCTGGCCGCTGTTATCGCCAAGGTAGGAGAAAGGCACCGAGGCATCGCGATAACCCAGGGTTATCGTGCCGTTGTCGGCAACCTTCTTCAGGGTGCCGCTGAGTTCCTCGGCCTGCGCGGCGCCGATGGCGAGCGACAGGGAGAGTGCGAAAGTGCTGGATACAAGGGTTTTCATCGGAGGTTCTGCCTCTTTTTTCTTATGGCTATGTAAAGTAAGTCAGCCCCTGGCCGCCACCACGGTGATCTCCACCAGCACCGACGGACGCGCCAGCTCCGCCTGGACGGTGGTCCGGCTGGGCGCCTGGCCGGTCGGCAACCACTGGGTCCAGACCTCGTTCAGGGCGGCGAAATCGCGGGCGATGTCCTTCAGGTAGATGGTCGCGCTGAGGATACGCTCCTTGCGCGACCCGGCCTCGGCCAGCAGCGCGTCGATCTTCGCCAGCACCTCGCGGGTCTGGCCATGGATATCCTCGGCCTGGCCCGGCACCTGGCCGGAAAGAAATACCAGGGCGTCGAAGCAGACCGCGGCGGACAGGCGGTCGTTGGTGGCGATACGGGTCGGTTCCATGGGAGTGCTCCAGTCGAGGGGGGATCAGCCAGCCAGCGCGCCGCGCGGCAGCAGGCCAGTGGTATCGATGCTCGGCGGGCGGCGGCCGATCTGCTCGGCCAGCAGGCGCGCGCTGCCGCAGGCCAGGGTGAAGCCGAGCGCGCCGTGGCCGAGGTTGAGCCAGAGGTTGCGGTAGCCGCCGTTGCCCACCAGCGGTACCCCGGTGGGCGTGGCCGGGCGCATGCCGGCCCATTCGACGGCGGCGTCGAAATCGCCGCCCTGCGGGAACGTGTCCCGCGCCTGCTGGCGCAGCAGTGCCAGGCGCGCGGGCTCGAGGCCGGGGTCGAAGCCGACGATGTCGACCATCGCGGCGATCCGCAGCCGCTCGCCGATTCGCGCGTAGACGATCTTGCGGTCGTAATCGGTGATGCTGGTATCCGGCGCGCGGTGCTGCGCGCCGACCGGCAGGGTCAAGCTATAGCCCTTGAGCGGGTATAGCGGCAGGCGCAGGCCCGGCAGCATCAATTCGGCGCTGCGGTAGCCGGCGGCCAGCACCACATGATCGGCCTCGATGAGATCGCCGCCGACCTCGACGCCACGCACCGCCGCGCCGCCCTCGACGATCTTCGTCACCCTGCGGCCATGCAGTTGCCGGCAATGTCCGGAAGCCTGCAAGCGCTCGGCAAGTTGCACGCAGAAGGCATGGCAGTCGGCGACCTCCTCGTCCGGCGTGTGGATGCCGCCGACGAAGGGCGCGGCGGACAGGGCCGGCTCCAGCGCGAGGCACTCGGCGGCGGTCAGGACGAATTGCGCCGAAGGATCGGCCAGGCCCTGGCGGGCCCGCGCAAAGCTGGCCGGTTGGCGAAACGCCACCAGCTTGCCGTTGCGCCGCCAGTCGAAGCCATCGAGGCCATCCTCCTCGCGCCAGTCCTGCAGGGTGCGCTGGCTGAGCAATGCCAGGCGCAGCAGGTGCGCGGCATTGCGGCGGTTCAGCGAGCCGCGGCAGGCCGCGAGGAAGCCCAGCAGCCAGCGCCACTGCGCCGGATCAAGGCGCGGCCGCAGGCGCAACGGCGCATCATTGCGCAGCAGCCAGCCGAGCGCCTGGGCCGGCACGCCGCTGTCGGCCAATGGCGCCACGTAGCGATAGGACAACTGCCCGCCATTGGCGTAGCTGGTTTCCAGCCCGCCCCGCTCGCGCGCCTCCACCAGGGTCACGTCGAATCCTTCGCGAACCAGGGCGTAGGCCGTGGCCAGGCCGACCACGCCGGCGCCGATGATGCAAACCCGCTGAGCCATGACAATCGTTATCCAGGTGTTTTCCAGGGCTTCGACGATAGGCGCGGATGACAGCGGTAGGACAATGAATAAAGATGGCCAGGGTATAAATCCAGGTTATGGGCTCGCGCCGATGAAGCTCCGCCATATCGAAGTGTTCCAGGCGATCCGCCAGGCTGGCTCGGTCAGCGGCGCCGCACAGTTGCTGCACGTGTCCCAACCGGCGGTGAGCAAGGTCTTGCAGCACGCCGAGCAGCAGCTGGGCTTCCCGCTGTTCTTGCGAGTGCGCGGCAAGCTGCTGGCGACTCCGGAAGCGCTGGAACTGGAGCGCGAAGTGGCCAAGCTCAGCGATAGCCTGCAGGCCGTGCGGCGCCTGGCGCAGAACCTGCGGCGCCAGCCGGGCCACAGCCTGCGCATCGGCGCCACCCCGGCCCTGGCGCTGTCGCTGCTGCCACGGGCGATCGGCGAATGGAGCGCGCGCTATCCGCAGAGCGGCTGCGAACTGGCCACCTTGCATTCGCGCGAGCTGGTGCAGGGCCTGCTGATGCGCGAACTGGACCTGGCCCTGAGCCTGAAGCAGCCGGAACACCCCGGCCTGCGCGGCGAAGCCATCGCCAGCGGCGTATTGGTGGCCCTGGCGCCGCGCGAACACTGGCCCGAAGCGGAACGCCGGCAGCCGCTGAGCCTGGCCGGGCTGGCCGGCGAAGCGCTGATCGGGCTGTCCACCGCCGACCCGCTGTTCGCCCGCCTGGAGGATTACCTCAGCGCCGTGGAGCCACCGCCGCAGGTGAAGATCGCCGTGCAGACCTACGCCCTCGCCCGCGCCCTGGTGGAGGCTGGGGCCGGCCTGGCGCTGGTCGATCCCTTCACCGCCCTCGGCGCCGACCCGCACAGCACCGCAATCCGCCCATTGAGCCCGGCCTTCCCGGTCACCCTCTACGCCATCACCCGCGCCGACGAAACCCCGCCGCACACCCTCGCTCCGCTGCTGCGGATGCTCGCCCGCCAGGCCGAGGAGCGTTTGCGGGCCGTGCAGATGTAGCATTTGCCGCCTGGCCTGCCGCTGGAAACCTTGGACGTCGTTCTGGCCCACGCCTCGCGTACTTACCGCTCCGGCTTCCAGTCTGGGCGGTCCGCGTCGTAGCCCTGGGTGGGATGAGGAGGCAGAGGATAGTCCTCTATCAGATTGGGGAAACGTAAGTCGGGGTCAGCTTCAAGCTTTTTGTAGATTGAATAATACGCTTCTCGCAACTTTTCGTCGGGGGCGTACCACATTGCACTTGCAGGGGGAGTCTCACTTCCGAAGACTCGTGATAGGAAAAAAGCCGCACTCTTGCCCCCCTGAGAGACTGACACCTGATAATAAACCAGTGCCTTTGGGAAATTGTGTTCTACTATCTTGTAATACGCCCCCAGCTCATAACTAGCCGGCGCATAACCCTGACTAGCAGCACAGTGAGTATACGCCAACCCCAAATCCTTTTTTTTGGCCACATATATATAAAGCTTACCTAGTTCAGTTAGTGCCGGCGGATTTCCTAGGCTAGCAGCCTTATCAAGGAAAGTAAGTCCGTCAGTTGCAGGGTTTTTAACCCCGGCGCGATTTCCAATCATTGCTCCCATATCATAGAACCCCTGAGGCACATCCAGATCTATCATCTTTTGATAGAGATCCAATGCCTTCTGCGTATCTTTTTCTACTCCTCCGGGCCACCCTGTACGATAAAGATTCGCCAAATTATGCATGGCCTTCCAATGGCCGCGCTCCACTGCCTTACTGTAAAGCTCGACGATACGGCCCCAGGGCCGCAGAGTATCGGGCTTGGCCAAGGCGGCTGCTTCGCGGTACCAAGCATCGGTTTGCGAATCCAACGGCGGCAGATGGTCTTTTTCATTAACGCAGACAAACGATTTGCTGTTGGCCATCACGCGGACGCCTGCAAGACAGAGCACGACCCAAAGTCCAATAGCCATCAGCCGCATCACTGCCCCGATTTCCAGTCGGGCCGATCTGCGTCGTAGCCCTGGGTCGGGTGAGGAGGCAGAGGATGGTCCTTTATCAAGTTGGGAAAACGCAAATCAGGATCAGCGGAAAGTTGGTCGTAAATACCATCATATAGTTTGTGTAGCCTCTCATCGGGGGCGTACCACATTCTGTCAACATCGGGACTAGTCTTATCAAAAACTCCGGACATGAAGAAGGCAGCATCATTATTTCCTTGGCTTGCAGCAAGAAGGTAATAGCCTGCCGCCTTTGGGTAGTTATGTGCCACCAAACGATAGTACATCGCCAGTTCGTAATTGGCAGGAGCATAGCCCTGGCCTGCAGCACAGTTCGTATATTTCAGCCCCAACTCATCCTGACCAGCAACATATATATATAGCCTTCCTAACTCAGTTAATGCTGGTGGATTACCCAAGCTTGCAGCCTTATCGAGAAAAGTAAGTCCATCAGTCGCAGGATTCTTGACGCCAGCGCGACTCCCGATCATTGCCGCCATATCGTAGAAACCTTGAGGAACCTTCAAATCGATCATCTTCTGGTAGAGATCTAGAGCTTTCTGAGTATCCTTCTCCACACCGCCTGGCCAACCGGTACGATAGAGGCTCGCCAAGTTATGCATAGCCTTCCAGTGACCACGCTCAACTGCCTTACTGTATAGATCGACGATACGAGGCCACGGACGCAAGGTATCGGGCTTGGCCAGGGTCGCCGCTTCGCGATACCAAGCATCGGCCTGCGGGTCCAGAGGGGGTAGATGGTCCTTTTCGTTAACGCAGACAAAAGGCTTGCTGTCAGCCATAGCGGGAACTGCTGCGAGACAAAGTACAGCCCATATTCCAATAGCCATTAGCCGAATCACTGACCCGGCTTCCAGTCGGGTCGAGCTGCGTCGTAGCCCTGGACGGGGTGGGGTGGCAAGGGGTTATCTTTTACCAAATTGGGAAAACGAAGATCGGGGTCGGCATCAATTTGCAGATAGAGGGAGTAGTAGAATTTCTCAAGCTTTTCATCCGGCGTATACCACATTGCACTTGAAGGAGGCGTCCTCTTTCCGAAGACGCGCGAGAGAAAAAAGGCGGCACTCCTGCCGCCTTGAGAGACGGAGACTTGATAGTATCTAAGTGCCTTTGGATAATTATGCTCAACCAACTCATAGTAGCTTCCAAGCTCATAGCTCGCCGGAGCATAACCTTGACTGGAAGCACAACTGGTATACGCCAGCCCCAATTCCTTTTCCTTGGCCACATAAATATAGAGTTTACCCAACTCGGTCAGTGCTGGCGGGTTCCCCAAACTAGCGGCTTTATCCAAGAAGGTCAGACCATCGGTAGCAGGGTTCTTAACACCGGCACGATTACCAATCATTGCCCCCATATCATAGAACCCCTGAGGCACATCCAGATCTATCATCTTTTGATAGAGATCCAATGCCTTCTGCGGATCTTTTTCTACTCCTCCGGGCCACCCTGTACGATAAAGATTCGCCAAATTATGCATGGCCTTCCAATGACCGCGCTCCACTGCCTTGCTGTAAAGCTCGACGATACGGCCCCAGGGCCGCAGAGTATCGGGCTTGGCCAAGGCTGCTGCTTCGCGGTACCAAGCATCGGCTTGCGGATCCAACGGCGGCAGATGGTCTTTTTCATTAGCGCAGACAAATGGTTTGCTGTTGGCCATCACGGGGACGCCTGCAAGACAGAGCACGGCCCAAAGTCCAATAGCCATCAGCCGCATCACTGCCCCGGTTTCCAGTCGGGCCGATCTGCATCGTAGCCCTGGGTCGGGTGAGAAGGTAGAGGATGGTCCTTTATCAAGTTGGGAAAACGAAAATCAGGATCAGCGGCAAGTTTATCGTAAATACCATCATATAATTTGCGCAATTTCTCATCGGGTGCGTACCACATTCTATCGACATCAGGACTGGCTTTATCAAAAACACCGGAGATAAATAAAGCCGCACTCTTTCCGCCCTGAGAGACTGACGCCTGATAATAACCCAATGCTTTTGGAAAATTATGCTCTACTATCTTGTAATACGCCCCCAACTCATAACTAGCCGGCGCATAGCCCTGGCTAGCAGCACAGTGAGTATACGCCAACCCCAAATCCTTTTTTTTGGCCACATATATATAGAGCTTACCTAGCTCGGTTAATGCCGGCGGATTTCCTAGGCTAGCAGCCTTATTAAGAAAACTAAGCCCGTCAGTTGCAGGATTCATGACCCCTGCACGATTGCCGATCATTGCTCCCATATCATAGAACCCTTGGGGCACCTCCAGATCGATCATCTTTTGATAGAGATCCAATGCCTTCTGCGTATCTTTTTCTACCCCTCCGGGCCACCCTGTGCGATAAAGATTCGCCAAATTATGCATCGCCTTCCAATGCCCACGCTCAACTGCCTTACTGTATAAGTCCACAATACGTCCCCAAGGACGCAAGGCGTCAGGCTTAGCTAGCGCAACTGCTTCCCGATACCAGGCATCGGCCTGGGGATCGAGAGGTGGCAAATGGTCTTTCTCATTAACGCAGATGAACGGCTTACTGTCGGCCATAGCGGGAACTCCGAAACTCAACAGGAAAATGAATAGACCAATAGAGATTCGCATCGCTCAGTCCACCGTAAGATTTTGACTATAGGGTGTAGTGACATCCCAGAAGCGCAGCAAGTGCGAAGTAAAAGGCTCATCTGCCACCTGGGCCTTCCAGTTATCATCCATCTTCTGATTCCACAATTCGAAGTTTTTTTCGGTCGTTTCGGCCAACCTCCCAACATGCGCCCCCCACAACTCCTCCCGCATCGCCCTCGCCAAATCCGGATTGGGCTGGGCAATCCCCAACTCGCTGTCGCCATGCATGCTGCGGACATTGATATTGGCCGAGCTGAGCAGGGTATAGAGGTCGTCCACCAGCAGCAGCTTGGAGTGCACGTAGATGTGCTTGTAGCGTGCCTTCAACGGTGGTGCCCCGAGGGCGGCCTCGGCTTCGGCGGACAGGCGCGCTGGCGGCGGGCTGCCGGGGGCGGGGTCGCTGGTGGCCAGGGTGGCGACGACCACCTTGAGGCCGGGTGCTTCGGCGAGTTGATAGGGCTTGTCGTCCTCGCCGGTGTTCTTCGCCAGTCCGGGAATCTCCTGCGCGCCGAGATCGCCGAGGCGTTGCTCGACTTCCGGCGTCACACCTTTCTCTTCGAGCGCCTCGATCTTGCGCTCCAGCCGTTCGATGTTGTTTTCCTGGCCGCGCCGGACATAGGGATCGGGATGTAGGTTTTCCCTGACCTGCTTCAACTGCTCCCGCTTTTCCCGCAAGTCATGCGCCAGGTCGCGCTGTACCTGCGGCATCAGTTGCTCCTGGCCCAGGCCTTTCATCATGTCGTAGGTGGTCTTCGAGGCGTCGCTGGAGTCGGGGGTGTTGGTCACGACGAACAGGTACAGGTCGCCGGGCACGCCCCGGGCCTTGCGCACCTGCGCAGTCTTCCGCAGGCGCTCGGCGAAGCCGGCATAACGGAAGTACTGGTTTTCCATGTAGACGTAGTCGGTGGCATTGCCCAGGGCCTTGAGATAGTGCTCCAGGATCGAGCGCTCGTCGTCCTGCGGCTGGGTCCGGCAAATCTGCGCGACGCTGTTGCTGGCGGGCGTGGCGATCTTCGGCAGCGGCAAGGCGTCGCGCTCGGCGGTCAGCGATGGCGTCGAGAACCAGCGCTTGTACCACGGCGTCTCGAGGTCCCAGGCCTCGCTGAAGTTGCGGCTGAGGTCGGCCAGCACCGGTCCCTGGACCTGCATGGAGATATCCTGCCAGGGCCCGAACCCGGGATCGCGACCGGCGGCGCGGTCGTCGAACAGGTGGGCGCTGGTGTCCCAGTAGTTGCGGTGCATGTTGTGACCCATGACGAAGCCGATGGCCTGCGGGCTGCCATAGTCGACCAGGACCATCTTCTGGTGATGGCTGGCGAACTGGGTGAGTACCAGCAACTGGCCGATGCCCAGGTCGTCGTTGCCATCGGCGCGCAACAGGTGGATCAGGCTTTGCAGCCGCCCGTTGACGAGGCGCACTTGCTCGCCGTTCATCACCGGCCTGGCCGTCTGCTCGAAGTCGCGGGTACGGAACTCGACGTTCTGCAACCCACCGCCGCGTACCGCCTTGAACCAGTCGCGGGTGAATATCTGCCCCCAGGGATCCTGGCGGGTGCCGCCGGAACCGCGCTTGCCGCCGTAGCCCTGGGCCTCGCTGCTGTCGAGAGTGCGCTGGATCTCGGCGTTCTCCGCCTCCAGCTCGGCGATGCGCGCCCGCGCGTGGGCGGCGCCCCGCGGGTCGAAGCTCGGCAGCCTGCCTTCGCGGTGCAGCCGTTCCGAGCGTTCCAGGGCTTCCTGCTGCCGCGCGATGAGGTTGAGGTTATGCTGGCGCCGCTGCTCCAGCCGCAGCACCTCGTTGTCCACTGCGCTGCCGCTGGCGACGCCCGAGCCCGCCCAGGTGCCGCCGGAACCGCCGACGCCGGCCCCGGGGATGGTGTTTTCCTTGAGCCTGGCGAGCTGGTTGCTCCAGACCAGCACCCGCGCCTGCACCCCTTCGCGGCCCTTCGTCTGCAGCAATTCGCCGATTCGCGGTCCGTCGGGGCGTTTGAAACGCATGGCCGGGTCGAAGCCCCAGGTGATGATGTCGATGCTGTGCCGGGCCGCTTCCATCGCCGCATGCACCGCGTCGAAGGCCGCCTGGCCATTGATCAGCGGCTTGATGTGCACACCCGCGCGCGGCGGGTAGAAAGCCTTGTTGGCGAACCAGTCGAGGGTCAGCCGGACGCTGCCGGCCTGTTGCGCGTACAGCTTGAGGGTCTGCGGTTTGTACAGGTCGCTCATGGCGTGGGGTCATCCTTGTCGGCGGCGCCGGGCCGCGAGGCGTCGCGCCGGTAGGCGTCCGGGGCGGAACGCGGCTTGTGCTGGGGCATTTCCGCCCGGTAGTCGCGGAACCCCTGTTGGGCGAGCCGATCGTCGACCTGCAGTGCGTCCGGCCGGTCGACCATCTCCACTTCGTAGGCGTGGCCATTGGCCGTCTCGATACGATAGGTGCGTTCGCCCGGAAGCGGTTCGAAGCTGATTGCGCCGCCTTCGTCGGCGATGCCCTCCTCCTTGAGGGCACCGTTGGCGTAGAGCCGATACGGTTGCCTGGCCGCCGATGCCACGCCGGGCAACGGACTGAGTTCGAAACGCAGGAGTTTCTGCGGCGCTTCGCCGATCTTCTGGGCGATGGCTCCCAACAAGGCGCCTCCCGCCGCCGCGGCGTCGGCCGCGAGCGGTTGCAGCGGCGACAGCGCGCGAACGCCGCTACCGATGCCGGGGCTGCCGCCGCTGTTGATCATCACCTGGGCGCCGTCAAGGGTGACACCGCCCGGGTCGAGCCTGGCGAAGCTGCCACCGCCCTTTAGGGTCAGCTCCATGCCTGCCTCGATCACTACCTTGTCGCCGGCCTTGAAATGGATCTCGTCGCCCGCCTCGACGAACTGGCCGGTGCCGATCCTCAGGTGCAACGCGTCGGCGACGCTGAGGTGGTCGGCCGCCTTCAGTTCGACCTTGCGGTCGGCGTGGACCGTGCGCTGTTCCTCGGCCCTGAACTCGCTGTAGCTATCGCCCTCGACCGTGTCGTGGCGCTCATGGCCGACGCGGATCTTCTGGTCGTGCTCGATGTTCTCGTCCCAGTCGCGCTGGGCGTGGACGAAGATCTGTTCCTGGCCCTTGCGGTCCTCGATGCGCAGTTCGTTGAAACCGCCGCCGCCGGGGTAGCTGTCGGTCTTGAAAACGCTGCGGGTCTTGTTCTGCGGCAGTTCGTAGGGCACCCGGTTTTCGCTGTGGTAGAGGCAGCCGGTGACCAGCGGCTGATCCGGATCGCCCTCCAGGAAACCCACCAGGACTTCCATGCCCACCCGCGGGATGGCGACGCCGCCATAGCGTTTGCCCGCCCAGTTGGAGGCGACGCGCAACCAGCAACTGGTGTTGTCGTCGGCCTGGCCGAGGCGATCCCAGAAGAACTGCACCTTGACCCGGCCGTATTGGTCGCAGTGGATGGTCTCGCCGGCGGGGCCGGTCACGACCGCTGTCTGGCAGCCCAGCACGCGTGGCCTGGGATGCTCCAGCGGGGGGCGGAAATGCGCGCTCCAGGGAGTGGCGACGAAACGGTTGCGATAGCCCTGGCGGAAATCGCCCCGGCCCTGCGCGACGTCGCTGTCGATCGACTCTTCCAGTACCTGCGGCTGCCGCCCTTCGTGGAGAACCTCAGTAAGCAGCCAGAGATCGTTCCATTCGCCGCAGGGATGCGCGGACAGCGTCAGGAAGTGTCCGCTGAGCAGCGCCGGTTCGTCGCTTTCGCCCCTGGCCTGTAGGTAGTCGGCGCGATGCCGTTCCAGCGCGCGCCGGCTCAGGTGCTTGCCGCGCTCGCGGTGGGTGAAGCGGCCGGGATAGTCGTAGTCCTCCAGGTCCGGTTGCTGCGCCCCGGGCTGCGGGCCATGGGCGGCCTGCATCTGCAACGCGGGTTGCTCGAAGTCGTAGTCGCGCCGGGTAACCCGGCTGGCACGGGTGTCGAAGCGCACGCCGAAGCGCTTGACCACCGGCTGGTCGGCGACCAGCCCGGCGTCCTGCACGTAGGCGACGGGGCGTTGCAGCCGCGGAAAGGAGGTCTGGTCGTCGCCGAAGACCAGCATATGGCCCTGGGCAGAAAACTCATGGTGGTAATGGATGCCTTCCTCCTCGCAGAGCCTGCTGAGGAACGCCAGGTCGGTTTCGTCGTACTGCGTGCAGTATTCGCGGGCCGGGTACGGCGTCGGGCCCAGCTGGAAGCGGTAGGCGTCGGCGAGAATGCCGTGGCCCTCCAGCACCCGGCCGATGATTTCCGGCACGCTGAGGCGCTGGAAGATGCGTTGGTCGCTGCACAGCCCCAGGTAGGCCAGGCGCGGCTCCAGGGTCGCGCGATAGCCGGTCAGGCGCTTGCCGGAGTCCCCCTGGGCGATGCTGGTGAGCTGTCCGTGGACCCCTTGCCCGCTCGGCGAGAGGATCAGGAAGGCCGGCTGGTGCAGCAGCGCGTCGAGGTCCAGGTCGGATCGCTCGCTGACCAGCTCCAGGTCGAAGCGAAAGGGCTGGCTGATGGCTTCGCGACCGCGGAAGGCGAGTACCTGGAAGTCGTGCCGGAGGTTTTCGATGCGAAGGCTGAAGTGCGTCTGGTTGGCGGGGGCGAACATTCACTGTCCTCTTGGAAACGCAGCCGTGCGTTCCTGGCGTATTCGGTTCCGGGCGCGACGCGCCTGCGCCCGCGCGATGGAAATGCTGGCCGAGAGGATAGAGGAGAACAGTTGTGCAACTCTTTGCGCACTCGGCCTCCCGGCCGCATCAACGCTGACCTCAATAAATTTGTAACAGAAAATTTCCAGAATGCCGACACGGACGCCCCACCCCATCCGCGGCATTCACGTCCGCCAGGACGGGCCAGGCGTCCGCCGCCTCGAGCGCCTCAGGCGTAGCGCTCGTGCCCCCAGGCGAGGAGGCTTTCCAGCAGTTCGCGGATGACCGCGCGGGTCGCTTCGGCGAGGTCCGCGCGGTAAGCGAACGGGGCCTGCTCGTCCATGTAGGTGCACTGCGCCAGCTCCAGCTGGACGGCATGGACGTGCTGCTCCGGCTGGCCGTAGTGGCGGGTGATGTGGCCGCCCTTGAAGCGCCCGTTGAGCACATGGCTGTAGCCTTCGGCGGCAGCGCAGACCGCCTCCAGGCGGGCCGCCAGCGCTGGATCGCAACTGGCGCCGGCGTTGGTGCCGAGATTGAAGTCGGGCAGTCGGCCGTCGAACAGGTGCGGCACGTGGGAACGGATCGAGTGGGCGTCCCAGAGCAGCGCGTAGCCGAACTCGGCCTTCAGCCGCGCCAGTTCCTCGGCGATGGTCCGGTGGTAGGGCGTCCACACTTCGGCCAGGTAGCGCATGCGTTCCTCGGCGGACGGCGCCATGCCTTCGCGGTAGAGCGGCCGGCCGTCGAACAGGGTGTCCGGATACAGGCCGGTAGTGGCGGTGCTGTACAGCGGCTTGTCGTCGGAAGGGCGGTTGAGATCGACTACATAGCGCGAATAGTGGGCAGCCAGGGTGCTGGCGCCCAGTTCCTCGGCGAAATCGTAGAGCCGGGGAATGTGCCAGTCGGTATCGGTCAGCGCCCGCGCCTCCTCCACCAGGCCGGCGTCCACCGCCGGGGTCAGGCGCGTGCCGGGGTGCGGCATGCTGATCAGTAGCGGCACGCGGCCGCGCTTGAAACTCAGGACTTCATCCACGGTATACCTCCTCGGCGTGGCGAATGACGCGTTTCGGCAGATCGCCGCCCAGCCAGTAGGCCAGCTCCGCCGGACGCTCGATGTCCCAGGCGACGAAGTCGGCCAGCTTGCCAACCTCCAGGCTGCCGTGGCGGGCTTCCAGCCCCAGCGCCCGGGCGGCGTGCAGGGTGACGCCGGCCAGCGCCTCCTCCGGGGTCAGGCGGAACAGGGTACAGGCCATGTTCAGCATCAGGCGCAACGACAGCGCTGGCGAGGTGCCGGGATTGAGATCGCTGGCAATGGCCATGGCCACGCCGTGCCGGCGCAGGGCATCGATCGGCGGCAGCTGGGTCTCGCGCAACAGGTAGAAGGCGCCCGGCAGCAGCACCGCGACGGTGCCCGCCTCGCCCATGGACCGGGCGTCGTCCTCGGTCATGTACTCCAGATGGTCGGCCGACAAAGCCCGGTAGCGCGCCGCCAGGCTGGAACCGTGCAGCGAGGATAGCTGCTCGGCGTGCAGCTTCACCGGCAGGCCCAGCTCGCGGGCGGCGATGAATACCCGCTCGACCTGCGCCGGGGAAAACGCCAGGTGCTCGCAGAAGGCGTCCACCGCGTCCACCAGTCCCTCTCCGGCCAGCGCGGGGAGCATCGTCGAGCAGATATGCTCGATGTAGTCGTCGGCGCGCCCGGCGTATTCCGGCGGTAGCGCATGGGCGGCCAGGCAGGTGCTGCGCACGGTCGCCGGCAGGCGTTCGCCGAGGCGGCGGATGACTCGTAGCATCTTGCGTTCGCTGGCCAGGTCGAGGCCGTAGCCGGACTTGATCTCCAGCGCCGTCACGCCGTCGCGCAGCAAGGGGTCCAGGCGCTTGCGCGCGCTGGCCAGCAATTCTTCCTCGCTGGCCTCGCGGGTGGCGCGTACGGTGCTGGCGATACCGCCGCCGGCGGCGGCGATCTCGGCGTAGCTGACGCCCTCCAGGCGCTGCTCGAATTCGCCGCTGCGGTTGCCGCCGAACACCGCGTGGGTGTGGCAGTCGATCAACCCCGGGGTCAGCCAGGCGCCATCGAGGTCGATGCGTTCGGCGTAGTCGTCGGGCGGCAGTTCGGCGCGCGGGCCGATCCAGTGGATCAGCGGACCGTCGGTGACCAGGGCGGCGTCCTCGACAATCGAGTACTTGCCGCCCTTGAGGGTGGCGGCATGGCAATGCTGCCAGAGTCGTTTCATTGCAGGTCTCCTATGCTCGCGGCCAGCCGGGCGAGACTCTTCCGCTCGCCGAGGATGGCCGCCGCGCTGGCGATGTCAGGAGCCAGCCAGCGGTCGGTGTCGTACGCGGGCACGCGCTCGCGCAGGATGCCCCAGGCCGCCGCGGTGCCCTGGCCGAAGCGTTGCGGGGCGAGGAATTCGAAGGCCTGGGCGGCCAGCAGGTACTCGATGGCGAGGATCCGCCGGAGGTTCTCCAGGGCCCTGCCAAGCTTGAGCGCGGCACTGGTGCCGAGGCTCAGGTGGTCCTCCTGGAGCGCCGAGGTGACGAAGTTGTCGACCACCGCCGGCTGCGCCAGCTGGCGATTCTCGCCGGCCAGGGAGGCGGCGACGTACTGGGTGATCATCATCCCCGAGTTGACTCCCGGCTTGCCCACCAGGAACGCCGGCAGGCCGCTGACCAGCGGGTTGACCAGGCGATCCAGGCGCCGCTCGGCGACCCCGCCCAGCTCGGCCACGGCGATCGCCAGCAGGTCGGCGGCCATCGCCACCGATTCGCCGTGGGGATTGGCCTGGGATACCACCCGGTAGGCCTCCGGCGTACCCAGCAGCAGCGGGTTGTCGGTGGCCGAGTTGAGTTCGGTCTCTATCTGCCGCGCCGCGTGGGCCAACTGGTCACGGCAGGCGCCATGGATCTGCGGTATCGAGCGGATGCTCAGGGCATCCTGGGTGCGGATGCCGCGGGCGTTCTCCAGCACCTGGCTGCCAGCCAGCAAGGCCCGCAGATTGGCGGCGACCCGCTGCATCCCGGGATGCGGCTTGAGCGCAACGATCTCGGCGTCGAACGCCGCCAGTTGGCCGCGCAGGGCCTCGAAGCTCATCGCCCCGATCACGTCGGCCCACTGCGCCAGGCGCTGCGCGTCGTCCAGGGCCAGGCAGGCGAGGCCGGTCATGCACGGCGTGCCGTTGACCAGGCAGAGCCCGTCCTTGGCTCCCAGGCGCACCGTCGCCAGGCCTTCCGCCGCCAACGCGGCGGCGGCCGGCACGACGCTGCCGCGGTAGCTGACCTCGCCGATGCCGAGCAGGGCGATGCCGACGTGCGCCATGTGGGTCAGGTAGCCCACCGAGCCCTGGGCCGGCACCTGCGGGGTAATCCCGTGGTTGAGCAGCGCCAGCAGCCCTTCCACCAGCGAACGGTCGAGCCCGGACTTACCCTGGCTGTAGTTGGCGACGGCGGCACAGATGATCGCCCGGGTCTGTTCGTCGCGCAGCGGCTCGCCGACCCCGCAGGCATGGCTGAGCAAGGTGTTGCGCGACAGCTCGGCGAGCTGCTCGCCTTCCAGCAGGACGTCGCACAGCGCGCCGAGGCCGGTACTGATGCCGTAGGCACGCTCGCCATTGGCGACGATACGGCAGACGATGGCGCGGGCGTTGTCGATCCGTGCCCAGGCCGCCGCCGACAGTTCCAGGCGCGCACCGTGCCGGGCCACCGCGACCAGTTCCTGCCAACGCAGCGGACCGTCGCCGAACACGACGCTCGGTAGGTCGCTCATAGGTTCGCCACCCGCCGCTGGACGAAGCGGTCGACGTAGTCGTCGGCCGGCTGGTGGAGGATTTCCCGTGGTGTGCCGACCTGGATCAGTTGGCCGTCCTTGAGGATCGCGATGCGGTTGCCGATGCGTACCGCCTCGTCGAGGTCGTGGGTGATGAAGACGATGGTCTTGTGCAGGGTTTTCTGCAGTTCCAGCAACTGGTCCTGCATGTCCGCGCGGATCAACGGGTCGAGGGCGCTGAAGGCCTCGTCCATGAGAATGATCTCGGTGTCGGCGGCCAGCGCGCGGGCCAGGCCGACGCGCTGGCGCATGCCGCCGGAAAGCTGGTGCGGATAGGACTTCTCGTAGCCCTTCAGGCCCACCGTGGCGATCCAGTGCAGGGCCCGCTCGTGACACTGCGCCCGGCTTTCGCCGCGAACCTTCAGGCCGTAGGCGACATTGTCGAGCACGCTCTTGTGCGGCAGCAGGCCGAAACTCTGGAACACCATGCTGATCTTGCGCCGGCGGAATTGCCGGAGGGCTTCCATGTCGTAGCGCAGGATGTCCTCGCCATCCACCAGTATCTCGCCGCTGGTGGGGTCGATCAGGCGGTTGAAATGGCGCACCAGGGTCGACTTGCCGGAACCCGACAGGCCCATGATCACGAAGATCTCGCCAGCACCGATGGTCAGCGACAGGTCGTTGACGCCGACCACGCAGCCGGTCTGCGCCAGCACTTCGGCCTTGCTGCGTCCCTGGCGGATCAGCGCCAGCGCGGCATCGGCGCGCGGGCCGAAGATCTTGAACACGTTCTTCACTTCGATCTTGTTCATCTGCGCACCGCTCATTTGCTCGTCTCGTGCCGGGAACGGCCGTAGGCCTGGGTGATGCGGTCGATCACCACCGCGAGGATGACGATCGCCAGGCCGGCTTCCAGGCCCTTGCCCACGTTCAGCGTCTGGATGCCCACCAGTACGTCTTCGCCGAGGCCGCGGGCGCCGATCATCGAAGCGATCACCACCATCGACAGGGCCATCATGGTGGTCTGGTTGATCCCCGCCATGATGCTCGGCAGGGCCAGCGGCAACTGCACGCCGAACAGCTGCTGCCAGCGGTTGGCGCCGAAGGCGTTGACCGCCTCCATCACCTCGCTGTCGACCTGGCGGATGCCCAGGTCGGTGAGGCGGATCAGCGGCGGCGCGGCATAGATCACGGTGGCGAAGATCGCCGGCACCTTGCCCAGGCCGAACAGCATCAGCACCGGGATCAGGTACACGAAGCTGGGCATGGTCTGCATGATGTCCAGCAGCGGCATCAGTACCGCGCGCAGGCGGTTGCTGCGCGCGGCGAGGATGCCCAGGGGGATGCCGATCAGCACCGAGATGAAGGTCGCCACCAGCATCAGCGCGAGGGTCTGCATCAGCTTGTCCCAGAGGCCGACGGCGCCGACCAGGAACAGCAGGCCGGTGATCACCAGGGTCGGCAGCAGGCGCCGGGTGGCGTGCCAGGCGATCGCCGCGACGATCGCCAGCAATAGCCACCAGGGCGTGGCGCGGAGCAGCCCTTCGAGGTTGACGATAGCCCACAGCAGGGTGTCGGAGATCTTGCGGAACAGGTCGCCGTAGTTGGTCACCAGGGCGTCGACCCAAGCGTTGACCCAGTCGGCGATGGAAAATGTCAGGCGTTCGGGAAACATGGTCTGCTCTCGTCGGTCGTGGGTTCAGAGTGCCGCTTCGATCTTCTTCGCCGTGTCCTCGTCGACCCAGGCGTGCCAGACCTCGGGGTGCTCCTTGAGGAACTCGCGCGCCAGGCGCGCTGCATCGATCCTGTCCTTGGCCATCCGCGCCAGGTCGCTGTTCAGCAGCTCCGCCGGCAGGTTGACCTTCTCCAGCACCGCCACCAGCTCCGGCGCCTGGTCGTGGAAGGTCCGCGACAGGCCGACCTGGATCCTGATGCGCTTGTCGACGCCGGGCCTTTCCTCCAGGCGCACCAGGTCGGCACGGCCCATCAGCGGCGTCGGCGACCAGTAGTAGAACAGGATAGGCTCGCCGCGCCGATAGCTCGACAGCACCGCCGCGTCCAGTGCCGGGCCGGTGCCCGGACGGAAATTGGTGAACGTCTCCTCCAGGCCGTAGCTTTTCAGCATCTCGCTGTTCTCCAGCTCGCAGGTCCAGCCGGCCGGGCAATTGTAGAAGCGCCCCTTGCCCGGTTCTTCCGGGTCGCGGAAGACCTCGGCGTACTGCGCCAGGTCGGCGATAGAGCGCAGCTTCGGCGCCTTCGCCTCGAGCTTGCGCTGCGGGTCGCCCTCGATCACGTAGCGCGGCACGTACCAGCCCTCCACCGCGCCGACGATGGGTTCGCCGACGCCGACCACCTTGCCGGCCGCGGCGGCCTTGTTCCAGGCGTCGCTGCGGCCGATCCACTCCTCGGCGAAGACCTGGATGTCATTGGTGCTCAGCGCCTGCTCCATGGTGATCGAGTTGCCCGGCAGGCTGTCGGTGGTACAGCCGTAGCCCTTGGCCAGGACGAACTGCATCAGCTCGGTGAGCAGCGTCCCGCTCTCCCAGTTCAGCCCGGCGAATTTCACCGCCTTGCCGGACTCGCACCAGCCTTCCGCCTGGGCGCCCGCCGCGGCGGCGAGCAGGCCGAGGGCACAGAGAACACTCAACATCGACTTCTTGTATCGCATGGTTCGACGCTCCAGATGCACGATTGGGAAAGGCAGTTGGAAAACCTGCGGGCCGCGCCCGGGGGAACGGCCTCGATCGTTGTTATTGGCCGGCGGCTCAGGCCGCCGTCGGTTCCGTCACAGCCCTCCCTGGGCCTGAAGCACGCCATGCGCGGCATCGCCCTTCGGCCTGACCCAGCGCCGGTAGGCGATCACCAGCACGGCGATCCAGATAGCCCCGACCCACAGGGCCGGGCGGGTGTCCGGGAAATAGCCGAGCACCACGAAGATGAACAACATGAAGACGATCGCCGCCGCCGGCGCGAATGGCCACAGCGGCACCGGGAACTTCAGCGCGGCGACCTGGCGCGGCCCCATGCGCCGGCGCATGCCGACCTGGGCCAGGAGGATCATCAGCCAGACCCACACGGTGGCGAAGGTGGCGATGGAAGCAATCAGCAGGAATACGCTCTGCGGGATCAGGTAGTTCAGCGCCACGCCGAGCAGCAGGGCCACCGCCATCAGCAGCACGGTCATCCACGGCACGCCGTGCCGCGACACCCGCGAGAAGCCGACCGGCGCCTGGCCCTGGCGGGCCATGCCGTAGAGCATGCGACCGGCGCCGAAGATGTCGCTGTTGATCGCCGAGATCGCCGCGGTGATCACCACGACATTGAGGATCGCCGCGGCCGACTCGATCCCCAGGCCGTCGAAGATCTGCACGAAGGGACTGCCGTTGCTGCCGATCTGCTGCCAGGGGAAGATCGCCATCAGCACGAACAGGGTCAGCACGTAGAACAGCAGGATGCGCAGCGGCACCGCATTGATCGCCCGCGGGATCACCCGCTGCGGGTCCTGCGCCTCGCCGGCGGTGATGCCGATGATCTCGATGCCGCCGAAGGCGAACACCACCACCGACAGCGAGGCGACCAGCCCGGCCCAGCCGTTGGGCAGGAAGCCACCGTGCTGCCACAGGTTGTGCACGCCGGTGGCGGACGTCGCCGCGCCGTCCAGGCTGAAGCCGAAGAACATGATGCCGAGCCCGGCGAGGATCATCGCGACGATGGCGCCGACCTTGACCAGCGACAGCCAGAACTCCAGCTCGCCGAAGACCTTGACATGGCAGAGGTTCAGCCCGCCGATGAACAGCACGATGGACAGTACCCAGATCCAGCGCGGCACGTCGGGAAACCAGAACCCCATGTAGATGCCGAACGCGGTGACATCGGCGAGGCAGACGATGATCATCTCGAAAGCGTAGGTCCAGCCGGTGACGAACCCGGCCAGGGGGCCGAGATAGCTGCTGGCGTAATGGCCGAACGAGCCGGACACCGGCTCGTGCACCGCCATCTCGCCGAGCGCGCGCATCACCATGTACACCGCCGCGCCGGCGACCAGGTAGGCCAGCAGCACCGCCGGCCCGGCCATCTGGATGGCCGATGCGGAACCGTAGAACAGGCCGGTGCCGATCGCCGACCCCAGTGCCATGAAACGAATATGACGGGCGTTCAGCCCGCGCCGAAGCCCCGTGTCGTGCGTCATCCCTCGGCTCTCCTGTTGTTGTTCTTGCTGGAGCGCCCCGGCCGAGCGGCCGGGGGCGGGTATCAAAGGCTCGGCAACAGCCGGGCCGGCAGCAGCGCGTTCAGGCAACCGCTGGCGAGCAACTGGCTGGCGGCCTCGATGTCAGGGGCGAAGAAGCGATCCTCCTGGTAGTACGGCACCTTGTCGCGCAGCAGGCGGCGAGCCTGCTCCAGCTTCGGCGAACTCTTCAGGCCCTCACGGAAGTCCAGGCCCTGGCAGGCGCCCAGCCATTCCACGGCGAGAATCCCGCGGACGTTCTCGGCCATCGCCCAGAGCCGTTTGCCGGCGTTCGGCGCCATCGACACGTGGTCTTCCTGGTTGGCCGAGGTCGGCAGGCTGTCGACGCTGGCCGGATGGGCCAGGGCCTTGTTGTCGCTGGCCAGCGCGGCGGCGGTGACCTGGGCGATCATGAAGCCGGAGTTGACCCCGCCGTTGGCCACCAGGAACGGCGGCAACTGCGACATGTGCATGTCCATCATCAGCGAGATGCGCCGTTCCGACAGCGAACCGATCTCGGCCAACGCCAGGGCCAGGTTGTCGGCGGCCATCGCCACCGGTTCGGCGTGGAAGTTGCCGCCGGAGATCACGTCGCCCTCGGCGGCGAATACCAGCGGGTTGTCGGACACCGCGTTGGCTTCGATCTCCAGCACCTCGGCGGCCTGGCGCATCTGGGTCAGGCAGGCGCCCATCACCTGCGGCTGGCAACGCAGCGAATAGGGGTCCTGGACCTTGTCGCACTTCTCATGGGAACGCGCCACCTCGCTGCTGGCGGTGAGCAGGTCGCGATAGGCCGCGGCCACGTCGATCTGCCCACGCTGGCCGCGCGCGGCGTGGATGCGCGCATCGAACGGCGCCCGCGAACCGAGCATGGCCTCGACGCTGAGCCCGCCGCAGACGGTGGCGGCGGCGAACAGGTCCTCGGCCTCGAACAACCCGCGCAGCGCGTAGGCGGTGGACACCTGGGTACCATTGAGCAGGGCCAGGCCTTCCTTCGCCGCCAGGGTCAGCGGCTCCAGCCCGGCCACCGCCAGCGCCTCGGCGGCCGGCAGCCACTCACCGCGATGGCGCGCCCGGCTTTCGCCGATCAGCACCAGCGACATGTGCGCCAGCGGCGCCAGGTCGCCGGAGGCGCCCACCGAGCCTTTCAGCGGGATGTGCGGATAGACCTCGGCGTTGATCAGCGCGATCAGCGCGTCGATCACCTTGCGGCGGATGCCGGAGAACCCGCGAGCCAGGCTGTTCACCTTGAGCAGCATGACCAGCCGCACCATGGCGTCGTCCAGCGCCTCGCCGACGCCGGCGGCATGGGACAGGACGATGGAGCGCTGGAGCTTCTCCAGGTCGGCCGGGGAGATCCGCGTCGAGGCCAGCAGGCCGAAACCGGTATTGATGCCGTAGGCGGTGCGGCCCTCGGCGATGATGTTCTCGACACAGGCGACGCTGGCGGCGACCGGCGCGTCGGCGCTGGGATCCAGGCTCAGGCGCACGGGGGCCAGGTAGGCTTGGCGCAGGTCGGCCAGGGTCAGCTGGCCGGGTTTCAGATGCAGGCTCATCGAAGGCTCCTTGTTCGGTTCGGCGGGCTCGGCAGCGCCGTCCGCCGGCGGCGTTTCATGGGATTGAAGGCGGCCGCGCCGCCCTGGAAATTCGTCTCAGGCCCCGTGCGCGGGACGTTCGAAGGCGCCGGGATCGGCCGGCAGGATCATTCGCGCCGGGGCCTGGCGCGTGGCCTTGCGCCGCGCCACCAGGTAGTAGAGGACCGCCGGCACCAGCAAGCCGATGATCCAGGAGATATCCACGCCGCCGAGGTGCTCGACCATCGGTCCGGTGTACAGCGTGGTCGCCAGGAACGGCATCTGCACCAGCACGCCGAGGGTATAGACGGCGATTCCCGGCAGGTTCCAGCGACCGTAGCGGCCGTCGGGGTCGGCCAGCGCGGGCACGTCATAGCGCTCGCGGGTGATGAAGTAGTAGTCGACCAGGTTCACCGCGCTCCACGGGGTGAAGAAGGTCAGCAGGAACAGGATGAAGGACTTGAACGCAGCGAGGAACGAGTGCTGGCCGAGCAGCGCGATGAGCGTCGAGGCGCCGACGATCGCGAGGACGAAGAACAGGCGTTGCACGCGGGTGATCTCCAGTTGACCGCGTACGCTGCTGATGATGGTCGCGATGCACATGAAGCTTCCGTAGGAGTTCAGCGTGGAAATGGTCACCTTGCCGAAGGCGATGCTGAAGTAGAGCAGCGCGGCGACGGTCCCGCTGCTGCCCAGGCCGACGATGTAGGCCACCTCGCGGCCGGCGAACTGGCCGTTGGCCAGGGCTGCGGAGAACACCCCGAGGACCATCGAGGCCTGGGCGCCGAGCACCGAGCCGAGGCCGACGGCGAGGAAGGTCTTCCACGACGAGGTGGACGCCGGCAGGTAGCGTGAATAGTCGGCCACGTAGGGGCCGAAGGCGATCTGCCAGGACGCCGCCAGGGACACCGCGAGGAGGAACGAGGCCCAGCTGAAGTGGCGGATGGCGAGCAGATCGCCGATGTCGCTGAGCAGCATCAGGCGGCTGAACAGGTAGACGAAGGCGATGATGCCGAGGACGCTGGCGATCCGCCCGATGATGTGGATGACGCGATAGCCGAGCACCGTCACCAGGACGATGAAGGCGGCGAAGATGAAGATCCCGGCGCTGTCGCTGAGCCCGGTGAGCTGGCCGATGGCCTGGCCGGAAAGCACCGTGCCGGTGGCGGTGAAGCCCAGGTACATCAGGCACACCAGGGCGATCGGGATGCAGGCGCCGTAGACGCCGAACTGCACCCGGCTGGAAATCATCTGCGGCAGCCCCAGGCGCGGCCCCTGCGCGGCGTGCAGGGCCATCACCGCACCGCCGAGGAGCTGGCCGATGAGCAGGCCGACCAGCGACCAGAACACGTCGCCGCCGAGGACCACGGCGAGGGCGCCGGTGACGATGGCGGTGATTTGTAGATTAGCCCCCAGCCAGAGGGTGAACTGGCTGTAGAGGCGACCGTGACGCTCGTTCGCCGGGATGTAGTCGATCGAGCGCCGTTCGATCAGTGGCTTGCTGTCGCTGCCCTGGGTCATGCTGCTGTACTCCGCTGCGGCTCGCGCGCCGCCATTCTTGTTGTGGCCTGGTCGGGACAGTGGGCGGCCGCCCCCACGCCCCGCCGGCGTGGAGGCGGTTTCCGAGGTCAGCGCTGGGCGGTGATCATCGGCAGGTTCAGGCCCTGCTCCTTCGCGCAATCGATGGCGACCTGGTAGCCGGCGTCGGCGTGCCGCATCACCCCGGTTCCCGGGTCGTTGGTCAGCACGCGGGCGATGCGTTCGGCGGCCTCGTCGCTACCGTCGCAGACGATCACCATCCCGGAGTGCTGGGAGAAGCCCATGCCCACGCCGCCGCCGTGGTGCAGCGAGACCCAGGTGGCGCCGCTGGCGGTATTCAGCAGGGCATTCAGCAGCGGCCAGTCGGACACCGCGTCGGAGCCGTCCTGCATGGCCTCGGTCTCGCGGTTGGGGCTGGCCACCGAGCCGGAGTCGAGGTGGTCGCGGCCGATGACGATCGGTGCGGACAGCTCGCCGCTGCGCACCATCTCGTTGAAGGCCAGGCCGAGCTTGGCGCGCAGCCCCAGGCCAACCCAGCAGATGCGCGCCGGCAGGCCCTGGAAGCTGATGCGCTCGCGGGCCATGTCCAGCCAACGGTGCAGGTGGGCATCGTCGGGGATCAGTTGCTTGACCTTGGCGTCGGTCTTGTAGATGTCCTGCGGGTCGCCCGACAGCGCGGCCCAGCGGAACGGACCGATGCCGCGACAGAACAGCGGGCGGATGTAGGCCGGGACGAAGCCGGGGAAATCGAAGGCATTGGCCACCCCCTCTTCCTTGGCCATCTGGCGGATGTTGTTGCCATAGTCGAAGGTCGGCACGCCCTGCTGCTGGAACGCCAGCATGGCCCGCACGTGTACCGCCATGGACTGCTTGGCGGCCTTGACCACGGCGGCCGGGTCGGTCTGCGCGCGGTCGCGGTACTCTTCCCAGCTCCAGCCGGCCGGCAGGTAGCCGTTGAGCGGATCGTGGGCGCTGGTCTGGTCGGTGACCATGTCCGGGCGTACGCCGCGGCGAACCAGTTCCGGAAGGATCTCGGCGGCATTGCCCAGCAGGGCGATGGAGATGGCCTTGCCTTCGGCGGTGTAGCGCTGGATCCGCGCCAGGGCGTCGTCCAGGTCCTTGGCCTGCTCGTCGACGTAGCGACTGCGCAGGCGGAAGTCGATGCGGCTCTGCTGGCACTCGATGTTCAGCGAACAGGCGCCGGCCAGGGTCGCCGCCAGCGGCTGGGCGCCGCCCATGCCGCCAAGGCCGGCGGTAAGCACCCAGCGGCCCTTGAGGTTGCCGTCGTAATGCTGGCGGCCAGCCTCGACGAAGGTTTCGTAGGTGCCCTGGACGATGCCCTGGCTGCCGATGTAGATCCACGAACCGGCGGTCATCTGGCCGTACATCGCCAGGCCCTTGGCGTCCAGTTCGTTGAAGTGTTCCCAGGTCGCCCAGTGCGGCACCAGGTTGGAGTTGGCGATCAGCACCCGCGGCGCGTTGGCGTGGGTCTTGAACACGCCAACCGGCTTGCCGGACTGTACCAGCAGGGTCTCGTCGTCGTTCAGTTGCTTGAGGGTCTCGACGATCCTGTCGTAGCACTCCCAGTTGCGCGCGGCACGGCCGATGCCGCCGTAAACCACCAGTTCCCTGGGGTTCTCCGCGACCTCCGGGTCGAGGTTGTTCATCAGCATGCGCAGCGGCGCTTCGGTCAGCCAGCTCTTGGCGGTCAGCGTAGTGCCGCGCGGGGCGCGGATTTCAATATCGCGGAATTTGCTCGGGGTGGTCACGGCAGGCTCCTGGGCGTGGCGTTCAACGGGCGGCGCCCCGCGAGGGTGCGCCTGAATTCGGGGACGAAGCAGAGGTCGGGCTGGGTCTACCGAACACATCTATGCTTGTACATACAAGTATAAGCAAAGGAAGGGCCAATTCTGCCGTCACGCCCTCCGGCGATATCTGCACACCCCCGTGAATCTCATTCAACCCACTGATTTTTCTGGAGTTAAGAATTAGCGAAGGTGGCCTCTTCTCCGGAAAAGGAACCTGCCGGAACGGCCCTGGATGCACGTGTTCGAAGCGTGCGCGCACCGGTTTGGGGCCTTCGGTAACACCGTTCAGCGCAATTGCGGGTAACCCCAGCCCTGCGCCTGACGCTCGTAGTCGAGGAGAATCCGGTAATGCTCCTCGCCGGCCGGGAGGAAGCTTTTCAGCGCCAGTGTCGCGGCCAGGTGCGGGCACTCGATCAGCGTCAGGTTCAGCGCTTCGAACAGCTCGCGGCGTTGCGCCGCACTCCAGTGCAGCGAGGTGATCAGCGGCAAGGCCGGGCTCGGCGCGCTGCGCCCGAGCACGCGCAGGCCGGCCAGGCGCTCCGGTGCGTGGCGTTGCAGGTAGCCGAAGGTCACTGCATCCACCGAGGTCAGCTCGACCTCACCCGCGGCCACCATCGCCAGGCTGCGCAGGTGGCCGCCGCTGATGCGCACTTCGGCGAAGAACGCCGAGTCTCGCCCCAGCGGCGCCAGCGCATGGCGCAGCAGGTTCATGCCGCTGTTGGAGTCGCGGTCGTTGAGCGCCAGGCGGGTATTGCGGAAGTCGCCGAGGCGCTGGCGCGCCTGTCCTTCGGCGGCGACGAACAGACTGCAATGCTCGCCGGGAGCGCAATCGGGCAAGTCGTAGCTGGGCACCGCGAGCACCGCCACCTGGCCGCGCAACTGGGTCATCAGCGGATAGCCGCAGGTCTGCGCGAACAGCAGGTTAGGCTGTCGCCACTGCACCGCCAGATCGGCGGCGGCCGGCGCGTAACGGCGCACGCCCAGGCGCCGGCAGACCTCGCCGATGAAGGTTGCGCCGGCCTGCCTGACGCAGTCCGGCTCGACATACATGTCCAGCGCCGCCACCACCGGGGTATCGATCATGCTCTCGTCCGCCTGCCTTCAATGCTCGGGATGCACCGGCGCATCCACCGGCCGCCAACCGTGGCGCCGCCATAGACGACCATAGCCGGGCAGGTGGAAATCGCCACTGCGTCGCCGGTAGGCACGGCGGCTTGCGTTATACACGCGCGGCAGCAGGTACCAGGGCAGGCCCGGCAGATCGTGGTGGACCAGATGCAGGTTGTTGTTGAGGAACAGCAGCCGCCACGGCCACCCCGCCTCGACCAGCACGCTGCGCTGCGCCGGCTCGCGGGCCGGACGGTGCTCGTAGAAAGAGCGCAGCATGCTCAGGCCGAGGGCCGGATAGGCCACCGCCGGCAGGTATAGCCAGGGCGGGATACCCGCCCAGCGCCAAAGCCCGGCCAGCAACCCGCCCAGCAGCACGGCATGCAGGCCCCACAGGCGCCAGGCGGCGCCCTCTCCCTGGCGCAACCGCGAACCCTCCAGGCGCGCCATCGCCGCCAGGGCCAGCAGCGGGCCGAGGGTGGCGCGACCGAGCAGGGTCTTGTCCAGGCAGAGCCAGCGCCGCCGCCAGGAGCCCAGGCGCGGCCATTCGGACAGACTGACGTAGCGACTCTCGGGGTCCAGCCCCGGGTAGGTCAGTTGCTCGTCGCGGTGGTGCCGCAAGTGGCTGTCACGGTACAGCGGATAGGGATACCAGACGGCCAGCGGCAGGTAGCCGAGCACGGCGTTGAACCTCGGCCAGCGGGTCGGGTGGCCATGGATCAGCTCATGCTGCAACGACATGTAGAGGGAGGCGAACGGCACCAGCCCCGCCAGCACCGGCCAGCCCCAATGCCGATACTGGCTGGCGAGCAGTGCCCAACCGCCGTACAGGCAGGCGATCAGCAGCCAGGTCGGCCATTCGCTGCGCGCCTGGAAGGTATCCTGGAGCCGCCGCACCAGGGTGCGCTGACGCCCGCTCAGGTAGTGCGCCATGAAGGCTGGCGAGGCTTACTTCAGGGAGGTATCGAGGCGCGCGGCGACTTCGGCTGGCACCCAGTGGCTCCAGATTTCGCGATGCTGGCGAAGGAACTGCGCACGCACCTCGCCGACCTCGCGATGATTCTGCGCCATGTCGGCGAGCAGCTCGTTGAACAGCGGCAAGGGGATCTCGACCTTGCGGAACAGCTCGACCAACGCCGGCGCCTTGTCATGGAAATCGCGGGAAACGCCAATGGTGATCTTCGCCGGCAACGAGCGGGAACCGATGGGGTCGGGGTTCTTCGGATCGGACAGGGTGGCCCAGGCCTTCTCGCTGAACGGCGGCTCTTCCAGTTGCACCAGCTTGAAACGGCCCATCAACGGAGTCGGCGACCAATAGTAGAAAAGCACCGGCTCACCGCGCCGGAAGGCCGCACTGATCGCCGCATCCAGCGCCGGGCCGGTGCCGGTGCGGAAGTTCGTGTAGCTGTCCTGCAACCTGTAGGCCTTGAGCTTCTGGCTGTTGACGATCTCGCAGGTCCAACCGGTCGGGCAGTTGTAGAAACGCCCCTTGGCGGGCTCCTCGGGATCGCGGAACAGCGCCTTGTAGCGCGGCAGGTCGGCGACCGACCTCAACTCCGGCGCCTTCGCCTCGATGCCTCGTTGCGGGTCGCCCTTGACCAGGTACTCCGGCACCCACCAGCCCTCGGTGGCGCCCTTCACCGTCTCGCCGACGGAGAACACCTCGCCCGCCTCCTCCGCCGCGCGCCACACCGGGCTACGCCCGGCCCATTGCTCCCCGGTGACCTGGATATCGTTCTGGCGCAGGGCGTTTTCCATGGTCACGGTATTGCCCGGCAGCGCGTCGGTCTCGCAGCCGTAGCCTTTTTCCAGTACGTAGCGCAACAGGTCGGTGGTGAACATGCCGCTTTCCCAGTTCAGCCCGGCGAACACCACTTTGCCCGGGTACGGGCATTCCGCCGCGACGGCGGTCTGGCTGGCGAGGCTGGCGCCCAGGGCGAGGACGGCGAGGATCTGGCGAAGCGGGGGCATGCGGGTCTCCCGGTTGGAGTCGGACGGCATGCGGAACTATATAGGCATTAAAAATATTGGATTAATAACGTTTGGTTCTTTTGATAGACAAAAGCGCCTACCCTTTCGGTGTAGACGCTTTTTCCTGGCGGCGCCGGCGAATCACAGCGAATCGAGTTCCACCGCACAGACCCACGCCGGCTCGTGTGCCGTCAGGCGCCAATGCTGCAAGCCCTGCAGTCCCTCGGCGCACAGGCAGTCGTGGGCAGCCAGTTGCCCGCGAGGTTGCCCTTGCAAGGAAATCGCTACCCCGCCCTGCTGGGCGAACAGCAGCAGCGTGCTCGCCGTGCCGTGCCAGTCCAGCTCGCCCTCGACCCGCAGCCATTGCAGGCGCGCGCGATGGCGCCGGGGCGCATAGATCAGGTTGAAGTCGCGGATAGCTCCATCGAGCAGGGTGCAGTGCACCTCGCTGTCGCCGGAAAAGGCGAAGGCCTGCCGCGCGCGTAGCGGCGCGGATTCCGCGCCATCCACCCGCAGGCGCATGCCGCCGCCCTCCAGCACGCTGATGATCCGCTGGTAACCGGCGAAGCGGGAGAAGCCGCCGGACTCGCCGACATCGGCGATCGACAGGCGCCAGCCGAAGCCGTCCAGGCCGTCGCCGCCGTCGCGGGCGATCTCCTCGGTGGAGCCGGCGCCGTTCTTCCACGGCATTCTCGGGTAGTCGACGGCGCGCAGGATGCGGAATTCGCTCATGAGCTGAAGCGTCCTTCCAGACGGTGGCGGGAACCCGGGTGCAGCAGCCGCGCGGCGGTCACCGCGACACGCCCGGACCAGGTGCGGCGGCGGATCAGCAGGCACGGCTCGCCGCGTTCGATCTGCAACAGCTTGCACTCGGCCGGCTCGGCGAGGATCGCCTCGACCACATGCTCGCCCTCGGTGAGCGGCGCCACCTGGGTCAGGTAGGCATAGGGCGTTTGCCGGGTGAAATCCTGCTTGAGGTAGTCCGGCGCCACCGCGGCGTTCACGTAGCGGTCCTCGATCTGCACCGGGATATCGTTCTCGTAGTGCACGATCAGCGAGTGGAACACCCGCTGGCCTTCGCGCACGTCCAGTGCCAGGGCGCGCTCGGGGCCGGCGACCTCCTCACCGAGGGTGATCACCTGGCAACGATGGCGATGCCCGCGGGCCGCGATCTCGTCGGCGATATTGTGCACCTCGAACAGTGCCGACTGGCCCTTGGGCTCGGCGACGAAGGTACCGACCCCCTGCATGCGCACCAGCAGGCCGTCGCTGGTCAGTTCGCGCAGGGCGCGATTGATGGTCATGCGACTGAAGCCGAGCTGGCTGACCAGTTCGCTCTCGGAGGGCACCCGGTGGTGCGGCGGCCAGGCGCCCGACTGGATCTGGCTGACGATCATCTGCTTGACCCGCGCGTAGAGCGGCGCCGGTACCTCGCCGAGTTGCGAGGCCAGCGGGGAACGATCGGAAGAAGAGGACGTCACGGAGAGACTCCTTGTCGAGGCGTCGATGAAGTGAGTTTACGCACCGCTTAATCGTCTGTATATGTATATACAAATAAAACAGACTGCGTGTGAGCTGATTATGTCCGCAATTTTCGCTGAACGTGCGTTGCTGCCGGAAGGCTGGGCGCGAAATGTCCGTTTCGAGATTTCCGCGGACGGAGTTCTCGCCGAGATTCGTCCCGACGCCAACGCCGACGGCGCCGAACGCCTCGGCGGCGCCGTGCTGCCGGGGATGCCCAACCTCCATTCGCACGCGTTCCAGCGCGCCATGGCCGGGCTCGCCGAAGTCGCCGGCAATCCCAACGACAGTTTCTGGACCTGGCGCGAGCTGATGTACCGGATGGTCGCTCGGCTGTCGCCGGAACAGATCGAGGTCATCGCCCGCCAGCTCTATATCGAGATGCTCAAGGCCGGCTACACGGCGGTGGCGGAATTCCACTACGTCCATCACGACCTCGACGGCCGCTCCTACGCCGACCCCGCCGAACTTTCCCTGCGCATCTCCCGCGCCGCCAGCGCCGCCGGCATCGGCCTGACCCTGCTTCCCGTGCTTTACAGCCACGCAGGCTTCGGCGGCCAGCCGGCCAGCGAGGGCCAGCGGCGCTTCATCAATGGCAGCGAGGCCTATCTGGAACTGCTCCAGCGCCTGCGCGCGCCGCTGGACGCGGCAGGCCACTCCCTGGGCCTGTGCTTCCACTCCCTGCGCGCGGTGACTCCGCAGCAGATCGCCACGGTCCTCGCCGCCGGCCACGACGACCTGCCGGTCCACATCCATATCGCCGAACAGCAGAAGGAAGTCGACGACTGCCTGGCCTGGAGCGGACGCCGGCCGTTGCAATGGCTGTACGAGAACGTCGCGGTCGACCAGCGCTGGTGCCTGGTCCATGCGACCCACGCCGACCCCGCCGAGGTGGCGGCGATGGCGCGTAGCGGCGCGGTGGCCGGCCTGTGCCTGAGCACCGAGGCCAACCTCGGCGACGGCATCTTCCCGGCGACGGACTTCCTCGCCCAGGGCGGGCGCCTGGGCATCGGCTCGGACAGCCACGTCTCGCTCAGCGTGGTCGAGGAACTCCGCTGGCTGGAATACGGCCAGCGCCTGCGCGACCGGAAACGCAACCGGCTGTACCGCGACGACCAGCCGATGATCGGCCGCACGCTCTACGACGCTGCGCTGGCTGGCGGCGCTCAGGCCCTTGGGCAGCCGATCGGTAGCCTCGCCGTGGGCCGCCGCGCCGACCTGCTGGTGCTCGACGGCAACGACCCCTACCTGGCCAGCGCCGAGGGCGACGCCCTGCTCAACCGCTGGCTGTTCGCCGGCGGCGACCGCCAGGTGCGCGACGTGATGGTGGCCGGCAGATGGGTGGTGCGCGACGGCCGGCATGCCGGGGAAGAACGCAGCGCCCGGGCATTCGTCCAGGTGCTGGGGGAACTGCTCGACTGACCCTGCGCAGCGGCGGACAACCGCGTTGCGCTTATCCGCCCGACTCGTTCGAGCCGTCGGGCGCTAAACGCCGATACTTCCCACGCCAGCCGCCAGGCGTGAACGGCGCTGGAAAGAAAAAACGCCCCGGCGGGGCGTTCCTTCACTGGCTCCGCTTCAACTGGCCGTCGGGTACCCGCCAGATCAGCTCGTCCACCGCGTAACCGCGGCTGCGCGCTTCTTCCAGCAGACGCTCGCGGGTCTGCTGCGAAACCTGCGGGGTACGCGACAGCAGCCACAGGTATTCACGGTTCGGATTGCCCACCAGCGCGGTGCGGTAGTCGTCGTCCACCGCCAGCACCCAATAGTCGCCGCGCGCCACGTTGGGGAAGAGATTGGCGAACCAGTTGTCGAAGCGCACCCACAACTTGTCGGTGCGGCCTGGCTGCTGGGCGACCGCCCGCCCCTCCACCTGCTCCCACTCGCCATCCCGGGTCAGGCAGCGGTTGATCACCTGGATGCTCTGGTCTTCCTGCAAGCGGTAATGCGCTTCCGATTGCGCGCAGTTGCGCTGGAAGAACATCGGCAAGCGCGCCAGTTCGTACCAGGTGCCCTGGTAGCGCTGGAGGTCGACCTGCTCGGTGGCCGGCGGATTCTTCGGCGAGCCCGCGCAACCGACCAGCAGCAAGCCCAGCCACAGGGTGCAGAGCACCCGGATCGGCAGACCGATCACTTGAGCCCCTGGCCGGAGAAGAGCAGCGCCTTGTCGGCCGCGTACTGCACGCTGATGAAAGCCTTCTCGTCGCCCCAGGTGCAGCTGGACATGCCCAGCGCGCCGGAGCACTCGGTGGGCTTGCCGAGGATCGCCTCGACCTCGGCCTTGCTCATGCCGGCCTTGAGCTTGGAATAGTTTTCCTGGTTGATCTTGCTGCAGGCAGCCAGGACGACGCAGAAAGCGACCACGGCCAGGGTACGGAACGACGCCATGAGGAACTCCTTGTTCGGGGGAAGCGCTGCCCTACAGCTTGGCATACGCGGGGGAAATCCGAAGCCTTGGAGTCAGAAACGCGAACCGGGTTCCCTGAGGAACGCCGTCTCCTCCTCGCTGGAAGGGCGGCCGAGAATGGCGTTGCGATGGGGGAAGCGGCCGAAACGGGCGACTACCGCATGATGCCGCTCGGCATAGTCGTAGAAGTCATCGAAGGGCTGGCGCGCACTGCCGCCGACCTGATCGCGCAGGTCGCGGAAGCAGGCTACCGCCCGCTCCTGGCTGGGCAGGTCCTCGGCGTGCTCCAGGACCAGGTAGGCGAACACCCGGCGCACCGGCGGCAACTGGCGGTCGAAGCCTTTCTCCAGGCCCTCGCGCACCACCCGTTGCGCTCGGGCGTCGCCGGCGTAGGCGCGCGGCGTGTCGCGGTAGATCATCCGCGGCAACTGGTCGAGCAACAGGATCAACGCCAGCCAGCCATCGGCCTCGGCCGTCCACTCCTGCAAGCCGCCGTCCAGCGCCTGGTTCACCAGGTCGCCGAAACGGCCGCCGGCATCGGCGTCCTGGCAGACGTTCTTGCCGAACCACAGGCCGTTGCGCTGGGCAACCACCTCGGCGGCATCGCTGGAGGTGCCGAACCACCAGTCGAGCAGGGTCTCCCAGGGCGCGCTCATCGGCCTACTCCGCGTGGTAGCCGGTGATGCGCTCGACTTCCTGCTTCGAGCCGAGGAACACCGCGACACGCTGGTGCAGGTTCTCCGGCTTGATGTCGAGGATGCGCTGGGTGCCGTTGGTGGCGGCGCCGCCGGCCTGCTCGATGATGAACGACATCGGGTTGGCTTCGTACATCAGGCGCAGCTTGCCGGGCTTCTCCGGCTCGCGGGCGTCGCGCGGGTACATGAAGACGCCGCCGCGGGTCAGGATGCGGTGGACGTCGGCGACCATCGAGGCGATCCAGCGCATGTTGTAGTTCTTGCCCAGCGGACCTTCCTTGCCGGCCAGCAGTTCTTCCACGTAGCGTTTCACCGGCGCTTCCCAGTGGCGCTGGTTGGACATGTTGATGGCGAACTCGGCGGTGCTTTCCGGCACGCTGATGTTGTCGTGGGTGAGGACGAAGCTGCCCAGCTCGCGGTCCAGGGTGAAGCCCTTGACGCCGTTGCCGAGGGTCAGCATCAGCATGGTCTGCGGGCCGTAGATGGCGTAGCCGGCGGCGACCTGGGTGGTGCCCGGCTGGAGGAAGGCCTCCTCGCGCAGGGTATCGTTCTGGTTCAGGTACTCGCTGGGGCAGCGCAGCACCGAGAAGATGGTGCCGACCGAGACGTTGACGTCGATGTTGCTGGAGCCGTCCAGCGGGTCGAAGACCAGCAGGTAGGCGCCTTTCGGGTAGCGCCCCGGAATCTGGTAGGGGTGGTCCATCTCCTCGGAGGCCATGCCGGCCAGGTTGCCGGCCCATTCGTTGGCTTCCAGCAGGATCTCGTTGGACATCACGTCCAGCTTCTTCTGCACCTCGCCCTGCACGTTCTCGGTGCCCATGCTGCCGAGTACGCCGCCCAGCGCGCCCTTGGACACCGCATGGCTGATTTCCTTGCAGGCACGCGCCACGACCTCGATGAGGAAGCGCAGGTCGGCCGGGGTGTTGTGGCTGCGGGTCTGCTCGATCAGATAGCGGCTCAGGGTAACGCGGGACATGGATGGCTCCGGAGAGAGGAAAAAACCCGCGCAGTTTAACGCGGAATTGGCGGTCACGCTTGACTCCGCGCAACCGCCGGTTGGAGATCGGCGGCGGTGGCGCGGTTCATTTCCGCGGCGCGCAGCCGATCGACGGTCGTCAGCCGCGTCCCATCTCGCCGTTCAGGCTGGCCTGGACGATTTCCACCCAGTAGCCGTCGGGATCGCTGATGAACGCCACGTTCTTCATGCCTCGGTCCAGCGGCTTGACGAAGTTCACCCCGAGCGTCTCGAAACGCTCGCAGGCCGCCACCAGGTCGGGCACCGAGAAGCAGATGTGGCCGAACCCGCGCGGGTCCTGGTTGCCGTTGTGGTACTGGCTGTCGTCGCTCTCGCTGCCCCAGTTGTGGGTCAGCTCGAGGACCGACTGGCGTCCGAAGGTGTAGCGCTGGCGTTCGTCGAGCGCGTCGGGCACCTCTTCGCCACGGGTCATGGCGAGGAAATACAGGGAGAACCGTCCTTCCTCGAAATCCAGGCGACGCAGCAGGCGCATGCCGAGCACCCGCGAGTAGAAGTCGAGCGAGCGCTTCGGATCCTTGACCCGCAACATGGTGTGGTTGAACACGTATTCCTGGGTGATGGCGTCCGGCTCCATGCAGATGCCGGGCTGTACTTCGGTGTTGAAACTCATCGGGCGATTCCCTCGAACGAAACGGATCGGCAGTGTATGGCGGTCGACCGGGCAGCGAGTAACAGCGGGGTACTACTCTCTTGATGCCGACGCGCGCCGATCGTTCCGTCGACGGGAAACGCGACCGGCGCCGACCGGGCGCCGGCCGCCGTTTCAGAAGTCCAGGCTCAGCGCCAGGCTGACGCTCTGCTGGGTATCGTCCTCGCCCTTGCGCCAGTTGTAGCCGCCGCGCAGCGACAGCTCCGGCGCCAGCTTCTGGCTGAAGCCGAGGGAGACGCGGTTGAGGTGGTCCTGCGGGGTGTAGCCTTCGAGGGTGAAGCGATTGCCCGGCAGGCTGTTGAGGGACATGGTCAGGTCCTGGGTGTCGTCCTCGTACTCGCGTTCGTGGGCGTACTCGGCGAACAGCTGGGTATCGCTGCCGAACGCGTACTTGCCTTGCAGGCCGGCGCCCAGGCGCTTCGAGCTGCGCTTCTGGTCATCGTAGTCGAGCGCGGTGGCGCTGGCGCCCTTCTCGGAATAGCCGTCGACCTCGACCCGCGCGTAGTCGGCGCTGACGAACGGCGACAGGTGCCAGGGACTGTCGGCCTGCTGGGCGATGTCGTAGCCCAGGCGCGCGCTGAACGCCCACAGATGGCCGTTGGTGTCGCCTTTCTCGCTGCGCTCGCCGCCGCCCAGGGCGAACTTGCGCTTCAGGTCGTCGTAGTCGAGGTAGCCGCCGGTCAGCGCCGCGTCAGCCCACCAGCGGTTTTCCTGGTACTGCACGAAGGCGCTGGCCATGTAGCTGTTCATCCGGTAGTCGGAATCCTTGGCGCCGGCTTCCAACTTCTGCCGGTAGAAACCGGCGGCGACCCCGGCGCGCCAGGCCTCGTCGATGCGGTAGCTGCCACCAAGGGTCAGGTTGTAGCCATTGCCGTCGCCGCTGGCGGCGCTGTCCTGGGAGTCGAAGTCCAGGCGCTGGCCACCGCCGCCGACGAAGCCGCGCCACTGGCCGACGTTCTGCCAGTTCTCCCAGTCCGCCTGCCACTGGCTGCGCAGTTCGTCCTGGTAGGCACGCAGGGTGCCGTGGGCCATTTCCGGCAGCAGGGTCAGCTCCCAGGGCGCCGACAGCAGCGAGTAGGTGTAGTCGGCGATCAGGCGCTGGCCGGTGATGGTCGGGTGCACGCTGTCGTTGAACAGCAATTTGCTCGGGTCGGGCGTGCTGCCGTTGATCCCGTAGGTCGGGTTCATGGTGCAGCCGTTGCCGCTGAAACAGGTGCCGATCAGGTTCTGGTCGGCGGCCAGGCCGAAGGAAGCCGGGTTGGCCATGCCTTCCTTGAGCAGCAGCGGGATGTTCAACGGAATGACGTTGGCGCCGGCCTGGCTCAACTGGGCGGTCAGCTCGGCGTTGAACGTGCCGCTGAGTTGGCTGGCGAAAGGCTGCAAGGGACCACCGAAGGTAGCCGGGGTCAGGCCCAGGTCGGGCAACAGCCAGACCACGATGTAGCGCGCGCCGGCCTGCTGCAGGGCCTGCACGCTATCCACCAGGCGACCGGCGGCCTGTTGTGCCTGGACGTCGTTGAGGATGCGCCCCTGGAGGAAGTCGTTGCCGCCGCCGGTGATGTAGTACAACGCGTTCGGGTCGGCACCCAGGCCCTGGCGGGCACGGTCCACCAGGTAGCCATCGCGGCTGCGCAGGAGGGTATTGTCGCGCTCGATCAGCGAGCCGTTGGCCGCGGTGATCGAGTCGTAGATCTGATCGGTCCGGTAGCCGCCCACCGCCCAGTTGTTGCCGTCGGCGATGCCCTGCTGGGCGTTGACCGGCGAGGTCGAGGCAGCCAGGTCGCCCGGGGCGATGCCGAGCTGATTGCCGAGCAGCATGGGCGCGGTCGGTCCGAAGATCTCGCCGCTGCCGTTCTGGTAGGTCGGGCCGACCCGGTTGGTGAAACGCGAGGTGCTTCCGGCGGGGCCGGCAGGATCGGGGAACTGCCCGGCATCGCTGAGGCTGTCGCCGAACACCACCAGCGTCGAATAGGGCGAAGGAGCAGCCTGCGGGGCGGTGGACAGCGAAGCCAGCAGGCAGGCCGCTACCAGTGGCTTGAGCGCCATTCTGATCATTCTCTTACTCCGTGATTTGTTTTTATTGTCGGGCCGCCGCGTCGTCGGCATGCGCCCCGGGGCCCGTCGTAAAGCCTCCTCAGCCGAACAGCATAGCGCGGAACCGGCTCATGGCTTGTTCGGCGAGGAACGCAGCAGGCTCATTGCCATTATTACCAGCAGAGCGACCCCCAGCAGAAGTACCGCCCACAGGCCGATCTTCTTCCAGTCGCTACCCGGTGCCGGCGCCGCGGCCGCCATGGCCACCTCCAGCGGTTCGCCCAGGCTGGCGCTACCCAGGGTGGCGCGCTTGCTCTCGGTATAGCCGGGAATCAGTACGCCGAGCGGCAGCGCCGCCGACTGCGCGCCGGGCTTGCCGAACGCCAGCCGGTACGGCGGGCTGCCGCGCACTAGGAACACCAGTTCGCTGGCCGGCAGGCCGACACTCAGGGACGGGACCTCCGGGCCCAGGCCGGTACCTCGTTGGTCCACCTGCAGACGCAGCTCGCGCACCGCCCAGCCCGGCAGTTCCAGCTCGTTCTGCTGTACGTTGCGGCCGTCGATCGGCAGCCGGTAGAGGACCCCGCGTGCCAGGCTGCTCCAGGCGGCCTCCCGGCGCGGCGAAGCGTTCTCCGTACGATCACGGCCGGACAGTTCCACCGGGACGATGGTGTGGGTCAGCGCCTGCTCCAGGGACACCCGCACCCGCTGCAACGGCAACGCCAGCGGCAACTGCCAGCGGTACTCGCCGTCCCCCGCCTGGCGCCCGGCCAGCGGCTCGGACCAGATCATCGGCGCCGGCTCGGTGCTCCGCGTGCTGCCTTGCAGGCGGGCGCCATGAAGGTCTGCCGCGGTTGCCCCGGCCGGCCAGGCCAGACGCAGGTAGCGGGCCTGGCGGCCGGGAAGCTTGACCTCGCTGACGTCGATGCGTTCGCCGTTGAAGGTCAAGCGGGCGATCTGTCCGTCACCCCAGGCCTGCCAATGCTCGAGGTCGTCGCTGGCTTCCACGGAGAAGCGCTGGAAGCCCTCCTCCGGGCTGCTCCAGTCCAGCCGCAGGCGCTCCAGGGGAAACGTCACCGCGCTCGCGTCGATCAGCCAGCCGCGCAAAGTCTCGGCAGCCGGCCCGGCGTTTTCCGGCAGCACCTCGACTATGGTGCCGCTGGTGTTGCGCTGCACCCGCAGGTTCGGTTGCGTCGCGTCGGCGGCGGACGTGCCTCGCAACGGGAACAGCCGCACCTCGGCCTCATGCGGCGTGCTGGCCTGGCGCTCGCTGCCGGCCACCAGGGCGTAGGGCAAGGCCTCGCCTTCGGCATCGAAGACCCGCAGGTCGCGCAGGTCGGCATGGGCAGCCGACAACTGCACGCTCATCGGGATGCTCAGGCGATACCAGGGACCTTCGCCCTGCAGCGACAGCGCCACCTGGCGGCTGAAACCTTCGGCAGACTCCTTCGCCGACAGCGGCAGGGACAGGCAGGCGCCCAGCAGGAGCAGGCCGGCGGTTCTGAACGAAAAGGAGCGCGTCATGGCTGCTCGGCCTCCGATGCGACCTCGGCGCGACGCGGAGGCAAGGGTGAGAAGTAGCCGACGACCAGCAACAGGACGCCGACCCCGATGAAGGAGATGATTCGCTCCAGGCTGCCACTGTTGCCCAGCTCGACGAAGAACAGCTTGACCACCACGACGCCGACCAGCGCCGCGCCGACCATCCACAGGTCGCGCCGGCCGAGACGGGTACCGGCGATGGTCAGGCCCAGCGCACAGAGCGTCCAGACCAGCGACAGCCCCGCCTGCACCAGCATCGACGCGGCCAGCGCCTCGGCCTGGAACGGTACGCCGGCCAGGTGGTGCGCGGCGCGGCACACCGCCAGGGTCAGCAGGGCGAACAGCGAGGCGCCGGCCAACGCCTGGCGCCCCAGGCGCGCGCTGGCATTGCCATCGACGAGCGAGGCCAGGCTGGCGTCGCTCCAGCGGTAGAGGGCGAACAGCACGATCAGCAGCCCCAGTTCCAGCGGGTTGGCCAGCGGCAGGTAAGGCAGCGGCTCGGCAGCGCCGTCGCTGAGCAGGTTGGCGCTCCAGAACCAGCCGAGCAGCAACAGCGCCACCGGCGCAGCGGCGAGCAGCCGATACTCCCGCGGGAAGTCGCGCAGCGGCCAGGGCAGGCTCCGCCCGCCAGCCACCAGCAGCAGGTAGGCGCTCGGGACCAACGCCCAGCCCAGCCAACGCCAGGCGTTGTACTGTTCGGCGAGCAGGGCGAACAGGTAGCGCAGCTCCAGCGCCAGCACCCCTAGCAACAGCCAGCAACCGAGCACATGGGCAACGCTCAGGGCCTTCGCCGGCAGCAACGGGGCAAGGCGTCGCAGCGACAGCAGGTGCGTGGCGAACAGCAGCGGCCAGGCCAGCCAGCCGAATTCGCCGAACGGCTGGTAATCGAAACGCCAGGCACTGGCCAGGGCCAACAGCGCCACCGGGACCAGCGCCAGGCACAGCAGGGCCAGTTCGCGCCAGCGCTCGCGCAGCGCCAGCAGCATCCACGACGCCACTGTCGCCGCGGCCACCAGCAGCAACGCATGCTCGCGCAGGCCATAAGGCACGAAGCGGACGGTTTCGCACAGCGCGGTCAGCGCCCACCAGCCGGCTCCCCAGAGCAGCAGCAAGTGCGACAGCTCGGCCAGGCCGAGGGTACCGATACCCAGCGCCCGCTCGCGCTCGCCGGCGCGGCGCAGCCGCCAGGCGCCGACCAGCGCCGCCAGGGCCAGCACTGCCGGCGTCCAGAACCCGGAATGGGCCAGGGGCCGCAGGCCTTCGCCGCTCAGCGAGCCGAACAGCGACGGCCCGGCGAGGAGGAACGCCAGGCCGCCCACTACCTGCAAGGCGAGGCCGAAGTAGAAGCTCAGGCGCTGGCGCAGCACCAGGCTCAGCCAGATGATCAGCAGCCCGCTACCGGCCCATACCGCGCTGGCGCTGCGCCAAGGCAGGACGAACAGCACTGCCAGGTTGACGAACGCCAGACCGGCCAGCAGCACCAGGCTCAAGCCCATGAGCAGCCGACTGTCGTCCTTCACCAGCGGGTCGCGCGCCGCCAGCAGCATGCCGCCGATCAGCGCCAGGCCAATCAGCGAGGCGGTCATCAAGCCACGCCAGCCCGAGTCGAATACCCCACCCTGGCCATCGCCGCCCTGCAAATGCAGGAGGAACAGCGCACCGCCCAGCAGTTGCACGGCGAAGGCGCAGAACAGGAAGGTACGCGAGCCCAGGCGCAAGCCGGCGAACAAGCTCGCCAGGCCGGCCACGGCCCAGGCGATGGCGGTGCTGTCGACGGCCAGGCAGAGCGGTGCGACCAGGTAGAGGAAGGCCAGGCCGGCGGCCGCCAGCAACGGCCGGCAGGCCGGCTCCCAGTCGGCCAGCGCTTTCGCCGGCGCGCGACGCAGCTGCCAGAAGCTGAACAGCGCCGCCGCACCGAGCATCAGCGCGCCCAGCGGCGAACCCTCCAGCAACGTCGTCTCACCCGGGCGCACGCCATTCAGGTAGGCCAACGCCGCACCGCCCTGCAACAGCAGGGCGAAGAGCCGCGCCAGGCGGCGTTGCTGGTGCAGGCCGAGCCAGTAGATGCCGGCGCCCTCGACGGCCCAGGCGGCCGAGGTCCAGCGCGCGTCCAGGCCGAGCGGAATGGCCAGGGTGCCGAAGACCACCCCCAGCGCCAGGCAGATTTCCACCAGCAGGCTGGTGCGTCCGGCCGAAGCATGGCCGCGCAGCACCCGCGCCAGGACCATGTAGAAGAGGCCCAGGGCCAGGGCGCTGAAGGCCATGCCGAAGTCGATGTGGCCGATCACCGCGCATTGCAGGCCGAACCCCACCAGTGGCGGGCCGAACAGCACGGTGGCGTCGATGTAGTCGGCCTGTCGCGCCGACCAGCGCAGCAGTTCGCCGCGCTCGGCAGGCGCCTGCGCGGCCTCCAGCAGCTTGCGGCGGGCGAAGAGCAGGCCGATCCCGACGTACATCAGGAAGAACAGGGCCAGGAACGGCTCGGTGCTGGCGAACAGCTCCGGTGTATAGGAGCGCAGTCCCCAGGCGAAGCCGATGCCGAAGGTGCCGACGAAGCCGACCAGGTTGAGCGGCCGCCAGGCGCGGAACCAGGCGATGGCGAAGATGCCGGCGTTGAGCAGGGCGAAGTAGCTGAACAGCGCTACATGGTTGCCGCTGCCGGTGGAGGTCAGGATCGGCGCGGCGAAGCCGCCGAGCGCCGCCACCACCGCCAGGCCCATGGCGTTCTGCAGCACGGCGAGGATCGCCGAGCAGATCGTCACCACCACCAGCAGGGCCAGCGCCGCGCCGGGAGAGATCAGCGGATGCAGGCGCATGGCGGCGAAGATGGTCAGGTACAGCACCGCGATACCGGTGCCTTGCAGGATCAGGCCGTAGGCGGCGCGCCGCTCGCGCAACCACCAGCCGACGCCGAGCAGCGCCATCGCTGCCAGCGCCACCCCGGCGTAGCGGTACTCCACCGGCACCGCCACCCGTTCCGAGGCATAGCGCAGGAGGAAGGCCAGGCCGATGAACAGCAGCACCACGCCGATGCGCAATACCGTGTTGCCGCCGAACAGCCAGCCCTTGGCCGCGGCGAAGCCACGCTCGACCAGCGAGGGTTCGCGTGGAGGCGCTGGAGGGGCGGCACGGCGCGGCGCTGGCTGGGCGTCAGGCTGGAACGCCGGCTGACGCTCGATGGGCTGGACGGGTTCGGGGGGACGAGGCGGAGGCGGCGCAGCCTCGACGGCCGGCAGCTCGATGTCCCAGTCCAGCGGCGGGGCAACCTCGGCGGGAGGAGCGGGAGGCGTGTCTGCGAGCGGCTGGTCGATGCCGGCGGCCGGCTCGGGAACGCTTTCGGGAAGGTCCTGCGCCTGGCGCTCCACGCGCAGCAAGCGCTGGTGGATGACCTCGGTGCCGCGCTCGAAGCGTTCGGCGAATTCGCTCATCTGCTTGCGCAGGCGATCGTTCTGTTGCGCCAGGTTCTGCAGCGAGACGGCCTGTCCCAGGGCCAGGCCGGAAAGGCCGCCGAGGAGGGCGCCGACCAGCGATTCCCCGGCGAAGCCGCCGAGGATCAGGCCCACCAGCATGAAAATCCATTGCATGCGTCGAATCCTTGATCAAGAGGTACCACGATCCACTGATACCTGCCCTGGCCATCCTGCCAGAGCGGAACCCGCGCCGGGAGTATACAGCCCGCATTCCAGAGATTCGACGCATTCCGACGCCCGCCCCGTGGCGAGCTACCTCTTCCTGGCGATGAACTGGACCACGCAGGCCGCGCCGGTGTGGAAACGGCCCTCGACCACCTCGCGCTCGATTTCCCGCGCCAGCAGCACTTCGCACTCCGGCAGCTCAGCCTCCAGCGCCGCACGGCTCACCAGCATGTCGACGTCCGCCGGGCCGCCGGTGCCGCGGCCGAGTTGTTCCGGCCGATAGGCCTCCAGCAGGAAGAGACCGCCCGGTCGCAGCGAACGCTCCAGCAGGCGGTTGAGTCTGCCGCGCACGCGACTGGGCAGGTGCGCGAAGATCGACACCACCGCTCCGAACGCCGCTGCCGGCGGTTCGTAGTCCGCCAGGTCGACCACCAGGGTGTCGATCGACACGCCTTTCGCCTCGGCCAGCCGGCGCGCCTTGGCCAGGCCGACGGCGGAGCCGTCCACGCCAAGCACCTCCAGCCCCAGCGAAGCGAGGAACACCGCGTTGCGCCCCTCGCCCTCGGCGACGCTCAGCACCGGCCCGGCCAGCCGCTGCGCATGCTCCTTCAGGAAAGCGTTGGGTTCGGTTCCGTAGACATACTCTTCGGCGGCATAGCGTTCGTCCCACATGATGTTCACCTCGTCTGTATTTCGTCACGGCCCAGGTGCCGAAACGCTAGTCTTCCACTTCAAGTCGACTTGAGGTCAAGGGCATGCGGCAACTGGACATAGGCGAGGTCGCGCGACGATCCGGGGTACCGGCCTCGACCCTGCGCTACTACGAGGAAAAGGGACTGATCGCCTCCAGCGGCCGGCACGGCCTGCGCCGGCTGTTCGATGCAGGCGTGCTGGAGCGGCTGGCGCTGATCGGGCTGGGCCGCGCCGCCGGGTTGTCGCTGGACGAGATTGCCGGCATGGGCGCAGCCGACGGCGCGCTGCGGATCGACCGCGCGGCGCTGGCGGCCAAGGCCGACGAACTGGACCGGACGATCCGCCGCCTCGCCGCCATGCGCGACGGCCTGCGGCATGCCGCGGCCTGTCCGGCGCGCGAGCACATGGACTGCCCGACGTTCCGCCGCTTGCTGCGGGCCGCTGCCGCGGGGGCCATCAAGCCACGCCGGAAAGCGCCCGGCGCATAGCAAAACGGCCGGTAGGCCGGGCACCCCTGCCCTGCCTGCCGGCCGCGAGGCACGCCGTTGCGGCGCGCCGGTACGGCAACGGTTTAGACCTTGCTGCGCTCGTAGCGCTTGCGGTCGTTCTCGTTGAGCATCTTCTTGCGCAGGCGGATCGACTTCGGCGTCACTTCCACCAGCTCGTCGTCGGCGATGAACTCCAGCGCCTGCTCGAGGGTGAAGCGGATCGGCGGAACCAGGGCGATGACTTCGTCCTTGCCGGAAGCGCGCATGTTGTCGAGCTTCTTGCCCTTGGTCGGGTTGATCACCAGATCGTTGTCACGGCTGTTGATGCCGGCCAACTGGCCTTCGTAGATTTCGTCGCCCGGGCCGAGGAACAGCTTGCCGCGGCTCTGCAGGGTCTCCAGCGAGTAGGTCAGGGCGGTGCCGGTGGCCATGGAGACCAGTACGCCGTTCTGGCGGTTGCTGACTTCGCCGGCCTTGATCGGACCGTAGTGGCTGAAGGTCGAGGTCAGGATGCCGGTGCCCGAGGTCAGGGTCAGGAAGTTGTTGCGGAAGCCGATCAGGCCGCGCGCCGGAATGGTGTACTCCAGGCGCACGCGGCCCTTGCCGTCGGGAATCATGTTGCTCAGGTCGCCCTTGCGCAGGCCCATCTGCTCCATCACCGAGCCCTGGTGCTGCTCCTCGATGTCGATGGTGACGTTCTCGTAGGGCTCCTGCTTCTCGCCGTCCTTCTCGATGATCACCACTTCCGGGCGGCCCACGGCCAGCTCGAAGCCTTCGCGGCGCATGGTCTCGATCAGTACCGACAGGTGCAGTTCGCCACGGCCGGAAACCTTGAACTTCTCCGGGCTGTCGCCCGGCTCGACGCGCAGCGCCACGTTATGCAGCAGTTCCTTCTCCAGGCGCTCCTTGATGTTGCGGCTGGTGACGAACTTGCCTTCGCGGCCGGCGAACGGCGAATCGTTGACCTGGAAGGTCATGCTCACGGTCGGCTGGTCGACGGTCAGCGGCGGCAGCGCCTCGACGTTCTGCGGGTCGCACAGGGTATCGGAGATGAACAGCTCCTCCATGCCGCTGACGCAGACGATGTCGCCGGCTTCCGCCTCGGCCACCTCGACGCGCTGCAGGCCGTGGTGGCCCATGATCTTCAGGATGCGGCCGTTGCGCTTGCTGCCGTCGTCGCTGATGGCCACCACCGGGGTGTTGGACTTGACCTTGCCGCGGGTGATGCGGCCGATACCGATCACGCCGAGGAAGCTGTTGTAGTCCAGCTGCGAGATCTGCATCTGGAACGGACCCTCGGTGTCCACCACCGGGGCCGGGACGTGGTCGATGATCGCCTGGAACAGCGCGTCCATGTTGTCGTCCATCTTCTCGTGGTCGAGGCCGGCGATGCCGTTCAGGGCGCTGGCGTAGACGATCGGGAAGTCGAGTTGCTCGTCGGTGGCGCCGAGGTTGTCGAACAGGTCGAAGATCTGGTCGATGACCCAGTCCGGACGCGCGCCCGGACGGTCGATCTTGTTCACCACCACGATCGGACGCAGGCCGGCCTTGAAGGCCTTCTGGGTCACGAAGCGGGTCTGCGGCATGGGGCCGTCCTGGGCGTCGACCACCAGCAGCACGGAGTCGACCATCGACATCACGCGCTCCACCTCGCCGCCGAAGTCGGCATGACCGGGGGTGTCGACGATGTTGATGTTGTAGCCGTTCCACTTGATCGCGGTGTTCTTCGCCAGGATGGTGATGCCACGCTCTTTTTCCTGGTCGTTGGAGTCCATCACCCGCTCGCTTTCCGCTTCTTTGCGGTCGAGGGTGCCGGACAGCTTCAGCAGCTTGTCCACCAGGGTGGTCTTGCCATGGTCGACGTGGGCGATGATGGCGATGTTGCGCAGATTTTCGATCACAAGTCTTGTCTCGTTTAACGCCCGAAGCGCGGCTTCGCGGCGGTGGTGGGGTCGGACAGGGCGGCGCCCGACACGACAGGCTTCTTCAATTAAGGGGCGGGCAGCAGGCGGACGCTGCCCCGGTCCGGCCGGCACGCCGAAGGGCGGGCATCGGCCTAGGCGGCGGACGTGTCGGGAGGACGGTGGCGGATGCTGCCGCCGAACAAGCCCGGCTGCTTAAGCCGGACGATAAACACGCACATTGGTGTGCCCCTCGTTGAGCAGATGATGGGCATGCAGGCGGCTCATCACCCCTTTGTCGCAATACAGGAGGTACTGGCGGTTGGCGTCCAGTTCCTTGAAGCGGCTGTTGATCGCGTAGAACGGCAGCGCCTGGACTTCGACGCCTTCCAGGGCCAGGGGTTCGTCTTCCTGGGCATCAGGATGGCGGATATCGATGACAATCTGACCGGGCAGCACCTCGCCGACCTCTTCCACCTGCAGGTCCTGGCCGAGTTCGTCGATCACCCGGTCGACGGTGCGCTGGGTGGCGCGCTCCAGGGCGCGCTCGAGCACCGCCATGTCGAATTTCGACTCTTCGTGCTCGACGCGGTAGGGCTTGGCCTGGGTGGTCGGGTTCACCGAGATCACCCCGCAGTATTCCGGCATGTGCCGGGCGAACTCGGCGGTGCCGATCTGCCGGGCGGTGTCGATGATGTCCTGCTTGTGGCTGACGATCAGCGGGCGCAGCACCAGGGTGTCGGTAACCCGGTCGATCACCGAGAGGTTCGGCAGGGTCTGGCTGGACACCTGGGAGATCGCCTCGCCGGTCACCAGCGCGTCCAGCTCCAGGCGCTCGGCCACGCGGCTGGCGGCGCGCAGCATCATGCGCTTGAGGGTCACGCCCATATAGCTGTCGTCGACCTTGGTGAGGATCTCGCCGACCACTTCCTCGAACGGCACGCTGATGAACAGCACGCGCTGCGAGCGGCCGTACTTCTCCCACAGGTAGTGGGCGACTTCCATCACCCCCAGTTCGTGGGCGCGCCCGCCGAGGTTGAAGAACACGAAGTGGCTGATCATCCCGCGGCGCATCATCTGGTAGGCCGCCACGGTCGAGTCGAAGCCGCCGGACATCAGCACCAGCACCTGTTCCAGCGCGCCCAGCGGATAGCCGCCCAGGCCCGGATGCTGGCGATGGATGACGAACAGGCGGTCGAGGCGGATTTCCATCCGCACCTCGACTTCCGGCTGCTTCAGGTCGATCCCGGCAGCCCCGCATTCGCGGCGCAGGCCGCTGCCGACGTAACGCTCCACCTCCATCGAGGTGAACGCGTGCTTGCCGGCGCGCTTGCAGCGCACGGCGAAGGTCTTGCCGGCCAACTGGTCGCCGAAATGCGCCTTGCACTTGGCGAGGATGTCGTCGAAATCGCCCAGCGGATACTCGTGGACCTCGAGGAAATGACCGATGCCCGGGGTGCAGGTCAGGCGCTCGATCATTTCGCGCCTGACCTTGGCGTCGACCACGGCGGTCTCTACCTCAAGGTTGTCCCACTCGCCCTCGACCTTCAGCTCCGGGTCCAGGTCGCGCAGCACCGCGCGGATGTTCTTCGCCAACTGCCGGATGAAGCGCTTGCGCACCGGCCGGCTCTTGATGGTGATTTCCTGGAAGGTCTTGACGATGAGTTTCATGCGAGGGACGCGAACGCGCGGGGCGACGGAAAAAAAGGGGCGGAATTATATCTGAAATTGCTCACGTATTGAGCAGAAATATGCACAGTTATTTTTGCTGCACCAAAATGGAATGATGCACCAACATGGAGCACCATAACGGTGCACCCGAAGGCCGCCCAGCTACCATGAAGAAGACCTGGCCCCGCCAAACATGGGGCCCTGCCCGATTCCGGGCACTGGCACGCAACTTGCTCACTTGTGAGGCAGGTTGCCCTGGCGGAGTATTCCGGCCGGCATCACCCGATACTGGGGCACAGAAAAAGCTCCCAGCTCTAATCCCTCCTGGAGGACAGCATGTCGTACAAGTCGCACCAACTGATCAAAGACCATGACGTGAAGTGGGTAGACCTGCGCTTCACCGATACCAAGGGCAAGCAGCAACACGTCACCATGCCGGCTCGCGACGCGCTGGACGATGAGTTCTTCGAAGCCGGCAAGATGTTCGACGGCTCCTCCATCGCCGGCTGGAAAGGCATCGAAGCCTCCGACATGATCCTGATGCCGGACGACAGCACCGCCGTCCTCGATCCGTTCACCGAAGAGCCGACCCTGATCCTGGTCTGCGACATCATCGAGCCGAGCACCATGCAAGGCTACGAGCGCGACCCGCGCAACATCGCCAAGCGCGCCGAGGAGTACCTGAAGTCCACCGGCATCGGCGACACCGTGTTCGTCGGCCCGGAGCCGGAGTTCTTCATCTTCGACGAAGTGAAGTTCAAGTCCGACATCTCCGGCTCGATGTTCAAGATCTTCTCCGAGCAGGCTTCCTGGAACACCGACGCCGACATCGAGTCCGGCAACAAGGGCCATCGCCCGGGCGTGAAGGGCGGCTACTTCCCGGTACCGCCGGTCGACCACGACCATGAAATCCGCACCGCCATGTGCAACGCCCTGGAAGAAATGGGCCTGGTGGTCGAAGTCCACCACCACGAAGTGGCAACCGCCGGCCAGAACGAGATCGGCGTGAAGTTCAACACCCTGGTCGCCAAGGCCGACGAAGTGCAGACCCTGAAGTACTGCGTGCACAACGTCGCCGACGCCTACGGCAAGACCGTGACCTTCATGCCGAAGCCGCTGTACGGCGACAACGGTTCGGGCATGCACGTGCACATGTCGATCTCCAAGGACGGCAAGAACACCTTCGCCGGCGAAGGCTATGCCGGCCTGTCCGAGACCGCCCTGTACTTCATCGGCGGCATCATCAAGCACGGCAAGGCCCTGAACGGCTTCACCAACCCCTCGACCAACTCCTACAAGCGCCTGGTCCCGGGCTTCGAAGCTCCGGTGATGCTGGCCTACTCGGCGCGCAACCGTTCCGCCTCGATCCGTATCCCCTACGTATCCAGCCCGAAGGCCCGCCGTATCGAAGCGCGCTTCCCGGACCCGGCAGCCAACCCCTACCTGGCCTTCGCCGCGCTGCTGATGGCCGGCCTGGACGGCATCCAGAACAAGATCCACCCCGGCGATGCCGCCGACAAGAACCTGTACGACCTGCCGCCGGAAGAGGCGAAGGAAATCCCGCAGGTTTGCGGCAGCCTGAAAGAGGCGCTGGAAGAACTCGACAAGGGCCGCGCGTTCCTGACCAAGGGCGGCGTGTTCACCGACGAGTTCATCGATGCCTACATCGAGCTGAAGAGCGAAGAAGAGATCAAGGTGCGCACCTTCGTGCACCCGCTGGAATACGACCTGTACTACAGCGTCTGATCCACCCTTTCCTATAACAACGAGTCACCCTCTTGAGGCCTCCTTCGGGAGGCCTTTTTTATGGGCCGGCCCATGGAGAAACGCAAAGTTCGCCGCGCCGTTCGGTTAGACTTGCCGCGCTCCCCGCCCCAAGGATAAGGACCGTCCATGCGTCACTCTCTCTGGCTCCTGCTTGCCGCCATCCTCAGCCTGCCCGCCCAGGCCGCCACCGAATGCCGCGATATCCACGACCGCGACCTGCGGCGCATGTGCAACGCACTGGAACGCGGCGACAGCGGGGATTGCGGCGACATCGACAGCCGCGACATGCGGCGTTACTGCGGCGCGCTGCTGGCGCCGGGACAGCGCTACGACTGCGACGACATCCGCGACGGCGACACGCGCCGCCAGTGCCGCGCCATCGTCCGCGGCGACCGCAAGCGCTGCGACGACATCGACAGCCGCGACATGCGCCGCCAGTGCCGGGCCGTGGTATCGCGTGCGCCGTGGCAGTGCGACGGCATCGACGACCGCGACATGCGCCGCATCTGTCGGGTCATCCTGTCGCGCTAGATGCCGCCGTCCGCCGGCGTGCCCTGCTCGTCCGGTTCCGCGGATTTCGCCTTGGGCGCCCGGCTCAACTGTACGTTGAGACGCGGCATGGACAGTTCGAGGCCGGCCTGGTCGAGGCGCCGACGCAGGCGCAGGTTGAACGCCCGCTGGACCTCCCACTGCTTGATCGGCGCGGTCTTGAAGCGGAAGCGCAGGATCGCCTGGCCGTTGTCGAAACTCTCCACGCCCTGCAATTCCATCGGCGACCACAGGTTGCGGTAGACCGCCGGGTCGCTGCGCAGCTCCATCGCGACCTCGCGCACCAGCGCCACCGCGTCGTCGATCGGCATGCTCGCCGGCACCGGCCAGCGGAACATCGCGTAGCCGAACTGGCGCGAGTAGTTCTTGATGCTCTTGATCTCGCTGAACGGGATGGTATGCACCACGCCGTCCAGGTCGCGCAGGCGCACGGTACGGATGGTCAGGCCCTCGACCGTGCCAAGGTGGCCGCCGACGTCGACGTAGTCGTCGATCGACAGCGAGTCCTCGATGATGATGAACAGGCCGGTGATCAGGTCCGCCACCAGCGACTGCGCACCGAAGCCGATGGCCAGGCCGATCACGCCGGCACCGGCCAGCAGCGGGGTGACGTTCATGCCCATGTTGGCCAGGGCGACGATCAGGGCGATCACCGCGATGGTGGCGAACAGCACGTTGCGGATCAGCGGCAGCATGGTCAGCGCGCGGGTGTTCGGCCGGCTCTTGCCGCCCAGGCCGAGGCTGTGCTGGATCGCGGTATCGGTGAGGATCCAGATCAGCCAGGCGACCAGCAGGGTGGTGCCGAAGCTGACTACCTTCATGCTGATCTGCTCGCCCTCGCCTTCCGCATAGCGAATCAGCGACATGCCCCAGACGCGCAAGGCGACCTCGATGAAGAACAGCACCACGAAGATGTGCAGCAGGGTGTAGCCGAAGCTTTGCAACTGCTCGATGTACGGTGCGCTGCGGCGCGGGCCGGCGCCGACCCGACTGGAACGGCGGCGGATCAGCCCGATCACGGTCATCGCCACCACCGCCAGCACCGCGCAGACCAGCGCCCGGCGCAACGCCGAACTGCTGTCGCCGGCGGAAACGAAGGTGGCGAACAGGGAAATCCCCACCAGCACCAGCACCGGCACGAACCACAGCGAGCCGACCAGTTGCACCAGGTCGTGCAGGCTACGGCGCTTGAGGCGGCGCTCCAGCGGCTGGTTGCGGATCAGGTGGGCGATCGGCCGGCGGAAACGCATCACGAACAGCGCGGTGAACAGCGCGGCGCTGGCGTTGGCCAGGGTACTCAGGCAGATCGAGGTGTGCTCGCCGAGGCCGGCGATCAGCCGCGGATCGTGGGCGACCTCGCCCAGCGCGGCGAGGCTGCCGATCAGCCACAACGGGCGGAACGCCTGGCGCCGCAGGATATCCAGGGCGCGCTGGCGGTGCGGGCCGCTGAGCAGCGAGAGGGAAATCACGCACAGCGCGGAGAACAGCGTGCCGCAGACCAGCACATAGGCCATGACCATCGCCAGGGTCTTGCTCAGGGAGTCCGGCAGCACCACCGACAGGTACAGGGTGATGAGGAAGGCCACCAGCCAGGGGCCCAGCTTGCGCAGGGAAAACAGCAGCAGGTCGCGGGTCTTCGGATGCTGCGGCAACTCCGCCGACAGGCCGAAGCGCTCGCGCATGCGCCGGCTGAGCCAGAGCAGCGCGCTGGCCAGGCAGGCCCAGAGGAGGATCACCACCGAAAAATCGAAGACCATCGCCGGCAGGTCGCGCCAGCTGGGAAAGCGCTCCTCGAGTTCGGCACGCGCCAGCTGGAACTGGTTGCCCCATAACGCGACCGGGCTGTTCGCGCCCTGGAACTGCTTTTCCAGGCTGGTCAGGGTATCGCCGATCAGCCCCAGCACCCCACCCTCGCTTTCCTTGCCTTTCTTGGTCACGTCGCGCAGCTGTTTCAGCTTTTTCAGCAGGTCGGCGCGCTGCCTGTCGTTCTCCAGGGTCTGGATGACCTGGTTCAGCGATTGTTCCAACTGCGCATCGCTGACCTTCTCGCCACCGGAGGAACTCCCCGCCAACGGGTTCGGCAGCGCCGCGGCGCCCGGCGGCGAGTAGAACAGGGCGGCGCAGAGGCACAGCAGCAGGGCCGCCAGGACGCGGGAGCGAAGGGTGAAGCGGGCGATGATCGGCACGAGAAAGGCAGTCCCCAAGGTGAGAAACCGAAACAGCCGCATCATACAAGCCGGACACCCGCCGTTTCGAACGGGGCCGCCGGCCGGCGGCGCAAGCACAGACACTCTGGCGCAACGAGGGTTCGCCCCGCCAGTGCCGGCTGAGACGGACGCAGCCGCGCGGCGGGGCACAGCGACCGCCAACGTGCCCCAGCGCACACCTTCGAATACCCGCATGCCGCACAATGCACGGCTTGCCAGCGCGCCGATGCGGTGCAACGCTTGGCAGGTTCACCCGGAGACCGTCCATGCGCCTGATCACCAGCTGCCTGCTCCTGGCCGCCGCCCTGCCGGCCATGGCGCAGATCTACCAATACACCGACGCCAACGGCAACAAGGTATTCACCAACCAGCCGCCAGACGGGGTGCAGGCGCAGACCGTCGAACTGCAGCCGACCAATACCGTAGGAATCGACACGCCGGAAAAGTCCTCCGCGGGCAATGCCCCGGCCGCCGATAGCGAGGCTGCCGCCTACGAGATCCTTGCCCTCAGCGACCTCCCCACGGAAGAGGCGCTGCGCGCCAACAACGGCACCTTCAACGTCAGCGTCAGCATCCGCCCGGCCCTGCACAGCGGCCACCAGTTGCAACTGGTGCTGGACGGCAAACCCTACGGCACGCCCAGCGGCGGCACCCGCTTCACCCTGCACGAGATCGACCGCGGCGACCACAGCCTCGCGGTACAGGTACTCAACGGCGAACGGGTGCTGCAATCCAGCCCGCCGGTGACCTTCACCGTGCAGCGCGTGCACCTCGGGAAGAAGCGATGATCCCGCGCATTCTCGGCGCCCTCCTGCTGTGCCTGGCCTGCGCCGCGCAAGCGGGGGTCTACACCTACATCGACGCCGAGGGCAACCGCGTCTACACCGACCAGCCCCCCAGCGGGCGCAAGGCCCAACGCGTCGAACTGGCGCCGGGCAACAGCGTGGCGCCGCCGGGCATACGCTATCGTCCGCCCGCCGCGCCGCTGGAGGTGAAGCCGCCGGCCTACCAGCTACTGCGCATCCTCTTCCCCGAACCGGACGCAACCCTGCGCGCCAACAGCGGCGACGTCATCGTCACCGTCACCAGCGAGCCGGCGCTGCTGCCCGGCCATCGCTATCGCCTGCTGCTCGACGGCAAGCCTGCCGGAGCGCCGGGACGCAGCCCGGTATTCCCGTTGAAGAACCTCGATCGCGGCACCCACCAGGTCGCAGTGGAAATCATCGATGGCGACGGCATGACCGTCGAAAGCACCCCGAGCCAGCCCTTCCACCTGCATCGAGTGAGCATCGCCGGCCAACCCCTGCCGGAGGTCGATACGCCGCTGGTCAGCGCGGTACAGCCGAGCGAGCGCTAGCCGAACTTCCCCTGCCCACTCCGCCGTGGGCGGGATTTTCCGGTTTTTTTCCCGACTCTCCTGGCGAAAACGCCGCCGGCCACGTCAACGCACCAGATTGGTGCGATTACCCGCACCACTTTCTATACTGTCCCCATTTCGGGTCACCGCTCGTCGCCGAAAACCTTCCCGGCGCACCTCTAGCCAGCGCCTCGGCAGAAAAAACGCGCCTTTTCGGCGCCTGGTTTGCTTTTTGCATTTTCCTGCCCAACCTTGGAACAGCTGCCCGCCATGCCGACCGATACCCTGCACCGACTGTTGCTCGACAACCTGACCACCGCGGTGATCCTGCTCAACGGCGAACTGCGCCTGGAGTACATGAACCCGGCAGCGGAGATGCTCCTGGCCGTGAGCGGCCAGCGCAGCCACGGGCAATTCATCAGCGAGCTGTTCACCGAATCGCCGGAAGCCTTGAACTCGCTGCGCCAGGCGGTGGAACAGGCGCATCCGTTCACCAAGCGCGAAGCGACCCTGACCTCTATCACCGGCGTCAGCATCACGGTCGACTATGCGGTGACGCCCATCCTCAACCGCAACGAGACGCTGCTGCTGCTCGAGGTCCATCCGCGCGACCGGCTGATGCGGATCACCCGCGAAGAAGCACAGCTGTCCAAACAGGAGACCACCAAGCTGCTGGTGCGCGGGCTCGCCCACGAGATCAAGAACCCGCTCGGCGGCATCCGCGGCGCAGCGCAACTACTATCCCGCGAGCTGCCGGAAGAGTCGCTGAAGGACTACACCAACGTCATCATCGAAGAAGCCGACCGGTTGCGGAACCTGGTGGACCGCATGCTCGGCTCGAACAAACTGCCGAACCTGGCGCCGACCAACATCCATGAAGTGCTGGAGCGGGTCAGCAGCCTGGTGGAAGCGGAGAGCCAGGGCAGCATCACCCTGGTCCGCGACTACGACCCGAGCATCCCCGACCTGCTGCTCGACCGCGAGCAAATGATCCAGGCCGTGCTCAACATGGTACGCAACGCCATGCAGGCGATCGCCGGGCAGAACGACCTGCGCCTCGGTCGCATCACCCTGCGCAGCCGTACCCTGCGCCAGTTCACCATCGGCCACACGCGTCACCGCCTGGTGTGCAAGGTGGAGATCATCGACAACGGCCCGGGCATTCCGGCCGAGCTCCAGGAAACCATCTTCTACCCCATGGTCAGCGGCCGTCCGGACGGTACCGGACTCGGCCTGGCCATCGCCCAGAACATCATCAGCCAGCACCAGGGGCTGATTGAATGCGAGAGCCACCCCGGCCATACCGTGTTCAGTCTGTTCCTGCCCCTGGAACAAGGAGTGCATTGACCATGAGCCGATCAGAGACCGTCTGGATCGTCGACGACGACCGCTCCATCCGCTGGGTACTGGAAAAGGCCCTGCAGCAGGAAGGCATGACCACGGTGAGCTTCGACAGCGCCGACAGCGTGATCGGCCGCCTCGGCCGGCAGCAGCCGGACGTGATCATCTCCGATATCCGCATGCCCGGCGCCAGCGGCCTCGACCTGCTGGCGCAGATCCGCGAACTGCATCCGCGCCTACCGGTGATCATCATGACCGCGCATTCCGACCTCGACAGCGCGGTGGCCTCCTACCAGGGCGGCGCCTTCGAATACCTGCCCAAGCCGTTCGACGTCGACGAGGCGGTCTCCCTGGTCAAGCGCGCCAACCAGCACGCCCAAGAGCAGCAGGGCCTGGAGCTGCCGGCGAACCAGGCGCGCACGCCGGAGATCATCGGCGAGGCGCCGGCGATGCAGGAGGTATTCCGCGCCATCGGCCGCCTCAGCCATTCCAACATCACCGTGCTGATCAACGGCGAATCGGGTACCGGCAAGGAGCTGGTCGCCCATGCCCTGCATCGCCACAGCCCGCGCGCAGCCTCGCCATTCATCGCGCTGAACATGGCGGCGATCCCCAAGGACCTGATGGAATCCGAGCTGTTCGGCCATGAGAAGGGCGCCTTCACCGGGGCCGCCGCCCAGCGCCGCGGACGCTTCGAGCAGGCCGATGGCGGCACCCTGTTCCTCGACGAGATCGGCGACATGCCGGCCGACACCCAGACCCGCCTGCTGCGCGTCCTGGCCGACGGCGAGTTCTACCGGGTCGGCGGGCACACGCCGGTGAAGGTCGACGTGAGGATCATCGCCGCCACCCACCAGAACCTGGAAAGCCTGGTGCGCGACGGCAAGTTCCGCGAGGACCTGTTCCATCGCCTGAACGTGATCCGCATCCACATCCCGCGGCTGGCCGACCGCCGCGAGGACATCCCGGCGCTGGCCCGGCACTTCCTCAGCCGCGCCGCCCAGGAGCTGGCGGTGGAACCCAAGCTGCTGAAGGCGGAAACCGAGGAGTACCTGAAGAACCTCGGCTGGCCGGGCAACGTCCGACAACTGGAGAACACCTGCCGCTGGATCACCGTGATGGCCTCCGGCCGCGAGGTGCACATCGACGACCTGCCGCCGGAGCTGCTGACCCAGCCGCAGGACAGCGCGCCGGCGGCGAACTGGGAACAGGCCCTGCGCCAGTGGGCCGACCAGGCGCTGGGCCGCGGCCAGTCGAACCTGCTGGACAGCGCCGTGCCGGCCTTCGAACGGATCATGATAGAAACCGCCCTCAAGCACACCGCCGGCCGCCGCCGCGATGCCGCCGTGCTGCTCGGCTGGGGCCGCAATACCCTCACCCGCAAGATCAAGGAGCTGGGGATGAACGTCGATGGAGCCGACGACGAAGGCGACGACTGAAGCGCCACTGCTCCCATGAGCGACCCAACGGGGCCTTCGGGCCCCGTTTTTCATGGTCCGTCGCGCGCCCCTGCCAAGCGAGACGCCGCCCCGGCCTCGGCAGGGCGCCCGCCCGATACCGTCGGTCAAACCGTGGCGTAGAGCGAATAACCGCATCGCGGTTATCCGCCGGTTGTGCAGAGCCGCGGCGGATAACGCCGCTGGCGTTATTCGCCCTACCGTCCGCAGCACAGCCCCAGCCTCGGCAGAGCGCCCGCCCGGCACCGTCGATCAAACCGTGGCGTAGGGCGAATAACCGCATCGCGGTTATCCGCCGGTTGTGCAGGGCAGCGGCCCTTGCCCGGATTTTGGGCAGCGTGCACCAGCAGGCGACAAATCGGCATCAATCGCTGGCGGAAAAGCCAGCTCCGTCATTTTTCCGCAATCGACTTCCCACAAACCCCTGGGATGCTGCCAAGCCCTTGACCCACGGGCCTCCAGAGGCATTCATCACCAGCTCGCCCACAGACTTATCCACAACCCTTCAGGAAAGCGAGCGCGCCGCCAGCGTCTCATGAGAATTGGCACAGCCCCTGCATTGGAGCAGATAACGAAGATTTCGGGGGCCTCGGTACAGGCAGGCTGGGGAATCCCCTCTTTTATGCCCGGCGGCAGCGCAGCGATCCGCGCCTCCGCCCTCCCGTTTGGGGACCTCGGTACAGGCAGGCTGAGAATTCCCCCTTTTATTCCCGGCCGTCGCGCTCCTGCAGTTCGACGACCAGGCGCCAGCCCTCGCCGTCCTCCGACCACTGCCAGCGCCCCTGCAAGGGGCGGGTCGAGACCAGGCTCAACAGCAGCGCCTTTCCCTCCTCGCGGACGCGCCAGCGCAACGGCTGGCCCAGCCATCGCCCGTCTCCCTGCTGCGCCGCGCCCTGGGCGACGATGCGCAACGTCAGGGCACCCTCCACCCGTGCCGCCGTAACCGCAGCCTGGCGATCGAAGCGCAGGACCAGGCCCTGCTCGCTCTCCCCGACCGCCAGCAGTTGCGGCGCAGACATCGGCAGCGAAGCGGGGCCGAACAACCTGCCGAGCATCAGCCCGAACAACAACCCGGCAAGCACCAGCGCACCCCAGACTTTCCAGCGCTGGCGCCGCAGATCGTCGATGGCGGAGGTAGAATGCCGCCCGTTATCTGCTCCGGAGCCCTGCATGTTCCACGTCATCCTGTTTCAACCGGAGATTCCTCCGAATACCGGCAACATTATCAGGCTCTGCGCCAACGCCGGATGCAGTCTGCACCTGATCGAGCCGCTCGGTTTCGAACTGGACGACAAGCGCTTGCGCCGTGCCGGCCTCGACTACCACGAATACGCCAGCGTACGCCGCTACCCGGATCTGCAGAGCTGCCTCGAGGCCCTCGGCCAGTCACGCCTATTCGCCTTCACCACCAAGGGGTCGCGGGCCTTCCACGAAGTGGCCTACCAGCGCGGCGATGCCTTCCTCTTCGGCCCGGAAAGCCGCGGACTGCCGGAGGACGTGCGCAACGCCCTGCCAACCGATCGGCGCCTGCGCCTGCCGATGCGCGAAGGCTGCCGTAGCCTGAACCTGTCCAACACGGTGGCGGTGACCGTCTACGAAGCCTGGCGCCAGCTCGGCTTCGCCATGGACTGAGCCGGCCGGCAGGCATGAAAAAGCCCGCGCAAGGCGGGCTTCTTCGCAAGCGCTGGGCTTACTGGACCGACGGCGTCGGGATCTCGCCGGAGGCCTGCATGCGGGCGATTTCCTGGGCGTAGAGGGCGTCGAAGTTCACCGGCGACAGCATCAGCGCCGGGAACGAACCGCGTACCACCAGGTTGTCCAGGGCTTCGCGAGCGTACGGGAAGAGGATGTTCGGGCAGAACGCGCCGAGGGTATGGCTCATGCTCGACGGATCGAGGTTCTTGATCAGGAAGATGCCGGCCTGCTGCACTTCGGCGATGAAGGCAGTGGTGTCCTCGCCGTTCTTCACGGTCACCGATACGGTCAGGACCACTTCGTAGAAGTCGCCGTCCAGCTGCTTCTGGCGAGTGTTCAGGTCCAGGCTGATGGACGGGTTCCATTCCTGGCGGAAGATTTCCGGGGACTTCGGCGACTCGAACGACAGGTCGCGCAGGTAGATGCGCTGCAGGGAGAACTGGGGTTGCTGCTCGTCGGCAGCGCCGTTGGTAGCTTGCTCGGTCATTTTCGGGCCTTCCCTTGGGTCAATTCATGAATGGTTTCAGGCAGACAGCAGCGCGTCCAGCTTGCCGGCGCGCTCCAGTGCATGAAGGTCGTCGCAGCCGCCGACATGGGTCTCGCCGATCCAGATCTGCGGCACGGTGGTCGATCCCGCCTTGCGTGCCAGCTCGGCGCGCAGTTCGGGCTTGCCGTCGCAGGCGATCTCCTGGAAGTCCACGCCCTTGCGTTGCAGCAACTGCTTGGCGCGGATGCAGTACGGACACCAGGCGGTGGTGTAGATCACGACGGGCGGCATGTCACTTCACCAGCGGCAGGTTGTCGCCGCGCCAGCTGCCGATCCCGCCGGACAGCTTGGCGGCGTTGAAGCCGGCCTTCTTCAGGACGCCGCCCCAGGTACCGGAGTGCTGGCCCATGGCGTCGACCAGGATGATGGTCTTGCCCTTGTACTTTTCCAGCTCGGTCATGCGGCTGTTCAGCTTGTCGGCCGGGATGTTCAGCGCGTCGACGATGTGCCCGCTGGCGAACTCCTTGGCCGGACGGATATCCAGGACCACCGCCTGGTCGGCATTGACCAGCGCGGTCAGCTCGCGGGTCGACAGGCTCTTGCCGCCCTTGCGCAGCTCGTGCAGCAACAGCAGGACCAGCAGGACCAGCAGCGCCGCGACCAGCAGGTAGTGGTTGGTGGCGAACTCGATCAGACGGGAAACGAATTGCATGGTGACGGATATCCAGGGCGTAAAAATGCCGGCCAGTATACAGACCGCGCCGGCCAGGGGGGAACCCGCCGGGCGGCGCCCCGCTCGGCTCCAGGAAATGGCGTCGCGGGAAACTTCACGGTTAGAATGCCGGTCCTTTTCTGTGAAGCTGGCCAGTTCCGGCCCGGGCACGGCTCGGGCAGGACAGAGGGAGCGAGGATAGCGGCATTCGGTTGCGGATCGGCGTCATCGGTTTAATCAATCAGCCTCTTCCTACGTCTTGAACGACAATGTTCCCACTAAATTTGGTCAGTTTCTGAACCCCGCGGAAATAGAGCCGGACATATGACTGCCACGCCCAAACCCCTGGTCCTGATCATCCTGGACGGCTTCGGCCACAGCGAAAGCCCTGACTACAACGCCATCTACGCCGCGAAGAAGCCGGTCTGGGATCGCCTCCTGGCGACCCAGCCGCACGGCCTGATCTCCGGCTCCGGCATGGACGTCGGCCTGCCCGACGGCCAGATGGGCAACTCCGAGGTCGGCCACATGAACCTCGGCGCAGGCCGCGTGGTGTACCAGGACTTCACCCGCGTCACCAAGGCCATCCGCGACGGCGAATTCTTCGAAAACCCGGTGATCGCCGCGGCGGTCGACAAGGCCGTCGCCGCCGACAAGGCGGTGCACATCCTCGGCCTGCTCTCTCCGGGCGGCGTACACAGCCATGAAGACCACCTGGTGGCGATGGCGCAGATGGCCGCCAGGCGCGGCGCCGGCAAGATCTACCTGCATGCCTTCCTGGATGGCCGCGATACCCCGCCGAAAAGCGCGCAACCGTCGCTGGAGCGTCTCGACGCCACCTTCGCCGGGCTCGGCAAGGGCCGCATCGCCTCGATCATCGGCCGCTATTTCGCGATGGACCGCGACAACCGCTGGGACCGCGTCCAGGCCGCCTATGAACTGATCGTCGACGGCAAGGCCGAGTTCACCGCCGACTCCTCGGTGGCAGCCCTCGAGGCCGCCTACGCCCGCGGCGAGAGCGACGAATTCGTCAAGGCCACCGCGGTGGTCCCGGCCGGCGCCGAAGCGGTGCGGGTCGAGGATGGCGACGCGGTGATCTTCATGAACTTCCGCGCCGACCGCGCCCGCGAACTGAGCCGCGCCTTCGTCGAGCCGGCATTCAAGGAATTCCCCCGCGAGCAGGCCCCGCAGCTGGCAGGCTTCGTCATGCTGACCCAGTACGCGGCGAGCATCCCGGCGCCCTGCGCCTTCCCGCCGGAGCCGCTGACCAACGTCCTCGGCGAATACCTGGCCAAGCATGGCAAGACCCAGCTGCGCATCGCCGAGACCGAGAAGTACGCCCACGTGACCTTCTTCTTCTCCGGCGGCCGCGAGGAACCCTACGAAGGCGAGGAGCGCATCCTGATCCCCTCGCCGAAGGTCGCCACCTACGACCTGCAGCCCGAGATGAGCGCGCCGGAAGTCACCGACCGTATCGTCGAGGCCATCGAGCAACAACGCTACGATGTGATCGTGGTCAACTACGCCAACGGCGACATGGTCGGCCACACCGGCGTGTTCGAGGCCGCGGTCAAGGCCGTGGAGTGCCTGGACACCTGCATGGGGCGCATCGTCGAGGCGCTGGACAAGGTCGGCGGCGAAGCCCTGATCACCGCCGACCACGGCAATGTCGAGCAGATGGAAGACGAGTCCACCGGCCAGGCGCACACCGCGCACACCTGCGAACCGGTGCCCTTCGTCTACGTCGGCAAGCGCAAGCTGAGCATCCGCGAAGGCGGCGTGCTGGCCGACGTGGCGCCGACCATGCTGACCCTCATGGGGCTGGAGCAGCCGGCGGAAATGACCGGTCGCAGCATCGTCACCCTCGGCTGATCCGCGAACGACGAACTCCCGCGCAGGGCGGATAACCGCGTCGCGGTTATCCGCCGCTTCTGCAGGCCATCGACGGAGAACGCCTGCGACGTTATCCGCCGTAGCGGGCCGGGCGCCGCGCCCCGTTTCCACGACGTCACCTTCCCCGCTTTAACGCTGCCGATCGGCCGACAGGCCTGGCCACGCGACCTCGAGACGTGTGCCGCGGTTTTCATTTTCCGCGTCTTCCCCCCTGCCTCCCGCTACGTCGCCGAGGCCCGTGCTAGCCTTGCCCGCGCTGTCTTTTCCATCTGCCCTACAAGGATTTCCGCCGATGTGGTTCCTCCTCGCCACCTCGCTCCTCGCCCTGTCCTTCCAGCGCCTGCTGGCTCTCGCCTTGCTGCTCGCGACCTGCTGCCTCGCCTTCTACGACGGAGTTCTCGCTCCGCCTGCGGTCGCCGCCCTGGCTGTACTGGGCGTCCTCGCCCTGTTGCGCCGGCGCCTGGCGGCACGCCGCGCCTGGGCCCTGGGCCTGGAGCTGCTGCTGGTCGCCGGCGCGGTGGGCCTGTTCCTGCACCTGCTACCCGGCTTCGCCAACCCCAGGGTCCTGGACAAGGCGGTGGTCGGCCCGCAGAGCCTGCCGTTCACCATGTACTTCAACTTCGACAAGGCACTGGTGCCGTTCCTGCTACTGGCCTGCCTGCCGAGCCTGTTCCGCGACGAAGCCCGCGCTCCCGGCCGCCCCTGGCACTGGCTGCTGCTCGTGGCGGCGGTGCCGGCGCTGCTTCTGCTGGCTGTCGGCGTCGGCCTGCTGCGGCCGGAACTCCACGCGCCGGCCTGGCTCTGGCAGTTCGTCCTGGCCAACCTGTTCTTCGTTTCCCTTGCCGAGGAAGCGCTGTTCCGCGGCTACCTGCAGCAACGCCTGGGCCAATGGCTGGGCCCCTGGCCCGCCCTGGCGCTGGCCTCGGCGCTGTTCGGCCTGGCGCACTTCGCCGGCGGCCCGCTGCTGATGCTGTTCGCCGGCCTCGCCGGGCTGATCTACGGGTTGGCCTGGCTGTGGAGCGGCCGCCTGTGGGTGGCGACGCTGTTCCACTTCGGGCTGAACCTGACGCATCTGCTGCTGTTCACCTACCCGCTCTACAGACCCGCCTGATGCCCGTGACCTTCGTCGTCGACGACATCCGCCGCTGCCATCCGGCTGAAATACGTGGAAGCGCCCCACAGCGCGCGGTGCGGGGCGTTTTTTTTAACGGCGGCCACGGGCATACTAGGCCGGTCCAATTCCCAGGTGCCCGCCACCCCATGCTCCGCCTCCTTCCTCTCCTGCTATCCCTCGCCTGTCTCGCTCCGGCCTTCGCCGACGAGCGCGCCGACACCCAACGCCAGCTGGAACAGACGCAGAAGGACATCGGCGAGCTGAAGAAGCTGCTGGACGGCATCCAGCAGGAAAAGAGCGGCGTGCAGAAGCAGCTGAAGTCCACCGAGACCGAGATGGGCGACCTGGAAAAACAGATCAAGGCCCTGCAGGACGAGCTGGACAAGAGCGAAGCCGAGCTGAAACGGCTGGATGGGGAGAAAAAAAAACTCCAGGACGCGCGCATTGAGCAACAGCGCCTCCTCGCCATCCAGGCCCGCGCTGCCTACCAGAGCGGACGCGAGGAATACCTGAAGCTGCTGCTGAACCAGGAACACCCGGAAAAATTCAGCCGTACCCTCACCTACTACGACTACATCAACAAAGCCCGTCTCGAACAGCTCGCCAGCTTCAACGAAACCCTCCGCCAGTTGGCCAACGTCGAGCAGGACATCTCTGCGCAGAAAGCCGAACAACTGAGCAAGCAAGGCGAGCTGGACAGCCGCCGCGAGGCGCTGGCAGCGACCCGCAAGGAGCGCCAGCAAGCCCTGGCCAAGCTGAACAGCGACTACCGCGAACGCGACCAGAAGCTCAAGTCCCGCCAACAGGACCAGGCCGAGCTGGCCAAGGTACTGCGGACCATCGAGGAAACCCTGGCCCGCCAGGCCCGCGAAGCCGCCGCCGCGGCGGAGCGCGAGCGCCAGCGCGCGCTGGCCGCCGAACGCGAGCGTGCGCGCCAGCAGCAGGCCGCCCCCGGACGAGTCACCAGCCCGCCGCGCGAACCTGCGCCGGGCCCGCTGGTCTCAAGCACTGGCGCGGTCTACGGCGGCGCGTTCGGCTCGGCCCGCGGCAAGCTGCCGTGGCCGGTGAATGGCCGCGTCGTGGCGCGCTTCGGCAGCCAGCGCGGCGACGATCCGCGGGCGAAATGGGACGGCGTACTGATTTCGGCGAGCGCCGGCAGCACCGTCCGCGCGGTGCACGGCGGACGCGTGGTATTCGCCGACTGGTTGCGCGGAGCCGGCCTGTTGGTCATCCTCGACCACGGTGGCGGCTACCTCAGCCTTTATGGCCATAATCAAAGCCTGCTGAAAGACGCCGGCGACACCGTGAAGGCCGGCGACCCGATCGCCACCGTTGGAACCAGCGGCGGCCAGAGTAGCCCGGCCGTGTACTTCGCCATTCGCCATCAGGGCCGCCCGGCGGACCCTACTACCTGGTGCCGCGCGCAGGGATAGGCGCCGAACTCGTGATTAGGAGCTGAACATGCTGCATTGCTTCCGTCCCACCACCCTGGCGCTGGCCCTGCTGCTCGGCGCGGGCGCGGCCCAGGCTGCCGACGCCCCGGCCGACGCCGCGCCACTGGCCAACGGTAGCAGTGCCCCGCTGCCCCTCGACGAGCTGCGTACCTTCGCCGAGGTTCTCGACCGGGTGAAGGCCGCCTATGTCGAGCCAGTGGACGACAAGACCCTGCTGGAGAACGCCATCAAGGGCATGCTCAGCAACCTCGACCCGCACTCCGCCTACCTCGGCCCGGAGGACTTCGCCGAGCTGCAGGAAAGCACCAGCGGCGAGTTCGGCGGCCTGGGCATCGAGGTCGGCAGCGAAGACGGCTTCATCAAGGTGGTCTCGCCGATCGACGACACCCCCGCGGCCCGCGCCGGCATCCAGCCCGGCGACCTGATCGTGCAGATCGATGGCAAGCCGACCAAGGGCCAGTCGATGACCGAAGCGGTCGACAGCATGCGCGGCAAGGCCGGCTCCCCGATCACCCTGACCATCGTCCGCGATGGCGGCAGACCGTTCGACGTCGAACTCAAGCGCGCCATCATCAAGGTCAAGAGCGTCAAGAGCCAGGTCCTCGAACCCGGCTACGCCTACCTGCGCATCACCCAGTTCCAGGTCAACACCGGCGAGGAAGTGGTCAAGGCGCTGAACCAGCTGCGCAAGGACAACAAGGGCCGTCTCAAGGGCCTGGTCCTGGACCTGCGCAACAACCCCGGCGGCGTGCTGCAGTCCGCCGTCGAGGTAGCCGACGCCTTCCTCACCAAGGGCCTGATCGTCTACACCAAGGGCCGCATCGCCAACTCCGAGCTGCGCTTCAGCGCCGACCCGGCCGATCCCAGCGACAAAGTTCCGCTGGTGGTACTGATCAACGGTGGCAGCGCCTCGGCGGCGGAAATCGTCGCCGGTGCCCTGCAGGACCAGAAGCGCGCGATCCTGATGGGCACCGACAGCTTCGGCAAGGGCTCGGTGCAGACCGTGCTGCCGCTGAACAACGACCGCGCCCTGAAGCTCACCACCGCGCTCTACTACACCCCCAACGGGCGCTCCATCCAGGCCCAGGGCATCGTTCCGGACATCGAGGTCGGACGCGCCAAGGTGACCCAGGAGCGGAGCAGCTTCGAGGGCTTCAAGGAAGCCGACCTGCAGGGCCACCTGGCCAACGGCAACGGCGGCGCCGACCGCCCCACCGGCAAGCGTGCCGCGCCGAGCGAGCGCCCGCAGGATTCCGACTACCAGCTCAGCCAGGCCCTTAGCCTGCTGAAAGGCCTGAGCGTCACCCGCGGCAACTGATGTCGGCGTTCCGCGTTGTCCTGCTGGGCCTGTGCCTGCTGTTCAACCAGGCCCAGGCCCGCCAGGACCCCGTCCCCTACCAGCGCCCGCCGCTGCTGACCGTGGTCATCGACGACCTCGGGCAGAACCTGGCACGCGACCGCCGGGTCCTCGACCTGCCCCCCGGCGTAACCCTGGCAATCATCCCGGAAACCCCGCATGCCGCCGAACTGGCCCGCGAGGCGCACCAGCGCGGGCGCACGGTGATCCTGCACATGCCGATGGACCCGGCCGGCGGTCCCTACGCCTGGCGGCCGGAGCTGACCCAGGAAGAGCGTGCGCGGCGGCTGGACGCGGCGCTGGCCAAGGTGCCGTTCGTGCAGGGCCTGAACAACCACGAGGGCAGCCGCATGACCGCGGTGCGCCCGGCGATGGCCTGGCTCGCCGAGGAACTCCAGCGTCGCGGCCTGTACCTGGTCGACAGCCGCACCAGCGCCGCCACCGTGGCCGCCAGCGAGGCGCAGCGGATCGGCCTGGCGAGCGTCTCGCGCGATGTGTTCCTCGACAACGAAGCCACACCGGAAGCGGTCTCCGCACAACTGCAGGCCGGCATCGCCCTGGCCCGCAAGCAGGGTTCGGCGTTGCTCATCGGCCACCCGCACAAGGCCACCCTCGACGTGCTGGCGCGGGAGCTGCCGAAGCTGCGCGCCCAGGGCATCGAGCTGGTACCGCCGCAGATGCTCATCGGCGAGCGCGGCAACCGCAACGTCAACCCACGCCAGGCGCCGCACTGAACCCGGGTTTACCGGCGTCGCGGCAGCGGTTAAGGTGACGCCCTCGTCATTCCTGCACGGACGCACCGATGGCCCGCCCTTCCCCTCCCATGCCCCTGCTCGCCGCCGCCCTGCTGGTCGCTGGCGCGATTCCCCTCGGTTTCATCTGGATCCTCACCAGCGCCAAGTTCGAGATAGGCGGCGCCAGCCCCGGCGAGAGCACCGTCGGCAAGGTCGAGAACATCGACCAGCGCGCCATGGAGCAATTCTGCACCGGCGTGCGGGCGACGCCCGCCGGCACCTGGCTGGTAGGCCGGCGCGAGGTCGGCCGCGACGAGCAGGCACTGCCCGAGGGCGTCATCGACCTGGACCTGGTGGCGGCCGCCCAGCCCAGGGAAGAAGAGTCCGAACCCCACCTCTTCAACTTCCTCAACGGCATGCTGCTATCCGGCGGCGATCCGGAAACCACCTATGTCTCGCGCCTGGGCGCGGACGGCGTGTTCCACGAAGTGGCGCGGCTCGGCGAGACCGCCTGCCTGGAAGTCACGCCGGACGGTTCCAGCGTCTTCCTGCTCACCGGCCTGCGGCGCCCGGGCAAGGACAACGGTCAGCGCGAGCAGACAGTGGTGCTGCGCAGCGACGACCAGGGCAAGAGCTGGCGGCGGCTCGAGGAAGGCTTCATGGCCGAGGCGAATCGACTGGGCTGGGCTCTCGCACCGCGCTTCCACGGCAAGGACGAAGTCTGGGTCTGGGGTGATTTCGAATACGGCGGTGCCGATGGCGGCCGGGAACCCGGTCAGCCGAGCGGGCTGTTCTATTCGCCCGACCGCGGCGCCAGCGTCGAGTCGATCGCCACCTCCGCGCCGCTGCTGGTCGACCTCGCCTACGCCCGCGAGTTGGCACCGAACGGCGTCAGCTGGGGCGACTACAACGGCAAGCACGGGCAGATCAAGGCACACGTCGCCCAACTGGACGCGGAGCGCGCCGCGATCTGGGTAAGCCAGACCTTCCGCTATGGCCCGCCCGAAGGGCGCTACCTGACCAGCTCGGTATTGGTCACCACCCAGGCCGAACTGCGCCGCGAGGGCGGACGCTGGCAGATGGGCGCGATCCGGCGCACCGACGGCGTGGCCGTCGAGCGCCTGGAACAGAACACGGACGGTCGGGTGATCGCAGTGCTCGACCACCCGGACGAATCGCGCTCGCTGATCGCCGAGCTCGATCGCGACGCGCTCGAATGGAAGATCACCGGCAAGCTGCCCAGCCCGTTCTGGCCCCTGCCGTCCAGTTCCGGGCTGCGCGAGTTCTACATGGGCAGGAATGTGCTGCTGGCCAACACCATGAACCACTACGAAGTGCCGCTGTGGCTGTATCCCGACGAAGAGCCGGCGAGCGTCTCCGCCAACGCGGTGTACTACTCGGACGACTGGGGATCATCCTGGCGCCGCCTGGACATCGCCGGCTACCTCGGCGTGCTCGGTTTCGACGAGGCGCACGACCGGGTGTTCTGGGCCCGCGGCAACTGGTACGACAGCCGCGACCTCGGCGTCCAGGCCTACGACCTGGACTGAGCGCCCCCTCGCCGCGCCGACGGAGGGGCGCCCGCCAGGTTCAGAGGTAGTTGGCGACGGCTTCGTCGACGAAGCCTTCCTGGCGCATCTGCTCCAGGGCCTTTTGCAGGCGCTCCACCACCTCGTCCGGAGTGTCCTTGTTCAACGCCAGGTAGAGCTTGGCCTCGTTGAAACGCAGCACCGTCTGCAGGCCGGACACGCCTTCCTGCTTGGCCAGGTAGCGCCCGACCGGATCGGTGGTGGCCCACAGGTCGATCTGCCCGCCGGTAAGCTTCTTCACGTTTTCCTGGTCGCGCAGGGCGTTGATCACCGGGATGCCCTGGGCTTCCAGGTGCTGGCTGACCGCGTCGTTCTTGTAGGCGCCGAGCTTGTAGCGGGCGGCGTCCTTGAGATTCTTCACGGCGATCTTGCTGCCGGCCGGCGCCAGCAACACCCAACTGGTGTCGGCCAGCGGGCCGACCCACTTGAACTGCGGCACCCGCTCGGGGGTGTAGGTCATGGAGAACAACCCGTAGCCGGGCTTGTCCAGGGTCAACCGGTACAGGCGGTCCCAGGGGAAGCGCAGGCTCAGGGAATAGCCGATGCCGGCGCGCCTGAACATCTCCCGGACGATGTCGGCACTGATGCCGTCGATGCCATCGTCGCGGGCGAAGTTCTTGTCGTCCACCGCCATGTTGAAGGGCGGGAAGTTCTCGGTCAGCAGCACCACCTTGTAGTCGGCGGGCAATTCGGCACGGGCCGCGGAGGCCCCCAGCAATACCCCCAGGATCAGGGTCTGGATCAGGACTTTCAGCATGGTCACACCGCTCGCTTGGTTATCGTTATTGGCTAGCGGCATCCCTGCGTCAGGACGAAATACCTGGCTCGTCGGCCTTCCATGGCATTGCCGGCGGGGCCGGCAAAGGCGTTTCCCCGCCCGGCCCCCTGTTGGCCGGACGGAGCGAATCAGAGATAGCTGTTGAGGATGTCCTCGACGAAGCCTTCCTTGCGCATGCCGTCCAGGGCTGCCTGGAGCTTCTGCACCACTTCGTCGGGAGTCTCGCGGTTGAGCGCCAGGTACAGCTGGTCGCTGTTGAAGCGCAGCACCGTCTTCAGGCCGGTCACGCCTTCCTGCTTGGCCAGGTAGCGCCCGGCAGGATCGCCGCTGGCCCAGAGGTCGATCTGGCCCTTGACCAGCTTCTGCGCGTTTTCCTGGTCGCGTAGCGCCAGGTCGGCCTCGAAACCGTTCTTGCCGAGGAACTCGGCGATGGCATCGCCCTTGTAGGCGCCGATCCGGTATTTCTTCGCCTCGTCCAGGCTGCCCAGGGTGATCGGGCTGTCGCCCTTGGCCAGCAGCACCCAGTCGTCCGGGCCGATCGGACCGACCCACTTGAACTTGTCCTCGCGCTCGGCCAGGCGGGCGGTGACGAACACCCCGTAGCCGGGCTTCTCCAGCGCCAGCTTGTAGATGCGGTCCCAGGGGAAACGCAGGGTCAGGCTGTACTTGATGCCGGCGCGCTTGAACATCTCGCGGACGATATCCACGGCGATGCCGTCGATGTTGTCTTCCTGGGCGAAGTTCTTGCCGTTGATCGCCATGTTGTACGGCGGGAAGTTCTCCGTGAGCAGGACCATGCTGTAGTCGGGATCGGTTTCGGCGCGCGCGCCGCCGACCAACAGCAGGGTTGCGAGCAGCGCGAAGAGCAGGCTTCTTTGCATTGTTGTCATCCTGTCAGGGGCCTGGAGCGAGGCAGAGTAACCAGCGCCGCGCCGCCAGGCCAGCCTTTTGCCAGCATCGCCGGCGAGGCGTCAGTAGCGCTCGCGGATCTGCTTCAACAAGCCTTCGCTGCGCAGCGCGTCGACCGCCGTTTGCAACTTCTGCACCAGCTCGTCCGGGGTATCCTTGTTCAGCGCCAGGAACAGCTCGGCGGTATGGAAACGCTGGACCACCTTCACTTCCTTGAGGCCCTCGCGCTGGGCGACGTAGCGCCCGCTCGGATCGGCGGTGACCCAGAGATCGATCTGCCCGCTGGCCAGCTTGTCGACGTTCTCGTTGTCGCGCAGCGCCAGTTGCACCTGCAGGCCGCGGTCGACCAGGTGCTGGCTGATGGCGTCGTTCTTGTAGCCGCCGATGCGATAGCGCGCGGCGTCTTCCAGGCTGTTCAGGTGGATGCTGCTGTCGCCGCGGGCCATCAGTACCCAGTCGTTGACCGCCAGCGGGCCGACCCACTTGAACTTGTCCTCGCGCTCCGGCGTACGGGCGGTGGAAAACACGCCATAGCCGGGCTCGCTCAGCGCCTGCTGGTAGACCCGGTCCCAGGGGAAACGCAGGATCAGCTGGCACTCGATCTGCGCGCGCTCGCAGGCGGCGCGCACGGTATCGGTGCTGATGCCGCTGATGCCATCGTTCTTGGCGTAGTTGCCGCCGTTCACCGCCATGTTGAACGGCACCAGGTTCTCGGTCAGCAGGACCAGGGTTTCGGCGCGCGCCAGGGCGCTAGCGCATAGCAGGGCCAGGCTGCCGACGCAGCCGAGAGCCAGACGGAAGATGGACATGGAGGACTCCCTGTCGGTCGCAATGTTTGTCGTTATGGCAGGGCATCGGCGCTCTAGCGGCACCTGATGCGGGGGGCGTGACTGTACCTGAAAGAAAGCCGCGCGAGTGTCGACTCGCGCTCAGGAATGGCTAGCCGATCACCGGCCCTGTGCGCTGCGGCGCAACGTGCCTCAGCGCACCACGATACCGCGGCTGGCGAGGTAGGCCTTGGCTTCCGGCACGGTGTACTCGCCGAAGTGGAAGATGCTCGCCGCGAGCACCGCGTCGGCCTTGCCCTCGAGGATGCCGGCGGCCAGGTGCTCCAGGTTGCCGACGCCGCCGGAAGCAATCACCGGTACGTTCACCGCCTCGCTGATGGCGCGGGTCACGCCCAGGTCGTAACCGCTCTTCACGCCGTCCTGGTCCATGCTGGTCAGGAGAATCTCGCCGGCGCCCAGGTCTTCCATCTTCTTCGCCCAGAGCACGGCATCCAGCCCGGTGGGCTTGCGCCCGCCATGGGTGAAGATTTCCCAGCGCGGCGCCTCGCCCGGGGCGGAAACCTTCTTCGCATCGATGGCGACCACGATGCACTGCGAGCCGAAGCGGTCGGCGGCCTCGCCGACGAACTCGGGGTTGAACACCGCGGCGGTGTTGATCGAGACCTTGTCCGCGCCGGCATTCAACAGGTTGCGGATGTCCTGCACGCTGCGTACGCCGCCGCCCACGGTCAGCGGAATGAACACCTGACTGGCCATGCGCTCGACGGTATGCAGGGTGGTGTCGCGCCCGTCGACGCTGGCGGTGATGTCGAGGAAGGTGATCTCGTCGGCACCCTGCTCATCGTAGCGGCGGGCGATCTCGACCGGATCGCCGGCGTCGCGGATGTTCTCGAACTTGACGCCCTTGACCACTCGGCCATTGTCCACGTCGAGGCAGGGGATGATGCGTTTTGCCAGTGCCATGCGGTTCGCCTCAGGCCTTGAAGTTGTCGCACAGCGCCTGGGCTTCGGCCACGTCCAGGGTGCCTTCGTAGATCGCCCGGCCGGTGATGGCGCCGATGATCCCCGGGGTGCGGGCGTCCAGCAGCTTCTGGATGTCGCCGAGATTGTGGATGCCGCCGGAGGCGATCACCGGAATCCGCGTGGCATTGGCCAGCGCGGCGGTAGCCTCGACGTTGCAGCCCTGCATCATGCCGTCCTTGGAGATATCCGTGTAGACGATGGCGGACACCCCGTCGGCCTCGAAGCGACGGGCCAGGTCGATCACCTGGACTTCGCTGACCTCGGCCCAGCCGTCGGTGGCGACGAAACCGTCCTTGGCATCCAGGCCGACGATGACCTTGCCCGGGAAGGCGCGGCAGGCCTCGCCGACGAACTCAGGCTGCTTGACCGCCTTGGTGCCGATGATGACGTAGCTGACGCCGGCGCGAACGTAATGCTCGATGGTTTCCAGCGAGCGGATGCCGCCACCGATCTGGATCGGCAGGTCCGGGTAGCGACGGGCGATGGCGGTGACCACCTCGCCGTTGACCGGCTTGCCTTCGAAAGCGCCGTTCAGGTCCACCAGGTGCAAGCGGCGGCAACCGCCATCGACCCATTTGGCGGCCATCGCCACCGGATCGTCGGAGAAGACCGTGGCGTCTTCCATCAGGCCCTGGCGCAGACGCACGCAGGCGCCGTCTTTCAAGTCGATCGCGGGAATGATCAGCATCGGTGAACCCTGTTCAAGTCTGTATTCGGTGGGCAGGCGCGCGGAAACTCAACTCTTTTCCAGCGCCCAGACATCGCTCTCGATGCTTTCGAACCGTTCCTTCAGGTACGACTGCACGTCGAGGATGGCCTTGTTGTAGAAGTACGGGGCGAACTCGCGGGCGAAGAAATCGAGCAGTTCCTCGGCTTCGAAGGAGCCCAGCTCCAGTTCGAAGCGGTCCTCCATGAAGCGCTTGATCGCCAGTGCCGCGTCCTGGGTCTGCGCGGCGTCCAGCTGGAGGATCGGCGTCTTGCTCTTCGCCCTGGCCATGGCCTACCAGCGCCCGTCCCAGGCCACGAAGTTCTGCAGCAGTTGCAGGCCGTGGGTATGGCTCTTTTCCGGGTGGAACTGCACGGCGAAACGCGAGCCTTCGGCCAGCGCGGCGGCGAAATCGACGCCGTAGTGCCCGTGCCCCACCACCTGGCGCGGATTGCCGGCCTCGATGTAGTAGCTGTGCACGAAGTAGAAGCGCGCCTGGTCGGGAATCTCGTGCCACAGCGGGTGCTCCACCGCCTGGCTCACCTGGTTCCAGCCCATGTGCGGCACCTTCAGGTGCTCGCCGGCTTCGTGCAGGTCCTTGCCGAAGAAGCGCACCTGGCCGGGGAACAGACCGATGCAGTCGACCCCGTCGTTCTCCTCGCTGCGCTCCAGCAATGCCTGCATGCCGACGCAGATGCCGAGGAACGGGCGGTCCTGGCTGACCTCGCGGACCAGGGCGTCGAAGCCCAGGCGGCGGATCTCGGCCATGCAGTCGCGGATCGCGCCGACCCCGGGGAACACCACCCGGTCGGCCTCGCGGATCACTGCCGCGTCGCTGCTCACCAGCACCCGGCCGGCACCGACGTGCTCGAGGGCCTTGGCCACCGAGTGCAGGTTGCCCATGCCGTAGTCGATCACGGCTACCGTCTGCATCACAGGCACCCTTTGGTCGACGGCATCTGCCCGGCCATCCGCTCGTCCAGCTCGATAGCCATGCGCAGCGCGCGGCCGAAGGCCTTGAACACGGTCTCGATCTGGTGGTGGGTGTTGTGCCCGCGCAGGTTGTCGATGTGCAGGGTCACCTGGGCGTGGTTGACGAAGCCCTGGAAGAATTCCATGAACAGGTCGACGTCGAAGCCGCCGACGCTGGCACGGGTAAAGGGAACGTGCATCTGCAGGCCGGGCCGCCCGGAGAAGTCGATGACCACCCGCGACAGCGCCTCATCGAGGGGCACGTAGGCGTGGCCGTAGCGGCGGATGCCCTTCTTGTCGCCGATGGCCTTGGCGAAGGCCTGGCCGAGGGTGATGCCGATGTCCTCGACGGTGTGGTGATCGTCGATATGCAGGTCGCCCTTGCACTCGATGTCCAGGTCGATCAGGCCGTGGCGGGCGATCTGGTCCATCATGTGGTCGAGGAAGGGAACCCCGGTATCGAACCGGGCCTTGCCGGTCCCATCCAGGTCGATGGAGACCTTGATCTGGGTCTCCAGGGTGTCGCGCGCGACGGATGCCTTGCGTTCGGCCATCACCAGCTCCACAGCTAACACTGCACGTAATTATAAGAGGGCCAGCATTATAGGCAGGCCCGGGCTGGCGCTGCCAGCCGCGACCGTCGGCGCGAATCGCCCCACGGGCGGCGGGCCAGGCCTTACACTGCGCTCCTTTCATCCCGCCGCGGAGAGCCGCATGCCCGTGATCGTCGAAACCCTCGCCCAACCCAGCGCCCAGGATCGCCTGGACCTGGCGAAGATCTACGCCGACGCACCGGACTGGCTGTTCGCCCCGCATGCCGACGGCGCGGCGCTGGTCGCGGCCGGGCTGGCCGCCGGCGAGCTGATCGCCGGGCGCTTCAACGACCGCCTGCTGGGTGCCGCCCTGCTGCGGCGCGGCGGCGACGCCTGGCAGCTGTCGCACCTCTGCGTGCGCGGCATCACCCGCGGCCGCGGGGTCGGCCGACGCCTCCTCGACGAAGCCCGACGCCTGGCCGCCGAAGCCGGCAAGCCGCTGCGCCTGGTCGCCCCGGACGGGCACCTGGAATCCCGCGCCCTCGCCGCGCGCCACGGGCTGCCGCTGGACAGCCTCTGATATGCTCGGCGACGGTCCCCGCCACGGAGCTTCGCCATGTCCTTTTCCTCCGCCGAACGCGCCGCCCTGCTTGCCCTCAAGGGAGTCGGCCCGACCGTGCTGCAACGCCTGGAACAGATGGGCCTGGACAGTTTCGTCCGGCTGCGCGATTGCGATGCCGCAAGTATCCTCGCCCAAGGCGCGGTCCTGACCGGCTCCAGTTGCTGGAAGAACAGCCCGCAGGCGCGGGCAGCGATCGTCACCGTGCTGCAGCGCGCAGCCAGCGACGCATGAACGACGTCGACGTACTGGTAGTCGGCGCCGGCGCCCTCGGCCTGGCCTGCGCCGCGCGCCTGGCCGAAGCCGGCCACGGCGTACTGGTGGCGGAGCGCGAACGGCTGGTCGGTAGCCACACCTCCAGTCGCAATTCCGAAGTGATCCACGCCGGCCTCTACTACCCGCCCGGCTCGCTCAAGGCCGATCTCTGCCTGGAAGGCCGCGAACGCCTGTACGCCTGGTGCGCCCGCCACGGCGTCGGCCACCGGCGCATCGGCAAGCTGCTGGTGGCGGTGGAGGAAAACGAGCGCGAGAAGCTCCAGGCCCTGGCGGCCAACGCCCGCGCCTGCGGGGTCGACGACCTGATGCCGCTGGACGGCACCACGCTGCGCGCGCTGGAGCCCCAGGTCCGCGGGGTCGCCGCCCTGCTCTCGCCGAGCACGGGAATCATCGACAGCCACGCCTACCTGCAATCGCTGCAGGCCGTCGCCGAGCGCCACGGCGCACAACTGGCGCTGGACACCCGGGTCGACCGCCTGGAGCGCCACGCCGGCGGCTGGCGCGCCGAAGGACAGAGCGTCGGCGAAGCGTTCCGGTTGCGCGCGGGCTGGGTGGTCAATGCCGGCGGCCTGTTCGCCCAGGCGCTGGCGCAACGCACCGAAGGCCTCGATCCGCGCCTGGTGCCGGCGCTGCACCTGTGCCAGGGGCGCTATTTCTCCTACAGCGGCCGCTCGCCGTTCCGCCACCTGGTCTACCCGATGCCCGAGGCGCGCACCGCCGGGCTCGGCATCCACGCCACCCTCGACCTCGGTGGCCAGTTGCGCTTCGGTCCCGACGTGAATTACGTGGACAACCTCGACTACCGCGTCGACGAATCCCTCCGCCCCACCTTCGCCCAGGCCATCTCGCGCTACTTCCCCGGCATCGATCCTCGGCGCCTGGCCGCCGGCTACGCCGGCATCCGGCCCAAGCTCGGTGGGCCGGGGGAACCCGCCGCCGACTTCATCATCCAAACCCCTGCCGAACACGACCTGCCCGGCCTGGTCAACCTGTTCGGCATCGAGTCGCCCGGCCTCACCGCCAGCCTGGCGCTCGCCGAACGGGTCGCCCGCGCACTCTGAGACGAGGTTTCGCCGCGCGCAGGGTCGGCCTGGCAAAACGGCGTTGTTATACTCGCCCGCACATTCACCGCTGCCAGCACAAAGGATTCGTCCATGAAAGCATTCGGCAAGGTCCTGGGGCTGTTCTTCCTGGGACTCTTACTGCTCGTCGTGGCCCTGGGCTTCGCCCTGACCCACCTGTTCGATCCCAATGACTACAAGGACGAAATCCGCCAGATCGCCCGCGACAAGGCCAACCTGGAGCTGGACCTGAAGGGCGACATCGGCTGGAGCCTGTTCCCCTGGCTGGGCCTGGAGCTGCACGACACCAGCATCGCCAGTACCGCCACGCCGACCAAGCCGTTCGCCGACCTGCAGATGCTCGGCCTGTCGGTGCGGGTCCTGCCGCTGCTGCGCAAGGACGTGCAGATGAGCGCGATCCGCGTCGAAGGCCTGAGCCTGGACCTGGTCCGCGACAAGCAGGGCAAGGGCAACTGGGAAAACATCGGCAAGCCGGCCCAGCCCCAGGCCCCGTCCGCTCCTTCCGCCACCCCGCCGGCAGCGGACGGCAAGGGCGCCCAGGCGCAGGCACCCGAGCAGGCGCCGCAGAACGACAGCCCGCGCACCCCGATCAAGCTCGACATCGACAGCCTCAACGTCAACAACGCCCGCGTCACCTACACCGACGAAGCCAGCGGCAAGCAGTACAACGTCGAGGGCATCGAGCTGAGTACCGGCGCCATTCGCGAAGGCAGCAGCATTCCGCTGAAGCTCAACGCCTACCTCGGCACCAACCAGCCGGTGGTGCGGGTCAAGACCGAGCTGACCGGCAACCTGCGCTTCGACACCGCGCTCAGGCGCTACCAGTTGGAAGACGCCAGGCTCTCCGGCGAGGCCTCGGGCGAGCCGCTGCAAGGCAAGACCGCCACCTTCTCCGCCCAGGGCCAGTTGCTGCTCGACCAGTCGGCGCAGATCGCCGAGTGGAACGGTCTGAAGCTGAGCGTCAACCAGTTGCGCGCCCTCGGCGAACTGAAGGCCCGCGAGCTGGACAAGGACGCCAAGTTCAGCGGCGGCCTGTCGATCGCGCCGATGAACCTGCGCGAGTTCCTCGCCGGCATCGGTGTGACCCTGCCGGCCATGGCCGACGCCAACACCCTCGGCAAGTTCGAGCTGAACACCCGCCTGGCCGGCAGCCGCAACAGCCTGAATCTCGAAGACCTCAAGCTGGGCCTGGACGACACCGCCTTCAGCGGCCGCTTCGGCATCGCCGATTTCGCCAGGCAATCGCTGCGCGCCCAGCTCAAGGGCGACAAGCTCGACCTCGACCGCTACCTGCCGGCCAAGGCCAAGCAGGCCCAGGATGCCGCCAGCGCCACGCGCAAGGCGGAAGTCGACGCCACCGTGGCCAGTGCCGCCCAGGGCAACACGCCGCTACCGGAAAAACCGACCAGGCAGGCCTGGAGCGACGCGCCGTTGCTGCCCATGGCGACCCTGCGCAAGCTCGACCTGGACGTGGCGCTGAGCTTCGGTCGGCTGACCGTCGAGAAGCTGCCAATCGACGACGCCAGCCTGAAGCTGCGTGGCCAGGGCGGCGTGATCAGCCTCGACGACATGCGCGGCGGGCTGTACAACGGCCGCTTCAACGCCAAGGCCAACCTCGACGTACGCCAGGACAGCGCCGTGTTGACCGCCACCAAGCACATCGCCAACGTGCCGGTGGAGCGCCTGCTCGAAGCCCAGGGCAAGAAACCGCCGGTGAAGGGGCTGCTCGACCTCGACGCCGACATCCGCACCAGCGGCAACAGCGAGAAGTCCTGGATCGACCATCTCAACGGCAGCGCACGCTTCAGCCTGATCAACGGCGTGCTGCTCGACGCCAACCTGGAGCAACAGCTCTGCCAGGGCATCGCTACCCTCAACCGCAAGGCCCTTGCCGGTACCCACGGCGGCAAGGACACGCCTTTCCGCGAGCTCAAGGGCAGCCTGAACTTCACCAACGGCGTGGCCAGCAACCCTGACCTGAAGGTCGCCATCCCCGGCCTGGCGGTCAGCGGCCACGGCGATATCGACCTGCGCGTGCTGGGCATGGACTATCGCATCGGCGTGGAGATCCAGGGCGACAAGAGCGACATGCCGGACCCGGCCTGCCAGGTCAACCAGCGCTACGCCGGCATCGAATGGCCTCTGCTCTGCCGCGGCCCGCTGGAACTCGGCGCCAAGGCCTGCCGCCTGGACAAGGAAGGCCTGGGCAAGGTCGCCGCGAAACTGGCCGGCAATCGCCTCAACGAAAAACTCGAAGAGAAGCTCGGCGACAAGGTCAGTCCGGAGCTGAAAGACGCACTCAAAGGGCTGTTCAACCGCAAATGACACCTGAAGGCTTCAACGGCGCGGTCCTCGACTGGTACGACCGTCACGGTCGCAAGGACCTGCCCTGGCAGCAGGGCATCACCCCCTACCGGGTGTGGGTCTCGGAAATCATGCTGCAACAGACCCAGGTCAGCACCGTGCTCGGTTACTTCGACCGTTTCATGGCAGCGTTGCCCGACGTCGAGGCACTGGCCGCGGCGGCCGAGGACGAAGTCCTGCACCTGTGGACCGGGCTCGGCTACTACAGCCGTGCGCGCAACCTGCACAAGACCGCGCAGATCGTGGTCGAGCGGCATGCCGGGGAGTTCCCCCGCGACGTCGAGCAACTCGCCGAACTGCCCGGCATCGGCCGCTCCACCGCTGGAGCCATCGCCAGCCTGTCGATGGGCCTGCGCGCACCGATCCTCGACGGCAACGTCAAGCGCGTACTGGCGCGCTACCTGGCGCAGGACGGCTATCCCGGCGAACCGAAGGTGGCCAGGGCGCTGTGGGAAGCCGCCGAGCGCTTCACCCCGCACGCACGGGTCAACCACTACACCCAGGCGATGATGGACCTCGGCGCCACCCTCTGCACGCGCAGCAAGCCCAGTTGCCTGCTTTGCCCGCTGGTCTCCGGCTGCCGCGCGCACCTGCTCGGCCGCGAAGCCGATTATCCGCAGCCCAAGCCGCGCAAGGCGTTGCCGCAGAAGCGCACGCTGATGCCGATCCTGGCCAACCGCGACGGCGCCATACTGCTCTACCGGCGGCCTTCCAGCGGACTCTGGGGCGGGCTCTGGAGCCTCCCCGAACTGGACGACCTCGACGGCCTCGAACCGCTCGCCGCGCGCCATTCCCTGGCCCTCGGCGAGCGCCGCGAACTGAGCGGCCTGACCCATACCTTCAGTCATTTCCAGCTCGCCATCGAGCCCTGGCTGGTGGCGGTGGAAGGCGCTCCGCGCGCCGTGGCCGAGGGCGACTGGCTCTGGTATAACCTCGCCACCCCGCCGCGCCTGGGCCTCGCCGCTCCGGTGAAGAAGCTGCTCAAGCGCGCAGAACAGGAACTCGGACGCGGCACGACCGCGTGAATGCCGGGCCCACGGGCCCGGCGGCAACTGCAGGAGAACGACCATGAGCCGCACCGTGATGTGCCGCAAGTACCACGAAGAGCTGCCCGGCCTCGACCGTCCGCCGTATCCTGGCGCGAAGGGCGAGGACATCTACAACAACGTGTCGCGCAAGGCCTGGGACGAGTGGCAGAAGCACCAGACCATGCTGATCAACGAGCGTCGCCTGAACATGATGAACGCCGAGGACCGCAAGTTCCTCCAGCAGGAGATGGACAAGTTCCTCTCCGGCGAGGACTACGCCAAGGCCGACGGCTACGTGCCGCCATCCGCCTGAGCCCCACCCCGCCCGACGGAGGCCGCCATGACCCCATCCCTCTCTGGCCTGCCTCCGATCCGCACCGCGCTGATCGGCTACGGCTTCGCCGGCAAGACCTTCCACGCCCCGCTGATCCGCGCGGTACCGGCGTTGTGCCTGGAGCACGTGGTCTCCCGCGACCCTGTGCGGGTGCACGCCGACCTGCCCGAAGCCCGGGTCAGCGCCGATCCGGATGAGGCCATCGAGGCCGCCGACATCGACCTGGTGGTCATCGCCTCGCCCAATGCCACCCACGCCAGCCTCGCCGAACGGGCCTTGCGCGCCGGCAAGCACGTGGTGGTGGACAAGCCGTTCACCGTCACCCTGGCCGAAGCCCGGCGCCTCGCCGACCTCGCCCGCGAACGGCCTGGCCAGGTCCTCTCGGTGTTCCAGAACCGGCGCTTCGACAGCGACTTCCTCGCCGTGGAGGCCGCCCTGCAGGCCGGCAGCATCGGCCCGGTGCGCTACTTCGAGTCGGCCATCGAGCGCTTCCGTCCGCAGGTCCGCGACCGCTGGCGCGAACACGACCTGCCCGGCTCCGGGCTGTGGTTCGACCTCGGCCCGCACCTGCTCGACCAGGCACTGTGCCTGTTCGGCATACCGCAGCGTATGCACGGACACCTGCGCCGGCTGCGCGAGGGCGCGCTGACCGACGACTGGTTCGAGGTCCTGCTCGACTATCCGCACTGCCAGGTGGCGCTGCGCGCCAGCATGCTCGCTGCCAATCCGGCGCCACGCTTCAATGTGCACGGCGACCACGGCAGCCTGCTAAAGGCCGGCGCCGACATCCAGGAAGCGCAACTGCTCCAGGGACTGCACCCCGGTTCCGCCGGCTGGGGCCGCGATCCCGACCTGTTGCAGCATATCGACGGCCAGGGCCTGCGCCAGTCGCTGGTCACCCCGGCTGGCGACCAGAGCCGCTACTACCAGGCGCTAGCCGCCGCCATCCGCGGTCAGTCGCGCAACCCGGTGTCGGCGCAACAGGCCTGCGCGCTGATGGCCCTGCTGGAGTTGGCACGACGCTCCGCCGAGGAAGGCCGGAGCCTGCCGGTGGAGCTGCGCGACGAGGAACGCCAGGCCTGGAACTGAGGCCCGGCAGTCCGGCGGAAACCGCGAGGGGATCGTAAGGCGTTAAAAAACAAAAAAAATTTCTTCGCCGGTGTTGACACTGCCGCGCTAAACCCGTTTAATTGCGCCCCGTTGCCCAGGTAGCTCAGTTGGTAGAGCAGGGGATTGAAAATCCCCGTGTCGGCGGTTCGATTCCGTCCCTGGGCACCATGAATACGACGAAAAGGCTCACCTCCGGGTGGGCCTTTTTGCTTTCCGCCGTTCGCCTAGACGTGCTGCCCGCCGTTGACGTGGATTTCCGCGCCATTCACGTAGGATGCGCCGCTGGTGCAGAGGAAGTAGATCAGCGAAGCGATCTCCTCCGGCCGGCCGAGGCGGTGCAGCGGGATGCTGCGCTCGACGATCTCCTCGGTGCCCGGCGACAGGATCGCGGTGTCGATCTCCCCCGGCGCGATGGCGTTCACCCGCACCCCATGCGGGCCGAAGTCGTGGGCCATCTCGCGGGTCAGCGCGGACAACGCCGCCTTGGAAGTGGCGTAGGCCACCCCGGCGAACGGATGCACCTTCGAGCCGGCGATGGAGGTCACGTTTATCACCGTTCCCTGCGCCGCCTTCAGCTCGGCGAACAGGCCGCGCGCCAGCAGCGCGGTGGAGAACAGGTTGACGTTGAACACCCGCAGCCAGGTGGCGTAGTCGGTTTCCAGCACACCGAGGCGCGCGCCGTCTTCGCCCTTGGGCGAGATGCCGGCATTGTCCACCAGTGCGTGGAGCCGACCGTCGCCGAGCTTCTCGCGGATCAGTTCCAGGCTGCCCTCGACGCCGGGAATGTCCTCCAGGTCCAGGTGGATGTGGTTTTCCTCGCCGTCCGCCCAGGGACATTCGCTGGCCCAGCTCTGCCGCGACGCGGTGAACACCCGCCAACCCGCGGCATTGAAGTACTTCACCGTGGCATGCCCGATACCGCGGCTCGCCCCGGTCAGCAACAGGGTCTTTCTCTCCGCCATACGCCCTCCGTGAAGGCCTGCTGGAATGAACGCGACTCGCACAGCCTACAAGGAATGACGAATCGCCGCGGCGGATCTTTCGCCCATCCCGGCGAACGGCCGAGCGTGAGCCAGGCAGTGCCGATAGACTAGGCGGACCTTGTCCGGACCCCCGATCGATGCTGAAGAAAAGCTTCAACTCCCTGCTCACCACCTGGCTCGCCGGCCTGCTGGTGATGCTGCCGCTGGTACTCACCGTAGCCTTGCTGGCCTGGGTGGTCAGCTTGCTGAACCGCTTCGTCGGTCCATCCAGCCTGATCGGTCGCGGCTTCGCCGCCATCGGCCAGCCGCTCGCCGGCGATTCGCCACTGGCCTACCTGCTCGGTACCGCGCTACTGCTGGTCGCCATCTACCTGCTTGGCCTCGGCGTACAGCTAGGCCTGAAGCGGCCGCTGGCCAACCTGTTCGACCTGACCCTGCGGCGTACCCCGCTGATCGGCAACCTGTACAACCTGGCCGACCGTTTCGTCGGCCTGCTGGACAAGAAGCAGGACGCCGACATCGCCGCGATGAGTCCGGTTTGGTGTTTCTTCGGCGGCGACGGCGCCGCCGTGCTGGCGCTGATGCCCAACCCCGAAGCGGTGGAACTGGATGGCCGCGCGCACTACGCGATCCTGGTGCCGACCGCGCCGATCCCGGTGGGCGGCGGCCTGCTCTACGTTCCGGTGGAATGGGTGAAACCGGCACAGATCGGCATGGACACCTTCACCAGCATCTATGTGTCGATGGGCATCACCCCACCACCGCCGCTGGCCGCCGCCAAGGGGCTGGCGGAGCCGCGCGCGGAGCAGCCGCCGGCGGCTCCATAGGCGGTCCCGCGTGCCCGGGAACGGGGCGCGCACCGACCTCCAGGCTCTGCTTCAGGTCAGGGTTCGCCAGGAGTTTTCTTCGAAAGCCGACAGTTTTGTTCCTACGCGACAGCGCACTGCAGCGATGCGACAAGATGCCGCCAACCCCGCTCCAGAGGCACGCCGCCTGCTTGGCTCCGGTTGAAGCGCTGTGCTAGCTTGCCTTCGCCAGGAAGGCCCTTCCAATCCGAATAACAAGAGGAAAATCCATGGCCGAGGCCACCCCCGCACTGGAAATCCGTAACCTGCACAAGCGCTACGGCGACCTCGAAGTGCTCAAGGGCATCTCCCTCACCGCCCGCGACGGCGACGTGATCTCCATCCTCGGATCGTCCGGCTCGGGCAAATCCACCTTCCTGCGCTGCATCAACCTGCTGGAGAACCCGCACCAGGGCCAGATCCTGGTCTCCGGCGAAGAGCTGCGCCTGAAGAAGAGCAAGAACGGCGACCTGGTCGCCGCCGACAGCCAGCAGATCAACCGGCTGCGCAGCGAACTCGGTTTCGTCTTCCAGAATTTCAACCTGTGGCCGCACATGAGCATCCTCGACAACGTGATCGAGGCGCCGCGTCGCGTACTGGGCAAGAGCAAGGCCGAAGCGATCGAGATCGCCGAGGGCCTGCTGGCCAAGGTCGGCATCGCCGACAAGCGCCACAGCTATCCCGCGCAACTTTCCGGCGGCCAGCAGCAGCGCGCGGCCATCGCCCGGACCCTGGCCATGCAACCCAAGGTGATCCTGTTCGACGAGCCCACCTCGGCGCTCGACCCGGAAATGGTACAGGAAGTGCTTAACGTGATCCGTGCGCTCGCCGAAGAGGGCCGGACCATGCTGCTGGTCACCCACGAAATGAGCTTCGCCCGCCAGGTTTCCAGCGAGGTGGTATTCCTCCACCAGGGCCTGGTAGAAGAGCAGGGAACGCCGCAACAGGTTTTCGAAAACCCCCAGTCGGCGCGCTGCAAACAGTTCATGTCCAGCCACCGCTAACGGAGCAACACCGCATGAAGAACTATAAGAAGATCCTGCTGGCCGCCGCTGCAACCCTGGCCTTCGCCCTCGACGCCAGCGCCGCCGACAAGCTGCGCATCGGCACCGAAGGCGCCTACCCGCCCTTCAACGGCATCGATGCCAGCGGCCAGGCGGTCGGCTTCGACCTCGACATCGGCAAGGCGCTGTGCGCCAAGATGAAGACCGAGTGCGAGGTGGTGACCTCCGACTGGGACGGCATCATCCCGGCGTTGAACGCCAAGAAGTTCGACTTCATCGTCGCGTCCATGTCGATCACCGACGAGCGCAAGCAGGCGGTCGACTTCACCGATCCCTACTACACCAACAAGCTGCAGTTCGTCGCGCCGAAGAGCGTCGACTTCAAGACCGACAAGGACTCCCTGAAGGGCAAGGTGATCGGCGCCCAGCGCGCCACCATCGCCGGCACCTGGCTGGAAGACAACATGGCCGACGTGGTCACCATCAAGCTCTACGACACCCAGGAGAACGCCTACCTCGACCTCTCCTCGGGGCGCCTGGACGGCGTGCTGGCCGACAAGTTCGTGCAGTACGACTGGCTGAAGAGCGACGCCGGCAAGGAGTTCGAGTTCAAGGGCGAACCGGTGTTCGACAACGACAAGATCGGTATCGCCGTGCGCAAGGGCGACCCGCTGCGCGAGAAGCTCAACGCCGCGCTGAAGGAAATCGTCGCCGACGGTACCTACAAGAAGATCAACGACAAGTACTTCCCCTTCAGCATCTATTGATGCCAAGCCAGGCCACCGCCGGGCGCGTCCCGGCGGTGGCCGCCTTCAGGCCTGACTTCTCATGATTCTCGACCTGCATGGGTTCGGCGAGCAACTGCTCGCCGGTACCTGGATGACCCTCAAGCTGTCGCTGGCGGCGGTCTGCGTGGGGCTGTTGCTCGGCCTCCTCGGCGCCATCGCGAAGACTTCGAAGTACGCGGCCCTGCGCTTCCTCGGCGGCACCTACACCACCATCGTCCGTGGCGTGCCGGAAACGCTCTGGGTACTGATGATCTATTTCGGCACGGTGAGCGGCCTGAACGCCCTCGGCGACCTTTTCGGCAAGCCGGACCTGGCACTCTCGCCGTTCGCCGCCGGCACCCTGGCCCTCGGCCTGTGCTTCGGCGCCTACGCCACCGAGGTGTTCCGCGGCGCGCTGTTGTCCATTCCGCGCGGCCATCGCGAGGCCGGCCAGGCGCTCGGCCTGTCGCCCGGACGGATCTTCTGGCGCATCGTCCTGCCGCAGATCTGGCGGGTCGCCCTGCCCGGCCTCGGCAACCTGTACCTGATCCTGCTGAAGGACACCGCGCTGGTGTCGCTGATCACCCTCGACGAGATCATGCGCAAGGCGCAGGTCGCCTCCAACGCGACCAAGGAACCCTTCACCTTCTACATGACCGCGGCCGCCATCTACCTGAGCCTCACGGTCGTCATCATGGTCGCCCTGCACTTCCTCGAACGTCGCGCCGGCCGTGGTTTCGTGAGGAACGAGCTATGAGCGAGTGGGAGCTGATCCTCAAGTGGATGCCGAAGATGCTCCAGGGCGCGGCGCTGACCCTGGAGCTGCTGGCGATCGCGGTGGTCGCCGGGCTCGCCCTGGCCCTGCCGCTGGGCATCGCCCGCGCCTCGCGGCACTGGTACGTGCGCGCGGTGCCGTACGCCTACATCTTCTTCTTCCGCGGCACGCCGCTGCTGCTGCAACTGTTCATCGTCTACTACGGCCTGGCGCAGTTCGAGGAAGTGCGCAAGAGCGCCTTCTGGCCCTACCTGCGCGATCCGTACTGGTGCGCGCTGCTGACCATGACCCTGCACACCGCCGCCTATATCGCCGAGATCCTCCGCGGCGCGATCCACTCGGTGCCGGTCGGCGAGGTGGAGGCCGCCCGCGCCCTCGGCATGTCGCGGCGCCAGGCGCTCTGGCACATCATCCTGCCGCGCGCGGTGCGCATCGGCCTGCCGGCCTACAGCAACGAAGTGATCCTGATGCTCAAGGCCAGCGCGGTGGTCTACACCGTGACCCTGTTCGACATCATGGGCATGGCCCGGACCATCATCGCCCGCACCTACGAATCGATGCTGTTCTTCTGCCTGGCCGGCGCGCTGTACCTGGTGATCACCATCGTGCTGACGCGGATCTTCCGCCTGATCGAACGCTGGTTGCGGGTCGACGCTACCCAGGGCCGCTGAGCGGGTGCTTTCCGATGCCTGCGGGGCGGCTATAATCGCCGCCCCGTTTTCCCGCTGCCGCTCGCATCGTGTCCGAAACCTTCCCGTTCCTCACTGGCGACGCCCTGTCGCAGCGCTTCCTCGCGCTGGACGCGTTCCTCCTCGAACACCAGCGGCTCTGGCGACCCCGCCCGTTCAGCGAACCGACCCTGGCGTGGGAAGCCGAACACGCCGAGCTGGCGTCCTGGCTGCGCGGGCGCAGCCTCGAACAGGCCGACGCGGAGCACAACCAGCCCACCCGCCTGGCCGCGCCCGCGCCTTATCCGCAGCTCGCCGCCCAGGCCGCAGCGCTGGGCGCGGTCGGCGAACTGCCATTGGCGGAACGCCCGCAGGCACCGAACCGCTTCAATGTCGACGTACCGGGACGCAAGTGGCAGCAGATCGGCCTGTTCGCCGGGCGCCTGCAGTTCGCCCGGCCGGTCGTCCACTGGCTCGACTGGTGCTCCGGCAAGGGCCATCTGGGCCGCCTGCTGGCCCATGCGGGGCAACCGCTGACCTGCCTCGAACACGATCCCGCGCTGGTCGCCGACGGACAGCGCCTGAGCGACCGCCTGGGACTCTCCGCCCACCACCTCCGCCAGGATGTGCTGGCCGCGGACTGCGCCGAGCGCCTGCTTCCCGGGCATACGCCGGTGGCCCTGCACGCTTGCGGCGAACTGCACCTGCGCCTGCTGCGCCTGGCCAGCCAGGCCGGCTGTCGCCAACTGGCGGTGGCGCCATGCTGCTACAACCGCATTCCGGGGCCTTTCTACCAGCCACTCTCGCAAGCAGCAGGCCGATCGCTGCTCGCGCTATCGCTTGACGACCTGCGCCTGCCCCTGAGCGAGACAGTCACCGCCAGCCAACGGGTCCGTCGCCAGCGCGACCAGTCGATGGCCCGGCGCCTGGGTTTCGACCTGCTGCAGCGCGAGCTACGCGGAATCGACCAGTACCTCAGCGTGCCTTCCCTTCCGGTGGCCTGGCTGGAACGTCCATACGCCGACTACTGTCGCGAACTCGCCGCCCTCAAGGGACTTCCCGAACCGGCCGCGCGCGACTGGCAGGCGCTGGAAGCGGCCGGCTGGAAGCGCCTGGCGATGGTTCGCAACCTGGAACTGGTGCGCGCCCTGTTCCGCCGCCCGCTGGAACTCTGGCTGCTGCTGGACCGCTGCCTGTATCTGGTCGAACAGGGCTATAGCGTCCGCCTGGGCGAGTTCTGTCCGACCTCCCTGTCTCCGCGAAACCTGCTGATCCTTGCGGAGCGCAGCTGATACGGGTGTTCCGGATGGTTGCCCACACAACCTGTGGATAAGTCTGGTGACAAGTTCTGGGAAACATCTGCCGAGGGGCCCGTATCCAGGGGCGGTCAATGCTGTTCAAAAAATGAACAGAAAAAATAAAATCCATATAAAACAATATCTTGTTAACAACCGAAATAACCGCAGCGACTCTTAGAGCGTTTCCTTCCTATCCCTTGCCCACTTGTGCATAAGCCTGGCTTTCCGGTTAATCCGAAAGTGGACTTCAGCACCGACAATAGTTGCAAAACGGCATCGTATGACGTTCGAAGGAACGGATTGTTCTTTTATTGCAACGGTTGACCTCTTGTTAATCGCTGCCTAGGCAGTATTATTTTGAAACACTTTCCCTGCCTAGACAGCGATCCCCTCCACCATGGGTCACTACAGCGCCTCCGACTTTCCCTTCAAGGGCTCCATTGGCCAGCTCATCGGCGTCAGTGCCGCGACCAAGGACCGCATCCTCGAGAAGCACCTCGCCGCGCTGGACATAACCGCCGCCCAGTTCAAGGTGCTGATCTTCGTCGGTCTCAACCGTGCCAACAGTCCGGTCGAACTGTGTCGCGAGCTGTCGGTGGACAGCGGCTCGATGACTCGCATGCTGGCGCGCCTGGAGAAAAAAGGGCTGCTGCTGCGCGGCCGCTGTCCCGAAGACCGCCGTTGCCTGCGCCTGGATCTCAGCGAAGCGGGACGGAAGGTCCAGGAGCAGCTTCCGCTGATCGCCTCGGCGGCGATGAACGAGCTGGTCGCCTGCCTGAGCACGGAAGAATTGCAGACGCTGACCCATCTGCTGACCAAGGTTCTGCTACACGCCGGCTGCCCTAGGGCCAGCCTGCAGGAGTCCTGATCCATGCCGTTCCCTCTTCTCCATCCCTGGCCGCAGCGATTGGTGCTGGCCTCGGCGATACTGCTGGCCGCCGGCTGCGTCACTTCCGAAGGCCTGGAACCGAACGCCCGACTGCAACCGGCAGGCGCCCTCCAGGCGGGCAGGAGCCTGGACGGCGTAGCCCTTTCACCAGCGGCCTGGCCGCGCCAGGACTGGTGGACCGGGCTCGGCGACCGGCAGCTCGACCAACTGATCGGCGAAGCCCTGCAAGGCACCCCCGACCTGCAGATCGCCGAGGCGCGTGCGCGCCAGGCGGCGGCAACGGCCCAGGCGCAAGATGCCGCGCGCCAGCCGACGCTGGACGCCAAGGCCAGCTACTCCGGCATCCGCGCGCCGACCAGCGTGGCCCCGGCACCGCTCGGCGGCCGCTATTCGGCGATCAAGTACCTGTCGCTCGGCTTCAACTACGACTTCGACCTCTGGGGCGGCGAGCGCGCCGCCTGGGAAGCCGCCCTCGGCCAGGCCAATGCCGCCCGGATCGACAGCCAGGCCGCGCGCATCGGCCTCTCGGCAAGCATCGCCCGCGCCTACAGCGACCTCGCCCATGCCTTTACCGTGCGCGATCTCGCCGAGGAAGAACTGAAGCGCTCGCAGCGCATGACCGAGCTGAGCCAGAAGCGCATGAGCGCCGGGCTCGACAGCAAGGTCCAGCTGCAACAGACGCAGACCCAGCTGGCTACCGCCCGCCAGCAGCTCAGCGCCGCCGAGCAGGACATCGCCAGCGCCCGCATCGCCCTCGCCGTGCTGCTGGGCAAGGGGCCCGATCGCGGTCTCGAACTGCAGCGCCCGCAACCGCTGAACCCGGCCAGCCTGAGCCTGCCCTCGGTGCTCCCGGCGGAACTGCTCGGCCGCCGCGCCGACATCGTTGCCGCGCGCTGGCGGGTCGAGGCGGCGCGCCGCAACATCGACTCGGCGAAGACCGAGTTCTATCCCAACCTCAATCTCGGCGCGATGGCCGGCCTCGCCGCCCTGCACACCAGCGACGTGTTGCAGGCGCCGAGCCGCTTCTTCCAGGTGGCGCCGGCGATCTCCCTGCCGATCTTCGACGGTGGCCGCCGCCGCGCCAACCTGGCCGAACGCGACGCCGACTACGACCTGGCCGTCGGCCAGTACAACAAGACGCTGGTCCAGGCCCTCGGCGAGGTCAGCGACGACCTCGGCAAGTTGCGCTCCCTGGAGCAGCAGGTGATCGACCAGCGCCAGGCCCGCAATATCGCCAGGTCCAACTTCGACCTGGCCATGCGTCGCTACGGCGAAGGCGTCGGCAGCTACCTCGACGCCCTCAGCGTGCAACAGCAACTGCTGGTCGCCGAACGCCAGCTGGCCAGCCTGGAGAGCCAGCAGATCGATCTTTCCGTCCAGCTGGTCCAGGCCCTGGGCGGCGGTTTCCAACCCGATTCCCGCTCCGCTGCGCTCGCTACCGCGAAAGCGCCGGCAGAATGAACGAGGCACCCACCATGACTACCGCCAACAGCGAAACCCCCGCCGGCAACCCGAAGCGCAAGCGCTGGTTGCTGATCCTGCTCGCCGTGATCGTCCTCGCCACCCTGGCCAGCGTGGCCTGGGAGTTCTTCTACGGCCGCTGGCACGAGGACACCGACGACGCCTACATCAACGGCAACGTGGTACAGATCACCCCGCAGATCGTCGGCACCGTGGTCAGCATCGGCGCCGACGACGGCGACCTGGTGCGCAAGGGCCAGGAACTGGTCAGGTTCGATCCCAGCGACGCCGACATCGCCCTCCAGCGCGCCGAGGCCAACCTGGCCCACACCGTGCGCCAGGTACGCGGGCTGTTCAGCAACGTCGACGGCTATCGCGCCGAGGTCGCCACCCGCAAGGTCGCGCTGGCCAAGGCCGAGGCCGACTACAAGCGGCGCAAGAACCTCGCCGACGACGGCGCCATTTCCCAGGAGGAACTGGCCCACGCCCGCGACGCGCTGGACAGCGCGAAAGCCTCGCTGACCAGCTCGGAACAGCAGTTGAACACCAATCGAGCGCTGGTCGACGACACCCAGATCACCTCCCATCCGGACGTCAAGGCCGCCGCCGCGCAACTGCGCCAGGCCTACCTGGACGACGCCCGTTCGACCATCGTCGCGCCGGTCACCGGCTACGTCGCCAAGCGCAGCGTACAGGTCGGCCAGCGCGTGCAACCGGGCAATGCGCTGATGGCCGTGGTCCCGCTGGACCAGATCTGGATCGACGCCAACTTCAAGGAAACCCAGCTCAAGCACATGCGTATCGGCCAGCCGGTGGAGATCCGCTCCGACCTCTACGGCAGCGACGTGCGCTACAGCGGCACCGTCGACAGCCTCGGCGTGGGCACCGGCAGCGCGTTCTCCCTGCTGCCGGCGCAGAACGCCACCGGCAACTGGATCAAGATCGTCCAGCGGGTGCCGGTGCGCATCCATATCGATCCGCAAGAATTGCAGAAGCATCCGCTGCGCATCGGCCTGTCGATGGACGTCAAGGTCGACCTGCACGACCAGAGCGGCCCGGCCCTGGCCCTGCAGCCACCGCGCGAAGCGCTGTTCTCCACCGATGTCTACCAGCAGCAACTGGCCTCGGCCGACAAGCTGATCGAACGCCTGATCGAAGCCAACCTCGCCGAAGACCACGGCAAGACCGCCCAGCGTTGAGCCCGCCAGCATGAGCGAAAGCAGCAGCTTCTCCCCGCCCAGCCTGGTGATGGCGACCATCGGCCTGTCCCTGGCGACTTTCATGCAGGTGCTCGATACCACCATCGCCAACGTCGCCCTGCCGACCATCTCCGGTAACCTCGGGGTGAGTTCGGAACAGGGCACCTGGGTGATCACCTCGTTCGCCGTGAGCAACGCCATCGCCCTGCCGCTGACCGGCTGGCTGGCCCGGCGGGTCGGCGAGGTGCGCCTGTTCATCGCCGCCGCGCTGCTGTTCGTACTCGCCTCGTTCCTCTGCGGCATCGCCCAGTCGATGCCTTCTCTGGTCGGCTTCCGCGCCTTGCAGGGCTTCGTCGCCGGGCCGCTGTATCCGATCACCCAGACCCTGCTGATCTCCATCTACCCACCGGCGAAGCGCGGCATGGCCCTGGCCCTGCTGGCGATGGTCACGGTGGTGGCGCCGATCGCCGGGCCGATCCTCGGCGGCTGGATCACCGACGACTACAGCTGGCCGTGGATCTTCTTCATCAACGTGCCGGTCGGCCTGTTCGCCGCTTTCGTCGTCTACCAGCAACTGAAGGCACGCCCGGTGGTGATCAAGAAGGCGCCGATGGACTACGTCGGCCTGATCGCCCTGGTGATCGGCGTCGGCGCCCTGCAGATCGTCCTCGACAAGGGCAACGACCTGGACTGGTTCGAGTCGAACTTCATCGTCGGCGGCGCGCTGATCGCGGCGATCGCCCTGGCCTTCTTCATCATCTGGGAATTCACCGACCGCCATCCGATCGTCAACCTGCGCCTGTTCGCCCACCGCAACTTCGCCGCCGGCACCCTGGCGCTGGTGCTGGGCTATGCCGCATTCTTCGGCATCAACCTGCTGCTCCCGCAATGGCTACAGACCCAGATGGGCTACACCGCCACCTGGGCCGGGCTGGCCGCCGCGCCAATCGGCATCCTCCCGGTGTTCCTCTCGCCGCTGGTCGGCCGCTACGCCAACCATTTCGACCTGCGCATACTCGCCGGCCTGTCGTTCCTGGCGATGGCCATCACCTGCTTCATGCGCGCCAACTTCACCACCGAGGTCGACTACCAGCACATCGCCATCGTGCAGTTGATCATGGGGCTCGGCGTGGCGTTCTTCTTCATGCCGATCCTGAGCATCCTGCTCTCCGACCTGCCCCCCGACCAGATCGCCGACGGCTCCGGACTGGCCACCTTCCTGCGCACCCTCGGCGGCAGCTTCGCCGCCTCGCTGACCACCTGGATCTGGAACCGCCGCGCCACCCAGCACCACGCCTACCTCAGCGAAAACATCAGCCTCTACGACCCGGCCACCCACGAAACCCTCGCCCAGCTCGGCGGCAACACCCAGGCGAACGCGGCGCTGCTCGACCGGATGGTGCAGAGCCAGGCCTACATGATGTCCACCATCGACTACTTCACCATGCTCGGCTGGCTGTTCCTCGCCCTGCTGGTGATCATCTGGCTGGCCCGCCCGCCGTTCGGCGCCAAGCCCGGCGCGGCCGCCTCCGGGCACTGAGGACGAACGGCATTCGGGCAGGAAAATCAGTGGTTTACTCCTGGCGGCGGCTGGCTATAATGTCGCCCTCTTCGCCGGTATAGCTCAGCTGGTAGAGCAACTGACTTGTAATCAGTAGGTCCCGGGTTCGACTCCTGGTGCCGGCACCACGAATCCCCGAAAAGCCCCGCCTCGCGCGGGGCTTTTTGTTTTATCCTGCTTCCTTTCTACCCAGTGATGGCACTTCGAATAGAATGCCGGGTCAGATGCACCTACCAGATCTGGGGTTGGCAGGATCGCCATTTTTCCCGTACTAATCGTCGTCTTCACGATCGATTGGTACACCTTGGCGGGACGTGTCGAAGCAGCCCTACGGACAACCACTGCTTGAACAAGGTATGACTCATGACGATTCTCGTGACCGGCAGCGCCGGCTTCATCGGCGCCAATTTCGTGCTCGACTGGCTGGCCCTGCATGACGAGCCGGTGGTCAGCCTCGACAAGCTCACCTACGCCGGCAACCGGCAGAACCTCGCCAGCCTCGACGGCGACGCCCGGCACACCTTCGTCGCCGGCGATATCGGCGATAGCCAGCTGGTAGCCCGCCTGCTCGCCGAGCACCAGCCGCGGGCGATCCTCAACTTCGCCGCGGAATCTCATGTGGACCGCTCGATCCACGGCCCCGAGGACTTCATCCAGACCAACATCGTCGGCACCTTCCGCCTGCTGGAAGAAGTGCGCGCCTACTGGGGCGCGCTGGAGCCGGAAGCGAAGGCGGCATTCCGCTTCCTCCACGTCTCCACCGACGAAGTCTATGGCTCGCTGGCACCGAGCGATCCGGCCTTCACCGAGAACAACCGCTACGAGCCGAACAGTCCCTACTCGGCGTCCAAGGCGGCCTCCGACCACCTGGTGCGGGCCTATCACCACACCTACGGGCTGCCGGTGCTGACCACCAACTGCTCGAACAACTACGGCCCGTACCACTTCCCGGAAAAGCTCATCCCACTGGTGATCCACAACGCCCTGGCCGGCAAGCCGCTGCCGATCTACGGCGACGGCCAGCAGATCCGCGACTGGCTCTACGTCAAGGACCATTGCAGCGCCATCCGCCGGGTCCTCGAAGCCGGGCAACTGGGCGAGACCTACAATGTCGGCGGCTGGAACGAAAAGGCCAACCTCGACGTGGTCGAGACCCTCTGCGCCATCCTCGACCAGGAGCAGCCGCGCGCCGACGGCCGCAGCTATCGCGAGCAGATCACCTTCGTCAAGGATCGTCCGGGCCATGATCGCCGCTACGCCATCGATGCCACGCGCCTGGAGCGCGAGCTGGGCTGGAAGCCGGCGGAAACCTTCGAGACCGGCATCCGCAAGACCGTGCGCTGGTACCTGGACAACCAGGACTGGGTGGCCAACGTAACCAGCGGTGCCTACCGCGAGTGGGTGGGTAAGCAGTACGCATGAACCGGATCCTTCTCCTCGGCGCCAACGGCCAGGTCGGCTGGGAGCTGCAGCGCGCCCTGGCGCCGCTGGGCGAACTGCTGGTCTGCGACCGCCGGCGCGCCGATCTCGCCGACCCCGAAGGCCTGGCGCGACTGGTTCGCGCCGAGCGGCCGCAGTTCATCGTCAACGCCGGCGCCTACACCGCGGTGGACAAGGCCGAGAGCGATGCCGACAACGCCCGCCTGATCAATGCCCGCGCCGTCGCGGTACTGGCCGAGGAGGCCGCGGCCTGCGGCGCCTGGCTGGTGCATTACTCCACCGACTACGTGTTCGACGGCGCGGGCAGCGCGCCTTTCGCCGAGGACGCGCCGACCGGCCCGCTGAGCGTCTACGGGCAGACCAAGCTGGAAGGCGAGCAGGCCATCCGCGCCAGCGGCTGCCGCCACCTGATCTTCCGCACCAGTTGGGTCTACGCCGCGCGCGGCGGGAACTTCGCCAAGACCATGCTGCGCCTGGCCGGGCAACGCGACGAACTCAAGGTCGTGGCCGACCAGTTCGGCGCGCCGACCAGCGCCGAGCTGATCGCCGACGTCACCGCCCAGGCCCTGCAGCGTCTGCGCTGGGATGCCGAGCTGGCAGCACGGGCCAGCGGCACCTACCACCTGGTCGCCAGCGGCGAGACGTCCTGGCACCTCTATGCGCGCTTCGTCATCGAACAGGCGCTGGAGCGGGGCTGGGAATTGCAGGCGACGCCGCAGCGGGTCCTGCCGATTGCCACCGAGGATTACCCGGTGCCGGCGAAGCGCCCGGCCAATTCGCGCCTCGACAACCACAAGCTGCAACAGGTCTTCGGCCTGGTACTGCCCGACTGGCGCTACCATGCCGGACGCATGATCCAGGAACTGAGCGAGCAGGGACCACTATGAAACGCAAGGGCATCATCCTCGCCGGAGGCTCGGGCACCCGCCTGCACCCGGCAACGCTGGCCATCTCCAAGCAGCTGCTGCCGGTGTACGACAAGCCGATGATCTACTACCCGCTCAGTACCCTGATGCTGGCGGGCATCCGCGAGATACTGATCATCTCGACCCCACAGGACACCCCACGCTTCCAGCAGTTGCTGGGCGACGGTTCGAACTGGGGCCTGGACCTGCAATATGCCGTGCAACCGTCGCCGGACGGCCTGGCCCAGGCCTTCCTGATCGGCGAGTCGTTCATCGGCAACGACCTCAGCGCGCTGGTCCTGGGCGACAACCTCTATTACGGCCACGACTTCCACGAGTTGCTCGGCAGCGCTTCGCAGCGCCAGACCGGCGCCAGCGTCTTCGCCTACCACGTGCTGGACCCGGAGCGCTACGGCGTGGTCGAGTTCGACCAGGGCGGCAAGGCCATCAGCCTGGAAGAGAAGCCACTGAAGCCGAAGTCGAACTACGCGGTCACCGGCCTGTATTTCTACGACCAGCAGGTGGTGGACATCGCGAGGGACCTGAAGCCTTCGCCGCGCGGCGAGCTGGAGATCACCGACGTCAACCGCGCCTACCTGGAGCGCGGCCAGCTCAGCGTGGAGATCATGGGCCGCGGCTACGCCTGGCTGGATACCGGCACCCACGATTCGCTGCTCGAGGCCGGCCAGTTCATCGCCACCCTGGAGAACCGCCAGGGACTCAAGGTGGCCTGCCCGGAAGAGATCGCCTACCGGCAGAAGTGGATCGACGCCGCGCAACTGGAAAAACTCGCCGCGCCGCTGGCCAAGAACGGCTACGGCCAATACCTCAAGCGCCTGCTGACCGAGACCGTGTACTGATGAAAGCGACCCGCCTGGCAATCCCCGACGTCATCCTCTTCGAACCCCGGGTGTTCGGCGACGATCGCGGATTCTTCTTCGAAAGCTACAACCAGCGCGCCTTCGAGGAGGCCTGCGGTCATCCGGTCAGCTTCGTCCAGGACAACCATTCGCGTTCCGCCCGTGGCGTCCTCCGCGGCCTGCACTACCAGATCCGGCAAGCCCAGGGAAAACTGGTGCGCGCCACCCTCGGCGAGGTATTCGACGTGGCCGTCGACCTGCGTCGCGGCTCGCCGACCTTCGGCCAGTGGGTAGGCGAACGCCTGAGCGCGGAGAACAAGCGCCAGATGTGGATTCCGGCCGGCTTCGCGCACGGCTTCGTGGTGCTCAGCGAATACGCCGAGTTCCTCTACAAGACCACCGACTTCTGGGCGCCGGAACACGAACGCTGCATCGTCTGGAACGATCCCGAGCTGAAGATCGACTGGCCGCTGCAGGATGCCCCCCTGCTTTCGGAGAAGGACCGCCAGGGCAAGGCATTCGCCGACGCCGACTGCTTCCCCTGAACGGCAGGGAGCGACCGGCCTCGGCGCAAGGCGTGATAATTTAGGGCATCCCGTCCGGGATGCCCCGGATACTCGCAGCCACGGCAGGTTCGTTCGTCTTGAAAGCCTATTTCCATCGCTGGCGCTCGCTGGTCATCCTCGCCCTGCTTCTCGCGCCGCTGCTCTGGCCCCTGCAATATTTCGCCGAGCGCTACTACAGCGAGCAGTTGGCCGAGCAGAACCGCCAGACGCTCGACCTCTACGTCGCCAATCTGCTCGGTACGCTGCGCCGCTACGAAGAACTGCCGCAGATCCTCGGCGGCCTGCCGGTGCTGCGCCAGGCCCTGCAACAACCTGGCGACCCGTTGCTGCAGAAGATCGCCAACGAGGCGCTGGCCGACATCCGCCGACGCACCGGCGCCGACGTGATCTACCTGCTGCAACCGGACGGCACCACCCAGGTCGCCTCCAACTGGGCCCAGGCGGACAGTTTCGTCCACCGCAACTTCGCCTTCCGCCCCTATTATCGCGAGGCCATGCAGGGCCGCCTGGCGCGCTTCTTCGGCCTGGGCACCACCTCGATCAAGCGCGGCTACTACTTCGCCAGTGCGGTGAAGGAAGGCTCGCGGATCATCGGCGTGCTGGTGGTGAAGGTCGATCTCGAACACATCGAACGGCTCTGGGGCAATTCCCCGGAGCAACTGCTGGTGATAGACAACTACGGCGTGGTGATCCTCTCCTCGCGCGAGGATTGGCGCTTCCATGCCAGTCGGCCGCTGAGCGCGGCGGAGCGCGACGAGATCCACGCCAACATCCCCTACCCGGTGCAGGACCCGAAGCCCCTGCGCCTGCAGCAGAGCGCCTGGCTCAGCCAGAGCCGGACGCTACCGGAAACCGGCTGGACGGTGAGCATCTACGCCCCCCGCACACTCATCGAACGGCCGGTGCGCAGCGTCCTGCTGATCGGCGGCGCGACCCTGCTCGCCCTGCTCCTGCTGCTTACCCTGCTGACCCTCAGCCGCCGTCACTACCTGGACCGCATCGCTCTCGAGGCCGAGGCCAAGCGCCAGTTGGAAGAGCGCGTACTGGAACGCACCCGCGAGCTGGAGAACGCCAACGCGCAGTTGCAGCAGGAAGTCCACGAACGCGAGCAGGCCCAGCGCGAGCTGATGCGCGCCCAGGACGAAGTGGTCCAGGCCGGCAAGCTCACGGCCCTCGGCACCATGTCGGCGAGCATCAGCCACGAACTCAACCAGCCGCTGGCGGCGATCCGCAGCTACGCCGACAACGCCCGGGTGCTGCTCGACCACCAGCGCACCGAAGACGCCCGCGGCAATCTCGAGCAGATCAGCGACCTCACCACCCGCATGGCCTCGATCATCGCCCACCTCAAGGCCTATGCTCGCGGTGCGCGCCGGGCGCCGGAGAACGTGCAGCTGCAGCCGGCGATCGAGGACGCCCTGTCGATGCTCGCCAGTCGGCGGCGGGCGATGAACGTCGAACTGCTGCGCGACGTGCCGGACGCCCCGCTGTGGGTCCAGGCCGGCGAGACCCGCTTGCGGCAGATCCTCGGCAACCTGCTCACCAATGCCCTCGACGCGCTCGCCGAGAAAGCTCCGCCACGGCGCCTGTGGGTGATCGCCAGCCAGGACCAGCACGGCGTGATCCTGACCCTGCGCGACAACGGCCCGGGGTTTTCCGAGGACGCCCTGGCCCACGCCCACGAACCCTTCTTCACCACCAAGACCACCGCCAAAGGGCTCGGCCTCGGCCTGGCCATCTGCGATAACCTATTGCGCGCCCTCGGCGGCCGCCTGGAAATGGGCAACCATCTCGAAGGCGGCGCCGTGGTGCGCCTGCACTTGCTGCCGGGAGTTCCCGGCGTCGCCGCCATGCCCCAGGAGGAAACCCGCGCATGAGTCCCTTCGCGCCATTCGATGCCCAGACCCAGGTCCTGCTGATCGACGACGATCCGCACCTGCGCCAGGCCCTGCGCCAGACGCTCGACCTCGCCGGGCTCAAGGTCGCGACCCTGGACGACGCGCGCCAGCTGGATACCGCGCAGTGCAAGGACTGGCCCGGGGTGGTGGTCAGCGACATCCGCATGCCCGGCATCGATGGCATGGAACTGCTCCGCCAATTGCACGAACAGGACGCCGACCTGCCGGTGATCCTGATCACCGGCCACGGCGACGTGCCGCTGGCGGTCCAGGCCATGCGCGGCGGCGCCTACGACTTCCTGGAAAAGCCCTTTCCCAGCGACGCCCTGCTCGACAGCGTGCGCCGCGCCCTGGAGGTGCGCCGGCTGGTCCTGGAGAACCGCACCCTGCGCCTGGCCCTGGCCGAACGCCACGAACTGCATGGGCGCCTGATCGGACGCTCGGCCGGCATGCAGCGCCTGCGCGAGCAGGTCGGCTCGCTGGCGGCGATCCAGGCCGACGTGCTGGTCCTTGGCGAAACCGGCGCCGGCAAGGAGGTGGTCGCGCGGGCCCTGCATGACCTGTCGAGCCGACGCGACGGACCGTTCGTCGCGATCAACGCCGGCGCTCTCGCCGAATCGGTGGTGGAAAGCGAACTGTTCGGCCACGAGGCCGGCGCCTTCACCGGCGCGCAGAAGCGCCGCATCGGCAAGTTCGAGTACGCCAATGGCGGCACCCTGTTCCTCGACGAGATCGAGAGCATGAGCCTGGACGTGCAGGTCAAGCTGTTGCGCCTGCTGCAGGAACGGGTAGTCGAGCGGCTCGGCTCCAACCAGCTGATCCCGCTGGATATCCGCATCATCGCGGCAACCAAGGAAGACCTGCGCCAGGCCGCCGACCAGGGCCGCTTCCGCGCCGACCTCTATTACCGCCTCAACGTCGCCAGCTTGCGCATCCCACCGCTGCGCGAGCGCGGCGAGGACATCCCGCTGCTGTTCCGCCATTTCGCCGAAGCCGGCGCCATGCGCCATGGCCTGACGCCACGCGAACTGGACGCCGGCCAGTCGGCGCGCCTGCTGGCCTACGACTGGCCGGGCAACGTGCGCGAATTGCAGAACGCCGCCGAGCGCTTCGCCCTGGGCCTCGGCCTGAGCCTGGACGACGGAGTCCTGCCCGACGCCGCCGACGAGCCGCACAACCTCAGCGCCAAGGTCGAGGCCTTCGAACGCTCGCTGATCGCCGCCGAGCTGGAACGCCCGCACAATTCGCTGCGTAGCGTCGCCGAGGCCCTCGGTATCCCGCGCAAGACCCTGCACGACAAGCTGCGCAAGCACGGCCTGCCGTTCAACACGCCTGGCGAGAATCCGCCAGATGATGGCGAATGAATGGCGGAATACCGCCAGCCGTTCGCCATTCGCGCCCGCAGCATCTCCCCTGCACGCCCTTGCCCGACTGGCACAGGGCTTGCTCACTGCTTCCCGAGCGTTCCAACAAGCAGAAGACCAGGCGCTTTTCCGATTCACGCAGCATCTGCCGCTGCGCTGCCTAGACTTCCCTTGTTCGGCCACGCCGAGAGGACATCTGTCCTCTTCATAAAAGACAGACAAGAACAAAGAGGAAGTCTCATGCTCAAGCACACCGCGAAGGCGCTCGTCTGCGCACTTTCCCTGACCGTCGCCGGAATCGTCCAGGCGGCCGACCCGATCGTCATCAAGTTCTCCCACGTCGTCGCCGAGCACACGCCCAAGGGCCAGGGCGCGCTGCTGTTCAAGAAACTGGTGGAGGAACGCCTACCGGGCAAGGTCAAGGTGGAGGTCTACCCGAACTCGTCGCTGTTCGGCGACGGCAAGGAAATGGAGGCCCTGCTGCTAGGCGACGTGCAGATCATCGCGCCGTCGCTGGCCAAGTTCGAGCAGTACACCAAGAAACTGCAGATCTTCGACCTGCCGTTCCTGTTCGACAACATCCAGGCGGTCGACCGCTTCCAGCAGAGCCCGCAGGGCAAGGAGCTGCTGACCTCGATGCAGGACAAGGGCATCACCGGCCTCGGCTACTGGCACAACGGGATGAAGCAACTGTCCGCCAACAAGCCCCTGCGCGAGCCGAAGGACGCCCGCGGCCTGAAGTTCCGCGTGCAGGCCTCCAAGGTGCTCGAGGAACAGTTCAAGGCGGTGCGCGCCAACCCGCGCAAGATGAGCTTCGCCGAGGTCTACCAGGGCCTGCAGACCGGCGTGGTCAACGGTACCGAGAACCCCTGGTCGAACATCTACTCGCAGAAGATGCACGAAGTGCAGAAGTACATCACCGAATCCGACCACGGCGTGCTGGACTACATGGTGATCACCAACACCAAGTTCTGGAACGGCCTGCCGGAAGACGTGCGCGGCGTTCTGGCCAAGACCATGGACGAGGTGACCGTGGAGGTGAACAAGCAGGCCGAGGCGCTCAACCAGGGCGACAAGCAGCGCATCGTCGAGGCCAAGACCAGCGAGATCATCGAACTCACTCCCGAACAGCGGGCCGAATGGCGCAAGGCCATGCAGCCGGTGTGGAAGAAGTTCGAAGGTGAGATCGGCGCCGACCTGATCAAGGCCGCCGAAGCCGCCAACCAGGCTCAATAAGAAGAAGAGGGAAAGCCCATGCACGCGCTCGCGCGCGTCTGGGCGCGCCTGGAGGAAGGCCTGATCGCCTTCCTCCTCGCCGCCATGACGCTGGTTACCTTCGTTTATGTGGTCCTCAACAACCTCTACACGCTGTTCTACGATCTCGCCGACCTCTGGGAGGGCGGCAACGAGACGCTGCTCGCCATCGGCGACGCCATCCTCAGCCTGGCCCAGGAGATGACCTGGAGTAACGCCCTGACCAAGGCCCTGTTCGCCTGGCTGATCTTCCTCGGCATCGCCTACGGCGTACGCACCGCCGGGCACCTCGGCGTGGACGTGCTGGTGAAGCTGGCTTCGCGGCCGGTACAGCGGGTCCTCGGCGTGATCGCCTGCCTGGCCTGCCTCGGCTACGCCGGCCTGCTCTGCGTGGCCAGCTACGACTGGGTGAAGACCCTGTTCATCGCCGGCATCGGCGCCGAGGACCTCGACCACTTCGGCATCCGCCAATGGCACATCGGCCTGATCGTGCCGGTCGGTTTCGCCCTGGTGTTCATCCGTTTCGCCGAGATCCTCGTGCGCATCCTGCGCAACCGTCAGACCGGCCTGGGCCTGGCCGACGAGGCCGCCGACGCGCTGAAGCTGACCGAGCACGAGGAGCCGAAAGCATGACCATCCTGTTCCTCTTCCTGCTGCTGTTCCTGCTGATGTTCATCGGCGTGCCGATCGCCGTCTCCCTGGGGCTCTCCGGTGCGCTGACGATCCTCCTGTTCAGCCCGGACTCGGTACGCTCGCTGGCGATCAAGCTGTTCGAGACCTCCGAGCACTACACCCTGCTGGCGATCCCGTTCTTCCTGCTCTCCGGCGCGTTCATGACCACCGGCGGGGTGGCGCGGCGCCTGATCGACTTCGCCAACGCCTGCGTCGGGCATATTCGCGGCGGCCTTGCGATCGCCGCGGTGCTCGCCTGCATGCTCTTCGCCGCGCTGTCCGGTTCCTCGCCGGCGACGGTGGCGGCGGTCGGCTCGATCGCCATCGCCGGCATGGTCCGTTCGGGCTACCCACAGGCGTTCGGCGCCGGGATCGTCTGCAACGCCGGCACCCTGGGCATCCTCATCCCACCGTCGATCGTCATGGTGGTCTATGCCGCGGCGACCGAAACCTCGGTCGGCAAGCTGTTCATGGCCGGCGTGGTCCCCGGACTATTGCTGGGCCTGATCCTGATGGTGGTGATCTACATCGTCGCGCGGGTCAAGAAGCTGCCGGCCATGCCGAGAGTCAGCCTTCGCGAATGGATCGCCAGCGCGCGCAAGGCGCTCTGGGGCCTGCTGCTGATGGTGATCATTCTCGGCGGCATCTATTCGGGCGCCTTCACCCCAACCGAGGCTGCCGCCGTCGCGGCCGTGTACTCGGCGTTCGTGGCGCTGTTCGTGTACAAGGACATGCGCCTGAAAGAGTGCCCGAAGGTGCTGCTGGAGTCCGGCAAGCTGACCATCATGCTGATGTTCATCATCGCCAACGCCATGCTCTTCGCCCATGTGCTGACCACCGAGCAGATTCCGCAGAGTATCGCCGCCTGGGTCACCGACCTCGGGCTGTCGCCGTGGATGTTCCTGCTGGTGGTGAACATCGTGCTGCTGATCGCCGGCAACTTCATGGAGCCCTCGGCGATCATCCTGATCCTGGCACCGATCTTCTTCCCCATCGCCATGGAGCTGGGTATCGATCCGATCCACCTCGGCATCATCATGGTGGTGAACATGGAGATCGGCCTGATCACCCCGCCGGTCGGCCTCAACCTGTTCGTCACCTCGGCGGTCACCGGCATGCCGCTGGGCGCGACCATCCGCGCGGCGCTGCCGTGGCTGATGATCCTGCTGGTGTTCCTGATCATCGTGACCTACATCCCGGCGGTATCCATGGCATTGCCGAACTGGCTGGGGATGAGCTGACGGAACGGTAACGACGGCGGAAAACCCCGCCCTGTGCTCGGGCCTTCGGCAAAAATCCGCTTATGCCGTGGGCCCGTGCCCCGCAGTTGACGGGCCGGGCCACCTGTCGATGGCTGGCACGCCGCTTGCTCAATCGCTCGCAGTGCCCCTGGCACCGGCTTTCGGTTCGCCCGGCGAACCGCGCCCTTCGGCCACGAACCGGATGGCGGCCCCTTCCCCTGTGCCGACGTGCGCCAGCACGCGCGGCGGGTGGGCGGCGATCCCGTCCCCCCAGCGGTCTTCATACCCTGAAGTCCAAATGAAGAAGCCCGGCGAACGCCGGGCTTCTTCATTTCTGTCCTTGTGCTTTTTCGTTCTTTGATGAGAGCGGAAAATTATTTTTACTTATAAATAAAAAAGCACCTACACCGAAATACTGAAACACTTCTCTGGCAAACCGTGGCGGTTTTTCGGCGGACCGCCAACAAGCTGGCGAGCCCCCCTCCAAAAGTCAGAATACCGTCTCGCGAAATTCATTGATCGGCATCAACGATCCGGCTTGATCCGCGGCTTATAGCCCGATTTCGAGCAATTTCAAGCTTTCCCCGTAGCGGATGGCAAGACTTCCCCTATCACATGAAAAAACCGCCCTATTCCGGGCAGGTCTTAGATTCCTCTTCTATCTTTGGCACTCGCGACTTACAGGAATGCGTCATCTAATTACTTTGAGTAGGAAGCTATTGACGTGGATCAGCATTCAACAATAGCCGCTGCCGCCTAATGGCTTCACTCTCAATTCCTATAGGGAGATTCCGAAAATGTCCCAAGAATCCAGCCAAAAACTCCGACTAGGAGCGCTAACGGCTCTGGTTGTCGGCTCGATGATCGGAGGGGGCATCTTCTCCCTTCCGCAAAACATGGCAGCCAGCGCCGACGTCGGCGCCGTCCTGATCGGATGGGCGATCACCGCCGTCGGCATGCTCACCCTCGCTTTCGTCTTCCAGACCCTCGCCAACCGCAAGCCCGAACTCGACGGCGGCGTGTACGCCTACGCCAAGGCCGGCTTCGGCGACTACATGGGTTTCTCCTCGGCCTGGGGCTACTGGATCAGCGCCTGGCTGGGCAACGTCGGCTACTTCGTCCTGTTGTTCAGCACCCTCGGCTACTTCTTCCCGATCTTCGGCAAGGGCGACACCGTCGCCGCGATCGTCTGCGCCTCGGTCCTGCTCTGGGCCCTGCATTTCCTGGTGCTGCGCGGGATCAAGGAGGCGGCGTTCATCAACACCGTCACCACCGTGGCCAAGATCGTGCCGCTGTTCCTGTTCATCCTGATCTGCCTGTTCGCCTTCAAGCTGGACATCTTCACCGCCGACATCTGGGGCAAGAGCAACCCGGACCTGGGCAGCGTGATGAACCAGGTGCGCAACATGATGCTGGTCACCGTCTGGGTGTTCATCGGCATCGAGGGCGCGAGCATCTTCTCCTCCCGCGCGGAAAAACGTTCCGACGTCGGCAAGGCCACCGTGATCGGCTTCATCACCGTCCTGCTCCTGCTGGTGCTGGTCAACGTGCTGTCCATGGGCGTGATGACCCAGCCGGAACTGGCCAAGCTGCAGAACCCGTCGATGGCGCTGGTACTCGAGCATGTGGTCGGCCACTGGGGCGCCGTGCTGATCAGCGTCGGCCTGCTGATCTCGCTGCTGGGCGCGCTGCTCTCCTGGGTGCTGCTGTGCGCCGAGATCATGTTCGCCGCGGCCAAGGACCACACCATGCCGGAGTTCCTGCGCCGCGAGAACGCCAACCAGGTGCCGGCCAACGCCCTGTGGCTGACCAACATCTGCGTACAGGTGTTCCTGGTGGTGGTGTTCTTCACCTCGGGCGACCCGGACGGCATGGACCCGTACACCAAGATGCTGCTCCTGGCCACCTCGATGATCCTGATTCCGTACTTCTGGTCCGCCGCCTATGGCCTGCTGTTGACCCTGAAGGGCGAGACCTACGAGAACGATGCCCGCGAACGCAGCAAGGACCTGGTCATCGCCGGCATCGCTGTGGTCTACGCGGTCTGGCTGCTCTACGCCGGTGGCCTGAAGTACCTGCTGCTGTCCGCCCTGCTGTATGCGCCCGGCGCGATCCTCTTCGCCAAGGCCAAGCACGAGGTCGGCCAGCCGATCTTCACCGGAATCGAAAAACTGATCTTCGCCGCAGTCGTCATTGGCGCCCTGGTGGCTGCCTACGGCCTCTACGACGGTTTCCTCACCCTCTGATTACTCCACTGGAGACGTGAAATGAGCACGGAAAAAACCAAACTTGGCGTCCACTCCGAAGCCGGCAAACTGCGCAAAGTGATGGTCTGCTCGCCCGGACTCGCCCACCAGCGCCTGACCCCTAGCAACTGCGACGAGTTGCTGTTCGACGACGTGATCTGGGTGAACCAGGCCAAGCGCGACCACTTCGACTTCGTCACCAAGATGCGCGAGCGCGGCATCGACGTCCTCGAGATGCACAACCTGCTGACCGAGACCATCCAGAACCCGGAAGCGCTGAAGTGGATCCTCGATCGCAAGATCACCGCCGACAGCGTCGGCCTGGGCCTGACCAGCGAGCTGCGCTCCTGGCTGGAGAGCCTGGAGCCGCGCAAGCTGGCCGAGTACCTGATCGGCGGCGTCGCCGCTGACGACCTGCCCGCCAGCGAAGGCGCCAACATCCTCAAGATGTACCGCGAGTACCTGGGCCATTCCAGCTTCCTGCTGCCGCCGTTGCCGAACACCCAGTTCACCCGCGACACCACTTGCTGGATCTACGGCGGCGTGACCCTGAACCCGATGTACTGGCCGGCGCGACGACAGGAAACCCTGCTGACCACCGCCATCTACAAGTTCCACCCCGAGTTCGCCAACGCCGAATTCGAGATCTGGTACGGCGACCCGGACAAGGACCACGGCTCCTCGACCCTGGAAGGCGGCGACGTGATGCCAATCGGTAACGGCGTGGTCCTGATCGGCATGGGCGAGCGCTCCTCGCGCCAGGCCATCGGTCAGGTCGCCCAGTCGCTGTTCGCCAAGGGCGCCGCCGAGCGGGTGATCGTCGCCGGCCTGCCGAAGTCCCGCGCCGCGATGCACCTGGACACCGTGTTCAGCTTCTGCGACCGCGACCTGGTCACGGTCTTCCCGGAAGTGGTCAAGGAAATCGTGCCCTTCAGCCTGCGCCCCGATCCGAGCAGCCCCTACGGCATGAACATCCGTCGCGAGGAGAAAACCTTCCTCGAAGTGGTCGCCGAATCCCTCGGCCTGAAGAAACTGCGCGTGGTCGAGACCGGCGGCAACAGCTTCGCCGCCGAGCGCGAGCAATGGGACGACGGTAACAACGTGGTCTGCCTGGAGCCGGGCGTGGTAGTCGGCTACGACCGCAACACCTACACCAACACCCTGCTGCGCAAGGCCGGCGTCGAGGTCATCACCATCAGCGCCAGCGAACTGGGTCGCGGTCGCGGCGGCGGCCACTGCATGACCTGCCCGATCATCCGCGACCCGATCGACTACTGACAGACAACCCTCTCTCGAGCTGAACGGCGGCGTCCCCAGGAGGGGCGCCGCCCACCGACTTCCCACAAGGAGATCAATCATGGCTTTCAACATGCACAACCGTAACCTGCTCAGCCTGATGCACCACAGCACCCGCGAGCTGCGTTACCTGCTCGACCTGTCCCGCGATCTCAAGCGCGCCAAGTACACCGGCACCGAGCAGCAGCACCTGCAACGCAAGAACATCGCCCTGATCTTCGAGAAGACCTCCACCCGCACCCGCTGCGCCTTCGAGGTGGCCGCCTACGACCAGGGCGCCAACGTCACCTACATCGACCCGAACTCCTCGCAGATCGGCCACAAGGAGAGCATGAAGGACACCGCGCGGGTCCTCGGCCGGATGTACGACGCCATCGAGTACCGCGGCTTCAAGCAGGAAATCGTCGAGGAACTCGCGAAGTTCGCCGGCGTTCCGGTGTTCAACGGCCTGACCGACGAATACCACCCGACCCAGATGCTCGCCGACGTGCTGACCATGCGCGAGCACAGCGACAAGCCGCTGCACGACATCAGCTACGCCTACCTGGGCGACGCGCGCAACAACATGGGCAACTCCCTGCTGCTGATCGGCGCCAAGCTCGGCATGGACGTACGCATCGCCGCACCGAAGGCGCTCTGGCCGCACGACGAGTTCGTCGCCCAGTGCAAGAAATTCGCCGAGGAAAGCGGCGCCAAGCTGACCCTCACCGAGGATCCGAAGGAAGCCGTGAAGGGCGTGGACTTCGTCCACACCGACGTCTGGGTGTCGATGGGCGAGCCGGTGGAAGCCTGGGGCGAGCGGATCAAGGAACTGCTGCCCTACCAGGTCAACATGGAGATCATGAAGGCCACCGGCAACCCGCGGGCCAAGTTCATGCACTGCCTGCCGGCGTTCCACAACAGCGAGACCAAGGTCGGCAAGCAGATCGCCGAGCAGTATCCGAACCTGGCCAACGGCATCGAGGTGACCGAGGACGTCTTCGAGTCGCCCTACAACATCGCCTTCGAGCAGGCCGAGAACCGCATGCACACCATCAAGGCGATCCTCGTCTCGACCCTCGCCGACATCTGACCGCGCTCCTGCGCCCCGGCCCACGCGGCCGGGCGCAGCCGCCTTCCGGAGGTAACCTATATGCGTATCGTCGTCGCATTGGGCGGTAATGCCCTGCTACGCCGTGGCGAACCCATGACCGCGGACAACCAGCGGGAAAACGTGCGGATCGCCGCCGAACAGATCGCCAAGGTGGCGCCCGGCAACGAGCTGGTGATCGCCCACGGCAACGGCCCCCAGGTCGGCCTGCTGGCCCTCCAGGGGGCCGCCTACGACCAGGTCTCGCCCTACCCGCTGGACGTCCTCGGCGCGGAAACCGAGGGCATGATCGGCTACATGATCGAACAGGAGATGGGCAACCTGCTGCCGTTCGAAGTGCCGTTCGCCACCATCCTCACCCAGGTCGAGGTGGACGGTAAAGATCCGGCGTTCCAGAACCCGACCAAGCCGATCGGCCCGGTCTACTCCAGGGAAGAAGCCGAGCGCCTGGCCGCCGAGAAGGGCTGGAGCATCGCCCCGGACGGCGACAAGTTCCGCCGCGTGGTGCCCAGCCCGCGGCCGAAGCGGATCTTCGAGATCCGCCCGGTGAAGTGGCTGCTGGAGAAAGGCACCATCGTCATCTGCGCTGGCGGCGGCGGTATCCCGACCATGTACGACGAGGCCGGGAAGAAGCTCAGCGGCGTCGAGGCGGTGATCGACAAGGACCTCTGCTCCTCGCTGCTGGCCCAGGAGCTGGTGGCCGACATCCTGATCATCGCCACCGACGTCGACGCGGCCTACGTCGACTGGGGCAAGCCGACCCAGAAGGCCATCGCCCAGGCCCACCCGGACGAACTGGAGCGCCTCGGCTTCGCCGCCGGCTCCATGGGACCGAAGGTCCAGGCCGCCATCGAGTTCGCCCGCGCCACCGGCAAGGACGCGGTGATCGGTTCGCTCGCGGACATCGTCGCGATCACCGAGGGCAAGGCGGGAACACGGGTCAGCACGCGCAAGGCGGGCATCGAGTACCGCTGATACCCCCCAGGGCCGCTTCGCGGCCCTTCTTCATTCTCCTCCGCCGGCATCGGGCGAAGGGCGGATAGCGCCACGCGTCATCCGCCGCCTCCGCAAACGCCCCAGCGCCGCGCCTCTGCGCGCGGACTTTCAAGCAAGTCCCGCAACACTCGCCCACGCACCACCTCTGCCAACAGCCCGGCCATGGGCGTCAATCCCCCCCACGGCAGACCGCCAGCACTTGTGGAAAGCCCACGCAACGCGGTATTCAGTAGGAAAATACGTGACTCGATAGTCATGATTCACGTCAGCATAGTCACCCTGATCATTTCAACGGCCACTGGCTCGTGCCCAGGTCCGTGAAGCTCGCCTCGCCGACGGGAAAGGCCGCCATCGCCGCCACGCGCTTCCCGCTCCGGACCAGGCAGCAGCCCGGCACGCGAACGACTATTCGAAGGAGTTTCTGAGTGATGTCTCGACTACCGGTCATTGTTGGTTTCGGTGGCTACAACGCAGCAGGCCGTAGTTCCTTCCACCACGGCTTCCGTCGCATGGTCATCGAATCGATGGACCCGCAGGCGCGCCAGGAAACCCTAGCCGGCCTGGCGGTCATGATGAAACTGGTCAAGGCCGAAGGCGGCCGCTACCTGGCCGAAGACGGCACGCCGCTGTCCCCGGAGGACATCGAGCGGCGCTACGCCGAACGCATCTTCGCCTCTACCCTGGTGCGACGCATCGAACCGCGGTACCTCGACCCGGATGCCGTCCACTGGCACAAGGTCCTCGAGCTGTCCCCTGCCGAAGGCCAGGCGCTGACCTTCAAGGCCTCGCCCAAGCAACTGCCCGAGCCGCTGCCGGCCAACTGGTCGATCGCTCCCGCGGAGGATGGCGAGGTACTGGTGAGCATCCACGAGCGCTGCGAGTTCAAGGTCGACAGCTACCGTGCGCTGACGGTGAAGTCCGCTGGCCAGCTGCCCACCGGTTTCGAACCGGGCGAGCTGTACAACTCGCGCTTCCACCCGCGCGGCCTGCAGATGTCGGTGGTCGCCGCGACCGACGCGATCCGCTCCACCGGCATCGACTGGAAGACCATCGTCGACAACGTCCAGCCCGACGAGATCGCGGTGTTCTCCGGCAGCATCATGAGCCAGCTCGACGACAACGGTTTCGGCGGCCTGATGCAATCCCGCCTGAAGGGCCACCGGGTCTCGGCCAAGCAACTGCCGCTGGGCTTCAACAGCATGCCCACCGATTTCATCAATGCCTACGTGCTCGGCAGCGTCGGCATGACCGGCAGCATCACAGGCGCCTGCGCCACCTTCCTCTACAACCTGCAGAAGGGTATCGACGTCATCACCAGCGGCCAGGCCCGGGTGGTCATCGTCGGCAACAGCGAGGCGCCGATCCTGCCGGAGTGCATCGAGGGCTACAGCGCCATGGGCGCACTGGCCACCGAAGAAGGCCTGCGCCTGATCGAAGGCCGCGACGACGTGGACTTCCGCCGCGCCAGCCGGCCGTTCGGCGAGAACTGCGGCTTCACCCTGGCCGAGTCCAGCCAGTACGTAGTGCTGATGGACGACGAACTGGCCCTGCGCCTGGGCGCGGATATCCACGGCGCGGTAACCGACGTGTTCATCAACGCCGACGGTTTCAAGAAGTCCATCTCCGCCCCCGGCCCGGGCAACTACCTGACGGTAGCCAAGGCGGTGGCCAGCGCGGTGCAGATCGTCGGCCTGGACACCGTGCGCCACGCCAGCTTCGTCCACGCCCACGGCTCCAGCACGCCGGCCAACCGGGTCACCGAATCGGAAATCCTCGACCGCGTGGCCAGCGCCTTCGGCATCGACGGCTGGCCGGTCACCGCGGTGAAGGCCTACGTCGGCCACTCCCTGGCCACCGCCAGCGCCGACCAGCTGATCTCCGCCCTAGGCACGTTCAAGTACGGCATCCTCCCTGGGATCAAGACCATCGACAAGGTCGCCGACGACGTCCACCAGCAGCGCCTGAGCATCTCCAATCGCGACATGCGCCAGGACAAGCCGCTGGAGGTATGCTTCATCAACTCCAAGGGCTTCGGCGGCAACAACGCCAGCGGCGTGGTGCTGTCGCCGCGAATCGCCGAGAAGATGCTGCGCAAGCGCCATGGCCAAGCGGCCTTCGCCGCCTACGTCGAGAAGCGCGAGCAGACCCGCGCCGCCGCCCGCGCCTACGACCAGCGCGCGCTGCGGGGCGACCTGGAGATCATCTACAACTTCGGCCAGGACCTGATCGACGAGCACGCCATCGAGGTCAGCGCCGAACAGGTGACGGTGCCCGGCTTCAGCCAGCCGCTGGTATACAAGAAGGACGCGCGTTTCAGCGACATGCTCGACTGAGCGCCGCCACAACGGCAAAGGCCCGGCTAGAAGACCGGGCCTTTTCGTTTCAGTGCAGCGCGCGCGCCAGTTGGATCAGTTCGCTGCGCCACTCGGCAGCGCGCGGCAGGGCCAGGAAGGAGCCGTTGAGGTAGTCCTCGCGCGGCTCGTAGGTGAATGGCGCGCCATGCAGGTCGAGCACCTCGCCGCCGGCGCCCTCCAGCACACCCTGGGCGGCGGCCGTGTCCCATTGCGAGGTTGGCGTCAGGCGCGGATAGCAGTCGGCAGCGCCCTCGGCCAGCAGGCAGAACTTCAGCGAACTGCCGATACTGGCTCGCCGCAGGTCGCCGAAGCGCTCGCTCAAGCCATCCAGCAGGCGCTCCTGGGCCGGGCTGCCGTGGCGCTTGCTGGCCACCACGGTGAAGGCCTCCTCGGGCTCCAGGCGCACACTGATCGGTTGCGCGCGGCCATCGGCCTCCTCGCGCCAGGCACCGAGACCGGCGCCACCGTAGTAGCAGCGGCCGCTCACCGGCACGCCGACCAGGCCGAACAGCACCCGGCCATCCTCGACCAGGGCCACGTTGACGGTGAACTCCTCGCTACCGGAGATGAACTCCTTGGTGCCGTCCAGCGGGTCCACCAGCCACCAGCGCCGCCAGTGGCCGCGCTCGCTCAGCGGTATCTCGCAATCCTCTTCGGAAAGCACCGGAATGTCCGGCGCCAGCGCCCGCAATCCCGCCTCCAATATATGGTGCGCGGCCAGGTCGGCGGCAGTCACCGGCGATTCGTCGGCCTTCGAGCGCACCGCCACGTCGGCGCGCCAGTGCGGCAGGATCGCCTCGCCGGCGCGCCGCACCAGCGCCACCAATTCGCCCCAAGGCACCGGCCTCATGCCTGGTACTCGCCGCGCTGGGTGAGCAGGTCGCGCACCAGGTACAGCGCGGCCAAGGCGCGGCCTTCGCTGAACTGGGCGTGCTGGGCCAGGCTCGAGAGTTCGCGCAGGCTGATGCGATCGACGCCCATCGGCTCCGGCTCGTCGCCCGGCAGGCGCTCCTCGTAGAGATCGCGCGCCAGCACCACCTGGATGCGCTGGCTCATGTAGCCCGGCGACAGCGACAGTTCGGTGATGTGCTCCAGTTGCCGGGCCCCGTAGCCCGCTTCTTCCTTGAGTTCGCGGTTGGCCGCCGCGAGGATGTCCTCGCCCGGCTCGACCAGGCCCTTGGGCAGCGACAACTGGTATTCGTCGACCCCGGCGCAATATTCCTCCACCAGCACCGCGTGCTCGGCATCGAGCATGGCCACCACCATCACCGCACCGTAGCCCTGGCCCTTGCCGACCAGACGCTCGTAGGTGCGCTCGACGCCATTGCTGAAGCGCAGTTGCAACTCCTCGACAGCGAACAGTCGGCTCTTCGCGACGATCTCGCTGGCGAGTACGGTGGGTTTCTGACGCATGTGGATAACTCCTTGGCGAAGCCGGCGGGTTATCATACCCCGGCTTTTCCGATTATCCCTGTCGGAGATTGATGGGAAGCGACAGATTTCCGCATCGATCGCGACGAACCGCGACAAGAGCCGCCATGCCCACCCTGCCCTGGTCCGCCATCGACACCGTGCTGCTCGACATGGACGGCACCCTGCTCGACCTGCACTTCGACAACCACTTCTGGCTGGAACACCTGCCCCAGCGCTATGCCGAACGCAACGGCCTGAGTCGCGCCGAAGCCGATGCCGTGCTCGAGCCGCTGTTCCGCGAACACGCTGGCCAGCTCAACTGGTACTGCCTGGATTTCTGGAGCCGGGAATTGGACCTGTCGATCCGCGAACTCAAGCATGAGGTGGCGCACCTGATCTCGCTGCGTCCGCACGCCGATACCTTCCTCGCCGCCCTGCGCCAGGCCGGCAAGCGCGTGGCGCTGATCACCAACGCGCACCGCGACTCGCTGTCGCTGAAGCTGGAACGGATCGAACTGGCGCCCTATTTCGACCGACTGATCAGCTCCCACGACTACGGCTACCCGAAGGAGGACGCGCGCTTCTGGAGCGCCCTGCAAGCCGATTTCGGCTTCGACCCGCAGCGCAGCCTGTTCATCGACGACAGCCTGCCGATCCTGCGCAGCGCCCGCGCCTATGGTGTCGCCCACCTGTTGGCGGTACGCCACCCGGACAGCCGTGGCCAGGTCCGGGACACCGAGGAGTTCGCTGCCCAGGAGGACTACCGGCGGCTGCTCGAAGGACTGCCGTAGCCGCGGAAACGAAAACCCCGCCACGCGGGCGGGGTTGGCGAAACGCCGGGATCACTCGGGAATGCGCAGGACCTGGCCGGGGTAGATCTTGTCCGGATGGCTGAGCATCGGCTTGTTGGCCTCGAAGATCTTCATGTAGGCGTTGGCATTGCCGTATTCGGCCTTGGCGATGGCGCTCAGGGTGTCGCCTTTCTTCACGGTGACGAAGCGCGCCTCCGGAGCGGCCTGGGCCACGGTGATCTTGTCTTCCACCGAGGAGACGCCGGCGACGTTGCCCAGCGCCAGCAGGATCTTCTCTTTCTCCTCCTGGCTGGCCACCTCGCCCGAGGCGATGACCTTGTCGCCTTCCACCGAAACCTGGATGTTCGGGTTGCCCAGGCCGACCTTGGCGACGTGCTCCTTCAGCGACTCGGCCGCCTGTGCCTCATGCCCCGTCAGCGTATCCCACAGCTTTTCACCGGCTTCCTTCACGAACGCGAAAATACCCATCTTTGGTTCTCCCTTTACGGTTACGGTTGCAAGCGGCCGGCGCAATCCCGATCCGCGACTAGCCAAGTCTAGACTGCAAAAACCGGCGAAATATCCCTAGCCTCCTTCGCCACCCCATAACACTGCGCCCATTCGCGTTAAGATTCGGCGACACCCCCGCCACGGAAGCGCCGATGGACATCAAGCAACTGAAATTCCTCTGCGCCCTCGACGAAACCCGCCACTTCGGCCAGGCCGCCGCACGCTGCCACGTCACCCAGCCGACCCTGTCCATGCGCCTGCGCAGCCTGGAAGAAGAACTCGGCCTGGAACTGGTGCGACGCAGCCAACGCTTCGAAGGCTTCACCGAGGCCGGCGAGCGCGTACTGGCCTGGGCACGCAGCCTGCTGGCGGCCCAGGAAGGGCTGTACGCGGAAGCCGCCGCCTGCCGCGGCCAACTGGTCGGGACCCTGCGCCTGGGCGTGGTGCCGCTGGCCAGCTTCGACCCGATGCGCCTGGTCCAGCACATGGCCGGGCGCCACCCGGAGTTGCGTTTCCAGCTCTATTCCCTGAGTTCGGAACAGGTACTCGAAGGCCTGGCGCGCAACCAGTTCGATCTCGGCGTCTCTTATCTGGACCGTCTGGACCGCAGCCATTTCGAGGGCATCGAACTGGCGGAGACCCGCATGGGCCTGCTCCATCATCCCAGCCATTTCCCGCTCGACGCCGCGCTGCTGAACTGGGATGCGCTGGCTGGCCTGCCGCTGGGCCTGCTCTCGGCGGGCATGCACTTCCGCCAATCCATCGACCACAACTTCCGCAGCCGCGGGCTGAGCCCCATCGCGCGCCTGGAAACCGACTCGGTGCAGCAACTGCTGCAGGCGGTGCAGCGTGGCTTGTGCTGCGCGATCATGCCGTTGGGCAGCGAAGTCGACGACGAGTTGCGCCTGGTCCCCATCGAGGACGCCCATACCCTGGCAGCGCTCGGCCTGATCATTCGCAGCGGACAGCCGCGCTCGGCGCTGGCCGAAGCCTGCTTCGAGGAGGCCCGGACCTGGCTGGCGCCCGCCGGCTTGATAGACCCTGTCGATCAGGGTATCGGCACAACCGATTAGACGCCGCTCCGCGACAGGCCTAGGCTGGCTCCACACCTAGAACGATAGGGCCCAGCCCATGCCTTGCCAGCCTGCATGCCCGGTATCCGCCGATACCTGGGCGCCTTCCGCCGTTCCCGACGTTTACCGCTACGCCGACCTGCACCTGCCGCAGCAGATCGGCCAGGCCTCCCTTGCCGCCGAGTGCGCCCTGGCGATCAGTTACAACGGACTGAACCAGGCGGTGATGATGGCCTCGCCCGAGGACATCGAGGATTTCGTCCGCGGCTTCAGCCTCAGCAGTGGCTTCGTACAGGCCATCGACGAAATCTATGAAATCCGCGTCAGCGGCCAGGGCGAATCCCTCCACGCCGAGGTCGAGATCAGCAGCCGCGCATTCTGGAACCTCAAGCGCCAGCGCCGGCAACTGGCCGGCACGTCAGGCTGCGGCCTGTGCGGCGTCGAAGCCCTGGAGCAGGCGCTGCCGCAACTGCCGGAGCGGTCGTCGCAGGCGCTGCCTCCCGCCGCCCATCTCGGCGCCCTGCGCCAGCGTATCGAGCAGGCCCAGCGACTGGCGCGCCATAGCGGCGCCCTGCATGCCGCGCTGTATTTCGACGGGCATGGCGAGCTGCGCCTGTGTCGCGAGGACATCGGCCGCCACAACGCCCTCGACAAGCTGATCGGCGCCCTGCATGGACAGGGACTGGATGCTGCGCAGGGCTTCGCCGTGGTCACCAGCCGCTGCAGCCTGGAGCTTATCCACAAGGCCGTACGCGCCGGGATCGGCACCCTGGTCAGCCTCTCCGCGCCAACCGCCCTGACCGTGCAATGGGCGCGCCGCCACCAGCTGAACCTGATCCACCAGCCCCATCACAGTGCCCCGCGGGTCTACAGCCCGGCGCCGGCCGCAACCGAGTGAGTCCGTCATGAGCCTGCAACCTCTCCAACCCCGCTACAAGCCCTACGCCGGTGCCGCCGCCGGCTGGGGCGCGCTGCGCAGCGTGGCGCACTTCTGGCTGGACAGCAAACAGCCGTTCAAGAACCTCCGCGCCCTGCTCAAGACCAACCAGAACGGCGGTTTCGACTGCCCCGGCTGCGCCTGGGGCGACTCGCCGGAAGACGGCCGGGTGAAGTTCTGCGAGAACGGCGCCAAGGCAGTCAACTGGGAAGCCACCAAGCGCCGCGTCGACACGGCGTTCTTCGCCCGTTACAGCGTCAGCGCCCTGCGCGAACAGAGCGACTACTGGCTGGAATACCAGGGCCGCCTCACCGGACCGATGCGCTACGACCCGCTCAGCGACCACTACCAGCCGATCACCTGGGACGCCGCCTTCGCCCTGGTCGCCGAGCACCTGCGCCGCCTGGATAGCCCCGACCAGGCGGAGTTCTATACCTCCGGGCGGGCCAGCAACGAGGCGGCCTACCTCTACCAGTTGTTCGTCCGCGCGTTCGGCACCAACAACTTCCCCGACTGCTCGAACATGTGCCACGAGGCCAGCGGCGTGGCACTGGGCCGCAGCGTCGGGGTCGGCAAGGGCAGCGTGACCTTCGACGACTTCGAACACGCCGACGCGATCTTCATCCTTGGGCAGAACCCCGGCACCAACCACCCGCGCATGCTCGAGCCGCTGCGCGAAGCAGTGAAGCGCGGCGCCCAGGTGGTCTGCTTCAACCCTCTCAAGGAGCGCGGCCTGGAGCGCTTCCAGCATCCGCAGAATGCGCTGGAAATGCTGACCAACGGCTCCTCGCCGCTGAACACCGCGTTCTTCCGTCCGGCACTGGGCGGCGACATGGCGGCGATCCGCGGGATCGCCAAGTTCCTCCTCGCCTGGGAGCGCGACGCTCAGGCCGAGGGCGGCGAGCCGGTATTCGACCACGCCTTCATCGCCGAGCACACCGACGGCCTCGAGGCCTACCTGGCCGAACTGGATGCCACCCCCTGGGAACACCTGGAGCGCCAGTCCGGGCTGAGCCTGGCGGAAATCGAGCAGGCTGCGCGGATGTACCGGCGGGCGAACAGGGTCATCGTCTGCTGGGCGATGGGCATCACCCAGCACCATCATTCGGTGGCGATCATCCAGGAAATCGTCAACCTGCAACTCCTGCGCGGCAACCTGGGCCGCCCGGGCGCCGGTCTCTGCCCGGTCCGCGGCCACAGCAACGTGCAGGGCGACCGCACCATGGGCATCAACGAGCGGCCGCCGGCGGCGCTGCTCGACGCACTGGAACGGCGCTTCGGCTTCGAAGTGCCACGCCACAACGGGCACAACGCCGTCGAGGCGATCGCCGCGATGCTCGCGGGCAAGTCGAAGGTCTTCATCGGCCTGGGCGGCAATTTCGCCCAGGCCACCCCGGACAGTCCGCGCACCCACGCCGCCCTGGCGTCATGCGACCTGACCGTGCACATCAGCACCAAGCTCAACCGCAGCCACCTGACCACCGGCCGCGACGCACTGATCCTGCCCTGCCTGGGGCGCACCGACATCGACCGCCAGGCCGAAGGCCCGCAGGCGGTCACGGTGGAAGACTCGTTCAGCATGATCCACGCATCCTACGGACAACTGGAGCCGCTCTCGCAGCAGATGCGTTCGGAACCGGCGATCATCGCCGGCATCGCCAAGGCAACCCTGGGCAACCATCCGGTGGACTGGGACGCGCTGATCGCCAACTACGAGCGCATCCGCGAGCTGATCGCCGACACCATCCCCGGTTTCGCCGACTTCAACCGCCGCGTCCGGCATCCCGGCGGCTTCTACCTCGGCAACGCCGCCGGCGAACGACGCTGGAACACCGCCAGCGGCAAGGCCAACTTCATCGCCAACCCGCTGCCCCGCGACCTGTTGCCGGCACAGGTGCGCGACAGCGGCCTCGAACCCGACCTGATCCTGCAGACCCTGCGCTCCCATGACCAGTACAACACCACCATCTACGGCCTGGACGATCGCTATCGCGGAGTGAAGGGCCAGCGCGAAGTGGTATTCGCCAACGAGGCGGATATCCGCCGCCTGGGCTACCAGCCGGGCGACAAGGTCGACCTGGTCTCGCTGTGGAGCGATGGCATCGAACGCCGGGTACGCCGCTTCACCCTGCTCGCCTTCGACATCCCGGCCGGCCAGGCAGCCGCCTACTACCCGGAAACCAATCCCCTGGTGCCGCTGGAGAGCGTCGGCGTCGGCAGCCATACGCCGACTTCGAAGTTCATCGCGGTACGCCTGGAAAAGGCCACGGGCGACGGGCGCATTATCTGAAGCCCACGAAAAACGCCGCCTCCTGCAACAGGAGGCGGCGTCTTAAGGAAAAAGTCGATGAAAGGCCTTGAAGGCAGGCCGCTCGTCGGCGTTAGAATGGCCAGCATCCCGCCAGCAAAAATACCGATTTCGACCCTGAAATCGCGTTTCGCATTCGGTTTAAGACCGCCTCCGCCGAAGAAAGTTCCCCATAAAAAACAAGCACTTGGAATATTTCGAGTTTGTTCTACCAATCGTCGGCTGACGCTTGTCAGCGGTTTGGGCCAACCCCAGCATCGCAGCCGTCATCCCCACAGAGAGAAACTCTCTATGAAGTATTCCTCGATACTCCTGTTGTCCCTGAGTCTGGTCGGTGGTACCGCCTTCGCAGGCGACAACACCCGCGCGGCCATCGGCGGCGCCTTGGGCGGGGTGTTGGGTTCGGTCGTCGGCGATGCGGTCGGCGGCAGCACTGGCGCCGCGATCGGTAGCGGCATCGGTGGCGCTGCGGGCGGTGCAGTCGGCGCCGGACGCGGTAACAAGACCGAAGCGGCGATCGGCGGCGGCCTCGGTGCCGCAGGCGGCAACGTCATCGGCCGGCAGATCGGTGGCAGCACCGGTGGCCTGATCGGCGCGGCCCTCGGCGGCGCCGGCGGCGGCGCGCTGGGCAACCATTATGGCGACGGCAACCGCCGCTACGACGACGATGACGACTACCGCGACCGTCGCTACTACCGCCGCGCCGGCTATCGCGATGGCTATTACCGGCATGACAACGGCCATCACTATGGCCGGTACAAGAAGTGGAAGCGCCATAAGCATCATCGTCGCTACTACGACGACTGATTCCTCCGCTCCCCACGACGCAAAGGCCGGGCCTGATGGTCCGGCCTTTGTGCGAACGACCGTATTTCCCTCCTGATTCAACGATGAGGCACGCACGATGCGTAAATCTCTCCTGGTAATCGCGTTCGGCCTGCTGGGCGCACAAGCCGCGTTCGCCGGCGACTCCACCAAGACCGCCGTGGGCGGCGGCGTGGGCGGCGCCCTGGGCAACGTCGTGGGCAACGCCATCGGCGGTAGCACCGGTGCGGCCATAGGTGCCGGCCTAGGTGGCGCGGCCGGCGGCGCGATGACCGCCAAGGACGGGCGCAAGACCGAAGCAGCCCTGGGTGGCGGGCTAGGCGCGGCCGGCGGTTCGGTGATCGGCAACAAGCTGGGCGGCAGCACCGGCGCGACCATAGGTGCAGGCCTCGGCGGCGCAGCGGGTGGCGCGGTCGGTAACAACCTGGGCAAGGACAACGACAGCGGTCACCGCGGCAAGAAACACCGCAAGCACAAGCATCGTTGATCGGCATGCTTGCCGAAGCCGATGTGTAAAAGCCCCGCGACCGCGGGGCTTTTACTTTCTACCGTTCGTCAGCCTTTCGGTGCCGTCTTCAACTCGTCGCGAACGATCAGGACGCCACGCGGCGCCTCGATCCCGACCCGGGCCTGGTTGCCGATGATATCGGTGACCAGGATCCGGATGCCGCCTTCGCGCAATTGCCGAATCAGTTCCTCCGCCGGGTAGTCGGCCTTGAGGGACAGGGTGATGCCTTCGCCTTCTCGGCGGGAGAGTATCAGGAAACCCATGTTCCGCGTCCTTGCCAGTCATAGCAGGGGCAAACCGGCCCCTTTGGTGAATGAAATGGTGTGGAGGGATGGTCACAGAACATTGCTCCAGCGTCGAGACTGCAAACGTTCAATCAGAAATGTCCCATCCAGCGCTTCCTCATCGCCTCACGCCATGTCATGGATTGTCGCACCGGGCTCGCTTTGCTAGCGTGCCCGGCATCAATTCAATCGAGATTTCCAGATGCGCCCGTCGTTCGCCAGTTGGGGCCTGCTTGCCCTCCTGCTCCTGCAAGGCCCGCTGCTCCAGGCCCAGCCGCTGTCGCCGGCTCTCCAGCAACTGTTGAGCCTGAGCAGCCAGCGTTTGCAACTAGCCGATCAGGTAGCCCAGAGCAAGGCCCAGTCGGGCAAGGCGGTACAGGACAGCCCGCGGGAAGAACAACAGTTGCAGATGCTCGCCGGACAAGCCGGGAGCCACGGGGTCGGCGCCGAGCAGGTGCGCCTGCTGTTCGCCGCGCAGATCGAGGCGAACAAGCTGGTCCAGTACCGCCTGCTCAGCCGGCCGCTACCGGACGCTGGCCAGGCGGTCGACCTGGAGCGCATCCGCAGCCGCCTCAATCAGCTCAACCTGGAGCTGCTGCGCGGCTACGCCCCGGCGCTCGCCGAACTGCGCGTCGACGACTGCCGGCCGAGGCTCAACCAGGCGCTGCAACGGCAGGTACGCGACGATCGCCTGGACGAGCTGCACGCCATCGCCCTGTCACGGGCGGCGGGCGATCTCTGTCACTGGGCCGCGCTCTGAAGCGCGGCCAGAGCATCGCGTAGTCCCTGCGGAATGGCCACCGGGCGGCTGCTTCGGCGCTCCACGAAGACATGCACGAAACGCCCGGCCGCGCAGGCCTCCCGCTCCCCTTCGAGGAACAAGGCCAGTTCGTACTGCACCGAGCTGTTGCCCAGGCGCGCCACCCGCAGGCCCATCTCGATCCGCTGGGGGAAGGCCACCGGCGCGAAATAGTCGCAACTGGAACTGACCACCAGGCCGATCACTTCGCCGCCCTGGATATCCAGGCCGCCGCGCTCGATCAGGTAGGTATTCACCGCCGTGTCGAAGAACGCATAGTAGGTCACGTTGTTCACGTGTCCGTAGATGTCGTTGTCGTGCCAGCGCGTGGTGATCGGCTGGAAATGAAGGTACTGCTCGCGCAGCGGTCGCGGGGCGGTCGCCATGCCCGGTCCTCGTAGAAGGGATTCAGTATGCCGCGCGATAGATCGCCAGGGCGTCCGCCTCGCCGACCTCGCGCGGGTTGTTGACCAGCAGACGCTGCTGGAGCATCGCGTCGGCGGCCAGGCGCGGCAGCATCGCCTCGTCCACCCCGGCGTCGCGCAAGCGGCTCGGCAGGCCGTTGCGCGGACTGAGCTGGGCCAGTTCGTCGATCAGCTGCGCGGTAAGCGCGTCGCGATCGCCCGGACGCAAGCGGTCGCCCAGCAGCAGCGGCGCCAGCTCGGCATAGAGTCCAGCGGCAGCGGGAGCGTTGAAACGAATCACCTCCGGTAGCACCAGCGCATTGCTCAGGCCGTGGGGAATGTGGAAATGCCCTCCCAGCGGATAGGCCAGGGCATGCACCGCCGCCACCGGCGCATTGGCGAAGGCCTGCCCGGCCAGGCAGGCGCCCAGCAGCATGGCCTGGCGCGCCTCGCGGTCGCCGCCGTCGCCTACCGCGCGTTCCAGGTTGGCCGCCAGCAGGCGCAACGCCTCCCGCGCCAGCAGGTCGGACAGCGGGTTCTTCTTCAGCTTGCTGGTATAGCTCTCGATCGCATGCACCATCGCGTCGATACCGGTCGCCGCGGTGACCGCCGGCGGCAGCCCGAGGGTCAGGTCGGCATCGAGCAGCGCCAGATCGGGCAGCAGGTAGGGCGAGACCACACCCATCTTGGTGGTCTCGCCAGTGGTGACGATGGCGATCGGCGTCACCTCGGAGCCGGTCCCGGCGGTGGTCGGCACCTGGATCAGCGGCAGGCGCGGCCCGCGTGCGTTGCCGACCCCGAAGACCTCGCCGAGCCCCTGCCCTGCCTCTGGATGGGCGAGCAGCGCGACCAGTTTGGCCACGTCCATGGAACTGCCACCGCCGAAACCGACCACCAGCTCGGCAGCCATGCCCCGCGCCCGCCCGAGCGCGGCCTCGACCACCGATTCAGGCGGATCGGCGAGCACCTGGTCGTACACCTCGACGGCCAGGCCCAGGCGCGGGAAGCCGGGCAGGATCGCATCCAGCAAGCCGAGCCGGGTGATCCCCGGGTCGGTCACGATCAACACGCGGCGCGCCCTTCGCTCGCGGCAGAGTTCCGCCAGGCGGATGGCGGAGCCGGCCTCGCAGAGGAACTGCGCGGTAGTGGCGAAACTGAAAGCTTGCATATCGGTCTCCTTGGGCGAGACGCCCGTCAGAACGAGAAATGCTCCTCGGGCAGGGCCATCAGGCAGTCGGCGCCACCGAGCAAGGCTTCGCGGTGCATGCTAGCCCGCGGCAGGATGCGCCGCAGGTAGAAATCGGCGCTGCGCAGCTTGGCCCGATAGAAATCGCCCTCGCCGGAGCCGCCGTCCAGCGCTTCCTGGGCTCGTGCAGCGGCTTGCAACCAGAGGGCCGCGAGCAATACGTAGGCGCTGTACTGGAGGAAGTCCACGGAAGTGGCGCCGATCTCCTGGGGATCGCGGGCGCAGGCCTCGAGTACCTGGCCGGTGAGCTGCCGCCACTCTTCCAGGCGTTGCAGCACCGGCTCGACCAGCGGCGCCAGCGCAGCACGCCCTTGCAGCGCCTCGCTGGCCGCCGCCAGTTCGCCTTGCAGCGCCAGCAGTTCGCCGCCCTGGTCGCCGAGCAGCTTGCGGCGGACCAGATCGAGCGCCTGGATGCCATTGGTGCCTTCGTAGATCTGGGTGATGCGACTGTCGCGCATCAATTGCTCCATGCCCCATTCGCGGATGAAGCCGTGACCGCCATAGACCTGTACGCCGAGGCTGGCGACTTCCTGGCCGACATCGGTAAGGAAGGCCTTGACGATGGGGATCAGCAGCGCTGCACGGCGCGTCGCCGCGCGCCGGCCGTCGGCATCCGGATGGCCGTGTTCCAGGTCGAGCTGGCGTGCACAGCAGGCCGCCAGCATGCGGCAGCCTTCGACCAGGGTCTTCTGGGTCAGCAGCATGCGCCGTACGTCGGGGTGCACGATGATCGGGTCGGCGGCCTTGTCCGGTGCCTGCGGGCCGACCAGGGCGCGCGACTGCAGGCGCTCGCGGGCGTAGCCGAGGGCGCCCTGGAAGGCCCGTTCGGCGATACCCAGGCCCTGCAGGCCGACCTGGAAGCGCGCATCGTTCATCATCGTGAACATGCAGGCCAGGCCCTGGTTCGCCTGGCCCAGCAGCCAGCCCCTGGCGCCGTCGAAGTTCATCACGCAGGTGGAAGCGCCCTTGATCCCCATCTTGTGCTCGATGGCGCCGCACCCCAGGCTGTTGCGCTCGCCCAGGGAGCCATCGGGATTGGCGACGAACTTCGGCACCAGGAACAGACTGATGCCCTTCACCCCGGCCGGCGCGTCCGCCAGGCGCGCCAGCACCAGGTGGACGATGTTCTCGGTGAGGTCCTGCTCGCCACCGCTGATGAAGATCTTGCTGCCGCTGATCGCGTAGCTGCCGTCGGCCTGCGCCTCGGCGCGGGTGCGCAGGAGGGCGAGGTCGGTGCCGGCCTGGGGTTCGGTCAGGCACATGGTGCCGGCCCATTCGCCGCTCACCAGCTTGGCCAGGTAGTCGCGCCGCAACGCCTCGTCGCCATGCTTGTACAGGGCCAGCACGGCGCCCTCGGTCAGCCCCGAATAGACGCGGAAGGACAGGCTGGCGGCCATCAACATCTCGTGGAAACACGCGGAGACCATCTGCGGGAAGCCCTGGCCGCCGTACTCGGTGGGTCCGGTCATGCTCGCCCAGCCGTTCTCGCTGTACTGCCGGTAGGCTTCGCGAAAGCCGGTGGGGGTGGTCACCACGCCGTCCTTCAGCTTCGCGCCTTCCTCGTCGCTGTTGCGATTGAGCGGCGCCACCACCTGGCCGGTGTAGCGCGCGCCTTCCTCGAGCACGCCGTCGATCAGTTCGCGATCGATGCCGTTGCCCAGCAGTTCGCAATGCGCGCCGACATCGAACAGTTCATGGAGAACGAAGCGCATGTCGCGCAAGGGGGCCTGGTAATCCATCTCAGCGCGCCTCCTGCAGGTCGGCGAAGGCTCCGCCCTCGGCGGCCAGGCGCTCGACCAGGGACGCCGGCTTCCAGCGCACGCCGTGGCGCTGCTCGAGGAAACGCAGGCGTTGCAGCAGCTCGGCCGCGCCGAGGCGATCGGCCCAGGCCATGGGACCGCCCTCCGCGGCGGGGAAGCCGTAGCCGTTCAGGTAGACAGTGTCGATGTCGGCGCTACGGGCGGCGATACCCTCGTCGAGGATCTTCGCGCCCTCGTTGACCAGCGCCAGCAGGCAACGCTCGAGGATTTCCTCGTCGACGAAATCGCGCCGCGGGTAGCCCAGCGTCTCGGCAACCCGGAGCACCAGGGCATCCACCTCGGTATCGTGCTCCGCCTGGCGGCTGCCCGGCGCGTAGCGGTAGTAACCGGCACCGCTCTTCTGGCCGAAGCGGCCCAGCTCGCAAAGGCGGTTGTCCACCTGCACGGCCGGCTGGTCCTGGCCGACCCCGGCCAACTCGCGGGCGCGCCACTCCAGGTCGATACCGACCACGTCGTACATGCGGAACGGCCCCATGGCGAAACCGAACGCCTGGAGAGCCCGGTCCACCTGGTACGGCAGGGCGCCTTCCAGCAGCATCAGGCGGGCCTCGGTGGCGTAGGGTTCGAGCATGCGGTTGCCGATGAAGCCGTGGCAGTTGCCGGCCACTACGCTGACCTTGCCCATCCGCTCGCCCAGCGCCAGGGCCGCCTCCAGCACCGCCGGCGCGGTCTGCGCGCCACGCACGATCTCCAGCAGCCGCATGATGTGCGCCGGGCTGAAGAAGTGCAGGCCGAGCACCTGACCCGGACGCGCGGTGACCGCGGCGATGGCGTCGATGTCCAGGTAGGAAGTATTGCTGGCCAGCACCGCGGAGGGCTTCAGCGCCGCGTCCAGCTCGCGGAAGATCGATTGCTTGAGTTCCAGGTTCTCGTAGACCGCCTCGATCACCAGGTCCGCCTCGCGCATCGCGGCGAGGTGCTGGACCGGCGTGATGCGGGCGCGGCGCGCGGCCGCTTCCTCTTCGCCGATGCGCCCCTGGCGCACGTTGTGCGCGTAGGTGTCGGCCACGGCGCCGAGCGCCTGGTTGAGCATCTGCGGGTTGCTGTCCAGCCACTGCACGTCGAGACCGGCGTTGGCCAGGCACATGACGATACCGCGACCCATGGTGCCGGCGCCGATCACCGCGGCCTGGCGGAAGGAAAAGTTCTGGCTCATGGTCTTGTCCTCGTTGTAGCGAGCGCAGGAGGAACGGTGGACGAAACCTGGGGCAGTCCGACCGCACAAAAAGCGACCACTACCTTAGGGGAAGGTCGTACTATTTTTGAAATTTAGTCTTGTGATAGCTGGAATTCAGGCAGTGAATATCCAAACCTTCGACCTCAACCTGCTACGCGTCCTTGACGCCCTGCTGCGCGAACGCAACGTCTCGCGCGCGGCGGAGCGCCTGGCGCTGAGCCAGCCGGCAGTGAGCAATGCACTGAACCGCCTGCGCGAGCTGCTCGACGACCCGCTGCTGGTCCGCGCCGGTCGTGCGATGCAGCCGACGCCCCGGGCGCTGGCGCTGGAAGCGCCGATCCGCGCGGCGCTGCGGCAGATCGAACAGAGCCTGGGCGACGGCGAGGGCTTCGATCCCGGGCGCAGCCGGCAGCGCTTCACCGTAGCGGTGACCGACTACGTCGAACTGATCTGCATGCCCGCCCTGATGCGCCGCCTGAGTGAGCGGGCGCCGGGAATCTCCATCGCCATCCAGCACCTGACCCCGACCTTGCCGGCCGAGGCGCTGGACAAAGGCGAACTGGACCTGGTGCTAGGCCGCTTCGAAAACGTCCCGGCGCGCTTCCAGCGCCGCCATTGGGCCAGCGAGACCCTGCAACTGGTCGCCCGACGTCAGCACCCGCTGCTGGCGCAGGCTCCCGACCTGGCCACCTTCCTGGAGCTGCAGCACCTGTGGGTGCACGGCGGGCAGACCAAGGGAATGGTCGACCAGTGGCTGGGCAGCCAGGGGCTCAAGCGGCAAGTGGCCTACACCACGCCGAACTACCTGCAGGCAGCGCACATCGCCGCGTACAGCGACCTGGTCGGCGTCCTGCCGCGACAACTGGCGCACTACTTCGAACGATTGCTGCCCCTGCAATCGTTCGACCTGCCGTTCGACCTCGGCCCGTTCCACCTGGAACTGGTGTTTCTGGCCCAGCGCGAACGCGACATCGCCCTGCAATGGCTGGTCGAACAGATCCGCCAGGTCGGGGCCGCCGGACCGGACTAGGGGAATCCGGGCAGTCAGAAGCGGTCGCGGATGACCAGTTCTTCCCGCGGCAGCTTGCCACTGCGCGGCCAGGGTTCAACGGCCTTTTTCCCGACCGCCACCATCAGGCCGATCACATGGTTGTCCGGCAGGTTGATCAGCCGGGCCACGGCATCGAAGTCGAAACCATCCATCGGACACGAATCCAGGCCCTGGCCGCGGGCGACCAGCATCAGGGTCTGCGCCAGCAGGCCGCAGCTGCGCATGGCTTCGTCGCGCTGTACCTGGGGCTTGCCGCGGTAGTAGGTGTCGATGGCGCCTGCCATGAACGCCTGTACCGCCTCGGGAGCACCGTCCCAGACCCGCTGCGCGTTGCGCTCCCAACTGTCGAGCTGGGCGCACACCACCACCAGCATCGCCGCGTCGGTGACCTGCGCCTGGTCCCAGGCCACTTCACGCAACTGCGTGCGCAATTGCGGATCGCTGACCTCGACCAGCCGCACGTGTTGCAGGTTGAAGGCGGAAGGCGCATGCAGCGCCAGGTCCAGGAGATGGTCCTTCTCTTCGCGAGTCAGGCTGAAGGATGAGTCGTAGCCCTTGATGGCACGGCGACTACGAACGGCGTCTTCGATATGCATGGGGGAGATCCACTGCGAGGAACAAAGGGGCGCCCACTCTAGGGCATTGGCGAGAAGATAAACCAGCCTTCAATAAATCCGACACAGCCCCACAGCAGCTACTTACAGAATCAGGACTAGGACTATTCCTAGGAAGGAATTTTCTTTAGGAATTGTCCTATATTCCACTCCAATGCCAGCGCCTGGGAGAGGGCCCCTCCCGGACGCACGAACGCAGAAAAATAAGGATGAACTCACGTAGGAGTAAGCTCATGAACAGGATGGGCCAACTGGCTTTGTTCGGTCTTCTTGTAGGAACTTCCAGCAACCTGTTCGCCGCCCCCGGCAGCATCAGCGGCGTCATTCGCTTCACCGGCGCCATTGTCGAGCCACCATGCTCGATGAGCGCTCCCCGCCAAGACGAAAGCAAGGGCAGTTTCCACCTCAGTGGCTGTCCCATGCAGGCGCGCACCGCGGAAGTCAGCATCCGTTCGATGAAGACCGGCGAGGTGCGCCACTTGCAACCCAGCGATACGGTCATCGGTGAACGGGATTTCTCGGCGCGCTATGAGCTGGCCGGAAGCGGTCGCCGCTCCGGCAACTACCTGATCACCGTCACCTACCCCTGACGTTCGCCCATGAAAAAACCGCCCGAAGGCGGTTTTTTCATGGTGCCGAAACGTGCTTACAGCTGCGGGCCGGCGGCCTTGATCGCATCGGAAACCTCGAATTTCTTGAAGTTTTCGATGAACTGCTTGGCCAGGCCCTTCGCCGCCTCGTCGTAGGCAGCCTTGTCGGCCCAGGTGTTGCGCGGGTTGAGCAGATTGGTCTCGACGCCCGGAACGACCTTCGGCACGTCCAGGTTGATGATGTCCAGGTGCTCGGTTTCCGCGCCGATCAGCGCGCCGCTCTGGATCGCCGCGATCACGCCACGGGTGGTCGGGATGTTGAAGCGCTTGCCGACGCCGTAGCCACCGCCGGTCCAGCCGGTGTTGACCAGGTAGACCTTGGAGCCGAAGGCCTTGATACGCTTGATCAGCAGCTCGGCGTAGACACCGGCCGGACGCGGGAAGAAGGGAGCGCCGAAGCAGGTGGAGAAGGTCGACTTGATGCCGCCGCCGGAACCCATCTCGGTGGAGCCGACCAGCGCGGTGTAGCCGGACAGGAAGTGGTAGGCCGCCTGCTCGTTGTTCAGGATCGATACCGGCGGCAGTACGCCGGTCAGGTCGCAGGTCAGGAAGATCACCGCGTTGGGCTCGCCGCCGAGGTTCTTCTCCGAACGCTTCTCGACGTGCTCCAGCGGGTAGGCGGCGCGGCTGTTCTGGGTCAGGCTGTCATCGGCGTAGTTGGGCACGCGCTCTTCGTCGAGAACCACGTTCTCCAGCACGGCGCCGAACTTGATGGCTTTCCAGATGACCGGCTCGTTCTTCTCGGACAGGTCGATGCACTTGGCATAGCAACCGCCTTCGACGTTGAACACCACGCCCTCGCCCCAGCCGTGCTCGTCGTCACCGATCAGGTAACGGCTTTCATCAGCGGACAGGGTGGTCTTGCCGGTGCCGGACAGGCCGAAGAACAGGGTCACATCGCCCGCTTCGCCGATGTTGGCAGCGCAGTGCATCGGCAGCACGTCGCGCTCGGGCAGCAGGAAGTTCTGCACGGAGAACATGGCTTTCTTCATCTCGCCGGCATAGCGCATGCCTGCGATCAGCACTTTCTTCTGGGCGAAATTGAGGATCACGCAACCGTCGGAGTTGGTGCCGTCGCGCTCGGGCACGCATTCGAAGTTGGCGACATTGAGGACCTGCCACTCGTCCTTGCCGGCCGGGTTGTACTGCTCCGGCTCGATGAACAGGCAACGGCCGAACAGATTCTGCCAGGCGGTAGCGGTGGTCATCTTCACCGGCAGGTAGTAAGCCTCGGCGGAACCTACATGAACATGGGAAACGAAATGGTCCTGGGCGTTGTTGAACGCTTCCACGCGGGCCCACAGCGCATCGAACTTGTCGGCCGGGAACGGACGGTTGATGTTGCCCCAGGCGATCGCGTCCTTGGTGCTCGGCTCTTCGACGATGAAACGGTCGACCGGCGAACGGCCGGTGCGATGGCCGGTGCGTACGACCAGCGAGCCGTTGGCGGCCAGTTCGCCCTCACCGCGGCGAATGGCTTCTTCTACCAGTTGGGCGGCGCTGATATCGGTGTACACGGCGTTGTTGGCTTGCGTCATGTGGTTCCCCGTCGGCCAGAGGCCGAGTCCTCCAAACTTCGTAGCGCTTCAAAAAACTCACTACAGGAAAAAAGTGGCGGGATTATGCCAGAAAAGCCCGCTGGATGAAAAATCGTCAGTGGCGGGTCTCGGAAGGCCCCTGGCTGCCAGCGCCAGCGAACAACTGGGCGACGTCGGAGGCGTCGAACAGGTAGCGCTGGTTGCAGAACTGGCAGTCGATGGTGATCGAGCCTTCTTCCTCCTCGAGCAGCCGCTCGCAGTCGGCCTGCCCGAGACTGACCAGGGCGTTGGCCGAACGTTCCCGCGAGCAACTGCAATGGAAGACCAGCGGTTGCGGCTCGAACAGGCGCACGGTTTCCTCGTGGTAGAGGCGGTGCAGGACGGTCTCGTTGTCCAGCGCCAGCAGCTCTTCGGCGGTCAGCGTGTCGGCCAGGGTGGTCAGGTGCTGCCAACTGGCCTCGCGGGCCTCGGGGTCCTTCAGGCGGTCGGCGGGAAGCTGCTGCAGCAGCAGGCCGCGGGCGCGGCGGCCGTTGGCGTTGAGCCAGAAACGGGTCGGCAGCTGTTCCGAGCTGGCGAAGTAGTTGGACAGGCATTCCGCCAGGTTCACCCCCTCCAGGGCGACGATCCCCTGGTAGCGCTGGCCCTTGACCGGGTCCACGGTGAGGGTCAGCACGCCTTCGGGCATCAGTTCCTGCATGCCGGCGTCGGCGCCGATGGACTCCGCCGAATAGCGGGCCAGGCCACGCACCTGGCGGTCGCTGGAACACTCCACCATCAACAGCGGCACCGCGCCGCTGGAGCGCGCCTGCAATACCAGCAGGCCGTCGAACTTGAGCGTGCCGCAGAGCAGCGAGGCCGCCGCGAGCATCTCCCCGAGCAGTTGCGCGACCGGTTCCGGATAGGGATGTTTGGCCAGCACTTCGCTGTAGCTACGCTCGAGATCGACCATCTCGCCGCGCACGTCGGTATCGTCGAAAAGGAAACGCTGGCTCTGATCTGAATGGGACATGCGGGACACAACGCTACGAATGAGGGAATGACAAGTGAGTGACAAAGGCCTATAAAAGCGCGCTTCGTGACAGTCGTACGCCGACCCGGCGCCGATAGGGGGAAACGATTTTATGGATAATGCCTCTCCGTTCCAAGCGGCCTGGCAATGGCGCAAGTTCGCCACCTGTCATCTTCTGGCGCTCCTGCTGCTGATCCTGTGGCTCTGGGGCCCCACCCGCGAGCTGATGAACGGCTTCGACTTCTGGCTCTTCGACAAGCTCAACGGCTCCCTCGCCCTCAACGAAACCTGGCTGAAACTCTGGGGCCTGCTCAGTACCCGACCGTTCGACGCGGTGGTCGGGGTGATCCTGCTCTGCCTGCTGATTCGCGGCGACTGGCTGCTGCCAGCGAACCAGGTACGGCGGCTGACCTTCGGCTTCATCGTGACCCTGCTGATCCTGGTGGTGATCCGCGTGCTCTACGCCAAGATCGCCCACCACCTGCACTGGCAGCACGCCAGCCTGTCGATGCTGATGGACAAGGCCATCCACCTCAGCGACCACTTCCCGGACTGGGAACGCGTGTGGGAAATCAAGGACCGCTCCAAGCGCAGCTTCCCCGGCGACCACGCCTCGGTGCTGCTGGTCTGGGCGCTGTTCATGTCGCTGTTCGCCCGCCGCGCCGGGCAGTTCCTGCTGATCTGGACCCTGGCCGTGCTGTTCATGCTGCCGCGCCTGGTAGCCGGCGCGCACTGGGGCCAGGACGACTACATCGGCGGCCTGCAGATGGCCCTGCTGGCCCTCGCCTGGGGCTGCTACACACCGCTGGCGGCGAAGGCCAGCGGCTGGCTGGTGCAGGTGACCGAACCGCTGTTCCGCCTGCTGGCGAAATTGCCGCTGATCGGCCGCCTCGGCGTGGTCCGCGACTCGGCCTGAGGCCATCCCGGTCTCCCCTGCGGGAGACCGGCGCTTCTCAGTCCTGGCCGCCGCGCAACTGGTGGATCTGCCGCCGCTGCTTCTTGCTCGGCCGCCCCTCGGTCTGTACGCCCAGCGCCCCGGCCTTGCGCATGGCCGCCGCGCGCTCGCGGCTTTCCACGCTGTCCGCGGTTTCCTCGTAGAGAGCCTGGGCCTCCGGCGCGCCACGCCGGACTACGGAAAGCGCGCGAATCGTCACGGTTCGCTCGTCGAAGCCCGTACGAATGGTCAATTCCTCCCCTACCCTGGGTTCCTTGCTCGGCTTGCACCGCTCGCCCCGGCAATGCACCTTGCCGCCCTCTATCGCGGCCTTGGCCAGCGCCCGGGTCTTGAAGAAGCGCGCCGCCCAGAGCCACTTGTCCAGGCGCACCTTGTCGTCGTCTTTCTCGCTCACTGGCATTTCCCGTATTCGTTCCGCCGCTGTCTCGCGACTGTCATCGACAGCCGCTAGGTTCGTCTTCGGCATCCTCGGGCAGCCGTCTGGCGGCCGCCCATAGCCCTGCTAGAATGCCGGCAAAACGCCTGGAATGCCTACCCGTGAAGACATTCGACCAGCTTTCCGTCATCGGTCTGCGCGAGTGGATCGCCTTTCCCGAACTGGGCATGGTCGGGCTGCGCGCGAAGATCGACACCGGCGCCAGCACCTCCAGCCTACATGCCTCGGACATCGTTCCCTTCGAGCGCGACGGCGAGAAGTGGGTGCGCTTCACCGCCCACCTCGGCACGCTGGTACAGCGCCGGCACCGTTGCGAAGCGCCGATGGTCGCGCGCAAGACCATTCGCAGCTCCAACGGCCAGGCCCAGACCCGCTACGTGATCCGCACCACCCTGGCGCTGGGCGATCGCATGTGGCCGGTGGAGTTCACCCTGGCCTGCCGCAAGTCCATGCGCTATCGCGTGCTGCTCGGCTCCAAGGCGCTGATCGCCGGGCAACTGGTGGTCAACCCGGCCCTGGCCTACGTCCAGGATCGTCCCGAGTCGCCGGCCGCCCTGCCCGCGGCGACGGGCATCAACCTGCTCGACGGGAGTCCGGTTTGAGCCATTCGCCGGCAGCACCTGTCCAACCTCCATCCATTCCCGAAACGGCCGGTCCAATGCCTGCCGCGACGACAACCCACAGCCTCGCCGCCGCTGCCCGCCAGCCGGTCCAACCCATCCACAGGTGCTGAATGAAAATCGCCGTGCTGTCGCGCAATCCCCGGCTCTACTCGACCCGTCGCCTGGTGGAGGCCGGGCGGGAGCGCGGCCATGAAATGGTGGTCATCGATACGCTGCGCGCCTACATGAACATCGCCAGCCACAAGCCGCAGATCCACTACCGGGGACAACCGCTGGAGGGCTTCGACGCGGTGATCCCGCGCATCGGCGCCTCGGTGACCTTCTACGGCTGCGCGGTATTGCGCCAGTTCGAGATGATGGGCGTGTTCCCGCTCAACGAGTCGGTCGCCATCGCTCGCTCGCGGGACAAGCTGCGCTCGCTGCAACTGCTCTCGCGCAAGGGCATCGGCCTGCCGGTGACCGGCTTCGCCCACTCCCCGGACGATGTCCCGGACCTGATCGAGATGGTCGGTGGCGCACCGCTGGTGATCAAGCTGCTGGAGGGCACCCAGGGCATCGGCGTGGTCCTCTGCGAAACCGAGAAGGCCGCCGAATCGGTGCTCGAGGCTTTCATGGGGCTCAAGCACAACATCATGGTCCAGGAGTACATAAAGGAAGCCGGCGGCGCCGACATCCGCTGCTTCGTGGTCGGCGACAAGGTGATCGCCTCGATGAAGCGCCAGGCAGCGCCCGGCGAGTTCCGCTCCAACCTGCACCGCGGCGGCAGCGCCAGCCTGATCAAGATCACCCCGGAAGAACGCATGACCGCCATCCGCGCCGCTCGCGTGATGGGCCTGAACGTCGCCGGGGTGGATATCCTGCGCTCCAACCATGGTCCGCTGGTAATGGAGGTGAACTCCTCGCCGGGCCTGGAAGGTATCGAATCCACCACCGGCAAGGACATCGCCGGGATCATCATCCAGTACCTGGAAAAGAACGGCGGCCCCCACCTGGCCAGGACGAAGGGAAAGGGGTGAGCCGGACCAGACAACGCATGCGCTGTCCCAGCGCATCGGACGCACCGCATTACGCTGGCGATCCCGGCCTCGACAGAAGGTCCATGCCACGCTTGAATGAAGCACCGCCGCAACCGATGCCGGAAACCCCGCCGAACCCCGGGCTCTTCCGGCACTCGAATCCTTTCCTGACGCTTCATGGAATCGCCGCATGACCCCTCGTCCCTCCTCCGACCAGACCTGGCAGCCCATCGACGGCCGGGTGGCGCTGATCGCGCCAGCCTCGGCCATCGCCACCGACGTGCTGGAGGCGACCCTGCGGCAACTGGAAGTGCACGGCGTGGACTACCATCTCGGCCGCCACGTCGAAGCCCGCTACCGCTACCTCGCCGGGACGGTCGAGCAGCGCCTGGAAGACCTGCACAACGCCTTCGACATGCCGGACATCTCCGCGGTCTGGTGCCTGCGCGGCGGCTACGGCTGCGGCCAGTTGCTGCCGGGCCTGGACTGGGGGCGCCTGCAGACGGCCTCGCCGCGGCCACTGATCGGTTTCTCCGACATCTCGGTGTTGCTCAGCGCTTTCCACCGCCACGGCCTGCCTGCGATCCACGGCCCGGTGGCCACCGGACTCGGTCTGTCGCCGCTCAGCGCCCCCCGCGAGCAGCAGGAGCGGCTAGCCTCTCTGGCCTCGGTCAGCCGCTTGCTGGCCGGAATCGACCATGAACTCCCGGTGCAGCACCTCGGCGGACACAAGCAACGCGTCGAAGGCGCGCTGATCGGCGGCAACCTCACCGCCCTGGCCTGCATGGCCGGCACCCTCGGCGGCCTGCACGCCCCGGCGGGGTCGATCCTGGTCCTGGAGGACGTCGGCGAACCCTACTACCGCCTGGAGCGCAGCCTCTGGCAATTGCTCGAAAGCATCGACGCGCGCCAGCTCGGCGCGATCTGCCTGGGCTCGTTCACCGATTGCCCGCGCAAGGAAGTCGCCCACAGCCTGGAGCGGATCTTCGGCGAATACGCCGCCGCCATCGAGGTGCCGCTCTACCACCACCTGCCCAGCGGGCATGGTGCGCAGAACCGAGCCTGGCCTTACGGGAAGACCGCGGTGCTCGAGGGAAACCGGTTGCGCTGGTAGGGACGGGGCGCGCCCCTCTCCGTAAGCGCGAGAGGGGTTGGGAAGTGCCGCTGGAACGGCACAAACCCGTCGAGTATCAGGCCGCGCTGCGCGGTAGCAGCAACCCCAGCGGCAGGCAGACCCGCGCTTCCAGGCCGCCGCCATCGCGGTTGCGCAGTTCGACGCTGCCGCCGTGCTGGGCGGCGATGCGCTTGACGATCGCCAGGCCGAGGCCGGTGCCCTTGCCGCCACGCGCCTTGTCGCCGCGGATGAAGGGATTGAAGATGCTGTCCACTTCCGCGGGATCGATGCCCTGGCCGCGATCGAGCACACTCAGCACCACGTAGGGCGCCGCGCTTTCGCCGGCCACGTAGCTGGCCACCTCAACCGAGCCGCCACCGTGGTTCAGGGCATTGTCGATCAGGTTGCCCAGCAGACGCTTCATCGACACCCGCCGCAACGGCATCGCCGGTACCGGCTGCAAGGCCATGCGCACCTGCTCGCGAGTCTGGTTGAACGGTGCCACCACCTCGCGCACCAGGTCGGTCAGGTCGCCCTCCTCCACCGGCTCGTCGCGGCCGTCGCGGATGAAGGCGAGGAACTGGTCGAGGATCGCATCCATGTCCTCGATGTCGCGGACCATGTCCTCGACCATCTCCCGTTCGCTCTCCGGCAGCAACTCCAGCGACAGGCGCAGGCGTGTCAGCGGGGTGCGCAGGTCGTGGGAGACACCGGCCAACATCAATTCGCGTTCGCGCCCGCCCTGCTCGATGTCCTCGGCCATCTGGTTGAAGGCGCGATACACCTCGGCCATTTCGCTTGGCGTCTCCGGCCCCAGCGGCAGGCGCACGCTGCGCCCCTGGCCGAACTGGCGGGCGGCGACCACCAGGCGCTTGAGCGGCTGGCTGAGCTGGCGGACGAAGATCCAGGCGGCGGCGGTGGAGAGCAGGCCGATGCCGAGGAACCAGCCGAGCACGCTCCAGATCCGTTGGCCACGCAAGGGATGCGGATACAGCGGCACCGCCAGCCAGCCTTCGCCGAGGCTCGGTGCGCGCACCCAGAGCTGCGACGGCTGGTGGATACGCAGGCGGGTCTCGGTGTCCGGCCCCAGCTCCATCTGCATCTGCCGCTGGAAGATTTCCGTGTACGGCCAGTGCTGCTCGCCGGGCTGGTCGGCGCTGCTCGGCACCCAGCGCAGGCCGGAAGCCTTGGCGATGGCCGCGCGCGACTCCTCGTCGGCAGCCCAGAACGCGCGGATGGTCAGCGCCGCGCCGTGGCTGTACTGGCGGTCGACGATCACGTCCTCGTTCATCAGCAGGTAGACCAGGGTCAGCGCCTTGGAGAACAGCACGACGATCAGCACCAGCCAGAGGGTGCGGGCGAAGAAGCTTTGCGGGAACCAGAGCGGCGTTTTCATCGATCGGACCGGTTGCGCGCCGGCGGACGGGGCCGACGCCTGTTGCGGGTAAGACGACGCGGCCGGTGCATCGCTGCACCGGCCGCGCGGAGACTCAGGCCTTGCGCGCGTTGCCGTCCGGCACGAACACGTAGCCGACACCCCAGACCGTCTGGATATAGCGCGGCTTGGACGGGTCCGGCTCGATCAGCCGGCGCAGGCGCGAGATCTGCACGTCGATGGAACGCTCCAGGGCATCCCACTCGCGGCCACGGGCGAGGTTCATCAGCTTGTCCCGGGTCAGCGGTTCGCGGGCGTGCTGCACCAGGGCCTTGAGCACGGCGAACTCGCCGGTGGTCAGCATGTGTACCTCGTCGCCCTTCTTCAGTTCGCGGGTGGCGAGGAACAGCTGGTAGTCGCCGAAGGTCACCACCTCGTCGGCACCGGCAGGCGCGCCGGGCACCAGCGGCGCCTGGCGGCGCAGCACGGCCTTGATCCGCGCCAGCAGTTCGCGCGGGTTGAACGGCTTGGCCAGGTAGTCGTCGGCGCCCAGTTCCAGGCCCTGGATGCGGCTGCCCTCGTCGCCCTTGGCGGTGAGCATGATGATCGGCACCTGGTTGTTCTGTTCGCGCAGGCGGCGGCAGGCAGTGAGGCCGTCCTCGCCGGGAAGCATCAGATCGAGCACAACCAGCTGGAACAGTTCGCGGGATAGAAGGCGATCCATCTGCTCGGTGTTCTCCACCGCGCGGACGCGGTAGCCCTGCTCGTCGAGGAAACGTTCGAGCAGGCGGCGCAGGCGGGCGTCGTCGTCGACGACGAGGATCTTTTCACCTTCGGCCAGGGCGGCAGGGTTCGACATAGAAACTCCCAGAATGAGTCAGGCGGGCATTATCGCCCAGGTAGCGGCTGGGCCGGACTGTCCATTGTTAGCAGATTTTTCCCCGACCAGCCGCCCTCCAAGGCGAAACTTGGCAGGTATAATGCGGCGCTTTTGCGGCGGGGCGTTGTCTACACGGCCCGTTTTCGTTCGTTTTACCAGGTGGATCAATGGACAGCATCAACACCCGTATCGCCGAAGAGCTCTCCGCACTGCCCTCCGGCCGCGTTCAACCGCAGCAAGTCGCCGCTGCCGTCGCCCTGCTCGACGAAGGCTCCACCGTTCCCTTCATCGCCCGTTACCGCAAAGAGGTCACCGGCAGCCTCGACGATACCCAGTTGCGCATGCTGGAAGAGCGCCTGCGCTACCTGCGCGAACTGGAAGAACGCCGCGGCGCGATCCTCGCCAGCATCGAGGAACAGGGCAAGCTGACCCCCGAACTGGCCCGCGACATCAAGCTCGCCGACACCAAGACCCGTCTCGAAGACCTCTACCTGCCTTATAAGCAGAAGCGCCGCACCAAGGGCCAGATCGCCCTGGAAGCCGGCCTCGGCGCGCTGGCCGACGCACTGTTCGACGACCCGACCCTGGTCCCGGAAAGCGAGGCCGCGCGTTTCGTCGACGCCGAGAAAGGCTTCGCCGACGTCAAGGCGGTGCTGGAAGGCGCCAAGTACATCCTCATGGAGCGCTTCGCCGAAGACGCCACGCTGCTCGACAAGCTGCGCGTGTTCATGAAGAACGAAGCGACCCTGACCGCCCGCGTGGTCCCCGGCAAGGAACTGGAAGGCGCCAAGTTCAGCGACTACTTCGAACACGACGAGCCGCTGAAAAGCGCCCCGTCGCACCGCGCCCTGGCGATCTTCCGCGGACGCAACGAAGGCGTCCTCAGCGCCTCGCTGAAGGTCGGCGAGGAAGCGCCGGGCACCCTGCACCCAAGCGAAGTCATGATCGCCGAGCGCTTCGGCCTGTCCAACCAGGGCCGCGCCGCCGACAAGTGGCTGGCCGAGGTGGTGCGCTGGACCTGGAAGGTCAAGCTCTATACCCACCTGGAAACCGACCTGTTCGGCGAGCTCCGCGACGGCGCCGAGGACGAGGCGATCAGCGTGTTCGCGCGCAACCTGCACGACCTGCTGCTGGCCGCCCCGGCCGGCCCGCGCGCCACCCTCGGTCTCGACCCGGGCCTGCGCACCGGGGTCAAGGTCGCGGTGGTCGACGCCACCGGCAAGCTGCTGGACACCGCCACCGTCTACCCACATGCGCCGAAGAACCAGTGGGACCAGACCCTCGCCGTGCTCGCCGCGCTGTGCGCCAAGCACCAGGTCGAGCTGATCGCCATCGGCAACGGCACCGCCAGCCGCGAAACCGACAAGCTGGCCGGCGAACTGATCAAGAAATATCCGGGCATGAAGCTGACCAAGATCATGGTCAGCGAGGCCGGCGCATCGGTGTATTCCGCCTCCGAACTGGCGGCGAAGGAGTTCCCCGAGCTGGACGTGTCCCTGCGCGGCGCCGTATCCATCGCCCGTCGCCTGCAGGACCCGCTGGCGGAGCTGGTGAAGATCGAGCCCAAGTCGATCGGCGTCGGCCAGTACCAGCACGACGTGTCCCAGCTGAAGCTGGCGCGTAGCCTGGACGCGGTGGTCGAGGATTGCGTGAACGCCGTCGGCGTCGACGTCAACACCGCCTCCGCCGCCCTGCTGGCACGCATCTCCGGCCTCAACTCGACGCTGGCGCAGAACATCGTCGCGCACCGCGACGCCAACGGCGCGTTCCGCACCCGCGACGAGCTGAAGAAAGTCAGCCGCCTGGGCGAGAAGACCTTCGAGCAAGCCGCCGGCTTCCTCCGCGTGATGAACGGCGACAACCCGCTGGACGCCTCGGCGGTGCACCCGGAAACCTATCCGCTGGTGCAGCGCATCGCCGCCGACACCGAGCGCGACATCCGCTCGCTGATCGGCGACTCGGCGTTCCTCAAGCGCCTCGACCCGAAGAAGTTCACCGACGAGACCTTCGGCCTGCCGACCGTCACCGACATCCTCAAGGAACTCGACAAGCCCGGCCGCGACCCGCGTCCGGAGTTCAAGACCGCAGAGTTCCAGGAAGGCGTCGAGAGCCTCAAGGACCTCAAGCCGGGCATGGTCCTGGAGGGCGTGGTGACCAACGTCACCAACTTCGGCGCATTCGTCGACATCGGCGTCCACCAGGACGGCCTGGTGCACATCTCGGCGCTGTCCGAGAAGTTCGTCAAGGACCCGTACGAAGTGGTCAAGGCCGGCGACATCGTCAAGGTCAAGGTCATGGAAGTGGACATCCCGCGCAACCGTGTCGGCCTGTCCATGCGCATGAGCGACACCCCCGGCGAGAAGGTCGAAGGCCAGCGCGGCGGGCGTCCCGCCGGCAGCGGCCAGCCGCGCCAGGAGCGTGGCGCCCCGCGCGGACAGAGCGCGCCGCCGGCGAACAACGCCATGGCCGCGCTGTTCGCCAACGCCAAGCAACTGAAGAAGAAGTGACGGAGCCGTCCATGAGCGAGATGCCCGCCCGCGAGCAGATGATCAGCGCCTACAGCGAACTGGTCGGCCTGGACCCGGTCAGCCTCGGCGACGGAGTCGCCGAGGTACGCCTGCCGATGGCCGCGCACCTGCGCAACCGCGGCGGGGTCATGCATGGCGGCGCGCTGTTCTCGCTGATGGACGTGACCATGGGGCTGGCCTGCTCCAGTTCCCATGGTTTCGACCGCCAGAGCGTCACCCTGGAATGCAAGATCAACTACATCCGCGCCGTCGCCGACGGCGAGGTGCGCTGCGTCGCCCGCGTCCTCCATGCCGGGCGCCGCAGCCTGGTGGTGGAAGCCGAGGTGCGGCAAGGCGACAAGCTAGTCGCGAAAGGACAAGGCACCTTCGCCCAGTTGTAAACCGGCGCGGCCGCCATGCGGCAGAATGGCGCGCAACGGCGATCCCGATCCGTGCCGGGCGCCCGCCTCGACGGCTCCCGCCGAAGGCGCGGCGACCGGCCCCAGGACGAAGCGAAAACGCATTTACGTCCTCCCTCTTGTAGACCGCTCGGTCCACCCTCATATTGGGGCGACCGATCTGGGACGCGATCACAAGGAATCCCGACTTGAGCGATCTTCTCTCCCGCCGCCTGGCTCTGCTCGGCGCCGCAGCCAACCTGCCCCTGCTGACCGAGTGCCTGCATGGCATCGAGCGCGAATGCCTGCGAGTCGATAGCGACGGCAAGCTGGCGCTCACCCCCCACCCCCGGGCCCTGGGTTCGACCCTGACCCATCCGCAGATCACTACCGACTACTCCGAGGCCTTGCTGGAGTTCATCACGCCCACGGAAACCGACGTCGCCGACACTCTGGGCGATCTCGAGCGCATCCACCGCTTCGCCAGTTCGAAACTGGACGGCGAATACCTGTGGAGCCCATCGATGCCCTGCGAGCTGCCGGACGAGGAGAGCATCCCGATCGCCCGCTACGGCAGCTCGCTGATCGGCCGCCTGAAGTACGTCTACCGCAAGGGCCTGGCGCTGCGCTACGGCAAGACCATGCAGTGCATCGCCGGCATCCACTACAACTTCTCCCTGCCGGAGAGGCTCTGGCCGCTGCTGCGCCAGGCCGAAGGCAGCGAGCTATCGGAACGCGACTACCAGTCCGCCGCCTACATCGCCCTGATTCGCAATTTCCGCCGCTACAGCTGGCTGCTGATGTACCTGTTCGGCGCCTCGCCGGCCCTCGACGCCGGCTTCCTGCGTGGCCGCCCGAGCCAGTTGGAGCGCCTCGACGAACACACGCTCTACCTGCCCTACGCCACCAGCCTGCGGATGAGCGACCTGGGCTACCAGAACAACGCCCAGGCCGGCCTGACGCCCTGCTACAACGACCTGCAGAGCTACATCGACAGCCTGCGCCAGGCGGTCAGCACGCCCTACCCGCCCTACGAGAAGGTCGGCACCAAGCAGGATGGCGAATGGGTGCAACTGAACACCAACATCCTGCAGATCGAGAACGAGTACTACTCGAGCATCCGGCCAAAGCGCGTCACCTACACCGGCGAGCGTCCGGTGCAGGCCCTGGCCGCTCGCGGCGTGCAGTACGTGGAAGTGCGCTGCCTGGACATCAACCCGTTCCTGCCGCTGGGCATCGACCTGGACGAGGCGCGCTTCCTCGACGCCTTCCTGCTGTTCTGCGCGTTCAGCGACAGCCCGCTGCTGAACGGCGAGTGCAGCGACGCCACCGACAACTTCCTCGCCGTGGTCAAGGAAGGCAGGCGGCCGGGCCTGCAATTGCAACGTCGCGGCCAGCCGGTGGAATTGAAGGTCTGGGCCAACGAGCTACTCGAACGAATCGCCGATACCGCGGCGCTGCTCGACCGCGCACGCGGCGGCGAAGCCCACGCGGCGGCGCTGGCAGCGCAGCGGGCTAAGGTGGCCGATGCGGAACTGACGCCTTCGGCGCAGGTGCTGAAGGTCATGCGCGAGCGCGGCGAGAGCTTCGAAGCGTTCTCCCTGCGCCAGAGCCGCGAACACGCGGAGTATTTCCGCCAGCATCCGCTGGCCGCCGAAGAGCAGGCACGCTTCGAGAAGATGGCCAGCGACTCCCTGGCCGAACAGACGGAGCTGGAACGCGACCAGGATGGCGACTTCGATACCTTCGTCGCCGCCTACCAGGCGAGCATCCTCGGCCTGATCAGCAACTGAGCGAAGCCGGCGCGCCCCTGCGCCCAGGGACGCGCCGGCGGATCACAGGCTCTTCTCGAATACCTGCGAATTGCGCTGGAAGTTGTACAGCGAGGCCCGCGCCGCCGGTAGCCGCTCTACGCTGCTGGGCTGGAAGCCGCGCTCGCGGAACCAGTGCGCGGTCCGCGTGGTGAGCACGAACAGGGTCTTCAGGCCGAGTCCGCGCGCGCGCTCCTCGATCCGCTCCAGCAGTTCGTCGCCACGCCCGCCGTGGCGGTACTCCGGGTTGACCGCCAGACAGGCCAGCTCGCCCGCCTCGGAATCGGCGATCGGGTAGAGCGCGGCGCAGGCGATGATCAGCCCTTCGCGCTCGACGATGCTGAACTGTTCGATCTCGCGTTCCAGCACCTCGCGGGAACGGCGTACCAGGATGCCCTGCTCTTCCAGCGGGCGGATCAGCTCGATCAGCCCGCCAACGTCCTCGATGCCCGCCTCGCGCAACTGTTCGAACTGCTCTTGGGCGACCAGGGTGCCGTTGCCGGTGCGGGTGAACAGCTCGCTGAGCAGCGCGCCGTCCTCGGTGTAGCTGACGATATGGCTGCGCTTGACCCCGGCCCGGCAGGCCTGCGCCGCGGCGTCCAGCAGCTCGGCCTGGTAGCTGTTGCCCAGCCGTTGCAGGTGCGCGGGCACCTGCTGCGGGCGCAGTTCGCGGACCAGCTTGCCGGATGCGTCCAGCAGGCCCTGTTCGGCGCCGTAGAGAATCAGCTTTTCCGCTTCCAGGTCGATGGCGGCGCGCATGGCCACGTCTTCGCAGGCCAGGTTGAAGATTTCCCCGGTCGGCGAGTAGCCCAGCGGCGAGAGCAGGACGATGCTGCGCTCGTCGAGAAGGCGGCCAATGCCCTTGCGGTCGATGCGACGGACCTCGCCGGTATGGTGGTAGTCGACACCCTCGACCACGCCGATCGGCCGCGCGGTGACCAGGTTGCCGCCAGCGACCCGCAGGCGCGCGCCCTGCATCGGCGAGGCGGCCATGTCCATCGACAGCCGCGCCTCGATGGCGATGCGCAGACTACCCACGGCGTCGATGACGCATTCCAGGGTCGGCGCATCGGTCACTCGCAGGTCGCGGTGATAGCGCGGAGCCAGGCCGCGCGCGGCCAGGCGCGCCTCGATCTGCGGGCGCGAACCGTGCACCAGCACCAGGCGCGCGCCGAGGCTGTGGAGAAGGACCAGGTCGTGGACGATATTGCCGAAATTGGGATGCTCCACCCCTTCGCCGGGGAGCATGACCACGAAGGTGCGGTCCCGGTGCGAGTTGATGTAGGGCGAAGCGTGACGTAACCAGTTGACGTAGTCGGGCATGGTGGGGAAAGCCTGTCGTTTCGTGAGCGAGAGCAAAGCGTGAGCGGCCGGGACGGCCCGAAGGGCGCCGTTATCGTCGTCGCAGCAACATCGACAGGCTTCTCCTCACTTTCTGGTTAACGAGACGGATGGATCACGCGCGAGTTTAAACCCTCGGCGGCCCCGCAGCGGCGGGATTCGACCATGGTACGGGGCCTGGGGCCGGAACGAACCGTTTTACCACTATTTCTGAAAAAAACTATCCGAAAACCCCGGTTAACTCGCGCAGCGCTTTTTCGCTAGGCTGCCTCGTTCGCCGTGCCGTCCGGCGCGCAACCACGCGAACGAGGAAAATCCATGAGCGAATACTTCCATCACGTCCTGGTCGGCCTGCTCGCCGTGCTCCCGGTAGCCAACCCGCTGACCAGCGTCTCGCTGCTGCTTGGCCTCGGCGGCAGCCTACCGCCGGCGGAGCGCAACCGGCAGATATTCAAGGCCAGCCTCTACGTGGCGCTGATCATGCTGGTCAGCTTCTACGGCGGCAGCCTGGTGATGCAGGTGTTCGGCATCTCCATTCCCGGCCTGCGCATCGCCGGCGGGCTGATCGTCGCCTATATCGGCTTCACCATGCTGTTCCCCGCCACCACGCCGGACGAGACCGAAGTCCAGCACGACCTGCTGTCGGACGAGGAAAAGATCACCCCGCACTTCCGCGACCTGTCCTTCGTTCCGCTGGCCCTGCCGGGTACCGCGGGGCCGGGGACCATCGCCCTGGTGGTCAGCTCGGCGTCGACGCTGCAATCCACCTACGGAAGCATTCCGCTGTTCATCCACCTCGCGGCGATCACCGTCACCCTGCTCACCGCGCTGATCTTCTGGATCGCCCTGCAAAGCTCCGGGCGCATCATGAAGTTCCTCGGCGAATCCGGGATCGACGCCATCTCGCGAGTGGTCGGCTTCCTGCTGGTGGCGATGGGCGTGCAGTTCGTCATCAACGGCGGCTTCGAGCTGGTCGCCGGCCACGCCGCGCTTCAGTCGGCGGCGGGCGTCAGGCAGTAATGCTGGATCAGCCGGCGCAGCACGCCGACCATCGGTTCGATACGCGCCAGTTCCAGGTGCTCGTCGGGCTGGTGGGCACAGGCGATGTCGCCGGCGCCGAGGACCAGGGTCTCGCTGCCCAGGCGCTGGAAGTACGGCGCCTCGGTACCGAACGCCACGGCCTCGGCGCGATGCCCGGTCAGGCGTTCGGCGACGCGTACCAGTTCGCTGTCCTGCGCCTGTTCGAACGGCGGCACGGCAGGGAACAGCGGCTGGTAGTCGATGCTCACCTGGTGCCGTTCGGCCAGCGGCCGCAGGCGCTGGCGGATCGCCTCGCGCAACTGCTCGGGCTGCATGCCGGGTAGCGGGCGCAGGTCGAATTCCAGCGAACACTGGCCGCAGATGCGGTTGGGATTGTCGCCGCCGTGGATGCAACCGAAGTTCAGGGTCGGCTGGGGCACGCTGAACTGCGGGTTGTTCCAGGCCTGCTGCCATTCCCCGCGCAGCGCCATCAGCTCGCCGATGGTCGCGTGCATCGCCTCCAGGGCGCTGCGCCCGAGGTTCGGATCGGACGAATGGCCGCTCTGCCCGAGAATCTCGATGCGCTCCATCATCACCCCCTTGTGCAGGCGGATCGGCCGCAGGTTGGTCGGCTCGCCGATCACCGTGGCGCGCCCCAGCGGCCGCCCGCTTTCGGCGAGGGCACGGGCGCCGGCCATCGAGCTTTCCTCGTCGCAGGTGGCGAGGATCATCAGCGGCTGGCGGAACGGCTGGTCGAGCAGCGGCAGCAAGGCCTCGATGGCCAGCGGGAAGAAGCCCTTCATGTCGCAACTGCCGAGGCCGTACCAGCGGCCGTCGCGCTCGTCCAGGCGCAGCGGATCGCTGCTCCACAGCGCTTCGTCGTAGGGCACGGTATCGGTGTGGCCGGCCAGCACCAGCCCGCCGGGACCGCTGCCGTAGCTGGCCAGCAGGTTGAACTTGCCCGGCGAGACTTCCCGGATCTCGTAGCGGAAGCCTAGATCGCCCAGCCAGGAGGCCAGCAGGTCGACCACCGGGCGGTTGGTCTGGTCCAGCTCGGGCTGGGTGCAACTGACGGAAGACGCGGCGATCAGCGCGCCGAACTGGTCTTTCAGAGACGGCAACGGCATGGGACTCTCCACACGGATCGAGCCCCATCATGGCCTATCGCGGCGGTGGATAAAACCGTCCGTTCCGGTTCCGCCTGCGCCAGCCGACGAAGACCGCGCTCAGGCACCGAACAGCGCGCGCAGGACCAGGAAGAACAGGATCGCCAGCACCGCGCCGGCCGGCAGGGTCACTACCCAGGACAGGAAGATCGAGCCGATCACCCGCAGGTTGAGCGCGCCGATGCCGCGCGCCATGCCGATGCCGAGCACCGCGCCGACCAGGGTATGGGTAGTGGACACCGGCAGGCCGATGGCCGAGGCGCCAACCACCGTGGAGGCGGTCGCCAGCTCGGCGGCGAAGCCGCGGCTGGGGGTCAGCTCGGTGATCTCCCGGCCGATGGTGGCGATCACCCGGTAGCCATAGGTAGCCAGGCCGATGACGATGCCCACCGCGCCCAGCAGCAGTACCCAGGACGGCACCGGCGAACGGCTCACCAGATCCAGGTCGCCGCCGGCCTGGACCACCGCGACGACCGCCGCCACCGGGCCGATGGCGTTGGCCACGTCGTTGGCACCATGGGCGAAAGCCATGGAGCAGGCGGTGAAGATCATCAGCACCGCGAAGACCCGCTCGACGCTGGCGAAGCCGCCACGCGGATCGGCTCCGCCAGTGGGTCGGATACGCAACAGCAGGACGATACCCAGGCCCATCACCAGGCCGCCGGCGAGCAACGCCAGACCCAGCGTCTGGAGGCCGGAAAGCTCCAGGCCGACATGCTTCAGGCCCTTGCCGACGGTCATCAGCGCGACCATGAAGCCCGCCAGGAACATGTACAGCGGCACGTAGCGGCGCGCGCTGCGGAACGGGTCCTCGGCATGCAGTACCAGCCACTGCACGCTCCTGAACAGGGCGAAGGCGAGCAGCCCGGACAGCACCGGCGTCACCACCCAACTGGCGACGATCGGGCCGATCGCGCCCCAGTGCACCGCGTGCACCGAGACACCGACCGAGGCGAAGCCGATGATCGCGCCGACGATGGAGTGGGTGGTCGACACCGGCCAGCCCTTGATCGTCGCCAGCAACAGCCAGACCCCGGCGGCCAGCAAGGCCGAGAGCATGCCGAAGACCAGCAGGTCGGGGGTCATGTACTGCGGATCGACGATGCCGCTCCTGATCGTTTCGGTGACCTCGCCGCCGGCGAAGTAGGCACCGCAGAACTCGAAGACCATCGCCACCAGGATCGCCTGGCGGATGGTCAGCGCCCGTGAGCCCACCGAGGTGCCCATGGCGTTGGCGACGTCGTTGGCGCCGACGCCCCAGGCCATGAAGAAACCGAACAGGCAGGCGAGTACGAGGAAGGCGAAGCCGTGGTCGGCGATCAGGGACATGGGCGGGGATCCGTATGCGGGCAGAAGGCGGAAAGAAACCTGGCGCTCAACGCGCCAGCAATTGCTCCAGGCGGTTGCCGACCCGCTGGGCGCGGTCGGCGACATCGCCGATCCATTCGATGATCTGGTAGAGGAACATCACGTCCACCGGCGGCAGCTCGCTTTCCAGGCGGAACAGCTCGCGGCGCACCTCGACCTGGATGCGGTCGGTGTCGTTCTCGATCGCCTCGAGTTCCTCCACCATGCTCTCCACCAGACTGGTCTCGCGCCCGCCGAAGCCGGTCTCGAGCAGTTCGTTGAGTTCGTTGACTACCCGCAACGCCTGGGCGCTGGCGTCCACCGAGCGCTGCACGTAGGCGAGCATCTGGCCCTGCAGCGGCAGCGGGATGCGCATGCGCCGGCCGAGCATCAGCCCGGCGATGTCCTTGGCGCGATTGGCGACTTTGTCCTGTACACTGAGCAGCTCCAACAGATCGGAGCGCGGCACCGGAAGGAACAGGCTCTTGGGCAGGTGCATCCGGACGTTCTTCTTCAGCCGATCGGCTTCCTGCTCCAGTCGCACCATGTCCTGCTGAACCTGTTCGACCTGCGCCCAGTCCTCGGCGATCACCGCGCGGAAGAACGGCAACAGGCCGGCCGCGCATTCGTGGGCCTTGGCGATGTGCTGCTGCATCGGCCCGATCGGCGAACGGCCGAACAGGCTGATGAACGGATTGGTCGGCATGGAACGCCTCCCTGATGGAAATGCCGAAAAGTATAGGTCACCCACCCCGCGCGCCTTTGATCTGGAACACCTTCACCCGCGGACGCCTGGCGTCCCGAGCCGGACATCGCCCCATGCAGAAAGAAACCGAAATCAAACTCCGCGTCAGCCGCGCCACCCTGGAAGCCTTGCAGGAGCACCCGTTGCTGAAGAAACGCAACAAATCGGGCTGGGAGCGCCGCGAACTGTACAACCAGTACTACGACACCCCCGGCCGCGAGCTGGCCCGGGCCAAGGTCGCGCTGCGCATGCGCCGCGACGGCGAGCAGTACATCCAGACGCTGAAGAGCCGCGGGCAGAGCGTGGCCGGGCTGTCCGAACGCAACGAGTGGGACTGGTACCTGGAAAAGAACAAGCTCGACCTGAAGAAACTCGACGACAAGTGCTGGCCGGCGGCCCTCAAGGACCTCGACAAGAAGCAGCTCAAGCCGATCTTCAGCACCGACTTCGTCCGCCAGCGCGCCGAGATCGCCTGGGGCCGCGGCAAGGCCAGGGTAGTCGTGGAGGCGGCGCTCGACCTGGGCAAGGTGGTCGCCGGCGACAACCAGGAGGAAATCTGCGAACTGGAGCTGGAACTGCGCCAGGGCGATGCCGCCGCGCTGCTCGAGCTGGCCGCGGAACTGGCCGCCGACCTGCCGCTGATGCCCTGCGACATCAGCAAGGCCGAGCGCGGCTACCGCTTGTTCGACCCGAACAGCTACGAGGTCGATCCCCCGGCGCAGAAACTGCTGGCGGAAACCCCGCTGGACGGTGCCTTCGCCGCCATCGCCTGGTACCTGCTCGGCAGCAGCCAGCGACTGGCCGAACAGTATCGCTTCAACGGCCACTGGCGCCTGCTGGAGGACTGGCTGCAACACCTGCAGGACCTGCGTACCCTGCTCGGCAGCCTCGGCCAGGCGGTGCCACGCGCCAGCAGTCGCGAGCTGCGCGAAGCGCTGGACGCTCTCCTCGCCGACTGGGCGCCGCGCATCGAGCGCGGCCGTGACGACGAGACGCTACGCCAGCAGGCGCCGCAACTGTTCCGCGGCGAACTCGACGAGACCCGCTGGGGCCTGTTCTCCCTGAATGCCTCGCGCTGGCTGCTGGCCAAGGCCTGGACCGAGTCGCGCAACGAGCGCGGCAACCGCCAGGGCGCCGCCGCGCTGGGCAAATGGCTGCTGCGCAGCCTTGCCGAAGAAGCCCAGGCCACGCCGCTGGCGCGCGCCCACCAGCATCCCGAGCTGCTTCCCGACCAAGCGCCGCGCCTGCAGCGCATGCTTACCTGGTTGCGCCTGGCGCGCGGCGTGCTCGACCTGCCGGAAGCCGACCGCCTCTACGGCGAACTGGCCAAGTTGCTGGAGCTGCTGCGGCAACCTGTCGATGCCGAGCGCCTGGCTGCCCGCGCCACGCAGGCCCATACTGTGCTGACGCTCAAACCCTGGAAGGCGCTGATGAAATAAGCTTCGCCGCTACCGCCATCATCCGAAGGGAGTCTGCATGTCCGTGTTCGCCACCGCCGCCCAGGACCGCCTGCTGGACCTCGGCGACCTGCTCCGCGAGCTGGTCGCCCAGGGCCGGGTCGGGCAGGAGCAGGCCGAACAGTGCCTGGCGATCCGCCGCAGCGCAGTGCGCAACCAGCAGCATCCGCTGGAGTTCCTCGCCGCGCAGCAGGTCGAGGATCTCAAGCGCCCCGGACGCAAGCTCGACCTGGAGACCCTCACCCAGTGGCTGGCCGAGTACGCCGGCCAGCCCTACCTGCGCATCGACCCGCTGAAGATCGACGTCGCCGCGGTGACTCCGCTGATGTCCTACGCCTTCGCCCAGCGCCATGGCATCCTCGCCGTCGCGCTGAGTCCGGAGGAAGTCACCATCGCCAGCGCCCAGCCCTTCGTACAGGGCTGGGAAAGCAACCTGGTGCATGTGCTCAAGCGACCGATCAAGCGGGTGGTGGCGAACCCGGCGGACATCCAGCGCTACACCGTCGAGTTCTTCCGCCTGGCCCGCTCGGTCAGCGGCGCCACCTCGCCGGACCAGAAGATCAGCGGCGTCGGCAACTTCGAGCAGTTGCTCAACCTCGGCGCCGCCGACCAGGAGCCGGACGCCAACGACGCGCACATCGTCACCATCGTCGACTGGCTGTTCCAGTACGCCTTCCAGCAGCGCGCCAGCGACATCCACATCGAGCCGCGCCGCGAGCAGGGCACCGTGCGCTTCCGTATCGACGGCGTGCTGCACAACGTCTACCAGTTCCCGCCGCAGGTGACCATGGCGGTGGTCAGCCGCCTGAAGTCGCTGGGACGGATGAACGTGGCGGAGAAACGCAAGCCGCAGGACGGCCGGGTCAAGACCAAGACCCCGGACGGCGCCGAGGTGGAGCTGCGCCTGTCGACCCTGCCCACCGCCTTCGGCGAGAAGATGGTGATGCGCATCTTCGACCCCGAGGTGCTGCTCAAGAGCTTCGACCAGCTCGGCTTCTCCGCCGACGACCTGCGCCGCTGGCAGAGCATGACCAGCCAGCCCAACGGCATCATCCTGGTCACCGGCCCCACCGGCTCGGGCAAGACCACCACGCTCTACACCACGCTCAAGCAACTGGCCACCGATGAGGTGAACGTCTGCACCATCGAGGACCCGATCGAGATGATCGAGCCCTCGTTCAACCAGATGCAGGTCCAGCACAACATCGACCTGACCTTCGCCAGCGGCGTACGCGCCCTGCTGCGGCAGGACCCGGACATCATCATGGTCGGCGAGATCCGCGACCTGGAGACCGCCGAGATGGCGATCCAGGCGGCGCTCACCGGGCACCTGGTGCTCTCCACCCTGCACACCAACGACTCGCCCACGGCGATCACCCGCCTGCTCGAACTGGGCGTACCCTACTACCTGATCCGCGCCACGGTGCTAGGGGTCATGGCCCAACGCCTGGTGCGCACGCTCTGCCCGCACTGCAAGGCGCCGATGCAACTGGCGGACAGCGACTGGCACGAACTGACCCGCCCCTGGAGCGCCCCGCCGCCCAGCGGCGCGCACCAGGCCGTGGGTTGCCTGGAGTGCCGCGACACCGGCTATCGCGGGCGCGCCGGCGTCTATGAAATCATGCTGCTCAGCGATAGCCTGAAAGAACTGATCACCGCCGACACCGACCTGGTCGCCCTGCGCCGCCAGGCGTACAAAGAAGGCACCCGCAGCCTGCGCCTGTCCGGCGCGCAGAAGGTCGCCGCGGGTATCAGTACGCTGGAGGAAGTACTGCGGGTGACCCCGCAGAGCGAACAGAAGTAGCGGCACATCCCGTCGGCGGAGTTCCGACGGTTGCACGGCACAACGCCGGACGGGCCTGCCAGGCCCACAGACAAGGATGTAGACGATGACGAGCGCTCCCCCCGCCGTCCCCGCGCCGACGCTCCCCAGCCCCGGCGCACCGCACCTGCGGCGAGCCGCGAGCGGCGTCCCTGGCCCGATGTGGCTCGGCCGGCCGCCGAGCCGGCGCTGAGGGCCGGCCGATGGAAATCCTGCTGCTACGCCTGGACTTCTGGGACTGGCTGGCCTTCGGTACCGTCCTCCTGCTCCTGGAAATCTTCGGTGCCGGCGGCTATCTGCTGCGGGTCGGCCTCACCGCCGCTTGTGTCGGTGCGCTCGGCGCGCTCCTGCCGGGACTGGCCTGGCCCTGGCAGGTAGGGCTGTTCGTCCTGCTCTCCGGGCTGGTCGCCGCCTTGCATCGACGCCGTCGCCGCAAGGCCGGTAGCGTCGAGGAAACGCCAGGGTTGCAGCGACGCGGCGACGACCTGTTCGGCCGCACCTTTCCCTTGCACCGGGCGATCGTCGGCGGGCTCGGCGAGCTGCGCGTCGAGGACGCGTTATGGCTGGTCAGCGGTCCCGACCTGCCGCGCGGCGCCCTGGTCCGGGTCACCGGCCAGGACGGCGCCCTGCTGCACGTCGAGCCTGCCGCTCCCTGAATCGCTGTAGCTCCCGGCCGGCGGGGGCTGTACGGCAGCGGAAAAAGCGACCGGACGGTCATCCCCGCTGGAACTCCGGGACGGCAAACGCGATCTGATGTAACACGCAGCCCCCTATCAGGAGTTCCCCCATGCGTTCCGTCAAACTCGCCGCCGCCACCCTGGTCATCGCCGCCCTGCCGCTGGGCTCGGCCATGGCCGATACCTTCTGGCGCAACATCATTTCCTCGGGTGCCACCACGGCCTCCACCTACCTGACCTTCCGCCACGACCACAAGCTGATCGTCGCCGCGCAGGACGACGCCGGCAGCTACATCGCCAGCGACGGCGCGATCCGCGGGCCGTACCTGGAAGCCGCCCTGCAGAAGCTGCGCAACGACAACCCGGACCTGCAGGCCAGCGACATGGAACTGGCCAGCGCGATCCTCGCCGGCGGCGAGCAGTCCGCCGTCCAGCAGTAGGCCCCGGCGACCTCGCCTCCGCCCGGAGGCGAGGTCACTCGCGGTAGTCGTCCAGCGGCACGCAGGCGCAGAACAGGTTGCGGTCGCCGTAGACGTTGTCCACCCGGTTAACCGCCGGCCAGTACTTGAACGCCCGCGCATGTTCGCTCGGGGTCACTGCCTCGGCGATCTCGTAGGGTCTCTGCCAGATCCCGGTGACGTCGGCCAGGGTATGCGGCGCCCGTTTCAGCGGGTTGTCCTCCGCCGGCCAGGCGCCGCTCTCCACCTTGCCGATCTCGGCCCTGATGCTCAGCATCGCCTCGACGAAGCGATCCAGCTCCGCCTTCGACTCGCTCTCGGTCGGCTCCACCATCAGCGTGCCCGGCACCGGGAAGGACATGGTCGGGGCGTGGAAGCCGTAGTCCATCAGGCGCTTGGCCACGTCTTCCTCGGTTATCCCGGTCTGCGCCTTGAGCGGTCGCAGGTCGAGGATGCATTCGTGGGCGACGCGCTCGTTGCGCCCGCGGTAGAGCACCGGGAACGCCCCGTCCAGGCGGTTCGCCAGGTAGTTGGCGGAGAGGATCGCCACCTCGCTGGCGTCGGCCAGCTGCGGGCCCATCATGGCGATGTACATCCAACTGATCGGCAGGATGCTGGCGCTGCCCCAGGGCGCCGCGCTGACCGCGTCGTTCAGCGGGTTCGGCCCTTCGACGCGGATCACCGGATGGTTGGCGACGAACGGCGCCAGGTGCCGCTTGACCCCGATCGGCCCCATGCCCGGCCCGCCACCACCATGGGGGATGCAGAAGGTCTTGTGTAGGTTCATGTGCGAGACGTCCGCGCCGATGTCCGCCGGTCGCGCCAGGCCGACCTGGGCGTTGAGGTTGGCGCCGTCCATGTAGACCTGGCCGCCGTGGCGGTGGACCACTTCGCAGATCTCGCCTATCCCCTCTTCGTAGACGCCGTGGGTCGAGGGATAGGTGATCATCAGGCAGGACAGCCGGTCGCCCGCCTCGGCCGCCTTGAGGCGCAGGTCGTCGAGGTCGACGTTGCCGCAGGGATCGCACTCGACGATCACCACCCGCATGCTGGCCATGATCGCCGAGGCCGGGTTGGTGCCATGCGCCGATGCGGGGATCAGGCAGATGTCGCGCTGGCTATCGCCGCGGCTCTGGTGATAGCGGCGGATCGCCAGCAACCCGGCATATTCGCCCTGTGCTCCCGAGTTCGGCTGCATGCAGATGGCGTCGAAGCCGGTGATCGCCCGCAGCCAGGCTTCCAGTTCGTCGATCATCCGGCGATAGCCCTCGGCCTGCTCGCGCGGCACGAACGGATGCAGTTCGGCGAATTCCGGCCAGGTGATGGGGATCATTTCGCTGCTGGCGTTGAGCTTCATGGTGCAGGAGCCGAGCGGGATCATCGCCTGGTTCAGCGCCAGGTCCTTGCCTTCCAGCTGGCGCAGGTAGCGAAGCATCTCGGTCTCGCTGTGGTGGGCGTTGAACACCGGATGCTGCAGGTAGGCCGAAGTGCGTTGCAGGACCGCCGGGATGCCGTCGGCCACCGCCCCGCCATCCAGGTGCGCGACATCCAGCCCGTGGCCGGCGCCGAGGAAGATCTCGAACAGGGTCGCCAGGGTCGCCGCGTCACAGGTTTCGTCGAGGCTCAGGGCCAGCCGCCGGTCGTCGACCACGCGCAGGTTGACCCGTGCCGCCCGCGCCCGTTCGAGGATCGCCGCCTGACGCTCGCCGACCTCGTAGGTCAGGGTGTCGAAGAAGTGCCGGTTGAGCCGCCGCAGTCCCTTGCTTTCCAGGCCCGCCGCCAGCAGCGCGGTCAGGCGCTGGACGCGTTGGGCGATGCGTTTCAGCTCCTGCGGCCCATGGTAGACGGCATACAGCGAAGCAATGTTGGCCAGCAACACCTGGGCGGTGCAGATGTTCGAGTTGGCCTTTTCCCGACGGATGTGCTGCTCGCGGGTTTGCAGGGCCATGCGCAACGCCGGGTTGCCGCGGGCGTCGCGGGAAACGCCGATGATCCGCCCCGGCATTGCCCGCTTGTACCCTTCGCGGGTGGCGAAGAACGCCGCGTGCGGCCCGCCGTAGCCCATCGGTACGCCAAAGCGCTGGGCGCTGCCGAGCACCACGTCGGCACCGAGTTCCCCCGGCGGGGTCAGCACCAACAGGGCGAGCAGGTCGCTGGCGACGCAAGCCAGCGCCTGTTGGCCGTGCAACGCCTCGATAAGCGGGCGCAGGTCGCGGATCTCGCCGCGACTGTCCGGGTATTGCAGCAAGGCGCCGAACACCGCGTGGGCGGCAAGATTGTCCGGCTCGTCGACGACCAGCTCGAAACCGAACGCCTCGGCGCGGGTACGCAACACCGAAACGGTCTGCGGATGGCAATGCGCATCGACGAAGAACCGGTTGCTCCTGGCCTTCGCCACCCGCCTGGCCAGGGCCATGGCCTCGGCGGCGGCGGTGGCTTCGTCGAGCAGCGAGGCGCTGGCCAGGTCGAGTCCGGTGAGGTCGATGGTCAGTTGCTGGAAATTCAGCAGCGCTTCCAGGCGGCCCTGGGCGATTTCCGGCTGGTAGGGCGTATAGGCGGTGTACCAGCCGGGATTCTCCAGCACGTTGCGGAGGATCACCGGCGGCGTCACGGTGCCGTAGTAGCCCATGCCGATCAGGCTGGTCCAGCGCTGGTTGAGTCCGGCGTAGCCGCGCAGGCGCGCCAGGGCGGCCTGTTCGTCGAGCGCGGCGGGCAGTTCCAGCGGCCGGTTGAGGCGGATCGCCGGCGGCACCGTCTGCACGATCAGTTCGGCGCGAGTGGAAACTCCGAGGAAATCCAGCATGGCCTGCTGTTCCGCCGGATCGGGGCCGAGGTGGCGGCGCAGGAAGGCATCGGCGGGCTGGAGCTGGGCGAGGGACGGCGTCTGCGACATGGCTTCGGTCTCGTTGGGGGCGGCATCGCCCTGCCAGCGATCGTCGCCGAACGGATATCGAATGAGAAAGCAACGACGGCGAAAACGCATTTCGCCGCTGCAAAAAGAACAAAGCCTCGAATGATCGAGGCCTTGTCCAAGGATAGCGGGTTTTGTCGCGACTACGCGGCGGCTCAGCCTTCCGCGTCGACGGCGGCCTGGTAGCCAGCGGCGTCGAGCAGCTTGTCCAGCTCGGCCGGATTGCTCGGCTTGAGCTTGAAGAACCAGGACGCGTACGGGTCGTTGTTGACGTCTTCCGGGGTGTCGGCCAGGGCTTCGTTGATAGCGATGACTTCGCCGCCGATCGGCGAATAGATGTCGGAGGCGGCCTTCACCGACTCGACCACGTGAGAGGGAGTGAGAAAAAGGTTGCCCACCGGGCGCGATAATTTTGGGATTTATTGGGTGCAGCTAGGATTTATTGGGATAGGAAATGAAAAGGATTTTCCATAGATGAAACAGCGGAAATTGATCATTCCGCTGGATCCTCTCCCACCCAATCGAGCAGCTCTTCGGCTGTCTTCAGCAAGCTAATCTTATCGCCTGGCAGTGCGTAGTTCGCAGCCACCATCAGGCACCCAAGGCGAATTGATCGCTCGTCCTGCTGCTGATCACTGATCTGAGCAGGACTCAGACCTGCGGGTCGCCGTTTCGCCTTCAGAAAACGGTGAACCGCTGATCGGGAAGTCTTAACACCTTGCTCAGCGAGCCAACTCACATGGTCGTCGAGCGAGAGACCGGGACAGTCGGAGGCACGGCCTATGAGCATTTCTCGAATATTGGAGGGGGCTTTGTCGATCACAAACGGCCTAGGCATTCTGGCTTCCTTTTTGTTGGATGCCAGCATTACGCAACGGGTTGCGCAGCGTGTCTTTTCGTTTATTCCAAACGCCCAGCCATGTTTGGAAGGGCCTCGGCAGTCGCTTCAGGAGCACGTCTAAATCAGCCGACGTTTTGGAATAGTGGCGAGTAGCCTGGCTGGACCTTCATCCAAAACGGCAAGCGCCTGCCGTTTTCCAGGCGTCGAAACGCCGAACCGTTCGGCATCTATCTTCTGCCAATAGATCGATAGAGATTGTTTCACGCACAGAGGCGAGCATGGTAAGCCGAACCGGTCGGCTAAATTGAGAAATGGCAAGTGGCTGGGGTAGTGGGAAACTGCAGACCGTTCGTGAAAAACTGGTGACGGTCACCGGTTTCCATTCTCGGGAACCCTTGTTTTTACTGGGTGTGTGAAATCATGAACTGGTGACGGTCACCAGAAAAACGCGAACAGTCCGTGAGAAATGGATTCCGTCACCGTGTCGGAAAAACCGCACCTATGCGAAGTGATTGGGACGGTGAGAAACTGCGAACCGTTCGCGAAAAACTAGAAACCGTTTCAACTTCTCCATCACGAAAGCCCAGCAACCATGCGGGTTTGCAGAGATTCAAACTAGAAGCCGTTTCTGAAAACTGCGAACCGTTCGTGAAAATAGAAGTCGTCACCGTGCCGGAATCCCCCCGGCACGGTGCAGACTGGCTAACTGGTCACCGTGACCAGAAAACTCCGGACTGTCTGGAGCGCGAAAGTGAAGCATGTCTCACGCCTCATCCCAGGGAAGGCCCATGTTTGCGCGGGTTGACGGCCATCTCGACTTGAAACGCACTGTAGGTTTTCTCCGGACCGTCCGGAATGGGAAACTGGTCACCGTGACCGGAAACCGCCATACGTCGCAGGCGATTTTGGTAACCGTTACCACCGATGAAGGCCCGTTACCGCATGTCTACTGGGCTGGTCGATAGGAAGAACTGGTAACCGTTACCAGTTTTCCGCGATGTGGGACTAGCGCTCAAGTCGATGTCGGACTGAAGACGGTCTTCAGACCAGTCGAGGCGAAAAGTCGTAACGGTTAGGAAAAAACAAATGCCGGTTATGCGGCCATGACCCAGTAACTCCGGGCCCTCCAACGCAACCAAGTCATCCGAGTGCCCTCAAAAACTCCTGACGGTTACGACTTTTTCAGCGTCGTGACGCTGAAAAAACCGAAGACCGTCTTCACTTCCTTTTTACCGCGACGGTCGCGGTAGTCCACGGAAAAAAGTGCTGACGGTCAGCGGTTCTCTGGCTACAAAGCCCGGAATTACTGGCGTAGTTTGAGGGAGTGGGTGCTGACGTCAGCAGTTTCAAGCTGGGACTGTCCCGGTGAGTCGCTCTTTGCAAATGATGCGACGTCGCATCATTTGCTCCAGGATATTTCCGCACGGTGCGGAGCCAGGGCGAGCCGGAGAGCCTTGATCTTCTGGCAAGGGGGACGGGCTACTCCGCACCGTGCGGAAAAACCAAACCGTTTGGCTCTTCACTGAGTGCCGACGTTGGGAAAAACTCCGAACCGTTCGGAGTCAGTGGTAAGCGGAAACTCAGTACCTATGCGGATTCCAAGGGGCTGAAAATTCCGAACCGTTCGGAGTTTTCGCCAACGTCAGCACCTCGCGAACTCCAAACGGTTTGGAGCTTTCATCTCCGAAAGCGCCAGGAACGCGCCAACGTTGGCGCTTTTGCCAAAGGTCAAAACGGACAACGTTGTCCGTTTTCCACAGCAGACCAGAGGCAGCCAAAATGGCCAGCGCTGGCCGTTTTAGCCTACCCGACAAGGACTCCTGGCAAATGATGCGACGACGCAACATTTGCCTCAGAACTTTTCCACCGGGACGGTCGCGGTGAGTTGCTCATGGCAAATGTCTCGTCGACGAGAAATGTGACTGAAAAATGCTTTTTGGTCATATGTGCCGTCAACGGCACATATGACTCATGGCAACAACCTTGCAGTTTGTGGAGGCCGGTGCTACCTTCACATCGCTGCCGCAAATTCGGCAGCCAGGTTTGGTCACCTGAGAGAATACAGGCGCAACAGCGCCCCATAGCATGCAGGCGCTTTTTTTGTGTTCGCATGCTGCTTTATGGCGGCTGTGCGCGGGGCACCTTCGGGTGCGCCGGGTTCCTGTATCCCCGGTTGACCAACCTGCGTGCAGTCCGCCACCCATCGTTTGGTCACGGTGCTGGCGGTTCCATCCAGATACAGGAGCCGTACCCATGGCGAAATCACACGCCCCCGCTCCGTCCGCGATTGCGGATCGGATCGCCGCTCACCGAGCAATGGCGCTTGCCGCCCTTCGCGCCGACTCAAGTCTCTCCAGCCGTATGAGTCGGTACAACCACCACATGAACTGCGCTCGCTCTCTGGAACTGATCCTGGGTCTGGCTCGCGGCCTGCGCACTGGAGGTGGAAAATGACTGCCACCGTTATCCGTTCCGTGACCATTCTCGGCACCTGCCTGGACATCATCCGTGCCCAGGGCCGGCTGTGGGTTGCAGCGCGGGATCTTGCCCAAGTACTCCGCTACAAATCCGAGTCAACCATAAGGCAGGCTTACTACCGTCACCGGAAACATGAAGCGTTAGAAGGTCATGTAATCAAGGCTATCGTAGGCGGCTATGCAGGCAGTCCTTGCCGTCTTTTTGACGAAGTAGCCGTCATGTTTTTTTGCCAGCGGCGCGACCGTCAATGCGCAATTGAGCTGATGCGCTGGATCGAAGCTGGGGGCATGAGGCTCGACCAGCAACCGCCCTTGCCTGGTGTGCAGGAGATCATCCCGGAAGAGATCGAGTTGGCCGACGCACCAGAGCCGCCGCCCACGGCTACATCGTATTTGGTGCCCTCTGTTGTCGATGTGCTGCAACAGCGCCTGGCCAAGGACAAGGCGTATTGCCGTGACTTGGTGAAAACGATGGTGCGCTACTGCGGCCCGGACGAAGTGGATGATCTGACGGCCATGATCGAGGCGCGAATCTCATCGTATCTGGAAGCCCACAACTGCCCCGGCCTGAATGCCGCCCGCTACGACCTTTATCGGAAGTACTGGCTGCAAGGGGGTGAAAAATGAGCGTGATTAAGAACTCTGGCGCTGACGGAGCTTCAAAGCCCATGCGTAACATGACGATCATTTCATTTCCTGATGAAGTCGCTAGGACTTCGCAGGCACGCCAAGAGTTTGAAATGGAGTTGTCTGTATTGGACTGCATGCTCTATGCGCTGACTACTCAGGTCGAAAAGGTCAGGCGGCAATACAAAGCTTTGTCAGCCCCGCCTAAAAGATCGCGCCGTAAATAATAGTCTCATCACCATCTCAAGCGCCCTTCGGGGCGCTTTTTGTTATAGTCGACCCGCTCGCGCCATCGTATCCTCTCCTAAATCGCTTTGCCTGCCCAATTGTTGAATTCCCGAAAGTTTTTCTTCGTGCCTCTCCATTACTTTTCGGTAATCAAACAAAGGGAACGCGTGGCGTGACAGTTCTTAATCCAATCCTGCAAATAGAACGAACAGAATTACTGCTGGAGATCGAACGGGGCGTCGCTCTGCTGCTGTTCGAGCGCCATGGCTTGGACAAGGCCAAAGCCGAAGATATCGCTCGGCACTACGTGGAAGAGCTTGCTTTCATGTATGCAGGAGAGAATTTCACCATCCCCATGGATTACATTTATCGACGCGCCATGATTGCCCAGGTTCTGCTTAAGGAGTTCGATGGCACCAATTTTGTCAAACTATCTCGAAAATTCAGGGTTCGTGTTAATACCGTTTACGACATCATCAAAAGGTTCAAGAGGCGTGCGAATATAACTCCGGAGCGTACTGAGTTTATGCGGACCTGCGTTGAGAGTATTGCTAATCTGATGGTGCGCAAGCACAATTTTTCTCAACCAGAGGCCGAAAAGATCGGCAATGAGGTGGCCGACTTCATTGCAGATGAGTTTGGCGGAATCCAGTTGGTGCTCCCTTGGGACTATTCACTGAAAACCGCGCACTTGCATGTTGAGCTTCTACGGGAGTTCGACGGCAGCAACGTTCAGGCGCTGGCCGAGAAATATCAGTTGCCTGTCGATGAAATCCAGCGCGCTCTGGATCGATATCGCAACCTTCCGCTGAGGGCATCGGCATGAATTGCCCATTTCGCCGCGGTTGTCCCTCTCGCACCGCTCGGGAGCGGTTTATAAACGCCCTGGCAGCGCCCTCAGCCGCGTTTCCCATGCATCGGTATACGACGGCATGGATTTATCGCTCAGGAGTCTCTACGGGCCTTCCTGCGCAGTTCTCCATTTCCACCCCCACCTATCCAGAAAGAGGCTTCTAGCCATGTCCTTTGCCATTCAGCAGGCCGCAGAGTTCTACATCCCCATCCCCGCCAAACTCAAAGAACCGATCCGGCTCTTACCCTCGGGCAACTTCGTCAGCGTTGGCGGTCGAGGTGGTCGAAAGCAGGACTTCTACCTGAACGATGCCAGCGGCAAGGCGTTGGCGGATCAGGCAACCGCACAGCCGCTACCGTTCAAGGTCAGCTTGGGGATCGATAATGAGGGTGATACGCCGGCAGCCGGCTGGTTCAAGCAACTGGTTTGGCGCGCGGACGGCCTCTATGTCCTCGACCTGGTGCTTGCCAAGCGTGGTGTCTCTGCCGTGGTCAACGATGAATACCGCTACTTCTCTCCGGTGTTCTACGCCGACACCAATATCCCTCGGCAGTTGATCGGACTGCTGATCACCAACGACCCCTCATTGCGCAGCCGCAAGTACGGCTGATAGGAGAATCTATTGACTAGTTCCAACAAGCCCGCCGCAGCACCTCTAACCTGTCGGTTCAATCGCGAGCGCCCGCGCCGATCTGGAGCGACGCCTTGATGAACTGAGCGACAAGCATGCGGAGTTGGGTCACCAGCGGTATGGACTCTCCGATACGGCTATCAGCTTCGACGACTACTGCCAGTTGCTGCGCCAGGAAAACTGATGCCGATTATGCGTTGCTCGCGCTGTAGCGCGCGCTCTGGCGTTCGACCTTTTTCACCCGCTGGCCATATTTTTACCGCGTCCAAAATACTCGGTTGTTTTGATCCGGCAAATATTGATGCCGGTATTCATGCATTGGTGGGTGATGAGATGGCTAAAAGTAAGCGGGCGGAGGTGCGTCGCAACGAATTTCTGGCCGATGTGGCGGATCTGACGATGCGGATTATGAAGCGCTACGGTCTCGATGATTCCCAGGCCCAGGCCGCCGCCGACAACGTGGCCGACGATCTGGCCGAGAGCTGGGGTGGCCAGTACATCACGGTTCCCAAGGACATCAACTATCGGAGCGCTAAACGGCGACAGGCCATCGTCGAAGCGTTCGATGGCTCCAACCATTCTGAGTTGGCCGCTGAGTTCGGGCTGTCGGTCAACTACATCTACAAGATTCTGAAAGGCGCTCAGGTCTAGTAGGCCAGCCACAAGAGGATAGGCACATCATGTTCGGCATTAACTTCAATGCAGCGGAAGAGGCTGCCAAATCACTCCGTACGGCTACTGCTGACTTGCGCTCGCAACGCAGCAAGCTCCAGGCACTAAAGGACAGTTTGCACGCACAGCGCGAGGCGCTGTATCTCCAGGCGCTGAGCAAGGCGGACGCCAAGCTGTTCCTGTTCGACTATATCGACGCCTGGGCCGAGCAATACCTGGCGCGCGGGGTGCTGGATGATCTGTTTCAGATGATCGCCGCACCGAATCGCGACAAGACGTTTGCCGAGGCCAACAACCTGACGGTGCCTTACCTCTGCCTGCGCGATGTTGAGACCGTGTTGTACTCGGGTGAAATGCCCAAAGGGCAGTCGATCTTCAAAGCCTTCCCACTGCCGATTTTTGGCGATGGAATCGCCATGATGAACGCTAGCCACATCGGGGCGGCGTGCTTCTTCTTCGGTGACCTGGTCAAGGCGAAGTTAGAGCAGTACTTCGATGCGAAGTACCCGGAACCGAACCCGGACGTGGTCGGGGCGCCTATGGCTGAACGCCGTGCGTTGATCCAGGAGCTGGATCGGCAGATCGGTGAGCTGGACAGCGGCATTAACCAGATTGATGCCAAGCTGCGACAGTTGGGCGTGCGTGAGCCGCGTCGCCTGCTAGGTGGTGAGTGATGAGCCTGGCCGTGCTGCGTATCTCCAGCCAACTGCCGAAGGCCTTCCGCATCATCCCGGTAGGCCGCTTCCATGCACATGACGGGCGCGAAGGTGGGCATTGGTATCTGATGCCAGAGCGTGGTCGGCAGATCGCGGCGCTGGCCAACCAGAACAGCCAGGGGCTGCTGATCGACTTCGAGCATGAGAGCTTGAAGAAGGCCGACGCGCCCGAGGCTGGCCGCGCGACGGTGCTGGAGTGGCGCGATGATGGGCTGTATGTCGCGGATGCGAGCTGGACGGCTGAAGCGAAAGCCCAGATCGCCAGCGGCAAGAAACGCTTTATCTCGCCCGTGTTCCGCTTCAATGGGGCAACCGGGGAAGTGCTGGCACTGGAGAGCATTGCGCTGACGGGTGATCCGGCGTTGCTGGGCCTGACTGATCTGTCTCAGGTGGCCGTGGCCAGTGCTCAGCGGCAGAGCGGTGAGGATGCTTCTGGTAGCGGCATGACTGCGCGAGATCGGGAGGTTTTTGAGCATGTGTTCGGCACGTCTCCTGAGGCACTGGCAGCGCTGCATGCTGAAAAGCCTGACACGCCACCGGAAGGCGTCACTGCTGAAGACTGGGCCAATCTGCGGCACGTGTTTGGTGATGCGCTGAATAATCGGTAAGGGTGGCAAGGGCAATATCGAGTTCGCACTGCGGCTGCGCGCTGACCTGGAGCAAGGTCAGCGTGAGCTACGGCGGCTGATTGGTGCGCTGGGCGACACCGGCAAGTCGGTCTCCCGAGCCGGGCGGCGCATGGGCGATGTCAATAGCAGCGCCGAGAAGATTCGGCTCGAGACCAGCGCGCTGCCGGCCATGCTGCGCAACCTGGGCGTGTGCTTTTTCCTGAGTGCCACGCTTAAGAACGATATGACATTCAACTTGATTGACGACCCTGAAAGGATCGCTGCTGCTTATACGCCGATAGCTGGTCAGGAAGCATTTACGGTTATGCTTAGTCGTGATCCGGCGCGCTGGAGATCGGTTCTCGGTATCAGTTAGACAATTCCTTTGCCGTATGTGAAACGGAACTGCCTAGGCAAATATCGCGCAAACCAAGGTCAAATATCGCGCGGCGCTACAACCACGCCCGCTTCCTGGCCGGCGGCGAGGGTCTTGCCCAGCTCCGGCAGCTCGATGAAGACCACATCGCCAAGGGCTTCCTGGGCATGGTCGGAAATGCCCACGGTAACGCTGCCGTCGGCTTCCAGACGAGCCCATTCGTGGCTCTGGGCGTAACGCAGTTCGGCGGGAATATTGCTCATCTTGTTTTCCTCGAAGTCGGGGGCGACGGCGGTCGCCATTGCCAGGTTAGATCAGGGGCTTGCCGTGACGCACGAAACTGGGCTGGACCACCCGTACCGGGTACCACTTGCCGCGGATTTCCACCTCGGCGCGGTCGCCGGTGGCGGCCGGCACGCGGGCCAGCGCGATGGACTTGTTCAGGGTAGGCGAAAAGCTGCCGCTGGTGATCTCCCCCTCACCAATGCCAGCTACCCGCACCACCTGGTGGGCGCGCAGCACGCCGCGCTCCTCCAGAACCAGGCCGACCAGCTTCGGCTGGTCGCCGGCGGCCTTCTGCGCTTCCAGCGCGCGGCGGCCGACGAAGTCCCGCGCAACCGGCTCCCAGGCTACGGTCCAGCCCATGTTGGCGGCAAGCGGGGAAACGCTTTCGTCCATGTCCTGGCCGTAGAGATTGAGCCCGGCCTCCAGGCGCAGCGTATCGCGCGCCCCCAGGCCCGCCGGGGAGATCCCGGCGCCAACCAGCTCGTTGAGGAAGCCCGGCGCCTCGGCGGCCGGCAGCATGATCTCCAGGCCGTCCTCGCCGGTGTAGCCGGTGCGGGCGATGAACCAGTCGCCCTCGGCACGGCCCTGGAACGGCTTGAGTTCGCGTATCAGCGCGGCGCGTGCCGGGGATACCAGTTCGGAGCTGTGCACGCGGGCGTTGGGGCCCTGGATGGCGAGCATCGCCAGGTCGCCGCGTTCCTGCAGGTCGACCTTGAAGCCGGCGGCCTGCGCCTGCATCCAGGCGATGTCCTTGTCGCGGGTGGAGGCGTTGACCACCACCCGGTAGCCGTTCTCGGTCAGGTAGACGATCAGGTCGTCGACCACCCCGCCCTCTTCGTTGAGCATCGCGCTGTAGAGCGCCTTGCCGGTCTCGCCGAGGCGCGCCACGTCGTTCGCCAGGAGATGCTGCAGATAGGCCGTGGCCTGCTCGCCGGCGACGTCGACCACGGTCATGTGGGACACGTCGAAGACGCCGCAGTCACGCCGGACCTGATGGTGCTCCTCGACCTGCGAACCGTAGTGCAGCGGCATGTCCCAACCGCCGAAATCGACCATCTTGGCGCCGAGCGCGACGTGCAGCTCGTAAAGCGGGGTGCGCAATCCCATGGGTATTCTCCTTCCGGGCGTAGCGGGTGCCGTCGGCAGAGACCGCCGGCACGAAATCGCGCGCATTGTAGCCGCAAGCCCCGGAGCAGGACACCATGGAAGCGTGCCGCGATCCGTGCATAGACCCTACGGCCTGCATGGATACTAGGCTCAGCGATCGGAATGATGGGCAGAACGACGAATCAACCCGACCACCGGTAGCAGGCCGACCAGCACCAGGGTCAGGGCCGGCAGCGAGGCGCGCGCCCATTCGCCCTCGCTGGTCATCTCGAAGATCCGTACGGCCAGGGTGTCCCAACCGAAGGGACGCATCAGCAGGGTCGCCGGCATCTCCTTGAGCACGTCGACGAAGACCAGCAGCGCGGCGCTCAGCGAGGCCGGCAGCAACAGCGGCAGGTAGACCCGCAGGAACAGCAGCGGGCCGCCCACGCCGAGGCTGCGCGAGGCTTCCGGCAGCGACGGGCGGATCCGCGCCAGCCCGCTTTCCAGCGGCCCGTAGGCCACCGCCATGAAACGGATCAGGTAGGCCAGCAGCAGGGCGAACAGACTGCCCAGCAGCAGCGGCTTGCCGGCGCCGCCGAGGGCGCTGGAAAGCGGGATCACCCAGTGATTGTCCAGCCAACTGAAGGCCAGCATGATCGAAACCGCCAGGACCGAGCCTGGCAGCGCATAACCGAGGTTGCCCAGGCCCACCGCGCCGCGGATAGCGCGGGTCGGCGCCAGGCGCACGGCGAAGGCCAGCAGCAGGGCCACGGCGACCGTCGCCAGTGCGGCGATGCCGCCCAGCGTCAGGGTATGGCCGATCAGGTCCCAGTAGCGCTCGTCGAGGTCGAAACGGCCCTGGCGCCAGAACCAGACAACCAGTTGCGCCACGGGAATCACGAAGGCGCAGAGGAACACCAGCCCGCACCAGGCGCTCGCCGCCAGCGCCCTGGCGCCGCGCAGGCGGTACAGCGGCGCGCCGCGCGGACGCTCGCTGGCGGCCTTGGCCCGGCCTCGCGTGTGGCGCTCGCCGAGCAGCACCAGGCATACCCCGAGCAACAACAGGCTGGCCAGCTGGGCGGCGCTGGAGAGGCTGTAGAAGCCGTACCAGGTCTTGTAGATAGCGGTGGTGAAGGTATCGAAGTTGAACACCGATACCGCGCCGAAGTCGGCCAGGGTTTCCATCACCGCCAGCGCCAGGCCGGCGCCGATCGCCGGCCGCGCCATCGGCAGGGCGACCCGCAGGAACGCCTGCCAGGGCGACAGGCCGAGGACCCGCGCGGCTTCCATCAGGCCCTTGCCCTGGGCGATGAAGGCGCTGCGCGCGAGCAGGTAGACATAGGGATAGAACACCAGCACCAGGACCAGGATCACCCCGCCGGTGGAGCGTACGCGCGGCAACCGCAGGCCGCTGCCGAACCACTCGCGCAGCAGGCTCTGCACCGGTCCGGCGAAATCCAGCAGGCCGACGAAGACGAACGCCAGGACGTAGGCCGGGATCGCGAACGGCAACATCAGCGCCCAGTCCAGCCAGCGCCGCCCGGGGAATTCGCAGAGGCTGGTGAGCCAGGCCAGGCTGACCCCGAGCAGAGTCACGCCGATGCCGACGCCGAGCACCAGGGTCAGGGTGTTGCCGAGCAGGCGCGGCAACTGGGTATCCCACAGGTGGCTCCAGATTTCCCGGTCGATCTCCAGCCAGCTCAGCAGCAGCACGCTGAGCGGCAGCAGCACCAGCGCGGCAACGGTGAAGGTGATGGGGTACCAGCGGCGGGGAGCGGGATGGGCCACGAAATCCTCGGTGCGGAACGAACGACGCCCCGCTCGGACGAGCCGGGGCGCCGAGTATAACCGGCGGTCAGTTCCAGCCGGCGCGGTCCATCAGGCGAATCGCCTCGGCCTGGCGCTTGCCGGCGACTTCCACCGGGATGCTGTCGGCCTTGAAGCTGCCCCAGCTGGCGACTTCGGCTGACGGCGCGACCTGCGGGTTGGCCGGGAATTCCTGGTTGATCCCGGCGAACAGCGCCTGGGCATCGGGCCCGGTCATCCATTCCACCAGCGCCTTGGCTGCCTCGGGATGCGGTGCGTGGCGAGTCAGGCCGATGCCCGACAGGTTGACGTGGACGCCGCGGTCGGCCTGGTTCGGCCAGAACAGCTTGACCCGCAGGTTCGGGTTCTGCTTGTGCAGGCGTCCGTAGTAGTAGGTATTGACGATGCCGACGTCGCACTGGCCGGCGTCCACCGCCTGGATCACCGCGTTGTCGTCGGCGAATACGTCGGTGGCCAGGTTGTTCACCCAGCCCTGGAGGATTTCCTCGGTCTTCTGCGCCCCGTGGGTCTCGATCAGGGTCCCGGTCAGCGACTGGTTGTAGACCTTCTTCGCCGTGCGCAGGCACAGGCGGCCTTCCCATTGCTTGTCGGCCAGGGCTTCGTAGGTGCTCAGCTCTTCCGGCTTGACCCGCTCGGTGGAGTAGACGATGGTCCGCGCGCGCAGCGAAAGTCCGGTCCAGCTATCGGTGCTGGAACGATACTGCGAGGGAATGTTCCGTTCGATGGTGGCCGACTTGAACGGTTGCAGCAGGCCCATCTGCTCGGCCTGCCAGAGGTTGCCGGCGTCCACGGTGAGCAGCAGGTCGGCCGGGGTGTTCGCGCCTTCGGCCTTGATCCGCGCCATCAGCGGCGCTTCCTTGTCGGTGATGAACTTGACCTTCACGCCGGTCTTGCTGGTGTAGGCATCGAACACCGGCTTGATCAGCTCGTCGATGCGCGAGGAATACACCACCACTTCGTCGGCGGCCTGGGCCAGGCCGGTGATGCCCAGAGCCAGGGCGGCGAGTAGAGCTTTGCTTGCCTGCATGAAGAACAGCCTCGTCAGCGGAACGTAGGCACGAATGATAAGAAATCTCGCTTGCGAACCCGCGCGACTAAATGTGTCGGGGTGTTTCGCCTGCGTCCAGGCCGCCGAGGATGGCGAGAAACGCCTCCACCGCGGCGCTGCGGCCATGGCGGCGGGTGAAGACGAGGAAATCGGCCAGCGCCTCGGGCTCGGCCAGCGGGCGATAGACGACTCCGGCCCGGGCCAGCGCGGTGCTGCAACGCGGCACCAGGGCAACGCCCTGGCCGGCCGCGACCAGGGCGATGATCGAGGTGATCTGGCGTCCGGCCGGTCCCCTCGTCAGCGCCAGCCCGGCCTTCCGGTAGAGGCGCTCAATCAGTTCGTTGAGGCCGGAGCCGTAGTCCAGCGGAAACAGGATCAGCGGCCGATCACGCAGATCGTACAGGTCGATCCGCTCTTGCCGCGCCAGCGGATCGCCGTTGGGCACGGCCACCACCAGCGGCTCGCCGCCCAAGGCCAGCACCTCGATGCCGACCTGGCCTTCCGGCGGCGGCAGGCGCCCCAGCCCCACATCGATGCCGCCTTCGGCGATCTGCGCCCATTGCGCTGCCGAAGCGCCTTCGAGCAGCTCCAGTTGCACCTCCGGATGGCGCTCGCGGAACAGTCGGATCGCCTCGGTGAACAGGTCCGACAGGGCGATGGAGCTGGCGTAGCCGAGGGTCAGGTGGCCGGCCAGCCCCTGCGCCAGCTTGCGGGCGAAGCCGGCGGTGCGCTCCAGTTGGTCCAGCAGGCCGCGTGCGTAAGGCAGGAACAGGCTGCCCTCGGCGGTGAGGGTCACCGCCCGGCTGGAGCGGTCGAACAGGCGAAAGCCCAGCTCTTCCTCCAGCGCGGATATCTGCCGGGTCAAGGGCGGCTGCGCCATGTGCAGGCGCTGGGCGGCGCGGCCGAAATGCAGGGTTTCGGCAACGGCTGCGAAGCAGCGCAGGCGGCGTAGGTCGAGCATGCGGTTCCTCGGTATCGATCGGTCCTGAATCGGTATTGGCCAGCCCGTCGGGAGCACCCCTATAACAGGGGGTTTCTCGTCCAGGCAGAGCGTTCCATGAATTCGTCCCAGGGTTTCCCCCGCCTCGCGCTGTTTCTCTGCGGTTGCGCTGCGTTCCTCAATCTCTATACCACCCAGGGCATCTTCGACGAACTGGCGGCGAGCTTCCACATCAGCGCCCATCAATCGAACTGGAGCATCACCGCCACCACCCTGGCGGTGGCCCTCGCCGCGCCCTTCGTCGGCCGGCTCAGCGGCGGCCGCGAGCGCAGCCGGGTGATCGCCTTCGCCGCCAGCCTGCTCTGCGTGCCCATGCTGCTGGCCGCCCATGCCGGCAGCTTCGCCGCCTTCCTGCTCTGGCGCTTCGCCGAGGGGATGCTGATTCCCCTGCTGTTCGCCAGCAGCGTGGCCTACATCGGCGAGCGCTGGAGCGGCGGCGCGGTCATCGAGCTGACCAGCCTCTATGTCGCCGGGACCATCCTCGGCGGCTTCGCCGGACGCTTCCTCACCGGCCTGCTGACCGAGGAATGGGATTGGCGCGTCGCCTTCCGGATCCTCGCCGGGCTGACCCTGCTCATCGCCGTCGCCATCCGCGCGCTGCTCCCTGCCAATTCTGGCAGGCACTCGCCCGCACCCGGGAAACGCCCCTTAGTATCCCGTGAACTGTTCCGGGCTCCGCTGCTGTCGTCCTACGCGGTGGGGTTCTGTGTCCTCTTTTCCCAGGTCGCCATGTTCACCTATATCGGCATCCATCTCAGCCGTCCGCCGTACAGCCTGGACACCGCTCAGCTCGGCTCGATCTACGCGGTGTTCCTCCTCGCCCTGCTGGTGATTCCCGCCAGCGGCCGCCTGGCCCGCGCCCGCCCGCACCGCCAGTTGCTGCTGGGCGCATCGCTGCTGGGCGTCTGCGGCTCGCTGCTGACCCTGGCGCCGGGCCTGCCGACGATTCTCGTCGGCCTGGCTCTCAGCGCCACCGGCGTGTTCCTCGCACAGTCCACGGTCAACGCTTTCACCGCCAGCAACGCCGGGACCGACAAGGCCGGCGCCGTCGGCCTCTACCTGACCTGCTACTACGCCGGCGGCAGCCTCGGCGCGGTGCTGCCGGCGCCATTCTGGGACCGCTGGGGCTGGCCGGGCTGCCTGGGCCTGATCCTCCTGGCCCAGTTGCTGCCGTTGCTGCTGACCCGCTACGGCTGGTCCGCACCACAGGCCGAACGCGCGGCCCTGCGCGCGTCGCAAGGAAGACCGTAACCATCGCAAGAACAACAAGAACCGACAGGAGGTTAGCCATGAACCATGTCATCACCCCCCACAGCAAGCTGCTCGGCGTCATCGAGCCAGTCCTCAACGACATGCCCGCCGGAACCCTGCGCCATGCGCTGTTCCGGGCCTTCTGGGACGAGACGGCGTCGTTGCTGGACATCGAGGACGCCTTCGCCCGGGTCACCGCCCGGCGCCAGGCGGTCGAGCCGCTGCGCAAGTTCTTCGCCAGCTGGTCGAAGACCAACAACTCGGCGGCCAGCGTTTCCGGGCTGGCCAATCGCCTGACCCTGCTGGCCCGTTCGGAACAGGGTTCGGCAGCGGCAGACCAGCTCTATCGAGGCTGCGGCAGCCTGCAACGGATCACCGACGAAGACCTCGGCGCCCTCGGCAACACCGTGCATGCCGATCTTTTCTACACCATGGCCACCACCCTTTGCGGCGACGACCGCTGGCTGCTGCGCGAGAACTGCCTGCCTTCGGCGCAGGCGTTCAAGGACTGGACCGACCGCCAGCGCCTGCGCGAGCGCGACCTGATGCAGGGACTGCTGACCACGCTGGTACACGAGGTCTATACCCACGGCGAGGTGGAGTACATCCACCCGCTGTACAAGGAATGGTTCAGCCGCGACATGGGCGTACCCGCCGAACGCGCCCGCGCCACCGTGGCCTGGGTAACGGTGCACACCGGCGGCACCGAGAGCAATCACTTCGCCCACGCCACGGCGGCGGTGAACGCCTTCGTCGAGGCGATGGAAATCGAGGTGAACGAAGAAGCCGCGCGCAACCTGTTCGGGCTCTACCTGCGCAACAAGGCGCAGGTCATGCGTGACTGCGCGGCGATGTTCTGAGGACTGGCGGCCCTCCCGTCAGGGGAGCCGCCCCGCTCAGACTCGTGCCAGCGCCGGCAGGTCGCCGCTGAGGCCAAGCGCCTGGCGGACGAACAGCGCCTTGGCCTCGTGATGGCCGTCGACCAGGCGCAGGCCGGCGTTGCGCAGCCAGCGCAGCGGCAACCGGTCGGCCTGGAACAGGCGTTCGAAGCCTTCCATCGCCGTCATCATGCCCAGGTTGTGCGGCATCCGCCGCCGCTCGAAGCGACTCAGCACGCGTTCGTCGGCAAGCCGTTCGCCGCGCTCCAGGGCATGCAACAGAACCTCGGACAGCACCGCCGCATCGAGGAAACCCAGGTTCACGCCCTGTCCGGCCAGCGGGTGGATGGTGTGCGCAGCGTCGCCGACCAGCGCCAGGCCCGGCTCGACGTAACGCTTGGCGTGCCGCTGGCGCAGCGGGATGCACAGGCGCCGGTCGGCATGCAGGATGGCGCCCAGGCGCCGTTCGAAAGCTTCGCCGAGGGCAGCGCGGAAGCCATCCTCGTCCAGCGCCATCAGCCGTTCTGCCTGTTCCGGGGTGGTCGACCAGACGATCGAGCACCAGTGTTCGTCGCCGCGGTCCGGCAGGGGCAGGAAGGCCAGCGGGCCGTCGTCGGTGAAGCGCTGCCAGGCGGTTGCGCGGTGCGCGTTCTCGCAGCGCACGCTGGTGACGATGGCGTGGTGCAGGTAATCCCATTCGCGGGTGGCGCAGCCGGCCAGGCGGCGTACCGCCGAGTTGGCGCCGTCGGCGGCGACCACCAGCGGCGCGCGCAACTGACGGCCGTCGGCCAGGGTCAGCAGCCAGTCGTCACCGGAGTGGCGCATCTGTTCCAGGCGCGCGTTGGCCAGCAGGCCGGTGGTGGAATCGTGCAGGCGTTCCAGCAGAGCGTCCTGCACCACCCGGTTCTCGACGATATGGCCGAGCACCTCGGCGTGCACGCTGGCGGCGCTGAAGCCGATCCGCCCGGTGCCGGAGCCATCCCACACCTGCATCTCGCGATAGGGCTCGGCGCGGCGCGCGACGATGCCGTCCCAGGCGTGCAGGCGCTGGAGAATCCGCCGGCTGGCTTCGGACAGCGCGCTGACCCGCGGCTCGTAGGGCGCCTCCGGCTTGAACGGCGCCACGTCGAGCGAGCCGCCGTCCACCAGCAGCACCTCCAGGCCGCTGCCCTCCAGGGCCAGGGCCAGGGCGCTACCGACCATGCCGGCGCCGACGATGACCAGATCCGCGTGCATATCCTCGTTCTCCACTCGTGGGCCCTCTTCAGGCCGCGTTCCGCAGGCGCGGCTTGAGCCGCACGTACAGGGTTTTCTGAACCCGCGCCACCAGGGTGCCGGCGTCGTCGCGCACTTCGGCGTGCAGCCGGGGCAGGTACTTCTCGCCGCCGGCGGTCCGCTCACGGACCTCGTCGAGCAGCTTCTGGTCGATGCTGAAATGCGCATGCACCGGGCCCTTGCCCGGGCTGACGAACTCGATGTTGGCCGCCTTGTCCCAGACCACGTAGTCGCGGCCCAGGTTCTCCATCAGCATCAGCATGAAGAACGGGTCGGTCATCGCGTAGAGGCTGCCACCGAACTGGGTGCCTACATAGTTGCGATTGAGCCGGTTCAGGCCCATACGCACCCGAACCTCGCGAAAATCGCCAGCGATGTGCCGCACACGGATGCCCGCCCCCAGGAAGGGCGGGTAGAGGTTCATGGCGAAGCGCAGCAGGCGGGCCTTGCGCGCCCTCGACCAGACCGGCATGGCGCTACAGCGGCCGCGCGCCGAGGCCCATGGCCTGACGGGCGAACCAGCGCTTGGCCGGCGGCAGCAGGTCGAGCCCGAGCAGGCCGAGGTTGCGCCCGGCGCCGAGCAGCGCGCGGTCGTTGGAGAACAGCCGGGTCACCCGGTCGGAGAAGCCGACGGTCATCTGCTGGTCCAGGCGCTGCCCATCGAGGTAGCGCTGCAGCACGGCGAACTCGCCCAGCGGCGCGTCGTCGTGGAGCAGGGCGTCGACCAGCGCCAGGGTGTCGCGCAACGACAGGTTGAAGCCCTGGCCGGCGATAGGGTGCAGACTGTGCGCAGCGTTGCCCAGCACCACCAGGTGCGGACGCACCTGCTCGCGGGCCTCGACCAGGTGCAAGGGGTAGCAGTGCCGTGCGCCGACCTGGCGGAAGGCGCCGAGGCGGTAGCCGAAGGCAGCCTGCAGCTCGCCGAGGAAGGCCGCGTCATCGAGGCCACGCAGACGTTCGGCGTCCTTGCCTGGGCGGGTCCAGATCAGCGCGCAACGGTTCTCCGGCAACGGCAGCAGGGCCATCGGACCGCTGGGGGTGAAGCGCTCGAAGGCCTGCCCGAGGTGCGCCTCGGAGGGCGATACGTTGGCGATCAGCGCAGTCTGCCGGTACGGCGTCTGCTCCACGGCGATGCCGAGTTGTTCGCGCAGCCCGGAACGACCGCCATCGGCGAGGATCGCCAGCTCGCAATCGAGTTGCGTCTCGTCGTCGAGGGTAAGCCGGTAACCGCCCTCCCGGGCTTCCAGGGTCTTCACTTCGGCCGGGCAGTGCCAGCGCACCACCTCGGGGTCGAGCGCCTTCCACAGGCACTGGCCGAGCCAGGCGTTCTCCACCACGTAGCCCAGCGCCGGCACGCCTTCCTCGATGGCGGTCAGGCGGGTGGCGCCGAAGCGGCCGCGGTCGGAAACATGGATATGCAGGATCGGCTCGGCGCGCTCGGCGATCGCCGGCCACAGGCCGAGACGCTCGTAGATCTGCCGGCTGCCGTAGGACAGCGCCGAAGAGCGGGCGTCGTAGCTGGGCTGGTAGGCATTGCCGGGGGCGAAGGGTTCGATCAGCACGATCGACCAGCCGCGCTCCCGAGCGCCGGCCTGCAGGGCCAGCGCCAGCGAGGCGCCGACCAGGCCCCCGCCGATGATCGCCAGGTTGACCTTGCTCATCGTCACCTCAGGCTGCCTCGCTCTTGGCCGCGGCCATCAGCGCCTCGATCTCGGCGACGGTCTTCGGCACGCCGTTGGTCAGCACTTCGCAGCCATTGCGGGTGACCACCACGTCGTCCTCGATGCGTACGCCGATACCGCGCCACTTCTTCGCCACCGAGGTATTGTCCGGGGCGATGTAGATGCCCGGCTCGACGGTCATCGCCATGCCCGGTTCGAGCACCCGCCATTCGCCGCCGACGCGGTACTCGCCGACGTCGTGCACGTCCATCCCCAGCCAGTGGCCGGCGCGGTGCATGTAGAAAGCCTTGTAGGCCTCGTGGGCGATCAGCTCGTCGACGTCGCCCTCCAGCAGGCCCAGGCGCACCAGCCCGGCGGTGATGACCCGTACGGTGGCCTCATGGGCCTCGTTCCAGTGGCGACCGGGGGCGATGTAGTCGAACGCCGCCATGTTGGCTTCCAGCACCAGTTCGTAGATCGCCTTCTGCTCGGGGCTGAAGCGGCCATTGGCGGGGAAGGTACGGGTGATGTCGCTGGCGTAGCAGTCGATCTCGCAGCCGGCATCGATCAGGATCAGGTCGCCGTCCTTGATCGCCGCATCGTTCTCGCGGTAGTGCAGGATGCAGGCGTTGCGTCCGGCGGCGACGATCGAGCCGTAGGCCGGCATCTTCGCCCCGCCCTTGCGGAACTCGTATTCCAGCTCGGCTTCCAGGTGGTACTCGAACAGCCCCGGCCGGCACACCTCCATCGCCCGGATGTGCGCCCGGGCGGAGACCTCGGCGGCGTAGCGCATGACCTTCACTTCGTTGGCGCTCTTGTACAGCCGCTGGTCGTGCAGCAGGTGGTCGAGGGCAACGAACTCGTTCGGCGGCTGCGCGCCCTGGCGGGCCTTGGAGCGGATCACGTTGATCCAGTCCATCAGCCGGCGGTCGAAGTCGGGATTGGCGCCAAGGGCGTAGTAGACCCGGTCGCGGCCTTCGATCAGGCCGGGCAGGATGTCGTCGATATCGCCGATGGGAAAGGCGTCGTCGGCGCCGTACTGGCCGATCGCACCGTCCTGGCCGGCGCGCAGGCCGTCCCACAGTTCACGCTCCGGATCCCGCTCGCGGCAGAACAGCACGTATTCGCCGTGGGCACGGCCGGGAATCAGCGCCATCACCGCCTCCGGCTCGGGGAAGCCGGTGAGGTACTGGAAGTCGCTGTCCTGGCGGTAGACATGCTCGACGTCGCGATTGCGGATGTACATCGGCGCCGCCGGCAGGATAGCGATGCTGTTGGGTTCCATCTGCGCCATCAGCGCCTTGCGCCGACGGGCGTACTCCGACTTGGGGATACGGATCATGCAGAAACCTCAGTGCAGTGAAGGCTTGGGAGCGGGCTCCAGCGGCTTGCCGCACTCGGCGAACAGCAGCAGCGGAGCGACCCGCAGGTATTCCATGACTTCCATATAGTCCGTCTCGCCATCCTCGCTGTCTTCCAGCTGGCCCTGGACCTGGGCGATGGCGGCCATGTCCTGCAGCACTTCCTCGGCCTCGCCGGTCAGGCTGCCTTCGCGGGCGGTGAGGCCGAAGCCGGCGAGGAAACCCTGGCACCATTGGCCGAGCGCCTCGGTGCGCTGGGCGAGCGGGGTTTCGTCGTCGGGCAGGAGCATGACGACGGCGACCTCGCCGGCGGAAAAGTCCTGCCGGACCATGCCGAGCAGGCCGGACAACGCGGCCTTGAGTCGTTCGCCCGGCGCGCCGCCGAGCAGTTCGGCGGCAGCGTGTTGCCAGGCGGCCTCGTCGAAGCCGGCGCCGGCGCAGACCCGACCCAGCAGATGGCCGTGCAGCTCGGCCGGCGAGACCGGCATGGCCGCCTCGGCGAGAAGGGAGGAAAAGGCGCTGTAGGCGGAATTCTGAGTGGACATCTCGGGACCCTGACGGCTGGGCGCCATTGGGGCGCTACACGTGAAATGAAGATGGTTATCCTAGCACCGCCCGCCCCGGCAAGACCATGCGACCGGTTGCCGGCGCGCCGGCCCGGCCGGGGCATTGGCCCCGACCGGGGACGATCCTATATAGTTGTCCAATCACCCCAATTCCCAAGCGAGAGCCCATGGAAGACGCCGATCTGCAATTGTTGACGGCCAAGTTCGACCAGCTGCTCCAGAAGCTGGAACAGCTCAAGGCGGAGAACCGGCTGCTGCGGGCGAACGAAAAGTCCTGGCGCGAAGAGCGCGCTCATCTGATCGAAAAGAACGAAATGGCGAGACACAAGGTCGAAGCGATGATTTTGCGTCTGAAAGCCTTGGAGCAGGACACATGAGCCAGTCGAATACCCTCACCGTGCAGATTCTCGACAAGGAATACTGCATCAATTGCCCGGACGACGAGCGCGCCAACCTGGAAAGCGCCGCCCGTTACCTGGACGGCAAGATGCGCGAGATCCGCTCCAGCGGCAAAGTCATCGGCGCCGACCGGGTTGCCGTGATGGCCGCCCTCAACATCACCCACGACCTGCTGCACCGCAAGGAGCGCCTGGACCAGGAAAGCAGCTCGACCCGCGAGCGCGTGCGCGAACTGCTCGATCGCGTCGACCGCGCCCTGGCGAATCCGGCCGATGCCGGCGAAGCCTGACCCGGGCGCGGCCAATTCGGGTATACTGGCCTCCGCTCCCTGGTGTGTTGGCCAGTCGGTGATGTCCCTGAGCCGATAACTGCAACAACGGAGGTTGCCAGTTGGACCGGTGTGCATGTCCGCACGACGGAAAGCCTTAAGGTCTACTGCAACCGCCACCTTGAACTTTCGGGTTCAAGGGCTAACCCGACAGCGGCACGACCGGGGAGCTACCTTTCCACATGATCGAATCGCAAGACCTCAGCCGCCCGGCCCTGCGCCGCAAGCTCCGCCAGGCGCGCCGCGCGCTCTCCCCCCTGCAGCAACGCCTCGCCGCCCGCGCCCTCTATCGACAACTGGCGCAGCATCCCCTTTTTCGCCGTGCCCGCCATATCGCCCTGTACCTGCCCAACGACGGCGAGATCGACCCGCGTCCGCTGCTGCGTGCGGCGCAGAAGCGCGGCAAGGCCACCTACCTGCCGGTGCTGGCGCCCTGGCCGCGGACGCGCATGGTGTTCCAGCGGGTCGGCAGCGGCGAACGCTGGACCCGCAACCGCTTCCGCATCAGCGAACCGCTGGCCGACGCCGGCCGCCAGCGCAAGGCCTGGGCGCTGGACCTGGTACTGCTGCCGCTGGTGGGGTTCGACGAACAGGGCGGGCGCCTGGGCATGGGCGGCGGCTTCTACGACCGCAGCCTGGCCTACCTGACGAGGCGCAAAAATGGTCACAAACCGACGCTGATCGGCCTGGCCCATGAATGTCAGAAGGTGGATCGACTGGCGCTGGCCAGCTGGGACATTCCCCTGGCGGGAACGGTGACCGATGCGGGCTGGTACGTGGCAGGGAAACGCTAGGAAGGAGGGAGAACCCTGGGTACCGCGTTCCATGCGATACCCGGCGAGTCTTACGGCTGTTGCGTCACCTGGGCGGGCGTACTGGCCTGTCGTTCCCAGAGGCTCTGGGTATAACCGGTGGTGACGACCCCAAGTCCGAAGATGATGACCAAAACCCACAGCAAGTCTGGCTTGCGCTTCATCGATTGCCTCCCCCTTCCAGGCAATTTTCGAGGCCGGTCCTTGCGATTATCTTATCGCCTGAGCACCCTGCCCCGCTGAAAAACGGCATTTTCCGATAAGCTGAAGTCATACGCAATTACACCGGCGACCGGTGGTCACGCGCAGACGTTTCCTACGTACATCTACGAAAGAGGAGCAAAGTTCATGCCTGCCTACTGGCTGATGAAATCCGAGCCGGACGAACTCTCGATCCGCGACCTGCAGCGCCTCGGAACCGCCCGCTGGGATGGCGTGCGCAACTACCAGGCGCGCAACTTCATCCGCAGCATGAACCCCGGCGACCTGTTCTTCTTCTACCACTCCAGTTGCCCGCAGCCCGGCATCGCCGGTATCGCCCGCATCGAGGGCGAAGCCTATCCCGATCCCACGGCCCTGGATCCCGCCAGCCCTTACCACGACCCCAAGGCCAGCGCCGAGAAGAATCCCTGGAGCGCCCGCGACGTCAGCTTCGTCGAAGCCTTCGCCGAGGTCGTTCCACTGGCCCGGCTGAAGGCGCAGGACGCCCTGGCCAACCTCGCCCTGGTGCAGAAGGGCAGCCGTCTCTCGGTGATGCCGGTCAGCGCCGAGGAATGGCAGGCGATCCTGCCGCTGGCGAAACGCTGAAGCCATCGCTCAGGCCATCTGCGAGATGGTCCGGCGGAAACGCCAGAGCGCGCCGAAGAAGAACGCCGAACCGATCGCCACGATGCCGGCGAACTGCGGCCAGACGATGTCGAAACCGGCGCCGCGGAACAGGATCGCCTGGGCCAGGCTGACGAAATGCGTGGTCGGAGCCGCCAGCATGATGTTCTGCACCAGTTCCGGCATGCTTTCCCGTGGCGTGCTGCCGCCCGAAAGGATGTTCAGCGGCAGCAGCACGAGGATGGTCAACAGTCCGAGCTGCGGCATCGAACGCGCCACCGTGCCGAGGAATATGCCCATGGAGGTGGTGGCGAACAGATGCAATCCGGCGCCGAGCAGGAACAGCCCCACCGAGCCGCTGATCGGCACGTCCAGCCAGCCACGCACCACCCACTGCAACGAGAGCCCCGCCGCCACCAGCACCACCAGCCCCATCGACCAGACCTTGGCCATCATGATCTCGAAGGCCGACAGCGGCATCACCAGCAGGTGCTCGACGGTGCCGTGCTCGCGCTCGCGGATCAGCGCGGCGCCGGTGAGGATGATCGACAGCATGGTGATCTGGTTGATCACTTCCATCACCCCGCCGAACCAGGCCTGGGTCAGGTTCGGGTTGAACTCCATGCGCACCTCGATCTGCGCCGGCATGCTCGGCTCCGCGCGGTAGCGGCTGACGAACTCGCGCACCTCGGTGGCGACGATGTTCTGGATGTAGCCCGCGCCGGAGAACGCCTGCCCGGTCTGGGTCGCGTCGACGTTGACCTGGATCGAGGGCTTGCGCCCGGCCAACACGTCGCGCTGGAAGTCCGGCGGAATATCGAGGGTGAAGGTATACAGGCCGACGTCCATGCCGCGATCCATCTCGGCATGCCCGATCATTTCCGGCGGCCGGAAGTACGGGGGCTGGAAGGCATTGACGATACGCGACGAGAGTTGCGAGCGGTCCTCGTCGACCACCGCGATCGGCGCGTGATGCAAGGTTTCCGGAATACCGGTAGCGGAACTGTAGACGCCCAGGGTGAAGGCCCAGACGATCAGTGCCAGCATCGCGTAGTCGCGGCCGAGGCTGCGGAACTCCTTGATGCCCAGGTTGAAGATGTTGGCCAGGCTGCGCATCGCTCAGTCCTCCTGCTTCTTCAGGCAGGCCACGCTGAGCAGGGTCAGCACCACGATGGAAGCGGCAAGCGGCAGGTAGTAGGCCCAGAGATCGGGCAGGCCCAGCGATTTGGAAAAGGCGCCGCGGCTGACCACCAGGAAATGCGAGGTCGGATAGAGCTTGCCGATCCAGGCCGCCGCACCTTCCAGCGAGGACACCGGGTGGATCAGCCCGGAGAACTGGATCGCCGGGATCATGGTGGCGATCGCCACGCCGAATACAGCGGCGATCTGGCTGCGCATGAACGTCGAGAGGAACAGCCCGAGGCCGGTGCTGGTGACCACATAGAGGAAAGCGCCGATGGTCAACGCCAGGAAGCTGCCCTTGAGCGGCACGCGAAATACCACGATGGCCAGGACCAGCATCAGCAGGAAGTTGATCATGCCCATGGCGACGTAAGGCAACTGCTTGCCGACCAGGAACTCCAGGCGCGTCACCGGGGTGACATAGAGGTTGGTGATCGAGCCCAGTTCCTTTTCGCGCACCACGCCGAGGGCGGTGAGCATGGCCGGGATCATGATCAGCAGCAGCGGGATCACCGCCGGCACCATCGCCTTCAGGCTTTCCACGTCGGGGTTGTAGCGATAGCGCACCTCGGTGCTGGCCGCCGCGCTGGCCTCGGCCCCACCCACCTGCCGCGAGAGGTCCGCCAGGTAGCTGGTGTGCAGGCCCTGCACGTAGCCGAGCACGGTGTTGGCACGGGTCGGCATCGCTCCGTCGATCCACACGCCGATGGCCGGATCGGAGCCACGCTTGAGATCGCGCCCGAAGTTCGGCGGGATCTCCACCGCCAGGCTCAGCTCGCCGCTGCGCAGGCGCCGGTCGAGGTCGTCCGGGTCGGTGATCGGCGCATGTTCGACGAAATAGCGCGAGCCGGCGATGTTCAGCGCATAGGCCTGGCTGGTGGTGGTCTGGTCACGGTCGAGGACCGCCCAGGAGAGGTCCTCGACGTCCATGTTGATGCCGTAGCCGATGATGAACATCAGCAGCGCGGTGCCGAGCAGGGCCAGGGTCAGGCGGATCGGGTCGCGGCGCAGTTCCATGGCTTCGCGGCGCGCATAACTGAACAGCCGCAGGGGGCTGAAGCGTTCGCGTTGCGCCTGGCGCCCCTGGCCATCGCCGGGCTGCTCCGCGACGGCCGGCGCCTCGGCCGGTTGCGCTGGCGCGGCGGCGCCGGCGGCTTCTTCCAGGTACGCGATGAAGGTCGCCTCCAGGGTCGGCAGGCCGCGCTGGCGCACCAGCTCATCGGGAGTATCGCTGGCCAGTACCTTGCCGGCATGCATCAGCGAGATGCGATCGCAGCGCTGGGCCTCGTTCATGAAGTGGGTGGAAATGAAGATGGTCACCCCGTCGCGGCGCGACAGCTCGACCATCAGTTCCCAGAAGCCGTCGCGAGCCACCGGATCGACCCCCGAGGTGGGCTCGTCGAGGATCAGGATCTCCGGCTTGTGGATCACCGCCACCGCCAGCGACAGGCGCTGGCGAATGCCCAGCGGCAGGTCGTCGGGCAGTTCGTCGGCCACCTTCTCCAGGTCGAAGCGCCGGAGCATTTCGCCGACCCGTGCCGGGATGCCATCCGCCGGCAGGTGGAACAGCCGGGCGTGCAGCACCAGGTTCTGCCGCACGCTCAGCTCGGCATACAGGGAGAAGGCCTGGGACATGTAACCGACCCGGCGACGGGTCGCCATGTCGCTGGCGTCCACCGCCTGGCCGAACAGCGCGCACGTGCCTTCGCTGGCCGGCAGCAGGCCGGTGAGCATCTTCATGGTGGTGGACTTGCCGCAGCCGTTGGAGCCGAGGAAGCCGAAGATTTCCCCACGCTCGATACGGAAGCTGACGTGATCGACCGCGACGAAGTCGCCGAAACGACAGGTCAGGCCCTCGGCCTCGATGGCGATCCGCGGCGCGCCTTCGCTCTGCGGTCGCGGCGGGATCACCAATCGATGGTGGCCGGCGCGCTTGCTTTCCGGCAGCAGGGCGATGAACGCCGACTCGAGGCTCTGCGTCCCGGTACGCTCGCGCAACTCCTGCGGCGTACCGGTGGCCAGGACCTTTCCATCGTCCATCGCCACCAGCCAGTCGAAGCGCTCGGCTTCCTCCATGTAGGCGGTGGCGACCAGCACGCTCATGCCTTCGCGGCCCGCGCGGATACGGCCGATCAGCTCCCAGAACTGGTTGCGCGACAGCGGGTCGACGCCGGTGGTCGGCTCGTCGAGGATCAGCAGGTCGGGATCGTGGATCAGCGCGCAGCACAGCCCGAGCTTCTGCTTCATGCCGCCGGACAGCTTGCCCGCAGGACGCTCGGCGAACGGCGCCAATCCGGTGCTTTGCAGCAGATCGGCGATGCGCCGCTCGCGCTCGGCCTTGTCGTGGCCGAACAGCCGACCGAAGAAGTCGACGTTCTCGAACACCGAGAGCGTCGGGTAGAGGTTCTTGCCCAGCCCCTGGGGCATGTAGGCGATGCGCGGGCAGACCGCCCGGCGGTGGCGGCGGTCGCGCATGTCGCCATCGAGCACGCGGATCTCGCCATCCTGCATCTTCCGTGCGCCGGCCAGCAGCGCCAGCAGGCTGGACTTGCCGACCCCGTCCGGACCGATCAGGCCGACCATGCGGTTGGCCGGGATCTCCAGGCTGACGTCGTCCACCGCGCGCGTCTCGCCGTAGCACAGCGAAACGCCCCGGAGGCTCGCCACGCCGCTCCCGCCAGCGGTCATTGCGGAACCTTGATCTGCAGGTTGGCCGGCCACTCGACCTCAGGGTCCAGTCGCAGGTAGGCCATTCCGGGCACGCCGGTCTTGACGTAGGTGATGTATTTTTCCAGCAGCGCCGGATCGAGCCGCGCCTTGACCCGGAACATCAGCTTCTCCCGCTCGTTGGCGGTTTCCACCGTTTTCGGGGTGAACTGGGCGACGCTGGCGACATAGGAAACCTTGGCCGGGATCACGTAGTCCGGCACCGCGTCGATCACCAAGCGCACTTCCTGGCCCAGTCCGACCCTGCCGGCCTGCATGGATGGCAGGAAGAAAGTCATGTAGACGTCGGCCAGGTCGACCATGTTGAGCAGCTTGCCACCGGCCGGCAGCACTTCCCCCGGCTGTGCCACGCGGTACTGCACGCGGCCGTTGCGCGGCGCCTTGAGCAGGCTGTCGTCGATATCCGCCTGGAGCCGGGCGACGCTGGCCTTGGCCGCCTCGATGGCCGACTGCGCCTCGATTACCTGGGAACGCCCGGCCTCGATCGCCGCCTGCGCCGAAATCACTTGCGAGCGTGCCGCGGACAACGCCGCCTGGGCGCTCTGCAGGGTCGCCCGATCGTCGTCGAGTTGCTGTTGCGGCAGGGCATTGCGCTTGACCAGCGCCTCGGTACGGGTGAAGCGCTTCTGCGCCGCTGTCAGCTCGGCCTGGCGCTGCGCCACCACGGCCTGGGCGGTGCTCTTCTCGCTCTCGCGCTGGGCCACCAGCGAGGTCGCGGTGAGCTTGGCGTTCTCCGCCTGGCGCACCTGGGCCTGGGCCTGGGCCAACTGCGCCTCGAGCACCTGGGTATCCATCCGCGCGACGATTTCGCCGGCCTTGACGAAGTCGCCCTCGTCGACCTTGATCTCGGCGACCCGCCCGGGAAGCTTGGCCGCCACGTCCACCTCGGTGGCCTCGATGCGTCCGTTGCCGCTGGCGAATCCCTCGCCCAGGCCGGTCGGTCGCGATACCTGCCAGACCAGCACGCCTACGCCGAGCAGCGCCGCCACGACCAGGGCACGGCTCAGCCACCGTTTGCTTTCCTGTTTCATCCCTTCTCCTCGCACGTTCGGCCAGGCCGCGGCGATGACGCTCACGCTGGAAAGCGCGGCCGCCGCGGACTTCACTGGCTCGATTGTCCCTCCAGGGCGGCGCGCAGGTGTTGATGCACGTCAGACGCGCCCGACCGAACCTCACAGGAAAGCAGAATCCCCGGAGCCTCGCATCCGGGAGCGCGGGACAGAACGGATAGTTGACCTCAGGGCTGGACGATGAGGTTGTTGAACAGCAGGTCGGTCACCAGCGGCTTGCCCTCTTCCTGCTCGAGGGTCTGCTGGACCTGCTTCAGCGCCTCCTGGCGCAGGCTTTCCTTGGCCTCGACCGTACCCAGGCTCTGGTCGGTCTGCTGGGCGAACAGCATGATCAACTGGTTGCGGATCAAGGGCTCGTGATGCTCGACCTTGGTCGCCGCGTCCTTGTCGGCCACCTGCAGAGCGATGTCGGCCTTGTAGTACTGCAGGCGCGGCCCGCTGCCGTAGTTGCCGACCAGCGCCGGGGTCAGGTCGACGTAGACCGGCTTGTTCGCGCCCTCGCCTTCCGGCGCGGCCTCCTCGGCCGAGGCGAACGACGGGAACAGACTCAGGCACAGGGCCAGCGACAGGGCAATGGGGGTTCTCACGGGCGCATCTCCTCGACGAATGCCGGCAAGCATAGCCAGACTCTCGGCCGGGCCCAAGCCCGGGGTTTATGGACAACCATCAGTTGCGGCGATGCTGATTGACCCCCGGCGTCTCCCTCCTACACTGGCCGGACCGCAAACTGGAGCGTCCCCGATGAAAGCCGTCCTCTGCAAAGCCTTCGGCCCGGCCAGCAGCCTGGTGCTGGAAGAAATCGCCAGCCCGAGCCCGGCGAAGAACGAAATCCTCCTCGATGTGCACGCCGCCGGGGTCAACTTCCCAGACACCCTGATCATCGAGGGCAAGTACCAGTTCAAACCGCCCTTCCCCTTCTCCCCGGGCGGCGAGGCGGCCGGAGTGGTCGCCGCGGTCGGCGAAAAGGTCGCCCACGTCAGGCCCGGCGACCGGGTCATGGCCCTGACCGGCTGGGGCAGCTTCGCCGAGCAGGTCAAGGTGCCCGGCTATAACGTGATGCCGATACCCGAAGGCATGGACTTCGCCAGCGCCGCCGCCTTCGGCATGACCTACGGCACCTCGATGCACGCCCTGAAACAGCGCGCCAACCTGCAACCCGGCGAGACCCTGCTGGTGCTCGGCGCTTCCGGCGGGGTCGGGCTGGCTGCCGTGGAGATCGGCAAGGCCATGGGCGCCCGGGTGATCGCTGCCGCCAGTACCCCCGACAAGCTCGCCGTGGCCAAGGCCGCCGGCGCCGACGAACTGATCAACTACAGCGAAGGTAGCCTGCGCGAGCAGCTCAAGGCCTTGACCGGCGGCCAGGGCGTCGATGTGATCTACGATCCGGTGGGCGGCGAACTGTTCGAGGAGGCCTTCCGCAGCATCGCCTGGAACGGACGGATGCTGGTGGTCGGCTTCGCCAGCGGCAGCATCCCTTCGCTGCCGGCCAACCTGACCCTGCTCAAGGGCGCCTCGCTGGTCGGCGTGTTCTGGGGATCGTTCGCCCAACGCCAGCCGCAGGACAACGCTGACAACTTCCGCCAGCTGTTCGCCTGGCACGCCGAAGGCAAGCTGAAACCGCTGGTGTCGCAGCGCTTCCCGCTGGAACGGGCCGGTGACGCCATCGACGCCCTCGGCCAGCGCAAGGCTGTCGGCAAGGTGGTGGTGGAGGTTCGCTGAGCCACGAAGGCGGCGAGTATTGCCTCCCGCCCCTGCGGAGAAAGGCATGGCGGGCCGGAGCGATACACCGGCCGAGGCCCACGCTGTCAGATGTTTTTCCCCTATGAAGGCCCCGGTTTCCGACCGGGGCTTTCTTATTTCCGACCAATGCACTCAACCTGTAACATTTCCGCTATTTTTTCATTTACGAAAAATGTAGTGTTCGCAACCGCGTAAAAAGGCGCGACACAACAACAAGCGGAGCTCGCGATGTTCGGAATCTTTCGTCCCGCGCCACACCAGGCGCCACTGCCCGATGCCGAGGTGGACAGCACCTACCGGCGCCTGCGCTGGCAGATCTTCGCCGGTATCTTCATCGGCTACGCGGGTTACTACCTGCTGCGCAAGAACTTCTCCCTGGCCATGCCCTACCTCATCGAGGACGGCTACAGTCGCGGCCAGCTGGGCGTCGCGATGTCGGCCATCGCCATCGCCTACGGCCTGTCGAAATTCATCATGGGCCTGGTCTCGGACCGTTCCAACCCACGGGTCTTCCTGCCGTTCGGCCTGTTGGTGTCGGCGGCGGTGATGTTCATTTTCGGATTCGCGCACTGGGCTACCTCCAGCGTCGCCATCATGTTCGTCCTGCTCTTCATTAACGGCTGGGCCCAGGGCATGGGCTGGCCGCCGAGCGGACGGACCATGGTCCACTGGTGGTCGCAGAAGGAGCGCGGCAGCGTGGTCTCGGTGTGGAACGTCGCCCACAATGTCGGCGGCGGCCTGATCGGCCCGCTGTTCCTGCTCGGCCTGGCGCTGTTCGGCGACTGGCGCTCGGCCTTCTACGTGCCGGCCATCGTCGCCGTGGGCGTAGCCGTGTTCGCCTATTTCGCCATGCGCGACACCCCGCAGTCCTGCGGCCTGCCGCCGATCGAGAAGCATAAGGACGACTACCCCGAAGGCTACGACGAACACCACGAGCGCGAGCTGTCGACCAAGGAGATCTTCGTCACCTACGTGCTGCGCAACAAGCTGCTCTGGTACATCGCCCTGGCCAACGTGTTCGTCTACCTGCTGCGCTACGGTGTGCTCGACTGGGCGCCGACCTACCTCAAGGAGGCCAAGCACTTCAACGTCGACAAGTCGTCCTGGGCGTACTTCTTCTACGAATGGGCGGGGATTCCCGGCACCCTGCTCTGCGGCTGGCTGTCGGACAAGCTGTTCAAGGGCAATCGCGGCGCCACCGGCGTGGTGTTCATGATCCTGGTGACCGTCGGCACCCTGATCTACTGGCTGAACCCGGCCGGCAACCCGGCGATCGACATGGCCGCGCTGATCATGATCGGCTTCCTGATCTACGGCCCGGTGATGCTGATCGGCTTGCAGGCCCTGGAGCTGGCGCCGAAGAAAGCGGCCGGCACCGCCGCCGGCTTCACCGGTCTGTTCGGCTACCTCGGCGGCTCGGTGGCAGCCAACGCCCTGGTCGGCTACACGGTGGACCACTTCGGCTGGGACGGTGGCTTCAAGCTGCTGATCGGCGCCTGCCTGCTGGCCATCCTGTTCCTCTGCCTGACCCTGCGCAAACCCGCGGTCCAGGCCGCGCCGCAGCAAGCCGGCTGATGACGCGGCGGCTCCGGCGCCAGGCCGGAGCCGCGTTCAGTCCCGCGGCGCGTAGGCGAACACGTCGGCGCGCATCTGGTGCGCGTCCATCCCTGCTTCGACCAGGGCATCCAGGGTCGCGTAGACCATCGCCGGCGAGCCGCTGGCATACACATGCAGGCTCGACAGGTCGGCGAAATCCTCGCGCACCGCCTCGTGCAGCAAGCCGCAACGCCCCTCCCAGCCACAGAGGTCGCTGACCACCCGGTGCAGGAACAGGTTCGGCAGGCCTTCCCACTCCGTCCAGTGCGGCAGTCGGTAGAAATCCTCCGGACGCCGAACGCCCCAGTAGAGATGTACAGGATGGGCGAAGCCGGCGGCGCGGCAGTGCTCGATCAGGCTGTGCATCTGAGACATGCCGGTTCCCGCAGCGATCAGCACCAGCGGACCGTCGGGCAGTTCCGCCAGGTGCGCGTCGCCGAACGGCAGCTGGATCCGTGCCAGGCGCTCGCGCTGCAACTGTGCGATCAGCGCGACGGCACTGTCTTCCTTGGCCAGGATGTGCAACTCAAGGTCGCGTCCCGCATGCGGCGCGGAGGCCAGGGAAAACGCCGCGCTGTCGCCGCCGTCACGCTCCAGCAACAGGTACTGCCCGGCGTGATAGCGTGGCGGCTTGCCGGCCGGCGCGCGCAGGCCGACCCGGTAGACGTCGCCGCCGACCTCTTCGCAGAAGCTCAACTGGCAGGTCAGCTTGCGCAGAGGCAGTTCACCCGGCGCCAGCACCCCGTCCCAATGCAGCACGCAGTCTTCCAGCGGCTCGGCGAGGCAGGTGAAGAGTTCGCCATGATCGCGTACCTCGCCGTTTTGGCGTACCCGCCCCTCCACCAGCAGCGCCGCGCAGATATGGCAGTTGCCGTTGCGGCAGCTCTGCGGACAGTCGTAGCCAAGCCGCCGGGCGCCATCGAGGATGCGTTCCCCCGGCAGCAGCTCGAGGCAGGCGCCGGACGGTTGCAGGACGATACGCATCAGTCGATCCCGAGGCTCGACCAGAGCGCGTCGATGCGCCGTGTCACCGCTTCGTCCTTGACGATGGCGCGCCCCCATTCGCGGCTGGTCTCGCCCGGCCACTTGTGGGTGGCATCAAGCCCCATCTTCGAGCCGAGGCCGGAGACCGGCGAGGCGAAGTCGAGGTAGTCGATGGGCGTGTTGTCGATCATCACCGTGTCGCGCTTGGGGTCCATCCGCGTGGTGATGGCCCAGATCACATCGTTCCAGTCGCGCGCATCGATGTCATCGTCGGTGACGATGACGAACTTGGTGTACATGAACTGCCGCAGGAACGACCAGACCCCGAGCATCACGCGCTTGGCGTGCCCTGGGTACTGCTTCTTCATGGTCACCACCGCCATCCGGTAGGAACAACCTTCCGGCGGCAGGTAGAAATCGACGATTTCCGGGAACTGCTTCTGCAGGATCGGCACGAACACTTCGTTCAGTGCCACCCCGAGGATCGCCGGCTCGTCCGGCGGACGCCCGGTGTAGGTGCTGTGGTAGATCGGTTTCTGCCGGCGGGTGACGCGCTCGACGGTGAACACCGGGAAGCGATCGACCTCGTTGTAGTAGCCGGTGTGATCGCCATAGGGACCTTCGTCGGCCATCTCGCCGGGGTGGATCACCCCTTCGAGGACGATCTCGGCGCTGGCCGGCACCTGCAAGTCGCTGCCGCGACACTTGACCAGCTCGGTACGATGCCCGCGCAACAGGCCGGCGAAAGCGTATTCGGAAAGGGTGTCCGGCACCGGCGTCACCGCACCGAGGATGGTCGCCGGATCGGCGCCCAGCGCCACGGCTACCGGATAGGGCTGGCCCGGATGCTTCTGGCACCACTCGCGGTAGTCCAGTGCGCCGCCGCGATGGCTGAGCCAGCGCATGATCACCTTGTTGCGGCCGATCACCTGCTGGCGGTAGATGCCCAGGTTCTGCCGTTCCTTGTTCGGCCCGCGGGTAACGGTCAGGCCCCAGGTGATCAGCGGCCCGACATCGCCCGGCCAGCAGGTCTGGACCGGCAGCCGGCCGAGGTCGACATCCTCGCCCTCCTCGACCACTTCCTGGCAGGGGGCGTCCTTGAGCACCTTCGGCGCCATGGACAGGACCTTCCTGTACATCGGCAGCTTGGCCCAGGCGTCCTTGAGACCCTTCGGCGGCTCGGGCTCCTTGAGTTGCGCCAGCAGCTTGCCGATCTCGCGCAGCGCGCCGACGTCCTCGGCGCCCATGCCCAGCGCCACGCGCTCCGGCGTACCGAACAGGTTGCCGAGTACCGGCATGTCGAAGCCGGTCGGCTTTTCGAACAGCAATGCCGGGCCCTTGGCGCGCAACGTGCGGTCGCACACCTCGGTCATCTCGAGCACGGGGGAAATCGGCACCTGGATGCGCTTCAACGCACCGCGCTGCTCCAGCTGGGCGATGAAATCGCGGAGATCCTTGAACGTCATTGGCCTAACCATTCACTGCAAGACCCCACATCCTACCTGCTCCCGGCCCATCCGGCAGCAGGCAAACGCGGCATTCGGTCACTGCTGGCTGGCGATCCGCGAGTCGTCGAGGCTCTGTAGCATCGGCTCGAACAAAGGCCCGAGTTCATGGGCCCCCTGGGTCGAAAGGTGGTTGTTATCCATGTACAGCGACCAGCCATCACGTTCGGCGAAACAATCCAGGCCATCGCAGAGCACGCTGGAGGGGTCGATCACGCTCACCCGCGGGTTGCCTTCGGCCAGCGCATCGAACAGCGCATTCACGTAGGCGACGCGCGCAGTGTGCTCAGCGAAGGGAAAACGTGCGCGCCCGACATCCTCCCCGCTCAGACTCAGCCGCACCAGCCGCGCCGGTGCCTTGAATGGCAGCAGCGGTACGTCCTTGACCAGCCAGACATGTACGTCGGCCGCGTTCAGCCTTTCGATCATCCCGCTCAGGCGTTGCCGCAGCAGCGCCTCGGCGATCGAGCTGTCCGGCGTGTCGTCCGGCTCGCGGAGAATGTTGCGGGTGCCGTCCTGCGAGTCGCCGTAGACATACATGTCCCAGCGCCCGGCGAGGATCACCCCGCCCGGCCGCTGCTGTTCGACGAACTCGAGCATCTGCTGATTGAAACGCAGGCAATTGTCCTTTTCCAACATCCCCAGCAACGGCGGACAGCCCGCCAGCGAAGCCTGCCAGATCGGCAGTCGGCGACTGGCAGCCAGTTCGCGCAGCAGCGGGCTCAACGCCGCGGAATGGCTGTCGCCCCAACTGACCAGCAGCGGTCGTTCGGCAGCCAGTTCCGCCGGGAAGCGGCAGATGCTTTCCTGACTGAGCGCCTTCTTGTCGAACATGCAGTCGGTCTGCCCATCGCGCCATTTGGACGCCTTGGCATAACGCAAGGCTTCCTCGGAAAGACGCGACGGCACGCCGTCGTAATGCCGCACCAACTGGCCGACGACTCCCAGCAGCAGCAAGCTGCACAGCGCCGCGCCAAGCATCTGCCGGCGCCCGGCGAACAGCTTGCGCTCGCGGAACGGTGCCTCGACGTAGTACAGCGACAGTGCCGCCAGGCCGATGCTCGCCGCCAGCAACCCCAGACGTGCCGGCAGGCCCAGGGTTTCCAGTGCGTGGTACTGGACGAAGACGTACAGTGGCCAGTGCCAGAGGTACAGCGAATAGGAGATCAGACCGAACCAGACCAGCGGTTGCCAGCCCAGCAGGCGGCGAACCCAGGTGTCGCCGGCGCCGTTGGCCCAGATCAGCAGGGCGGTGCCAAGCACCGCCGGCAGCGCCGCGAGGCCGGGGAAGGGAGTGTCGCTGTCGTAGAAGAACACCGGCAGGAGAATCGCCGCTATCCCGAGGGTGGCCGCCAGTTGCAGGGACCACTGCGAATGACCGCGGCTACCGCCCGGCAGCAATGCCAGCGCGGCACCCGCCAGGAGTTCCCAGGCGCGCATCGGCAGGAGGAAGAATGCACTGCCAGGTCGCTGGTTCACCGCCCAGACGCTGGCCGCCAGCGATAGCGCCAGGACCGCGAGGAGGATGGCGAGCCGCCAGCGCAGCAGACGCCCGGAGATCGCGGCCAGCAGTAGAGGGAAGAGAATGTAGAACTGCTCTTCCACCGACAACGACCAGGTATGCAATAGCGGCTTGAATTCGGACGCGGCGTCGAAATAGCCATCCTGCTTCCAGAACAGGATGTTCGAGGCGAACATCGTCTGGTAACGCACCGCACGACCCAGTTGCTCGTAGTCCCGCGGCTCCATCAGGAACCAGCCGGCCGCCAGGCTGACGGCCATCATAACGAACAAAGCGGGGAGGATGCGTCGCGCCCGGCGAGCCCAGAAATCGACGAAGCTGAAACGCCCGGCCTGCCGATCGCGCCGGATGATCGAAGTGATCAGGTAGCCGGAAATCACCAGAAAGACATCGACGCCGACATAGCCGCCGGTGAAACCGCCCAAGCCCAAGTGATAGAACACCACCGACAAGATGGCCAGTGCGCGCAATCCATCGATATCTCTTCGATAAGGCAGGCTCGACATCTATTTTTCTCCAGGCATGAAAAAAGGCGCTCCGGTCAAACCGGAGCGCCTTCTTCAATTCCCTGGAAGACTACTTCCGTTTCATCGAATCGAAGAACTCATCGTTGGTCTTGGTCTGCTTGAGCTTGTCGATGAGGAATTCGATCGCGGAGATCTCGTCCATCGGGTGCAGGATCTTGCGCAGGATCCACATGCGCTGGAGCTCGTCCTCGCTGGTCAGCAGCTCTTCGCGGCGGGTACCCGAACGGTTGATGTTGATGGCCGGGAACACGCGCTTCTCGGCGATCTTGCGATCCAATGGGAGTTCCATGTTGCCGGTACCCTTGAATTCCTCGTAGATCACCTCGTCCATCTTCGAGCCGGTTTCCACCAACGCCGTGGCGAGAATCGTAAGAGAACCGCCCTCTTCGATGTTCCGCGCGGCGCCGAAGAAGCGCTTCGGCTTCTCCAGGGCATGGGCGTCGACACCGCCGGTGAGCACCTTGCCGGAGCTGGGGATCACGGTGTTGTAGGCCCGCGCCAGACGGGTGATGGAGTCGAGCAGGATGACCACGTCCTTCTTGTGCTCGACCAGGCGCTTGGCCTTCTCGATCACCATCTCGGCGACCTGTACGTGACGGGTCGGCGGTTCGTCAAAGGTCGAGGCGACCACTTCGCCGCGCACGGTGCGCTGCATTTCGGTCACTTCCTCAGGGCGCTCGTCGATCAGCAGGACGATCAGGTGGCATTCGGGGTTGTTGCGGGTGATGTTGCTGGCGATGTTCTGCAGCATGATGGTCTTGCCCGCCTTCGGCGGCGCCACGATCAGGCCGCGCTGGCCCTTGCCGATCGGCGCGCAGAGGTCGATGACGCGGCCGGTCAGGTCTTCGGTGGAGCCGTTGCCGGCTTCCATCTTCATCCGCTCGTTGGGGAACAGCGGCGTCAGGTTCTCGAAGAGAATCTTGTTCTTCGCATTCTCCGGACGATCGAAGTTGATCGAGTCGACCTTGAGCAGGGCGAAGTAGCGTTCGCCCTCTTTCGGCGGCCGGATCTTGCCGATGATGGTGTCGCCCGTGCGCAGGTTGAAGCGCCGGATCTGGCTCGGCGAGACATAGATGTCGTCGGGGCCGGCCAGGTAGGAAGAGTCGGCGGAGCGCAGGAAGCCGAAGCCGTCCTGAAGAATCTCCAGCACGCCATCGCCGGAGATCTCTTCACCACTTTTCGCGTGCTTCTTCAGCAGGGCGAAGATGATGTCCTGCTTGCGCGAACGGGCCATGTTTTCCAGGCCCATGGCATCGGACATTTCCAGCAGTTCGGCAATCGGCTTTTGCTTGAGTTCGGTCAGATTCATAGGAAAGAGATAGGTACGCAGAAAGAGGAATTGGAGAAAGCGTCGAGCTTGGGAAAGCCGTGTCGCAAGGGGGCGACAGGAGCGCTAGAAAGTTCGAGTAGGAAGTGCGTCCGGGACGGCATGCAGAAGGCGACGGAAAAAACGTCGCGAACCCGAATTTAACACCGTGGCCGCGTGGCGTCTATAGAAACGCAAAAAAAAGCCCCGCGAATCGCGGGGCTTTCCAGCGAGGCCTGGGCCCGGCTCAGATATTGGCGTCGAGGAAGGCCGCCAGCTGCGACTTGGACAGTGCGCCGACCTTGGTCGCCTCGACATTGCCGTCCTTGAACAGCATCAGGGTAGGGATGCCACGCACGCCGTACTTCGGCGGAGTGTCCTGGTTCTCGTCGATGTTCAGCTTGCAGACCTTCAGCTTGCCCTGATAGTCCCTGGCGACTTCGTCCAGCACCGGCGCGATCATCTTGCACGGACCGCACCACTCGGCCCAGTAGTCCACCAGCACAGGGCCGTCGGCCTTCAGCACGTCCTGCTCGAAGCTGGCATCAGTAACGTTGACGATATGTTCGCTCATGAAATCTCTCCGTAGTCGGACGCGAATTGAAACGCGAAAGTGCCGACCATCATATCCCGCCTTGACCCTCGCCGGAAGGCGCAGCCGATTGAGAGTCTCTATCGTTGGTCGGCTGATTCCCGATTGATCGGCTGCCGCATTGGCGACCCTCGCCCTATCGTGGCAGGATGGCGCAGTTTTCCAATGGACTTGCAAAGCATGCCGCAAAAACCTGCCGAGGCATTCCCGCTGATTGCCGCCCTGGACCTGGGTTCCAACAGTTTCCACCTCTGTCTGGCCAAGGCCAATATCCACGGCGAAGTCCGCATCCTCGAACGGCTGGGCGAGAAGGTTCAACTGGCCGCCGGCCTCGACGAGGAGCGCAATCTCAGCGAGGAGGCCACCCAGCGTGGCCTCGACTGCCTACGCCGCTTCGCCCAGTTCATCAGCGGCATGCCCCAGGGTTCCGTACGCGTGGTCGCGACCAACGCCTTGCGCGAGGCGCGCAACCGCAGCGATTTCATCCGTCGTGCGGAAGAGGTTCTCGGCCATCCCGTGGAAGTCATCTCCGGCCGCGAGGAAGCCCGCCTGATCTACCTCGGCGTCGCCAACAGCATGCCCGACAGCGGCGGTCGCCGGCTGGTCAGCGACATCGGCGGCGGCAGCACCGAGTTCATCATCGGCCAGGGTTTCGAGTCCGAGCTGCGGGAAAGCCTGCAGATGGGTTGCGTCAGCTACACCCAACGCTACTTCCGCGACGGCAAGATCACCCCGGCCCGCTACGCCCAGGCGTACACCGCCGCACGCCTGGAACTGATGGGCATCGAGAACAGCCTGCGGCGCCTCGGCTGGCAACAGGCGGTCGGCGCCTCCGGCACCATCCGCGCAGTGGCGCTGGCGATCAAGGCCGGCGGCCACGGCAACGGCGAGATAAGCCCGGACGGACTGGCCTGGCTGAAGCGCAAGGTGCTCAAGCTCGGCGACGTGGAGAAGCTCGATCTGGAAGGGATCAAGCCGGACCGCCGGACCATCTTCCCGGCCGGACTGGCCATTCTCGAAGCGATCTTCGACGCGCTGGAACTGGAACAGATGGTTCACTCCGAGGGCGCCCTGCGCGAAGGCGTTCTCTACGACCTGGTCGGCCGTCACCAGCACGAGGACGTGCGCGAACGCACCATCAGTTCGCTGATGCAGCGCTACCACGTCGATCCGGAGCAGGCTTCGCGGGTGGAGGCCAAGGCCCTCAAGGTGCTTGCCGAAGTCGGCGACGCCTGGGAGCTGAACGACGAACTGCACCGCGACCTGCTGAGCTGGGGCGCACGGGTCCACGAGATCGGCCTGGACATTGCCCATTACCACTACCACAAGCACGGCGCCTACCTGATCGAGCACTCCGACCTGGCTGGCTTCTCGCGCCAGGACCAGCAGATGCTGTCGCTACTGGTACGCGGCCACCGCCGCAACATTCCGGCGGACAAGCTGGCGGAGTTCGCCGCGGAAGGCGACAAGCTGGTGCGCCTGTGCATCGTGCTGCGCTTCGCGATCCTCTTCCACCACATTCGCGGCACCCAGGAAATGCCCTCGGTGCGCCTGAAGGCAGAGCCCAAGAGCCTTTCGGTGACCTTCCCCGAGGGCTGGCTGGAAGCCAACCCGCTGACCCAGGCCGACTTCGCCCAGGAAGCCGAATGGCTCAAGCGGGTCGGCTACAGCCTCAACGTGCGGTAAGCACCGGCGCGGCCAGCTTCTCCAGCAGGGTCGCCTGGGTATTGCGGGGGTTCTGGTTACCGGTGGGACTGAGCCGCTGGTAGCTACCGTCGGCCTGCAACACCCAGGCCTGGGTGTTGTCGGTCAGATACGTTTCCAGTTCCTTCTTGACCCGCTGCACCAGCTTCTTGCCTTCCACCGGGAAGCAGGTCTCGACGCGCATGTCGAGGTTGCGCTCCATCCAGTCGGCGCTGGAGAGATAGAGCTTCTCGTCGCCGCCGTTGAGGAAGTAGTAGATGCGGCTGTGCTCGAGGAAGCGTCCGATGATCGAGCGCACGTGGATATTGTGCGAGACCCCCGGGATGCCTGGCCGCAGGCAGCACATGCCACGCACCACCAGGTCGATCCTGACCCCGGCCTGGCTGGCCTTGTACAGGGCGCGGATGACCTTCGGATCGGTCAGCGAGTTGACCTTGGCCATGATGTGCGCCGGCTGGCCGAGCGCCGCCTGGGCCGCCTCGCGGTTGATCATTTCCAGCAGGTTCTTCTTCAGGGTGAACGGCGCATGCAACAGCTTCTTCATGCGCAGCGTCTTGCCCATCCCGATCAGCTGGTTGAACAGCTTGTGCAGGTCCTCGCAGAGCGCCACGTCGGCGGTCAGCAGGCTGTAGTCGGTGTACAGGCGAGCGTTGCCGGCATGGTAGTTGCCGGTGCCCAGGTGCGCGTAGCGGCGCAGTTCGCCGTCCTCGCGACGGAGGATCAGCATCATCTTGGCGTGGGTCTTGAAGCCGACCACGCCGTAGATCACTACCGCGCCGGCCTGTTGCAGGCGGCTGGCCAGTTGCAGGTTGGACTCTTCGTCGAAGCGGGCGCGCAGCTCGATCACCGCGGTGACCTCCTTGCCGTTGCGTGCCGCCTCGACCAGGGCGTCGACGATCTCAGAGTTGGCACCGCTGCGGTACAGGGTCTGCTTGATCGCCAGCACGTTCGGATCCTTGGCGGCCTGGCGCAGCAGGTCGATCACCGGGGTGAAGGATTCGAACGGGTGCATCAGCAACACATCGAGCTTGCTGAGGACGTTGAAGAGGTTTTCCTTCTTCTGCAAAAGACGCGGGATCGCCGGGGTGAAGGGCGGGTACTGCAGCTCCGGATGGCTTTCCAGGCCGGTGACGCTGAACAGGCGGGTCAGGTTGACCGGGCCGCTGACCTTGTACAACTCGCTTTCGGACAGGCCGAATTGCTTGAGCAGGTAGTTGGTCAGGTTCTGCGGGCAGGTATCCACCACCTCCAGGCGTACCGCGTCCCCGTAGCGACGCGAGAACAGCTCGCCGCGCAGCGCGCGGGCCAGGTCCTCGACATCCTCGGTGTCCACCGACAGGTCGGCGTTGCGGGTCAGGCGGAACTGGTAGCAGCCCTTCACCTTCATGCCGGGGAACAGGTCGTCGGCGTGGGCGTGGATCATCGACGACAGGAACACGTAGTTGTCGCCCTCGCCGCCAACGTCTTCCGGCAGCTTGATGATCCGTGGCAGCAGGCGCGGCGCCGGGATGATCGCCAGGCCGGAGTCGCGGCCGAAGGCATCCATCCCCTCCAGCTCGACGATGAAGTTGAGGCTCTTGTTCACCAGCAGCGGGAACGGGTGGGTCGGGTCGAGGCCGATCGGGGTGATGATCGGCGCGATCTCGTCGCGGAAGAAGCGCCGCACCCAGGTCTTGATCTTCAGCGTCCAGTGACGCCGGCGGATGAAGCGGATCTGGTGCTTGGCCAGCTCCGGCAACAGGGTCTCGTTGAGGATCCGGTACTGCCGCGATACCTGCTCGTGGACCAGCTCGCTGATCCGCGCCAGGGCCTGGTGCGGCAGCAGGCCGTCGGCGCCGGCCTGCTCGCGGGCGAAGGTGATCTGCTTCTTCAGGCCGGCGATGCGGATCTCGAAGAATTCGTCGAGGTTGCTCGAGAAGATGAGGAGGAACTTCAGCCGCTCCAGGAGCGGGTAGGACTCGTCCAGCGCCTGTTCCAGCACGCGGATGTTGAACTGCAACTGGGAGAGCTCGCGATGAATGTACAGGCTGCTGTCATCCACACTGGGAACCACCGCAGGTGGCGTTTCCATCGGGATCGTTTCGGCCATCTTCACTTCTGCTTCGCTTTCCACGTTCGCCACTACGGTTTCGTCGGCGGCGATACGTTCGATCTCATCAAGTCCTTGCTGCGTATTCATTCATCTTCCCGAGGGGGTCAACGCCCCCGTCTTAATTGTTCTGCGGCCTGCTTGGCGAAGTAGGTCAGAATGCCATCGGCGCCGGCACGTTTGAAGGCGGTAAGGGATTCGAGGATCACCGATTCGGCCAGCCAGCCGTTCTGGATGGCGCCCATGTGCATCGCATACTCGCCGCTGACCTGGTAGACAAAGGTCGGGGCGCGGAATTCATCCTTCACCCGACGCACGATGTCGAGGTAGGGCATGCCCGGCTTGACCATCACCATGTCGGCGCCTTCGGCCAGGTCGGCGGCCACTTCGTGAAGTGCCTCGTCGCTGTTCGCCGGATCCATCTGGTAGGTGGCCTTGTTGCCCTTGCCGAGGTTCGAAGCCGAGCCGACCGCATCGCGGAACGGACCGTAGTAGGCGCTGGCGTACTTGGCCGAGTAGGCCATGATCCGCACATTGGTGTGACCGGCAGACTCCAGGGCCTCGCGGATCGCACCGATGCGACCGTCCATCATGTCCGAGGGCGCTACCACCTGGGCGCCGGCCTCGGCGTGGGACAGCGCCTGCCGTACCAGCACGTCGATGCTGACGTCGTTGAGGACGTAACCATCGTCATCCAGGATGCCGTCCTGGCCATGGGTGGTGAACGGGTCGAGCGCCACGTCGGTGATGATGCCCAGCTCCGGAAAGCGCTCGCGCAGGGCGCGGGTGGCGCGCTGGGCGATGCCTTCCGGGTTGTATGCCTCGGCGGCGTCCAGGGACTTCTTCTCCACCGGGGTCACCGGGAACAGCGCCAGCGCCGGAATGCCCAGGGCCACCCACTCTTCCGCCTCGATCAGCAACTGGTCGATGGACAGGCGCTCGACGCCGGGCATCGACGGAATGCTTTCACGCTGGTTGACCCCATCGAGGACGAACACCGGCAGGATCAGGTCGTCGACGGTGAGGACATTCTCGCGGACCAGGCGGCGGGAGAAGTCATCGCGGCGATTGCGCCGCAGGCGGGTGTAGGGATAGGCGCGGTTGGCGGGAGTGAAGCTCACGGTTTACTCCAGGGCCCAGATAACGGGCACAGTGTGACAGTTATAGTCCCTGATTATGACGGATTGGCAACAAGCGACGACAGTGACTCAAGGTCGCGGCATCCTGCCGCACCGCCAATCATCGCAAAAAGCCAGCGGCAAAGGCCATTCATTGCACAATCAATGACCTGGGCCGTGACGATCGCGCTTTCCCCACGCCCTCAACCGAGTTAGGCTGCGCGTTCATTTCGCTTCGCTGCCCCGATGATGCTCCAACAATTCCTGCAGGACTTCGGCTATTTCGCCCTTTTTCTCGGTACTTTCTTCGAGGGCGAAACCATTCTCGTGCTGGCCGGGTTCCTTGCCTTCCGCGGCTACATGCAGCTGGATACCGTGATTCTCACCGCCTTCCTCGGCAGCTACGCCGGTGACCAACTCTGGTACTTCCTCGGACGCCGCCACGGCCGCCGGTTGCTGGCGCGCAAGCCGCGCTGGCAGAAGCTCGGCGACAAGGCGCTGGACCATGTGCGCCGCCATCCTGACCTGTGGGTGCTGAGTTTCCGCTTCGTCTACGGCCTGCGTACGGTGATGCCGGTGGCCATCGGCCTGTCCGGCTATCCACCGGCCCGCTATCTTCTTCTCAACGGCATCGGCGCCATCGTCTGGGCCGCCGCGCTGGGCTCCGCCGCCTACTATTTCGGCAGCGTACTGGAAGGCATGCTCGGCAACATCAAGAAATACGAACTCATGGTCCTCGGCGGCCTGATCGTGCTGGGCCTGCTGCTCTGGCTATGGCGGCGTTTCAAGACACCGCGCGGCAACGGCGCGGGCGGCAACGCCGACAAATCCGAGTGAACCCGCGCCGGCGCGACTGAACAGCCGGCCCCTTCGCACACTCCAACTCCTTGTACCCTCCGCTCCGGCTGGCCGCCGGGGCCGGCGGCTCGCTATGCTTGCGCGATACCGACCCCGGCCAGGCCCGTCCGGTCCGGATCCTGCGTTCCCAAGGAGTAAGCCTCATGCACAAGAAAGTTGCCGTCATCCTCTCCGGTTGTGGCGTCTACGATGGCGCGGAAATCCACGAAAGCGTGATCACCCTGCTCCGCCTCAGCCAGCGCGGCGCCGAGGCACAATGCTTCGCGCCGAACATCGCCCAGCACCATGTGGTCAACCACCTGACCGGCGAGGAAATGCCGGAAAGCCGCAATGTCCTGGTCGAGTCCGCGCGTATCGCCCGCGGCGAAGTCAAGGACCTGCGCGAAGCCCGCGCCGAGGACTACGACGCGCTGATCGTGCCCGGTGGCTTCGGCGCTGCGAAGAACCTCAGCGACTTTGCCATCAACGGCGCGCAATGCCAGGTGCAGCCGGACGTGCTGGCGCTGGCCAAGGCTTTCGCCGAAGCCGGCAAGCCAGTCGGGCTGATCTGCATCGCTCCGGCGATGGCGGCGAAGATCTACGGCGCCGGCGTCCAATGCACCATCGGCAACGACGCCGACACCGCCGACGCGCTGAAGCAGATGGGTGCCGAGCACATCGACGCGCCGGTGGACGAGATCGTCGAAGACAGCGCGCGCAAGCTGGTGACCACCCCGGCCTACATGCTCGCCCAGTCGATCGCCGAAGCCGCTTCCGGGATCAACAAGCTGGTCGACCGGGTGCTCGAACTGGTGGACCAGGACAAGGCCTGATCGGCCAAGCACGAGGGCGGTCGCGCCGCCGCCCTTTTCAAATCCGTGCCGCTACGCCAGCGTGCGTCTCGAAACCATCGAATCGAGACGCCGCGATGAGCGAAACGCCCTCCCCCGCCCTGCCTGACGACGTCCACCAACTGGTGGCGGATTTCTTCCAGCGCATCCCCTTCAACCGCATGCTCGGGATCCGCGTGGCGAGCCTGGGCCGCGAGCGGGTAGTCCTCGACCTGCCGATGAAGGACGAACTGATCGGCAACTTCGTCCAGGGCATTCTCCACGGCGGGGTGATCTCCAGCCTGCTCGACGTCACCGGCGGTGCGATGGCGCTGATCGGCGCCCTCGAACGGCATCGCGAACTGCCAGGCCACGAGCGCATGGCGCGGCTGTCGAAGCTCGGCACCATCGACTTGCGCGTCGACTACCTGCGCCCGGGACGCGGCCGGACGTTCACCGCCCATGCGGTGCCGCTTCGCTCGGGCAACAAGGTCGCAGTGGTGCGCTCGGAACTGCATAGCGACGACGGCACGCTGGTCGCCGTCGGTACCGGTACCTATCTGTGCGGCTGACTCGCGCGTAGATCGGCTTCCCGCTGCAGGCGGGTGAGCAGGCGGTCCAGAGCGTTGGCGAACGCCTGGCGGTCACGCTCAGCGTAGGGCGCCTGGCCGCCGCCCATCTGCCCCTGGTCACGCAGGTCGGCCATCAGGTTGCGCATGGCCAGCTTATCGCCCATGTTCCGCGCGTCGAACTCGCGGCCGCGAGGATCGAGGGCGGCAACCTGTTTCTTGATCAGCCGATCGGCCAGCGGTACGTCGCTGCAGATCGCCAGGTCGCCCGGCTCGGCCTGCTCCACCAGGTAATCGTCAGCCGCATCCATCCCGCTTTCCACCACCACCAGACGCACGCAGGCGAACGGCGGCTTGACCTGCGGCTGGCCGGCGACCATCCAGACTTCCAGCTTGCGCTTGAGGGCGAACTTGCAGACCAGTTCCTTGGCCGCCTTGGGGCAGGCGTCGGCATCGATCCAGATACGCATGAACGGACTTCCGTAGAAATGACGACGGCCAGTATCGCACTGGCCGTCGTGGTTGCGCGATCCCGCTCAGTCGGCGGCGTTGGCCGCCGCACGCTGGCGCTCGACGATCCGGCTACGCCCGTAGAGCAGCGCGATGGCCACCAGCGCCATGGCCTGGGCCGACAGCGAATAGGCGTCGGCCTTGATCCCCAGCCAGTCGAAGTCGAAGAACGGCACCGGACGGGTGCCGATCACCCCGGCTTCCTGCAAGGCGATGACGCCATGTCCGGCGAACACCACCGAGAGCGCACAGAGCAACGCCGCGTTGATGCTGAAGAACAACCCCAGCGGCAGTTTCGCCGAGCCACGCAGGATCACCCAGGCCAGGCCGATCAGCAGGACCACGGCGGTCGCCGCGCCGCCGATCACGGCATTGTGCCCGGCCGGTCCGGCCTGCAACCAGAGGGTTTCGTAGAACAGGATGACCTCGAACAACTCGCGGTAGACCGAGAAGAACGCCAGCACTGCGAAGCCGAAGCGTCCACCACCGCCCACCAGGCTGCTGCGGATGTAGTCCTGCCAGGCTGCCGCGTGGCGGCGGTCGTGCATCCAGACGCCGAGCCAGAGCACCATCACGCAGGCGAACAGCGAGGTGAAGCCCTCCATCAGCTCGCGCTGGGCACCGCCGATATCGATCACATAGGCGGCCAACGCCCAGGTGGCGAAGCCGGCGACGAAGGCCAGCCCCCAGCCGACGTGCACGCCACGCACGGCACTTTCCTGCCCGGTATTGCGCAAGAAGCCGAGGATGGCGGCAAGCACCAGGATTGCCTCTACCCCTTCGCGCAACAGGATCAACAGGGCGGAAACGAAACTGATGGAGAAACTCAGCGAGTCGCCGCCAAGCTGCTTGGCGGCCTCCGCCAGCTTGCCCTTGGCCAGCTCCAGCTGTTGCGCCACCTGGGTTTCCGGGAGGCCATCGCGCAACGCCTGGCGGTAGGCCATCAGTTGCTTCTCGGTGGAGCGGCGCAAATTGGCGTCGACGTTGTCCAGCGAGCTTTCCACCAGCTCGAAGCCTTCCAGGTAGGCCGCCACCGACAGGTCGTAGGCCTGGTCGCGGTCACCTTCGCGATAGACCGCGAAACTCTTGTCCAGGGTGGCGGCGGTATAGTCGATCAACTGCCCAGGACCGCGCTGCTCCAGCGGCGGATGCGCACGCAGGGCGCGGAAGCTCTCCGCAGCGGCCTCGCCGTCGTGCTCGGCGACTTCGGCCGGAGTCTGCGTGGCCAGGGTCGCCAGCGGGTAGGCATGGGCCTTGTCCGGCTGCGCACTGCCGGCGCTCAGGCCGGCCACATAGCTGGCCAGGTCCCAGCGCTGGCGTTCGTCGAGCTGGTCGGCGAACGCCGGCATGTCGGTGCCGGCCACGCCCAGGCCAATGACGTTACGCAGGTCGTAGAGGCTCAGGTGGTCGAGGCGCTGGCGATCGGTGAGGTTCGCCGGCGGCGGTTCCAGGCCGATGCCGGCGGGGCCGTCGCCCTTGCCCGCATCGCCATGGCAGATCGCGCACTGCTGGGCATAGATCGGCGCTGCGCGGCTCGGGTCGGGGGTGATCGCGGGGGTCTGCACCACCTGGTAGATATCCGCCACCCGTGCCTCGAGGTTGCGCGCCTGGAGGGCCACGTCCCTTCCCGGCAAGCGCTGCTCGATGGCCTGGCGCAGGCTGGCGACCCCCCTCTCCAGCTCGGCGCGCTCGGGGCGCATCGGCAGGGTCAGGACCAATGCCTGCAGGTTGCCAACGAACTCCACCTGTTCCTGGTATTCGCTGGGGTCGACGATCTTGCCGTCAGCCACGGTCGGCGGATAGTCGGCCGCCAGGTAACTCAACAGATGCAAGGCTTGGGAGGGGTCGACGGCCGTGTCGGCAATAGCTCCAAGGCTGAACGCGCAGACCAGCGGCAGCAGCCACAGCAGGATTTTCGGAGGGTGCATGGCGAAGACGAAGTGAGAATGGAAGAGATTAAATTGTCCCTTCGCCTTCCCGCCCATGCAAGAAATACTCTGTAACAATCACGCCCGTCGGCGTGTCGGTCGGCTCAGAGCGGCGCTCGGCGTACCGTCGCCAGCAGCCCCGCGGCGCCGACGAACAGGCTGGCGAAGGTACGGTTCACCAGCTTCTGCTGGCGCGGCGAACGCAGTACCCGTAGCACGCGCGCAGCCAGTCCGGTGTAGCCGGCCATGACGATCAGGTCGACGACGATCATGGTGCCGCCCATGATCAGGTACTGCGCCAGCAGCGGCTGGTGCGGGTCGATGAACTGCGGCAGCACCGCGAGCATGAAGATCACCGCCTTGGGATTGCTGGCGTTGACCAGGAAACCACGCAGCACCAGGGTCAACGGTCGCCCCAGAGGCCGTTCGCCATCGGTGCTCAAGGCCTGTGGCGGCGCCTGCCACTGGCGCACCGCCAGGTACACCAGGTAGGCCACGCCGAACCACTTGATCAGGCTGAAAGCCAGTGCCGAGGTCGCCAGCAACGCACCGACGCCGGCGGCGACGATGGCGATCTGCAGGGCCAGGCCGATCTGCAGGCCCAGCGCGTTCCAGTAGCCTCGCGCAAAGCCGTACTGCAACCCGCAGGACATCGAGGCGATGGCTCCGGCGCCCGGCGACAGGCTGATGGCCCAGCAGGCGAGAAAGAAGGCGAACCAGGTACTGACGAGCATTGCACACCTCGGAAAGCGAACGCGGCTGGCGGCGGGAACGAAAAAGCCAGTGTGCACCAAGGCGGAGCAGCCGCACAGGTTTTCCGACCACGCGCCTCGCCCAACCTTTGCGGGCGCAACCTGGCGGACAGAAAAAACCCGGCAGATGCCGGGCTTTCCCGAGGATACGCGCTCAGCCATGTTGGGCGGACCACCGCGATGCGGCTATTCGCCCTGGCCCCGAACGCTCTCAGTCCGGCGAACCCTTGCGCAGCTTCACCGGCTCTTCGCCGCGCTTGCGCGCCATGGCCCCGCGCAAGCGGATGTTCAGCGCCTCCACCGCCAGGGAGAAGGCCATGGCGAAGTAGACGTAGCCTTTCGGCACGTGCACTTCGAAGGACTCGGCCACCAGCACGGTTCCGACCACGATGAGGAACGACAGGGCGAGCATCTTCAGCGATGGGTGTTTCTCGATGAAGTCGCTGATGGTGCCTGCCGCCAGCATCATCACGCCGACCGAGATGACGATCGCCGCGACCATCACCGGCACGTTCTGCACCAGACCGACGGCGGTGATCACCGAGTCCAGGGAGAAGATGATGTCGATGATCGCGATCTGGACGATGATGCCCATGAAGCCGTGGGCCTTGCCGCCGCTCTTCTGCTCTTCTTCCGCGCCTTCCAGGCTGTGGTAGATCTCCATGGTGCTCTTGAACAGCAGGAACAGGCCGCCGAAGAAGAGGATCAGGTCACGCCCGGAGATGCCCTGGCCGAACAGGTGGAACAGGTCGGTGGTCAGGCGCATGACCCAGGTGATCGAGAGCAACAGCAGGATCCGCGTGCCCATGGCCAGGGCCAGGCCGAAGAAGCGCGCCTTCGGTTGCTGGGCCGGCGGCAGGCGTCCGACCAGGATCGAGATGAAGATGATGTTGTCGATGCCGAGGACGATTTCCAGGGCGGTCAGGGTCAGGAACGCGACCCAGATTTCAGGACTGGCGAGCCATTCCATAGATGGTTATTTCCCGTTTTTTGTTGGAGTTGAAAAACCTGGCCCACGCCAGCGACGCACGGCTTTCTGGAAGAACAGGCTGTTGGGAACCTGCAGCAGCGGGCCCGGCGAGCCATCCTCGAGGGTTTCTTCCAGTGTCGTATACAAGAGATTGATGGCAACCACGCGTCCGGTGACGCCCGGTTTGTCGGCGCTATCGATCAGCTCCACGCGGTCGCCGATGCGGAACGGTCCGACGGTGAAGATCAGCAACGCACAGAACAGGTTGGAGAGCACGCTCCAGATGGCGAAGAAGGCTACCGCCGCCACCGCGGCGAAACCGGTCAGCGCGGTCCACAGCACTTCGGCGGACACGCCCAGGCGCTCCAGCACCATGATCAGTGCGCTGACCATGATCAGCCAGCGCAGGCCGCCACGCAGCGGCAGGAGCAGCTCCGGCGGCACCGGATAACGCTCGCCGATACGGGTCACCGTGCGTCGGACCAGGCGCTGGAGCAGCCAGGCGACCAGCAGGATGAGCAGGATCTGCAGCGCCACCACCAGCGGCCCGCTCCAGGTCTGCGTCAACATCTGCAGGTTATCCATCACTCACTGGCCTCCAGTTCTTTCTGCAAGGCTTCGAGGGTTTCCAGGGCCTCCAGCCAACGTTCCTCCAGCTCGCCTTCGCGAACCTTCAGGCTCGATTGTTCGGACAGCAACTCGCGCAATTCGTCCTTTCGCGATACGTCGTACAGGGCGCTGTCGCCCAGCCGCGCCTCGATAGCGGCTAGCTTTTCGTGCAGGCCGCCGAGTTCGCGCTCCAGCTTGTCGGCCTCGCGCTTGTGCGGCGCCAGCTGCTGGCGCAGCGCGGCCGCTGCCTGGCGCTGGGCGCGCTTGTCGGTGCGTTCGGACGGCGCGCCCGGCGCAGTCTCGGCCTGCGGCGCCTTGCGCGCGCGATAGTCGACCAGCCAGCGGGCGTAATCGTCGAGATCGCCATCGAACGGCACCACGCGCCCATCGGCGACCAGGAGGAATTCGTCGGTGGTGCTTTTGAGCAGGTGCCGGTCGTGGGAAACCACCAGGACCGCCCCGGAAAACTCCTGTAGAGCCAAGGTCAGGGCCAGGCGCATTTCCAGGTCGAGGTGGTTGGTCGGCTCGTCGAGCAGCAGCAGGTTGGGCTTCTGCCAGGCGATCAGCGCCAGGGCCAGGCGCGCTTTCTCACCACCGGAGAAGTTCAATACCGGCTCGTCCACCCGAACGCCGCGGAAGTCGAAGCCGCCAAGGAAGTCCTTGAGGGTCTGTTCGCGCTCGCCGGGGGCGATACGCTGCAGATGCAGCAACGGGCTGGCCTGTGGGTCCAGCGAATCGAGCTGGTGCTGGGCGAAGTATCCGATGGCCAGGTTCTCGCCGCGCAGCAGGCGGCCGCCCAATTCGGGCAGGTCCCCGGCCAGGGTCTTGATCAGGGTCGACTTGCCGGCACCGTTGGGACCGAGCAGGCCGATCCGCGCACCGGGCACCAGTTGCAGCTTGACCTTCTCCAGCACCGCCTTGTCGCCATAGCCGAGACGGCCTTCGCCGAGATCCAGCAACGGCCGGGAGATCTTGTCCGACTCGCGGAAACTGAAATTGAACGGCGAATCGACATGTGCCGGCGCCAGTTCCTCGAGACGCTCCAGCGCCTTGATCCGGCTCTGCGCCTGGCGCGCCTTGGTGGCCTTGGCCTTGAAGCGGGCGATGAAGCTTTCCATGTGCGCACGCTGCGCCTGCTGTTTCTCGTAGGCCTGCTGTTGCTGAGCCAGCCGCTCGGCGCGGGTCCGCTCGAAAGCGGAATAGCCGCCGCGGTAGAGGGTCAGCTTGCGGTTTTCCAGATGCACCACGTGGTCCACCACCGCATCGAGGAAGTCGCGGTCGTGGGAGATCAGCACCAGAGTGCCGGGATAACCCTTGAGCCACTCTTCCAGCCAGAGGATGGCGTCCAGGTCGAGGTGGTTGGTCGGCTCGTCGAGCAACAGCAGGTCGGACGGGCACATCAGCGCCTGCGCCAGGTTCAGGCGCATCCTCCAACCGCCGGAGAAATCACCGACCCGGCGCTCCATCTGCTCGCTGCTGAAGCCGAGCCCGGCCAGCAGCTTGCGCGCCCGTGCATCGGCGGTGTAACCGTCGGCGTTGTCCAGTTCGGTATGCAGGCGCGCCAGGGCAGAACCGTCGTGCGCCGCTTCGGCGGCGGCCAGTGCCGCCTGGATCTCGCGCAGGCGACTGTCGCCGTCGAGCACGTAATCCACCGCCAGGCGATCCAGGGTATCGACCTCCTGGCGCATGTGCGCGATGCGCCAGTCGGCGGGCAACAGGCAGTCGCCGGCATCCTGGCCGAGCTGGCCGCGCAACAGCGCGAACAAGCTGGACTTGCCAGCGCCATTGGCCCCGATGAGACCGGCTTTCTGGCCGGCGTGCAGGGTCAGTTCAACAGCTTCCAGGAGGCGCTGCGGCCCGCGCTGTAGCGTAAGATTGAGGAGTCGGATCATGGCGGCGGAGTTTATCAGTTTCGCCCTTGCGGAGCGTGAGGCTGTATGACTGGAAATGTCTGGAAATTCGCGGTGGACGTCTATGCCCGGCCGGGCGTGGAAACGGCTTGCCTCGCGCTTCAGGAGCAAGGTGCGGACGTCTGCCTGTTGCTGGTCGCCGCCTGGCTTGGCAGGCGCGGTGTGAGCTGCTCGAAAGAACGCGCCCAGATCCTGGAGAACGCCGCGCGCCCCTGGCGCGAAACGGTCATCGAACCCCTGCGCAGATTGCGTTGCGCCTGGCGCGAAGCGGCAACCCACGACGCCTGCCTGGCCGAACTCCGCGAGGAAATGAAGGCCCAGGAACTACGAGCGGAACGGGAACACCTGCAACGCCTGGCCGACCTGGCCACAGCCTGGCTGGAGGGCCAGGAAGCGAATCGCAGTGCGGATGCCTGGCTGCAAGCCTGCAGCCGGGACATCTGCACGGAAGCAGAGCGCCGGGCTTTGCTGGTGCTTGGCTCGGCGGCTTTGCAGACAGCGCCTTAGGAGGCGCTGGTCGGGGCGGCGCCGTTGCTGCCCGCGGCAGGCGTTGCGGAAGCAGCGCTGGAGGCGGCTGCCGGGGCGCTGGGAGTCGCCGCAGGCTTCGCAGCAGGAGCGGTGGCGGGCTTGGCTGCGGCAGGTTTCGCGGCTACGGGTTTTGCCGCAGGCTTGGCCACCGGTTTCGCCGCAGGCTTCGCAGCCGGCTTGGCTGCAGGCTTCGCGGCCGCGGGTTTCGCCACAGGCTTGGCCGCCGGTTTCGCCACAGGCTTCGCCGCCGGCTTGGCTGCGGGCTTCGCGGCTGCGGTTTTCGCCGCGGGCTTGGCCGCCGGTTTCGCCACAGGCTTCGCTGCCGGCTTGGCTGCGGGCTTCGCTGCCGCGGTTTTCGCCGCAGGCTTGGCCGCCGGTTTCGCAGCCGGTTTCGCAGCCGGCTTGGCCGCAGGCTTCGCCGCTACGGTTTTCATCGCAGGCTTGGCTGCCGCCTTCGCAGCAGGTTTGGTCGCGGGTTTCGCCTTGCGGCTCTCCAGAGCCTTGCCAGCAGCTTCCTTCACCTTGCCGACACCCTGCGCCAGCTTGAGGCTTTCCTGTACGTCACGCTTGAGGCCGACGATGTAGGTACGGGTGTCCGCCTGCCGGGCCTTCAGGGTATCCAACGCTTCTTCCAGGTCGCTGATGGTCTCGCGCGCCTTGGCCTGTGCCTTGGTCTTGCCGGCCTTGGCAGCATCCTGCAGCTTGGTGCGAGCCTTGTGCAGTTTTTCCTGGGCTTTGCCACGTTGCTTTTCAAGTTTGGCCAGGAGCTTTTCCGAATCGACCAGCGCTTGTTTGCACGCACCTTCCAGGTGCTCGACAAGGCTGTGGGAAAGTTGCTGCAACAGGTGCAAGGGGGTGGTGACGGGCTTCTTGTTGGCCGACATGACGTGCCTCCAGGCGGACGTGGTTGCGCCCATACTAGACCCGCAAACCCCCTCTCGCCAACGGGTTCGATGTGCTACAAGCGACGTGCGCCAGGATTGCCCGCCGATTCGTCTGGAGAAACCGCATGCCGCGCCGCCTTTTCATCGGTCTTTTTCTACTGCCGCTGCCGCTTTTCGCCGCGCCCCCCAAGGACGAACTGGCCTATGCTGTAGGCGCCCGCCTGGGCACGCGCCTACAGCAGGAAATGCCCGACCTAGAGCTATCCGAACTACTTCTCGGACTGCGCCAGGCCTATCGCGGCGAGGCACTTGAAATCCCCCCCGAACGCATCGAACAACTTCTGCTGCAACACGAGAACGCCACGACGGAAACACCGCGGATCACACCCGCCGAGGCCCGCTTCCTGGCCAACGAAAAAGCCCGCTTCGGCGTCCGCGAATTGACCGGCGGCGTCCTCGTCAGCGAATTACGTCGTGGCCAAGGTAACGGCATCGGCGCGGCAACCCAGGTACACGTCCGTTACCGCGGCCTGCTCGCCGACGGTCAAGTGTTCGACCAGAGCGAAAGCGCCGAGTGGTTCGCTCTGGACAGTGTGATAGAGGGATGGCGCACAGCATTGCGAGCGATGCCTGTCGGCGCGCGCTGGCGAGTGGTGATTCCTTCGACGCAAGCCTATGGCCACGAAGGCGCTGGCGACCTGATCCCGCCCGACGCTCCGCTGGTCTTCGAGATCGACCTGCTGGGCGTCCGCTGAAATGCAAAAACGGCGCTCTCCCGCATGGAGACGCGCCGTTTCGTAACGACTCGCCGGTGAATCAGACCGGTACTGCCGAACCCTCTGCGCCGCTCTGGCTGTGGGCGTTGTGCAGGACTTCGATGAGGCAGTCCTCCAGCTCGAAGCGTTCGTGCAACTGTTGCCGCAGGACCTTCAGCTCCGCGATGAGGCAGGCTCCTTCACGGCAATCGCCGTTGTCGCAGCGATCGTTGAAGTTCAGCGCGGATTCGGTGATGGCTTCCAGCCGGGGGAAGATCTGCTTGGCCAGCTCCAGGCCGCGCTGATCGCCGAAGGCCTTGCCTTCCGCCGTCAGTTGCTCGTAGACCTCGAAGTGTCCGGCAGATACGTAGTCCAGCAGCAATTGGCAAAAATGCTGGAGTTCTTCGGCGTTGGGCGCCGGTGCCTGAATACCGCTCAGGGCATCGAAGGCCTGCACCAGTTGCTGGCGCTCATGCAGCCAGCGATCGATCAGTTGGTGCACGCCCCCCCACCGCTCTTGGGCATTACGGCAGCTTTCGAGCATGTTGTCCTCGCTTCCCTCTTCGGACGTCCCGGAGAATCATCGTCCGCTCCGAGACGCATTGCTGACGCACTCTCTGCGCTCTGTGGGAGAACGCCTGTGCAAGGGGCGGACTCCGGCGCTACGGAAAGCCAGATTATGCCCCCGGGATGACCCCATCAAGACGCCCGTACAGAAAAATTCATACGGATGTTTGATCGGTATCCCGCATCCGCTCTGGTTTTCGCCAAATCGATACGGCCGACGCTCGAGAGCTGACGAAAGGCCACGGGACAGCCCGCGTCAGGCACGTCGGAGGAACTGCACGATGGAGAAACCGAGATAGGCAACGAACGCCAGCAGGCTCCATTCCGGAATGCTCAGGGTGAACAGCGTCCAGCTCACCTGGGCACAATCCGCGGTGCCGTGCAGGACCAGGCGGATCACTTCCTGGAAGGGAAGCGCCTGCATCATGTAGTCGAGGCTGGGCAGGCAGGCCGGCAGTTGGTCCAGCGGAACGGTCTGCAACCATACCTGGCGGGCGGCCGTGGCCCCGCCGCCGAGAGCGAGCAGGAACACCAGCACGGAGTAGATACGCCGCCCACGCAGGCCGGGCCCCTGGATCGCGCCAGCGAGGCAGGTCAGGCCGATCAGGATGAAGAAGATCCGCTGCACGACGCACAGCGGGCAGGCCTCCAGGCCAACCACATGTTCCAGGTACAGCGCCCCGCCCATGATGGCGACGCAGGCCAGGAACGCGAGAAGGAAAAGCTGACGGGGGCTGGCCAGGGGCATGGCGGATCCACAGGTACACAGGGGAAAGGCCGCCTACGGTAGTGGAAAGCCTCCGGCCGTTTCAAGCCGCAAGGCCGCTCTGCGGCAAGACATCCCGAATCATGCCAGGCGCCCGCGACAAGCCGCCACAGTCCTGCCGATGGAGCCGAACGGGGAACGCCGGGTGGCGTTCCCCATGCTCAAATGCCCGCCACCACCACGGGCAGCCCCGGAGTACGCCGATCGAGCAGGACCAGGCCCTCCTGGAACAACTGGTTGCTGCGCTCGACCTCGCCGAGCTGCGCCAGCAGGCGTCCCAGCTCGGCGCAGGTCTCGGCACTGCGCTGGAAGCTCAGGCTGGCCTCCAGGTATTCCCGGGCCTTGCCCCAGAGCTTGTTGATCAGGCACAGGCGCCCCAGGGTCAGCAGCAGGCCGGGATCGTTCGGATGTTCCTTGAGCCAACCTTCCGCGGCCTGCAATTGCTTGCCCGGATCGCGCCCGCGCACCTGCCCGTAGAGTTGCACCAGGGTCGCGTCGAAGCCTTGCTTGAGCGCATGGCGGAGGACTTCTTCAGCCTCTTCCTCGGCGCCCAGGCGAAGCAGTTGGGCGGCATAGCCCGCGACGATCGCCGGGTCTGCACGCAGCGCCGAAGGCACGTTCTGCCAGCGCTGGGTCAGCGGCTGCAACGCCGTCTCGCCCTCGTTCAGTCCACGCTCGCCGGCTTCCTGCAAGGAAGCCACCCAGGCACGGCGTTCGAGGTCGCGCAGTTCGGAATCCTTCAGCACACGCTCCTTGCGCAGCTCCGGCAGCAGGACGCAAAGGGCCTGCCAGTCGTGCTGGGTGACGTACAGCTGCTGCATCAGCCGCAATACCGTGCGGTGCTGCGGCTGGAGCCCGTGCAGCTCTTCAAGGGTATTGCGTGCCTGCGGGTAGTCGCCGCGATTGATCAGCAGTTGCGCACGGGTCAGGCCGACCAGCAATTGGGCGTCCGGCTCGCGCTCGCGAGCCCGGTTCAGCAGGTCGTCGGCCTCGTCGTAGCGTTCGAGTTCGTTGGCGGCCCGCGCCGCGCCGAGGTAATGCATCAGCGGCCGCTCGCCCATCTCCGCCGCCCGCCGCAAGTGACGCAGTGCCTGCGGCCAGTTGCCTTCGCCGAGATCGCGCAGGCCGCTGTGCTCGGCCATCTGCACGCGACGCCGGCGGTTGTAGCGCGACCAGGGGTTGACCACCCGCCCCGAGCTGCCGAGCAGGCGCAGGACCAGGCGCACCAGCACCACCAGCAGCCAGACCACCGCCAGCAGGGCGAGGAACGACCACAGGCTGGATTCGTAACGGAAGCTCTTGTAGGCGATCAGCACATAGCCGGCCTGCTCGGAGATCGCCAGCCCAACCAGCGTGGCGACCAGCACCACCGCCAGAACCAGGAGGTAGATGCGTCTCATGGACGGCCCTCCGTGGCCGGAGCCGCCTGCGCCTCGGGCACCAGGTTGCCAGCGGCCTCGCGGCGCGACACGTAGGCCTGCAAGGCGCTCAGGGCCGGTGCGAGGTCAGGGACCTGCACGGTGACCGGCTGCTTCGCCAACTCATCGATACGCAACTTCAACGCGCGGCTGTCGGCCAGCTCTACGTTGAAATAGCCGTCCAGCACGTCCTGGGCCTGCTTCAGCGCCTGCTCGTAGACTTCCTGCTTGCCATTCAGCGCCGCCCACTGGGCTTGCTCCAGGGCCAGGCCGATGGTCAGGCGCACCTGCGCCAATTGCTCGCCGGCCAGCAGCGGACGAATGTCCTGGCCGGCATTGAAATCGATGCGGATGTAGCGCGAGATCTTCTCCCACCACAGCTCCCAGGTGCTGTTGCCGTCGCCCCAGGCGACATTGCTGGCACCGCTTTCGCCTTCCTTGAAGGTCGGCGTGAGCGGTTGCAACTGGTTGACCTGCTCGCGCAACGCCGCCAGTTGCACGAACAGCCCGGTACGGTCCGGCTCCGGCAACGCGCGCAGGGCCTCGAGGCTGGCCGCCAGCTTGGCGCGGGCGGCATAGGCGCCGGGATCGTTCTGCGCGCGCAGGATGTCATCGGCGCCCTGCACCAGTTCGGTGGCGCTGCCCACGTCCTGCAAGGCGGACAGGCGCAGGCTGGCCAGGCGCAGCAGGTGTTCGGCCTCGGCCAGTCGCCATTGCTGGCGGCTCTGGCCGAGGACCTTCTTCAGTTGCTCGCTGAGATGCTGCTGGTCGCCCTGCAGCTCCACCACAAGGCGTCGCCGGGCCTCCAGTTCGTCCGCAGTGGGCAAAGCGTCCAGGCGGGCAGCCAGTTGCTGGTTACGCTGGGCCAGGGATTCGGTCTTGCCACGGGCATCTTCCAGCTGCGCCAGTTGGTCGCGCTCGGTGCCCTGCAACTGCTGGACCTGCCAGAAGCTCCAGCCACCCGCGCCGAGTCCCGCCACGCCAACCAGCAGGGCGAGCAACGCCAGGCCGGTGGCGGTACCGGAACGCCTGGATGCATCGGGTGCAACGGGAGAAGGGGTGGAAGTGGAAGTTCTTGCGTCGTCTTGGGGAGTGACTGCTTCGCTCACAGGTCCATCCTTTGGTCAAGAAAGTTCTAGGCGGCGCTCGTCAGGGCCGCCAGCAAGGCCGGCGCGCTCGCGCCCCGGCAATCAATCACCCGTTGCGCACCCAGTTCGCGCGCCATCTCGGCGACCCGCGGGCTGGGTACGAACAGCGGCAACCGGCCTATCTCGGGCCAATCGGCTGCCGCCAACTGATACAGATTTTGCAAACCCTGTCCACTGCTGACCACCAGGCCGTTCAGGCGTTCCGCCCGCACCCTTGCCAGCAGCTCTCCGGCCGGATAGTCCGGAGCCCGGCGCCGGTAGAGTGGCAGGTAGTCCACCTGCACGCCTTGGCCGCGCAGGCGCTCGGCGAGGAATTCTCGGCCACCTTCGCCGCGCATGATCAGCACTTTCGGATCGTGCACGCGCAGGGAATCCTGGAACGCCGGCAGCGCCAGCAACGCTTCGCTGTCGTCGCCCTGTTCAGGGTAGGTTACGTCGAGGCCGTAGGCCTCGAGGATCGCCGCGGTCGCCGCGCCGACGCTGCACCAGGTCTGCTGCGGAGGCTGCGGCCAGTAGCGGTCGAGCCGCTCCAGCCCCAGGCGCGCCGCCGGCTTGCTGACCACCACCACCGCGCAGTAGCGGTCCAGGTCGAGCATCAGCGTACGCTGCTCCGGGGTTTCTTCCAGCGGATCGATCGCCAACAGCGGCAGGCTACTGCTATGGACGCCAGCCTCGCCGAGGCTGGCGGCCAGGGCCGCGCACTCCTCGTCGGGGCGCGTCAGCAGGAGCCGCCAGCCGCTCACGGATGTCCGGCCTCGCCGTAGACGGCTTCGAGAATCGCTTCGGCGCCCTGCTCCAGCAGGTCCTCGGCCACCCGCACGCCCAGCGCCTCGGCTTCCGCCAGTGGCGCCCGCCCCTCGGCGCGCAGCAACTGGGTGCCATCAGGCTGGCCGACCAGGCCGCGCAGCCACAGCTGGTCGCCCTCGCGGATGGCGTAGCAGGCGATCGGCACCTGGCAACCGCCGTTGAGTCGCTTGTTCAGCGCGCGCTCGGCAGTGACCCGCAGAGCCGTGTCGGAATGGTGCAAGGGTTCCAGCAAGGCATGCAAGTCGCTGTCGGCAGTACGACATTCGATGCCGACGGCGCCTTGTCCGCCGGCGGGCAGGCTGTCGTCGACACTGATCGAGGAGCGGATGCGCGACTCGAAGCCGAGGCGGATCAGGCCGGCGGCGGCGAGGATGATCGCGTCGTATTCGCCGGCATCCAGCTTGGCCAGGCGGGTATTGACGTTGCCCCGCAGGAAACGGATCTGCAGGTCCGGCCGGCGCGCCAGCAGCTGCGCCTGGCGGCGCAGGCTGGAGGTGCCGACCACGCTGCCGGCTGGCAGTTGCTCGAGGCTGGCGTAGGTGTTCGAGACGAAAGCGTCACGCGGGTCTTCGCGCTCGCAGATGGTGTAGAGGCCGAGCCCCTCGGGAAAGTCCATCGGCACGTCCTTCATCGAATGCACCGCGATGTCGGCGGCGCCTTCGAGCAGGGCGGTTTCCAGTTCCTTGACGAACAGGCCCTTGCCGCCGATCTTCGCCAGCGGTGCGTCGAGCAGCTTGTCGCCGCGACTGGTCATCGGCAGCAGGGTGACGGTCAGGCCAGGATGAGCCTGCTCCAGGCGCGCCTTGACGTATTCGGCCTGCCACAAGGCGAGGGCGCTCTGGCGAGTGGCGATGCGGATTTCGCGGGACGACATGGGATATTCCGTGCACAGGGATGCGCCCATGATAACAGTTCGAACCCGAGTGCGCGGACGCTGGGCCCGATAGCCGCACCCGGGTCGCTGGCGAACCGCCGACCGCCGTCAGAGCTGATGCATCAGACGCCTGACCCCGGCCACGTGCCGCCGGCTGACGGTCAGTGCATCGCCGTCGAGGCCTTTCAGGTAGAGCTGGAAATGCCCCAGCGGCGTACGCTGCAGGCGTTCGATCCGTTCGCGGGCGACCAGCGCGTTGCGGTGGATGCGCACGAAGCGCTCGCCGAACTCGTCTTCCAGCGCCTTCAACGGCTCGTCCAGCAGCACCTCGCCCTGCGCATGACGCAAGGTCACGTACTTGTGGTCGGCAATGAAGAAGATCACCTCTTCCAGCGGGATCAGCTCGATCCCCTTGCGGGTCCGCGCACTGATGTGGCTGCGCGGACCGCTGCCGCCGGAGGCCGGGGGCTTGGTCAGCGCGGCCAGTTGCACGCGGTTCGGTCGCGAGGCTTTCTTCAACGCCTCGGCCAGGTCTTCGCTGCGCACCGGCTTGACCAGGTAGCCCACGGCGCTGACCTGGAAGGCTTCCAGGGCGAATTCGTCATGGGCCGTGCAGAAGATCACAGCCGGCGGCGCTTCCCGCTCGCAGAGTCTGGCCGCGACCTGGAGGCCGTCCAGACCGGGCATGCGGATATCCAGCAGGACGATATCGGGCTTGAGGCTGTCGATCAGCGTCAGCGCTTCTTCGCCATTGCTGGCCGAGGGCTCGAGGACGCGATAGCCGTCCAGTTGCCCTACCAATCGGGCCAGGCGCTCTCGCGCCAGAGGTTCGTCATCGACAATCAGGACATTCATAAGCTCAGGCTTCCTGCATGAGTCGCGCACATGGATAGCGTAGACAGGTGTAGTGCCGTCCGTCACGGCGCTCGACGCTGAGACTCGCTTTAGGCCCGAAAAGTGCCCCAAGTCGTGCATCGATATTGTGTAACGCCTGTCGCGTGCCTTTCGACGGGGGCGACTCGAGCGCCTCGTCGTAGGGGTTGCTCACACATAGCTGGAACACTCCTTCACGATAAACCGCCTCGACCTGCACCAGGCCACCTTCGACCCGCGGCTGGATGCCATAGATAAGCGCATTTTCCAGCAGCGGCTGCAAGGTCAGTTGGGGGATCGGCAGGTTGGCCGGCACCCCGTGCACCTGCCAGTCCAGTTGCAGGCGATCGCCAAGACGATACTGCTCAATGGAAAGATAGCGCCTTGCCAGCGCCAGTTCCTCCTCCCAGGAAACTAAAGTGCCGGGCTTCGCCAGGCTGGCCCGGAACAGGTCGGACAGGTCCAGCACCGCATGCTCGGCCTTCAGCGGGTCCAGCTCGATCAGGCTGGCGATGCTGTTCAGGCTGTTGAACAGGAAGTGCGGGCGAATCCGCGCCTGCAGCGACTCCAGGCGCGCCTGCAACTCGGCCTGCTGCTGCCGGCGCCACTGGCTCTGCAGGTAAAAGTAGCGCAGCACCAGGGCGGACATGATCAGCGCGATCAGCGCGTGCCGCAGATACAGATTGACCTCGCCGGCACGCGTCAGTTCTCCGCCCAGCTGATAGTGCTCGGCGACCGCCGTGCAGCCCAGGGTGAGGGCCACCACCAACAGGCAGCAGGCACTCCCCGCCAGCGCCACCGGCAGGCGCGCGAGCAATGGCCGCAGGCGGCAGAACAGCGCCGCCGAGAGCAGTACGATCCACTGCACGAACAGCGACGCCAGGGCCAGGCGCACCCAGTTGAAGCTCGGCGTCATCGGCTCCGCCAGCACCAGCACCAGCACCAGCAGCTCCGCCAGCAGCACCAGGGTGAACAGGGCTTCGGCTTCGCAGAGCTCGGGAATGAAGAAGTCGTCTTGGACGGCCGGCCGGGTCGAGCGGCCGGGCTTGAATCGGATAGGCATCGACAGAGTTTCCGCAAGGCCCGGGGCGCCCGCAAGACAGCCGCGGGCGTACGGGCGAAATAAAGCACCGAAATGCCATCTGCCGCAAAAAACCGCGAAACAGCGCTCGTTCCGGCTTCGTCGACGAGCCGCCGGTTTTTCCTCCCGGCCTGCTATCATCGTCGCACTTTGCCCGTCACGCAGGCCGCGCGGCCTGTCCGTTTCTTGTTGCAGCGAGAGATACCATGAGCGTAGAGAAGACCAACCAGTCCTGGGGCGGCCGCTTCAGCGAGCCCGTCGACGCCTTCGTCGCCCGTTTCACCGCCTCCGTCGACTTCGACAAGCGTCTCTACCGCCACGACATCATGGGTTCCATCGCCCACGCCACGATGCTGGCCAAGGTCGGCGTGCTGAGCGACGCCGAGCGCGATGCGATCGTAGACGGCCTGCAACAGATCCAGGCGGAAATCGAAGCCGGCAGCTTCGACTGGCGCGTCGACCTGGAAGACGTGCACATGAACATCGAGGCGCGCCTGACCGACCGCATCGGCGTCACCGGCAAGAAGCTCCACACCGGTCGCTCGCGCAACGACCAGGTGGCCACCGACATCCGCCTCTGGCTACGCGACGAGATCGACACCATCCTCGCCGAGATCACCCGCCTGCAGGAGGGCCTGCTGGGCCTGGCCGAAGCGGAAGCCGACACCATCATGCCCGGTTTCACCCACCTGCAGACCGCCCAGCCGGTGACCTTCGGCCACCACCTGCTGGCCTGGTTCGAGATGCTCGGCCGCGACTACGAGCGCCTGGTCGACTGCCGCAAGCGGGTCAACCGCATGCCGCTCGGCTCGGCGGCCCTGGCCGGCACCACCTACCCGATCCAGCGCGAGATCACCTGCCAGTTGCTGGGCTTCGACGCGGTTGGCGGCAACTCCCTGGACGGCGTCTCCGACCGCGACTTCGCCATCGAATTCTGCGCCGCCGCCAGCCTGGCGATGATGCACCTGTCGCGCTTCTCGGAAGAGCTGGTGCTGTGGACCAGCGCGCAGTTCCAGTTCATCGACCTGCCCGACCGCTTCTGCACCGGCTCCTCGATCATGCCGCAGAAGAAGAACCCCGACGTGCCGGAGCTGGTACGCGGCAAGTCCGGCCGGGTGTTCGGCGCCCTCACCGGCTTGCTGACCCTGATGAAGGGCCAGCCGCTGGCCTACAACAAGGACAACCAGGAAGACAAGGAACCGCTGTTCGACGCCGCCGACACCCTGCGCGACAGCCTGCGCGCCTTCGCCGACATGGTCCCGGCGATCCGGCCCCGGCGCGAGATCATGCGCGAGGCGGCACGCCGCGGTTTCTCCACCGCCACCGACCTGGCCGACTACCTGGTGCGCAAGGGCCTGCCGTTCCGCGACTGCCACGAGATCGTCGGCCACGCAGTGAAGTACGGCGTGGACAGCGGCAAGGACCTCGCCGAGATGAGCCTCGACGAACTGCGCCGCTTCAGCGAGCAGATCGACGCCGACGTCTTCGACGTGCTGACCCTGGAAGGCTCGGTCAACGCCCGCGACCATATCGGCGGCACCGCGCCGAACCAGGTCCGTGCCGCCGTCGCCCGCGGCCGGCAGTTGCTCGCCCAGCGCTGAGGCTTGCGACAATCCGACCTCGCACCCAGCAGGGTCGGGCGATACGCGGAGCGCAGCCTTAGCGCTCCGTATCCCCCACCTCCGCAGCCGACGACGCTCCGCCAGCTATGCTTCCGGAAACGACGGGCGCTCAGCGCACGCCAGTCGCCGAAGCCTCTCGCCGTACCTCGGTAAATATCTCGATGATCGAGCGTTGCGGATCACGCTGTCGCAAGGCCCTCACCCGTTGACTCTGACGTTGCAGCTCCTCGCTGGGCCTGACCCACTGTTCGGATGGCAGGGGCTGTGACCAGGCACGCATGGCCTCGGGCAACTCCTGGCGTTGCATGCGCTTGACCCGGCGGATTTCCCATTCGACTAGATGGAATGGCAGCGTCCATAAATCCATTGCGTGGTAGAGATACCAACCGACCATATACCAACGCCCTACTTCACCCTCCCGGTAGCGACGATGAGCACGAGCGCGGGCATTGCGGAAGGTGTGCAGCCCCTCGTGAGGCGGGTCGTCCGGGCCTTGCAGGTCGAGTGGGTCCTGGATCTCCTTGAGGCTGTGCACCTCATGCTCCATATAGGCTCGGATGGCCTCCCAGTTGGCGATGGCCAGAGGCAGGCCGGCACAAGGGAACTCCAGGGAGAAGTCCTCGCCGCTGGCGGCATGATGGAAGCCCACACCCATGCCGTATTGGCGCTGGATGCCGTACTGGGTGGCACCCTGGGCCTGGATCACCCAGGCCGATAGGGACTCCCAGGGGACGAAGATGGGGGCGGAGTGGCTTTCTGGGACGAAGCAAACTTCGCGGCGCTGGCGATTGAAGCGAGTAGGGATGATCTTTTTATACTTTATATGATTGGACCACCACGCACTTAACAAGATAAGAAAGCCAAACAGCGCACACCCCGAGCCATATGTTATTCCTATATCAAACAACCCTACAGCCAACTGTTTAGCCGTGCTTATATCACCACCTAACAAAGGCGTGCCGACCATCATTAGGGTTGGAATTAAAAAAACAGATATTATCCAGAGAGTAAATGGGCCACCTAATCTGACCTGCCAGGCAAATGCATTGGGCAGCCCTGTCCCGAAGTCAAGATAAGTATCATTCACTTCCCCCACGGCATGAGAATAGTCCTGTGCGGGCTGGACTGTAGGTAGAGGTAAAGGCGCGAGATAACTGACCAGCCCGCTGGAAAAGGGAACCACATCACCTGCTCGGTGGCTCTCCATCAGTCGCAACGGCGGCACATCCATGGGCTTATCGTTCTGGAGCATCGGCAAAATCCGGCAGCAAACGGGGGTCAATTAGCATCCAGGATGCTTCCTGCCCCTGGATACGTTGTGGCGAAGCAGGATAGTCTCCTTCGCTGTGTGGCGACAGGCGAACCATGTGCCGATCGGCATGATATTGACCCTGCGGGTTCAGTCGTTCGATCTGTACAGCCAGTAATAGATCCTCCGTGACCGAGCCCCCGGTCACACCCTCCAGCGGCGCTAGCCGCGGCACCAGCAACACCAACGGTTCGGCGGACGCGACCTGTAGACTGTCGCCGACAACTTCGGTGACGGGGAACCAACGCACCATGGGCGAACCTCTTTCGTATTTCACACTACGAATGCGGTAGGCCGCCAGGCTCAAGCGTACTTCAGGGCGCCCGGCCAAGGTCTGCTGCAGTGCTCCCAGACTGATACCAGGCAAGGCTAGGCTGATCTCCGCAGTGGCAGATGAGGAGAGCAGGTCTCGCCACCAACTGCCATGACTCGCGTGCTTGACCTCACCTCTTGGCGTCTGGACGATCCCCAGAAGTCGTTGCTGATAGATTTCCAGGGACTGGTTCAGGCGCCCTCCGATGTCGCGGCTCCAGGGTGTACTGAGCAACCAATCGTCATGGGGCGTGGTATTACTGCGGTTATACCAATAGGTTCCTACCAGTTCGAGGGCGGTGAAAATGGCACCGGCGATATTGAATCGAGCAAATATGCTCGAAAGTCGCGTGCCAGCCAATGCCCAGGCTGTACGCTCGGCAGCAGGTGTTGCAGCCCTGAGCACACCTTTTAAAGCATACCCCGTATGCCATACCCCGTAGGCGCTGCTGGCCAGCATTCCGCTGGAGCCAACCATAGCTAAAGCGGCACCTTGCTGAGCTTGAGCATTTCCGCTGCGTATAGCACCAAGCCACTCGCCATAGTGGGTTTGAGTAGCAACAGCTGCTGCAAAAAAACCTGCCGCATATCCCACAAACCCTAGGCGTAAGTGCAGTTTTCCCATTTGTACATGAGCAACTTCCACAGCGTGGTTCTGCAGCCCCTGTGCCAACTGAACACTTCTGGCCTGAAGAGCTGTATCGGCAATGGCCTGAGCTGCCGCTACGCCCGCAGATATTGTGGTGAAAATAGAACCAGCCAGCGGCATTAGCTCACGCTTATCCGGTGAAGTCGCGATAACCCCCCGCCATACCTGCACCATATTGACAAACTGCGCCACAAACACAGCCAGACCAATTCCATCCCCCACCTTATTGAACGCGGCTGCACTGCTATAGCCATTGCGCAGGTTACGGATACCACTGGCAACTTCCTGTAACTGTGCAGACGGCAGGATCAAGGTGATTCCGGCGCGGCCTGGTGTCGCACCGGCGAGACGGATGCTGTTGTCCGGAAGCTCGGCGATCGGGCTGAGGGCGGCGGCCAGGCGCGGCTCCAGGGCGTTGAGCTGGAGGCGGACACGCTGGATGTCGGCGAGCAAGGCGCGGGCGTCCGTCGACTTGTGTCCGGCCTGGCTCTTCACCTGCTTGCGCTGGCGGACCAGCCGGCGCAGTTCCGCGCGCTGTTCGAGCACTTCCTTCAGGTCGGCCTGGAGGATGGCCTTTTCCGCTTCGCTGGCAATGGTGAAGGTCACCCCTTCGCGGACCGCGGCGTCGAGCAGGCGACCGGGAAGGGCCTTGGGCAGCTTGCGGAACAGCGCGTCGAGATCCGGCGCCTGCTGCTGGCCTACGCTCTTGAAGAAGCCCTCCATGGTCCGGCTGATGCCCAGGGTCAACGCCGGGTTGAGCGTGGCCTGGGCGCTGTCGGCAAGCGCTCGGGTGGCCTCCGGCAAGCCGTCGAGAGCGGGCAGCTTGCCCAGCTCCAGCGAGTCGCGCTGCTGCGCCCACTCTTTCAGCTTGGAGAGCCAGAGATGGCCGGGCGGCCCGAGCTGCGCGTATTGCGCGATCAGTTCGGCCTGGGTGTTCAACGGCAGAGTCTGGAACAATGGGCGATCGTATTGCGGATTTTCCTCCAGGAAGGCGAGCACGGCCTCGCTGGCCTCGTCGCTGCGGCAGATATCCTTCAGGCAGGCGTACTGGGTGGCGAAGGCCAGTCCCAATTGCTCGGCCTGCTGGAAATCGTAGTACCAGGCGGCGCGATGGAATCGCTGCTCGGTAAGCATCTGCGTGCGGTCTGCGCTGATCTGCTCGAGCAGGGCGTTCCAGCGCGCCAGGTTGGGCCTGTTGGCGGCGAGGAAGGAATCCATGGCGGGACGGTCGATCAGGTCGTCGATGCCACGCTGGCCAAACTTGGCGCCATGCAGCGCGTCATCGACCTTTTCGCCGTGGCTCTTCTTCAGGCGGATCAGGGCGTCCAGGTTGCGTTCGACGAAGGCCGGATCGGCAACCGCCATTTTCCGCTTGGTGAAGTGTCGCTCCACAGGTCTGTGCAGCGGCTCCGGCATGGCGGGGTCCATCGGCTTCGGCAACGGCTCGCCGTTGAGGTAGTCCAGCAAGGCCTGGCGCGATCGCTCCCGCTCGGGAGGTGGCAGCCGGTCGAGATCGTCGAACAGCGGCTGGGCACTCTCGTCGGCCAGCTTGGGCAGTTCCGCGGCGCGGATCTGGGTCAACGACTCGATGTAGCAGGCGATCACGTAGTCGCGCTCGTTGGCCCCGGCCTGGGCGCCGCCCTGCAGCCATTCCTCGAGCCAGCCGACCACTTCGTCCTGGTAGGCGGCTAGGTCGCGCATCACACCGATGTCGTCGCGCAGCGCCAGGAACAGGGCATCATGCTCGTACTGCGGGAGTACCTGCGCAGTCAACTCGCCGAGCTGGGTATCGCGGAACAGCGGCGGATCCTCCCAGACGTAGTCGCGTCGTTCGTCCGGATGGGCGGCGGGTGGACTGGCCGGGCGCTGCTGGTGGGGCGGGAAGCGCTGCTGGCCCTGCTCGTCGCGATGCACCTTGTTCTGCACCACTTCGGCCAGCCAGGTTTCCGCCTGCCGTCGGGTCAGCAGATGCGGCCCCCCCTGCTGCGGGTCGGCGCGGCGCAGATCGACGGCCTGCATGAAGTGCTCGCGGTCCTTCGGACTGGCGAGCACCTGCATGCACTTGCGCGCGGTCCATTGCAGCTCCGAATAGGCCACGTACAGGACGCTGGTACGGGGAAAGACCAGTTGGGGCTCGCCGACCGCGCGGCTGCGTACGTCGGCGCGAACCTCGGCGTCCTGCCACAGCAGCTTGTCGATAGCGCCCTTGTCGATGCGGTATTCGTGCAGCTTTCCGGTTCCGCCGTCGATCACGTAGAGATAGCCATTGCGCACCAGCCGCAGACCCAGCGGCCGGCTTTTCAGGGCGAAAGGCATCGCCAGCTCGGCGCTCGGATCGACGCCTTCGGTCAAACCGTAGCGCAGCGGCAACAGCTGCACCTTGGCGTTCATCAACGGACAGGTGCCGCTCGGCGAACGACTATCGCTGGACGAGGCTTCGTTTGCCGCCAGGTTGGCGCTGTCTCGCCGGGGTGTGGCCTGCGCAGTCATGAATGCATCCTTTCTGTCTCGGCGGCGCGACGCTCCGCCAGCTCGGCCGCAGCGGCCACCCGCTGCGCCGGGGATTGGCTGGAGGGACCATCGAGCAGCACGGCGATGTCCGCATGCGCGTCCAGCGCATCCTCGCCCAGGTAGCCGAAGATATTGGCGTAGAGCAGGATGTCCCGCGCCGAGCACATCCCACGACGGTAGGCCTGCTCGGCCAGCATACGCAGGTGCTGGAAGCGCTCTCGGCCGCACAGGGCCGGGCGATAGCCGGGGAAATACAGATTCATGTGGCGATCCATGTCCATGAGGGTCTGGCGGAAGCTGACTTCGCCAAGTGCATCGAATTCGGCCTCGCTCAGACGGTAGGGCTGCGTGCGGTCGCGAGCGATCGCCGAACCGCTTCGCCGGTGTTGCCACCAGCGGATTTCCAGGGCATCTGGAGCACATGCCTGCTCGATCGGACCGAACAGTTCCATGCGTTCATGTTCCAGCAGGCTATGCATCACTGCCGGGTCGGCCAGGCGCAGCAGCACCGGCTCGCCATGGGGAGATTGGACGCACAGAAGGTCCCGCAGGTGCTGCGACAGGATCGGCAAGCTGACGCGGGCGAAGAGCAGGTAGCCCCATTCCTGTGCGGCGTTGTCGAGGAACGCCTGCAGGATAGGGTCCTGGCGGCCGTCGAGGGCGACCAGGCAGGGCGACAGGTCCAGCAGTTCCTGCCAGCGGCTGTCGCGGTACAGCGGCTCGAAGGTCGGAGTATCGCTCCATTGGTAGAGCTTGCGCGGCAGTTCCATGACGCTGACGCCATCGAGCAGCAGGTAGGCATTCAGCGTCCAGGGCAGGTCGGCGGGCAAGGCGGGCAGCATCGGTTCAGTGCGCATCGGTTTTCGCCCTGGCCGCTTCGCAGATGGCGCAGATCGGTTTCTTCTGCAGCAATGCCTGGCGCTGCGCGCGGATCAGCAGGGCGCCGGCCTTGTCGCTGTCGGCCTGCCGCAGCGGCCCCGGCAACAGCGGCGCCGCGCCGCTGCCGTTGCCCGGGCTGCCGCCGGAGTTGACCCGGACGTTGGCCCCGGAGAGGGTCACGCCGCTGGCGTCGAGCTTGAGGAAGCTGCCGCCGCCCTTGAGGGTCAGTTCGGCGCCGGCCTCCAGCACCACCTTCAGACCGCTGCTCAGGTGGATCTCCTGGCCGGCCTCGACGAACTGGCCGCTGGCGATCTTCAGGTGCTGGTCGTTGGCTACGGTGAGGTGGTCGCTGGCGCGGACCTCCACCTTGCGCTCGGCGTGGGTGGTGCGGTGTTCCTCGGCCTTGAACTCGCTGTAGCTGTTCGCCTCCACGGTGTCGTGGCGTTGGTGACCGACGCGGATCTTCTGGTCGTGCTGGATGTTTTCGTCCCAGTCGCGCTGGGCATGGACGAAGATCTGCTCCTGGCCCTTGCGGTCCTCGATGCGCAGCTCGTTGTAGCCACCGCCGCCAGGGCTGCTGAGGCTCTTGAAGACGCTGCGGGTCTTGTGCGCCGGCAGTTCGTAGGGCACCGGATGTTCCCTGTGGAACAGGCAGCCGGTGACCAGCGGCTGGTCGGGGTCGCCTTCGAGGAAGGTCACCAGCACCTCCATGCCGACCCGCGGGATGGCGATGGCGCCGTAGTTCCTTCCCGCCCAGCCGGAGGCAACGCGTAACCAGCAACTGCTGCTGTCGTCGGCCTGGCCCTCGCGATCCCAGTGGAATTGCACCTTCACCCGACCGTAGCGGTCGCAGTGGATTTCCTCGCCCTTCGGACCGGTCACCACCGCGCTCTGCGTGCCGAGGATGCGCGGCTTCGGCGGTGTCAGCGGGGGACGGAAGAACGCCTCCCAGGGCGTGGCCTGGAAGCGGTTGCGGTAACCCTGCCGGAAGTCGTCCGGGCTCGCCGAGGTGTCGGAGACGATGCTTTCTTCCAGCACCTGCGGCTGCCGCCCCTCGTGAATCACCTCGGTGAGCAGCCAGAGGTCGTTCCAGCCCGCCTGGGGATGGGCGGCCAGCGGCAGGAAGTGGCCGCTGAGCAGCAACGGTTGGTCGCTGCGGCCCTCGGCCAGGCGGTAGTCGCTGCGCTGCCGTTCGAGGGCACGCCTGGCCAGGTGCTTGCCGCGCTCGCGGTCGACGAAGCGACCGGGATAGTCGTAGTCCTCGAGGTCCGGCCGGGCTTCGCCGCGGGCGGCGCTTTCCAGCGTCAGGCGCGGTTTCTCGAAGTCGTAGTCGCGGCGGGTGACGCGGCTGGTGCGGGTTTCCAGGCGTACGCCGAAGCGCTTGACCGCCGGCCGGTCGGCGACCAGGCCGGAGTCCTGCTGGTAGGCCACCGGCGCGAGCCGCGGGAACACCGTCTGGTCGTCGCCGAATACCAGCAGGTGCGCCGTGGCGCTGTGCTGGAAATGAAAGTGGATGCCCTCCTCGCAGCACAGGCGCTGGACGAACTGCAGGTCGCTCTCGTCGTACTGCACGCAGTATTCGCGCTCGGGGTAGCGGGTGCCGAGCTGGAAGCGGTAGGCGTCGGCGAGGATGCCGTGTTCCTCCAGCACCCGGCCGACGATCTGCGGCACCGTGAGGTGCTGGAAGATGCGCTGGTTGGTGCGCTGGGCGAGGTAGGCCAGTTGCGGGACGAGGGTGATGCGGTAGCGGGTCAGGCGCTTGCCCGAGTCGCCCTGTCCGGCGCTGCGCACCAGGCCGTGGATACCGTTGCCGGCGGGCCCGAGGGTAAGGAAGGCGGGTTTGTGCAGCAGGCTTTCGAGGTCCGGCACGGGGCGTTCGCCGACCAGCTCCAGGTCGAAGGCGAACGGCTGGCTGATGGCTTCGCGGCCGCTGAAGGAGAGCACCTGCAGGTCGAGGGCGAGGCCGTCGATGGCGAGGCTGAAGTGGGTCTGGTTGGCTGCTGCGAACATCCGTTGTCCCTCACTGGCGCAGGCGACCGAATCGATTGTCCTGCCTGGCGCGGGCGAGACAAGGGCGCGCAGGCTCGATCGGAAGCTGCCTACAACAAAGCGGCATCGACCCGGCGCGGGCTTTCCTGGCCACGGCGCTGTGGGTCATCGAGGGCACGACGGCCAGCGAGGCTGGCCGCGTGCGGCGGTCGCGGCTCAGCCGGCGACCGGGGAGCGCCAGTCGTCGGAGCCGGAGGTGCCGGAGACTTCGTGGGTCCAGGTGATCTTGCGGTAGGTGAAGTGCACGTCTTCCAGGTGGGTGAAGTGGGCGTTGCCCGGGTCCTGGCAGTTGTGCATGTAGTCCTTGATGTCGACGATGATCGCGTCTTCCAGGACGGTGGTGTAGTAGTGCTCCTGGGTGCCGGCGGCGGAGGTGCGGTACCACTGGATCTCGACCTTGGTCAGGCGCTCGCCGGAGGTCAGGGCGGCCAGCAGCAGCGGCGAGGCCTTGTCGAAGACCTTGGTGATGACCACCGGCTTGTGCACGCGCTGGCCGGTCGGCTGGCCGGACTGCGGGTCGCGCGGGATGATCACTTCGTGGTTGAAGCCCTGGACCATCACTTGGTCCTCGTGGCCTTCCTGGTAGGTGTTGCCGACCGAATCCTCGGTGAAGGCGCCGGCGGTGATCAGGCCCTGCTTGGTGCCGGTGATGGACATATAGGCGGGTGTTGCCATGGATGCATTCCTTGTCAGTGGTAGCCGGGACGACATGTCCTGGTGCGGCAGCTACCCAACAAGCTTCGTGCCAATAAAATATTTACCTTTTAAATCAAACTCTTGAAGAATCTCCCGGCCCGCACGAACGCTTTCCCCCGGGTTTATCCCGAAAAAGTGAGCAAGTTGTTGCACAGTGCTATGCAAGAACTTGCTCACTTCATCGAAGACCCCGCCAGACCTTGGCCCCGGCGTTGTATCCACAGCTTTTCCCGAAGTTATCCAGCAAAAAGTTGCACACCTGCCGAGTGCCTCAGAGCCAGTTCTTGAACTTGAACCAGAGGTACGGAAGGATCGCCGATACCACCATCATCCCCAGCGCCATCGGATAGCCGATGGACCAGTCCAGCTCGGGCATGTCCTTGAAGTTCATGCCGTAGACGGTGCCCACCAGGGTCGGCGGCAGGAACAGTACGGCAGCGATGGAGAACACCTTGATGATGCTGTTCTGCTCGATGTTGATCAGGCCAAGGGTCGCGTCGAGGAGGAAGTTGATCTCGGTGGACATCTTCGCCAGGTACTCGTCCAGCGAGCGCACGTCGCGCTCCACGGTCTTCGCCAGCACCTTGGCCGGCTCGGAAAGCCAGCCGTTGCAACCCTGGCGGAAATAGCTGTTCATCCGATTGATGCTGAGCAGGCTGTCGTTGAGCTTGGACAGCAGCGAGCTGCTGCGCCCGAGGTGCTTGATGATCTGCTGCAGGTCGGTCTTCGGCTTGCGGGTCTGGGCGGTGGACTCGGCGAAGATCTCCCGCGACATGCTGCTCAGTTGCCCCTGTACGGCCTCCAACACGTCGGCGATGCGGTCCACCAGGCTGTCCATCATCAGGGCGAACAACTGGGTGCTGCTGCGGTTGGCGTCGAGCTGGCGGATGCAACGGTTCTCGAACTCGCGGAACGAACGCAGGTCGGCGTAGCGCACGGTAATCAGCCATTTCTCGCTGAGTACGAAGGTCACTTCCTCTGTGCTCGGCCGGTGCTCGGTGATCCCGCCGACCACCGAAGTGGTCATGTAGAGGACGTTGCCGTCCTCGTAGAAGCGCGACGAATCCTCGATCTCGGCCATCTCCTCGCGGGTCGGGATGTTCACCTGCAGGTGGGATTCGAGCAGGCGCTCCTCTTCGGGGGTCGGGTGATGCAGGTCGATCCACAGGGTGCCCGGCGGCAACCCCCGCTGGGCATCGTCGTGCTGGCGTCGCTCCAGGCGGTCGCCGGAAAGGATGTAATAGGTGATCATGTCGGGTATCGCTACCTTCGCGGCCATCCGTTGGCCAAGCAGGGTGGACAACTTCCCGCCGCCGCACAAGCGGTACTTTGCGCCAGAACGAGGAACGCCCGATGAGCGAACAGGACGACAACCAGGAAGACGGCTTCGCCGAGGAAAAACTGATCCAGGCCATCGAGAACCAGATCGAAAGCGAGAATCCGCCGGCGGCGCGCGCCGTGTTCAACAAGCTGACCCTGGTCGGCTACGAGCGCGACGAGGCACTGGGCATGATGGCCTACGTGCTGGCCCACGAGATCAACGCCATGCTCGCCGCCGACCGCGCTTTCGACAGCGCCGGCTACGAGCATGCGCTGCGTGCCCTGCCGACGTTGCCGGACGACGAATGAGCGGAGCCGGGCCGACTGGTGCCGGCGAATGCCCCTCGTATCCATACGGTTTTGTTTCGCCAAACGCCTGCCGCTCTGGTAGAAAGGTGGCGCCCACTCTCCGTGCCACCTGCTTTCGCGGAGCGATACCGGATGCGATCCTGGTTCCACTTCCTGCCCATCTGCCTGCTGCTGGCCCTTTCCGGCCCGGCAGCGGCCGTCCCGACAGAACCCCTGGTGCTCGGCGCCGAAGACGACTGGTATCCCTATACCGCCTACAAGGACGGCCGCATCCAGGGCATGAGCGCGGACATCGTGCGGGCCGCCTTCAGGGCTGCGGACACGCCGGTCCAGCTCAATCCCTACCCCTACTCCCGCTGCATGAAGCTGGCCCTGAAAGGCTTGATCGCCGGCTGCTTCAACACCTCGCCGAACCCGCACATCCTCGCCGACTACCGTCTGCCCCGGCATCCGTTGTTCCGCGCGGAGATCCAGCTCTGGGCGCGACGCGACGAAGCGCGGCCGGTGAATGCGGAGCAGGCGCTGAGCGGACGGAAAGTCGCGGTGACCCTCGGCTATGAATACGGCGACGGCTTCGATCGCCGCCACGACCTGGTGCGCATTCCGGTGCGCAAGGACTACTACGGTTTCCTCATGCTCCAGCGCGGCCGCGTCGACTACGCCCTGGCCTACCGCAATACGGCTCGCCAGTTGTTCAGCGAACATCCCGAACTGGAAGGCCAGTTCCAGCCGGTGGCCACGGTCCACCGCCCGGAGCTGTACCTGTCGTTCTCGCGCCGCCACCCGCAGGCCGAGCATCTGCTCGAACGCTTCGACCTCGGCATGCAGCGCATCCTCGCCAGCGGCGAGTACCAGAAGATCCTCGACGGCTGGAGCCAGGCCGCCGACGCTACGCCCTAGTCCAACTACACTCACCGGTGCTCAACACCGTAAGGAGCCGACATGGCCTTCACTCCCGAGCTGATCGACGAACTGGAACTGCTGGCGCTCTTCAACCTGAACAACACCCAGGAAGGACTCAAGGTCCATCACACCGCCGACGGCAAGGCCGTCGCCGCCGCCCGACGCCTGCACGACAAGGGGCTGATCGACCAGCCCGACGGCGGCTACCTGACCAGTCTCGGGCTGGACGCCGCGGAGCAGGCACAGGGCCTGCTGACCATCCTCAAGGGTTGACGGAAGCGGCCATCGCGACCTGCTCCCGACAGGCCGCGACGGTTGTCCCGGTTCGCGGTGCGGCGCTCAAGCCGCCGCGCTTCCGGGCGATACAATGGCATGACCGGAGCCAGGCACGGCGCCTGGCCTTGCCTGTGCCCGGACGCCCATGAACCGACACCCCGCACTCAGCCTCGATCTCGACGATGGCATCGACCGCAAGGTCCTCGGCCAGTTGCGCCAACGCTTCCTGGCGGTCAACGCCGGTCGCCTGCAACGCGCCCGACAGGCGTTGTCCAGCCGCCAGGAGCGGGTCCTGCGCCTGCTACCGCTGCTGTTCCACATCAACCATCCGCTGCTGCCGGGCTACCTGTCGGCCAGCACGCCGGCGGGCCTGAGCGGTTTCGAGGCGGACGACGAAGTACTCGCCGAAGCCCAGCGCCTGGCACGTTCGTTTGTCTACAAGCCACGCAGGCAGGAACCCGCACAACAGCCGATCCACGGCCTGTTCCTGATGGGCAGCCTGGGGAGCCTGGCCCAGGAGGAACAGAGCGATCTCGACCTCTGGGTCTGCCATGCCCCAGAACTGGAGCCCGGCGCGCGCCAGGAGCTGCGCCGCAAGTGCGCGTTGATCGAGGACTGGGCGCGCAGCCAGGGCAGCGAGGTGCACTGTTTCCTGATCGACGTCGCCCGCTTCGGCCAGGACGAACGCGAAGACCGGAAGGAGCCCGGCGGCGACGGCAATACCCAGCACTTCCTGCTGCTCGACGAGTTCTACCGCAGCGCGATCTGGCTCGGCGGACGCACCCCTCTGTGGTGGCTGGTGCCGCCGGCCCATGAACGGCGCTACGACGAATACTGCCGGACCCTGCTCGGCAAACGCTTCATCCGCGCCGAAGAGGTGCTCGACCTCGGCCACCTGGCGCACATCCCCGCCCGGGAGTTCATCGGCGCCGGCCTCTGGCAGTTGTCCAAGGCCATCGATTCGCCCTACAAGTCGCTGCTCAAGCTGCTGCTCACCGAGGCCTACGCCAGCGAGCACCCGCGGGTCCGCTGCGTCGCCCTGCGCTTCAAGGAGCAGGTATTCGCCGGCCAGCTCGATCTCGACGAACTGGACCCCTACGTCCTGGTCTATCGCCATCTCGAACGCTACCTGCGGGAACAGCAGGCGCCGGAACGCCTGGAACTCGTGCGGCGCTGCCTGTACCTCAAGGTCGGGCGCAAGCTCGGCGGTCGCCAGCGCCAGGCGCAGAAGGGCTGGCAGCACCTGTCGATGGAGCGGCTCGTCGCGGAATGGCAATGGGAGCCTCGCCGCTTGGCCCTGCTCGACAGCCGCAGCCAGTGGAAGATGCGCCAGGTGATGGAAGAGCGTCGCACGGTGGTCAACGAACTGACCTACAGCTACCGCCTGCTGTTCCAGATCGCCCGCCAGCAAGGCGCTGACAGCGGCATCGACAGCCGCGACCTGGGCCTGCTCGGCCGCCGCCTGTATGCCGCCTTCGAGCGCAAGGCAGGCAAGGTGGAGAACATCAACCCGGGGATCGCCCCGGATCTCGGCGAAGACGTCCTGACCCTGGTCCAGCTGCCCGCCGACGACGACCGCGAGCAGGCGCAGTGGGCGATCTTCCCCGGTGCCCTGGGCGCTCACCAGTGGCCTGACTACGCGCCGCTGAAACGCAGCCTCAGGCTGGTCGAGCTGCTCGCCTGGTGCCATCGCAACGGCGTCATCGACAGCGCCACCCGGCTGTCCCTGCATCCCGGCCAGAGCGACCTCGGCGATGCCGAACTGGACAATCTCCTGGGCAGCCTGCGGCAGTTCCTGCCGGTCCCCCTGGCGACCGTGGACGACGCCGACCTGCTGCAACCGCGTCGGCTCAAGAGCGTCCTGCTGCTGGTCAACGTCGGTGTCGACCCGCTGCGCCACCACAGCCAGATGAACCTGCACATGGCTACCGGGCGTACCGACGTGCTCGGTTATGCCGGGGTGCGCGACAACCTGGTGCTGACCCTCGACCAGCTCAGCCTCAACAGCTGGAACGAACTGACGGTGCGCCATTACGCAGGCCCTCAGGCGCTGCCCGAGTGCCTTGCCGAGTTCCTCGACGCCGTCCGCGAAAAGCCCGGAAGCCTGCCGCAGCCGCCCGAACTGATGGTGCGCTGCTTCTGTCGCAACCGGGCCGCCGCCATCGCCGTGCGGGTCGAAGAGCTGTTCCGCGAAACCTACGGGCAACTGCTTGGCGGCCAGCCGAGCCGCTACCTGCTGCAGATCCGCCAGCAGTACCACCTGCTGGAAATGTCGCCGGAAGCGGTCAGCCACGAGAGCCTGCCCGACCTGCCGAGCCTGCTCCAGCACCTGGGCCGCGAGCGCGATGGTTACAGCGCCCTGAAGCTGGATCGCCACGCCCTGGAAGGCGTGGACCTCGGGCTGATCCTGTCCATGGGGCGGCCGGACTGCATCCAGGTGTTCTACCGGCGCGACTTCGACAGCGCCGAGATCAGCCTGCTCGACGAACGCAACGCGTTCTGGCGCCAGCGCCAGGCGTTGCGTGACGAACGCAGCCTGCTCGCACCGCTGCAGCGCTTCCTGCAATCGCTGCTGTACCGGCGCAACGCCCTGTCGCTGGCGGAACAGGTGCCGGCCTCGCTGGATATCCGCTACTACGAGTTGCTCTCCAACGACGGCAGAGTGCACGTCGAGCCTCGCGAAGCGCCGGAGGCCCTGGCCGGACCCGCGTTGTACGAGCTACAGGCGCTACTCGAACGCGGCGAACGCAAGCGCGTGCAGGTCACCCTGTACTGCGACCACCAGGAGTTTTCCGAACTGGAGTACGGCGCCGGCCTGTTCAAGGCGGTCGCCCGGCATATCCTGGCGCATCGCGCGGAAAGCGAACCCTACCCCTGCTACCTGACCGACCTCGACCTGTCGCGGCTGTTCGCCGACGAACAGCCGCAAACGCTGCACTATCTGCGTTATAAAAGCGTCCTGGAAACGGCGCTGAACCAGGCGCTGCTGGAACAATGACCCAGCGCCACACCGCGCGGGGCTCGACAAGGACGTACGGATGGCACTCCTCGGTATTACCCTGCTCGCTGGCGCCGCATTCGTGGGCGGCTATCTCTACCGCCGCGGCCTGGATCGCCGGCGCTACCGCTTCATCCAGCAATTTCGCCTGCCGCCGCGGGTCGCCCAGGCGGTCCGCGAGCGCTATCCGCAGCTCAGCGAGGAACAGGTCCAACGAGTGCTCGGCGGCCTGCGCGAATACCTGCTGCTATGCCGCGCCGCCGGCAAGCGGATGGTCGCGATGCCGTCCCAGGTGGTGGATGTCGCCTGGCACGAGTTGATCCTGCATACCCGGCTCTACCAGCACGTCTGCCGCAAGGGACTCGGGCGCTTCCTCCACCATACGCCGGCGCAGGCGATGCGCAGCCCCCGACAGGCCCAGGAAGGCATTCGGCGCGCCTGGAAGCTGGCTTGTCGCCGCGAAGGCATCGACCCCCAGAACCCCACGCGCCTACCGCTGCTGTTCGCTCTCGACACGGAACTGGCGATCGCCGACGGCTTCCGCTACACCCTGAACTGCGCGCAGCGGCAAGACGGCGGCGCAGCGGTGTATTGCGCCAGCCATATCGGTTGCAGCAGCGGCTGCGCCAGCGATAGCGGCAGTACCTTCGGTTCGGACGGACAGGACTCGCGCCACGGCTGCGGCGGCGATAGCGGTGGGGACGGCGGCAGCGGTTGCGGGGGCGGTGGGGGCGACTGAGGGTCGCGAAGCCCGTCGCCGGCAGGCGACGGGCGAAAACCGATCAGCGCGCGTAGTCGCCGGCGGCTTCCGGCTGGTATTCGATTTCCAGCAGGGTCAGCTTCAGCGTCTTGCCGCTCGGCGCCGGCCAGTCGATGGTCTGGCCGATGGTCAGGCCCAGCAGCGCGGTGCCCACCGGCGCGAGGATCGAGACCTTGCCTTCGCCGGCCACGTCTTCGGGATAGACCAGGGTCAAGGTGTACTCCTTGCCGCTGCTTTCCTCGCGGCAACGCACGGTGGAGTTCATGGTCACGACGCCCGGCGGAATCTCGTCATGCCCCACCACCTGGGCGCGCGACAGTTCGGCCTCCAGCGCCTCGGCGGCGGGTCCGAATTCGTCCAGGCCATCCAGCAGGCGCTCCAGGCGCTGCAGGTCCAGACGAGTGATGGTGATCGGCGGCGTGCTCATGATCGCAGGCGTGCTCCTTGGTCCGGTTCGGTTGATCGATGAAAAGCAGGAATCGCAAAAAAGCAAAAACCCCGCCCGAAGGCGGGGTTTTCCCGGACACTAACACAGTCGCAGGAATTAGCAACATCCCCCCTATCAGGAGAGACGGCCCGCCAGCGACTGGCGTCGAGCGGCCTGTGACCTGATCTGCAAGCGGCGGGAATCGTCGGCCTTGCCCCACTCGCGGATTTCCGCCAGGGAGCGTCCGCAGCCGACGCAAACGTCCGCATCGTCGAGGCAGCACAGGCGCCGGCAAGGCGAGGCCACCGCCGGCGGCGAAGCCTCAGAGGCCGGGGAACTCGACATCCTCGCCCCCCTGCTCCAGGGTCGCCCGGTTGAGCAGCGCGCCCAGCGGTTCCTGGCTGCCATCGTGGCGCCAGAGACCGCTGGCCTCGTCGTAATCGAAGTGGAAGCCGCCCGACTTCGCCGCCACCCACAACTGGCGCAACGGCGCCTGGCGGCTGAGGATCAGCTGCGAGCCGTTCTCGAAGCGTACGGTGAGCACGCCGCCGGCGTTCTCCAGGTCGAGATCCAGGTCGCTGTCATCGAAGGCGTCTTCCACCTGCTGCTGGAGCGCATCGACCAGGTCGTGGAAACGCGCTTCATTCATCGTACTCATGCATTGCCTCGGCATTCGCTAACGGGAAAAAAGGCGGGCGACTACCTTCGTCTTGCCCTATTCCGACAATTCTACGCTGGTATTGCCGTAGTCCGCGCTGTTTTGCCGCGACGCTCGCGGAAAACGCCGGCGCCCCCTCTGCCTCAGGCCATTCCCCTGCAAGCCCCGGCACACCTGATCCGGCTCGCATAGGCAAGGCGCCGGGGGGTCGGTATACTCCGGAACAATTCACGTTTTCTACAAGGATTCCGTCATGAAGCGGCTGTTCCTGTCCTTCGTCGCGCTCGCCCTCCTCGCCGGCTCCATCGCCGCCTGCGGCCAGAAAGGCCCGCTGTACCTGCCGGACGACGAAAAAGCCAAGAAAGAACACAGCAAAGACCGCTACGGTTTCTGAGAGAGCGCCCATGGACACATTCAGTTACCGCGACGGTGAGCTGTTCGCGGAAGGGGTGGCGCTTTCCCGCATCGCCGAGCGTTTCGGCACGCCCACCTACGTCTACTCCCGCGCGCACATCGAGGCCCAGTACCGCGCCTATGCCGACGCCCTCGCCGGCATGCCGCACCTGGTCTGCTTCGCGGTCAAGGCCAACTCCAACCTCGGGGTGCTGAATGTGCTGGCGCGCCTCGGCGCCGGTTTCGACATCGTTTCCCGCGGTGAGCTGGAGCGTGTCCTGGCCGCCGGCGGCGATCCGGCCAAGGTGGTGTTCTCCGGCGTCGGCAAGACCCGCGACGACATGCGCCGCGCCCTGGAAGTCGGTGTGCACTGCTTCAACGTCGAGTCCGGCGAAGAGCTGGAGCGCCTGCAACGGGTGGCCGCGGAACTCGGCGTGAAAGCGCCGGTGTCGCTGCGGGTCAACCCGGACGTGGATGCCCAGACCCACCCCTATATCTCCACCGGCCTGAAAGAGAACAAGTTCGGCATCGCCATCGACGAGGCCGAGGCGGTCTACGCCCGCGCCGCCGAGCTTGACCACCTGGAGGTGATCGGCGTCGACTGCCACATCGGCTCGCAATTGACCCAGCTGGAGCCCTTCCTCGACGCCCTCGAGCGCCTGCTCGGGCTGGTCGACCGCCTGGCCGGCAAAGGCATCGGCATTCGCCACCTGGACCTCGGCGGCGGCCTCGGGGTGCGCTACCGCGACGAACAGCCGCCGCTGGCCGGCGACTACATCCGCGCCATCCGCGAGCGCCTGCATGGCCGCGACCTGACCCTGGTGTTCGAGCCGGGCCGGTCCATCGTCGCTAACGCCGGCGTGCTGCTGACCCGCGTCGAGTACCTCAAGCACACCGAGCACAAGGATTTCGCCATCGTCGACGCGGCGATGAACGACCTGATCCGCCCGGCTCTCTACCAGGCCTGGATGGACGTGCAGGCGGTACGCCCGCGCGATGCCGTGCCGCGCCGCTACGACCTGGTCGGGCCGATCTGCGAGACCGGCGACTTCCTCGCCAAGGATCGCGACCTGGCGCTCGCCGAAGGCGACCTCCTGGCGGTGCGCTCGGCCGGCGCCTACGGCTTCGTCATGAGCTCGAACTACAACACCCGCGGTCGCGCCGCCGAGGTGCTGGTGGATGGCGAGCAGACCCACGAGGTCCGTCGCCGCGAGACCGTCCAAGAGCTCTACGCCGGCGAAAGCCTGCTGCCGCAGTGAGGCCCAGACTATGCTTTTGCGCTTCACCAAGATGCATGGCCTGGGCAACGACTTCATGGTCCTCGACCTGGTCAGCCAGCACGCCCATGTGCAGCCCAAGCACGTCAAGCTCTGGGGCGACCGCAACACCGGGGTCGGCTTCGACCAGTTGCTGATCGTCGAAGCCCCGAGCAGCCCCGACGTCGACTTCCGCTACCGGATTTTCAACGCCGACGGCTCCGAGGTCGAGCAGTGCGGCAACGGCGCCCGCTGCTTCGCCCGCTTCGTTCAGGACAAGCGCCTGACGGTGAAGAAGAGCATCCGCGTAGAAACCAAGGGCGGCATCATCGAGCTGAATATCCGCCCGGACGGCCAGGTCACGGTGGACATGGGTCCGCCGCGCCTGGCCCCGGCCGAGATACCGTTCCAGGCCGAGCGCGAAGCCTTGTCCTATGAGATAGAGGTGAATGGCCAGCGCGTCGAACTGGCCGCGGTATCCATGGGCAATCCCCATGGCGTGCTGCGCGTCGAGAACGTCGACAGCGCACCGGTACACAGCCTCGGTCCGCAACTGGAAGTCCATCCGCGCTTCCCGAAGAAGGCCAACATCGGCTTCCTCCAGGTGCTCGATCCGCACCATGCGCGCCTGCGCGTCTGGGAGCGCGGCGTCGGCGAGACCCAGGCCTGCGGCACCGGCGCCTGCGCCGCGGCGGTTGCCGGGATTCGCCAGGGCTGGCTGCAATCGCCGGTGCAGATCGACCTCCCCGGCGGCCGCCTGCACATCGAGTGGGCAGGTCCCGGCCAGCCCGTTATGATGACCGGGCCTGCCGTCCGCGTGTATGAAGGCCAGGTCCGCCTGTAAGGGCCGTCGCCCGCGAGAACCGAGACGCTTATGACCGAGAAAAGCCAGGAACCGACAGCAGCGCTGGACGCCGAGCAGGTGGCCGCCTATCTGAGCCAGCACCCGGAGTTCTTCGTCGAGCATGACGAGCTGATCCCCGAGCTGCGCATCCCGCACCAGCCCGGCGACGCCGTGTCGCTGGTGGAGCGCCAGGTACGCCTGCTGCGCGAGCGCAACATCGAGATGCGCCACCGGCTCTCGCAACTGATGGACGTGGCCCGCGAGAACGACCGCCTGTTCGACAAGACCCGCCGCCTGGTCCTCGACCTGCTCGACGCCACCAGCCTGGAAGACGTGGTCAGTACCGTCGAGGACAGCCTGCGCCACGAGTTCCATGTGCCCTACGTGAGCCTGATCCTGTTCAGCGACAGTAGCGTCTCGGTGGGCCGCTCGGTGAGCAGCGCGGAGGCGCACCAGGCCATCGGCGGCCTGCTCTCCGGCGGCAAGACCGTCTGCGGCGTGCTGCGTCCGCACGAACTAGCGTTCCTCTTCGGCGAGAGCGACCGCGACGAGATCGGCTCCGCAGCGGTGGTCTCCCTGAGTTTCCAGGGCCTGCACGGCGTGCTCGCCATCGGCAGTCCCGATCCGCAGCATTACAAGAGTTCCCTCGGCACCCTGTTCCTCGGCTATGTCGCCGAGGTCCTGGCCCGCGTGCTGCCGCGCTTCTCCTCGCCGCTGCGCTCGGTCCGCTGAGCGCGGCGGGCGGTCCGAGATGCGCGCCGACCTGGATGCCTTCCTCGAACATCTGCGCAGCGAGCGCCAGGTCTCCGCGCACACCCTCGACGGCTACCGCCGCGACCTGCTGAAGATCCTCGCCCTCGCCGAAAAGGCCGGGCTCTCCGACTGGAACGCCCTCGACACCCGCAGCCTGCGCACCTTCGTCGCCCGCCTGCACCAGCAGGGCCAATCCAGCCGCAGCCTGGCACGGCTGCTCTCGGCGACGCGCGGCCTCTACCAGTACCTGCTACGCGAAGGGCGCTGCCGGCACGACCCTGCCAACGGCCTGAGCGCGCCGAAGAGTCCGCGCAAGCTGCCCAGGACCCTCGACGCCGACCGCGCCCTGCAATTGCTCGACGGTGCCGTGGAGGATGACTTCATCGCCCGCCGCGACCAGGCCCTGCTGGAGCTGTTCTATTCCTCCGGGCTGCGCCTCTCGGAACTGGTCGGCCTCGATCTCGAATGGCTGGACCTCAAGGAAGGCCTGGTGCGAGTGCGCGGCAAGGGCAACAAGGTCCGCGAGCTGCCGGTCGGCAAGGCCGCGCGCCAGGCGCTCGAAGCCTGGCTGCCGCTGCGCGCCCAGGCCGCTCCGGAAGACGGAGCGGTGTTCATCGGCCGCGGCGGCAAGCGCCTGACGCCACGGGCGATCCAACTGCGAGTGCGCCAGGCCGGCGTCCGCGAGTTGGGCCAGCACCTGCACCCGCACATGCTGCGGCATTCCTTCGCCAGCCATCTGCTGGAGTCGTCCGGCGACCTGCGCGCCGTGCAGGAACTGCTCGGCCACGCCGACATCGCCACGACCCAGATCTATACCCACCTGGACTTCCAGCACCTGGCCTCGGTCTACGACCGCGCCCATCCCCGCGCCAAGCGCAAGGGCAACGCCGATGGAGGCAACGACCCATGAGCAGCCTGCGACTGATCACCTTCGACCTCGACGACACCCTGTGGGACGTCGCCCCGGTGATGAACAACGCCGAGGCCCTGCTCCGCGAATGGCTGGCGAGCAACGCGGCGCGCCTGGGTCCGGTGCCCATCGAGCACCTGTGGGCGATCCGCACCCGCCTGCTGGATCGCGAACCGATGCTGCGCCACCGTCTCAGCGAGCTGCGCCGGCGCATCCTGTTCCATGCCCTGCTCGACGCCGGTTATCCACAGGCGGAGGCGGAAAGCCTGGCCGAGGCCGGTTTCCAGGTATTCCTCGAAGCGCGCCACCGGGTCACCCTGTTTCCCGAAGTCCACCCGACCCTGGAGATCCTCGCCGACCGCTTCACCCTCGGCGTGCTCACCAACGGTAACGCCGACGTGCGCCGCCTGGGCCTGGCCGACTACTTCCGGTTCGCCCTCTGCGCCGAGGAACTGGGCGTCGGCAAGCCCGACCCGACGCCATTCCGCGAAGCCCTGAAGCGCGCCGGCGTCGAGGCCTCGGCAGCGGTACACATCGGCGACCACCCCAACGACGACATCGCCGGAGCGCGCCGCGCCGGCATGCGTGCCATCTGGTTCAACCCAAACGGCAAGCCCTGGGCCGGGGAGGAAGAGCCGAGCGCGGAGATCCGCAGCCTCGCCGAGCTGCCGGCCCTGCTCGCCCGCCTGCAATGACCAACCGGGCCCCCGGTCGCGGGTAGCGCCCTAGGCACGCGAAGCGCTGGCCTTGAAGCGCCCGACCCCGCGCAAGATGGAAAGCGCCACCGCAACGGCAGCCAACGTCAGCGACACGCCGAAAAGCAGCAACGCCGTCGACGCACCGAAGCGATCCGCGATCAGTCCGGTGAAGATCACCGGCAGGCTGAAGCCGAGGTAGGCCAACAGGAAGTAGCCCGCGCTGGCCCGCGGCTTTTCCGCACCGGCCAGGACATTCACCGCCGACAGCCCGCCCAGGTAGGTGAAGCCGTAGCAGGAACTGCTCGCGCCCAGCGCACCGAACAGCACCGCAGCCAGTGAGCCGTGGATCGCGCCCCAGGCCAGCAGGGCATAGCTCGGCGGCAGGATCACCAGCCCCAGGCAGGTCGCCGAGGCCGGCGCCATCCGCCGCGCCAGCGGCTGGAACAGCAGGCCGCAGCTGATCACGGTGAAGGTCGAGAAGCCCGACCAGCGCGCCAGCCCGTGGGCCGCCAGCAGCGAAGGCAGGACCGCGATGACCAGGCCCACAGTGGCCCATGCCAGCAGGATCGAGAAGCCGTACGGCAGGCTGCCGGCGGGAAAGAACGGCAGCCGCAGCATCGGCGTATCGCGCCCGCGCGGCGCCTCGTCCGGCAGGCCCGCCACCGCCGCCAGGGCCACGCAGGCCAGTCCCAGCTGGACCCAGAAGCTGCCGGGCACCAGGCTCTCCCGGAACAGCAGGAACAGACTGGTCAGTGCCGCGCCGAGGCCGAAGCCGAGCGAGGTGCTGGCGGTCACCCAGTTGGCCGAGGTGCGGGAATCCCCGCCCGCCATCAGTTCGCTCATGTAGGCCGTCCCGGTGGCCGATGCCAGGGCCGTGCCGACGCCGAGCAACAGGCGCGCCACGCCGAGCGCCTCCAGGCGCGGCCAGAGCGCCATCACCAGGGTGGCCACCATCGACAGCAGCAACGCGACGACGATCGGCGGCTTGCGCCCCATCCGATCGGACAACCCGCCGAGTACCAGCAGCACCGGCAGTACGCCAAGCACATAGCCGGAGAAAGCGCTGGCGGTGGCTGCCGCGCCGTAGCCGGAAAGCTCCGCGTAGGCGGTGTACAGCGGCGCCTGGAGGTTCACCGCCAAGGTGATCAGGCACAGGCCGAAGGCCAGGCATGCGGCGTGGCGACGGGTATTGCTCATGCGTTTCTCCGTACAAGGGCCTGCCGCGGCAGAGCGGTGGGCATTGGCTAGCCCGCGAGAAGAGGCGTCGACTATCCGGCGCGGCGGCGCTACGGAACAAGTAACAGCTGTTCGGATTTGTGCTTAACTGTTCGCCTGAAAAGACCGAACAGTGAGTCAGGCATGCACCTCCGGATCGACCGCAATGCCAGCGAGCCGCTGGTGCAGCAGATCGTCGCAGGGGTCAGCGGCTGGATCCGCGGCAATCGCGTCCGCGCCGGCACGCGGATTCCGTCGATACGCCAGTTGGCCAGGGAAAACCAGCTCAGCCAGTCCAGCGTGATCGAGGCCTACGACCGCCTGGTCGCCCTGGGGATGCTGGAATCGCGGCACGGCTCGGGGTTCTTCGTCGCCGAGGCACCCACCGCCGCTACCGAACTCGACAGCGAGTGGCACGAAGGCGCGGAAAACGCATGGGGCCAGTTCAGCGGCAGCTCGACGAAACTCAAGCTCGGCTGCGGCTGGATTCCGGACAGCTGGCGGGAAGTCGAGGAACTCAGCTACGCGATCCGCCAGGTCGCCCGCAGCGAACTCGCCGGGCTGTTCGACTACAGCACTCCGCTGGGCCTGCCGGCGCTGCGCCAGCACATCCAGAAACGCCTGCGGCTGATCGATATCCATGTCGACCCGGAGCAGATCCTCACCACCACCGGCGCCAGCCATGCCCTCGACCTGTTGGTACGCACGCTGCTCAAGCCGGGCGACGTGGTGGTGGTGGAGAACCCCGGCTACTACAACCTGTTCAACCTGCTGAAATTCCACGGGGTGAAGATGCTCGGCGTGCCGCGCACCCGCCACGGCCCGGACACCGCCGCGCTGGAGGCGATCCTCCTCGCACACAAGCCGAAGTTCCTTTTCACCAACAGCATGTACCACAACCCCACCGGCACCAGCCTCAGCCCCTCGGTGGCCCACCGCGTGCTGCAACTGGCCGAGCAGCATGATTTCCACATCGTCGAGGATGACATCTACGCCGACTTCCAGAACGGCCCCAGCACCCGCCTGGCAACCCTCGATTCGCTGCGCCGGGTGATCTACCTGGCGAGCTTTTCGAAGACCCTCAGTTGCTCGCTACGGGTCGGCTACCTGATCGCCGGCCCCGAGCTGATCCGGCGCCTGGCGGATGTGAAGATGTACACCAGTATCGGCAGCCAGCGCTTCGCCGAATGCGTGGTCTCGACCATGCTCGCCAACGGCAGTTACCGCAAGCTGGTGCAACGCCTGCGCCAGCGCCTGACCCGGCAGATGGCGGCGACCCTGCGGGTGCTTGGGGACAACGGCTGGGAGGTGTTCGCCGAACCGGTCGGCGGGATGTTCGTCTGGGCCCGTATCGGCGACTACCCGTTCGCCGAATTGCAGGCCGTGGCGACACGCCTGGACGTGCTGCTGTCGCCGGGCAGCGGCTTCAGCCCGGAAGGCGAGGAGAGCGACTGGCTGCGTATCAACATCGCCTATGCCAGCGACCCGCGGGCCCTGGCGTTCTTCGAGGCGTTCGGGTGAGGCGCGCTCTTGCCCTCCCCTGCCTCACTGGTAGTCGAGCAGGATCACCATCGCGGCCAGGACCGAGCCGGGCGTGATTTTCTCGGCGGTCTGCACATAGGACGCTTTCATCGGGATCCAGTACGCCCCGCCGGTGTTCTTGTCGTACGCGGTCACCGGCAACGAGAGTCCCATCCGTAGCGGCACGCCGGCCTCGTCGGTGACCCGGATCGATACGCCGGTCGCGGTGCTGCCCGCCAGGCGCGGCAGCACACCCGAGCCTTCGGCCACCGCCCCCCCCACCGCTTGAAGGCTGTAGCCGACGCGGTTGTACCCGCGAGGACAGCCGGCCACTACGAGATTGAACGGGGTAACGGCCGCGTAGGTGCCGACGCCGTTCAGCCGGGCGGCAGCGATCGACTGCAGCTTCACGGTCTGGTCGGCGACCTGGCAGGTCGCATTGATCGTGGTGACGCTCCCGGTCAACCTGACGGAAGAGGTGCCAGACGCGACAAGCCCGTCCTTGTAGGTAATGAGGAAGTACGAGTTGAACGCTCCGCTCGCGAACTGGCCGTCGGAGAGCGGCGTCGAGTTGCGGAACAACTGGACCTCCGCGATTTGCGAGAAAGTGCCCTTGAAACGGCTGCTCGCCGGTATGCCATCCAGCAGCAGGCGCACCGAAAGGCCCGGCACGTTGGTATTCAGGTCCGGACCATCGACCGGGTCCCAGACACTTCCCTTGTTGTACAGAGAGACGCCGATGAGATCGCAGCTGGGCTTGCCGCACAGTTGCATGGGAGTGAACGTGTAGCGCGACGTGACGTTTCCCTCGGGAAGGATCGAGGGGACGGCGATATCGCGGCCGCCGAAAGCGTACAGATTGGCAGCCATGCTGGTGCCGGCGGGAACGAACAGGACTGCCGCGATCAGCAGGGTTCGACGGAACGTCTTGAACTCCATGGGATGACAACCGATGTGTCCGGCATGTCCGGGAAAATCCGGCGGAACCGGCGCGAACTTGATGGGTGGCGAATCTTTTCAGAACGCCTGGAAAAGAGCCATAAGACAGGACCTACACGGCTCCGCGAATCCACCTAAGAATCGCTAGGAAAATTCTTAAGCAAGCTCTACAGCTCGCTCTCCGGCAAGTGCAGGATTGGCCCCGGACACCGCTTGGAGCGCCTGGATGGCAAGCAGCTTCGGTTGACGATGTGGAACGGTAGCGCTGCCACCGGAAAGGAAAAGGCCTTGGCCCGTCGCCAGCCGTGCCTGAACAGGCGAAAGATCGGCTCGCCAACCGGGATGCGGCGGGGCGGGATGCCCGCCAAGATAGCAGGCGCCATAGCACAAGGCCCGCCACTCCCTCACGGGTGGCGGGCCTTGGGATGACGCGAAATCAGATGGGGCGGCTGCCGTACTTGCTGTCCGGCTTCTTCGGCGGATCGGCCACCACGTTGGGTTCGATCTCCTGCACCTTTCCACCGCGGGAAAGGAATTCCTCCATCGCCTTGGCGAGGGCGTCACGCTCTTTCTGCTTGGCTTCGACCGAGGGCAGTTCCTCTTCCACCACGGCGGCTTTCGCCTTCTTGCCGGGGGCGGGGGCCTCGTCGCCGTCACTGCTGTCCGCTTCGCCGTCGTCGGCCGCGGCCAGCTCTTCGCCGTCGTCCTCGTCAGCGCCGTCCAGCTCGTCCTGTTCCAGTTCTTCTTCGCTCATGGTCAACCTCTCGGTGCTGCAAAAGCAGGTTAGTTATAGCCCAGCCGCGCGTTTTGATGAGCGCCGCCGGAAAAAATTCATACTGACTCGCCCTGCCAGGTGGCGAGCACGCGCCGTGCCCCGCCCCTGTCCCGGTGTTCACCGAGATAGATCCCCTGCCAGGTGCCCAGTGCCAACCCTCCCGACTGTATCGGCAGGGTCAGTTGGCAGCCCAGCAGGCTGGCCTTGAAATGCGCCGGAAGGTCGTCCGGACCTTCGTCGTTGTGTTCATAGCCGACTTCGCCGCGTGGCGCCAGCCGCTCGAAAAAACGCTCGAAATCCCGGCGTACGGCAGGATCGGCATTTTCATTCAGGGTCAGTGAAGCCGACGTATGTTGCAAAAGCAGGTGCAGCAGGCCGACCCGGCACCGCCGAAGCTCCGGCAAGGCGTCGAGTATCTCCTCGGTGACGAGGTGAAAGCCCCGCGGACGCGGGCGCAAGGTGATCAGGGTCTGCTGCCACATGCTGCTGTTCCAAATCGGCTCCGATCCGTCGCGCCGCGCATTCTAGCGCGGCATTTGAAAAAGCAAAGAGCGTAAGAGACAGACCTGTGAAAGCTGAGGGTTGCGCAGTCCGCCGGCAGTCGCTGAAAGACCGGTTGCGGAGAGGTCGTGGCAGTCGCGGGAAACGCCCAGGACTTTCGACGCGCAAGGGCATGGCGTTCGGCGAAGGCGAGCGCGGGAGGCAAACCGACGCCCGGCGGAAAGCCGGGCGCCGGCAGGTATTACAGGTTGTAGCCGCGCTCGTTGTGCAGCGCCAGGTCGAGGCCGACCGCTTCCTCTTCCTCGGTGACCCGCAGGCCCATGACCAGGTCCAGCACCTTGAGGATCACGAAGGTCACCACGGCGGTGTAGACCACGGTGAAGGCCACGCCCTTGAACTGCACGAAGAACTGCGCGCCGATGTCCTCCACGCTGCCGAAGCCGCCCAGCGACGGCGCCGCGAAGATCCCGGTGAGCAGCGCGCCGACGATACCGCCGACCGCATGTACGCCGAAGGCGTCGAGGGAATCGTCGTATTTCAGCGCGCGCTTGAGACTGGTGGCGGCGAAGAAGCAGATCACCCCGGAGGCCAGGCCGATCACCAGCGCGCCCATCGGACCGGCGGTGCCGGCGGCCGGGGTGATCGCCACCAGACCGGCGACCACGCCGGACGCGATGCCCAGGGCGCTCGGCTTGCCGTGGGTGATCCACTCGGCGAACATCCAGGCCAGGGCCGCGGCGGCGGTAGCGATCTGGGTCACCAGCATGGCCATCCCGGCGGTGCCGTTGGCGGCGGCGGCGGAACCGGCGTTGAAACCGAACCAGCCGATCCACAGCATGGCCGCCCCGACCAGGGTGTAGCCGAGGTTGTGCGGCGCCATCGGCGTGGTCGGGTAGCCCTTGCGCTTGCCCAGCACCAGGCAGGCGACCAGGCCGGCGATACCGGCGTTGATGTGCACCACGGTGCCGCCGGCGAAGTCCAGCACGCCCCAGTCCCACATCAGGGCGCCGTCGCCGCTCCAGACCATGTGCGCGATCGGCGCGTAGACCACGGTGAACCAGACCGCCATGAAGATCAGCATCGCCGAGAACTTCATGCGCTCGGCGAAGGCGCCGACGATCAGCGCCGGTGTGATGATCGCGAAGGTCATCTGGAAGGTGATGAACACGCTTTCCGGGAACAGCGCGGTGGCGGAAGTCAGGCCGTCGGCGGTGAGACCGCTGAGGAAGGCCTTGTCCAGCCCGCCGACGAAGGAATTGAAGTTGAGGACGCCCTTCTCCATCCCGGCGGTATCGAACGCCAGGCTGTAGCCATAGACCACCCAGAGAATGGTGATCAGGCCGGTGATGGCGAAGCACTGCATCATGATCGACAGCACGTTCTTCGCTCGCACCATGCCGCCGTAGAACAGCGCCAGACCGGGGATGGTCATGAGCAGGACGAGCGCAGTGGAGATCAGCATCCAGGCGGTGTCGCCGCTGTTCAGGACGGGTTCCTCAGCGGCCAGGGCGACGCCCGGCAAAGCGAGGGACAATAGGGCTCCTAGCCCTGCGATCTTACGCAGAGTCATGTTGGTATTCTCCTGGGGCTTTTGGGGGTTCGGTTGGGCTTAGATCGCGTCGGTATCGGTTTCGCCGGTACGGATGCGGATGGCCTGTTCCAGGTTCACCACGAAGATCTTGCCGTCACCGATCTTGCCGGTATTGGCCGCCTTGGTGATCGCCTCGATGACGCGGTCCAGCTGGTCGTCGGCGATCGCCACGTCGATCTTCACCTTGGGCAGGAAGTCGACGACGTACTCGGCGCCGCGATACAGCTCGGTGTGGCCCTTTTGCCGGCCGAAACCCTTGACCTCGGTCACCGTGATGCCCTGCACACCGATCTCGGACAACGACTCGCGGACGTCGTCCAACTTGAACGGCTTGATGATGGCAGTGACTAGCTTCATGAAACTCTCTCCCGTGTTTGGTGGACTCGCCCCAGGAAAACGAACCCGAGGACAGTCTAAGCGCAGTGTCTGGCTTTGTAACGCGCCGGTCCCTCTGGGAAGCATGATCGGGACCCTCCGCCCCGACCTGGCCCTGCTGCGGCCGTTCGATGCCGCAACCTGCCGGCCTCCCGCAACCGCCTCATCTGCCGCACCGGTACTGCTTCAGTGCACGCCTCACCCCGGCCAAAGCAGAAAGCTTGCCAGCTCCGGCAAATCCGCCGGATTTCAAGCCCTTAGCCGCCAACCCGGGGATAGTGCGGAACGCCGGCCTCCGGGCGGCGCACCAAATAGGCGCAGACGCGCTCCGACAGTTGCGCAAAAAGTGTGCAATGGCCCTCCCGCGAGCGCCGCCGACATCGTGCTAGACTGCCGCCCACTCGTTACCGGAACCCTCGCCATGCTGCCGCCCAAAGCCGTCTTCGAAGCCCTCAGCCAACAAGCCAGCCGCCTGTTCGCCGGCGAATCGCCGTTGCCCAAGGCCGAACTGGAGTCGCAGTTCCGCGCCCTGATGCAGAGCGCTTTCAGCAAGCTCGACCTGGTCAGCCGCGAGGAATTCGACAGCCAGATGCTGGTCCTCGCCCGCACCCGCGCACGGCTGGAAGCCCTGGAGGCCAAGGTGGCGGAACTCGAAAGCAAGCTGACGCCGCCCGCCGACTGATCCTTCCCCCTGCGAGCGGCGTGAGATCAAGGAGCGATCCATGTCCCTGGCGATTGTCCACAGCCGAGCCCAGGTCGGCGTCGAAGCCCCCTGCGTCAGCGTCGAGGCGCACCTGGCCAACGGCCTGCCTTCGCTGACCCTGGTCGGCCTGCCGGAAACCGCGGTGCGCGAGAGCAAGGACCGCGTGCGCAGCGCCCTGCTCAATGCCGGTTTCGACTTCCCCGCGCGGCGCATCACCCTCAACCTCGCCCCCGCCGACCTGCCCAAGGACGGCGGTCGCTTCGACCTGGCCATCGCACTCGGCATCCTCGCCGCCAGCGGCCAGTTGCCCGGCACCACCCTCGACGGCCTGGAGTGCCTTGGCGAACTGGCCCTGTCCGGGGCGATCCGGCCAGTGCGAGGCGTATTGCCGGCCGCGCTGGCGGCGCGCGACGCAAGGCACGTTCTGGTGGTACCGAAGGAAAATGCCGAAGAGGCCAGCCTGGCCAGCGGGCTGACGGTGTTCGCCGTGGACCACCTGCTGGAGATCGCCGGACACCTCTCCGGCCAGGCCCCGCTGCTGCCCTACCAGGCCCGCGGCCTGCTCCGCGCGCCCTTCCCTTATCCAGACCTGGCCGAGGTCCAGGGCCAGGCCGCCGCCAAGCGCGCCCTGCTGGTGGCCGCCGCCGGCGCGCACAACCTGTTGCTCAGCGGCCCGCCGGGCACCGGCAAGACCCTCCTGGCCAGCCGCCTGCCCGGCCTGCTGCCGGCGCTCGACGAGGACGAGGCCCTGGAGGTCGCAGCGATCCATTCGGTGGCCAGCCACGTCCCCCTCAGGCACTGGCCGCAGCGACCGTTCCGCCAGCCGCACCACTCCGCCTCCGCGCCGGCCCTGGTCGGCGGCGGCAGCCGCCCGCAGCCGGGCGAGATCACCCTGGCGCACCAGGGCGTGCTGTTCCTCGACGAACTGCCGGAGTTCGAGCGCAAGGTCCTGGAGGTCCTGCGCGAGCCGCTGGAAAGCGGCGAGATCGTCATTGCCCGGGCCAACGGCCGGGTACGTTTCCCGGCGCGCTTCCAACTGGTGGCGGCGATGAATCCCTGTCCCTGTGGCTACCTCGGCGATCCCAGCGGCCGCTGCCGCTGCACCCCGGAACAGGTCCAGCGCTACCGGGGCAAGCTGTCCGGACCGCTGCTCGATCGCATCGACCTGCACGTCAGCGTGCTCCGCGAAAGCACCAGCCTGCAGCCAGGACACGGCGAAACCGCTACCGCCGAGATCAGCGAACGGGTTGGCGCCGCACGGCAACGGCAACTGGCCCGCCAGGGCTGCGCCAATGCCCATCTCGACCTCCAGGCGATGCACCGCAATTGTGCACTCGCCGAAGCGGACCGCCGCTGGCTGGAGGCTGCCGGAGAGCGCCTGGAACTTTCCTTGCGCGCCTTGCATCGCATACTCAAGGTGGCCCGGACGCTGGCCGACCTGGAGCGCATCGATGCCATCGAACGCCGGCACCTGGCGGAAGCCCTGCAGTATCGGGCAACGACCTCCACGTGAAGCGTAATAATTCAGCAAAGCTATCGATTAAGGCTTTCCGAATCAAATTAGCTATCACGATGTGTTAGGCTGTTTCGTCTTCCGCCTTCGGCGGGCAATCCGATCACAAGGAGAGCTAGCTTACATGGAGACACCCACTACCCCCCGGAGCACCCTGAATCCTCCGGTCTTCTAAACCTCCGCCGCCCTGATCCTGGCCCTGGTGCTGTTCACCGTGCTCCTCCAGGAAGAAGCGCAATCGCTGTTCAACCACGTCCAGCAATGGATCATCACCAACGCCAGCTGGTTCTACGTACTGGCCGTGGCGCTGATCCTGATCAGCGTGGTGTTCCTCGCCGTCAGCCGCTACGGCGACATCAAGCTCGGCCCCGACCACAGTCGTCCCGACTACCGCAACACCACCTGGTTCGCCATGCTGTTCTCCGCCGGCATGGGCATCGGTCTGATGTTCTTCGGCGTTGCCGAACCGGTGATGCACTTCACCACCCCACCGGTAGGCGAGCCGAACACCGTGCAGGCGGCGAAGGAAGCGATGAAGCTGACCTTCTTCCACTGGGGCCTGCATGCCTGGGCGATCTACGCCATCGTCGCGCTGATCCTGGCCTTCTTCAGCTATCGCCACGGCCTGCCGCTGACCCTGCGCTCGGCGCTGTATCCGCTGATCGGCGAACGTATCTACGGCCCCATCGGCCACGCGGTGGATATCTTCGCGATCATCGGCACCGTGTTCGGCGTGGCGACTTCGCTCGGCTACGGCGTGCTGCAGATCAACAGCGGCCTGCACCACCTGTTCGGCTGGCCGGTGAACCAGACCGTGCAGATCGCCCTGATCGCCGCCACCTGCGGCCTCGCCACGCTCTCGGTGGCCAGCGGACTGGACCGCGGCATCCGCATCCTGTCCGAGCTGAACCTGAGCCTGGCGGTGATCCTGCTGCTCTTCGTGCTGGTCCTCGGGCCGACCGTGTTCCTCCTGCAAACCTACGTGCAGAACACCGGGGCCTACCTGTCCGACATCGTCAACAAGACCTTCAACCTGTACGCCTACGAGCCCACCGACTGGATCGGCGGCTGGACCCTGCTGTACTGGGGCTGGTGGCTGTCCTGGTCGCCCTTCGTCGGCCTGTTCATCGCCCGTATCTCGCGCGGCCGCACGATCCGCGAGTTCGTCTGCGGCGTGCTGTTCGTCCCGGCCGGCTTCACCCTGCTGTGGATGACGGTGTTCGGCGATACCGCCATCCACATGGTCCTGCAGGAGGGCTTCACCCAGTTGGCCGAAGTGGTCAACCAGGACAGTTCGGTGGCGCTGTTCGCCTTCCTCGAGCACTTCCCGCTGGGCAGCGTGATTTCGCTGGTGGCGGTGCTGATGGTGGTGGTGTTCTTCGTCACCTCGGCCGACTCCGGCGCGCTGGTGGTGGACATGCTGGCCTCCAGCGGCAAGGACCACTCGCCGCTCTGGCAGCGGATATTTTGGTCGGTGCTGATGGGCGTGGTGGCCATCGCCCTGCTCCTCGCCGATGGCCTCAAGGCGCTGCAAACCGCGACCATCGCCAGCGCGCTGCCATTCTCCATCGTGCTCCTGGCGTCGATCTGGGGCCTGTTCAAGGCGCTGCACCTGGATGCCACCAAGCGCGGCATCCGCTACCAGGCGCTGACCTTCTCCCGCCCCACCACGCGCAGCGGCGCAAGCGAGGGCGACGGTTGGCAGCGCCGCTTGCGCAACATCGCCATGTTCCCGAGGCGCAGCCACGTCAACCGCTTCATCACCGATGTGGCGCGACCGGCCTGCGAGGACGTCGCCGCCGAACTGCGCAAGCAGGGCTACGAAGTCCAGGTGCAGGACGGCGAGGACGGCCGGGTTCGGCTGGAAGTCAGCCACGGCGGCGAGGTCGATTTCATCTACGAGGTGCGTCCGCGCGCCTTCACCACGCCGAGCTTCGTGATGCGCGACACCGAGGACAGCAGCGAGTCGCGCAAGTATTTCCGCGCCGAGGTCCATCTCCAGGAAGGCGGCCAGGACTACGACATCATGGGCTGGAGCCGCGACGGCGTGATCGGCGACATCCTCGATCAGTACGAGCGGCACATGCACTTCCTGCACGTGGTGCGCTGAGGGATGCGGGGGCCGGCCAATGCCGGCCCCTCGCCGTTTCGCCTACTGGATCTGCTCCGGGGTGACGATCACCCAGTTCCTGTCCGCCGTCACCGGCAGGCCGGCCTTGGCCTGGGCGGCGGAATGCTGCTTGATCATGCCGTTGATCTGCTCCATGTACTTGGCCTTGCGGTTGACCCACAGGTGCACGCCGTTTTCCGCGGTGCCGTTGAACAGCATGTAACCGTCGCTGTCCGGGGTATCGCCGGCGACCAGGATCGGCCGCTTCCAACGGTCGATGTAGGTGAGGATCGCAGCCTGCTTGCCGGCCATCCAGGTCGCCGGGGTCCACAGGTAGGGGGTCACCTCCAGGTCGAGGTTGGCCTTGGGATCGTACTTGCCCTCGGCGATCTGCTTGCGCGCGGTGGTCAGCTCTCCGGTCTTGCGGTTCTTCAGCAGGGTGGTGACGCCGATGACGTTCTCCGGCTTGGCGTTGTAGCCATACCTGGGGTCCGCCGCGACCATCCGCACCAGTTCCTCGTGGGCCGCGCTGATCACGTAGACCTCGATGCCGTTTTCCATCAGCTTGTTGTACAGCTCGCGCTGGCCGCTGAACACGCGCGGCGGCTCGACGTCGAGCGTGGCGAGCTTGTCGCCGTCGTAATAGGTGGCGGGGATCGGCTTGCCGTAGGCCATCAGTTCGTCGACATAGCCCTTCAGTTCCCTGAGGGTGAAGCCTGAGAACACCTGGGCGACCCAGGGATAGCAGACCATGTCGTCGATCTCGCAAAGCCGGTAGTAGTAGCTGAACAGGCTCTCCTTGTGCCCGGCCTGGTCCTTGAACGGGATCAGTTTCAGCGAAGGGTCGAGCCTGTCGCGGGTCAGCACGCCCTTCATTTCCAGATAGGGCAGCAGCGATTCTTCCAGGTCGTAGCGATAGCTGGTGTTGTCCATGTCGAACACGGCGTAGGCGCCCTTGTTCGCGTTGGCCTCGATCAGTGCATTCAGTTGCCTGGCGGCGGGGGCCGGCCAGTGCTCGAGTTCGGTGGCGCTGGCCTGGCCGACTGCGGCGGCGAGCGCCAGCGCGGCGAGTATTCCTTTGGCGAAGGTCATGGCGGGTTCCTTTGGGCGGTTGGAAGGAAGCTCCGTCCCCTGCCGCTCCCGACAGGCAACGACCAACGACCCTAGCGCAAACCCTGCGCCCGGCCCAGCGACGGCAGCGACCTGTAACGTCGCGTCAGCGCCAGGAGTTGTCCGGCGGCGTCACGCCAGCCGCTCGACGACGGGCAGACGCATCGCCGCCACCTCCGCGAGGAGGAAGTCGCGCAATCGCTGGAAGCGTTCCTGTCCCCTGCGGGCGCGAGGCCAGACTAGGTGATAGCTTTCGCCGCTGGCCACCGCCACCGGCCAGGGCAGGCCGATGCGGCCCTGGGCGACATCCTCGGCGACCATCACCAGGTCGCCGATGGACACGCCATAGCCTCGTGCGGCGGCGACGATACCCAGTTCCAGCGTGTCGAACACCTGGCCGCCCTTGAGCGACACCTCGTCCCCCAGCCCAGTCCGCTGCAGCCAGCGTCGCCAGTCGCGACGATCCGGCGTGGGGTGCAGCAGCTCGCTGTCACGCAGGCGTTGGAGGGTCCAGGGCTCCACGGCCTCGTCGGGATCGCAGACCGGCACCAGCCATTCGGCGAACAGCGCTGCCGTTTCCCATTCCGGGCTGAACTGGCCGCTGCCCAGCAACACCGCGCAGTCGAAAGGCTCGCGCTGGAAATCCACCGAGTCCACATCCATCCAGGCACTGGTGAGCTGCACCTCGATATCCGGGTTCAGGTGGCGGAAGCGGCTCAGGCGCGGTAGCAGCCAGCGCAGGGTAAGGGTGGAAGGCGCCTTCAGGCGCAGGGTGGCGTCGTCCACGCGCAGGGCGGTGCAGGCCCGTTCCAGCGCATCGAAGCCGTCGCGCAGCCCGGGCAGTAGCAGGCGTGCCGGCTCGGTCAGCTGCAACTGGCGGCCATGGCGCTCGAACAGACGGCAATCGAAGTGCTCCTCCAGGGTACGGATGTGCCGGCTCACCGCGCTCTGGGTTATCGCCAGTTCCTCGCCGGCGCGGGTGAAAGAGGCGTGCCGGGCGGCAGCCTCGAAGGCGCGCAGGGCATACAGCGGGGGCAGGCGACGGGTCATTGGGGAATTACCTCTTTCATGACTTTTACTCATGCCTGGCATCTTGTTTTTCCTTTTGTGGAGCCATGCCAGTCGCACCGAGAATAGCCGCATTCTCAACGCCGACAGGCCATCGCGGCAACCATCTCCTCCTGAGCCATACTCATCCATGTCCTCGCCATCCCTCGTCGAACTCAAAGCCATCCTGCGCCTGGCGGGCCCGTTGATCGCCGCCCAGCTGGCCTATGTCGCCATGGTCTTCACCGACACCGTGATGATGGGCAAGCTCGGCCCCGACGCGCTGGCCGCCGGCGGCCTGGGCGCGGTCAGCTACGCCTTCGTCTCGACGTTCTGTGTCGGCGTGGTAGCAGCGGTCGGCAACCTGGTGGCGATCCGTCACGGCTGCGACGACGCCGCTGGCGCCGCCGCGGCCGCTCGCTCCGGACTCTGGGTCGGCGCCGCGCTGGCCCTGGCCGCCGGCCTGCTGCTATGGAACCTGCGGCCGCTGCTCCTGCTCTTCGGCCAGGCGCCGCAGACGGTGGACGGCGCCATGCAGTTCCTCCACAGCCTGACATTCGCCCTGCCCGGCTACATGGCCTTCATGGTCCTGCGCGGCTTCACCAGCGCCATCGACCGCGCCGGCCCGGTGATGGCGATCAGCGTGCTCGGCGCGCTGGCCAACCTGGCTCTCAACTATTCCTTCATAGAAGGCCTGTTCGGCCTGCCGCGCCTGGGCCTGGCCGGTATCGGCCTGGTCACCGCCCTCGTCATGAACTGCATGCCGCTGCTGCTGGCCCTGTATATCCGCCGGCAGCCGGCCTATGCCGCGTACTCGCTGCTGCGCGGACTGGGACGGCCGCAGCGGGCGATGGTCGAGGAGATCCTGCGCCTGGGGCTGCCCATCGGCGGCACCTACGCGGTGGAGTCGGGGATGTTCACGGTCGCCACCCTGTGCATGGGCATCATCGGCGATCACGCCCTGGCCGCGCACCAGATCGCCATCCAGGCGGTATACGTGGCGTTCATGGTGCCGGTGGGGTTGTCGTACGCCACCACCTACCGCATCGGCCAGCATTTCGGCGCCGGCCGCCTGCTCGAAGCACGCCGCGCCGGGCGCGTCGGCATCGGCTTCGGCGCGCTGTGCATGCTGCTCTTCGCCGGGCTCTTCTGGTGGATGCCGGAGGCCATCATCGGCCTGTTCCTCGACCGCGACGCCCCGGCCAACCGGGAGGTGGCCGCGATGGCCGTCTCGCTGCTGGCGATCGCCGCCTGGTTCGAGCTGTTCGACGGCACCCAGAACGTCGCCATGGGCGCGATCCGCGGTCTCAAGGACGCCCGCACCACCTTCCTGGTCGGCCTGGCCTGCTACTGGCTGGTTGGCGTGCCGCTGGCCTGCCTGCTGGCGTTCGCGGCCGGCTGGGGCGCCGCGGGCGTCTGGTGGGGGCTGGCCGGCGGCCTGGCCTGCGCAGCCATCGGCCTGACCCTGGCCTTCGAGTGGAAGACCGCGCGGTTGCTGCCGAAAGCCACAGCCAGCGAGACGTCGGCGCTCAATTGCCGAGCGGCTGGCCGCGGTGCGCCGAGCGCTCGCCGATGCCCAGGAAACGCGCCAGTTCCGCCAGCGGCAGCGGCGGACTGATCCAGTAGCCCTGCACCTGGTCGCAACCGAAATCGCGCAACTGCTCCTGCTGGCGCAGGGTCTCCACGCCTTCGGCAACCACTTCCAGGTTTAGGTTGTGCGCCAGGTTGATCATCGCCCGCACCAGTTGGAAGTTTTCCGCCCGCTGGTCCATGCCGCCGACGAAGCTGCGGTCGATCTTCAACAGGGTGATCGGCAGGCTATTGAGGTGGACGAAGGACGAGAAACCGGTGCCAAAGTCGTCCAGCGAAAAGCGCACGCCCAGTTGGCCGAGCGCCTGCATGGTCTGCAGCACCTGGTCGCTACGCCGCATCACGGCGGTCTCGGTCAGTTCGAACTCGAGCCAGCGCGCGTCGACGCCGTGCTCTTCGATCAACCGTTGCAGGGTCGGCAGCAACTGGCTGTCCTGGAACTGGCGGAACGACAGGTTCACCGCCATGTGCAACGGCTCCAGGCCGCGCCCGTTGAGCCACTGCATGTCGCGCAGGGCGCGGGCGATGACCCAGTAGCCGAGCGGCACGATCAGCCCGCTCTCCTCGGCCAGCGGGACGAACTCGCTGGGCGTGAGCAGGCCCCGCTCGCCGTGGCGCCAGCGCACCAGCGCCTCCAGGCCGACGATGCGCCCGCTGTCCAGGCACAGTCGCGGCTGGTAGTGCAGCTCCAGCTCGTCGCGACGCAGCGCCCGGCGCAGTTCGGCTTCGAGGTCGGCTAGGCTGCGCACGCCACGGTTGATGCGTTCGTCGAAGACATGGAAGGTGCAACCCTGGCGGCTCTTGGCCTGCTGCATGGCGATGTGCGCATGCCACATCAGCGGATCGGCACCTTCGTCGGCACGGGCATGGGCGAGTCCCAGGCTGCAACCCAGCAAGAGGCTCTCGCCATCGATCCAGTAGGGCTCGCCGAGGCATTCGACGATGCGTTCGGCGACCCGCTCGGCGCGTTGCGGATCGCGACGGGTGTCCAGCAGCAGGGCGAACTCGTCGCTGCCCAGGCGCGCCAGGCTGTCACCGTTCTCCATGAAGCCGCGCAGGCGGTTGACCACCTGCAGGATCAGGCGGTCGCCGCCCTGGTGGCCGAGGGAATCGTTGACGTGACGGAAGTTGTCCAGGTCGAGATGGCCGAGCACCAGGCCACGCCCGTCGAATTCGCTGAGGCGCGCCGCGAGCAGGGTCTGGAAGCCCTGGCGGTTGGCGATGCCGGTCAGCGGATCCTGCTCGGCGAGCAGTTGCAGGGTCGCCTGCAAGCCCAGGCGCTCGCGCGCGTAGCGCAGGCAGCGGCGCAGGCTGTCCTCGGAGAGCTGTTCGGCGGCCAGCCAGTCGACCACCCCAACCGGCGCCTGCGCCGGCTCCTGCTGCAACAGCAGGATCACCGGCCAGGGGCAGGGAGTCCCCAGCGGCAGGCAGGCCGGCGTGGCCAGGAGCAGCCCGCGGGGCTCGGCGGCGAACAGGGTGGCCGCGCCCTCCCAGGTGGTGACGATGCTCAGCGAAAAGGCAGGCCCCAGCGCTCTCAGGCGTTCACCTAGCAGTGGCGCCCAGTCCGGCGTATCCGCCAGAAGGAGCAGGCGCAAGGGTTCTGCGGGCGCTGACAAGCAACCTCCAAAGTTTTAAGAATCTTCGTAAAGAACGAACGGCATCATCCTAATGCGGTAGGGAATCTACAGCAAAATGGCGTGAACGATCTCGGGATCGGTCACAGCTTGCACGCTAATTCTCGCGGATGCCAGCCAGCCTGTTAGAATACGCCCCCGCTTCAACCCTCTCTTCCGGCCTGTTCCTATGTCCCGACTCAATCCCCGGCAGCAAGAAGCCGTGAACTACGTCGGCGGTCCCCTGCTGGTCCTGGCTGGCGCCGGCTCCGGCAAGACCAGCGTGATCACCCGCAAGATCGCCTATCTCGTCCAGCAGTGCGGTATCCGCGCCCAGTACATCGTCGCCGTGACCTTCACCAACAAGGCCGCGCGGGAGATGAAGGAGCGCGTCGGCACCCTGCTGCGCGGCGGCGAGGGCAAGGGCCTGACCGTCTCGACCTTCCACAACCTCGGCCTGAACATCATCCGCAAGGAACACGAGCGGCTCGGCTACAAGCCCGGTTTCTCGATCTTCGACGAGTCGGACATCAAGGCGCTGCTGACCGACATCATGCAGAAGGAGTATTCCGGGGACGACGGCGTCGACGAGATCAAGAACTACATCGGCGCCTGGAAGAACGACCTGATCCTTCCGGAGGAGGCGCTGGAAAAGGCCCGCAATCCCAAGGAGCAGACCGCCGCGATCGTCTACCTGCATTACCAGCGCACCCTGCGCGCCTACAACGCGGTGGACTTCGACGACCTGATCCTGCAACCGGTGAAGCTGTTCCAGGAACATCCGGACGTCCTCCAGAAGTGGCAGAACAAGGTGCGCTACATGCTGGTGGACGAGTACCAGGACACCAACGCCAGCCAGTACCTGCTGGTCAAGCTGCTGGTGAAGGACCGCGCCCAGTTCACCGTGGTCGGCGACGACGACCAGTCGATCTACGCCTGGCGCGGCGCGCGCCCGGAAAACCTGATGCAGCTGAAGGAAGACTTCCCTTCGCTGAAGGTGGTGATGCTGGAGCAGAACTACCGCTCCACCAGCCGCATCCTCAAGTGCGCGAACGTCCTCATCGCCAACAACCCGCACGTATTCGAGAAGCAGTTGTGGAGCGAGATGGGCCACGGCGATCCGATCCGGGTGATCCGCTGCCGCAACGAGGACGCCGAGGCCGAGCGCATCGCCATGGAAATCCTCACCCTGCACCTGCGCACCGAGCGGCCGTACAGCGAGTTCGCCATCCTCTACCGTGGCAACCACCAGGCCAAGCTGATGGAGCTGAAGCTCCAGCACCACCAGATTCCCTATCGGCTCTCTGGCGGCACCAGCTTCTTCGGGCGCCAGGAAGTGAAGGACCTGATGTCCTACTTCCGCCTGCTGGTGAACCCCGACGACGACAACGCCTTCCTCAGGGTGATCAACGTGCCGCGCCGGGAAATCGGTTCGGCGACCCTGGAGAAGCTCGGCAACTACGCCACCCAGCGCAAGATATCGATGTACGCCGCCTGCGACGAGATGGGCCTGGCCGAGCACCTCGACAGCCGTTTCCACGAACGCCTGCAACGCTTCAAGCGCTGGATGGACGGTATCCGCCGACAGTGCGCGGAGAACGAGCCGATCGCCGTGCTGCGCAGCATGGTGATGGACATCGACTACGAGAACTGGCTGCGGCAGAACGCCTCCAGCGACAAGGTCGCCGAATTCCGCATGAGCAACGTCTGGTTCCTCATCGAGGCACTGAAGAACACCCTCGAGCGCGACGAGGAAGGCGACATGACCATCGAGCAGGCCATCGCCAAGCTGGTCCTGCGCGACATGCTGGAGCGCCAGCAGGAAGAAGAGGAAGGCGCCGAAGGCGTGCAGATGATGACCCTGCACGCGTCGAAGGGGCTGGAGTTCCCCTACGTGTTCATCATGGGCATGGAGGAAGAGATCCTGCCCCACCGTTCCAGCATCGAGGCCGACACGGTGGAAGAGGAGCGCCGCCTGGCCTACGTCGGCATCACCCGCGCGCGGCAGAACCTGGCGATGACCTTCGCCGCCAAGCGCAAGCAATACGGCGAGATCATCGACTGCTCGCCGAGCCGCTTCCTCGACGAACTGCCCCCCGAAGACCTCGAATGGGAAGGCATGGAAGACGCCCCGCAAGAGGTCAAGGCGGCCAAGGGCAACGCCGCCCTCGCCGACATCCGCGCCATGCTCAAGCGCTGAGCCCGCCGCGCCTCGACTGTCTCGATTTTCACAAAAGTGTCTTGCCCGATGCCTAGCCTCGGGCGAGGAACTTTTGCCGCTCCACGCGCGACCAAAATTAGCTAGCTAACGAATTCCATTCGAGGACAGCTTCATGTCGAGCAAGAAAGTCGCCGAGATCGTCGTGGAAACCCTGGAAGCCGCCGGCGTCCGCCATTGCTATGGCATCGTCGGCGACACCCTCAACCATGTCACCGACGCCATCCATCGCAGCCAGATCCAGTGGGTCCACGTGCGCCACGAAGAGGCGGCGGCCTTCGCCGCGGGCGCCGAGTCCTACATCAGCGGACGCCTGACCGCCTGCGCCGGCTCCTGCGGACCGGGCAGCCTGCACTTCATCAACGGCGTCTACGAGGCCCAGCGCAACCGCGCGCCGATGGTGCTGATCGCCAGCCAGATCGTCACCCCGCAACTGGGCATGGAGTTTCCCCAGGAGGTCGACTTCAAGGCGGTCTACGCCAGTTGCTCGGTGTTCTGCGAGCAGGTGCACAGCCCGGAACAGGCGCGCCGGGTGCTGGCCCTGGCCTGCCAGGCGGCGCTCAACCGGCGCGGCGTGGCGGTGGTGATCCTGCCGGCCGACATCAGCCAGGCCACGGTGAAGGACGACCTGCCGTTCTCGGTGCATTTCCCGCAACCGGTGCTGCGCCCCAGCGACGCCGAACTGCAGGATATCGCCCGCCTGCTGGCCCACGGCAAGAAGATCGGCATCTACGCCGGCTCCGGCTGCCAGGGCGCCCACGACCTGCTGGTGGCCCTCGCCGACCGCCTCAAGGCGCCCATCGCGCACACGTCGCGGGCCAAGGACTTCGTCGAGTACGACAACCCCTTCAACATGGGCATGACCGGTATGCTCGGGATCGAGTCCGGCTTCCACATGATGACCGAGTGCGACACCCTCCTGCTGCTCGGCGCCGACTTCGCCTGGGCGCAGTTCTATCCGCAGAAGGCCACCCTGATCCAGGTCGACCGCGACGGCAGCCACCTGGGTCGCCGCCACCCCGTCGATCTCGGCGTGGTCGGCGACGTGATCCCCACCCTCGAGGCGCTCCTGCCGCTGCTCGAAGTCCGCGAGGAACGCAGCTTCCTCGACGAATGCCTGAAGCACCGCGAGCGCTCGCTGCGGACGCTGGAAAAAGAGGAGCAAGCCGGCAAGGGCGAGCTGATCCACCCCCAGCACCTGGTCAGCCTGCTCGACCAGCACGCCAGCGAGGACGCCCTGTTCACCGCCGACGGCGGCTCGGCGATGGTCTGGCTGTTGCGTCACATCCACAGCAACGGCAAGCGCCGCACCCTCACCAGCCTGGTCCACGGCACCATGGCCAACGCCATGCCCCAGGCGCTGGGACTGAAGAAGGCCTACCCCGAGCGCCAGGTGATCTCGATCTCCGGCGACGGCGGCCTGGCCATGCTGCTCGGCGACCTGCTGACGGCCATCCAGGAAAAACTGCCGATCAAGGTAGTGGTGCTGAACAATGCCTCGCTGAACTTCGTCGAGCTGGAACAGAAGGTCGAGGGCCTGCTGGACAACTACACCGACCTGCTCAACCCGGACTTCGCCCGGCTCGCCGAGGTGATCGGCTTCCACGGACGCAAGGTGACGCGCTCCGAGGATCTCGAGGCGGCGGTGCAGGAGTTCCTCGCCCAGCCCGGTCCGGCGCTGCTGGACGTGCATACCAACCCTGCGGAGCTGGTGATGCCGCCGAAGATCGAGTTCGGCCAGGTCGCCGACACCGCCCTCTACGCCGCCAAGGCCGTGCTCAGCGGGCGCTTCAAGGACGTCGAGACGCTACTGGTGAACAACCTGCTGAAATGAGCCGGCAGCGGCGCGGCCCGCCTGCCACGGGGCCGCGCCGGGCAGGCGCGGATTCCTGACCGCTCGATCATGTTCGCTCGTCCGAGAGAACGTCGCGCGCGGCGCCGGCTGGCGGTACAATGCCGCGCTTCATCAGCGACAGCCGCTTCGCAGGAAGCCACCCGTGGACATTCTCAAAGACAAAATCCGCTCGGAAGGCATCGTCCTTTCCGAGCACGTACTCAAGGTCGACGCCTTTCTCAACCACCAGATCGACCCGCAGCTGATGCAGCAGGTCGGTCACGCGTTCGCCATGCGCTTCCGCGACCAGGGCATCACCAAGATCGTCACCATCGAGGCTTCCGGCATCGCCCCGGCGGTCATGGCCGGCCTGGAGCTGGGCGTCCCGGTGATCTTCGCCCGCAAGTACCAGTCGCTGACCCTGAAGGACAACCTGTACATCTCCAAGGTGTTCTCCTTCACCAAGCAGACCGAGAGCACCATCGCCATCTCGGCCAAGCACCTGAACGCCCACGACCACGTGCTGGTGATCGACGACTTCCTCGCCAACGGCCATGCCGCCAAGGCGCTGATCGACCTGATCGGCCAGGCCGGCGCGAGCATCGCCGGGCTCGGCATCGTCATCGAGAAATCCTTCCAGGATGGCCGCGCCCTGCTGGAAAGCGAAGGCTACCGGGTCGAGTCCCTGGCCCGGGTGAAATCGCTGGCCGGCGGTCAGGTCGAGTTCCTCGACTGAGCGCCACTCAGCCCCGCTCTTCCTGGCTGGCCCGCAGGCCGGCCAGCAGCAAGCGCTGGTAGAGTTCCTCGCGAAGCCCCTGCGGATCGTCCAGGTCCATGCGCCGCAGATGCGCCGGGTAGGCTTCTGGCTCCGGCGCGTCCAGGGTCGCCTTGCCCAGTTCGAGAATCTCGCTCAGCTTCAGCTTGCGCTTGAGCCAACCCAGCGCCCGCAGCAGGTCCTGCTCGACCTCGTCGAAATCGCTGCCCAGGGGAAACTCCGGCAGCGCCGCTGCGTGGGCCTGGTGCAAGGCCTGCAGGCGCTCCGGGGTATTGTTGCGATAGCGTTCGGGCAGGACGAAATCCTTCGGCAGCTTGCCGGCCGACTGGGCCTGCTCGGCCAGCGCCTGCTGGAAACGCGAGTCGGCGATGGCCAGCAGCGCGGCGATCACTTCCGCGTCGTTCTTGCCGCGCAGGTCGGCGATCCCATACTCGGTCACCACCATGTCACGCAAGTGCCGGGGAATGGTGGTGTGGGCGTACTGCCAGACGATGTTCGAACTGACTTCCCCGCCGGATTCGCGCCAGCTACGCAGCATCAGGATCGAACGTGCGCCCTCCAGCTCGTGGGCCTGGGCGACGAAGTTGTACTGCCCGCCGACGCCACTGAGCACCCGGCCGTCCTCCAGCTGGTCGGCGACCCCGGCGCCGAGCAGGGTCACGGTGAAGGCGCTGTTGATGAAGCGCGCGTCGCGCCGCTGCAGGCGCTTCAGCTCTTCCTGGCGGTACAGGTTGTTGACGAAGCCGATGCCGGTCATGCCGATCCCGGCGCGCTCTTCCAGCGACATCTCGCGCAGGCGCCGGTAGAACGCCAACGGACCGAGGAAGAAGCCGCCGTGCAGCCACACCCCGCCCTCCTCCGGCGCCTCGCCGCGCTCGGCAGCACGCTGTCGCGCTTCGTCGGGGTAGACCCGGCGGCTCAGCACGCCGGCCTCGGCCAGCGCCAGCAGACCCGGCACGAACATCTCGCTGCAACCGTAGAGCCCCCGGCGGAACGGCTCCAGGCCACCATCGCGCTCGACCGTCTCGGCCCAGCGCGCACGCACCCCCAGCTCGTCGATCAACGCCCGGTAGGTGGCGTTGTCGCGCTGGCGCAGCAGCAAGGCGGCGGTCAGCGCGTCGCCCATCGAGCCGATGCCGATCTGCAGGGTGCCGCCGTCGCGCACCAGCGCGCTGGCGTGGAGACCGATGCAGTGATCCTGCAGGTTGACCGGCATGTTCGGCGTGGAGAACAGCCGGCTGCTTTCCGCCGGCGCGTCGATCAGCAGGTCGAATACCGACTCCTCGACCTCGGCGTCACCCGGCAGGTAGGGCAGGTCATCGTGGACCACGCCGATGGCGACGATGGTCTCGCCAGCGGCGCGACGCTTCTCCAGCATCGGCAGGAGGTCCAGGGTGATATCCGGGTTGCAGGCCAGGCTCAGCTTGCCCGGCCGCTCGGGATGCCGCGCCACCAGCTGGGCCACCGCGTTGACGCCCTTGGCATTGATGTCGCGGGCGACGTGGCTGTAGTTGCAACTGATGTAGTGCTGCTGCGCCGGCGCGCTGTCCAGCAGGCTGCCGGGCTGCAGGTAGAACTCCTCGACGCGGATGTTCGCCGGCAGTTCGTCGCGGCGCAGGGCGTGCAGGTAATCCAGCTCCGGGTAGTCGGCGAAGACCCGTTCGGCGAAAGGCTCGAGGAAACGCCGTTGCAGGTCGCCGCCAGCGGCGGGACGCCCCAGGGAAAGCGCGGTATACAGCGTCAGTTGGCGCTCCGGCAGGGTCCGCAGGCGCTGGTACAACGCATTGACCAGTCGGTTGGGCTTGCCCAGCCCGAGGGGCAGGCCCATGCGGATCGGGCCCTCGATGGTCTGCAGCAAGTGATCGACTGCGGCGTCGATGGAACAGGTTCGGCTCAAGACGATGCCCTCCGGCGAATGGGTAGCCGGAAGTTTGGACCCTGTTTGCCGGCGGGACGATCCGCCAGCGGAAAAAACCCGCACCGCGGATACGAAAAAGCCGCCAGGAGGCGGCTTTTCGCGACACGGTTCCGGCGTTGTTACAGGCCGGACATATGCTTGATCGCGGCTTTCAGCTCGTCGTCCGAGCAATCGGCGCAGGTGCCTTTCGGCGGCATGGCGTTGATACCGGAAATCGCCTTGGCCAGCAGGCCATCGAGGCCGCCCTGCTCCTTGGCGCGCTTGCCCCACTCGGCCTTGTCGCCAACCTTCGGCGCGCCCAGCAGGCCAGTGCCGTGGCAGGTGTTGCAGGTCTTGCCGACGATGTCTTCGCCGGAACGCGCACCGCCGCCACCGGCGGCTGCCGCGACGGCGCCGACGCCTTCGCATTCCTTGCCTTGTACGCAGACCTTGCCTACCGGCTCGAGGCGCTTGGCGATCGCATCGTCAGTGGTCGTAGCCTGAGCGCTTACAGCCCACAGGGCCAACACGGCAGCTTGGGCCGCCAGCATTTTTTTAATCAGGTTCACCCTTACACCCTCATCGTGGCTTATCACACCCGGGCACGATACCGATCACTGCGGGCCGCGCGGGCGGGCGCAAGTATAACGGCAAAGAAAGCCCGGCAGAAACAATTGCACACCCTCGCAAAGCCTTGCGGCATTAGGTCGCAGCCCCGCATGCCCCTTGTCGGCCGGCGCCCTTCGGGCCCGGCGGGGTCTTGTGCTTCAGGTCAGAAATTTGCGGGCGTGGTGGCGCTGATCAAGCGTGCCGGCACATCGTAGGGATTGCGAAAACGGTGCGGCTTGTTGCTCTCGAAATAGTAGCTGTCGCCGCGCTCGAGCACATAGGTCTCGCTGCCAACGGTCAGTTCCAGGCGCCCGTCGACCAGCACCCCGGCCTCCTCGCCTTCGTGGTTGAGCATTTCCTCGCCGGTGTCGGAGCCCGGCGGGTAGGTTTCGTCGAGGAAGGCGATCGCCCGGCTCGGGTGCGCCTTGCCCACCAGGCGCATGGACACCGCGCCGCTGGAAATGTCGATCAGTTCGTCTGCCTTGTAGACAACCTGGGTATGGCTGTCCTGCTCCAGGTCCAGGGAGAAGAACTCCACCAGGGACATGGGGATACCGCCCAGCACCTTCTTCAGCGAACTGATGGAAGGGCTCACGCTGTTTTTCTCGATCATCGAGATAGTGCTGTTGGTGACACCCGCCCGTTTGGCGAGTTCGCGCTGGGAAAGACCTTTGAGCTTTCGGATGGTTTGCAGACGAGCACCGACGTCCAAGGGTGGAGTCCTCCTTATTCTTCTGGCAGGCAAGGCAAAACGAGGCCGCACACGGCTGGCGACCCCAAGTCGGCGGTATCATGGCAACACTGTTCAGTATTTACAACAGATCGGTCGACATGCCTGCGCAAAGAATTCGGAAAGTTTTTCTCAAGCCCCGGAATAGACGCGCGGCACCCTTTTCAGGTTGCACAGCAGTTGGTAGGGAATGCTGCCGAACTGCGCCGCCAGGGCGCCGACCGGCACGTTCGGGCCCCATAGTTCGACCCGGCTGCCCAGCCCGGCCTGGGGATGGTCGGTAAGGTCGACGGTGAGCATGTCCATCGATACCCGGCCAACCAGGCGCCCCGGCTTGCCGTCGATGAACACCAGGGTGCCGTCGGCGGCGTGCCGCGGGTAGCCATCGGCGTAGCCCATGGCGACCACGCCGATGCGCTGGCTACGCTCGGTGCTGTAGCGCGCGCCGTAGCCAACCGGTTCGCCGGCCGGCAGGTCGCGGACGCTGATCACCTTCGATTCCAGGGTCATCACCGGGCGCAAGCGGTCGGCCAGCGGATGTGCGCGCTCGAACGGCGTGGCTCCGTAGAGCAGGATGCCCGGACGTACCCAATCGCTGGGCACCTTCGGCCAGCCGAGCACGGCTGGCGAATTGCGCAGGCTGATCTCGCCTTCCAGGCCCTGGCTCGCGGCCGCGAAGGCGGCGAGCTGTTCCTCGGTGCGCGGGCAATCCAGTTCGTCGGCGCGGGAGAAGTGACTCATCATCACGATCTTCGCCACCTTGCCGCTGGCCCGCAGGCGCTCGTGGGCGGCGCGGAAGTCCTCGGGGAAGAAGCCGACGCGGTGCATGCCCGAATCCATCTTCAGCCAGACGTTCAGCGGGCGGGCCAGGCTGGCGCGTTCGATCGCCTCCAATTGCCAGGCGCAATGCACCACGCACCAGAAGTCGTGGGCGACGATCAGCTCCAGCTCGGACGCCTCGAAGAAGCCCTCCAGCAGCAGGATCGGCTGGCGGATACCGGCCTCGCGCAGCTCCAGGCCCTCCTCGATGCAGGCCACGGCGAAGCCATCGGCCTCGGCCGCCAGCGCTTCGGCACAGCGCACCGCGCCGTGGCCGTATGCGTCCGCTTTAATCACCGCGAGCGCACGGGCGCCGGTGGCCTCGCGGGCCAGCCGATAGTTGTGACGAAGGGCTTGCAGGTCGATCAGGGCACGGGCGGGGCGCATGGCGACGGGTCTCTCTTCAGCGAGGTGCGGCATCGCGCACCTTTCATCAGGCGAAAAAAAGCCCGGCTCTCCGGCCGGGCCAGACAAAACTCAGGGCAGCGCAGCGACCACCGACATCTCTACCAGGATCTCCGGCTCGCAGAGCTTGGCTTCGACGGTGGCGCGCGCCGGCGCGACGCCGCGCGGCAGCCACTGGTCCCAGACGCGGTTCATGCCTTCGAAGTCGGCGTCGATGTCCTTCAGGTAGATGGTCACCGAGAGGATCCGGGTCTTGTCGGTGCCGGCCTCTTCCAGCAGACGCTCGATGGCCGCCAGGGTCTCGCGGGTCTGCTGCTCGACGCCCGCGGACATGTCCTCGCCCACCTGGCCCGCCAGGTAGACGGTGCCGTTGTGGACGACGATCTGGCTCATACGCTCGTTAGTGTGCTGGCGCTGGATGGGCATTCTTGGCGTTCTCCGGGGAATTGCTGTAGCGGGAAATATCCAGGCCTTCGGTGCTGATCTGCGGGCGCTTCTTCGCCATCAGGTCGGCCAGGTAGCGACCCGACCCGCAGGCCATGGTCCAACCCAGGGTGCCGTGGCCGGTATTGAGGAACAGGTTGCGGTAGCGGGTGGCGCCGACGATCGGGGTGCCATCCGGGGTCGCCGGGCGCAGGCCGGTCCAGAAGGTCGCCTGGCTGATGTCGCCGCCCTCGGGATAGAGGTCGGTGGTGATCATTTCCAGGGTCTCGCGGCGGCGCGGGTTCAGCGACAGGTCGAAGCCGGCGATTTCCGCCATGCCGCCGACGCGGATGCGCTGGTCGAAGCGGGTGATCGCCACCTTGTAGGTCTCGTCGAGGATGGTCGAGGTCGGCGCCATCTCCGGGTTGGTGATCGGCACGGTCAGCGAGTAGCCCTTCAGCGGATAGACCGGAGCCTTGATACCCAGCGGCTTGAGCAGTTGCGGCGAGTAGCTGCCCAGGGCCAGCACGTAGTGGTCGGCGGTGAGCAATTCGCCGTTGACCAGCACACCGTTGATGCGGTCGCCGGCGAAGTCCAGGCGTTCGATGTTCTGGCCGAAGCGGAACTCCACGCCCAGGCCCTTGGCCATTTCCGCCAGGCGGGTGGTGAACAGCTGGCAGTCGCCAGTCTGGTCGTTGGGCAGGCGCAGGGCGCCGACCAGCTTGTCGGCGACCTTGGCCAGGGCCGGCTCGACGCGGGCGATGCCGTCGCGGTCGAGAACCTCGTAGGGCACGCCGGAGCGCTCGAGCACGGCGATGTCCTTGCCGGCGGCGTCCAGCTGCGCCTGGGTGCGGAACAGTTGGGTGGTGCCGAGGGTGCGGCCCTCGTAGGCGATGCCGGTCTCGGCGCGCAGTTCGTCGAGGCAATCGCGGCTGTACTCGGACAGGCGGACCATGCGCTCCTTGTTCACCGCGTAGCGCTCGGCGGTGCAGTTGCGCAGCATCTGCAGCATCCAGGCGTACTGGCTGGGATCGGAGGTGAGCTTGATGGCCAGCGGCGCGTGCTTTTCCAGCAGCCACTTCATGGCCTTCAGAGGAATGCCCGGGGCAGCCCAGGGCGAAGCGTAGCCGGGAGACACCTGGCCGGCGTTGGCGAAGCTGGTTTCCAGCGCGGGACCGTCCTGACGGTCGACCACCACCACCTCGAACCCGGCACGGGCCAGGTAATACGCACTGGCGGTACCGATGACACCGCTGCCAAGGACCAGAACTCGCATTGTCGCCTCCCACGTCGCGGAGGAACCGCGGACGTTTGTTATTTTGAGCGTGTAGATGCGCGCAGTATAGGAAGAGGCAGGCAGAAATAATCACCAATTTTAGGCGGTTACTCAGGTAAAAAACCGGACAAGTAGGGGTTTTACCGAGGCGCATCCACCATAAAACTGGAAAAATACCGCATATTTAAATGATCGAACTCAGGCCGGGAGCCGCTTTTTCGGGAAAGCCTGTCGCAGAACCCATGGAAAACGGCAGGAGTCCCTGAAGGAACCGCTCACGACAGGAAAAATTCCGCGGACACTGCCCGGCCCTTGCGACCGGAGCAGCGTCCCAGAGCGCTCGCGGAGCCTTCGCGCTATTTCTTCACCCACTTGCCGCCGACCTGGACGTACTGCCCGGCAGGGGTTTTCTCCATCGCCTTCTTGCCGGCCATGGCCTCCACGTCGGCCAGCGAAGCGCCGCTGCTGTTGGCCACCTTCTGGTATTCGGCGCGGCGCGCGGCATTGATCTGCGCGGCGATGTCCGCCGCCTGGCCGCTGTTGCTGACCACGCCAAGGTAACCGTCCGCCTGCTCGCCGACCAGGCCCTGGGCCTTGGCGCCGCCAAGGGCCGACATGGCCTGGCCGAGGTCCATCGCCATGGCGGAAAGGCTGATGCCGAGGGCCAGCAGGGCGATACCGAGTTTGCTACGGGTTGTCATGGATCCGCTCCTTTAGAACAGGCCGCTGTTCTCGTTGATGATGCCGTCCAGAGCCTTGTCGACCTTGATGTAGATCTCGTGCTCGATTTTCACGTTGAGATTGATGTTGATCGGCTCGCTGGGAGCCGCCAGTTGCACGGTGGGCGTGCAGGCCATCGTCAGGCTGCCCAGCAGCAGGACAGCGAATAGAGCGCAGAGGCGCATCGGGGGTTCTCCTGTATGGCTCATGGCGCCGAAGCCTTGCGTTTCTGCATGCGCTCCTGCACACGTTGGCGAATGGTTTCGCTGACCCGGTCGCTCAGTTGCAGGCTGGTCAGCAGTGCCGGGATATCCTCCTCCAGGTTGACGTTGAGGTTGACCGGGCGCCCCTTCTCCAGGTCCGGGTTGCTGCCCTGCAAGCGCAGGCCGAGCAACAGCTTGCCGTTCTCATGATAATCGACGCTGCTTTGCAGGACGTCGTAGTGGAAATCGTCGAGGGCATCGGCGACCAGCTTCATCCCCGGGTTACTGCGCCCCAGCGCCTCGATTTTCGCCGAGCGGAAGCGCAGGTAGCCGGGCTCGCGGGCCTTGACCTGGCCGCCGGAGACGCTGGGCTTCCAGCGGTTCAGCATCAGCGGCAGCTCGCCGTCCAGGGTGCCTTCGCCGGCCAGGCCCTCCGCCGGATAGACCCGGAAAATCTCGCCAAGTTGTATGCCCTGGATACGCAAGGCGAACTTCTGCTCGGCCTGACCCAGGCGGATGCTCCCCGCGGGGACCGAGGCCTGCCCGCCGAACAGGCCGCTCTGCAACGTCTGCCAGCTCAGGCGGCCGCTGCCCGGCGCGGAAAGCGGGGCCTCGTAGCGCCCGCGGAAACTCACCGGCCCCAGCGGCAGGCCGGGATTGGCCTCGGCCAGGCTCAGGCCGGGGCTGTCCAGGCTCAACTGACCGCCGCGCAGGCGCAAGGCCAGGCTGCCGCCCAGCCCCTTCAGCTCGCTGCGGTCGTAGATACCGTCGAGGCCTTTCAGGGTCAGGTCCAGGTCGAGGGACGAGCCACCCGCCGCGTCGAGCTTCCAGCCGGCCGCGGCGGTCGCGCGCCCATTGCCCAGTTCGAGCAGCCCCGGCCAGTCGGCGAGGGTCGCGGCCAGCGGATTGCCGGTACGGAAGAACACCTCGGCCAGCTTGGCGGAGAGTGCCAGGGGCGTCTTCGCATCGCGCTGCAGCTGGATGTCCGCCGCCAGCCCCGCACCGTTGCTCAGCCGTCCCTTCAGGCTGGTGCGCTCGAGGGTGGTGTCGAGCGGCCCCTCGAAGGTCCAGGCCAACGGCTTGAGGTTGGCCTGGCGGAGTTGTCCGACCTGCGCCTGCAGCGGCCCGGCGAAATGCAGCGCCAGCGGCTGGTAGGCCAGTTCGAGAGCGGTCCCGGCGAGATTGAGGCGGGGCTGGCCAAGGTGCAGCGTCGACGGCTCGGCCAGGGACGCCGCCTGCAACCGCGCGCCCCTGCCGAAGGAGAGGTTGGCGCGCTGCCCGTCCAGCCGGCCCTCCAGGGGAATCTCCGCGACCAGTCGCTCGGCTTTCCAGCCCAGGTATTGCAGGCGCGGCGCGTCCACCTGCAAGCGCCCCTCCACCAGCCTGGCGGCCCACGGCGAGATGCCCAGCAGGTCGAGCCGCGTCTCCAGCTTCAGCGTACTTGCGCCCTCGCTGGTGAACGCCAGGCGCAACGCGGTGACGCTATCGGCATCGCGCTCCAGCGGCTCGCTGCGCAAGCCCAGCGCGCTCGGCCGCAACTCGGCCGGCAGCGCCTGCAACCACTCGCCGTGCAACTGGCTCAGGCGCAAGTCGCTGCGCAGCTGGCGTGGCAACCAGGCGCCCTCGTCTCCATCCAGTTGGACTTGCAGTTCGCCCTGTACATTACCCAGACCGGGCAGCGGCCAGGCTTGCGGAGCCTGCACCAGCAGCGCCGCCGAGCCACCGCCGTCGAGCACCCGGCGCGGCTCCAGCCAGTCGCGGCCAGGCGCCAGGCGGATCGTCCAGTCCGCTTGCAGACGCAGGGCTTGCGGTGCGTCGGGCAGGCGCTGGGCTTCCGGCAACCAGCGATTGAGCCAGACCACCAGGCCACGGGTGTCCGGCAGGCCGGGCGCCTCCAGGCGCCCCTGCCAGAGGCCGTCGCCATCGGACGGCGCGAGCTGGCTGTCCAGCGTCAGCAGCGCCTGCCGGTCGAGTTGCGCGCGCGCCCGCAGGCGCCAACCGGTAGGCTCCTCGAAGAGCTGGGCGTCGAGCTGGGCCTGCTGCGCCTCTTGTTGCAGGCGCAGTTGCGCAGCCAGCGGAAACAGCGCTCCCGACGGGCGGCCGATGTCCAGCCCGCCGTCCTGCTCGCAGCGGCCGGCGGGACAAGGCAGGTCGAGATGGAAGCGTTCGAGGTGGATCTGTTCCGGCAGCCAGGCGAGGGTCTCGCGTAGGGACGTCCAGTCCAGCGCAGCGGAGTCGTCGGAACTCGCGGCAGCCGGTTGCCAGGCGAGCGCCACTTGCTCCACGCGCAGGCCGGGTAGACGCGGACGCCAACCCGACAGCCCGGGCCAGCGCAGCAGCGCGTGTTCCACGTCCAGTCGCAGGCTGGCGCCATCCGCGCCGCGCCGCTCCAGCGCCAGCCGTCGCAGCCCGATGCCTTCGGCGGACAGGCCCAGGCCTTGCCACTCCAGGCGCTCGACACCCTGCTCGCGCAACAGGCTGCGCCAGGCATGCCAGCCGTAGCCGAATGCCAGCAGCAACAGCACTGCAAATACCAGCAGCAACGTCGTCCTTCTGCGCAAACGCATGTCCTACCTCTGTCCGTTGCCGACCCGGCCAAGGGTGGCGGGGCCCTCGTGCAAGATCAAGGCGTTTTCCCTGGCCAGTGTTTTTCCCTGCTTTCGACGTTATATTGGCGGAAAATTTCCGGATTTTCCGAGCCAGACGGGGAGCCTCCATCCATGCGTACCCAGCATCAGAGCAAGCGCGAGCTGGACAAGATCGACCGCAACATCCTCCGCATCCTGCAGGAGGAAGGTCGCATTTCCTTCACCGAGCTGGGCGAACGCGTCGGCCTCTCGACCACACCCTGCACCGAACGCGTGCGCCGCCTGGAGCGCGAAGGCCTGATCATGGGCTATCACGCCCGGCTCAATCCGCAGCATCTGAAGGCCAGCCTGCTGGTGTTCGTCGAGATCAGCCTGGACTACAAGTCCGGCGATACCTTCGAAGAGTTTCGCCGGGCGGTGCTCAAGCTGCCCCATGTGCTGGAATGCCACCTGGTGTCCGGCCACTTCGACTACCTGGTGAAGGCTCGCATCTCGGAAATGGCGTCCTACCGCAAGCTGCTCGGCGACATCCTGCTGAAACTGCCGCACGTACGCGAGTCGAAGAGCTATATCGTCATGGAAGAGGTCAAGGAGTCGCTCGACCTACCGGTTCCGGATTGACCCATGACGCGCTCCGGGAGTCCGCCAGGACTCCCGGCATAGACGGGAAACACCGTCTTTTCTGTACACGATCCCCGCAACACCTCGCAGTTTTTTCCTTTTTCGCCCTTGGCGAGCGCCTCGACTGACGTTTATGCTCCGTCAAATTTTCCACACATAATAATCAGGATTTCACACATGAACGCCCGCGTTCACCAGCCGGTGCATACCGCCCAACACGCCCCCTCCTACTACGCCGCCACGCTCAACCGACGCATCGAGTGCCCTCCCCTGGCCGGCGAAGAACAGGCCGACGTGTGCGTCGTCGGCGGCGGCTTCTCGGGAGTGAACACGGCGTTGGAACTGGCCCAGCGCGGCTTCTCCGTGGTCCTGCTGGAAGCGCACCGGATCGGCTGGGGCGCCAGTGGGCGCAATGGCGGCCAGTTGATCCGCGGCGTCGGCCATGACGTCGAGCAGTTCCTCCCGGTGATCGGCGCCGACGGCGTGAAGGCACTCAAGCTGATGGGCCTGGAGGCGGTGGAGATCGTCCGTCGCCGGGTCGAGCAATACGCCATCGACTGCGATCTGCGCTGGGGCTACTGCGACCTGGCGAACAAGCCCGGCGACTACCAGGGCTTCCGCGAGGACATGGAGGAACTCCAGGCCCTCGGCTATCGCCACGAGATGCGCCTGGTGCCGGCCGCGGAGATGCGCAGCGTGGTCGGCTCCGATCGCTACGTCGGCGGCCTGGTGGACATGGGCTCCGGCCACCTGCACCCGCTCAACCTGGTCCTCGGCGAAGCCGCCGCTGCCCAGTCGCTGGGCGTCCGCCTGTTCGAGCGCTCGCCGGTGACGCGCATCGACTACGGCACGGAAGTCCAGGTGCATACCGCCGCCGGCAAGGTGCGGGCGAAGACCCTGGTGCTGGGCTGCAACGCCTACATGAACGACCTCAACCCGCTGCTCGGCGGCAAGGTACTGCCGGCCGGCAGCTACGTGATCGCCACCGAACCGCTGGACGAGCAACTGGCCCGCCAACTGCTGCCGCAGAACATGGCAGTGTGCGACCAGCGCGTGGCCCTCGACTACTACCGGCTCTCCGCCGACAACCGCCTGCTGTTCGGTGGCGCCTGCCATTATTCCGGCCGCGACCCCAGCGACATCGCCGCCTACATGCGGCCGAAGATGCTGGAGGTATTCCCGCAACTGGCGAACGTCCGCATCGACTACCAATGGGGCGGCATGATCGGCATCGGTGCCAATCGCCTGCCACAGATCGGCCGCCTGCCGGGGCAGCCCAACGTGTACTTCGCCCAGGCCTATTCCGGACACGGGGTGAACGCCACGCACCTCGCCGGGCAGTTGCTCGCCGAAGCCATCGGCGGCCAGCAGAGCGACGGCTTCGACCTGTTCGCCAAGGTGCCGCACATCACCTTCCCCGGCGGCAAGCTGCTGCGCTCGCCACTGCTGGCGCTGGGCATGGCCTGGTACCGGCTGAAGGAAAAACTCGGTAGCTGAGCCCATCCGAGGCTCGGCGGATTCTGAAAAAATCAGGCGGGGCATCGCTCTTCCGAGGAAAACTCCTAGAATTCGCACGACCGGGATGAGCCGGTCGTTCGAGTTTCCACGGGAGATGTCCTTGCTTCGCCGATTCCTCCTGCTGGCCCTCCTGGCCCTCTCCGGCTGCGCCAGCACTCCTCCGCCGCAACCGTCGTCGGCACTGCCCGCCGAGGGTACCTGGCTGGCCAGGCAGGCCGAAATCCAGGGACGCGACCACCCCGGCCAGTCCGGCTTCCACCTCCTGGGCGCCAGCGAGGATGCCTTCGTCGCCCGCGCGGCGCTGATTCGCGCAGCCCAGCGCAGCCTCGACATCCAGTACTACATCGTCCACGACGGACTGACCACGCGCGCCCTCGCCTACGAGTTGCTCAAGGCAGCCGACCGTGGCGTGCGGGTACGCATCCTCATCGACGACACCGCCAGCGATGGCTGGGACTACGAGATCGGTGTGCTCTCCGCCCATCCGAACATCCAGGTGCGCCTGTTCAACCCGTTGCACCTGGGCCGCGCCACCGGCATCACGCGAGGCGTCGGCCGCCTGTTCAACCTGTCCCAGCAACACCGGCGCATGCACAACAAGCTGTGGCTGGCCGACGGCACGGCGGCCATCGTCGGCGGACGCAACCTCGGCGACGAGTATTTCAACGCCAAGCCGGAGATGAACTTCACCGACCTCGACCTGCTCGGCGTCGGCCCCATCGCCAACCAGCTCTCGCACAGCTTCGACCAGTACTGGAACAGCGCCATCAGCCGGCCGATCGAGGATTTCCTCTGGCGCGCGCCCTATCCCGGCGAACTGGAGTCGGCCCGACGCAAGTTGCAGCGCTACCTGCGCAAGGAGTCGGTGAAGGAGTCCGGCTACATCCGCCACCTGTTCGACCACGGCGACCAGCCACGCCTGGGCAACTGGCTGGAGAATCTCACCTGGGCACGCGCCGAGGCGATCTGGGATGCGCCGCTGAAAGTATTGAGCCGCGGCGAGCCCGACTCGCACCTATTGCTCAGTCCGCACCTGGCGGGCCTGTTCAAGGGCGTGCAGAAGGAACTGATCCTGGTCTCGGCGTATTTCGTTCCGGCCAAGGACGGTCTCAACTACCTCACCGGCAAGGCCGACAGCGGCGTCCGCGTGCGCCTGCTGACCAACTCCCTGGAAGCCACCGACGTGCCCGCCGTGCATGCCGGCTACGCACCCTATCGGATGGCGCTGCTGGAACATGGCGTGAAGCTCTACGAGCTGCGCGCCAATCCCGACCAGCCGCTGAGCGGCGCGCCCTGGCGCCTGCACGGATCGAGCAGCGCCAGCCTGCACAGCAAGGCGATGGTCTTCGACAGGCGCAAGGTATTCATCGGTTCGTTCAACTTCGATCCGCGCTCGATCCTGTGGAACACCGAAGTCGGGGTCATCGTCGACAGTCCGCTGCTGGCCGAGCAGGTCCGCCAACTGGCGCTGGAGGGCATGGCCCCGAGCGTCAGCTACCAGGTTCGCATCGACCGCAGCGGCAGCCGGCCGAAGCTGGTCTGGATCGACGAACGCGACGGCCGGGCCCAGGTCCTGCGCCACGAGCCGGGTAGCCTGTGGCGACGCCTGAACGCCTGGGTCGCGGGAATGATCGGACTGGAAAAGATGCTCTGAGGGTCACTCGGAGGCTTCCAGGCCGGTCGCCTCCTCGTCCGCCGGAATCGCCCCGCGCAGCCGCACCAGCACCACGAAGCCCGCCGCGCCGAGCGCCATCATCAACGGCAGGGCGTGACCGCTGATCCACTGGCTGGCGGCGCCGGTGGCCAGCGGGCCGAGCAGGCAGCCGATGCCCCATAGCTGCGCGACATGGGCATTGGCCCGGACCAGGGCATCGTCTCGGTAGCGCTCGCCGATCAGGATCAGCGCCAGGGTGAACAACCCGCCGGCGCTGGCCCCGAACAGCACCAGCAGCGGCCAGATCAACGGCGTCTGCAGCAGCAGGGGAATCGCCAGGCTGCTCAGCAGCAGCACCAGGCCGCAGCCGCCGAACAGGCCGCTGCGCGAGACCCGGTCGGCGAGCCAGCCGATCGGCAGCTGCAACAATGCATCGCCCACCACCACGGTACTGACCATGGCCAGCGCCACCGCTTGCGGAAAGCCCTGGCGCAACCCGTATACCGGCAGCAGGGTGAGGATCATCGCCTCGAAGGCAGCGAACAACACCACCGCCCAGGCGATCGCCGGCAGGCCCCGGCAGAAGGCCCACAAACCGCGCCCGGAGGCGCTGTGCGGATCGACCCTGGGCGCACCGCCGCGGCCCAGCAGCAGCAACGAGCCAGCAATCAGCAGGCAGACGCCGAACCAGAAGCCACGGTCGTCGGCGGTACCGATGAAGGTCAGCAGTACCGGCCCGGACAGTTGGCTGAGGGCGTAGCCGGTGCCGTACAGCGCGACCAGCCGGCCACGCCACTTCTCCACCGCCAACTGGTTGATCCAGCTTTCCCCGAGGATGAACACCACGGTGAGCTGCACGCCGATCAGAAGGCGCAGCAACAGCCATACCGGGTAGCTCTGCAGCAGTGCCAGCAGGCCGATGGAGGCTGCCCCGGTGAGCAGGCACAACTGCATCAGCCGCGGCGTACCGACGCGCGCGGCGAGGCGCCCGGCGATCATCGCGCCGAGCAGCACGCCCACTGCCGGCGTGCTGGCCATCACGCCGATGGCGAAACTGCCGTAGCCCCAGCTCTCCAGGCGCAACGAGACCAGCGGCATGGTCAGGCCAAGGGCGAGGCCGATGCTGATGACTGCGGAACAGACGGCGAAATAGCTTCCCCAACGCATTGCGATTCTCCCGTTGGCACCCCGGAAGCCTTGCCGGGGCGAGCGGATATATCCGGCGCACGAAGCACAGCGGCCGGGCTTCCAGAAGGAAACCCGGCCGCGGGTGTGGCTCGAGAGAGCCGGCCCGGAAGGGCCGACCTAGGCGATCAGAGCTTGATCCAGGTCGCCTTCAGCTCGGTGTACTTGTCGAAGGCGTGCAGCGACTTGTCGCGACCGTTGCCCGACTGCTTGAAGCCGCCGAACGGAGCGGTCATGTCGCCGCCGTCGTACTGGTTGACCCAGACGCTGCCGGCGCGCAGGGCCTTGGCAGTCAGGTGCGCCTTGGACAGGTTGCTGGTCCAGACCGCCGCCGCCAGCCCATAGGGCGTGTCGTTGGCGATGCGCACGGCCTCCTCGGCATCCTCGAACTCGATCACCGAGAGCACCGGGCCGAAGATCTCCTCACGGGCGATCTTCATCGCATTGGTCACGCCGTCGAAGATGGTCGGCTCGACGTAGGTGCCGCCGGTTTCTTCCAGGGTCCGCTTGCCGCCGGCAACCAGCTTGGCACCGTCGTTGTGACCGGCCTCGATGTAGGACAGCACGGTGTTCATCTGCTGGGTGTCCACCAGCGCGCCGACGTTGGTTTCCGGATCCAGCGGGTTGCCCGGCTTCCAGCCCTTGAGGGCCTCGATCACCAGGGGCAGGAACTTGTCCTTGATGGAGCGCTCCACCAGCAGGCGCGAACCGGCGGTGCAGACTTCGCCCTGGTTGAAGGCGATGGCGCCGGCAGCGGCTTCGGCGGCGGCCTTCAGGTCCGGGGCGTCGGCGAAGACGATGTTCGGGCTCTTGCCGCCGGCCTCCAGCCAGACGCGTTTCATGTTCGACTCGCCGGCATAGACCATCAGTTGCTTGGCGATCTTGGTCGAACCGGTGAACACCAGGGTGTCGACATCCATGTGCAGTGCCAGCGCCTTGCCTACCGTGTGGCCGTAGCCCGGCAGCACGTTGAACACGCCTTTCGGAATGCCGGCCTCGACGGCCAGCTGGGCGATGCGGATGGCGGTCAGCGGCGACTTCTCGGAGGGCTTGAGGATCACCGAGTTGCCGGTGGCCAGGGCAGGACCGAGTTTCCAGCAGGACATCAGCAGCGGGAAGTTCCACGGCACGATGGCGGCGACCACGCCGACCGGCTCGCGGGTCACCAGGCCCAGCTCGGCATGGGGAGTGGCGGCGACTTCGTCATAGATCTTGTCGATCGCCTCGGCGCTCCAGCGCAGGCTGTTGGCGGCGCTGGCGACATCGATGTGCAGCGAGTCGCTGATCGGCTTGCCCATGTCCAGGGTTTCCAGCAGGGCCAGCTCCTCGGCGTTCTCCAGCAGCAGATCGGCGAAGCGGATCATCGCCTGCTTGCGCTTGGCCGGCGCCAGGCGCGACCAGGCGCCGGAATCGAAGGCATTGCGAGCGACCTTGACCGCCTGCTCGGCATCGGCCAGGTCGCAACTGGCGACCTTGGCCAGGAAGCGGCCATCCACCGGGCTCAGGCAATCGAAGGTCTCGCCGGAGGCGGCGTTGCTGTATTCGCCGTTGACGAAGGCGCGGCCTTCGATCTTCAGGTCTTTGGCGCGGGCTTCCCAGTCGGCGCGGGTCAGGGTGGTCATGACAACGTGTCCTCTTATTGGTGTTCTGGGCGCCTGGGAGACAGGCGCGCTGTCAGATTCTGCAAGGCGGGCGCGCGGCCCGTGGTGTCCGCCACCCTAAACCAGAGCAGCGCCTGTTTTCAATATATTTGACAGGAACCCCTCTAACTCCCTTGTCACGTTCATTATTTTAAACATAGACTCGCCCGGACTAGCGTCTTCATCCCTCGCGTGCAACCTGGGTGGCCCTATGACAATGAATAACGAGCCGCAGTCGAGCAGCCTCGACAACTTCTGGATGCCCTTCACCGCCAACCGCCAGTTCAAGGCGCGGCCGCGCCTGCTGGAAAGCGCCGAAGGCATCCACTATATCGCCCAGGGCGGGCGCCGCATCCTCGACGGCACCGCCGGCCTCTGGTGCTGCAATGCCGGCCACGGCCGGCGCGAGATCAGCGAAGCGGTGGCCCGGCAGATCGCCACCCTCGACTACGCCCCGCCGTTCCAGATGGGTCACCCGCTGCCGTTCGAACTCGCCGCGCGGCTGGCGGAAATCGCCCCGCCGGGCCTGAACAAAGTGTTCTTCACCAACTCCGGCTCGGAATCGGCGGACACCGCGCTGAAGATCGCCCTTGCCTACCAGCGCGCCATCGGCCAGGGCACCCGCACCCGCCTGATCGGCCGCGAACTGGGCTACCACGGGGTCGGCTTCGGCGGCCTGTCGGTAGGCGGCATGGTCAACAACCGCAAGGCCTTCTCCGCCAACCTGCTGCCGGGGGTCGACCACCTGCCGCACACCCTGGACGTCGCCCGCAACGCCTTCACCGTCGGCCTGCCCGAGCATGGTGCGGAAAAGGCCGAGGAGCTGGAACGCCTGGTGACCCTGCACGGCGCCGAGAATATCGCCGCGGTGATCGTCGAGCCGATGTCCGGCTCGGCCGGCGTGGTGCTGCCGCCCAAGGGCTACCTTCAGCGGCTGCGCGAGATCACCCGCAAGCATGGCATCCTGCTGATCTTCGACGAAGTGATCACCGGTTTCGGCCGCGTCGGCGAAGCCTTCGCCGCGCAGCGCTGGGGCGTCGTCCCGGACCTGTTGACCTGCGCCAAGGGGCTGACCAACGGCAGCATCCCGATGGGCGCCGTATTCGTCGACGAGAAGATCCACGCCGCCTTCATGCAAGGCCCGCAGGGCGCCATCGAGTTCTTCCACGGCTATACCTATTCCGGCCACCCGGTAGCCTGCGCCGCCGCCCTGGCGACCCTGGACATCTACCGTCGCGACGACCTGTTCCAGCGGGCCGTCGAACTGGAAGGCTACTGGCAGGACGCGCTGTTCAGCCTGCGCGACCTGCCCAACGTGGTCGACATCCGCGCCGTCGGCCTGGTCGGCGGCGTGCAACTGGCGCCGCACGCGGACGGCCCCGGCAAGCGCGGCTACGACGTCTTCGAGCGCTGCTTCTGGGAGCACGACCTGATGGTCCGGGTGACCGGCGACATCATCGCCATGTCGCCGCCGCTGATCATCGACAAGCCCCACATCGACCAGATCGTCGAGCGCCTGGCCCAGGCCATCCGCGCCAGCGTCTGATCCAGGCGGGCGGCTGGCGCCGCCCTGCCTCCAACTGGCCAGAACCACAAGAACCGAGAGTCAGCATGAACATCGAACAGATCGTCGACTTCGCCCAGGCCAACAGCGCTCCGGAACACTACAGCCCGGCGCCGGAGAAAATCCTCAAGGGCGACCCGAAACAGAGCGTGCGCAACCACTACGGCAGCCCCTGCGGGCAGTTCAACGCCGGTATCTGGGAAGGCGCCGTGGGCCAGTGGACGGTGAACTACACCGAACACGAGTACTGCGAGATCATCCAGGGCGTCTCGGTGCTGCGCGACCGGCACGGCAACGCCAAGACCGTGCGCGCCGGCGACCGCTTCGTGATCCCCGCCGGCTTCCAGGGCACCTGGGAAGTGCTCGAAGCCTGTCGCAAGGTCTATGTGATCTTCGAAGCCAAGGCCTGAGCCCCGGCTTCATCCCGAATGCTTGTTACCCTTGCCCGCCACCTGGCGGGCTTTTTTGTGCACCAGCCCGGGAGTTCGTACGCCGGAAATGAAAAAGCCCGCCGGATGGCGGGCTTTTCGCAAGGTGCCGGATCAATTACTTGATCTTGGCTTCCTTGTAGATCACGTGCTGACGAACGACCGGATCGTACTTCTTGATCTCGATCTTCTCAGGCTTGGTACGCTTGTTCTTGTCGGTGGTGTAGAAGTGGCCGGTACCGGCGCTGGACACCAGACGAATCAATTCACGCATGATTCAGCTCCTTAGAATTTTTCGCCGCGGGCACGCAGGTCAGCCAGGACGGCCTCGATGCCACGCTTGTCGATGATACGCATGCCCTTGGCGGAAACGCGCAGACGTACGAAGCGCTTCTCGGACTCGACCCAGAAACGGTGGTGCTGCAGGTTCGGCAGGAAACGGCGGCGGGTTTTGTTGTGTGCGTGGGAAATGTTATTCCCGGTAACCGGACCCTTACCGGTTACTTGACAGACTCTAGACATGCCTCAGCCCTCTATAACCTCATGCCCAACCCGGCATGGGTTGGCTGCTTTAACTCAAGTTCGATACTCAGTTTCACCGGGGTCTTACCCGCTGCATCCCGACGAAGGAGAGCGTGGCCCCAGAAAAGAGCGCAGCTTTATATCAGAAAGGCGCCCCGCGCCGCAAGGGCGAAGGCCCATGGCGCAGCCGCGGCCCGCCTCACTGCGGGCTTCGCACCGCGGCCGTTCGTCGCCTTGCCTCGTTGTCGCTGCCCGCCGCATGGTCTAGGGTAGCGATTCAAGGTCGCCAACGGCCTTGCATGACTGCGCCCAACCGCTGCGGATGGGCATGTTAACCGTTCGAATGGAGCCCGTCATGCGCCTCGCCGCTTTCTCCCTGTTCCTCGCCCCCCTGCTGCTCGCCCAGCCCGCCGCCGCTGCCACCTTGAGTGTGTGTACCGAGGCCAGCCCCGAGGGCTTCGACGTGGTCCAGTACAACTCGCTGACCACCACCAACGCCTCGGCCGATGTGCTGATGAATCGCCTGGTCGAGTTCGACGCCGGCAAGGGGACGGTGGTGCCCTCGCTGGCCGAGCGCTGGTCGGTGTCCGACGACGGCCTGAGCTATCGCTTCGACCTGCGCCAGGGCGTGCACTTCCACAGCACCGCCTACTTCAAGCCGAGCCGTACGCTCGACGCCGACGACGTGGTGTTCAGCTTCCAGCGCATGCTCGATCCGGCCAATCCCTGGCACAAGGTGGCGCAGAACGGCTTCCCGCACGCCCAGTCGATGCAACTACCGGAGCTGATCAAGCGGGTGGAGAAAAGCGGCGACCACCAGGTGCTGATCGTTCTCGACCACCCCGACGCGACCTTCCTGCCGATGCTGAGCATGGGCTTCGCCTCCATCTATTCGGCGGAGTACGCCGACCAGTTGATGAAGGCCGGAACCCCGGAAAAGCTCAACACCGCGCCGATCGGCAGCGGGCCGTTCGTGTTCAAGCGCTTCCAGAAGGACGCGGTGGTGCGCTACGCCGCCAACCCCGAGTACTTCGCCGGCAAGCCGGCGGTCGACGCGCTGATCTTCGCCATTACCCCGGACGCCAACGTGCGCCTGCAGAAGTTGCGCCGCGGCGAATGCCAGATCGCCCTGTCGCCGAAGCCGCTGGACGTGGAGAGCGCGCGCAAGGACGCCAGCCTGAAGGTCGAGCAGACGCCGGCCTTCATGACCGCCTTCGTCGCCCTCAATACCCAGCATCCGCCGCTGGACGATCCCAAGGTGCGCCAGGCGATCAACCTGGCCTTCGACCGCACCAGCTACCTGCAGGCGGTATTCGAAGGCAGCGCCAGTGCCGCCACCGGCATCTATCCGCCAAACACCTGGAGCTATGCCAGGGATATTCCCGCCTACCCGCACGACCCCGAACAGGCGCGCAAGCTGCTGGCTGGCAAGCAGCTTCCCGAGCTGAACATCTGGACCCGCCCGTCCGGCAGCCTGCTCAACCCCAACCCGAGCCTCGGCGCCCAACTGCTCCAGGCCGACCTGGCGGAGGCCGGGATCAAGGCCAACATCCGCGTCATCGAATGGGGCGAGTTGATCCGTCGCGCCAAGAACGGCGAACACGACCTGCTGTTCATGGGTTGGGCCGGCGACAACGGCGATCCGGACAACTTCCTCACTCCGCAATTCAGCTGCGCCAGCGTCAAGTCGGGGCTCAACTTCGCGCGCTATTGCGACCCCGGCCTGGACAAGCTGATTGCCGACGGCAAGGCCGCCAGCAGCCAGGAACAACGCACCGGCCTGTACCACCAGGCGCAGAAACTGATCCACGAACAGGCGCTCTGGCTGCCCCTGGCCCACCCGACCGCCTTCGCCCTGACCCGCCAGGAGGTGCAGGGCTACCAGGTCAATCCGTTCGGTCGCCAGGATTTCTCGCGGGTCGCCGTGAAACGCTGAAGGCCACGCCCGGGAGAACCCAGCGATGGATCTCGACCGTCTCTACCTGCCGCATTGGCAGTTCAGCGAGCGCCATCAGCGGCTGATCGACGCGCCGGCGCTACCCTGCTGCACACGGAAACCCGGGTGTTCTGCCCCGATCGCGCCAGCCGCCTGCGCTTCACCCCCTACTGGTTGGCGATCCGCCCGGTCAGCGGACTGATCCGCCGGCGCCTGCTGGCGGGCATCGAGCGGCGCCTGGGCTGAGCCCTTCGTCGAACGCTCACAGCCAACCGTATTCGGCCAGCGACAGCGGCTCGCCGTCGCCGATGATGAAGTGGTCGAGCACCCGCACGTCGATGAGCGCCAGGGCTTCCTTGAGGCGCGCAGTGAGCTGGCGGTCGGCGAGACTCGGACGGGCGTCGCCGGAAGGGTGGTTATGGGTCAGGATCAGCGCCGCCGCGTTGTGCGCCAGGGTGCGCTTGACCACCTGGCGCGGGTAGACGCTGGCGCCATCGATGCTGCCCTGGAACAGCACCTCGAACGCCAGGACCCGGTGCCTCGTGTCGAGGAACAGGCAGGCGAACACCTCGTGCTGCTCGTGGCGCAGGCGCGCCTTGAGATAGTCGCGCACCGCCTGCGGGCTCTCCAGTATCGAATCGCGACGCAGGCGCTCGGCCAGGTGGCGCCGGCCCATCTCCAGCACGGCCTGCAATTGCGCATACTTGGCCACGCCGAGCCCGAGATGGCCGCAGAACGAGGCGAGGTCCGCCTCGAGCAGGGCACGCAGCCCGCCGAACTCGCTCAACAGCCGCCGCGACAGCTCGACCGCACTGCAACCGGTCACTCCCGTGCGCAGGAAGATCGCCAACAGCTCGGCATCGGAAAGGGCCGCCGCGCCCTGCTCCAGAAGCTTCTCCCGAGGCCGTTCGGCTTCGGGCCAATCGCGGATGCTCATTCGCTTTCCCCATCGAGCCCGCCCGCTGTTCCCGTGCGGACGCTGTGCTATCTTAGCCCATCCTTTTTGCGCGGCAGACGACCTGGGGAGGCGCGTTTGCCGAAGCGCATGTCATCCATTTCCTTATTAAGGCAAGCCTATGCAGCGGCTCTATCGGAAACGCATCGTCCTCGGCGTGGGCGGCGGCATTGCCGCCTACAAGAGCGCCGAACTGGTCCGCCGCCTGCGCGACCAGGGCGCTGAAGTCCGAGTGGTGATGACCCAGGGCGGCCGCGAGTTCATCACGCCCCTGACCCTCCAGGCGTTGTCCGGCCATCCGGTGCACACCGATCTGCTGGACCCGGCGGCGGAAGCCGCGATGGGCCACATCGAACTAGCCCGCTGGGCCGATCTGGTGCTGATCGCACCGGCCACCGCCGACCTCATGGCGCGCCTGGTCCAGGGCGTGGCCAACGACCTGCTGACCACCCTGGTGCTGGCCACCGACGCGCAAATCGCCCTGGCACCGGCGATGAACCAGGCCATGTGGCGCGACACCGCGACCCAGGCCAACGCCGAGCTGCTGCGCCAGCGCGGCTTCCACCTGTTCGGTCCGGCAGCGGGCAGCCAGGCCTGCGGCGACGTCGGCCTCGGGCGCATGCTCGAAGCCGAGGAACTGGCGCAGCGCGCCGCCGACTGCTTCCAGCGCCAGGCGCTGACCGGCGTGCATGTGCTGATCACCGCCGGCCCGACCCAGGAAAACATCGATCCGGTGCGCTACATCACCAACCACAGTTCCGGAAAGATGGGCTTCGCCCTCGCCGAGGCGGCGGTGGAAGCCGGCGCACGGGTGACCCTGGTCACCGGCCCGGTGCACCTGCCGACGCCCGACCGGGTGCAGCGCGTCGACGTGGTCAGCGCCCGCGACATGCTGGCCGCCTGCGAGGCGGCAATGCCCTGCGACCTGCTGATCGCCTCCGCGGCGGTCGCCGACTACCGCCCGGAAGTGGTCGCCGCGCACAAACTGAAGAAAGACCCTACCAGCGGCGAGGGCTTGCTCTTGCAGCTGGTGCGCAATCCCGACATTCTCGCCACCCTCGCACAGCGCGAGGATCGTCCCTTCAGCGTGGGCTTCGCCGCAGAAACCGAAAACCTGCTGGACTATGCTGCACGCAAGCTGAAGGACAAGAACCTCGACCTGATCGTCGCCAACGACGTGGCCAACCCCTCGATCGGCTTCAACAGCGACGAGAACGCGATCACGGTGATCGACCGCGACCTGCATCCGAGCACCTTCGCCCAGACCAGCAAGGGCAAGATCGCTCGCCAGCTGATCGCCTTCATCGCCGACCGCCTCAACCAGCAATGAGTTACTGATGCACTCTCTCCAAGCCAAGATCCTCGACCCCCGCCTGGGCTCCGACTTCCCGCTCCCGCAGTACGCCACGCCGGGCTCGGCCGGCCTCGACCTGCGCGCCATGCTCAAGGAAGACACCGTCCTCGGCCCGGGCCAGACCCTGCTGATTCCCACCGGCCTGTCCATCTACATCGCCGATCCCGGCCTCGCCGCCCTGGTTCTGCCGCGCTCCGGCCTGGGCCACAAGCACGGCATCGTGCTGGGCAACCTGGTCGGCCTGATCGACTCGGACTACCAGGGCGAGCTGATGGTGTCCTGCTGGAACCGCGGCGAGTCGCCGTTCACCATCGCCGTCGGCGAGCGCATCGCGCAGTTGGTACTGGTGCCGGTGGTGCAGGCGCATTTCGAGCTGGTCGAGCAGTTCGACGAAAGCCAGCGCGGCGCCGGCGGCTTCGGCCATTCCGGCAGCCACTGACCCCGAACACAGGACGAGACGCCGAGGAGACGCGGCATGAAGCTTTTCCAGCGCACCGCCAAGGATGGGAACGAGTTGGGCGACCTGCTCGAACCGGAAAAGAAGCCGCGCAAGGCAGCGTCCGAACGCGCTGACGGCAAGGACCTGCTGCCCGGCATAGGCGCCAGCCTGCTGGGCGTGGCGGCCGCCGGCGCCCTGCTCTGGTTCGGCGTCTTCGGCGGCGCCGGTGAGGCACAGCAGCGCCAGTTGGACGCGGCCTGGGCCGAAGGCCAGGCCGGCGCCTTGCGCCAAGCCTTGCAGCAACTCGCCGCCGACACCCGCGCCGCCGCGGCCAGCCCCCTCGCCCTCGAAGCCCTGCAAAGCGGCGACGCCGCCCGCATCGAGGCCGCCCAGCGCAGCCTGCTGGCCTGGGACGGCGTGGTCGATGCCCACCTGAACGCGCCCGGTCAGGCCACCCAGGACAACGACAGCCCCGGCCCGGTCAGCTTCGCCGCCCTGGATATCCTGCACCGGGTGGAAAGTGGCCAGAACGTCGCCGCCGAAGCCTACAAGGTCGGCCAGCGCTGGCTGCTGTACAGCGCCGCGCCGGTGCGCGGCGCCGACCAGAGCCTGCAAGGCACGCTGCTGCTGGCGGTCGACCTGCAACGGCTGCTGCGCGCCCTGCCGCCCTTGCCGGGCGATGCCGGCCAGGTGCAACTGGTCCAGCAGTTCTCCGGCGCACCGGCCCAGGTGCTGCTGCAACGCGGTATGCCGGCGCCGGGCAAGGGTGCGCAAGCGCTGGACAGCGGCAATCCGAACTGGAAACTGAACTACACGCCCGGCAGCGTCGCCTCGACCCAGGCCTCGCCGCTGCTGCTGGCACTCGCGGCGCTGCTGGCCCTGCTCGGCGGCATCCTCGGCGCCTACCTCACCCGTTCGTCGCTGTTGCGCCGCCTGCACCAGGATGTCCTGACCCTCGGTCAGTATCTTCAGGAACTCGGCGGGCAACGCACTGCCAAACCCCCTGTGCCTAGCCTGCCGGGCTTCGCCCCGCTGATCCAGGCATTGGCCCGCCAGCCGCGGCGCAAGCCGGAGCCGACCAGCGCGCCCAGCCCTGCCAAGGCAGCGCCGGTGGCGGTGGCGGTGGCGAAAGCGCCTCCTCGCGAGGAGCCGGCATTGGCAGATCCGTTGTTCCAGAACACCGACATTCTGGATATCGACATTCTCGATGAAGACCAGGACCTCCTGGGATTGGAGCAAACCCCCATCATGAGCACTGCAAAAGCACCGACGCTGCCCGCCAGCATCTTCCGCGCCTACGACATCCGCGGCGTGGTAGGCGATACCCTCACCGCCGAGACCGCCTACTGGATCGGTCGCGCCATCGGCTCGGAAAGCCTCGCCCGCGGCGAACCGTGCGTCGCTGTCGGCCGCGATGGCCGCCTGTCCGGTCCCGAACTGGTCAAGCAGCTGATCCAGGGCCTGGTGGACTGCGGTTGCCAGGTCAGCGACGTGGGCATGGTGCCTACCCCGGTGCTGTACTACGCGGCCAACGTGCTTGAGGGCAAGTCCGGGGTGATGCTGACCGGCAGCCACAACCCGCCGGACTACAACGGCTTCAAGATCGTGGTCGCCGGCGAGACCCTGGCCAACGAGCAGATCCAGGCCCTGCGCGAGCGCATCGAGAAAAACGACCTGGCATCCGGCGTCGGCAGCGTAGAGCAGGTCGACATCCTGCCGCGCTACTTCAAGCAGATCCGCGACGACATCGCCATGGCCAAGCCGATGAAGGTGGTGGTCGACTGCGGCAACGGCGTGGCCGGGGTGATCGCCCCGCAGCTGATCGAGGCCCTGGGCTGCAGCGTGATCCCGCTGTACTGCGAGGTCGACGGCAACTTCCCGAACCACCATCCGGACCCGGGCAAGCCGGAGAACCTGAAGGACCTGATCGCCAAGGTCAAGGCCGAGAACGCCGACCTGGGCCTGGCCTTCGACGGCGACGGCGACCGCGTCGGCGTGGTCACCAATACCGGTACCATCATCTATCCGGACCGCCTGCTGATGCTGTTCGCCAAGGACGTGGTCTCGCGCAACCCGGGGGCCGACATCATCTTCGACGTCAAGTGCACCCGCCGTCTGATCGCCCTGATCAGCGGCTACGGCGGCCGTCCGGTGATGTGGAAGACCGGCCACTCGCTGATCAAGAAGAAGATGAAGGAAACCGGCGCCCTGCTGGCCGGCGAGATGAGCGGCCACGTGTTCTTCAAGGAGCGCTGGTTCGGCTTCGACGATGGCATCTACAGCGCCGCCCGCCTGCTGGAAATCCTCAGCCAGGACCAGCGCGACAGCGAGCACGTGTTCTCGGCCTTCCCGAGCGACATTTCCACCCCGGAAATCAACATCACCGTCACCGAGGACAGCAAGTTCGCCATCATCGAGGCGCTGCAACGCGACGCCCAATGGGGCGAAGGCAACATCACCACCCTCGACGGCGTGCGGGTCGACTACCCCAAAGGCTGGGGCCTGGTACGCGCCTCCAACACCACTCCCGTGCTGGTCCTGCGCTTCGAAGCGGACACCGAGGAAGAGCTGGAGCGCATCAAGACCGTCTTCCGTAACCAACTGAAGGCAGTGGATTCCTCGCTGCCCGTGCCCTTCTGACATGTCGGAGCTCCCCATGACCCTGAGTCGCGATGACGCCGCCCAGGTTGCCAAGGTCCTTTCCGAGGCCCTGCCCTACATCCGCCGCTTCGTCGGCAAGACGCTGGTGATCAAGTACGGCGGCAACGCCATGGAGAGCGAGGAGCTGAAGGCCGGCTTCGCCCGCGACGTGGTGCTGATGAAAGCGGTCGGCATCAACCCGGTGGTGGTGCATGGCGGCGGCCCGCAGATCGGCGACCTGCTCAAGCGCCTGTCGATCGAGAGCCACTTCATCGACGGCATGCGCGTCACCGATGCGGCGACCATGGACGTGGTGGAGATGGTCCTCGGCGGCCAGGTGAACAAGGACATCGTCAACCTGATCAACCGCCACGGCGGCAGCGCCATCGGCCTGACCGGCAAGGACGCCGAGCTGATCCGTGCGAAGAAGCTCACCGTGACCCGCCAGACCCCGGAGATGACCAAGCCGGAGATCATCGACATCGGCCATGTGGGCGAAGTCACCGGGGTCAACGTCGGGCTGCTGAACATGCTGGTCAAGGGCGACTTCATTCCGGTGATCGCGCCGATCGGCGTGGGCAGCAACGGCGAGTCCTACAACATCAACGCCGACCTGGTGGCCGGCAAGGTGGCGGAAGCGCTGAAGGCCGAGAAATTGATGCTGCTGACCAACATCGCCGGCCTGATGGACAAGCAGGGCCAGGTGCTGACCGGGCTGTCCACCGAACAGGTCAACGAGCTGATCGCCGACGGCACCATCTACGGCGGCATGCTGCCGAAGATCCGCTGCGCCCTGGAAGCGGTGCAGGGCGGCGTGACCAGCGCGCACATCATCGATGGCCGGGTGCCGAATGCCGTGCTGCTGGAAATCTTCACCGACAGCGGCGTCGGCACCCTGATCAGCAACCGCAAGCGTCACTGATCGCCCGCCACGGCGCGCTCCGGCGCGCCATGGCGGTTCTCCCTTAGCGTCGCGCGGCCAGCGTGAAGACCTGGTCCAACGGGCTCGTGCCCTCGCTACGGAAGGTCGCCGGGCTCACTCCCGTCCAACGCTTGAACGCGCGCCTGAAACTGCGGATATCACGATATCCCACTTCCTCGGTGATACGTTCGATGGACATCCCGGGGTTGCCCAGCAGGCTCATCGCCCGCCCTCGCCGCACCTGCTCCAGCAACGCCTCGAAGGTCAGCCCGTGTTCGGCCAGCCGGCGCCGCAGGGTGCGGCTGCTCATGTTCAGTTCGGCGGAAATCCTTTCGATCTGGCTGCCCAGGCTGAGGTCGCGGGCGATGGCCCGTTCCACCGCCTGGACCAGGTCGAGTTTCCGGTGCACCTGGGTGCTTTCCTGCTCCAGCAGGGCCAGCGCCTGGCGCAACGCCGGCAGGTTGTGGTTGGGCAGGCGCATGTCCAGCCAGTGGCTGGCGATCGCCATGCGGTTGTGCAGGCAGCCGAAGCGTACCTGGGGCCCCAGCAGGCGCAGGTACTCGCCCGCGTAGGGCGGAGCGGCATGGATGAGTTCGATGCCCAGCGGTTCGAACGCCGGGCTGACCAGGGCACGCCCATACACCAGCAGGCTGGCGAAGAACTCCTCGATGGCAAACACCTGCACCTCACTGCTGGGCAGGTGGCATTCGACCTCGACGAAGAAGGTTTCGCCCTGCTGGTAGACGCTGGAGGTGACGATCCCGCCCGAGCTGTGCTGGTAGCGCACGCCGATGTCGAACGCGTCGCGCAGGGTCCGGCACAGCGACAGCACATGGCCCAGCAGGCCAAGGGTGCCGAGCACGTTCTGGTGTCCGACCCACAGCCCCAGCCCCCGCTCCGGCAGGGCCTGGAGGGCACGCTGGATCATGCTCACGGCCTGGCGGTAGGAGATGCGCTGGGTAGGGTCCTGCAGGTCTTCGACGGTGAAGCCCAGGCCCCGGCACAGCCGCGCGGGATCGACGCCATGGCCTTCGACCACCTCGGCCAGCGTCTGCAGCAGGAAGGTGGATACCTGGGCGAGTTCGTAGCGCGCATCGGCGGCATTGTTGTGCATGGGCGAAATCCTGAGCCGGTCTCGGCTTCGTTCTTGTTCTGGCGGTGGATCGCGACATGGGATGAGCGTCCCATCATATAGCGTTCCGCACAGATGTAACAAAGCATTGCACGGTGTCCGCAAATCCCCCCCTCGCTGACCGTCAATGCCCTGCCTCGGCCTGTCGATAGGGCTTATTCCTATGCCGTACCCCGAGCCACGCCAAACAATAATAAGAGCCCGCCCATGAATCCGACCCACCCCCGCAGGCCCCTGCGCCTGGCCGCCTGCGTCACCCTCGCCTTCAGCTGCTGCACCCATGCCAGCGAAGGCGGCGTGGACAACATAGGTCCAGGAACCGACGGTTTCTTCACCCTGCCACTGGACGTCGACAACCTCCCGGACCACATGTTCGCCTTCAACGTCTACTACAACCACTACGAAGCCAGGAAGCTGAACATCAGCTCCTTCGGCGGCAAGGTGTCCGACGTGAAGATCAGCTCGGATGCGATCATCCCTCGCCTGGACTACCTGAGCCCGCTGCGGATCTTCGGCGGGCGCCTGGGCGGCTACATCGCCCAGCCCTATATCCGCCAACGGGTGGCCGCGTTCGGCCTGAGCGACGAACGGGAAAGCATGGGTGACACCACCTTCGCGCCGATCATCCTCTGGGACATGGGCAAGGACCTGACCCTGGCCGCCGCCATGGAGGTCACCGTGCCCACCGGCAAGTACGATGCCGAGCGGCTGGCCAACACCAGCAACAACTTCTACACCTACAAGCCGCTGTTCTCCTTCACCTGGCTGCCCACCGAACGCACCGAGCTGTCGCTGAAGGCCACCTACAGCTTCAACATGGAAAACCACGACACCGACTATCGCTCGGGGCAGATCTTCCATTTCGACTATTCCGCCAGCTACCGGGTGACCGACAACCTGCGCCTCGGCCTGAACGGCTACTACCTCAAGCAGACCACCGACGACAAACAGAACGGCGAGACCGTACGGGTGTTCGGTTTCGGCGAGGAAGTCGACGATGGCGTACGCGGCCAGGTCTTCGCCATCGGCCCGGCCGTGCACCTGACCTTCCTCAAGTACGCCAGCGCGGAGATCCGCTGGGCCAAGGAATTCGACGTGGAGAACCGCCCCGAGGGCGACATGCTCTGGGCCAAGCTGACCATTCCGTTCGAACTCTGAGGCATCGGAACGAAGCGGCAGCCCGGTATCCGCGGGCTGCCGCCATCGACGAGGAAAAGCGCCAGGCGTCCTAGGCGTAAACCGGCCAGCGCTCGACGATCCGCCCGCCGCGCAGCGCCAGCAGGTCGCCGAATTGCAGCAGCACCGCCTCGCTCTGGGTCGGCCGCAGGAAGACCTGGTCGTCCACCTCCAGGCCCACCGAAGGCGAGCCGTTGACCATTTCCTGGTTCGAGCTGCGCCCGTAGATGCCGTTGCTGCGCAGTCCCTCGGGCGAGGCGAAGTCGGCCATCCAGTTGCCGCCGTAGATGAAGAAGGTGCCGCGCTGGTTGGGGTCCCACCAGGAAAACAGCCGCGACTTGCCGTCCAGCGCCGGGATCTGCACCGCGCCGGTGCTCTTGAGTACCGGCGTGGCGATGTAGACGGCCGGCACATGCTCGGCCAGGGACGCCAGGTCGTAGTGGCTCGGCTTGAGCATGGCGGTGCCCACCGAGACCTCGCTGCTCAGCGTTTCCTTCTCGTGCATGCGATAGCTGGGGCTGCCGGCGGTATTCAGGGTCAGTTGTGGCGTCCACAGCGCGGCGAAGCGCTGGCGGGCGAAGTCGACATGTCCCTGGTAGAGCGCCATGACCTTGGCGAACAGCTCCTCGGGCGAACCGAGGATGCCCGGCACGCCCATTCCGACGAAGGGGTCGTAGCCCATGAAGCCGGCGAACTCCAGGTGCTGCGGATGCGCCGCGATCAGCGCCAGCAATTCACCCAGCGCGGCCTGGTCGGCCACCCCGCCGCGATGCAGGCCGACGTCCAGTTCGATGTTGACGCGCATCCGGGTCCCCAGCCCTTGGGCCAGCGCCAGGTACTGACGCAAGCGCTGCGGCGTATCGATCAGCCATTGCAGCTGCCGCGCCGGGTCGAACGCACCCTTGTGCTCGCGGTAGAACAGTTCCGCCGAACGCACCGGCAACGGCTTGCCAAGGAGGATGTCGGCATCCGCAAAAGCGACCGCGTCGTGGTTGAGGAACGGTTGGTGGAAGGACATCAGCCGCCGGGTGCCGGCGCGCCTGGCGATGTACGCCAGCAGGCCGGGCGAGGGCAGCGACTTCTCCACCAGCCGCAGATGCTTGCCGCCGCGGCGGACCGAACGCATCACCACATCGATGTTGTGGTCCAGGCGATCGAGGTCGATGAGCAGCACCGGGCACATCGGGCCATTGGCCTTGAGTTCGCGGTTCAGCGCGCGGAAATAGTCGTCGTACGGCCCGCCACGGTCGGCGGGACGCATCCAGGCGGCAGTTCCCGCCAGCAGCGCGCCGGCCCCGAGGCCGGCGAACATGAACTTGCGTCGATTCACGGCGTCGCTCCTTTCAGGTCACGCCCAGGATGGAAGAGAGGTGCGCATTGAGGAACCGCCCGCGGGGATCCAGCGCCTGGCGCACCTCGGCGAACGCCTTCCAGCGCGGATAGAGCCCCTGCAACTGGTGCGCGTTGAGGCCATGCAGCTTGCCCCAGTGCGGACGCCCGGCGTATTTCCAGAAGATCGGTTCCACCGCGGCGAAGAAGTTGTGGTGGTCCATGCTGTAGTGCTGATGCACGGAAATGGAACAACTGTCGCGGCCCTCGAACATGCTCAGGGGAATGTCGTCGGCCTTCACGTAGCGGTACTCGATGGGAAACCAGGTGCGCAGGTCCTTGTCGCGGATCAGCGCGAGGATTTCCCGCAGGCAGGCGGGGCCATGCTCGGCGGGGACCGAATACTCCATCTCGTTGAAGCGCACGTTGCGCACGTTGGCGTAGACCGCATAGGAATCGTCGACCCGCTCGTCGAAGCGGGCGAAATGGCGCAGGCTGTTGAGCAGGGTGCGGCGGGTCTCCGGGAAGTCGCTGAGGTACTTGTCGAGACCTTCGATCAGGCCGACGAACTCGTTGCCGCCTTCCTTCGCCGGGTCCAGGGGCGGGGTCTTCGGCTCGTCGGTCTCGTTGAGGGCGATCGACAGGGCGTAGTCGGAGTGGGTCACCACCAGCATCTCCCAGTGCTGGTTCTCGCGCGTGTTCTTCTCCACGTCCTCCAGCAATTCCTCGGTCCGGGCGATCCACTGCCGTTCACGCAGGCGGTAGGCCGCGCGGTTCTGCAGGCGCACCCGGGTCACGACGCCCAGCGCCCCCAGCGAGACCCGCGCGGCATCGAACACCTCCACGTTGCGCTTGGCGTCGCACTCGAGCACCTCGCCGCTCGCGGTGACCAGTTGCAGACCGCGAACCTGGGCGGAATAGGAACCGAAGCCGACCCCGGTGCCATGGGTGGAAGTAGCGATGGCGCCAGCCAGGGTCTGGTAATCGATGTCGGCCATGTTCACCAGCGCCTGGCCGATCTCCTTGAGCGGAGCGCCCATCTGCGACATCGGCGTACCGCCGCCGAACTCGGCCTGGAGGGTCGCGCTGTCGTGGCTGAGCAAGCCGCTGAAGTAGGCGAGTGAGAGCAGGGTGCCGTCGGTCGGGACCAACGCGCTGAACGAATGGCCGGAGCCCACCGGGCGGATCCTGCCGGACGCCTGGCGGATGACCCGGACCAGTTCGTCGAGGTCTTTCGGTGCCTCCCGCGCCAGGGGCAGGCAGCTTTGCGCGCCGGACCAGTTGCGCCAGGGAATCAGGCGCGGTGCGCGGAGCAACTCCGCCAGCGCGGGGTTTCCCACCATGGCGGCGAACGCACCGAGCGCTCCCGCCCGTTGCAGGAGCTGGCGTCGCGACAGATGACTTGGCATGCCGGTATCCCCTATCGGTCCTGCGCTGCGGACATGAAATCGATCAAAGCCCGGAACTGCTCTTCCGAGCACTGCATGCACATGCCCATGGGCGGCATGCCCTTGTAGCCGTTGATGCTGTGGTCCAGCAGGGTGTCGATGCCCTGCGCCAGGCGTGGCGCCCAGGCAGCGGCATCGCCGGTCAGCGGCGCGCCGGAGGCGGGATTGGCGTGACAGAGCTTGCAACTGGCGGAATACACCTGCGCCAACGCAGGGTCCGCAGGGACACGCTGGGAATCGGCGGCCCGTGCCGGTGGCTCCGTGGATTCTCCGCAGGCCACCAGCATCAGGCCCAGGGCAAGCAGCAACCCCGGGCGGCAAAGGCGCGAGTTGTCCGGTCCGGGGCGGAGCGTGGACGACATGGTGTTCCTCTCTCGTTGCGCACGGCGTGCGTTCTCGTCGAACAACACTAAGGCCGCGACGCCCCGAGGATGAGGGCAATGCGGGCCAGCGACGGGGGGTTCTGCGGCCAGCCCTTTCGCACCGCGCGATGGCGGTCTAGAGTCGATGTCTGCAGCAGCGTCGAGGAGCCGGCATGAGCAGCGCAGCACAGCGCCAGAACTACACCTTCTTCCATTCCCTGCGGGTTCGCTGGGCGGAGGTCGATCCGCAGGGCATCGTCTTCAACGGCAACTACCTGACCTATCTAGACGTCGCCACCACCGAGTACTACCGCCAGCTCGGCATGTCCTACCCGGCCGACCTGCTGCGCGGCGGAGGCGACCTGTTCGCGGTGAAGAGCACCCTGGAATACCGCGCCCCGGCGCATTTCGACGACTGGCTGGACATCGGCACCCGCGTGGCGCGGCTGGGGCGCAGCAGCCTGGTTTTCGAGCTGGGCATCTGGCGCGACGAGCAGCTGCTCACCGTCGGCGAGCTGGTCTACGTCTATGCGGATGCGAACGAGCGACAGAGCCAGCCCGTACCGGACTGGCTGCGCGAGAAGATCAGGGCGTTCGAGCGACAGTCGCCAGTGGAGTCAGGGACTCACGCCGAGTAGCTGGGAGAGCCGCGCGCGGTCGGCGGCATAGGTTCTTTCCGCCTCTTCGCGGGCCTTCTGGAAGCGCCCGATCTCACCCTGCAGGCGCTTTTCCTCCTGCTTGAGATCGTCCAGCTGGTCCACCAGCGCCTGCGCCACCGGACGTCCGGCACGCTCCTGGTTGGCCGCCTGGCCTTGCAGGTTGGCCTGTTGCAGCTTGAGCGACTGCAGGTTGCCGCGCGCCACGCTGCTCAGCCCGTCCAGTTCCGCCAGGCGCCGTTCGCGAGCGCGGTCGACGTCCTCGAGGCTGGAATACAGGCGCAGCAACTGCGCATCGGAACTGGCCTGGGCCTGGGCCGCCTTGCGCTGCCGCAGCTCCTCGGCGGTCGGCGCCGGCGGTACGGTGCGGATCACCCGGCCCTGGTCGTTGAGGACCTGGTAGCCCTTGCCGATGTACTGCGGCGGCACACCCTGGCGGTCGAGCACCACCACGCCCTTGTCGTTGACGTAGCGGTAAAGCTCCACCGCTCCGCCCGGCGCCGCCTGGGCGCCGAAGGAAAGCCCCTGGAGCACCAGCCCCAGGGCCATCAGGCAACGCATTACATCCTGTCCGACCATGCCAGTCCCTTGTGAAAGGTTCAGATACCGTATTGGGCGCGATAGGCCTCTACCGCCGGCAGATGCTTCTTCAGTTCAGCATCTTCGGCAAGATATTCCAGCACCTGCTCCAGGGAAACGATGCTCACCACCGGCATGCCGAAGTCGCGCTCGACCTCCTGGATCGCCGACAGCTCGCCCTTGCCGCGCTCCTGGCGGTTCAGCGCGATCAGCACGCCCGCGGCCCTGGCGCCCTGGGCGTCGATGATCTGCATCACTTCGCGGATCGCGGTGCCGGCGGTGATCACGTCGTCGATGATCAGCACCCGGCCGCTCAGCGGCGCGCCGACCAGCGTGCCGCCTTCGCCGTGGTCCTTGGCTTCCTTGCGGTTGAAGCACCAGGGCAGGTCGCGCTGGTGCTGCTCGGCGAGGGCCACCGCGGTGGTGGCGGCCAGGGGAATGCCCTTGTAGGCCGGGCCGAACAGGACGTCGAAGTCGATTCCGCTGTCGATCACCGCCTCGGCGTAGAAGCGTCCCAGGCGGGCCAGCGCCAGGCCGCTGTCGAACAGGCCGGCATTGAAGAAATAGGGGCTGGTGCGCCCGGACTTGAGGGTGAACTCACCGAAGCGCAGAACCCCGCGCTCGATGGCGAAACGAATGAAATCGCGCTGATACGCCTGCATGAATGACACCAAGCCGCATGAATTTAGCTAAACCGTTTGAGCTCGGGTATCATACACGCACGTGATTTTGGGGGCCATTTATGCGGATCATCAGTGTGAACGTGAATGGTATTCAGGCTGCGGCCGAGCGCGGTTTGCTCAGTTGGCTGCAAGCACAGAATGCCGACGTGATCTGCTTGCAGGACACCCGAGCCTCCGCCTTCGATCTGGATGACCCGTCCTTCCAACTGGACGGCTACTTCCTTTATGCCTGCGATGCCGAGCTACCCGAACAGGGCGGTGTCGCACTCTACAGCCGTTTGCAGCCCAAAGCTGTGATCAGCGGCTTAGGTTTCGAAACGGCCGATCGTTACGGGCGCTACCTGCAAGCCGACTTCGACAAGGTGAGTATCGCCACCCTGCTGCTGCCTTCCGGGCAGAGCGGAGACGAGAGCTTGAACCAGAAATTCAAGTTCATGGACGACTTCACCCATTACTTGAGCAAGCAGCGTCGCAAGCGCCGCGAATACATCTATTGCGGCTCGCTATACGTCGCCCATCAGAAGATGGACGTGAAGAACTGGCGCGAATGCCAGCAGATGCCGGGCTTCCTCGCGCCCGAACGGGCCTGGCTGGACGAAGTGTTCGGCAACCTCGGCTATGCCGACGCCCTGCGCGAAGTCAGCCGCGAAGGCGACCAGTTCAGCTGGTGGCCGGACAGCGAACAGGCCGAGATGCTCAACCTCGGCTGGCGCTTCGACTACCAGGTGCTGACCCCCGGCCTGCGCCGCTTCGTGCGCAACGCCAAGCTGCCGCGCCAGCCGCGCTTCTCCCAGCATGCGCCGCTGATCGTCGACTACGACTGGCAACTGAGCATCTGAGCCCCGTCAGACACGAAAAAGCCAGCGCATGCGCCGGCTTTTCTATTCCACGTGCGGCCTACTTGATCAGCCGCAGGCAGAACGGATAGCGATAGGCCTTGCCTTCGTTGGCCTTGATGCCGGCGATGATGGTCAACACCAGCGCCGCCAGACAGACCAGGCCGAGCAGGAAGAAGCCGATCACCACCAGCATCAGCAGGAAGCTGACGAACATCGCCAGCGCCACGGTGATCTGGAAGTTCAGCGCTTCCTTGCCCTGGGCGTCGACGAACGGATCGCTCTCGCGCTTGAGTTGCCAGACGATCAGCGGCCCGAGCAGGCTGCCGAAGGGAAACACCAGGCCGATGAATGCCGCGAAATGGCAGAACATCGCCCATTGCCGGGCTTCCTGGCCGGGGGTCGCGGCGACCTCTTCGGATACATCGTTCATGTAGTGCTCCTTCTCCGGGGCCCGGCAGGCAGTGCCGGGCGTCTGCTCATTCGGCCAGCGCGGCGCGCTGAAGTTCGAACAGCTCCTGCATGCCCTGCTGGGCCAGTTCGAGCATGGCGTTCAGCTCGGCGGGACGGAACGGCGCGCCTTCGGCGGTTCCCTGCACCTCGATGAAGCCGCCGGCATCGGTCATCACTACGTTCAGGTCGGTTTCCGCGGCGGAATCCTCCAGGTAGTCCAGGTCGAGGACCGGCACGCCCTGGTAGATGCCCACGGAAACGGCGGCGACCATCTGCTTCAGCGGATTGCCCTTGAGCGCGCCACGCTTCTTCAGCACCGCCAGGGCGTCGATCAGCGCCACGGTGGCGCCGGTGATCGAGGCGGTGCGGGTGCCGCCGTCGGCCTGGATCACGTCGCAGTCGATGTACAGGGTGTTCTCGCCGAGCTTGCTGAGGTCCAGCGCCGCTCGCAGGGAACGGCCGATCAGGCGCTGGATCTCCAGGGTACGACCGCCCTGCTTGCCGCGGCTGGCCTCGCGCTGGTTACGCTCGCCGGTGGAGCGCGGCAGCATGCCGTACTCGGCGGTCAGCCAACCCTGCCCCTGGCCCTTGAGGAAGCGCGGCACCCCGGACTCGGCGCTGACGGTGCAGATCACCTTGGTATCGCCGAACTCGACCAGCACCGAACCTTCTGCGTGCTTGGTGTAATGGCGGGTGATGCGGATCGGGCGCAGCTGGTCGGCGGCACGGCCACTGGGACGATTCATCGTGGATATCCTGTACTGAGAAAGCGGAATTGGCCGCCATTATAGAGGCCAGCCCGGGCTCTCAACCACCGTCGGCGTGCGGGCCCCGCCGGACGTGGGTTACAATGCCCGGCTCGAATCACGGCAGCCGCGCGCGTCCGGCGCCGAACGCACTCCCCACACGACTATCGAGGTAGACCCATGGTGCACAGCATGACCGCCTTCGCCCGCGTCGAGCAGGCCGGTACCCACGGCACCCTGAGCTGGGAGCTGCGCTCGGTCAACCACCGTTACCTGGAGCCCCACCTGCGCCTGCCCGACGCCTTCCGCGACCTCGAAGGCGCGGTGCGCGAGGCGCTGCGCCAGGGCCTGTCGCGTGGCAAGGTGGAATGCACCCTGCGCTTCGCCGAGGAAACCGCCGGCAAGAGCCTGCAGGTCGACCAGGAGCGCGCCCGCCAACTGGTCGCCGCCGCCGAAGGCGTAGCCGCCCTGATCCGCCAGCCGGCGCCTCTCGATCCGCTCGCCGTGCTGGCCTGGCCCGGCGTACTGGTGGCCGACTCGGCCGATCCGCAGGCGCTCAACGCCGCCGCCCTGGAAGCCTTCGGCCAGGCCCTGGAGCAACTCAAGGCCGGCCGCTCGCGCGAAGGCCAGGAGCTGGCGAAGCTGCTCAACGATCGGCTCGACGCGATGCTGGTGGAAGTCGGCAACCTGCGCGAACTGGTGCCGACCATGCTGGCCAACCAGCGGCAGAAGATCCTCGACCGCTTCGCCGAACTCAAGGCCGAACTCGATCCGCAGCGCCTGGAGCAGGAACTGGTCCTGCTGGCGCAGAAGAGCGATGTCGCCGAGGAGCTGGACCGCCTCGCCACCCACGTCGGCGAGGTCCGCCGGGTCCTCAAGGCCGGCGGCGCCGCCGGTCGGCGCCTGGACTTCCTGATGCAGGAACTCAACCGGGAAGCCAACACTCTAGGCTCCAAGGCGTTCGACCCGCGCTCGACCCAGGCGGCGGTCAACCTCAAGGTCCTGATCGAGCAGATGCGCGAGCAGGTCCAGAACATCGAATGACCGGCGGGCGCCTCCGCCCGATCTCTTTCCAACCCGTACGAAGCACCAGGAACACCTCATGTCCGGCACCCTGTACATCGTTTCCGCTCCCTCCGGCGCCGGCAAGACCAGCCTGGTGAAGGCCCTGCTCGACGCCGCCCCCGAGGTCCGCGTGTCCGTCTCCCATACCACCCGCGGCATGCGTCCGGGCGAGGTGGACGGGGTCAACTACCACTTCACCAGCCGCGAGGAATTCCTCGCCATGCTCGAACGCAACGAGTTCCTCGAGCACGCCGAAGTCTTCGGCAACCTCTACGGCACCTCGCAGCGCTGGGTCGAGAAAACCCTCGCCGAAGGCCTCGACCTGATCCTCGAGATCGACTGGCAGGGCGCCCAGCAGGTGCGCCGGCTGATGCCCGAGGCCCAATCGATCTTCATCCTCCCGCCGAGCCAGGAAGCCCTGCGCCAGCGCCTGACCAACCGCGGCCAGGACAGCGACGAGGTGATCGAGCGGCGCATGCGCGAAGCCGTCAGCGAAATGAGCCACTACGTGGAGTACGATCACCTGGTGATCAACGACGATTTCGCCCACGCCCTGGACGACCTCAAGGCGATCTTCCGCGCCCGCCAGTTGCGCCAGGACGCCCAGCAGCAACGCCACGCCGAACTGCTCGGTCGTCTGCTCGCCTAAATCGGCTCTTCCATAAAGATTGGCGATTTTTTAGACTATTCAGTCCGCCCGGCAAACGTCGGGCTCACTTTTCGTTACGAGGAACACCATGGCCCGCGTCACCGTTGAAGACTGCCTGGACAACGTCGATAACCGTTTCGAGCTGGTCATGCTCGCCACCAAGCGCGCCCGTCAGCTGGCTACCGGCGGCAAGGAGCCGAAAGTGGCCTGGGAAAACGACAAGCCGACCGTCGTCGCCCTGCGCGAGATCGCTTCCGGCCTGGTCGATGAGAACGTCGTCCAGCAGGAAGACATCGTCGAGGACGAACCGCTGTTCGCAGCGTTCGACGACGAGGCCAACACCGAGGCCCTGTAAGCCATGGCCTCGGCTCGACGTCGCCTGCGAGCGCCGCAACCCGCCTACGGGCAGGGGGTGAACCCTTGCCGGGCATAGACGCCTTCGCCGACAGACTGTCGAGCTACCTCGGGCCGGACCAGGTCAACCTGGTCCGCCGCGCCTACTACTACGCCGAGCAGGCCCACGACGGGCAACGCCGCCGCAGCGGCGAGCCGTACGTGACCCACCCGCTGGCGGTCTCCAACATCCTCGCCGACATGCACATGGACCATCAGAGCCTGATGGCCGCGATGCTGCACGACGTGATCGAGGACACCGGCATCGCCAAGGAAGCGCTCACCGCGCAGTTCGGCGAGACGGTTTCGGAACTGGTCGACGGGGTCAGCAAGCTGACCCAGATGAACTTCGAGACCAAGGCCGAGGCCCAGGCCGAGAACTTCCAGAAGATGGCCATGGCCATGGCCCGCGATATCCGCGTGATCCTGGTCAAGCTGGCCGACCGCCTGCACAACATGCGCACCCTCGAGGTGCTGTCCGGCGAGAAGCGCCGGCGCATCGCCAAGGAAACCCTGGAAATCTACGCGCCCATCGCCAACCGCCTGGGCATGCACACCATGCGCGTGGAGTTCGAGGACCTCGGTTTCAAGGCCATGCACCCGATGCGCGCCGAGCGCATCCGCCAGGCGGTGAAGAAGGCCCGCGGCAACCGCCGCGAGATCGTCGGCAAGATCCAGGAGTCGCTGGTCAACTGCCTCGCCCGCGAAGGCATGGAAGGCCAGGTGATCGGCCGCGAGAAGCACCTCTACAGCATCTACCAGAAGATGCGCGGCAAGCGTAAGGCGTTCAACGAGATCATGGACGTCTACGCCTTCCGCATCATCGTCGACAAGGTCGATACCTGCTATCGCGTACTGGGCGCCGTGCACAGCCTGTACAAGCCGTTCCCCGGACGCTTCAAGGACTACATCGCGATTCCCAAGGCCAACGGCTACCAGTCGCTGCATACCACCCTGTTCGGCATGCACGGGGTGCCCATCGAGATCCAGATCCGTACCCGCGAGATGGAGGAGATGGCCAACCACGGGATCGCCGCGCACTGGCTGTACAAGTCCAACGACGAGACGCCCAAGGGCACCCATGCCCGCGCCCGGCAATGGGTGAAGGGCGTGCTGGAACTGCAGCAGCGCGCCGGCAACTCGCTGGAATTCATCGAGAACGTGAAGATCGACCTGTTCCCGGACGAGGTCTACGTGTTCACGCCCAAGGGCCGCATCATGGAACTGCCCAAGGGTTCCACCGCGGTCGACTTCGCCTACGCGGTGCACACCGACGTCGGCAACAGTTGCATCGCCTGCCGCATCAACCGCCGCCTGGCGCCGCTCTCCGAGCCGTTGCAGAGCGGCCAGACGGTGGAAATCGTCACCGCCCCGGGCGCCCGGCCGAACCCGGCCTGGCTGAGCTTCGTGGTCACCGGCAAGGCGCGCACCCATATCCGCCATGCGCTCAAGCTGCAACGCCGCTCCGAGTCGATCAACCTCGGCGAGCGCCTGCTGAACAAGACCCTCACCGGCTTCGACAGCCACCTCGAGAAGATTCCCCAGGAACGCATCCAGGCCGTGCTCGCCGAGTACCGCATGGAAGTCTTCGAGGACCTGCTGGAAGAGATCGGCCTGGGCAACCGCATGGCCTACGTGGTCGCCCGCCGCCTGCTGTCCAGCGAGGGCGAGGAAGCGCCGAGCGCCGAGGGTCCGCTGGCGATCCGCGGCACCGAAGGCCTGGTCCTGAGCTACGCCAAGTGCTGCACGCCGATTCCCGGCGACCCGATCGTCGGCCACCTGTCCGCCGGCAAGGGCATGGTGGTGCACTTGGAAAGCTGCAAGAACATCAGCGAAGTACGCCACAACCCGGAAAAATGCATCCAGCTCAGCTGGGCCAAGGATGTCACCGGCGAATTCAATGTCGAACTGCGCGTCGAGCTGGAGCACCAGCGTGGCCTGATCGCCCTGCTCGCCACCAGCGTCAACGCGGCCGACGGCAACATCGAGAAGATCAGCATGGACGAGCGCGACGGTCGCATCAGCGTGGTCCAGCTGGTCGTCAGCGTGCACGATCGCGTCCACCTGGCCCGCGTCATCAAGAAGCTGCGCGCCCTCAAGGGAGTGATCCGGATCACCCGCCTGCGCAGCTGACCCGCTTTTTCCTGTGTCATCCGGCGCCCCCGCGCCCACTCGATTTCAGCAAGGAGTTCCCATGACCAAGACCGTTATCCACACCGACAACGCCCCGGCCGCCATCGGCACCTACTCCCAGGCCATCAAGGCCGGCAATACCGTCTACGTGTCCGGACAGATCCCGCTGGACCCGAAGACCATGGAACTGGTGGAGGGCTTCGAGGAGCAGACCGTCCAGGTGTTCGAGAACCTCAAGGCGGTGATCGAGGCTTCCGGCGGCTACCTGCACGACGTCGCCAAGCTGAACATCTTCCTCACCGACCTGTCGCACTTCGCCAAGGTCAACGAGATCATGGGCCGCTACTTCACCCAGCCCTACCCGGCGCGCGCCGCCATCGGCGTAGCCGCCCTGCCGAAGGGCGCACAGGTGGAAATGGACGCCATCGTCGTCCTCGAATAAGCCGGATGTTCGCGACGGGGCCCAAGGCCCCGTCGCTCTGCATGGAGTAGCACGATGCGCCGCGTGATTTTCCTCGCCGCAGCCGCCGCCCTGCTGGCCGGCTGCGCCGGCACGGCCGATCCGTCCGGCACCTGGATCAACCAGGCCGCGATCGACGCCGCGAGCAAGGACGGCAAGCTGCGCGAGGCCCTGCTCGCCTATGGCCCGAACCTGGAATGGAAGCTCGACAGCAAGGCAGGCGAAGCCACCTTCAGCAACGGCTTCGAACTGGGCGAAGGGACCCTGAGCAAGAGCGATGACGAGCACTGGAAGGTTGCCTTCTATGGCGACGACAACCAGGAGAGTCTCGAACTGGACGGCAAGGAGCTGATCCAGCAGGCCAGCGCCAACGGCCCGGAACAGCGTTTCCGCCGTCTCGACCCGCAACCCGCGGCCAACAGCCCTGCCGGCAGCGGTTTCGAGCGGGCCTTGTATGGCAGCTATCTGAAGGGCAGCTGGAAGATCCGCGAAGGCCAGGGCCAGGGCGGCAAGGTCGAGTTCCAGGCCAATGGCCTGGTCAGCGGTCTGCCCGGCGCCGAACGCTACGCGCTGTGCCTGGCCGGCGATTGCGCAGCGATGAGCGGCGACAACGACAGCATCTGGCTGCAACAAGGCAACCGCGGCCGCGAATTGCTGTTCAGCCTCGACGACGACGAGCTGCAACTGTTCGAAGCGGTCAATACCGCCGGCGCCAACGAGATGCCCAGCTACGTGCCCGGCAAGCGCGTCTGGTTGCTGGAGCGCTGACGCCTCTCAGAGGGCGGCCAGCACCAGCCAGCCGCCCAGCGCCAGCAGCAGGACGCCGCACAGCCGGTCCAGCGCACCTACCCGCCGTTGCAACCAGCCGCGCCAGCGCGGCCTGTCCAGCAGGCGCACCAGCGCCATGTCCCAGCACAGCACCGCCAGGCTCATCCACGCCAGGCACAGGGCCAGCGCCCAGCCCGGCAGGCTGAAGCGCGCCAGCACGCCGAACAGCCCCGCATAGAAGATCGGCAGCTTGGGATTCAGGCTGCTCGCCAGCAGGCCGTCGCGCAGCCCGCGCAGATAGCCGCCGCGGGACGGGACGTCGCGCTGCGCCGGCATTTCCAGTCGCCTCTGCGCAAGCAGCGCCTGGCCCGCCAGCCAGAGGAAGTACAGTCCGCCGAGCGCCTGCAGCCAGCGCAAGGCGCTGTGCGCCGAGTCCGGCACGCTGGCCAGCAGGCCGAGCACCAGCAGCATGCTCAGGAGGTTGGCCAGGGCGATGCCGGCGGCCACCCCGTCGGCCTGGCGCCGGCCGCGCAGCAGGGCGGCGCGCACCAACAGGAAGAAGTCCGGCCCCGGCGACAGCAGGGCGGCGAAATGGGTACTGGCGACAAGGACGAACGCGGCGAACATGAAGGCCCCTCGAAACGCGAAGGCCTCCAGTCTGTGCAGCGCGGCGGGCGCCGTATTGGAAAAAACTCAGGTCTTGGCGCTGCGCCGGAACTGCCCCGGAGTGACCCCGGTGAAACGCCGGAAGGTCGTGGAGAAGTGCGCCTGGTCGTAGAAGCCGAGGTGCTGGGCGAGTTCCGCCAGCGGCCGTTCTTCCAGCAACAGGCGCTTGGCCTGGCGCACCCGGCATTGCAGTTGGTAGGTATGCGGCGGCACGCCGTAGGCACGCCGGAAAGCCTCGATGAGGTGGCGCGGATGGCGCTGCAGCAACTGCGCCAGTTGGTCCAGACCGAGCGCCTCGGTGGCATGCGCTTCCAGGTAATCGCGCAGGCGTGCGGTGGTTCCGCCGTCGCGGGGCGCCGCGGCCGCCGGGCGCAAGCCGCCGTGGCGCACGAAGACCTGTTCGAGCAAGGCCAGCAGGCGGCTTTCCAACCCCAATGCGTCGCTGCGCTGGAAGTCCTCGGCCAGTCGCGCCAGGCCAACCGCCACGCTGCCGTCGTCGGCCGGGTTCAGCTCGCCGAAGCCGCGCGGCAACTGTTTGCGGCCGAGCAGGCCGAGCAGGCGCGTTTCCTCGACATAGAGCATCCGGTAGACCAGCCGCTCGGATTCGGCGTGCCCGGTATGCGGCTCTTCCGGGTTCATCAGCGACAGGGTGCCGGCCGGCAGCGCATGGCGCCGCCCGCGGCACTGGTAGCCGCCGACGCCGTGGAGGATCGAGCCGATGGCGAAGGCCGAATGGCTGTGGCGGCCGAACGCCTGGCCGGAGAAGTCCGCATGGAACAGCTCCACGCCAGGCAGCCAGGGACGCGCCAACAACCGGTTGGCAGCCATCAGGCGTCCCCGAGCACCGCCGCGTAGCCCTCGCGGTAGCTCGGATAGCGCGGCACCCAGCCGAGCGCCCGGGCGCGGCGGTTGCTGCAACGCTTGCTGCCGGCGCGGCGTACCGAATGTTCGTCGGCCCATTGGCTGACGCCCAGGCGCTGGCGCAGGTAGTCGACCACCTCATGCATCGCCACGGGCGCGTCGTCGACACCGATGTAGCAGTCCTCCAGCGCCTGGCCGCCGGCATCGGCGCGCAACAGGAAGGCCAGCAGCCCGGCCGCATCGTCGGCGTGGATCCGGTTGGCATACAGCGGCGGCTCGCTGACCACCCGGTAACCCTGGCGCACCTGGTTGAGCAGCCATTCCCGCCCCGGACCGTAGATGCCGGCCAGGCGCACGCGGGTAGCCGGTATCCCGCTGTCCAGCGCGACCTGCTCGGCGTCGAGCATGATCCGTCCGGAATAGGCCTGGGAAAGCGCCGGCGACTCCTCGTCGATCCAGCCGCCATCGGTCTGCGCGTAGACCCCGGTGCTGGAGACGAACAGCAGGCGCCTGGGCCGCTGGCCGTGGGCCTGCAACCAGCCCAGCACATGGCGCAGGCCGTCGACGTAGGCGGCACGGTAGCCAGCCTCGTCGTGCTGACTGGCGGCGGCGCTGTACACCAGGTAGTCGAGCGGCTCGCTCGGCCACTGCGCGGGACACTCCGGAGCCTGCAGATCGCCAGCCACCGGCAGGATCCCCTGCGGCAAGGCGTCCACCGAGCGACGCAGGCCATGGACCCGCCAGCCATCGGCCAGCAGTGCCTCGCCGAGGCGCCCGCCGACATCGCCGCAGCCGGCGATCATCACTGTTTGCGACATGAAGCCGTCTCCTTCCTACAACAAGGCGGGCAGTGTAGGCGTCGAATCGTCTGCAATGCACGCCCGATCATGCCCCCGGAGGTTGGTTCGCGGCGGTGCAGCCGCTATGCTTGGCCGATCTTAACGGATGAGCAGCCATGACCCTCACCGAACTGCGCTACATCGTCACCCTCGCCCAGGAACAACACTTCGGCCGCGCCGCCGAGCGTTGCCACGTCAGCCAACCGACCCTCTCGGTCGGCGTGAAGAAGCTCGAGGACGAGCTGGGGGTGCTGATCTTCGAGCGCAGCAAGAGCGCCGTGCGCCTGACGCCAGTGGGCGAAGGCATCGTCGCCCAGGCGCAGAAGGTCCTCGAACAGGCCCAGGGCATCCGCGAGCTGGCCCAGGCCGGCAAGAACCAGCTGGCCGCGCCGCTGAAGGTCGGCGCCATCTACACCATCGGTCCCTACCTGTTCCCGCACCTGATTCCCCAGCTGCACCGGGTCGCGCCGCAGATGCCGCTGTACATCGAGGAGAACTTCACCCATATCCTCCGCGACAAGCTGCGCACCGGCGAACTCGACGCGATCATCATCGCCCTGCCGTTCCAGGAAGCCGACGTCCTGACCAAGCCGCTGTTCGACGAGCCTTTCTATGTGCTGATGCCGGCCGACCACCCCTGGACCGCCAAGGCCAGCATCGATTCCGAGCTGCTCAACGACAAGAGCCTGCTCCTGCTCGGCGAAGGCCACTGCTTCCGCGACCAGGTGCTGGAAGCCTGCCCGACCGTGCGCAAGGGCGACGAGAACAAGCACACCACGGTGGAGTCCTCGTCGCTGGAGACCATCCGCCACATGGTCGCCTCCGGACTGGGCGTCTCGGTGCTGCCGTTCTCCGCGGTGGACAGCCACCACTACGCCCCGGGCGTCATCGAAGTGCGCCCGTTCAGCGCGCCGGTGCCGTTCCGTACCGTTGCCATCGCCTGGCGCGCCAGCTTCCCGCGTCCACGCGCCATCGAAGTGCTGGCCGACTCGATCCGCCTGTGCTCGGTGGCCCGCCCGCAAACCCAGGAACAACCGCAAATCGCATGACCGAGCTGTCCAGGGTCCCGGTCACCGCGCTAAAGGGCGTAGGCGCCGCACTGGCGGAGAAGCTCGCTCGGGTAGGCCTGGAAACCCTGCAGGACATCCTGTTCCACCTGCCCCTGCGCTACCAGGACCGTACCCGCGTCACCGCCATCGGCGCCCTGCGGCCAGGGGCCGACGCGGTGGTCGAGGGCGTGGTGGCCGGCGCCGACGTGGTGATGGGGCGCCGCCGCAGCCTGCTGGTGCGCCTGCAGGACGGCAGCGGCACCCTGAGCCTGCGCTTCTACCATTTCAGCCAGGCGCAGAAGGACGGTCTCAAGCGCGGCACCCACCTGCGCTGCTACGGCGAAGTCCGGCCGGGCGCCTCGGGCCTGGAGATCTACCATCCGGAATACCGCGCGCTGAACGGCGACGAGCCGATTCCGGTGGAGCAGACCCTGACGCCGATCTACCCGACTACCGAAGGACTCACCCAGCAGCGCCTGCGCCAGTTGAGCCAACAGGCCCTGGCCATGCTCGGTCCCAGCAGCCTGCCCGACTGGCTGCCGGCGGAACTGGCCCGCGATTACCAACTTGGCCCGCTCGACCAGGCGATCCGCTACCTGCACCGGCCGCCGCCGGATGCCGACATCGAGGAACTGGCCGAAGGCCGGCACTGGGCGCAGTTGCGCCTGGCCTTCGAAGAACTGCTGACCCACCAGTTATCCCTGCAGCGCCTGCGCGAAGCCGTGCGTTCGCAGGCAGCGCCGCGCTTGCCGGCGGCCAGCCGCTTGCCGAAACGCTTCCTTGCCAACCTCGGCTTCCAGCCGACCGGCGCGCAACGCCGGGTCGGCGCGGAGATCGCCTACGACCTGGCCCAGGACGAACCGATGCTGCGCCTGGTGCAAGGCGACGTCGGCGCCGGCAAGACCGTGGTCGCCGCCCTCGCCGCCCTGCAAGCCATAGAGGCCGGCTACCAGGTGGCGCTGATGGCGCCGACCGAGATCCTCGCCGAGCAGCATTTCCTCAACTTCAGCAAGTGGCTCCAGCCGCTGGACATCGAAGTCGCCTGGCTGGCCGGCAAGCTCAAGGGCAAGGCCCGCGCGGCGGCACTGGAACGCATCGGCGACGGCGCGCCGATGGTGGTCGGCACCCACGCGCTGTTCCAGGATGAAGTGAAATTCAAGCGCCTTGCACTGGCGATCATCGACGAACAGCACCGCTTCGGCGTGCAGCAGCGCCTGGCCCTGCGCCAGAAGGGCGTGGACGGCAGGCTCTGCCCGCACCAGTTGATCATGACCGCCACGCCGATCCCGCGGACCCTGGCGATGAGCGCCTATGCCGACCTCGACACCTCGATCCTCGACGAGCTGCCGCCCGGGCGTACCCCGGTGAATACCGTGCTGGTGGCCGACAGCCGCCGTATCGAGGTGATCGAGCGAGTCCGCGCGGCTTGCCGCGAAGGGCGCCAGGCCTACTGGGTGTGTACCCTGATCGAAGAGTCCGAGGAGCTTACCTGCCAGGCCGCCGAGACCACCTACGAAGAGCTTTCCTCGGCGCTGGGCGAACTGCGTGTCGGCCTGATCCACGGGCGCATGAAGCCGGCGGACAAGGCCGTGGTGATGGAGGCCTTCAAGGAAGGCATGTTGCAACTGCTGGTGGCGACCACGGTGATCGAGGTCGGCGTCGACGTGCCCAACGCCAGCCTGATGATCATCGAGAACCCCGAGCGCCTTGGCCTGGCCCAACTGCACCAGCTACGCGGCCGTGTTGGCCGGGGCAGCGCCGCCAGCCACTGCGTGCTGCTCTACCACCCGCCGCTGTCGCAGATCGGCCGCGAGCGGCTGGGCATCATGCGCGAGACCAGCGACGGCTTCGTCATCGCCGAGAAGGACCTGGAATTGCGCGGCCCCGGCGAAATGCTCGGCACCCGCCAGACCGGCCTGCTGCAATTCAAGGTCGCCGACCTGATGCGCGACGCAGACCTGCTGCCGGCGGTCCGCGATGCCGCCCAATCCCTCCTGGCGCACTGGCCGCAGCATGTCAGCCCGCTGCTCGAACGGTGGTTGCGCCACGGCCAGCAATACGGTCAAGTGTGATCTATTTCGCTCTCGCTGACCGGCGTAGGTCTCAGTCTTGAAGCAGCTCTGGTTATACTGAGGGAAAATCCAGCTCGCATGGTCTCGTCATGACAGAAGCCGCCCTGGCCTCCGCCGATGCTCCGCACGCCCCCCAGGTCATCCTCCAGCTGCTCGCCAAGCTAGGCATCGCCTGCCGCGAGGTCAGCGACAGCGCGGAGCTGCCTGCCGCCCGCCGGGTCCAGGCGGTGCTGCTGGACGACGCCGTCGGCACCCTGCTGGTGCTGTTCCCGCAGAGCCAGTTGCTGGACCTTGCCCGGCTCACCGAACTGACCGGCCGCAAGCTGCTGGCGATCGAGCCCGAGCGCCTGGAACGAATGCTCGGCAAGCACGAGCTGCACCGCCTGCCGGCGTTGCCGCCCCTGACCAGTTCGCCCTGCCTGTACGACGAGCGCCTGTTGCAGGAACCGCGCCTGCTGATCGAGTCCGGCCAGCCCGGCATCCTCCTGGAGATCGCCAGCAACGACTTCCGCGGCCTGCTGGGCAAGGCCAGCGCCGCGCGCTTCGGCGAACCGCTGGAAAACATCAACCTGAACCTTGACCGCCCGGACGACGACCGCGCGGAAATCAGCCAGGCCGTGCAGGCCTTCACCGCCCGGCGCATCCAGCAGCGCCTGGAGCAGACCATCGAGATTCCACCGCTGCCGCAGACGGCGCAGAAGATCATCAAGCTGCGGGTCGACCCCAACGCCAGCGTCGACGACATCACCGGCCTGGTGGAAACCGATCCGGCGCTCGCCGCCCAGGTGGTCAGTTGGGCGGCCTCGCCCTACTACGCCGCGCCGGGCAAGATCCGCTCGGTGGAAGACGCGATCGTCCGCGTCCTCGGTTTCGACCTGGTGATCAACCTGGCTCTCGGCCTCGCCCTGGGCAAGAGCCTGAGCCTGCCCAAGGACCAGCCGCAGCAGGCCACGCCCTACTGGCAGCAGGCGATCTACACCGCCGCGGTGATCGAGGGCCTGACCCGCGCCATGCCGCGCGAACTGCGCCCGGAGTCCGGCCTGAGCTACCTGGGCGGCCTGCTGCACAATTTCGGCTACCTGGTCCTGGCGCATGTCTTCCCGCCGCATTTCTCGCTGATCTGCCGGCACCTGGAGGTCAACCCGCACCTCGGCCATGCCTATATCGAACAGCACCTGCTGGGGATCACCCGCGAGCAGATCGGCGCCTGGCTGATGCGCGTCTGGGACATGCCTGACGACCTCTATTGCGCCCTGCGCTTCCAGCAGGCCCCCAGCTACACCGGGCCGAACGCGGTCTACGCCAACCTGATCTGCCTGACCAACCGGTTGCTGCGCAACAGCGGCATCGGCGATGGCCCGCAGCAAGCGATTCCGGCGGCATTGTACGAGCGCCTGGGGATCACCCCAGAGAAGGCCGGGGACGCCGTGAAAAAGGTGCTGGAAGCGGAAGCGGCCCTGCGCGAACTGGCGGCCCAGTTCAATCGCTTGCCGGGGTGACCGGGTAGTCCGCTGCGAAACGCACTACCGAAAGGCTGCGGCCGCAGCCCGGATGAGATCGAAAGCCGCCCTCAGGCGGCTTTCTTCTCCGGCGCCTTCTTCTTCGGCTTGAGGTACTTCACCAGACCCTGGAACCAGATCACCAGCGCCGGATTGCCCTGTATCTGGATGTCCTTGTTCTGGATGCCCTGCATGAAGGCCAACTGCGGGTTCTTCGAAGTCATCGCGGCGAAACCGTAGGCTCCGTCCTTGAACCCCAGGGAAAATGCCGGTTGCGGATGGGTACCGCGCTTGCTGCTGACGCGCAGGTCCCTGACCAGGTAGTGGCGCGCCACCTTGCCATCGAGGGTATGCAACTGGAACACCAGGTCCTTGCCCTCGAGCTGCTTCTGGAAAGCGGGATTGTCGCGGCTGGCCTTGGCCATCAGGCGACCAAGCATCCACAGGAGAAGACGAAATTTCATGCACGCGCCTCGATATCCGGGGAGATGAGCGGCGCATTGTAGCTGTTCGCGAGGAGGACTACAGCTGTCCTTTCGATGAGCGCGGAAGCGTCTTCGACGAAGCCCGGAGCCGCTCTGACTCCGGGCTCTCGGCGGTCAGTTGACCGCGTCGCGCAGGGCCTTGCCCGGCTTGAAGGCGACGGTGTTGCTGGCCTTGATCTTCACCGGCTGGCCGGTCTGCGGGTTCTTCCCCGTGCGGGCTCCGCGATGGCGTTGCAGGAAGGTGCCGAAACCGACCAGGGTCACGCTGTCCTTGCGGTTCAGCGCGCCGGTGATTTCATCCAACAGGGCGTTGAGAACGCGATTGGCCTGTTCCTTGGTGAGATCGGCCTTTTCGGCGATAGCGGCGGCTAGTTCTGGTTTACGCATAGTTGCCTCTTTGACGGTTTGTTGTTTTTGTGTCCGTGCTGTCTTCCCAGCAGCGCTCAAAGGCACCGCAGTCCACCGGAACCATAGGCTCTAGACTGCGGTAGACGCGATGGAGGATGGCATGCTCCCGAGGACTGCGCCAGTATCGTCCGACAATTTTGCCGCAAGTCTCGACGGCATAACGGCCGGAGCCAATGGCATTCAAGCCATGAGGCCGGGTAACTCTTTGTTCAGGGCCAATTTTTCGTTCACCGCCGCTCCGGTCAGGGCATAACCGATCACTCGACCAGCGGTATCCCGGCACAGGACCTTGAGGTCCGTTCCAGAGCCTTCCACTAGCCATTGGCCATCCATTCCGCGCGGCGGCGGCGACACCACCAGCGGGCAGGCCGGGGTCTTCACCGTCACCGGCATGGGACCGTAGGCCACCTGGCTGGGGTTGCCGGCGAGGGTCTGCGCCAGCGCGCGTGCGCAAGCCATCAGCGGCATCACATAGAGCAGGTTGAGGCCGTCCACTTCGGCGCAGTCGCCCAGCGCGTAGATGTTGGCGTGGGAGGTGCGCAGCGAGCGGTCGACGACGATCCCGCGGTTGACCGCCAGCCCGGCGGCGAAGGCCAGTTCGGTGCGCGGACGCAGGCCGACGGCGGAGACGACCAGGTCGCAGGGAATCACCTCGCCATCCGAAAGATGCGCTTCCAGCCCCTCGCCGGCCTTCTTCAGGCTGGCCAGCACCGGCCCCAGGTGGAAGCGCACGCCGAGGCCTTCCAGGCCGGCCTGCACGGCCTTTGCCGCGGCCGGGTGGAGCAGGCCCGGCATGACCTGCTCGCAAGGCGCCACCACGTCGAGCTGGTAGCCGCCGCTGGAGAGGTCGTTGGCGAATTCGCAACCGATCAGCCCCGCACCGAGCAGCAGTACCCGGCGCTTGCCGGCAGCCGCCTGGCGGAAGCGCGCGTAGTCTTCCAGGTCGTTGATCGGGTAGAGCGCGTCCTGGGCATCGCCCTCGACCGGCACCCGGATCGGCTCCGCGCCCCAGGCCAGGACCAGGTCGCGATAACGCACCTCTTCCTCGCCGATCCAGATCCGCTGATGGCCCGGATCGATACCGGTGACCCGGGTATGGGTCAGGATGCGCGCGTTCAGTTGCTCGGCCATGGCGCCCGGTTCGGCCATGGCCAGGCCGTCGGCGTCCTTGTTCTTCGAGAAGCCGGTAGAGAGCATCGGCTTGGAATAGGAACGGCCGTCGTCGGCGGTGATCATCAGCAGCGGCGTCTCGCCGTCCAGCTTGCGCCACTCGCGGGCCAGGTTGTAGCCCGCCAGGCCGGTTCCGATGATTACCAGGGGCGCACGCTCGCTCATTTCCGTTCCTCTGTGATTGCCGGCGCCGGGCGCCGCTTCTGTGGATTTCGCTCAGGCGATCTCGATCATCTCGAAATCGATCTTGCCGACACCGCAGTCCGGGCAGACCCAGTCCGCCGGGATGTCCTCCCAACGGGTTCCCGCCGGAATGCCTTCTTCGGGCAGGCCCAGGGCTTCGTCGTAGATGAAGCCGCAGACCACGCATTGCCACTTGCGCATAGCCACCCTCCTCGTTCGTCGAACCTAGCTCAGCGTCGGTGGCCGGCCAACGGCAAGGCTGCCGGGCGTTCCCGGCAGGACAGTCAATGACCGGACCCAAGCCCCAAGGATAACCCCTGGACGGCCGCTGGCCAGGCATGAAAAAAGGCGGCCAGGGCCGCCTTCTTCGCCGGCGAGCGGGGCTCAGCCGATTTCGATCATCTCGAAGTCCAGCTTGCCGACGCCGCAGTCGGGGCACAGCCAGTCTTCAGGCACGTCTTCCCAGCGCGTTCCCGCCTCGATGCCTTCTTCCGGCCAGCCTTTGGCCTCGTCATAGATCAGTCCACACACCACGCATTGCCACTTCTTCATTGTTTACCTCGGGCGGGTTACCACGGTTCAGCGCCGGCAACCTATAACAAATCCACCCTGTCCGCCAACCTGCCCGAAAGGCAAGGTGGTGCCGAACGGGCCAACCAAAGATGGGTGGTGCCCACCGGTCGCCTCACAGCCCCTCGGCTCCGATCCGCGCCACCCGGGCGTCCTCTTCGGCGCGTACGCCGGAAACCCCGACCGCGCCGACCACCTGTCCGTCCACCAGGATCGGCACGCCGCCCTCCAGGGTGGCCTGCAGCAGCGGCACCGAGAGGAAGGCACTGCGTCCGCCGTTGATCATGTCCTCGTAGCGCTTCGTTTCCCGGCGCCCGAGGGCGGCGCTGCGGGCCTTTTCCGTCGCGATGTAGGCACCGATCGGCGCGCAGCCGTCGAGGCGCTCCAGCGCCAGCGGGTGGCCGCCGTCGTCGACCACCGCGATGCTCACCGCCCAGCCTTGGCGCTGTGCCTCCTCGCGGGCCGCGCCAAGGACGCGGGCGACCTCCTCGCGGCCGAGTACCGGCTTGCTGTGCATGGTTTCACTCTCCTCCGGGCAAGGCCTGGTCGAGCAGCTCGATCCAGTGGCGTACCGGGGTCCGTCCGGCCCCGTCGAGATGGGCCTGGCAACCGACGTTGGCCGTGGCGATGACATCCGGCGCGCCGCTTTCCAGGGCGTCCAGGCGGTTGTCGCGCAGACGCCGGGACAGCGCCGGCTGGGTCAGCGAGTAGGTGCCGGCGGAGCCGCAGCAGAGATGACCGTCGGCCACCTCGGTGAGATGGAAGCCCAGTCGCCGCAGCACCGCCTCCACGGCCCCGCCCAGTCGTTGCGCGTGCTGCAGTGTGCATGGGCAGTGGAATGCCAGGCGCTGGTCGCAGCGCAGGCCGAGGGACTCCAGCGGCTCGTCGCGAAGCACTTCCACCAGGTCGCGGGCAGCGGCGGCGACCTCGCGCGCCTTGTCCGCGTACCGTGGGTCGTCGCGCAGCAGGTAGGCGTAGTCCTTGACGAAGGCGCCGCAGCCGCTGGCGGTCTGCACGATGGCCTCGGCACCCTCGCGCAGCAACGGCCACCAGGCGTCGATATTGCGCCGCGCGCGCTGGCGGCCGCGCTCCTGCGCATCCAGGTGGAAATCCAGCGCGCCGCAGCAGCCGGCCGCGGCCGCCGGCGTCACGCTGATTCCCAGGCGGTCCAGAACCCGCGCGGCGGCGGCGTTGGTATTCGGCGACAGCGCCGGCTGCACGCAACCTTCGAGCAGCAGCACGCGCCGCGCATGCCGGGGCTGCGGCCGCCTGCCCGGCGCCGCGACCCGACGTGGCAGCTTGCCCTGCATCGCCTCAGGCAGCAGAGGCCTCAGCCGCCCGGCAGCGCCGGCCAGCACGCCGAACAACCCCGGGCGCGGGGCCAGCAGGCGCAGCACGTCGCGCAGCAGGCGTTGCCGGAAGCCGCGCGGCAGGCGTTCGGCGAGGAGGTCGCGGCCGATATCCAGCAGCTTGTGGTACTCGACTCCGGATGGGCAGGTGGTTTCGCAGTTGCGGCAGCTCAGGCAGCGATCGAGGTGCAGGCGGGTGCGCTCGCTGGCCTCGTCGCGCTCGAGGAACTGCTTGATCAGGTAGATCCGTCCGCGCGGGCCGTCGAGTTCGTCGCCCAGCTCCTGGTAGGTCGGGCAGGTGGCGTTGCAGAAACCGCAGTGCACGCAGCTGCGCAGGATGCGCTCGGCTTCGGCGGCCTCGGCGCGTTGCCGGGCGGAATCGCAGAGGTTGGTTTGCATCGCGCCTCCTCAGAGTTCGGCGTACATCCGCCCGGGATTGAAGATGCCCTGCGGGTCGAGCTGGCGTTTGAGTGCCCGGTGCAGGTCGAGCAGTCCAGGCGGTAGCGGCTGGAACGGCGCATCGAGATGGCCGGCGCGGTAGCAGGTGGCGTGGCCGCCATGGGCGGCGGTCCACGCGCGGATGTCCGCGGCCGGCGCGTCGCTCTTCAGCCAGCGCAGCGCCCCGCCCCAGTCCAGCAACTGACGACCGGGCAACGGCGTCTCCGGCGCCAGCGCCGGCAGCGACAGGCGCCAGAGCGGTCGCGGGTCGTCGAAGAACGGCAGGCGCTGCTCGCGCAGGTCGGCCCAGAAGCCGTCCTCGAGCGCTTCGCCACCGAGGCGGTCGCGCGCCGAGCGTACCGAGCCCTCGCCGCCCTCCAGGCGCAGGCGCAGGGCTTCGCCGTCGTGGCAGGCCGCACTGATCGGCAATGGCTGGCCTCCCCACTCGGCCAGCTTGCGCAACGCCGTCGCCACCGGCAGGTCCAGGCTCAGGCCGGCCTGGCAGCGCGGCATGGGCAGCACCTTGAAGGACACTTCGGTGACCACCCCGAGGCAACCGAAGCTGCCCGCCAGCAACCGCGACAGGTCGTAGCCGGCGACGTTCTTCATCACCTCGCCGCCGAAGCGCAGGTGGGTGCCCAGGCCACTGATCAGCCGCGTGCCGAGGACGAAATCGCGTACCGCTCCCGCCCAGGGCCGGCGCGGTCCGGACAGGCCGCTGGCGAGCACCCCGCCGACGGTCGCCCGGCCGCCGAAACCCGGCGCCTCGCAGGCAAGCATCTGCCCGCCCCGCGCCAGCACGGCCTGTAGCTCGTCCAGCGGCGTACCGGCGCGGGCGGTGATCACCAGCTCGCAGGGATCGTAGGCGACGATCCCGCGGTGTTCGGCGAGCGCCAGCGGTTCGCCCGCGACCGGCCTGCCGAGGAACGCCTTGCTATCGCCGCCGACGATGCGCAGCGGCGCGCGCCGCGCCAGGGCGTCGCGGACCCGCTCGAGCAGCGCGCCGGCATGGTCGGCGCCAGCGTCCGGATCGAAATACGGCTGGCTCATCAGAAACGCTCCAGTTCGGGGAACGGCAGTCGACCGTGGTGGACGTGCATGGCGCCGAACTCGGCGCAGCGATGCAGGGTGGGCACGTTCTTGCCGGGATTGAGCAGCCCGGCCGGGTCGAACGCCGCCTTCACGGCGTGGAACAGGGTCAGCTCGTCGGCATTGAACTGAGCGCACATCTGGTTGATCTTCTCGCGGCCGACGCCATGTTCGCCGGTGATGCTGCCGCCTACCGCCACGCACAACTCGAGGATCCTGCCGCCCAGCGCTTCGGCGCGCTCCAGCTCGCCCGGCAGGTTGGCGTCGAAGAGGATCAGCGGGTGCATGTTGCCGTCGCCGGCGTGGAATACGTTGGCCACCCGCAGGCCGTATTCGCGCGAAAGCTCGGCGATGCCATGCAGCACCCGCGGCAGCTCGCGGCGCGGGATGCTGCCGTCCATGCAGTAGTAATCGGGGGAAATCCGCCCGACCGCCGGAAACGCATTCTTGCGCCCGGCCCAGAAGCGCTGGCGCTCGGCCTCGTCTTGGGCCTGTCGCACCGATGTGGCGCCAGCCGCCTCGAACAGCTCGCGGACCCGCTCGCAATCCTCGTGCACGTCGGCTTCCACGCCATCCAGTTCGCAGAGCAGGATCGCCGCCGCGTCGACCGGATAGCCGGCATGGATGAAGTCCTCGGCGGCGCGGATCGACAGGTTGTCCATCATTTCCAGCCCGGCCGGGACGATGCCGGCACCGATCAGGTCGGCCACCGCCCGCCCGGCGCTTTCCACATCGTCGAAGCTGGCCAGCAGGACCTTCGCCACCGGCGGGCGCGGCAACAGCCTGACGGTGACCTCCACCACCACGCCGAGCAGCCCTTCGGAGCCGGTGAACAGCGCCAGCAGGTCGAAGCCGGCGCTGTCCAGGGCGCTGGACCCCAGGCTCAGGCGCTCGCCTTCCAGGGTCACGATGTCCACCTGCAACAGGTTGTGCACGGTCAGGCCGTACTTCAGGCAATGCACGCCGCCGGCGTTCTCCGCGACATTGCCGCCGATGGAGCAGGCGATCTGCGAGGACGGGTCCGGTGCGTAGTACAGACCATGAGGGGCAGCGGCCTGGGAGATCGCCAGGTTGCGCACGCCAGGCTGGACCCGGGCGAAACGACCCAGCGGATCGATCTCGAGGATCCGCCGGAAACGCGCCATCACCAGCAGCACGCCGTTCTCCAGCGGCAGCGCGCCGCCGGACAGGCCGGTGCCGGCACCGCGCGCCACGACCGGCACCTTCAGCCGATGGCAGAGGGCGAGCAGGCCCTGAACCTGTTCGATGCGTTCCGGCAATGCCACCAGCAACGGCGTGCAGCGATACGCCGAGAGTCCGTCGCACTCGTAGGGACGCAGGTCTTCCGCGGCGTGCAGCAGTTCGAGGTCGGGCAGGCGGAGGCGCAACTCGGCCAGCAGGCCATCCTTGTCCACCTGCGGCAGCGGACCGTCCAGACGCTCGTCGTAGAGGATGTTCATGGCGGCTGTCCTTGTTGTGGTTGTCGGCGGGATCAGCAAGCGTCCACAGCCTGTACCGCGCGGACGCCAGGGTCCAGCAGGCGTCTAACTGGTCCTACCAGTATCACCAGGAGCCATGGGCATGAGGCGCATGCTAGAAAGTCCCTGAGCTTCTATAGTGAGTAACGACAGCCAACTGGTCCTACCAGTGCAACGGGAGCTTCCATGCAGAAACAGCGGGTGGCCGACCAGGTCGCAGAGCGTATCGAGCGGCTGATCGTCGACGGCGTGCTCAAGGTCGGCCAGGCACTGCCGTCCGAGCGGCGCCTGGTGGCCAAGCTCGGCTGCTCGCGCTCGGCCCTGCGCGAGGGCCTGCGGGCGCTGCGCGGGCGCGGCATCATCGACACCGAGCATGGCCGTGGGTCGTTCGTCGCCGATCTCGACCGCAACGCCGACGCCAGCCCGCTGATGCACCTGTTCGGCTCCCAGCCGCGCACCCTCTACGACCTGCTCGAAGTCCGCGCCCTGCTGGAGGGCGAGGCGGCCCGCCTGGCAGCGCTACGCGGCACCGAGGCAGACTTCGTCCTGCTCGCCCGACGCTACGAAGAGATGCTCGCCAGCCACGAGGAAGTCCAGCCGATCGATCCCCGCGAGCACGCCCGCCGCGACCACGCGTTCCACCGGGCGATCAGCGAGGCATCGCACAATCCGGTGCTGGTGCATACCCTGCAATCGCTCAACGAACTGCTGCTGAGCACGGTGTTCGCCTCGGTGAACAACCTCTATCACCGGCCGCCGCAGAAACGCCAGATCGACCGCCAGCACGCGCGCCTCTACGCGGCCCTCCGCGAGCGCCAGCCGGACCAGGCGCAACGGGCGGCGCGCGAACATATCCACAGCATCCGCGACAACCTGCGGGAGATCGAGCAGGAAGAACAGCGCCTGGTCCGCGCCACCCTGCGCCTGAACGGCTGGGGGTGACGCGCCACCGCGTCGCAGACCGGCCGCCGACCGAACGTGCTACCCTCGCCGCCTTCTGCCGCCGTCTCGTAGTCCCGTCATGCCCAGCAATGCGCTCTGGCTTCGCGCCGACCAACTGTCCAGCGTCTCCCCCACCGTCCTCGACTGGCTGTTCGACGAAGGGTCGCTGACCCGGCGCCTGACCGCCCTGGCCGACGGCGCGTTCCGCGTCGAACCCCTGCTGGAAGGCTGGCAGACCCTGCGCGACGACGAATGCCAGGGGCTCGACGTCCCTCCCGGCAGTAGCGGCTGGGTCCGCGAGGTCTACCTGCATGGCCACGACCGTCCCTGGGTGTTCGCCCGCAGCGTGGCGGCGCGCAGCGCCCTGGAAGGCTCGGGCTTCGACCTGGCGCTGCTCGGCACCCGCTCGCTGGGCGAGTTGCTGTTCAGCGACAGCGCCTTCGAGCGCGGGCCCATCGAAGTCTGCCGCTATCCGGCGGCCGGTCTGCCCGCCGAGGTCCGCGCCGAGGGTCTCTGGGGCCGTCGCTCACGGTTTTCCCGCGGCGCGCTCGGGGTGCTGGTGGCGGAGGTGTTCCTACCGAGCCTGTGGGACCAGGCGGGAATCGCCGACGTATAATCCCCCGGTCGACTCCGGAGGTCCCCATGTTCGTCACCCTGATCAAGCCGCTGGCCCGCCTGCACCCCCGCGCCTGGGACTTCGTCCAACTGGTGCGGCTGGACCGGCCGATCGGCATCTACCTGCTGCTCTGGCCGACCCTCTGGTCGCTGTGGATCGCCGCGGACGGCGTGCCGGAGCTGAAGAACCTGCTGATCTTCGTCCTCGGCGTCATCCTGATGCGCGCCGCCGGCTGCGTGATCAACGATTTCGCCGACCGCAATTTCGACGGCCACGTCGCACGCACCAAGGCGCGCCCGCTGGCCACCGGCAAGATCAGCGTGCGCGAGGCCTGGATCACCTTCGCCGTCCTGGTCGCGCTGAGCTTCGGCCTGGTCCTGCTGACCAACGCAACGACCGTCTGGCTATCGTTCGGCGCGGTAGCCGTGGCCTCGCTCTACCCCTTCATGAAGCGCTACACCTACTATCCGCAGGTGGTGCTGGGCGCCGCCTATTCCTGGGGCATCCTGATGGCCTTCACCGCCGAGCGCGGTGAACTGCCGGCCAGCGCCTGGCTGCTGTTCCTGGCCAACGTGCTATGGACGGTCGCCTACGACTCCTACTACGCGATGACCGACCGCGAGGACGACCTGAAGATCGGCATCAAGTCCACCGCGATCCTCTTCGGCGATGCCGACCGCCTGATCATCGGCAGCCTGCAGGGCCTGACCCTGCTCCTGCTGGCGCTGGCCGGCAGCCGCTTCGAACTGGGCCTGTACTTCTACCTCGGCCTGGCGGTGGCGGCGGCCTGCTTCGTCTGGGAAGCCTGGTCGACCCGCGACCGCGACCCGCAGGCCTGCTTCCGCGCCTTCCTGCACAACCACTGGGCTGGCCTGGCGATCTTCCTCGGCACGGTCGCCGACTACGCGCTGCGTTGAGCGGCGCGCAGGCCGGCGACCGTCTAGTCCATGTCCGGCTGGGCGACGTGCCAGGCGCCCATCTTGCCGTCACCGTTCTTGTCGCCAGGCTTCTTGTCCTGGATGAAGGTATAAAGGGGCTTGCCGTAGTAGGCCCACTGCTGGGTGCCGTCCTCGCGAGCGACCAGGCTCCAGTCGCCGCTGGCCTGCGCTCCCTGGGCCGCTGCCAGCGGCGGCCAGTTCTTCGCGCACTGCCCGGAACAGGCGGATTGCCCTTCGCTGTCCTTGTCGTAGGTATAGAGCGTCATGCCCTTGCCATCGACCAGCACGCCGTCCTTCTCGGTGGCCGGCGCCACCGTTTCCTGGGCCAGCGCGGCGAACGCCGGCAGGGCCAGCGCCAGACCCAGCGCCAGGTGGATTCTGTTCATCGCGTCTCTCTCCTGTGTCTTCAGGTGGAGCGTTCGCCGCCCGCAGGGACGGCACCGGAACCTGTTGAGCATAGCCCCGCTGCGGGCAGTCGGCGGAAACTACGCCGTTGTGTCACATACCTGACACAATTTCGTTATCTAATGCGGCGCAAGACAGATCGACCCGAGGCAAGACCATGGTTGGCAAGACAATCCTCATCGTTGATGACGAAGCACCGATTCGCGAGATGATCGCCGTGGCCCTGGAGATGGCCGGCTACGAGTGCCTGGAGGCGGAAAATACCCAGCAGGCGCACGCGGTGATCGTCGACCGCAAGCCGGACCTGATCCTGCTCGACTGGATGCTCCCCGGCACTTCCGGCATCGAACTGGCGCGACGCCTGAAGCGTGACGAACTGACCGTCGACATCCCGATCATCATGCTCACCGCCAAGGGCGAGGAGGACAACAAGATCCAGGGCCTGGAGGTCGGTGCCGACGACTACATCACCAAGCCGTTCTCGCCCCGCGAGCTGGTCGCCCGCCTGAAGGCCGTGCTGCGCCGCACCGGGCCTGGCGACAGCGAGGCGCCGATCGAGGTCGGCGGCCTGCTGCTGGACCCGATCAGCCACCGCGTGACCATCGACGGCAAGCCGGCCGAGATGGGCCCCACCGAGTACCGCCTGCTGCAGTTCTTCATGACTCACCAGGAACGCGCCTATACCCGCGGCCAACTGCTCGACCAGGTCTGGGGCGGCAACGTCTATGTCGAGGAGCGCACCGTCGACGTGCATATCCGCCGCCTGCGCAAGGCGCTCGGCGAGGTCTACGAAAATCTGGTTCAGACTGTCCGCGGGACCGGCTATCGTTTCTCCACCAAGAGCTGACCCCGCGCCCGGCCGCCCGGCGGCCGGAGTCGTTTCCCCTGGACGGTCCGTGACGGACCGCCACTGGACAGGATGCAATCCGTCGTGAACCAAGACTGGCGTGGAGCGCTGATCCGCCACCTGCTTCTCGTGCTGGCCGCCAGCCTCGTGCTCGGCGTGGTCAGCGGCCATTACGGCTGGGCCCTGGCCCTCGGCCTGGCTCTCTACCTCGGCTGGACCCTCTGGCAGCTACTGCGCCTGCACCAGTGGCTGCGCAACCACCAGCCAGACGAGCCACCGCCGGACAGCTACGGCCTCTGGGGCGAAGTCTTCGACAATATCTACCACCTGCAACGCCGCAACCAGCGCGCCCGTGGCCGCCTGCAGGCGGTGATCGACCGGATCCAGGAGTCCACCGCGGCCCTGCGTGACGCGGTGATCATGCTCGACAGCGACGGCAACCTGGAATGGTGGAACCTCGCCGCGGAAAACCTGCTCGGCCTGAAGACCCCGCAGGACGGTGGCCAGCCGGTGAGCAACCTGATCCGCCATCCGCGCTTCAAGGAATACTTCGACCAGGAGGATTACCGCGAGCCGCTGGAAATCCCCTCGCCGATCAACGAGCGCCTGCGCCTGCAATTCCACATCACCCTCTACGGCAACCGCGAGCACCTGATGCTGGTCCGCGACGTCACCCGCGTCCACCAGCTGGAGCAGATGCGCAAGGACTTCGTGGCCAACGTCTCCCACGAGCTGCGCACGCCGCTGACGGTGATCGCCGGCTACCTGGAGACCCTCCTCGACAACGTCGAGGATGTGAACCCGCGCTGGCTGCGCGCCCTGCAACAGATGCAGCAGCAGGCCGGACGCATGCAGAACCTGCTCAACGACCTGCTCCTGCTGGCCAAGCTGGAGGCCACCGAATACCCCGGCGACAACAAGCCGGTGGCGGTGGACGCTCTCCTCGCCAGCATCCGCAACGACGCCCAGGCCCTGTCCGCCGGGCGCAACCACCGCATCAGCCTGGACGCCACACCCGCGGTGCAGCTCAAGGGCAGCGAGGCGGAACTGCGCAGCGCCTTCTCCAACCTGGTATTCAACGCGGTGAAGTACACCCCCGACGAGGGCGAGATCCGCATCCGCTGGTGGGCCGACGAACAGGGCGCGCACCTGTCGGTGCAGGACACCGGTATCGGCGTCGATCCCAAGCACCTGCCGCGCCTGACCGAGCGCTTCTACCGGGTGGACTCCAGCCGCGCCTCCAACACCGGCGGCACCGGCCTCGGCCTGGCCATCGTCAAGCACGTGCTGATCCGCCACCGCGCGCGCCTGGAAATCAGCAGCGTGCCCGGCAAGGGCAGCACCTTCACCTGCCATTTCGCCCCGGCACAGGTCGCCGAGGCCGAGCGCAAGGCGTCGAAGTGAGCCTCGTCGCGGTGCCGCGCCGCCGGCGTCGGCACGGCCAAGGCTTGCAAGCGACGACACAGCCCCTCATTCTTAAGGGCCTTTTGGCTACCGCACACCCCCATGGACCCTTCTCCTAGTACCAGCATCGCCACCTATTTCGCCGATGCCGGCCTGATCCTCTTTGCGCTTTTCCTCGTCCTGCTCAACGGCTTCTTCGTCGCCGCCGAGTTCGCCATGGTCAAGCTCCGCGCCACCCGCGTGGAAACCATCGCCAAGCAGCACGGCTGGCGCGGCGCCATCCTGCGCAAGGTACACAACCAGCTGGACGCCTACCTGTCCGCCTGCCAGTTGGGCATCACCCTGGCCTCCCTGGGCCTGGGCTGGGTCGGCGAGCCGGCCTTCGCCGAACTCCTGGAACCGCTGCTGGCGATGATCGGCGTGCATTCCGACGAACTGATCCGCGGGATCTCCTTCTTCACCGCGTTCTTCATCATTTCCTACCTGCACATCGTGGTCGGCGAGCTGGCGCCCAAGTCCTGGGCGATCCGCAAGCCGGAACTGCTGTCGCTGTGGACGGCGGTGCCGCTGTACCTCTTCTACTGGCTGATGTACCCGGCGATCTGGCTGCTCAACGCCAGCGCCAACGCCATCCTCAAGATCGCCGGCCAGGGCGAGCCCGGCCCGCACCACGAGCATCACTACAGCCGCGACGAACTGAAGCTGATTCTCCACTCCAGCCGCGCCCAGGACCCCAGCGACCAGGGCATGCGCGTGCTGGCCTCGGCGGTGGAGCTGGGCGAGCTGGAGGTGGTCGACTGGGCCAACTCCCGCGAAGACCTGGTCTACCTCGAGCACGACGCGCCGCTGGCGGACATCCTCGCGGTGATCCGCCGCCACAAGTACAGCCGCTACCCGGTCTGGGACAGCCACAAGGGCGAGTTCATCGGCCTGCTGCACATCAAGGACCTGCTGCTGGCACTGTCCGCCCTGGACAGCCTGCCGGAGACCTTCGACCTCGACGAACTGGTGCGCCCGCTGGAGATCGTCACCAAGCACACCCCGCTGTCGCGCCTGCTGGAGCAGTTCCGCAAGGGCGGCGCGCACTTCGCCGTGGTGGAAGAGGCCGATCACAAGGTGGTCGGCTTCCTGACCATGGAGGACGTGCTGGAAGTGCTGGTCGGCGACATCCAGGACGAACACCGCAAGACCGAGCGCGGCATCCTCGCCTACCAGCCGGGCAAGCTGCTGGTGCGCGGCGACACACCGCTGTTCAAGCTCGAGCGCCTGCTCGGCATCGACCTCGATCATGTCGAGGCGGACACTCTCGCCGGGCTGGTCTACGACACCCTGAAGCGGGTGCCGGAGGAAGAGGAAGTCCTCGACACCGAGGGCCTGCGGATCATCGTGAAGAAGATGCGCGGTCCGAAGATCGTCCTGGCCAAGGTGGTCAAGCTCGACTGAGACGAGCCGGCGCCGCCACGGCGCCGGCGACTTTTCAAGGCTCGCGGACGATGGCGAAGTTCGGCAGGCTGTCGACCGGCTGGGCGAAGTCGTAGGGAATCGACTCCAGCGCCAGGCCGACGTTGCGCTGGATCACGAAGTGCAGGTGCGGCCCGCTGCTGTTGCCGGTGTTGCCGGAGCGCGCCAGCGGCGTGCCGACCTGGACCCGCTGGCCCTCGGCGACCAGCACCGAGTGGCGCATCAGGTGCAGGTAGACGCCCATGGTGCCGTCGTCGTGCAGGATGCGGACGAAGTTGCCCGAGGGATTGTTGCCGCGCCCACTCTGGTTGTTCTCGATCTTCACCACGGTGCCGCCGCGGGCGGCGATGATCGGCGTGCCCTCGGGCATGGCGATGTCCATCGCGTAGCGGCCCTTGGGGGTGAAGTGGCTGTACTTGCCATTGGCGCCCTGGGACAGGCGGAACGGCCCGCCGCGCCAGGGCAGCGGATAGCGATAGAGCAGCGGCTGCTGGCGCGGGTCGCCGAGCGCATAGCGCAGCTTCGGCGTGTAGCTCATCGGCTTGCCGGCCTTGCGCGGCGCCAGGGTCGCCAGGCGCATCTGGCTGCGCGCCGGGACCACCCAGCGAATCGGCCCGTCGGGCACCCCGACGGCATTGCGCGGGTTGCGGATCCGCAACTCGACCTCGACCGGCGCGTAGAGGTCGTTGCGCACCTGCAGGGTCTCGCCACCCGCGTGCTTCTTCGTCTCCAGCTTCACTTCCCGTTCCAGGTGCTCGACCATCCGGTCGCGGAAGACGAACACCTGCGCCCCGGCCACGGCGCGGTCGGAGTAGGTCACCACGCCATTGGCGTCGGTGTACTTGTAGATGGTCAGGGCCGCAGCCGGAGCTGCCGCGGCGAACAGGCCACAGAGAAGGAGAAGGCGCCCTAGCATGACTGCACGGATCGTGTCGTTCTGGTTATCCCGAATCGGCAAGACTAGCAGCGCTTTATTGCCAGGGCGAGACGACAGCGAGCGGGCTGTGAACGGATCGTCGGGAAAAAAACCGCTCAGGCGCCGGGAACGTAGTGCTTCTGGGTACTTCCGCGGGCGATCAGGCGCGACAGGTAGTCGAGCTTCTGCGGGTCGCGGTCGACGAAACGCAGGGTCAGCAGCAGCCAATCGCTATCCGGCTTCGGCTCCAGCGCGGCGATGGCGTGCAGGTAGCCGTTCAGGCGCGCCACGTCGCTGTTTTCCTCGAGGTCCAGCACCGCGCTTTCCAGCACCTGCGGCAGCGGGTCGGCGCGCTTCACCACCAGTTGCGCTTCCTTCAGGCTGACCGCCTTGATCACGCAGGGCATGCTGCTCTGCGGCAGGCGCAATTGCGCCTGGCCCAGCGGGTTGCCGCTGCCGGCGGGACGCGCGCTGGCCTGGGGAGCCGAAGCCGGCTTCGGGGCGGGGGCCGGTTTTGCCGGACTGGCGGCGGGCTTGATCACCTCGGCGCGACCGCCGGTCAGAGCGGCCAGCGAATCGTTGGCCATGCCGCTGGCGATCTCCCGGCGCGGCGCGTGGGCCGCCAGGGCTTCCAGCTTGCCGCTGCGGCTCAGGGCCTTCTTGATCTTGGCCACCAGCTGGTCATTGGAGAATGGCTTGCCGATGTAGTCCGACACCCCGGCCTGGATCGCCTGGACCACGTTCTCCTTGTCGCCGCGACTGGTGACCATGATGAACGGGGTAGTCTTGAGGTTTTCCTGGGCACGGCACCAGGTCAGCAGTTCGAGGCCGGACATCTCCGGCATCTCCCAGTCGCAGAGGATCAGGTCGACGTTCTGCCGACTGAGCAGTTGCTGGGCCTTGCGGCCGTTCACGGCCTCCTCGATATGAAGGCCGGGGAAGTTGTCGCGCAACCCTTTCTTCATCAGATCTCGGATGAAGGGGGCGTCATCCACCACTAGCGCGCTGACTTTGCTCATCGACTTCTCCTGGACAGGTTCGCCTAGGATAGCCTCCCCTGCTGGCAGGATGCCAAGCCTTGCTGCAGTCGCGCGAAGAAACAAGGCTCCAGGTCAAGGGAGCCTTGCCTGCGGAAGATCACTCGCCGCGGTTGTTCTCGACCTCTTCCTTCATGCGGGTCAGGCCGATGTGACGAACGTCGGTGCCGCGAACCAGGTAGATCACCAGCTCGGCGATGTTGCGCGCATGGTCGCCGATGCGCTCCAGCGAGCGCAGGGCCCAGATGATGTTGAGCACGCGGGATATCGCCCGCGGGTCTTCCATCATGTAGGTGACCAGCTCGCGGAGGGCGGTCTTGTATTCGCGATCGACGGTCTTGTCGTACTGTGCCACGGACAGCGCCAGGTCGGCATCGAAGCGGGCAAAGGCGTCCAGTGCCTCCTGCACCATCCTCTGCACTTGGCTGCCGATGTGCCGAACCTCGACGTAGCCGCGCGGCGACTCGCCTTCCTCGCACAGCTGGATGGCGCGGCGGGCGACCTTGGAGGCCTCGTCGCCGATCCGCTCGAGGTCGATCACCGACTTCGAGATGCTGATGATCAGGCGCAGGTCGGAGGCCGCCGGCTGACGCCGGGCGAGGATACGCACGCACTCCTCGTCGATGTTGCGCTCCATCTGGTTGATCTGGTCGTCGATCTCGCGGACCTGCTGGGCGAGGCCGGAGTCGGCATCGATCAGCGCGTTGACCGCGTCGTTGACCTGCTTTTCCACCAGCCCGCCCATGGCCAGGAGGTGGCTGCGCACATCCTCCAGCTCGGCGTTGAACTGCTGGGAGATGTGATGGGTGAGACTGTCTTTGTTGATCATGTGGGGAATCCTTCTGGAGCCGCTGCGACCGGTGACATCAACGAGCTACGGAGAGCGCCGGAGGCAGCGGTATCGCCGCGCCTCCGGACGCGCCGCTAGCCGTAGCGGCCGGTGATGTAGTCTTCGGTCTGCTTCTTCGCCGGGTTGGTGAACAGCGTATCGGTGTCGCCGAACTCGATCAGCTTGCCCATGTACATGAACGCCGTATAGTCGGAAACCCGCGCGGCCTGCTGCATGTTGTGGGTAACGATGACGATGGTGAACTTCGACTTCAACTCGTAGATCAGCTCTTCGATCTTCAGCGTGGAGATCGGGTCCAGCGCCGAGCACGGCTCGTCGAGCAGCAGCACTTCCGGTTCCACCGCGATGGTCCGGGCGATCACCAGGCGCTGCTGCTGGCCACCGGACAGGCCGAGGGCGGACTCGTGCAGGCGATCCTTCACCTCCTCCCACAGCGCAGCCCCCTTCAGCGCCCACTCGACGGCCTCGTCAAGTACGCGCTTCTTGTTGATGCCCTGGATACGCAGGCCGTAGACCACGTTCTCGTAGATGCTCTTGGGGAACGGGTTGGGCTTCTGGAACACCATGCCGACGCGACGGCGCAGCTCGGCGACGTCGACGCCCTTGGCGAAGATGTTGTGGCCATCGAGGCGGATCTCGCCTTCGACGCGGCAGCCGTCCACCAGGTCGTTCATCCGGTTGAAGCAGCGCAGCAGGGTCGACTTGCCGCAGCCGGACGGGCCGATGAAGGCGGTCACGCGCTGCTTCGGAATGTTCATCCGGACGTCGAACAGGGCCTGCTTGGCGCCGTAGAACAGGTTCAGCCCGGGCACTTCCAGTTCGACACTTTCGGAAGCCAGGTCGAGGCTCTGGCGGTCGCGGCCGAGCGCATCGAAGTTGATGCCGTGGCTGGCGGTCTCGTTTTGCATGGGAAGCTCCCTCAATCAGTTTTCCAGGGCCTTGTACTTCTCGCGCAGGCGATTGCGGATCGCGATGGCGGAGAAGTTCAGCAGGGCGATCACCACGACCAGCAGCAACGCCGTAGCGTATACCAGCGGCCGTGCGGCCTCGACGTTGGGGCTCTGGAAACCGACGTCGTAGATATGGAAACCGAGGTGCATGATCTTCTGGTCGAGATGCACGTACGGATAGTTACCGTCGACCGGCAGCGACGGTGCCAGTTTCACCACGCCGACCAGCATCAGCGGCGCCACTTCGCCGGCGGCACGAGCCACGGCGAGGATCAGGCCGGTCATCATCGCCGGGCTGGCCATCGGCAGGACGATCTTCCACAGCGTTTCCGCCTTGGTCGCGCCGAGCGCCAGGGAGCCTTCGCGGACCGCGCGCGGAATCCGCGCCAGGCCTTCCTCGGTGGCGACGATCACCACCGGCACGGCGAGGATCGCCAGGGTCAGCGAGGCCCAGAACAGTCCGGGGGTACCGAAGGTCGGCGCCGGCAGGGCCTCGGGGAAGAACAGCCGGTCGATGGAACCGCCCAGCACGTAGACGAAGAAGCCCAGGCCGAACACGCCGTAGACGATCGCCGGTACGCCGGCGAGGTTGTTCACGGCGATGCGGATCACCCGGGTCAGCGGCCCCTGCTTGGCGTACTCGCGCAGGTAGACCGCAGCGATCACGCCGAACGGGGTGACGATCAGCGCCATCACCAGGGTCATCATCACGGTGCCGAAGATCGCCGGGAAGATACCGCCCTCGGTATTGGCCTCGCGCGGATCGTCGCTGAGGAACTCCCAGAGCTTCTTGAAGTACACCGTCATCTTGGTGCCCAGGCCCATGGCGTTGGGCTGGTAGGCATGCACCAGCTTGCCAAGGGTGATTTCGCTCTCGCGGCCGCTGGCGTCGCGCATTACCACGCTGTCGCGGTTGAACTCCTGGTGCAGGCCGTTGAGCTGCTCTTCCAGGACCTTGTAGCGCGCCTGCAACTCGCTGCGCTCGGCGGCCAGGTCGGCCTGGGCGGCGGCGTCCAGCTTGCCGTCCAACTGCAACTTGCGCTCTTTCAGGCGCAGGCGCTCGAGACCGTGGTTGATCCCGCCGATGTCGCCCTTCTCCAGCTTGTAGAGCTTGGCGTAGAGGTCATCCACCCGCTGCATGCGCTTCTGCAGTTCGCCTACCGCGGCGTCGCCTTCGGCGACCACCTGGCCGTTCTCCTTGACGCTCAGCAGGTAGCCGTAGAAGTTGCCCCACTCGCGGCGTTCGAGAACCATCAGCGCTTCGGGACGCTTGATGTCCTGCAGCCACTCGCCGACGACCCAGGAGAAATCGCTGCCGTAAAGCTCGCGGTTGCCCAGCTTGAGCAGCTCGCGGGTCATGAATTCGGGGCCGGCCTCCGGGACCGGCATGCCGGCGCTGCGCAGGCGCGCGCGCGGCACTTCCTCGGCCTGGACCACCTCGCCGATCACGGTCTTGGCGGCTTCGCCAGGGATCTGGTAAGTCGCCTCGATGACGTTCGCCGGCCAGAAGTGGCCGAGGCCGCGTACCGCGATCACCGCCAGCAGGCCGATGGTCATGATCACCGCGATCGACACCGCGCCGGCGTTCATCCACACCCAGGGCGAGCCGCTGCCGAACCAGGCTTTGACGGTTTCCTGTTTCTGTTTCACAGAGCTATACCTCCGCCGCTTACAACGACGCGTATTTCTTGCGCAGACGCTGACGGATCAGCTCTGCCAGGGTGTTCATCACGAAGGTGAACGTCAGCAGTACCAGCGCCGAGAGGAACAGCACGCGGTAGTGGCTGCCGCCGACCTCCGACTCGGGCATCTCCACCGCGACGTTGGCTGCCAGGGTGCGCATGCCTTCGAAGATGTTCAGTTCCATCACCGGGGTATTGCCGGTCGCCATCAGCACGATCATGGTCTCGCCGACGGCGCGGCCCATGCCGATCATCAGCGCCGAGAAGATGCCTGGGCTGGCGGTCAGGATCACCACGCGGGTCAGCGTCTGCCAGGGCGTGGCGCCCAGGGCCAGGGAGCCGTAGGTAAGGCTGCGCGGCACGCTGAAGATGGCGTCTTCGGCGATCGAGAAGATATTCGGGATCACCGCGAAGCCCATTGCCAGCCCGACGATCAGGGCATTTCGCTGGTCGTAGGTGATGCCCAGGTCGTGGCTCAACCAGAGGCGCATGTCGCCGCCGAAGAAGGTGGTCTCCAGGTGCGGGCTCAGCCACAGGGCGAAGGCGCCGACGGCGAGCACCACCGGGATCAGCAGCGCGGCTTCCCAGCCGGCCGGCAGGCTCAGGCGGATACGCTCGGGCAGGCGGCTCCAGAGCAGGCCGGCGAGAAGGATGCCCAGCGGCGTCAGCAACAGCAGGCTGAATACCCCCGGCAGGTGGCCTTCGACGTAGGGTGCCAGGAACAGGCCGGCGAAGAAGCCGAGGATCACCGTCGGCAGCGCCTCCATCAGCTCGATCACCGGCTTGACCTTGCGGCGCATCGCCGGAGCCATGAAATAGGCGGTGTAGACGGCGGCCGCGATGGCCAGCGGAGCTGCCAGGATCATCGCGTAGAAGGCGGCCTTGAGCGTGCCGAAGGTCAGCGGCGAGAGGCTCAGCTTCGGTTCGAAGTCGGTGGTCGCGGCGGTGGACTGCCAGACGTAGGCCGGCTTGTCGTAGCTCTCGTACCAGACCTTGCCCCAGAGCGCGCTCCAGGAGATTTCCGGGTGCGGGTTGCTCAGGGCGAAGCGGTGGATCTTGCCACCCTGCTCCAGCAGCAGGCGGTTGGCCCGCGGCGACAGGGTGATGACCCCGGAAGAGTCGGCGACCGGCTGGACCAGCAGGGTACGGTGCGCCGTGCTGTGGAAGACGCCGAGGTTGCCCTTCTCGTCCAGGGCGATGAAGCCCTTGCGCCGTTGTTCCGGAGCGATGGCGCTGATCGGCGCGCCATCCAGGTTGAAGTCGCGAACGTGCGACAGGCGCGGTTCGCCGTCGGTATCGCGAGCCATGAACCACTGGGCGATGCCACCCTTGGAATCGCCCACCAGCAGCGAGATGCCGCCCAACAGCTGGGTGCTCGCGGTGACCTCGGCGTTGGGGTCTTCCAGCAGCTTGTAGCGACCGTTCAACTGGCGGCTGTGCAGGTCGAACACATCGGCGGTGGCACGTCCGTTGATCACGTACAGCCACTGCTTGCGCGGGTCGAGGTAGATGGCTTTCACCGGTTCGGCGATCTGCGGGAGTTCGATGCGCTCCTCGTCCAGCGTGCTTTCGCCGGTCAGCATGTTCTCTTCGCGAGTCATGCTCAACAGCAGCAGTTGCTTGTCGACGGAGCCAGCCAGCAGCAGGCTGTCGTCGCCGGCATTGATGCTCACATGCTCCAGCGGGCGGCCCTGCGGATCGAGACCGATCGGGGTCTCGCCGTAGGGGAAGGCGATCTCCGGGGTGATGGTCTTCTTGTTGTCCGGGTAGGTGACCTTGTAGGTGTGCTGGAACACCAGCACCTGTCCGTTGGACAGGCCCAGGGCGACCGTCGGGCTGCCCGGCTGGTCTTGGGCGATCGAGCGGATCTCGCTGCCCGCCGGAAGCGGCAGAGCGACACGCTTCAGTTCGACGCCGGTCTTGGCGTTGAAGAAGAGGATCTCGCCCTGGCCGCCAACGCGCATGGCCACCTGGTTCTGCTCCTCGATGCTGAGCAGCAGGGGCACCTGCGCCTGCTGCATCCAGGCCGGAGTCAGCGCTTCGCGGGTCTCCAGGTCGGCGCCGCGGAACAGCGGGAGCACGACGTAGGCCAGGTAGAAGAAGATCAGGGTGATCGCCGCCAGCACGGCCAGGCCGCCGACCAGCACGTACCAGCGGGTCAGGCGGTCCTTGAGGGCACGGATGCGGCGCTTGCGTTGCAGGGCTGGCGTATTGAAGTCAATCCGCTCGGGAGCAAGGGAGGAGTTCATCGGGGAGTTGGCCATGTCGTTCATGGGGTGACACCCTAAAGGCTCTGTATGACAGACAGATGACAGCAACATGACGCAACAAAGCCCGCCAGCAGAGCCTCGCTGGCGGGAAAGGCCGGCGGGTCCTAGCGCCCGCCGGCAGAGCCTTCATGCCTGGACGGCCCATCGCTGGGCCATCCGCTCAAGTCACTGGATTACAGGCCCAGTTCCTTGATCGCCTTCTCGGCCACCTTGGCCGGCAGCGGGATGTAGCCGTCCTTGACCACGACCTGCTGGCCGGTCTTGGACAGGACCAGCTTGAGGAACTGAGCCTCCAGCGGATCCAGCGGCTTGTTCGGTGCCTTGTTCACGTAGACGTAGAGGAAGCGCGACAGCGGGTAGGTGCCGTTCAGGGCGTTCTGCTCGTTGTCCTCGACGAAGGCAGCGCCTTCCTTCTTGGCCAGGGCCACGGTCTTCACGCTGGCGGTCTTGTAGCCGATACCGGAGTAGCCGATGCCGTTCAGCGACTGGCTGACCGACTGCACCACGGAAGCCGAACCCGGCTGCTCGTTGACGTTCGGACGGAAGTCGCCTTTGCACAGGGCTTCTTCCTTGAAGTAGCCGTAGGTGCCGGAAACCGAGTTGCGGCCGAACAGTTGCACCGGCTTCTTCGCCCAGTCACCGGTCAGGCCCAGGTCGCCCCAGGTCTTCACGTCCTGCTTGCTGCCGCACAGGCGGGTAGCGGAGAAGATCGCATCGACCTGCTGCATGGTCAGGCCTTTGATCGGGTTGTCCTTGTGCACGAAGATCGCCAGGGCGTCGACAGCGACCGGGACGGCGGTCGGCTTATAGCCGTACTTCTGCTCGAAAGCCTGCAGCTCGACGTCCTTCATCTTGCGGCTCATCGGGCCCAGGTTGGCGGTGCCTTCGGTCAGGGCCGGCGGCGCGGTAGAAGAGCCGGCAGCCTGGATCTGGATGTTCACGTTCGGATAGAGGCGCTTGTACTCCTCGGCCCACATGGTCATCAGGTTGGCCAGAGTGTCGGAGCCGACGCTCGACAGGTTGCCCGACACACCGCTGGCTTTCTGATATTCCGGCAGCGCCGGGTCGATCGCGGCTACCGCGGAAGCGGCGCCTACGCCTGCGGCGACGAACGTCAGGGCCGCCATCAAACGCTTGAGTTTCATGCCTTGCTCCTTGGACAGGATGGGGTTGGATGGAACGGGGGCCAGTATCGTCAGGCCGCATGAAGACTCTATGAAAGGAATGTGACAGTTGGATGAAATGCCATCAGCCTTCCGACATTTTTCCGCAAGCCTTGGGAGAAGCCCTGCCACACCCCTAAAAGCCTGGAAACACAAGGGCTCCAGCCTTTCACGGAGGGGCCCGGGAGGCCCTCTGGAGCGCGTTTTCGATCCGCCTGGGGGAGGTAGCCGTCCATCCGTTTCATGCAGGATGGGTAGTTTCCAGGGCAATTGTGACAGTCGCCGCCGGCATTCGCAGTCGAGAAAAGAAGCGAGGAAGCACGCCTTTTTCCGCGCGCAAAAGCAAAACCCCCGGTCATCGCTGACCAGGGGTTTTGGGATAGGAGCTTGACGATGACCTACTCTCACATGGGGAGACCCCACACTACCATCG